>Ga0209578_10000009_pt1 | contig 858099 bp, 832 predicted proteins | sample tdAd472_FD_187127 | JGI IMG/M metagenome (GOLD analysis project Ga0209578, IMG submission 187127) | Marine sediment microbial communities from the Atlantic coast under amendment with organic carbon and nitrate - tdAd47.2 (SPAdes)... | ecosystem: Environmental > Aquatic > Marine > Coastal >... | reverse complement strand
GAACGGTCGAATTGATCGGATTATCGCGCTTAGCCCGGCCGAGTTGGGTGCAGTAGATGTAGGGGGCTGCCTTGTCCGACGACTTTCTGTTCGCGCGCATCGCCGGTCGCATTCGGAAGTTGCAACCGGTTGCAATTCGTTCGCGCCGTCAAACATGAGCGTGGACGGCCGGATTGATCTGGTTTTCGCGCTTAGCCCGACCGAGTTGGATGGCAACGATCTAGTGGCGCGCCATGTCCGACGACTTCCTGTTTCCGTGCAGGGGCGTCAATCGAGCGCATATTAGCCCTCCCATCCAAGACGCTTCCAGTCCTCGTCAGCACGAAAACTCCAACACCGTCGAACAAAGCCGCTCCCAGCCATCACCGATCGGCTTAGAAAATTGCAACCCGTTGCAATCCTTTCGCGTCGCCAAAATTTGGTGGCAACGATATAGGGGCTGCCTTGTCGAGCGACTTCCTGTTCGCGAACAGCGGCGTCAATTGAGGACATATTTGCCTGCCCGTCCACGACGATCGTAGCCTTGGGCATCATGAAAACCCTGATTCAGTCGAACAAATCGGCTTCAGTCATCGCCGGCTGGATAAGAAAATTGCAACCGGTTGCAATTCGTTCGCGCCGCCAAACATGAGCGTGGACGGCCGAATTGATCGGGTAATCGCGCTGAGCCCGACCGAGTTAGGTGGCAAAGATGTTGGTTGGTTCTTATCGGGCGACTTCCTGTTCCCTCGAAGGGGCGTCAAATGAGGGCATAGTTTGGCCCGCACACAACAGCCGCCGCTGTGGCAGGCCGGATTTTGCGCCGCACGCGGCCGGACTATCCCGACACCATCGTGGCCGCATTTTGCACCGCCGCTCTCAGCCATCACCGACCGGCTTAGAAAATTGCAACCCGTTGCAACCGGTTGCAATTCTTTCGCGCCCCCGAACATGACCGCTATCGACACCAATGCAACGAGCAAGAAGTTCGGTCCGCCAAAATTTCTGGCGAAGATGATGTCGGTTGCGTCCTATCCGAAGGCTTCCTGGTCGCCTGTCAAAGTGGCTGAATGGGATATTTTCGGCCATTTTGACAATGCTGTTCGCGCAATTCGATGGTGAAGTTCTCGCGCGTTGTGCATACGGGCAGGTGTCAGGTCGCCTGTCAAAGTTGGGGAACCGGACATTTTCGTACACTTTGGCAATGCTATTCGCGCAATTCGATGGCGAAGTTGTCGCGCGTTGCGCATACGGGCAGGTGTCCGGTCGCGTGCAAAAGTGTTGGAGTCGGACATTTTCGTCCGTTTTTGGCAATGCTATTCGCGCAGTTCGATGGCGAAGTTGTCGCGCATTGCGCATACGGGCACGTGTCAGGTCGCCTGTCAAAGTGCTTGAGTCGGACATTTTCGTCCGTTTTTGACAATGCTATTCGCGCAATTCGATGGTGAAGTTCTCGCGCGTTGTGCATACGGGCAGGTGTCAGGTCGCCTGTCAAAGTGGCTGAGTGGGACATTTTCGTCCATTTTTGACAATGCTATTCGCGCAATTCGATGGTGAAGTTCTCGCGCGTTGCGCATACGGGCACGTGTCAGGTCGCCTGTCAAAGTTGGGGAACCGGACATTTTCGTACACTTTGGCAATGCTATTCGCGCAATTCGATGGCGAAATTCTCGCGCGTTGCGCATACGGGCACGTTTCAGGTCGCGTGCAAAAGTTGGGGAACCGGACATTTTCGTACACTTTGACAATGCTATTCGCGCAGTTCGATGGCGAAGTTGTCGCGCGTTGCGCATACGGGCACGTGTCAGGTCGCCTGTCAAAGTTCGGGAACGCGACATTATCGGACATTTTCGTAGCGCGCTAATCGGAACCATGCTCGCAACGGATATTTTTTTCTCGGATTTCTTCAGCTGGAACCTCTAGCGCCCAATACAGGTTCGACGAAAGTGAACCCTTTGCGCTATCACGCGCCTAGATATCATGGGGCGCATCGGATTGACCGGGAATAAGAACGACACACAACCTCGAAATGCCAATTTCTTTCTGACCTGAGACGCATCCTAAGACATGCTTCGAACTCGTCGAAGCCGGATGGCGAAGTTCGTAAGGCCGGTATTTATCGCGAGATGACACCCCATTGCACCATCATTTCGATGATCTGCTCGGCAGCGTCTTCCGGTGAGGTTGTCGTCGTATCGATGGTGATCGCGGCGTTCTCCGGCGTTTCATATGGCGAGTCGATCCCGGTGAAATTCTTGATCTGACCGGCCCGCGCTTTCTTGTAGAGGCCCTTGGCGTCTCGTGCTTCCGCGACCTCGAGCGGCGTGTCCACGTAGACGACTTTGAATTCGTCCTCTCCCATCAGTTCCCGCGCCAGGCGGCGCTCGGCACGGAAGGGCGAAATGAAAGAGACGAGGGTAATCAGTCCGGCGTCGGTCATCAATTTCGCCACCTCCGCGACACGCCTAATGTTTTCCACGCGGTCCGCGTCGGTGAAGCCGAGATCCTTGTTAAGCCCGTGACGGACATTGTCTCCGTCGAGCATCATCGTGTGCGCGCCCATGGCGATCAGCTTGCGGTCGACGATGTTCGCGATGGTCGATTTGCCGGAGCCGGACAAACCGGTGAACCACAGAACGACCGGCTTCTGCCCCTTGATCGATGCCCGTGTTGTCCGGTCGACGTCGAGCGCCTGCCAGTGCACGTTGGACGAGCGGCGCAATGCGAAATGGATCATGCCCATTCCGACGGTCGCATTGGTGATCTTGTCGATCAGGATGAACCCGCCGGTTTCGCGATTGTCGTCATAGGCATCGAACGCAATCGCGCGGTCGAGCGAGATATTGCAGACACCGACCTCGTTGAGGTCGAGTTCAAGCGCTGCTTCGTGGGCGAGGGTGTTGACGTCGATGCGATATTTCGGCCGGGTGATCGTTGCGTTGACTGTCGCCGTGCCGATCTTGAGGAGATAGGGCCGGCCCGGATAGAGGGGCTCGTCGGCCATCCAGAGAATCGTCGTTTCGAATTGATTGGCGACTTCCGCAGGGTTGCCGGAGGCGCAGATGATGTCGCCGCGCGAGATATCGATTTCGTCCTCGAGCGTCAGCGTCACCGATTGTCCGGCGACGGCCTCGTTCAGATCGCCGTCCATCGTCACAATGGACTTGACTGTGCTCTCCTTTGCCGACGGCAGAACCTTGACGCGGTCGCCGGGCTCGATCGTGCCTGACGCGATATAGCCGGCGAAGCCGCGGAAATCGAGATTGGGGCGGTTAACCCACTGCACAGGCATGCGAAACGGTTTGGTTTGCGCCGCGTCGCGGACGCCGACAGTCTCCAGATGCTCAAGCAGGGCCGGCCCCGTGTACCAGTCCATATTGGCGCTGTGATCGACGATGTTGTCGCCTTCGAGCGCCGACATGGGGATGGCTGTAATGTGCTCGATACCGCCCAGGTCCCGAGCGAACTCGCGATAGGCGATTTCGATGTCGGAGAAGACCTGCTGCGAGTAATCGACGAGGTCCATCTTGTTGATCGCCAGGACGATGTTCTCGATCCCGAGCCGCGACACGATGAAGGAGTGCCGCCTGGTTTGCGTGAGGATGCCCTTGCGCGCATCGATCAGGATGATCGCCAGATCCGCCGTGGAGGCACCGGTCGCCATGTTGCGCGTATATTGCTCGTGACCGGGTGTATCCGCGACGATGAATTTGCGCTTTTCCGTCGAGAAGAAGCGATAGGCCACATCGATGGTGATGCCCTGTTCGCGTTCGGAGGCCAGTCCATCGACAAGCAGGGCGAAATCGAGCTTGTCGCCCTGTGTGCCCATCTTCTTCGAGTCGGCCTCCAGCGCCGACAGCTGGTCCTCGAAGATCAGCTTGGATTCATAGAGCAGCCGGCCGATCAGCGTCGACTTGCCGTCATCCACACTGCCGCAGGTGATGAACCGCAGGAGAGACTTTTCCTCCTGGGATTTCAGATAGGCCTCGATATCGTCTGCGATGAGCTCTGACTTGTGTGCCATCAGAAATAGCCCTCCTGCTTCTTTTTCTCCATCGAGGCGGCCTGGTCGTGGTCGATCACGCGGCCCTGGCGTTCGGAGGTGGTTGTCAGCAGCATTTCCTGGATGATTTCGGGCAGCGTGGCGGCCTCGCTTTCGACGCCGCCTGTCAGCGGATAGCAACCGAGCGTACGGAAGCGGACCATACGCTCCTCGACGACTTCATCCGGGCCGATCGGCATTCGCTCGTCATCGACCATGACCAGCACGCCATCGCGTTCCACGACCGGGCGCTTGGCGGCGAAATAGAGCGGGACGATATCGATATTTTCCAGGTGGATGTACTGCCAGATGTCGAGTTCGGTCCAGTTCGACAACGGGAAGACCCGGATCGATTCTCCCTTGTTCTTGCGTGCATTGAAGAGGCGCCAGAGTTCCGGTCGCTGGTTCTTGGGATCCCAGCGATGGTCCGACGTACGAAATGAGAATACCCGCTCCTTGGCCCGCGATTTCTCCTCGTCGCGCCGCGCACCGCCGAATGCGACATCGAACTTGTGCTTGTTGAGCGCCTGTTTGAGCGCTTCGGTCTTCATGACATCGGTATGGAGGGCCGAGCCGTGGGTGAAGGGACCAATGCCGCGTTTCACGCCGTCCTCGTTGATATGGACGATGAGATCGAGGCCGTTCCTGGCGGCCACGTCGTCCCGGAAAGCGATCATGTCGCGGAATTTCCAGGTCGTGTCGACGTGGAGAAGCGGGAAGGGCGGCCTGGCCGGATAAAAGGCCTTGAGGGCAAGATGCAGCATGACCGCTGAATCCTTGCCGATGGAATAGAGCATCACCGGGTTTTCGGCCTCGGCGACGACTTCACGCATGATCTGGATGCTCTCGGCTTCCAGTCGTTGCAGATGAGTGAGGGTTTGCATGCGGGATATGCTCCGTGGGCCGTTCGCTGCACCGTCCACGAGGCGCGGCAGGCTTACATCGTCCGAACCGATGCGGGGATCGAGTAGTGCGCCGTTGGCGATCCGGCGATGAAATAGGGGTTCCTGAATTGCGATTTGCCGTAGCTAAGCGGCGTGCCATCACATGTCAAAACCTGTCCGCCGGCCGCGGCGAGAACCGCATGCCCGGCAGCGGTATCCCATTCCATCGTTGGTCCGAAACGTGGATAAATGTCCGCTTCGCCCGCGGCGACAAGACAAAATTTCAGCGACGATCCGGCATTCACGCAATCGTAAATTTTATTTTCCGCGATGAAGGTTTCGGTCTCTTTTGTCAGGTGTGAGCGGCTCGCGACGGCGGTTTGCTGTCCCGGACACTCCCGGACCGAAATCTTGCGGGATGAACCGTCCGCGCCGATTTCACGGGCGCCCGAATTGATGGCGCCGACGAACATACGCCCGATCGCCGGCGCATAGACTATCCCGGCCACCGGTCGTCCGGCTTCGATCAGCGCGATATTGATCGTGAATTCGCCGGTCTTCTTGATGAATTCCTTGGTTCCGTCGATCGGATCGATCAGGAAGAACCGGGCGCTTTCGGGCATGACGGCATGGGTCGCCGCACGCTCCTCGGTGACGATCGGGATATCAGGGAAGCGCTTCTTCAGCGCTGGAAATATCAGGTTATCGACCGCAAGATCAGCTTCGGTGACGGGGCTGTTGTCTTGCTTGGTGGCAACATTGTGCGGGCGCCCGTAGATTTCCATCGCCAGCACACCGGCTTCTCTGGTCAGGTCTATAAGGTCGTCGATCGCAAAAACGGTCATGTCTGTCCAAATGGGAACCAGCGCGAAGTTCGGCGGTTATTGAACCATTCGCTTACGCTGCGCAAGGAATTGGCTGCCTGTACGAAGGGAGCTCATAGTGAAATTTTGCCGGCTCTTCCAATCCGTTGGGAGAGGTTACGGGACATCGAAAAATCGTTATGTTGCGCTGCGAAGCAGTTCAAAGTGAAAAACAAAGGAGTCCGAATACCGATATGGCCTTACCCGTTCGAAAAGCCGTCGTTCCCGTCGCAGGTCTTGGAACCCGTTTCCTTCCCGCCACCAAGGCGCTGCCGAAGGAGATGTTGACCGTAGTCGATCGACCCGTGGTTCAATACTGCGTCGACGAGGCTTTCGAGGCCGGCATCGAGCACGTGATTTTCGTCACCGGGCGCGGCAAAGGCCTGATCGAAGATCATTTCGACTATCAGTTCGAACTGGATGCGACATTGCGCGAGCGCGGCAAGACGGCCGCTGCCGAGCAACTCGATGTTGAGACGCCGGGGGCCGGGCAGGTGAGTTTCACGCGGCAGCAGAAGCCGCTGGGTCTCGGACATGCCGTGTGGTGTGCCCGCGACATCATCGGCGATGAACCCTTCGCGGTGCTCCTTCCCGACATGGTTATGGATGGCGAGCCGGGCTGCCTGAAGCAGATGATGGATGCCTACAACGAGGTCGGCGGAAACATCATCTCCGTTCAGGAGACGACCCCCGACCTCGCGCACAAATACGGGATCGTCGCAACCGGGGCGGAGAAGGGCTCGGCATTTGAAATCACCGGCATGGTCGAAAAGCCGGAGCCCGGAACAGCCCCATCCAATCTCTACATCAATGGCCGCTATATCCTTCAGCCCAAGGTCATGGAAATCCTGTCCACGCAGGCCGCCGGCGCGGGTGGCGAGATACAGCTGACGGACGCCATGCTGAACCTTATGGAAAGCGAGCCGTTTTACGGCGTTTCCTTCGACGGGCGAACCTTCGACTGCGGCTCGAAATTCGGCTTCCTCGAAGCGAACATCATGCTCGCCCTGAAGAACGACGATGTGCGTGACGAAGTTCGGGATCTGCTGAAGTCGCTGCCGTAAACGACCGATACGACTCGATTATTTGCCATCGGACGGGCCGGTCTTGGGACCGGTCCCTCAGCCCGCAAGGGGGCGGTAAATTGACCGGCGCTGTTGCTTTCGCGAACACGATAGTTGACAAGATTGCCAGCCGCGGAGCCCTGTGTGCCCGCTTATGATGCCAGAGCCTGCATGCCGATACCTCCTCCGAACGTCGCCCTGACCGGCCTTGCCGCAGAATTGCGCGAACGCGCGCATTCCGGCCGCCCGATTCGTATCGGGCTCGTCGGTACCGGTGAGATGGGAACGGACATCTTCACACAGATTGCCCAGATGCAGGGCATCCGGGTCGGCGCCGTTGTCGAGCGAACGCCGGGCCGCGCGGCCATTGGCGCGGAAATGGCATATGGCGAGAAAGGCCACACGCAGGACGTGTCCACTCACGATCAGATGTCGGCGGCGATGGAAGCCGGGAAGATCGCCGTCACGGGAGATATGGATCTCGCTCTCTCGCATGGCCTGATCGACGTGGTCATCGATGCGACCGGAGTGCCGGAAGCGGGCGCCGATATCGGCATGCGGACCATACGCCACGGCAAGCATCTCATCATGATGAATGTCGAATGCGATGTCTGCATCGGCCCTTATCTAAAACACGAGGCCGACAAGGCCGGCGTGATCTACACGCTTGGCGCCGGTGACGAACCGTCCTCCTGCATGGAGATCATCGAGTTCGTCACGGCGATGGGACACTCCGTTGTCTGCGCCGGCAAGGGCAAGAACAATCCACTGAACTTCGATGCAGTGCCCGACGACTACCAGGAGGAGGCCGACCGGCGGAACATGAATGTTCGCATGCTGGTCGAGTTCGTGGACGGCTCGAAGACCATGGTGGAAATGGCGGCGATCGCGAACGCGACGGGGCTCGTGCCGGACGTGCCCGGAATGCACGGGCCGCGCGCGACTGTCGATCAACTGGCGTCGGTCCTGATTCCGAAAGAGGATGGCGGCGTCCTGTCGAAGCCCGGATGTGTCGACTATTCAATCGGCAAAGGGGTTTCGCCGGGCATCTTCGTCGTGATCAAGGCGGAGCATCCGCGCATCCATGAGCGAATGTCCGACCTGAAGATGGGCGAGGGGCCTTATTTCACCTTCCACCGCCCCTATCACCTGACGTCCCTCGAAGTCCCGCTGACAGCGGCGCGGGTCGTCTTGCACGGCAAGCGGGACATGGTGCCGCTGCCCAGGCGTGTCGCCGAAGTCTGCGCAGTGGCGAAGCGCGACATCGCAGCGGGCGAAAAACTCGATGCCGTCGGACAGTATTGCTACCGTTCATGGACTCTCACGGCGGATGACGCGAAGCGCGCAAACGCCATTCCTTGCGGCCTGCTCGAAAACGGGACGGCACTGAAGCCGATTGCGCGGGGCGAATTGATCACCTGGGATAACGCGGTACCGATGGAAGGATCGCTCATTGCGCAACTGCGTGCCCGGCAGGACCAATTGCTTGCCTGAGACGGTCCGTCGCGTTGAAATGTGCCATCGACCCGCCATGTTTCGTTGCAAGACCGTCGTGCAACTTGTGACCGACCGGTGATTTCGGCTATGGCTGTTCGGACGAACGGATAAGAAAATTGACGACCAACGCGCCCGAAACGCCGCTTCTTGACGGCATAACCGACATCACTCGTTTGCGTGAGATGGACGACAAGCTGCTGCCGCAGCTTGCCGGAGAATTGCGCGCGGAAATGATCGACGCGGTATCGCGTACGGGTGGCCATCTGGGCGCGGGCCTCGGCGTCGTCGAACTGACCATCGCCATCCACCACGTCTTCAACACGCCGCATGACCGGCTGATCTGGGATGTCGGCCATCAGTGTTATCCGCACAAGATCCTGACCGGTCGTCGCGATCGCATTCGTACGCTGCGGCAGGAAGATGGACTTTCCGGGTTCACCAAACGCGCGGAAAGCGACTTTGACGCGTTCGGGGCCGGGCACTCTTCGACATCCGTGTCGGCGGGTCTCGGAATGGTGGAGGCCGCTCGCCTGCAGGGCATCGACCGGCAAGTGATCTCGGTCATCGGCGATGGCGCGATGTCGGCGGGCATGGCCTATGAAGCGCTCAACAATGCCGGCGCTATCGATGCTCGCCAGATCGTGATTCTCAACGACAATGACATGTCCATCGACCAGCCGACGGGTGCGATGAGCGCGTATCTCGCTCGGATGGCGTCAGGAGCGGCCTATCTGGGTATCCGGGATTTCGGCAAGAAACTGACGGCCTATCTCGGCCGCCGAGTCGATCGCGCAATCACGCGGGCGGTGGAGCATGCGCGCGGCTACGTCACGGGCGGTACGCTGTTCGAGGAACTGGGCTTCTATCATATCGGCCCTATCGATGGTCACGATCTGCCGACGCTGCTCGCCGTGTTGCGCAATGTGCGCGACAACATTTCTGGCCCGGTGCTGATCCATTGTGTCACCCAGAAGGGCAAGGGATATGCGCCCGCCGAACAGGCCGCGGACAAGTACCACGGCGTCGTCAAGTTCGACGTGATCACCGGGGCGCAAGCCAAGCCGAAACCGAATGCGCCGAGCTATACGAAGGTCTTCGGCGAAACGCTGGTGCAGGAAGGCCGGGAAGACGATCGGATCGTCGCCATTACAGCGGCCATGCCGTCGGGGACCGGCGTCGACTTGTTCCAGAAGGAATTTCCGGCGCGCGCCTATGACGTCGGCATTGCGGAACAGCATGCCGTCACCTTCGCGGCGGGCCTCGCCGCGGATGGAATGAAACCATTCACGGCGATCTACTCGACCTTTCTTCAGCGCGCTTACGACCAGGTTGTCCACGACGTCGCGATCCAGAAGCTGCCGGTCCGGTTTCCTATCGATCGCGCGGGCTATGTCGGGGCAGACGGCGCCACGCATGCCGGCGCCTATGACGTCGCCTATCTTTCCTGCCTGCCGGGTTTCGTGGTCATGGCCGCGTCGGATGAGGCGGAACTGCGGCACATGGTGCGCACGGCCGTCGAATATGACGACGGGCCGATCGCGTTCCGCTATCCGCGCGGCGAGGGTGTCGGTGTCGAATTGCCGGAACGCGGCACCGCGCTGGAGATCGGCAAGGGACGCGTTCTGCGGGAAGGCGGCAAGATTGCGCTTCTCTCGCTGGGAACGCGGCTCGCTGAAGCCTTGCTTGCAGCGGAAGAACTGGAAAGCTACGGCTTGCCCACGACCGTCGCTGACGCTCGTTTCGCCAAACCGCTCGATCACGAGATGATTTCCACTCTGGCGCGCGAGCACGAAGTGCTCATCATGCTGGAGGAAGGCGCGGCCGGCGGGTTCGGCGCGCATGTTCTGCAGTATCTGAGCACGGGCGGATATCTCGACGGCGGTTTGAAGGTGCGGTCGCTCGTCATGCCCGATGTCTATATGGATCAGGCCGGTCTGCCGCGTATGTACGCGCAGGCGGGGCTGGACAAGGCGGGCATCGTCCGCACGGCATTGACGGCTTTGGGCCTGGACAAGGCGAAACGGCTCGATCTTCGAGCCTGACGGCCAAAGGCCGTCTTTCCGGTTCCGGTGCGCATCAGCGAGGAACCGTCAGTAGTCCTTCTCGAAAAAGATGCCGAGCTTGGAATCGCCGTCCGTGTCGACGGATCCCTTGGCCGTGAGGCTGTCCGTGACATCGAGATTGATGGATACCTCGCCACCGGATTGGCCGGCCTGGACGTCGAGATAGACATTGTCCTGAATATATTTGCCTGCCTTCACGGCGACGTTGCCTTCCTTGTCCTGCGTGATGTCGAGATCGTCGACACCGAGGCCTTGCCGGATCTGCTCCGAAAGCCCGCCTCCGCCACCGCCACCGCCGCTGGCGAGGGAAGCGGCCGCGGTTGCCAGATTGGCGATTTGAATCGGCGACAGGCTGGCAATCCCCTTGCCGAACAATACGCGCGCCAGAATCTCGTCTTCGGGGAGTTCGGGCGAGGCCGAGAGGTCGAGCGAAAGGTCGGAAGCGCGGCCGGTCAGCCGCACATAGGCGACGATGTCGTCGCCATTGACCTGCGCGGTCAGGTTGATCATCGGGTCGAGCGAGCCGCTGAGCGTGATGCGTCCCTCGGTCAATTCAAGGCGCTTGTTGAGGACCGACAGGCGGCCGCGGATCAGGTTGAAGGCGCCGACCGGCCGCACGTCGTTGAGTGGCCCGGTGACGCGAACCTGTCCGCCGAGTTCCGCATCGATCCCCCGGCCACGCACGAAAATGCGGTTTGGCGAATTCACCGTGATATCGAGCCGGACAGGCGCCTGGGGTGCGTTGTTGTCGTCGCGTGGCAGGACCGCTTGCAAGCGGCGGAGCGTGCGAAGTGTGCCCGCTTCGACGTTCACGTGATCGACGTCAAGGAGATTGGCGTCGCTGCTAAGGGTCTCGGGTATCGTGATTTCCGTACCCAGAAGATTGATGCGCCCCGAGAGCAGGGGGCCTGCTGTCAGGCCTCCGGAGACGGCGAGGTCTCCGGAGAGCGTGGTGCGGATCGTTTCTCCGTCCGAATAGACCGCATTGGAGAGGCGGATGGCGAGATCCGCCGGAAGCACGCCGGTCAGCCCGACCGTCCCGCTCAGCGAGACGCTTCCGCCGCCCGCAAGCTGGCCGGTGAGCCGGTTGATCGACAGCGTATCGCCCCGAAGCCCGGCGACGCCGCCTATCTGGTTCAACCGCAGATTGGAGAGCGGGTCGGCCACGGAGCCGTTCGAGATTGAAAACAGGCCGTCGGCTGCGGGAGAAGACAGCGATCCGCCGACGGTCGCGTCGATGCGCAGCGTTCCCGATACCCGTGTTCCGCGCTCTGCAAGATAGCGCTCTGCCAACGCGAGCGGAGCACCGCCGGTCAGTCTCACCGAAAGACCGGGCCCTGAGAGCGGAACCGTACCGGAGCCGGAGAAATCGAGATCCTGCGCATTGCGCGCGGAGAACGAGTCGATACGCACGGTGCTGCTCGAATAAGTGCCCGAGACCGACGCGTTGATCGGCGAGACGGATGCGGAGCGCAGCGCCGCAGCGTTCAGCCCGGCGCCCTGCATCGAAAAGGAAACGCTCGGATCGCCAGGCGTTCCGGAGACATCGATCGAGCCATTCACGACGCCGCCCAAACCGAGATCCGGTCGAAAGCCATTAGCGATCGACAGGGGAAGGCTGGAAACAGTCGAGCGTATCGATATCCGGTCTGCGACCGTGCCGGACGCCGTGATGCGTCCTCCCGCGACATCCGCGTCGAAATTGTCGATGCGCGTAACGCCGCCGGCACGCGCGATCGTGGCCGGCGAACGCAGTCGCAGGTCGCCATAATTTGTATCGGCCGAGAGCGTTTCCAGGCGTGCATCGAAACCATCGGATGTTGCGCGCAACGTCCCGGCCGTCACGGCGCGCGCGCCGTCGTCGAGCCGCGCGTCGGCCGTAAACCGCGTCATGTCGCCTTCATTTTTGGCTGTGACCTGAGCTGACGCAACGGCGACGCCACCTGCGTCAATGTCGGAGGCATTGACCGTCGCATCGACCTGCGGGACGCCGAACAGGTCGCGCGCCGCGATATCGATATCCGCGTTGCCAACCGTGTTGGTCTCGAATCGGAAGTCACGCGCGGTCAGATCGACAGTGGCGTCTTGCCGGCCGTCGGCTGCCGAAAGCCTGATATCGCCGTTCACGGCTCCCGACGCATCCACCAATGCGAGTGCCGCGACCGAGGAAATGTCGTTGGATCGCGCCGCGACTGACCCGGTCGACAGGCCGTTTTCGACGACGATGTCGCCGTCGAACGTGCTGGCTCCGATCCTCGCGGACAGGCCGGAAATGTCGATTCGGTCTCCCGATCTGGAGATTGCGCCGCTCACATCGATTGGCTCGCCGCCGATCAGCCCCGTCCCGCTGAGATTTCCGGCCAGTTCGGCACCTTTGATGGCGCCGTCAAAGGCGAACTCGGCGGAGGGGACACGACGGTCGAGAAGTTGTGCCCCGGAAAGCGACAGGCTGGCGCTCACATCATAAGGGTCGTCGCGCTGCGATTCAGGGGCCTTGTCGATCGTCGCATCCAGGGCCAGCCGTCCCGAGGCACGATCGTCGAGCGTTGCGACATCGAAAATTTCGGCATGCGCGCGCAGGTCGGCGCGGGTGGTGGCGAATGCCCCGTTTACCTGCGTTCGCGATTGCGGGTTTTCCAGCAGCAACGAGTTGAAGCGAAGACCATCGGGCGCGCGCGCCACGCCGCCGGTGAGGCGGGTCGTACCGCGAATCAAGCGGTCGGCGAGCGCATCGCCGACGACCGCATCGACCAGCGTACCGTCCAGAGAAAGATCGAATGCGCCGCCGACAAGTGCGGCTTCGCCACGCGCGGACAGTGAAGCAGCGCCTCTCAGCTCGCGATCCGCCAGCGGAGAAAATGCTGCGAGATCAGCGGCTTCGATCCGCGCATTGCCGTTGAATTTCAGGCTTTCCAACTGACCGTTTGCAGCGATGTCCAACGTGTCGCCAGACAAGGTGACACTCTCCAGGCGAATCGGATTTTCGCTCCGCCAATCGCCGGTTATTGCAAGGCTCAGGCTGTAGCCGGTCGCGGCGGCGATGTCCGGATCGGCGGGCTCCACGGAGCGCGCTTGCGCATCGATATCGAATGACAGGAAACGGTTCGCCGCATCCGCGATGTTCTGGATCGCGCCCGATCCGTCGAGCCGTATTTCGCCGATCGCGTAATCCGGCGCGTCGAAACCGAGGAGTTGTCCGTCCAGGCTCCACTCCTGCGCGTCCCGCTGTCCGAAACGCAGCGAGACCGAGCCGGAGCCGACGGTCACGGCTTCTCCGGATACGGGAAGGCGAACCGGCGATCCATCGTTTGAGCGCATGGAGATACTCGCGATCAGTTCGCGGGGGAACCAGTCCGCAAGGGTCGATCCGGAGGCGGAGATGGAGAGCGCTCCACCGCCAAACTCGAAACGCTGTAGGTCGAGACCGCCGCCGTTCCGCAGGATCATGTCCGATTCGATGGACGTCTCTGCGCCGAAGAAGGCGCGATGCTGTTGCGGGAGAATGCTTGAGAGCGGTCCGGAAAGGCGCAATTCGGCGCGCCGATCGTCGGTCAGCAGTGTGTCGCTCAGGCGGAAGCTCCCGGTCGCAATCCGGCGGGAGTCGACGTCGAAGGCAAGCCCCAGGTCGAGATCGTCCAGTTGCCCGCCACCGGCAAGCGTGAGCGAGACCGGGGGGCGTTCGGGAATGTCGATAAGGTTCGCGACAACACCGTCCGCCGGCTCCTGCAGCGAAAGGTCGAGATCGAGCTGGGTCGTCGCATTGGAATAGGCGGCTTGCAACGCAAGCTGGCCTCCCGGTCCATCGAGGCGCGTGATATCGAGATCGGTATTCAGCGTGCCGTCACCCAGGGAAATCTGGCCTTCGAGCGATAATGTCGAGGCAAGGCCGAATACCGGTTCGCCGAACTGGGCTTCGCCAATAGCGAGTTCCCCGATATCGACCGACACCGGGAGTTCGGGCAGCGAGAAGCCGGAGGATTCGGGTGCCGGGAGGTTTTCGTCGGGTATCGGATTTCGCGGCCAGTCGATCCGGTCGGCAGACAGGTTGCTGATGTCGAGCTTGCCGAGAATGAGCGCACTGCGCTGCCATTGCAGGCTCGGGTTTTCGATCGTCAACCAGACGCCGTTCTCGTCGGCGATCGTGATGCTCTCGAATCTGACATTGGAGGAGAGGGTCCCCTGGATGCCATTCAGCCGGATCTGGCGGTTCGGCGTCGACAGCTGCTCTTCGACAAAGCGGATGAAGCGCGATTTTTCCTGCTCGTCCTGATCCTGGGCAAGCACGTAGCCGGCCGTTCCTGCGAGAACGGCGCCGGAAGCGGCGAGAGCGAAGGCATGGCGTTTGGTTATCATCAGAACGCCTGTCCGATCCCGGCATAGATCGCATAACGCGGATCGCCTGCCTGACGGTTGAGAGGAAACGCCACATCGAGGCGCAGCGGACCGAGACCCGTGTTGTAGCGCAGGCCAAGGCCCGCACCGACCCGAACGCTTTCCGAAAAGTCGGGGAATGAATCCGAACTGACATGACCGATATCGGCGAACCCGACGATGCCGATGGAATCGGTCACCGTTTGACGGATTTCGGCAGATGCCTCGAAAAGAGACCGCCCGCCTGACATTCCGCCGGGCACCGCGACGCCAATCCCCCGATAGGGATATCCACGAACCGACGAGCCACCGCCGGCGAGGAACAACTCGTCCTGCGGAATCTCCGAAAGCGGTGCTCCCACGATGGATCCGACTTTCACACGCCCGGCGAGAACCGTGCGTTCTTCGGCGCCGAGCGCATGGAACAACCGTGCTTCCGCCACGATCTTGCCGATCGCGTTTCCGTATTCCCATTCATAGAACGGCTTGGCCGCGATTTTCGCGTAGAAACCGCTCTTCGGGTCGAGTTCGCTGTCGCGCGTGTCGTATTCCGCCCCGGCCTCGAAGCCGACAATCCCGAAACGGCGGGTTCCGAACACGTCTTCGAATTCGCCATAGGAAGCGTATGCCCCGCCGCGCAGTGTCAGCTGGTCGCTGTAGAAGTGATTGGCATAGACGGACGCCGAACCTCGATTCTTCGAGTAGAGGTCGAGCACCTCGCGCTCAAAGAAGCCACCGATGATAATGTCAGTGTCGGGCGTGAACCGTCCGGGCAAGGTAAGTTCTGTGCCCAGGAAATAGTCGAAATCCCTGAAATCCGAAGTGGTGCCGATCCCGGAAATGCGGCCATCGAAACGCAACCGCTCGGCCCTGCCGAAAAGGTTTCGGTGCAGCCAGTAGCCTTCCACACCGACGCCGTCGATGGTCGAGACCGTCGCGCCGACACCAATGCGCCGCAGCTTGCGCTCCTGAACGGTGAGCATGAAGGGGAGGGAGCCGTCGCGGTTCACTGATTCCGCCTCTTTCAGCGAAATCGATTGGAATACCCCGAGACGCTGAAGTCTTTTCTCGGCTCGCTTCAGGTCGTCGGGATCGTATTCCGCGCCTGGCTCCAGGCCTGCCTGTCGCGCGACGAAAGAGTCTTTCATCCGGCTGGTGCCTTCAACCGCGACCTGTCCATAAACTGCGCGCGGACCCGGCTCGACGGTCAGTCGTACGTTCAGTTCGCGCGTCGCGTGATTGGCGGTCACCTTCCTGCCGGTGACTTTCGCTTTCGCGTAGCCTTGCTGGCGCCAGGCCTCGACGGCAAGCTGCCCGGCCTTTCTGACTGCGGTCGCATAGGCCGGTGCACCGGTCATGAAGCCTTCCGCTTCCGGCGGATCGACCCGGTCGAAGCGATCGGCGGCGACGGGCGCGCGGTTGTCGATCTCCGCTGTCCCGAAGAGAAATTGCGGCTCGGCACGCACGGAAATCGCAAGCACTGCGTCGTCGGGAAACTCGGTTCCCGCCTCCACATCGGCGATTTCACGGCCATTCCAGGTGATGGAGATATCGGCAGCGTATCGCGCATCATTGTAGAGAGCGGCGAGTATGCGCTTGTAGTCGGCTTTGGCCCGGGTCAGGAGACCGGCCGAGCCCGCAGCCGGTTCGTCGCGACCCTGCCAGAGTTGCGACGCATTGCCGACGGCTTTCTCAAGGTCCCGATTGGGTTGGCCATCGGCGAGCACCGTCAGTTCGACCTGATAATTCTTGGGATCGATCGGACCGTCTTCATCCTCGCAGGTGCCAATCAGGCATCGACCGAGAAGTTCAAACGCGTGTGCGGCCGGCGCATTGAAAGTCGAGAGGCTGGACGACAAAGCCAAAACCGCAATGGCACGCGAAACGAGGCGAAGTCCCGCTCTTGTCGCTCCGCCTATTCGGACAATGTCTCCAGAAAAAATCAAAATCCCGCCTTGACGCTGCACACGCTCACCCAACTCCAGCTTCTTGACGAAATTCGTCAAGCCGGGCTTTTGGCGAACAAAATATCATACCGCCTATGTGTCCCGGTTTTAGAGCGAGTCAATCGTAGCGCAAAACAGTTAAGACTCGATTCAGATTGTCAAAAAATCACGTTTTGCAAAAATGCCTGCCGAGTGTGTCAGGAGTTGACGGCCACGGTGCGCACTCTTGGCTGAAACTGCGAGAACGCGCCGAAAACTTCGCCTTTTCCCTGGCTGTTGACGCGATAGAGCCCGCTGGCCCTCACGAGCTTGTTATGACCGTCCGGGGTTGCCAGTCGCAACACGAAGCGAAATCCGGTTTTCCGCTCCGTGGCTTCCTCGATGCAGTTCATCACCAACTCCCGGTCGTCGGGATGATAGCGCGATATCGCGAGGGCGAGATCGATTGGCCCTTCCTTGTAGGGCATGCCGTGAATCTCGAAGACGTCGCGCGTCCAGTAGACCATCCCCGTTTCGAGATCGACACGCCATGCCCCGTAGGGATCGAACTGTGACAGGGCATCCAGAAGATTGGCGTCTTCCAGTCCGATGGCGGCGAGCGGCTGGGACGGGCAGGGCGCGTCCCTGAACTCGATACTAAGTTGAGGAATTTCTGCGTCGGTCATCTGTCAGTCCAATATGCCGGAACGGATTGCCCGCGCCACGGCATGAGCGCGATTCGCGGCGCCGAGCTTCTGACAGACGGCACTGAGATAGTGGTTCACCGTATGCTCGGAGAGTCCGAGAATGATGGCGATTTCGGAACTGGTCTTGCCGCTGGCGGTCCAGTGAAGACACTCGCGTTCGCGCGCGCTCAGGATCTGGTCGGCGAGGGCGGCCGGCTCCCTGATTTCAGACACCTTCTCGTAGATGCGGTTGGCGATATAGCTCAGTTCCATCAACTCGGGATCGGTCGGCGTGTCTCGGGTGCCGCTGAAGGAAACAGCACCGCGTTCGCCCGAGGGATCCTGAGTGGCGATATAGACGCTGCGATGGAAGCCGTGTGCGGCAAAGAGCGTGGCCGCTTTTTCCTCGCGGCCATCCGCCTGGTTCCTGTCCATGTCTTCAAGCCGCCAAACGATGGGCTTCGTGCTGCGCCGAAGCGCGTCCATGATCGGGCTTTTTTCCAGCAGGCCGAGTTGGTCATATGTGCCGACCAGTTCCGGAGGCCAGTTGCTGATTGTCGAAAGCGAAGACAGGTATCGCTCATCGCTGCGCGGAAGCCGGATAATGGAAAAATAGTCGAATCCGTAGGATTTGGTGATATCCCGGGTCAAACGAAGGATATCGTAGCTTGTGTTGCAGTCCGCAACCCTGTCGAGGAGAGTAACGCCGGGTTCCTGGCTTAAGGGGACGACGTGTCGCGTCTTCATTGGAGGGGGTTCCACTGTTAAAACAGCACCGCCGCTTGATGGCGGTGATGCTGATGTCGTCGGTTTAAAGGTTGTTGTCCTGGGGCACGAATGATGTGCGAGCGGCGCTTCGCAGAAGGGCAGCCGAGCTAAACGTAGCCGGGTTTATTAAAACCCTGTACAACCGGTATGAGAGGGCGGCTATTCCGGGATTATGGCGAATTCAAGGCCCGCATACTCCCCGCGACGCCACCGGCAAACCGCCTTGCGCTGAAGGCCCGTATCGGGAATGCAGATATCGAAGGATTTCGGAAGCCAGGAGTCTCGAGGCAGCTGAAGCTTCGCACCCTTCTCGGAAAGATCCTTGACGATAGCCCTGAGCACGAAGCTCGATCCGATACGGATTTCGGCAAGATGCGAGCACCTGCTACGCTCTGATGAACGCCGCTCGAACGGAGATCTCACCGGCTTCATGCATATTCCTTTTGCTGCCTTGCCGGAGGCATGAAAACAAATTTCTTCAGTCGAGGATATCCGTGTATTCAGGCAGGCGTGATCTGGTGGTTGAACAAGAGAAGTTTGTTAACGTCTTCGCAAGCGCCCAGTAAAATCGAGTTTCATTGGCGTAAGATTGGAAAAAACTGCCGCCTCGAAACATACCGGCTATTTGGCCCGGTTTACCGGACTGAAGCCGCTGTCGCGATGAACGACATCCCCCGAGGTGCCCGGGCCGCGCGCTTTGGAAAACTCCTGCGGCGATCAGCCGAGCCCTTCCCGGACATGCGTATGCCGAGGCGAACCGCAGGGGCGCTCCGCGAACGAAATCGGGAATTTTGTGGAAAATGGTCGGAGTGGCAGGATTTGAACCTGCGACCCCCTCGTCCCGAACGAGGTGCGCTACCAGGCTGCGCTACACTCCGTGACCAAACGGCACGGGTCTATAACGCCGGCCTTTCATTCCCGCAAGTGCGGTCGGACGATTCCGCTTCGGTTTTTTCTGCAATCGTTTCGATTGCCGTTCGCGCGGTTGAGCCGGCTTAAGGGTTGGGTCGCAATCCACCGCTGTACACAGGCGGTCGCGGGACTTATGGCATCATTCCATTCAAACGAGATTCATCGAGACCGCCGGGATAGCTGCCATGAAACCACGTTCAGACCTGTTGCCGAACAGTTTCGAATTCGAGACCCAGGCCTTGGTCAAGCCGACCGGGTTTCGCGAGTATGACGCGCGCTGGTGGTTTGGGCATCCAGCGTCCGACAAGGCCCCGGAACTCAACCTGCTGGGTGTCCAGGCGCTCGGAATGGGATTGGGTACGCTGATCCGCCGCCTGGGCGCGGGTCCGAAAATCGTCGTGGGCCATGATTTTCGCTTCTACTCGCTGTCGATCAAGCTTGCCCTTGCACAGGGATTGATGGCGGCCGGCTGCGACGTGAAGGATATCGGGCTCGCGCTTTCGCCCATGGCCTATTTTGCGCAGTTCGCCCTCGATGCGCCCTCGGTGGCGATGGTGACCGCGTCGCATAACGAGAATGGCTGGACCGGAGTGAAGATGGGGTGCCAGCGCCCGCTGACATTCGGTCAGGAAGAAATGGCGCAACTGCGCGATATCGTGCTTTCCGGGGATTTCGACCTTACCGGCGGCGGAACATACGAAACGGTCCGCGATTTCCGCGCGGCCTATCTCGACGATCTCGTGGAGGGCGTGAAACTGGATCGCCCTCTCAAGGTGGTCGCGGCCTGCGGCAACGGAACCGCAGGCGCGTTTGCGCCTGAAATGCTGGAGCGCATCGGGTGCGAGGTGATTCCGCTCGATGCCGAGCTCGACTATTCCTTTCCGCGCTACAACCCCAATCCCGAGGACATGGAGATGCTCCATGCGATCCGGGACAAAGTGCTGGAGACTGGCGCCGATGTCGGTCTCGGCTTCGACGGCGATGGTGACCGCTGCGGCGTTGTCGATAATGAAGGCAACGAGATTTTCGCTGACAAGGTCGGTGTCATGCTCGCGCGGGACATCTCCGCGCAGCATGAAAACGCGAAGTTCGTGGTCGATGTGAAATCGACCGGCCTTTTCATGACCGATCCCGTTTTGCAGGCAAATGGCGCGGTAACCGATTACTGGAAAACCGGCCATTCCTATATCAAGCGCCGGGTTGCCGAACTCGGAGCGATCGCCGGATTCGAGAAGTCCGGCCATTTCTTTTTCAATCCGCCGATCGGGCGCGGCTACGATGACGGGTTGGTGACGGCGATCGCGATTTGCCGGATGCTCGACCGCAATCCCGGACAATCGATGGCCGATCTCTACCGCGCCCTGCCGCTGACCTACGGTTCGCCAACCATGTCGCCGCATTGCGCCGACGAGATCAAATACGATGTGATTTCGCGCGTCGTGGACCGGTTCACAGAGATGAAATCCGCTGGCGAGACCATCGCCGGGCATCCGATCGTCGATCTCGTCACGGTCAATGGCATTCGCGTCGTGACCGATGACGGGACATGGGGACTGGTGCGCGCTTCCTCGAACAAGCCCGAACTCGTCGTTGTCGTGGAAAGTCCCGTGTCCGAGGAACGCAAGCTGGAGATGTTCCGCGCCGTCGATGGGATCCTTCGCGAGAACGAGGAAGTTGGCGCCTATAACCAGTCGATCTGACTTCAGAAGCCGACCCGGCCGACCGCGGGGATTTTCAGGGCGGGACCGTTGAAATCGATCCCCGCCGTCTGGCCAAGAAGGTTGATCTCGATCCCGCTCCGCAGCCCCGCGGACAATCCGGCCAGTCCGGCCAACGAGACATGCACGTCGAGGCCGTCGGGGTCGAGCGCGAACCATTCTCCGCCCGAAAGATAGTCACGTCCGACCGCATTCGGTGGAAGAACGGCATCGAGTTGCGGAACTTCGCGCAAGACATGTGCCACGAAGCTGTTCGAATTCGGGCCCGGCCAGATCCGGTAGTCTCCGCGGTTGGAGAACGGATAGGCGGCAATTGCCGCCTCTACGCGCGGTAGGGCTGCTTCCGCTTCGGCGCCGGAAAGATGCGCAACGATCCAGGGCCGGTTCGAATACCACGCCGCGTCCGCGGCATAGGCATCGCGCCGAATAGGGCTTCCCCATCCCACCTTGTCGAAACGCGTATAGCTGGCAGCGTTGCGTTCCTTCACGACGATCCAGCTGTGGACCGAGAATGCGCCCTTGAACCCGCCCGTCCGCGCCGAAAGGACATAAATCGCCGCGTCGGTGGATGCGGATGGGGAGGGGAGAAGCCCGGTCGCTGACCAGTCGGCGGACCGCCAGGAGGATGGCCGATCGACGGTCGACCACCAAGCACCGGCAAAAGCCATCGGCGCGATAAACACCAACGCTATGAACAGGATCGCCGTTTTTGCAAAACGCATCGGTACTTTTCCCAAAATCCTCTGGCTCTGCGATCGAATTGCCTGATAGTGGCGTCCAAATCGAGGCAAACGCAAACGATGCACATGCACAATGCGGTGAACGCTATGTGCGAATTCGCTCGGAGGTGGACATGATCAATCCCGTTCTCGCGGAGACGGTACGTGGCGGAATTGTCGATCTGCGCCATCGCGGCGCGATTGCCGTGTCGGACCCCGAAGGACGGCTGGTCTGGTCATCCGGAGATGTGGAGCGGCCGGTTTATCCGCGTTCTGCCGTCAAGCTGTTCCAGGCCCTGCCGCTTGTCGAAAGCGGTGCCGCCGACCGGTTCGGGTTCGATGACACGCAGCTCGCGATGGCTTGTGCATCGCACTTGGGGGAGGAGGCGCATGTCGTCGCCGCCGAGGCCATGCTGGCCAAAGCCGGACTGAAGGAAAGCGATCTCGCCTGCGGTTCGCATTGGCCACTGGGCGACCAATCGAAACTGGTCGAGTTCGTTCGTAGCGGGCAGACACCAAACCAACTGCATAACAACTGTTCCGGCAAACATGCGGGCTTTCTGTGCGCTGCTTGCCATCAGGATATCGAAACCGGTGGTTACACCGGGGCCGGGCATGAGATCCAGAGGCAGGCGATGGCTGCCCAGGAAGCGATGACGGAACACCGGCTTACCGGTGCGGAATTCGCCATCGATGGGTGCTCCATCCCCGCATTCGCCTTTCCTTTGCGCGCGCTTGCGCATGGCTTCGCGAAAGTCGCCACCGGGCATTCGCTTGGCGCCGAACGTGCAAAGGCTACATCGCGGCTGATGCAGGCGTGTATCTCCAATCCCTGGTTCACGGCGGGAACAGGACATTTCTGCACGCGCATCATCGAAGCCGGGGAGGGGGCAATCTACGCCAAGAATGGCGCCGACGGCGTCTTCGTCGCCTGCCTGCCCGAGGCGGGGCTCGGGATCGCCCTGAAATGCGATGACGGCTCGGACCCGGCCGCCGAAGTCATGCTTGCGGGCGTTTTGATGAGGTTATTCAGTCATGACGACACGATACGGCCGCGTATCGAGCCGCTTTCGCGCAGGCCGTTGACGAACCGAAAGGGGATCGAGGTGGGTGAGCTTCGAGCGGCCTTGCCGGAATAGGCATCCGTTTCAGCCGGCGACATTTCCAGATAGCGAGACATTGGGCGGCGCGTCGCCGGGATTGGCGAGGAGATCCCTGGCGACGGGTTTTCCCCATGCATGCGCCATGATGCCCATTTCGCGCGCGGAGATCACGTTTCCGCGGATCAGGGCCCGACCGGCGCCTTCTGCCGCCGATACGCCGATGCCATGGCGGACGTCCCTGACGACATTGCCGGAAATCGCCACGTCTCGCAGAAATGTGCCCCATCCGGCATTGATGCCGTAGAGCGGTGCGCCTTCGACGAGGTTTCCCGATACGACCGCATCAGCCTCGACGCCAATCCCGGTTCCAAAGCCCGGGAAATCGGCTTCATAGGGACCGGTCGCATGAAGGTTGCGGATAATGTTTCCGCTGACCGTCGCGGCGCGTCCGCCCTTGTCGAAATTCGTGACGGAGACCCCGTTCGCGGCACCGTCCACGATGTTGTCGGAAATCACGGCATTCTCGAAAGAAAACTCGGCATAGATCGCGGTTTCGCCATTCGCGGTGCAGGTGTTGCCCGTGACCTGCATGCCGCGCACGGTATTCCCCCGGACCGCGGAAAATGCGCTTCCCGAAATGATGTTATGGGTGGCTGCGACGCTGTCGGCTCGAAACAAGTTGATCGCATTTCCCCACTGACCGGTTCCTCCGTTCGTCGCGCCCGTATCGGCGATCCGATTGCCGGTGACGATCGAGCCGTCGAAGCCCTGGTTGTTCCTGTGGATGACGACCCCGCCGTTCAGGCACTTTTCGATCCTGTTGTCTCTTATGGACAGACCTTCGCTGTCGATCGCGAAAATCCCGAAACGCTGCGCGCTTTCGATCTCGCACCCGGTGATGACTCCCGAACAGCCCCGCAGGTGAATTGCATCCGCGGACGCGCGCAAGATCCGGCATTTTTCGATACGGAGCGAGCGGACCGATTGCATCTCGATCAGGCCGTCCGCGCCGTTTTGCTGCACGCCGGCACCGTCGAGTACGAGGCCGTCAAGCGTGATGCTTTCGCCGCCGAGAGCCCCCAGGAGCGGACGGGTCCCGCCGAGAATCAGGCGGCTCTTGCCGGGAATTCCCGTGATCACGGTACCGGACGGAATGCGGATATCGGACAGGACGTAGAGGCCGGCTGGAATGAAAACCGCCATGCCGTTGCCGGCACCGCTGTCGAGCATCGCCTGGAAGCTCGCCGATTGGTCCACCGCCGCGTCGGGAAGGACTCCGAAATCGGTCGCGCTCCGGCTGCCGCGCAATTCGACATTCGCAAATGGAGAAGACTGCGCCATCGCCGCCAGCGGCTTGGCCGCCAGGAATGCCGTCGCACCGGCGTGGGTCAGGAACTGGCGTCGTTTCATCGATTCGCTCCGCGTGAAGAATGGGTGCAAACGGAAGCGTGCGCAAAAGAAAAGCCCGGCCGCATCGCGGCCGGGCCCAATTCAGATTACAGGAACTGGCGTCAGACGAACTGGCTCAGACCCGGAATCGCTGCGATGACGGCATCGACGGGGCCGTCGCCGGCCTTTTCCTTGGCGTAATCGACCGTCTGGCGGGAGACGCCGGAGATCTCTCCCATGCCGAGGCCGAGGCCCATCAGTGCGGAACCAAGCCCCATCACGCCGCCACCGAACATCCCGCCACCCGCTTCGGGTGCATTGTCGATGAGATCCTGCACGCCGGGCATCGCGGCCAGCATTTCGTTGACCTGCTCGGCCGGGCCTTCGTTCTTGAGGAAGCCGAGGATCATTCCGACGGCTTTTTGTGCGACGTCGGCATCGATGCCGACGGACTCTGTTATGCGGGAGATGAGTTCGTCCATTCTGTCCTCCGGATATTGACGTTTACGTAATATGTAGAAAGCCTTTCGCCGTAAAGGCGAATGTTGGAAAATGCGGTAATTTCTGGCGGCATTGCCGTTCGCAGCCACGGCGACTATACGCCATTAAACCGATATAGCGGAAAGAGGCGACCATGTGGGACGTGACAGACCGGATTTTCCTCGGCGCGAGCCGCAAGCCGGATGACAGTTTCCAGGAGCATGAATTCATGGCGCTTCGATACGCCAACCGTCATGGCCTGATCACCGGCGCAACCGGCACGGGCAAGACCGTGTCGCTCCAGATACTTGCCGAATCCTTCTCCAATGCGGGCGTCCCGGTGTTCTGTGCCGACGTAAAGGGCGATCTTTCCGGCATCGCCGCGAAAGGGGAGGCGAAGGACTTCCTGCTCGCGCGCGCCGAGACGATCAAGCTCGACCCTTATGAGTTTCAGGAGTTCCCCGTGATCTTCTGGGACCTCTTCGGAAAAAAGGGCCATCCTATCCGCACGACGATATCGGAAATGGGGCCGCTTCTGCTGTCCCGCCTGATGAACCTGTCGGATGCGCAGGAAGGTATTCTCAATATCGCCTTCGAAATCGCCGACGACGAGGGATTGCTGCTTCTCGATCTCAAGGATTTGCGCTCCCTTCTCGTGCATCTGGGCGAGAATGCGAAGGAAATCTCGGTTCGCTACGGCAATATCCATTCGTCGTCGCTGGGCGCGATCCAACGCTCCCTGTTGGTGCTGGAACGCGAGGGGGCCGAATTCTTCTTCGGAGAACCGGCACTGCAGATCAGCGACCTGATGCGCACGACGCGCGACGGGCTCGGCGCGATCAATGTGCTGGCGGCCGACAAGTTGATGATGAATCCTCGGCTCTACGCGACGTTCCTCCTTTGGCTGCTCTCGGAACTGTTCGAGGAGTTGCCGGAAGTCGGCGACCCGGAAAAACCGAAGCTGGTTTTCTTCTTCGACGAAGCGCATCTCCTGTTCGATGAAGCGCCTAAAATCCTGATCGAGCGGGTCGAGCAGGTCGTTCGGCTGATCCGATCCAAGGGCGTCGGCGTTTTCTTCGTGACGCAGAATCCGCTCGACGTGCCCGATACGGTCCTGTCCCAGCTCGGCAACCGCGTTCAGCACGCGTTACGCGCCTACACACCGCGCGAACAGAAGGCCGTGAAGGTCGCCGCCGAAACATTCCGTCCCAACCCGGAGTTCGATTGCTACGAAGCGATTACCCAACTCGGTGTCGGCGAGGCGTTGGTATCGACGCTGGAGAAGAAGGGCGTACCCGGAATCGTGCAGCGCACCTTGATTCGCCCTCCGTCTTCGAGGCTCGGCCCGCTCAAAGACGACGAGCGTGCGGAGATCATGAAATTGAGCCCGGTGGCGGGGCAATATGACGAGACGGTGGACAGGGAGTCCGCCTCTGAAATGCTCGCAGAAAAGGCCAAGAAGACCGCCGAGGTCGCCGAACGCGAAAGGCTGCGCGAAGAGGAAGAAGAGCGCGAGGAAACCGGTTCACGATGGACATTGCCCGATTTTGGCGATGACGATCGCAAGAGCCGGAAATCAAGCAGCCGCAAGAAATCCACCAAGAGAAGATCGAACCGCCAGACCGTCAGCGAGGCAGCGATGAAGTCGTTGGCGCGTTCGGTCTCGACCCAGCTCGGACGCGCGCTGGTTCGGGGAATTCTCGGTGGATTGAAGAAGGCTCTGGACTGACAAAAACGCCGGCGCGAGGCCGGCGTTATTATTGACAGATCGTCGTCCTCGCTAGCGAACGAGAACCGGAGTTCCCTTCGGCACGCGGCTGTAAAGGTCGATGATGTCCTGGTTCATCAGACGGACGCAACCCGACGAAACCGACTTGCCGATGGAGTTCCATTCCGGCGAGCCGTGCAGTCGATAAAGCGTGTCCTTCTCGCCCTGATAGAGATAGAGCGCGCGCGCACCGAGCGGATTTGTGACGCCGGGCTCCATGCCGCCCAGATAAACGTCGTTTTCCCTGTCGTATTCGACGCGGTACTTTTCCAGCTTCGGCTCACGGTCGATCATCTCGTCAGGCGGAAACCATTTCGGCCATTCGCGACGAGCACCGATTTCGGCGCGGCCGGACCATTCGAAACCGGCGCGGCCAAGACCCACACCATAGCGAACCGCCTTGCCTCCTCCCAAAACGAGATAGAGGAAGTGCCCCCGCGTATCGACCACGATCGTGCCCCGGTCCTCGCCGGTCGGGTCCGAAACGACCTGACGCAGAAAGCGCTCCGGGATTTTGGTGTAGGGAACCGCCGGGATTTGGAAACCGCCATCGCTGACAGGGCCGTACATCGAGGCGTAATCGGGAAAGTCGGGAGCGCGGCCAGTGAAACGCGGACCGTTTTCGTCCGTCTCTTCAACTGTCGTGCAGGCGCTGATGGCAAAGCCGGCGGTCAGCACGCCGGACGTGGCAAGGAAATTGCGGCGCGAAAGGTCTTTCATCATTGATCCGTGACTGTGGGGCTGCACATGGCGCAATGCGAAGCGGGCAGGGCGATGTCATCCAGATACCCGTATTCGTCAAAACATCAGAGCGGAAAATGACGGAGAAACGTGAGTTTATGCGCAGCTGGATGCGATACCATCGGCACCGTTGCAGCACCGCAACACATTAAAGAGGCTCAGAGCTCGGTCAAATTTCCGATTTCGCGCGCCGGCCCGTAATTCTGATACTCGTTGGGCAATCCCGCGCGGTTGATCCAGACGGTGTGGAAGCCAAACTTGTGCGCGCCCGCGATATCCCATCGGTTCGACGACTGGAAAGAAACCTCGGCGGGCGCAATAGCGAAGGTGTCAGTGACCATGCGGTAGACATCCGGCGCGGTCTTGAAGGTCTTGATGGCATCGACCGAGAGGACGGCATCAAAAAGTCCGTCGAGATGAGCCGATTCCACGGCGGCCGCGAGCATGTCGGATGAGCCGTTCGACAGAATCGCGACATGCGCTCCGCTCTCGCGAAGTTTTGCGAGGATTTCCGGCACTTCGGGATAGCAGTCGAGCGTCCAGTAGGCTTCCAGCAGTTTGTCGCGGCAGGATTTATCGACACCGGGCACAACACCAAAAGCGTAGTCGAGGGCCTCCTCGGTGAGACGCCAGAAATCCGTGTAGGACCCCATCAGAGTGCGGATCCAGGAATATTCGAGTTGCTTGGTGCGCCAGATCTCCGAAAGCCGCTGCCCATCGGGGCCAAGGGTGTCGGCGTATTTCCGGACTGCCGAATGAACGTCGAAAAGGGTGCCGTAGGCGTCGAAAACGTAGGTCTTGAACTGCATAGTACCAATCCGGGTTGCGACGACTTTGGGCAAATCCGGAAGGGGGGTCAATAGCGGCGTAATGCCCTAATGAACGCGCAAGTGATTGACCTCATCGTGGAAATCCGGTTTGCCTGCTCGCGTTTGGAGAATCCGGAGGCGAAAATGGCGGTCGATACGAAGGCACAATCCGCGACATGGACTTATGTCGATGGCGACTGGCATGAAGGCAATGTGCCGATCATCGGGCCGCGCACCCATGCCATGTGGCTCGGTTCCTCCGTATTCGACGGGGCACGGTGGTTCGAGGGCGTTTCGCCGGATCTCGATCGGCACGCCGAGCGGGTCAACGCCTCCGCCTGGGCATTGGGCTTAAAGCCAACCATGACCGCCGAGGAGATTGTCGGGCTGACCCATGAAGGGCTGAAGAAGTTCGACGGGAAGACCGCTGTCTATATCCGGCCGATGTACTGGGCGGAACATGGTGGCTACATGTCGGTACCGGCCGATCCCGAGTCTACCCGGTTTTGCCTGTGCCTTCACGAAGCGCCGATGCTTCCGCCCGCCGGTTTTTCCGTAACCCTGTCGCCGTTTCGCCGGCCGACCATCGAGACGATGCCGACAAATGCCAAGGCGGGCTGCCTCTACCCGAACAACGGGCGTGCGATATTGGAGGCCAAGAGCCGCGGCTTTGACAACTGCCTGGTTCTCGACATGCTCGGCAATGTCGCGGAAACCGGCGCATCGAACATCTTCATGGTAAAGGACGCGCAGGTCTTCACACCCGCGCCGAACGGAACCTTCCTGTCGGGCATTACCCGCTCGCGGACCATCGACCTTCTGGCGCAGTACGGTTTCTCCACTGTCGAGAAAACACTGACGGTCGCCGACTTCATGGATGCCGATGAAATCTTCTCGACAGGGAACCATTCCAAGGTGGTGCCGATTATCAGAATAGAGGACCGGGAATTGCAGCCCGGTCCCGTGGCAACCAAGGCACGCGAATTGTACTGGGAGTGGGCGCACTCTTAGGTGCGGGAAAAAACCCGCTTCCATTATTGCGGTCGCCGTGCCGGAATTCTATGTGTCTGAGTGACAGTCGACGGAGTGATCCGCCCCTGCCGATTTGGATACGAATTCGTTTGAAACAAGGAGATCCCCAATGGCCTTCACGCTTCCCGACCTTCCCTACGACTACGAAGCGCTGCAGCCCTTCATGTCCAAGGAGACGCTCGAATATCACCACGACAAGCACCACAAGGCCTATGTCGACAAAGGCAACGATCTCGCCGCCGAAGCCGGCATGGACGGATTGTCGCTCGAGGAGATCGTCAAGCAGTCTCATGGCAAGAACCCGGGCCTCTTCAACAATGCTGCCCAGCACTACAACCACGTCCATTTCTGGAAATGGATGAAGAAGGACGGCGGCGGAACGTCGCTTCCCGGCAAGCTGCAAAGCGCTGTCGATAGCGACCTTGGCGGTTATGACAAGTTCAAGGCTGACTTCATCGCAGCCGGTGTCGGCCAGTTCGGTTCCGGTTGGGCATGGATTGCCGTCAAGGACGGCAAGCTTGAGATCATGAAGACGCCGAATGGCGAAAATCCGCTGGTTCACGGCGCAACGCCGATCCTCGGCGTCGATGTGTGGGAGCATTCCTACTATATCGACTATCGCAATGCGCGGCCGAAGTACCTCGAAGCCTTCGTCGATAGCCTGATCAACTGGGATTATGTGCTCGAGATGTACGAGGCGGCGACCGCCTGACGCGATCGACCGATCCCCTCAATCTTCAGCGGCTCCGGACATGGTCCGGAGCCGTGTTTCGTGATGATTGACACTGTGTCGCAGCCAAATTGCCCGAATTCACGAAACCGTGACTCCATCCGATAAAACAAATGTCGCAGTCTTCGTGTCTAATCTTCGAGCCAACCATCCCAGGAGGATTTACGTGAAGAAGACGATTTTTGCCTTTTCCCTTATCGCGGCCACGACAGCCACGGCATTTGCCGCGGACGATCCCATTGCGGTGCGCAAATCCCTGATGCAGTCCAACGGGGCCGCCGCAGGAGTATCTGCCGGCATGATGAAGAAGGAAATCGACTACAGTCCGGCAGTCGGCAAAGCTGCTATCGCCGCGTTCCATGCCTCCGCTGAAGCATTTGGCGACTATTTCCCCGAGGGAAGCGACATGGGAGCCGATACCAGGGCTTCGGCGAAGATCTGGGAAGATCCGGACGGGTTCAAGGCCGAACTGGACAAGTTCAAGACCGCCGCGGCCGCCGCGATGGAAGCATCCGGCAGAGAGGGTCCCGCCGATCTTGAGGCATTCCAGGCCGCCGTCGGTCCGATCCTCGGCACGTGCCGGAGCTGCCACGAAGGTTACCAGACTCGTTGATTTCGATGATTCGCAAGCTCGCCCTGATTGTCGCACTCGCAGCGGTCGTGGGCGGGCTTGCATTCTATGTCCTGACGATACCGCAGACATTGCCGGCCGATGTCTTGGCGGAGATGCCGGAGGGCGATGCCGAGCGCGGCGAACTGGTCTTCTGGGCCGGGGGTTGTGCATCCTGCCACGCTGCCGACGACGCCGAAGGCGATGACAAGCTGAAACTGGGCGGAGGGCATGTCCTCGCCAGCGATTTCGGCGATTTTGTCGTTCCCAATATATCGACGGACCCTGCGACAGGCATCGGTTCATGGTCGCGTGAGGACTTCGCAAACGCGATGCTGAGAGGGGTGTCACCGGACGGCGGACATTATTACCCGTCCTTTCCGTGGACATCCTATTCGCGAATGAAATCCGGTGACGTCACGGATCTGTGGGCGTTCATGCAAACGCTACCCGCCGTTGAAAATGATCCCGGTCCGCACCGTATGGGTTTCCCATTCAATATCCGCCGTGGCGTCGGCATGTGGAAACTTCTCTATGCCGGAAACGCACCGATCGTTCCGCTGGACGAAAGCGACGAAAAACTCGTGCGTGGCCAGTATCTGGTCGAGGCGCTCGGCCATTGTGGCGAATGCCATACGCCACGCGACTTCGCTGGTGGGCTGAACAAGAGCGCATGGCTCGGCGGAGCGCCCAATCCGGACGGTGAGGGACGTATACCCAACATCACCCCCGGCGGAACCATCGGCGACTGGTCAGAGGCGGATATCGCTTACTATCTCGAAAGCGGCTTCACGCCGGAGTTCGATTCCGTCGGCGGTTCGATGGTCGATGTCCAGGAGAACATGGCCAAGCTTCCCGCCGAGGACAGGGACGCCATTGCCGCCTATCTGAAGGCGATCCCCGCGGTCGAGGGCGCGCAATAGCGCGTCCTGCAGGCTTTTTGCGTTCCCAGTCCCGCTTGCCTGACGGGACTGCAATCTGCCCTGGCTGACCCGAGCCGCGCGAGAAACCTCAGGCCTTGCCAACCACTTTGAGCGCGAAAGCGTAGGAAAACGCGATTTCTTCCAGGCGCGAGAAACGACCCGACGCCCCGCCATGGCCGGAGTCCATATTCGTTTTCAACAACAGCGGCTCGCCGCTGGTGGAATGGTCCCGCAGCCTGGAGATCCATTTCGCCGGTTCCCAGTAGGTCACGCGCGGATCGGTCAGTCCCGCGACGGCGAGCACCGGCGGATAGGGTAGTGCGGTCACGTTGTCGTAAGGCGAATAATCCGCAATGGTGCGGTAATCGTCTGCGGACTCGATCGGGTTTCCCCATTCCGGCCACTCGGGCGGTGTGAGCGGCAAGGTGTCGTCCAGCATGGTGTTGAGAACGTCGACGAAGGCCACTTCCGCGATGATGCCGCCGAAGGCGTCTGGCGCCATGTTCGTGACCGCACCCATCAGCATGCCCCCGGCGGATCCACCCTGCGCAACGATCCGGTCAGCGGAGGTGAATCCCTCTTTCGCGAGATAGCGTGCTGCGGCGATGAAATCCTTGAAGGTATTCTGCTTGAGCGCGCGCTTGCCGTTCTCGTACCAGGCGAAGCCCTTGTCTTTGCCGCCCCGGATATGCGCGATCGCGTAGACGAACCCGCGATCGACCAGGGAAAGGCAATTGGTGTTGAAGGATGCGGGAATGGCGATGCCATAGGAGCCGTAGCCATAAAGCAGGCAGGGCGCGGAGCCGTCGAGCTTCGTGTCCTTCCGGTAGAGAAGGGTCACCGGCACCAGTTCACCGTCATGCGAAGGGGCGTTGACGCGGCGCGTGATGTAATCCTCGGGGTTGTGGCCAGACGGAACCTCCTGAGTCTTCAGGAGAACCCGTTCACGGGTACCCATGTCGTAGTCGTAGACCTGGGCAGGCGTTGTCATCGAGGAATAGGTGAAGCGAATGACGGTCGTGTCGTATTCGAGGCTGCCTGCCAGCCCCAGTGAGTAGGCTTCCTCCTCGAAGTCGATGGCATGCTCTTCGCCGCTTGTGCGGTCGCGAATGACGATGCGCGGCAGGCCGTTCTCACGCTCGATCCAGACGAGATAGCCCTTGTAAGCCTGCATGGCGAGGATCAGGCGTCCCGGCTTGTGCGGTACAAGATCGGTCCAGTTTTCCTTCTGCGGCGCATCGACCGGCGCCGTCATGATCTTGAAATCCTTGGCTCCGTCGGCGTTGGTCAGGATGAAGAAAACATCGCCGCCCGACTCCAGTTCGTATTCGACCCCGGTCTCGCGTTGCGCCACCATAACCGCCCCGCCGAGCGGGTCGTCCGCGCGGATCAGGCGGACTTCGCTTGTTTCGTGGTCATAAGAACTGACGAAGACGAAATCATCGAGCCGACTTCCGCCCGCGCCCATGAAAAAGCCCGCATCCGGCTCTTCGTAGACGAGAATGTCGTCTGTCTGATCGGTGCCGACACGATGGTAATAGAGCTTGGATGGCCGGTGGTTGGCATCGAGCTTCGAATAAAGAAATCCGTTGCCGGCAGCATCCCAGACGCCGCCACCACTGGAGTCGGCGACATCGTCGTCAAGGTCTTCGAGCGTGTCGAGATCGCGAACCCGTAGCCGGAAGAATTCCGATCCCTTGTCGTCGAAACCCCACAAGAGCTTCGAGTGATCGGAGGAATGGTCGCTCGAGGCGATCCGAAAATACGCCTTGCCTTCCGCCTCGGCGTCACCGTCGAGAATGATGGTCTTGTCCTCCGGTGCAGTCTTGCCGCGTGGCATGCGCTCGAAAAGGGGCTGCTGGCCGCCTTTGCGAAATGAGGAGCCGTAAGCCCAGGGGCCGTCCGGCGCGGGGACCGTCGAGTCGTCTTCCTTGATGCGCCCTTTCATCTCCTCGAACAGAACCTTCTGGAGATCTTTCGTATCCGCCATTAGGGCGTCCTGGTAGGCGTTTTCGGCTTCCAGGTGAGCACGGATTTCCGGGTCCAGGACGGATGTCTCCTTGAAGACATCCTGCCAGTTGTCCGCGCGCAGCCATGCGTATTCGTCCTGTCTCGTGATCCCGTGCCGTTCGTCCTCTACGGGACGTTTTTGGGCGGCGGGCGCTTGCGGCAAAGTGCCAAAGGAACGGGACATCGGGCCTCCAGTTGTGCGGATCTGCACGGAATGAACGGAAGCTGAACGGCAGGATAAGGACCGGTTCAGCGAGAGGGAGCTAGATCAGATGTATCGATTGCAGTCCCCTGTTCAAGCCCGGAGGAAGCCATGAAACTGAAAATGATCCCCGTCGCGCTCGCCGCGCTCATCACCGCAACAGCCGTCACCGCCCCGGTCGGGGCGTCGGTGTTCCATGCCTGGGAGGTGACCAATGTCTCCTGGGGTGACCTTCTCAACGTTCGCCGCTGGCCGGCATCCTATTCCCAGAAGCAGAGCGCCTATCCGAACGGGACGGTGCTGTCGCTGACCGGCCGGTGCAAGGGCGGATTGATGCTCGACGATATCGCTCATTTGCCGGATTGGCAGAAGCGTCAGGCAGTCCGCTACAAATGGTGCGAGGTCTGGCACGACCCTGCCAACAACGGCCAGTGGAAGACCGGTTGGGTGTATATGAAATATATGCGTCCGAATTGACAGCAGTGATGCTTGCCCACGGAGAATGGCGTTGCGCCGCGATGCCTTCTCCGGTCTTATTCGCCCCGAGCACGGCCGCTAAAGCAGGCTAACGGAGGGGCACATGTCCGCGAAAATTCAATTCTATACCAATCCGATGAGCCGCGGGCAGATAGCGCGGTGGGCTCTGCATGAAGCCGGCGCGGATTACGAGGAACATATTCTCGGTTACGGCGCGGAGATGAAAGGCGATTACCGTCGCATCAATCCGATGGGAAAGGTCCCCGCCATCGTGCATGAGGGGAATGTCGTCACGGAAGCGTCCGCGATCTGTCTCTATCTCGCCGAAGCGTATCCCGAAGCCGGTCTCCAGCCGACGACGCTGGCCGAAAAGGCGGCTTATTTCCGCTGGAGCTTCTTTGCGGCGGGTCCGGTCGAACAGGCGATCATCGCGCATTCCTTCAAGTGGGATGAAGGGCTCGATGCGAGGGCGCAGGGCCGGCTCGGTTTCGGAAATTTCGATCTCGTCGTCGATGTGCTGGCCGGAATGCTCAAAGACCGGGACTTCATATGCGGCGACCGCTTTACTGCCGCCGATATCTATGTCGGTTCGCAGGTGGATTGGGGTATGATGTTCAAGACCCTTCCCGAGCGCGCGGAATTCATCGCTTATGCCGACCGGCTGAGGGCGAGACCGGCATACCAGGCCGCGAAGGCGATCGATGCCAGTTATATCGATGCCATGCAGAGCAATGGATAGGCCCTTGTCGGCGGGGAGAGGGGATTGACGCCAAACCGCAATGCGCCCGACGGTCATCTCAGGCAGTTGATTGAGACATTTGTTCTCGGCCACATCAACGGTCGGGATTTCGAGGCTCGGTTTCTGGAAAGTTTCCGACGCGCGAGAGACAACGGCCATTCGATCCGCCATGCGGTCGATCTGCTGTTCTATGATGTTGACGCATTTTGCGATGACGCGTCGCTGCGCGGGCCGGATGATCTCGACGAGAATGGCTTGCGTGAGCGGGCGCGAATTGCGCTGGCCCGTTGGGAAAGCCCGCCGTCTGGGCCTTGATCGAAGCGGCAGTGATTGGTTTTGCGTGCTGGAAATGTGGGCGAGGGCCCATAACTGTTCGAAAACTGCGGGTTTTCCCCGCAACCTCTTGAGATTTGGTGAGAACCGACCTAGGTCCGGTCAGCATGCACACATCGACTTGCCTTTTCCTGAAATAGTACTGGGGTGCGTAGCCTGACATGACGTTCTACGCGCTTCTTGCCCCGTTCATCGCCGCGTTGTTCGCGCCGGTGTTGACCCGCGTTTTCAAGCACAATGCGGCATGGATACTCGCGGTGGTTCCGGCGCTTCTGTTCTGGCATTTTTTCGGCTTCGCCGAAGGCGTGTCGCAGGGCGAACGTTTTACGGGCGGCTATTCCTGGATCCCGTCTTTCAACGTGAATTTCTCCTGGCTGATCGACGGCCTGTCACTGACATTCGCGCTGTTGATCACGGGGATCGGAACGTTGGTCGTTCTATATTCCGGCGGCTACCTGAAGGGGCATAAGCACCAGGGACGGTTCTTCTCGTTCATCCTCATGTTCATGGGGTCGATGCAGGGGCTTGTCCTGTCGGACTCGTTCCTGATGCTGTTCGTTTTCTGGGAGCTGACCTCGATCACGTCATTCCTGCTGATCGGCTTCAATCACGCGGAAGAAAAGTCTCGCCGGTCGGCGATCCAGGCGCTGGTCGTAACCGGCCTCGGCGGGCTTTCATTGCTCGCGGGCCTTCTGGTCATCTGGAATATCACGGGTCTGAGCGAGCTTTCGCTGCTTCTTTCTTCCGGCGATCTGCTGCGAGAAAGCCCCTTCTTTATCGCTGCTTTTCTGCTGGTGCTTGGCGGCGCGTTCACGAAATCGGCGCAGTTCCCGTTCCATTTCTGGTTGCCCAACGCCATGGAAGCGCCGACGCCCGTTTCCGCTTACCTGCATTCCGCCACCATGGTGAAGGCCGGTGTCTATCTGTTGATGCGCCTGAACCCGGTGATGGGCGAGACGGTGGCGTGGGAAACGGTGCTGCCGATTTTCGGCGGCTTTACGCTGATCGCCGGTACGCTTCTGGCCGCGCGCCAAACCGATCTCAAGCTGATGCTGGCCTACACGACCATGGCCTCGCTTGGCATTCTCGTCATGCTGACCGGCTTCGGCAACGAGAAGGCGATCGAGGGCGCGGTGCTGTATCTGATCGCCCATTCGATGTTCAAGGGCGGGCTTTTCATGGTCGCCGGCAATGTCGATCACGAGGCCGGCACACGCGATATCACGAGGCTCGGCGGTCTTGCCAGCGCGATGCCGATCACCTTCGCCGCGGCGCTGTTCGCGGCCCTGTCGATGGGCGGTTTGCCGCCATTTGTCGGCTTCCTCGCGAAGGAGGAGATTTATTACGGATTGGCGCATGGCGACGCGTGGTCGATTCTTTTCACGATCGTCGCGATTACAGGCAACGCGCTGATGTTCGTGATCGGTTTCGCGGTCGCTTTGAAACCTTTCCTGGGTCCGAAAGTCGACACGCCGAAACACGCGCATGAAGGGCCGATCCTGCTCTGGGTGGGCCCCGCGATACTCGCCCTGTGCAGCCTCTCCTCCGCCATCTTTTCCGGATGGTTCCACGCACGCTTTTCGAGCCCGATGGCCAGTGCCGTCAGCGGCCATGAAGCCGATATCACCATCACCGTGATCCCCCATATCGGGGTGCCGCTCTATCTGTCGCTGCTCACGATCGCGCTTGGCGTGGTGCTTTACCTGTCGCTCGGGCGTTTGCGCGCCTGCATGGAGAGCCTCCTGCTGGCGATCGGATGGGGCCCGGATCGCGGTTTCGATCAGGCAATACGGGGTATCGTGAAGCTGTCGGTGGCGGTTACGCGTCTGGTGCAGAACGGACGGCTGGAATTTTACATCACAGCGAGTTTTGTCCTCCTCGCCGCGTCGATCTTCGTGCCGATGGCTATCGCGGGCGACTGGCCGTTGGTGCCTGCGTTCCCGCAACTGTTTTTCTACGAATGGCTCCTGTTCCTCATCGCCGTGATGGGTCTTTTCGCGGTGATATGGGCCAAGGACCGCCTGACCGCGATCGTCTCGCTCGGCATTCAGGGCTTCGCGGTTGCCGTTTTCTTCATGCTGATGGGCGCTCCCGACCTGTCCTTCACCCAGTTCATGGTTGAAACCCTGTCAGTCGTCATTCTCGCGCTGGCGATGACGCGGCTCCGGTTGTCTCCACAGGACCATCGATCTGCAACCCAGACAGTGCTCGACGGGGCGATCGCCCTGGCATTGGGCGGCGCGCTGACATTGCTGCTGCTGCGTGTCCTGCAGGTGCCGTTCGATGCGACGCTGACGGAGTTCTTCAACACCTATTCGTTGCAGATCGCCCATGGTCGTAACATCGTGAACGTGATCCTGGTCGACTTCCGCGGCATAGACACGTTCGGCGAGATCGCGGTGGTGATGGTGTCGGGGCTTGCCATTCTTGCGCTCATCCGCGTGGTGCCGAAGCGGTCGACGCCGGTTACGACGGAACCGCCCGCGGCGCCGTCCGACAGGGTAGTGGAGGCAGGCTGACCATGCGCACTTTGATCTTCCGGACGGTCGCGCCGTTCCTTTCGAGCCTGATGATCCTGTTTTCGGTGTTCGTGCTGCTTCGCGGCCACAACGAGCCCGGCGGCGGTTTCATCGGTGGCCTGATCGCGGCGTCGGCGCTTGCGATCTACGGCATCGCCTTCGGCGTTTCGCCGGTCCGCCGCGCAATCCGCTTTCACCCCATGGCACTATCGGGCTTCGGCCTGCTGTTGGCGGCGATAGCCGGTATCCTGTCGCTGTTCTCCGGCGTGCCCTTCCTGACGGGATTGTGGGTCTATCCGCGGCTGTTCGGTGTCGAACTCGCATTGTCGACACCGCTTATCTTCGACATCGGGGTCTATTTCGTCGTTTTCGGGTCGATCACCTCGACCGCGCTTGCCCTGGAAGAAAGGGAGCGCGACTGATGGAAACGGCCATGGCGGTCCTGACCGGGCTCTTCTTTGCGACGTCCTTCTACCTGATGCTGTCGCGGCATATCATCCGCATCCTGCTCGGCGTCACCATTCTTGGAAACGCGGTCAACCTGACGATTTTCACGACGGGACGGATTACCCGCGAAGTGCCGCCGATCATTCCAGACGACGCGGTCATGCCGATTGAGGCGATCGCCAATCCGCTGCCCCAGGCGCTGGTGCTGACCGCGATCGTCATTTCCTTCTCGTTCTTCGCGTTCCTGCTGGTGCTGGTGTTCCGCAGCTACCAGGAACTGGGCACCGACGACACGGACGAGATGCGCGACGCCGAACCGCGCGACGAACCCGCGCCGCCGCTTGGCTACTGACACTCCGGACCAAAGCTTAATGGCCACTTCAACCGCCCATAATGTCAATCTCGAAGCTGCGATGGTGCTCACGCCGCCGCATCTGGCCGACTATCTCGTCGTCGCGCCATTGGCGATCGGCTTCGTGTTCGGCGCGCTGTGTCTGATGACCCGCAAGAACATCGATCGCCAGCCCTATATCGCGATCAGTGGCCTCGTCCTGATGCTGCTGGCCGATATCGGCCTCTTCTGGCACGTCTTGCAGAATGGCACGGTGGTCATGACGATGGGCCGCTGGCTGCCGCCCTTCGGTATTACATTCGCTGCCGACATGCTGGGTGCTACATTTGCATTGGTCGCTGGAATCGTCGGCCTTGCAGGAGGTATCTATGCGTTGGAGGATGTGGACCGCACCGGCCGGCGCTACGGCTTCTATCCGTTCCTTCTGCTTATGCTGTCAGGCGTGACCGCCGCATTCCTGACTGGCGATATTTTCAATCTCTACGTCTGGTTCGAGGTGCTGCTGATCGGATCCTTCGGCCTGCTCGTGCTGGGATCGGAACGCGAGCAGCTGGACGGTGCGACGAAATACGCGCTGTTGAACCTCATTGCGACGACGCTGTTCCTGCTCGCCGTCGCCTACATGTACGGCATGTTCGGCACGCTCAACATGGCCGACATCTCGCGCAAGGCGGCAGGACTGCGGGACACCGGACCACTTTTCACCATTGCGGCGCTGTTTCTGTTCGCCTTTGCGATGAAGGCGGCCGCGTTCCCGGTCAATTTCTGGTTGCCGGCTTCCTATCATACGCCGCGGATCGTCGTTTCCGGTCTGTTTGCGGGCCTGCTGACGAAAGTGGGCGTCTATGCCCTGCTGCGCATCTTCCTGACCCTTTTTGACGTCGAACGTGATGCTCTGGCCGGCACGATCGCCATTGTCGCCGTCGCGACGATGGTGCTCGGCGCCATGGGAGCGCTCGCCCAGAACGATATCCGGCGTCTGCTCGGCTATCTCGTCATTTCCGGTATCGGCATGATGCTGGCGGGCCTTGCGTTGGGCAGCCAGACCGGACTGTCTGGCGCGGTGTTCTATGCGGCCCATTCGATGGTGGTCATGACGGCGCTGTATTTCCTTGCGGGAATGATCGGTGAGCGGATGAACGGGTTTGCGCTAAACGAGGCGGGCGGGCTGTACAGTCGGGTGCCCTGGCTTGCCGCGATTGCACTGATCCTGTTTCTTTCGGTTTCGGGATTGCCGCCGTTTTCGGGCCTTTGGCCGAAAGCGTTTCTGGTCAAGGCCTCGCTCGACGTCGGCGCGTGGTGGCTCGCTTTCGGCATCCTGCTCACCGGGCTGCTGACCACAATCGCGGTCGGGCGGACTTTCGCTTTTGCATTCTGGCGCGAAAGCACGCGGGAGGATGACGACACCGATACGACACGGCCCGCCACTGGCGGACGCGCGGTTGCCGGTTCCCTGATTGCCCTAACGCTCTTGTCTGTTGCGGTCGGTATCTACCCCGAACCCGTCATCCGGGTAACCGACCGGATCGCCAGCGAGCTTCTGGCACCTGGCAGTTACGTGGATGCGGTGTTTCCTGCTGACGAGCCGATGGTGGAAGAACCGTCGATGGATGAAGGGGAGGCGCAGGAATGAACCTCTATCTTGCAAATATCCTGATGGCGTTCGTCTGGGCGGCCGTGACCGGTTCGTTCAGCGTGATCAACCTGATCTTTGGCTTCGCACTTGGCGCGCTGGCTCTGTCGCTGATCCGCGAGCAGGTCGGCTCGATGGGATATTTTTCCCGAGCGCGGCGCGTACTCTCGCTGATCCTGCTGTTCATATACGAGCTTGTGCTGTCGTCCGTCAGGGTCGCCAAGCTCGTTCTTACGCCAAACATGAACCTGAAACCCGGTATCTTCGCCTATCCGCTGAAGGTCGATCGCGACTTCGAGATCACGCTCCTGGCGAATTTGATTACGCTGACGCCGGGAACGCTGTCAGTCGATGTTTCGGATGACAGGCGCTTCCTTTTTGTCCACGCGCTTGACTGTTCGGATCCCGAACAAGTCCGCGAAGACATTGCGGATGGGTTCGAACGCAAGATCCTGGAGGCATTCCGCTGATGATCGCCTCCGATTTTCTAGACATCGCCGTTCATGTCGCGCTCGCAGTTCTGTCGGTGACGTTTCTCCTGACGGTGATCAAGGTCATTCATGGACCGACGCTGCCAGATCGTGTCCTCGCACTCGATATGCTGGTCGCGGTGGCAATCGGCTTCATCGCGGTGCTCGGCATCAAGACGGGGTACACTCTCTATCTCGACATCGCGATCGCCCTCGGGCTGGTCGGGTTTCTCGCGACCGTTGCGTTCGCCAGGTTCATCATGGCGCGGGGGCGCATCGAGGAAACCGAGGAAAATCGGCCACGGCTGGTCACGACCGTGAAGCCCCATTCGGACGCGACTGCGTCCGATAAGGAAGAGGCAGGCTGACATGGAAACAGTCGTCAATATCGTAGCTGGACTATTAATACTTGCAGGTACTTTCTTTGCATTCGTCGCGGCAGTTGGCCTTTGGCGTTTTCCTGATATATATTCGAAGATGCACGCTGCGTCGAAAGCTGGTACGCTCGGATCGGGTATGGTTTTACTTGCGCTTGCCGTGCATGCAGGTGATACCGCAACTGTAACGCGAGCACTTGCGGGTATTACGTTTTTTCTTCTGACGGCACCGATTTCGGCTCATTTGCTTGCTAAAGCAGCCTATGTCGTAGGTTATGAACTTGCAAAATCTTCGGTGCTGGATGAAATGGGCGAATCGAAAAGAGACAGTTAAATCCCTTTTATACAGCCATAGCGTTAGAGCATTCGAAAAAGTAAAGCATTTACAACCTTTAGTTGCTGAAAGAATGGCGAATTTAATTATTGCATTCCAATTTATTGTGATAGGTGTCATGTACGGTTTGGGATGGAAACCATACAGCACGCGGTCAACAACTCGGCGCGCGTAGAAAGTTAATAAAGGATAATGCAACTATGACAGACAATTCGGGACAAAACGACCTTTTGGCCGAACTGACCGCAGACGTCGTATCTGCCTATGTCAGCAATAACCCTGTTCCCGCCTCGGATCTGCCCGGACTGATTTCGGAGATTCATACAGCACTCGGCAAGACACTTGGCGGCGTTGTTGAGGAAGTTCAGGAAAAGCCGCGTCCCGCCGTCAATCCGAAGCGTTCGGTCACCGACGATTACATCATCTGCCTTGAAGATGGCCAGAAGTTCAAATCGCTGAAGCGCCATCTCATGAGCCACTATGGTATGACGCCGGAAGAGTATCGCGAGAAATGGAGCCTGCCGGCAGACTATCCGATGGTCGCTCCCGCATATGCCGCACAGCGTTCGCGTCTTGCACGTGAGATGGGCCTTGGCCGCAAGCGCGGATCGAAGCGCTAGATACAGCCTGACCCGAAATCGATCTTTCAAGGCCGCGGCTTCGTCCGCGGCTTTCTTTTTGCCGGGTCAGGTCTTCCTGGCTTCAATTTCTGTCCGCACCCGGTCCCGGGCTGCTTTTAGCGCGATGTGGCGGTTGAGATCGTATGACCAGTGCCGGGAAGCGCTCTTGGTCCGCTCGCGTCGCAGCGCAATCGTGATGCTGTCCATCCAGTCGCGCAACTCATCAGGCGAGGCGGCGGCAAGACGACACTGGCTTGCATGCGTAAGTTGAAGCAAATGCGTGGGCCTGCCCGCAAGTGCATGTATGCGTGCAGTTCTGGCGCTTCCGCTGCGGTCTCGCTCTAATTCCAATGCCGGCTCCTGCAATCGATACCTGTGCTGACCGTAGGCGCATCGGTGATCTGTTGGATAAGTGCCTGGTGAAAACCTTCGGGACCTGGCGGTAGAGGCCGGAAAACCGGGCGTATGAACAAAGTCCGGAAAACCACTTATTCAACGCTTGCCAATCCGATATAGGAATATATACCTATTACGGAGAATTTTGCGAATGCTGAACACTCTCGCAGGCGTTTCAATTCACGACGGCGGCAGCCCCGCTCGAAGCGGAGCAGGGGAAATCGACAGGGAAACTCATGACGATGCCGATTTCGGCTTCGGCCATTCTGTCGGAACCGCCGAGGCGGTGGAAATATGCGACGGGATTATCGATCTGCTGGCAGTGTTCTTCAATGTCAGCGGCCGCCAGTTGCGCTCATCGAAACGAACGTCGAAACCGGTTTCCCGAATCCGCCAGATCGGCATGTATGTCGCCCATGTCACGCTCGGACTGAAGATGTCGGCCGTCGGCGCCGGGTTCGGGCGCGACAAGAGCACGGTTGTCCATGCGTGTCACACGATCGAGGACATGCGTGACGACGAGGATTTCAACGTGATCGTTTCCCGGGTGGAACATCTTGTCACGATTGCGTTTTCGCTGAATTGCCGATCGGAGCAGCGGAATGTCTGACGCAAAATCCGAGAGGCGGATCCTGCGTTTCATGCAGATGCTCGAGAAGTCTCCTGCGGTTCTGAGAGATACCGGCAGTTCCGATGTGAAGTTGCTGGAATTTGCCGGCAGTCGATCGGTCCGATGTGAGAGCTCGGATATCGAAAAGATGCTGGGGTCGGGGAGTATCGTCGTCTCGCGTCGGGATGACCTGGCAGTGGTAAGGCTGACAGATGCAGGGCAGGCTTTACTGCGCCGGCAACGGTCGGGCGATATCGCTGGTCAACACCGCCAAATCCGCGAGGCGCATGTGCAATTTCAAGGACATCCGCACCGAGTCACGCTCAATGATGCGGAGTCGCCCCTTGCGATGCTGGCGCGCCTCAAACGCCCGGATGGCGGGGCATGGTTCGATGGGGCGGAAATAGCGGCCGGCGACAGGCTGCGGAGTGACTTCGAGCATGCATTGCTTCAACCAAGAGTCACCGCTTCCTGGGATATTTCGCATGTCGCAAAGACTGGCGGGCAGTCCGGAGCGGTGGAGATGGCCGATCATGTCATGGCCGCCCGCGATCGGGTCAACGCCGCGTTGACCGCCGTCGGGCCTGACCTTGGCGGCGCCCTCGTGGACGTCTGCTGTTTTTTGAAGGGTCTGGAGCAGGTCGAACGCGAAAGAAACTGGCCGCGTCGCTCCGCGAAGCTGATGCTCAAAACAGCGCTTGGGCTTTTGGACGCTCACTACGATCCAGGATCGGCGCGGAAACGGCGCTCGCGCAAAATTCTCCACTGGGGATCCGATGGATTTCGCCCGTCGTTGAACTGCTAGAGCAAGACAACCGGGCTCTGAAATGCTCCGGAAAGCGTCAGGCCGCGTTTGTTGCAGCGTGCGCTTCTTCCTTCATTCGCGCCACCATGGCACGCAAGCCGTTGGAGCGTTGCGGTGTGAGGTTGTCTTCAAGCCCCAAGGATTTCAGAAGTTCCGCGGCATCGAAAGAACCGATCTCCGATGCCTTTCTGCCCGACAACGCCGCAATCATGATCGCCACAAGCCCGCGAACGATATGAGCGTCGGAGTCACCGCGGAACGTCACCACGGGATCGCTTCCGTCACCGGTCGAGGTCGCAAGCCACACCTGGCTGACACATCCATTGACCTTATTGGCAGCCGTTTTCTCGGACTCGGGCATGTCGGGGAGGCTTTTTCCGATCTCGATTACATAACGGTACTTGTCTTCCCAGTCGTCGAGGAAAGCGAAATCATCCGTGATCGTTTCGAGCGAAGGTAGCATCGGCCGCGCAGAGTTCCTGTTCAACCGGCGATGGTGAAAATCACCGGATCTGCAGGCTACTTAGTCGGTACAGGGACACCCGGCAAGGGTGGGAGGCGCCGGTTTATTCGGCTTCGGGCGCTTTCCCGGAAGCGGGTTCCTTCATCGACGGGTGACCATGGCGGAACATCGCATAGGCGATATCCAGTCCTTCACGCGCCCTCGAACTCGCATAGGAAACGAGATCCCCACCGGTTCTGCAAACCTCCGGCTGGCGGTCGCACAATCCACGTATATCCGCCGCTGCCTGACCGACAAGCGATGCGATGTCGTATGGTGAAGGCGTTGGTGCAGAATCGCTCTGGATGCTGGCCGAGGCGTCGCGGTATTCCGATGGCGCAAAGGCCGGCAAAATCGCCAGTCCGATGAAGCCTAAGACAAACATTTTCAATAGAAAACGCATTTTCAATCCGCCAAACCTGGTTCCTTCACATTCGTCCCTAACCGACATCTAGCCCGGCAGCAGTTGGCACATTGCATGGATGGAATGATCGTTTTTAGGCGTGTTTTGCTAAAAGTTTACAGAGCCTGAAATTATCGCGCTCATTCAAGCGATTGGCTTCTACACAGCGCGTTAACCATACCGTCAAAACCTCGCCGTTCAGGGCGGACAAAACCGAATTGTGTGCTGGAAAGGGGATGAGCGGCCCGGCCGTTTATCCATTCATTAAACGCTAGCTGCGATCTTGAGGCCGAGGCGATTATCGCCGCTCATCCGCGTTGCGAGTACGATTGTTGGCGTTACAGCGAACCATTCCTGAAATTTACGGCAAGGCGCTTCATGATATGGCGCGCCGTTCGATTTCGGCCGGTCGGCAGACAGAGGATGGCGAACCGGAAATCCTGTCGTTCGTCGCCGAGCGATTGGTTGGACTCGCTGCCGGCGCAGCATTCATCATCGCTCCGGTTTGCATCGCGCTCAGCGGCTTTGGTCTGCCGGGGACATATGGCGCCGCCGCAGCGATCGCGTTGGCGCATGTCGCAATCCCGTTTCTCGCGCTCGGGTGGATGAGCATTTCACGAACGCCCTGGAGCGCCGGTGTTTTCGCAATCGCATGCTGGAGTGCTCTGGCAGGGACGCTTGTCGCGGTTTCACCGATATTGGCACTTGCCAACGGGTTTGTCCTGTTTCTGGTTGTCGGCCGATACGTCACGGCCAGCCGCGTGCGCTTTCTCATGGCGTCGCCGCCCGCCGAAGCCGAAGAGGCGTTGCCGCCAAACACGCGCATCGAACTGACCCGTCGTGGAAAGATAAGGTCGGCGACGGGGAAACGAGCCGGTCTGTTTCCGGTTCGCGGCCAGTTTATCGATCAGGTACATGTTGCTGACAGGATCGCTTTTCTGGAAGCGATCGCCGATGTGTCCGAAAAGAGCCGGATGCCCAGATCGATCACAGTGAGGATCGACCTCGCGTCGCCCGATGAACCGCAATCCTTCTCGTCCATGCGACTGGAGCTCTCTGCATCGGGTGAATTCGTGGCGCTTGTTCTGAAAGAAGAAGCCGCCGAAGCGGACGTTGCGGACAATGATGCGCAGAAGCGCTTCCTCGCGACGGTCAGCCACGAACTGCGGACACCGCTCAACTCCATCATCGGGTTCTCCGATATTCTGCGCCGTGACATGTTCGGTCCGTTGGCCAACGACCGACAGCGCGAATATGTGAACCTGATTCACAGTTCCGGTTCGCACCTTTTGGGTGTGGTAAACACGATCCTCGACGTCTCCAAGATCAGCGCGGGGACATATGCCATTCACCGCGAAACGTTCGACCTCGGTATGGTCGCGCAGGAATGCGCCGCCATGTTGCAACCGCAGGCGGCGGTGAAGGGCGTAACGCTCGAGTTCGATAGTACGGGCGATGTTGCTCAGGCAGACGCGGACAGACGCGCCATGAAGCAGATCGCGATCAATCTCCTGTCGAACGCCATCAAGTTCACCGAAGCCGGCGGTACTGTGCGAATGACGATCGAGTGCGACGAAGGCGGATTTGCGCTCCGCGTTTCCGATGACGGTATCGGGATGTCTGACGCGGATCTTGCGGTCATCGGCGCGCCATTTTCGCAAGTCGACAATGCCTACACGCGCAGTTGCGAAGGGACAGGCCTCGGGCTTACGGTCGTCACCGGACTTGTGCAATTGCACGGCGGGTCGCTCGACGTAAAAAGCAAAGCCGGCGAGGGAACCGAGGTGACGGTGTTCATCCCGGCGGGCAAGGAATGTGCCTCGATCGACGCCGGCGATGAGCAGGTTTTCTTGGATGCGCCGGGCAAGGCGCGGCGCAAGGTCAACAGCAGTGCAGTACGACTTGCAGGGTAAGGATATGACGGTTCTATCAGCCATTCGTGGAACGGCAGGTTTTCTCGGCGAAACGATCGCGGCAAATCCCGGCTTTGCGGGCGGTGCGACCGCCATGTGCGTCGCGATGACCTTCTTCACCGCCAACGCAGTCTACTTCCAGGAACAACGCCATCCCTCCGCGTTGTTCGCGACGAGGCCCGCGCCCGTTGTCGAGACGCAATTGCCGCAATCCGAAGCCTCGAAAGCGGAAACGGCCGTCAACCTGCCGCAGGCACCCGACACGAAACGCTTCGCCGAGCCGGAGCCTATGCCGAAAAGGGTCAGTGAAGTCATTCCGGAGGTCGCCCCGGTGCCGGCGATCAGGCCGTCGTCCGATGGGCCGTCCGTTTCTCAGGAAGACAAGAGCCCGCAGGTGGCCGGCATCCAGGAATTGCTGGCCAAAATGGGATACTATGATGGTGCGGTTGATGGACTGATGGGGCCGATGACCGGCGCCGCGATCGAAACCTACAAGGACAAGGCGGGTTTGCGCGGCATCGAACTCAGCGAAGCCGAGTTGATGACTTCGTTGCGCAACAATCTGGGCGTCACCGCCGCCATTCCGGACTCGCGGCCGGAGCCGCGCGCGCCTAACGCATCAGAGATTGTCGCCGAATTGATCGCGAACACCAGTGGTGCCGGTGGTCAGGCCGCCCTTCCGGCGCAGATACCGTCGATGGAAGTGGTGAAAGTCCAGGCCGCGCTGCGGGCCTTCGGGAATACCGATATTGCCGTCGATGGAATATCGGGAACTCAAACGGAAGTCGCCATTCGTGAGTTTCAGGCCCTGTTTCATTTGCCCGTCACCGGGGAAATCGACGGTACATTGCTCGACAAGATGCGCGCGATCGGTCTGATAAAGTAGCCGACTCGGAACTGCCGGGAGATTCGATGTCCAACCGCTTGACCTCCGCGATATTCGTGGCGGCGGTGATACGCAATGTGAACAGCACCGGAGGCTTCGCAACCGTGCTCCGTCATGGTTCGGACGAGGCAGGCGCGATCTTCATCTGCGTTCCGGCAGGGCCGGGAGCCGGGACAACGCTTTATGCCCAGGCGCCGCAAAGCATGTTTACCGACAATGACCGGCCTTTCGTCGGCGGACGGCTCTTCGAACGCGTCGGAGAGGGCCTTGCGGACGACGAACTGGCGGAAAAGTTCGCACGCGAGGCTCGGATGGACCCGGATTTCTGGGTCGTCGAGCTTGACCTGTTCGGCAAGCAGGCCTCGGATTACTTCGATATCGCCTGAAACCCGTCAGGCGACCTTCATGAAGCTGGTGCCGGACATGTCGGCATGGTCTCGATGCGATTCGCCGGGATCATTGGCAGACAGCGCTTCGCGGGCGAGGGCCAGGAGATCATCGCTTCGCCACGACCAGACCTTGTGAACCGCCTGTTCTGTCGTGATCTCGTTAAAGACCGTCGAGAAGCGGTCCGCGACCGCGGGATCCGCCGCCAGGTCCGGAGACAGCGCGGCAAAAACCCTCAAGCCGTCCTCCTGCGAAGCGCCGACGAAGCGCAGCATGTAGATAAGGTTGCGCGACGTCGGATTGCTGCACAGGCCCTCCGCGCTGACCATCGTGATCGCAAGTGCGTCGGCAACAGCGGTGTGCAGAACCCGCGGATTGGGGTCATGCGCCGCCTCGATGATTTGCTCCATCGAAACGTCGATAACAGGTTGCGCCTGCGAGGCGACATCGCCCCGCAGGTCGTTGCGAAACTTTTCGAATGATTCCGCCTGCTCACGCGGCATGGCGTTGTCGAGCCTCTGGCGCAGGTCCAGTGCCCGGTCGATGCCCTCGTTCTCCATGTGGCGCAAAGCATTGACCACCGGAGTTTCAAGCCGGGTTCGGCGGGCGATGGCGCGCGCATGTTCGATGTCGCGTTGCGAGAGAATAGCGAGCAATTCCGCCGCCGAGAGCAGGTGGCTGCGCGTGAGGATCGGCGAGCATATTGCAACGGGAAAGTCACAAAGGGCGAGGAGCAACGGTTTCGGGGCAAGCTCGCTGATCGCGAGCAGCGAGGCGATCTCGCGACGGCTGTCATCGCTGATCGTGGGCAAGAGCGGCAGAACCAGATCGACCAGTCGCGTCATGTCGGATTTCGACGGTCTCGGCGCATCGCAGAATTCTCGAACCGCCGCCACGGCGATCTTGTTATTGTCGAAATAGTCAGAGGTTTCGATCGTCTGCGTCATGGCCGGCAAATGCTCCCGTGTCATTTCGAGAGCAGCGTAACGGCCAAAGCGTTAGCAAGTTGTTAACCATGAAATGTCAGGGCTTATGCATCGCATTCAGCGAGCGAGGAATAGAACATGGCACAGGTTGTCGCGTTCCCATCATTCGCTCCGCGTACTGCCCGCCGTCCGAAAACGGTCAGACGGGTGGATGGAGACAGCGTATTCGGCAAAGTGATCGTTTTCACCGGCGTGTGGCATGAGCGCGTCGATGGCGAGGATTTACCCGAGGCCCCGAAAAAGAGACGCAAGCCGAAAAAATAGCGACGTCTAGATCGGCGTGGTGTTGCAGTTGATGCGGTCTATGAACTCACGCACGACAGGTTCGTAGGTCTCGTCCGGACGGAAGATTCGCAGCACAACGAAGCCGCTGCTGCGGTTCGTCTCGGCCATGACGGCGTCGGCCAGTTCCGGGCGAGGGGACTGGCGAAGGATGCGCATCTGCAATGGTTGCGCGACCACAAGGTCGAGATTTTCCGTCGCGACAATCCGATCGTTGGCCGAAAAGCGAATGCGGCCGAGATCATCGAAGACCGCGACGGACCAGAAATCTCCCGTCGCCGGAGCGGTGATCGAGAAGATACCTGCCGAGAGATCATAGCGGCACGCAATGACGGCGAACATCGGATCGAGCGTTCGTGCCGCCGCGAGTTCCACTCCATAACGGTCCAGGCGGACCGGATCGTTCAATGCGACACGAGTCTCGACCTGCCGCCACACGTCGTTTTCCGACAGTTGCGGAAGCATGAGGATGACGGCGAGGTGCACCAGCGCAGCCCCCACCAGTCCAACCAGCGTCGCATAGATGATCCTACCCATTGGTGCACCCAAGCTTTTTGACCTCGGGCATGCGCAGTTCCGAAAGGCCGGTATCGCTCGCGATCGCCGTGTCATAGAGCGATAGCACCAATGCGAACGGTCCGCTGGCGCCGGCATAGAGCCAGTTGCGCGGTTGTGGGAGAGGGGCGATCCGGATGTCGAAATCGCCGTCGCTGAAACGCAGGATGGAACCGGAATGAAGGGCGGTCGGGATGGCCGCTTCCGGCGCATCCATTGGCGCATCGTTGCGAAGAACATAGAGCGTCCACAGGCGTGCGCCGGGGGTGTCGCCTTCGATAATGTAGGTGCAGCGGGCGTTCAGCCCATCGCCGGACTCGTCAGTCTGGCGTACGAACGCCAGTCCTTCGGCTTTCGCAAGCGGCAACCCGCCAGAGCGTGAATAGTACGCCTGAACATACGGGTCCGGGCTGTTCGCGCCGATTCCTGAGCTGGCCCGCCAGTCGTTGATCTCCAATTCGCCGAGCAACGCCATCTGCCCGGATGCCCACACGGCTGATCCAATGCCGAGCACAAGCGCGAGCGCGACGCTGAACAGGAGAGTGGACAGTTCTCGGATCATATCGGTGTTGTGCCGGAAAGCGTCAGGAAATCAATCGTAAACGCGGCATGACCCGGACTATTTCGGGCGGGTACTTGCGACGGTCAGGTTGTCGGCGTTGAGCGGTTTGGCGCTTTCGAGACGTTCGCCCAGCCGGTTAAGGAAGCCTGACATCGCCGCGGACAGCACGCGCGGCCGGGCTCCCTGTTCTGCGGCATCCGCAATCGCGTCCTGCGACGTGTCCTTCTGCTGCCCGTTATCTGGCTGGGGAATGCCTGGTATCGCTTTGAGTTCGATACCCGTATGGGCAAATTCCATGATCCGTTGCCATGTCATCGCGGGCAGGCTGCCGCCAGTGAGCCGGTTTGTCGGCATGTAGTTGTCGTTTCCGTACCAGACCGCAGCCGTGAAATTGCCCGTGTAGCCGACGAACCACGCATCACGATAGGACTGCGTCGTGCCGGTCTTGCCGGCGGCCGTGGTCATCTTCAGGTCTGCACGCCGCCCGGTGCCCCATTTCGGCACGTTGGCCAGCATCTGGTTCATGTAAAGCGTCGTTTCTTCGGACAAGATCCGGTCGCCAACGAATTCGGTATCGTCTTTCTTGTAAAGTGCGTCGCCGGCCACGCTGATGATCTGGGTGAAGGCGTGGCGCCGATGAGCGTATCCGCCCGAGGCGAAAGCGAGGTAGCCCGTGGCCTGATCGAGCACCGTGATGCCGGAAGTGCCGAGCACCATGGTGTGGTGCTTGATGATCGGCGAGGTGATGCCCATCCGGTGGGTCAGCTCGACGATCTGATCGGTGCCTTTCAGATAGTCGCGCGCCAGACGAACCGGCACGGTGTTGATCGACTTGGCGAGAGCGGTGGCCAGCGTCACGTTACCGCGGAAAGAACGGCCGTAGTTCTTCGGCGACCAGCCGCGCCAGGTGACAGGCCCGTCGCGGACCACGCTGTCGGGCGTAAGATCGGAGTTTTCCAGCGCCGCCGCGTAGACATAGGGCTTGAAGGACGATCCGGCTTGTCGTTCGGCAGCCGTGGCCCTGTTGAACTGGCTTTCGCCATAATCGCGCCCGCCGACGATGGCGCGAACCGCGCCGTTGTTCTCGATCAGCACCACCGCCGATTCCGAGACGTTGTACTGTTTGCCGTTTTGGCGAAGGAAGAACTGGACGGCTTCCTCGGAGGCACGCTGCAGGTCGCGGTCGAGCGTCGTGCGCACGACGATGGAGCGGTTCGGCAGCCGGTTCGATATCATGTAATTTTTGGTTTCCTCGAAAGCCCAGTCGAGGAAATAGTCGGGACTGTCAGCCGTATCGCGCAGGACGGCGTCCGCGGGATGGCGGCGGGCACCGGTCACCTGACCTTCGGTCATGAAACTGGCCTGAACCATATTGGTCAGGACCTCGTTGGCGCGGGCACGGGCCGCCGGCAGGTTTATGTGCGGGGCGTAGTTGGCCGGTGCCTTGAACAGGCCGGCCAGCATGGCGCTTTCGGCAAGATTGACGTTGCGAACATCCTTGCCGAAATAGAATTCGGAGGCCGCAGCCACACCGAAAGTGCCGCCACCCATATAGGCGCGATCGAGGTAGAGCTTCAGAATCTCCTCTTTCGACAGGTTGGCTTCCAGCCACATCGCCAGGAACGCTTCCTTGATCTTGCGCTCCAGCGACTGTTCCGGAGTCAGGAACAGGTTCTTGGCGAGCTGCTGGGTAATGGTGGAGCCGCCCTGCACAACGGTGTTCGCGCGCACGTTCTCGCTCATTGCGCGAACAAGGCCGAAGATATCGATGCCATAGTGATCGAAAAACCGCCGGTCTTCCGTCGCCAGAACAGCCTTGATCAGGTGATCGGGCAACTCGTCGATCGGGACGGCGTCGGAGTGCAGGATCCCGCGCTTGCCGATTTCATTGCCGTAACGGTCGAGGAAGGTGACCGCGAACTCGTCCTGTTCGCGCCAGTTTCCGGCTATCTCCTCGGAAGCCGGCAAGGCGAGCATCAACATGACGACCAGACCGCCCGCACCGAGCGTCGCGCTTTCTCCGAGGATCTCGACAATGAAGCGCTTGAACCCGCGGGCACGGAAGCGCCTGAAGAAAATGATTATTTCTTCCCAGAATTCGGCTGCCGCGAAGCGGGATTCATAGAGTGTCGAATCAATCCACGCATCGACCTCGAGCAGGAACGAGCGCTTCCTGATCCGGCCTTTCTCGCTCTCGGAGGATTCGGTTTTCTCTGATTCTTCCATCTGGTCGCCCGCATCCCTGCGCTCAAATCCGCCTGGTCCGCTCAGTTGCGAACCAACCCGGCCTTGCTATGCGCTGTATACCCCTACGATACACATGCCGCATTTACATCGCGACCTCAAGCGAACTCGCTATTCCTGGGTATCAAGTTTGCCCTGTTCTGCCTTGTGATAGTACTGGCTTGCAACAAGCCAGCCTTTTATCGGCCGAAGCGGCAGGATACACAGGACGATCAGGAGCGGAAGCGTGATGAGCGCGGTCAGCCAATAAGACGCTCCAACGCCGAGGATCATCCAGAGGACGAAGCCGAGTACCGGCACGGATGCAATAAGCATCACAAAGAACGCGGGTCCGTCGGCCGCGTCCGCGAACGTCAGATCGAGATCGCAGACGTCGCATTTCTCCTTCAGCGTGATGAAACTCTTGAATATCGAGCCCTGACCGCAGCGTGGGCATTTTCCGGCGGGGCCGACAGACAGGGGCGGCAGCGGCGGATACTGGTCGTCTCTCATTGGGGGGTACTCCATTTCCTGCTCACATAGTCGATGCAGGCTCGAAAGTGGAGTGGCGGATGGTCGCGCGGTTCGCCGTGGAACGAATAGGGCGCCCGCACCTCACGTGCCCATGGGTAATAGCAAACGATCACCCAACAATGTCTTTCGTGGCCGGTTTGGCCGCGTTGCGATGAAAGCGCGGTCTTTCTCCAGTCAGTTCGAGGCGGCAGAAGCTCAGCTTCGATCTTTGCGCCACCATCCTTTCGGCCTTGGCGATGGGCCCGTGTCGTAACGCAGGTTGGCGGTGCGCAGGACGGGATTGCGCTCGGAAACGTCCGGGCGGCTTTCGCGCCAGACAATGAAAATGCCCGACCCGATGATGATCGATGCGCCGATGGCGACCATCGTGTCCGGCTTCTCCGCGAAGAAGACGACACCGTAAAGGGTTGCCCAGAGGATCTGGCTATACTGCATCGGCGCGACGACGGCCGCCGGCGCGAACCGGTATGCCGTGATGGAGCAGAGCTGTGCGATCACAGACAGAAGACCGACCGTGGCCATCAAGCCCAGCGACGGCAATTCGATCGGAACATATGTCCAGGGGAGGGCTGCGCCCATCACGATCATCGATGCGAGCATCGGGTAAAGGATCAGAACGGCGGAGCGCTCCTCTCCGCCAATCTTGCGGACGATGATCGTCGCGGTTGCCGCTGCGCATGCCGAGCAGAGCGCGGCGAGGTGCCCCGGTGAAAACACTGTCATGCCGGGTCTCAGCACGATCAGCACTCCGATCAGGCCGACCACGACTGCGGCCCAGCGGCGCGCCCTGACGGTCTCGCCGAGCAGTGGAACCGACAGTGCCGTGATCAGCAGCGGCGTCGCGAACAGAAGGGCGTAGACCTCGGCGAGCGGCAGTTCGACGAATGCATAGAATGCGCAGCTCATGGCAGTGAGCGAGAGAACGGCGCGGGCAAGGACCAGCCAGGGATGGCGCGGACGAAAATTGCCGGTGGATTGGTCGGCCAGAACCATCACCGACAAGGGAACGAACGCGAAGAGCATGGCGAAGAAAATGATCTGGAAGATCGAGTAGTCCTGTCCCAACGCCTTGATGATCGCATCGTGCGTGGCGAACAGGGCAAAGGCCAGGAATGCAAAACCCAAGCCGCGAGCGGGCGAAGTGCTGCCGCCATTCATCCGTTTCGGTCTCCTTGAAGAATGCTGTCCGGTCTTCCCACCGCAGCGAAGCCTATATGCGAAAGCGCCGCGCCGGTCATCCCGTGCGCGGCGCTTTAGGCCAAGATTCCGTCTTCGTCAGCCTCGATAGAAGATGTGGTTCCCGATCTTGGAGAGGCGCTTCATTTTTCGCGCCCAGCGCGGGCTGACGTAGTCCGCGTGATAGTGGGTGGCCGAGAGGGTCGCGCCGGGTGTGCCGCGTCCCTTCACGATGTCCGACGCGATGGATTTGGCGCGGCTCCAGGCCTTCTTCTCCTTGGCGATATCGGGCCGACCGTCGCAAGCGAAGGAGAACTGGCACGCATTGCGGCGCTTCGCGTTCTGATAGACCACGCCGCATATGGTTTTCGGATAGGCTTTGCTCGCGACACGGTTGAGTATGACCTGCGCGACCGCTTTCTGACCGCGCTCGGGCTCGCCGCGCGCCTCGAAGTAGATCGCCGTGGCGAGACAGGCGAGTTCGCTTTTCGGTACCGCCGGCGTCGTATCGATAATTGGCGGGTTGAGATAGGCGACAGGTGGAACCGCGAGCGGCATCACCGGATCCTTCGACTCGAGCGCATGAGGCGACAGAAACAGTTCGTGGCGAAGCAGGAACGCTACACGTGGATCGGGAAGCGGGGGTTTATACAAAGGCATGCTGGCGACGGATGTGGCCGCGAGGATGACCGCAAGAACGGACAGGCGGACCGTGCGCGCGAATTTGCGCTCGGCGGAAAGGAGCCGGATCATGGTTGTCTTTTTCTTTTGACTTGGAGGCGGTAAGTCTAAACCGCGATTTCGTTAGACGCTGAAAAGCCGCGGCGCTTGTTGAAAGCATGGCGGATTTTTGTCGAATTCGTGAATTGCGGCCGACTTACAGAAATGTTTCACGTAATCTAGTCACGTTTTAAGACATGATAATATTCCGCGTTATTACATCCATAATGTTTGGCAACATCTGGTTGTATGGTGTGGAACATTCGCGTCAACCGCTTGGCGAAAAAATAGGAAAATAATCCTAATATTATACTTGCCGTACCCAATTCCGTCGTTTATATTGGCGGCATAAGGAGTTACGGCGATGTCCATTCTTTCCGCGAAACACTTTCACGACGAAGCAGCGGCCTACCGCTTTGTAGAGGCTCGCATCTGGCCGGAAGGCCCGGTTTGCCCGCATTGCGGCGGCGTTGAGCGCATTGGAAAGATGGGCGGCAAGAGCACCCGTATTGGCACTTACAAGTGCTACCAGTGCCGCAAGCCCTTTACCGTGAAGGTTGGCACCATCTTTGAATCCAGCCACGTCAAAATGCACCTGTGGCTACAGGCGATTTTCCTGATGGCGTCCTCGAAAAAGGGCATCAGCGCGAACCAGCTTCACCGCACTCTCGGCGTGACCCTGAAAACCGCTTGGTTCATGGCACACCGCACCCGCGAAGCCATGCGCGAAGGTGGCCTTGGCCCGCTAGGCGGTAACGGCAAGATCGTTGAGGCCGATGAAACCTATTACGGCAAGAAGGCAAATCCGGAAATGTCTCCGAACCGCCGTGGTCGCCCATACATCAAGAAGGGCAAGGCCGCTGAAAAGCGCGCAATCCTTAGCCTTGTCGAGCGCGGCGGACAGGTTCGCACCTTCCACGTAGCGCAGGCCAACAAGATCAATGTTACCGAACTGGTGAACGCGAACGTGAACCGCGAAAGCATCCTTATGACCGACGAAAGCCGCCTCTACGGCGACATGAAGGACACCTTTGCGCAGCACCTTTCGACCAAGCATTCGGGCGGCGAGTATGTTCGCTATGAGGACGGGCTGGCTATCCACAGCAACACCGTCGAGAACTATTTTTCGGTGTTCAAGCGCGGCATGAAAGGCACCTATCAGCATTGTGCCGAAAAGCACCTGCACCGCTATCTTGCGGAGTTCGATTTCCGCTATAATCGTCGTGTAGGCTTGGGCGTGAACGATCAGGCGCGCGCCGATCAGATCCTTACCGGTATCGTCGGCAAGCGCCTTACGTACGAAACAACTTAAGCGAGGCGAGAAGCCCTATGGCATCTGGCGACCATCAAAATACAAGCCGAAAGCCAAACGCAAAAAAGGCTGGAAAGCTTAGTCAGAAAGAGCAATCCGAGCGATTCAAGGACATCGCTCGGGAACTCGAATCCGATGAATCTGGCAAAGCATTTGAACGCGCGGTTAGCGTTATTCTCCCCGATCTCTCACAAAAGCGAGATCGCTAACGTCAGCTTTCGTGACCAGCGAGTTTTCAGGCCGACGACGATGGTAAATCTGGCCTTTTAGGTTTTCGAAGTAGGGCGTTACCTTTTTGCACTTTTGCAGCCGCCTCTTGAGAATAAACGCACACCAATCCGCGAGTTGCAAAATGCCAGATTGGTCTTTTCGCATAAACGAGACCTGCTCGATTATTCGTTCTGCCTGAAGCGCGCCCGGCATTCTCTCCATCGCTCTATCAACGAATATGGCATGCAGGCCCTGTATTGCCTCTTTCTTCGGATTGTCCACATCCTCGGCAATCAACATAGCAACTTCATTATCAGTATTGTCGATTAGCCACTGATCAATGGACTTAGCAGTTCGCATAAAGCCTTCGCCGTGCAACCACGTGGCGAGGAACTTTTCTGGCTTTTGTCTGCCCTCATAGCGTCGAAAAAAGTCGGCCTTCTTTATGTAGCTGTATACGATTGGCAGACCAAAGGTCGCTGGAACCCGCGAGATTTGTTCGAACAGTTCCATCCGCCGTTTGATGGGCCATTTGTCGCGCGGGAAATCCCCGGATCCATGCCAAATGTCCTTGGCGTGAAAATTGTAATGCTTTCCCCAGGTTGGGAACGCATCTTCGCCGAGGTAGTCGATAACCAACTGCCGCATCCATGCCTCGACTAGGTTCCATTGTCCGTCCGGAGCAAGAATGATACCGGCCACAACAAAATACGGCTCTTCGTCCGCCTTCGAGGTTCCTGCCTCATCTAGATAGGCGACGCGCACAAGCCGATCTCCCATCAAAATGCCGCCTCCGAACGAGCGGCGCCCAAGGTGTGATTCCTCCGTCATATCACACCGCCTTCGCGGTGGGTACGCGAAGTACAATATTGGGAAAATAATCCTAATTATATACGTGACAAAGTAGAATGAATTCCTATAATGAGTCGGGACAGGCCGGCACGGAAAAAGAGCAGGAAATTCAGATCACGCCCGAGATGATCGAGGCGCTAACGGACTTTTTAATTGAAAGCGGGTTTCTTCTCTACGACGAGAGAAAGCCAGTCAGAAGGCTTGCGAAGGATGGTTTGTCTCTTTGTCTCTCGCGATCCAATCTGAAGAAAACGCCTTGATGCGATCCTCGGTTTCTCGGAAGCCTTTTTCTCGTTCACTCAGCTCTTTTTCATCGAGGGGTGGATGAAGTTCATGAAATGATACTGAACGTCTCACGTCCCAATCGAGCCGGTTAAATAGCGCGATTTTTCGATGGTAGAACGGGTGGAATGCTGGTCGCGCACCGAAAAGCTCGACCACCGAGCCATGTGCGATCTCTGCTCGTTTTCTGGCTTTCTTGATGAGGTGATTGTTTAGAGCGTTCCAACGCTCGTTGAGTTCTTGGTACTCCGGTGTCGCAGTTCGCATGTTTACGATTGCAGAGCACCATTTCAGCCTGGCTTCGAACGAGACAACTGCCCAGTATCCGTGTACCGCCTCGTCTGCGTCGTAATCTCCGCGCATATGGGCATACTCAATGAGGTGCATCACGCGTTCCTCAATTTGATTCCACGCCGTCAAGCAACGGCCAACTAGGAGGTAAAGGCGATCCGCCTCAGATTGGTTATTCATGGCAGACACCGATAAGAAAACAGACGATCAAAAGTTCAACGACACGCTCAAGCGGATGCTTGAGATGCCGCCCAACCCGAAACCACATAAGGATGGCGGCACGCAGCGGAAAAGCACTAAGAGTCCTCCGCCTCCTCCTCCAGATAGCACCGGGGACACTTGAAGTAGTCAGTGTGCGCCGACCCGCCCCCTGTTCCTTTCATTTCAATCTCAACCCCATCATGAAGGGAGCATCGCGGACAGAGATGTCTGCCGTTCTCCCGATATGCAGCCATGAGGAATTCGCGCCGATGTGGAAGTTTCCCAAGCCGCTCTATATTCGCCTTCAATTCCGCAAGGCGCGTCTCGGTCTCAGCATATTCGCGCTCAAGGTCGGCGCGTTGACTTTCAAGGCCATTGCTCATGGCCTCCGCGCGCTCGATAAGGTTTTGAATAAGGCTAGGCATAACCCCTCCCACTATTGAGTGAAGGGCAGCCTAACCTTTCTTTTGTTTTTTGCGGAGTCTTTGAAGCTTCCGCGCCTTTTGCTTAGGCGTAACTGGTTTCACCAATCCGCCGATAGGTAAGACGCTTGCCGCCGATGCGTGACAGCAAATCATCATGGCGCTCACTATCGGTGATCTTGAGTGCAGAGCGGCGATTGTAGCGGAAACCATATTCGGCAAGATAGCGGTGCAAGTGGGCTTCGCCGCAATGCTGATAGACGCCGATCATGCCGCGCTTGAACACGGAGAACACGTTCTCAATCGTATTGGAGTGAACCACAACGTCACCTTCGCGACGGGCGTATTCCTTCGCAGAGTGCTTCACGGTGCGATGCGCGGCGAATTCCTTGCCGGTCTCTTTGTAGAGGCGGCTTTCATCGGTGTAGAGCGTCGTATCGCGAGAGACGTTGCGCACGAGGATATCGCGAACGGAGTCCTTCGTGGCGTTGTTCAGGTGAAACATGCGGGTCTTGCCGCCACGCTCGACCAGACCGACGATAACGCGCTTGTGTGCGCCGCCTGCTTTACCTGACTTGGTAGGCTTCCAGTTCTTGCGGGCACGGGGACGGGCGTACTCACGGGGAGTCTCGCGCTTGCCGTGATACATCTCGTCAGCCTCGACGGTCTTGCCTTCCCCGCCCATGGGGCCAGCGTCGGGACCATCTTCTGCCATGGCTTCGCGAATACGGTGCGCCATGAACCAAGCGGTCTTGTAGGTGACGCCAAGCATGCGGTGAAGCTGGTGCGCGGACATGCCCTTTTTCGAGGACGCCATAAGGAAGGTCGCCAGAAGCCACTTGTTGAGCGGGATCTTCGAACGTTCGAACACGGTGCCGACAGTCACGGAGAACTGCTTGCGGCATTCCATGCAGTTGTAGAGGCCGGGGCGGTGCGCCTTGCCTTCCATCTTGCGGATACGGACCGGATCGCAGTTGCCGCAATGAGGGCAAAGCGGGCCATTCGGCCAACGCTGCGCTTCAAGATGCTCGCGGGCTGCGTCAACGTCGGTGAAGATGGGGCTATCAAGTTTCATGGCCGTAACTCCTTGAATCCTATATGGAGTCAGGGCCATACTTTGTCAAGTATATAATTAGGAAAATAATCCTTGACGCCGTGACGGTCCTCGTGTAGGGTTACGGCATAATCAAAGAAATGGGTCGAGAGCCGGATGCCAGCCGCATCGCGGCTCTTTTTGTTGTCGCCTTGCCGGGAGACGTTTCTTGGAAAGCTCCAACGAAAACACGAAGCCGAGAGGTGCGGGCAGGGCTCCTGCAAGCAAGCCGAACGCGCTGAAGCCCGGCGACACATGTCCGACATGCGGCGGTATCGTCGGCCGCCCGGAAGAGACCGTAACATTCACGACGTCGGAACTGGCGGATGCGCGCAAGGCGTTCGAAGAGCTTGTCGATCGACACATTGCCACCCGCGATGCTGAAGGCGCTTCCGGGGAAGATAAGTGACATACAGTGCGCGGATCTTCTTCATTTCTGGCCGTTTGTCGGAAGACCGGCCCAGTTGCCGCCCGATGGCGACTGGCGCAATTGGCTGATCCTCGCCGGACGCGGTTTCGGCAAGACCCGTTCCGGGGCGGAATGGTTGCGAGAACAGGTCAAGGCCGGAGCAATGCGGCTCGCGCTGATCGCGCCGACCATGGCCGATGCGCGTGATGTCATGATCGGTGGCGAGAGCGGCGTGCTTTCCGTTTGCTGGAAAGGGGATCGGACGCATGGCGGCGAATTGCTCGGCAAGCCGGTCTTCGAGCCGACGAAACGCAGGCTGAAATGGCGAAACGGTGCGACGGCAATGGTATTTTCGGCAGAGGAGCCGGAACGCCTGCGCGGTCCGCAAAACGAGAAGATTTGGGCGGACGAGTTGTGCGCCTGGAAATATCCGCAAGCGACCTGGGACATGGCCATGTTCGGACTTCGGCTGGGAACGTCCCCGCAAGTCTGCATCACGACGACGCCGAAACCTCTCGGTTTGCTGCGGGATATCCTCAAGGACCCGGCGACCGCCGTTACGCGAGGGACGACATTCGACAATGCCGCCAATCTCGCGGCCGGGTTTCTGGATACGGTTCGCGCGAAATACGAAGCAACCAATCTCGGTCGTCAGGAACTGTATGCCGAAATCCTCGACGAAGCCGAAGGCGCGCTCTGGTCGAGAGCGGCCCTGGAGGGGATACGCCGAGAGAGATCGCCGGCGTTGACCCGTATCGTGGTCGCGGTCGATCCGCCGGCCGGATCGAAGACGACATCGGACGCTTGTGGGATCGTCGCGGTCGGCCTGACCGCAGACAGAACGGCCCATGTCATCGCGGATTCTTCGCTCCGGGCGGCAAAGCCATCCGCCTGGGCGGCAAAGGCGGTGGCGCTTTATCAATCGCTGGAAGCGGACCTGGTTCTGGCCGAGGTCAACCAGGGAGGCGACATGGTTGAGGCGGTGATCCGTCAGGTGGATGAGAGCGTGGCGCTTAAGAAGGTGCATGCGGGGCGGAGCAAGTGGCTTCGCGCAGAGCCGGTTGCCGCTCTTTACGAGCAGGGCCGCGTGACCCATGCCCGAGGGCTGGATGCCCTCGAGGATGAGATGTGTGCATTTGGCACCGACGGGCTCGCCTCCGGCCAATCACCCGACCGCCTCGACGCACTTGTCTGGGCCATGAGCGATCTGATGCTGACAGCGCGGGGAGAGCCGCGGGTAAGGGGATTGTGAAAATGCCCCGTACCCGCTCCAACCAATCAGATCGCTCCCAACGCGGTGACCGCCTCGCCGACGCTGTCCCGCCAGGGAGTGGTCGGACGGCCGATCAGGCGCGAGAGAGTGCGGCTGTTGTCCTCGAGGCCGCCTTTCGCCGTTCCCGCATCGCTGTCGGCGAGCATCGTGGCAATCGGGCCCGGCAGACCCGCCGCTTCGAGAAGGGAGGCGAATTCAGATTCGCTCATATCGGAATAACTCACCGGTTTGCCCGCAGCGGCGGAAATCGCGGAGGCGAACTCGGTCATCGAATAACTCTCGTCGCCGGCGAGTTCGTAAATGGCATTCGCTTCCGTCGTTTCGGCGGTGAGAACCGCGACGGCGCCTTCGGCGAAATCCTGCCGCGTGGCGCTGGACGTACGCCCGTCGCCGGCTGCACCGGGATAAGCGCCATGTTCGATCGCGGGTGCGATCGAGCCGGTCCGGTTTTCCGTGTACCAGCCGTTTCGCAGGAACGCATAAGGAATGCCGGATGCCTTGATTGCGGCTTCTGTTTCCCGGTGCTCGGACGCAAGACCAAGCGGCGACGTGTTGGCATGGAGGATCGAGGTGTAGGCGATGAAACCGATGCCGGCCTTCTGGGCCGCGCTCACGACGTTGGCATGCTGCGCGGCGCGCTGGCCAACTTCCGACGATGAAATCAGGAGCAGGCGGTCGATGCCGTGAAATGCCTTCTCGAGCGATACGGGGTCACCGTAGTCGCCGATGCGGACCTCGATGCCCAGGGCTTCGAGAGAGGCAGCGGCCTCCGGACGTCGAACGAGCGCGACGATGTTTCCGGCCGGCACTTTGCTTGCGAGTTCGGTGACGGCGAGGCGGCCAAGCTGGCCGGAGGCGCCGGTTACGAGGTATTTTGCGGTCTGGTTTGCCATTTTTAACTCCTGACGATATTCTTTGGTCTCAATTTGAGATATGGTCTCATTTCGTTACCGCATCTCGACAGGCCTTGGAAGGAGGCAGTTTTCAGTGACCAGGGAACACAAAGGTAACCATGCGGCTGCTTCCGAGACGGTGGGCGAACATTTTGACGCCTGGCATGAAGCGGGCTTTGCCGAAAACTGCCCGGTTCGCGATGTGCTGGATCGAATTGGAGACAAATGGTCAGTCCTGATCCTGACGGCGCTTGCGCGGGAGCCGAAAAGATTCAGCGCCCTCAATAGGGATGTCGGCGATATCTCCAAGCGGATGTTGACCCAAACGCTCCGTTCTCTGCAGCGCGACGGACTGGTGGAACGGACTGTGTATCCGACGACACCGCCAACGGTAGACTACCGCCTGACGGAACTCGGGCACTCCGTGCTCGAACCTCTTACGGCTCTCATAGGCTGGGCCGAAGCGCGTCACGACGATATTCGCACCGCGCGTCATGCGTTCGACGAAGAGGCGGAAGCCGCGTAGCCGCTCGGCCTGACGCTCGGAAAAAATGAGATCAGCAAAAAGGGCCGCATGCGGCCCTTTTTTGATTCCGAAACAGCAACATGGACCGCTTTCATGAATCAAACCCCGAACTCGGCTGTCCGGCGATCGACAAGGGAGCGACCCAGCCCAACGTTTTCACGGACGCGAAGTCGGCCGAAAGCGCGACCCCCTGGTTTTCCAATGGTGGGCGTGACGATGCGGAGCAGCGGGCATTCCTGCAGGCGCATCTTGAGCATTGGGCAAGCGGGAGCATCGCCAACCCTCTTTCCGGGGTCACCGGCGAGCCGATGATCGACCTGTCGCGCATCTTTCTTTGGGCATGGGATGCGCGACCTTTTCCCGCTTTTCCGATGGCGACGGTTGTCTGGGGCGACGGCGGCAATTGGCTGCGCGGGCACTGGTTGAATGGGCGGCTCGGTACCGCACCTCTGCGCGAAGTCGCATCCGAAATGCTGGCCACTTCGGCGACGGTGGATGTCGCCGATACCGTCCAGGGAATGGTCATTCCCGGCCCCGCCTCGGTTCGTGATGCACTGGAGCCGCTGGCGGCGGCGTTCGGCTGGTCGGCTTCCGATATGACGGGCGAGACCGGGTTTGCCCTGCGCGCCGAAGGTGTGGCGGCGACGCGCGTAATCGACGAGGGCGACATCGTCGATCTCGACGGCGAGGCATTGCGTGACATCACAGAGGTGCAAAAGAGTGAGTTGCCCGCCGAGATCGTTGCGTCCTATCGCGACGGATTGAGTGATTACCGGTCGGCCACGAGCTATTCGCGCCGACTGGAAACCGGGTCTGACCGGCAGGAGCGTATCGAACTGCCGGTTATCGCGGATGCCAGCGTGGTCGATGCGGTTGCCGACCGGATCCTTGCACTTGCCTGGGCGCACGGCCGGACGTTGCGGTTTTCGCTCCCTTGGCTGCACGCCGATCTGGCACCAGGCGACGTGTTCGCCTTCGCATCGCTCCCCTCGGAACGATGGTTGGTCACGCGCAGCGACCTCGGCGATGTGTTGCGTCTCGACGCGGTGCCTGTGCTGCGGCTGCCGGCCAATGCCCGCGTACCGGCTTTGCCAGCGCAACGCGGGCAGGTTGCCGGCGACGTGGCTGGTGTTCCGGATTTTCTTTTGATCGATCTGCCGCTGTCGGAAGGAAGCGCGCCGGAGCAGCGTTTCATGATTGCCGCGTGGTCTTCACTGTCAAGGATGCAGGCGATCTATGTTTCGCCCGACGTGTCAGGCTTCGAGTATCGAACCGGGACACTGTCCAACGCCGTGATGGGCGAACTGACAGCACCGCTGTCCGGTGGGTTTTCCGGTCGCATCGACCGGGCCAACCCGGTGGAACTCTCAGTACCTTCGGGGGCTTTCGAGAGCGTCGGCGAGGCAGCATTGCTTGCCGGACGAAACCGCCTCACGGTCGAATCCTCGAACGGGTCCTGGGAGGTTTTGCAGTTCAGTAATGCCGAAGAGGTGTCGGCGGGCCAGTGGCGACTGACTGATCTTTTGCGCGGTCAGGGCGGGACCGAGGATGCGATGAACGCAGGCGCGATAGCGGGTGCTCGCGCAGTCCTTCTCAACGAGGCGGTGGTTCCGGCCGGCATGACCGCCGCAGAGGTCGGGTTGACCCTGCAAATGCGAATTGGCGTTGCCGGACGGCCCTTTACAGACCGCTATTTTGAAACAGTCGAGGCGACCGGTGGGTTGCGCGCGCTGATGCCGCTCTCCCCAGTTCACCTGCGGGCGGCTCGCGCCGACGGGGATGCAATCTCGATCGAATGGATCCGCAGAACACGAACCGGCGGCGATTCGTGGATGGGTTCAGATGTGCCCCTCGGCGAAGAGGAGGAACGTTATGCGGTTCGGTTGCTCGACGACAGTGAGGTCGTCTTCTCGACCGAAACGACGAATCCAACCTTGATGCTCGATTCTTCAACCGTTTCGTCGCTCGGTCTCGATGCGCCGGATTGCGTGTTCGATGTCGAGGTCGCGCAGATCAGTCTCGCGGTGGGTGAGGGACTTCCTGCCCGCAAAACGATCGTTCTTCCCTGATAAGTGAAAGGAACTGTCATGAACGAAGCCAAGCCATGGTATCTCTCCAAGACGATCTGGAGCGCACTGGTGAGCGTCGCGGCCACGCTGGGTGCGATGCTCGGACTGCCGGTGGACGCGGCCGGCCAGGCCGCTTTGACCGAAGCGATCCTCCAGACGGTTTCGGCCCTCGCCGGAATCATCGCAATCCTGGGACGCGTCGCCGCATCGAGCCGCATCGCTTGAACCGTCGAGTATTTTCGGGGCATGAATGGAACGAACGATCCATTCATGTTCCGTTCAGGCACCCTTGTGTAGGTTGGCAGCCAAGTTGGAGAACAAGAAAAATGTTACGTTTCATCATGGCCGCGCTGATAGCACTTCCGGTGCTGGGCACTGCGCCGGTCTATGCCGCCGATAATTGTTTCGCCGTTGGCCAGCAGGTTGCCGCTCAGCGCGGTGCGGAGTTGGCAAGCGCGGAATCTGTCAGCGGCGGCAAGTGCAAGATCGTGCTTCTGGTGCCCGGCGCGAACGGCGAGCGTCCGAAGCGCGAGGAAATCATCGTCAATGGATAAGTCCGATGCCGCCGCATTGGCCGTAAGGCCGATATGCGGTGGCATTGGCGTGAATTCTCGGGAGGGACGTAACCATGCGAATTCTCGTCGTTGAAGATGACGCTTCGCTGAATGCGCAATTGAAATCCGCGCTGGAAGAAGCCGGCTATGTCGTTGATGCTGCCACCGACGGCGAGGATGGCCATTTCCTCGGCGATACCGAACCGTATGACTGCGTGGTTCTGGATATTGGCCTGCCGGTCATGGACGGAATCAGCGTCCTGCAGCGCTGGCGTGACGACGGGCGTGTGATGCCCGTGCTGATCCTGACCGCGCGCGACCGCTGGAGCGATAAGGTCTCCGGCATCGATGCGGGTGCGGATGACTACGTCACGAAACCGTTTCATGTGGAGGAGGTGCTGGCGAGGGTGCGCGCGCTCATTCGCCGCGCGGCCGGACACGCATCTTCCGAAATCCGGTGCGGTCCCCTCACGATCGACACGAAGTCATCCAAGGCCATGGTGGATGGCGCGACGCTGAAACTGACGTCACACGAATTCCGGCTTCTCTCCTATCTTGGTCATCATCTGGGCGAGGTGATTTCTCGCACCGAACTCGTCGAGCATCTGTACGACCAGGATTTCGATCGCGATTCCAACACGATCGAGGTCTTTGTCGGCCGGCTGCGCAAGAAGCTCGGGCACGACCTGATCGAGACGGTTCGCGGGCTGGGCTATCGCATGACCGCGCCGGACGAGACCAGCGAAAAGGCCGGTTGACCCGGTGAAGCTGCGCACGGATTCCCTCGCGCTCCGGGTCATTCTTATATCCAGTCTTTGGTCAGTGGCCGCCATCGCACTGCTCGGTTGGCTGTTGATCGGGCTCTACAGAAACGACTCCGCGCGCGGCTTCGCCAATCTGCAGGAAGCGCAGCTGTTCAATCTCGTCGGGGCGGTTTCGGTCGATGATGCGGGCGAGCTTCACGGTACTCCCAATCTCGGCAATACGCGCTTTCTCGAACCGCTCTCGGGATGGTATTGGCGCGTTCAGCCCGTCGAAGGCATCGCCGGCGCCCCCGTGGTCTCCCCGTCCCTGGGAACTGACCAGTTCGAACGTCCGCCGCTGTCCGAGCGGCCCTATGATCGACAGTTCCGCAGACATTGGATCGGAGATGGTCCGGGAGGCGAGGAAGTTCGCGTTCTCGAATCGGAAATCGATCTCGGAGGAGGGCGCATCGCGCGATTTCAGGTCGCAGGAAACCAGACCGAGTTCGAATACTCCGTTCGCGACTTCGCGAGGCGCGTCGGGCTGCTGTTGTCGGCCTTCGGTCTCGGCGTCGTGCTGATCAATGTGGCGATCCTGTTGGCGGGATTGCGTCCTCTCGATCACGCCCGCAGCGCACTTGCCGCGATTCGCAGCGGCGAGGCAACGAGCCTCAAGGGACGGTTTCCCAGCGAAATTCAGCCGCTAGTCGACGAGATGAACGCGCTGATCGACAACAACAAGCGCATTGTCGAGCGCGCGCGTACGCAGGTCGGCAATCTGGCCCACTCGCTCAAGACGCCCTTGTCGGTCCTGGTCAACGAGGCCGGCGCGAAGGCCGGGCCGTCGGCGGCCGTGGTTCAGGAGCAAACGCGGGCGATGGACTACCAGATCCAGCATTATCTCAAGCGCGCCCGCATCGCAGCCCAACGCGAAAGCATCATTTTCCGAACAGATATACGTCCGGTGACCGAGAAGCTGGTTTCGGTGATGCGAAAGCTGAATCCGGACAAGAAGATCGCGCTCAGAATTTCCTCCGAACCACTTGTTTTCATGGGCGAAAAAGAGGATCTGGAGGAAGTGCTCGGCAATCTCATGGAAAATGCGAGCAAGTGGGCGCGTGAAGCCATCGAACTCGATATCGAACGAACCCGCATCACTGGCGGACGCTCCGGGATCAGGCTCCGCGTCGATGACGATGGGCCCGGCATCGCCGCCGAGTTACGCGAAGAGGCGCTTAAACGCGGCAAGCGGCTCGACGAAACGGTTCCGGGAACAGGGCTTGGCCTTGCGATCGTCGCGGAAACGGTTGCGGCCTATGGCGGCGAGATCGAACTGGGCGAAAGCAAGAGCGGCGGCTTGAGCGTTATCATTACTCTTCCTGCAGCGGCGCAATGAGGTTGTTGAAACTGTGAATTCCTTCAATTGCAAACAAAATAACGACATAGTTTTGTTCATCTTTGACCCTCACAATAGGGTTGAGTGCGACTTGGGCAGGAAGGCAATGCGAATCATTTCCATGACATTCGCTCTGGCGCTGACAAGCGTGGTAGCCGGTTGTTCATCGACGGGAACCGCGGTGCCAAGCCTTGCTTTTGGCTCGGTTTCCGGTGTTCGCGATTCCGACAATCGACTTGCCGGTGATGCACTCGTGACCGCGCTCAACGGTGGCATCCTCGCCGATGAGGCGCGTGCGGACATGGCACCCGATGTCCGTAACCGGGCCCTCCAGGCCGAGTATCAGGCGCTGGAATACACGCCTGCCGGCGAACGCGTCGCATGGGGCGAGTCCGGCGATCCGTACACCGGTGATGTCGTCGCTTCGCAGCCATACCGGGTCGGGTCCCAGAATTGCCGTCAATATACCCACACCGTCTATGGCGGGAGCGCGCCCCTCGTCGGGCGTGGAACGGCTTGTCGAAATAGCGATGGCAGCTGGACGCCGCTTGCCTGATCAAGATCAAGGCGGGTATCCCGCAAGCGTGAAAATGTCGCGTTTCGGCGAATTCCATTGGCAAGTCTGACTTGCATATTTAATTGACCATCATGTTGTTCGTCATTCTCGCTGTTTCGCTGACGCTTCTGCTGCTCGGCATCGTTTTCCTGCCCGTTCTGCGGGCGGAGAAGACGGAGTCCGACCCGGACGAACACGCTTTCGATCTGACAATCTACAAGGACCAGCTGCGCGAGCTCGATGCCGATATCGAGCGTGGCGCGATCGCGCCTGCACAGGCTGAATACGCCCGGGCGGAAATTGGACGTCGCCTGATCGCCGCCCAGGAGGCGGTGAACGTGGAGGCTTCCGGAAAGAGGGCGCTACCATCCGGAGGCTGGGCGTTCGTCGTTGCTTCGGCGCTTTTTGCCCCTTTGGCGGCGGCGCTGGTCTATTCGATGACGGGCTCGCCGGGCATGGAGGCGCAGCCTCTCGCCGCACGCGTCGATGAAATCCGCCAGCAGGCAGCCTCGCAACCCCTGCAAGGGATGGATATTCGCGAACTTGTCGCGCGCGCCGAAGCCCATCTTGAAACGAACCCCGAGGACGGGCGCGGCTGGGACGTGCTTGCGCCGATGTATCTGCGGCTGGGTCGAGCGGCCGATGCGCGCAGCGCTTTCGAACGAGCCATCGCATTGCAGGGCGAAACCGCCGCGCGCCGATCGGGATTGGGGCAGGCGTATTACATGCTTGCGGGTTCGGTCGATATTGATGCGCGTGCCGAATTCGAACGTGCCGTGGCTCTCGATTCAGGCGACAGCCGTGCACGGTTCTTCCTCGCGCTTGCTTCTGCCGAAGCCGGAAATGTGGCTGAAGCGGTCAAGAACTGGCAGTCGATGCTCGAAACGGGCGCCGCAGCGCCTGAATGGCAAGCCGCGGCCCAGGAAGGCTTGCGGCGCTATGGCGGCGAAATGCTCGCCTCTGCTCCGGGATCGGCTGCTCCGCAGCTCGACGAGGAAACGGTGCGAGACGTCCAGGCCATGGATGCGGAAGACCGCAATGACATGATCGCGGGAATGATTGCGCAATTGGATGCGCGGTTGCGCGAACAACCGGACGACGTCAGCGGTTGGCAGCGGCTGATCCGCTCCTATGTCGTTCTGGGACGACAGGCTGATGCCGAGGATGCGCTCGCCCGTGCGGCCAGCGCGTTTTCGGAGGAAGACGCAAAGCGCGGACAAATCGTGGAATTCGCAGCGGCGCTTGGCATCTCACTACCGGGAGACACAACCCAATGACCCGTAAACAGAAACGCTTCACGGTGATTTTCGGTGCCTTGGCCCTTCTGGGTGTCGCGGTCGCGCTGGTGTTGACTGCTCTCAGCGATCAGGTGACGTTCTTCCGCACGCCGACCGAACTTCTCGCTGCGCCCGAGGAAAACAGTGGCCGTATCCGTCTCGGCGGCCTCGTCGAAATGGGTTCTGTGACGAATGCCGAGAGTTCCGGTGTCGAGTTTGCCGTCGAAGACGCCAACGATCGTATTCTCGTGCGCTATTCCGGCATCCTGCCGGATTTGTTCCGTGAGGGGCAGGGCGTGGTTGCCGAGGGGCAGTTGCAGCAGGACGGGACCTTCCTTGCGGATACGGTGCTGGCCAAGCATGACGAGACCTACATGCCCAAGGAAGTCGCCGACCGCCTGAAGGAACAGGGCTACTGGCAGGGAGATGAGGTAGGCGCGACACAATGATAGTCGAACTCGGACATTACGCACTCGTTCTGGCCCTGATGCTGGCGGTGCTCCAGACCGTCATTCCGTTTGTCGGCGTGAAAACCGGAAACGCCCGCCAGATCGCCATGGCGCCCAACATTGCCTTCGCTGTGTTCGCCGCACTGGCCTTCGCCTTTACGGTGCTGACCTGGGCCTATGTGTCGTCAGACTTCTCGCTGCTCAACGTCGTCGAGAACTCGCATTCGCAAAAGCCTCTGCTTTTCAAGATCACCGGTGTGTGGGGCAATCACGAGGGGTCGATGCTTCTCTGGGTGCTGATCCTCGCCTTGTTCGGCGCGATGGTTGCGCTGTTCGGCTCCAACCTGCCGCCAAGCCTTCGAGCCATGGTGATCTCGGTGCAGGGACTGATCGCGATGGCCTTCACGGGCTTCATCCTGTTCACCTCGAACCCCTTTGCCCGATTGTCGCCAGCTCCGCTTGAGGGCAACGATCTCAACCCGATCCTTCAGGATGTCGGCCTCGCGATCCACCCGCCGCTGCTTTATCTCGGCTATGTCGGGTTCTCGATCAGTTTCTCCTTCGCCATCGCGGCGCTGATCGAGGGGCGTATCGATGCGGCGTGGGCGCGCTGGGTTCGGCCATGGACCTTGGCCGCCTGGATCTTCCTGACAGCCGGCATCGCGATGGGGTCCTACTGGGCCTATTACGAGCTTGGATGGGGCGGCTGGTGGTTCTGGGACCCGGTCGAGAACGCGTCCTTTATGCCGTGGCTGGCGGGAACTGCGCTTCTGCATTCGGCACTGGTCATGGAAAAGCGCGAGGCGTTGAAGGTCTGGACAATCCTGCTCGCGATCCTGGCCTTCTCGCTGTCGCTGCTCGGCACATTTCTGGTGCGTTCAGGCGTGCTTACCTCGGTGCATGCATTCGCATCTGACCCGACCCGCGGCGTGGTCATTCTGGCGATCCTCGTTTTCTTTATCGGCGGCGCGCTGTTCCTGTTCGCACTTCGCTCGTCGTCGCTTGGAAACGGCGGCATGTTCCACCCGATCTCGCGCGAGGGCGGGCTGCTGCTCAACAATCTGGTTTTGACCACAGCGACCGCGACCGTGTTCGTCGGAACCCTGTATCCGCTGCTCGTCGAGGCGGTCACTGGCGAAAAAATCTCGGTTGGGGCTCCGTATTTTGACGCGACATTCGTGCCGCTGATGATCCCGCTCCTGCTGGCTGTGCCTTTCGGTCCTTTGCTTGCCTGGAAACGCGGCGATCTTTTTGGCGCGGCGCAACGGCTTTATGTCTTTGCGGGCATCGCGCTTCTGGCCGGCCTTGCCACGGTCTATTTCGCGACCGGCGCTCCGGTGCTGGCTGCCGTCGGCATCGCGATCGGCTTCTGGCTCCTGTTCGGGGCCTTCGCCGAAGTTTGGCAGAAATCCGGTCTGCCCAAGGCGGGAATGACGAAGGCTTTTTATCGCCTGCGGGGCTTGCCGCGTTCTGTCTGGGGAACGGCCTTCGCCCATGCCGGTCTCGGCGTGATCACGCTCGGCATCGTATCGGTGACGGCGTTTCAGGAGGAACTGGTTCTGCGCATGGCGCCCGGCGACACGACCGAACTCGCCGGCTATGCCGTGACTTATGAGGGGGCTCAATCGCGGCGCGGACCGAATTACACTGAGGACGTGGCGACCTTCCAGGTCTCTCAGGACAGCGATCCCGTCGCGACGATCACGCCGGCCAAGCGCCTTTATACCGCGCGCGGCATGCCGACTACTGAGGCCGGAATCCACACGACCGGCTTCAGCCAGATCTATATCGCGCTCGGCGATCCTGTAGAGGGCACCGACCAGATTGTGGTTCGGCTCTGGTGGAAACCACAGGTCACGTTGATCTGGTTTGGGCCGGTTCTGATGGTTATCGGCGGCCTGTTCTCGCTATCCGACCGCAGGTTGCGGATCGGAGCGCCCGTGCCGTCGGCCAAACGTCGCCAAACGCTTGCCGCCGCGGAATAGGTCAGGGGACACGCCGTGAAACGTTTTCTTGCCGCCCTTGCTATCCTGATGTTCGCCATGGGCGCGGCTCATGCGGTCAATCCGGACGAGGTGCTCGACGATCCGGCTCTCGAAAGGCGCGCGCGTGACATCTCGGCGGAGTTGCGCTGCCTTGTCTGTCAGAACCAGTCGATCGACGACTCCGATGCCGAGCTTGCCCGCGACCTGAGGGTCATCGTGCGCGAACGTCTCGTGGAGGGCGACACGGACGAAGAGGTCATGGATTTCGTCGTCGCGCGCTATGGCGAGTTCGTGCTGCTGAAGCCGCGACTTTCCGCGCGCAACATGCTGCTCTGGGGAACCCCTCTGATCGGTCTCGCGCTCGGATTGACCGCGATCTTTTTCCTTTTCCGAATGCGTCGCGGCGCAGCGCCGGCCAGCGGTCTGACGGCCGAGGAGCAGGAGAAACTGTCCCGGATAATGTCTGATACCGAAGACGGGTCCCGGTAACATCCGGCTTTCGGCCCAACCCTGATCGGAGGCGGCGATGGCGACTCAGAAACTGGAATTCCCCTCGGCCACCGGCGAAATGCTTGCCGCGCGACTGGACATGCCCGACGGCGCCCTTCGTGGCTGCGCGTTGTTTGCCCATTGTTTCACCTGCACCAAGGACATCCTCGCGGCGCGGCGGATCGCATCCAACCTGTCCCGGCTTGGCATCGCGGTATTGCGTTTCGATTTCACCGGTCTCGGCTCGTCGGAAGGTGAGTTCGCCAACACGTCTTTCCGTTCCAATGTCGCCGATCTCGTTGCCGCGGCCGATCATATGCGTGAGCATGTCGAAGCGCCGGTTCTGTTGATCGGTCATTCGCTGGGTGGGGCGGCGGTGCTTGCGGCGGCGCATGACATTCCTGAGGTCAAGGGTGTCGTGACGATCGGCGCGCCCGCTGACACCGAGCATATTTTGCGCATGTTCCACGAGGACGTGGAGACGATCGAGCGTGACGGCGAGGCCGAGGTTTCGTTGGGCGGTCGCCAGTTCCGTATCGGAAAGGTGTTCCTGGACGCCGCGCGGTCATCCAATCTGCTCGACCGCCTTCCAAAGCTGAAAGCATCGCTCCTCATCATGCACTCGCCGCTCGACGAAGTCGTCGGGATCGACAATGCCGAGCGGATTTTCACGGCCGCGCGCCATCCCAAGAGCTATATCTCGCTCGATCATGCGGACCATCTTCTGACCAAACCGGAAGATGCCGAATTCGCCGCCCATGTGATCGCCGGATGGGCGACCCGCTTCCTGCCTGCCGATGAGCCGCAAGGCGAAAAACCGATCGAAAACATACGCGTATCCGAGACACGCGAATCAAAGTTTCAGAATACCGTTCAGGCCGGGCTGCACCGGTTTTTCGCGGACGAACCGGTCTCAGCCGGCGGAACCGATACAGGCCCGTCGCCCTATGACCTCCTCGGCGCGGCCCTGGGCGCCTGCACGTCGATGACGCTTCGCATGTATGCGGATTTCAAGAAACTGTCGCTGGGCGCGGTCACTGTCGACGTCAGCCACGCCAAGGTGCACGCAAAGGACTGCGTTGAATGCACCGAGGAGGAACGCGCGCATGGCGGCAAGATCGACCGTTTCGAACGCCATATCTCCATCGACGGCGAGATCGCGCCGGAACTCGCGACAAAGATCGAAGAGATCGCCAACAAGTGCCCGGTCCACAGGACATTGGAGGCGAGCGCCAAGGTCGTGACAGTGGTGAAGCGATAAGGTCGGCCGCCGCGTTCGCCTGTCGTTCGGTGCCGCCCTATCCGGTGACGAACTGCATCCGGTAGCGCGGTGCCTGCAGCACGTCGAAGCCGATGGCGACGAGGCTGCCGTTTTCCTGCAGCAACCTTTCAATGCCGGCGACATCGCCAGTTTCGATGACCGGGGCCGGATCGACAGTCACGACGGACAGCCTTTCCCGGACACCGTCCTTCGAGCCCCAATTGCCCATGGTTTGCGTGGTCGTGTCGAGCCACGTCTCGATACGCGGCACCAAATCGACCATGTCGAGAACGGGTGTCGCGCGCGGGTAGTAGACAGCCGCGACGGCGCGCAGATAATCGCCCTGCGGGTCGTCCGCATAGAAGCGGATGGCGTTGACCTCGGCCTTTCCGGCAACCGGATCGAGATCCGCGCCGGTAACTTCGTCGACTTGCGCGGTCCCAAGGTCTGACGCATCGCCCCACAAGCGCTTCTGCCGGTCGGGCGTAAGCGCGCCGATATAATCGAGCATGCCGCCGGCTTCGCTGGTTCCGTCGAGATTGGCGGCGTCGCTGTCCGGATAAAGACTGAACGCTCCGTCGGCGGGGACGAAGAACCGCTCGAAGCGTAGCCGCACGAAATCCGAGAGCATGTCGCGAATCGTATCCCGGTCTTCCTCCGATCCTTTGGCCCAGATATACTTGGTCAGGAGCCGGAAGCCCCGGTCGCGGTCGATAATCCAGCGATGCGTCTCGTCGAGACGCGCGGGCAGCGGCGTGGACAGCCGCTCAATGGTCGAAGCGAGTATGCGGTCGCTGTAGCGCAGCGGGAACTCCGGATGGATTTCCTTGGCGTCGTCATCGACGAAAAGCTTGATGATTTTGCCGCTGTCGCCGATATCGCCGCCGTCGATGATCGCGCCGCTCGCGCGGTCTCGCGGTCCCCAAAGACCGGTTTGCGGATCCTGATTGTCGTAGAACCACTGCAGGAAAGCGGTCTTCGCTTCGGCCGGGAAGGGGTAGATATCCAGGCGCTCGCATTGTTCGAGCAGGTCGTTGAGTTCGATCGAACTGACGAAGAGCGGCTTCAATTTCGTCCCGATGAACCCCACCCGTCCCGAATCGTCGAGCGCGGCCGTCATTTCGGAGGGCGTGTCGATGCGTTCGAGGAAGCGCAGAGGATATTTCAGCGCGAAAGGCCTGCCGGCGCGGCGCGACAGGTCGTCGATCAGGTTGATCATGTTCGCCGTGACGCCGGCATAAGCGAAGACGGGATCGGTCGCGTTGGGATAGAACGCCCCGGTTTCCGGGTTTTGACGGTCCAGATAGAAGTCTAGCTGCTCCTCGACGCTGGAGAATGCCGGGACTTTGACCAACCCCTGACTGTCGACGAACTTGGCGTGAATCTCGTTCAGGCGCCGCAGACCGTCCAGGTAGCGGCCCTTGTCCAGGTAATAGGAGACGCTCAGCAATTCGAACTCGAACTCGGATAGATAGTAGCCTTCCGCCTTTCGCGCGTCGTTCGCCGCGAAGATCGCATCCACCTTGCGGACCTGGCCGATGACCAGCGCAGCGCCGACGAGAAGCGCGATAAGGCCGATCAGCACGGAGTAGGCGACAGTTCGTTTCTTTGTCACGGATGAACCTTTCTTTGTCTTTGTTTCGCTGGCGCGCCGAGCTTCCGGCAAACCTCCGCGTGCCTCGCGTTGCGGTAGTCGGTATTGCTGTTGTTCCCGCAACGATAGCGCGCTAGCCTGCAAGGGGACGCAACCACTGCGATAGGAGTAATGCGCATGATTCAACGAATCGCAGTGATGGTTGTCATGGTGTTCGGTATTTTAATGCCATGTGCAGGCGCAACCGCCGAGGACGCGCCGGCGCCTGATGATCTTCTCACCCTGGCGAAGGGAGCTGTCCTCGTTTCGGCCGCTGCCGATCCCCTCAGGGCGCTGGCCCTGACGGACGGCGATCCGGAAAGCAACTGGAACGCCTCGACGAAGAAGGTTCCGTTGCCGCATGTCTTCGTCTTTGAGTTGATCGCACCGGCGACGATCACGGAGGCGGGCATTATCGGTGCAGGCGACCGCCCCGGTGGCGTCGCCGGCGGATCGGCGGGTAATGTCGTGATCGAAGGTTCCGCTGAAGGGCCGGACGCCGGTTTCGCAACGCTCGCCACGCTCGACGCTGCGCCGAACGGCGAGACTCTTGCGCCAAGCGCCATCTCAACACCGGTTCGCTGGTTGCGTTACACCATAAACGGCGCGCAGTCCGCCGATGCGAGTTGGCTCTATTTCAACGAGGCGGTCGCACATGGAACGACGGTGGCCCCGTCCGATACGGATCGTTTCACCGGCGTATTCCAGAGCGGCCGGGTCGATTTCATCGAACTCAAACAGGATGGTGCAGCACTGACGGGCTGTTACATCGAGAATAGCGGGCGCAGTACCGGCACTCTCTCCGGTTCGGTCAATGAAGGTGTGGCGCTCCTCAACTGGACCTCCGAGCAGGGGATTCAGGGCAATGCCTTCATGACCATCGATTCTGAAGGTGCCCTTGCCGGTGTTCGCTATCGCCAGCGAAGCCGAAACGCGTGGGGCGGTCCGCCCGCGCCAGAGGGGACTACGACGTCTTGCAGCGACATCCAGCCCGTCAACCCGATTGTCGCGGCGCTGCAGGAAGCCGGCGAAGTCCAGATCTACGGTATTTTTTTCAATCACGACAGCGATGTACCGAAGGCCTCTTCGCGCGCCGCGCTGGAACAGCTCCGCGAAGCGCTTGCATCCGATACGTCGCTGGATGTGACCATCGAGGGGCACACGGACTCCGACGGAGATGACGCCTACAACCTCAATCTGTCTCAGCGGCGCGCGGCGTCGGTGGTTTCCTGGCTCACGGATGCCGGCATCGAAGCGGTGCGGATGCAGCCGGCCGGCAGGGGAGAGAGCGAACCGGTCGCCAGCAACAACACCGCGGACGGCAAGGCATTGAACCGCCGCGTTGAAGTCGTGCGGCGATAGGCCGAAGTCATTTTCCGGCGGGCATCGTTCAGCCCGAACATTACCAATATTTCATGTTGTGGAAAGCGGCATGTAATTTTCGCATCCCTATATCTGTCCTCGAGGGCCGGAAACGCCGGCCTGCACAATTCAAACCGAGGACGTGAATTGATGACGACCCCTAACAATTCTTCTCGCAACTCCGTTACCCGCAAGCTCGCCGCCGCGCTGATCGCGACGACCGTGCTCGGCGTTGGCATTTCCGGCTTCTCCGCTGCGACCAGCGGCGTGGCCAATGCCGAGGCCGTGCGCATCGAGACGCCAGCCGTGGCGCCTGGCTTTGCGGACATCATCGAAAAAGTCTCGCCGGCCGTTGTGTCGGTTCGCGTCAAGTCTGACATCCAGCCCGCTTCCAGCGATTTCAGCTTCGGCGGTCGCGGCTTCGACGACCTTCCGGACGATCATCCGCTGAAGAAGTTCTTCCGTGAGTTCGGCCCCCAGTTCGGCGGGCCTGACAGCCGCGACGATCGTCGTTCGCAGCGCCCGCGCCGCGCGCGTCCGGTTTCCCAGGGCTCCGGCTTCTTCATTTCCGGAGACGGCTTTCTCGTCACCAACAACCACGTCATTGACGGCGGCACGGAATTCACCGTCGTGATGGATGACGGAACCGAATTGGACGCTGAACTGATCGGTTCCGATCAGCGCACCGACCTTGCCGTACTGAAGGTCGAGGAAGACCGCGAGTTCACCTATGTGGACTTCGCAGACGACACCAAGGTCCGCGTCGGTGACTGGGTGGTTGCGGTTGGCAATCCCTTCGGCCTCGGCGGAACGGTCACGGCCGGTATCGTCTCGGCACGCGGTCGCGATATCGGCGCCGGCCCTTATGACGACTTCATCCAGATCGATGCGGCGGTCAACCGCGGTAACTCCGGTGGCCCGACCTTCAATCTCAACGGCGAAGTCGTCGGCGTGAACACGGCCATCTTCTCGCCGTCCGGCGGCAATGTCGGTATCGCGTTCGCCGTCCCGGCCTCCGTCGCCAAGGGCGTTGTGGCCGAGCTTATGGACGATGGTTCGGTTGAACGCGGCTGGCTCGGTGTCGCCATCCAGCCGGTGACCGCGGATATTGCGGAATCGCTGGGTATCGATCGGACGTCCGGCGCACTCGTCGCCGACCCGCAGGAAGACGCCCCGGCCGCCAAGGCGGGTATCCGCTCCGGCGACATCATCATCGCGGTGAACGGGAACGAGGTCGAAGGTCCGCGCGAACTGGCGCGCCAGATCGCCGGTTTCGATCCGGGCACGAAGGTCGAAGTGACGATCATTCGTGGCGGCAAGGAACGTACCGTATCCGTCGAACTTGGTGAACTGCCTGGCGCCAAGACCGCTGCGGCAGCGCCGTCCACACCCGATCAGGCGTCCGAAACCGCGCTTGCCGATTTCGGTCTGACGGTTGCGCCGGCCGAAGACGGCAACGGCGTCGTGGTCACCGATGTCGATCCGGACAGCGCGGCAGCCGATGCCGGCATCCGCGCCGGCGAGAAGATCGTCGAGGTCAATAACGAGGCGGTCACGACCGCGTCGGAGATCGAAAACGCCCTCGACGACGTCGCGAACTCCGGACGCAAGGCGGCCTTGATTTTGCTGGAACGTGACGACACCACCCGGTTTGTCGCCATGCCGATCGGCCGCGGCTGATCCCAAACTGTTTGGCTGCCCGGACGAACCATGTCATCCCCCCGGGCAGACAACACTGGCGGCGGCAGGCCTTCCCCCTCAACCTGCCGTCGCCAACCCTCTCCTTACGCCCCGGCTTTTCTTTGCCGTCGCACCGCGCGATAAACGTCCCATGAAAGTCCTGATCATAGAAGACGACACCGAGGCCGCCGCCTACCTGAAGAAGGCGATGGACGAGGCCGGCCATACGGCCGATGTCGCCCACAATGGCGATGACGGCTATGCGATGGCCGATACCGGAACCTATGACGCGCTCGTGGTCGACAGGATGCTGCCGAAGCGCGACGGGCTTTCCGTCATTTCGTCGCTGCGCGCCAAAGGCGACATGACCCCCGCGCTGGTCCTATCCGCGCTCGGGGAAGTCGATGACCGTGTGACCGGCCTGCGCGCCGGCGGCGATGATTATCTGACAAAGCCTTACGCCTTCTCGGAACTGCTCGCCCGTCTCGAGGTCTTGTTGCGGCGTCAGAATGGCGTCGAGCATGAAACGCGCTACCAGGTCGGCGATCTCGTTTTGAACAGGCTTTCCCACGAGGTTCAGCGATCCGACCAGGTGATTGTCCTGCAACCACGTGAATACAGGTTGCTGGAATATCTCATGCGTCATTCCGGCCAGGTGGTCACCCGCACGATGCTGCTGGAGAATGTCTGGGATTACCATTTCGATCCGCAGACCAACGTCATCGACGTGCACATCTCGCGCCTGCGCTCGAAAATCGAAAAGGGTTTCGACAAGCCGCTCCTGCATACGATCCGCGGTGCGGGCTACATGATGCGCGACTGAGCCCGCCGCGATGAAACGCCTGCTCGCAGTCTTCAACACCACAGCGGCGCGCCTTTCGGCGCTCTATCTTGTTCTTTTCACCGCCTGCGCGGTATTCCTCGTCTTCTATATGACCGGTTCGGCGGCACGCTTTCTCGTCAATGAGACGCAAAATGCGGTCGTCGATGAGGTGCGTGATCTCGGCCAGGTTTATCGCAGGGCAGGACTCCGCGTTCTCGTGCGCGAAATCGACCGCCGGTCACGCCGCCCCGGCGCCAATCTCTACATAATCGCCGACAACACCGGGCGCATCCTCTCCGGCAACGTGATCGCGCTGGAGCCTGGTGTCCTGGACAAGGAGGGGTGGACCGAAAATCCCTTCGTCTATGCGCGTTTCGGCGATGATGTCGATGTGATCGAGGACAGGGAAAAGGCGCCGCACGCCTTGGCCCAGGTAATTGTCGTCAACAATGGCATGCGCATTCTCGTCGGTCGCGATCTTGGCGAACCGCAGCGATTCCGTGAAATCGTGCGGCAGGCATTGATCACGGCGCTCGGCGTCATGGCGCTCGGCGGCTTCCTGATCTGGTTCTTCGTCGGGCGGCGCGCCCTGCAGCGCATTGACCGTGTTTCGGAAGCGAGCGCGCGCATCGTGGCGGGCGATCTGTCTGGCCGCCTGCCGGTAACCGGCGCCAATGACGAGTTCGACCGGCTTTCGGCCAGTCTCAACACCATGATCGAGAAGATCTCGAAGCTGAATGACGGCTTGCGGGATGTCTCGGATTCCATCGCCCACGACCTGAAAACGCCGTTGACCCGCTTGCGCAACCAGGCCGAGGCCGCATTGGCCCGTGATGGCGATGATGCGAAATATCGGATAGTCCTCGAGGACATGATCGGCGAGGCCGACCAGCTCATCAAGGTGTTCAACGCCTTGCTGCTGATCAGTCGTGTCGAGGCCGGATTTTCGAAACAGAAGCTGGACGACGTCGATCTTTCGGCAATTGCCGGTGAGGTTTGCGAGCTTTACGAACCTCTCGTTGAGGATGCCGGTATGGCGCTGGTCAACGAGGTCGAAGGGCCGTTGCCGATCCCCGGAAACCGGGAATTGATCGGACAGGCCGTGACCAACCTGATCGACAACGCCATCAAGTATGGTGCGACGGCCGGGGGCAAAATCATCATCTCGGCATCCGTGGACAAGGCGACGAACACGGTCCGCCTTTCCGTCGCCGACCAGGGGGCGGGTGTTGCCGACGAGGACAAGGAACGGGTCAAGGGCCGGTTCGTGCGTCTTGACGAAAGCCGCACCAAGCCCGGCTCCGGGCTGGGCCTCAGTCTCGTTTCCGCGATCATGAGCCTGCATGGCGGATCGCTCGACCTGAAAGATGGCGAGCCCGGACTGAAAGTCATCTTGTCATTCCCCGTCGCAAGGTCTTAGACCGGTCCGCACAGACTTGAATCGGTTTCGCGGCTTCGTCCTCCAAACCGTTGACGAGACTCGTGATATTGCGGAGGGGCGCTTGGCGGACGACGGCACGGCCTGGTTTGGAAAACCGGCGAAGACGATTCATCCCGGCGATGCGGCAGCGGCTGAGAAAGCGCACGGCATCCTTATCGCAGCTTGCGAGAAAGCGGGTGCTGTCCGATTGGGCGAGGCTGTTCGCGATGGCGGCGCATTGTCCGAGTTCCTCGTCGCGGTCATGGTGCTGTCTCCCTTCCTCGGTCATCAGATCGAGCGGCAGACGAACGTTCTTGAAAGCCTGTTCGATGTTCCCCTGACCGAGGCCCTGGAGGCGATACTCAGGCGCACCGAAACGATGCGCCATGGAGAAGGGATCGCATCGAGCGAAGCCGAAACCATGACTGCTTTGCGCCGCGAGAAGGCGGTGCTCCATCTTCTGCTCGCGCTTGGCGACATCGCCGGCGCGCTGCATGTCCGTGAAACGACCACATGGCTGTCACGGTTTGCGGAAACGGCATTGGGCGCTGCCATCGCCTTCATCCTGCGCGATGCCCACAATACCGGCAAACTGACCCTGTCTGATCCCGAAGAGCCGGAGGCCGGCTCGGGGTGGATCATGCTCTCGATGGGAAAGCTTGGAGCCCATGAGCTGAATTACTCCTCGGATATCGATCTGATCGCGCTGTTCGATCCCGATCCGGCGGGGCTGTCCTGGCCCGACCGTTACATGATCGGCGAAACGATGGGGCGGATGACGCGGCGTCTCGTGCGGATCATGCAGGAGCGCACGGGCGACGGTTACGTTTTCCGCACGGACCTCAGGCTGAGGCCGGATCCCGGCTCCACCCCGTTGGCGATCCCGGTCGAGGCGGCGCTCGTCTATTACGAGGCGCGCGGCCAGAACTGGGAACGCGCCGCCATGATCAAGGCGAAACCCGCCGCCGGCGATATCAAAGCCGCGGAACGCTTCCTCTACGAATTGCGTCCTTTCGTCTGGCGCAAGCATCTGGATTACGCCGCTATTGCCGATGTCCACTCGATCAAGCGGCAGATCCATGCCCACAAGGGACATGGGTCGATCGCGATCGAGGGGCATAACGTCAAGCTGGGGCGCGGCGGTATCCGCGAGATCGAGTTTTTCGTCCAGACCCAGCAGCTCATCTTCGGGGGCAGGGTGCCGGAGCTTCGCGGGCGCGGAACCATCGCCATGCTCGATGCGCTCGCCGAGCATGGCTGCATAGAACAGCAGGCTGCAGAGATGCTTGGCCGGTGCTACGTCTTCCTGCGCCGTGTCGAGCACGCGATCCAGATGATCGCCGACGAACAGACCCACAAGCTCCCGGATGACCCGGCGGGCGTGGAGCGTGTCGCCCGGATGCTGGGATATGAGGACGCAGAAACGTTTCGCGCGGACTTGCTGGAAACGCTGCGAACGGTCGAGACCCACTATGCGGCCTTGTTCGAACACGAGGCCGAACTCGGCTCGGAAGGCAATCTCGTCTTTACCGGCGGCGAGTCGGACCCGGAAACGGTCGAGACACTTTCCCGCATGGGCTATTCGCGCCCCGGCGACATCTGGCGGGTCGTCAGCCAGTGGCATATGGGCCGGTATCGGGCTGTTCAATCCGAGCGGGCTCGCTCCCGGCTGACCGAGATCACGCCGCTTCTTCTGAAGACCTTCGCGGAAAGCGGCCAGCCCGACGATGTGGTGATCGGCTTCGACCGGTTCCTGTCCGGGCTTCCCGCCGGTATCCAGGTCTTCTCCATGCTGCAATCCAACCCCCGGCTGATCCATCTGATGGCGCTGATCCTGTCGGCGGCGCCGCGGCTCGGAGCGATCATCGCCGCGAAGCCGCTGGTTTTCGATGGCATGCTCGATCCGGCATTCTTTACGGGTGTTCCCGCGAAGGAGGATCTGCGCGGGCGGCTTGAAGACTTTCTGGGCGAGGCGCGTGCCTACGAGGAAACGCTGGACCGTTTGCGTATCTTCGCCTCGGAGCAGCGCTTCCTGATCGGGGTGCGGCTTCTGACGGGCAGCCTGGAGCCCTTGCGTGCCGGACAGGCTCTCGCCGATCTCGCGGAACTGATCGTCGAATATGCGCTCGAAGCGGCGCGTGACGCACTCGCCGAGAAGCACGGCGTCATCGAGGGGGGCGAGGTGTGCGTCATCGGACTGGGGCGTCTCGGTTCGCGCGAAATGACCGCAGGCAGCGACCTCGACCTTATTCTCCTCTACGACGCGCCCAATGACGCGGAGAGCGACGGCGAAAAGCCGCTCGTGGCCTCGATGTATTTCATGCGGCTTACACAGCGCCTCATGGCCGCGCTGACCGCGCCAACCGCCGAAGGCGTTCTCTACGAGGTCGATTTCCGCCTTCGCCCGTCGGGCAATATGGGGCCGCTCGCGACATCGTTCCGGGGCTTTTCGAAGTACCAGCGCGAGGACGCATGGACATGGGAACACCAGGCGCTTTGCCGGGCGCGCACTGTCGCGGGCGATCCGGGCCTGCGCGAAAGGACAGAAACCGAGTTGACGGCAATCCTCGAGATGCCCCGCGATATCGAGAAACTGAAATCCGACATCGTCTCCATGCGTCGTCGTCTTTTGAAGGAGAAGCCGGCTCGTTCGCCCTGGGACGTCAAGCTGGCGGAGGGCGGTCTCACGGACGTCGATTTTATCGCGCAGTTCATGGTCTTGTCCGGCTTACCAAATCGTAATTTGAACGGACGCGACGCCGCGCATATCTTTAAATCATCGGAAGATGGCGGACTGGACAAAAACGCAAAGGATCTCCTTTTCCGCGCCTTTTCCGATTACACGGCGATCATGCAGATTGTCCGGTTGTGTTCGGAGAAGGGGTTCGACCCCGACACCGCACCGAAAGGACTGATCGATCGACTGTGCGCGGCCGTCGGATTTCCGACATTGGAAACCTTGCGGGCGCACATTACGGAGACCGAAGACAATGTGGCGGAGATATTCCGTTCCGTCCTTGGGGATCCGCGTTCCGAACCGTGAAGGGAAGCGCGGGTCGGCATTTCTACGCATCGGGGGTGACGAACGATGCAAAGGACGACTGTCATGAAAACCAATTCCAAGATCGTATTGCTTGTGGCCGGCGTTGCACTGTCCGCCACCGCACTTTCGACCGCCTACGCCCAGAACGCAGGCGGAAACCAGCCGGCGCCGCGCAACAACCAAGACTGCCAGGTTCAGCAGGGTGCCAACGGCAATGCGCCGTGCGCTCCGGGCGGGCAGGGCATGGCTCCCCAGGGCATGGGGCAGCAGGGCATGGGGCAGCAGAGCATGGGGCAGCAGGCCATGGGTTCCCAGGGCATGGGGCCGCGTGATGGCGACTTCCGTGGCAAGGGACACGGCAAATGGGGCCGCCAGATGGCTTCCAATGAGAACGGTCGACGTGGCCATGGCATGGACAATCGCGGCGGTCGCGGCTTCGGCGGCGAAGGTCGGCAAGGCCCGAACTTCGAGATCATGTTCCAGAAGGCCGACAAGGACAATTCCGGCACTGTGACGCTCGAGGAATTCGCGGCGACATCGCCGTTCACCTTCACCGATGCGGATGCTGACGGCGACGGCAACATCACCGCCGTGGAACTGGCCGATCAGATGCAGCGCCAGATGCTGCTTCGCCGCGCCGAACGCATGATCCAGCGCTTTGACACCGACAATGACGGTCAGGTTTCCACCGCCGAGATCGAAAGCCAGCGCAAGGAAATGTTCTCCCGTCTCGATATCGACGAGTCCGGCGCGATCGAACAGGATGAAATGAACCTGCGCGGTGGCGATCATCACCGGGGTGATCGCGGTGGAAAGTTCCACCGGTCTGGCGGCAAGGGATGGGATCGCAACTGATCCCGCTATCGTTTTCCTGATCTCCAGTCAGGCAGGGGCCGTCTCGTGCGGCCCCTGTTTTTTGTTCTTCGCTCCATCGCCCGTCTCGCGGACGTCGGAGGGGATGCGGACGGCGACGATCGTGCCCTTGTTCGGCTTCGAGCGGATCTTCAGCGATCCGCCATGCAGCTCTGTCAGCGATTTGGAAATCGCAAGGCCGAGCCCGGAGCCGGAGTGATTGCGCGTCAGCTGGTTCTGGACCTGCTCGAATGGGCGACCGAGCCGTTTGAGAGCCGACGCCGGAATGCCGCAGCCCGTATCCTCGATCGAAATCTGAACCGCTCCCGAGACCGATTTCGCGCGAATGCGGATGCGGCCGCCTTCGCCGGTGAATTTGATTGCGTTCGAGAGCAGGTTGATGACGACCTGCTTCATGGCACGCTTGTCGGCGCAGATGCGGATAGTCTCGCCGATGGACTGTTCAACGGCGATGTCCTTTTCTTGCGCCTGTATCGCGATCATGTGCAGCGTTTCGTCGATCAGCGGCGCGAGGTCGAGTGTCTCGGGTTCGAGCTGCATCCGCCCGGCCTCGATTTTCGACATGTCGAGTATGTCGTTGATCACGCCGAGCAGGAAAGCGCCCGATGCGTGGATGTCGCTGACATATTCTTCGTAGCGGTCCGAACCGAGCGGCCCGAACATTCCCGACTGGAGAATTTCGGAAAAGCCGATGATCGCGTTCAGCGGCGTGCGCAATTCGTGTGACATGTTCGCGAGGAAGCCGGACTTCGCCTTGTTGGCCGCTTCCGCCCTGTCCCGCGCTTCCAGATATTTCGCGTTCAGTTCCTCGAGTTCGCCGGCCTTTTGCTGGGATGCCTTACGTGCGACCGACAGATCGTCGATCGTCGCCATCAGGCGGCGCTCGCTCTCCATCAGTCTTTCCTGATGCAGCTTGAGCTGCGTGATGTCGGTGCCAACCGAAATCGTTCCGCCGCCCGACGTGCGCCGCTCGTTGACTTGCAGCCAGCGCCCGTCGGCGATCTGGCGCTCGAAGGTTTGCGCCTGGTGCTGGGTCTTCGGGCTGGGAATGCGCCTTTCGCTGACGGGTTGGCGCATCATCGAATTGATGGCCGAACGCTCCGCGCCCGGTTGAACGGCTTCCGGCGGCAGGCCGTTATATTCCTGGAACTTGGTGTTGCACATCACGAGACGGTCGTCGCTGTCCCACAGCGCGAAGGATTCCGATGTGCTCTCGATGGCGGCGCGCAGATTGTCGTTCGCGATGGCGTTCTCGGTTTCCAGCCGGTGCTGCTCGGTGACGTCGACGGCGATTCCGATCAGGTGAACGCCGCTGCCGCCTTTTTCCACGAGTTCGGTGCGGATTCGCATCCACCGGTAGTGGCCGGCGGCGTGGCGCATGCGGAACAACTGATCGACCCTGCGGATTTCCTGCGCAGCGGCGCGCTGCGCGAGGTCGAACAGATCGATGTCTTCGGGATGGATGAGATCCTTCACCTCGCCGAAGGACAGGATATCCTCGCTTGCCGCGTAGCCGAGCATGTCGAACATCGAGCGCGACCAGTAGATGCGCCCGCGCGCGAGATCCCAGTCCCACAGCCCGCAATGCCCGCGCGTCAGCGCGAGATCGACGCGCTTCTGGGTTTCGCAATAGGTCTCGTCGGCTTCCTTGGTCCGCGCGGCCTGTCCGAAATAGGCATAGAGCAGGATGATCAGGATTGATGAACTGGCGACGAACAGCGTCACGTTGAGCGACACGCGCTTGCGCCACTGCGAGAAAAGATCAGCCTGCGATTGCATGACTGCGATGACGGCATTGCCGCCGTCGAGTTTTGCGAATGCCGCGATATAGGTTTCCCCGTCGAGCGTCACCGGCTGCACGCCTGCGCCCGCGCCGAAAAGAAAGAGGGCCTGTTCGCCGTGCAGTCGCTGCCGCAGGTTCTGGTTCAGCAAGCCGGCATCCTGTCCGCGTGCGGCGATGACCGTGGCTTTCGTGTCCGTAACGAGGACGAACCGACCGTTGAGCGTGGCTTCCTCGGGCAGTGCACGTGCAAGAATGTGCTCGTACTGCGACGCGGTCTCTGGCGCGAAGCCCGACTGGCGCGCGCTCTCGACAGCTGAATTCGCGACACCGGATATCAGCGACAGGTAAAGCTGGCCGTCATGGATCGTCTCGGACCGGTCGGCGATCAGTGACATTGCGCGGGCGAGGAAAACGACACCCAGGAAAATCGTGATGAGGATCGGGATGGAGCGTTTGAGAAGCGGCTCCATCGCCTCCAGACGCGCATAGGCGGGACCGGCCAGAAACCGTGCATGGCCGGTCATTGTTGTAGAGCCGTCTATTCCCGCAATTGACAACACTTATCCCCTCGGTGCCGTAGGCTACCGTTACAGCCCCGCACAAAGGCCGCCTTTAACTTCTTGTCCTGAAACAGGATCCGGATACCGCACTCCCGAATCACCCATAATGAATCAAAAGTGATTCGGGCTGTCCAGTCGGTAGGGGAGATTTTTATCGTTGGCCCCGCCGGGGGCGTTCGATCAGGTCAGCGTCCGGTCGAGAATATCCCGCACATCGCGCGAAAGATTTTGGCGCTCAGCCAGCGTGGCCATCGCACCGCGCGCCAGTTCGCGCCGTCCGGCTTCGAGGTTCTTCCAGGAACGCATCGCGGTCAGAAGACGTGCCGCGACCTGCGGATTGTAGCCATCGATGCGGCCGATCGCCTGGCAGAGGAATTGATAGCCTTCCCCGTCCGCGCGGTTGAACCCGGTGGGATTTCCCGTCGAGTATGCCCCGATCAATGCACGCACGCGGTTTGGATTGTCCCAGGCGAAGCCTGGATTTCCAGTCAGGGCCTTGACGGAATCGAGCGTCTTCGCACCCGGAGCCGTGGCCTGGATCATGAACCACTTGTCCATCACGATGGGTTCGGCGCGGAATTCCTGCTGGAAGGCGGCCAGGGCATCCAGGGTCTCGTCGGCCTTGGGCTTGAGATGCACCATCAGCGCAAGCGCGTGCGCGCGGTCCGTCATGTTGTCGGCATCGCCATAGACCTTGGCGGCAAGTTCGATATCGCCGGCGGCATGGCAAAGATAGGAAAGCGCGATGTTGCGCAGCGACCGTTTGCCGGCGCTGACCGCGTCGGGAGAGTAGGGGCCGTTCGCCTCGAGGCCATGGAACAGCCGGGCGAATATGCGTTCGCCGGCCTTGCCGAGTTGCCTCGACGCGGCGGTATGCACCCGGTGGATTGCGTTCGGGTCGATATCGGAACCGATTTCGCGGGCGATGTCGTTCTCGCCGGGTAACGTCAGGCAGAAGGCGCGGAATGCGTGTTCGTAACTGTCGTCCGACGCGATCTGAGTCAGAATATCGCAGGTGGCGAGATCCAGCACGTCGCCGGAATCGTCTTCCGGCCGGAAAGCCGCCTGTTTCATTTGGCGCGCGATGAGCGCCGACAGGGCCTGCCAGCGGCCATATTCGTCGGGGTCGTTGCGGGCGAGGAACGCGAGCTCGCCATCGTCCGGCTCGGGATAGATCGTCACCGGCGCGGAAAAACCGCGAAGAAGCGAAGGCACGGGCCGTTCCGCAATGCCTTCGAAGACGATCTCGTGTTTCGGCTTGGTAATGTGGATCACATCGTCGGTCACGTCCGCGCCCGATACGCCATCCCATTCCATGTCGCCCGCGCCGACAAGGCCGAACTTGACGGGGATGTGCATCGGGGCGTGGGGCGCGCCTTCGACCGGCGGCTTGAGCCGTTGTTCGACTGTCAGCGTGAACCGTTTCGCCGCCGCGTCGTAGCTGTTCGAAACGATGAGGTTCGGTGTGCCCGGCTGCTCATACCAGAGCGCGAATTGCGACAGGTCCTTACCGCTCGCGTCCTCGAACGCCTTGATGAACTGCTCGATCGTCGCAGCCTCGCCGTCGTGGCGGTCGAAATAGAGATCGAGACCGGCGCGGAACTTTTCCGGCCCGAGTATGGTGCGGATCATGCGCACCACTTCGGAGCCCTTTTCGTAGACCGTCGCCGTGTAGAAGTTGTTGATCTCCGAGTAGCGGCGCGGCCGAACCGGATGGGCGAGAGGCCCGGCGTCTTCCGGGAACTGGTGCGCCTTCAGGAGTTTCACCTCGGCGATCCGCTTGACCGTGCGCGAGCGCATGTCGGCGGAGAACTCATGATCGCGGAAAACCGTCAGCCCTTCCTTCAGGCAAAGCTGGAACCAGTCGCGGCAAGTGATTCTGTTGCCTGTCCAATTGTGGAAATACTCATGCGCGATGATCGCCTCGATATTCGCGTAGTCGGCGTCCGTCGCGGTGCGCTCATCGGCGAGGACATATTTGTCGTTGAAGACATTGAGCCCCTTGTTTTCCATCGCGCCCATGTTGAAATCGGAGACGGCGACGATCATGAAGACGTCGAGATCGTATTCCCGGCCGAACGCCTCCTCGTCCCACTTCATCGACCGTTTCAACGCGTCCATCGCATAGGCCGCACGGGGTTCCTTGCCGTGCTCGACATAGATTTCCAGCGCTATATCGCGACCCGACATGGTCGTGAAGCTGTCGCGGACGACGCCGAGATTGCCCGCGACCAGCGCGAAAAGGTAGGACGGCTTGGGGAAGGGGTCGTGCCACACGGCATAATGCCAGCCATTGTCGAGGACCCCGTCTTCGATCCGGTTGCCATTGGAAAGCAGAAGCGGCGCGTCCTCGGTGCGCGCCTCGATGCGTACCGTGTAGACCGACAGGACATCCGGCCTGTCGAGGAAATAGGTGATGCGGCGAAATCCCTCCGCCTCGCACTGTGTGCAATACGTCCCGCTGGAGCGGTAGAGACCCATCAACTGCTTGTTGGCGGATGGATCGAGCGCAGTTTCGATCTCGATGGTAAACGTGTCGCTCTCCGGCAATTCGCCGATAGAGAGCTTGTCTTGCGATACTGTGTAGCCGTTCTCGGCCAGCGTCTCGCCATTGATCCGCAGGTCCTTCAGAACAAGTTCATCGCCGTCGAGCGTGAGCGGCGCATCCGCCGGCACGCCCTCGCGGCGCCGGATGCCGAGCTTGGCGCGCACAACGGTTGCGTCCGGCTGCAGGCTGAAGGACAGATCGGTCGTTTCGATGAGATAATCGCTCGGCCGATAATCCTCGAGGCGGATGACGGTTCCGGTTTCGGTGCGCATGCAGCATTCCTGTCTGACGGGATTTCTCGCAACCGGCCATGGGCGCGAGCGGCGAAACTTGTAACGGTGACGAGCCAAATGCTCGACATTCGGGTTTCATCGCATATGTTCCCAAACGCGAAATCAGCCGATGTTCACATGCGATGCCTTGGACATGGCGGATCAGAGGGATGAAATCAAGATGAATGTCGCACCGCCCAAATTCGGAGCAAAGTCGCTTATCGGAGCCGCTGTCCACCGCAAGGAGGACGACGCCTTCATTCGGGGGAAGGGGTGCTACACCTCGGATATCCGCAAGCCCGGCATGCTGGAAAGCTTCGTCGTCCGCTCGCCGATCGCCAATGCCGCGTTCCGTATTACGTCCGTTGAGGATGCGAGATCGGCGCCCGGCGTCCATCTCGTCCTCACCGCCGATGATATATCTCATCTCGGTACGCTGACCGCGATGGGCATGCAGCCCGGCCCCGACGGCACGAAGGCGCCTTACCGCCCGATCCCCGTGCTGGCCGCCGACCGCGTGCGCCATGTCGGCGACGCCGTCGCCTTTGTGGTCGCCGACACGCTGGACCAGGCCAAGGATGCCGCCGAACTGATCGAGATAGATTTCGACAGTGATGATGCGGTCACCACGATGACCGGTGCGATGGAAGACGGTGCGCCGCTTGTCTGGCCGGAAGCCGGCTCGAACACCGCATATCTTTTTGCGACGGGCGATCAGGACGCCGCGAAGAAGGCCTTCGCCAAAGCGGCCCATGTCACGTCAATTGACTTCGTGCAGAACCGTCTCGTCTCCAATTACATGGAAACGAGGGCGGCAATCGGAGAATACGACGAAGACGCCAATCGTTTCACGCTGACCTGCGGTTCGCAGGGCGTGCATGGCCAGCGCAACATCATCCGCGATGACATTTTCGGCGGCGATATCGATTTGCGCGTCGTCACGCCCGATGTCGGCGGAGGGTTTGGTCCCAAGGGCTTCGTCTATCGCGAATATCCGCTGGTTCTCGAAGCGGCAAAACGCCTGGGTAAGCCGGTTCGCTGGGTCGGTGACCGGACCGAGCATTTTCTCGTCGATGCCCATGGTCGCGACAACACCGTCCATGCCGAGATGGCCATGGACGAGAATGGCAAGTTCCTGGCGCTGCGCATCGAACTGATCGCAGACATGGGCGCCTATACCCACCAGTTCGGCGTCGCGATTCCCTATTTCGGCGCGATGATGGCGACGGGCGTCTACGATATCCCGGTGCTCGACTTCAACTTGACCGGCGTCTTCACCAATACCGCTCCCGTAGATGCCTATCGTGGCGCCGGACGCCCGGAAGCCGCCTTTCTGATCGAAAAGCTCGTCGATGCCTGTGCGCGTGACCTTGGTCTGCCGCGCGAGGAGTTGCGCCGGCGCAACTTCATTCGCCCCGACCAGATGCCCTACATGACACAGGGTGGCCGCAACTACGATGTCGGAGAGTTCGAAGCCTGCATGGAGCAGGCGATGGAAAACGCCGGCTGGGCCGGGTTCGAGGAGCGGCTGGAGGCCTCAAAGGCAAACGGCAAGCTGCGCGGCATAGGCATGTCCTACTATATCGAGGCATGCGCCTTTGCGGGGTCCGAGCCGGCCTATGTTCAACTCCTCGACGACGGCACCATCACAATGGATATCGGGACGCAGTCCAACGGCCAGGGTCACGCCACGGCCTATGCCCAGTTCGTCGCCGAGACGCTCGGTCTCGATGTCGACAAGGTCACCGTGATCCAGGGAGATACGGACCGGCTTGCGAAGGGCGGCGGTACTGGTGGCTCGCGCTCAATCCCGCTTGGCGGCGTATCCGCCTATTATGCCGGAGAGGCGCTGGCGGAAAAGATCCGCAAGCTCGCCGCGGACGAACTGGAAGCATCCGCCGACGATATCGAACTGGTCGACGGCCAGGCTGTCGTCGCAGGCACCGACAAGTCGGTCTCCTTCGCCGATATCGCCGCGGCTGCCACCAACCCGGGCGACCTGAAAGCCGATGGCGAGTTCAAGCAGGATGAGGCGACCTATCCCAATGGCTGCCACATCTGCGAGGTGGAAATCGATCCGTCGACCGGCGTGGTGGAGATTGTCGGTTTCACGATGGTCGATGATTACGGCCTGACGGTGAACCCGATGCTGCTGCTCGGCCAGGTGCATGGCGGCGTTGTGCAGGGTATCGGCCAGGCGCTCTACGAGGATGCCGTCTATGACGAGAGCGGCCAGCTCCTGACCGCGACCTTCATGGATTACACCATGCCGCGCGCGGATTTTTTCCCGAATTTCGTATTCGACACCCGCAACGTGCCTTCGACCACCAATGCGCTCGGCATCAAGGGCGCGGGAGAGGCGGCGACAATCGGATCGACGCCCGCAGTGGTGAGCGCGGTCACCGACGCGTTGTGGCGCGCCAAAGGCATTGGTCACATCGACATGCCCGCATTGCCGCAGAAGGTATGGGCAGCGCTGAACGGCTGAGGGGCGGAGCTGATCCATGCGGGCGTTGGTCCAGAGAGTTTCGCAGGCGAGCGTCACCGTCGACGGTGCGGTAACGGGCGAGATCGGGACGGGCTTGCTCGTTCTCGTTTGCGCCATGCGTGACGACGCGGAGGCGCAGTCAGAATGGCTCGCACGCAAGGTCGTCAATCTGCGCATCTTCCGCGACGAGCAGGACCGCATGAACCGCTCGCTGCTCGATATCGGCGGAGACGCTCTGATTGTCAGCCAGTTCACGCTGGCTGCCGAGACAAAGGGCAACCGTCCCGGCTTTTCCGCCGCGGCCGCGCCCGACGAGGGTCGGCGGCTTTACGGGCATTTCTCCGAACAGGTGGAGAGCCATGGCGTTTCGGTCGCCAACGGCATCTTCGGCGCGGACATGAAGGTCGCGCTGGTCAATGACGGGCCGGTGACGATCTGGCTCGACACGGATTCGAAATGAGGTCCGGGGTCCCAGCGTCTCGACGGCTTCTTCGCAAACCGGCGTAGTCCGCGCCGTCTGCGTTCAAGCGTGAATCGGGCTCTTGGGGAGACTACGCGGACGGGTCGCAGATAACCCGGTTACGGCCGGCATGCTTGGCCTGGTAGAGGCGCGCATCCGCGCGCTGTACCAGTTGATCCCCGGTCTCGCCGGGTTGCAGATGAGCGATGCCGAATGAACTGGTGACCTTGCCGATCGGATCCTTGCCGCGCGACATCACAAGGTTTGCGCTGTCCAGTTGCGCCATTATGTGCGTGATGAGGCGCTGCGCATTGCCGATCGTTGTGGAAGGCAGAATGATGCAGAACTCCTCGCCGCCATAGCGCGCGACAAGGTCCTGGCCCTTCACGTTCTTCATCAGCAGGGCCGCGAAATATTTCAGGACGTCGTCTCCGACCTGGTGCCCGAACGTGTCGTTGATGCGTTTGAAATGGTCGATATCGGCCATGACAAGGCAGAGTGGATTGCCCGTGCTGCGGGTTTCTGTAACGAGCCGCGTCAGGGCGCGCTCGAAGTAGCGGCGGTTCGACACGTTGGTAAGCGGATCGCGGAACTCGTTCTCGCGTGATTTTTCAAGGCTCGTGCGCAGCTTGCGGACTTGAACGCGCGTCTGTTCGAGATCGCGGTTGAGCTTGACGGATTCGGCGCGCATCCGCGCGTTTTCCATCATCAGAACTTCCACGGTTTTGCGAACCTGCGCCGGTGTTGCGGCCGCGGAAAGCTCGTTCGCTCCGCGTTTAAGCGAACCCGAATAATGCTCGTTCGTCGCGAGGTGGCTGTGCACGCGTTGCATCGCCTTGTCCATCTCGCGGTCGAGATGATAGCCGAGCATTTCCTGCTGGCGTCGTTCGGTTTCGCCGGTGGCGAGATATTCCGAATGGAGCTGGCTCAACTCGTATGAGTCGATTGAGCCGTCCTTTTCGATGATTTCGCTGATTTCACGGCACAAAGCCTCGGGCCTGCCTGAGGCGAATGCGTACCAGACGTCAAAGTTCTTCGGCGTTGGCGGCGTTTTGTAGGTCTCGGCATAGCGCAGCGCCCTGCTGGAAAGGGAGACGGCCCGTTCGAATTCGAGATCGGCGGGTGCTCCGGTATCTTCGGTCCTTTTGTCGTCATGCGAGCGTTTCGGATTCTGAAGCATGGAACTGATTTCTGCGAGAATGGGCCGCAATGGGAGCGGCGCGGGTACAAACGCACATTGTCGGCATGATCTCGACAGGATCGTCGAATGACCGCATCATGCGGTCGTTGCCCGAACCAACCCGCTAAATTTTGCAGTTTAATGTTAACATTCTGATACGAAAGACAGATTTTATCGTTTGGATCACGGCATTTGCGCCCGCCACGAAATAGGGGCGTACACTTTAAAGTTGGGTTACTGCCGGGAAACTCGCTTCGTTTTGCCGCACTCGCGGATACAATGGCGGGAAGCGGGGAGGACAGAGTGCTGGAAGGTATCCGGATCATAGAGATCGAAGGGCTCGGACCAGGTCCGTTTGCCGCGATGACCTTCGCGGATCTCGGCGCCGATGTGGTAACCATTCATCGAAAGGATGTCGCCGGTGCGCCGGTTGCTGCGGAACGCAATTTGCTGGATCGCGGCAAGCGCTCGATCGCGCTCGATCTGAAGGATCCTGACGACATCGTCACCGCCCGCTCGCTGATCGCCTCGGCCGATGGGGTGATCGAGGGGTTCAGGCCCGGCGTGATGGAGCGCCTGGGGCTCGGTCCCGATGAATGCCGTGCCGACAATCCGGCGCTTGTCTACGGGCGCATGACCGGTTGGGGGCAGGAGGGGCCGCTGGCGCAACGCGCGGGCCACGACCTGAACTACATCTCGCTCTCTGGCGCGCTCTGGTACGCGTCGCCGCCCGGGGAAGCGCCGATAACACCGCCGACGCTGGTCGGCGATATCGGTGGCGGGGCGCTCTACCTCGTGATCGGCATGCTTGCGGCATTGCTGCGGGCGAAATCGACCGGTGAGGGGGAAGTGGTCGATGCGGCGATCGTCGACGGCTCCGCGCATATGATGAATCTGCTCATGTCGCTTTCGGGCAGCGGCGTCTTCTCGCTTCGGCGCGGCGGCAGCCTGCTCGACGGTCCGCATTGGAGCAGGACGTATCGCACATCCGACGGCGGCTTCGTATCGGTGCAGTGTCTTGAGCCGAAATTCTATGGGCAGTTTCTGGATCGGATGGGCCTCGCCGACGATCCGGATTTCGTCCGCCAGTTCGACCAGACCCTGTGGCCTACTCTTCAGGAACGACTGTCGACCATCTTTGTTCGCGAGACCCGAACGCACTGGACCGAACTGTTTCGCGATACGGACTGCTGTGTCGCCCCGGTCCTTGATCCCGGCGAGGCGGCCGGCGATCCCCATCTTGCGTCCCGCTCGGTCTGGCACGAGACCGACGGGCATTTGCAGGCCGCGCCGGCTCCGCGCTTCTCGAGTTCGTCGGGATGGACCCCGCGGCCAAGCCCTGCGCGAGGCGAGCATACGGCGGAAATCCTGGCGGAACTGGAACGTCTGCGCAGCCCATAGCGGCCCGTCCGGCGGCAGAATTCCCCCAAACTTCCGTGGCTGTGGACGAACCGCCGAAGGCATCTAAGACGCCTCGATCCCCGCAACAGGGCGATTATTCGCTTTGCTTTGTGTGTCGGCCAAGCGCCAAAATGGCTGACAACACGCCGGCGACGAAATAACGTCACCCCGGATTCGGTTCGATCTTCCGGGATACTCCCTTGCAAAAATTTATCACTCTGCTGTTCGCCGCGCTTGTTACCCTGTTCGCGACCTTTTCTTGGGGGCAGGAAAACGGCCTCATCGAAACGGGCGACCAGACGATCGGCGATAGCGAAATCGATGCGCGGATCGAAGCGATCCTGGATCAGCTCGACGGTCTCCAGACCGTATTCGTGACCGTGCGTTCGGGTGTCGTCACGCTGCGCGGAAAGGTCCGCGAAATTGCGCTTGCCGATCAGGCAGGAGCGATAGCCTCGCGCGTGAAAGGTGTCGTCGCGGTCAAGAACCAGATCGAGGAAGTGACGTCGCTTTCGAGGCGTCTTTCGCCCGTTTATGAGCGGCTGGCCCACCGCGTTGTGCAGGCGATCGGGTATCTGCCGCTGCTCGCCGTCGCCATAGTCTGTTGGTGCGCGATCTTCATGGTCGGATGGCTGGCGGCGCGGCGCGATTGGCCGTGGAGCCGCATCGCGCCGAACGCTTTCATCGCGGAACTGCTCCGGCAGATGGTCCGGCTCGCATTCTTTGTGCTCGGTGCGGTGATGGCGCTCGACATCATGGGCGCAACGGCCCTGCTTGGAACGATCCTGGGTGCTGCCGGCATCGTCGGTTTGGCGATCGGTTTCGCGGTCCGGGATACGGTCGAGAACTACATCGCCAGCATCCTCTTGTCCGTCCGCCAGCCCTTCCGGCCGAAGGACTATATCTGCATCGAGAGCTACGAAGGGTTCGTCATCGCGCTGACCTCGCGCGCAACGATCCTGATGGACCCCGACGGAAACCATATCCGGATCCCCAACGCCGCCGTCTTCAAGAGCAACATCACCAACTACAGCCGCAATCCGCAGCGGCGGTTTGTGTTCAAGCTCGGCATCGGGCCGGAAGGCAATTCCGACAAGGCGCTCGAGATCGTCCTCAAACGGATCAAGGCGCTCGATTTCGTCTTGAGCGATCCCGGCCCGGACGGTTGGATCGAGGAGATCGGAGACTCCACGATCAATCTCACATTCGTCGCCTGGATAGACCAGAACCAGACCAGCTTCCTGAAGGCGCGGTCGGAGGCGATGCGGCTTGCCAAGCGCGAACTCGAGGCCAATGGCTTCACATTGCCCGAACCGACCTATCGGGTTCGCATGGCCGGCGAGGGCACCATGTCCGCGCCGGATACGACGACAAAAACCTCCGTTGTCGCCGACACCCAGGAAAAGCCTGTCGCGGAAACCGAGGAGACGTCCGCGGTCAATGACACCAGTCCCGACGAGGCCGTGACCCGCAAGATCGACGAGGAACGAACGCATGCCGCCAAGGGTGATCTGCTCAGCGAGAAGGATCCGGACCAACTGAACGGCTAGCCGTGATACATGTGACGGCTTCCATCGCGGAGTTTATGGCGCTACGAACCGTGGTGAATGTCACCCGACGGTTCCTCTCTTCCACAATCCCGACCCCTTCTGGCCATCGGTATGAAGGTCGGCTCCGTTTGCGCATTCATGGGAATGGCGACGGCGATTAAATATGCCGGGCAACTGCCCGCCGGACAGATCGTTTTCTTCCGATCATTCTTCGCGATTCTGCCGATTGTCCTTTATCTCGTGATCGCGGGGCAACTCGCCGGCGCATGGAAGACGAAACATCCCGTTGGCCACATCATGCGCGGCCTTGTCGGTGTGACGGCGATGGCGCTCGGCTTCATTGGCCTGACACGTCTGCCGTTGCCGGATTCGACAGCGATCGGCTATGCGCGCCCTCTGGTGACGGTGATACTCGGGGCCGTGTTGCTGGGCGAGGTGGTGCGTCGCTACCGCTGGGGAGCGGTCATCGCCGGCCTTGTCGGCGTGCTCGTGATCTCCTGGCCGAAGCTTCAGCTCTTCCGCGGTGACGGCGGGTTTGGCGGGGACGAAGCTATCGGAGTCCTGGCGACCTTCGCTTCGGCCTGTATCGCGGGCCTCGCAACCGTGCTCGTGCGACGGTTGGTCGACACCGAGAGAACGGCGACCATCGTCCTGTATTTCTCGGTTACAGCCACTGTGTTTTCGCTGGTGACGATTCCCTTCGGCTGGGAAGCCTTGTCGACCACGCAGACCATTTCCCTCGTCCTGTCAGGTTTCTTCGGGGGTCTCGGCCAAATCCTGCTGACCGAAAGCTATCGCCACGGCGAGGTATCGACAATCGCGCCGTTCGAATACACGTCGGTCATCCTTTCCATCGTGATCGGATATTTTGTCTTCACCGAAGTGCCCGGCTGGGCGACGATCATCGGATCGGCCATCGTGACCGGCTCCGGTATCTTCATCATATATCGCGAGCACCGGCTTGGCCTCGAGCGCGGCAAGGCGCGTCGGGCAGTGACACCTCAGGGCTGAGGCGGATTTCAGGTTGCCGTTTCCTCGGCGCGCGGATCGAGCTGGATGCCTTCCGGGGTTTGTGCCGACGCGTTCGGCGGCGCGTAGGTGAAGTCGGTCATTTCGTCCTGGGGAACCGCATCGCGCCGGGTCAGACGCCAGGCGGCATAGAAGGTGAAGGCAAGGAACGAAAGCGCCATCATGGCAAAGATCCCCGCCGGGCCGATCACGTTCATGAAGCCGCCGGCGATCACCGGTCCGGCCATCGAGCCAACGCCGTAGATGATCAGCAGCCCCGACGACACTTCGACGAAATCGTCGGGCGAGGCATGGTCGTTCGCGTGGGCGACGATGATCGAATAGAGCGGCATCAGCACGCCCCCGAACAGGAACATAAGCACGAACAGCATGGTCAGCGATGTCCCTGCCGTCATCGCCAGAAGCGTGGCCAGAACGACCCCGGCCGTCGTCGTCGCGATGATGACATGGCGGCGGTCCGTCCGGTCGGAATACCGCCCGATCGGAAACTGGAAGACCATGCCGCCGATCATGACCAGCGCCATGGTCGTGGCGATCTGGGCCTGCGTCAGCCCGGCCGCCTGAAGGAAGACCGGCGTCTGGAAACTGTAGGCGCCGAAAGCCGCGCCTGTCACCGCGACCCCGACGAAGGCGAGCGGCGAGTTCGCGAACAGCTTGCGCAGGTCGAGCGAGACCTGGGCCAGCGGTTTCGGCGAGGAGGCGTTGGACAGTCCGGTGGGGATCACGGCCGCGGCGAACAGCATCGCCGAAACCATGAACAGCGTCGCCATTGCCGGATTGGCAGCCGCGAGAAGGAATTGCCCGCTCATCAGGCCGATCATGGTCACCACCATGTAGACCGAGAATATCTTTCCGCGCTCCTCATTCGGCGCTTTCTCGTTCAGCCAGCTCTCGACGATCATGTAGGTGCCGGCAAGCGCGAAACCGCCGATGCCCCGCGTGATAATCCACGCGACGGGGTGGACGATCAGCGCATGCATCAGGATCGACATTGCGAGGGCCGCGGCCAGGACCGCGTAGACGCGCACATGACCGACGCGCAGCACCATGCGCGGCACGAACAGGCAGCCCGCCGTGAAGCAGAGCGCATAGCCGAAGCCGATCCAGCCGATGACGAACGGACTCCATCCCTCGATCGCGGCGCGGATCGGCAGCAGCACGCCGACAAGCCCGTTGCCGGCGAGAAGCAGAAATGTCGATGTCAGCAGTCCCGCGACCGGACCGACGAGTTGAAGCATTGTGAGTCTCCGGCTTGTCAGATTCACGCCTAGCGCGGATGGGTGAAAGTCGCATGAAAGAGAGGCGACGAATGATGCCTCGAATACGCCGTCATGAACCCGGCGTTGCCGTTTCGAGTCGGTCCCGTATCTTCAGGAGATCGGCCCAAGCATAGCGCTTCTGTGCGGTTTGTTCTAGCAGGTAGCGCGGTTGCAGCGTGGCGATCGCCGGCACTTCGAACCCGCCAGCCGTCCGCACCGCTTTCCACTCGCCGCGCAAATTGAGGATATCCGCCGACGCGCCGAGCATGATCCGCGCTGCGCCGTTGCCGAGCAGGACGAGGAAGGCGGGGCGGGCAAGTTCGATCTGGCGTTCCACGAACGGCTTGCAGATCGCGGACTGCAGCGGAGAAGGCGCACTGTTGCCAGGCACTCGCCACGGAACCGCGAAGCCGAGATAGCAGTTGTCACGCGACCGCCCGATGGCCGCCAGCATCCGGTCGAACAATTGTCCTTCCGGCCCGGTGATCGCATCTCCGCTGGCGTCGTCGTCTCGCCCGGGCGCATCCGAAATCATCATCATGGGCGCATCACGGTTGCCGCCCTCGAAAACCGTGTGCCGCGCGGTGAGCTTGAGATTGCAGCCGTCGAAGGCCTCGACGGCCTTTTTCAGGTCGTCCAGCGTCTCCGCACCGGCCGCGACCTTGCTCGCGAGCGCGATCACATCCGAATCCGGCATGGCCGGAAGTCGCGCCGGCGCCGTCGGAGGCGGTGCGGTTTGTTGTCTGGGGGCGGGTTGTTCCGCAGCCTGCGTCGAAATCTCGAACCGATCCGGCGCGTCGTCGGACAGCGGAAAATCGAGCCCGCTTTCCGCATAAAAGCGCAGCAGGCTTTCCAGTTCGCCCCGCGTCATGTCCGTCGCCTTGACCATGCCTCACCTTTCGCAGACGGCGCGGGCGGCTTCAAGCGGTCGTTACGTGGAAGCGGCCCTGAGGACTATCGGACTTCGTCGCAATGACGAACACGTCCGTCTTCGTCATTGACGTTTACGTGCGGGTCAATAAATTGACGGAAAAATGGCTTGTTCGGCGCTTGCGGTGGGAAATCAGGCGGATACATTCGGCGCCGACCCGAGGCAGGAGCGGCCAAAAGCGCCGGATGCCACGGCATGGAGTGGAGACAGAACATGAATGATACCGCTAATCCGATGAACGAACCGCGCGAAAGCATGGAATTCGACGTGGTGATCGTCGGGGCGGGCCCGGCGGGGCTTGCAGCGGCGATACGGCTGAAACAAGCCGACCCGGAAATGACGGTCGTCGTTCTGGAAAAGGGCGCCGAGGTGGGCGCGCATATCCTGTCCGGCGCGGTGGTCGATCCGGTCGGGATCGACAAGTTGATCCCCGACTGGCGCGACGATCCGGATCATCCCTTCAAGACCGAGGTTACCGACGACCAGTTCCTGTTCCTGGGCCCTGCGGGGTCGCTCCGCCTGCCGAATTTCGCCATGCCGCCATTGATGAACAATCACGGCAACTACATCGTCTCGCTCGGCAATGTCTGCCGCTGGCTGGCGGGCAGGGCGGAGGCGCTGGGCGTCGAGATCTATCCGGGCTTTGCCGCCGCCGAGGTGCTCTACAATGAGGATGGCTCGGTCAAGGGCGTCGCGACCGGCGACATGGGCATCGAACGGGACGGAACGCCCGGCCCGATGTATGCGCGCGGAATGGAACTGCATGGCAAGTACACGCTGATCGGCGAGGGCGTGCGCGGCTCGCTCGCCAAGCAACTGATCGCGAAGTTCGAGCTCGATTCCGAATGCGACTATCCGAAGTTCGGCATCGGCATCAAGGAACTCTGGGAGGTCCGCCCCGAGAAGCACCGCCAGGGACTGGTGCAGCACTCCTTCGGCTGGCCGCTCGACATGAAGACCGGCGGCGGCTCGTTTCTCTATCACCTTGAGGACAATCTGGTCGCGGTCGGCTTCGTCCTGCACCTCAATTACCAGAATCCCTATCTTTATCCCTTCGAGGAATTTCAGCGCTTCAAGACGCATCCAGCGATCCGCGACACGTTCGAGGGCGGCAAGCGCATCGCCTATGGCGCGCGCGCGATCACCGAAGGCGGCTTCCAGTCCGTTCCCAAGGTTTCCTTCCCCGGTGGCGCTCTGATCGGCTGTTCGGCAGGCTTCGTGAACGTGCCGCGCATCAAGGGCTCGCACAACGCGGTGCTGTCCGGCATTCTGGCCGCCGACAAGGTGGCGGAGGCTCTCAAGGCCGGTAAGGCCAATGACGACGCGCTCGATGCCTATGAGAACGAATGGCGCGACAGCGAGATCGGCAAGGACCTGAAACGCGTGCGCAACGTCAAGCCGCTCTGGTCACGTTTCGGCACGGCGCTCGGCGTCGGTATCGGCGGCATCGACATGTGGATCGCGCAGATCACCGGCGGCTGGTCGCCGCTCGGTACGCTGAAACACGGCAAGCCGGATTATGCTGCAACGGCAAAGGCGTCGAAGTTCAAGCCGATCGCCTATCCGAAGCCCGACGGCGTGCTGACCTTCGACCGACTGTCCTCGGTGTTCCTGTCGAACACCAACCATGAGGAGGATCAGCCGGTCCATCTCAAGGTCAAGGACATGGACCTTCAGAAATCCTCCGAATATGCTGAATTCGCGGGACTTTCTGCCCGTTATTGCCCGGCTGGCGTGTACGAATGGATCGATGCCGACGGCAACTCGGTCCCGGCGGACGCCGACCGCAAGCCGGGCGATGCGGTCCGCTTCCAGATCAACGCCCAGAACTGCGTCCACTGCAAGACCTGTGATATCAAGGACCCGAACCAGAATATCAACTGGACGGTGCCGCAGGGAGGCGAGGGGCCGGTCTATCCGAATATGTAAGAGGGCGCTTAGAACGCGATATCGGCGACCACCGGCAGGTGGTCGCTTCCAGCAAACGGCAATGTCGCGATGCTGGTGATCGTGAATTCGTCCGAGACCATGATCTGATCGATCGGCAGGCCGACCAGGGGTTTCAGCGCGTTCGGCAGATGCGACGAAAGCCAGGTCGCGCGTACCCCCGGGGCCGGCGAGGTGTCCGTGAGCCGAGCGATCTGATGGACGCCTTCGCTCCATGTCGTGGCGTTGAAGTCACCAGCCAGAATGAGCGGATGCGGCAGGGCGGCGAGTTGTCCGGCCAGCCTGTCGATACCCTCTTGCTGGTTGAACGGCCAAGGCCAGAAACCGTGGTAACTCGCGAAGGTTATCGGTTCGCCGCCGAGGTCGAGCCGGATCGCCGACAGGGCAAAACTTTCGACGCAGTCGATCTTGTCCCTGGCGGCCGGAATGCGCGAGATCACCGTCGCGCCGCCGATTGCCGAATCGCCACAGCGCAGTTGCACCGGATAGTCGTCCTTCAGCAGGTTGATCAGTGCTTTGGGACTGTCAGTGACCTCCTGCAGGAAAACAACATCAGGGTCTGCGGCGCGGATGACCCGGGCGGCGAGATCGGTCTGCGTATTGTCATACAAGGTATTGAACTGCAGCACCCGCAAACTGCGGGGCGACGCATTGGCGCTCGAGAAAGAGCCCGGCGAAAGACCCGGAAGATAGGGATAGGTGAGAACCAGCGCGGCCACGACGGTCAGTCCGCCGACCATGGCCATTCTCCGCGCGCCGAGAAATGCCGCCAGTATCGCGGCGGCGGTGAGCGCCGCTGCGAGATGGAGCCGGAAATGGGCGAGGGAATCGAATTGCGGAGCCAATCGATTGAGCAGTGACAATCCCGTCGGAATGGCGAGCAATATCACCGCAGCTTCCGAAAGCCGAACGAAGACTGTCCTGAACACGCGCACCGTTTTCCTTGCTGTTGCCGACGTGCATTAGCAGGGGAACGATGACCGCAGTGTGGCGCGCTCTATCGTCCGAATTTGTAGGAATATCCGACCTTGAGTGTCACGGTATTGTTGTAGCCTGCCATCTGGCAGGTCCTGGATGGGTGGATGTCGGAACTGGCAGTGCGCGATGTCCGCGAGCTTACGGGTCTTGTTCTCGACTCTTCGCGCGGCAATTGGCAGCGCCTCGATACGTCAGGCAGCGGGGTCCCCGCCGTTTGGCATGAAGCCGAGCGAGCGCGGGACGCGTAGAGGTCTGGAAGACGTGCTGAGCGGCTGCGTACTGCCTCAGCCCTTCACATATTTCCGCCAGTCATGCTCTTCCTCGAAGCCGAGAACTTCGCGGATTTTTCTGTTCGAGAACAGTGCCTCGTTCTCCCCCATTTCGCGGGTCAGCGGCACGCCGGGAAAGAAGCGTTCGGCCAGCTCCGCTGTCGGGATGTTCATCCCGTTGGTGTCGTTGCCGGCGTTGAAAATCTGGAAGCCCAGGCCGTCGGTCGAAAGGCAGCGATCGACGATCTGGCCGAGATCGCGCGCATCGATATAGCAGAACGCATTGCGCCTCCGCATTTCGGGATTGGCGAAATAGGTCGGGAAGTTCTGCTCATATTCGTGCGGCTCGACAACGTTGCCGATCCTCAGCGCGTATATGTCGAAGCCGGACCGCAGCGCAAAGGCGCGGGCAGTCTTCTCATTGACGACTTTCGAAAGCCCGTAGCTGTCCATCGGATCGACGTCGTATTCCTCGTCGAGCGGTAGCGATACCGGATCGCGCCGCCCGTCGGCAAAACAGATGCCGTAGGTCGTTTCCGATGAAGCAATCACGATCTTGCGGATGCCGAGCTTCACCGCCGCCTCGATGACGTTATAGGTGCCGACCGTATTGATGCGGAACGTTTCGTTGTCCGGATGGATCAGGATGCGCGGAATGGCGGCGAAATGGACGACCGCGTCAAACGATGGCACGCCGTTGCCGGGCTCCAGCTCGTCGAAATTCGCATAGGAACTCATCACGTTGAACATCTGGCCGGAATCGGCGATGTCGGCCGTCAGGTTGTCGACGCCCGGATGGTCGAGCGGCGTCAGGTCCACATTGACCACCCGATGGCCTTTGTCGAGCAGGTAGGGGACGACATGCCGGCCGGCCTTGCCCGATCCGCCGGTGAAAAGGATACGCTTCTTTGCTGACATCAATCTCTCCTTCGCGGTCATCTTCGTAACATTGAACCTTGATCGGACAACCGTCTATTTTTCCTCTTGAAGCTCTAGTCGCTAGAGACACTATCTCTGCGGGACAGAGGAACCAAAGGAGTCTGTCATGGCGCATGGGCACAAGCACGGCCATCACCACCATCACGTCGATCCCGAGGCGGGAGACATTCGTGTGGCGCTGGCCGTCGGAGTCAATCTCGCCCTGACGGTCGCGCAGGTCGTGGGCGGCGTCCTCGCCGGCAGCCTTGCCCTGATTGCCGACGCCCTGCACAATTTCTCCGACGCGATTTCGCTGATCATCGCGTTCGCGGCCCGCAAGATCGCCCGCCGCCCCTCCGATTCGGCGATGACCTTCGGCTATGGCCGCGTGGAGATCGTCGCTGCGTTGATCAACTACACCACGCTGATCGTGATCGGGATCTATCTCGTCTACGAGGCGGCGATGCGGTTCCTTGATCCGCAGGATGTCGCGGGTTGGACCGTCGTGATCATTGCGGCCATCGCGCTGGTCGTCGATGTCGTTACGGCGGCACTCACCTTCGCCCTGTCGAAGGAGAGCGTGAATATTCGCGCAGCCTTCCTTCACAATGTCGCCGATGCGCTGGGCTCCGTTGCCGTCATTGTCGCGGGCACGCTGATCCTGCTCTTCGACTGGCGGCTCATCGATCCGCTCGTGACCCTGCTCATCGCCGGGTACATCCTCTGGCAGGCATTCGCCGAGATCGGAGGCGTGATCCGCATCCTGATGCTCGGCAGTCCTCCGGATATCCGCACCGATGCCGTCATCGGCGAGATGGAAGCCGTCGAAGGCGTCGCCGGCATCCATCACGCCCATTTCTGGCAGATGAACGAACATGACAACGCGCTCGACGCCCATCTGGTGATTGATCGCGGCGCATGGGATCACGCCGACGACATCAAGCTTCGGGTCAAGGCGATGCTGTCCGAGAAATTCGGCATTGGCCATTCGACGCTGGAGATGGAGTGCAGCCTGCATGCCTGCGACCATCCCGATCGGATCGGCGACGGTCACAGGTAAGCCGGCAGAGCGCCTACTCCGTTCGGCCCGCCAGGCTTTCGATGAGGGAAGGGGTAATGTCCATATGCTCCTTCGCCGCGTCGAGGACGGTCTCGTCCAGCAGTGGAGGTTCGAGATCGACACCTTTGCTCAACGCGCTGGTGATCGTCTTCATCGCCGCGATCCTTGCGTGTTTCTTGTCGTTGGCCGCAATCAGATGCCAAGGGGCGTAATCCGTGGAGGTCCGCTCGAACATCTCGTCGATCGCGGTGGCATAGTCTTCCCAGCGGTTGCGGTTGCGGAAATCCTCGTAGGAGAGCTTCCAGCGCTTCAGAGGGTTTTTCAACCGTTCCTCGAACCGCGCCAGCTGTTCCTCGGGTGATATGTGGAAGAACAGTTTCACCAGCCGTGTGTCGTCGTCATGGAGCATGCGCTCGAAGTCGTTGATCTCCTTGTAGGCGCTTCTCCAGCGTTTTTCGGGAGTGAGGTTTTCCACGCGCTCGACCAGAACGCGACCGTACCACGAGCGGTCGAAAATCGTGATCGCGCCGTTGGGCGGCATCCGCTCCATGAAACGCAACAGGAAATGGCGTTCGAGATAGTATTTTCGCGGCGCGCCGATCGGCCAGACCTTGAAGCTGCGCGGATCGAGCGCCGCCGAGATACGGCGGATCGTGCCGCCCTTGCCGGCCGCGTCCCAGCCCTCGAAGAGGATAACCGCCGACTGGCCCGAAAACAGGTAGGCCTGCTGGATCTGCGTGAGAAGATGCTGAAGCTTGGTCAGCTTGCTCTCATAGGCGGATCGGCCGAGATGAAGCGTGAGGTCCACATCGGCCAGTCTGGGCGTCCCGTCCCGGGATTTCATGCCGCCGGATTTCTTGCTCATGCCCCATCGCCCTCTCTCTGTCTTATGGAGACTATGCCGATTTGATGCATCGCAACAAGACAGACGGACTGCCGGATGGCGGGCCTGCGGCACAAAGAAGCGCCCGCGCCCTTGCGGGAAAGGCGGCGCGAACAAACATAATGGACGATTCCATTACCCGGAGACCGTACATGTCGAAGATTTTACGAAACACGTTTCTTGGCCTTGCCATGACGGTCATGGCTCCGTCGGCGGCCTTCGCCGAGCAGGTCGGAGAGGTCGGTGTCGACTGGCTCGGCAACGATATTGTCATCGAGGCGATCGCCGATCCGGACGTCGATGGCGTGACATGCCACGTTGCCTATTTCGACCGCGGCCTGATCGACCGGCTGCAGAAGGGCAATTGGTTCGAGGACCCGTCCAATTCCTCCATAGCCTGCCGCCAGACCGGCCCCATCAAGATCGGGGATATCGACCTGGACGAAGACGGGGAAGAGATATTCAAGAGCTCGCGTTCGCTGATCTGGAAGAAGCTTGTGGTGAAGCGGATTTACGACCGCGAGAACAACACGCTGATCTATCTGTCGCATTCCCGCCAGGTGCAGGACGGCTCCGCGAAGATGGCCATCTCGACCGTGCCACTCTACGGAGAGGTGGAGCCGATCGCGGAGAAGTAATCTCCTCGCAGGAATTGAAAAGGCCGCCCGCGATGAAGCGGGCGGCCTTTTTCGTTTGTTCTGGCGCGATGTCAGGTCCTGAGGACGCGATAGATCGCCGGGATCACGAGCACCGTCAGCAGCGTTGACGACAGCAGGCCGAAGAGCAGCGACAGCGCCAGCCCCTGGAAGATCGGGTCGGCCAGGATCACCACCGCGCCGATCATCGCCGCGACCGCGGTCAGGAGGATCGGCTTGAAGCGGATCGCGCCGGCTTCGAGCAGGATATCGATCTTCGTCTTGCCCTCGGTGTCGGCATTCCGAATGAAGTCGACCAGCAGGATCGAGTTGCGCACGATGATGCCGGCAAGCGCGATGAAGCCAATCATCGATGTTGCCGAGAACGGCGCGCCCCACAGCCAGTGGCCGCCCATGATGCCCAGAAAGGTCAGCGGGATCGGGGTCAGGATGACCAATGGCAGCTTGAAAGAGCCGAACTGCGCGACGACGAGAATGTAGATGCCGAGAAGGGCAACCATGAAGGCCGCGCCCATGTCGCGGAATGTCACCCAGGTCACTTCCCATTCGCCGTCCCACAACAGCGTCACGACACTTTCGTCATCCGGCTGCCCATGCAGCTTGATTATAGGCTTGGTGCCTTCCGGCCAGTCGATTTTTTCCAGCTCTTCCGTGACCGAGATCATGCCATAGAGCGGCGCTTCGTAGTCGCCGGCGAGCTCGGCCGTGACCATCTCGGCATCGCGCCCGTTGTGGCGGAACACCGGATAGGACGCTTTCTCCTCTTCGACATCGATCACGTCGCCCAATTCCACCACGCCGCGAGCGCCGGGGAGAACATTGGCCGGGATCGGTGTGGACATGAACCGCTCATCGAGAACCCGGTCGCCCTTCGCGCGTTCGACACGGATCGGGATTGGATGGCGGCCATCGCCGCGATGCGAATAACCGACGGTCGAACCACCGTTGAGGATCGCGAGCGTGTCGAACACGTCGCTCTCCTGAACCTGGAAGAACTCCAGATCGTCGGTGTTGATCGTGGCGCGCAGGCGACGTGCCTGGGTGCCGAAGCTGTCATCGACATCGACCACGAACGGTACGGCATCGAAGGCCTCCCGGATTTTCGCGGCCGCCATGCGACGGGTTTCCGCATCCGGGCCATACACCTCGGCAAGGAGCGTCGAGATCACGGGCGGCCCGGGCGGCGGCTCGACGGTCTTCAGGCTGGTGCCTTCCGGTACGTCGAGTTCGCTGATCCGCTCACGGATTTCCAGCGCGATATCGTGGCTTTCCCGGTCTCGCTCGGTTTTCGGCGTCAGGTTGATCTGCAGGTCGCCCAAATTGGGCTGCGCGCGCAGATAGTAGTGGCGCACGAGGCCGTTGAAGTTGAACGGGGAGGCGCTTCCCGCGTGGGTCTGCACCGAAACCACTTCCGGCAGTTGCGTGACGGTCCGCGCCACGGCCTGGGCGACGGCATCCGTCGCTTCGACCGACGAGCCTTCCGGCATGTCGATGACAACGGCCAGTTCCGACTTGTTGTCGAACGGCAGCAGCTTGACGGTCACATCCTTGGTGTAGAGCAGGGCGAGCGAGCCGAAGGACAGCGCCGCCGTGATCAGGAGGAATGCGAGGCTGCGTCCCTTGGTTGCCAGGATCGGCCGCGCAAATCGCGTGTAGAGACCGCCGAGCTTGCCGCCGGGCTGATGTCCGGGGCCCTCGTGGTCGTGAACCGGTGCACCGCCCGCGATCTTTGCCATCAGCCATGGGGTAACGATCACCGCCACGAAGAACGAGAAGATCATCGCCGCCGACGCATTGGCCGGGATGGGGCTCATATACGGCCCCATCAGGCCGGAAACGAACAGCATCGGCAGCAATGCGGCCACGACGGTCAGCGTCGCGACGATGGTCGGGTTGCCGACTTCCGCGACGGCCTCGATGGCGCGCGCGACACGGTGCTTGCCGCCGCTCATTCCCCAGTGCCGGGCGATGTTCTCGATCACGACGATGGCGTCGTCGACCAGGATACCGATGGAGAAGATCAGCGCGAACAGCGAAACGCGGTTCAGCGTGTAACCCATGATCCATGCGGCAAAGAGCGTCAGCAGAATGGTCACGGGAATGACGATTGCGACCACGATGCTTTCCCGCCAGCCGATAGTGAACAGCACCAGCGCGATGATCGAAACGGTGGCGAGGCCGAGGTGGAAAAGCAGTTCATTGGCCTTTTCGTTGGCCGTTTCACCATAGTCGCGGGTGACCTGCACCTCGATGCCATCGGGAATCAGGTGTCCTTCCAGTTCCTCCGCCTTGTGCAGGATCTCCTCAGCGACCACCACGGCATTTGCGCCGGCCCGTTTCGCAACCGCCAGGGTCACGGCGGGCGTGCGTTGTATTTCGCCAGCCTCGTTGCGCGTCACGTTGGCGACGATCTGGTCCGAGGTGTCGGACACATATTCGACGGTCGCCACATCGCGCACGTAGACGGGACGGGCGTCGCGGGACGTCAGCAGAAGGTTCGCAACCTCGGCGGGCGCGGTGAGCGTTTCGCCCGCGACAAGATCGATCTGCTCGCCATTGTCGCGCAGCTTGCCCGTTGAGAAGGTCCGGTTGGCGGACTGCACCTTGCCGGCGAGTTGCTGCAGTGTGACGCCGTAAAGCGCCAGCCGCTCAGGATCGGGCGCGATACGGATCGCTTCCGGTGCCTCGCCGACGAGATAGGTCAGGCCGACATTCTCGATCTTCGAGACCTCTGCACGCAGTTCGCGCGCGACACGGGTCAGATCGTTTGCGGTGATGTCGAGGCCCGGTTCCGGTGAGAGCGTCAGCGAGACGATGGCGACGTCATCGATGCCGCGCCCGACGATCAGCGGCTCCTCTATGCCGACCGGAATACGGTCCATGTTGGCGCGCAGTTTCTCATGCACGCGCAAAATGGCGGCGTCGGACGATGTGCCGACAAGGAAGCGGGCCGTGACCATCGCGTAGTCGTCGCTGGTCTGGCTGTAGACGTGCTCGACGCCGTTGATGCCCTTGACGATGGTTTCCATCGGTTCGGTGACGAGTTTCACCGCGTCCTCGGCTTTCAGGCCGGGAGCCTGCAGGTGGATATCCACTAGGGGCACGGAGATTTGCGGTTCCTCTTCGCGCGGAAGCGAAATCAGCGCGACGAGACCGACCGCAAGAGCGGCGATGATGAAGAGCGGCGTCAGCGGCGAGACGATGAACGCGCGCGTCAGGTGCCCGGCAATGCCGAGCCGTCCGTCGAATTGTCCATCACTCATCGTTGGTCACCACGTCTTCGCCGCCTTCGAGACCGGTGACGATCTCGACCATGTCCTTGCCATCCACCATGTGATGGATGCCGGTTATTACAGTGCGCCTGGCGGGTTCACCGCCCTCCGTGATCGTCACGAAATCGAGCCCCGAGACGGTTTCGACCGCGTCTTGCGGCACCAGCAGGGCAGGGCGCGTGTCGACCGGGAGACGCACCAGCACGCGTGCATCGACGAAGGCATCGTCGAGGCCCTCGACTTCGACATCGGCGATCACGCGGCCATTCTCGATCTGCGGATAGACGCGCGCCAGTTTGCCTTCGACCGTCTCGTCAGTCTCGATCTGGATCGTATCGCCTTCGCGGAAGCTTCCGGCATGGCGCTCCGGTACGGCCAAGCGAAGGAAGAAACCTCCGCCGCCAATGGTGGCAATCGATTCGCCGGGCGCCACGACCGCTCCGGCTGCGACAGGCACGTCCAGCGCCCGGCCGGACAAAGGCGCAAGCACGGTACCTTCGGAAACCTGCTGCTCGAGCACCCGCCGTTCGGCGCGCGTCGCCTCGATCTGGTTGGTCAGCACCTCGACCTGGGTGCGCAGACCGTCGAGCCGCTGCACGGTGGTAACGCCGCGCTGAAGCAATTCCTCGCCCCGGGAGAGTTCGGACTGTGCGTTGACGAGCTGCGAATTAAGCGCCTGAAGCTGCGCGTCGATCGCATTCATCTGGAAGTCGAGCTTCTCGTCGACGATCCGCGCGAGCTTCTGCCCCGATTCGACGAGATCGCCTTCGGTCACCGAGAGTTCGACAAGCGTGCCGCCGAGCCTTGCGCGGGCAGGGATGCGGTCTCGCGCCTCGATGCGGGCATAGACGGCTTTCCATTCGGTCACGTCGGTTGGTTCGAGCGTGAAGGTTTCGGCTCCCGCGACGGGCGGAAGCATCAAAGCCAGCGCCATTGCGGATGTGATGGCGGCAAGTGTCGCGCGCATGTTCAAGTCCTGCTTTCTGGTTTCACGCCCTGACGGGTATGAAAACATTCCTGATTTAGTATATTTGCGAACTTCAATATATGTTGCTGGTTCGCATTTCAAGTGGGGGCCAAAAGAACGCGCGAACGGAACGCGGTCCATGACCGCGATCAAGGAAACGGCATCAAATCCACATGCTTTGTGGACGAAATCGGCGTGCGGCCAGAAAAAAACGCGGTCAAACCCCAAAAAAGCCTCGATATTCCCGAATCTTGTTGCGGCAAATGAAAAGAGCTAGTGTCCCCGCGATTGGAGTCGCGGTTTCGGAATGATTCTGGACGCGGTTCCCTATTGTTATGCGAGCCCGGCCGTTTCTTGATCGTTTGGTCCAGATGGCGTAATCATCGGTACGGGCGGGCTTGCCTTGTATTTTAACGGGTGTACGCGGTTCGGGTAATTCCGGGGTTTCCGTTGTATGTCTGACATGAAACGGAGAATCGGATTTCCGTGTCGGATTTTGCCAATTACATTCGCGTCGCTATTCAGGGGCTTTCTGAAAATACCCCGCTGTCGCGGGCATCGGCCTATGAGAAAGTGCGCAAGACGATAAGGCGCCAACTCGACGCCCGTTCGGCCGGCGAAGCCGAAATTTACGACACGATGGAGGAGCTGGAAAACGCCATTCTGGACCTTGAGGCGGAGCAACTCATGGTCCCGGCGAAACCGGCGCCGCCTGCGCCCGCTGCACAGCCGGAACCACCTGCGCGCCCCGAGCCTTCCGCTGTAAAACCGGCCTATACGCCGGAAAGCAACGTAACGCCGATTATCCGAAAGAATCCGGAGTCTGCCGGCAAGGAGCCTGTTGTCGCCGCCAGCGCGAATGAGCCGACGCCGGCCGATACGGCCCCTTCTGCGCCGCATCCCGAAGTCGCGAAGACACCGTCGGCGCCCGAGGCGCAGGTCGGGAACACAACCAACGAAAAGCCGCAATACACGCCGCAGCGCACGACCGCGATCGGCGGCTCCGCCAGCCAGGCTCTCAAGGTGGAAGCCGGCGAAAGCGATCCGCTTGCGGAATTCCAGTCCGCATTGACGGCCGAATTGGCGCTTCCGATCACGCCTGAGGAAGAGCAGCAAACAAAATCGGCTGCGACGCCGGATCCGGAACCCGTTGAAGAACCGAAGCAGGAGCAGGCGACTGCGGCTCCGCAACCTGAACCGGCGCCGCAACCGGAACCGGCGCCGGAGCCCGCCGGTGTAGCGGAAACGAAGTCGGAGAAGCCGGAATTCGACGTCAAACTCATGCTGCTCAAGGCTGTCAGCAATGAGGACATGCGCGACTCGGCGACGCGCGAGATCATCTATCGCAGAGCACGCAACGCGTTGGTCCGCTATCTCAAGGCTTTGTCGCCCCAACCTGACTTCGATACCGTTCACGGGCATATCGAAAGGCTCAACCAGGCGATTCGCGAGGTCGAGTCGGAACAGTCGTCCAAGGCCGTCGATACAGACGCCGCGACTGGCGGCGCCGATAAGGGCGGCTTCATCAGTGAACTGGAAGATATCTGGTCCGCGGATGACGAGCAGCCACAGGTGCGCAAGGTCGAGAAACCGGTGCGCCCGGCCGCGCCGCCAGTGCCCGAGAAATTCGATCTGGAACGCACGATTGCCGACGAGGTCGAGGAAGCCGTTCAGGAACTCACTGTTCCCGAAGACGACATAGAGCTGGACTTCGATTTTCCCGAGGAAGACCTCGTTGCACCGCGCTCGATAGACGATGAAGTCGAGGAGGCCGTACAGGATCTGATCGCGGCGGACACCTCCCGGCACCAGATTCGCAGCAAGCCGGCGAAGAAACCGCAGCGCCCCGCACGTCGTGAACGCGTCGAGTATGACGACGATGATACGGATGAGAACTACGCCGATAACGGCCGCGCGAACCCCGCGCCCGCGGAGGTCGATCGTTGGGCGATGGATGATTCCTTCGAATTGCCGGAAGATGCCTTCGATCAGGAATTCGCGATGGATGAACCGGCCGGTCCGGTAGCTGCCCGGCAGGTCCGTGCGAAAGACGACAGGCCCCGCCGACGTGGCGGCTCGGGCCGGATGTTTGCCATATTGCTGGTCTTGCTGATCGTGGGAGTGATAGCGACCGCCTTTGCGCTTCCCGACATGACGTCGCGCTATGCGGCAAAGGCCAAGTCCACTGCCGGATGGGTCGTCGAGTTTGTCGCCGGGCTAGCCGGTGAATCCTCCGATTCATTGCGCAGCGCAACAACGGATGCCGGCGAAGGCGATGCGGTGGGAGAACCGGCGCCCGCCGACGAACCCGCCGGAACGCAAGTCGCTGAAACTGAAACAGTTTCCGAAACGGACACGGCGGAAGCCGCTGCGGCCGTACAGGAAGAAACAGCGGAACAACCTGCCGCCGAACCGGCGGTGGCCGCCATCGATGGCGAGAAGGCGTTCCTGTTCGCCACCTCGGGTGGGCAGCAACCGGTTGCCACCGGCAATGTCGTCTGGTCGTTGATCCAGTCAGCGCCGAGTCCCGGTGCCGCGGCGGAGCCTGCCATTCGCGGCGAGATCACGATACCGGGCGAGGGGCTGCGCGCGACGCTGACCTTGCGGCGCAATCTCGATGAAACGCTACCAGCTTCGCACCTGTTTGAACTGGTCTTCGCGCCGGCTGATAGTGTTTCCAGCAGCGAGATTTCTTCTGTCGAAGGCATTACCTTCGTGCAGAGCGGGCAGGACCGGAGCCAGCCTCTGGTGGGTTCCATCGTCAAGATCGCCGACAATATCTTCCTGTTCGCTCTCGCGGATGTTCCCGCGGCGCGCGAATTGCACGCCAGCTTGATGAGCAATCCCGATCTGATCGAGATACCGTTTGTCTATTTCAGCGGACGGCGTTCGACACTGCGTCTCGTGACCGGCGCGACGGGCGGCGAGGTGTTCCGTTCGGCCACTGAAGCTTGGGGCGAAGAAGCGGCGGTTCAAGCCGCTGCGCCGGAACCTGCGCCCGCACCGGCAGAGCAGCCGGCGGCAGAACCTGAACTCGCCATTGCGCCTTCCGAAGCGCCCGCGGATACGTCAGCTGAAGAGGTGCCTGAAACTGCAGCCGTCGCTGACGCGGAGCCCGGACGCCCGATTATCCCGGACAATGTGCCGATTCCGCCGGACCGGCCCATCTAGGCTCCTGCCGGCTCGCGGGTTCGTCTAGCGCAGGATTCCGGTGTCCAGCCACCGAACCATTACGCTCATGCAAGCGTCCCGCTTGAGGCGACCCGTATCGTCTCTCAGTTTCGGCCACGAGACCGAACGCGGGTCGCCGAAATGGCCGAGCAGGAATCGGCTGATCGTTCTCTTCACATCGGGCGAGGGGTCTCTGGCGACGAAAGGCGACAGCAGGATCTCGTAGTAGGCGCATTCGAGGTCCGGACGCCTGCGTTCGCCCAGTTCGATCCATCCCAGAATGGTCTTGAGCGGCTGCGCGTCGAGATCGACATGCGCGAGCGTCCGTTCGATCAGGGCGCACTTGATGGCCAGTCCGTACAATGAATCCTGCACGTCGTCCTTGAGGCCCGAACGGGCAAGCGAACGAACGGGGTTCCTCAGATCGACACTGTCGATGATTGTGTCCAGACCATAATCGCCGTCGAAGAATTTCGTTTTCTCCACGAACTCCCGCGAACTGATCCGCAGCGACGCCTGGTTCTTGCGCAGGTGCTGGTAGATCCGATCGGTCTCGGGGCTGCCCCGTTCGAAAATATGGAAGAAGGCGTTGAAGAGGACGTTGACGGGTGTCTTGCCCGGCCGCGTCATCGCTTCGGTGACAAGCCGGTGACGCGCAATGGTACTCGACGTGAAGGCGTCCTCGTCACGCATGTGAAACAGGGAAAGCCGGATGTCGCTCAGCGGAATTTCCGCGCCCAGTCCTTCCTTGAGTTTCCGCGCCGTCTCGCGCAGGCGCCGCCTGCGGCCCTGCTCGGGAATGCGGGCTGCCGCACGCTTGCGCGCCCATCTCTTGGCCACATCCTTCACACGACCGGGAATGGGAGCCGCTGTTTGCCCTCCCGGCACTGTCTGGCCGAGATGTTTATCCAGCCGCTCTCTCAGTCCGGTGAAGCTGGCCATGGTCAGCGATAGGCCCCGGTTTCACCCGCGCCCGAACGCGTTTCGTTGAGCTCTTCCACGAGTTCGCCGAGATGTGTCACGGCCGTAGCCAGGGAACTGTCCATTTCAGCCACCTGGTCGCGCATCAGCCGTGTCTGCGTATCGATCTGCGAAGCCATTTCCGCAAAGACGTCGCCGAGTTTCCGGTCGACATCGTCGAACCGCTCGACATGGCGCTGCCAGAGCTCGGCCTGCATGCCGATGGATTCCTTGAAATTCCGCTGCGACGTGCCAACCGTTTCGACGGTCTCTTTCGAGAGCTTCTGGAAATCGTCGAGCGACTGCTGGACCTCGAGCAGGTTGTTCGAGAACCGGTCTGCGGACTGCTTGATACTGCCCGTCGCGTCGCGCAGCGAGCCGGCCAGTTCCGTCAATTCTACGCCGACGCGCCCGTTTTCAGCCGAGACCCGCTCCATGATTTCCGCAAGCGCCCGCCCGGTCTGGTCGATCTGCGGCAGCACCGATGCCAGCGCCTCGACGCGCGATGCGAAGAAATCGTCGGATTCGCGCAGCCGCGAAACCACATCCGCGGTGTTTTTCTGGATTTCGGCCGCGATCGTGCTCGTCGTCTTCGCGATGACGTCGCGGGTGCTGTCCTGCATTTCACCCATAAAGCGCGTATGGGTTTCGGCAATCCGGTCGCTGGCCTTCTGAAGCGTCGCGAACAGCCCCGTCAGCGCCTGTGCGCGTTCCTCGAAGGCGGCGTTGGATTCATTGAGCTTGTCGACAAAGCCGAGCGTGTTCTCGTTGACATGACGTGCAAGCGTATCGGCAGTGGCCTCGGTCAGTTCGCGCGCGCCCTCATGCATGCGCTCCATGAAGCCCGTATGCGTCGCCGCGATCCTGTCGCTGGCGGTTTGAAGGGTCGCGAAAAGCCCGGTGAGCGCCTGGGCCCGTTCCTCGAACACGGTATTGGATTCGTTGAGCTTCGCGAGGAAGGCTTCCGTGTTCTCGTTGATATGGCGCGATACCGATTGGGCTGTTGCGGCCGTCATGTCACGCGTTGATTGCTGCATCTGCGCCATGAAGCGGGTGTGCGTTTCCGCGATCCGTTCGTTGGCCTGCTCCAGCGTCGAATACAGTCCGGATAGCCGTTCGGCGCGCGCCTCGAACGCGTCATTGGACTCGTTCAGTCTCTGAACGAATGTATCCGTGTTTTCGTTGACGCGCGCGGCGATGGCGTCGGCCGTCACCGCGGTGATCTCGCTGGCGCTGGTCTTGAAGTCAGCAATCGTCCGGGCATGGGTTTGCGCGATCTGGTCGCTGGTGCGCTCGATAGCGGCGAACAGGCTGGATAGCCGTTCGGCGCGCGCCTCGAACGCGTCATTGGACTCGTTCAGTCTCTGAACGAATGTATCCGTGTTTTCATTGACGCGCGCGGCGATGGCGTCGGCGGTCACCGCGGTGATCTCGCTGGCGCTGGTTTTGAAGTCGGCAAGCGTCTGGGCATGGGTTTGCGCGATCTGGTCGCTGGTCCGCTCGATAGCGGCGAACAGGCCGGACAGCGACTCCGTGCGGGCTTCGAACGCGTCGTTTGCCTCGTAGAGTTTGTCGATAAACCCGGTCGTGTTCTCGTTGACCCGCTCGATGATCGTGTCGGCCGCCGTCGTTGTCATCTCGCGCGCACCCATCTTGAGGTCCGCAAGGATCTGGGCGTGCGTTTCGGCGATGCGGTCGCTGGATTGTTCGAGTGCCCGTGCAACGCCGGAAAGCCGGTCGGGCAACAGCGTCATGTCCTCGCCGACGGCGCGCAACGTCTGCGTCGTTTGCAGCAGCGAGTTCGCGATGGTTTCGTCAACCGCTTTCGCGACTTCACCCACCGCATCGGAGATCATCCCCGTCACGGCCTCGACGGCCTGCTTGGTGCGTGCCTGCGTTTCTTCCGCGACCGTGCCCTGAACCTCGATCATCTGGTTTGACGCCGTTTCGAATGTACGGGCGGCCTCTTCGATACGGTCCGGGAGACGTCCGAGGCGTTCCGAAACCGCGGCCGACACGTCGTGGGTCTCCGCCAACACGCCGCGGATGGTTTCCTCGACATTGCCTGCAACCGCGCTTGCAGCCGAAGCGACGCTCTGGTTCGCGGTCGCCTGGAGATCTGCGGCGAAGCGCTGCTGCTCCGACGAGATGTTCGCGCCGGCGGTTTCGAGTGAGCGCGATGCCTGCTCCATTCGCTCGGGAATGGCCGACAGATGCTCTGCGACCGCTTCCATGCGCTTGACCACGATATCGGCGCTGGTTTCGACGGACTCGTCGAAAGCCTTGGCGACCGCCTCCTTGGCACCTTTTTGCGCCGCCGAGACGAGATCGTCGTAGCGCTTGGTCAGTGTTTCCATGCGCGAGACGACGTCCATATAGCCTTCGACGATGGCGTCGCGTGTGGTTCCGCCGATCGACGTCGCAAGCTTTTCGCCCAACCTTTGCAGGCTCTTGGTCTGAAAGTGCATCGCATCTTGCCGTCTCGTACCGGCGGATTCGGCATTCTCGAAATAGATGCGGTCGAGCAGGGCGTCGCAAAAATGCTGGACCGCGCTCGCCTTGGCGTTGCGAGACCATGACACGGCCAGTCTGAGCGCCAGAAACAGCGCGATCACGATGGCGATGAAGAAGAGTTTCACTCCTGCGCTGCCGATAGCGGCGCGCATCATTTCGCCGGAAACGCCGGCATCCGCGCCGGCCGGTGCGAACGCTGCCGCGATGCCGCCAAGCGCGCCTGCCAGCCCCACGCCGGCGACCAGCGCGAAGATCGCCAGAAAGGCTGCCGGTACCATGTTGACGGAGGTGTTCTCGAGCCCGAGGCTTTCCAGCGTGAAATAGCGGGCAGGGGATGTGGACCGCGAGACCAGGGTCTTTTCCTTCTCGATGCCGTCATCGGCTTCGAGAGGCACGATCGTCGACGAGAAGCGCTGCCACGCCCTTCCGATTGTATCGTTTGTCTTCAGCTTTTCATGAACTGTTTCGAACTGGGCGGAAAAAGCTTCCCTGGGAGGCAATTCCTCCTGGGAGGCGGACAGGATGACGGATGCGGCCTTTTCCAGGTCATCGACATCACGAGCGGCCTGTCTGACGATCCACCCGGCGAGCCCGAGGCCGGCCACGATGGCGAGAATTACGATCACGATGTCAAAGCCGGAACTCATCGTCCAATTCAGCATGAAGCCACCCCAGCCCTGTTCATCAAATACCTCCCTGCAGAGGGCCTCGAACAGAATCGCCCGACTTGCCCACCGTATTACCGCCCTTTGAAAATATGGCGCGTATAGCCCACAATTTTAACGAAAAACAGTGCGCCGCGGCGGATTTATGGCTTGTCCGTGCTCTTGCGCACACTGCTCACATGCCCTGTGGCGCGCAGGCAGAGTACGCGAGCAACGACCCGTGGTTTCCGGGCAGCGCGAACGTCTGGCCGCACGACTAGCCATTCTCGTCTTCCGTGGGTGTCTCCACACGCTGCTCTTCTATCTCCTCTTCTTCGGCGCGAGGGTCGAGTGAAGCCGTTTCCATCGTCGAATAGCGCGCCGATGTCACCGGCACGAAGTCGGTCTTGTTCTCCTGGGTCGGTGCGGCGCGTTGGCGGATACGCCAGAGCGCATAGCCAATCAGCGTGACATGGGTCAGGGCCGTCGTGATGAACAATCCCGACGGGCCGGCTGCCGACATGATCACGCCGGCGAGCAGCGGCCCCGCGATCGAACCGACGCCGAACAGCAGCAGCAGGCCGCCGGACGTACGCAGAAAATAGTTCTCCGGAGCGTGGTCGTTCGCATGCGCGACGATGACCGGATACATGGAGAAGATACATGCGCCGAACACGGCCGAAGCGGCGAGCGCCATTGGCACGCTGGAGGGCTGGACGACGATCAGGAACAGGTCGACCAGAAACGCGACGCCGGCAATCGCAACGAGAACGAGGCGGCGGTCCATCCGGTCGGAGAGGTAGCCGATCGGAATCTGGGCGCCCGCGCCGGCGAGGATCGCCAGGCTCATGAAGAAGGCGATCGTCGCGATATCGAGATCGATCCGGTCGGCATAGACGGCGCCGAGTGTCCCGAAAGCCGAATTGGAAACGCCGACAAGGATGACCGAGACGACGGCAACGGGCGAGTTGCGCCAGAGCGTCGGCAGATCGAGCGATGCACCGACCAGCGGATTGGGCTGATGGCTGGCATAAAGCCCGCTCGGAAGCAGCGCGAGCGCATAGAAAATGGCGGCGAGCACGAAGAACAGATGGGTCGATGTCGGTCCGAGTGTCAGGGAAAGCTGGCCAAGCGTCGTGGCGGCGAGATTGATCATCGTGTAAAGCCCGAAAACCCGGCCGCGCGAGGCGGATTCGGCGCGCTCGTTCAGCCAGCTTTCTACGATCATCGCCGCACCGGCGAAGGCGAAACCGGCGACCCCGCGCAAGGGAACCCAGGCCCAGGATTGTATTACGAGAAGCGAGGCCAGCACCGAGACCACGGCGAGTGCCGTCATGGCGCCGAATGCACGGATATGACCGACGCGGGCAACGGTTCGCGGCATGACGAGGCAGCCCAGGATGTAGCCCATCGCCCATCCCGTGCCGAGCAGGCCGAGCGCGAAGGAGGAAAACCCTTCCTGGCTGCCGCGCAACGGCAGGATCAGGCCGTTCACACCGCCCGCGAACATCAGCAGGGCTGAACCGATCATGAGCGGATAGACGGCGCGGGGCAGGAAAGGCATGACTGTGTCCGGCGATTGATTTGCGCCACCCTAGAACGTGGTTTGCGCAATTTGAAGCGTCCGGAATACACCGCCCTTTCGGTGTCGCGAAAATACAATCTGCGATTGTAGCGAGATGTTTACCGGTTTGTGCGAGGTTCCGCCGGGCGGGTCTCTCCTGCCGCCGATACCAGCAGATCCGCAAGCTGCAACCGGAAAACGCCTTTGAAATACAACCCTGCACTTGACGGTCTGCGTGCCGTGGCCGCCTTCGCGGTCATCGCGTACCACTGCAAGCTGCCCATGGCATGGGGCGGGTCTTACGGCGTAGACGTCTTTTTCGTCCTGAGCGGTTTTCTGATCACAAGCATCATCGTGCAGGCACAGCGCGCGAACGGTTCCTTCGATTTCGCGGGCTTTCTGGGAAAGCGTATCGTCCGTTTGGTGCCCGCGCTTTTTGCCATGTTGCTGGTCGTTATGGCGGTCCAGCAGCTGTTCCTGGGTCATACCGAGTACCAGGGCGCGGCGTACTCGGCCGCTTATCTTATGGACTACGTTGCGGCGACAGGCTTTGCGGAAAAGACCTTCGGACACACCTGGTCGCTCGCCGTGGAGATGAAGTTCTATCTCTTTTGGCCATTCGTCGCCGTCTGGCTTGCCGGAAAACGCGATCGGGCTGCCGTTCTGATTCTGGCTGCGGTATTCATGGTTTTATGGGGCTGGCGTGTCGCCGACATGCTCATGTTCGAGGATACAACCCGCACCTATTTCCGGTTCGACGACCGGCTGACCGGCCTCGTCCTTGGGGCGTTGATCTCATTCGTCGACTGGCGACCGGGCAGGGCGCTTGTCATCGGATGCGCCATCGCGCTCGCGGTGCAACTCAGCATCAATTCCTCGGTGACCGTCGCGATGATCCTGGGCGTGACAATCGTGGAGGTCACCACGGCGGTCCTGATCCTGCATCTTTTGGCGGAGCAATCCGCGATTTCGCGAGCATTGTCCGCACGACCCGTGGTCTATCTCGGGACGATCTCCTACGGCATCTATCTATGGCAGTCGCCCTGGGAACTGGCGCTGCACGACTATTTCGATCCACTTCCCCTCGCAATCGTCGTCTCGATCGCAAGCGTCGCCGCTGCGGCGCTGTCCTGGCACTATCTGGAGCGCCCGTTGACGCAGTGGTGGCGCGCCCGACCAGCCGCTACCGCTGCCTGATCCGGGACAAGTTCCCAGGTCTTCGGGACAAGTGGAGACTGCTCGGCGTTGCTCTCCGAGGCGCCGTGTCCCGGCCGCCTGTGGCTTCGCGGATATTCGCATCGCGAGCGTATCCAGCCAGTTCTTTCATACCCAGTAGCCGAAATCCGACACGAATGGCTGGGCGTTGTATGGATATTCAGGAACAGGTCGTCGGCCAGAGTTCGGTCGGCTTGGCTGAATAAAAAGCAATCGACCACGATAAGCTGCGCCGCCGGACGGCAGCCTCGCCAATGTCATGTCATACCGTCGTTAAATTGCAATTTACCAATGTTCTTGACGCTGAATTAGGCGAGGTCAGTGCAAGAAGATTTCACGGAAATCGATTGGGGGATCGAAACATGCCGACAGTAATTCGCGGCTTCGTCAGCGCACCGGCCAATAAGCTGAAACTGGCTTCGCCAGCACGCGCGGAAAAGCCCGCCATTCAGGCTGCGACGCTCGACAAGGCAGCGCTGAAATCATCTCCGATCCGCCCGGAATGGATTCTGGAAGGTGAGCCGAAGGCGCGTTGTGAATATCTCTCGCAGGGCACGCTTGGCGGCGCCAATAGCGCACACTGGTCATGCACCGCCGGTCGGTTCCGCTGGAACTACGGTTGGGATGAGACCGTGCTCTTTCTCGAAGGAGAAGCCATCATCACGGATGATGAGGGGAACGTCTTTCGCGCCGAGCCCGGCGTCAGCATCTTCTTCCCCGCCGGGACATCGGCGGTTTGGGAGGTTCCTCGCTATATTCGCAAGATTGCGTTCAACCGGCGTCCGCCGCGCTATTTGCTGAACCTGATCGACCGCGGCGCCAGCAAGATCGCGCGGTTGGCCGGGCTCAAGTAGAGCCCGACACTCTCGCATTTCCGGCTTACTGGAAGGCCGTCTCGTTGAAGCTCCTGAGCTTGCGTGAATGCAGCCTTTCAGGCGGCATCTGGGCGAGCTTTTCCATCGCGCGGATGCCGATGATCAGGTGCTGAGCAACCTGACGCTTGTAGAAATCTGTCGCCATGCCCGGCAGTTTCAGTTCCCCGTGCAGCGGCTTGTCCGAAACGCATAGCAGCGTGCCATAGGGGACCCGGAAGCGGAAGCCGTTGGCCGCGATGGTCGCCGACTCCATGTCGAGCGCGATGGCCCGCGACTGCGACAGGCGGCGGACCGGGCCGCGCTGGTCACGCAGTTCCCAGTTGCGATTGTCGATCGTCGCGACCGTTCCCGTGCGCATGATCCTCTTCAATTCGTAGCCGGTATATCCAGTCACTTCCTCAACAGCCTGCTCCAGCGCCACCTGCACCTCTGCAAGCGGTGGGACAGGGACGGAAAGCGGGATGTCCTCGTTCAGCACATTGTCCTCGCGGACATAGGCATGCGCCAGGACATAGTCGCCGAGCGCCTGGGAATTGCGCAATCCGGCGCAGTGGCCGAGCATCAGCCATGCATGCGGGCGCAGAACGGCGATATGGTCGGTAATGGTCTTGGCGTTGGAGGGGCCGACACCGATATTGACCATGGTGATGCCGGAATTGTCGGCCTTTTTCAGATGATAGGCCGGCATTTGCGGCATGCGTGCCGGGTTGACACCGGAAACGGGCTCTTTTTCGCCCGCTTGCGTGACGAGATTGCCGGGCTCCACGAACGCCGTGTAGCCGCCTTCGCCCTTGGCGATGATATCGCGCGCATACTGGCAGAACTCGTCCATGTAGAACTGGTAGTTGGTGAACAGGACGAAATTCTGAAAGTGTGACGGACTGGTCGCCGTGTAGTGCGAAAGGCGGTGCAGGGAGTAGTCGACGCGTTGCGCGGTGAACGGCGCGAGCGGCAATGGGTGACCCGGCTGCGGTTCGAAATCGCCATTGACGATCTCGTCATTCGTCGTGTTCAGGTCCGGCACGTCGAACGTGTCGCGCAACGGCTTGGAGGCGTTGGCGTCGCCCTGTTCGACATAAGTGCCTTCGAGGAAGGCGAAGTGCAGCGGGATCGGCGTATCCGATTCACCGACTTTCACCGGCACGTTGTGATTGCGCATGATCAGGGCGATTTGCGTCTCGAGATAGTTGTCGAAGAGATCCGGTCGGGTGATCGTGCCGATATAGCGCCCCGGCGCGACGACATGGCCATAGGCGAGACGCGAATCGACATTGGAATAGCTATCGGTCTCGAATTCGAGCATCGGATAGAAGGCGCGAACGCGGGCGGTTTGTTCCTCGCCGCGTGTCACCGCCTCGAAGCGGGCGCGCAGAAAGGCCGTGTTGCGCTCGTAGAGCGCCTGCAGCGCCGCCACGGCATCTTTCGCGTTGGTGAAGGATTGCGTCTCCTGGGCGGGCGGCATGTCGCAACCTGCGCTCGAGACGGGATTTTGCGGAAGTGTTTCAAGAGTCTGTATGGTCATGTCGCCTTATAAAGGCGAAATCACTACAGGAAAATGGCGATTGTCGATCGAATGCGTTTCGTCGCCCAATGGCTCAGGCCGGTCCATATTCATTGTCTCGGTCATCGCCGCGGCTGGCATACCAGATGATCAGGATGATCCAGCCGATGAGCGGTATGAGGGCGACCAGCAGCCACCAGCCTGACCGGCCGATATCGTGCAGGCGGCGCGCGCCGACGGCGAGAGAGGGCACCAGCACGGCAAGTGAATAGAGACCGCCGAACAGCGAAACGTCGCTGCCAAAGCCGAAGATCATCCCATCGACGATGTTCAGCCCGATACTGACAAGAAAGTTGAAGAGGACGAAATACCAGAGTTCCGGACGCCGGGCGCGACCGCGGAAATGCGCGTATTTGTTGAAGCAGGTCTTCACGCAGTCCATGAATTCGGTCGGATGGTCCGTGGCCATCCATTCCTCGTAGGATGGCGCGCCTTCGGATGCGGGCATGTCCGTTGGAGCCGGCGCCGCGGAAGGCGGTGGTGGCGGAGGAGGGGCCGCGCGTTTCGGCCAGCCTTCCGGAATATGGATGTCTGGCAGAACCTCGGAGGCGGGTTGCCAGTTGGTCATGCCATCGCGCCACACGAGCGTATCCGGCCCGATGGTCGAGACGCCGGTCAAGAGATCGAGTTCGGCGCCGTCGATCGGGCCCTTTTGTTCGCCGTTGATCGCGTAGAACCAGATTTTCTCTGTCATAGGATGCCTCGCTCCCTCCATGTCCCCCATGGAGCTTGATGCAAGGGTAGTCGGATCGCGCGAAAGCGTAAAGCGCCGCGCGTCAGGCGTTGCGCATCAGTGAGACGTAAAGCACGAAACCGGCGCCCGAGTTGCCACGGTGAAATCCGTCGTCCTGCGCGGCCGCGAAACCGGCAAGCGGGCCGATCAGCGCGAGCGCGAGAATGCCGGCGCGGGCGGCGATTCGGAATGCCTGGTAGCGGTTGCGTCTGGTGGTCATGGTCGTGTCCCTTCAATCGTTGACGCGACTATGAATGATCGCCGCTGAACGGGTGCTGAGACCGCCGTTCAGCGGGCATTCATCTGCGAGACCGTCGCCGGAGACTTCAATTGATCAGGCGCAGGCAATCCGGTGTGAAACCCAGCGGACAGACGCGTGCCGTTTCCGCGCGCCAGCTATAGGGAGAGCGTCCGGTTTCCTGTATCAGCACCGCCAGCCCTCCGCCCGCGAACGCGGCGAGGAAACATATGACGGTAAATCGGCGCATAAGCATGGATCGGCCCCCCGAATGATGATTTCGGGAGATGATCGCCTCACGACGCTGAATGATCGCTGACGGCGTCGTTCATGTGCGGTTCAAGATGATTGACGGTTCGTTGCCAGACCGACCTGTGGAAGGCTGTCGTGGACTAATGACACGTGGCCAAGAAAAAGGCGGCGTTCCGACAGGAAGGCCGCCCTGGTCAAATCGGTCGAGTTTCGGGTTACTTACGGTTCCACTTTTCGCCTCTGCAAAAGGCGAGGACGCAGCCCTTCAGGTCCATGGTGTTGCCGCTCACCTTGGCCTTGCCGGTGTAGGTTTTTCCGGCGGCCAGATCGGTGATCTTGCCCTTGTAGTTGCCACCTGAACCGGACAGCTTGCCGATCGACTTGCCCTTGTAGCTTCCGTTGAGCACGGTGCCGCAATAGGCGCTGCCGCAAGGCGCGAACTTCACGAGCGTTCCCGTGCTCGGGCGCAGCCACGTGCCCTCGATGGCCTCAGCGGAAAGTGCCGGCGTGGCGATGAGCCCGGCGAGGGCGCCGGCAAGAAAGATTTGTCGGATCATTGTTTCCTCCCGAAAACCTGGCCGGCCCGATGCCGCGCCAAAGTCGCTTACCATTACGTAAAAGTAATTCCGAATTCAAGGCGCGGTTTTTATCGTTCTCGCATGCGCGTTCCGCCGGCCGGCTATCGAAGAGTCGCCTGGTGCTTCGTCCTTCACGGTGAACAAAGCCTTTAGCGCGCAGGTGGAAATTGCCGATAATATTTCCACTAAAACAAATAAAAACAGCAGGTTAGTGCGTTAACGTAGAGTCAAGTTTACGAAGAATTTGAACTTTGTTTGCCCGAAATTAAGCACGCTTTTTAGCGAGCGATTCAGCCGGCAGCGTCATTCTTGGCCCTATCGCACCGACCCGCGACATCAAACGAAAAAAGCGGTCTCGGGAGTTGAAACAGGAATGAACGGGGACAAAGACAATGGCACGCATCGAAATGGAAAATGCAGACATGGCGGCTCTTGGCGCCGCCAACAATGCCGACATTCTTTTTGAAATGGGTCTCATGTATGCGACCGGCCGCGAATGCGAAGTCGACATGATCGCGGCACACAAGTGGTTCAATATCGCCGCGATCAAGGGCTGCGCCCGCGCCGCCGCTTTGCGCGCGGAAATCGCGGAAACGATGTCGAAGCCCGACCTCGCGGCCGCCTTGCGCGAAGCGCGCGAGTGGATGACCTGCCACTGAGCGGATACTGATGCCATCGCCGCAGGTTGCGGCGACGTTCCCGGACAATGCATCGGGACGGGGCGGGCCGCAGGCTCATGGGGATGGACTGCGGTCCGCACCGCCTCGTTCATGGTTTAGGGAAAAACGTGAATGACTATGCCGCTGAAGGCGTTGATCTCCCACGGGAAAGCGCCTTAGTTTGCGACGCACCGGAAGCGTGCGGAGCAATGTTGCGATGGGAATGAAGTCGGTCCTTTGCCGGACCGTGGCGGTGATTTTCTCGCTGCTGGCGGTTTGCGCCGGTACGGTCGCGGATCCGCACCCGGCGGGGCTGCAGGACCACAAGTTCAATCCGGTCGATCCGGTGACGGAAGACGGCGTCACCACCTTTCGTATCTTCGACAGGAAATGCAGCGACGTGCCCTATGGCGACGGGCGCGGCGAGACCGATTGCCACAATGGCAATGTGCGTTCGATCCTCTCGCGTGGCTTTTCCGAACGGCTTGGCGACACGGTCGAGTATCGTTTCGATATCTTCGTCGAGAAGGAATTCCGCTATCGCGGCTACGAAAACCCGCACGCATGGGGGTTCCTCGGCGTCGGCCAGACATGGCCGCTGCAAAACCATGACAGCCGTCTGCGCATCGCCTCCTGGGAGGGGCCGTTGCTGCACAACTTCATCTACATGCTGAAGCTGGACAGCCTGCGTGGAGCCTATTTCCTCGACCAAACATGCTTCGGACCCGACCGTTTTGGAGAATGGAACAGTTTCTCGATGAAGATCCGCTGGGCGGATGACGATCGGGGCTGGATACGCGTCGCCTGCAACGGCGAAACGATCCACCTGGCGGAGGGGCTGGCGACCAACCAGGCGCCGCACTGCTACATCACCAACCAGTGCGAACCGGGCGTGGAGAAGCACCCGGAGAAGTTCCTCTTCGCGCTGGGTCCGGTCATGGCGGGCTTTGGACCGGAATGGAAGAAATTCGGAAAGCTGTCGCAGTTCACCGACATTCAGCCGGAGGGCATCACCCTCAGGATGCGCAATATCGAAATCGATAGCGGCGTCAGCCTTTATGGGCCAGACGACAGGGAGGTCATTCGCGAGTTGCAGGCGCATCTGAATGCGCTCGGATGCAACGCCGGGCCCGTCGACGGTATTGCCGGTGAAAAGACCCGTGCTGCCGCTCTCGAATGCCGGGAGTTTGCCAGCAATGAATTTCCCGAGAAACTGACTGTCCTGACCGCGCCGATGATCCTCGGGGCTTACCGAGAAAAGTTTCCCGTGGACTGATGGGGCAGGGCAGGCCTAACTGAAGGCCATATAGCGCCCCGGCTTGTGGTTGACGCCGAGGATCATGTTGAAAATGACCGCACCGGCCGGCCATCGACCAGAGCAATGGCACCGAGCCGGCCCGCGCACGCACGGAATGCGCACATTTAGCGTGTCACCAGCACCGGCGTTCCAACCCGGACCCGGTCGAGCAGATCCATGATATCCGCATTGTACATACGGATGCATCCATGTGACACGAAGCCCCCGATCGATTTCGGCGAGTTGGTGCCATGGATCGCATAGGAGCCGCCGGAAAGCGTCATCGCTGCGGCGCCCATGGGATTGGAAGGGGAACCGCTGGCGATCAGTTTGGGCAGGTTGGGGTGCTCGCGGCGGATGGATTCCGGGGGAGCCCAGTTGGGACGTATGAATTTGCCTTCGATGGCCGACTTTCCCGCCCATTGCGAGCCTTTGCGCCCGACGCCGACCACATAGCGAATGGCGCGACCGCCGCCGAGCACGAGATAAAGCCGACGCTCTCGCGTGCGGATAACGATCGTGCCCGATTTGACATTGTCCTCGAATGCGACCTGCACGCCGGCTGCGGCGAGGGGCGGAAATGCGAGACTCAGCACCACTCCGAGAATGCCGGATAGTGCCGGCGCGCCGATGCTTTGGCGGACTGTACGCATGACATAACCTCGTTGTCCGGCCCATCGGTCACCCGATCCGGCGCATTGCTCTGAACGCTTGGTCCTGACTGTCTGCCCGGGCGCTTGTGATGGGCGCCTGGTGCGGAACCTACCAGCTGTAGCCGAGCTTGATATTGCCCGAATATGCCTGGGCATTGACGCCGAACCTGCCGCCAATCGACGAGGCAAGAAACAGGCCGTCGTACAGACCCACGTCCGCTCCGGCGGAAACCTGCACGGAATCTGTGTCGGACTCGGCGCCTGCGACGTCAAAGCCGGCTCCCGCGATCGATTGGAACTGGGCGGCGACGCCCATGTCCGATCCGTATTCGTGAACCCATGCGGCCCGCGCGCTGAGCGTCAGCGTCGTGTCGGGGGACCATTCCACACCGACGCCGAGTTCGCTGCGAATGGAGGTCGCGGTGTGCGCTTCGTAGTCGAGAGCGTAGGTTGAAACGCCGGCAACCGTCACTTCGCTATAGGCGGGCGTTCGGAAGGTTTGCGCGCGAAGCGCGGCATAGGGGGTAATCCAGCCGAGCGTGTAGCCCGCCTCGATGTGTCCGGCCACGTTATTTGCCGCGAAATTGGCGTTAAAGCTGTCTGTTCCGGCGATCGTGACAGTCCGGTTGGTGTCAACGTCGCTGTAGCCATAGGCAACCGCACCGACGAGATAAACGGCATCGGCTTCGGTACGGGCATGAAGCGCCACATGATAGGTGTCCGCGTTGCCGCTGCCGAGTTCTCCGATTTCGAAGCTTGACCGGCCCGCCGCAACGGCAATGCCGATCGTCGTGTTGTTGTCGAAGTGATAATCGACGCCCAGCGCCAGCCCGTAGTCGCGCGAAGTGCGCTCATGTGTACCTGCCACCGCGTCGCCTCCGGCTTCGCGGTAACCGCCGTAGCCGCCCGCCCAGGTCGACAAGCTTGGCGGCGGACGGTCGGCGTCGATGGAACGAAACGGCTGATCCGAAGCAGTGTCGGTGGGGGATACGTAGCCCAGAACGCTTACAGTCGCCGGACCCGTCGGTGCAGCCGGGGCCGCGGGCGCGGTAGGAAAGCTCCGGTGGTTGAGGGCGACATCGAGAAAGGAGTCCATGGCCTGCATGCCCGTAGGGGCCACGCCGGTGGCTGTTTCACCGGCCATTTGCTCGAGAGCGTCGGCGAGTTCCTGGGGCGTCATGAGTGCGGCAAGAATGGTGAAGCTTTGGGGAAGGATGCCGCCATTCGAGACATAATCGTCCAGCGCGTCGGCAACGCTCGTGGCATTGCCGCTCGTCTCCGTCGAATCGTCCATATCGTCCAGCGAGTCTACGAAGGTTCCCGTCGTCAGGACACAGATCCCGATCGTATTGGAATCCAGGGCAACCGCTCCATTGCGGGCGAGAGCCGCGCCACAGAGTATGTCCGCCGAGGTGTTGAGCGTGATGCTGGTATAGGCAACAATCTGCCCAACGAAATTGGCTGATGTATCCAGTGTTGCAGAGCTTCCAACCCGGAAGAACACGTTTCCGCCCTGCGCACCGTTTTGAAGCAGAACCGTCGATCCGCTTCCGGCGGTGAGCGTCGACCCGATATTGATGACGAACGTGGCATCTGGATCACCATTGCCGTCGAGCGTCAGCGTCTGGCCCGCCGAAAGGCCGGCCGAACTGTCGAAGTTTTATACGCCTGGAAGCAGGGTCATGCCGCCGAGTTCCTGACCGGTGAGGTCTCCACCCAGCGAGGTCGGCTGTCCCTCGAGATAGTTGTAGAGTGTGGTCAGTTCGTTTTGCGCCAGCGCGGCGACGGCGTTTGCCAGATATACGGAGCCCGTTTGCGTAACACTTCCGGATCCCGTGTAGCTGCCAGTCGGACTGGAGCCGATGTTTCCGTAAATGGTTGTCGCGCCGGTATTCGTGATCCCCGAGCCGGCAAGGATCGCGAAACTGTCCAGATCCTGCGCTTGCGCGCCGGGGACGTTGAACGCCGAAAACGGTACCAGGGCCGCTATTGCGCCCGCCGCGAAACGCATGCGTCGGAAACGCGCCTCGAAATCTCCGGCATCTCGCAGCGCGGATGGCGCGATCCCCCGGACTCCACTCGGGCGCATCTCCTGAACAGGGCATCTGCCGAGGAGTCTAAGGCCCTAATAATGTTCATGATTTTGTCCTGAATGAGTTAGAGTACGTCTTTTAGAAGAAAGCACGTGAAATCATGGAGACAAAAAAGAAGAATCGATAAAATTAAAAAGGCGGAAGAAGAGGTGGGTCGCCTAGTATTTATCCAAAAATATTTTCTTGGGTAGAAAAAAATTACAATAGAGCGCAGCTGTTAATTGCGCAACCGAAAACAGATCTGCTTTTTATTTAATTACGGCTGACCAGTCACGTTGTTTTGGCGGCCCCCGAGGCGCGCGCGAGTCGCCTGGACGCAGCGGAACGCATGGCCGCGATGTTGAATGTCTCTGGATCCCGCGGCGTGACTTCACGGAGGGATCGAGGCCGTGGGGACTGAGAGGCAGGGCAGGCCTAACTGAAGGCCATATAGCGGCCCGGCTTGTGGTTGACGCCGAGGATCATGTTGAAAATGACCGCACCGGCAATCGACCAGAGCAATTGCACCGGCGATACGACAAGGCTGCCTGCAGCGAGGATCGCCAGGTCAATGCCAAGTTGCACATAGCCGGCCCGCAGATTGAACCTTTCCTGCAGGAAGGCGACGAGAATATTCACGCCGCCGAGCCCCGCGCCGTGCCGGAACAGGGCGAGCAGGCCCAGCCCGATCATCGCGCCGCCCATCGTCGATGCGACCAGCGGATGAACGCCGGAGATATCGATGCCCTGGGGGAGAAACCGCACCATCAACGACATGGCGGTGACGGCCGCGAAGGTGCGGATGATGTAGCCCCATCCGAGCCGCCCGACGCCGAAGAGATAGAACGGCAGATTGATCGCGAAGAAGATGACGCCGAAGCCGAACGGTGTGAGATAGTCCAGGATAAGCGAGACACCGGCGAGCCCGCCAAGCACCAGCGACGACTGCTGATAGAGAAACACACCGAAAGAAACGAGCGCTGTGCCGATGGCGATCGCGAATACGTCCTCGGCGAGGCTGTGTCGCGATTTCCGGAAACCCGCAACGGCGGGATTCGGCGTCTCGGCTGTGGAGGAATTCGCGTCTTCGGGTGTTTTTTGCATTGCAGCAAAGTAGACCGCAATCGCCCTGCGCGCTAGCCCGCCGCCTGCAATGCCTCGGGCAGGGCGGCCTCCAGATAATCGAGTTCGTGCGGAAGCCCGCAACTCACCCGGATGCAGCGGTCGATGCCCGGTCCCATCGGCTTGCGGATGAACACGTCTCGCGCGTTGAGCTCCTGCAGCAGGCGCATCGCGAAATCGCCATCACGGCCGCAATCGAGCGTCACGAAGTTCGTCGCCGAGGGGATCGGCACGAGACCGTTGGCGACGCCGATCCGTTCGATATGCCTGCGCGCAGCCTCGAACTGCGTGGTCAGTTGAGCCAGCCACTCCGTATCCGCCAGCGCGGCGAGCGCGGCTTTTTGCGCCATTACGTTGACGCCGAAATGGTCGCGCACCTTGTGATATTCCGTGCACAGTTCGGCAGGCCCGATCGCATAGCCGACGCGCAGCCCGGCCAGCCCCTACGCCTTGGAAAAGGTGCGCATGCGGATGACATTCGCCTGTCCGGTATCGATCTGCGGCAGGACACCCGGCGGGGCCAATTCGCCATAGGCCTCGTCGAGGATCAGCAGAGTTTCGGATGGGAGCTCGGCGATGAAACCCTCGATCGCGGCTGCGTCCCACCACGTCCCCATCGGATTGTCGGGGTTGGAGAGATAGACGATCTTCGCGTTTTCGCGCCGCGCGGCCTCCGAAAGCGCCAGCAGATCCTCCTTGTCATGGCGATAGGGCACCATGACGAGCCGCCTGCCGTAACCGTTTACGTGATAGTTGAATGTCGGATAGGCGCCGTCGGAATTGATGATCGCATCGCCGACATCGGAAAAGATGCGCACGGTTGTGCCGAGCAGATTGTCGATACCTGCGCCGACCACGATCTCATCGCGTGTGACACCGCAATGGGCGGCGAGCGCCTGGCGCAGGTCCCAGTTCTCCGGGTCGCAATATTTCCAGACATCCTCTCGCGCCGCGCGGTCCATCGCCTCAATGGCTTTCGGGGAGGCTCCGAAATTGCACTCGTTTGCGCCAATGCGGGCCTTGAACAGGCGTCCGTTCTGGCGTTCGAGCCGCTCCGGCCCGACAAATGGTGTGCTTGCGGGGAGGGAAGCAACCAGCGGATTGGCTTTCGGCATGCACATCTCCGGTTTCGATCTCGCCAGCAAACCGGACTTTCGGCGTCTGTCAAGCGCAGTTGGCATGCACCGGCCGGCTCCTTCTGCCGCGATGACGCTGCGTTGTGATGGAAACGTCCGGTTTTCCTCAATCGTAGAGGAAAGGTCGGCGAAAAAGCGTCGCGTCGGCCAGCCGATCAGGTGTTGCAGTCCCGCTGCGGACGTGGCAAAGAGCCTGCCACCGATAGCGTTGCCGCGCGGCCTTGCGGTCACGATGCAATCGAGTCGGTCAGGCCGAAATCCTGAGGGATTTCATGGCATGGAGAGGTGGCCGAGTGGTCGAAGGCGCTCCCCTGCTAAGGGAGTAGGCGGTAACCCGTCTCGAGGGTTCGAATCCCTTCCTCTCCGCCATTTGTTTTGCCGGGGCTATGTAGTTCTCTGACAAATAAATTTTCCCCTCGATTTTGTTAGGAGTGCGAACTCCAACTGCCGTAAGCAGGGGCATGGGGCATCTGATGAGCAAGCAGGGATAACAAGCATACTTCGGACGAGGGCCGCGGCCCTGATACCGTGAGGAAGTTACCTAACTCCATATCCTGAGTACGAGAACTGTCCTCCAGTACTGGTCATCTTCATTGCAAATTTGGCACCTTTATCGCCGCCATCGCGAGAACCTCCTGCTGAGGGAAATCACAAATGGCAATCGCACTATTTGCTTAAGGTGCGAGCCGAGCGAATGGGGATTGGGGCAGAAAGCGGACATCTCAAAGTGGTTGTGTGATCGTTGCCCGGACGAGGATGGCGAGCACGCGGCGCCGCGAATTCGTTTTTGTCTTCGATGATCGCGGGTGACAGTGCAGTTCAGCCGACCAAGCGCCCGGGTCTCGAATTTCGGGAACAGGGATGTTTAGCCGAAAAAACTTAGCCGCGTTCACTCGACCATGAATCGCGAACTATACGGCAAGCTGGCAGCACCGACAGCTTTAGGAGAAGGCGTGAGGGTGCCGGCAATGGCTCTGACACCTGGCACCGTGTCCTGCAGCTTGCGGCAGATGTCCTCGCAAACGCTCTTCGGGGCGTAGGAAGAAAGCACAACAGTCTCCAATTCGACGAACTGGCTCACAGCGGCGAGGGACTGCCGCAACTGCTCGATCAATTGTTCCTCCCATGCGCTGACAAGCCCGCCATAATCGGGCCACTGACCAGCACGTTCCCACAGTGGCTCGAGGGGTTCCCCGTGTTCGGACAATACCTTCTCGAGTGAAGCGATCCCCACATCGAAGCTGATCGGGGAATTGCCGGCATGGATCTGGTGGTTGAGCACGAGCCTGCCGTGCAAGCGGGCTCCGAGATAGAAAAACATGTAGTCGGTGAGCTGCTTGGCAACGCCGAACATGCTTTCGCCGCTCGCAGCGGAGGTGATGTCGTTCTGGACGAAAACCGAAATGCCGAGCGTTGCCTCGATCTCTTCCTGAAGCGCTTGGAAATAGGGTTCTTCGTCCCGCCCTTTCGAGACGCTTTGCGGCAGTGCCAGCCCGACGCCTGCGAGTCGTGCACGCGCGGTTGCGGGCAACATGGAAACAGCGTTCCGAATCGTGTCCAGAAATTCCGAGTGATTGCTGCCTGCCCCTGGTTCCGGATTGGGCAATGTGGCGTGAAAACGGACCGCGCCGATGAAGTCGATCAGCACGACATCGGTCTGGCGATTGCCCACGCTGATTCCGACAGAAAACGCGCCTTCCGGATTGAGTGAAATCGGCACTGTCGGCGGTCCGACACGGCCCTTCTGCGCCTCGCCCTTCGCGACAAGGCCTTCCTGCTCAAGAGAGCGCACAAGCACCGAGACCGTCTGCGCGGAAAGGCCGGTCCGTTCGCCTATTTCGAGCCGGGTCACCGATTGGTTCTGAAGCAGAAGCGAAAGCACCAGGCGCTCGTTGTAACTGCGTACGCTGACGGCATTCAGGCCGGTCGCCCGGTCGGCGATACGCAACGGATTTGGGGGAGCGAAGCGCATGTCAGGCATGGCCGCGCACCGTTTCATTCGCTTCCGAAAACTTGATGTTCGAACCGATCATTTCCAGCCGATTGCCTCCACTTCACGCGCAAGCGCCTCGCCGAGTGCCCGATGCGCAGAATCGTTGATGTGGAAACCGTCCAGGGGATCGCATTCGCAGACAGAACCAGCGTCGAAGAAATGGACCTCCAGTGAGTCGGCCATGATCTCGAACTGCAGGTTGAGCTCCCTGGATTTCGGCTGCGCGTTCTTGAATATCTGCTCCCATTCCTTGATGTCGTCGAGCATCGGGGGAGGGGCAACGACCATGATTTCCGGCGTCCGGCCATTTGGTCCCGGCGCCAATTCGCGAATGTCGTGGATCAGGCATCCGATGCCCATGGCGACCTCCGAGGCAGGCTGGCCGAAACGCGCTTTCAGGTCGTTGGTACCCAGCATGATGATCACAAGATCGACCGGGGCATGGCTCATCAGGCAGGGTCGAAGATAAGTCCGGCCATTCTTTATTGCTCCTTCGATCGGATCATCGTGAACGGTCGTGCGGCCGCTCAGGCCTTCTTCGATGACGTACCATTCGGCGCCGAGCTCGCGTGCCAAAACACCGGGCCAGCGCTTCGAAAGGGGGTAACGGTCGAGCGGTGTTCCGCCAGGTGCTTGGCCATGCGTGTTGGAATCGCCGTAACACAGAACTGTTCGCATGATGCGTATCGCCCTGAAAAGATTAAAAAAAGCAACAGGTTCGCCGAAAGTTCGGCCCGCCTCGGGGATTGCATTCATGACATCGCATCGCTTTCGAGACAAGCTTCACAGATAATCATTCAATCTGACTAATTATTGACACGCAAGCCGGAACGTGTTGAATGAGGGTCGGGGGAGGTCCCAATTCACTCGGTGCAAGTCCAAACCGCGGCGACGGTATTGCCGCGGCAGGGAAGCTCTTTGTCTTGTGACCCAAACCCGCAATCGATGTGTGACGGCTTGCCTTGGCAGGGCGTCCGCAACGCAAGCCGGCTGAGTTATCGGGCGTCAGCGGCTTTCGAAAGGCGATCTGATGGAGCCTGAAATGTGGAGGAAGACCTTATGAGACTCAATAAAACAGTGGCGGCGGTAGCGCTTCTCGCCGCGACATTTCTTTCCGGCGCGGCTCTGGCCGAGGATGTCAATCTGATGGACGGCGTCACGCCGCGCGCCGGCGATAATCCGACGGTCGAGGCCGGGAAATACAAGAAGGATTGCGGCTGGGTAATCGGCATGAGCCACTTCGGCGTCAACGCCAACACCTGGACGGTTCAGGTCGCTCATGAATCCGAAGAAGCTGCCGCCAAGAACTCCTGTATCAACAAGTTCATCCTGCTTGACGCTGCCTTCGACCAGAAAAAGCAGGTTGCCGATATCGAGGACCTGATTGCCCAGAAAGTGGACGCAATCATTGTCCAGCCGGTTACTTCGACATCCGCGAACGCATCGATCGAGAAGGCCGTCGCCGCGGGAATTCCGGTCGTACTGCATACCGGCCGTATCGAGAGCGACGCATTCACCACCGAAATTCAGGGTGGCGCGGAGCATTTTGGCAAGGTGATGGGCGACTGGCTTGTCGAAAAGGTTGGAAACGACGGCAAGATCTGGGTTCTTCGCGGTCTTGCCGGGCATCCGGAGGACACCAATCGCTACAACGGGCTGAAGCAGTCTCTGGAGGGAACGGATATCGAAATTCTCGCCGAGGAGCACGGTGACTGGCAGTACGACAAGGCCAAGAAGCTCTGCGAGACCCTTTATCTGAACAATCCGAGTGTCGACGGTATCTGGTCTTCGGGCGCGGATATGACGCGCGCCTGCGTCGATGTCTTCAAGCAGTTCGGCACGCCGATCCCGCCGATTTCGGGCGAGGGCAACAATGGCTATTTCGGCCAGTGGATCGCCGACGGTTTTGATTCGATCTCGGCGGAATATGCTCCGGCCCAGGGCGCAGCGGGTGTCCGTGCGGCTGTTGCCTTGCTGGAAGGCAAGGAGCTGTACAAGCACTACGACTACAACCCCGATGGCTGGACTGTCGAGAAGGCGAAAGAATACTACCGTCCCGACCTGTCGGCGAATGTGTGGTGGCCGACCGAGCTCTCCGAAGAAAAGCTGCAGGAACTCTACGGCAAGTAATAGTCTCCTCCCGGGAGATGGCGGCTGCCGGACTTTCGGGTCCGGCGGTCGCGATCGCGGGGCATGGACGAGTTTTCCGGGGAGGCCGGTGTTGGTCAATCTAATCGAGATGTCGAACATATCGAAGTCGTTCGGCGGCAACCTTGCTGTCGATCGGGTATCGCTCGAACTGCTGCCGGGAAGCGTTCACGCGCTGATGGGCGAGAACGGCGCCGGCAAGTCCACTCTGATGAAGATTCTCGCAGGCGTCCATCAGCCTGACGGCGGCTCGATCCGCAAGGATGGTCTCGAAATCGCCTTCGCCAGCCCTGGCGAGGCGCTCGAATCCGGCATCTCGACCGTGTTCCAGGAATTATCGCTTCTCGCCAACTTGACGATCGCCGAGAACATGTTCCTTGGCCGCGAGCCTGTGACGCGGTTCGGTACGGTGGACTACCGCAAAATGAACGCGGAGACGCGCAACGCGCTCGGCGAACTCGGTCTGACACTCGATCCGGAAACGCTTGTCTCGGAACTGTCGATCGCGGAGCGGCAATTCGTTGAAATCGCACATGGAATCATGGCAGACGCCTCGATCTTCATTCTCGATGAGCCGACGGCCGCTCTCAACGCCGCCGACGTCGAGGTTCTGAACCGCCACATTCGGCGTTTGCGCGACGAGGGCAAGGCGGTCGTCTACATTTCCCACCGGATGGACGAGATATTCGCCATTTGCGACACGGTGACCGTCCTGAAGGACGGCAAGCTCATCGGCACCCGGCCGCTCTCCGAAATGACGCCGGCGTCGCTCATCGCAATGATGGTGGGTCGCGAGTTGCAGGACCTGTTTCCGCCGCGCGAAAAAGCAGCCGGAGACGAAATCCTGTCCGTCGAAAACTTCAGGATCGACGCCGCCTCGAAAGCCTTTTCGCTGCATGTTTCGAAGGGCGAGATCGTCGCGCTCGCCGGCCTCGAGGGGCAGGGCCAGCAGAAATTCCTGCGCGCGTTGGTTGGCCAGTTCCAGCCCTTCGGCGGCACCGTCACGATCAAGGGCAAGAGGCTTTCGCTGCCGGTCGGACACGAGGGCGGCATTCGCCAGCTGCAGGCGGCCGGCGTAGGGTTCGTTCCCGAAGACCGCAAGGAGGAAGGCCTCTTCCTCGGGTTGCCGGTGGAGCACAACATCGCCATCGGGCTGCATGCCAGGGCGCGTGAGCTGTCGGTCGCAAAAGGGCATCGCAACACAGTCGCCGATGTCATGGCCAGCATGAACGTCAAGGCGGACGGCCCGTCGGCCATCGTCGGCTCGCTTTCTGGCGGCAACCAGCAGAAGGTTCTGCTCGGGCGCTATCTCGCCGCGAACATGGACATCCTTCTGATCGAGGAGCCGACGCGTGGCGTCGATATCGGCGCGAAGTCCGAAATCTACGGGCTGCTGCGCGACTTCGCAAACAAGGGTGGTGCGGTGCTCGTCCTTTCGCGCGAGACGATCGAACTGATCGGACTGTGCGACCGCATCTACGTCATCCACGACAATACCGTCGTTTCGGAAATGCCGGCGGCATCGGCGACCGAGCACGACATCCTCGACGCCGCGCTAAGCGCGTGACGGCGGCAAGACCGGGCAGGAGAAGTATGAGCCGGAGTATAAGAAGACTGATGACCGGAAGTCAGAGCCGGCAGGGCATGTGGATGCTGCCGCTGGTCCTCGCGGTCATTATTTGCGTTTTTCTCGCCGTACGGACGGAGCAATTCGCCAATCCGGAAAACCTGCTCAATCTCGTCGCGCAGGCGATGCCGCTGGTCATCACGGCCATCGGCCAGATGTTCGTCGTCGTCGTCGGGGGGCTCGACCTGTCAGTCGGGTCGCTGATCAGCTTCACCACCGCGATCCTGGCGCTTGACGGGCCCGGCTACGTTCTCATTCCCGCGGTCTTCATCCTCGCCGCGCTTGTCGGTGCGACCAACGGCTTCGTCGTCACGCGGCTGAATGTCCACCCCATCATCGCGACGCTGGCGATGCAGTACATCATTCTCGGCATCACCCGGATCCTGCGGCCGGTTTCAGGCGGGACCGTGCCGGATGTCGTCATCTGGGCGGTGTCGGAAACCTTCCTCGGAGTTCCGATGCCGGTCTACTGGGGTCTCTTCGTCATTCTGGTTGCCTGGAAACTGCTGCATGGCTCGCGATTTGGCCTGCATCTGTTTGCCATCGGCGGCGGTATCGCCTCGGGCGTCCAGGACGCCGCGCGCAATTTCGGCGTCGCCGACAAGCGCACGGTCGTGCTCGCCTATGTCTGTTCGTCCTGTTTCGCCGCGCTTGCCGGCGTGTTTCTCGCCGGCCGGATCGTGTCCGGCGATCCGAATGTCGGCTTGCTGTTTGAACTCGACGCAATCACCGCGGTCGCTATTGGTGGCACCCAGCTTTCCGGCGGCATAGGCAGCCTGCAGGGAACCGTGATCGGCGCGGCTGTGTTGGCGCTTCTTTCCAACGGCATGAACCTGACCAACGTCTCACCCTTCATCCAGACAGCGATCAAGGGCAGCCTGTTGCTGCTCGTTGTCGGCCTGCAATCCCGCAAGAAGATGGGGCTCTGACATGGCTGCTGCCCTGAACAACGCCGTCGTCCAGCGAGTCACGCGGATTCCGCCCGCCTATTTCGTCTTCGCTATTCTGATGATCATCCTGTGGATCGCTCGTCCGCATATGCTCAACGCCAACATCTTGGGCATCTTCATCCGCCAGGTCGCGCCGCTCGGCGTTCTGGTTCTCGGGCAACTGCTGGTGATGCGGGTCAAGAGCATCGACCTTTCGGGCGGCGGGGTGATCCTGCTCGTCAACTACTTCATATCGTCCGGCCTGTTTCCCGGCGCATCAGTCGCCCTTTTCGTCGCGCTGGCGCTGGCGACCGGCACGCTGATCGGTCTCTTCAACGGCGTGATGGTCGCGAAGCGCCGGGTTTCAGCGGTGATCGTGACGCTGGCCGTCAGCATCATCCTGGTCGGATTCGTGCAGTTCCTGTCGAGCGGCAAGCCGCCGGGCGACGTGCCTTCCGTGTTCAACGACATCTACAACACCAAGCTGGGGCCGGTGCCGACACCGGTTATCTTCTGGGTGTTCCTCACCGCCATCATGGCGCTGTTCCTGTCGAAGACGGTGTTTGGCCGCTACGTGACCTCGGTCGGCGAAAACGCGGAGGCGGCGCACTTTGCCGGGGTTCCCGTCGAACGCACGGTGATCCTCGCCCATATGATCGCAGGCTTCATCGCCGCCATTGCCGCATTGGTTCAGACCGCCTCGATCGCGGTCGGCAGCGTGCGCGTCGGGCTCGATCTGCCGATCCTCGCGGTCGCCGCGACAATCCTCGGCGGCGTTGTTTTCGGGCGCGGGGAGGGAGGGGTATGGGGTCCGTTCTTCGGCGTGCTGTCATTCGCGCTGTTGTTCGTCGTGATGACCACCTTCGGCATAGACGAGCCAGGAAAACTGATCGCGCAGGGGCTGATCATCCTGCTCGCCGCCATTTTCTACGGCGTGAGAACCGCCAGATCCAACTGACCAGATGTTTTGAAACGAGGAGGAAACAATGTCCGACAAGAAATCCGTATTGTGTTTTGGCGACTCTCTGACCTGGGGCTGGATCCCGGTCGAGGAGGGATCGCCTACCTTGCGCTATCCCTACGAAAAGCGGTGGACAGGGGTGATGGCAGCGGAACTCGGACAGGGCTACCACATCATCGAGGAAGGGCTGAGCGCGCGCACGACCAGCGCCGACGATCCGAACGATCCGCGCCTCAACGGCAGCCAGTATCTGCCGTCGGCCATTGCCAGTCATCTGCCGCTCGACCTGGTGATCATCATGCTCGGCACCAACGACACCAAGCCGTTCTTCAACCGAACCTCGTATGACATCGCCTATGGCATGGCGAAGCTGGTCGGCCAGGTGCTGACAGGCGGCGGCGGTGTCGGCACAACGTATCCTGCGCCCAATTGCCTCGTGATCGCGCCACCACCGCTGACGCCCATGCCTCATCCATACTTCCAGGGAATGTTCGGCGGCGGACACGAGAAGACCGCCGAACTCGGCCGGCAATATCGGGCCATGGCTGATTTCATGAAAATCGATTTTGTCGATGCAAGCGACTTCATCACGACCGATGGTTGCGACGGGATTCATTTCACGGCGCAAAACAATATCGATCTCGGCGTGGCGATTGCTTCGAAGGTGAAGGAGATTTTCGCCAGGACTCCAGCCGAGGCCGCGTAGGCTCAGGACCCAATAATCTGCGTTGATTGGCGTTGCGTGGATCAGGGTGGCAAAGGAGTTTGCCACCCTGATCCATCACTGCTTTCGCCCACCCGGATGTCGAAGATCGTGCCATTCTTCCCGAAGTCGCACAGGGTGGCGCGGGTGGATGATCGCCGGATCATTTCGGACGTCATCTGTGTCTTGAAAGATGGCCTGCAGCGTCTTGTAAAACCTAATACAAACAACGCTCTACAATCGAGGATGTGTTCACAAACCTCAAGAGCTGGCGGCGCATTGCCACGCGTTATGACAGCCGCGCTAACGTCTTAATGGCCGCAATCACAATCACGGCAATCGTCACATGGTGGCTTCAATGAGCCCAGCGATTTGCAGCATTCATTCCACAGCCTTCATTCTATTTTCCATGCGTCATCACCAATCGAAGTGAACACGGTTTTTCTGTGTGCTGGCGGCAAGTGATGATTGCCAGGAATCGCTGTAAGAAAGTCGCGTTTCCCAACGCTTGAGGCGCTTGACGCTGAACAAACAAGGTCAATTTGACCCAACGTAAATTCCAATCCTTGGCGATAACGCATTTACTGCAATTTGATAGTTGTTTTCCGGTGTCCGATGCAGCGAGAGAGTAGATGTGTACCTCTGGCGTTTTTTGGAGAATTCCTTTCCCTTTCAATGGGTTGGGTGCTAGAATGTAACTATGGAACTTCGACAAATGACTGCTTTTCAGGTGGTCGCCAGGGTTGGCAGCCTTTCGCAGGCCGCCCTTGAAATGTCAGTCACTCAACCGATGGTTACGCGGTATATCCGGCAATTGGAGGAAGAGCTCGGCGTAGAGCTGTTCTATCGGACAGGGCGGGGCGTCTTGCTGACGGAGGCGGGCGTCCTGATGAAGGAGTTCGTCGATGAAATTCTCGACAGGACGGCGGATGCGAAAAACATCGTCTCGGCGATGCAAAAATCCCCCCAAGGTAAGCTCGTATTGGGCGTGCCGCCATCGGTCGGAACCGTGCTGACCGTTCCCCTCGTCAAGAAAATCAAGAACGAGTTCCCGAATGTGACGCCTCGCGTGATCGAGGGCTTCTCGGGACATATTCTGGAATGGCTCACTGCAGGGCGTATCGATGCTGCTGTTCTCTATAATCCGCCCACGATCCCGTCGGTCGTCACCGAGCCGCTCGTCGAGGACGAACTCTGCCTGATCGGCCCGTTTCAATCCAAGGATGGCCCCGAAGGCCAAACGGTGAAGCTCGACATCCTCCAAAGGCTTCCCATGATTTTACCCAGCCGTCCGCACGGTTTGCGCCGTCTCATCGACAGCGCGATCGCGAAGGAAGGCATCGTTGCCCAGATCGAGCTGGAGCTGGAAGCAATGCCTTCGACCCTGTTGTTGGTGGAGGAGGGGGAGGGCTATACGATACTCCCCTATGCGACCGTGCATTCGCTGGTCCAGGCAGACAAGGTCAGGGTATGGCGGTTCGAGCCCGCCATGACCCGGAAACTGCTTCTGGCGACGAGCACCGGCAAACCCATGTCTCCGACCTTTCGTGCGCTGATGCGCACGGTCCGCCAGGAAATCCGGGATATCATATCCACCTTCCCGTGGCGGCCGTGACCGCTATTTCTCCGGTGGCAGGTCCAGCCTCACAATGTCCGGCAGGTCGGCGGACACGGAAGGATACCGGGCCGTGACGAGCGGATCGTGCCCGGGAATGATGTGGTCGTCACTGGCAGCAAGCTTGCGCATGCGTGTAACGCCTTCCAGCACGTCGGCCGGGCTGTCGCATACCGGGAACGGTATCCCGCGTTCCATGTTCGCATAGAAATGCGCGGCATCGGATCCGAGGACAACGGGTCCGCGCGCGGTCTCGACCCGGACGATCTGCAGCCCTCGCGAATGACCGCCAACGTGGTGCAAGCTAATGCCGGGCGCGAACTCCTCGTCGCCTTCGTGGAAGCAGACCTTTCCCCGGTAGACACGTTTTACCATGGAGGTGACGTCATCGACGTCGAAGGGGTGGTTGATCGCGTGGTGGCACATGCAGCGCCCCGTCGCGTATCCCATCTCGGCGTCCTGCAGGTGGAATGTCGCTTCAGGAAAAAGGTCCTGATTGCCCGCGTGGTCGTAATGGAGATGCGAGATGATCACGTCCGTGACGGCCGCGTGGTCGCATCCGATCGCGGCAAGGCCTTCATTGACCGGACGAATGGTCTTGCGGCCGCGCTTCTCGCCCGATTCGGGTGAATAGCCGGTGTCCAGCACGATCTTGCGCTTTGGCGAAGCGATCACCCAGACGAAGTAGTCCAGCGGCATGTCGGTATCGTGGGGATCTCCGCCCAGGAAGTTTTGCGAAGACCGCCGTCCATCATGACCATAACGGACGGCATAGATCTCGTAGTGTTCTTGACCCATCAGCCCAGGACCTCGGTCCTTTCCGGTTGCGCTTCTCCGACCTCGACATGGGCCCAACCTTCGACGATCTTTATCATCGAGGTGAAATCGCTGTCAGGCCCATAGACCTGGTTGGTCATGCTGAGCATCTGCCGGACCGCGCTGCCGACGACCATGGGAACCCCCATGGCCTCGGCTTCATCGACGCAAAGGCGCACGTCTTTGAACGACAGGCCTGTCGCGAAGCCGAAGTCGAAAGTCCTGGGGAGGATGGATTTGGGAAACTTGTCCTCGGTGGCGCTGTTGCGGCCGCTTCCCGCATTGATGATGTCGAGCATGATCTTCGGATCCAGGCCCGCCTTGACGCCCATGACGACGGCCTCGCAGGAGACGGCGAGAGCGGAGGCGGCGAGTAGATTGTTGGCGAGCTTCATGGTCTGCGCGGCACCCGCGATCTCGCCGAGATAAAACAGCCGGCCGAAGGTTTCCAGAACCGGCTTCACTTCCTGATACGCGGATTGCGGTCCCGAATTCATGACAGCGAGCGTCCCCTCGCGCGCACCCTTCAAGCCGCCGCTGACGGGTGAATCGATCATTTTGACGCCGTTTTCGGAGAGGTTGTTGGCGATGTGCGCGGCTGTTTTCGGACCGGTCGTCGAGAGATCGATGAGAATTCGTATCGTCTTCCCGTGCGCGAGACCGTCGGCGCCCAGCGCAACGGTTTCCAGTATCTGCGGGTTGGGGAGGCTGACGATGACGATCTCGCATTCGTCTGCGACGGCCTTCGGAGAATCGACTGCTTTTGCCCCGCTTTCGGTCACCATCTCGACTGCGGCCAGATTCTTGTCGTGAATCACCAACTCGTGGCCGGCAGCGATAAGGCGCAGAGCCATCGGCGCTCCCATTTTCCCCACGCCGACAAAACCGATCTTCTTGCTGCTCATTAAGATGTCTCCTTCCTATCCCGCGCCACGCGCCGTTCGTTTCCGCCGGGCGCATCTGCAGACGGTGCTGTGTTATTATCCGTTTCGATTTCCAGGATTTCCGCGATGTCGCGAACGATGATGCGATCTCCGACGCCCAGCGCGTCGACCGCGGCCGAATACATCACCTTGTCTTTCGGACAGGAGGTGACGAAGACCGAAACGCCTTCTATATCCAGCGCCTCGCGAATTCGGTTCTCGCTTGGGCGTTCCACGACACCTTCGTCATCCTGCCAGATGCGGCCGCCGCCGGCGCCGCAGCAGAAGCTGTTTTCGCGGCATCGAGGCATGTCGTGCAGTTTCAGGCCGACTGAAGTTATCAGCGTGCGCGGAGCATCGAACTCGCCGTTATAACGTCCGAGGTAGCAAGGATCGTGATATGTCGCTGTCCCGCCTTCCGCGGTCTTCTTGATCCGGAGGCTACCGGTTTCCGCGAGTTCGGCGAGCAGGGTGGTGTAGTGAACGACATCATAGTTTGCGCCGAGATACCGGTACTCGTTCCGCAATGCATTCAGCGTGTGCGGATCCGTGGTCATGATGCGATTGAAGTTGGCCGCTTCGAGCGCATCGATATTCGACTGAGCGAGCATTTCGAAGAGACCTTCTTCGCCTGCGCGCCGGACGTCGTTGCCGCTGTTTTGTTCGGCGTCATAGAGAATGCCGAAGTCGACGCCGGCCGAATGGAGGAGCATCGCGATCTTGCGGGTGACCTCCTGCACTCTTGGATCGTATGACGCATAGTCGCCGACGAACCAGAGGACATCCACCGGCTCTTTTCGCGCATCCTTCACCTTGAAGGGCAGGCCTTTGGTCCAGCGTGCGCGCTGGCGCGACGGCTGTCCCAGGGAATTGCCGAGATTGCCCAGATTGGTGAAGGCGTCCTGCATGCCGGGATTGATCGTACCGGCTTCGACAAGGGTGCGGCGGAGATCGATTATCTTCGGCAGGTGCTCGATCTCGACGGGGCAGGCTTCCACGCAGGCACGGCATGTCGTGCATGCCCAGAGGGTTTCCGGTGAAATCGCGCCACCGACGATCGGTTCGTGCGTGCATGACGGGTCGATCATCGCGTCGCGCAGATCGGTGATCAGCAGTTTCGGACTGAGCGGCAGACCGGCCGCATAGGCCGGGCAGGCCGCCTGGCAACGCCCGCACTCCGTACAGGTCAGGAGGTCGAGATTATGCTTCCAGCCGAAATCGGAAAAGTGATTGACCCCGGGCTGCTCGCGATCCGCGGGAACCGCCGGCGACATGCCTTTCGGTTCAAGGTTCCGCAGGAAGATATTCGGCGCCGCCAGAAACATGTGCCGGTGTTTCGAGCCGGGGATGTAAACGAGGAAGGCGAGGATCGCGAGAACATGCGCCCAGTAGAAAAAGGCTTCGCCAGCCGGCCAGTTCAAACCGGCGGCACCGAGTGCCTGAGCGATCAGACCTGAGACGGGCCGCCAGACTGTCGATCCGTGGGCCTGGATCGCAAACGCGCTTTCCATGAACATCGAGCCGACGATTGCCGCGATCAATACGTAGATCCAGGTCGCGTCGGCATTGTTGGAGCCCTTGAATCTTGCAGGCCGAAGATAGTGGCGGTGCCAGATGGCCAGGGCGACGCCCAGCAGCATCACGACACCGAAGATATCCTGCAACAGCCGGAACCAGGTTTCCCCGCCCACCGCAGCGAGCGAGAAACCCGGGACGAGCTTGCTCCCGAATGCCTGAACGACCGCCGTCAGCAGGACCAGAAAGGACGAGAAGATCATCGCGTGAAGCACGCCGGAAACCGGTCGTTGCAGAAGTTTGCGATGAAGTCCGACCGCAGCCAGAACGCCGGATACGCGCCTTCCGGGATGACCGGTGCGGTCTTCGACCGGCCTGCGGGCCGCGACGACGGGAGCGATCAGAAACCGGCTTCGCCAAAGCGTGATGGCAACAGCGGAGCCGGTCAGAGCCCACAGGATTGCAGTGTCGCGCATGCCCGGTTACCCAGTTTCCGCCGGACTTTCCTCGAGCCTGTCGCCGAGTGCCTGCATGAAATCGAACAGGTCGCAATTCACCGAATAATGGGCGACATTGAAGATCGGGGCATCCGGATCGGTGTTGACGGCGACTATCTTTTCGGAACCCGCCATGCCTTCAAGGTGTTCCGGTGCGCCCGATACACCAAGTGCGATGTAGAGCTTGGGCTTCACCTTCTGTCCCGATTTGCCAACCTGACGGCGCTTCTCAAGCAGGCCGCCGTCCACAACAGGTCTGCTTCCGGCGAGATCCGCCGATAGAAGCGTTGCCAGTTGCCGCGCCTGTTCGACGCCGTTTTCGTCTGAAATGCCCCGTCCGATGCAGAGGATCCGATCCGACGTCGTCAGGTTCACTCCCTCCAGCTCGGGCGATTGCAGAGACTTGAGCTGGATGTGGCAGTTTTCCAGGGGCTTCGGCTCAAAGGCTTCGACCTTCTCGGCGGCGGTTCTGGGCGCTTCCGGGAAATTGCCGGGCGTGACCGACAAGACGTTCGGCAATGCCAATTCGGTACGCGCGAGCATCTTGCCGCCATAGAGCTGGGAGTGCGCGACGATCTTGCCGCCCTCATGTTCCAATGCGTTCACGTAGGCGGTGAGACCCATCTCTGCGCGTGCCGCAAGCCACGACGCCAGGTCGAGGCCCATTGCGGAATAGGCGACAAGAACAAGCTGCGGCGTTTCGCGCTGAAGGATCTCCAGCACATGGCTCTGGATCGCTTCCGGCGTCAGCGTATCCGTGTTCGCTCCCTCGACGCAGATCAACCGATCCGCGCTTCCGAGAGATTCTGCGGGAGTGGAGGACGTTTCGGCGAACGCAATTGCGACGACCTCATCGGTCGTTTCGGCAACAGTGCGCGCAGCTGCGAGCAGTTCCAGGCTGACCGGATCGATTCCGTCGTCAAGGGTTTCTGCGACTACAAGGATTTTCATGGTCATGCTTCCGTGGCGAGAATATCGATCAGGCGGGCTGCGGCTTCATCTGCCGTGCTGCCAAGCGATATGCCGCCGCCATTGCCTCGAGGCGCCGCGAGTTCAACCAGTTGCCCGGAGGGAGCAAGCGGCGGAGCCTCGATCTCAGCGCTTTCGATAGGCGTCTTGGCAGCTTCACGCAGCTTGCTTCCCGAAACGTAGCGGGGCGCCTTGGATGCCGTTTGCACGCCGAGAACGGCGGGAAGTGCGATTTCGTAGTTTGCGGTGCGTCCGCCTCCGCGTTCCTGGGCCACGGAAAGCGAGTTTCCCGACAGCGCGGCGTGGCTCGTTCCCGAAAGGGACGGCCAGTCCAGAAACGCTGCGAGATACGGCGCCAGCTGGCCGTAGAGGTCTTCCGGGGTCTGAACGCCTGTGAGCACCAGGTCGGCGTTTTCATCCTGGATGATCTTCACGATCCCCTTCGCGATGGTGCGCGAACAGATCATCGCATCCGGGTCCGTTTCGACCTCGATGGCCCGATCGGCGCCGCGCGCGAGCGCCATCTGCAATGTCCTGCGGGAGCCTTCCCCGACACCAACCGCCGTCACCTCGGCACCGGTAGCCTCTTTCAGAAGGATTGCTTCCTCCAGGGCCTGGTCGTCGAAATCATTCAGTTTGAAGTCGAGCCACTCCCGGTCCAGGGTCAGACCGTCCTCATTCAATTCCAGTTCGGACGCCGGATCAGGCATCATCCGAAGGATGACGAGAATCCTCATTTCTTCCTCCCAAATTCCTGGCCGCAAACGCCGAAAGAACGAATGCAATGCCTTTTCGTCGGGAGGCTAAACGCGGTTTTCCGCCGCGACCAGCGGGCGTCGGGTAATACCGGATATTACCGGATTGCAGATTGACCTGATGCGGGTATCGATAGCTATTTTTTGCCCTGTGAGGCGTTGCCTAGGCGTCGCTCCACACCTTTGGAGGAATGTCAGAGATCTTCGGATTTTGAGGCGGTCTGACGCTGCCGATATTCATGAGAACCGGATTTCCGGGAGGAGAAAAATCAATGAATTCAATTCGTCATAAGACAAAAGCGGTCTTCGCCGCAGGTATCGCCGGCGTATTGGTCGCGGGAGTGCTGGCAGTGGTTCCGGCGTCTGCACAGGACGCTGGGCGAAAAGGCTATGAGGGCGTTCCGCGGACTTGGCTCTGGAACCCGAACTTCAACGAGATGGTCGATACGGCGAAGTGGAAGAAGGAAGGCCCGTATACTATCGGCTTCTCCAACGCCTCCATATCGAACGCTTGGCGCGTCGCGTTTCAACACGGTATTCTCTGGTCTGCCGGGCAGAATTCCGACCAGATCGAACGCTTCCTTGTCACGGACGCAAACGATGATCCGGCCAAGCAGATTTCCGATATTCAGGACCTGATCAGCCAGGGAGTCGATCTGCTTCTCATCGCACCGGCGACCGAGGAAGCTCTGGACAGCGTCGTGGGTCGTGCGATGCGACAGGGCATCCCCGTGGTGATGGTGGACCGGAAGGTGTCGAGCCCCGAAAACTACATTACCTTCGTGACGGCATCCGACACCGTTGTGGGCCGCATGGAAGCCCAGTGGATGGCCGAGTATTTGAACGGGGAAGGCGACATCGTCATGCTCCCCGGCATCGCCGGCGCCAGCCCGGCCGAAATCCGCATCAAGGCCAACAAGGAGGTCTTTTCGAAGTATCCGGGCATCAACGTCCTGGAAATGCAATATACCGATTGGAACCCGGCGACCGGCAAGGCGACCATGGCCGCGTTGATCCAGAAGTACGGCGACAAGATCGATGGCGTGCTCGCGGACAGCGCGCTGCAGGGATACGGCGCCATCGAAGCCTATCTGGACGCGGGTTACGGCAAGGGTGAAATCCCTCCGATGACCGGTGGCGATGTGGCGCGCATGTACCAGCTCGCGCACGAATACGATGTGCCGATGATGGGAATCGACTATCCGACATCAATGGGCATTACCGGTGTCGAAACCGCGCTCGATGTGCTCAACGGCGTGCCGGTGCCGTCCCGTGTCGAGGTCAACATGCAGATTGTCACGTCGCCCGATGCGGAAACAGCCTCCGTCAAGGCCGACCGCTACCTGCTCGATCATGTGAGCATGGATGATCCGGGTGACCTCTCGCCGAGCAACGGTTTGCCCGAGGGATACAATCCCGCGACGTTCGATCCCGAGTATCCGAAGTAAGCAAAATTCGGTCGAATCCTTCCGGCGTTTCGCCGGAAGGACAACCGGGACAATTTTGCGGGAAAGTCGAAAATGGTCGAGCCTGTACTCGAGTTGACTCAGATCGAAAAGATCTATCCGGGCGTCAAGCCGCTGGATCGGGTTAGCTTTGACGTCGTGCCGGGAGAAGTTCATGCGCTTTTGGGCGAGAACGGAGCCGGCAAATCGACGCTCACCAATGTGATCGGTGGTGCGATCCGGCCAAACGGTGGGACTATCAAATATCAGGGCAGGGAAGTGGAATGGCGTAATCCCAGAGAAGCGCGCGACGCTGGAATTCATGTCATTCATCAGGAACTCGCGCTCTTTCCCGAACTGACCGTCGCGGAAAACATTCTCGTCGATCATCAGCCGCGTGGGCGGCTCGGACTGCTGTCAGCGCGGGAGCGGACGAGGCAAGCGAAGACCATCCTCAAGTCTCTTGGCGTCAGCATCGATCCGTCTGCCCGCATCGACGAACTTGCCCTGGCGGACCAGCAGATGGTCGAGATCGCCAAGGCGCTCGTCGGCGAGGTCAAGCTACTCATTCTCGACGAGCCGACTGCGGTCATTTCCGGCAAGGAGGTCGATCTGCTTTTCGACCGGATGCGCCATCTCCGCTCGCAGGGAATCGGAATCGTCTATATCTCGCACCGCCTCGAGGAAATCTTCGATATCGCGGATCGTGTGACCGTGTTGAAGGACGGCAAGCTTGTCGGTTCGGCTCCCGTGGAGGAACTCACGAGAAGCCGCATGATCAACATGATGGTCGGTCGCGAGATCACGCAGATTTTTCCGGCGAAGGCGAGCGCGAACACCGAAGCTGCGGACGCGCCGGTCTTGCGTGTGCGCAATCTGGCGTCGGGAAAGCGGGTTCGCGATGTCAGCCTCGACGTACGCGCCGGCGAGATCGTCGGTCTTGCGGGTATGGTCGGGTCAGGGCGTACCGAGGTCGCCGACGCCATTTTCGGAATCGCACCAATCGATCACGGCAGTATAGAGCTCGACGGTTCGCGCATCGCCGGTCACCGGCCGTCAGTGTCCATTGGGCGCGGCATCGGCTACCTGACCGAGGACAGGAAAGGTTCGGGGCTTTTCCTGGACATGTCCGTGGCGGCGAACATCTTCGCGCCCGCACTGAGCGACGTCAGCAAAGGTATGCTCGTGGACAACGGGCGCGAAAGGGAAATGGCGGAAGGTCAGGTCAAGGCTTTCTCGGTCGCGACCCCGACCGTTTCCACGCGCGTCGGTGCGCTGTCTGGTGGCAATCAGCAAAAGATCCTGTTTTCCCGCTGGACACGCATCGCGGACCGTCTGCTGATACTCGACGAACCGACCCGGGGCGTCGATGTCGGCGCCAAGGTTGAGATCTACCGGATCATCAGGGAACTGGCGGAACGCGGACTTGCGATCTTGATGATCAGTTCGGAGTTGCCGGAGGTCGTGGGCATGTCCGACCGCGTCGTCGTCATGGCGCATGGCGAGGTGACCGGGGAGGTCGCAGGCGACGAGATCACGGAAGACAGCATCATGCATTTCGCCGTCGCCGCGCCCAATAGGGCGAGCGACGCGGGACGGGAGGCTGCGGCATGAGCGCTATAGTCGCGACAATGCGGAGGAATCGTCTGCTTCCCAACTATATGGTCGTCCTGCTCTTGCTGGCGATCATAATCGTAGCGGGCACGCTGATCTCCGATCGCTTTCTCACTGTCCGCAATTTCTCCTTCCTGTTTCAGCAGATGGTCGTTCTCGGTCTTGTCAGCCTTGGCCAGACATTCACCATTCTGATCGGCGGCATTGATCTATCGATCGGCGCATTGGCCGGAGCGATTACCGTCTTTGTCGCATCCTTCCTGGATTGGCGGCCGGACCTGATATGGGTTGCGGTGCCAGTAGCAATGATGCTCGGCGCGGGGATCGGGGCCATCAACGGTACGTTGTCCGTTTTCCTCCGGGTGCATCCTCTCATCGTCACGCTGGGAATGTCGTCCGTCATTTTCGGACTGACGCTGATGTACCGCAAGCAGCCAGGCGGCTCTGTACCGATCGTGTTCGAGGATATCGCCTACAATAGCTTCATGGGCATCCCGATAACCGCCTATGCGCTGGTTGCCGCGTTCGCGATCGCGGGGGTCTGGCTGCAACGCACCGGGACGGGACGGATGCTCTATTTCGTCGGCGGCGATGAGGAAGCGGCACGCCTCAATGGTGTTCCGGTCAGGCGCGTGAAGATACTCGCTTATGCGCTCGCCGGTTTTTGCACGTCGCTTGCCGCGTTGTTCCTGGTGGCCAAGACCGGGGTAGGCGATCCGCGCATCGGTCTTCCGTTGACGCTGCAGTCCATCACACCCGTTATCGTGGGCGGCACCATTCTGGCCGGCGGTCGTGGCGGCGTGTTCGGAACGTTTCTGGGCGTCCTTCTGGTTTCGATCCTTAATAACCTTCTGAACTTCGCCGGTGTTTCATCCTACTGGCAGTGGGTTGTTCAAGGCCTGATCATCATTATCGCAGTCGGCATTTACCGGTCCGACAGGAGGGGCGGATGACCGAGGTAGATAACGCCGCGATCAGGCGCGAAGGCATGTCGATGGCCGGCATGTTCGAGAAATACGGGCTGATTGTCTTCCTGGCTCTGCTGCTGGTAATTGCCGCGGTCACTTCGCCGGCATTTCTCGGGCCTCAGAATCTCGTAAACGTGTTGACCATCGCGGCTCCCCTGGGGATGGTCGTCATTGGCCAGACTTTTGCAATTCTGGTCCGCGGCCTGGATCTTTCGGTCGCCTCTCTCATGGCTACGGTTGCGGTCCTCGCCACGGCGTTCAAGGCCACCGACGACAGCGTCATTCCTTTGATTTTCGTGGCCGCCATCATCCTCTCGGCCATGGTCGGCTTGCTGAATGGATGGCTGATTGCGAAGCGCGGCGTGAGCCCGTTCCTGGCGACACTTGCGACGATGATCATCTTGCAAGGCGCCCGGTTCGCCTACACCGGCGGCGCGCCCATCTCTACTTTGCCGCCGGGGATGGCATGGCTGGCGTCAGGCCGCGTATTCGGAATCCCGGTCAATCTGCTCGCCTTGGCTATCCTTGCCGTATTCGCCGGTGTGTTGTTGCACCGTTCGCGCATCGGGCGTCAGATCTACATGGTCGGCACCAATCCCCGTGCCGCGTTCCTGAACGGAACCTCTCCCGAGCGGATCACGATCCTTTGTTACGTTCTCAGTTCGGTTTGCGCCGGGATCGGTGGGCTGTTCCTGCTCGGATATGTCGGAACTGTCTCGAACTGGGTGGGGCAGGGTTATGAGCTCGATTCCATCGTGGCCGCGGTCATGGGCGGCGTCGCGCTTTCCGGCGGTCGCGGGACGATCGTAGGCGCGCTTCTCGGCGTCGTCGTACTTGTCGTTATCAGCAACCTCGTTTTGCTGCTCGGTTTTCCGATCGAGATGCAGGAGGTCATCAAGGGCGTCATCATCATCGGGGCCGCCGCCTTCTATCGTCAGCGGCTGATGTAACCGCCGCCGAAACAAACCTGAATTGGAGGAGACTTTCGATGTCTGTCGAAAAACTGGAGCCGAGACGAAGCCGCCCGCGGCGCGACGAGGAGGTTGACGTCGTCATCGTCGGGGCGGGACCTTCGGGGTCCGTGGCTGCGCTCGAACTGGCGCGGGCCGGTATCTCGGTCGTCGTGCTGGAGCAGGGCGATTGGCCCGACTACGATGATTATACCGGTGCGCGCCCGGAGCACGAGCTGGTGGCGACCAAGCTCTGGCATCCCAATCCGAATGTGCGTGACAATCCGCGTGACTATCCCGTCGACACCTCGACGACCGATATCAATCCGCTCATGTATGCCGGCGTGGGGGGAAGCGCGAACCTCTACGGCGCGCAGTGGATGCATTTCCTACCGTCCGATTTCAAGGTTCGAAGCATGGATGGCGTGGCCGACGACTGGCCATTCACCTATGAGGATCTTCTGCCCTTCCAGCTCGAAATCGAACGCCAGGTCGGTGTGTCCGGTCTGTCCGGAGACCCCGCCTATCCACCACGCGGCCCGTATCCGTTTCCCGCCCTGCCGATGGGCAGCGTAGGGCATCGCGGAATCATGGGTCAGGAAGAGATGGGTTGGCACTGGTGGCCCGGGTCCAACGCCATCCCGTCGGAATCGTTCGGTCAGCTCAATCCGTGTGTGCGCAGGGGCACGTGCCTGACTGGCTGTCCCGAAGGGGCGAAATCGACCACCGACCGGTCGCATTGGCCGTTGGCGCTGAAGGCTGGCGCCACTCTTGTAACGAATGCGCGCGTCAGCGAGATCGAGACCGGTGCCGACGGCCTTGCCACCGGCGTCGTCTACATCGACGGCAACGGGCGGACTCGCCGCCAGAAGGCCAAGGTTGTCATTCTCTGCGCGAACGGTGTCGGAACACCGCGGTTGCTACTGATGTCGGGCGGCGAGGACGGTCTCGCCAACTCCTCCGGCCTTGTCGGCAAGCGGCTGATGATGCACCCGTTCGCAAGCGTGCTCGCCTCGTTCGAGGATCCGCTCGACAGCTGGCGGGGGCCGTTTGGCCAGCAGATCTACTCGCTCGAGTTCTACGAAACCGACGAGAGCCGGGGATTCCTCCGGGGATCGAAGTGGAACTGCATGCCCTCCGGGGGCCCCGTCGGGGTGTCCGGCGCGATCGGGTCGAAGGTCTATGTGTCCGAAGATGGCGATTTCCGCGATTTCTGGGGCAAGAACCTGCATGAAAACGTTGCCCGGCGTTTCGGACATTCGCTGATCTGGGGCATCGTGGGCGAAGACCTGCCGGAGGAAGATAACCAGGTGGTGCTGTCGAAGGATCTCGTCGACAGCGACGGCCTGCCGGCACCCCAGATCAAGTATCAGGTCAACGAAAACTCCAACCGGTTGCTGAACTTCAACATCGAGCGGTGTCTTGAGAGCGTGAATGCGGCCGGCGCGATCGAGACGCTGGTCAGTACGCCGGTCCGGGAAAGCGGTTGGCATCTGATCGGAACCACCGTGATGGGCGACGACCCGCGCAAGTCGGTGGTGGACCAGTGGGGGGCAACCCATGACGTCCCGAATCTCTACGTGATGGATGCATCGACCTTCCCGACATCGGGCGCGACCAATCCGACTGCGACCATCATGGCCGTCGCATTGCGAAACACCCGCCGCATGATTGCCGAGCGGCGCAACCAGAAGGTGGCATGACATGAGTGAGCAACATGGCGATACCTTTCTCGCGCTGGCGGATTTCCTGATCCCGCGACATGGCGACATGCCGGCCTATTCGGAGGTCTGCACCTATGACGCTGCGCTGGCCGCACTGGATTTTCGCATCGATCTCAAGGAAGGCTTCGAGCGCGGCGTCGCCGTCGATTTGAAGGATGGCGCCGAAGGCGCGCTTGAGAAGATGGCCGAAGGCGATGCGGAGGCGTTCAACGCGCTCAGTACCGTGGCGGTCTGCACCTACTACATGGACCAGAAGGTTCGCGAACTGATCGGCTATCCGGGCCAGGAAAGCGTCACCTACGATTCCAAAGCGACCCAACCCTACCTCGTGGACGGATCGCTGGCGAAAGTGATCGCCCGCGGCCAGACCTATCGCCCCACCCCGGGGCTTTGAATTTCATCTCCGACACATTGAAAGGAAGACAAACGACATGAGCAATGAAACCTTCGAGAAGGGCCTCGAAATCCGCAAATCCGTGCTAGGCGCGGAATTCGTCGAGAAGTCGATTGCCAGCGCGGATGATTTCAATCTTCCGCTCCAGGAACTTGTCACAGAGTATTGCTGGGGCGCCGTTTGGGGCCGGGACACGCTCGACAAGAAGACGCGCTCGATGCTGAACATCGCGATGCTCAGCGCGCTCAATCGCAAGCATGAGCTTACGATGCATGTCAAAGGCGCGATCCGGAACGGCGTGACCAAGGAAGAAATTCGCGAAGTGCTGCTTCAGGTCGTGATCTATGCCGGCGTGCCGGCGGGCGTCGACAGCTTCCGCACCGCCAAAGAGGCGCTGGCCGAGTTGGAAGCCTGACCATGCGTGAGCAACTGCCTGTCGAACGTTACGACATGCTTGTCGGGGGCCGGTGGACCGGCTCCCGCACAGAGCGCACCTTCGACAGCCACGATCCCTATACCGGGGAGACGTGGGCGCGTGTCCCGCGTTCTTCGGCCGACGATGTCGCCGACGCGGTGGAAGCCGCCGAGGCGGCTTTTCAGGGTGAGTGGCGGTCGATGACGGCGTCGAAGCGGGGGCTGTTGCTGTGCCGCTTCGCCGATCTGCTGGCCGAGGAAGCCGAAAACCTTGCCAGGCTTGAGACCCGCGACAACGGCAAGCTGATCAGCGAAATGCGGATGCAGCTCAATTACATGCCCCAATGGTTCCGATACTTCGGCGGCTTGGCCGATAAGATCGAGGGCCGCGTCATCCCGATCGATAAGCCAGGCGTGTTCAACTACACGCTGGAAGAGCCGCTTGGCGTGATCGCCGCAATCACGCCGTGGAATTCGCCGCTGATGCTGGCGACATGGAAGCTGGCGCCGGCGCTGGCCGCCGGCAATACGGTGGTCTGGAAACCGTCTGAATATTCCTCCGTTTCGGCGCTGGCCTTTGGCCGGTTGTTCGAGAAGGCAGGATTTCCCGACGGCGTCGTCAACATCGTTACAGGTTTCGGCCACGAGATCGGCGAAGCGCTGGTCAAGCATCCCAAGGTGGCCAAAGTGGCGTTCACCGGCGGTGACGCGTCTGGCCGCAAGGTCTATGGCGGCGCGGCCGAGGGCCTGAAGAAGGTGACGCTGGAGCTCGGCGGCAAGTCGGCCAACATCGTGTTCGCCGACGCGAAGATGGACAGCGCCGTGCCAGGCATCGTGTCGGGCATCTTCGCGGCATCCGGACAGACCTGCATCGCCGGCTCGCGCGCGCTGGTTCAACGCTCCGTCTATGACGAGGTGGTCGAACGGCTCGTCGGCTTTGCCCGGACGGCGCGGATCGGCGATCCGCTGCTGGAGGACACGCAGGTCGGGCCGATCACGACCGAACCGCAGCGCAAGAAGGTGCTCGACTATATCGAGATCGCCAAGTCGGAAGGCGCGACATGCCTGCTCGGCGGCGGCGTTCCGGAGGGCAATGGCTGGTTCGTCCAGCCGACGATCTTCGGCGATGTCAGCCCGCAAATGCGGATCGCCCAGGAAGAGGTCTTCGGGCCGGTATTGTCCATCATCCCGTTCGAGGATGAGGACGATGCTGTGCGCATTGCCAACGACACCATTTTCGGCCTCGCGGCCGGTGTGTGGACGCAGGATGTCGGGCGCGCTTTGCGCCTGCCGAAGCGGCTCGTCGCGGGCACCGTATGGGTGAACATGTACCGCGCCACCAGCCCCCTGTCGCCGTTCGGCGGGATGAAGCAATCGGGCTTCGGCAGGGAAAACGGCCAAACGGCCATTCGCGAATATCTGCAGGAGAAATCGGTCTGGATCGACATGGAAAACTCGATTCCTGCGCCGTTCGTTCAACGCTAGGGCCGTAAGCCCAAGGGAGATAACGATGACAATTCAAGATGTTGCAACGCCCGATCAGTCGGGCGACGGGGAGGCTTTTGTCCGCCGCGACCACATGCTGTTCATCGGCGGGAAACAAGTACCGCCGGTGTCCGGGCAGATGCTGGATGTGGAGGACCCGTCCAGCGGCGAAGTCCTGGGCCGCGTCGCGGAAGGCGACAAGGCCGATGTCGATGCTGCGGTCATGGCGGCACGCCGCGCCTTCGAAGGTCCGTGGAGCGAGATGTCGCCGTCGGAGCGCAGTCGGATCATCTGGCGCCTGGCCGACCTGATCCTGGATCATGCCGGCGAACTGGCGACGATCAACACGCTGGAAAACGGCAAGCCGATCGGCGACAGCCTGAACGGCGAAGTGCCGTTCACCGCCGATGTGTTTCGCTACTACGCCGGCTGGGCGACCAAGCTCAACGGCGAGACCATGACGGTTTCTGCGCCCGGCAACTGGCACACCTATACCCGCCGCGAGCCGATTGGCGTCACCGCGCAGATCATTCCCTGGAACTTCCCGCTGGCGATGCTGGCCTGGAAGGTGGCGCCCGCGCTGGCGACAGGGTGCACCATCGTGCTGAAGCCGGCGGAGCAGACGCCCATCGGCGCCCTGCGGCTGGCCGAGCTTGCAATGGAAGCCGGCCTGCCGGAAGGCGTGCTCAATGTTGTTACGGGATATGGCGCGACGGCCGGAGCGGCGCTGTCTGCGCATCCGGGCGTCGACAAGATTGCCTTCACCGGCTCGACGGCGACCGGCCGGGCCATCGCCACGGCGGCCATCGGCAACCTGAAAAAGGTGAGCCTGGAACTCGGCGGCAAGGCACCGACCATCATTCTCCCCGATGCCGATCTGGACATGGCGATTGCCGGCGCGGCGAGCGGTTCCTTTTTCAATGCCGGCCAGAGTTGCGGGGCCGGAACCCGGCTTTACGTCCACCGCGATGTCTATGACCGCGTGGTCGAAGGTGTCGCCGAGCAGGGTGCGGCCATGCAGATGGGCGCGGGTATCGATCCCGCCACGCAACTCGGTCCGGTCGTCTCGAAAAAGCAGCAGTCGCGCATCTTCCGCATTCTCGAAGAGGGCAGGGACGACGGCGCGGAGATCGTCTGCGGCGGCTTCGCTCCCAACCGGGAAGGCTATTTCGTCTCGCCGACCATTGTCGGCAATGTGCGTTCCAGCATGGCCGTCATGCGCGAAGAGGTCTTCGGCCCGGTCGTCTGCGCCATTCCCTTCGACGATGATGGTCTCGACGAGGTGGCGCGTGCGGCCAACGATACCGAATACGGCCTCGCCTCGGCGATCTGGACCAACGATCTGAGCAAGGCTCATCGCCTGGCGGCAAAGATCAAGGCCGGGACCGTGTGGGTCAACACGCACAACTTCAATGACGTCACGATGCCGTTCGGCGGCTTCAAGCAGTCGGGATGGGGCCGCGACCTCGGCGCCCAGGCGCTCGATCTCTACACGGAGACGAAGACAGTCGCGATGCGCCTGCCGTAACCGGCAGGTGCAAAAGGGAGGACGGCATGAACTGCTACGAGATCATCGATCCGAGATTCAATTCGCTCATCGACCCGGTGGCGTTTCTCGAAAAGCTCCACGGCGAAAACCGATGGGCGGAAGGGCCGGTCTGGTTCGCGGATTTGCGTTGCCTGATCTGGAGCGACATTCCCAATGACCGAATGCTGAAATGGGAGGAGGAGACCGGCGCGGTTTCCGTTTTCCGTGCCGGAGTGTCCAATCCGAACGGGTCGACGCGCGACCGGGAAGGGCGCCTGGTGACCTGCGAGCAGGGCGGACGGCGTGTTGTCCGCACGGAGCATGATGGCCATGTCACCGTGCTGGCCGACAGTGCCCACGGGGCGAGGCTGAACTCCCCCAATGATGTCGTCGTCAAATCGGACGGATCCATATGGTTCACCGATCCGAACTACGGCATCATCTCCGACTATGTCGGGCGAAAGGCGGCGCAGGAACAAGAGACCTGCAACGTTTACCGGATCGACCCCGACAGCGGCGACGTGACGGTCGTCGCCGACGATTTCGATATGCCGAACGGTCTGGCGTTTTCGCCCGACGAAAGCTTGCTCTACATCGCCGATTCCGGCTGGCTGACGGATCGGAGCGCACCGCATCACATCAGGGCATTCGAGGTTGACGGCGACAAACTCGGCACGTCTCGTGTCCTGGCGGAAATCGCACCCGGAATTCCGGACGGGTTCCGGGTCGATACAGCCGGTAATCTCTGGGTCAGCGCCTGGGACGGCGTTCACTGTCTGACACCCTCGGGCGAACTGATCGGAAAAATCCTGGTTCCCGAAGTTGTCGCAAACGTCACTTTTGGCGGCGCGCGCAACAACAGGTTGTTCATAACGGCGACGACCGGGATCTATTCGGTGTTTTTGAACACGACCGGCCTGCGATATCCGTCCTGATTGGCGCTGCCCATCCTGCCTGGCCTTCCAATGGCCAGAGAGCCGCCATTGAATCAGAACCTTCCACGCTTAGGCCGTTTATGCGGGATTCTGAGCCCTTCACACCGCCAAATGCGCTTCACGTGCTTGAGACGGACAGACCAGCCGTCCTGCTCAAGCAGCCAGTGGATGCGCCTTTAGCCATAGCGCCCAAACCAGTTCGCCCTCTTAGTCCGCTCGGTCTTCGATGCGGGTCATTTCGTGACGACGGAACGACGTCGGCATCGGTTTGCTCAACCGCATTCCGGCATCCTGAAGACCCAACTCGGCGCTTCCTGCACGTTTCCGGCCTTTGGGCGGAACCTTACGGGCGGCCAGCCGTCAGATGACCATCGCTTGCCCGCCATTCAGGTCGAGAGACGCGCCGTTGACGAAGCCGGCTTCCTCGGATGCGAGATAGGCGATTGCCGCGGCGACATCCTCCACGCGACCGTGCCTGCGGACCGGAATGCTCTCCAGAACGCGCGCGCGCTCCTCGGTGCTTTGCCTTTCGGCGAGCAACCGCTCGACCCGCTCCGTAATGATCGCACCGGGACACAGTGTGTTGCAGGTTATGCCGTGCGGCCCGAATTCCTGCGCGATCTGCAGTGTGAAGGCCTGCATCGCGCCTTTCGAGGCGCTGTAGTTCGCTCCCGCGAACAGGCTGCCGAAGCGGCCCGCCTTCGACCCCATATTGATGATGCGCCCGTATCCCGCCTCGATCATGTGCGGAAGAACAGCCCGCGTCGTGCGCACGCACGCGGACACGTTCACGTCCATGACCCGTGCCCAGTCCTCGTCGCTCTGTTCGAGGAAATGGAAGGGCGTGTGCAGCGAGCCGCCGATATTGTTCACCAGCACGTCGATCCTGCCGTTGCGGTCGGCCATCCGCGCGACAGCATCCGCGACAGCATCGCGATCCGTCATGTCCACCACCTCGGTGGTTACCGGAAGTCCGGCGGCGGCGACTTCGCCCGAAAGGTCGTCGAGCTTCGCCGTGTCGCGGTCCCAGACCGTGACCTTCGCGCCCTCGAGCGCGAGCCGGAGGGCCACGCCGCGGCCAACGCCGCTTGCAGCGGCGGTGACCAGGGCGGTTCGGTTCTTAAAGCGGTTCATTGTCGACCGCCGGATGGTGGCTGGCATCGGGATCGACCTTCACGTCGACGACGACGGGTCCGCCCATCTTGTGCGCCTCGTCGAGTGCATCCCGGATTTCATCGGGATGATAGACGGCCAGTCCCTTGCCGCCCATGCCCTCGGCAACCTTGACGAAGTCCACTTCGTTGAAATCGACCGCGAGACGCTTGTCACCCAGATTGTCGCGAACCATGCCGAGGCCGGAATTGTTCGAGACCAGAAACACCACGTCCAGGTTCTGCTGGACGCAGGTCGGAATCACCTGAACCGTCATCATGAAGCCGCCGTCGCCGGCAAGGCAGGTAACGCGCTTTTCGGGCAGGGCGAGCTTCGCCGCCGCCGCGGCCGGTCCGCCCCAGCCCATCGCACCGGTACCGCCGGGCACAAGGAGCTGGCCGGGATAGGGCATTCTGAGCCCGAACGTCGCCCAGATCCGGTTCGACCCGGCGTCGAGCGCCAGAAGGTCGTCCGGCCCGAGAAAGGATTGCAGGCCGCGCACGACATCGGAGTGATGTACCGTGCCCTGCGCTGACGGCAGGTCGGGCAGGTCGAAATAGCCATTGCGCTTCTTCCCGTCGGTCAGCGCCCCAACACGTGTCTCGCGCCTTGCTCCCGACAGGCCCTGTTCCGCCAGCATCGCAACGACGTCGCTCACGTCGCCTGTTATGGCGAGATCGACAGGATAGACCCAACCCGCATTGCGTGGATCGATATCCACCTGCGCCAGCGTCTGGTCGCCGGGCCGGATCAATCCTTCCTCGCGGAATCGCGTGTAGTCCGGCCCCATGGAGGCGCCCAGCATGACCACGAGGTCGGCTTCAGCGACCGCGCGGTTGGCTGCGCGGTGTCCCCACGTTCCCATCATGCCGACACAGATGTCGGAATTTTCGGATATTGCGCCCTTGGCGTTGTAGCTCGTGGCGATGCCGACGCCGGCCGCTTCGGCCAGTTCCTGCAATGCCGCGCCGCAACCTGACGAAAGCACGCCGTTGCCCGCGATGATCAGCGGACGCTCGGCCTTGTCGATCATCTCGGCCAGTCGCGAAACGGCGCCGGTATCGGGCCGCGACGGCGTGTATGCGTAATATCCCTGCGACGGATAGAGCTTCGGTTTCGAGGTCTCCGGCATTTCGGCACGGATGATCGGTGTTTTCATGACCACTGCGGCCGGTCCCTGTCGCGGCAGGACCGCGTGTTTGACCGCCATCTGTGTGCCGTAAACGGCTTCCTCGGGCGTCGTCGCATAGGTGCAGTATTTCGTGATCGGCTTTAGCGAAGCCATCGCGTCTGCCCCGCCGTAATCTCCGGTCATCGTCTGGTAGACGCCCATCTGGCCGTAGCCGTCATAGTCCGAGGTCTCGGTCAGGACGACCATGGGCGAACCCGAGAAGTGCGCCTCAAGAATTCCCATGCCGCCGATCGTCGTAACCCAGGGACCTTGTCCCATCAGAACCGCCGGCCGGCCGGTCAGGCGGCCGGTGACCTGCGCCATGACGGAAGCGATCCACTCGTTGCGGGTCAGAACCACATCGAAATCGGCCTTGGCGTCGTGGAATGCGGGCAGGGACCATGTGATGCCCAGGCCCGGCAGCGTAAAGGCGCGGTTGACGCCGGACTCCACCAGAGTCCGGACCACAGCTTCATTTGTCTTTGTCATAGCTGTTCTTTTTCCTTGCGATGGGCCTCAGCCCTTGCCGACGCTGAAGTCGTTGCCGGCGCGATCCTGTCCGCGAACCAGCCAGATAGGGCGCTTCGTGTAGTTCATGTTGGGCGAGTTCTCTCGGGCGTAGACGGTCGCCGGATGATCGTCCGACCGGTCGTAGAGCGAGGTCGCCGGCATGTAGCGAATCGCATAGTCGGCACGCCGCTTGGTCGAGCGGTTATGTGCCGAACCGTGTACGGTGTAGACATCGTGCAGCGAAATCTGGCCGGGGGCGAGAATGCAGTCGGCAGCCTTGGAATCGTCCACTTCCGCCATGCGCTGGCCCAGTGCCATGTCGTCGCGGATGTCGATCTCGTGCAACTCCAGCGAGCGCGATTTGTGCGAGCCCGGAATATACTGCATGCAGCCGTTTTCCAGGTCGGATCCGTCTATGGCCACGCGCACGGTCACCGTTTCCAGCGGCTCGATCGGCCAGTAGCGTCCGTCCTGATGCCACGGCACGGCCTTGCCGTCTCCGGCCGGCTTGGCGAACAGCATCGAACCCCAGAGAATGATGTCCGGTCCGATAACCTGCTCGACCATGTCGAGGATATCGGGATGCTGGCAGAATTCGAGGAAGTCGACATTCCCCATCAGCTGCGCGGATTGTCCCCAGGGGTTGTGCGGCCCTGAAAGCTGTTCCGGACGGACATTCGGATGATCGTGGATCAGTTTGTCCACGGCACCCCGCAGATTGTCCAGCACATCGGTGGGAAGGCGGTAGTCCGCCATCACGAGTCCGTCCTCGTGATAAGTGTCAAGTTCCTGTTGGTTCAGCATCAGATTTTCCTCCCAAGTCGGGCGCGGAAAACGCGTCCTGATGCTAAGCGTTACGACTTTTGGAATTCAATTTCAAATTTTTTTGAAATTATGTTTTGAAAAAATCCGATTCCACCTTAACGTCAGGTGGAAGCAAGAAGGAGCGGAACCAACCGCCCCGGCAGCGGCCGCGAAAACAGGCCGGCAGACGACCAAAGGGAGGAAATGAAATGAAGACTGTTTTGACTACGCTCGCGGCGCTTGTTGCCGCCGTCGGTACAGGCCTGTCCGCGCATGCGGCGGATTTCCCGGCGAAACCCGTGACCATTATCGTGCCTTTCGCCGCCGGCGGCGGTACCGACATCACCACACGCACACTTGCCGAGCCGATGGCCGCGGCGCTGGGAGGCGAGATCGTCGTGAAGAACACGGCCGGCGCGGGTGGCACCATCGGAGCCGCGGAAACGGCCCGCGCGAGGCCGGACGGCTATACGGTCGGCATGATGCCTGTCGGCCCGATGACCACCCAGCCGCATTTGCGCGAACTGCCCTACAATCCCGACAGTTTCGACTATATCTGCCTCGCCTATACAGCGCCGTCGTCGCTGGTCGTGCGCAAGGATTCGCCCTTCGAGGACCTTCAGGACATGATCGCTTACGCGAAGGAGCATCCGGGCGAACTGAACTACGGCGTCCAGGCGGTCGGTTCCATTCCGCATGTTGCGGGTCTCGGACTAGCCGACGCGACGGGCGCAGAATTCACCTTCATTCCCTACAAGGGAAGCGCGCCGACCTTCAAGGCGATGCTGGATGGATCGGTGGACATGTTCGTCGCCCATATTTCGTTCCTGACGCAGAATGGCGATCAGGTGCGCTCGCTGGCGATGTTCAGTTCCGAGCGCGTCGATGGCGCCGAGGATCTTCCGACATCCGGTGATCAGGGCGTTCCCATGGACTTTCCGATCTGGGGTGGAATCGTCGCGCCGAAGGGCATTCCGGACGAGGCCCGTGCAGCGCTCGAATCGGCCTGCGAAGAGGGTATTCATTCGGACGCGTTCACCGAACGCATGAAAACGCTTCGCCAACCGGTTGCCTTCATGGGCAGCGAGGAATTCGAGGCGTTCGTTCGTTCGGAATTCGACAAGAACGAAAAACTCCTCGTTGGTGCCGGTCTCGGCAAGTAAGACGTTTCGGGCCAACCGGCGGGTGCGTCTCTGAGGCTGCATCCGCCGGTTGAGTCGGGGACCTTTCCTGGAACGAGGCGAGACGTGCAGAAAAGCGGCTTATCGGTGGCGATGTTCACGGCGGCGGGGATTCTCTTCGCCGGGATTTTTCTTGTCTGGCATACTTTCGATCCGGCGTATGAGACATCGTTCATGACTGCCGGGCGAGGGCCGGTCTTCTATCCACGGATCATCCTGTGGGCGGTATTGCTGTTGTCGATCATCGTGCTCGTTCAGGCGCGCGCCGAAAGCCGCGACGAGGAAGAGCCCGGTCCTTATGGCTGGACGATCGCGGCGCTCGTGGCGACCGGTCTCTACACGCTGGCGATAACGCGTATCGGCTTCGTCATTTCGACATTGGCTTTCACCATGGTGCTTCCCTGGATCATGGGCTACCGGCGCGTGCCGATCATCCTGGGGCTGGCTGTCATCTACACCTTCGCGGTTTGGTACGTATTCGAGGAAGTCTTCCTGATCATCCTGCCGTCATCACCGTGGTTCGATACGTTCTGAACATGGAAAAGAAACGCTTCTGCCGCGACCGGAGATCTGATTGATGGAACTGTTCGCGCAAGGTCTCGGCCACGTCCTGACCCTGGCCACATTTTTTGCGATGCTCGCCGGGACCGTGCTCGGCGTGATGGTCGGCGTGTTGCCCGGCCTGGGGTCGGTCATCGGCATCACGATGGTTTTGCCCTTCACCTATTCCATGGATCAGATCCCCGCCCTGGCGTTGATGCTCGGCATCTATTGCGGCTCGGTTTATGGCGGTTCGATCACCGCCATAGCCATCAACACGCCGGGAACACCGCAGGCGGCCGCGACGGCTCTGGACGGGTTTCCCATGGCGCAACGCGGAGAGGCCGATTTGGCGATCGGCTGGGCGACCGCGGCCTCGACCATTGGCGGTCTCTTTTCCGTTGCCGTACTCATCCTCGCCGCGCCGCAACTGGCGGCCTTTTCGCTGAATTTCACCGCCATCGAGTTCTTCGCGCTCGGCGTCTTTGCGCTGATCTGTATCGCGAATGTTTCGCGCGGCGCCATGGCGAAAGGACTGCTGACCGGGGCGATCGGATTGTTTCTGGCGACGGTCGGCGCGGACCACGTGACCGGCGACATGCGGTTCACCTTCGGCAGCTTCGAGATGAGCGCCGGTATCTCTTTGATCCCGGCCATTGTCGGTGTGTTCGCGCTTTCGGAGGTCTTCACGCGTGTCGCGGATAACCACAAGCCGAAGCCACAGGTCGTTCACAATGTGGGCTTTCGGTTGCCGCCAGTCGCGGAATGGAAGCCACGTCTCGGGACGCTGCTGAAATCCTGCATGATCGGCTCGTTCGTCGGCGCCTTGCCCGGCACCGGCGCGACCACGTCAGCCTTTATCAGCTACTCCGAGGCGAGGCGCAGTTCTCGCTTCCGCGAGAATTTTGGCAAAGGTGAGCCGTCCGGCATCATCGCGGCGGAGAGTGCGAACAACGCCGTGACGGGTTCGGCCATGGTGCCGACGCTTGCGCTCGGTATTCCGGGAGATCCGGTCACCGCCGTGATGCTCGGTACCTTCATCGTCCACGGTCTGACGCCGGGCCCGCAGCTCTTCCTGCATCATCTGGACCTCGTCTACGCGATTTTCGCCATTCTGGTCGTGGTCAACATCATGATGTTCTTCTGCGGCGCATTGGGCGCGCAACTGTTCACGCGGGCGTTGCGCATTCCCGAACCGCTGCTGATGACCATGGTCGTGGTGATCGCCATCGTCGGCGCCTACGGCGTACGCGGCAATCCGCTCGATCTGGTGATCGCGTTTCTCGGTGGAGTAGGGGGCTTCCTGCTCAGGCGCGGAGGTTTTCCGCTCGCGCCGCTGGTGATCGGCATGGTGCTGAGCGAGACGATCGAGAACTCCCTGCGGCAAGGGCTGCTTCTGACCCGCGGCAGCTTTCTCGCCTTTTTCGAACGGCCCATCGCGCTCGGGTTGTTCCTGCTCACTGCCACAATGGTGCTTTGGCCGATCCTGCGATGGCTGAAGGAACGTCACCGCGCATCACGGGAGACCCCTCAATGACCGGCCCTATTCTACTCACTGGATCCAACGGATTTCTGGGTGCATGGATTATTGCCCGGCTTGTCGCCGCCGGCCATGATGTTGTCGCCACGGATATCGACCGCGACTTCAGTCGCCTTAAAGCGCTGCTACCCGATCCGCCCATGGACCGCATCACATGGCGCAGTTGCGACGTGACAGACGGGGGCGCTGTCGAGGCCATCGTGTCGGAAACCGGACCCTCCGCCATCATTCACCTCGCCGCACTGCAGATACCCCAGTGCCGGGGCAATCCGGTCCTCGGCGCGAAGGTCAACATCATCGGCCACCTGAACATAATGGAGGCGGCGCGCATTCAAGGCGTGCGGCGCGTCATCTATACGAGCTCGATCGCCGCCAAACCGCGTGGCGAGGCTAATGCGCCGGCCAATCTCTACGGCGTCTACAAAAAAACGGACGAGGAGATCGCGCGCCTCTACTGGGAGGATCATGGCGTTCCGAGCCTCGGCCTGCGACCGCATATCGTCTATGGTGTGGGGCGGGATCAGGGCGAAACCTCGGCGATCACGACGGCGATCCGTGCGGCCGCGTCGGGCGAGGCTTACGAGATGCCCTTCCGGACGGAGAGCTGCTTTCAATATGCCGGCGACGTCGCCGAGATGTTCGTTCGGGCCGCTGCATCCGATTGGGAGGGTGCGCTGTTGTCCGACCTGACGTCTCGGGTTGAGACCACGTCGGATATCCTCTCCGCGATTACGAGCGTCGTTCCGGATGCGCGCATCACATTGGCCGATGAAAGCCGGCTGTCGCCCGTGGCGGGGTTCGAGACGGAGCCATTGCAGCGGATCATCGGCCCGTTGCCCGATACCTCGCTGGAGAAGGGGGTCGCCGAAACCGTCGAAATCTTCCGGCGAAACGCTCTCGCCGGCTGACGTCCACGTTACATCACCGCGCGTGCGGCATGTTCGATCTGCCGTGCGACGGCGAGGAGGCGCGGACCCAGATCGACCTCGAGGCGCTCGCGCGTGATGATCGAGCGAAGGCCACCGACATTGACGGCATAGACCGGGTAGCCGGCCGCGTTCTTGATGGCGACGCCGGCCGAGTTGGATTCGGTGATCCAGTCGCCTTCCGCGATGGCGAAGCCCCGCGTCGTGGCGTCCTCTATCGCGGGCTGGAGTTTCCGCTCGATTTCCGGCCATTCGTCCCCGAAATCGTGAGCCATACGTTCAAGGAGCGCCGCGCGATCATCCTCCGGCAGTGCCGCCAGATAAGACCGCCCCATCCCCGTCTTCGCCATCGGAATGCGAGAGCCGATACCCAGCCGGATCGTCATCGAAACCGGTGAGCGGCAGGCCTGGATATAGACCAGTTCGGTCCCGCTCGGCATGCCAAGAAAAACCGACCCGTCGGCATATTCGGCCAGTTCCTGCATGAACGGCCGCGCGATATCCCCGATTTCCATCTGCGCCAGCACGTCATAGCCGAGCGACAGAACAGCCGGCCCGAGCGAGTAACGTCCGATATCGTCGTCATAGGTGAGGTAGCCGAGTTCCGTCAGCGTGAATGTCAGGCGCGACACCGTCGCCTTCGGCAAGTCGACGCGTTTCGCGATTTCCGCATTGCCGATGGGGCGGTTGTCGGGTCCGAATGCCTTCAGCACCGAGAGGCCGCGTGCCAGTGAGGTGTTGAAGCGATAATCCTTGTCGCCGTCGGCCAGGTCCTGCTCCGTTTTGCGTCTTGCCACGTGTGTTTCCCGGTCTTTTCGCAGCGATACTAATAACAAAACGCTGTAGCTTCATCTGTTTTGTGGATTTGCCACAAATGCGGGGCGGACAACTCCGCCAAGCCGGGCGTGTCTAGCCTTTCGGGCGCAAGGGAGCAATCTGTCGGTGGAACGGGAAGAGCGGAAACACAGGCGAAACGTCAAGCGTCCGGCGGAACTCCCGCCGGACGCCGTTCTTCTGCAGGTCGGTGCCGGGATCAGGCTGTCTGATCGGCCATGTCCGCCGGGTCGATGCCGGCCACGACGACGGGCTTCTTCATCGCGTCGCGGCGGAACGGTTCGCCCAGCTCCTGGTTGATCATCGCTTCGATCAGCGTGGTCACGCCATTGTTCATCTGGTCCTCGATTGCCGTCGCCAGCGCCGCGGTCAGTTCGTCCATCGTCCGCGCCACGACGCCCTTGAGGCCGCATGCATTGGCAATTCCGGCATAGCTGACGTCCTCGTCGAGCTCGGTGCCGACGAAATTGTCATCGAACCAAAGCGTCGAGTTCCGTTTTTCCGCACCCCACTGGTAATTGCGGAAAACGATCTGCGTGATCGCCGGCCATTCGCCGCGGCCGATTGCGGTCAGCTCATTGACCGCGATGCCGAAGGCTCCGTCGCCCGAGAAGCCGACCACCGGCACATCCGGACAGCCGATCTTCGCGCCGACGATGGCCGGCAGGCCGTAGCCGCAGGGGCCGAACAGGCCCGGCGCGAGATATTTCCGGCCCGTTTCGAAGCTCGGATAGGCGTTGCCGATGGCGCAGTTGTTGCCGATGTCGGAGGATATGATGGCGTCCTTGGGCAATGCTGTCTGGATAGCGCGCCAGGCCATGCGCGGGCTCATCCATTCCGGCTTGTCGGCGCGGGCGCGTTCGTTCCAGGTTGTGCCGGGATCGTCATCCTCGTGGTTCATGCTGGAAAGCTGCTGCGCCCAGCGGCTCTTGGTCATCGCGATATGCGCCTTGCGCTCCTCGCGGCCCGTGTCGCCCGCATTGTCCGCCAGCCTTGCGAGAATACCATTCGCGACCTTCGCCGCGTCGCCGACAATCCCGACGCTGACCTTCTTGGTCAGGCCGATTCGGTCGGGATTGATATCCACCTGGATGATCTCGGCGTCCGCTGGCCAGTATTCGAGCCCGTATCCGGGCAGGGTCGAGAACGGATTGAGCCGGGTGCCGAGGCAGAACACGACATCGGCCTCCTTGATCAGTTCCATCGCGGCCTTGGAGCCGTTGTAGCCAAGCGGTCCGGCGAAAAGCGGGTGCGAGCCGGGGAAGGCGTCATTGTGCTGATAGCCGACGCAGACCGGTGCATCGAGGCGTTCGGCGAGCGCCTTCGAAGCATCGATGCCGCCTTTTGACAACACGACGCCAGCGCCGTTCAGGATGACGGGGGTCTTTGCCTTCGACAGCAGCGCCGCCGCCTGCTCGACCGAGTTCTCCCCGCCGGAGCTGCGTTCGAACTCGAGCGGGGCGGGGATATCGATATCCACGATCTGGGTCCAGAAATCGCGCGGAATGTTCAATTGCGCCGGCGCCGAGAGTGCCTTTGCTTTGGAGATGACTCTCGCCAGCACCTCTGCCACGCGGGTCGGATCGCGCACCTCTTCCTGGTAGGCCACCATGTCCTCGAACAGCTTCATCTGTTCGACTTCCTGGAATCCGCCCTGGCCCATCGTCTTGTTGGCGGCCTGGGGGGTGACCAGCAGCAACGGGGTGTGGTTCCAGTAGGCGGTCTTCACCGCTGTCACGAAGTTGGTGATGCCGGGTCCGTTCTGGGCGATCATCATCGACATCTTGCCGGTTGCGCGCGTGTAGCCGTCGGCCATCATGCCGGCGCTGCCTTCATGCGCACAGTCCCAGAAGGTGATGCCGGCTTTCGGGAAAAGATCGGAGATCGGCATCATGGCCGACCCGATGATCCCGAAGGCATGCCGGATCCCGGCCTTCTGGAGTGTTTTTACGAATGCTTCTTCCGTGGTCATTTTCATTGTTTCGTATTCCCCGTCTTTGAGATGTGTAGCTCTGGGCGGCGGCTCAGTCGCCAGGCGGTCTCACCGATGTCGGCATGACGCGCCGTGCAGGAATTGGCCGCTCCCGTTTCGCGTGGCTTACCGGATGGCGGGCGGATGGCAGGATCGCGCCATATCAAGCAGCGATCTTTGATCGCGACTATTTTGGCACCGTTCTCCGCATTCGGTGGTATTCCTCCCGTTTTGAAATTCAATTCCATTTTTATGAGAAGTCGGACGTGGTTTCAATCGCGGATATTCGATGTCGGCAACTACTTTGCGGGAATGGGGCGCTTTTCCGGCTTCAAGCGCGGCTGGCAAAGGGGATTCTGGTAGAATCCGGAACGCCGTGCACAGAGCGCGATCGTCAGCGCGCGCCGTAATAGGCGCCGACCGCATGCTCCGCTTCCGCGAAAAACAACCAGCGCTCGCAAAGCAGGCCCGCGAAATGCGAGACGAGGGCAAGAACCGGCAGGGCCGGGCTCGGGGCGAAAGTGAGGAAGATGAGCAGAAGCCCCGCCGGTACCACCGCACCGAAAAGAACAGCGAGCCGCCTGACCGCGCGGGCGCGTCTGCGTGCGACCTGGAAGACCATTTCGCGAAGCAGATAGTTCGAGCCTGTATGCGGCAGTTCGAACCGGCTCACGGTACCGATATTGCCGAGCCCGGTGGCCTGCTCAGGCGATGCGCCGGCACTCGCGCGGGTCGTTTTCATCGCGCGTTGCCACCATGCCGCCTTGACGATCCAGGCGAGGACCAGCGCGACCAGGGCGATGGCAGCGATCGGGGAACTGCGTCCCCCCTCGAGTACCGAGAGCGCTAGCGCGCCGCCGGCCGCCGCGAAGGCCAGGAAGACGGCCGGTGTGAGGGGCGTCGCCCAGCGCGGTACCGTGCGCAACTGCGTGTAGATCATCGACGTCGCGTACACCGTGATCGCGGAAAGCAGCGTGGCGACTATGCCGAGCGGAAGCACACGCGCACCGGTGAAGATCCAGATCAGTGCATAGGCCCCGAAGACGGCGGATGTCGCTGCGGCGAGCACGGCTTCGCGCGACAGCCATGAGGACCGCCATTGCGAAAAGGCACGCCAGGCCCGGTCAGGACGCCTCAGGTGCATCGCCGATGCGGACAGTCCGACTGTGACGAGAAGTCCCGCCACGAAGGCGTCCAGCCATGCGAACCACGTGCCTATCGGCCCGAAACCGAGGCCCGTCCAGGCGATCAGGCCAAACCCGGCGCCGGAAAGGGTGGTGAAAAGCAGAAGCGAGACAGCGGGATGCATGGCGGTCTACTCCAGCATTGCCAGGGCTTTGTCGACCCAGCCGAGCAGGCCGGACGGCTCCACGGTGGCCAGTTGCGCCAGATTGTCGGGTGCCGCGCCGTTGTCACAGCCGGTCTTCGGGCGGGGCGGAAGATATTTGTTCACCGGTTTCGTCGCCTGGTCCGGCATCAGGTCGTATCCGTCCCGTTCGGCCACCATTCTGGAGACCGCGCTATCCGGGTCGCCGAGATCGCCGAAATGACGCGCCTTGGCCGGGCATGTGCGAACACAGGCCGGCTCCCGGTCTTCTTCCGGAAGATTCTCATTGTAGATGCGGTCGACACACAGGGTGCATTTCTTCATCACCCCTTCGGCCATGTCCATTTCGCGCGCGCCATAGGGGCAGGCCCAGGCGCACAATCCGCAGCCCATGCACATGCTTTCGTCGACGAGCACGATTCCGTCCTCGCCGCGCTTGTAGCTCGCGCCGGTGGGGCAGACGGTGACGCAGGGCGCATCCTCGCAATGCAGGCAACTCCGGGGAAAATGCACCAGCTGCGCGGGCTGTCCCTCGGGTTTCACCTCGTAGGAGTGGATGCGGTTGAGCCACGTGCCTTCGGTTTGGCCGCCATAGGGATCCTGGTCCGAAAGCGGCGCGCCATATGCGCTCGTATTCCATTCCTTGCAGGCGACCGCACAGGCGTGGCAGCCGACACAGATATCGAGATCGATGACGAGGCCGAGCTTCTTTGCGCCGGGTTGGGGAAGGCTGGTCATGTCCATGCCTTTCCGTAGGCGAGGGCGTCCGGCCCCGTGCCGACCGGCGATTTCTGAGTACCCGTATCGGGTTGGCTGACATCGGGCGGCGTATCCGCTTTCTCGATGCGCACGCGAAGGTCGAACCACGCGGCCTGCCCGGTGATCGGGTCGGAATTCGACCAGCGCAGACCGTCGCCCTTCGGTGGCAGCAACTCATGGATCAGATGATTGAGCAGGAATCCGCGCTTCGCCTCCGGTGCGTCCGGTTGCAAGGCCCACGCGCCCTTGCGCTTGCCGATCGCGTTCCATGTCCAGAGCGTCTTTCCGTTGACCGCAGCCATGCGCCGTATCGGCACGCAGATACGCCCGTGATGCGAAATCACCCAGGCCCAGTCGCCGTCCGCAAGGCCGGCGGCATCGGCCACGCTTTCGGGCACGTAGAGCGGGTTTTCGCCATGAATCTGGCGCAGCCAGACGTTCTGCGAACCCCAGCTGTGATACATCGCGGCCGGGCGTTGCGTGATCGCGTGCAACGGAAATTCATCGGTATCGAGCGCTGCTTCTTCTAGCGGCGCGTACCACTGCGGCAGCGGCGTGAAGCAGGTCGCGATCCGTTCGCGCGCATGCTCCGGCGGCTGCCTGTCGCCAAAACCCTCCGCCGCCAGCCGGAATTTCTGCAACGGTTCGCTGTAGAGCTGGAAGAGATATGGCGCGGGCTTGTCATACAGGCCCATTTCAACGGCCCAGTCCTGGTAGGCGGCGTTCCAAGGTTTAAAGAACTGCGCTTCCTCCGGAATATGCGTCTCGAAGAAACCGCCGTTTTCACGGTAGCGATCGACCTGTTCCGGATTGGCAGGGCCGCGCCCGTGGCTGTCGCCGTTTTCGCGCCATCCGGCGAGCGGCCCAACACCCGGCCGGCGCTCGTGATTGGCGATATAGTCGGCATAGTCGCGATATGTCGCGGTGCCGTCCTCGGTAACGAAGCCCGGGAGGCCCAGCCGCGCACCGAGGTCGATCAGCGCGCTCTGAAAGCCGCGCACATCGCGGTCCGGTTCGATCACCGGCCAGCGGATCGCGTCGGCGAGGCTGTCCGGTTCGGAGATCGGCCGGTCGAGCAGGCTGATGCAGTCGTGGCGTTCCAGATAGGTCGTATCCGGAAGGACGAGGTCCGCGAAGGCGACGGTCTCGGAGGAATAGGCGTCCGAATAGATGATCTTCGGGATCACGTACTCGCCATTCTCGTCCGTGCGCGTCAGCATCTCCATGACGCCGCCGGTATTCATGGACGAATTCCACGCCATGTTCGCCATGTAGAGGAACAGGACATCGACCGGATAGGGATCGGCTTCGACCGCGTTGGAGATCACCATGTGCATCAGGCCGTGGGCGGCCAGCGGCGCGTCCCAGGAATAGGCCTTGTCAATGCGCAGCGCTTGGTTTTCCTTGTCGATCAGCAGGTCTTCCGGACCGAGCACGTAGCCCAGATGCGGCCCGTCCAGCGGCGAGTCCGGTTTGCAGCCCGCATGCGGCTTGGGGTGCGCCTCGACGGGCTTGGGGTAGGGCGGTTTGAACCGGAATCCCCCCGGGCATTCGACGGAGCCGAGCAATATCTGCAACAGATGGATCGCGCGGCAGGTCTGGAAGCCGTTGGAATGGGCCGATATGCCTCGCATGGCATGGAAACTGACCGGCCGCCCGATCATCGTCTCGTGCCGGCGCCCGAGCCAGTCGGTCCATGGCTGCTCGACGACGATCTCCTCCTCGAAGGCGGTGCGGGCCAGTTCGGCGGCCAACCGGCGGATCGTCCCCGCTTCGATGCCACACCGCTCGGCCACCCGATCGGGCGCGTTCGACGGATCGAGATAGGTCTCCGCCATGATCCGGAACACCGGTCGCGCCTTGCGGCCGTCGGGCAGTTCCACCTCGGTGTCGAATTCCGGGACCAAATCGACGTCGTCGCTCGGTCGAACAGTCCGGCTCTTGCGGTCGAAGATGAGCGTGCGCCCTTCCTCGTCTCGCGCGAAAAGGCCGTTTTCCGCCGTTCCGGGCGCATCGATGACCAGCCATCCCGCATTGGTGTAGCGGGCGAGATAGGCGATATCGACCGATCCGGTGCGCAGCAGCTCGTGGATCAAGGCAATGACGAAAAGCCCATCCGTTCCCGGCGTGATGCCGACCCATTCGTCCGCCACGGCATTATACCCCGTGCGAACAGGGTTGACGCCAACGATCTTGACGCCGCGCTCTTTCAGCCGGCTGAGGCCGAGCTTGATCGGATTGGAGTCATGGTCCTCGGCAACGCCGAAGATCATGAACATCTTCGTGCGTTCCCAGTCCGGCGTGCCAAATTCCCAGAACGCGCCGCCCATCGTATAGATGCCGGCCGCAGCCATGTTGACCGAACAGAAGCCGCCATGAGCCGCATAGTTTGGCGTGCCGAACTGCTGCGCCCACCATGACGTGAGCGACTGCGACTGATCACGACCGGTGAAGAAGGCCAGTCGCTTCGGATCCCTGCTTCGAACCTCGCCCAGCCATTTGGTCGCGATCGACAGCGCTTCGTCCCAGGAAATCTCCTTGAACTCGCCCGATCCGCGCGGGCCGGTCCGCAGCAGAGGCTTCCGCAGCCGTGCGGGGGAGTAATGCTGCATGATCCCCGCCGAGCCCTTGGCGCAAAGCACGCCGCGATTCTTCGGATGATCGCGATTTCCCTGGATGTAGCTCACCTTTTTGGTGCCATCCGCGTCCTTGCGCAGGAAAACATCGATACCGCACCGGCAGGCACACATGTAGCATGTGGTTTTCGCGATCTCGTCGGCAACTTTCGGCGAGGGATCGACACGGGCTGTAGACGGGGCCGGTTGCTGCCCGGATGGTTCGTCCAGACTCATGGACGATGCTGCCCGTTCTTGTCCGTTCGATCTGCGGGGCGGCCGCGCATGTAATGTAGCTCCGGTCGATACCGGTTTCTCATCGTGAGGGACGACCATGCTCTGCCGAACCAAAGTCCAAGGCGCACGAATAAACCCGATTTCCCCTTCTTTTTCGACACGTTGAGAACCTTTCCTGAATCAGGATGGCGGCTTCTATTTCATTGAACAAGCGAATAATTTTGGTAGGTTCAATCGAAGAAAGTGATTGATTGCGAGAGAACGGATGACACTCGATCAACTCAGAGTCTTTGTGGCGGTCGCGGAACGATCCCATGTGACGCGCGCGGCACGGGCGATCGGGATGACGCAATCGGCGACATCGGCCGCGATTTCATCGCTGGAGCGCCAATCGGGGGTGCGGCTCTTCAATCGGGTTGGCCGCGGAATTGAACTGACGGAAGCAGGCCGGCGTTTCCTGCCGGAAGCGCGGAAAGTCCTGGAACGCGCCAAGATCGCCGGTGCCGTACTCGAACAGGCTTCGGGCATTGCACGGGGAACTGTTTCCGTCGGCGCCAGCCAGACCATCGCCAATCACTGGCTTCCGAGGCGGCTCGCCACCTATCACGAGGCCTATCCCGGCATTCGCCTCGACATCACCATCGGGAACACTCAGGGCATCGAGAATGCGGTCATGGCCGGTCGCGTGGATATCGGCCTTGTCGAGGGGCCGACTGGCCATGGTGTATTGATCCGCCAGGTCATCGACACTGACCGACCGATGCTTGTCGTTTCATCAAGCTCATCCGCGCAGATCGCACCGGGCGGACGAATGGACATGACGAGCCTGCCCTGGGTGATTCGCGAGGAGGGGTCGGGAACGCGTCATGTGCTGGAGGAACTGTGCGAGCGGATGGGCGTGCGTTTCGACGCCTTGCGCATCGTGCTCGTCCTGCCGAGCAACGAGGCGGTGCGCGAGGCCGTGGAGGCCGGCGCGGGCGTGACGATCATATCCGAACAGGTGGCCGCAGCATCGATCGAGGCAGGGCGGCTGCGCGCCGTTCCCGTCGATCTGCCGGAACGCGAATTCGCCCTGATCCGACATTCCGAACGGGCGCTGACGCCTGCGCAGCGCGCATTGATCGATGCGCTGTCCGGACGCTGACGGCGTGTCGCCGAGCACGTGCCGCTACATCGCGTCCCTGAGAAGCTGAAGGTAATCCTCGGCCCCGGCCGGTCGCGGATTTGTCGCCGAGAGGTGGTCGCCCGCGGCTTTCTCGGCAATGCCCGGCAGCAGGGCAGGGTCCACGCCGAGTTCGCTCAGCGTCGCAGGCAGGCCGATCGAGGAAATGAAGTCGCGCATCCAGTCATGCGCCTCGATCTCTGGCGGCATTCCCGTCGCGGTTCGGATGCGCGCGATCTCTCCGGCTGCATGGTCCTTGTTGAAGCGAAGAATATGCGGAAGCAAGACGCCGATCAGTGTGCCGTGATGCAGGTGCAATTCACCAAGCGGTGTCGCCATGGCATGCGCGCCGCCGAGCGATTTTTGCAGGCACATTCCGCCTTCCAGCGCCGCCATCATCATTTCCCAGCGGGCCTCACGGTTCGATCCGTCCTCGACAGCCACCGGCAGCCATTTCGCGGCCCGGGCGATACAATCCAGCGCGATCGCGGCAGCCGGCGGATTGACCATCGTGCTCATCGTCGTCTCGATGCCGTGGCTGAGTGCGTCGATCCCCGTCGCGGCGGTCAGGCGAGGCGGCAGGCTGAGCGTGAGTTCGGGATCGCAGATCACGGTATCGGCGACCATGTTGAGATTCACGACCGCCATCTTGCGCCCGTCCAGCAGGCTCATCACGCAGGCGCGCCCGACCTCCGCTCCGGTGCCTGCCGCCGTGGGAATGGCGATTTGCGGCGAGACCTTGCCGATCGCCCCCGATCCGCCCGTCTTGACGTCGTAATCCGCCAGCTTGCCGCCATGGCTGCTTATCAGCGCGATGGCTTTCGCCAGATCGATCGCCGATCCTCCACCCAGCGCGATGACGCCGTCGCAACCCATGTCGGCCCAGATATCGAGGCATTCCAGCAACGACGCCTCGGTGGGATTTTCACTTGTGCCGTCATAGACCACAGGCGTGAACGGTGCGGCCGCCGCCAGCGCCTTTTCAAGAATTCCGGCGTTTGCGACACCCTTGTCCGTCACCAGCAAGGACCGCTTCAGACCGAGACGACCGATCTCTTCGCCCAGGCAGGAGATTGCGCCGAAATCGAACGGGATTCGCGACAGGTACTGGATCAGTGGCATCAGTTCTCTGCCTCGTAATAGACATGCTTGGTTTCGAGGAAGTCGTTCATCGCCTCGATCCCGTGCAGCCGTCCGACGCCGCTTTCGCGGTAACCGCCGGTCTCCACTTCGGCGAGCAGCCGGTTGTGACTGTTCAGCCAGACGGTGCCGAATTTCAGTTTGCGGCTCATCCGCATCGCGCGTTTCAATTGGTTTGTGTAGACGGATGCCGCGAGCCCGTAGCGGGTTGCATTCGCTTTGTGGAGCGCATCCGCCTCGTCGGAAAACCGTTCGAAAGACACGATTGGGCCGAACAATTCATCCTGCACGAGGTCGCTCGAAATGTCGTCGATCTCGAACATCGTCGGCGTGACATAGCATCCCTGTGCGAGGTCGCCCTTCGGCGCTTCGCCGCGGACCACCATGTTCGCCTCGACGCCCGCGCGTTCGATGATGCCGAGGATGCGCTCCTGGTTCGGTCGGTCGATCAGCGGTCCGAGTTCGACACCATCGGTCATCGGGTCGCCGGTTCTTACCTTCTCATAGGCCGCTACCATGCGGTCCTTCATGGTGTCGTACACACTGTCCTGCACCAGGATCCTGCTGACGCAGGTGCACATCTGCCCGTTCAGCGCCAGTGAGCCGCGCTTGATCTCGGCAACGGCTGTGTCGAGATCTGCATCGTCGAAGACGATCGCCGGGGCCTTGCCGCCGAGTTCCAGCGAAACGTGCTTCACGGTGTCTGCGGCATTGGCCATGATGATCTTGCCGGTTCGCGACGAGCCCGTGAACGAGATGACGTCGATCTCGGGATGCGTCGAAAGTACGGTGCCGACCTCGGTTCCGTATTCGTTGACCGAATTGACGACGCCCTTGGGCAGGGCGTCGAGCGCGGCGAAACACTCCATCACGGCGGCATTTGTGAAAGGGGTCTGCGGCGCCGGCTTGATAACAACGGTGCACCCCGCGGCGAGTGCCGGCGCGATGGAGCGCACCAGAAGCGTCACCGGCGCATTCCAGGGCACGATCACCGAGACAACACCGGACGGTTCGCGCGTCATCAGCGACATCTTGCCGGGACCGCTCTCATAGGTGCGTCCGAAGACATTGCGCGCAACGCCGGCATAATATCGGGCTTCGCCGAAACCCGCTGCGACCTCGTGCTTGGCCTGGGTGAGCACCTTGCCGTTTTCTGTCGCCATCAAGGTGGCGATCCTGTCCTTGTCCGCCTCCAGCCTGTCTGCGAAATCGAGCAGCACCTGTGCTCGCAGCCTTGGATTGCTGGCCCATTCCGACGTTTCGAAGGCGTCACGCGCCGCGGTCACGGCCTGTTCGGCAAGCGAAACCGATCCGTTCGGCACTGATCCGATCACGTCTCCGGTCGCCGGATTGATGCTGTCGCAGAATCCGTTCGGCGCATCCGCCAACCATTCCCCATTGATGTAATGATGAGCTTTATTCGCCGACATGCGTCCCCTCCGAATGCAACGTACAGGCGTGACAGGTAGCGCGGACACGTCTCGATGCAAAGCGCTGATATGGGCGCGTGTGGTTGTGTCCGCGCCGGGGCTTGTCTGCGAAGCTGTTCCTTGAGTAGACCAAGAGCCTTTCCAATCGGACGATTACCAGTCGTTCGGATCCCGAGGACCGTTTCCGATGATCGATTACGTGCTCCTGGCCATAACGCTGGGCAGTTTCGTCGCCTCTTTCGTGAATGGGGCCTTCGCGACCGGCGGCGTCTACATCATGCTTCTGGTCAGCGTCTGGGTGTTGCCCCTATCGGCGGCTGTGCCGCTCCAGTCCGCTTTCGCGGCCGGGTCTCTTGCCGCGCGCATCGGATATTTCTGGCACCATATCCAGTGGCGCATCGTCGGTGTCTTCGTCTTCGGCTGCCTTTTTGGCGTCTATCTCGGCACGCGAACCTTCGCCAGCCTGCCGGAAGCCACGATCTCGATGCTGCTCGGCTGCCTCCTGCTGGTGCTCATCTGGATGCCGACAGGAAATCTGAAGCTGCGCTTAAAGCACCCGTTCTTCTTCGTCGGCATCGCGCACAGCTATCTTGGCGCGCTTTTCGGGGTCGGCGGCGTGCTGCAGCCGGTCATGCTGCGCACGAATCTCGTGAAACTCCAGATCACCGGCACGCTGGCGGCATGCCTGATCTCTCTGGATGTGATGAAGGTCGCCGGCTATGTCAGTCTTGGCTTCAGCTATTTCGACTATGTTCCGCATATCGTGCTCGCGACGATTGCGGGTTTCGCGGGAACCTGGGCCGGCAAGCGGGTGACGCACCACGTTTCCGAAGAGCTGTTCCGGAAACTGTTCCGTATCCTGGTGTCGCTGATTGCGCTGCGTCTGATCTACAAGGGTTGGGTCATGTAGCTGCCGGCGGGGGAAAGGGCTACGTACGGGCGATTGCGGTCGCCAACGCGTCAGCGTCCGCCGGCCCTGTTCCGCAAGCGGCGATATAGCGGTCCGGTCGCAAAAGGATCAGATCCGCTTCCCATTCGCGGGTTTCCTCGGTCGCCGGCATTTCGACCACGTCGAGTGGAATGCCGAGCTCGTCGGCACGCGACCGGAAGGCGGCAACCGCTTCCGGGTGGCTGCCGACGGTCACGAGATTGAAATGCGAGCCGAGGCGCTCCGTGACGTCGCCCTTCGGCGACAGGAGATATCCCGGCCGCGCGGTATGGCTATGTTGGCCGACCGCGCTCGTCTTTCCGGAGCCGCCGGTCACGATGGAGGAGCCGGCATAATTCGGGCAGTATTGTTCGACGTCACGCTTCGTAAGTTCCGCGCGCTCGGCCCACGCTTTCTCGAAAGCGACCTTGTCCTTTTCGGGACTGTATTCGGCGACGAACGCGCGGTCGCTCTCGATCATCTGCGCGATGAAGTCGTCGGCGGTGGAATCGAAGACCGGCTGACGTTCCCGGGAATAGCTGTCCAGAAGTGCATCGCTGCCCCATCCGCGTAGCGACGCTTCCAGCTTCCAGGCGAGATTGCGAATGTCTTCGTAGCCATTGTTCACGCCATAGCCGCCATAGGGCGGATGGCTGTGCGCGGCGTCTCCGGCGATGAATATCCGGCCATTGCGGTAGTGGTCGGCTATGGCGATACGGAGATCCCAGAATCCGAGATACTCCGTCTCGAACTCGATTTCACGGCCGACCGCTTGCGCGAGGTGGTAGGAGAGGTCGAGCGTTTCCTCCGTCGAATCCTCCGGCACCGGCGTGTGAAAGAACCACCGACCGAGATCGACGCTGCCGAAGAACTGCCAATAGCCTTCCTTGTCGGGGCTGAGCGCGTTGAAATAGGACTTTCCGGGAAAGCGTTCGAGGATGGAAAGCAGGTCGTCGGAACGGAACACGGCGAGCACCATTCTGCGGTAGTTCGACCTCACGGATTGGGTCAAACCGGCGCTTTCGCGTACCATCGAGCGGGCGCCGTCGCAGCCGACGGCGTAGAGGGCGCTGATCGGCCGCGTTGTGCCGGTGTTGTCTGTGACATCGAGACGAACGCCGTCCTGCGTCTGCTCGACCCGTTCGACCCTGTGATTGAAATGAACTGTTACAGTGTCGAGCTCCGCTGCGCGCTCGCGCAGCACCGCCTCCTGATCATATTGCGGGATCCGCAAGTTCGAGGCCGCATAATACTGCTGTACGTCGCTTCGCACGAGCCAGTCATAGTGATAATCTCCGAGAAGGGAGCCATAGGCGGTTGCGCCGCCGCTGCCGTGTTTCGGTGGCAGTTTGATCGTGCTCTTGATCCGTTCGAATATCCCCCATGCCTGAAAGTGTTCGCCGGTGCGCTGTGTGAGATTCTGGCCCTTGGGGATCGGCTGAATGGTTTCGTATTTCTCGAAGAGGACGACGTTGATGCCGCGCTGGCCGAGATCGATGGCTAGTCCGAGACCTACCGGACCGCCGCCGACGATCGCCACTTCCGCCGTTTCCATTCTTCCCCTCCCAGGATTGTCGGTCACGCATCAATAGTTGCAAGTCGGTATTGTGAACAAGGTTTTCTTCCCCGCCCTGGAAGCCGGGCGCCGCACATATGGATGTGCCGCCCCGTTCGGGGCATTTCGCAATTGCGCGCATGGCAATATGAGAAGAAAGATTGGTGAGACGATCGGTACGCGAGGATTTCGTGCGCAAGGATGCGATGAATGACGATTGACGATGCCGGGACTGGTCCGCGGCTGGCGCCGGCGCTGATCGTCACGGTGGCGGCCGCGGCGGCGCTGGTTCTGGCGGCGATTGCGACCTTTGTCGCCGTCGATCAGCCCTGGCTCGGTCTGACCCTGAAGGCTCCGCAATCCGGCCCGGGCCTGGAAGTTGCCGACGTGTCGCCGGGGGGGCCTGCGACTCATCTGTCTCGCGGCGCAATAATCGTTCGGATCACCGGCGCCGAAGGCGGGACGATCGCCCTCAAGGCAAGCGAGCCGGGCGGCGGCATCATGATGCTCGAAGCCGGCGACATTGCCGAGGAGCCGGACGGCGTGGCCAGCTACGAAGCGTTGGACCGCTTCTTCGAACGCCAGGGCCGGATCGCCGACATTATGCGTTCTGGCCGTGTCCTCATGACGCTCCGCGATGGCACGCGAACGGCCATCGTTCCGGCGCAAAGGCGCCCGCTTTCGATGCTGTCGGCGGATTACTGGCTGCAGATCTCGGTCGGCTTTGCAGGCTTGGTGATCGGTATCGCGGTCTGGGCGCTTCGGCCTTACCTGGCGGGTGCTCGCATGCTCGGCATCAGCAGCGTGGCGCTCGTGATTTCGACATATCCGTCGGCGATCTACCTGACCCGTGAACTGGCGCTGCCGGAACCGCTCTTCCGGCTTCTGAATACGGTCAATCCGTTCGGTTCCATGGCCTATGTCGCCGCATTGTGCATCCTGTTCCTCGTCTATCCCCGAAAGATCGTTCCGGCTGTTGTTCCGATCGTGATCGCATGTGGGACCGCGGCATGGTGGCTGCTGGATATTCTGCACCTGTTTTCCGGTCCCGATATAGGGCGATACCTGCCCGTCAGCGCGCTCGCCGTCGCCTCGTTTGTCACGGCCGGCGTTCAATATTGGCGCGCTGGCGACGATCCCCGGATTCGCGCCGGGCTGCGCTGGTTCGCTCTGTCGCTGGCGGTTGCGACCGGTATCTTTGTGATCTTCTATTCCATGCCGATCCTGACCGGAAAACCGAGCTTCGCGCCGGAGGCTTTTGCCTACACCCTGGCGCTGATCGTCTATGCGGGATTGGCGCTATCCATACTCCAATACCGGCTTTTCGATCTCGATCGATGGACGTTCCGCATCCTGTCCTATGTAGCAGGAGCGCTGGCCTTCGTGGCATTCGACCTGTTTCTCGTCACGACCATCGCGCTCGACTACCTGCCTGCTTTCGGACTGGCGCTCGCGATGATTGCCTTGCTTTACCTGCCGCTTCGCGATGCGCTTGCCCGTCAGCTCACGCCACCGGAACCGAACCGAACCCGTTTCTTCGAGAAGGTGGTCGATATCGCGCTGACACCGGATCGCGATATCCGAAACGACCGCTGGACAGGGCTCCTGCGTCAGGCGTTCGACCCGCTTTCCGTCGAACCGACCGGGGAATGCGCGGAGCCGGTGATTGCCGAGAACGGCCTTTTCCTGCGCGTGCCCGGGTATGGTGTGGTCGCGCCCGTGAGGGTCGGTTACGCACGAGGTGGACGGTGCCTGTTCTCCGGGCGCGACACGGAACTCGCGGACGAACTTCTGCAGATGCTTACTCATGCCTATGAAAGCCGGCTCGCCCAGGAAAAGGGCGCGGCCGAGGAACGCGCGCGCATCGCCCGTGACGCCCATGACAATATCGGCGCGAAGCTCCTGAGTGCGCTGCATGGGAGCGAGCCGAAACGCAAGGATGCGATGATCCGCGAGGCGATCTCCGATCTGCGCGACATCATCAACTCGTCGGCCGGCGCACCGAGAACGGCCGAGGATATGCTCGCCGAACTTCGTCGCGAGACCGCGGATCGTCTCTCGGCGGCAGGGTTGAGTCTGGACTGGCGGCTGGAGGAGGGCGAGTTCGCGGAACTGCCGAACTCCACGGTTCAGTCGATCCGCTCGATTGTCCGCGAGTCGGTGAGCAACATCATCCGCCACGCCGGCGCGTCATGTGCGACAGTCACGATCTCCTTTTGCAACGGCACGGCGCAAATCGAGGTCACCGACGACGGCAAAGGCTTCGACCGGGCTTTGGCGACGACAGGCGTCGGGCTATCCGGCATGGAAACGCGGGTACGTACTTTGCTGGGCGAGTATGGGCTGGACACTGGCCCCTCGGGCACAACTGTCCGGGTCGCGCTCCCGATTGCGATGCCCGACGTGTCCACATAAGCCTAAGATAGCGCCGGCATCCGTCACCCGTCACCGTCTTTTGCCTGCGCGCGCAAGCCGAGCCGCGTCGCGTGCCAGGACGCTTCGGCCCGCGATGAAATGCCGAGCTTGCGATAGATTTCCTTGATATAGCCGGCGACTGTGTTCTCGGCGATATCGAGTTCGGCCGCCACCTCCGCGTTGCGCAAGCCGCGCGCGATGAGCGCCAGCACGTCGGTCTCCCGGCGGGTAAGCTGGACCTCGTCGATCACCGGGCCGGTATCGCGGAAGTGGTTCATGATCCGGCGGGCTATGACCGGCGACAGGGCGGGTATGCCGTGGCTGATCTGGCCAAGCTGGTGGATCAGCACCGCTTCGTCCTGGTCCTTGAGCAGGTAGCCTTCCGCGCCCTGCGAGAGTGCGGCGACGACATTGGCGTCATCACCCATGACCGTCGTGATCACGCAGACGGTTTGAGGGCTCCGAGACCGCAGGAGCCGCAACAATTCGAGCCCGGAACCGTCAGGCAGGCGCAGGTCGATGAGCGCCAGATCCGGCGCGTCATTCGCCGCGGCTAGTCCGGCGCGCAGATTGTCCGCTTCGACGACGCTTGCGTCGGGAAATGCCGCGCAGGCGATCTGAGAAAGCCATCGCCGTGTCTCCGCGACGTCTTCAAGTATCAGTATTCGTTTCAAGCCTGGCCACCGGAAATCTGACGGGGGTTTTCTCCGCCCCCGAAGTCGGCATCAAGTAAACGCACACCGACACGCAGTGTCACCCCCTGTTCGCGGGGATTGCCGCGACATATTCCCGGTTGCGGGTCTACGCCGGATGACAATCGGCGGGGTGCGGCGCGCGCCCCAGCGTCGCATCGGGATTCCAGGGATTTCATCTGCGGGTCGAGTCGGCTATGGCACGCAAGCAGGTGCCCGGCGAGCGGACACCGGCGTTCCAGCGGAGCCGGCGGCCTGCATGAAACTCTCCTTTGTGATTCCTGCCTTCAACGAACAGGACTTCATCGGCCCGTGCCTCGAAAGCGTTATGCGCGAACTCGCGGCGGTTGAATGCGAGGCCGAAGTCATCGTCGTCAACAATGCTTCCACCGATGACACGCGCGAACGTGCCTTGGCCGTGCCGGGGGTCAAGGTTGTCGACGAGCCCAGGAAAGGTATCGTCCGGGCGCGTCAGGCGGGCTATGTCGCGGCAAGAGGCGAATTGATCGCCAACATCGATTCCGACACGCGTCTGCCCGAGGGGTGGATAAAGACCGTGCTGCGCGAGTTCGAACGCGATCCCGATCTCGCCGCATTGTCTGGTCCGCTGATCTATTACGACATGTCCCGCATCGGCCGCCTTATGGTGCGGGCATTCTATGCTGTCGGGTATCTCGTTTACCTTGTCATGCATCACGTTCTGCATGCCGGTGCGATGATTCAGGGCGGCAATTTCATCGTCCGGCGCGCGGTCTTGGACAAGATCGGCGGCTACGACACGACGATTGAGTTCTATGGCGAAGACACCGACGTTGCCCGTCGGGTGAGCCGGGAAGGGCGGATCAAATGGACATTCCGCCTGCCGATCTATTCTTCCGCGCGCCGCATGAAGGGCGAGGGACTTGTAACTGTCGGACTTCGCTATGCGATCAACTACGTCTGGGTCGCCGTTCGCGGCCGGCCCTTCACGAAGGATTACAAGGATATCCGTCCGGAGTGATCTCGGAGACGATCGCCGGTTACGTAAAAAAATCGAGGATGGCTCTGCGCATTTCCGGCGTTTCGACATGCCCGGTTTCGGGTGACACGAGAACGGTCAACCGATCGCTTGCGCGGACCCTTTCATAAGCATCGCGCACGGTTTCGACCGCGGGCCGCAGGCCTGCGGGCGGTGTCAGCGGGTCTGTCCCGCCCGCGCCGATGAACTGAGGTCTCGGGGCAATCATCGCGGCGACATGGCCCATGTCGCAACGGGCGAGCAACCCGGGCACGGTCATATAGGGGCCGTGCAGGTCGTGCGTACCCGCCTCTATCAGCCCGGCGATGTTGGAGAAGGCGCAGAGATGCGCCGTCCGCTCGATACGGGCGTCGAGCGCTGCAAGCCAGTAAGCATGCGTGGCGCCCATGGAAATGCCGAATGTGGCGATCCGCCCGGCATCGATGTCCGGCCGTTCGGTGAGATAATCCAGAGCTGCGGACAGGTCCGCGAGCATCAGGCCGAACAGTGTCCGTCCTTTCCAATGCGCGGCCTTCGCCAGCGCGCTCTCGCTACCCTCTGTCTGCCGATCGCCGAAACCGGGCATGTCGATGCAGAAAACGGTATAGCCTCTGTGGGCGAGCAACGGGCCATAGGCTCCGCCGGGCAGGGCAGTGCGGCCTTCCCGCAATTCGCGCCTGCCGATGTCGTGACGATTGCCATGCGCGTGGCAGTAGAGAATCGCAGGGTGGGGACCGGGGCCCGAAGGCCGGAACATTGTCCCCGAAACCGGGCCGCCTGCCGTTTCCAAGCGGATTTCCTCTTCGATACGGCCGTCCTGCGCCGTGCTGTCGGTGACGGTTCCGCTGCGGCAGCGCTCCGGTCCTTCAGGAATGCCGAGAAGCATCCACAATTGCGACACGTCGATGACCGGTTTTAACGTTGATGCTTGCATTCGAGGGATTCCGCGATAAGCTGGTATACTAGTACTTCGGCACTTTCGGAGGAGCAATTGCCGAGTTTCTCTTTTTGCGCATTCCCGGCGCCGTCCGGGCGCGTGGCGGGCCATTCATGCCCCGCCTGAGCGCTGAAGCCGAACGGTTCGATCCGGGTCCCGCACTTGACGATATCGAGATCGATCGGTCGCGCTCCATCGCGCCCCAGATTTACGACGCCCTGCGTGCCCGTATCGTTGACAATCGCCTTCCGCCCGGCGCGGCGCTGAGCGAGAGCGAAATCGCGCGTTTCTGCGATATTTCGCGGACGCCGCTGCGTGCCGCACTCCAGCAATTGTCCGGCGAAGGGCTGATCATCGTGCGTCCGCAGGTGGGATCCGTCGTGGCGCCTCACAACGAGGCGCGTTTGCGGGAGTCGGTGTTCATCCGATGCGCGATCGAGGAGGCGGTCGCGCGCAAGCTGGCCGAGACCGGCCTCGACGAAGACGAACTCGCGCCGATTCTCGAGGCGCAGCGGCGGGCCGGGGAACGCGACGACTACATGGCCTTCTTCCGCCATGACGAGCAGTTCCACGAGGCGCTTGCCCGGATGGCTGGTGTGCCAAATTCGTGGCATCTCGTGCAATCGGTCAAGGCGCATGTCGACCGCCGGCGGCTGAAGCTGATGTCGTCGATCAAGGGCCGGTCGATGCAGGCCTATCGCGATCATGTTGCCCTTCTGGAACGGATTCGCGCCGGCGATCCGGAAGGCGCTGCAGCTGTTATCCGCGCGCATGTCGACTCCGTTTTCGAAACCGGGGAGGTGAACGGAAAAAATCATGAATGAACGCATGTCGAGCCTTGCTCGGCATTTGTTAGTGTACTAGTATACAAGTTACAAAGGGAGGAAATGCAATGACACATCGACTGAACAAGACGCTCCTTCTCGGTGTTGCGGCGCTCGGCCTGATGGCCGGCAACGCGCTTGCCGAAACCGAGCTGCGCATGACCTGGTACAATGACGGCAACGAGGGCGAGGTCATGCGTGACCTGCTCGACCGTTTCGAGGAAGCCAATCCGGATATCAAGGTGGTTCTGGATATCGTGCCTTATGCCGCCGTTCGCGACGGTATCGGCGTGCAGCTCGCCGCGGGCGAGGGGCCGGACATGGCTCGCGTAACCGATCTTGGCGGCCTGTCGCAATACTATCTGGACCTGACGCCATATCTCTCGGATGCCGATTACTGGCGCACGAATTTCGGACCGTTCCTGAAGTGGCTCGCGCCTGACAGCGACGCGATTTCCGGCTTCATGACGCAGCTCACGGTGACCGGACCTTACGTCAACAAGACATTGTTCGAGCAGGCCGGCGTCGATATGCCGGGCGAGGGAGCAACCTGGGATGACTGGGCGGCCGCGTCGAAGGAAGTCGCGGACAAGCTCGATATTCCGATCCCGATGGCCTGGGACCGTTCCGGCCACCGCGTTGCGGGACCGGCGATTTCGATGGGCGCCAAGATGTTCGACGAGAACGGCGAGCCTGCCCTGGTCGATGATGGTCTGAAAATGATGGCCACGAAGCTCTACGACTGGCACCAGGACGGCACGATGGCCAAGGAGCTCTGGGGCTCGGTCTCCGGGTCGCAATATCTGGGCGCCAACGAGGACTTCGCCAACGCCAATGTCGTCCTCTACATGTCCGGCTCCTGGCAGATTCCGCAATTCGCCGAAACGATCGGCGACGCATTCGACTGGTGGGCGGTCCCCGCGCCATGCGGTCCGGCGGCTTGCACCGGCATGCCTGGCGGCGCGGCACTCGTCGCGATCAAGGACACGGAACATCCCGAAGAGGTCGCGATGGTGATGGATTACCTCGCTCAGGAGGAAAACCTTGCCGAGTTCTACAGCCGCACCCTGTTCATTCCGGGCCATCTCGGACTGGCGGAAAAGGGCATCGACTTCGACACCGATGATGAACGCGCCAAGCATGCTCTGAGCACTTTCGCGGGCGCTGTCCCGTCGATCTCTCCGATCGCGTTCGAAACCCAGGGTTATCCCTACAACTACGTCATGTTCGGCGCGCTCATCTCGCGTCTGGGTGAGGCTATCGTCGGCGAACTGACGCTCGACCAGGCTTTCGAGCGCATGACGCAGGATGTCGAGCAGCAGATCGCCGAGAAGAAGCGCGGCGGCTGATCGCTTTCGAGGCAACTGACAAATCCCCGGGCGCGGTTCCTCCGCGCCCGGCTACTCTCCAACCCATCGGCGTGACGCGGACCCATGGCGCTTGACGAAACGATAAAGCCCGAGGCCGAAACCGGCACGTCCCGGCTTAACGCGATTGCCGCGTGGCCGGTGCGTGTGCTTTTCGGCATTCTCGACGTACCGTTTCGCGCCCTGCAGCGCCTGCTCGGCATCGGCTCGATGCCCTATTTCTTCATCCTGCCGAATCTGGCCTTTTTCGGCCTTTTCGTCGTCGTTCCGCTGTTCATCAATTTCGCCTATTCGGTCACCGGCGGCACCAATCTCTTCATGGAAAATCGGCCCTATGTCGGTGGGGAGCAATATGGCTTCCTGTTCGATTGCGGCAATTACCTGGACCCATCGACCTGTCGCGAAGACCGTTTCTGGCGCGGCGTCTACAACACCTTCACATTCGTCTTCTTCCAGGTCAGCCTGATGGTGCTTTTCTCGCTCGTCACGGCGCTTATCCTGAACCGGGAAATTCGTGGCCGAGGCTTTTTCCGCGCGGCCTTCTTCTTTCCGGTGCTGCTTTCGCCGGTCGTCGTCGCCCTGATCTGGAAGTGGATCCTGCTGCGCGACGGCGTACTGAACGCCTTCCTCGTCTCGATGGGCCTCGACCCGATCCTGTTCTTCGTCTCGCCGGCCTGGGCGATGTTCTGGGCGATTTTCGTCTCCGTGTGGGCGCATATGGGCTTCTACACGCTGATCCTACTCGCCGGTTTGCAGGCGATTCCTCCCGATCTCTACGAGGCCGCCGAGATGGACGGAACGAAGCGCGAAAGGGTGTTCTTCCGCATCACGCTACCGTTGCTGTGGCCGAACATGCTGGTCGTCATCGTGCTGGCGTTGATCAAGGCGGTGCAGATCTTCGACGAGGTCTTCGTGCTGACCGGAGGCGGGCCGGGCACTGCCACGCAATTCGTCGTCCAGTACATCTACACGACCGGCTTCGCCAACCAGATCCAGAACTTCGGTCTGGCCGCCGCCGCCTCAGTTGTGCTCGGCGTGGTGCTCTTCGTACTGACCCTGCTGCAACTCGCCGCCTCGCGGCGAAAGGACGAGGGCTGACATGGCCGGGACGAGTACAATGAACGACCGCTCGGTCACACGGTTCCTGACGGCGCGTCGTGGCGGCGCGTCGATGCACTGGACGGATATCTTCTCCTATATCTATCTCGCGCTCGGCGTGGCGTTGATGTTCGGGCCGGTGGTCTGGCTGGCATTGTCGTCCTTCAAGACGCCGGCCGGCCTGCAGGAATTCCCGCCGACCCTCCTGCCGCTCGGACAGATCGAGCGCCAGGTGGAGGGCTATGACGATCCGCTGCCGATGTTCGAGGTGACGATGGAGGACGGCTCCGTGCGCGAACTCGCGCAGGTGCGCCGTATCGGCATCATCGCGCAGATGGTCGATCCGGACGATCCCGGCGAGACGATCAAGGTGCCGATCGCCAATCGCGAGCCGATCCGTGAATTCCGCGTCGCATGGGAAAACTACACGAAGCCGCTCGAACGCTTCAACTTCCTGACCTATCTCAACAATTCGGTGATCGTGACCACCGCCGCGACGCTGGTGACCCTGCTTATCAACTCGATGGCCGCCTTCGGTCTCGCGATCTACGAGTTTCGCGGCCGTAGCGCCGTGATGCTGTTCGTCATCGGTACGCTGATGATTCCGATTACCATCATTCTCGTGCCGGCCTATCTCGTGGTCACGCAACTGGGCATGGTCAACAGCCTGTGGGCCGTCATCCTGCCGGGGGCGGCGACGCCGACAGGTGTCTTCCTGTTGCGCCAATACATGCTGACCATCCCCCGCGACCTGATTGAGGCCGCGCGAATGGACAAGGCGTCGGAATGGTCGATCTACTGGCGCATCGTCCTGCCGCTGTCCTTGCCGGCGATCGCGGTGCTCGCGATCTTTTCCGTGATGTGGCGCTGGAACGACTTCCTATGGCCGCTGATCGTTCTCAACCGCTCCGAGGTCTACACGCTGCAGATCGGCCTCAACGCCTTCCAGGGCGAACTGGACGTGCAGTGGCACTACGTGCTGGCGATGACCGTGGTGGCGCTGATCCCGGTCACGCTCGTCTTCGCCTTCCTGCAACGCTTCATCACGACGGGCATAGCCTCGAGCGGAATGAAATGATCCACACGAAGCCTGTCATCCTGTTCGATCCTTATCCGCGCAACGAGGCGATGGTCTTCACGCCCGACGTTGCGGAGGAACTCGGTCGTGTATCGACGCTCATTACGCATTTCGGCGCGCGAGCGCCGGATGAACTCGTCGAAAGCGTGCTGGCCGATGTCGAAATCATCGTCGGCCAGACCGCGATGGGAAAGGACCGCCTCGACCGTGCGCCGAAGCTGAAGGCGATACTCAACGTCAAGGCGAACTGGGAGCCGAATATCGACTATGGCGAATGCCAGAAACGCGGCATCCACGTGCTGTCCGCCGCACCGGCCATGGCGCCCGCTGTCGCCGAGTATTGCGTCGGTCAGGCCATTGCGCTGGCGCGCGGATTCTCCGCTGCAAACGCCCTGTTTCGTGCCAGGGCGGAGAAATATGGCATTGCCGGCAACGGTCGCGCTTATAGTCTCTATGACGCGCCGGTCGGCCTCATCGGCTACGGCAATCTCGGTCGCGCGCTCGCGCCGCTCCTGCGGCCATTCGGCTGCCGCATCGCGGTCCACGATCCGTGGCTGTCCGACCGCTATCTGGAAACCCAGGATGTCATTCCGGCAACGCTGGAGGATGTCCTTGCCGGGAGCCGCTTCCTGTTTATTCTGGCGGGCGTCACCAGCGAAAACGAAGGCTTCCTCGATCGCGCCAAGCTCGATCTGATCCCCAAAGATGCCTCGGTTATCCTCGGCTCTCGCGCCGAGGTCGTGGACTTCGACGTATTTGTCGAAATGGCCGGCGCGGGGCGTTTTCGCGCGGCCATCGACGTATTTCCGCAAGAGCCGGTTCCGGCGGGTTCGCCATGGCGCGATGCGCCCGACATCCTTTATTCCGCGCATCTCGCGGGAGGGCTGGAAGCTTCCTATGCCCGCATCCGCGACATGATGATGGATGACATCAGGCAGATCCTCGGCGGTCTGCCGCCGCTGCGCATGCAAAAGGCCGAGCCGCGCCTCGCGGCGATGGCGCGCAGCCGATAGAAGGAACGATCGTTTGACCGAAATCCGCCTCAACAACGTCTTGAAGTCCTATGGTCAGGTCGAGGTCATACATGGCATCGATCTGCATGTGGAAAGCGGAGAATTCGTCGTCTTCGTCGGTCCGTCCGGATGCGGCAAGTCCACGCTTCTTCGCATCATCGCCGGTCTGGAAAAGGTATCGGGCGGCGATGTCGTCATCGACGGCGACGTGGTCAACGCAATCCCGGCCTCCGAACGCGGTCTCGCGATGGTCTTCCAGTCCTATGCGCTTTACCCGCATATGTCGGTCTACAAGAACATGGCCTTCGGACTGGAAAACTCGCGCATGCCGCGTTCCGAGATCGAGAGCCGCGTCAATGATGCCGCCGCGATGCTGCAGATCACGCCCTATCTCAACCGACGCCCAAAGGCGCTGTCCGGTGGCCAGCGCCAACGCGTCGCGATCGGGCGGGCGATCGTGCGCGACCCGAAAGCCTTCCTGTTCGATGAGCCGCTGTCCAACCTCGATGCCGAATTGCGAGTCGCCATGCGCAAGGAACTCGCGGCCCTGCATGCCAAGCTCGGCGGCACGATGATCTACGTCACGCATGACCAGATCGAGGCGATGACCCTCGCCAACAAGATCGTCGTGCTCAATGCGGGGCGGGTCGAACAGATCGGTGCGCCGCTCGATCTCTACAACGCGCCCGTGAACACCTTCGTCGCTGGTTTTATCGGCTCGCCGCGCATGAACCTCATCGAGGCGGAGGTCGTCGGCGACGATGGCGGAGTGGCACTTCAGGCAGGTGGGCAACGCATCGCCATACCGGCGCAGGAAGGAATCGCGCCGGGGCAGAAGGTCACTTTCGGAGCACGGCCCGAGCATATGGCAATCGTGGGCGAGGGCGAAGGAGACATCACCGCTTCGGTCGATCTGACCGAGCAGCTTGGCGGCGAAACCTATGTCTACTGCACGGCCGACGGGCTGCCGCAGCTGACCGTGCATCAGGTCGGCCAGCTGCCGGTTCACCGGGGCGAAACAGTGCATCTGCGTCTCGATCGATCCTCGATGCACCTCTTCGCCGCCGATGGTGGCGTCATCGTCAACGGATTCAAGGCATGAGCGCAGACAGGCTTGGTTTCGGCGTCATCGGAACGGGCATGGCGGCGACGCCGCATGCCCGTGCCCTATGCGATCTGTCGGATCGTATCGATGTGCGCGGCGTGTTTTCGCGCAACGTGCAGAAGCGCGAGGTATTTGCGGCGGAGTTTGGCTTTCCCCCGGCCGATAGCATCGAGGCGATCGCGGGCGATCCCGACATCGATGCGGTGATCCTGATCACGCCGCCGAACCAGCGGCTGGATCTGGTTCGCATCTTTGCGGGAGCCGGCAAGCATATCCTGATGGAAAAGCCCGTCGAGCGAACCACAGAGGCTGCCGAGGAGATCGTGCGGATTTGCGAAGCAAACGGCGTCAGGCTCGGCATCGTCTTCCAGCATCGTTTCCGTGAAGCGTCACTGAAGCTCAGGAGCCTGATCGACGACGGCGCGCTCGGCGATATCGGCCTGGTGCGCGCCAGCGTACCGTGGTGGCGGGAGCAATCCTATTACGACGAGCCGGGCAGGGGCACCTACGAGCGTGACGGTGGCGGTGTGCTGATCAGCCAGGCGATCCACACGCTGGACCTGATGCTGAGCCTCACGGGCCCCGTGGCAGAGGTGCAGGCCGTATCGGCGACCACTAGGTTCCATGAAATGGAATCGGAGGATTTCGTCGCCGGCGGCATGCGGTTTGCCGGCGGGTTTCCAGGATCGGTGATGGCGACGACCGCGGCCTATCCCGGCGACGCGGAATCGATCACGCTCGACTGCGACAAGGCGAGCGCGCATCTGCAATCGGGCGTGCTGACGGTCAACTGGCGCGATGGCCGTGTTGAAAAGTTCGGAGAAACCGGCGGCACGGGCGGCGGCGCCGATCCGATGGCCTTCCCCCACGGATGGCACCAGGACCTGATCGCCGATTTCGCGGATGCTGTCCGGGAGAACCGCGAACCCGGCGTCCCTGGCCGCGAAGCCTTGCATGTCCATCGCCTGATCGATGCGCTTGTCCTCTCGTCGCGTGAGCGCCGGGCGGTCGAAATCGAAATATCAACCTCCTGAAGGTGTCCCATGAGTGACCTGAAACTCGCCGTGATCGGGATCGATCACCGCCACATCTTCGGCCAATTGGCCGGCATGCTCGACCTCGGCTGTACCTGCAAGGGCTGGTGGACGGAGGGCGAGCCGCAACCCGTCGAAGGGTTCGTCAAGCGGTTCCCCGACATTCCGCGTGTCGCCGACAGGCGTGAACTGCTCGACGATCCGGAAATCGATCTCGTTCTGATAGCCGATATCCCGGCGCGCCGTGCCGGGCGCGCGATCGAGGCGATGCGCGCCGGCAAGGACGTGATGACCGACAAGCCCGGATGCACGACGCTCGAACAACTCGACGAGATCAGGAAAGTCGTAGCCGAGACGGGGCGCATCTGGTCCATCGATTTTTCCGAGCGTTTCGAAGTGCCGGCTGTCGGCAAGGCAGCGGAACTCGTGCGCGAAGGCCTCATCGGTGACGTCGTTCAGACGGTTGGTCTCGGGCCGCATCGGCTCAACCGGCCAACCCGGCCGGACTGGTTCTTCGAGCGCGATCAGTATGGCGGCGTGCTGTGCGACATCGCTTCCCACCAGATCGACCAGTTCCTTTTCTTCACCGGTTCGGATGATGCGGAGATCGCGGCTTCGAGCGTCGGCAATTTCGCCAATCCGGGCGATCCGGGGCTAGAGGATTTCGGCGAGATTCTTCTGCGCAGCGACAAGGGTCAGGGCTATATCCGTGTCGACTGGTATACGCCCGACGCGCTGCCGACCTGGGGCGACGGGCGCCTGACGATCCTCGGGACCAAAGGCACCATCGAACTGCGCAAATATGTCGATATCGCGGGACGCCCGGGCACGGACCACGTGTTCCTGGTCAATGGCGAGCGCTACGAGCATATCGACGGGTCCGCCGCGCCGCTGACCTATTTCCGCGACCTCGCAAACGACATTCGCGACCGCACCGAAACGGCGATGAGCCAGGCGCATTGTTTCAAGGTCATGGAACTGGCGCTGAAGGCGCAGGCACAGGCCGCCCGGCTCGGCAATCTGAAGGGCGCATGATGCTGAATGTCGCGATCCTCGGCGCCGGAATCGGCGCGAAGCACCTGGACGGCTATCTCGGCTTGCCGGACCGCTACCGCGTGGCCGCGATTTGCGATCTCGACGCGGAAAAGGCGGGTGCTCTCGCGGCGAAAGCCCCGGATTGCGCCGCCGTCTCCGATGCGGATGCGGTGATCGCGGATCCGGCAATAGACATCATCGATATCTGCCTACCGCCGCACCTGCACGGACCGGTCGCGTTCAAGGCCTTCGCTGCCGGAAAGCATGTCATCTGCGAAAAGCCGGTGGCGGGAAGCGTCGCGGAGGCCGACCGAATGCTCGAGGCGGCGCGCAATGCCGGGCGCCTATTCGCGCCGATCTTCCAGTACCGATACGGCCGGGGACTTTACCAGCTTGCCGCGCTGCAGGAGAGGGGGCTCGCCGGGAAGCCCCTTGTCGCGACGCTGGAAACGCACTGGAACAGAGGCGCGGATTATTACGCGGTGCCCTGGCGCGGTAAATGGGCGAGCGAACGCGGCGGTGCCGTACTCGGCCACGCCATCCACATCCACGATCTCGTCACCGCCTTCTTTGGCCCCGTCACCGAGGTCACGGCCATTCTCGACACCCGTGTCAACGCGATCGAAACGGAAGACTGCGCCGCCATCTCGATGCGCACCATGTCGGGCGGGCTGGTGACGTCTTCGATCACACTGGGTGGCGCGGACGACCGGTCGCGCCTGCGCCTCGTCTTCGACGGGCTGAGTGCGGAGAGCGGCCGCAACCCCTACGCGCCCGGCGAGGATGACTGGACATTCACCGCAAGAAATCCGGAAGAGCAACCGTCGATCGATGCGGCGCTGGGCGAGATGGAGGCGGAAATCGCGCGAATGCCGTCCGGATATGTCGGCCAGTTCGCCGCTATCGCCGACAGTCTGGAAGGCAGGTCGGCCCCGGTGGTGACCGCCGAGGACGGTGTGCGCTCCATAGAGCTCGTCGCGGCGATTTATCACGCCGCGCGCAGTGGCGCCCATGTCCATTTGCCGCTCGACCGGGATTTGCCGGTCTGCGTCGACTGGGTGCCGGGAGATGTCGCAGTAAGCGGTTAAGCTCGCCCCGCGACCTTGCCCATGGTCGGGGACTTCGGGCTCACGGTGCGGGTCGAAATCTAGAGCAGGATCGTGACGAAGAAGAAGTAGATCAGCAGGCTGGAGACGTCCTGAATGATCGTGCAGATCGGTCCCGAGCCGAGCGCCGGATCTGAACCGAAACGCGTGAAGGCCCACGGCAGCCCGAACCCGACAACGGCCGAGACGATGCCGCCGCCGAGGACAGCCAGCCCGACAGCCGCGGCGAGCCGGGGATCGCCGAAACTCGCCAGGACCAGAATGGCGGCGATGATGCCGAGCACCGCGCCGATCCCGGTGCCCACGACGAGCTCGCCGCGCAGCAGTTTGAAAATGGGGATATCCTCGTCCAGCAGGCCGCGTACAGCGACGGAGACCGCCTGCGTGCCGATAGCCCCCGCGATATAGACGATGGCCGGCACGAAAAAGGCCACAGAGACATTGGCGGCCAGCGAATGCTCGAAACCCGCCATGACGATCGTGATCAGCGACGACGCGAGAAGGCCGAAGAGCAGCCACGGAAGGCGTCGGCGAATACGGTTGCCAAGTGGCGCGTCGAAACCGACATCGGAGCCGCGCTCATGTGGCGTGATGCCCGCGAGGCGCTGCAAATCCTCCATGTGCTCGGCGCGCAGGATTTTCAGCAGTGATTCCGGCGGCACTGCCCCGATCAGCCGGCCTTCCTCGTCGACGACGGGCACGGCGATCATGTTGAGTTCCATGGCGAGAACGGCGATCGCCTCCTGATCATCGTCGGGACGAACGGCCTCGTGTTCTTCCTCCATGATCTGCCCGATCAGGCAGTCCGTCTCCAGAAACAGGTCGTTGACCCGCACGATGCCTTCCAGGCGGCCGTCGTCATCGGTGACGAAGATCGTGTCGGCACAGTCGAATTTCCGTCCGCGCAGCGAAGCAATGACGCTGTCCACGGGTGTTTTTATCGTGGCGATCGGGATCCCGCGCACCATGTGCGTCGCCGCCGTTTCGTGTTCGAGAGCGGTCTGCGGTGTCTGGAGGTTGTCGGTCACGTCGGTCCCCGAAAACGAAAGGCGGGGCCACTGGACCCCGCCTCCGTTACAGCACATTGACGCTGGCTATTCCATCGGGACGGGCTGTCGTCAGATGGTTGCTTCGAACAGCGCGCGCACGTTCTCCGCAGTCAGCGTCACCGGATTGCCGCCGCAGGACGGATCGTCCAGCGCCATGGGCACCAGCTCATCGAGCCGGGACGTGTCGACACCCATATCCGACAGTTTTTTCGGAATGCCGAGCGAGTCGTTCAGCGCAACCACGAAAGCCCGGAAGCCGTCGAAGCCGCCCTCGATGCCGAGATAGGCGGCGGCGCGCTCGATGCGCTCCTCGATTTCCGGCCGGTTGAGATCGAGCACGGCGGCCATCACGACCGCATTGGTCGTGCCGTGGTGAGTGTTGTAGACGGCGCCGATCGGATGCGAGATCGCATGGATAGCACCCAGTCCCTTCTGGAACGCCACCGCGCCCATGGATGCAGCCGCCATCATCTGGCCACGCGCTTCGATATCGGTCCCGTCGGCATAGGCGCGCGGAAGGTATTCCTTCACAAGGCGCAGGCCTTCCAGGGCAATGCCCTGGCTCATCGGGTGGAAATGCGGCGAGCAATAGGCCTCGAGGCAATGCGCAAAGGCGTCCATGCCGGTACCCGCCGTGATCTTGGCCGGCATGCCGACCGTCAGTTCCGGGTCGGCGATCACCACCGAGGGAAGCACCTTCGGATGGAAGATGATCTTCTTTACATGGGTTTCAGAGTTGGTGATCACGCTGGCGCGACCGACTTCCGATCCCGTGCCGGCCGTTGTCGGCACGGCGATATTCGGCACGATGGCGTCCGCGTCGGCGCGGGTCCACCAGTCGCCTACATCCTCGAAATCCCAGATCGGCCGGGTCTGGCCCGCCATGAAGGCGACCATCTTGCCGAGATCGAGGCCGGACCCGCCGCCGAACGCGATGACACCGTCATGCCCGCCGTCGCGGAACACCTTCACGCCGGCTTCGAGGTTCTTTTCCGTGGGATTCGGATCGACGTCCGCGAAGATCGCCGAACCGAGGCCAGCATCGTCCATCAGTTTCAGCGTGCGAAGGGTGATCTCCATCGAGGCGAGGCCCCGGTCGGTGACCAGCAGCGGTTTCTTGATATTTGCCGCAGCGCAGGCTTCGCCGATCTCGGCGATGCGGCCTGCGCCGAAACGGATTGCGGTGGGATAGGACCAGTTGGCTTTGAGGCTCATTTCGTTTTCCTGAGATGGTATGATTTCGGCCGGGTCAGGTTGTGGAAGCCGATGACGGACAGCGCGCCGCCGCGCCCCGTTTCCTTGCAGCCTGTCCAGCACAGCGAGGGGTCCAGATAGTCGGCCCTGTTCATGAAGACCGTGCCGGTCTCGATCTTTCTCCCGATCCGCGCAGCGCGGTCCGCGTCATTCGTCCAGAGCGAGGCCGTCAGGCCGTATTTGCAGTCGTTCATCAGCCGAAGCGCTTCCTCGTCATCCTTGACCGGCATGATGCCGACGACGGGACCGAAGCTTTCTTCGCGCATGACTTCCATGTCGTGATTGACGTCGACGAGAATCTGCGGCGCGAGATAGGCGCCACCGTCATCGGCCGAGAACAGTGCCGGATCGACAAGCCCTTTCGCGCCTTTCGACAGCGCGTCCTCGATCTGCGCGCGCACGGTCGAGGCGAAGCGGACATTGGCCATCGGCCCGATGGTCGTCTCCGTATCGAGCGGGTTGCCGAGCTTCAGTTTCGACGCCCAAGCCGTTGCCTTCTCGACGAATTCGTCGAACAGGGGCCCGGCGACATAGATGCGCTCGATGCCGCAGCAGCACTGGCCGGAATTGAAGAGCGCCGCGTCCATCAGCGTGTCGACAGCCCAGTCGAGATCGGCATCGTCCATGACGTAGCCCGGATCCTTGCCGCCGAGCTCAAGCCCGATCGGTGTGAAGGTGCCCGCCGCGGCGCGTTCGATGGCGCGTCCGCCGCCGACCGAGCCTGTGAAGTTGATGAAATCGAAGCTGCCCGCCGAGATCAGCGTTTCGCTTGTCTGGTGGTCGAGGAAGATGTTCTGGAACACGTCTTCCGGAACACCGGCCTCGACGAAGGCGCGCACCATGCGCTCGCCGACAAGCAGGGTCTGTGTCGAGTGCTTGAGAACGACCGCGTTGCCCGCGATCAGGGCAGGGGCGACAGTGTTGATCGCCGTCATATAGGGATAGTTCCACGGCGCGATGACGAACACGATCCCGTGCGGTTCGCGTTCGATGCGGCGCTCGAAACCGGGACTGTCCTCGGTGACGATCGGGGCAAGCGCGTTCTCGGCGATCCCGGCCATGTAGTCGGCGCGTTCCTTCACGCCGCCGAACTCGCCGCCATATCGCACGGGGCGGCCCATCATGTGCGCCAGTTCGGTGACGACTTCGTCACCCATTGCGCCGAGTGTTTCGACCCCAGCCTGAACAAGCGCGATGCGTTCCGCCAGCGGCCGTTTCGCCCATTCCTTCTGCGCGGCGCGGCCACGGGCGAGCATTGCCTCGGCATCCGTCAGCGAAACCACCGGACGCTCGGCAAAAACCGCGCCGTCGATCGGCGAGATACATTTCAATACAGTCATGATGTTATGCCCTTTCAAAGCCGCGGGCGATTTCCCAGTCGGTCACGACGCGGTCAAACTCTTCCTGCTCCCATTCGGCAGCTCTTGTGTAGTGGTCCACCACGTCGTCGCCCATCGCCTCGCGGAGAAATGCGGAATTGCGCAGGGTTTCCGTGGCTGCGCGCAGCATGGAGGGGATTTCGCCTGCCTTCTTGTCTTCATAGACATCGCCGCTGGTGGGCGGTGCGAGGTCCATCTTTTCCTCGATTCCCTTGATGCCGGCTGCCAGCATGGCCGCGAGCGCCAGGTAGGGATTGATGTCGGAGCCGCCAATCCTGCATTCGACGCGAATGCCTTTCGTCCCGTCTCCGCAGAGCCGGAAGCCGGCGGTGCGGTTGTCGACCGACCAGACGGTCTTCGTGGGGGCGAAGGTGCCCTTCATGAAGCGCTTGTAGCTGTTCACATAGGGCGCCAGGAAGAAGGTGTAATCCGGCGCATAGGCGATCAGTCCCGCCATGTAATTGCGCATGAGTTCCGACATGCCGAGTTCGGAATCCTTTTCGTAAAAGGCGGGCTTTCCGTCCTTCCACAAAGACTGATGGACATGTGAGGACGAGCCGACGCGGTCGTGGTGCCATTTCGGAAGAAACGTCGCCGCGTGGCCCTGCTGCCAGGCGATTTCCTTCACCGCATGTTTCGCGATCGTATGATGATCGGCGCAATCGAGCGCTGCGGCGTAGCGAATATTCAGCTCTTCCTGTCCGGACTCGGCTTCGCCCTTGGAATTTTCGACGGGAATGCCGGCGGCATAGAGATGATTGCGGATCGGCCGCATGATCGCCTCTTCCTTGGTGGTCTGGAGGATATGATAGTCCTCGTTGTAACCACTGATCGGATCGAGCTCCCGGAAGCCGCCCTTGCGGATGTCGTCGAAGCTTTTCTCGAACAGGAAGAACTCGAGCTCGGTCGCCATCATGGCATCGAAGCCCATGGCTTCGAGGCGGGCGAGTTGCCGCTTCAGCACGGCCCGCGGGGAGTGCGGTACCGGTTCGTGCGTGTGATGATCGAGCAGGTCGCACAGCACCATGGCCGTGCCGGGCAGCCACGGCACCGGACGTAGCGTATCGAGATCCGGCTTCATGACATAATCGCCGTAGCCGGAGCGCCAACTCGTCGAGGCGTATCCGTCCGGCGTCGCCATTTCGAGGTCCGTCGCCAGCAGGTAGTTGCAGCAATGGGTTTCCTCGTAGGACGTTTCGACGAAATTCTGCGCGTGAAAACGCTTGCCCATGAGCCGGCCTTGCATATCGACGATGCAGACGAGCACTGTGTCTATGCTGCCGTCGCCGACAAGTTTCTTCAGCGTGTCGAAAGTCATGTTACCGGGCATGTCGGGGAACCTCTTCAAACGGAAGGACGGGGCGCACATGCGCCCCGCCGCTTGGGTGTTTTATGCCGATCAGGTGTAGCGGTACGGACGTCCCGCCTTGGCCATGTCGGAGTTGTACTTGCGGAAGATCTCGACGACCTTCGCCTTGGTTTCGGACTCGGCCGCGATCTCGTCCCAGAACTTCACGGCAGCGTCTTCGACCGTTTGCCATTCGGCGTCCGGGATCGTCGTCAGCTGCATCTTGTCGCCGTTGACGCGCAGATTTGCCTCGCCGCCCCAATACCAGTGCTGACGGTAGTAGTGCGAGCTTTCGAACGTCACCATCAGCAGTTCCTTGAGGTGGTCCGGCACTTCGTTCCAGCGATCCATGTTGGCGAAGAAATGGCCGATCCAGGCGCCCGAGATGTTGTTGGTGAGGAAGTAGTTTGTCACGTCGGCCCAGCCGACAGTGTAATCCTCGGTGATGCCCGACCAGGCGATGCCGTCAAGCTCGCCGGTCTGCACCGCGACCTCGATGTCCTCCCACGGAAGGGTCACGGGCACGACACCGAACTGTGCAAGGAAGCGCCCGGCGGTCGGGAAGGTGAAGACGCGTTTGCCCTTCAGGTCCTCGAGGCTGTTGATCGGATCCTTGGTCGCGAAATGGCACGGATCCCAAGAGCCGGCGGAGATGTGCTTGACGCCGACCTTCGCGTATTCCTCGTCCCAGATTTCCTTCAGGCCGTACTGGTTGAACAGCACCGGCACGTCGAGCGAATAGCGGCAGCCGAAGGGGAAGTAGCCGCCGAAGACGGTGACTTCCGTCGGCGAGGCCATAGAGTCGTCGTCGGACTGAACGGCGTCGATCGTGCCGTTCTGCATGGCGCGGAACAGTTCGCCGGTCGGCACCAGCTGATCGGCGGTGAAGAGTTCGATCTCCATCTCGTCGCCGGCGATCTTGTTGAAGCTGTCGACGGCCGGCTTGATGACATGCTCGGCCAGCGCCGGACCTGCATAGGTCTGAAGCCGCCACGTGATCTTGGACTGGGCGATGGCGGGTGCGGCGAGGGTGCTGCCGGCCGCAACGCCGGCTGCGCCGATACCGGCATTCTTGATGAAACTGCGTCTCGTGGTCATGGTCACCTCCTGGGTGGTTGCTGAGTTTATGCACTCGCCCCGTGGACCGGGGTCTCCTTATCTCCCGTAAACCTGTTCCGGCAGCCAAAGCGCGATCTGCGGAAACGCCATCACGATCGCCAGCGCGAAAACCATCACGAAGACGAAGGGCACGATCGAGCGATAGATATCGCGCAGACCGATTTCCGGCGGCGCCATGGCGCGCATGAGGAACAGGTTGTAGCCGAATGGCGGTGTCATGTAGGCGATCTGCGTGGTGATCGTGTAGAGCACGCCGTACCAGATCAGATCGAAGCCGAGCGCCCGCACCAGCGGGATATAAAGTGGCGCGACGATCACCAGCATGGCGGTATCGTCGAGGAACGTTCCCATCAGGATGAAGCTGAGCTGCATAAGGATGAGGATCGCCCAGGGAGACAGCCCGAGCTGTTCGGTGAAGAAGCTCTCGATCGCCTTGACCGCGCCGAGCCCGTCAAAGACCGCACCGAAACCGAGCGCGGCGAGAATGATCCACATGAACATGCAGGAGATCGCCAGCGTCTGCCGCACGGAGGTCTCGAAGACTTCCTTCGTCATCCGGCCCTTCACGACCGCGGCCAGGAAGGCCGTCACCGCGCCGATGGCCGAACTTTCGACGAGCGAGGTCCACCCGTTGACGAAAGGCACCATCATCGTCGCGAAGATCACCAGCGGCAGGATGCCGGCGCGCAGGAGCCTCAGCTTCTCCGCCATCGGCACGTCGCGCTCTTCCTTCGACAGAGCCGGGCCGAGTTCGGGATTGATGCGGCAGCGGATCGCGATGTAGAGCACGAAAAGCCCGGCCATCAGCAGGCCCGGAATGATCCCGGCAAGCCACAATTGCCCGACCGGCTGGCGGGCGATCATCGCGTAAAGCACGAGCACGACGGATGGCGGCACGAGGATTCCAAGCGACGATCCGGCCTGGATCACGCCGGTCACCATCAGCTTGTCGTAGCGCCGTTTCAGAAGCTCGGGCAGGGCGATGGTCGCGCCGATCGCCATGCCGGCGACCGATAGGCCGTTCATCGCCGAGATCAGCACCATCAGCAGGATCGTGCCGATGGCGAGCCCGCCATTTATCGGCCCCATCCAGACGTGGAACATCTTGTAGAGGTCGTCGGCGATCTTCGATTCCGACAGCACATAGCCCATGAAGATGAACATCGGCAGCGTCAGAAGCGGATACCATTTCATCAGCTTCATGGCCGCGGAGAAGGGGATGTTGAAGCCGCCCGTTCCCCACAGCAGGATGGCTGCCGCCGCCGCGACGAAGCCGATCGCGCCGAAGACGCGCTGCCCGGTCAGCAGCATCAGCATCATCGCGGAGAACATCGTGATGGCGATCATCTCGTAGGACATCAGATGGCCTCTCCGCGGATGCGAAAGATGTCCTTGATGAGTTCGGAAACGCTCTGCAGGATCATCAGAACGAAGCCGACGCACATCGCAATCTTGATGGGCCAGAGATAGGGCCGCCAGGCGGTCGGGCTGCGTTCACCGTATTTCAGCGAGTATTCCGTGCTCTCGATGCCGCCGAGAAGCAGGACGACGAGAAAGAAGATCAGGAACATCACTGTGAAGCAGTCGAACCACGCCTTCGTCTTGTTGGACCATCCGCCATAGAAAAGGTCCATGCGCACGTTGGATCCCAGCTGGATGGAGTAGGGGCCGCCGAGAATGTAGTAGGCGACCATCGCGAACTGCGCGGTTTCGAGCGTCCAGAGCGAGGGGAGGAAGAAGGTCTTCGAGATCGATGACCACAGCAGAATCGCGATCATGACGAAGATGCCGTACATCATGATCCGCCCGAGCCGGCGGTTGATCGCATCCACGATGCGCACGTAACTGCGGGCAAGCGAACTCATCCCGAATGCCTCTTTCCGACTGCTGAATGCACCGGATGCTCACATGCCTCCAGCCCGCGTTCAATCATTTTGGCGAGCGACGAGGCTACCTGCTCGGCACCTGCGTCATCAGCGACGAAATCGTTGCGAATTTCGATCATCACATTGAGAAGCCCGGCCTCGAGCGCGTGTTCTTTCAAGGTGTGGGTAACGCCGTCCTTCGGACCGTAGGGCTCGTTGAGAGCCGTCTTCAGCGACGTGAATTCCGGTGCGGCGGCCAGCATGGCGGTCGCCAGCCGGTCGTCGGTGTCGTGCAGCAGGCCGAGTTCCACCTTACGTTCGACGCCGAAGAAGCTCGGTGTGAAACTGTGGATCGTGACGAGCGCGGGCAGTGCTGGTCCGCGACCGACGATGGTTTCCGTGAGAAGCGCCCTGAAGGGCTCATAGACTTCCGCGATACGCGCCTGCCGCTCGGCGGTCGTGAGGTTGGCGTTGGCGGGCGCCTCAATCAGTTCGCTTTTAGCGGGAATGGAATCCGGCGCTTCCGGCGGCCGGTTGCAGTCATAGACAAGGCGCGAAACGCGCGACGCGACCAGTGGGGCGTCGAGCAGGGCGGAAAGGCGCGATGCGACCGCGAGCGCACCGATGTCCCAGGCCGCGTGCGACAGCCGGTCTTCCGAGCGCAGGCCAAGACCGGCGGTGCTCTCGGGCATGTAGGCGCTGGCATGTTCGCAAACGAGCACGATAGGCGCGCCGCCGTCCGGGTTGATGACCTCGGCGGCAGGTTCCTCTGACGGCGCGAGGATGGCGGCTCTGTGTGCGTGGGCTTCCATGCGTATAATTCATTACAACAAAAAAGTTTCTGTCAACATCGTTTCAGTAGACAACGCTACATTTTCGGAGTTACCTCCCGACACGAAAGGAGCGCCCGTGGCTGAAACGCTGCCATCGGTGAAAATGCGCATCCAGGAGCGCATGGAAACACTGACGCCATCCGAGCGTCAGCTGGTCAGCGTGTTGTTGCAGGATTACCCGGTTTCCGGCCTTGGATCGATCACCGAGGTGGCGCGAATGGCGGGCGTTTCGACGCCGACCGTGATCCGAACGGCGCGAAAACTCGGCTTCGATGGCTTTCCGGACATGCAGGGCGCGATCCGCGAGGAAATCGCCGCGCAGATCAAGGAGCCGATTTCGCGGCGCGACGCGGGGCGCGCCAATGTCTCCGACGAACACACGCTCAACCAGTTCGCCGACTCCGTCTCCTCGAATATTCGAAACACGCTGCAACGTCTCAATCCGGAGGCGTTCGACGCGGTCGTCTCGATCCTCGCCGACCCGAAACGCCATGTCTATCTGGCGGGCGGCCGTATCACGCGGTCAAACGCGGACTATTTCTTCAATCACCTTCAGATCATTCGCGCGAACGTGACGCTGCTCAGCCAGTCTCCGAATGTCTGGCCGCAATATCTCCTCGATATCGACGACACGGCGGTCCTCGTTCTGTTCGATATTCGCCGCTACGAATCGGACATGCTCAAACTGGCGCGGCTGGCGCGCGATCGCGACTGCACGATCGTCCTGTTCACGGACCAGTGGGGATCGCCGATCAGCCGTCTTGCCGATCATTGCTTCCATGCGCTGGTGGAGGCGCCGTCAAGCTGGGACTCGACCATCGCCATCATGTTGCTTGTCGAAGCGCTGATCGCCGACGTTCAGGCTGCGAGGTGGGAGGATTCCAAGGATCGTATCGAGGAACTCGAGTCGATGTTCGGAAAGACGAAGCTGTTCAGAAACCAGAACTGACAGGGGCAGGCGTCATCATCCCCGCGACGGGGTGAACGCCGAAACCGCGACAGCGAGCCAACCCGCCATCATCGCGATACCACCGCTTGGCGCGGCCATAACGAAAAGCCGGTCGCCGGCAAAGGCCCGCATGGCGATATCCGCGGAAAAAAGGGCCGCGCCGGCAAAGAGCAGCAAGGCGGCGAGTCGGAGAATGAAGTCTTTTCGGCCGGAAAGCCCGAGCCCCAGCATCGCTGGCGCGTGAGCGAGACAGACGAGAGCGACCGAACCGAGCAAGCGCGGATCACTCGCCGCATGCGCGCTTGCCGCGGCCGCCGCAACGCCGCAGATCCCCAGAATGCCCGCGCCGAGCAGCATGGCACGGTTCTTGTCGGCTGGTTGCGTCATCGGGTTTCTCCTTCCCGGCGCGTATGCGGTTAGCGATGCGCCGGGACAAGCCTTCTTGCCGCTACCTTTCGCCTCAGCCGCTGGCCGCGTAGCTTTCGACCGGCGGGCAGGTGCACACGAGATGCCGGTCGCCATGCACATTGTCGACACGTGCGACCGGCGGCCAGTATTTCGAGGCCGCCGTATCGCCACCGGGTGTCGCAGCCAGTTTGCGCGGGTAGGGATGGGCCCAGTCATCGGCCAGCACATCGTCGGCGGTGTGCGGCGCGTTGACGAGCGGATTGTCGCTGCGCGGCCATTCTCCCTGCATGACCCGCTCGGCTTCGCCCGCAATCGAGATCATCGCGTCGCAGAACCGGTCCAGTTCCGCCTTCGGTTCTGATTCCGTCGGCTCGACCATCAGTGTCCCGGCGACCGGCCAGGACATGGTCGGCGCGTGAAAGCCGTAATCGATCAGGCGCTTGGCGATGTCTTCCACCGTGACGCTTGCCGTGTGTTTGAAGATGCGCGTGTCGACGATGCATTCATGCGCGACACGGTTCTTCCGGCCCTTGTAGAGAATGGGATAATGCGGTTCGAGCTGCGTCGCGATGTAGTTGGCCGAAAGGATAGCCATTTCCGACGCCCGCTTCAGTCCCTGCGCGCCCATCATGCGGATATACATCCAGGTGATCGGCAGGATCGACGCGCTGCCGTAAGCCGCTGCGGCCACCGCATTGTCGGTGCCCTCAGAGACATGTCCCGGCAGGAACGGAGCGAGATGCGCCTTGACCCCGATCGGGCCAATGCCCGGTCCGCCGCCGCCATGCGGAATACAGAAGGTCTTGTGCAAATTCATGTGGCAGACGTCGGCGCCGAAATCGCCGAGCCGCGCCAGCCCTACGAGCGCATTCAGATTGGCCCCGTCCAGATAGACCTGTCCGCCGTGTTGATGGACGATATCGCAGATTTCGCGAATACCTTCCTCGAAAACGCCGTGCGTCGACGGATAGGTGATCATCAGTCCCGCGAGCCTGTCCGCATTGGCTTCGGCCTTCTCCGTCAGGTCGCCGATATCGACATCGCCGGTATCCGTGCATTTGACGACGACAACGTCGAGCCCGGCGACATGGGCGGATGCCGGGTTCGTTCCATGCGCAGAGGAGGGGATCAGGCAGACGGTGCGCTGATCGTCCCCGCGCGATTCATGGTAGCGCCGGATTGCAAGAAGGCCCGCATATTCGCCCTGGCTGCCGGCATTGGGTTGTAGCGAAACGGCGTCGAGCCCTGTGATCTCCGCGAGCCAGTTTTCCAGATCGGCAAACATCGCGTGATAGCCTTCCGCATGCGCCTTCGGCGCGAAGGGATGCAAATTGGCCACTTCGTTCCAGCTCACCGGCAGCATTTCCGCTACCGCGTTCAGCTTCATCGTACAGGAGCCGAGCGGGATCATGGCCCGGTCGAGCGCCAGATCCTTGTCTGCCAGCCGCCGCAGGAAGCGCATCATCTCGGTTTCCGACCGGTTTTCATGGAAGACCGGCTGGGTGAGGAAGTGAGCCTCGTCTCGTCGCGGGGGCAGCGCTTCCGACGCGGAAGCCGGCAGTTCCTTGCCGAAAAGCGCTACCAGCGCGTCAAGATCGGCGTCGGTCGAGGTCTCGTCGAAGGTGACCGAGACCGTGTCTTCATCGATCACGCGAATCAGTCTGCCGCCGGCTTCCCCTTCCTTGGCGATCTCCTTCGCCTGGCCCGGAGCCGGGACGGTAACGCTGTCGAAGAACCTGGTGCCCGTCACGCCGGCGGCTGCCGCGAAGCGCGCCGCCAACCCGTGCACTTGCTCTGCAATGGCGCGCAGTCCTTTCGGCCCGTGCCAGATCGCATAGGCCGCCGCCATGTTGGCGAGCAGCGCCTGCGCGGTGCAGATATTGGAGGTCGCCTTGTCGCGGCGGATGTGCTGTTCGCGGGTCTGCAAGGCCAGGCGGTAGGCCGGCCGGCCCATGGCATCAACCGATTCGCCGACCAGACGGCCGGGCAACAGCCGTGTCAGCGCATCCGACACCGCCATATAGCCGGCATGCGGCCCGCCATAGCCGAGCGGCACGCCAAAACGCTGCATCGAGCCGACCGCGATATCCGCGCCCCATGACGCGGGTGTTTCGAGCAGCGTCAGCGCCAGCGGATCGGCGACGGCGACGATCAACGCGCCGGCATCCTTCGCGCGCGAAATCGTGTCTGTGTGATTGCCATACACACCTTTTGTATCCGGCCATGAGGCGACCACGGCTGCGGTGTTCCCGCCGATCTCATCTGCGATGGTCATGCCAAGCGCGTGGCAACGAGTCCGGACGACATCGAGTGTCTGCGGATGCGGTTCGCCGACAAAGACGATCTCGCGCCGCTTGTCGCGATGATGGCGCAACGCCACGCCGACGGCTTCCGTCACCGCCGTCGCCTCGTCCAGCAGCGAGGCGGATGCGACGGGCAGGCCGGTCAATTCCGCCACAAGCGTCTGGAAATGAAACAGGAGTTCCAGCCGTCCCTGGCTGATTTCCGGCTGGTAAGGCGTATAGGCCGTGTACCAGGCCGGATTCTCGAACAGGTTGCGCTGGATCACCGGCGGCACGTGGCATCCGTGATAGCCTTGGCCGATGAAGCTCTTCATCACCGTGTTGCGTGCCATCATGGCTTGCAATTCGCCGAGCGCCTGCGCCTCGCTCGCGGGCTCCGGCAGGTCGAGCGGGCGATCGAGCCGGATAGCGGCCGGCACGGTTTCGGAAATCAGCGTCTCAACGGACGGTATGCCGATCTTCGTCAGCATGGCGCGGATATCCGCCTCGGACAGGCCGATATGACGGCGGTCGAATGCGCTTGTCACGGCGTTCATGGCGATCCTCAGTCCAGCGAGTTCTTGTAGGCGTCGGCGTCCATCAGGCCTTCGAGCTGGCTTTCGTCGGCGATGCTCATCGTCCACAGCCAGCCATCGGCCTCCGCAGCCGAATTGATAAGACCGGGCTCGGACGTCAGCGCCTCGTTGACGCTCTTCACCTCGCCATCCACCGGCGCGTAGACATCCGATGCCGCCTTGACCGATTCGACCACCACCAGCGCGTCACCTTTCGAGACACTGGCTCCGGGCGAGGGCAGTTCGACGAAGACGAGGTCGCCGAGTTGCTCCTGGGCATGTTCGGTGATGCCGACGGTCGCCACGCCGTTTTCGACGCGGATCCACTCGTGGTCTTCGGTGTAATAGGTGGTGCTCAAGGGTTCATCCTTTTTGGCTGCGTTTGACGATGAAGGGAAGTTTGGTCACGCGCATCGGCACCTGCCGTCCGCGGACATCAGCGGTGACCTCGGAGCCGGGCTGAGCGAGATCTGTGCGCACATATCCCATGGCGACGGGGTGCTCGACGGACGGGCCGAATCCGCCCGAGGTGACGCGTCCGGCCGGTTTGCCGTCGCTGTCGGTCAGAACCGCTCCGGCGCGCACCGGTTGCCGGCCTTCGGCTTGCAGCCCGACGCGCTTTTCCAGCGGGCCGGAGGCGTGGATTTCCGCCAGCCGTTCGGCGCCGATATAGGAGCCACCCTCGCGCAGGCTTTTCGGAACAGCCCAAGTCAGTCCCGCGCTGATCGGGTCGGTCGATTCGTCGAGATCGTTTCCGTAGAGGCAAAGACCGGCCTCGAGGCGCAGGCTGTCGCGCGCGGCAAGGCCGATCCATTCGACGCGTTCGTCCATGACGAGATTGTCGGCGAAGGCTTCGGCCCGGTCATGGGGCAGGGCGATCTCGAAACCGTCCTCGCCGGTGTAGCCGGAGCGCGTCAGAAACCAGCCGGGCCGCGGCTCCATCCCGCTCATGAAGGACATTCCGGCGATGTCGAAGCCGGAATCGGTCATGACCTGCGCCGCGTCCGGCCCCTGTAGCGCCAGAAAAACCCGGTCGAGTGCTTCGATCGTCGCATTCATGTCCTGGAGCGCACCGCGCATCCAGGCTTCGTCCGCTTCGGCCCGTGCTGCATTGGCGACAATCATGAAGCGGTCGTCGGCAAGGCGAGTGACGATCAGGTCGTCGAGGATTCCCGCTTCAGTGCTGAGCAGGAAGGTATATTTGCTCGCCCCGATGGCTTGTGATTCGGCCTCCACCGGACAGATTTGGGCAATGAACGCTGCGGCGTCGGTGCCGGCCACCTCAAAAAGCCGCATATGGGAGATGTCGAACAATCCGGCATGGGTCCGCGTGTGCAGATGCTCCTTCATCACGCCAAGCGGATAGGAGAGGGGCATGGACCATCCGGCGAACGGGCCGAATTTCGCGCCCGCGCGCTCATGCAGCGTGTGAAGTGGCAGTTGTTTCGGCGAATCGCTCTCGGTCATCGGCACCCTTTCCGTCAGTCAGCACGACCCGGCCATCGGCGATGGCGGGATGTGCCCCTCTGTCGGAAGCCTGAGAGACTCGCATTCCCGGAACTCTGTCGGGAACACTTACACCTTCGGCGCGGGGCATTTGCCCCGACTTTCCAGAGTGCCTTGATCAGTCAGCGGTTCTTTTTGCCTGAGAGATTTCGGGCGATTTCCCCTTCGGCGGCCTTTCGGCGCTCTCCCACTGACGGACCGGGCCGAAACCCGTGAGCTGTTTGGAGACTAGCGCGGGGAAAGGTGCGTGTCACGCCGATTCCGTAGACAGGGCTCCAATCGCGTCGACTGTATGAAGCGCGCAAAAAAAACCCGGCGGTTGCCCGCCGGGTTTTCATCAACTGACTTGCGTCAGACGATTAGAACGAAGCCTGGAAGCGAAGGAAATTGCTCCAGCCCGTGGCGTCGTCAAGTCCGCCCGGAACGGCAGAGCGATTAGCGTCGCGGAAATCCCAGTACTGGACGCTCGCCTTGACCGCGAGGTTGGCTGCCAGAGCGTAATCGAGCGTGACGCCGGCTTTCCACATGCGGTCGTCAGATTCGCTGCCGAACTCGTCGTTGCGCCACTGCCTCCAGGAGAAGCCCGGAGTAACGGTCAACTTGTCGCTGACCTGGGCCGCATAGGACGCCTCGGCGACCCAATGCAGGTGACCATCGTCGCCCGGATCAGGGCTGTCCGACGTCGCGGTGGCGTACATGGACGTTCCCGTACCGGCCACGTTGCCGCCCTGGTTCCAGGTGAAGCGGCCCTGCAGTGCGCCCGGCCCGATATCGGCCGAACCGCGAACGACGACGCCGCCCAATTCCGTGCCGAGATCGTAGTAACCGACCACGGTCGCTGAGATGGCACCCGATGAGAAGCCGAGCATGCCGGTCACACCGAACTTGGCCCCATCTTCACTGTCCCACACATTGCCGAGATCCGCGCTCTGGTCGATCGACGCACCGAAGCTGATCGCACCGGCAGTGCCGGAATACTGGATCGAGTTGAACTTGTTGGTCAGGCCGTTGGAGTCGGTTTCGCCGTTGATGCCGTTGTCCAAGAAGCCACCGAAGTAACCCATGGTCAGGCCAGCGAACGAGAGCTTCACGACGTCGAGGTCAACATCGCTGCCACCGGGAGTTTCGAACTCGACATAGGTTTCGATCGGGCCGATCTCGCTGTCGGTCCAGGACGAGATGTTGAACTGGCCGGTCGAAGCGAAGCCGATCTTGCCGGCATCTTCCGCGGTCGTGCCCCATCCGTCCAGAGCGCCATTATCAAAAGAGTCCGACGTATGGTTAATCTGGAAACGGGCCCAGCCTGCGATCTTCAGGCAGGTTTCGGAACCCGGAATGTAGAAGTAGCCGGCACCGGCCGCGTCGCAGACGCGGACGTATTCGACCATCTCCGGTTCCGGAATGATCACGGCGTCGGCAGCGCGAGCGCCGGAGACAGCGACGAGGGCCGCTGCGGAGCCGAGAAGTAGGCTCTTGATTTTCATTGTCTGACCTCCAGTCAAAGTTTCGACGGATCAAAGGTGCTAATGCATTATCAGACGGGTTGCCCCCAAACCGGCATTAACAACTTCACCCCATGGTTGAAAGATCGACGAACTTCGCCCATCCCGGAGCGTAATACACTCTCCTTAGGGTTGAGGAGCAAGCTGTTTTGGTCTGCAAATTTTGGATCTTCGAAGGTTTGGAATGTGCTGTTGCCCTAAAGACACAGAATTGGCCGATTGCGAGGTCTTGTAATGAGATCTTGCCATTCCGATGGACGGTTCGCGCCTTTGAGGGCGCTGGCTTCCACGCCGGTAGATCTTTGCAAGTTTGCCGAATCGGCCCGAATCCGGGACTCGGTCCGGAGGGAATGCGCTCTTTGAATCTAGATTGAGGCTCCTGCGCCAACTGGTGGCGACAATCCGCTCGGCATTCTGTTAATGCCTCTCGATGTCGATTGTGCCCGATCTGATTTCTTCATTATCAAAGGGCGAACGAAAGAGAGGCGTCATCTGCGGCATTAATAAAGAGGCATCTTTGATCGCCTCGTCGCTCGACTGCCGTTTCGAATCGAATCGTTTTCGAACTTTTTCGTCTGACAAATTATCTGTTTGTTAGGGTTTGTCGGGATTCCGGCGCTTTTGCGCGGATGCGCCTGCGAAAGCCGTGTCATTTCTGCAACATCACCCTAGGGAAGATGTGCCGGCCCGCATTTTCAAGGCCTTGGGCTGTTGCGCCGGATTCTGCTTTCGGTATTTATCGTTGCGAGAGTTGGACATGAAAGTGTGCTTCTTTCGAACCAGGGGATGGGACAGGTCGCTGTCCTTCAGCTAAATACCCAGACCCGTTTTTAACTTTGACTGGAGGTCAGACAATGAAAATCAAGAGCCTTCTCCTCGGCTCCGCAGCGGCTCTCGTCGCTGTCTCCGGCGCTCGCGCTGCCGACGCTGTGATCATCCCGGAACCGGAAATGGTCGAATACGTTCGCGTCTGCGACGCGGCCGGTGCCGGTTACTTCTACATTCCGGGTTCCGAAACCTGCCTGAAGATTTCGGGCTGGGCACGTTTCCAGATCAGCCATTGGTCTGATGACGGCGGCATGGACGGTGCTGACTCCGATTGGGGTATCACGGACGAAGATGCAGCCAAGATGGGCTTCTCATCGACTGGCCAGTTCGCTCTTTCGTCCTGGACCGACAGCGAAATCGGCCCGATCGAAACCTACCTCGAGTTCGAAACTCCTGGTGGCAGCGATGTTGACCTCGACGTCGTCAAGCTGTCGTTCGCCGGCCTGACCATGGGTTACTTCGGTGGCTTCCTGGACAACGGCATCAACGGTGAAACCGACTCCAACGGTCTGACCAACAAGTTCCATTCGATCCAGTATTCCGGCACTGCCGGTGCCATCAGCTTCGGTGCGTCGATCGATGCTTACGATGGTCTCGTCTGGGATAGCGAAGATGGCGCCAAGTTCGGTGCGACGGGCCAGCTCGGCTTCACGAGCGGCGCTATTGCGGCAACCGTGACCGGCTTCTATGACTTCGGAGCCTCTGGCGGCGGTGTGGTCGGCCGTATCTCTGCCGATGTTGGCATGGGTACGCTTCAGGCTCGCGGTACCTGGGCTGAAAACAACGTCAACATGTACACTGGGAGCGCGACGAGCCCGGATGATGGCGGTGCTCTGCATTGGGTCGCTGAAGTGTCCTACGCCGCTGCCGTTAGCGACAAGCTGACGGTCACTCCCGGCTTCTCGTACCGTTCGTGGTACAATGATGGCGATGGCGATCCGGAAGACACGATGTGGAAGGCCGGCGTGACGCTCGACTACGCTCTGGCTGCGAATCTCGCAGTGAAGGCAAGCGTCCAGTATTGGGATTTCGACGACGGCAACACCGGCGATCCGGAAAATGCCACCGGTTGGAGCAACTTCCTGCGCTTCCAGGCTTCCTTCTAAGCCTCGCGTGCATGCCTTGTAAGACGAACCCGGCGGGCAACCGCCGGGTTTTTTCGTTTGGATGCGGATAGTTGATTTCAGGAGTGAGATTGCGAATCTTGCTTTTTGGTGCGGATCGGTAAGGCTTCAGGAAATCTGTTCGGATAGATGGCTTGGCCTGAAAATATCCAAAGGGAATCATTCCGCGTCACGCCAAGGAATGCTAGGGAAAGCCAGCACTCCTGCCAGCCGATAATTGTAGCTCCGCCATGACAGACATATTCGATGCTATCGACCGCCACGCAAAACATACGCCCGGTAGTTATGCATTTATAAGCCCCGCTGCGTCACTGAACTATTCCGGCCTTTCGGATGGCATCAGGAATATCGCAACCAGGGCGTTGACAATGAATATCTCGCCTGGAAGCCTTGTGGGCGTCCGCTGCAGAAATCCCAATGTGGAAATCCTGACAAATCTCGGCCTGATGCGCGCCGGTATGAGGGTAGGTATCGCGGGTAACAAATCGACATATGCCGAACATGGCGTCGTGCTGGATGTTCTACTCACCGACGGAAGCACGCATGGTGGTAAGGATGTCGCTGCCCGACGCCATATTCCCTTGACGCCGGATTGGGTGCAGCCGCACGAATTCTCCAATCGGAAGATAGAACCGACCGATTATGGATTGATATTCGCATCTTCCGGTTCGACCGGCGCCAGCAAGCTTCTTTTTGCATCGCGTGAGAACATAGATTATCGCGTAGATGTGAAATCGGGGGAGCCGTGGTTCCACGAGGACATGCGCTTCATGACGCTCTCCCAGCCGAATTCGATGACAAGTTTTCTCGACGCTGTCATTACTCTCGTAAAAGGCGGTCAGGTTGTTCGCCTTGACGCGATGCCTCCAGCCCAAACGCTGGATGCGATTACGGTCTTCCAGCCGACCTATGTCAACACGCCGCCTTATACCCTCGTGTCGCTACTGGAGGGATTGAAGACAAATCCGCGCAAATTACGGAAAATCGACTACCTAAGGGTAGCTGGAGCCTATTGTTCACCGCAGGTGCGTGCGAGTGCAAAGGAGCTTCTCGCCTCGCACGTGATTACGTCCTACGGTGCGACGGAAACTGGCCGGATAGCTTTCGCCGAACTGGAAGATATTGCCGGTATCGATGGCGCAGTCGGCGCAATCATGGCGGGCTTGGCGGTTGAGACGGTGGATGACTCCGGAGCGCCGCTTCCACAAGGCGAAACCGGCGAACTTCGCGTCAAGCCGCCTGCCGAAAGTCCGCTGAGCTATTTTAGCTCCGGCGAGTTGATCTCTCCGCTGAAGGACGGCTGGTTTTATCCGGGCGATATTGGTCGTGTCGACGAGAAAAACAATCTGATCATATCCGGACGGAAAAGCAGCGTCATAAATATGGGCGGTAACAAGGTCGATCCTGAACGTGTCGAATCGGCTTTGATCCGTATTGACGGGATCGAGGACGTTGCCGTCGGACCATTTCGCAGTGCTTCGGGATATGACGTGATCGTAGCATTGGTCAAGTCGAGCGGTCCCATTCAGCTGGAGCAGCTGAATCAGTTCCTTGAGAAAAACCGTCAGATTTATCGGATCGATTCGATCCGTCGCGTTTCTTCCATACCACGTAACACGAACGGAAAGATCGACAGGCGAGCGGTGCTCGAGCAGATTAAATCGCCTGCCAAACATTAAACAAAAGGGAGGAATACCCATGTCTCTATGTCTTAAAGGGAATGCGCTTTGCGCATGGCCGCTTAGGTCAGCATTGATGGCCGCGTGTGCATTCGTATCTGCGATTGTAATGTCTCCGATTTCCGCCATGGCAGCGGAATTCAGCGCTGATACGGTGGAACTTCGCGTCGGATACAGCGCCGGCGGCGGCTATGACACGTTCGGTCGGCTGGTTGCGCGCCATCTTGGCAAATATCTGCCGGGCAACCCGGATTTTGTTGTCCAGAATCAGCCAGGAGGCGGCAGCCTGAAATTGACACTGACGACCGTTGCCAGCGACGCAAATGACGGCTCCCTTATCGCATTGGTGAATTCGTCCATGTCGACGTTTCCGCTTTTCGACGAGAAGGGCGCGCGCTTCGATCCGACCGAGCTGGTCTGGATCGGCAGCCTCGCCAACGAGACATCCGTCTGCGTCATGACGAAGCAGTCGGGCGTCTCCACTGTGGAGGATTTCCTCTCGAAGGATTTCATTGTCGGTGCAACCGACCGGGGTGCGACGACTTATCAGTTCCCCGCACTGTTGAAAAATCTGTTTGGCGCGAATTTCAGGATCGTCACCGGCTATCCTGGCGGCCCGGAAATCATGCTCGCGATGGAGCAGGACGAGTTGCAAGCGCGCTGCGGCTATTCATGGTCTTCGCTGAAAGGCTCGCCGGAGGAGAACAAGTTTAACCGGATCGGCCAGATCGGTTTGACGAAAAACAAGGATCTTCCCGATCTTCCGCTCTTCTACGACATGATTGAGTCTGACTTGGACAAGAAAGCTGCCGCGCTGGTTCTTGCGCCGCTGCGCTTCTATCGCGCCTTTGTCGCTCCGCCATCAACGGATCCGGAAATTGCGGATACACTTCGCCAAGCCTTTACGAAGATGACAGAAGATTCAGAGTTTCTCGCTGAGGCTGCGTCGCTCGGGCTGGACGTGGATGCAGTTCCCGGCGATGAAATCCAACAGATGGTCGAGGACCTTCAGGCATCCGATGAGGCGGCCCTGAAGCGGGCAACCGAGCTTTTGGAATAGGTCGGGTTTGGGGCGCTTTCGGGTTGAGTTGACGTTCCGAGAGCGCATCGAAGTATGAGACTGAAAAGGCGATCGCAACTTGCGGTCGTGATTGGGGAGGGCCGGATTGAAGGTGTGGGGATTCAACCGGCGCGCCGCCAATTCGCGATAGAAGCGGTGTAAGAGATTGGCCGACGCTTTTTTTTCGGCATTCGTTGAGTTGAGCGAGCCCGCGCGGCTCATGTTTCTCTTCATTGGCGTATTATGCGGATTGGTGATTGGTGTCATACCGGGGCTGAGCGGCATAATCGGAATGGCGCTGCTGGTGCCGTTCACCTACAATCTCGATGCCTATGCCGCTATTGCGCTTCTGCTCGGCATGGGATCGGTGACCACGACAAGCGATACAATTTCAGCGGTCCTTTTTGGCGTTCCAGGTACAGTGGGATCGGCCGCCACGGTTATCGACGGGCATGCGATGGCCCGCAACGGCGAAAGCGGCCGCGCGTTTGGTGCAGCATTCAGCGCATCCATGATAGGTGGCGTCGTAGGGGCCGTCGCACTGGCCCTTGCAATTCCGGTCATGCAACCTGTCGTTCGCAACGTCGCGTCGCCAGAACTGTTTGCCATAGCAGTTTTCGGTCTTTCGATGGTTGCGACCCTATCGGCCGCTAACCCTCTTCGCGGGCTGCTTTCCGTATGCGCGGGACTTGCCGTGGCTCTAATAGGTCTATCGTCTCAAACCGCTACCGACAGATGGACATACGGAACCGTCTATCTTTGGGAGGGGATTCCTCTGGTGCCGCTTTTCTTGGGCTTGTTCGGCATTCCAGAGCTTTTTGTTCTGTCGAAATCGAAGTCGATTGTGGACAGCGATTTGCCTGTGTCGCCAAATAACAGCCTCTTCGCCGGTATTCGGGATACGCTTTCTAGTCTTCCCTTGGTCGCTCGGATGAGCGCTTTAGGTGCAATTCTCGGTGCGATACCTGGCATAGGCGTCTCCATAATCGACTGGATCGCCTACGGCATCGCGAATCGCACGGTAAAAGGCGATCACAAGTTTGGCAAAGGTGATGTGCGCGGCGTGATAGCGCCGGAAGCTGCAAACAATGCCAAGGAAGGCGGCGCGCTGGTACCCACTGTTGCTTTCGGCATTCCTGGTAGTGCCAGCATGACCATTCTGCTTGGCGCGCTCATGGTTCAGGGTATCGTGCCCGGTCCGGACATGCTCACTAAGCATCTCGACCTGACGGTCGTGATGGTATTCTCAATAGGACTGGCAAATATCATGGGTACCGTGATTTGCCTTGGCCTGAGTCCGTACTTCGCGCGTCTTTCGTTGGTTTCATCGGGTATTATTGTTCCTGTCGTCCTTGTTTTCGTTGTGCTTGGAGCGTTTCAGGCGAGCAGAGATGCCGGCGATTTTGCCGTGCTCTTTGTATTCGGGATCATTGGACTCGCTCTTGATGCGGCGAAATGGTCAAAGCCGGCATTCGCACTCGGCTTCATTCTGGGACCGAGCGTCGAGCGGTACTTCTTTATTTCCCATTCGATTTACGGCTGGTCATGGCTGACGCGACCCATCGTCATGATCATACTTGCGCTGGCGATCGCAAGTTTTTTTCGCTACCTGCCCGAATGGCTGAGAGCTCTTCGCCAACGCGGTGGCGATGACCGACCGAATTTCTCCGTCCCGGCTATGTTCATGAGCATTTGCTCGTTGGCATTTTCATTGTTCGGTCTCATGTCATCGAAGGACTGGCCGCTCGGGGCGTCTTTGTTTCCGATCGTCGTATTCTCCGTCTCCGTTGCACTCTCGGCGATCCTGTTTCTTAACGATTTGCGCTTGATGCGCACTGCTCATATTCAAGATGTGCCGCTTCGCAATGCAATCTGTGTCCCCGGTTGGCACATCAGATATCTCGCCAATATTGGCGCGTTCCTGGTGTGCTTCCTGTGCTTTGGATGGTTTTTGTCAATAATCGGATTCCTGCTGGCAAACCTGAAGTTTCGGGCGAAAACATCCACAAAGGCGGCGTTTTTTATCACCGCAGGCGCAACCTTGGTGATTTGGCTAATATTTGATTTGCTGCTTGCCATGCCATGGCCAGACCCGCTCCTGTTCGGATTTACATGATGGAAAACTGTTAAAATGGCCGCGGCAAATGGTCGGTTTCCTGCGCGACGAGGGCCTGCCGGATCCCAACGTTTCATCCGCGATGAATGCCGGTAACGATCAGAATGTATGAGGGTTTAAGTCCCGAAGCTAAAGGGGCACAGGGCCCTGGTCGTGAGCTAACCCGCAGTCCTCTTTGTCGATCTTGACTTGAGAACATAGTTTCGGACCCCGCTGCAAAATGATAGAAAAACTGGACATGTCAAACAATGGAACCGATGCGGAAGTGACGGAATAATGGTCGATATTTTCAAGGCTATCGAGGAACACGCCAAGCGAAATCCGAGCTCGCTCGCACTGATCGGTCATAACGTATATTTGAGTTACGCCGCCTTCGCGCACGCCACCAGAAACATCTCGGCCTTGGCGCTAGCATCGAATATCGCTCCCGGTAGCCTTGTCGGGGTTCGCTGCGGCAATCCGTATATGGAATTGTTGTTGTACTGTGGTCTGATGCGCGCCGGGATGACTATTGCTTTTCCCAAGGACCCGTCAGTCTACGCCAACCATAATGTCGAGCTTGATGTTCTGCTTTCGGATGATACCTCATTGAGAGGCCAATCAATGCCGGCAAAACGCATTGTCCCATTGACTTCCGATTGGACACAGCCGCGCGCCACGCCGAAACGGCCTGAGAAAAACCCTCAGTATGCAGCACTGTTCGCATCGTCGGGCTCAACGGGGAACAACAAGCTTTTTCATGCCAACCGTGCAAACTTGGACTTTCGGATTAAGCTAAAAGAGAATGAAGTATTCTTCGACGGAGATGTCCGTTATATGTCGCTATTTCTTGCGGGCACGATGATTAGCTTCATTGACATGCTTATAACATGGAAAAAAGGCGGTCAGGTTGTTTTGACTGGCACATTGACTCATGAGCAAGCACTTGACGCGATCGCACTCTATCAGCCTACATATTTGGCAGCGCCGCCGTATTCACTCGTTGGAATGCTGAACGCACTTGAAACAACCCCCCGCCGTTTTCAGAAGGTCAACTCCATCTATACAGGTGGATCCTATTGTGCCCCTCGCATGTTGGAAGCCGCTAACAAAAAGCTGTGCCACCACCTCATCCCGGCGTATGGATTGACCGAACTCGGACTTGTCGCCTTATCGCCCTACGAAGAAATAGCGTCGATTGACGGCGCCGTCGGCAAACCGGTAACCGGCATGACCGTAGAGGCCGTGGACGAGTTTGGAAATACGCTGCCTTCGGGCGAAACGGGGGAGATCAGGATTACGCCGCCTCCAGGCAGCCCGCTTGGCTTTTATCGCGACAATAGGCGTATCGAAATTGTCGACGACGAGTGGTTCGTTCCCGGCGATGTCGGACACATCGACGCTAATGGATTCCTGGTCACTACGGGTCGTAAGAAAAACGTAATCAACTACGGTGGAAACAAATTTGACCCGGAACGAATAGAAAATACTCTTATTCAGATGCCGGAAATCGAGGATGTGGCGGTTGGCGTCGTGCCGGGGCCGGGCGGATTTGATGTAATTATCGCGCTTGTCAGGGCTTCCCGAGAAATCGATACCGATGCGGTGAATAAATACCTGAAATCAAATAGGCAGCCATACGATATTGCGTCGGTTCAACTCGTGGCATCCGTTCCGCGTGGTGAGAACGGAAAGGTCAAACGCCAGGAAGTGGCCGAACAGGTGAAGTCCGCCGCTTGACGTTGGAATTCCAACACGGCCCCGGGCGCGAGATGGGTAGTGGATTTGCTGTCGCGCGCTCGACCAAGGTGAAGATTGTTAGAAAATAAGCTACAGACATGTATGCGGACCGCGGAGTGAAAGAATGAAGCAGGCAAGACACTTTTTCGGTGCTTGTTCCGTCGTTTTGTCAGCCATGCTTATCGCCGGTTGCGTCTCCGAGTACGGCGATGCGGCGAAGTATCTGGGCGACGTGAAAGCCAGGATCGCGGTCTCCATGCCGGCCAACGCCCCGTCGATCAGGCAGGAATTCCGGATTGGCAACATCCCCGGATCCGACAACGGCGTGCCTTACAGTCACGAAGGCATCGATGTCGTCGCGAAGATCGGTACGCCGGTTCTTGCCGCAGCATCCGGACGCGTGACCCGTTCCTATGTGGAGCCGATGTACGGAAATCAGGTCGTCATCGATCACGGCATTGATGGCACCGGTCGCAGGACCCAGACGGTTTACAAGCATCTGGACAAGCGGATGGTCTCTGTCGGAGACACTGTGGTTCGCGGGCAACAGATCGGAACGCTGGGCCGCACGGGAGCGCTGGCGGCTGGAATCCTGCATCTGCATTTCGAGATTCGCCGCCAGATCAAGCCGGGCGGACGCGGGCTGCATCCAATCGATCCGCATCGCCTCTGGGCGAATGGGGAAGGGCGCGTCACCTGTTTCGATCCAGATGTCGAGATCGACGATACCGTGTTCCGCGCGACCTATCCCGTCCTCTGCCGCGGCAAGGGGCCTGCTGCCGCACCCCCGCCTGAACAGGCCATTGGCTCTCTCGCAAACCTGAAACGGCCCGAAGGCTGACTGCTGCGAGCCGTAATTGATCGAGCGGGCTATGTCCCGGCCTGATCCAGAAAACGCTGAATCATTTGAGGCAAGCCTGCCGTGTGGAGCAGAGGCGCATGCCCTTGGCCTTCGACATTGACACATTGCAGTCGGGGATGGCGCGCCGCCATTTCATCGACGGTTTCTTGCGACAGCAGTCCGGAATTCTCTCCCCGAAGAACCATCACCGGGATATCGCGTAACGCGTCGAATTGCGGCCAGAGTGCCGGCAGTTCCTCACCGGGTACCAGGGCGTCGAGCGTTTTGCCGAGCGCCGGGTCGTGATCGGCCACTAGCGTGTCTCCGATCTGCCTGAACTTCGCATGCGCCTCGTAGATCCAGTCCTCTTCGGTCAACGCGGGAAAGGCCTTGCCCATAAGGGACTTCTGGATCGCGATGGCTTCGGCCCAGTCCTTCGGTTCGAGCGGATCGGCGAGCATCGTGCGAATGGCCAGCAGGCTCTCGATCCCGATGACCGGGCCGACATCGTTCAGGATGACGGCGCGCAGGAGCCCGGGTCGCATCGCGGCGATCGCCATGGCAATCAGGCCGCCCCGTGATGTGCCGATGAGCGTTGCCTGCTCGATACCGAATTTTTCGAGACCGGCAATCACGTCCTCGGCTTCCGTCAGGATGTTGTAGTGCGTCCAGTCGCTGTCATGATCGGACAATCCGCGGCCGCGATAGTCGAAGCAGATGACCCGGCGTGGCGGCGCAGCGTCTTCCGCGAGATGAACCGCGAGGCGGGCGAAATCCCGCGCGTTTCGGCTAAGACCGGCAAGACAGATGACCGGCAGCGTTTGGTCGTTTCGTACGCCGTAATCGACCGTATGCAGTTTCAGACCGTCGGGCGCGGAATAGAAGACACTCTTACCGCGCTTCGTTTCGTTGATGACCATTGTGCGAAGTGATTGTCTACAGGTTTCGGGTTCAGGCGCGAGCCGAGGCGGATTGTTTATGGTTTTCAGCCGGTTGCGAAGTTTTCCGGAATCAATCTGTCCAGCCGAACCGGAGGTCGCTTGCAATGTCCGTGGGTTCGCCGAAACGCGCCTTGTAGACTTGGAGGTTTTCCATCACGCGCTGGACGTAGCCGCGGGTTTCCGTAAACGGGATTTGCTCGACCCAGTCGACCACCTCGTCCAGCGGCTTGCCGCGCGGGTCGCCGAAACGCTCGATCCACTGGCCAACGCGGCTGGGGCCGGCATTGTAGGCGATGAAGGTCAGGATATAGGAGCCGCCGAAGCGATCGAGTTGGCGCTTCAGGTATTCCGTGCCCAGAGTCGCGTTGTAGGCTCCGTCCGAATTGAGACGTGACGGCTGATAGGCAAGCCCGGCCTGTCGGGCGACCTCCTTGGCCGTCCCCGGCAGCAATTGCATCAAACCGAGTGCGTTCGCGCGCGATCTCGCGGCGACGTTGAACTCGCTTTCCTGGCGCGCGATGGCATAGGCGAGGGGTCTTTCCTCAGGCTTGATCGGGGTTGAGGCCGGAATTGCGCCGATGGGATGCGTCAGTGCTCCCGTTTCGACGCCACGCCACTGGGCGGCCTTGGCGATGCGCAGGGCAGTGAAGCGCTCCTCCATCTTCTCCCAATGCGCAACCAGTTGCGTGACCGACGGCGTGTTTTCGAGTTTGCGGCCGAGACCATAGGCCATCTTGCGGGCGAGATCGGTACGCCCGATCTCCTGCAACCTTTGCATGGCCGCCACAGGTTCCGTCGAGCGGAAGCGGCTGGTGTCGTCGGGTGTCACCGAAGGCCGCTTGATCCCGGACAGGTTGAGGCCGAGGCGTTGGCGGGCGAGTTGGCCGTAAAAGGTCATCTCCAATTCGGCCGCGCGCTTGTAGTGCGTTTCCGCCTCCGGCGATTCCATCGCTTCATAGGCACGGCCGAGCCAGTAGGCACCCCGGGCCCGCGAGATCGCGCCGCTGGAGAGTTTCTCGATCAGGGCAAAATGGGCTGCGGCCTTCTTCGGGTCTTTCAGGCCGCGCAGCGCGTACCAGCCGGCGTGAAAAGCCGCTTCCACCTGCGTCTCGGCAGAGCCGCCGCGATGCATCGAGGCGATCCGGTAGGCCGCCTCGTGGTTTCCGTGCTCGAATGCGTCGCGCGAGACGATGCGCCGTTCCGTCCACCATTCGTCCGGATCGACCAGTTCGTCCGGCTCGACCGGTGATTCGAGCAGCAGTTTGGCGGCTTCGTCATCGCGTTCCTTGCGGCGCAGCCATTTGATCTTCGCAAAGAGGAGATGCGGCGAATTGCGCACGCTCTCGTCGGCTTCGTCGAGGAGTTCGAGCGCATTCTTGTGGAGGCGGATTGCTGCCGCCCAGGGATCGAGGAAAGGCGCCATTCCGGCCGATTGCGCAACTCGCTCGGCGGCCCGGATACGGTCTCGATACATCAGCGCCAGGAAACGTCGACGGTGATCGTCCTTCGTCAGAACTTCGGAGAACTCGGACAAGATCTGCAATTCGCTGCGCACATCGAGCGGCTCGGTCGTCCACCAGGGCAGCAGCGCCGCGCGGGCGCTCTCGACGTCGTCGAGGCTGATGCTTGCGCGCGCCAGGGAAATCGCGCCGGCCAGCGTTTGTGGCGTCGTGTCCGCATAGGCGGTGGCGATCTCCTTCGGGGAATGGTCTTCGCGTGCCAGCGCCCGCTCGTAATTGGCGCGCAACCGGGACATGTCCGGCCAGCCTTCGAGGGCACGCATTGTAGCCGCGATTTCATCCGAGCTGATCGCGGCGCGACCGGAATACGCGGCGACCCAATCGACGATCCGTCCGTCGAGGCTGTCTTCCGGCAGGTTGCGTCTCAATTTCCGAAGGCTTTCGAAGTCGCCCCCCTCCAGCGCTTCGAGCGCTTCGACGAGATATGTTCGTGCCGGGCCTTCTTCCGGTCCGTCCATCGCGATGGAGGCGGTCGTGCGCTGGTCCACCCCCGGCGTCGAATCGCTGAGAACCAGCGCTCCGATCACGGCGGCATGCAGACCCGCGACTGCGGCGAATATGGCTGGGCGGCGTGACAATGGCATGACTCTTCCCGGCTCCGGTTCCTCCTTGCCGATATTCTACAACAATGACCCGTTTATGGTGAACGGACAGTGAAGAAGCGCACAAATCGGCGTGATCTCGGCGCTTGCCGCCGACAGGCCGCCCGACTATGGTGCGCCGAAATTTCAAGACAGATGCGCGGCAAAGCGCGCAAGTGCATGCGGGAGACGGGTTTTTATGGTTGAGCGTTCGGCGTTGCGCGGGTCTATGACCGCGCTGGTTACCCCGTTCGATACGTCCGGCGCGTTCGACGAGGCGTCGTTTCGTGCACTGGTGGACTGGCAGGTGACTGAGGGCACCAAGTGCCTGGTTCCGGTCGGCACGACCGGCGAATCGCCAACTCTGAGTCATGACGAGCACAAGAGCGTTATTGAGGTCTGCATCGAGGCTTCGGCTGGCCGCGCGCCGATCATCGCGGGTGCCGGGTCCAACAACACCCATGAGGCCGTCGATCTGGCGATGCATGCCGAAAGCGCCGGCGCGGACGCGGTGCTTGTCGTTACGCCCTATTACAACAAGCCCAACCAGCGTGGTCTCTATGAGCATTTCGCGGCTGTCGCTCAGGCGATCGACGTTCCGATCATCATCTACAACATTCCCGGCCGTTCGATCATCGACATGACGCCGCAGACCATGGGGCGGTTGGTGGCTGACTTTCCCAATGTCTGGGGTGTCAAGGATGCGACCGGCAAGGTCGAGCGGGTTTCTGAACAGCGCATCACCTGCGGGCATGATTTCATCCAGCTGTCCGGCGAGGATGGTTCCGCACTCGGCTTCAACGCCCATGGCGGCGTCGGCTGCATTTCCGTGACGGCCAATGTCGCCCCGCGGCTGTGTTCGGAATTTCAGGCGGCCTGCCAGGCAGGGGACTACGCCAAGGCGCTGGAACTCCAGGACAAGCTGATGCCGCTGCACAAGGCGCTGTTCATCGAGCCCGGCGTGGCTGGGTCCAAATACGCACTTTCGCGGCTGGGCCGGGTTAAGAACCGGCTGCGCTCGCCGATGGTGCCGGTCGAGGAATCGACGGCGAAGGCCATCGACGAGGCGATGCGGCACGCCGGTCTCTTGAACTGAGCCGGCGAAACCACACCTTTCGCAAATGGCACCCAGAAAAAAGACAGATCCGACGAACAAGGTCGTCGCCGAAAACCGCAGAGCGCGGTTCAACTTCGATATCCAGGATACGGTTGAGGCGGGCCTCGTGCTGCATGGCACCGAGGTCAAGTCGTTGCGCAATGGCGAAGCAAATATTGCCGAGAGCTACGTCTCGGAAGAAGGCGGCGAGATCTGGCTGATCAATTCCCACATCCCGGAATATCTCGAGGCAAACCGCTTCAATCACGAGCCGCGCCGCCGCCGAAAACTGCTGCTGCACAAGCGGGAAATGGCGAAGTTCGCGCAGGCGGCCGACCGGGAGGGCATGACCCTCGTTCCGCTGAAGCTCTATTTCAACGACCGCGGCCGCGCCAAGCTGGCGGTCGCCATCGCCAAGGGCAAGAAGACCGTCGACAAGCGTGAAACAGTCAAGAAGCGCGATTGGGACCGCCAGAAAGCGCGAATTCTCAAGGAACACGGCTAGCCGGTTGGCATTGTCCGCGCTCTCCTAAAATAATTCCGCGATCTGTTTTATCCACGGCTCCGGCCAAGGAACCGACACTAGGTGGTCGAACACCGCGTAAGCCACAGTGGCGACGCAAAGCGAGAGGACCAGCGCCGACACGATCCTCTTTGGCGCATGCCGCATAAACGTCGCGAATACGTAGATCGCTACCGCCGCCAGATGGCCAAATGCCAGGATGAGTACGAAGAACGAAACGCAGTAGGCGGCCATCGACGCCGGAACGCGGACGCCGCGCCACAACGCCTGCGCGGTACCCGATGGCCACACGGCTGCGCCGCGGGTCTTCATGTCGAGGGCGAAACGCGCGACCAGCGTCGCTGCGGCGAGGATGGTGGCCACGCCCATAATGGTCGGAAACAGTCCTGCCACGAAACTGAGCTCCGTCGCGTGGAAGGTCATCAGTCCGGCGAGGGACAACAGTACGACATAGCCCAGAAAATCCGCTGTTGTGTCCGGTGCTCTCGTCTCCTCGTTCGGAATCCTTCGCGCCTTACGCACACCGAAAAACGTGACGGTCAACACCGCAGCTGCCGCGATCACGACCGTGGGTCGAAAGAAATCCCAGCCTTGGTGCAGCTGCAGCGAAAGAAAGAAGAACCGCTCGACACTCGCGCCGAGCACGAAGCCGAGGGATAGGGCAGCCCGCGACCATCCCTTGTGCTTCATGTAGTAGCCGAGCGCGCCAGCCAAGACAAAGACAAGAATGTCCTTGGGGTCGGTATTACGGTAGAAGGCGCCCAGGACGAGGAAGACCGTCGCCACCGGGAATATGTAATATGTCGGGATGGTGGCGATGCGGGCGAAGGGCCGCGCGAAGGCGATGCAGGTCGCGGTGCCGACGATATTCGCCGCGCATATGAAGAACACCATCGCATAAATCAGGCCGACATTTTCTCCGAGCATCTGCGGGCCGGGCACAAGCCCTTGCACGTTGAACGCGCCGAGCAAGATCGTCATCGTCACCGACCCCGGCAGGCCGAGCGCAATCGTTGGAATGAGATAGCCGCCTTCCTTGGCGTTGTTGGCGCTTTCCGGGGCGATTACACCTTTGATGTTACCTTTGCCGAATTCTGGCTCGTCGCGGTTCTGCCTCTTCGCCAGCCCATATGCGACCCAGTCAATGACGGTCACCCCGACCCCCGGAATGGCGCCAAGCACCGCGCCCAGCGAACTGCTTTGAAACACTAAGCGCCAATTTCTCAGAGTGTCGCCGATGCCGGCACGCAGGCCGATATTGTCGGCCAGGCGGCGAGGGCCTTCGCTGATCCTGCCGCGCTGTAGCAGATCGATGATTTCCGGAAAGCCGAAGATGCCGAGAAACAAGATTTCCAGCGGCATCCCGTCCCATAAATAGATCAGTCCTCCGGTGAACCGTTCCTCGCCGGTGTTATTGTCGAGTCCGATAAAGGCCAGCAAAACACCGATACATAGAGACGCCAGCCCCTTGAAACTGTCGCGTCCCGATATTATCGCGACGAAGAGCATGCCCATCAGTGACACGGCTAGGAAATCCGGCATCTGCATAGTCGTCACGATCGGCCGCAGGAATGGGATGACCGCCGCCAGGACCACCGCTCCGAAGATACCGCCGATCATCGATGCCGAAAATGCGGCGCCCAATGCCCGTTCTGCCTGGTTCTGTTTGGCGAGGGGATGCCCGTCCTCCACGGTGGCGATCGCCGCGACAGTGCCGGGCACGCCTAGTAGGACGGCGGGTATCGTATCGGAAATTGAAGTCACCGCAGTGACCCCGAGCAGCAGCGCGGTGGCCGCGAACGGATCGAGATGATAGGTGAATGGCACCAGCATGACGAGTCCGAACAGGCCGCCAACGCCCGGTATGATGCCAAGGACCAGCCCTGTCATCACGCCGGCGAGCAGCATGGATAGTGTGACGATATTGAATATTCCGTCTAGAAAAATGCCGGGATCAGACATGCTGTCGCGCAAATTTCAGCATCAAGCAATTCCGGATTTTTCCAGTATAGGGCTTAGCTCTGCGCAAAGGTCCGACGCTTTTTGCCTGATCGCCTTTCCCGTCTCCGTACGGGGAACTTCTCGCGACGCATAGATTGCCGTTGGGCCGGCATTGAACCAGCTTTCGCTCTGCATGTTCTGGAGGAGGTTGATCACCGTTTTTCCGATGTCGCTTCCCTCGGCGAACCGCAAAATGAAAAAAAGCCGGTCGACCCCGAATTCATCCGCTTTGACAAAACAGTATCCGTCTTCGATCCCGCTAAAATTTTGGATGAAGTCATCATACCGCAACATGTCCATCTTCACGCCGCCAAGATTTGCGGTATCGTTTGAGCGTCCCTCGATATGGAGAAAGCCTAGGCCGTCTATACGCCCGAGATCGCCTGGAAAGAACCATCCGTTTCGGAACGACTTGCTGTTTGCTATATCGTCGTCGATGTAGTGGGGCATCCCATGCTTGCCCCTGATGCGCACCTGCCCGACGGTCCCGTCGGATACCGGCCGGTGTTCGTCATCGACGATTTGGACGTCGGCCAGGTTGTTGATCGGCTCGAGACGGCCATCGTAGCTCTCATCGGCGGCTATCGTGTATTCCGCGACGCTTCCGAGTTCGGTCGATCCGTAGAAAACCGTTATCCTCTCAAAGTGTTTCCGCATCGCGTTCATGAACACCTCTCCCGGACGGGCGCCCCCCACAAGCGCAAGCGGAAGTTGTCTTTCGACCCCAGCGTTGTGCATGCTCGCGAACAATTTTGTATATTGTTCCGGCGAGCCGACAGTTTGCGAGATCTCCTTTCGCGCTAGGACAAGCGGGCCTGCTCGCTCGATGTTTACCCCGCCGGATAGGAGCGTGCGAATACGGGTGTTCGCGCCGACGCCGGAATCAGAGCGAAACAGGCACATCGAAGTGAACCTTTGGTTCCTCGGCGTCGCTGCGGAGACCCAGGTAATGCGCGCCCATTCGTCTTCGACTGATACATAGATGGCTTTTTTCTCACCCGTTGTTCCCGAGGATGCGCCAAGCCGAGACATGTTGGACCCATCGGAGAAACCGTCCGGTTTTTCCGCGTTCAACACGGCCATCGCATCGATTGCGCTAACCGGATGCAAATCAAAGATGATGGCCTTTCCAGCAATCACACGATCCGATTTTCTCGGCCCCGGTGCGATCAGCGTATGGGTTACGTGGTCCGCGATAGACCTGCTCGTCAGGCCGTATTCTGGGGCCCAGGCGGCGCCGAGTAGAGAGCAAGCAGCTATCGCGGCTATCGCCTCTCTCGGTTCGTCCACGGCAACAGCGACGCAATCCCCGCGAGTAACACCATGCTGCCGCAACAAGAGCGCCAACATCGCCACGAGGCTCGCAAAACTCTCGTAATCCAAGTCCCCGTCGGGGCCGGAGAATGCAATTCGCCCGCGATACCGGTCAGCCGCTTCGAGGACTGCGGCTCCGATGTTTTTTCCCAGCGTCATGTCGTTACGGAGCGCTTCGCTGTGTCACTTGGTCAGTTCGATAAGGCGGCTCACCGTAGCTGGATCCGATTCCGATACGGCCTTGATCTTTGCTTCCAGCGCCGATCCGTTGGCGGGGTTCATGTCGATATAGACTGCTAACGCTTCCTTGAGAAACTCCGGATCTTTCATTACGGCGTCGAAGGCCGCGCGATAACGCATCACCGCCTCTTGCGAAGCACCCGGCGCCATGAAGAACGGGTAGTAGATTTCGTCGCGAGCACTAAAGAGCTTGATCGCGGCTTGGGTCTCGTCGTTCGACGCGAAGGATGCGAAACTAGGAATAACTTTTTCGTCCAGCTCGATTTCGTTGGCGGCAGATCCGATCAGGTTGTACGTGCCCTTTTGGTTGTTCCGGATATAGCGGTCCAACTGGCTACCACAATAACCCGCGATCTCGCCACGTTGGACGGCCGCCTCGATATCGGTAAGGCCCTTGAAACCAGTGATAATCTCGTACTTTCCGCCGAAACTATTCTTGACCAAGGCAGCGAGTTGATAGAACCCGCCGGTCTGCGATGTCGCTCCCATCTTGATGTCTTCGGAAATGAGCTTCTCGAATGTGTCAACGCCTGATTCCTTGGAGGTCAGGCAAATGCTCGTCACCGAATTCAGGCTGCCCAGCCACTGGAACGCGGAGAAGTCTACGGCGACGGCGTCTGGGTTCAAACGCGCCCGGACAATCTGGCTGGCGAGGATCAATCCGATTTCATTGTCGGCGTCGGAAACCTGCATCTGTCTGGCGAGGTTAAGGCTCGATGCTCCTTGGACATTCTGCACGATGACACTCTCGCCGCCGAGATGCTTCTCTAGGTAGGGAGCCATCAGCCGCGCGGCAAAGTCATATCCGCCGCCCGCTGTCACTCCAACTTTCAAGAAGGTATCGGCCACCGAAGTATTCGCGGAAACAAGAGCAATTGCGGCGGCCACAATGGCGTACAAGGCAGGTCTGATCATTGGAAATTCCATTAGCGACGAAAACTGTCAGGGTTGATTTCGCCTAGATAACGTCACGTCACCGTCACGTCACGCAATTCTTCCCCAGCGACCGCCGAAACTTGGTGAAAAGTTGCCGACGAACGGCGCTTCTGCGTGGCTCCTGACGTCTGCGCATTAATCTGCGGCGAGATGCGCCGCTTTCTGAAAGACCTGTTCGAACATCGCCGGCGTCAACACACCGGTATTGATGTTGTAGCGCGAGCAATGATAGCTGGAAATGATTGAAATTCCGCCGATTTCAGTCGCCACATCATGCTTGAACGGATGCGCGGCGACACGTTCGCCGAAGGCCCGGATCGTGGAGTCATGCGCGATCTTTCCGAGCGTCACGATTACTTGCAGGTTAGTGAACTGATCGATCGTCGCCGTCAGGAACTGCCGGCAGGTATTGACCTCCGCCGCGACGGGTTTGTTCCCCGGCGGCAAGCACCGCACCGCATTCGTGACGGCTGTTCCCGAGAGCCGCAAACCGTCGTCGGAGCGGGATTCGAACGTTCCGGTCGCAAATCCGTGCGCCTTGAGTGTCGCGTACAGCATGTCGCCCGAGAAATCGCCGGTAAACGGCCGCCCGGTCCGGTTTGCGCCGCGCAGGCCGGGTGCGAGACCGACGATCAGGAGACGAACGCTTTGCGGGCCCTCCGGCGGCAGCCATGTGGAAACCGGCGCATTGTGCCAGTCGGGCTCACGCACCCGCCATTCGGCGATGAAGTCGTGCAGGCGCGGACAAAGCGCGCAATCCCTATCGGGCTCGGCGGCGGAGACAGTCAAGGAGACTTCGGTCAGTAGTCTGTATCGTCGTCTTCGTCGTGGTCACGCGCGGTGACCGACTGCCGCGGGGCAGGGCGTTCCGACGCGTCGCGTCCGATTTCGCCCTGTAATCCCTTCAGGTCCATGAAATGGTCTGCCTGGCGGCGAAGATCATCGGCGATCATCGGCGGCTGTGTCGACATCGTCGAAACGACGGAAACCTTGCGGCCGCGCCGCTGCAGCGCCTCGACGAGCGAGCGGAAGTCGCCGTCGCCGGAGAAGATCACGAAATGGTCCACCGAATCGGCGAGTTCCATGGCGTCGATCGTCAGCTCGATATCCATGTTGCCCTTGATCTTGCGACGGCCCGCGGAGTCGGTGAATTCCTTCGCAGGCTTGGTGACGACCTTGTAGCCGTTGTAATCCAGCCAGTCGATCAGCGGCCGGATAGAGGAATACTCCTGATCCTCAACGAGCGCGGTGTAATAATACGCGCGAAGCAGGTAGCCGCGGGACTGGAACGCCTTCAGCAGCTTGCGATAGTCGATATCGAATCCGAGTGACTTGGCCGCAGCGTAAAGGTTGGCACCGTCGATGAACAATGCGATCTTCTCGCGTGGATCAAACATCTTGTAGGCCTTTGCCCGAAAATTGTTGTTGTGCGAATAGTATCGGCATCCCATGAATGCCGGATTGAATCAAACCCTGCAATTTGGCTCATGCGCCGGAAAACGGGCTGTTTTGTGTCTGCCGCCTTGATTGCGCCGCATTCGCGGGCTTGCTGCCATTCGAGTTGCGCTGTCCGCCATAAAGCGGTATAGCCATCATAGTCCTGATGGATATGAACCTCCACATAATTATTGACGTAAGGGAAACGCAATATGGCTCGCGTTACCGTCGAAGACTGCATTGACAAGGTCGAGAACCGTTTTGATCTCGTACTCCTGGCTGCGCATCGCGCCCGCCAGGTGTCGCAGGGCGCGCCGATCACGGTCGATCGTGACAACGACAAGAATCCGGTGGTCGCACTGCGCGAAATCGCCGACCAGACGCTTTCTCCGGGCGATCTGAAGGAAGACCTGATCCACTCGCTGCAGAAGCATGTCGAAGTGGACGAGCCGGAGAGCGATGTCGTCGACACCGCCGAGGCCGCGGAATCCGAGGATGCTCCGGAAGCGATCACTTTCGACCGGATGTCGGAAGAAGAACTGCTCGCCGGAATCGAGGGACTTGTCCCGCCGGAAAAATCCGACGATCTCTGATCGGTTCGCCGACCTTCAAGGCATTGCCATGGATGGTTTTTTCAAGGCGCGCGGACGGATCGGTCCGCGCGTCTTTTCTTTTGGGATTTTGCGCCAATGATGCGCCAGTACGAACTGGTCGAACGCATCCAGCGTTACAAGCCGCAGGTCAATGAGGCGCTGCTCAACAAGGCATATGTCTATGCCATGCAGAAGCACGGCGACCAGAAACGGGCGTCCGGCGATCCCTATTTCTCCCATCCGCTCGAAGTGGCCGCCATCCTGACGGACATGCGGCTCGACGAGAGCACTGTCGCCGTTGGTCTGCTGCATGACACGATCGAGGATACATCCGCGACGCGCCGTGAAATCGAAGAGATGTTCGGCGAAGATATCGGTCGCCTTGTCGATGGGCTGACCAAGCTCAAGAAGCTCGATCTGGTTTCCAAGCGCGCCGCGCAGGCGGAGAACCTCCGCAAGCTCCTCCTCGCAATCGCCGATGACGTGCGCGTCCTGCTCGTCAAGCTCGCCGATCGTCTCCACAATATGCGCACCCTCGATTTCGTGCCGCCGCACAAGCGCGCCCGCATTGCCGAGGAGACGATGGACATCTATGCGCCGCTTGCCGGCCGCATGGGCATGCAGGACATGCGCGAGGAACTGGAGGAACTGGCATTTCGCCATATCAATCCGGAGGCCTATCGCACCATCACGGACCGGCTCGCGGAACTGGGGGAGTACAACCGCGAAACGCTTGGTGAGATCACCGAGACCCTGCAGAACCTGCTCGCCGCGAACGGCATCAATGCCGAGGTCTACAGCCGCCAGAAAAAGCCGTGGTCGGTCTTTCGCAAGATGGAATCGAAGGCGCTGTCCTTCGAACAATTGTCGGATGTATTCGGCTTCCGCATCATCGTCGAGAAGGTCGATGACTGCTACCGCGCGCTCGGCATCGTCCATCGCAAGTGGAACACCGTGCCTGGCCGCTTCAAGGATTATATCTCGACGCCGAAGCAGAACGATTACCGGTCGATCCACACCACCATTGTCGGCCCGTCGAAACAGCGCGTCGAACTGCAGATACGGACCCGCGAGATGCACGAGGTCGCCGAATACGGCATCGCGGCGCATGCGCTCTACAAGGACAAGTCCGCGGCGGCGAAGACGAACGGCCACGACGAGGCCGGTGTCGCCCTGTCGCGTGATTCGAATGCCTACGCATGGCTGCGCCGGACCATCGAGTCGCTTTCCGAAGGCGACAATCCCGAGGAGTTCCTGGAGCACACCAAGCTGGAACTGTTCCAGGACCAGGTTTTCTGTTTCACGCCGAAGGGCCGCCTGATCGCGCTGCCGCGCGGTGCGACCCCGGTCGATTTCGCCTATGCGGTTCACACCGATATCGGCAATTCCTGCGTCGGCGCCAAGATCAACGGCCGCATCATGCCGCTGGTCACGCGCCTGCAAAACGGCGACGAGGTTGAGGTCGTGCGCTCGAACGCGCAGACGCCACCGGCGGCGTGGGAGCATGTCGTCGTGACCGGAAAGGCCCGGTCGGCGATCCGCCGCGCCTCGCGCATGGCGATTCGCAAGCAATATGCCGGCCTCGGCCATCGCATCCTTGAGCGCGCCTTCGAGCGGGCCGGCAAGGAGTTCTCCCGAGACATTCTGAAACAGGGTGTCAGACGGCTTGGCCAGAAGGAGGTCGACGACGTGCTGGCTGCGGTCGGGCGAGGGGAGATCCCCTCCGACGATGTCGTGCGCGCCGTCTTCCCCGACTACCAGGATGCGCGCAGTTCCGCTCTCCCGGCTGGCGGCGTCGAAGGTGATGGCTGGTTCAATTTGACCAGCGCGACAGGCATGATGTTCCGCATCCCGGGCAATACGGGCCCCGAGGACGACAAGGGCGTCGCGACGCGTGACGCGATCGATCGTGCAGTGCCGATCCGCGGTGCTGCGAGCGATATTCCGGTGCGTTTTTCGCCCGAAGGTGCGGTTCCCGGAGACCGCATCATCGGGATTTCCACGCCGGGCAAAGGAATCACGATCTATCCCATCCAGTCTCCCTCGCTGGCGGCTTATGATGACCAGCCGGAACGCTGGATCGACGTGCGCTGGGATCTCGACGGCCTGGACCGCCAGCGCTTTTCCGCCCAGATCGTGGTCACGGCGATCAACGCGCCGGGCTCGCTGGCCGAAATCGCGCAGATCATCGGCAATATGGATGCCAATATTCACACGCTCTCCATGGTTCGCACCGCGCCCGATTTCACGGAGATGAATTTCGATCTCGAAGTCTGGGATTTGAAGCATCTCAATGGTTTGATTGCGCGGCTGCGGGACGCGGAGGCGGTATCGACGGTCGAGCGCGCGAATGGATGACGGTCGCTGCTCAGGATACGAGACGGATAACGGGGACGATGCATGACGCATGAAATGACAACGCAGGACGTGCTTGACGTTTTTGAGAGTGCGGGAGCGGTGCTGCACGGGCACTTCATTCTGACATCGGGCCTCCGGAGCCCGGTCTTCCTGCAAAAGGCACGTGTCTTCATGCATCCGGACAAGACGGAAATTCTCTGCAAGGCGCTCGCCGCCAAGATCGAAGCTGCGGGACTGGGCGGGATTGATTATGTCGTCGGTCCGGCGGTCGGCGGGATCATCCCCGCATATGAAACCTCGCGCCATCTTGGCGCGCCGGCGATCTGGGTCGAGCGCGAGGCGGGGGTCTTCAAGCTGCGCCGTTTCGAGATGGAGAAGGGCGCACGCGTCGTCATTATCGAGGACATCGTCACCACGGGCCTGTCCATCCGCGAGACCGTGGAAAGCCTGAAGGAACTCGGTGCGGAGGTGCTGGCCGCCGGCTGCCTGATTGACCGGTCCGCAGGCAAGGCCGATGTCGGCGTCCCGCTCATCGCGTTGGCCGAATACGAGGTTCCGGCCTATCCGGCAGACAAATTGCCGCCGGAATTGGCTGCCATACCGGCGATCAAGCCGGGCAGCAGGAGCCTGTGACCGTTGCGGCCCGCACAGCGAAGCTTGATGCCGGGGGCGGGGCTGACTATCTCATGGGCGGTTACCTTGCGTAGAGATTTCGCCGCTACGCGTGGGAAGACCGGTTTTCGACAGGTGTGGCCTCTATGATTTTTGGACGCAGGGAACGCGAGAATTGGCGTAGCAGACTGCGTGTCTGGATGATGCCACGCCGCAACTACGCGCGTTCCTTCCGCTACTACTGGAAGCGGATGCTGCGCATCAAGGCGACGCCGCATGCCATCGCGGCCGGTGTCGCGGCTGGCGCTTTCGCATCCTTCACACCCTTCATGGGATTGCACTTCATTCTCGCCTTCGTTCTGGCCTGGCTTCTCGCGGGCAACATGATCGCTGCCGCGCTCGGCACAGCCGTCGGCAATCCTCTGACGTTCCCCGCGATCTGGGCGGCAACGCACGGCGCGGGAACCGCGATCCTCGGAATGGCGGAGGCGGGGGCGGGGGCTTCGCCCAAGCCCGTCAATGTTGGCTCGCTTCTGCACAATGGCGAGATCCTCGCGATCTGGGATCCGATCCTCAAACCTATGCTGATCGGCGGCGTGCCGCTCGGGCTGCTCGTCGCCGCATTTCTCTACGTTCTGACGCGCGTTGCCGTGACCGCCTTCCAGAGCCGCCGCAGCATGCATTTCGAATCGCATCGCCGCGCTGCGGGAGAAAATCCGGAGTTCGAGGCGTGATTATCGGGCTTGGCAGCGACCTGATCGACATCCGCCGCGTCGAGAAATCTCTCGAACGTTTCGGTACGCGCTTCACCGAGCGGGTCTTCACGGAGGTCGAACGCGCCAAGTCGGATCGCCGTCGCCTGCGGGCCGCGTCCTACGCCAAGCGCTTCGCTGCCAAGGAGGCTTGTGCAAAAGCCTTGGGAACGGGCCTTTCGCGTGGTGTTTTCTGGCGCGACATGGGCGTCGTGAACCTTCCGGGCGGCAAGCCCACAATGCAACTGACGGGCGGTGCGGCGGAGCGTCTTCACGCCATGATGCCGCAGGGGTACAAGCCCGTCATCCATGTCACGATCACGGACGATATGCCGCTTGCGCAGGCCTTCGTCATCATTGAGGCTGTACCGGAATAGATTCGCGCCGGCGTGTTCCCGCATCTGGAATTGCGGCCTTGGGTCCGAAAGGATAAGACCGGTCGCACGACCGGGAAAATAACGACAACGGGATGAAATTTCGTGGCTGAAAAGACCGAAACCAAACAAAATTCACTGGGCGAGATCGTCTCGGTCATCGTCCAGGCGCTCATTCTCGCGCTGCTCATCCGCACGCTGTTGTTCCAGCCCTTTTCCATCCCGTCAGGCTCGATGCGCCCGACCCTGCTGGAAGGCGACTACCTGTTCGTTTCCAAATTCGCTTATGGCTACTCGCGCCATTCGCTGCCGTTTTCGCCGAACATCTTCTCCGGCCGCATCTGGTCGGGCACGCCGGAACGCGGCGATGTCGCGGTGTTCAAGCACCCCGTTTCCAATGTCGATTACATCAAGCGCGTGATCGGCCTGCCGGGCGATACGATCCAGATGCGCGACGGGCAACTCTACATCAACGGCGAAGCGGTGAAGCGCGAATCCGCCGGCCAGATCGACGATCCCGACGTGACGGAGAAATTCGGTCCGGTCGACGTCTACACCGAAACGCTGCCCAATGGCGTCAGCTACCGCACGCTTGACCTGTCGCCCAATTCGAGCGCCGACAACACCCGCGAATTCATTGTGCCGGAAGGCCATTATTTCATGATGGGCGACAACCGCGACAACTCCAACGACAGCCGCTTTGGCGTCGGCTACGTCCCGCTGGAGAATTTCGTCGGACGGGCGAATATCATCTTCTTCTCCATCGCCGGCGGTGCGTCGCCGCTCGAGATCTGGCGCTGGCCGTCCGAATTGCGGTTCGACCGGTTCTTCCATTCCGCCTCGAAATGACGAAGGCGGCGGTTTCGCCCGAAATGCTGCGGCGGCTTGAGGAGATCACGGGGCATCGTTTCGTCGATGCCGGCCGCCTCGACCGCGCTCTGACGCATGCCAGCGCCCGCGGGCGCGCCGGGCGCGACTATGAGCGTCTCGAATTTCTCGGCGACCGGGTGCTTGGCCTTTGCGTCGCCGAGATGCTGTTCGAGGAGTTCCAGTCGGCCGACGAGGGCGAATTGTCGGTGCGGCTCAACCAGTTGGTCAATGCGAACACGCTTGCTGCGGTGGCGGATGAACTGTCGCTCGGCGATTTCATCCGGACCGGATCGGATGTCCGCCAGCTTCGCGACAGCCACCGCAAGAACCTGCGCGCCGACGTTGTCGAGTCGCTCATCGCGACGATCTATCTCGACGGCGGTCTCGACGCCGTACGGCCTTTTATCCGCCGTTACTGGAAGGGCCGGGCCGCGGAAGCCGAGGCCGCGCGCCGCGACGGCAAGACCGAATTGCAGGAATGGGCGCATCGCGCCCACGCTGCGACACCGGTATATGAAGTCGTTTCGCGCGTCGGTCCGGATCACGATCCGGTCTTCACGGTTTCGGTGACTGTCGGTGGATTGAAACACGAGACCGCCGAAGGGCGCTCGAAACGTATCGCCGAGCAGGCGGCCGCGGAACGGCTGCTTCAGCGTGAGAAAGTGCGTGAAAATGACTGAGACAAAAGAAGCCCCGACACGTTCGGGGTTCATCGCGCTGATCGGCGCCCCGAACGCCGGCAAGTCCACGCTGGTCAATCAGCTTGTCGGCACGAAAGTGTCGATCGTCACCCACAAGGTACAGACGACGCGCGCGCTGGTTCGCGGCATCGCCACCGTCGATCGCACCCAGCTCGTTTTCATGGATGCGCCGGGCGTCTTCGCACCGAAGCGCCGCCTCGATCGCGCCATGGTGACGTCGGCCTGGTCCGGTGCCCGCGATGCAGACATCGTCCTCGTGCTTGTCGATGCGCGCAAAGGCATTCGCGAGGACGAGGAACGTATCCTCGAGGTGCTGCCGGATATCCGTCAGACGAAATATCTGGTGCTCAACAAGATCGACACTGTCGAGCCGCCGCGGCTTCTTGAACTGGCCAAAGAAATCAACGATCGCGCGGAATTCGCCGAGACCTTCATGATCTCGGCCTCGGAAGGTTACGGCTGCAAGGATCTCCTCAAGAAACTGGCGGAGACGGTCCCGGAAGGGCCCTGGTACTATCCGGAGGATCAGATCTCCGACCTGCCGATGCGCCAGCTCGCGGCCGAGATCACCCGCGAGAAGCTCTATCTGCGCCTTCATCAGGAATTGCCCTATTCCTCCACCGTCGAGACGGAAACGTGGGAGGAAAAGAAGGACGGCTCGGTAAAGATCCAACAGGTGATCTTTGTCGAGCGCGACAGCCAGAAGAAGATCGTGCTCGGTCACAAGGGCGAGACGATCAAGGCAATCGGCCAGGCGTCACGCAAGGAGATCGCGGAGATCCTCGAGCAGCCCGTCCATCTCTTCCTCTTCGTCAAGGTGCGCGAGAACTGGGGCAACGATCCCGAGCGTTATCGCGAGATGGGGCTGGACTTTTCCGCCGACTGACGCAATCTCCGCGCCATGGAATGGCGGGACCGCGGCATCATTATCGGCACGCGCAGGCATGGTGAGACCAGCCTGATCCTCGAAGTGATGACCGAGCAGCGCGGCCGGCACCTCGGATTGGTCCGCGGCGGGCGCTCGCGCCGCCAGCAGCCTGTGCTACAGCCCGGCAACGAAGTCGATCTCACATGGCGCGCACGCCTTGAGGACCATCTCGGTACGTTCCAGGTCGAGCCCATGGCGCTTGCCGCGGCGCGGCTGATGGAACACCCCTCCGGCATTTACGGTATCCAGCTGCTCGCCGGCCATCTGCGCCTGTTGCCGGAACGCGACCGGCACTCGGAATTGTTCCGCGCGATGGAAGTCATCATCGAACATTTGTGCGAACCGGAACTCGCTGGTCCTCTGATTGTTCGCTTTGAATTGCGCCTGCTGGAGGAACTGGGCTTCGGTCTCGATCTCACCGCCTGCGCGGGAACCGGCCAGCGCAACGACCTGATCTACGTGTCGCCGAAAACCGGCCGCGCGGTCAGCCGGCTGGCCGGCGATCCCTGGAAAGACAAGCTCATGGCGCTGCCGGCCTTCCTCGGTGGCCAGCCCTCCGCCGTGCCGACAGCGGCGGAAATGACGGCCGCCTTCGATCTGACGGCCTATTTTTTACGCCGGCATGTCTATGAGCCGCGCGCCATCAAGGAGCCCGATGCGCGCGCAGGCTTCATCAACGCGGTCGGTCGGGCTTTTTCGGATAGCAGGGAGCACAGTTCGTGAGTGAATCGAATGACGAGATCATGCCGGGCGTAGCGGCAATCGGCGGCTTCGGCCCGTTACCTCTCGCTGCCTATCACGAAATGACCGGGCTGGAGATCCTGCGGGCCATCATCTCCGGCGATCTGCCCGCGCCCCCCATCTCGAAGGTTCTGACATTCGCCCTCACGGAAGCCGACGAGGGCAGGGTGGTGTTCAGGGGTGTGCCCAAAACCGACTACCTCAATCCCGGCGGGACAGTGCATGGCGGCTGGACAGCGACGATCATGGATTCCGCGCTTGCATGCGTTGTCCAGTCCGTCTTGAAGAAGGGCGAGGCGCTTGCAACGACGGAGTTCAAACTCAACCTTTTGCGTCCCGTCCTGCCGGATATGGGCGAGGTCTCCTGCGAGGCGAACATCGTCAGCCGCGGGCGCACGATCGGCGTGTCGGAAGCCCGCCTGACCGACAGCCGAGGTCGGCTGCTCGCCTTCGGCACCGAAACCTGCTCGATCTTCCCGGCGCGCGCAAAGTCCTGAAACACCTCGAAATTTCTTATCTCTCATTCCGTATCGTAACCTTGATGAGAACGAAATGTTATAAAATAACATATTGAAATCGAAGGACTTTTCCCTGTCGCCGTTATTCAATTGTCATGCACGGCGGATACGAGGCGGAAGACGACCACCGTCATCCATCACACAGGGAGACACCCATGAAAACGACCGTCACCGCGGCGCTTCTCGCGACGCTTTCCGCATCCGCCGCCTTCGCCCAGGACCTGCCCCAGGCCAGCAGCGACTGGTTCACCTCGGCACAGAAAGTCATTCAGGAAAAGATTGCCGCACAGCCCAACACGAAGAAGGCGAAGAACGTCATTCTGTTCGTGGCTGACGGAAACGGTGTCGGCACCAATTACGCCGTCCGCCTGTTCGACGGCCAGTCCAAGGGTATGCTCGGTTCCGAAAACGTCCTGCCCTACGAGACCTATCCCTATACCGCGCTGATCAAGACCTACAACATCAACGCCCAGACACCGGATTCCGCCCCGACCGCCGGTTCGATGAACACTGGCGTCAAGCAGATCTTCAACACGATCAACCTCTCCGAAGCCGGCGTGAACAAGGATTGCGCCTCCGAGGAAGGCAACAAGCTGACCACCTTCTCCGAAATCGTCACGGGCATGGGCAAGTCGGTCGGTATCGTCTCCACCGCGCGCATCACCCACGCCACGCCGGCCGCCGTTTACGCCAAGACCGCTGACCGCAACTGGGAAGGCGAGGCACCGGAAGGCTGCACCGATATCGCCCAGCAGCTGTTCGACGCTATGTCCGCCGGCACGGTCGATCTCGCTTTCGGCGGCGGCTCGCGCTACTTCGCGCCGAAGGATGTCGAGACGATGGATGGCGGCAAGGGCCGCCGTATCGATGGCCGCAACCTGATCGAGGAAGCCCAGGCCGCCGGCGCGCAATACGCCTACGACACCGCGTCCTTCAACGCGCTGAAGCTCGACGGCTCCACGCCGGTGCTCGGCCTGTTCGAAGACAGCCACATGAAATACGAATACGACCGCGCCGACGATGACGAGCCGTCCCTGACCGACCTGACCAAGGCCGCCATCGAGCAGCTGAGCCAGAACGGCGAGGGCTTCTACCTGGAAGTCGAAGCGGGCCGTGTCGACCACGCAAACCATGCCGGCAACGCCTACCGCACCCTCACGGACGGTCAGGAATTCGCCAAGGCCGTCGCTCTGGCCGACGAGCTGACCGATGACGAGGACACCCTGATCATCGTCACCGCCGACCACGAACACGCGATCGCCTTCAACGGCTATTGCGGCCGCGGTTCCAGCGTTCTGGGCCTCTGCATGGGCATCAAGGCCGGCCAGGTCGAGAACTCCGGCGAGCCGCTGCTCGGCGCCGACGGCAAGCCCTACACCGTCATCGGCTACCTGAACGGCGCCGGTTCGGTCATGACCGAGCAGGCCGACGGCTCCTATTTCGGCACCCGTCCTAATGTCGATGAAGAAACCGCGACCGACCCGGAATATCTGCAGCAGGCGCTGATCCCGATGTCTTCCGAAACCCATTCGGGCGAGGACGTTGTCTCCTTCGCCAAGGGCCCCTGGGCGCATCTGCTGACCGGCACGCTTGAGCAGAACGTGATCTTCCACGTGATGCACCAGGCGGTCACCGCCGAATAACCGACGCATACGCGAACGGGAAAGGCCCGCCACGTTGCGGGCCTTTCCTCGTCCCCGACTGATATGGCTTTAAGCTGAAACGATCGTTGAAGTGAGGACACGAATGGACCGGAGAACCTTTCTCGGCGCGAGCCTCGCTGTTGGATTTGCGCCGCACGCGCTGGCGCAGGACGATGGCGTCGTGCGCATGCGCGATCTCTACAACAAGGATCTGTCCTTTTCCGATTACGCGAAATCCATGGAGGGCAGCCGCATTTCCGTTCAGGGTTTCATGGCGCCGCCGCTCAAGGCCGAATCGTCATTCTTCGTGCTGACCAAGCGGCCGATGGCGGTTTGCCCGTTTTGCGAGACCGAGGCCGAATGGCCGGATGACATCCTCGCCGTCTACACCAAGCGCACCTTGAAGACGGTGCCCTTCAATATCCGCATCGTTACCAGCGGCGAACTCGCGCTCGGCACCTACACCGATCCGGAACTGGGTTTCGTCAGCCGCGTGCGGCTGGTCGACGCCACATACGGGAGAGGCTGATGGACGTTTCCGCGAACCGCGAGGTTCGCAAGCCCGACCCGGCGTCCCGCGGTCAGCGCGCGCTATCGCAGGCTCGAGCCGAGCGCCGTCTCCCCCCGGGACCGGAAAAAGGATTCGGCTGATGGGTCTCTCCCTGTCTGTCCGCGACCTCGTCGTTGAGGGTGATCGTGGACGCCGGCTTTTGCGCATCGACGCACTCGACATTCCCGCCGGAAACCGTATCGGCGTGCGCGGCCCGTCGGGAGCCGGCAAGTCCACCTTTCTTTACGCGATCGCGGGCCTCATCGCCCTGAAGGCCGGGACGGTGAAATGGGGCGATGAGGCGGTTTCCGCCATGAACGCGCCCCAACGCGCCCGTTTCCGGCGCGAGCGCGTCGGCATGATCTTCCAGGACTTCCTCCTGTTCGAGGAATTGCCGGCGCTCGGCAACGCCGCGCTCGCGGCGTCCTATGCGGCAAGGTCCGAACGTGACCGTATCGCCAGTGGCGCGGCTGCGATGCTTGCCCATCTGGGCCTCGGCGACCACGCTGACCGCGCAGTCGACACGTTTTCGGGCGGCGAGCGTCAGCGTGTCGCGGTCTCGCGGGCGCTGGCGGCCGATCCGCCGGTCATTCTCGCCGACGAACCGACCGCCAGCCTCGACCGGGCCGCCGCCGACCGGCTGATCGGCGATCTCGCGGAACTGGCCGAAACGCGCGGCAAGACACTGATCGCGGTCAGCCATGACGCCGCCCTGCATGAACGCATGGATCGCGTCATCGATATCGTCGATGGCTGCTGGACGGGCGAGGGCTGATCCATGTTCGCGCCGGTAACCGATCTCTGGAACTCTTTGCCCGCCTCCGCGCAGGACGTGCTCTGGTTCGTGCTCCTGTTGCTGCCCGCGCTCGTGACCGGCCTCATCGCCACGCGCGGCTACCGCCCCTTCGGCCTCGTGCGAGCGATGATGTGGCGCTATCGCTGGACAAATGCGCTCTTCATCGCGCTGATCGCCATTTCGGTCGGCATCGGCGTCGGGCTGATCGCGCAGGAGCGCGGGCTGCGCAAGGGCACGGCGCGCGCCGCCGAGAAATTCGATCTTGTCGTCGCCGCGCCCGGATCAGAAGTGCAAATGCTGATGGCCGCCGTCTATCTGCAGCCCGTCGACGTACCGTTGATCGACGGCCCGGCCTACAACCGCATCGCCACCCACGAGAATGTCTCGCTCGCCGCGCCGATCGCCTATGGCGACAGCTATCAGGCGTCGCCGGTCATCGGCACGACGCCGCAATTCGTCACGCATCTGGCCGGCGAACTCGTAGAGGGTCGCATGTTCGCGGCCATGGGCGAGGCAGTCGCGGGTGCGCGTGTTCCCTTGCAGGTCGGCAACAGTTTCGTGCCCGCCCACGGCGTTGGCGATGCTGCCGAGCACGACGCCCATGAGGGTCATGACATCACCGTCGTTGGCAAGATGCGGCTGACCGGCAGCCCGTGGGACAAGGCGATCCTCGTGCCGGTGGAGGATGTCTGGGCTGTCCACGGCCTTGCATCCGGCCATGCGCCGGGCGATGCCGGGCAGATCGGCCCGCCCTTCGATCCGGATTATTTCCCGGGCACGCCCGCAGTCCTCGTGCGCGCCGACCAGCTCTGGGCGAATTACGCGCTGCGCTCGGAATTCACCACCGACAAGACGATGGCCTTCTTCCCCGGCGCCGTATTGTCCGGGCTGCATTCCATGCTTGGCGATGTCCGTCAGGTCATGAGCGTCATGGCGGTCCTGACCCAGGTTCTGGTGACCGCCGGCGTGCTCGCCGGGCTCATCGTGCTGACCCGCCTTTACGCCCGCCGTCTTGCACTGCTGCGCGCGCTAGGTGCGCCCGACCGCTTCGTCTTTTCGGTTGTCTGGTCCTATGCGGCGGTGCTGATTGGGGCGGGCGCACTGCTGGGCGTCGCCGTGGGCTTTGCGGCGGTCGGCGCGATTTCGCGCGTCGTCACCGCGCGTACCGACATTCTCGTCACCGCGACGCTCGGCTGGCCGGAATTCCACCTCGTTGCCGGCTTCGTCAGCCTCACGGTCATTCTCGCCCTGACGCCTGCCTTCATGGCTCTGTCACGCAACATCGTTACTGACCTGCGGGCGTAACAGCATTACATCAAGGGGCGTTTCATGAACCGCGTATTTTCGGCCGTTCTGACGGCATCTATCTGCTTTTCCCAGCCGGTCTTTGTGGCGACAGCGCTCGCGGAGGACCACGAAGACCATTCGCATCACGAAGGCGGGGTGGACGGCGTGCGCACTGTCCACGCATGGGCACGCGCCACCACCGGCAAGACGGCATTTGTCTTCGTCGATATCGAGAACGAGTCGGACCGTGACATCGCCATCACCGGCGGCGAGAGCGAGATCGCCTCATCGGTCGAACTGGTGGGCTTTCAGTTGAAGGATGGCGAGCCGGACTATGTCGTCCTGCCGCCGGTGCCGATCAAGGCCGGTACCGAAATGACGCTGACGCCCGATGGCCTTGCCCTGCGCCTGAACGGCCTGTCCATGCCGCTGGTTCAGGGCGAGGAACATGAAATCGAGATCGAATTCGATTTCGGCCATATCGAGATGTTCTTCCAGGTCGAAGCCTCCGACGCGCGCCATCACAGCCATGTCGGCCACCAGCACTGATCGCGGTTAAGCCTCAGCCGTCCAGATGCGCGGCGAGTTCCGCGCGCACGGCTTCGTCGCTCCAGTCGAGCGGGCCTGAATGCTGCCCGACCACGCGGCCCTCTGCATCGATCAGAATGGTCGCAGGCATGCCGAACAGGCCGAAAACAGCGCCTGACCGGTTTCCGGCATCCTGCAGGGTCGCGAAACCGGGCAGGCCCAGATCGTCGAGAAAACGGTCGATCTTTTCGCGCGGCGAGGGCTCCACGGCCACGACGATCAGGCGGGTTGCGAGTTCGCCTTCTGTCAGTGCGTTCGAATAGGCGTCGAGACTTGGCAGTTCCTCGCGGCAGGGTCCGCACCACGTGGCCCAGAAATGCAGGATGCCGGGTTTGCCGACCGGCAGGAAATCCGCCAACACATGCGTCCGCCCGATCTCGTTGACCACGTCGACATCAGCGCTGGAGACGACGCGTGGTTCGCTCATGACAAAGGCTCCATCGGCTCGCGCCACGCCCGGCAACGAGCAGAGGAGGGCGAGGGCAAGCATGGATCTTAGCATGAGAGACTACTCCGCTGCGGTGAGAGCCGGCCGGGGAACCGGTTGCTCCTTGATCGGCCAGTGGACCGCGGCCGCGAACAGGCCAAGCGCGACACCGAGCCACCAGACGGGATCGTAGGTGCCGAAAATGTCATAAAGATATCCACCGAGCCACACGCCGAGGAACGAGCCGATCTGGTGCGACAGGAAAACGATCCCGCCCAGCATGCCGAGATAGCGCGTGCCGAACATGATCGCGACCAGCGCATTGGTCGGCGGCACTGTCGAGAGCCACAGAATGCCCATCACCGCCGAAAAGATGATGACCGATGTCGCCGATTGCGGCAGCAGCAGGAAGGCCGTCACTGCTATGGATCGGCCGATATAGATCAGTGTCAGGAAGATCGGTTTGGAGTATTTCTGACCGATCACGCCCGAGGCCAGCGAACCGATGATGTTGAAGAACCCGATCAACGCAATCCCGATCACCGCGTAGCGCGCGTCGATGCCGATATCGCCGATATAGGCGGGAAAATGCGCGGTGATGAATGCGACCTGGAAACCGCAGACGAAGAAACCGGCGGTCAACAGAAGGTAGCTTTGATGCCCGAATGCCTCGCGCAGTGCTTCGGCGATCGACTGGTCGATGTCGGTCTGCTTCTGCGTGCCGGAGGATGAATTGCCTCGCAAAGGCACCGCCAGGACCGGGACGATCAGCATCATCGCGGACATGACGAGCAACGCGTCCGACCAGCCGAAAGAGTCGATCAGCGACTGGCTGATCGGCGCGAAAAGGAACATCCCGGCCGAACCCGCTGCCGTGCCCATTCCGAATGCCAGGGAACGTTGATCGGCCGTAACATTGCGCGCGAAGGCGGCGAGGATGATGCCGAAGGAACCGGACGCAACGCCCAGCCCGACGAGAACGCCGCCGCCGGCGTGCAGGAACCAGATGCTCTGGGGTGCCGCCATCATCGCGAGTCCGGTGGCGTAGAACACGGCTGAGAGCATCAGGACACGCCATGTGCCCTTCTTGTCGGCAAGCGCGCCGAACAGAGGCTGGCCAAGGCCCCACATCAGGTTCTGGATTGCCATGGCGAGGCCGAAATCGGCGCGCGTCCATCCGGTATCCGCCAGCATCGGCAGCTGGAAGAATCCCATCGCCGAGCGCGGGCCGAAAGTCAGCGCCGTAATCAGGCAGCCGCTGGCGATGATCAGCCAGGGAAATCCCGGTTCGCTTCTGGAAGCTGTCGCCGTGCTCATCCCGCATTCTCCTCTGGGCCCGTAGACCCGCAGAGATTTATTCGGCTTCGCCGTAAGCGCCAAGCAGGCAAATGTGCCCGATACAATTCTGTTGAGCCCATTTGGGCCTCACGATTGTTTAACACGTCGCTGTCTACTTTGACGCCGACCATGGAGACTGGCGGCGTGAAATCGCGTTACCTCGAACTCGGCCGACGCGCCGGCACGGCAAGCTTCCGCCTTTCGGAGATCCTGGGCGCGTTGTCCTACGCGCTCGACATGACGGAGGGACAGCCCGCAGGCCATTGCCTGCGCTGTTGCTGGATCGGCACCCATATCGGCCGGGCGGTCGGGATGGAGGCCGAGGAACTTGGCGACCTCTATTACACGCTGCTGTTGAAGGATCTCGGCTGTTCGAGCAATGCGGCGCGCATTTGCGAACTCTATTTGAGCGACGACATCGGCTTCAAACGCGATTTCAAGACTGTCGATGGCAGCCTTTCGGCCGCGCTTCGGTTCGTTTTCGCCAGGACCGGGCTCGAATCCGGCCTGACGGAACGCATCCGCGCCATCGTCAACATCCTCCGCAATGGCGGCGAGATTTCGCGCGAACTGATCGAGACGCGCTGCCATCGCGGTGCCGACATCGCCGCCAAGCTGGGATTCTCAAAGCGTGTCCAGAACGGTATCCGCTCGCTCGACGAGCGCTGGGACGGCTCCGGCAAGCCGGACCGGCTGGCGGCGGACGCCATTCCCCGCGCAGCGAATATCGCGCTGCTCGCGCAGGTGGCCGATGTTTTTGCGTGGGAGCAGGGGCGAGAGGCCGCGATCACCGAAATCACCGCGCGTTCCGGGGTCTGGTTTGATCCCGAGCTGGTGGAAGCCTTTGTCGCGGTCCAGCAGGATGAGGTATTCTGGACCGCGATGGCTGGCGATGACCTCGCCGAGACGGTCTATTCGATGGACCCCGCAAATCGCGAAGTGGATGGCGACGAGGACTATCTCGATGATGTCGCGTCGGCCTTCGCCGACGTGGTCGACGCCAAGAGCCCCTATACCGCCAATCACTCCAGCCGGGTCATGTTCTACACGGACATGATTGCCGAGGAACTGGGCCTCGCGCCGGACCATCGCCGCTGGCTGCGCCGCGCCGCGCTGCTGCACGATATCGGCAAGCTCGCCGTCAGCAACCAGATCCTCGACAAGCCGGGCAAGCTCGACGATCAGGAATGGCAGTCGGTGCGTAGCCATCCCTGGCACAGCGAACGCATCCTCGAACGCGTATCGGCCTTTGCCGACATCGCACCGATCGCGGGCGCGCATCATGAAAGGCTCGACGGCGAAGGCTATCCCTACCGGTTGCGGGGAGACGAAATCGTTCTCGAAGTGCGCATCCTCACCGTCGCGGATGTTTTCGACGCGCTGGCTGCGGAACGGCCCTACCGTGCCGCGATGCCGGTCGCCAAGGCGCTCGCAATCCTCAGGCAGGGTATCGGCGCGGCATTCGACGGGGATTGCGTGGAAGCGCTTGCGCGCGGCCTTGTCCGGCTTGGAACGCCGGAAGGCGAGGGTGAGGTCGCCGCGTGAAAAGGCCTCCGGCGTATGCCGCCGAAGGCCGTCACGTCAGATCAGGATATCCGATCAAGCGGGCGCGTTATGCAGCCTGCCGTTGAAGAGCCCGTTGTCGGTCAGCTTCGAGGTGTTCTTTGCGACCCAAAGCACCGCGAGATCGACCAGCGGCTCGAGGATGATCACGGTCATGTAGGCAGCGCCGAAGGAGGCGACCTGCGCGAGATTCGAGGCGGCGAAGCCGTGGCCGTAAAGCGCCCAGAAACCCACCCAGACGACGATGCCACCCTGATAGGACGTCGAGAGCGCCAGTGCCTGCAGGTACTTCACGTCCTTGTAGGCCGTCTTTTCCGGGATGATCTTGTGGGCCAGCAGGCTCATCGCATAAAGCGGAACCAGCAATGTAGTGACGTTCATGCCGTATTGCGGCAGGTCGAAAGGCGCGAAGAATACGCCCTGGAGCAGAAGGCCGAGCGCAAGGCCGATCGCTGCAGCACCGCCGCCGAAGATCAGGAACAGCGTTGAGCCGAGGATCAGGTGGACTTCCGAGACGCCGACCGGATGATGCGGCAGCACCTCGAAGAAGGTGAAAACCAGCGCGGTGGTGATCACCGAGCGTGCGGCCAGCGATACGACACCGCCATCCTTGCGGATAGTGTCGAGCGCCATCTTGCTGGCCAGCCCGAAGGAGGCCGCCGCAGTTGCGTAGGACAAAACGATCTTGGCGCCGTCGACGACGCCGGGTTCGATATGCATGACAGTTCCTTTCTTGCACCCATCGTGCAGTTGGCGACGCGATGCGTCACCGTTTCAGGTCTGTCCGGGCAGGTCTCCTGACTCGCGCTTCGTCGCCGTCATCCGCCTTCCCAGGTCAAACCCAGTGGCATGTGGATGCGGCTCACGCTCACAGTTGCGTGGGCAGTCACGGATCAGGCCCCCTTTGGGTCATCCCTACCGTGTTCCCTTTTCATCCGGGAGGCTTGGCCTCCCTGGAACCCGAACAAGCGAATCCTATCGAAACGCGAAGCCCGTGACAATGAGTTCGCGCGTCATCGACCGCCGCGAATTCGACAGCCTTCGCGTCAGATGTTCTTCAGGCCGACCCGCTTGTGCACTTCTTCGACGCTCTCGACGCGTTCTGAATAGCGGTCTGTCAGATAGGCAGAGCGGTCGCGCGTCAGGATGGTGAATTTCATCAGTTCCTCCATCACATCGACGACGCGGTTGTAATAGGAGGAGGGCTTCATTCGGCCGTCATCGTCAAATTCCAGCCAGGCTTTCGGCACCGAGGACTGGTTCGGGATCGTGATCATCCGCATCCAGCGGCCGAGAATGCGCATCTGGTTGACGGCGTTGAAGCTCTGTGAGCCGCCATTGACCTGCATCACCGCAAGCGTTCGCCCCTGTGTCGGCCGGATGCCGCCGATCGGCGCGAGCGGAAGCCAATCGATCTGGGTCTTCATGATGCCCGTCATCGCGCCGTGCCGTTCCGGCGAGCACCACACCTGCGCCTCGGACCAGAGCGACAGCTCCCGCAACTCCTGCACCTTCGGATGATCCACCGGCTCCGAATCGAGCATCGGCAGCCCCTGCGGGTCGAACACCCGCACCTCCGCGCCGAACCGGTGCAGCAGCCGCGCCGCCTCGTAGGTCATGAAACGGCTATAGGAGCGTTCGCGCAGCGAGCCGTAGAGCATCAGCACTCGCGGCTTGTGAGTGGAGGCATTCGGGCCGGTCAGCGCGTCGACATCGATCGCGTTCAAGAGGTCGTCCTGCACGTTGGGCAGGCTCAAATCGTCTTTCCAGGTCATGAAGTCAGATTGCGTAGGCAATGGCGAGGTCGGTTGCGCCTTCGAGACGACCGATCGTGTTCAGAGCCACCTTCAGGTCTTTCGGATTCATCTCTTCGAAGGGGAGAGCCATCAGCGCCGTGATTCGCATTTCGAGCAGCCGGTAGGTCTCGGCGAAGGCGATGCGGCGCTCTTCCGGCGTCTCGCCATGGCCTGCCGGGTCTGGAATGCCCCAATGTGCCTGGACGGGCGCGCCGGGCCAGATCGGGCAGCTCTCGCCCGCCGCATTGTCGCAGACGGTGATAACGACATCCATCTTCGGCGCGTCAGCGCCGTCGAACTCGTCCCAGCTCTTCGATCGGAGGCCGGATGTCTCGTGGCCGTATTCCTTCAGAAGGGCGATCCCGTCCGGATTGGGCGTACCGCGCGGCGTCGACCCGGCCGAAAAGGCCCGCACGCGGCCGACGCCCAGTTTCGCAAGGATCGCCTCGCCGAGGATCGACCGCGCCGAATTGGCGGTACACAGGATCAGGATGTTTTTCATGCAGGTTCCGAAGGGTTTGCGTGGTCCGACTTCTGGCCGATTTCGTCGAGATGCTTTTGCAGCGACAGGCTGTCCAGCGACGAAAGCGGCAGGCTCGTGAAGATCGAGATGCGGTTGTTGAGCATTCGGAACGTGTCGGAAAATGCGAGCCGCCTGAAGGCCTCGTTGCCCTCCGCCGCCGCCGGATCGGGAACGCCCCAATGCGCCGACATCGGCTGTCCGGGCCAGACCGGGCAGGCCTCGGCCGCCGCCTGGTCGCATACCGTGAAGACGAAATCCATCACCGGCGCATCGGGGGCGGTGAATTCCTCCCAGCTTTTGGAGCGGGCAAACGATGTGTCGAAGTTCAGTCCGTCGAGAAGATCGAGCGTATAGGGATGCACCGCGCCCTTCGGGTGCGATCCGGCTGAATAGCCCTTGAAGCGCCCCATGCCCTCCCGGTTGAGAATGGCCTCGGCGATGATCGACCGGGCGGAATTGCCGGTGCACAGAAACAGGACGTTGTAGATGTCAGCAGCCATGGTGGCCTCCTTTTTTCCTCAACAGGCACAAACGATTTCATCCAAAACGGGCTTGCACAGCTCCGGATTTCCGCCGCAGCAATCCTCCATCAGGAAGGCGAGCAGGCTGCGCATGCCGTCGAAATTCGCGAAATACCGGATCACGCGGCCCTCGCGCTCGCTTCGCACCATGCCGGCTTTGGCCAGGACCGAGAGATTGGCCGACATCGTGTTCTGGCGCACGCCGAGCGCATCCGCGATATCGCCGGCCGCCATGCCTTCGGCGCCTTGTTTCACCAACAGCCGAAAGACATCGAGCCGTGTATCCTGGGCGAGCGCGTGAAGCGCTTCGATCGCATCTGATTTATCCATATTTCAAGAAATATTGATATATTGGGAAAAGTCAACAACTGCTGATAGCAGTGGGCGAGTGCGCGCCCCGCATCCGTATGCGCGGGCCGAGCAGTTTATCTTGACGATGACAAGACGCAGGCCGCGGGGAGGATTGGATGATGGACGCGATCGCTATTGATGATATCGCCGAAAGACAGCGCCGGTTTTTCCGGACCGGCGCAACCCGCGATCTCGCGTTTCGCCGCCGCCAGCTCCAGGCAATGCGGGACATGCTCGCGTCGCGCGAAGACGATGTTATCGAAGCGATGCGTCTCGATCTCGGCCGTCCCGCATTCGAGGCCTTTTCCAGCGAAATCGCGGTCGTGACACTCGAAATCGACGTCGCGCTCGAACGGCTCGCAGGTTGGGCCCGGCCCAGAAGGGTCGGGACGCCCTGGCTCATCTTTCCCGGCAAGAGCAGGGTCGTTCCAGAACCCTACGGCACTGCGCTGATCATTGCTCCTTGGAACTACCCTTTGCTTCTCGTTCTCGCTCCCGCCATCTCGGCGCTAGCGGCGGGCAATTGCGCGGTCCTCAAGCCATCCGAACTCGCGCCGGCCACTTCCGCGCTTGTCGCAGAGATGATCGGCCAGACGTTCGAACCGGAGGTTCTCGCGGTTGTCGAGGGAGGCATAGAGCCGACGCAGACGTTGCTCAGGCAGGATTTCGACTATCTGTTCTACACCGGCAGCACGCGGGTCGGTAAGATCGTGATGGCGGAGGCTGCGAAACACCTGACGCCCGTCACGCTCGAACTGGGCGGCAAGAACCCGTGTATCGTCGCGGCGGACGCCGACCTGAAAACCGCTGGACGGCGCATCGTCTGGGGCAAGTTCTACAATGCCGGTCAGACCTGCATCGCCCCCGATTACGTTCTCGTCGAGAGATCGGTCGAGAAGGCATTGCTCGATGCGATCGGCGAGGCGTTGAGCGATTTCTACGGCACCGACCCGGCGCAAAGCCCCGACTATGCCCGTATCGTCAATGAACAGCATTTTGATCGGTTGGAGACGTTTCTCGAATGGGGCAGGGCCGTTCATGGTGGCCAGGCCTCACGTGAGCAGCGCTACATCGCGCCGACCGTGCTGTCGGGAATTGGCTGGGACGATCCGGTGATGGCCGACGAGATCTTCGGTCCGATCCTTCCGGTGATCCCGTTCGACGACCTCGATACGGAGATCGCCGCGTTGCAGGCCCGCCCGAAACCGCTCGCCCTTTACGCTTTCACCGCGGACAAAGCCCGTGCCGACAAAATCCTCCAAACGCTGTCGTCCGGCGGCGCGGCGATCAACGATGTGTTCGCCCAGTTCATCAACATGGAACTGCCTTTCGGCGGCGTCGGCTCAAGCGGAATGGGCGCCTATCACGGCAAGGTGGGCTTCGAAACCTTCTCGCATATGCGCGCCGTGGTCAGGCGCTCGACCCGCATCGATCCCTCCTTGAAATACCCGCCCTATAAAATGCCGCTGCCGCTGCTCAAGCGGCTCGTGCCATGGATGATGTGATCCGTCACATCCATCGCAGCACGATGGCCGCGACCACGAGATAGCGAACTGTCTTGGCGATCGCGACCAGCACGAGAAAAGAGAGCAGCGGCTCGCGCAGCACGCCGGCCACCACGGTGAGCGCATCGCCGCCGATCGGCATCCAGCTCAGAAGAAGGCTCCAGCGGCCCCATTTCGAATACCAGCGCCTGGCGCGCTCGATCTGTTTCGTACTCGCGGGAAACCACCGCCGCGTCCCGTACCGTTCGATTGCGCCGCCGAGAAACCAGTTGACCACCGCTCCAAGCGTGTTGCCCAGGCTCGCGGCCGCGAGAAGGGCCCAGGCCGGATAGTCGCCGGATGCCAGAAGTCCCGCCAGCCCCAGTTCCGATTGCGCGGGCAGGATCGTCGCCGCGAGGAAGGCGATACCGAAAAGCCCGGCATAAACGGCCAGCCCCGTCATGCGTATACATTCCGGCTGTTGCGGGTCTGTTCAGGCGGTTCGCTTGACATAGCGCTTGAACCCGTCAGCAATGCCATGCAGAGGTTGGTCATCCTTGTTTCCGCGAAGCGTGTCGAACAGTGCTTGAAGTTTTTTCCGTAACCGGTCCGATTTATATAACAATCGCTGTCGGCTATCTGGCTACAAGATTCGGCCTCTTTGAAGCGTCCGATATGCGGGTCCTTGGCCGTTATGTGCTGTATCTGGCATTGCCCGCGCTGCTTTTCCGCGCTCTCTCGCAGCGCCAGTTCACTGAAATCGTGAATACATCCTACATGGCCGCCTATCTTGGCGGCACGCTGGCGATGGTCGTTTTGGGCTATCTCGTCACCCGCAAGGTGCTGGGCCAGGACCGCGCCACAGCCGCATTTTCGGCGATGGGGATGTCCTGCCCGAACAGTGGATTCGTCGGCTATCCCATTCTCCTGCTGACGTTTCCGCAGATCGCCGGAACGGTACTGGCGCTCAACATGTTCGTCGAGAATGTCTTCATTGTGCCATTGCTCCTGATGCTGGCGGAAAGGGCGAGGGGCGCCGAAGCGCATCCACTGGCCGTGCTGTGGGGCGCATTGAAGCGGCTCGCGGTCAATCCGATCGTGATTGCGCTCGTGGCCGGCCTTGTCGTCTCCATCTCCGGGCTGCCGCTCCCGCAGCCGTTCGTCAAATCGGTCGATCTCTTCGCGTCGTCCAGCGCTGCGCTCTCGCTGTTCTTTATCGGCGGAACCCTGGTCGGGCTTCCCGTGGCCGGGATGGCGGGCCGGGTCGTCCCCGTGGTGATCGGCAAGCTGGTGGCCCATCCGCTGATCATGCTCGCCTCTGTCTCGCTTGTCGCCTTGTCGGGGCTTGCGCCGATCCCGTCACCGCTCCGCGAGGCGGTCATCCTGTCGGCGGCCATGCCGATCTTCGGCATCTATCCGATCCTCGCGCAGAAATACGAACGCGAAGGTTTCAGCGCCATTGCGCTTCTGGCCACTACGGTGGTCTCCTTCGTGACGGTCAGTGTTCTTCTCTGGGCCCTGGCCGGTTAGCCTGCATGGGGGCCGCCCATGCGAAGGGGAAGGGATTGAAATCGCGCGAGTTTGTGAGCAACTACATTGCGTAAGCGCTGGCCAAAACCCTTTCGCAGAGCGTAAAACGCTTGTGGCCCGAGGGGGCGCAATGAAAAACGGGCCGCAAAACAGGCCCCGACGGGAAGAATGCGATGAGTCAATCCACCGAAACCGCAACTGAACTGCGGACAAACGCAACGCCGAGTGCCGCCGAGCGTTTCGGCGTCATCGAGCGCCCCGAGTTGGAGTGGACCCCCGAGATCGCGGAAGAGACCGCCCATCTCTACGAAAAGGTCAAGGATCATATCCCGAAGATCGAGTGGCCGGTCTACGCGCCCTACATCGCCGCCATCAACCGGCTGAAGAAGGAGCGCAACGCGGTCATTCTGGCGCATAACTACCAGACGCCCGAAATCTATCACTGCGTCGCAGACATTGTCGGCGACTCGCTGCAACTCGCCAAGGAGGCGACCAAGGTTGATGCCGAGGTCATCATTCAGTGCGGCGTGCACTTCATGGCCGAGACGTCGAAGCTGCTCAATCCGGAAAAGACGGTGTTGATACCGGACATGAAGGCAGGCTGCAGCCTCGCCGAGTCGATCACCGGTGCCGATGTCCGCCTGTTGCGCGAGCGCTATCCCGGCGTGCCGGTCGTCACCTATGTAAACACCTCCGCCGAGGTGAAGGCAGAGACCGATATCTGCTGCACGTCCTCGAATGCCGTGCAGGTGGTCGAATCTTTTGGCGTCGACACGGTCCTGTGCATTCCCGATGAGTATCTGGCACAGAACGTCGCCGCCCAGACCAAGGTGAAGATCCTCACATGGAAGGGCCATTGCGAGGTCCACGAACGCTTCACCGCCGCCGAACTCCTGGCCTACAAGGAAGCCGACCCCGAGATCGAGATCGTCGCCCACCCCGAATGCCCGCGTGAAGTCGTCGAGGTCGCGGACTATACGGGCTCGACCTCCGGCATGATCAACTACGTCAAGGACCAGAAACCACCCAAGGTGCTTCTGGTGACGGAATGCTCGATGGCGTCGAACATCGAATCCGAGGTGCCCGAGGTGCAGTTCGTCAAGCCGTGCAACCTGTGCCCGCACATGAAGCGCATCACCTTGCCGAAGATCCTCGATTCGATCTGCGAGATGAAAGAGGAAATCCTCGTCGATCCCGCCATCGCCGACCGCGCACGTCTCGCCGTCGAGCGCATGGTCAACCTGAAGCACTAGGGTCAGGTCGCCGGCCGTGTAGGGGCTGGCGCAGTCATGCGTCTCCGGCGTATGGGGAACATGACAATTTGATGTCACGTGCATCGAGCGCGTGACGGCGAGGGGATGGAAGGCGATTGGATAGACAAGACGATAGCGTGCTGATCATCGGCGGCGGGCTTGCCGGCCTGTTCTGCGCATTGAAGCTGGCGCCGAAGGCGGTGACGGTGATCACCGCCGCGCCGATCGGGCGCGGCGCATCTTCGGCCTGGGCGCAGGCCGGTATCGCCGCGGCGGTGGGTGAGGGTGACACGGTCGAGAAACATGTCGCCGACACGCTGGTCGCGGGCGATGGCATCGTCGATGAGGCGGTTGCCCGCATGATGGCCTCGCAGGCCTCGGACCGCATCCACGACCTTCTCGACTACGGCGTGCCATTCGATCGCGATCTTGAAGGCCGTTTGCAGGTCAGCCGCGAGGCAGCGCATTCCGAAAGCCGCATCGTGCGCGTTCGCGGCGACATGGCGGGTCGCGCCATCATGCAGTCGCTGGTCGAGACGGTGAAGAACACACCGTCCATCCGCGTCCTCGGCGGTTATGTCGTCGAACGGCTTCTGGTCGAGGACGGCCGCATCGTAGGTCTAGAGGCACTTGGCAACGGCAATGGCGAGCATGACGGCGAGATCACGGCCATCTACGGTTCGCAGGTGGTTATCGCCGCCGGCGGCATCGGCCATCTCTATGAGGTCACCACCAATCCGGCGGAAGCGCGCGGCGGCGGCGTCGGCATGGCGGCGCGCGCTGGTGCCCGCATGGCCGACCTCGAATTCGTCCAGTTCCACCCGACCGCCATCAATGTCGGCAAGGATCCGGCGCCGCTCGCCACCGAGGCGCTGCGCGGCCATGGCGCAACACTGCTCAACAAGGATGGCGAGCGCTTCATGGTGCCGCTCCATCCCGACGCCGAACTGGCCCCCCGCGATGTCGTCGCTCGCGGTATCTTCCGCGAGGTCCAGGCCGGTCGCGGCGCTTTCCTCGATTGCACCAAGGCTGTCGGCAAGACCTTCGCCGAGGAGTTCCCGACCGTCTACGGCTACTGCATGGAGGCCGGTATCGATCCTGTCGCACAGCCGATCCCGGTCGTCCCGGCGGCGCATTATTTCATGGGCGGCATCTGGACCGATCTGGATGGCCGCACCTCGCTTCCCGGCCTTTGGGCCTGCGGGGAGGTGACCTCCACCGGTGCGCACGGTGCGAACCGCCTGGCGTCCAATTCACTGCTCGAGGCGGTGGTCTTTTCCTCCCGCGTCGCCGCTGCGCTTGGCGGCGAGACGCTGGCGGATGCCCCGGCTAACTGGTCGAAGGGCTCCAAGGACAGCGGCCGCATCGAGCCGCGCCCCGATTCCGAGCCTATGAAGCTGTTGCGCAAAACCATGAGCGCCCATCTCGGCGTGCTGCGCGACGGAGAGGGCATGAGGAACGCGCTGCGTACGATCATGGAGCTGGAGCGCGACGCCAATACCGAGCGCTTCCTCAACGTGCTTGCGACGGCCAAGCTCGTCGCCGTCTGCGCACTCAACCGCACCGAAAGCCGCGGCGGCCATTTCCGAACCGATTATCCGAACGAGGATCCGGCCTGGAAACGCCGCACCTTCGTGACGCTGGAACAGGCCGAAGCGACCATTCCCGCCTTGCTGGAGAGCTGATCATGCCCGTCGAAGCCCTGATGCCCAGCCTGCCGCGCCTGATGGTCGAGGACGCCGTGCGCGCGGCGCTCCTGGAGGATCTCGGCCATGCGGGCGACATCACCACCAACGCGACCATCGCCCCCAAGGCCACCGCCACCGCCGAACTCGCCTCGCGCGAGGACGGGGTCATCGCAGGCCTTGGCCTCGCCGAAACCGCTTTCCGTCTCATGGACCCGACGCTCGCCTTCGACGCGAAGGTCGAGGATGGCCAACGCGTGAAACCGGGCGACGCCGTCGCGACGATCTCCGGCAATGCCCGCGCGATCCTGTCCGCCGAGCGTGTCGCGCTCAATTTCCTGATGCACATGTCGGGCATCGCCAGCTACACGGCCCGCTTCGCCGACGAGATCGCCCACACCTCAGCCAGGGTCACCTGCACGCGCAAGACGATCCCCGGCCATCGCACCTTCGAGAAATATGCCGTGCGCTGCGGCGGCGGCTCCAACCACCGCTACGGCCTCGACGACGCCATCCTCATCAAGGACAACCACATCGCCGTCTGCGGCGGTGTCGCGAAGGCCGTCGAGAGGGCGCGCGCTTATGCCGGCCATCTCGTCAAGGTCGAGGTCGAGGTCGACACGCTTGACCAGTTCCGCGAAGCGCTTACCGCGTCGCCCGACGCGGTGCTGCTCGACAACATGTCCAACGATCAACTGGCCGAAGCCGTCGCCATCAACCAGGCCGAAAATGCCGGCCGCGTCGCGCTCGAAGCTTCCGGCAACGTCGCCTTCGAAACCATCCGCGCCATCGCGGAAACGGGCGTCGACTACATCTCAACCTCGAAGATCACCATGGCCGCCCCGACGCTCGATGTCGGGCTGGACATCCGGATCGGATAAACCCAGCCCGACGCGCCCCGGAATTACGGGGAGAGACTGCCTCAGGCCGCCTGATACAAATGCACGTCGCGCTGCGGGAAGGGGATCGACAGTCCGTCGGCGTCGAAACGTTCCTTCGCCATCTTGGTCAGCTCGCGCGACACGGTCCACCAATCGGCCGTGTTCATCCAGACGCGGCAGGTCACTTCCACTGCGCTGTCTCCGAGATTGGAGACATAGATGAAGGGTTCCGGATCGGAAAGTACCTTCTCATGGCCATCGACGATCGACTGGAAGGCGGTGAAGGCCTTGTTGATGTCGTCGTCATAGCCGATCCCGACCACCAGATCGAAGCGCCGTTTCGGCTTGCGCGAATAGTTGGTCACGGCGCTGTTCCAGATCTCTGAATTGGGCGCCAGCAGATAGAGCCCGTCCAGCGTCTCGAATTCGGTCGCGAAAAGGCCAATCTCCTTGACCACGCCGCTGGCGCTCGACGTCGAGATGAAGTCGCCGACCTGGAACGGTCTGAGAAACAACAGCATGATCCCGGCGGCGATATTCTGCAGCGTGCCCTGCAGCGCCAGGCCGATGGCGAGGCCGGCGGCGCCGAGCGCGGCGATGATTGAGGCCGTCTGCACTCCGAACTGGGTCAGCACCATTACGAAGACGAGCACCAGCACCGCATAGCGCGCCGCCTTGGCAAGGAACATCGTCAGCGTTTCGTCGCTATGGCTCAGCCGCGACAGCGCCGACTGTACCCAGCGTTTGACCAGGCCCGCGACGATGAAGCCGATGATCAGGATCACGATCGCCCCGATGACGGAAAACGTATACTCGATGATGAGAGCGCTCGCCTTGTCCCAGATGGTCGCGGCCGCGGCCCCGATTTGCGTTGCTGCTTCGTTTTCCAAGAGGGTCTCCTTCATTCCAGACTGAACCACAGTCGATACTACGCGATTCCACCCGCATCGGTTTCATTCCGGCGGAGGGAAAGGGGATTCCGCTGTGGACCGATGCCGAGTTTTTTCCTGAACGCCATGTGAACGCAGGGTTCAGCGTCGGTTCGGAGGCGGCTTTCTACAACTGGGGCATCGAAACGCGGTCTGGAGCCGCATCCAAGAGGAGAAATGACATGCCCCGCAAGACCCTTATCGCAACCACCTTCGCCGCCCTGATCGGAATCGTTTCCGTGCCGGCTTCCGCCAACGATGTGTTCCTTGACCAGTTCGGTTTCGGCAACCAGGCCGGCGGCGCACAGACCGGCTTCGGCAATCAGATCGGCATCATGCAGAACGGCATCTTCAACGGCGCCGTCAGCGAGCAGTACGGCAACGGCAACACCGCAGCCGTCGGCCAGGACGGCTTCAACAACTACGGCGAGACCTGGCAGCAGGGCAACGGCAATGCCGCCGGCGTCGGCCAGTTCGGTGCGAACCACAACGCGATCATGAGCCAGGACGGCAACGGCAACATCGCCGCCGGTGTCCAGGTCGGCGACGGTTGCTCGGCCGGCGTGAGCCAGACCGGTGGCGGCAACGTCGCGGCCTTCGTCCAGACCTGCCCGTAATCGCGAAACACGCGCGAACTGCTGCCGGGCCGGAATGATTTCCGCCCGGCAGCGTCCCGTTCCCTCCAAGAGGAGAAAAGCCATGTTGAAGACCAGTAAGTTCAAGCCCGCGCACGCCGCGCTTCTCGCCCTTGTCGCCGTTGCCGGATGTTCGGCGGGCGCCACGGAAACCGCCATGTCCGGCGATTCCGTCAGTTGTGAGATCGACGCGGATGCGTCCGGCCGCACCCTTGTACTGCAGGCGGTCATTCATGCCGATCGCGACGTCACCGGTTCCTATCGCTTCCAGGTGAATGGCGGCGGTTCCGGTGGCAGCGCGAACGTCTCCCAGGGAGGCGGCTTCAATGCCGGACCGGGCGACGATGCGCGAATCGGCAAACTGATGCTCGGCAATCGCGGCGGCGTCTATGACGTCCGCGTCGATATCTCGGCCGGCGGCCAGTCCTATGCCTGTGAGAAGCGCGTCGGCGGCGTCATCTGACCTCCCCCGCACGTCGATGCCAAACGGGTCCCGCTCTCGGCGGGGCCCGTTTCGCTTTGGGCAGGCGGTGGCGATGAACGGCTCCTGAACGGCCGATTCCAATTCGGTTCAGCGCGGTTCGGGCATTCTCAAAACAGAAAACAGGCCAAGCCTGGCAATTCAAAGAGGAGAATGACAATGCCCCGCAACACACTGATCGCAGGCCTTACCGCCGCTCTCATCGCCGTTTCCGGCTACACCGCTCCGGCCCACGCCGGTGGACAGATCGCCATCGACATCGTGCCCGGCAGCGCCGAAGAAGAGCAGGCGATGCGCGCCGGCCTCCAGATCTACTCGATCGTCAACGGCTTGCAGAACGGCGCCAACATCAACCAGCTCGGCATCAACAACATGGCCGGCATTGCCCAGAACGGCGGCGGCAATTTTGGCGTCGTGCACCAGCAGGGCAACGGACATTCCGGCACCTTGCAGCAGAACGGCAACGACAACGCCTACGGCGTGTTCCAGTTCGGCGAGAACACAAACACCGATGTCGTCCAGAACGGCAATGGCGGAACCGGCGCGACGCTCGTCTTCGGCTGGTAATCTTCAAAGGACAGTCTGGCAGCGTGGTTCAGGGGCATGACCACGAGGCTGGACCGGTCCGTAGGTGCCGGGGGCGGTCGAATTCGGCCGCCCTTAGGCGCTTTTTCGCGTCAGTAATCCGTATCGTCGGCTGCGAGCGGCAATTTGAAGGTCACGCCTTCGAAAGCGTCCTCTCCACGTCCGATCTCCCGGATCGCGTCAACCATCCGTCCTTGCCGCCCGAGCACGGCGTCGGCGATTTCGACCAGTTTCGGATTGGGTGTTGCCGACGGCGCGCGGAAGCGCAGTTCCTGTGCCAATTCGCGTTCGTCGCGGTCCGGGTTCAGCGCCAGCGCAATCATGTAGGCCGATGCCGTCGAGCGTGAAATCCCGGCAAAGCAATGCACGATCATCGGCGTTGCGCGGTCCCACGCCGCGCCGAAGTCGAGGATCGCGCGAACATGTTCCTCACCGGGCAGGGTCATGCCCTCCATGGGCATTGCAATGTCGTTGAACCCGAGGAACAGATGCTGGTCCTCGTCGATCTGCTGCGGCCTTTCCACCGGTGTGCCGGTATTGATGACGGTCAGCATGCGCCTCGCGCCGGTGGCGGTTGCGGTGTCTCGCACCTTTGTAAGCGGACAGACGACGAGATAGGGCATGTCAGGCTCTTTTCCTGTTTGCTTGTTCGGCCTGGAAATCGGCTTCCACTGCCGCGAAACGTTCGAGATAAGCGGCCTGCACGTCGGCCGCCGGCAATGGTGTCAGGTCCAGCCCGTCCGGCGCGAAATCGCGCGGCCGGCCGAAATAGGTCACCGCTTCCTTGTCCGAAAACCCGGCCAGAATCGTCGCCTCGAAATAGGCGGAGACCTGATCGGCCCGCTTGATCTTGGTCTTGATTGCTTTCGCCGGATTTGGCGGAAGCCCGAAACGGATGTGAACCGCTGCCTCGAGCCGCGCTTCGACAGCCTTGTAATTGCCGCCAAGCACCTTCTTGAACGGGGAGATCATGTCGCCGATCACATATTCCGGTGCATCGTGCAGCAGCGCCGCGAGCCTAAGGCCGGCGGAGCATCCTGGCGACAGATGTCCGACGATCTCCTCGACGAGCAGCGAATGCTGGGCAACGGAATAGGCGTGGTCGCCATGTGTCTGGCCGTTCCATCGCGCCACACGGGCAAGCCCGTGCGCGATGTCGGAGATTTCGATGTCGAGCGGGGAGGGATCGAGCAGATCGAGCCGTCGCCCGGACAGCATGCGTTGCCATGCGCGCGGAGGCGCCCCCTCGCGATCCGGCATGCTCAGTCTCCCTTGTCGGCCGTTTCGTCCGGCCACCGATAGCCGACATTGGGCGGCAGCGACAGGGCAACGGCATGTCCGTCGGCCGTGATCGGCGTGCCGGCGTCCATAGCATCCCTGGCCCGGTCCAGCCGCGCCAGGGCGAGCGCTGTCTCGCCCGCGACCGAACCGAGTGCGCCCACCGTCTTGCCGCCGGCTTCAAGCGCTGTTCCGGGAGCGGGAAGCGGTACATCGGACGACGCGATCACCAGCCGTCGCCGGGCGGTCCCGCGATGCTGCATACGCGACACGACTTCCTGTCCCACATAACAGCCCTTGCGGAAATCGACGCCGCCATTCTGGTCGTAGGAGACATCGTGCGGAAACACGTCGCCCGGTTCGAAATCCGGGCCGCTTTCGGCGACGCCATGGGCGATGCGCAACGCGGTCCATCCGTCCCGGTCGTCCGTGCCGTCGGGCGCCGATCCATAGTGCCGCCTGACCTGGAGGCTTTCCGGGAACCGGCTGTCGAGCGCCACGAGGCCGGACGGCGTTGATTCATTTTGCCAGGAAATCGCCGCAAGCGCCTTCGCGGACTCGGCAATTTCGACCTTGGCCCTCAGCTTGTACATCGTGAGCCTGCGAACGAAATCGTCTGCGAGGTCGGAGCGGAGATCGATGAAATATCCGCCGGCATCGTCCCGCAGGACGAGGAAGTCCCACATGATCTTGCCTTGCGGCGTCAACAGGGCGCCCGCCCGCGCGACACCTTCAGGCAGGCTTTCGATATTGCAGGTGACGAGGTTCTGCAGGAAATGCTCCGCATCCTCGCCGCTTATCGAAAAGACGCTCCGATCCGTTGGATAATAGAAGGGCATGGTACCAGATTCGCTTCGCGCGCTTGCTTTCAGGGTATGTGCTACGTAAGCCCGGGGCATCGGCGCGGCAAGAGATGGACAGGCATGAGCGGAACATTCGACCTCGTTTTGAAGAACGGCACCGTGGTGAACCACGACGGGCAGGGGCAACGTGATATCGGCGTGCGCGATGGACGTATCGCGGAAATCGGTTCGCTATCGGCGGCTGACGCGGGCGAAACCATCGACTGCACCGGATTGCACATCCTGCCGGGCGTTATCGACAGCCAGGTCCATTTCCGCGAACCGGGGCTGGAACACAAGGAAGACCTCGAAAGCGGTTCGCGCGCGGCCGTCCTCGGCGGCGTCACGGCCGTCTTTGAGATGCCCAACACAAACCCGTTGACCACCAGCGAGGAAGCGCTTGCCGACAAGGTTTCGCGTGCGCGTCACCGCATGCATTGCGATTTCGCCTTCTGGGTCGGCGGCACGCGTGAGAACGCTGGCATCGTTGGCGAACTCGAGCGTCTTCCCGGCGCGGCGGGCATCAAGGTCTTCATGGGGTCTTCGACCGGCGATCTGCTGGTCGAGGACGACGAAGGCGTCGCCGCCGTTCTGCGCAACACGCGCAGACGGGCAGCATTCCACTCCGAGGATGAGTTCCGGCTGCGAGACCGGGCAGACCTGCGGGTCCATGACGACCCGTCGTCCCATCCGGTCTGGCGTGACGAGGTCGCGGCGCTGATGTGCACCGAACGCCTTGTCCGCATCGCCCGCGAGACTCGTGCGCGCATCCATGTCCTGCATATCTCGACCGCCGAGGAAATCGGCTTTCTGCAGCAGCACAAGGATGTCGCCACCGCCGAAGCGACGCCGCACCATCTGACACTGACCGCCGACGATTACGAACGGCTCGGCACGTTGATCCAGATGAACCCGCCGGTTCGTGCGCCGCACCATCGCGACGGCATCTGGCGCGGCGTGGAGCAGGGCGTGATCGACGTGCTCGGCTCGGATCACGCGCCGCACACGCTGGAGGAAAAGGCGAAACCCTATCCCGCATCGCCGTCCGGCATGACTGGGGTGCAGACGCTGGTGCCGATCATGCTCGACCATGTGAATGCCGGGAAACTGACGCTGGAGCGCTTCGTCGATCTCTCCTCGCATGGCCCGAACCGGCTGTTCGGCATTGCGCGCAAGGGCCGGATCGCCGCCGGCTACGACGCCGATTTCACGATTGTCGACATGAAACGCGTCGAGACGCTCCGCAACGAGCAGGCCGGTTCGAAAGCTGGCTGGACGCCCTATGACGGCAAGCAGGTGACCGGCTGGCCGGTCGGCACGGTCATTCGTGGCGCACGGGTGATGTGGGAAGGCGAAATCGCGACGCCGTCATGCGGCGAACCGGTTCAGTTCTCCGAGGCTCTGCCCGGCTGAGCGCGGCGCATCAATTCCTCGGCAAGCGTCCTGAACCGGCGTTCTGCTTCCGCCGTGACACCGCCCCGTGCATGATCGGCGCGCAACGCATTTTCCACTTCGTCGATCATCCGTTCGAGGCTCGGACGGTCGCCTTCGCGCGCGTGGTGGCCGAACAGATCGATCCAGTTGTCTGTGATCTGGCCCGCGTTCATCAACCGATTGAAGGCGGCGTGTGGATCGCGCCCGCCGAAAACGATGCCGATGCCGGCGAACAAAAACGAGATCGGGCTGAGGAACAGGTCCCGCAGTCCATCGGTGAAAAGCTTGACCTGGAAGATGAGGAGTCGCCGGACAAGAGACCAGCGCGACGAACGCTCTTTCCTGACAATGTCGAAATCCCGCCCGGTCAGCCGTGGCATGGTCGTCATGATACCCCTCCGTATCGTCCGCACCGCTTTATATCAGAGCTCCGGGTCCGGAATCCAAGGGCGCTCCGGTCTTTACGCCCCGATACGGCATTTGGCGACGTCCGATCCACTCCGACAATATGCCTGTTGGCCATCGATCCGCGTCGAAGCGGCGAAATTTCGTCAGCCGAACCTACGGTTTGTCCGAGACCTGCGTGGGTTCGAATATGAGCCGTACAAAATCGCGGTACAGCAGCAATTGCCGGGGCAGCAGGGACTTGTCGCCAACCACCCTGGACAGGATGATTCCGCCGTCGCCCACGACCGAGAACATATCGGCAAGGTCGTCCAGATCGATATTGATCCTGGGCTCATAGCGCTCGGCAATTCTCTCGATGCGCTTTCGAAAGCGGTTACGCCATGACAGTACCGCCTTGGCGTTGATGTTCCGGACTTCCTGGTCGAACAACTGTTCATGATAGCAGATACACGCGACCATGCAGCCGGGGTGTCCGTTCGGCATGTCGTCGAAAACCTTCGCCAGCAGCTTCAGCGCAATCAGAAAGCTGTGCAGCGGGTCTTCGCTCAGCTCGTCGGCTTCATCGAAAGCGCGGTCGAAAACCACGTCATCCTGTTCGATGTATCGTTCGAGCAGGGCACGAGCCAAAATCGTCTTGTCGCGAAAGTGGTAGAAGAATCCGCTTTTCGAAATCCCGACTTCGGCGATCAGTTCGTCGATTGACGTTGCCGAGAATCCCTTCGCCAGGATGGCCGCCTGCGCGGCCTCCAGGATTTGCTGCTTCTTTGGCACGTCCAGATTTGCCATCCAGTCATTCCTTGACGCCGGTAATACTTGCAGAAACTGTACCACAGGTACTGTACCTGCGGTCCAGTTTGCTGGAGCGTTATTGCCGTTCTCGTCGCCGGCCGCCAGGTTGGGAGCTGATAAGATATTGGTTTTTATACAAAAAAATAAAGATGTACGACTGACCCATGAGTTCACTGCGTTCCGTTTGCAAAACCCGGTATTGGGGTGCTGCACATTCGGACCGGATGCTGCCGCGCCCATCGAGGTTTCAGCGGCCATTCGCCGGATCGGAAACACAAGACCCTGATGAAGGAGACGGACATGAACGATGATATTTTTTCCGCCGCAGCAAGCGGTTCGAACGCCGAAGCCGCGCAGCACTTCAACGCCGCTGTGCGGGCCCTTAACATCTATCGCGGTGACCCGGTTGCGCTGGTTGATCAGGCGGTCGAAATCGCGCCCGAATACGCCATGGCCCACATCCTGAAGGCCTATTTGTTCGGATTGGCGACAGAGCCCGAGGCAGCGTCCGAGGCAAGGTCGATACTGTCGACCGCGCGCAACTTCGCCAAGACCGATATCGAGAAATCGCATGTCTCGGCGCTTGAGGCGCTTCTTGCCAACAACTGGACCGAGGCGGCCGTCAGGCTGGATCGCCATAACATGGATTTTCCGCACGACATCCTGGGTTTGCAGGCCGGGCACCTGATGGACTTCTACCGGGCCAACGCACGCAATCTGCGTGACCGGATTGCGCGGGTGCTGCCGCAGTGGTCGGCCGACCAGCCGGGCTACGCCGTTTTGCTCGGCATGTATGCGTTTGGTCTGGAGGAGGCCGGGGACTATGCACGCGCCGAAGAGATCGGCCGTGAAGCGGTCGAGCGCGAACCGCTGGACTGCTGGGCGCATCACGCCGTCGCGCATGTCCTTGAAATGCAGGGCCGCGCCGAGGACGGCATCGAATGGATGGCTTCGCGCGAACCGCACTGGACCGGCGATGACAACTTCTTCAAGGTGCACAACTGGTGGCATAACGCGCTGTATCACCTCGATCTCGGCCAGTCCGACAAGGTGATCGAGCTCTACGACACCAGGGTTCGCGGCGAGGAAAGCCAGGTGGCGCTCGACCTTGTCGATGCTTCCGCGCTGCTCTGGCGTCTGCATCTGGACGATCACGATGTCGGCGATCGCTGGTCCGGGGTCGCTGAAAGCTGGCGCAATCACGCCGATGGAAAGCTTTATCCTTTCAACGACTGGCACGCCGCAATGGCCTATCTTGGAGCCGGGCGCACCGAAGAGGTGGACCGGATCCTGAATCAGTATCGTTCAGCGCCGGAGAGCCGCGATGAGACCGCACGCTGGGCCAAGGCGACCGGCCTGCCTTTGATCGAGGGCTTCCGGGCGTTCTGGGAGGGTCGGTATGGCGATGCGGTCGATACGCTCCATCGGGCGAGATTTGTGGTGAATTCCTTCGGGGGCAGCCACGCGCAGCGTGACATCATCGACTGGACGCTGACCGAAGCTGCGATGCGGTCGGGCAACCGCGGTGTTGCCGAAGCGTTGAGCAATGAACGCCTCGCCGTAAAGCCGCACAGTCCGGTCAACGCTCGTTTCCTGAAGCGCGCGAACGCAATCGAGCCGCAGCTTGTTGCCGCTGAATGACGTCGCGCAGCCGTGCGTTTTTCGGCAATAGGTCTGATTTTATGACACCATTCCGGCCCAGCGCCTTAAAGGCCGCCGGTCCGGATTCCTGCACCCGGATCGAACGGCCTCCCTGTCCAGTGTGCCGCCGACGGTCGTTCGCGGCGGCGTGCCCTAGTCGCCCGCCACGAAGAAGCGCCAGCGGCCGTCGGGCGTGATACCGACGCGATAGAATATATATGCGCCGAATTCGCGCATGTTCTCGTAGTCGCCGGCCGTCAGGAGCTTGAAAAGTTCGACGCGTTGAACGGGCGTCAGCGTCTCGAGAGAAGTCGCCGTGAAATAGGGCCAGACGAAAAACTCGTTTGGTGTGCCGGGGTCATAGATCGCATAGTCGGCCTCCAATACCTCATGGAGGATGGCGAGGATCTCGTAACCTTCCGGATCGCCGGACTGGCTGCGGATGTAATCGATCGGATCGCCATCGACGACCCCGAAAGAGAGCTGCGTCCTGTTCTGGCCGGTTCCGATCAGTGGACGCAACGCCTCGAAATCCGCGTTGCGCGCCGCCTCCATAATGAGGCTGCGCATGCGCTGAACAGGGACGGGAAGATCTTCCACCGACCCGCCGATGATGGGTTCTGCCGATTGCAATACGCCACCCTGCGAGCCGCCGGGCGGAGCAAGAGGGTTATCGGGATCGGGCGTCGCCGGTCGCATGATGGGGTCGGGCAGTGGAACGGCGTCGGAAGGCGGCGGTGCGAGATCGCCGGTTTGCGCGAACGCGAAAGCTGGAAGGAAGAGCGCCAGAGCCATGACCGGCGGCGCAAGGCGGCGCGTTCGTTTGCGAACACATTGTGCGAAGACCGCCATGTCGCCCCCGTTGGCCGCCCGGTACGAAGTTTACTGCACCGTCCGGTTCGGCGTGAATTCTCCGCAAAGGATGCGATCGCGCAAGGTTTCGACCAAGGTTAGCGCGGCGTCCTCGCCCTGTTCGCGGATGGTTTCCTCGAGAGCCGTCGCGATCGCCGCATCCGCGAGAATGGATGGCTCGATGCCTTCCATGGCCCCGTCGGCCCAGGCTTCGCTGTGGAATTCGAGCGCCGCGATCCTCTTTTCGCGCTCGATGATCTCATCCATCTCGTTGATCGTAACGTCCATCATACTCTGTCACACCACGCCAATTTGGCACACCCCATTTACTAGCCGTTAACATATCGGCACTGGCGCAGGAAAAAAAGTGGCAAGCGGCAAAACCGTTAATGGGGGCTTAATTGCCGATCACATTCGGCTATTCGCCGTAGCGATTGTTGATCTCGCGCGAAAGGCCGAGCCCCTCGGCCATGTAGCGTTCGATCGCGGCAAGGGCCTGATCGGTGCAAGTCACGTAAATACTGTCGAAGGTCCGATAGCCGCGATTGAAGCTCGCGATAAGGCGCGCACGCCGGAACGGCTCAGGATTTTCGGCAACGAGCATATCCTGCATCTCGTCGCGCCAGTCGTTGGAAATCTCGCCACACAGATTGCGCAGATAGTGGATCGATCCCAGCACCTCCGCGAGCCGGGTCAGCTTTTCGTCATAGGGGACGGTCGCGGAAATCTGGGCGCGCGCCGGCAGTGTCGCTGACGACAACAGAGTTGCGGCAACCGCGATAGCGCCGATGTGTTTTCGGGCGGTGAACACGTATTTCGCTCCACGGCGCGGGTGATGACGGCCCGCGCTCCGCCTGTTTCCTATCCGATATCGCCGGCTCGCGCCAAGATGCTATTCATACTCCGCGTCGATCTCCCGCGCGACCGCGAGTGTCGAGGCCGTGATGTCGATCGCCTGCATTTCCGGCACGGTGAACCAGCCGGCATCATCCGCATCGTCCGCGGCGACCGGCTCGCCGCTCGCCGTCGCGCGGTGGACGGCAAGAACGTAATGATGCGGCGTGTCGCCATCCGAGCCGTCGCTCATCAGTTCATAGAGCGTGTGAAAAACGATGCCTGTCGCCGACAAGCCCGTTTCCTCCCGCAACTCACGCAGCGCCGCGTCGGCGAGCGTCTCGCCGAAATCGAGGCGTCCACCGGGGAAGGCCCAAAGGTCCTTGGCGGGCGGGCGGCCCCGCCGCACCAGCAGGAAACTCCCCGTTTCAGGGTGTCGCGCCGCCACGGAAACGGCGATACGTGGCAAGGGTTGCGTGTCGTTCATATTGCAATTCGTACTCCGGCTGGGGCACGTATGTAGCATCGTCGGCGCGCAAGGTGCAGTGGGTGAAAAGGGGCTAACGATGATTGCGAGATTGAGTTTTCTGATCCTGGCATTCGTCGGGGCGCTTGCACTGGCATCTTGCCAGACACTGAACGAAAAGGAATGCACGTCTTCCGACTGGCGCACGCTCGGAGCGACGGACGGCTTCGCCGGACGCCAGCAATCCCACGTCGCGCGGCATCAGGAAGCCTGCAACCGGTTCGGCATCACCGTCGACGTGACCGCCTGGCAGGCGGGATGGCAGGACGGTATCCGCCGCCACTGCACGCCGCGCAACGGTCTGGATATCGGCCTGAAGGGCAGGGGGTATTCGAGCGCCTGTCCGGCCGATCTCGCCTTTGCCTATCGCGAGGCCTACGATATCGGGCGGGACGTCAACTGGGCGAAAGACGCCGTCGAGCGCCTCGAGGATGAACTGGATGATGCCATTAAGGCGCTGGCCGTGGCCGGACCTGACGAGCGGCAGGCTGCCCAGGTGGAGATCGAGTTGAAGCGCAGCGAACTGTTCCGCGCGCAGAACCGTCTGAACCGCGCCGAGCGGAAAGCCGATCTGTACAAGCTTCGGCTCGCGACGTCCGGCTGATGTGCGGCCGCTTCTCCCTGTTGCAGTCGCCCGAGGAGGTGGAGGCTTTCTTTGCCCTCGACGGGCTGGAGGCGTTTCCGCCGCGCTACAATATCGCGCCGACGCAGCCGATCCTCGTCGTCACCGCTGGACCGCCGCTCGAACCGGGTTCGAACCGGCCGGACCGCGAAGCACATCTCGTGCGCTGGGGCCTGTTGCCGTCATGGGTGAAGGATCCGAAGGACTTCCCGCTGTTGATCAATGCGCGCGGCGAGACCGCGGCGTCCAAGGCCTCCTTCCGCACGGCGATGCGCCACAAGCGCGCCCTGATCCCGGCCTCCGGTTTCTATGAATGGAAGCGTGACAAGGCCACGGGCCAGTCGCAGGCCTATTGGGTGCGCCCCGTCGGCGGCGGAATTTGCGCCTTTGCCGGGCTTGCCGAAAACTGGATGTCGCCGGAGGGCAGCGAGATGGACTCGGCGGCGATCATTACCACAGCCGCGAATGCCGACGTCTCGTTCGTTCACGACCGTATGCCGGTCGCGATCATGCCTGAGGATTTCGCGCGCTGGCTCGATTGCCGAACGCAGGAGCCGCGCCACGTCGCGGACCTGATCAAGCCCGCGCCCTTGGGATACTTCGAGGCGATCCCCGTCTCCGACAAGGTCAACAAGGTGGCGAATACGAGCCCCGACGTTCAGGACCGTGTGGAGCCCAAGGAATTCGTTGCGAAGAGCAACAAACCGGGCGATAGCACGCCGTCGTCCGATGACGGCCAGATGTCGTTTCTCTGAGAATTTTTCATGACACAACTGCCGATCTTGTCCGCCGGCCTGTCCGGCTTTCTTCTTGGCGGGTCGCTGATTATCGCCATCGGTGCGCAGAACGCCTTTATCCTGCGCCAGGGTTTGTTGCGCGAACATGTGTTCGTCCTGTGCCTGATATGCAGCTTGTCCGATGCACTCCTGATCGCGCTTGGCGTCGGTGGTTTCGGCACGCTGATCGCGACGAGCGACACCGCGATCCGGCTTGTGACATGGGCCGGCGCGGCCTTCCTGACCGTCTACGGGTTGATCGCGCTTCGCCGCGCCTGGAACCCGGGTGCGATGACCGCGAAACGCAGCGGCGGCACGTCATTGGCCAAGGCTGTGGCGACCTGTCTTTCCTTTACCTTCCTCAATCCGCATGTCTATCTCGATACGGTCGTGCTGGTCGGTGGAATCTCGGCGGGTTTCGAAGGTATTGCGCGTCTGGCCTTCGGGATTGGGGCGGTTTCGGCCTCCTTCGTGTGGTTCTATGCACTCGGTTACGGCGCAAGGCTGCTGCAGCCGCTTTTTGCCCGTCCGCAGGCATGGCGCATCCTCGACGTCGCCATCGCCCTCGTCATGTTCGCGCTGGCGATCACCCTGTTGAGGTGATCGGTTCAGCGGAACCCGCAGATTGCCGTCGGCGGGGCAACCAATGCGCGCACCTTGCTCAACAGCAACATTTTGCGGGCAGAATCTTGCCTGGTGGGGGTGGCGACGGGCCCGACCTTCCTTGTTCCCCTGGTCCGCGGGCGTGGAGAAGGCCGGTCGCAAAGGATGCCGGAGACATGCCGAGGCGAAAACCCGTTGCCGTGCCTTCGAGAAGGCAACTTATTGTAGTCTGCCCGCATTCCTTTTTCGCCATGTCTAATAAGCGAAAATGAACGTGGATTGATGACCGGCGGCCTCACCCTGTCACGCATCGCGAGGCGGACGGGTTGCGTTTGCGTCCAAGCCTTGTCAATGACCTCTGCGATTGCAGGAAACCCCGGGACACACCCAAAATGACCGAGACGCCAGTCCTGACCTTTTACAACACGCTGACGCGCCAAAAGGAGCGGTTCACGCCCATCGATCCCGCGAATGTGCGCATGTATGTCTGTGGCCCGACGGTCTATGATTACGCTCATATCGGCAATGCGCGTCCCGCGATCGTCTTCGACGTGCTCTTTCGTCTCCTGCGCCATGTCTACGGTGCGGATCATGTCACCTATGTCCGCAACATCACGGACGTCGACGACAAGATCAACGCCCGCGCCCTGCGTGATTATTCCGACGAGATCGACGCCGGCCGCATGAGCCTCAACGCCGCGATCCGGCAGGTGACCGAGAAGACGCTGGCGCAATATCTGGAAGACACCGCCGCGCTCGGCTGCCTAGAGCCGACGGTCCAACCCCGCGCGACCGAGCATATCGAGGGCATGGTCGCGATGATCCGCACGCTGATCGACGGCGGCCACGCCTATGTCGCGGCGGGAAGCGAGGGCAGGGAAGTCCTGTTCGACGTCGCCTCCATGCCGGCCTATGGCGGCTTGTCGAAGCGAAATCTCGACGAGCAGCAGGCCGGCGCGCGCATCGCCGTCGAGGCGCACAAGAAGAACCCGGCCGATTTCGTCCTGTGGAAGGAATCCGATCCTGACGAGCCCGGCTGGGACGGCAAATTCCCGTCTCTCGAGGGCGAAGTGAACATCCACGGCCGCCCGGGCTGGCATATCGAGTGCTCGGTGATGAGCGAGCACCATCTCGGTCCGGTGTTCGACATTCATGGCGGCGGTCTCGACCTCATCTTTCCGCACCATGAAAACGAGATCGCACAGTCCTGCTGCGCCCATGGCAACGACCGCATGGCCAATGTCTGGATGCACAACGGCTTCCTGCAGGTCGAGGGCAAGAAGATGTCCAAGTCGGAGGGCAACTTCTTCACCATCCACGAGCTGATGCACACGGAAAACTTCGGCGGCCGCAAATGGCCAGGCGAAGTGCTGCGCCTCGCGATGCTGATGACCCACTACCGCGAGCCGATCGACTTCTCGCAGCGTCGGCTGGAAGAGGCGGAAGCCGTCATGGCGCGCTTGTGGCGCCGGGCCGGGGAGACGGTCGACAGCGGCGATCTTGGCCCTGTCATCGAAAGCCTGTCCGACGACCTGAACACTGTCGATGCCTTCCGCGCCATGAACGCGCTGTCGGGCGCCCCCTTGCGGGCGGCGCTGTCCTTGTTCGGCCTGCCGGAAACCGCGCCGACCGGCGATATCGACATGGACGCTGTCCAGACGCGCATCGACCAGCGTCTAGCCCTTATCCGCGAAAAGAACTGGGCCGAGGCCGACCGCATCCGTGATGAACTCCTGTCTGAAGGAATCCAGCTAAAGGACGGAAAGGACTCCGAAACCGGCGAGCGCATTACGACCTGGGAAGTCAGGCGTTGACCGCGCAAACCCATTCCGGCGGCTGCCAGTGCGGCGCGGTGCGTTTTCGCATCCACGGCAAGCCGGGAGAGTCCTCGGTGTGCTATTGCCGCATGTGCCAGAAAGCCTCGGCCAGCCACGCATTGATCCTCGTTTCGGTGCGCGGCAACGAGGTCGAGTGGACACGCGGCGAACCGGCCTGGTTCCAGTCCTCCAACGCGGCGCGGCGCGGATTCTGCGCCGCCTGCGGTACGCCGCTCGCCTATGACGCACCGGATGGCTTGTCGCTCGCGGTGGTCGCGCTCGACGATCCCGAAGCCTGCCCGCCAACTGTCTCTTATGGCGTGGAAGGCAAATTGTCCTTCTGCGATGCGATTCCTTCGCTGCCCGAACGTCACACGATGGAGGACGCCGACGCTGCCGGTTTCCTTGCGACGCTGCAAACCCGCCAGCACCCGGATCACGACACCGACACATGGCCAGCGGAGGATGATCATGGCTGAACCAACCACCGGCGGCTGCCAATGCGGCGCTGTGCGCTACCGCGTCGAGACGGAACTCGACAATCCGCATCTTTGCCATTGCCGCATGTGCCAGAAGGCGGCGGGCAACTATTTCATGCCGCTGGCGGGCGCGGCGCGCGAGGCCGTCGTGGTCACGCGCGGAGAACCCGGCTGGTTCCATTCCTCCGACATCGTCCGGCGCGGCTTCTGCCGGGATTGCGGCACCCCGCTATTCTTCGATCCTGTCGACAGCGCGCACATGCTCGTGACGCTCGGCAGCCTTGACGATCCATCACGCTACAAGCCGGTGTCGGAAGACTCGGTGGAATCGCGGGTGCCCTTCGTCGCCGAATGGACGGGGGTGCGCCAGAAGGTGAGCGAAAACGATTTTACCGACGAGGAGCTGAAGGCGATTCAGGACAGCAACCACCAGCACCCGGATCACGATACCGACGACTGGCCGTCTGCCTGACGGGACGTTTCGCCGCGTGGCGCAAGGCGGTTGCCGACCCGATATAAGGGTCGATGAATCAACGGAGACTGTGCGATGATCGATCACATCGGACTGAGCGTTGCCGACTTCGAGGCGGCGAGGGCATTCTATGACCAGGCGCTGGCGCCCGTCGGCGCGTCGTTCCTCATGATGGTCCCGCCGGAATTCACCGGCGGCGTCAAGGTGGGCGGCTATGGGCGCGAGCGGCCGGTCTTCTGGCTGCACGAGGGCGAGAAACAGACTCCGCCGATCCACATCGCCTTCACGGCCGACAGCCGCGCTGATGTCGATGCGTTCTACGCCGCAGCGATGGCTGCCGGTGGAACCGATAACGGCGCCCCAGGCCTGCGGCCCTACTATCACGAGAACTATTACGGCGCCTTCGTGCGCGATCCCGACGGCCACAACGTCGAAGCCGTGTGCCACAAGCCCGAATAGGAATTCCGCGATGACGGAACGCAACCCACAGACACAAATGCCCAAATGGCTGCTCTATGGCCTGATCGGCAAGGGCGTGCTGGTCGTTGTGATCGTGCTCGCCGTGCTGTACTACGCCGGAATATTTTCTTAGCCTTCGGGAGAATGCGCATGAGCGATCTGCGCGGGCTTTATCCGGCCATCGAACCCTATGCGAAAGGCCATCTCGACGTCGGTGATGGTCACTCCGTCTACTGGGAACGATCGGGCACGCCGGGCGCCAAGCCGGCGGTCTTTCTCCACGGCGGCCCGGGCGGAGGCTTCTCGCCCGATCATCGCCGCCTGTTCGATCCCGAACGTTACGACGTGCTGTTGTTCGACCAGCGCGGCTGCGGCCGTTCAGTTCCAAACGCCTCGCTCGAAGCCAACACCACCTGGCATCTGGTCGCCGATATCGAGCGCCTGCGTGAGATGGTCGGCGTGGAGAAATGGCAGGTTTTCGGCGGCTCCTGGGGATCGACGCTGGCGCTGGCCTATGCCGAGAAACACCCGGATCGCGTCAGCGAACTGATCGTCCGCGGCGTCTATACGCTCAGCCGGCCCGAACTCGACTGGTTCTATCAGTTCGGCGTTTCGGAGATGTTTCCGGACAAGTGGGAGCGCTTTGTCGCGCCAATCCCGCCGGAGGAGCGCCACGAAATGATGGCTGCCTACTACCGCCGCCTCACAAGCGAGGATCGTTCCATCCGCATGGAAGCGGCAAAGGCGTGGAGCACGTGGGAAGGCGGCGTCATCACGCTTCTCCCGGATCCCGAACTCGACGCCGTCTTTTCGGCAGAGGACTATGCGGAAGCCTTCGCGCGCATCGAGTGCCACTATTTCGTCAATGGAGGCTGGCTGGACGACAATCAGTTGATCCGCGACGCACATCGCCTTGGCGAAATTCCGGGTGTCATCGTTCATGGCCGTTATGATATGCCGTGCCCGGCGAAATATGCCTGGGCCTTGCACAAGGCATGGCCCGGAGCGGAGTTTCACCTGGTCGAGGGCGCGGGGCATGCCTATTCCGAACCCGGCATCCTCGATCGGTTGATCCGCGCGACGGATCGTTTCGCCGGGAAATAAAGGGCCAGAAAGGCCGTGACGGGAAAAGACATGACACGCGAACGCATCTATCTCTTCGACACGACATTGCGTGACGGGCAGCAGACGCCCGGCATCGATTTCTCGGTCGACGACAAGATTGCGATTGCGCAGATGCTCGACGAGTTCGGCCTCGATTATGTCGAGGGTGGCTATCCCGGCGCCAACCCGACCGACACCGCGTTTTTCGAGCGCAAGCGCACGGCAAAAGCGCAGTTCGTCGCCTTCGGCATGACCAAGCGGGCAGGGGTGTCTGTCTCCAACGATCCGGGTGTCGCCGCGCTCAACGGCTCGAAGTCGGACGCCGTCTGCTATGTTGCGAAAAGCTGGGACCTGCACGTCCGCGTCGCGCTCGGCTGCACGAACGAGGAAAACCTCGAATCCATCCGCCAATCCGTCGAGGCGACTGTCGCCGCCGGCAAGGAGGCTTTGGTCGATTGCGAGCATTTCTTCGACGGCTACAAGGCCAATCCGGACTATGCGCTGGCCTGCGCCAAGGCCGCCTTCGAGGCCGGCGCGCGCTGGATCGTGCTGTGCGACACCAATGGCGGCACCCAGCCGCACGAGGTGCGCGAGATCATCGCCACGGTGATTGCCGCCGGCGTGCCGGGCGAGCGGCTCGGGATCCATGCCCATAATGACACCGAACAGGCTGTCGCCAATTCGCTCGCGGCTGTCGATGCCGGCGTACGCCAGATCCAGGGCACGCTGAACGGCATCGGCGAGCGCTGCGGCAATGCCAATATCGTCACGCTGATCGCGACGCTGGCGCTCAAGCCGGCGTGGTCGGAGCGTTTCGAGATCGGAGTCTCGACGGAGAAACTGGAAGGCCTGACGCGGCTGTCGCGCTGGTTCGACGAACTGCTCAACCGCTCGCCGGCGCAACAGGCGCCCTATGTTGGATCGACGGCGTTCGCAACCAAGGCCGGCATCCACGCCTCCGCGCTGATCAAGGATCCTTCGACCTACGAGCATGTCGAACCGGAAAAGGTCGGCAATATCCGCCACATCATGGTGTCCGACCAGGGCGGCAAATCCAATTTCGTCAGTGAGCTGAACCGCCGCGGCGTTGTCGTCGCGAAGTCCGATCCCCGTTTGGACACGCTGATCGCCATCGTCAAGGACCGCGAGGCGGTCGGCTATGCCTATGAAGGTGCCGATGCGAGCTTCGAACTGTTGGCGCGGCGTACGCTGGGCGAAGTGCCGGATTTCTTCGAGGTCGTTTCGTTCCGGTCTCTCGTCGAACGGCGTCACAACGCCGTCGGCAAGATCATCACGGTCGCCGAGGCGGTTGTGAAGGTGAATATCGACGGCGAGGAGCGCATGTCGGTCGCCGAAAGTTCCAACGGTCCGGTCAATGCGCTCGACATGGCATTGCGCAAGGACCTCGGCAAATACCAGGCCGAGATCGCCGACCTCGAACTGGTCGACTACAAGGTGCGCATCCTCAATGGCGGCACCGAGGCCATCACGCGCGTCCTCATCGAATCCGCCGATGCGTCCGGCATGCGCTGGTGGACCGTCGGTGTCTCGGAGAACATCATCGACGCATCCTTCGAGGCGTTGATGGACTCGATCACCTTCAAGCTGATGAAAAACCGCGGCAACGCCGGGCTGGCCGCAGCGGAATAGGTTCGGCCAACAGCTGATCTGCCCGCGTGCCGATTGTCGCGGTGACAATCGGCCGATTGCCCGAAATTTGGGCAGGGTGTAGGTCACCGAAATGTCCGACACTGTAGCCAGCAAGAACACCGGCGCCAACGCCCAGCCCGCCGAACCGCTGGCCGGTTTCGCCTTTGCGCTCGGCGCTTTCTTCTTTTGGGGTGTTTTGCCCTTCTACATGAAGGCCGTCTCCCACATTCCGCCCTTCGAGGTCGTCGCGCATCGCGTCCTGTGGTCCGTTCCCGTGGCCGGAGTGCTTCTGATCGCGCTTCGGCGCACAGCGGATCTGCGCAACGCATTGCGGTCTCCGAAGACGCTTGCGCTCGCGGCCCTGACGGCGGGGCTGATCTCCATCAACTGGGGCATCTATGTCTGGGCAATCGCGGCCGACCGCGCCCTCGAAACAGCGCTTGGCTACTACATCAATCCACTCGCCAATGTGGTGCTGGGCGCCATCTTTCTCGGTGAACGATTCACGCGGCTGCAGGCAATCGCGATCGCATGCGCTGTCATCGCCGTCACGATACTGACCTTCAAGGCGGGCGGATTGCCATGGGTATCGCTCGCCCTGGCTTCTACTTTCGGCCTCTACGGCTTCCTGCGCAAAACGCTGCCGATCGGGCCGACCCAGGGCTTCATGCTGGAAGTCATGCTGCTTTCTGTCCCGGCGCTCGCGATCGTCGCGTGGTTGACCGCGACCGGCACGGGCCATTTCGGCCAGACGGGCGCCGCCGACATGGGGCTCCTGATGCTTGCCGGCCCGGTGACGGCCGTTCCGCTGATCCTCTATGCCTTCGGAGCAAAGGAACTGCGCTACGCGACGATGGGTATCCTGCAATATATCACGCCGACGCTCATCTTCCTGACCGCCGTTTTCATATTCGGCGAGCCGTTTTCGCACTGGCAGCTGATCGCATTCCTGTTCATCTGGGCGGCAGTCGCAATCTATACGATTTCCCTGTTCCGCCGTTCGCCGAAGCGGGCCTAGTCCTTCTTGCCGAGCCGGCGCACGAACAGGAACACGGCCGCCGACCCGACAGCCGAGAGGAAGGCGGCTTCCCAGAACCCCACATGGGATTCCGTGAAGGGAATACCGTGCAGGTTCATGCCGAACAGGCCCGAGATGATCGTCGCGGGCATCAGCACCGCAGTCAGCACCGACAGGAGATAGAGGAGCTTGTTGGTGCGTTCCGACAGCCGCGCCATGATCTCCTCCTGTAGCAGCAGCGCGCGCGCCTGAACTTGCTCGCTGTCATGCAGCAGGGCGCTCGCATGGGCGGCGTTGTTGTCGAGCGCCGAGGCGATCTCCGGCGCGGTCGCGGCGATGTCGGCTGATGTCAGCGGCCGGAACAGCCCGGTGACCAGAAACAAATGCCGGTGCACGACGATGGCGCGCTGGCGCAGCGGTGCAAGTCGTTCGCGTTCGCCCGCCCAGCGCCCGCCGATGATGCGGTCCTCGATGGAGTCGAGAGCCTCGAACAAGTCTTCGAGCTTGTCTTCCAGCAGATCGAGCAGATGGGTTATGACCGCGTCGACGAAACGCGAGGGCGAGGGGAGCGGGGCTTGTCCTTCCTCGAGTTTGCGCCTGATGTCGTCGATCGTCTGTAGCGGCTTCTTGCGCGAGGTCAGGAGTGTCTCGCGGTTGAACGCGAAGTGGAACAGCCCGAGTTCCTCGGAGTCTGCGTAATGGCGGTGGTGAATATCCGGCAGGGTTCCGAACAGCCAGTCTCCAGACCGCTTCATGTAGACGCGCCGGCCGCTCGACAGCAGGCAGCGTTGCGCTTCCGCCGGCAGGTCGGGAATCGCGGCGATGGCGGAGCGGGCCCGCGCGTCGCTCAGCGCGAAGCCGGTCCAGCGCCAGCGGACGTCGCCGTCTTCCGGCAAGATCTTGCCGTCCGCGCCGATGGCGTATGAATAGAGCTTGCCGGCTTGGTCGTGGAAATGTCCGGCGTGGGCGTGTTTCTTGCCGGTCACAACACGTCTCGCGAAGCCCTAGAGCTTCTCGATGACGGCCGTGTCGCCGTCGTCATGGTTTTGCGCGACAAGGATAGCCGGCACGATCTCTTCGGCCGTGTCCAGCACGAGCGGTTTGACGCGATGCGCCGTATGGATGAAGCCGGCGCTTCCCATGTGATCCAGCAGCGTCGACAGCGGGTTCCAGAATCCGTTGATATTGGCGAGCACGATCGGCTTGGTGTGGCGGCCGAGCTGGCCCCAGGTCATGATCTCGATCACTTCCTCCAGCGTGCCGATGCCGCCGGGCAGGGTCACGAAGGCATCCGACTCCTCGAACATGCGATGCTTGCGTTCATGCATGTCCTCGGTGACGACCAGCTCGTCGAGCGCGCCAAGCGCCTTCTCGGTCGCTTCCTTGTTCATCAGGAAGCGCGGGATAATGCCGAGCACCTTGCCGCCGGCCTCCATCGTGCCATCGGCGACTGCGCCCATGATGCCCTTCGTGCCGCCGCCATAAACAAGCCGCAGCCCGGCCTCGCCGATGGCACGGCCGAGTGTCCGGCCAGCGGCAAGATAGGCCGGGTCGTTGCCGGGAGACGAACCGCAATAGACGCAGATGGATTGGATCGGTTTGGAAGTCATGCCTTCCTATTGCTTTGACATGCGGCGGCGTCAAGGCTTCTGTGTAAAATGACGCAATGCAGCAAAACTCCTGTTGACAAACATTGAGCCCGCCGGACCGGCGGTGGTAAGGAAGAGTCTGCAAACTGGTAGAAAACAATGAACAACAAGATTTCTGTGTGGCTTTTCGGCGCTGTCCTGGCGCTTGTTGCAGCTGCGAACACTCCGAGCATTTCGAGCCGGATTAACGCCTATCTCGACCAATTCTCCGAACCGGCTGTGGCAGATGCCGAAAGCGGAGATGGTGAAGACCAGGCCATGGCGCCATCCGCCTCGACGGAAGAGGACGCGGCTGCGGAAAGCGTGCCGGCGGACGACTCCTCGGAAATGGACGCAGCGGAGACGGATAGCGCGCCGGCCGGCGAAGCGGAAACGGACGAAGCGTCCGAAGCCGGAGACGAAGCTGCGCAAGCCGACGCACCCGATGCACTCGATACAACCGATACGCCCGATGCAACAGATACGCCTGACGCTGGTGACACGCCCGCCGGCGAAACGGATTCGACGCAGGCGCCCGATGACGGCGATGCCGCCCAGAAGGTCGACGTCGTGGTTCCGAGCTTCGGTTTGCTGCGCGTCGAACCGGACGGCTCCACGCTGGTCGCGGGGCAGGCCGGTCCCAATGCCGATGTCGAGGTCTTGAGCGGATCGGAAACCCTTGCCGAGGCGAAGGCCGAGCCGAATGGCGATTTCGTCGCCGTTCTCGATGAGCCGCTTCCGCCCGGAGATTACGAGATTGTGCTGCGCTCGATCGAGGAAGATGGCGATGTGGCGATGTCGGAGGAAACGGCGATCGTATCGGTTCCCGAACCGGGTCGCGAGGGGGAACTGCTGGCGCTGGTCGAACGGCCCGGTGCTCCGTCTCGCCTGATCAACACGCCCGAGGCCGACGAAGAGGCCGCTGCGGAAAGTGAAGTGGCGGCCGCAGAAATGCCGGACAGCGAGCAGGAAGTCGCTGTGGAAACGCAGCAGGAAAACGCTTCCGAACCGGAAGGCAGTGCCGAGACACCGGCTCCTGCTGCCGTTCCGGAAGCGGAAAAGGAAACGGAAGTCGCGGCGGTCGAGACGCAAGACGGCGCGGCGCCCGACGCCACCGATGCGGTGGCCGAAGCCGAAGCATCCGAAGATGGTGATGCCGCCGGCTCAACGCGGGAACAACCGGCCGTGCCTATCCGCATCGAGGCCGTGGAGATCGACAACGACATCGTCTTTGTGGCTGGCTCGGCGTCGCCCGGCGTGCAGGTTCGCGTCTATGCCAACGAGTTCCTTCTTGGCGACACGACCGCGAGCCCCGGCGGACGGTTCCTCGTCGAGGTTCGCCGCGAACTGGCGATCGGCGACTACATCATCCGTGCGGACGTGATCGACCCGGCAACGGCGGATGTCATTGCCCGTGCGGCGGTGCCGTTCACGCGCAGCGAAGGCGAGCGTCTCGCGGCGATTGCCGAGAATGCGACGCCTCCCTCCGCAGCTACCGCCGAACCTGCTCAGGCGGAAGAAGCCTCGAACGAACCGATGGCGGAAACGGAAACCGCTGCCGCCTCGACGGGTAACGAAGCGGAGCCCGAAGAAGCCGCATCTGCGGAATCAGTGTCCGGCGCGGAACAGGAAGTGACGGAACCGGCCGAAGCTGCAACCTCCGAGACCGCCGCCGGCGACACGCAGGAAACTGCCCCTGAAATGGCCGAGGCGGAAACCTCCGGCGATGAGGGCGCGGAAGCCGACGTTTCCGCTTCCGGCGCAAGCGAGCCCGCCGATGAACCGGCACCGGAAGCCGCGACTGCCGAAGCGTCCACGGAAACAGACACGGCGTCCGCGTCCGCGGAGACCGGCAACGAGCCTGCCTCTGCGACCGCCGAATCCGGCTCTGCATCTGAACCGGACGCCGAAACAGCATCCGCGCCGGAAGCGGCGACCACGGAACCCGCTGCAGAAACGGAGATGGCTTCCGCCGCATCGGAAACTGCACCGGACGAGCCCGGAGCAGCGGAGGCTGACACCGCAGCCCAACCCGCCGTCGAGGCCGAAACCGAAATTGCCGCAGCCGAGACCGATGGTCCGCCGGAAGTGTCGGACGACATCACGGTGACGGGGAAACTCCGGCAAACGGAATCGTCGGTAATCATCCGGCGTGGCGATACGCTCTGGCACATCTCGCGCCGGGTTTATGGGGAGGGGACTCGCTACACCACGATCTATCTGGCGAACCAGGACCAGATCAAGGATCCGGACCGGATATGGCCGGGCCAGATTTTCGCGTTACCCGAAAACTCTGAGCCTCAAGACTGATTTGACGCGACGGGCCGGAGAAATCCGGCCCGTTTGTTATTCGAACGGGTTGCGGGCCGGTCAAATGCATCGTATATCGTCGATCTACGATGAAATCAGATCCTGCACAAAACGAAGAAATCGCCGGGCGCCTCGCTGCGCTGTCCCATCCGGCGCGTCTCGCAATTCTGAACCATCTTTCCCGTTTTGAAGGCTGCGGCTGCGGCGATGTTGTCGACAGCCTGCCGCTCGCGCAGTCGACCGTGTCCCAGCACCTCAAGGTCCTGCTCGAAGCGGGGCTCATCACCCACGAACGCAGGATGCCGCGTTCGACCTACCGCCTGAATCGCGAAGCGCTACGGGGCGTATCGCGGGAACTGAACTCGATGATCGACGAATGCTGCGCGGCCAATTGCTGCACGTCGAAACACGACTGATCGGAGTGATCCTTGCCCTCTAAGACCGTTTCCGCCGAAAGCGGATCGACGCTGCAGACCATTCGCAATCTGTGGCCCTATATGTGGCCGGCGGAACGCCCGGACCTGAAATTGCGGGTCGTCCAGGCGACCGTCTTTCTCGTTCTTGCCAAGCTTGTCCTGATGCTGGTGCCCTACGGGTTCAAATGGGCGACGGACGCGCTCGACGGCGAAATGAAGGCGCCCGGCTGGATGCCTGCGCTGCTGCTCGGTCCTGTCATGCTGGTCGTCGCCTACAACGTGTTTCGCGTCGCCCAGGCAGGGCTCAACCAGTTGCGCGACGCGCTGTTTGCGAGCGTCGGCCAGAACGCCGTTCGCCAACTCGCCTATAAAACCTTCGTGCACATGCACGGACTGTCGCTGCGTTTCCATCTCGAGCGCCGTACCGGCGGCTTGTCGCGCATCATCGAGCGCGGCACCAAGGGCATCGAGGCCATTGTCCGCTTCACGATCCTCAACACCGCGCCGACCATCCTCGAATTCGTTCTGGTCGCGATCATTTTCGGTTTCGCCTATGGCTGGCAGTATGTCGCGGTGACGGCCGTGACCATCTATCTCTATGGCTGGTTCACCATCCGCGCGAGTGACTGGCGCATCCAGATCCGCCGCGACATGAACGCATCCGACACCGACGCCAACACCAAGGCGATCGACTCACTGCTCAATTTCGAGACGGTGAAATATTTCGGCAATGAGGACATGGAAGCCCGCCGTTTCGACGGGGCCATGGCCGGCTATGAGCGGGCCGCCACCAAGGTCTGGACCTCGCTTGGCTGGCTCAACTTCGGTCAGGCCTTCATTTTCGGCGTCGGCATGCTGGCGATGATGTGGCTGTCGGCGCGCGCCGTGCAGGCGGGGGAGCAGACGCTGGGCGATTTCGTCTTCATCAACGCCATGCTGATCCAGCTGTCCATTCCGCTCAATTTCATCGGTTTCATCTACCGCGAGATCCGCCAGGGCCTGACCGATATCGAGCAGATGTTCGACCTGCTTGATGTGAAGCCGGAGGTTACGGACAAGCCGGGGGCGAAGGACCTCGTCGTGCGGGACGGGCATATCGTCTTCGACGACGTCAAGTTCGCCTATGACCGGCAGCGCCCGATCCTGAAAGGCATCAGTTTCAAGGTGCCGGCCGGCAAGTCTGTCGCGATCGTCGGCCCGTCTGGCGCTGGCAAGTCGACCATTTCCCGGCTGCTCTACCGCTTCTACGACGTGCAGGACGGCTCCATCACGATCGACGGGCAGGATGTGCGCGAGGTGACGCAAAAATCATTGCGCTCGGCGATCGGCATGGTGCCGCAGGACACGGTGCTGTTCAACGATTCGATCCGCTACAACATCCGCTACGGCCGTATCGACGCGAGTGACGCCGAGGTCGAGCAGGCGGCCGAACTGGCGCAGATCGGCGATTTCATCCGCTCCCTGCCGGACGGATTTGACACCATGGTCGGCGAACGCGGCCTCAAGCTTTCCGGTGGCGAGAAACAGCGCGTCGCGATCGCCCGTACCATCCTGAAAGCTCCGCCCATCCAGGTCCTCGACGAGGCGACGTCCGCCCTCGACACGGCGACCGAGCAGGAAATCCAGCAGGCGCTGGACTACGTGTCGGAAGGCCGCACGACCCTCGTGATCGCGCACCGTCTGTCGACGGTGATCGGCTGCGACGAAATCATCGTGCTCAAGGAAGGCCTGATCGCCGAGCGCGGCACGCATGCCGACCTGCTAGACCAGAACGGTCTCTACACGCAGATGTGGGCACGCCAGTCCGAAGCCATCGAAGCCGAGCGCAAGCTGCGCGAGGCGCGCGAAACCGACGAGATGGGAATCGTCGTACGAAAGCGGTTTCCATTGCCCGGCGATACCGGAACACCTTCGGGCTCGGACAACTAGCTGGTAAAGGCGAACACGGCGAAGATCAGGGCCACGACTGCCGAACCGCTCGCGGTCATGCCGATCTTCGCCATGCGTGGCCCCATCACGGCCGGATCGCGCTTCGCCGCCGTCAACGTGAAATACTGCGCCGTCAGCGATGCGCCCGTCAGCACCAGGACGGCGAGAATCTTGAGCCAGAAAAAGACGCCGAGCCCGGCCCAGCCGTCGCGGATCGCGTAGATCATATAGAGGCCGGTCACCCAAAGCAGCATGATCGCCACGAAGGAGATGCGCCCGAGCGTTTTCTGGATGCCGCGCAGAACGGGCACGGCTTCCGCAGCCGCGCCCTTCGCCCGAATGCCGGCCAGCATCGCGGCCACCCCACCGCCAATGCCGACGCTGAAGCACAAGTAGTGGATGATCTTTGCCAGAATGATCATGAATGGGATCCCCGCTTGCCTTTAGGGCAGTTTGTGCCGGCCACGACCTTAAAACAAGCGTCGTAATGTCAGTTCCGCACGCCGGTGTTCCTGCTCCATCCGCCGCTGATTCATGCGGCGCATTGCATCGTGGGGAGCTTGCCCATATTGGTGCAGGAGAATTACCGGAGGATGGCCGTGAGCCTGGCTGATACGATTAGGAAGACTATGGTGCCCGTGCACCGCGAGGGATGGCCCTTCGTGGCGGCCTTCGCGGTCGGCACGATCATCATCGGCTGGCTGTGGTCGCCGCTTTTCTATCTTGGCCTCGTCCTGACGGCATGGTGCGCATATTTCTTCCGCGATCCCCAGCGCGTGACGCCGGTCGACGATGCGCTCGTGATAAGCCCCGCCGATGGCATTGTGTCGGCTGTCGGTCCTGCCGTGCCGCCCGTGGAGCTCGGTCTCGGCGACACGCCGATGACCCGGGTCTCGGTCTTCATGAACGTCTTCTCCGTCCACATCAATCGCGCCCCCGTGCGGGGAAAGGTGACCGCCATCGCCTACCGCCCGGGGAAGTTCCTGAACGCGGATCTCGACAAGGCCAGTACGGAGAATGAGCGCAACGGACTGGTGATCGAGACCGCGCATGGTCAGCTCGGCGTGGTGCAGGTGGCCGGTCTCGTCGCGCGCCGTATCCTTTGCTGGGTCAAGCAGGACGCGGATCTCTCGGCCGGCGAACGGTTCGGCCTGATCCGCTTCGGATCTCGTGTCGATCTCTATCTGCCCGCAGGGGCGACAACGCGGGTTTTTGTCGGTCAGACCGCCATAGCGGGCGAGACCGTGATCGCGGATTATCGCGACGATACGGATACCCCGTTGAGCCGGACGAGTTGAGGTAAGGCATGGAGATCGAGGGCCCGTTTCCCCCGTTCGAACCCGATGGTCCCGGAGAAAACGGCGAGTCGGCGAACAACAACAAGCGCTTGCGTGACATCCCGCTGCGCTTCGTCCTGCCTAACATCATCACGGTTCTCGCGATATGCGCCGGCCTGACCGGTGTGCGGCTCGCCTTCGAGCATCGTTTTGACGACGCCGTGCTGATGGTCCTTCTCGCCGCGCTTCTCGATGGCGTCGATGGTCGCGTCGCCCGGCTGGTCAAGGGCAGCTCGAAATTCGGCGCGGAAATGGATTCGCTGGCCGATATCGTCAATTTCGGCGTCGCGCCGGCGCTGGTTCTTTATTCCTTCGTGCTCGATCAGGCTCGGTCGTTCGGCTGGATCGCCGCGTTGCTGTATGCCATCGCCTGCGGCCTGCGCCTCGCGCGTTTCAACGTGATGATGGAAAACAAGGACAGCCCGAAATGGCAGAGCGCCTATTTCACGGGCGTTCCGGCCCCAGCGGGCGCATTTCTCGTCCTGTTGCCGGTCTATCTCGGTTTTCTCGGCATCGCGCCCGACTGGTACTACGCGACTGGCGTGGCCTGCTACACGCTGCTCGTCGCGTTCCTTCTGGTGTCCAACTTGCCGGTCTGGTCGGGCAAGACGCTCGGCGCGCGCATTCCGCGCGCCCAGGTGATGCCGCTTATCCTCGGCGTGGTTTTCTACGTCGCGATGCTGGCGACATATACCTGGGAAACACTGACCCTGTCGGTTCTCGCCTATCTCGCCTTCCTGCCATACAGCCTGCGCATGTGGCGCAAGCAGGCAGCGGCGCATGCCGCAGCCGTGAAGAACAACGCGGACTGAACCCTCAGGCCGCCTTGTCCTTGTTCCCCAGCTTCTGCTCGATGCGCTTCAGCGTCGTCACGTAATCGACCTTGCCGGAACCGAGAACGGGGATGTCCGGGAAGGGAAGGATCTCCGAAGGCAGCATGAGTTCGGTCACCCCGTTGCGCTTGCCGTAGGCGACGACTTCCTTCTTGTCCGGATCCTTTTTTGTCGTCGCCAGTACGATGCGTTCGCCCTTGCGCCGGTCGGGCACGGAAACCGCCGCATGCTGGTCCTCCGGCCACAGGGACTGGACGAGCATCTCGACTGCGCCGAGCGACACCATTTCGCCGCCGATCTTGGCGAAACGCTTCGCCCTGCCACGCACCGCGACATAGCCCTCCCGGTCGATCGCGACGATATCGCCGGAATCGTGCCATTGGTCGGAAAGCGGTTGCAACTCGCCGGGCCGATCGGCCTTCAGGTAGCCGAGCATGACATTCGGTCCGTTGACCCAGAGGCGTCCGCCTTCGTCAATACCTTCCACCGGCTCGATGCGCACCGATATGCCGGGGAACAACCGGCCGACCGTGCCGGGCCGATCCTGCGAGCAGGTGTTGGCGGCGACGACGGGCGACGCTTCGGTCATGCCGAACCCTTCCAGAACCCGGCAACCGAAACGGTCGCGATAGAGGTCGCGCGTCTGTGCCTTCACCGCTTCCGCACCGGCCACGACAAAACGCAGGCTCTCGAAATCGGTATCCTTGGCGGTTCGCGCATAGCCCATCAGGAATGTGTCTGTCCCGAACATGATGGTCGGGCGCACCTTGGCCGCAGCGGCAGGGATCAGCTTGTAATGCAGCGGTGAGGGGTAGAGGAACAGCCGAACGCCATAGAGAAGCGGCAGGATCGTACCGCCGAGCAGCCCGAAGGAATGGAAGACGGGCAACACGTTGAACAGCGTGTCCTCGACCGAAATCGAGAAACGCGATTCCGCCTGCGCTGCATTGGCGCGCAAATTGTGATGCGACAGCACGACACCCTTCGGCGTGCCTTCCGAGCCCGATGTAAACAGGATGACCGCGGGCTCTTCCGGATCGACGGCGACCAGCGGACGCGTCCACTGCAGCGCCGCGGAAAGCTTCTCCACGGTTGTCACGGTTTGACGGACATCTTCGAGCCAGATGATTGTCGTGCCGTTTGCCTCGATCGCGTCCACGATCGCCTGCAGTTCAGCCTTTTCGATGAAGACGCGTGACGAAAGCACGGTCCTGATCTTCGCCGTATTGATCGCGGAAACGATATTCGCCGCGCCTGCGGAATAGTTCAGCATTGCGGCGACCCGGCCAGCCGTTTGCAGCGCCAGGAAGGTGACGACCACGCCATTCGCGTTGGGCAGGAGAATGCCCATCGCTTCGCCGCGTTTCGACATGCCGATGAATCGCTTGCCGAGAACCCGCGCGCCGATCAGCATCATCTTGTAGGAGAGTGACCCCGTGACGGTGTCCTCGAGGATGACACGCTTGGGACCGTATGTCCGCGCCGCCTCCACGAAAGCCTCGAACAGGCCGACGGAGTAATTCGTCGCCTCGTAGCGCACACGCGCCATGTGGTCGAACAGGGCGTTGGGCGGCGTGACAAAGCGGCGTCCGGCCTTTTCGACCAGCGTGTCGATCCGCTCGGCGGGCAGCGCATGGACGGCGAGCTTTGGAAACAGTTTGCGCGGCGCCATGGAGGCCGGCGTGAAGGAGGAGGGAAGGAACCGACTGTTCCGCACGAAGATCGGCACGACCTGTGCGTTCGACTTGCGCGCAAGCAGGGTCACCGCCCGATAAAGCCGCATCCCGACCGCGTCCGGTTCCACCGCGTCGGGCAGATAGACGGCCATGCGCCCCTTGCCCTTGAGATGACGGACGAGGCGGCGGTTCGTCACCATGTGTTCCTTGTCAAAGACGACCGACTTGGCGAGCGTCCGGAATGTCTGGACCAGCCAACTGGTCGCGGACGCCGGGTCGAGAACATGCAGCGTGTCTTCCGGCAGGATCGCCTGGCAAATCACGGGGTCGAGCTTCGATTGCTCGCAAATCACGTAGATAACCGGACGGCCGGATGCATGCGCGTGGCGAATGGCGCGCGTGTCTATGCGGTAGATCAGTTTCAGCGGCGCGAAGTACAGCGCCTGCCGGAATCTGATTCCGCGCGTAAAGGTCTCGTACAGTGCAGCGGCGATCAGCCCGGCGGCCAAAACCGCGACGATCAAGGCGATAACCAGTCCCATATGGCTCCTCCCGGAGAATGTACGCGGATCTTCCCGCCCGCTTTCGCAAAAAACGATAGCGGTTGCTCACCATAGGTCAATCGTTAAAAATATAGGTGTTTCAGGCTCGAATTCGAGCTTTCAGCGATCTCACCTCAGGCTGGACGGATGTAATCCAGCCACTTTTCGGTCGGCGCGTCCCAGAATTTCCCGGTCTCGGTAATGCCGGATCCGGCGAGCGGAACGATCTTCGAAGCGATCTCCGCGGCGGTGGGCAGCGTTTCGGGATCTTCTCCCGGCATCGCTTGCGCGCGCATTTTGGTGCGGGTCGCGCCGGGATTGACGCTGTTGATGCGCAGCGGCGTGTTTTGCGCTTCGGCGGCCCATGTCCGCGCCAGCGCCTCGACGGTCGCCTTCGATGCCGAATAGGCGCCCCAGAACGGTTTGCAGCTGTGGGCGGAGCCGGACGACATGACGATCACGCGGCCGGCATCGGATTCGCGCAGCAGCGGATCGGTCGTGCGCATCAGCCGCCATGTCGCGGTGACGTTGATCGCCATCACCTGCTCGAAATCCTTCGCCTTGATATGGCCAATCGGCGAGATCGGTCCGAGGATCGCGGCATTGGCGACCAGGATATCGAGTTTTCCCCAGCGCTCGTGAATCGCACCGCCGAGCCGGTCGATCCCGTCGAAATCCCTCAAGTCGAGGGGGACCAGCGTCGCTTCGCCGCCACCGGCCCTGATTTCGTCGTCGAGCTCCTCCAGCCCGCCTGCTGTCCGCGCGACGGCGATAACGTGAGCACCGAGAGCAGCCATCTGCAATGCGATTTCGCGGCCGATGCCGCGAGACGCGCCGGTCACGAGGGCCAGGCGGCCGGAGAGGTCGGGTTTAATATCCATCATATCGCTCGTTCGGAGATCAGTTTCCGCCGGCCAGGATCGAAAGCTGGCGGACATTGTCCGTGCCGTCGCGGTCGAGCAGCCGGGTCGGATAGGCGCCGGTAAAGCAGGCGTCGCAGAATTGCGGCTGTTCGGCGTCTCGGGCGGATTCGCCGACGGCGCGGTAGAGCCCGTCGATCGACAGGAAGCCGAGGGAGTCGACGCGAATGAAGTCGGCCATTTCATCGACGCTCATGCGCGAGGCGAGCAGCTTGTTGGTTTCCGGCGTGTTGACGCCGTAATAGCAGGACGAAACCGTCGGCGGGGAGGCGATGCGCATATGCACTTCCTTCGCACCGGCTTCGCGCACCATCTGCACGATCTTCTGGCTGGTCGTGCCGCGGACGATGGAATCGTCGACGAGGATCACGCGCTTGCCCTCGATATAATGCCGGTTTGCATTGTGCTTCAGCTTCACGCCCATGTGGCGGATTGCGTCGGTCGGCTGGATGAAGGTGCGCCCCACATAGTGGTTGCGGATGATGCCGAGTTCGAAAGGCAGGCCCGCTTCCTGGGCATAACCGATCGCCGCCGGCACGCCGGAATCCGGCACGGGCACGACGATATCGGCTTCGACGACGTTTTCCTTCGCGAGTTCGACGCCGATCTGCTTGCGCGCTTCGTAGACGTTGCGACCCTCGATATAGGAGTCAGGTCGCGCGAAATAGACATACTCGAACACGCAGAATCTAGGCTTTTGCGGCTCGAATGGGAAATGGCTGGTGATGCCGGTTTCGGTCACCACCACGAGTTCGCCCGGCTTGACGTCGCGAACGTAGCGCGCGCCCATGATGTCGAGCGCGCATGTCTCGGACGCGAGGATCCATGATCCGTCGAGATCGCCGAGAACGAGCGGGCGAATGCCCTGCGGATCGCGGCAGCCGATCATCTTCTTCGACGACAGGGCGACGAACGAATAAGCGCCTTCGAGTTTCTTCACCGCGTCGATGAACTTCGAGAGCAGGTCCTTCTCGGGACTGACGGCGACGAGATGCAGCAGCGTCTCCGTATCCGAGGTCGACGAGAAGATCGCGCCAGCCCGCTGCAATTCGCGCTGCACGGTCATCGCGTTGGTGACGTTGCCGTTATGGGCGAGGGCGAGGCCGCCCGATTCGAGTTCCGCGAAGAAGGGCTGGACGTTGCGAAGGCCGGTGTCGCCTGTCGTCGGATAACGCGTATGGCCAATCGCGCGGTCGCCGTCGAGGCGGGCGATGACAGAGGCTTTCGTGAAATTGTCGCCGATCAGGCCGACATGGCGTTCCGCGTGGAATTGCGAACCGTCGAAAGTAACGATGCCCGCCGCATCCTGGCCGCGATGCTGCAAGGCGTGCAGTCCGAGCGCCACGAAGGAGGCTGCGTCGGCGCGTCCGAAAATGCCGAACACGCCGCATTCGTCATGGAAATGGTCGTCGGCTTCCGCCGTGACTGCGTCGGTCAAGGTCATGCCTCGGTGCTGTCCGCGTTGTCTCCGCCCGGGATGATGTTATCGAGATCTTCCGGCAACATGTTGACGATGCTTTGCGCCAGCGAATCGAGGAACGGTTTCGATTTCGCGCCTTCGATCCAGGCGATTTCCCGGTCACCGACGAAGAAGCCGAGGAACCACACGGCAACAGCCGCGATCAGGACCCCGCGCGCCGCGCCGAACACGAAACCGAGCGTACGGTCGAGCGGCCCGATACGGCTGTCGATGATCAGGTCCGCGATGCGCATCGTGATGATGGTCACCACGATCAGCGTCACCAGGAAGATCAATCCGCCGGCGACGAGCTGGGCGATGAGTTCATGGTCGACATAGGGTTGCACCAGCGGCGCTGCCTGTTTGTAGAACAAGAAGGCGACCACAGCGGCGACGCCCCAGGAAACGATCGAGAGCAGTTCGCGCGAAAGGCCGCGAACCATTGCAAGAACCGCTGAAACGAGCGTCAGACCCAGCAAGAGGCCGTCAAGCAGGGTAATGGGCATGAATTCTGGTCTCCGAAGCAGACGCGTTTATTGGGCCCCTGACCCGATCGCGTGCCGTGTTTGTCCCCGACGCTTGCGCGCCACTAAATATCGTCCTCGTCGCGCTCGCGAGTCAAAACAGTTCCGCCTGCAATGCGTGCAACGAGATCGGGAAGAGCCGCGATCTCGACAGAGCTCTGCTTGCTGGCCTCGGGAACATCTTGACTGCCTTTTGGCATTACGGCGGACTTGAATCCCAGCTTTTCGGCCTCTTTCAGGCGTTGCGCGGCATGTGCGACAGGCCTGATTGCGCCCGAGAGGCTGACTTCGCCGAAATAAACGCAATCGGACGGCAGGGCAAGTCCGGCAAGGGAAGAGACCAGCGCTGCCGCAACCGCGATATCCGCGGCGGGTTCGGATATGCGATATCCGCCCGCCACGTTGAGGTAAACGTCGTGCTGACCAAGGCGAATACCGCAATGGGCTTCCAGCACCGCGATAATCATCGATAGCCGCGCCGAATCCCAGCCGACGACCGCGCGGCGCGGTGTACCGAGAGAGGAGGGGGCGACCAGCGCCTGGATTTCCACCAGCACAGGCCGCGTGCCTTCCATGCCGGCAAAAACCGCCGCGCCCGGCGCGCTTTCGTTGCGTTCGCCGAGGAACAGTTCCGACGGGTTCGACACTTCGCGCAGCCCGCCCGATCCCATCTCGAACACGCCAATCTCGTCGGTCGGCCCAAAGCGGTTCTTCACGGTGCGCAGGATGCGATAGTGATGGCCGCCTTCGCCCTCGAAATAGAGAACGCCATCGACCATGTGCTCGACCACGCGCGGCCCGGCGATCTGGCCTTCCTTGGTGACGTGGCCGACAAGAATAACGGCCGCGCCGGTCGACTTGGCGTAGCGGATCATCGATTGCGATGCCGCGCGCACCTGCGTCACCGTGCCCGGCGCCGATTCCGCCGCATCCGTCCACAGCGTCTGCACGGAATCGAGAATGACGAGGTCGGGCCGCTGCTCGAGCGCCAGCGTGGCGAGAATGTCTTCCACATTGGTCTCGGCGGCCAGCATGACGTCGGTGTCCGCTGCGCCAAGCCGTTGCGCGCGCAGCCGCACCTGCGCGACCGCTTCCTCGCCGGACACGTAGATAACCTTGTGGCCGTTGCGGGAAAGCGCCGCGGCAGCCTGCATGAGAAGCGTCGATTTGCCGATCCCCGGATCGCCGCCCACCAGCAGAGCCGATCCGCGCACGATGCCGCCGCCGGTGACGCGGTCGAGTTCGGGAATGCCGGTCAGGATGCGCGGGGCGTCCTCGATATCGCCGGACAGCGTCGTCAGCGCGACAGCGCGGCCTTTGTTCTTGGGCTGGCGCCCCGGACCGCCGCCGATACCGCCGGACGGGTCCTCCTCGACGATTGTGTTCCATTCGCCGCAGGAATCGCACTTGCCCGCCCAGCGGGCATGCACGGTGCCGCAGTTCTGGCAGATGAATTGGGTGCGGACCTTGGCCAAGCAGTCGGCTTTCCGGGAATCAGGCGTCGGCGGACTTCAGATAACGCCGCTCATAGCGTTTGCCGAGGCTGGTGAGAAGTTCGTAGCCGATGGTTCCGGCCACTTGCGCCGCTTCGTCCAAAGGAATGTTTGGGCCGATCAACTCGATCCAGCCTTCGGCGAGCGATTCCTCGTCCACATCGGTGACGTCGAAGAGCGTCAGGTCCATGGTGATCCGGCCGACCAGCGGAACATGCCGGCCGTCAATGAAGCCGGATTGTCCGTCGGTTACGGCTTCGCGCAAGGGCACGCCGGCGCCTGATCCCGCGCGCGGATAGCCGTCCGCATAGCCTACAGACACGGTCGCGATCCGGCTGTCGCGCGCAAGCGTCTGCGTCGCGCCGTAGGAAACGGTCTCGCCTTTCGGAACCTGCCGGACTTGTGCGATGCGCGCATGCAGGCTCACCACCGGCCGCACAGGATTTTCCCCGGTGCCCGACGCCCGCCCGCCATAGAGCGCGATGCCCGGGCGCGTCACATCGAAGAGAAAATCGTCGCCGAGGAAGATACCGGCTGAATTGGCTAGGCTTGAATCGATATCGTCAAAAACCGCCGCAACCCGCTGAAAAGATTCGCGTTGCTGCTTGTTGAGCGGATGGTCCGGCGCGTCGCCGCAAGCCAGGTGGCTCATGACCAGCACCGGCGAGACGAGGTGTTCGGCGATATTGCGGGCACGGAAAGCCAAGGCTTCCTCGACGGTCAGGCCAAGCCGGTTCATACCGGTGTCGACTCCGATGGCGCAGGGCGCGTGCAGCCAGCGTTCGCGGCAGAATCGCGCCCACAATTCGATCTGCTCGATGCTCGAGAGGACGGGAATCAGGCTGGCCTCGACCATCGTCGCCGCCGATTGCGCATGGACGCCGTTGAGGATGAAGATATCGGCCTTTGGCGCGATCCGGCGCACGGCCACGCCTTCCTCCGGAAGCGCGACGAAAAACGTCTCGCACCCGGCCTTCATCAGCACTGGAACGACATGCTCGACACCGAGACCATAGGCGTCGGCCTTGACGACCGCAGCACATTTGGCGGGGCGGGAGCGCTCCGACAAGTCGCGCCAATTGGCCACCAGCGCGTCGAGATCGATGGTCAGGCGTGCCCCTGCGAGACGCGGATCGGCTCCGGTTGAGGTGACCTGCACGGCTACTCGAACCGTTCCGGCAGGCGGTCTTCGTAAGCAAGGTCGGAGAAACGCGTAAATTCGGCCTGGAAGCCGAGCGGCACGGAGCCTGTCGGGCCATGGCGCTGCTTGGCGATAATCACTTCGGCCTTGCCCATGGCTTCGGCCAACTCGCCTTCCCAGGCCACGTATTCCTCGGTACCTGGCTTCGGCTCCTTGTTCTTGAGGTAATACTCCTCGCGGTAGACGAACATCACGACGTCGGCGTCCTGCTCGATGGACCCCGATTCACGCAGATCCGAAAGCTGAGGCCGCTTGTCGTCGCGGCTTTCCACCTGACGCGACAGCTGGGACAGAGCGATGATCGGCACGTTCAGTTCCTTCGCCAGCGCCTTGAGCCCGGTCGTGATCTCGGTGATCTCCTGAACGCGGTTCTGGCTGGCCTTGGCGGACGAGCCGGTCATCAGCTGGACGTAGTCGATCACCATCACATCGAGGCCGCGCTGGCGCTTCAGGCGGCGCGCGCGTGCAGCGAGCTGGGCGATGGAGATGCCGCCGGTCTGGTCGATATAGAGGGGCAGGCGCTGCATCATGTTGGAGCAGGCGACCAGTTTCTCGAAGTCGCTTTCGGTGATCTCGCCGCGGCGGATCTTGGAGGAGGAGATTTCGGTCTGCTCGGAAATGATACGTGTCGCCAGCTGTTCGGACGACATTTCCAGCGAGTAGAAGCCGACCACGCCGCCATCGACGGCTTTCACTGAGCCGTCGGACTGCTGCTCGCCGTGAAATGCGTTGGCGATGTTGAAGGCGATGTTGGTGGCAAGCGATGTCTTGCCCATGCCCGGGCGTCCGGCGAGGATGATCAGGTCCGAAGGCTGCAATCCGCCCATGCGCGCGTCCAGGGCATTGATGCCAGTCGAAATGCCGGACAGGTGGCCGTCGCGCTGGAAGGCGGCATTGGCCATGTCGATGGCGATGCGAACAGCGTCGGTGAAGGGCTGGAACCCGCCGTCATAGCGTCCGGTCTCCGCCAGTTCGAACAGCCGGCGTTCGGCGTCCTCGATCTGGTGCTGCGGGGCCATTTCCACCGGCGCGTCGAAGGCGATGTTGACCATGTCCTCGCCGATGCCGATCAGCGCGCGGCGCGTTGCGAGATCGTAGATCGCGCGTCCATAGTCTTCGGCGTTGATGATCGTGACGGCTTCGGCGGCAAGACGCGCGAGATACTGCGAGACGGTGATATCGCCCAGTTTCTCCTCGGACGGCAGAAAGGTCTTGATCGTCACCGGATTGGAGATCTTGCCCATGCGAATCTGGTCGGCCGCAACGGCGTAGATCTGGCGATGCAGGGGCTCGTAGAAATGTTCCGGCTTCAGGAAATCGGAGACCCGGTAGAAGGCGTCGTTGTTGACGAGGATCGCGCCGAGCAGGGCCTGCTCCGCCTCGATATTGTTCGGTGCCTCTCGATACAGCTCGCCGCCCGAATTGGTGTCGTCGTCGAATTTTAGGGCCGCGTCAGCCATTACCGTCTCCTGCCTTGGGGGCTCACCTATAGCTTCTGATCCCCGGGTGATGGGAACGCATTGCGCTTCACGCCCGTGATTCACAGCCGGTGCACAAACTCGGAATATTTATTTTTTCCGCTTGACGATTCTAGATGATTCGAAACCCCTTTTGGGGATCATTCCGCGGCGCGTATTCCGCCCCGTTTCGCGGTGCGGCGATGGTCGAATTCGGTGATGTAGTCGCGCGTGCGCGGTATCGAAAGTTTGTTTTTCGCCAACTGAACCTGAAACACCACCATGTCCTGGTAGCGGAACGCGGCTTCCGACGCTGCTAGGTAGAATTCCCACATCCGGGCGAATCGCTCGTCATAGAGCGCGACGGCCTCGTCGCGTCGGGCCATGAAGCGCTCGCGCCAGTTCTTTAGCGTCTCCGCGTAGTGGTCGGTCAGCACCTCGACATCGGTGACGTGCAGGCCGGATTTTTCGACCGGCTGCATGATTTCCGACAGCGCCGGAATGTAGCCGCCGGGGAAGATATATTTGCGAATGAAGGCCGAGGTCACGCTGGGCGGTCCCGTCCGCCCGATCGTGTGCATAAGCATGACACCGTCATCCTTGAGCAGCGCGCGCGATTTGTTGAAATATTCGCCGTAGTGATTGACGCCGACATGTTCGAACATGCCGACCGAAACGATCCGGTCAAACTGGCCGTCGATCTCGCGATAGTCGATCAGGTCGAACTGCACCCGGTCCGTCAGACCGGCTTCCTTGGCGCGCTTGCGCGAGAGCCGGAACTGCTCGTCGGAAAGCGTGACGCCGCGTACCTGCGCTCCATGATCCTGCGCCAGCGTAAGCCCCAGTCCGCCCCATCCCGATCCGATATCGAGCACCTGCATGCCGGGCTCCAGTAGTAGCTTGCCGGCGATATGGCGCTTCTTGGCGATCTGGGCGTCTTCAAGCGAGACGTTCGGATTTTCGAAATAGGCGCAGGAGTACTGCCGGTCCTCGTCGAGGAACAGGTCGTAGAGACTGCGCGAAAGATCGTAGTGGTGCTGAACATTGGCCCGGGCGCGGCCGATCGGATTGAACTGGTGGACCCGTCGCAGCACAAAGCGCAGCTTGTCCGCCGGCAGCACCGGGTGGATTTCCTGGCCGGGCGCCATCGTCCGACCGGAATACACGATCTTGAGCAATGTGATCGGGTCGCCCTCCAGGAAGACGAGATCGCCGTCCATATAGGCTTCCGGGACTGCGGGATCGGGCGCGAGCGCGATGCGCCACAGGGTACGCCATTCCCGGATTTCGATATGGACGGAGTCACCGGTCCCGTCGCCGTAGCGGCGGGTCTCCTGATCGGGAAAGGTGACCAGCAGCGAGCCTTTTAGGTCGAGCCGGTCGAGGAACCGATGCAAAAGCTTCAGTATCGACGTAGACATGCCGTTCGTCCGAAAGGACTGTTATTGAACGAAATTTGGCCCTCGTGAGTCAAGACGGCTCCGGTCGTGAAACCGGAGCCGTCTGAATTGGCTTGGTCGGCAGCTTGCCGAGATCAGGAAGCGTCTTCTTCGTCCGCTGCTTCCTCGGCCTCTTCGGCGGTCGGCTCGGCGCCTTCCTCGAAGAATTCCTCCGCATCCGGGTCGAACGTTTCGAGCTGCGCGTCTTCATCGACGCCGTAGATCGCTTCGGCCGAGGTCAGGTCCTCGCCGGCGGCCTGGCGTTCGGCTTCGTCGGAGGAGCGGGCGACGTTCAGCGTCACCTTGGTCTCGACTTCCGGGTGAAGCACGATTTCGACTTCGTGCAGGCCGATCGCCTTGATCGGGTTCTTTAGGTCGACCTGGTTGCGCGAGACCTGGAAGCCTTCACTGGTCAGGATATCGGCGATGTCGCGGGTCGAGACGGAACCGTAAAGCTGGCCGGTTTCGCCGGCGGAGCGAACGACTGTGACAGTTTTGCCGTTGAGGCCTTCGGCGATGGTCGAGGCGGCAGACTTGCGCTCGGCGTTGCGTGCCTCGATCTGGCTGCGCTCGGCTTCGAAACGGGCGCGGTTGGCCGCATTGGCGCGCAGGGCGCGTCCGGTCGGAAGCAGGTAGTTGCGCGCGAAACCGTCCTTGACGGCGACTTCGTCGCCGATCTGGCCGAGCTTGGCGATGCGTTCAAGCAGAATGACTTGCATGGTTGTGGTTCCTTTCGGTGTCTAGGATTTGGGTGTTGGATTGGGTGGGGCCGGCTTCGACAGCGCGATATGCCGGCCCGCGCCGAAGATGCCGATGACGAAAAAGGCGAGGACGGTAAAACCGATCAGCACGATGCTGAGATAAGCCAGCAGCAGGATCACGAAGCGGCCGCTCATTCCGCGGGTCCGGGCGTGCACGACGGCGAGACCGGCCATGGTGAAGCCCGCGCCGAGCGCGCCGGCGATGCTGCTGCCGGCCAGACCCAGGCCGCCGGGTACGAGGCTGATCAGAACGGCAACAAGGAAGGCGAAGGTCGCCGTGCGAGGCATGCGCAGCGCAAGCGGCCAGTCCTCCTGCGGGCGCTTCATCAGACCGGAGCGCCGCGCGATCGCCGTCGCGATGCGGATCGACAGCGTCAGGGTCAACATCCAGAAGAAGGGCTGGGCAATGGGGACGATCGTCAGAAGGAAGTCGCGCAGGCTGGCCTCGCCCTCGGGCGAGAAGACGAGTTCCGGATTGGTTTCCCGAAACCGCGCGATCAGTTCCGCGGCCAGTTCCCGGGCAAGGTCCGGTCCGAAACCGATCAGCGCGCCGAGCACCACATAGGCGAGACCGGTAAACAGGGCATTCGCGAACAGGACGTCGGCAAGGGGATACCAGGCGAGTTGTCCGGGCGGTCCGCCGATCTCTTCCGCGGGCCGGGCCATGTTGAGCCAGTAGCCGGTCGCGCAGGCCGGTCCGGCGATCGCGAGCGCGACAAGTGCCGCGACGAGGCCGTTTGCGAACAGGAACGTGCCCCCGACGGCGAACAATGCGCCGGTCAGCGCGGCCTTCAGCCCGAAGCCGAGGCCCGCGACCATCAGCGGGACTGGAGAAATGAAGAACATGATGACGGCGAGCATCGAACCGCTGGCCATACCGAGACACAGAAGGGCCGTTGTCGCGCCTGCAAGCGCGCCAATGCCATAAATCTGCAATGTCTGCGTCTGGTTCATCTGGTCGCTGTCCTGCCGCTTCAGCAGTTAGAGGCGTATCGGCCCCAACTCGGGATTTTCGTGTCACGTCCGTACCCGGTTGCGGACGAGCAGTCGAAAGCCGGGGCGCGAACGCCCCGGCCTCGAAAAATTACTTCACCACGTAGGGGAGAAGGCCCAGGAAACGGGCGCGCTTGATGGCCTTGGCCAGTTCGCGCTGCTTCTTCTGGCTGACCGCCGTGATGCGGGACGGAACGATCTTGCCGCGCTCGGAAATGTAGCGCTGCAGGAGACGAACGTCCTTGTAGTCGATCACCGGAGCATTGGCGCCGGAGAACGGGCAGGTCTTGCGGCGACGGTGGAACGGACGGCGGGTCGGGATCTGGTTGATGTCGACCATCAGTTGGCGCTCCCACGGTTTTCGTTACGGTCTTCGCGCGGCGGGCGGTCGTCACGCGGCGGACGGTCGTCACGGTCGCGACGCGGGCCACGATCGTCGCGATCGCGGCGCGGGCCACGGTCGTCACGGTCGTTGCGCTTCATCATGGCCGACGGGCCGTCATCGAGTTCGTCGACGCGGATGGTCATGTAGCGCAGCACATCTTCGTGGATGCGCATCTGGCGCTCCATCTCCTGCACGGCGTCTGCCGGTGCGTCGATGTTCATCAGCGCGAAATGCGCCTTGCGGTTCTTGTTGATGCGGAACTGGAGCGACTTGAGCCCCCAGCTTTCCACCTTGCCAACCTTGCCGCCGCGCTCTTCGAGGATGCCCTTGAAATGCGCAACAAGCTCTTCAGCCTGCTGGGACGAGATGTCCTGACGTGCAAGGAGCACGTGCTCGTAATAAGCCATTGTTTCTTGCCTTTCGTTTCTCCTTCATCGGCTGGTCAGCGGCTAAGCCTCTGCGACTGTCCCGGACCTCTTGAAGAGGGAGAGAAAGGCGCTTCGAACTTGACGGGTCGAGAGCGGAGACACCGGAGGCGCGGACCTTCAGGCCCGACTATGGCAACAAGCCATCCTCCGTTCAGCCCCCAGCTGACCGGCAGATTGGGCGCTTATACAGAATTCGTCCCGAAGCGCAAGCCTCGCGACAGCCCTAGTTGTTCGCGGGATCCCGTTCCGCTGCAATCGCCATGATCAGGACTTTCCAGCTCGCCAGGCCAACCGGAATGGAGGCAAGCGCGATCAGGATGGAAAACCCGATGAGGTGCAGGTGGAAATAGCCGCCGATCGCCCAGATGGCGAGGCCCGTGACAACCAGCATCTGCGAGACGACGAAGAGAACCATCCCCGTGATTCCGATCAGGATCGGCAGGGAAAGCGGCATGAGGGGTTCGGATTGGGAAACGTCCCGGGAAGGGGAAGGGGCGATCGCGGTCTGTTGCGACATGTCAGATACTCGAAAGAGCCACCACGCGGAGCTGTGCGTCGATAGAGTTCCGCCTGCCTCACGACGATTTCAAGTCCCGATGGCGCGGGAGATGAAAATTTTCTCCATTTACCCCGCGGCCTGCCCGGCGGCGCGGCCCGAAAAGATACAGCCGCCGAGAAACGTGCCTTCCAGCGCATTATAGCCGTGATAACCGCCGCCGCCGAAACCCGCGGCTTCGCCGGCCGCATAAAGCCCCGGCACCGGCTCGCCATTCGGTCCGAAGACGCGCGAGGAAAGATCGGTGTGCAGCCCGCCCAGCGTCTTGCGGGTCAATATGTGCAGTCGCACGGCGATCAGCGGGCCATTGGCGGGGTCGAGGAAGCGATGCGGTGTCGCGGTCCGGATCAGCTTGTCGCCGAGATAGTTGCGCGCGCCGTTGATCGCGGTCACTTGTGCATCTTTCGAATAAGGGTTGGCGATCTGCGCGTCCCGCGCCTCGATCTGGGCCCGAATCGCCGCCGGATCGATCAGATGCGCGCCGGCAAGCTGGTTCATGCCAGCGACGAGTTCCTCCAGATTGTCGCGGACAATGAAGTCCTCGCCATGCTCCTTGAAGGCCTCGACGGCTTCTGTTGCCCCCTTGCCGAGCCGCGATTTCAAGACGGCTGCCCACTTTCCGGAGGTCAGATCGGGATTCTGCTCCGACCCGGACAGCGCGAATTCCTTCTCGATCACCTTCTGGGTCAGGATGAACCATGAATGATCGTGGCCGGTGCTGCGCAGATGTTTCAGGGTCGCCAGCGTGTCGAAGCCGGGCAGGCACGGCGCGGGCAGGCGGTTGCCAGTGGCGTCGAACCACATGGAGGAGGGGCCGGGCAGGATGCGGATGCCGTGATTCGGCCAGATCGGGTTCCAGTTTCGCAGGCCCTCCGTGTAGTGCCACATCCGGTCCTCATTGATCGTCGCGCCGCCCGCCGCCCGGGCGATGGCGATGCCGCGCCCGTCGACATGGGCGGGCACGCCGCAGACCATCTGTTCGGGCGGTTCGCCAAGCCGGTCGCGCGGCCACGCCTTGCGCACGGCCTCGAAATCCCCGCCGATGCCGCCGGTCGTCACGATGACATTGGCAGCTGTGAAACGGAAATCGCCGCTGACATCGCGGCTCGATTTCTCGCCGCGCTCAACATCCGTTGGTGAGAGGACGTCCCCGGAGACGCCGGTTACCGCGCCGTCTGTCGTCTCGATTGCGTTGACGCGATGCCGGAAGGCGAAGGCGACGAGACCCGCGGCCTCGTGTTCCCTGACCCGCCGGATGAAAGGCGCCAGCGTGCCCGGGCCGGTACCCCATGTAATATGAAAGCGCGGGACGGAATTGCCGTGCCCGTCGGCGAACGCGCCGCCACGCTCGGCCCACCCGACTACCGGAAACCACCGCATTCCCATCGCATGCAGCCAGGGCCGCATCTCGCCGGCGGCGAAATCGAGATAGGCTTGCGCCCACTTTTTCGGCCAGTGGTCTTCCGGCCGGTCGAACCCGGCGGCCCCCATCCAGTCGATGGTCGCGAGATCGAGACTGTCGCGAATCCGCATGCGCCTCTGTTCCGGCGTGTCGATCATGAAGAGGCCGCCAAGCGACCAGAAAGCCTGACCGCCGAGCGACTGTTCGCCCTCCTGGTCGAGGATCAGGACGCGCTTGCCGCGATCGCCCAGTTCCGCGGCCGCGGCAAGGCCGGCAAGGCCCGCGCCGACAACGATGACATCGTATGAAGAGTCCAAGAATTCCTCCCGCGCCGGACCGGTCCGGCATGATACGCTCGCGGGGCTCCCTTGCAATCGCAATGCCGCGACCACCATATCCCGGTCTTGACACGGCGAGGCGTATTCACCAAACCGGCGCGAATTTCGAAACGAGGCCGCACATGACCATCGCATTCACCTTCCCCGGACAGGGCAGCCAGGCCGTTGGCATGGGCAAGGAACTCGCCGACAGTTTTTCGGAAGCCCGCGACGTGTTCGCGGAGGTCGACGAAGCGCTCGGCGAGAAACTCACAGCCACGATGTGGGACGGCCCGGAAGACAAGCTCACCCTGACGGCGAACGCGCAGCCGGCGCTGATGGCGGTTTCGGTGGCGGTCGTGCGGGTGCTTGAGGCGAATGGCTACACGCTTGCGGAAAAGGCGGCCTATGTCGCCGGCCATTCCCTCGGCGAATATTCCGCCCATTGCGCGGCGGGCACGTTTTCGCTCGCCGACACGGCGCGCCTTCTGCGCATTCGCGGCAATGCCATGCAGGCGGCCGTTCCGGTCGGCGAGGGCGCGATGGCTGCGATCATCGGCATCGAAGTCGATGATGTGGAATATGTCTGCGAAGCGGCAGCAGGTGAAACCGGAGGCGTCTGCCAGATCGCCAATGACAATGGTGGCGGCCAACTCGTGATATCCGGCGCGAAGGCCGCTGTGGAGCGGGCTGCCGCGCTCGCGTCCGACAAGGGTGCCAAGCGCGCCCTGATGCTGCCCGTCTCCGCGCCGTTCCATTCGGCCCTGATGGCGCCGGCCGCAGATGCCATGCGCGAGGCGCTGTCGAACGTGACGATCAACGTCCCCTCGGTGCCGGTTGTCGCCAATGTAACGGTCGCCCCGGCGACCGAACCCGCGGCCATCGCCGACCGGCTGGTCGAGCAGGTGACCGGGCAAGTGCGCTGGCGCGAAACGATCGAATGGTTCGCGGGAAACGGCGTTGCGACACTGGCTGAAGCCGGCTCTGGCAAGGTGTTGACCGGTCTGGCGCGCCGTATCGACAGGTCGCTTGCCGGCGTTGCCATAAACACCCCCGCCGATATAGAAGCGTTCCTCCAGACGAACGCCTGACCCGAAAGCGGAAGGACGACGATATGTTTGAACTGACCGGCCGCAAGGCCCTGGTAACGGGCGCATCCGGCGGCATCGGCGAGGCGATTGCCCGCACGCTGCACGCCCAGGGTGCGATTGTCGGGCTGCACGGAACGCGTCGCGAGAAGCTCGATGCGCTTGCCGGCGATCTCGGCGACCGCGTGCACGTCTTTCCCGCCGACCTGACGGATCGTGACGCCGTCAAGGCGCTCGGCGAAACCGCCGAGGAAACCCTCGAGGGTGTGGACATCCTGATCAACAATGCTGGTATCACCCGCGACGGGTTGTTCGTGCGTATGTCGGACGATGACTGGGACGCCGTGCTGGAGGTCAACCTGACCTCGGTTTTCCGGCTGACCCGCCAGCTCACCCACCCGATGATGCGCCGCCGCTACGGCCGCATCGTCAACATCACCTCTGTCGTCGGCGTCACCGGCAATCCCGGCCAGGCCAATTATTGCGCTTCCAAAGCGGGCATGATCGGATTTTCCAAGTCGCTCGCGCAGGAAGTCGCCTCACGCAACATCACCGTGAACTGCGTTGCTCCGGGCTTCATCGAAAGCGCGATGACCGACAAGCTCAACGACAAGCAGAAAGACGCGATCATGGGCGCGATTCCGATGAAACGCATGGGAACTGGCCCGGAAGTGGCTGCTTCCGTAGCGTTCCTTGCGGCTGAGGAAGCCGCCTACGTCACCGGTCAGACTGTCCATGTGAATGGCGGAATGGCAATGATTTAAGGGCGTTTTGCCCTTTCCTCGGGCCAACAAAGTTGTCTCAAACTACCTGTTGCGACTTGATTAGCCCGAACCTTGAAGATAACCACAATCTGAAAACTCCAAAGTCGAGGGAACCGACATGAGCGACATCGCAGAACGGGTCAAAAAGATCGTTGTTGAACATCTGGGCGTCGATGCCGAGAAAGTAACCGAAAGCGCGAGCTTTATTGACGATCTCGGCGCGGACAGCCTCGACACCGTCGAACTCGTGATGGCTTTCGAAGAAGAATTCGGCGTCGAAATCCCCGACGATGCGGCTGAGACCATCCTGACGGTCGGCGACGCCGTGAAGTTCATTGAAAAAGCCAACGCCTGATCGGCGTTGTAGCTTGCCCACGCCGGCGGCAGACCCGCCGGCGTTTTCAGGTGTAGTGCGATGAATATGCGGCGCGTTGTCGTTACCGGCATCGGCATGGTTTCGCCATTGGGCGGAAATGTCGATCACACATGGACACGAATTCTCGACGGCCAGAGTGGCGCCGGTCGAGTAACTGAGTTTGATGTGAGTGATCTGCCCGCTCAAATTGCCTGCCGCATTCCGGTTGGCGACGGCTCCGATGGCACGTTCAATGCCGACGACTGGATGGAGCCGAAGGAACAGCGCAAGGTCGATCCCTTCATTCTCTACGCGATGGCTGCGGCCGATCAGGCGCTCGCCGATGCCGATTGGCATCCCGAGACCGATGAGGATCAGATCGCGACGGGTGTGCTTGTCGGATCGGGTATCGGCGGTATCGAGGGAATCGTGGAGGCGGGCTACACGCTGCGCGACCGCGGGCCTCGCCGAGTTTCTCCATTCTTTATTCCAGGCCGCCTGATCAATCTGGCCGGCGGCCAGGTATCCATTCGCCACAAGCTTCGCGGTCCGAACCATTCGGTCGTCACCGCCTGCTCGACCGGTGCGCACGCCATCGGCGATGCCAGCCGTCTGATCGCCCTGGGCGACGCCGACGTGATGGTCGCCGGCGGCACGGAATCGCCGATCAGCCGCATTTCGCTGGCCGGGTTCGCGGCGTGCAAGGCGCTTTCGACTGACCGCAACGATGATCCGACCGCCGCTTCGCGGCCTTACGACCGCGACCGTGACGGTTTCGTCATGGGTGAGGGCTCCGGCATCGTCGTGCTTGAGGAACTCGAACACGCCAAGGCGCGCGGTGCGAAGATTTATGCCGAAGTGATCGGCTACGGCCTGTCCGGTGATGCCTATCACATCACTGCGCCGTCCGAGGACGGCGAGGGCGCCGAACGCTGCATGCGCTCCGCCCTCAAGCGCGCCGGCATCGAGGCGGCCGACGTCGATTACATCAACGCGCACGGCACTTCGACGATGGCCGATACGATCGAGCTCGGCGCCGTCGAACGGGTCGTCGGAAATTCGGCCTCGAAGGTTTCCATGTCATCGACCAAGTCGTCGATCGGCCACCTGCTTGGCGCGGCCGGCGCCGTCGAAGCGATCTTCTGCATGCTCGCGATCCGTGACAATGTCGCGCCGCCGACGCTCAATCTCGACAATCCAGACGTCGAGACAGCGATAGACCTCGTGCCGCACGTCAAGCGTGAGCGCGAGATAAATGTGGCGCTGTCGAACTCGTTTGGTTTCGGCGGAACCAATGCCTCGCTGGTCCTGCGCCGCTATCAGGCGTGACCGCACAGCAAGGTTTCGCCATATTCATTTCTACACGGTACCGGCTTCCGGCGCGTAATGAATCATATGGATAGATACGTCTGACGCGGCCCGGACACTTGTATCGACACGATTACGCTGTGAAAATCGGCGATCAGCATAGGGTTTCGACGTGAGCACCGATCAGCAATTTGGGCGCAGGCCGATGGATGGAAGTCAGCCGGGCGGCTTTCGCGATACGCGCGACGAACGCATTATCCTGCAATCGCCGAAACAGGCGCTTCGCCCCGAACCGGCCGTAGGTCCGCCCAGCCGGGCCCGTCAGGCTCGAAGCCAGGTCGTCGTCTTCTTCAACTTCCTTATCACTTTGGTCGTCGTTGGCATGATCGCCATCGGCGGCGCGCTGTATTACGGCAAAGTGCGTTTCGAGGAAGCCGGACCGAGCTCGCTCGCCGTCACCCACGCCGTGCGTCCTGGCGCCAGCCTCGGGCAGATTGCATCGAGTCTCGAAAGCCGAAACATCATTTCCAACGCACGCATCTTCGAGGCGGGCGTCCGCGTCTACGGCCACGAGTCCGATTTCAAGGCCGGCGAGTATGAGTTCAAGGCGAATGCTTCCATGAAGGAAATCATGGATATCCTCGTGTCGGGCAGGGCGATCCTTCATCCCCTGACCGTGGTCGAGGGCATGACCGTCGCGCAGGCTCTCGATCGCGTCGCGGAAAACGAGCTTCTTACGGGCGAGATGCCGGAGACCTTGCCGGAAGAAGGCATGCTTGTCGCAGACACGCAGAAGTTCTCCCGCGGTACGACGCGCGCCGAACTGATCCGCACGATGGAAGCGCAGCAGCGCGCGATCATCGAGGAGACATGGGCGAACCGGCGCGCCGATCTTCCGATCGAAGACATCAACGAGTTCGTCACCCTGGCCTCCATTGTCGAGAAGGAGACCGCGGTCCCGAACGAACGCTCGCGTGTTGCCGGAGTCTTCATCAACCGTCTGCGCAAGGGCATGAAACTGCAGTCCGATCCGACGATTATCTATGGCCTGTTCGGCGGCGAGGGCAAACCGTCCGATCGCCCGATCTATCGGTCCGATATCGACAAGCCGACGCCCTACAACACCTACCAGATCGTCGGCCTGCCGCCCGGGCCGATCGCGATCCCGGGCCGCGCCGCCCTCGAAGCCGTCGCCAACCCGTCGGTCACCGACGATCTCTATTTCGTCGCCGATGGAACCGGCGGGCACGTCTTCGCGAAGACGTTGGCCGAGCACAACGCCAATGTGCGCCGCTGGCGCGAGATCGAACGTCAGCGCGCGGCAGAGGCAGCAAAGGCTGCGGAGGAAGCGGCAGCGAACGGCGAAAGCCAGCCGGCCGGGAACTGATGACCGGTCTGCGGCGCGCGCGTTTGATTGCGGCGTGGAGCGAACAATGACCGAAGTGCAGAGCATGACCGGTTTCGCCAGCGCCGTGCGCCGTGCCGATGGCGTCGAGGCGGCGTGCGATATCCGCTCCGTCAATAACAAGGGCCTCGATATCCGCCTGCGCCTGCCGTCCGGTCTGGAAAGGCTGGAATCGGCGATCAAGAAACGTGTCTCCGAGCGCGTCGCGCGCGGCAGCGTGCAGGTTTTCCTCTCCGCCAAACCGGTGTCCGGCGGAGTCGTCACGCCTGTCGACGAAGAGCGCTTTCGCTTGATCGCCGAAACCGCAAGGAAGCTGGCGAACGAATGCGCGATTGCGCCGCCCACGGCCGATGGCCTCCTTTCACTGCGCGGCGTGGTACTGTCCGACGACACCGAGGTGAACCTCGATCCCGAGATCGCTGAGCAGCATTGCCTCGACGCGCTCGACGAAGCGCTCGACGCGCTTGTGATCGCGCGGGTCGGCGAGGGCGAAGCCTTGCGCTCCATACTCTCGGGTCATGTCGCGACGATCTCCGATCTGACCGATCGCGCGGAGGCGGATCCCGGCAGCCGGCCCGAAGCGATCCGGGCGCGGCTCAAGGAACAGGTCAGCGCGCTTCTCGACGGCTCCGGCCAGTTCGATGAGGCACGCCTGCACGCCGAGGCGGCGCTTCTGGCGACCAAGGCCGACATCCGCGAGGAACTGGATCGATTGCGTGCGCATGCGACGTCAGCGCAGCGCATGCTGGCCGAAGGCGGCCCGATCGGTCGCAAGCTCGATTTCCTCGCCCAGGAGTTCAATCGCGAAACCAACACGATCTGCTCGAAGTCGTCGTCCGCTGCATTGACGGCCATCGGCCTCGATCTGAAAGCGGTCATCGACCAGTTTCGCGAACAGGTTCAGAATTTGCAGTGAGAAGAAAATCATGACCGACGCCGGAGACAAACGATCGCCTTCCGCCTCGATCCGGCGGCGCGGTCTCATGCTGGTCCTGTCCTCGCCGTCGGGCGCGGGCAAGTCCACCATCGCGCGCAATCTGCTCGAAACGGATGGCGGGCTGGAACTTTCCGTCAGCGTGACGACGCGCGCCCGGCGTGCAAGCGAGATCGACGGTGTCCATTATCACTTCATCACACCGCGCGACTTCGAGCGGATGCGTGACAGTGACGATCTCCTGGAATCGGCTGAGGTGCACGGCAATTTCTACGGCTCGCCACGCGATCCGGTCGAGCAGGCCATGGCCGATGGCCGTGACATTCTGTTCGATATCGACTGGCAGGGCGCTCACCAGCTTGCCGAGAAGATGCGCGCCGATGTGGTCTCGATTTTCGTGCTCCCGCCGACGATGGCGGAACTGAAGGCGCGCCTGCACCGCAGGGCCGAAGATGACGAAGCGACGATCCAGAAGCGCCTGACCAATGCCGCCACGGAAATCGAGCAGTGGCGCACCTACGACTACGTCATCGTCAATGACGATCTCGATCGCGCCTTCGATAACGTCCGCGCGATCGTCAAGGCCGAGCGGCTGCGCCGGGACCGCCGCCCCGGCCTGTTCGACTTCGTCGATGGCCTGCTGAAAGAGAAACCCTGATTCCTCAGGTCGAAGCGTTCGCCAGACGGCAGAACTCCTCGATAGACAGCGTTTCTGCGCGCCGCGCCCCATCTATGCCGGCGGCGTCCAGCAGCGCCTGACCGCCGATCGCTTTCAGGCTCTGGCGCAGCATCTTGCGCCTTTGGCCGAAGGCATGTTGCGTCGTCAGCGACAGGCGACGCGCATCCGTAGCGATGGGGGCCTGGCGCGGAACCAGATGCACGACCGAGGACGTGACCTTGGGCGGTGGCCAGAAGGCCTGCGGCGGCACGTCGAACTGGATGCGCGCCTCCGTTCGCCACCCGGCGAGCACGCCGAGACGTCCGTATGAACCGCTGCCGGGCGCCGCGACGATGCGTTCCGCGACCTCGCGCTGGAACATCAGCGTCAGCGAGTCGAAGAACGGCGGCCAGGGCTCGGTTTCCAGCCAGTTCACGAGCAGTTGCGTGCCGACATTGTAGGGCAGATTGGCGACGATCTTGGCGGGCTTCCCGCCGGCGAGCGTTGCGAAATTCGCCTTGAGCGCATCGCCTTCCATGATTTCGAGCCTGCCGGGATAATGCGCTGAAATTTCTTCCAGCGCGGGCAGGCAACGTGTGTCGCGTTCGATAACGACCACCTTCGCCGCGCCATGCATCAGCAGAGCCCGCGTGAGGCCGCCGGGGCCGGGGCCGACTTCGATGACCGTGTGCCCCTCAAGGTCGCCCGCCGCCCGCGCGATCCGTCCGGTCAGATTGAGGTCGAGCAGGAAATTCTGACCGAGCGATTTCTTCGTCGCGAGATCGTGCTTCTCGATTACCGCGCGAAGCGGCGGCAACCCGTCGATCGCCGTTTTCTGTTCCGCCGCGTCGGTCAAGCCGCTTCCGCCCTCCGGCTGTGTTCGGCCATTTCGGCGGCCATGCGCAGAGCCGCGATGAAACTGTCGGGCAGCGCCTTGCCCGTGCCGGCAATGTCGAACGCCGTTCCGTGGTCGGGCGAGGTGCGTATGAAGGGAAGCCCCAGCGTGGCATTGACGCTGTCGTCGAAACCCAGCGTCTTGGCCGGGATCAGCGCCTGGTCGTGATACATGCAAATGGCCGCATCGTAGGTGGCACGCGCGCGGTCGTGGAACATCGTGTCGGCGGGCAGGGGCCCGCGTGCATCGATTCCCGAAGCGACAAGTTGCTCGATCGCCGGACGGACGATGTCATTGTCCTCCGAGCCGAGTGCGCCGCCTTCGCCGGCATGCGGATTGAGACCGGCGACAGCGAGCCGGGGCGAGGCGATGCCGAACCGCGCGGCGAGGTCGCGATGTATGATGCGACAGGTCTCGACGATCAGCTCGGTAGTCAGTTCGTCGAACACGCGCTGGAGCGGGATATGGATCGTCACCGGCACTGCGCGCAGCTTCGGCCCGGCAAGCATCATCACCGGCAGCACGTCCCTGCCGGTATGCTGCTTCGCCAGCGCCGCCAGATATTCGGTGTGTCCGGGATGGCGAAACCCCGCGTCATAAAGCGGCTTCTTGGAGATCGGTGCGGTCACGATACCGGCCGCCCGGCCGTCCATTGCATCGGCGACGGCCCTGTCTATGGCTTCGATGATACCCGGCGCATTGGCTGCGTCCGGCGCGCCTGATACGGCGGAAAACCGGTTCTGAAGGGCGACAATGGGAAGCGCGGCGTCGAAATGCGCGGCTGCATCACCCGGCGCGCACTCGATGATCGGAACATCGAACCCCAATTCATGCGCGCGCGCAGCAAGCTGAAAGGGATCGGCAAGGACGTAGAAGGGCGGAAGCTCTGCCTCCCGGCGCATTCTCCAGGCCGCGAGGATGACATCGGGACCGATGCCGCCGGGATCTCCGATCGAAACGGCCAGCGGCAGCGGTGAAACCGTGTTCATTGCGTCCCCTGGCCGTGATCTGTCAGCGGCGCTGGATACGGGCGTTTTCGCGCAGCAGTTTCAGCAGGTCTTCGCCGGAGTTGCCGCCGTTCTTGAGCTCTTCTGTGGAGAACTGCAACTGCGCGACACGGTCGTCCGAAACCTGCCGCGCACGGCAAACGACCAGGAATTCGACGCCATTCTCGGAATCCTTGGTACGGGTGGTCTGGCCCGCCTGCAAACCGCTGACCTCGTCTTTCCAGCCATCCGGCAATTGCAGTTCAAGCACCCGGCCGAGATCCTGCACGGTCACGTCGCGCAACTGGCTTGCCACGGCGATCGTGTTCGAGCAGTCGCCGATACGGCCGCGCATGGAGTTCGCCTCGGAACGGCGTTGGGCCAGTCTTCCGCGCTGCGATTTCGGAACCACGAAGATGACCTTTTGGAGCGTGTACTCCGTCGAAGTCGGTTTGGGACCGCCGCGCTCCAGCATCTTGGCGACGACTTCCTGCTCGTTCATCAGCCCGGCGCGCCGGCCGGACTGGGCCTGAACGAGCTGTCCCCATCCGATCTGAAGCTTGATGAACTCCTTGAAGTGCTTTGCCGTGACCCCCGATTGATTCAGGATCTGCGTCATCTGCTTCGTCGACATCTTGTTGCCGCGCGCGAAATTCGCAAAGGCCTCGTTCACACGGTTCTCGGGAATGCGATAACCGGCGCGTTGGACGGCACTACGCTTCAGCGCTTCCTCGATGAGCTCGTCGGTCGCCATCTGGGTGAGGTTGCCCTTGCGCCGCTGCAACTGCAGGAACGCCTTCCGGCGCGCGATGTCGTAGGACGTTACAGCCTGATCGTTGACAACGACCTTGATATCCGAGGCTTGGGCCGCGGGAACCGAAACGAGCGATGTCGCGGGAATGGCCATCGTCAGCGCGAGCACGGCAGCCATGGTTCTCGGTTTGCGAAGTGCTTTGGTCCAGCCAGTCATGTCCAATCCGCCATTCTGTTTGTCGTTGCCGCCCCGCTATACGGGCTTCTGATCGTCGCGATGCCCCATATCTTGGGCGAAAGCATGACGGCACGAAACTCTAGTAGTTGCTGGAATCGTTGATGTCGGTCCCGAAATCTCCAAGCGTGCGCAATGCGATCCTGAAGCCGAACGTGTTCGTTTTCACGTTCGTGTTGTCGCGGGTCTGAAGCCAGTGCAGGCCGATAGCGAAGCACTCGTCGTCATAGGCGAGGCCAATTCCGGTTCGCGCCAGCCGCCGATTGGTGATGTCGTAGGTCGCGTTGCCGGAGACCCGCCAGAACTCCTCGAAACGCAATGTGGCGCTGCCGTTGACCTCCTGGCGTTCGGTCGCGAATCCATATGTCGGCTGCGCGTCGATATAGGCGTAGCCCGCAGACGCCACGAGCGCATGAGACGTGTAGGCCAGTTCCGCTTCCGCCCGGCGAACATCGAATGTTTTTTCATCGAAACGCCCGCGAACAGCGGTGGAGAACGTGTCCTGATAGGATGCGCCCGCCATGCCGACGAAATCGGACACATCGGTTTCAAGACCGGAGTCGGCGCCGGCATTCACCATATCCGGCGCTGCGAAGGAATTCATGCCGGCGAGGTGATAGGACTGGCCGAACATTCCGTACAGCGCGATGTCGTCGCCCACGGCGCCGGTATATCTGACGCCGAGATTGGCGCGTGTCCCGCCCTCGATGCGGTCATAGCCGGAGAATTTGTCGCGCTCGAACAGGTTGGTCGTATCGAAGACGAAGCTCTGTGCGTCCTCGTTGGCGAACATGCCGGCGTCCGTCTCGTCGGGCCGTACGAATATCTGTCCGATCGGCTCGATGACATGGCTCGACTGGGCGGTGGTGAAGAGAACCGGCCACCGCACCTCCACGCCGGCTGTCGCCATCCAGCGAGAATCGGAACCGTTGCCCGTCAGCGACGCCCCCGTGGTGGAGTAGGGGCCTGTCGTATCCGTATCAAGCGTCAGAAAGTCGCCCCGCGCCGCCAGTATCGGCGTAATCGCAAGCCCGCCCGGCGCAACCACCGTGCGTCGCCACTCCGTGTCGGCGGTAATCCGAGTGTTTTGGCCATCCAGGCCGTGCGTTGCGCCTGCGGTCTGATCTTCGTCGTCCCGCCAGATTCCCCGCGCATTGACGTTGAACGACAACTCGCCGCCGGCCAGCGGATAGTCGCTGATCGTGTTGTAGTCGAAGGTCGGCAACACCCACGGCTGCAAAGCGTCGCGCCCCGAGCCGTCTGCGTCGCTCTCCTGCACATCGAAGCTCATCGCATGCAGGTCGAAAAAGTTCCTGTCGTTCAGCCCGGTCAGGTAGATGTCGTTGCGCTGTACCCTGTCCGTGAAGCCCTTGATCTCGTAGGTGCGCGAGAAGTTCTTGTCGGTCTGGGCGAGCACGTCCCACCCGAAGGTCCAGCGCGGATTGACCTCGAACCGGCCTTTGGTGCCGATCATGCCGCGATTGGTGTTGGATGAGTCCTGCGGCGTACTGAATGCGCCCGGCGCCATCTGATGGATGCCAGCGATCTGCAGCGAGTACATGCCGTTGGTCAGCCGGTGACGGAATTCCGCCTCGCCGAGGAACCCCTGGCGCGTCATGCCCGTTCCGGTAAGCCGAAGGTCGGCATTCGGGGCGAGAGCGATGAAATAGGGGATCGATGCGCCGAAACCTGTTTCATCCGAATAGCGGAAACTTGGAGCAAGAAAGCCTGTCTTGCGCTTCACCGTCGGATCGGCGGTCGTGAAGACCGGCAGCGACGCGAGTGGCACGCCGAGAAACTCGAAGGACGCATTCTCGAAACGGACGGTCTTTTCCGTCCCATTCCAGATGATGCGTTGCGCCTTGATCTGCCAGATCGGCGGCTTTTCCGGGTGTTCTTCGCAGGGTGCGCAGGCCGTGTAGATCCCGTTGTTGAACGTCGTGACTTCACCGCGTTCCCGCACCGCGCTCTCGGCGGCGAAACGGGTCTCGTCGGGCGTGACGATGCGCAACGCGTTGACGAACCCTTCGCGGAAATCGTCTGTTACGTCGAATTCGTCTGCCGTGGCGCGCGTTCCATCGGGCTGGAGGATTTCGACATTGCCGATGGCGACCAGGCGGCGAGTCATCTGGTTGTAGACCAGACGGTCCGCGACCATCCGGGTGCCGCCGTAATCGACCTGGACACCGCCAACCGCGGCAACGGTCTGGCGGTCGCGGTCATAGACCAGTTCGTCGGCCTGCAGAAGCAGCGGTGAATCGTCCTCGACGCCGGTCAGGCCGGCGACGGATTGAACGGTCTGCGCATGAACGGGAGTCGTTACGGAACCGCTGCCCAGAACAGCGGTCGCGGCAATCCCGAGCATCAATAATTTCAAGTGTTTGGACAACACCTGTCCCGCCGCTCCGTTCACTACCCGTCCTCCCGATGAAGCAAATACGCGACGCCGAAGAGAGTCGCAACCGCTACCGGCAGCCATGCGGCCAGGACCGGGGGAATTTGTCCCGAACTCCCGAAAGATTTCGTGACCGCGGTTAAAACATAAAGCACGAAGCCGGCACCCATGCCAGTCAGAATCATGGTCGAGGACTGGCCGGATCGCACGAACCGAAGCGATACGGTGGCTGCGACCAGCGACATCGTCACCAGCAGCGCAGGCATCGCGATGAGCGAATGGAACTGCATCCGGAAGGGGTAGGCCGATACGCCAAAGGAGTTTGCGGCCTCGATTTGCCCGCCCAGCTCATAGATCGAGATCATTTCGGGAGGAACCAGTGCTTCCTTGATGACGGCGATATTGAGCGCCGTGGGGATTTCCATCCGCTCCTGCTTCTCCGACCGGCCGGCCCGGCTGATCGTGACGTCGTCGAGGACCCATCGTCCGTCTTCCAGTCTCGCTGTAGCCGCGTCGATGCGCCGGCGCATGATGTGGTCGGCATCGATATCCAGGAAGACGGCCTCGTAGAGTGTCGCGCCCTCCGGTGTGGCGCGGGTCGCTCCGATCAGCATGCTGCCACCATCATCCTGTGCCTGCCGCAGCCAGGGCCTCTCCTGGTTGAGCAGGCCTTTCGATGGTCTCGCGCGCCACTCGCCCTCGACCGCATTGGCGTAGGAAAAGCCGTGCGTGCCGGCCGGATTGATGACGGTGATCGTGAAAATCCCGATCACCAGCGCCGCCGCCATGACCGGAAACAGGAACTGCCACGCCGAGACGCCGACCGACCGGGCGACGACGAGCTCGTATTTCCGGTTCATGAGCATGAGCATTGCGGTCGTCGCGAAGAGCACGATGAAGGGCAGGGCGACCTGCACGATGTAAGGCATCCGGAAAACCGAAAGCATGAGAGCCGTCGCGACGTTGTATTGCGGCAGATTGCCCGTGCGGTTCGAGAATTCGGTGAAATCGATCAGGAAGGCGAGCGCGATCACGCCAAGCATGAACAGGAGGATCATGTTCAACGCCTTGAAGAAGAAATATGAACGAAGCGTGCCACCCATTTCGTCACGTCGTCCTTGCGCGTGCGTGACGGATCCGGAACCGCCGGACTGCCTCGAAAAGCTCTGTCGCCACCCGGCCGATCCAGTCGGGCGCGGCAACGGTTATTCCGTTCAGATACATCCCTGCCGACAATGCGATCCCGCCAAGCGGTATCGCATAGAGTGTCCACGCCAGTCCGCTGTCGTGACGCGCGACCCCGTAGGCGGCGTAGGCCGCACCCTTGTAAAGAAGGGTTGCGCCGACAGCGAGGAAGAAGGTGTTGAAGCTGTTCTGGCGATGTGACCGTGTCTGTCCGGCGACGACGAGCGCGATGAGGCCGTACAGGATCGGATGGAGCCAGTCTGTCATGCGCCTGTGAAATTCCGTACGCAGCCAGTCCGGCGTTTTCTTTGCGTAATAGCTCTCCGGATCCGGATTGAGCAGTTCGATTGTGTCATGCTCCATCGGCGGATAGTACGACGCGGTAGTCGCGGTCGAGCCGAATTGTGACAGCGATATAGCATAGGAATTGAAACGGATAACGGACACGGAACCGTCCTTCACGTTCTCACGGTGAATTTGGCCGTTGGTCATGACAACCACATCGTTCCCGTCGATCTGCGTCACGACACCGGTCTGGGCATAGTAGATGAGTTCGGTCGCCGGATCCCTGGTATCCGACACCATGATGCCGGACAGGACGTTCCCGGGCAGGTTCCTGTCGATATAGATCGTCAGGTTCTCGTCGAGCTTCGTGAATGTGCCTTCCCGCAGGAAGTTCGAGACGAGATCGGTGCGCATCGAGACCAGCGCGTTGCGGAGCCCGCGCAGCGATTGCGGCTCGACAAAATGGCTGGACAGCAGAACCAGAATGCTCGCGATGGCCGACGTCACGAGAATGGGTTTGGCGACCATCATCCGAGACATGCCGGCGGACGAAATGACCGGCATCTCCGAATCCGCATTCATCGTGTTGAGCACCTGCACCATGCCGATCACGATCGAAATCGGCAGGATCATCCCGACCAGCGCCGGTGTCATCAGTACGACAGCCCTGAAGAAGGCGGCGAGCGAAGCGCCCGTAACGATCGCGAAGTCGATCCGCGACAGGATCTGGGTCACCCAGACGACGATCAACACCGCGACGAAGGAGGCGATGCTGAGGACAACAACCCGGCGAAAGATATAGCGCTGCAGGATATTCAAGACGCATGTCCTCGGGTCTTGGCTGCGCTGGCCACTTCACTGCGCGTCGTCATGAGCCTCGGTGAAGTCGATAAAAAGGTCCGGCCTTCCGCAATGCTTCATTAACAATAAAGCCCCGCGTGCTGAATTTTTTGCGAAGGGACTTGGTTAATAGAACGTTGCCGCAGGCGCGTGCCCTTGCTATCGCCACAGCGAACACCAAAATCAAGAGTGGACGCACGCGCGCTTGTAAGCTTTTCGTGAGCGTCTCCGACATTGCCGCAACCCTGCAGGATTTCCATGACCGTTCATCCGACTTTCACCTTCGCAAAATCAACCGCACCGAAAAAGGGCGCCGCCGTGTTTCTGGTGGCCAAGGGCGGAAAACCGCCGGCAATGGCGGAGGAGGTCGATCCTTCCGGCGTCATCGCCAAGGCGATCGATGTTTCGAAATTTGACGGCAAGGCGAAATCGGTTGTCGATATCGTCGCGCCGGCCGGTTCTCCGGTCGACAGGATCCTGATCGTGGGCATCGGCGATGCCGATGCTATCAAACCGTCCGACTGGACGGCGTTTGGCGGCACCGTGCGCGCGAAGACGGCGTCGGAAAAGAACGTTTCCGTTCTGCTCGAATGCGACGGCGTCGATATCTCGCCGGAAGCCGCGGCGGATTTCGCCCAGGGCATGCTGCTGCGCGCCTATGATTTCGACAAATACAAGACCGTGAAGAAGGATGGCGACGAAAAGGACGAAAAGCCATCCGCGCAAAAAGTCACGCTAATGAGCGACAAGTCGTCCGCCTGCAAGAAGGCGTGGCAGACCGCTGAGGGGATCGCGCGCGGCATCATGCTCGCGCGGGATCTGGTCAACGAGCCGGCCAACATTCTCGGCCCGGTGGAGTTTGCCGCTCGTGCCGAGGCGCTGTCCGCGCTTGGTGTCGAGGTGGAGATTCTGACCGAAAAGGAAATGAAGAAGCTCGGCATGGGCGCGCTGCTCGGCGTCGCGCAGGGCTCGGTCCGTCCGCCACGGCTCGCCGTGATGCACTGGAAAGGCGGCAAGGCCAAGGACAAGCCCGTCGCTTTTATCGGAAAGGGCGTGGTGTTCGATACCGGCGGCATCTCCATCAAGCCTGCCGGCGGCATGGAGGACATGAAGGGCGACATGGGCGGAGCCGCCGCCGTTACGGGGCTGATGCATGCACTGGCCGCGCGCAAGGCGAAGGCCAACGTCATCGGCATCATCGGGCTGGTCGAAAACATGCCGGACGGCAATGCCCAGCGTCCGGGCGACATCGTCACCTCCATGTCGGGCCAGACGATCGAAGTCATCAACACCGACGCCGAGGGCAGGCTCGTCCTGTGCGACGCGCTTTGGTATTGCAAGGAAACCTACAAGCCGAAATTCATGATCAACCTCGCGACCCTGACCGGCGCAATCCTGATCGCGCTGGGGCAGAACCGCGCCGGCATGTTCGCCAATGACGACGAACTCGCGGATCAGTTGTTCGAAGCCGGCGAGGTGACCGGCGATCGCGTCTGGCGCATGCCGATGGGCCCGGAATACGACAAGATGATCGACTCCCGGTTCGCCGACATGAAGAATGTCGGCAGCCGCCACGCCGGATCGATCACGGCCGCGCAGTTCCTGAAGCGTTTTGTCGGCGACGTGCCGTGGAGCCATCTCGACATTGCCGGTACGGCCATGGCTTCGCCGGCGAGCGACACGAACCAGTCCTGGGGCTCCGGATACGGCGTGCGGCTGCTGGATCGACTGGTCGCCGACCATTACGAGGGCTGACCGCGCCCGGATGGCCGAGATCTTCTTCTACCACCTGACCGAGTCGCCCCTCGAAGAGGCGTTGCCAACGCTCGTCGAGAAGTCGGTCGGCAGGGGGTGGAGAGCCTCGATCCAGACATCGGCGGCTGAAAAACGCGATGCGCTGGATTTGCATTTGTGGTCCTATCGCCCCGAAACGTTCCTGCCGCATGGTCGCGACGGCGACGAGAGGCCGGCTGACCATCCGGTCTTTCTCACCGTCACGCCGGACAATGTGAACGGGTCGCATATCCGCTTCCTCGTCGATGGCGCGGCGCCGCCGGACGATGTGACCGCCTATGAGCGGGTCGTCCTGATGTTCGACGGCCTCGACGAGCAGGCGCTCGACGCGGCACGCGGAAACTGGAAAGAGCTGAAAGCGGCCGGCCACACTCTGTCCTACTATCAGCAGAACGCCGGCGGAGGCTGGGAGAAGAAGGCATGAACGGGGACGAACACCGGGACCTCCGGGAACGCCAGGCGGCGAACAGGGAAAAAGTCGATTCACTCGATCGCGACAGCGCGCACACGCAGTCCGAACGCCACGAATTCTTCAAGGAAGTCTATCGTCGCGCGGAGGGCGATCCCGGCATGGTGCCGTGGGCCGACCTGGCTGCCAAGGCGAAGCTTCACGAATGGCTTCTGCGCCACAAGGGCGACGGCGTCGCGACCGCCGTCGATGTCGCGTGCGGGCTGGGCGACAACGCCGAAGCGCTAGCCGAGGCGGGCTATGTGACGACTGGGTTCGATCTGTCCGAACAGGCCATTCGCTGGGCGCGGAAGCGCTTCCCGGACTCGCCCGTGGAATATCGCACAGCGGACCTGTTCGAACTGCCTCCTGAGTGGAAGGGAGCGTTCGATCTGGTCAATGAGTGCTACACGCTGCAGTCGTTGCACCCGTCCATGCTGGATCGGACTGCCGCGGCGGTCGCCGGACTCGTCCGGCCGGGCGGAACGCTCCTGGTCTATGCCCGATACAGGCCCGACGGTGCACATGTCGATGGTCCGCCCTGGCCGCTGGAGGAGCAGCAATTGCGCCTGTTTGAAGGCTTGGGCTTCGAATTGGTTCACGAGGACCTGTTCCACCTGTCGCGTCACGGACGCAAGATACCGAATGCGTTCAGCGAGTGGCGCAAGCGCGTCTAGGCGGAGGTGTTCATGCGGTTTCTCGGGCTGATCATCCTGCTCGTCGGTTCGGTGGCCGCGTTCGGCGGACAGTTTTTCGACATCCGCCCGGCCGGTTTCGAGATCGGACGCTACGCGATCTTTTCGTCCGCGGATGGATCCAGTCCGGCCACCGTCTATATCTCGGACGATGACGGTCCCATTGCTGTGTCGGTGGAGGTGGTGATCCCTGCCGATGCCTATGATGCTTATCGGGAATCGAGGATGATCCTCGACATCGAGGACCGGCGCGGTCTCTTCCATTCCACTCCCATCCTGTTTTCGTCGAAATCCGCTTTGCACCTGGACAACGGAAACCTGCTGGCCGAGGTCGTGACGATCGATGATATCCTGCCCGGCGATTACACCTTCACGCTCAAGCCGGGCGATTTCGACAATCTGCCTGTGCTGTCGGCTGACTTGATCCTTCAGGGCAATATGGGCGGTTTCCCATACGATCTCCGTCCTATCGGCTTCACGATGATTGTCATCGGCGGGGTCATGCTTCTGCTTGGGGGGCGTCGCCGGCGCAGGCGTTCACAGCCGGCTGCGTCAGCATCGAAAACATCCTCCATCGGTTATCGACAGGCGGAACCGGAACCTGAAAAGAGCAAGCCCGCCATGAAATGGGGCAGGGACGGCGATCAGGAGTGACCTCCCGCGTATGGCGGCCGCGCGATGTTGCTTTTCGCGCGAACGCCCCGATACAAAAGACCGTCACTCCGGGAGTAGAGGGGCCGTAACTTGAAGAAGCCTTGGTACCGGCGCCGCCGATTTCTGCTTCCGCTCTCCATTTTGCTGGTCTTTTTGATCTTTGTCGGTCCATGGCCGGCGGACAATACACCCTATGCACAGACCGGCTATTTCTCGGACACCGTTCGCCGGCTCGATGCGCCGGCTTCCGCGACAGGCCGACTTCGCGCGGGGTTTGCCGAAGTCGAGATTACGCCTCCCGTTGGACACCAACTCGCTGGCTTTACCGGCAGGAGATCGTTCGCTTCGGATTCGGTCTTTTCGCGCTGTTATGCCCGGGCTCTGACCCTCGCTGTCGGCGACGTTGAGGTCACCGTCCTTGCGGTCGACCTGCTGCTCGTGAATGACGACCTGGCAGGCTCGGTCTTGGCCGACGCCGGTCTTGAGCCCGGTGAAATCTTCTTTACGGCCACCCACACGCATGGCGGACCAGGCCAATGGGCCGATCATCCGCTCGAGAAACTCGTCATCGGCAATTATGACCCCGACTATGCGAACCACCTTTCGCAGCAACTCGCGGACGCGGTGTCGCGATCGCGCGCGGAACTGGTTCCGGTGGAGACCGCGCTCGTCACTGTCGAGGCGACTGGAACCCAATGGAACCGAATTGACAGGAAGCGCGCCACTTTCGATCAACTATCCGCGCTCCTGTTTCGTCCGCTCGATCGTCCGGATGAACCGCCCATTGTGGCGCTCGCCAGTTTCGGGGCGCATGCCACGGTCGCCGGCCACCACAGCCATGCGATCAATGCCGATTACCCGGGCGCTCTCGTTGACCGGGTAAGGGCGGAGACCGGCGCGACCAATGTCATGTTCGCGGCCGGCTCCGTCGGGGACGCGTCAGCGCTTCGCCCTGCCGCAGAGACGCGTGAAGAGATGGCGGTCAAGGTCGGCGAGCGCATTGCCGATATGCTGACCGCTCCGATCCAGGAAGCCGCGTATGACCGGACGGTGACGCTCGCCAATGCCTATCTGCCGGTCGAACTGCCGTCCGTCCGCGTTCCCGTAACCACTACGTTGCGGCTCAGTCCGCTATCGACGCGCTGGGTCGCCCCCGACCACTCGCATCTGCATGCCCTGCGTGTCGGCCCTGCGATGCTGATCGGCTTTCCCGGCGATTACTCCGGACAACTCGCCGGCCGGCTTGCCGACGGCTTGAGCGATACGGGCCTGACCGTGATCCCGACGAGTTTCAATGGCGATTATCTGGGCTACGTGATCAGTGACGATGACTTTTTCGGCGCTGCGAAATACGAAACGCGCATCTTGAATTTCTACGGTCCCTGGCTCGGGCCCTATCTGAATGACCTTGCCGCGCGGCTGGCGCGAAGCATGGCGGACTGATCAGGCGTCCGCCATCGCTTCCTCGTACTCGGCTGTACAGGCGATCCAGTTCTCCTCCCATTCGGCGATCCTGCTTTCCAGATAGGACCGCTTCTTCGAGAGCTCGATCACCTTGTCGCCGTCATTGGCGACGTCCGGTTTTGTCATCTCGGCCTCGATGGCGAGGATCTCTTTCTGCGCCTTCTCGATCCGGCTCTCGAAGTCGGCGATCTTCTTCTTGAGCGGCGCGTATTCCTTGCGCCGCGCCGCGGCCTGCTTGCGCCGTTCCTTGCCGGACAGCGATGGCGTGGCCGGATCGTCGCCGTTTTCGGTCCCGCCGGATTTGACCGGGCCCTTCAGGATAAGATTGCGATAGGCTTCCAGATCGTCGTCATAGGGTTCGACGGCCCTGTCATGGACCAGCCACAGGCGCTCGACGCAGGCCTCGATCAGGTGCCGGTCGTGGCTGATCAGAATAACCGCGCCCTTGTAGTCGTTGAGGGCTTCCGCCAGCGCCGACCGGCTGTCGATGTCCAGATGGTTGGTCGGTTCGTCGAGGATCAGCAGGTGCGGCGCGTCGAAGGTGACGAGGCCGATCAGAAGCCGTGCGCGCTCTCCGCCGGAAAGGTCCCTTGCCTTGGTGTTCATGCGGTCGCCGCCAAGGCCCATCTGCGCGACACGGGCCCTGACCTTGGCTTCGGGCTGGTCGGCCATCAGCGCCCGCACATGGTCATATGGCGTATGTTCGGGAACGAGGTCGTCCAGCTGGTGCTGCGCGAACATCGCAATGCGCAGCTTGTCGGCGCGAGTCACCTTGCCGCCCATCTCGGTGAGGCGCTTCGCCACCAGCTTGGCGAAGGTCGACTTGCCGTTGCCATTGGCGCCGAGAAGCGCGATGCGGTCATCCGCATCGATGCGCAAATTCAGCTGCTGCAATATCGGATTGCCCTCGATATAGCCCGCGCTCACGCCCTCCATGGCGATGATGGGCGACGCCGGCTGGCGTTCGGGCGAGGGGAGGCGGATCGGCTGCACGTCGCTGTCGATGGCGATATCGACCTGCGCCATTTTTTCCAGCGCCTTCAGGCGGCTTTGTGCCTGGCGCGCCTTCGAGGCCTTGGCGCGAAAGCGTTCGACGAAGGCTTCCATGTGCTTGCGCTTGGCGGCCTGCTTTTCCGCCATCTTGGTCTGCTGCATCAGTCGCTCGGCCCGGGCGCGGGCGAACTGATCGTAATTGCCGCGATAGAATGTGAGCTTGCGATGCTCCAGATGCAGGATCGCATTGGTGGTCGAGTTCAGCAGATCGCGGTCGTGGCTGATGATGATGACCGTGTGCGGATAGCGCTGGACGTAGTTTTCCAGCCACAAAGTGCCCTCGAGGTCGAGATAGTTGGTCGGCTCGTCGAGCATCAGCAGGTCGGGTTGCGAAAACAGAACCGCGGCAAGCGCAACGCGCATCCGCCAGCCGCCGGAGAACGACGAGCAGGGCATGGATTGCGCTTCAGCGTCGAAGCCCAGACCGTGCAGGATCGCACCGGCGCGCGCTTCCGCCGAATGGGCGTCGATATCGCTCAGGCGCACATGGATCGCGGCGATGCGATCCGGATCCGTCGCGGTCTCCGCTTCGGCCAGAAGTTCGGTTCGTTCGCGATCCGCGGCCAGAACCACTTCGAGCAGCGTCTCTTCCGTTCCAGGCGCTTCCTGCGCCACCTGGCCGATGCGCAGGCCTTTCGGCAATTCAATCGAGCCGCTTTCTGGAGAAAGCTCGCCCGTCATCATCTTGAATAGGGTCGTCTTGCCGGTGCCGTTGCGGCCGACGAGACCGACCTTCATTCCCTCGGGAACGACGGCGGTGGCGCCTTCGAACAGCGGGCGGCCCATCATGCGGAAGGTGAGATCGGAGATTTGAAGCATGGCGGGCTTGTGGCTGAAACGGGTGCGAAGCGCAAGCCGTTCGCTGGCACGGAAAACCCGGCGCGTTCCGTACCGATGGTCAGGCCGCCTTCGACATCCGGAAGCGCGCGATCCTGTCCCGAACTCCAGGGTAGGAAACTGTCGACCCGTGTTCGTTGGGTTGGTTCACCACATTCGCGAGGCGGGCCGTCTGATTGGAGTATTCGAAGCGCCGCGCGCATGATGCCGTTGCTGGCAGCGCCATAACCGCGGAAGTTCGGGCGTCGCGAATCTGGATGCTCTGTCTTCGCCCTCAGGCGAAGGGCCGCCCTTCATCGGTGCGCAGGAAATAAATCAAGTCCAGCGGCGGTGGTTCGTGGCCGAGTACCGACAGGATCATATGCGCATGGCCGCGGTGATGGGTCTGGTGATTGAAGAAATGGGCAAGCGGCGGCGCCAGCGGCTGTGTCACTTCCTTCGGGTTGGTGACCGGAGTGTATGAGAATAGCCCCGCCAGCGCTTCCTCGGTCAGGGTCTCCACCCAATCGACGATGCGGTCGTCCATCTTTCCGCGCGCTAACCTGAGTTCGGCGAAGTCGGGATGCGGAACATCGCTCAACACCCTGTGCGTTTCGCCCGTTCCGGTAAATCGGTTCATCCAGATCCGGTCGGCGACCAGGATGTGATTGAGCGTCCCCTGCATCGAACCGAAAAACGCATGCACGTCGCGGGACCATTCGTCTTCCGACAACAGTTCCGCGGCGTCGTAGAGGCGGGCATTCGCCCAGCGATTATAGACCGCGAACATCGCATAATGCCGTAATAATCCGTCCATCGCGCATTCCCCTAGTCTGCCGCATCCATTGGATGCCAGAGGAAACGAGGCCGGGCAAGATGAAAGGCGATGCATCCGCTGTTCGACCAGCTGCGCGATTTTCGCCGATAGGCGGCCTGTGGCACGTATGAAAACGGGCGGCCATGCCGGCCGCCCGAATTTGATCGATCCGTTTACTTGAGCAGGATCATACGGCAGAGTTCCCGCAGTTCGGCCGGATACTTGTTGGCGTTGACGACGCTCTCGCACGGCTTCTTGTAACGGGCGATGTCGTCGCCCGACATCGACGCGACAATCGTTTCGATGTCGTCGGAGCCGCCTCCCGAACCGTCGCCATTGCCGCCACCCAGCAGGTCGCCGAGACCGATCGAGATGTCGGCATCGGCTCCGCTGCCGCCGGCATTGACGCCGACATCGGCATTCACGCCGTCTCCGCCGCCGATATTCGCATTCACGTCCGCGGCAACGCCTTCGTCACCTCCGAGTGTCGCATTGGCGTCCGCATTGACGCCGTCATCGCCACCGATCGAAGCTGTCGCATCGGCATCGACCCCGCTGCCGCCGCCGACATCGGCGCTCACATCGGCATCGACGCCTCCAGACCCGCCGACATTGGCGCTGACGCCGCCGCCGTCGCCGACAGAAACATCGACCTGGGCATGGGAGGGGGAGGTGAAGGCAAACACGCTGGCTCCGATCAGAAGAGCATAAATATTCCGATTTACGGTATGCATGGAAATTCTCCTTGATCCAAAATGTCCTTCAGCTTCATGCCGGACATGATCTGGAAACGGGTAGCAAAGTGGAAGGTTCGAAAAGTATTTCTTGGACAGAGAATTTGGAAAAGAAACAGTAAAGATATGGGTTTAGTGCCGCACGAATGTGTTTCAATTTGAAGCGGCATCTTTCCGATACGACTATCGAATAGCTGATCGAGGAAGATGAAAAAGAAACAGGCCGCTTTTCAGCGGCCTGTTTGGGAAGTCATTTCCCGTCGTAAGGCGATTCATTCACCCGAAATGCGGTCTTCACTGTCGGAAAAATTGGTCACGGCGGAAAACGGGTTCGTCGAGTCGCAATCGCGGTTGCGGTCGAAAGTTTTAATCACTTCCGGATCGACGGTGTGGGCCTGCCTGGAAACAGTAAAGGAGCAAGCGCGCGCCAGCATTTCGAGAAATTCGTCTGCATTTCGCATGGCCTACCTCCTTTCCTTGCTTCGTTGCGGGCATTCGTTTCGCCAGAGCCGGGGAAATGCGGGGGATTGAAAGTCGTTCCGCGCATCCGCGAAACATGGAAAACGAACGGTAAACAACGAACGGATCGCTTATCCTTCGCTCAGACGGGAAGGGCGGTCGCGAACGAAGCGGCCTATGTGAGAAGCCGCGCTGAAAACCCTCTCGCCGAGACGCCCCAATCTGCCTGACGCGTAGCGTGGCGGGCCCCTTGGCAAGGCTGGCGCGGACCGCTATAGACCGCGCGAATTCCAATTCTCCCCCAATCACGACCAAGAGGACTGTTTAAATGGCCATCGAGCGCACCTTTTCCATGATCAAGCCGGACGCCACCGCGCGCAACCTGACCGGCGCGATCACCCAGATGCTGGAGGAGGCCGGCCTGCGCGTCGTCGCATCCCGACGCGTCTGGATGAGCCAGCGTCAGGCCGAGGCGTTCTACGCCGTTCACAAAGAGCGCCCCTTCTTCGGCGAACTGACGGAGTTCATGTCGTCGGGCCCGACGGTCGTTCAGGTGCTTGAAGGCGAGAACGCCATCGCGAAGAACCGCGAAGTCATGGGCGCGACCAACCCGGCCGACGCGGCAGAGGGCACGATCCGCAAGCGCTTCGCCAACTCCATTGGCGAGAACTCCGTGCACGGTTCCGACGCTCCGGAAACCGCCGCCGAGGAAATCGCCTTCTGGTTCGCAGGCTGCGACGTCGTCGGCTGAGCCCAGCTGCATTCGTTTTGAAGAGACCGGGCCCTTGAGCCCGGTTTTTTTCATGCCTGTTCGGAGATCAGCAATGTCTCGAACCACTCCCTGGCGTGCTTCGGCAGCGGGGAGGATTTCCGCGTCGTGGAATCTGTCAGCACGACGACGTTTTCCGCCGTGGCGCAGCATCGCCCGTCCTTGAAGATCGCCTGTCGAATGCTCACCGACGATCCGCCGATCCGCGTGATGCCCGTCCCGATCGTCGCGTCGCCGGGCCATGTCATCTCGGCCATGAAATTGATGGTGAGCTTCACGATCGAAAAGTGACACCCTTCCGGCGGCATGCCACGTGCCGGATCATAAAGCACCGGCGTGCGTCCGGCTTCCGAAAGTGTCGCATAGACCGCGTTGTTGACATGGCCGGCGCTGTCCATGTCGGCGTAGCGCAGCGTCTGGACGGTCTGCGAGGGAAACGCTTCGAGGGGAAGGTTGGCGGGATCTGTCATGGCAATGGCTCCGGTATAGTCGTCCCGAAAGCCGATACCCCATTGTGCGATGCGACAAAACGCCTTCATACTGCTTTGACACTGTGTTGCTGCAATTCCTGATATAGGGTTTGCTCGAACCAGCCGCGGAGGGACCATGACCTACCCCGATTACACGCGTGCCGAGCGCATTGCCGATGGCGTCATTCATGTCGTCGGCATTACGGCGAGCGTGATCGCGGTCGCTATTCTTCTCGTCATCGCCGTGCCGACGCTCGAAATGTCCTATTCGACCGCGCTCGCCATTTATGGCCTGACGGTCGTGACGCTTTTCAGCGTGTCCGCCGCCTATCACATGATCAGCCATGCCGGCTCGAGGGCGGTTTTTCGCAAACTCGATCAGGCGGCGATCTTCCTGAAGATCGCGGGCACCTACACACCGCTGGTTTTGATGATCGGGACCGCGTTTTCCTATGCCGTTCTGGCTTTCGTCTGGATCGCTGCCCTGTTGGGCGCGGTTGGAAAGGTCGCCTTCGGACACAGGCTCGAAGGCGTTTCCGTCGGCATTTTCCTCGTACTGGGATGGGCCAGCCTGACGCTTGCCTGGCCTATCTTCGCCACGCTGCCCATCGCGGTCTCCCTGCTGGTATTGGCGGGAGGGGTGCTCTACTCGATCGGCGTCATCTTCCATGTCTGGGAAGGGCTGAAATACCAGAACGCCATCTGGCACGCCTTCGTGCTGGCCGCGTCCTCCTGCCATTTCATCGCCGTGACGACCGGCGCTTTCGCCCTGGCCTGACAGAAAATTTTACCGACCCTCTGGACAAATGCGTCCACGTGCATCAGTGATTTGCGCTGATGGGGCCGTAGCTCAGATGGGAGAGCGCGTCGTTCGCAATGACGAGGTCAGGGGTTCGATTCCCCTCGGCTCCACCAAGCTAACCTCCCAAGATTTTGAAAAATCTAGGTAATCTGATTTACCCTTTTAGCTTGCCTACTTCGGGGTAGGAAACCCGGCAGATTTGCTCCTATTCATGTTTCCGTGATCGCTGTCCGGATTCGGCCAGGATTGCGCAAGTCACGCCCGTCGCCAAATATCTGCACATTCGAGCGCATGAAGTGAAAGGGCTACGGCAGCGGAATGCGAGGGGGAAGCGTCCACTCTGACTTTCGACGGAGATCGGCTGTTCTGGAATGGTGCGCCTCTAACCTTCACGCCTGAAAGTCTGCAATAGTCGCCGGGGCTGGTTCTAGGCGGCGTCGATTTGCCGCCTAGCCTGCAAATTCGGCGGGCGTGCGAAGGTCCGCAGACCACAAGACGCTGCGCCGTCCCTCTGTCGGCTCGCCGCCGTCCACTGCCGGGCAGATGCCGACTAGAACGATTGACGTCGCCGTAAATGTGTAATCGCTCCCGGCGCGTTCCTCGACTGCCTTTAGCCGCCGCTCGATATTCGCCCTTGAAGTCATGCCGCTTGCACCCTGTAGCCGCCTTTGCCGATCTCTCGCACAAGGGTTTCGCCGTGCGTTCCGTCCGGGTTTATGATCTGCCGATCGATACGGGTAACGGGATTGTCTTCTTTCGGCTGTCAGTTTTCGAGCGCCGACAATCGGCGTTGAATCTGTGCGGTGTTCGCCATGCTATTTCCCTTCCTGTTGCCGTTCCAGTCGCTCCAGCCGTTCCAGAATCTCGCCGGTCGTGATGGCGTCTTTCTGTGCGTCGATAATCGATATGAAAGATTGCGCTTCGGCAGGGGCCAGGTTTCCAAGTGCGGCCTCTTGCGCCACCTTGGCGATTGCCGCCTTGATGCCATCAATCGTCGAAATATCAGGAATGTCTATCTCAACCGTGCGGGGCGTTGGTGCCGGGCGCGGATGACAGAACGGTGCGGTTTTCTCTGCCGCCCATGATCGGGTTTTTTCGTCGCTTGTTTCGTCGCGCATCAAAGTAAGCAGATATTCGACTGGAAGCGTGCCGCTGTCCATAGCATCCGAAAGTGTTTCTGCCTATCTGATTGCAACGCTTCCGGGCTTTCGTCCTGCCCCCTGTCTTGCGCCGCCGCAATTCGCCATTGTTGATTTCCCTGATTGTTTTCAAGTGTGTCGCATTCGTGCTATCTAGCCAGTCGCTTCTCGCTTTGGGTAGCCTAAGAAACGAAAATCTGCATCACAGGCTCGATTGATAATCTCAATATTCTCTGCGGTGAGATAGTGGTCGAGAGGCATCTTCTCGGAGGTTTTCAGATTCCCGCCGATAGGGAGGGCCGCATCTATTCCTAGGCTGGAAAGGAACGGGTTCAGATCGTCGTGCAACGTTTCGAAGCGGAATATATGCTTCACCATCACGCGGCTGCGATCCGGTGTGCCGATGAAGCGCAACTGAGATAGCCGGCTGTAACGGCTTCTCAGGTAGGCGGTGAAGTCCAGTTTCAATGTACGTTCATACCGTCTATGTTCTGGCGTCTGGCGAACGAATTCATAAGCCGAAATCAATCGCCGGTATGGATCGCGCACCACCGCGAAGCTTGCGGCGTTGTCGTAGATTTCCGGGCCTAGCGCTCTTCTATGCCAAGCCGCCGAAGCATGCACGGGAATGAATATGCGGTCTGGGTTCTGGCGAACGGGCAGATTGTTCAGAAACCGCCGCCATTGGGTCTTCTCGCCCGCAGTCTGAAACGGCTCTAGCAAGCGATTAATCGCCGTTCCCGCTGTCTTAGGCACATGGATAAAAATCAGGTTACGCTCTGGATAATAGGACAAAGGGTTCGCCACATAGTATTGTAAGACTCGGATATGTCTTACGTCGCAAAATGGTGTTAAGAAACCCCGCCGAGCTGCCAAAGCGCATCTCTCGGATAATCAGGCGCGTATCGCCTAGATTGAGGTCCATGCGTGTTCCTTCCTACTGTGGCTAGACCAGCGCTTTGATCTTGTTGCGGAACTTGGCGTCAGGCATCTGAGCCGCGAAGCTAGCAAGGGCTGAGAGAAAAGCATCGACCGTGAGCAGTGTTTGACTATTCAGCGCGCGGATTTCATTGACGCAATAGAAGGTGCCCGCGAGTTGAAGCTTGTGCCGCAAGCCATATACACCGGTGGCCTTCAATGCCGCGCTGACGGTTGCCTCGCTATCGAGTTCGTCAGCCGTCTTGTCGCGGATTGCAATCGTCACCGTAACGTCGTCGGCATTGACCGCGACGGACCTATCCGTAACCGTTTTCGGCGACGTGCTATTGTCGATGACAATTTCATTGACCGGGACAACCTTGTCACCGCCAAGCTGAAACCTGGATGCGGGCGGGGAGGTTTTTTGACCGTTCTCAAGGGCCACAAAGCCAAGATATCTCCGGCCTTGTTGGGTAAAGTAACGAATAACGTCACCGTTTCGGATGTGTGCGATCTGCGGTATTAACGGGGCGGTTCCGGATCGCCTTGCAATAGCTGTCGCCTAGTGTTTGTTCCCAATTGTAGCGATGCTTGGCGTTCGTCCATTCCCGCGACTTGGTGGCGATTAACTCGGCTGCACAATCCGCGAATGTCTTGACGGTATCTTTCCCCCGCTCTGCGGACGGGTCGCCGCCCTTGGTAATCGTGGTGCGGTAGCCGGTCGCTATCTCGCGCGCATCGGAAAGCGAAATTGCAGGATACGGCCTATCCCGATTTCCTTCCGCTTGCCGCCCTTTGGCATCCACATGAAAGGCCATGCGCGGGACACATTGTCCGGGGAGGGCGTGACGCGAAGGTAAAGCCCGCCGCCATCGCTAAGTCTGCCGCGTTCCTTCGCGGCTTTGACTTGCCTGTCTGTTAGCTCGTGGATCGCCCGCGCCATTGTCCACAAGGAGTTTCGCGAGACGGACGGAACAGAATGAAACAAGGGTTTAGCGGACCTCGGCTCCACCAATTTTCCTCAAGTCGAAAACTCCCGGAAACGGGCTGCACAACCGGGATTGGGTCGAGATTATGCGGCGCTTCGGGTTCCGGCTTTTTATCCGAACTGTCGCCAGAAGCGCAGCGGGTCAGTGATGCACGTAATGCCGATTGTGCAGATGTGCGGATATCCAGCGTATCGCGGCCCCAATGGCGTATCCCAGAATGCCCCAGATCGTGGCGAGAAACGCGAACAGGCCAAGCCCTATGATAATCGAGGCGTTCTCGGGTCTGGACGTAAAGGATATGTCGACCGCGCTGTAGGTCGCGAACAGGGCGCCGCCGAAGCCGAACACAAGCCCGTTCCTGCGAACCATGCCTGTTATAAAGGAAACAATGGGTTCGAACATGGCCAACACCTCGGGTTACGCGACACCGTTCCGAGATTAGTTGCCGAGAGGTTAACCGGGCGTTTCAAATGCCTGCGAAATCTCCGCCATTCTCATCGCTATTGGAGCGTCTTGGAAGGCGATGACTCGATCATCGCTTCATCGAGCAGACCCTCTTTGAACTGCAGCGCGAGGCTTAGAAGCGCGTTGGCGACTTCGTCTTCCGCCCAGCCCGCTTTCAAGGCGCGTTCAACCAAGGCCTGAAACTGCCATAGCAAGTCCATTTCGCAATCGAGGTCGCTGTCACCTTTAGCGTTCGTCGCGGGCCCTGGTGTCATATAGTGTTCTCATATTATATCCCACATTACGTAGCGTAACTAGAGAGAGGGATTTTGGATAGTCTTGTTGCGTGGGGAATTGGGGATAGGCCTGGACGCAGTTTCGGTTCTAGACCCTAAGACGAGCCGGGCATTGGAAAGATCCAGACCTGCGCGCGCGAAGTGAAGCCACTGCGTCATGGCGTCGCACACTTCGTTCAAAGACGGCCGCGCCGCCCGCGCTGATGATGTCCAACCCATTCTCCTCGGAAAATATAGGCGGAATCCCGGATAATGTCTGGTGTCGAATCTTGTAACTTGGACGACGTTGATCGAGCCAGCCATTGTCCACGGCACCGCGCAAAACAGAGTGTTGGCGAAGAATGCCCATGTTACCGGTCAAACGAAAACGCGAAGGTGAGGTGGCTGTATGACTGAAATACCCAAACTCGTTCAATCGGATGGGTATTTTGAGCAAACCGCTGATGGCGGCCATCGATTGGTCAGTGCACTTTCGAAACAACCGATAGCGATGGACGAGATTGCGTCGGTGATCTGGCGGATGTGCGACGGCAGCCGGGACGCGATTGAAATCTCGCAGGAGATCGCCTCGTTCTATCCGCAAGACGGTGCCGCGGTTTCAATCGATGTCATCAACGCGCTGGAGAAGCTGGCGGAGTTCGGGGCGCTGAGGGCCCGTTCCGGAGAAAGCGGGTTCGCGAGAGGCGCGATCACGCCCGGACATGGCAAGATTCTTGTCGCATGTTATTGCGAACCGGCCAATCATTCGCTGAACTGGCAGCTTCACGCGCTTTACCAGTCTTTCCTCGATCTGCAGCATCCGGATTTCGATTTTCGGGTCACCATCCCGTCCGGAGCGGAAGGCCTGATCGATCCGCGTATCCCTTATCGTTTCGCCGAGTCGATCAAGCAGACGTTCAAGCATCCGATGTTGAAGAAGCACGGATTCAACGGATATCCCTACGCCAATCATTTCCTGTCGGTGTCAGAGGAAGATACCGCTTACGATTATATCCTGGCCTGCGATGTGGATACGCTGCTGCTGCCGGCGCTGGCCGATACCCGTCCGGCCAAATTCCTGACCGGCGGCGGCGGATACAAGACGGATGTCACGCATCAACGATTGAGTGAGTTCGCGCAGAGGCAGGGATACGAGAACTTCGGCCGTCACTCCAATATCGGACCGACCTGGTACGGAGAGTCGAGCCTGGTCGTGAAATCGGCAAATGAAGTCCTCAAGACGATCCCGATCTTGCTGAGCGAAGCTGACTGGCGAGACACAAGTTGGCCGGATTGGTGGATCGGCGTCCTCTCCCTTTATTCCTCTGAAATTGTTCTCAACGAGCTGGTACCCGATCTGGAGATTCGAAGAGGCGTTTTGGATGCCCATACTGACAATAAAGAACCGAACGATGCCATCCACATGCATATGTGGCACACGAGCAATTACAGCGAGGAATTCTCGAAATTTGCGTTCAACGACGGTGTTTATGACCGCGAAGTTATCGCGCTGACGGGCAAGGCGGGGTTTGCGCTCGAATACGCTCGACGCGGCAGGCTGCTGGGTTCGGCGGCGCGTTTGCATCATCTCCTGCTTTCGAAGGATGCGGATGCGACGGCCGGATCGGTGAACGGGACTGTGCGGGGTTCGAGGCCCGATAGCGGCGCGCCATCGGCTGTGTCGTCACTGGTACAATTGTTCCGCCGTCTGCGCGGTTGAAGTCGCCGAGCCGATGAACGGCGATGCGACTCACCACCGTTCGGCGGCGGTATCGTCTGCCTGTTTCGCCTCGACCCAGCCCCCGTCGCTGCCGTCGGTTCGATGCTCCTTCTTCCAGAAGGGCGCTCGCGTTTTCAGGAAATCCATCAGGAAATCGGCCGCTTCGAAGGAAGCCTGACGATGGGAGGAGGCGGCCGCGACCAGGACGATATTCTCGCCGGGCGCGATTTTTCCGTAGCGATGAATGACAGTCAGGCCGGTCAGCGGCCAACGTTCAGCCGCTTGCCTGGCGATCCGGCCGATTTCGGCCTCGGCCATGCCCGGATAGTGCTCCAGTTCCAGCGCGGACAATGTGCCGTTCTCGTCGCGGCAGAGGCCCGTGAAGGTGACGACCGCGCCGACATCGGTGCGGTCCCCCGTCAGGCGCGCGCTTTCTGCGGCAGCGTCGAAATTGTCCCGCTGAACACGGATGACGGGCTCCGCCGCCATTTCAGCCCCCGGTCATCGGCGGAAACAGCGCGATCTCGCGCGGCGTGCCAAGCGCCTCGCCATGCTCGACATGTTCCTGGTCGACGGCGATGCGAATGGCATTGTCCATCGCCAGCGCGGCTTCGTAGTTCTCGCCACGCGTCTTCAACCAGGAGAGCAGGTCCGCGCCGGTCTTCACCGTCTCCGGCAAGTCCACTTCCTCCTCGGGAAGGCCGATGCGTTCGCGCACCCAGGCGAAATAGACCAGCTTGGTCATCAGCGGTCCGCCTCGTCATTGATCACGTGTTTCAGCCCGGAGCGGAAATAATCCCACCCGGTATAAAGCGTCACGATTGCCGATATCCACAGCAGCACGTGGCCCGTCTCGGTGACATAGGGCACGATCTTGTCGCCGGAAGGGCCGGCCAGCAGGAAGCCTATCGCGACAAGCTGGATCGCGGTCTTCCACTTGGCGAGCCACGTCACCGGCACGCTGACTTCCAGCGAGGCGAGATACTCGCGCAAACCCGAGACCAGGATTTCCCGGCACAGAATGATGACGGCCGCCCACAGGCTCCAGTTCTTCAGCGATCCCTCGGCCGCCAGAAGCAGCAGCACGACCGAGACGACAAGCTTGTCGGCGATCGGGTCGAGCATCCGCCCGATATTCGAGGTCTGTTGCCACTTGCGCGCGAGGTAGCCGTCGAGGAAATCGGTCAGGCTCGCGACGATGAAGATACCGAGAGCAAGCCAGCGCGCGAAATCGCTCGATTGCAGCCGTCCCTCGAGAAAGAAACAGAGCACGATCAGCGGCACCGCAAGGATGCGCGCGTAGGTCAGGATATTCGGCAGGTTGTAGGCGCTGCGTGACATAAAATGTGAGAAGCACCGGAAGCCGCGCCGGTCAAGTGCGGCATCTCATCCCGTTTCACTGCGATTGGCGGAAATGGTCGTAGATCTGGCGTGCCATCGCCTCGGAAATCCCGTCGACTTTCTCGAGGTCGTCCAGTGCCGCGCGCGCCACGCCCTTGGCGGTTCCGAAATGATGCAGGAGGGCGCGCTTGCGTGCCGGTCCGATGCCGCCGACCTCGTCGAGCGGGTTCTTCACCATCTCCTTCTTGCGCCGCGCGCGGTGAGAACCGATGGCGAAGCGGTGCGCCTCGTCTCGTAACCGCTGAATGAAATAGAGCACCGGATCGCGGGGCGGCAGCGTGAAATCCGCCTTGCCCGGAATGAAGAACCGTTCGCGCCCGGCATCGCGGTCGACGCCCTTGGCGACACCGACAACGTCCACAGCCTTGTCGACGCCGAGGTCCTTCAGGATCGTCATCACGGCATTGATCTGGCCGAGCCCGCCATCGATCAGCAGCAGATCCGGCCAGGCGGGCAGGGCATCGGAAACCGGATCGGCCTCGTCGTCTCCATTCACCGCCTCGCGGTCGGGAATGCCTTCTTCCTTGACCAGCCGCGAGAAACGCCGCTCCATGACCTCGCGCATCATCGCGAAATCATCGCCGGGTGTCGCCGTTTCGGACTTGATGTTGAACTTGCGGTACTGGTTCTTCGCAAATCCCTCCGGACCGGCGACCACCATCGCGCCCACCGCATTCGTGCCCATGATGTGGGAGTTGTCGTAGACCTCGACACGGCGAGGCACGCGCGAAAGCTGCAGCGCTTCGGCCATGCCCGCCATCAGCTTGGCCTGCGAGGAGGTCTCGGCAAGCCGCCGGCCGAGTGCCTCCTTGGCATTCGCCAGCGCGTGATCGACGAGATCGCGCCGTTCGCCGCGCTGCGGCCGCGTCACGGTGACCTTGCGTGGTGCCTTCAATGACAGCGCTTCGGCCAGCAGATCGCTTTCCGGCAATGTTTCGGAGGTCAGAATCAGGCGCGGAACCGGCTTGTTGTCGTAGAACTGCGAGATGAAGGCGCCGAGCACATCCTCCGGCTCCAGCGCAGTGTCGGCCTTGGGGAAATAGGCGCGGTTGCCCCAGTTCTGGCCGGTCCGGAAGAAGAACACCTGAATGCAGGTCATGCCGCCCTGCTGCTGGATCGCGAAGACGTCGGCTTCCTCGACCGTCTGCGGGTTGATCCCTTGGTGGCTCTGGACGGCGGTGAGCGCGGAAATCCGGTCGCGATAGACGGCCGCACGCTCGAAATCGAGGTCCTCCGCCGCCGCCTGCATCGATTTCGACATGTCCGCCTGCACGGCCTGGCTGCGCCCGGAGAGGAACGACTTGGCCTCCCTGACCAGCTCCGCATAGCCTTCCGCGGAGATTTCGCCGGTACACGGGCCGGAACAGCGCTTGATCTGGTAGAGCAGGCAGGGGCGGGTGCGGCTTTCGTAAACGCTGTCGGTGCAGGTTCTAAGCAGGAAGGCGCGCTGCAGCGAATTGATCGTGCGTCCAACGGCGGATGCCGATGCGAAGGGCCCGAAATAGTCGCCCTTCTTCGTCTGCGCGCCGCGATGCTTGAAAATGCCGGGCGCTTCGTGGTCGCCGGTGATCAGGATATAAGGAAACGACTTGTCGTCGCGCATCAGCACGTTGAAGCGCGGCCGCAGTCGCTTGATCAAATTGGCTTCAAGCAGCAGCGCTTCGGTCTCGGTGCGCGTCGTGACGAATTCCATCGCCGCCGTCAGCGTGATCATCTTTGTGATGCGGTTCGAATGGCCACGGCCCTGCGCGTAGTTCGTCACCCGCTTCTTCAGGCTCGCCGCCTTGCCGACATAGAGCACGTCGCCATCGGCATTGAACATGCGATAGACACCCGGCGCGTTGGGCAGGCGTTTCACATAGGCCTTGATCAGTTCCGCGCCATGCAGCTCTTCGGAAAGATTGTCTGCCGTGTCCCAGGCAAGGTCCTTGCCGAGCGTCGCGACGACGGGATCGTCGCCGCCATCGAACTCCGCCTCGGCGATCTTGTCTTCGGGAATCGGTTTCGCGTTCATCGGTGCATATCAGCTCTCGGAGGCCGCATCATCAATAGCTCTCGTTCGAATGCTGACAGATGGGGCTATTCGGCTATTCCCGCAACGTCCGGCGTTTCCCACGCCAGATGCTGGCCGCCATCGAGCGCGATCATCTGTCCTGTGATCGAGCCGTTTTCCGCGAGATAGCGGATCGTCGCGCCGATTTCCGTCAGCGCCGCCCCATGCCGAAGGGGCACCGCCTCCTGCTGCCGGGCGAAATCATCCTCGCTTTGCCGGGCGCTCTTCAATGTCGGTCCCAGCCCGATTCCGTTGACGCGGATTTGCGGGGCCAGGGCCTGCGCCATTGTCCGCGTCGCGGTCCAAAGGGCCGATTTCGAAAGCGTGTAGGAGAAGAAATTTGGTGTTAGCCGCCACACGCGCTGGTCGATCATGTTGACGATGAGCCCTTTCTTTCCGGAGGGAAGGGCGGCCGCGAAGGCCTGCGCGAGGAAAGCAGGGGCTTTGACGTGGATGTCGAAATGCCGGTCCCACACATCCTCGCTCAATTCGCCCAACGCATCATGTTCGAAGACGGAGGCGTTATTGACGAGAAGGTCGATCGGACCGGCGAGATCCGTCGCCTGGGCGATCAGGCCGGTCATCCCCTCCGCCTTGCACAAATCGGCCTGCACCGCATAGGCGTCAGCCCCGGCGGCGCGCAGCGAATCCGCAAGCGCCTCCGCTTCGGCGAAGGAACTGTTCGCGTGGATTGCGACCGCATAGCCGTTCGCCGCGAGATCCTCGACGATAGTGCGTCCGATCCGTTTCGCTCCGCCCGTCACGAGCGCGGTTCCCTTAGCCTGCACCTGTAATCTCCGCTCTCAGAACACCATCACGATATAGGTGAGATAGGCCACGCTCATGATGGCGCCCAGTGTCCGACCTGTCGTGATCCGCCCAAAACAGATCACGGCGAGGGCCACGGAGGTGGCGAGCATGATCCACATGTCGCGTTCGATCATGATGTGCGAGACGGGTACCGGAATGATCAGGCCCGTGATCCCCATGATGGCGCCGATATTGAATATGTTGGAGCCGATGATGTTGCCGAGCGCGACGTCGACTTCCTTGCGCCATGCCGCCGCCATGGTGGTCGCGAGTTCCGGCAGCGATGTACCGATCGCGACGATCGTCAGTCCGATAGCTGCCTGCGACACGCCGAATGTTTCCGCAAGGTTGGACGCGCCGGCGACTGTCAGTTGTGCGGCGATCGGCAGGCCGATCAGGCCGCCGGCAAGGTAGAGCGCGATCCTGCCGGTCGCGTGGGGCAGTTCGCCGAGTTCCTCGTGATAATCGTCGGGTTGCTCGTCCTCGACATGGGCGCGGGCTCTCAACACTTGCGCGAGAATGAAAAGCAAAAGCCCGGCAAACAGCCCGGCCGCCTCCAACCGGTCGAGCCTGTCGTCGCTGATCATCCACATGAACGCGACAGTGAAGACCAGCATGACCGCGACATTGCGGGCCAATCCGTGCTGTTTGGCGTGAATGGCTGCGATGATCGCCGGGATACCCATGACCAGCAGCACGTTCGCGATGTTCGAACCGACCACGTTGCCGACTGCGATATCGGGCGCGCCGGACAGGGCGGATTGCAGCGAAACGACGAGTTCCGGTGCCGACGTCCCGAAGGCGACGACCGTGAGACCGATGATCAGCGAAGGGATTCCCAGGCTTTCGGCCAGGCCCGCCGCACCTTTTACGAGGTAGTCGCCGGCAAATACGAGGAGAACCAGGCCGGCGGCGAGCATGATGAAGTCAAGAAGCATGGAGGTCCGTCTGAAAACAGCGTGTTTCGTCTATATAGGCATGGATTTCAGGAAGGAAGGGAGCGCCGCGGTGTTGCGCGTCGAACACACTCCCGAACTGTCATTTTTCGGCCACTGAATCTCCTCAATCCAGCAACGCAATCGCCGCAATCGGGAACGAAATCTTCGGCAGGGAGTTTGGGGCACGAAGCGTCCGAAACACAAAAGCATCGGGCGCGATACAGACGACCTTCAAGGAGAGTGACATGCGTATGTTTGCAAAATTGGCCGGAGGAATCGCCATCGTGGCGCTCGCCGGCAACGCCGCCCTGGCCGCGGATGCCGTCGAGGCGCCGCCAGAGCCGCCGATGGCCGCCCCGATCAATATCGTTCCGGCCGATACATGGTCTGGAGTCTATGTTGGTGCCTTCGGCGGTTACGACTGGGCACGGTTCGACGCCGATACGGGCGATATCGACGCCGACGGCTGGAATGGTGGCGCCTTTGCCGGCGTGAACTTCCAGAACGGTGCCTTCGTCTACGGTGCGGAAGGTGACGTCGGCTATTCCGGCGCAACCGGCTCGGACGGCACCGATGACGTTGACCGTGGTGTGTTCGGTTCGGTGCGTGGCCGCCTTGGCTACGCTGTTGATCCGTTCATGGTTTACGGTACCGCCGGTCTCGCTATCGCCAACAACGAAATGGACGACGGGGTGGGAAGCGACACCAACACCCATCTCGGCTGGACCGTGGGCGCTGGCGCCGAGGCCCTGCTGACCGACAACGTCTTCAGCCGTCTCGAATACCGTTATTCGGACTACGGCGCGAAGGATTACGATCTCGGTGGCTCGACGGTCTCGTCCGGCTTCAGCGAGCACAGCGTGAAAGCCGGTATCGGCCTGAAGTTCTAACCCGGACGCAATCCGGCAACACGGGCCCGTGCGGAGCGATCCGCACGGGCTTTTCTTTTTTATCCGTGCGACTTTAGCGTCTCGTATTCCGGAAACTGCTTCGCGAACCGGTCCTCGAAGCGCTTCAGCTTCGGCCGGCCGCGACGCCAGTTGAGGTCGGGGAACCGCAGGTCGAGATATCCGAGCATTGCCGCAACGGCGAATTGCCCTCCGGTCAGCTTGCTTGTCACCCGCGGTGCGTTGTCATTGAGCCAGTCGAGGCCGCGCGTCACCTTGCGCGCCTGCAGATCGAGCCACGGCTGGTGCACTTTCTCTTCCGGCCGGAAGCGCTTCTCGTAGACCTGCGCAAGGAGGCAATCGCACAGCCCGTCGCCAAGCGCCTCCATCCGTTCGGCCTCCATCCGCTTTGCCGCATTGCGCGGAAACAGCCTGCGGCCGCTCATGCGATCGAGTTCCTGCATGATCGCGCGGCTGTCGAACAGCGCCGAGCCGTCGTCGAGAATCAGGGTCGGGATCTTGCCGAGCGGATTGTTCTCGACCAGCAGGGCCGGTTCGTCATTCGTGTTCACGGTCTCCGGCTCGATCCCGAGGTCGAGCCACGCGGCCGCCATGCGGACCTTGGCGCTGTAGGGGGAGGCGGGCGAATAGAGCAGGCGTGGCATGGGTGATCTTCTTCCTTTGTCAGATGGCGGCAGACGCCGCCGGCACCCCGAAATGAACGGGCTTTGATTCCCTTATAGATGGAACGGAGCGTTCCGGAACACGTTTCCTCTGCAGTCGAAACGGTGGCGCGACGGTAGTCGCACGCAGCACCAGGAGAAGCAAAACATGAAACCGGACGATAACAGCGAATCGATTGCCGAGGAAAACCGCGAAGTTCGCCGCGAGAAATCTGATGATAACGGCAAGGGTGCCGCGGATCGCAAGAAACACTCTGGTGATTCGAGTGCCCCGATTGTCGAGGAAAACCGAGAAAACGGCGAGGAATAGGCCGGCAAAGCCCCGGATTGGCGCTGCTCAGCGAGCAGCCGGCATGACTGCGCCATCCCTGGAGCAGGCGTTCGCATCGACTTCCGGACAGGCGACGAACCCGGCGAGATCGCGCGACAGGCAGATGCGCACCTCGCGCAGATACCGCCGGTCGCAGGTCACGGCGATCGCGTCGCCCGGCATGCCGGGATTGGCGGAAACGAACGCATCCTCGACAGTATCGGGATCGACGGTTCGGATACTGTTGGCGGCGGCGAAGGAAGCCGGAATGGCGATCGCTTCGAACGCCATCCGCGTTGCCGCAAAGTAGTCGTCCTGCGACAGGCCCGAACAAGTGCCGTGTTCACGCCATTCGTGACGGATCAAGCCTGTCGAAGGCATGATGTCGAGCATCGAATCGGACAGTGCGCGCGATACGCTGAGCGACCGGTCGGTGGGGCACTCCGTCGGATAACCGGTCGTGAACTGCGGCCACAAACCATGCACGACAAATCCGAAGGGGTCGTCCGCTTCGCATTGCTGCCGGTTGGCACGGTCGCCGAAGGACGCGCAGTAGCTGGGCGACCATGACAGGGAGAGAACATAGAAATCGAAACCGGTGCCGAGGGGAACCTCGACCGTCTCGGCGGCCGATATCGGGCCTTCCGATCCCGCTTCCTCGCACCCGGCTAGGGCGACAGCCGCCGCGATGCGGATCAGCGAACGCATGAGATGGACAGGGATAGCTTAGCGCAGAACCCGGCAGTAACCGTCATAGACGTTCCAGCGGTCGAGGCCCGAAAGGCAGAACTCGACATTGTCGCCGAACGCGCCAGCGAAACCGGCGCCGAATTCCACCAGATACCAAAGCGTGCGGCTGTGGCCATCCGAGGTCGTAGCCGATGCGCGGCAATAGAGCTGGTCGACCGCGCGGGCGCGCTCGGAGCTCGGCACGTAGCGGTTTTCGCGGATTTGCGTGATCGACGAGATCGACAGGTCCGGCCAGTGGTGGACTTCACGCGCCTGGATGCGGAAGCGCCGCTCGATCGACTTCAGATAGGAATCCTTGGCGCATGCCGAGTCGGGCTGGGCCACGACATAGGAGCCACCCGGCGCGATCAGATCGGCAGCCAGCGCGGTCATCGGAGCTGTTGCGAACACTGCCGCGGCAAGGACGCCGCGAATGGCAGAAGAAATCCGGGTGGTCATTGCGAGGTCTCCTTGCGCAATCCGTTGCCGATCTGATTACCCCAATCGCCTTCGGCAGTCACCCCGCAACCTATGGCAGTGATGTCACAGTCGGAATGTGAAAAACGCTATTCGCCGGCGAGCCAATTGATGGCGTAACTTCCCGATCCCTTGCGGAATTCCAGCACGGAAGCCAGCCATGGCAAAATCGTGCGCAATTCCGATTCCAGTGCGTAGGGCGGATTGACGACGATCATGCCCGAGCCGTCGAAACGCACATCGGCGCCCGACGAACGGACCTCGAGTGAGGTATCGAGGATTCGCGGGATCTTCAGTGCCCTGAGTTCGTCGCGGAATTCCGAAATACCCTTGCGGTGCTTGACCGGATACCAGAGCAGGAACGTACCTGTCGCGAACCGCTTGTGGCCGTCTTTCAACGCCGTGAGGATGTTGAAGAACTCGTGATAGACCTCGAAAGGCGGATCGACGAGCACGATGCCCCGGCGTTCCTTCGGCGGCAGGTGGGACTTGATGCCGAGCCAGCCGTCCAGCTTTGTGACACGTGCCTGGAAGTCGCCCTCGAAATGAGAATGGAGGACCTCGAAGTCTTCCGGGTGCAATTCGAGTGCGGTCAGCCTGTCCTGGTTGCGGAACATCGCGCGCGCGATCATTGGCGACCCCGGATATTGCGTCAGCCCGCCTTCCGGATTGAATGAACCAACGGCGTCGAGATAGGGTGCGAGCAAATCGCGAACATCGGCCGGAGCGTTGTCCGCCGCATCCAGAACCTTGCCGATTCCCGTTTTCCATTCGCCCGTCTTCTGCGCCTGGTCGGACGACAGGTCGTAAAGACCGAGGCCGGCATGGGTGTCGAGCACGCGGAAGGCGGCTTCCTTGCGCTGCATGTAGGCGATGACGCGGGTCAGCACGATGTGCTTGAACACATCCGCGAAATTTCCGGCGTGAAATATGTGGCGATAATTCATGGCATCGCTCCTATCGCGCCACGCGCCATCAGGCTAGTCTTTCCGCCATGAATATCGCGCCCAAGATCGACACATTCCGCTCCACCTGTCCGCATGACTGCCCGTCCTGCTGCGCCCTCGAAGTCGAGGTCGCCGACGGCACGCGTATCGGCCGGGTGCGCGGCGCCAAGGACAATAGTTACACCGACGGCGTCATTTGCGCCAAGGTGGCGCGATACGCCGAGCGTATCCATCATCCGGACCGGCTTCTGCATCCGCTCATCCGCAGCGGCGCGAAGGGAGCGGGGGAATGGCGGCAGGCGTCCTGGGATGCGGCGCTCGACCTCGTGGCCGAACGCTTTCTCGCTGCAGAGGAGAAATTCGGTTCAGAGACCGTCTGGCCCTACTATTTCGCCGGGACCATGGGGCAGGTGCAGCGAGACGGCATTCATCGCCTGCGCCATGCCAAGCGCTATTCCAACCAGTTCGACACGATCTGCACGAATATGGCCTGGACGGGCTTCGTCATGGGAACCGGCAGGCTCGCCGGGCCCGACCCGCGCGAGATGGCGAAATCCGACTGCGTTGTCATCTGGGGCACCAATCCGGTCGCCACCCAGGTCAATGTGATGACCCACGCGATCAAGGCCCGCAAGGAACGCGGCGCTACCATCGTCGCCATCGACATCTACGCCAACGATACGATCGCACAGGCCGATATGGGCCTCGTCCTTCGGCCGGGAACGGATGCGGCGCTTGCCTGCGCGGTCATGCATGTAGCGTTTCGCGACGGATACGCCGACCGCGATTTCATGAGAAAATTCAGCGACAAGCCGGCGAAACTTGAATCACATCTGCAGACGCGCACACCGCAATGGGCTGCGGCGATCACCGGTCTTACCGTCGAGGACATCGAGGCCTTCGCCAAACTGGTCGGCACGACGAAACGGACCTTCTTCCGGCTCGGTTACGGCTTCACCCGCAATCGCAACGGCGCCGTCTCCATGCATGCGGCGGCCTGCGTGCCGACCGTGCTTGGTGCCTGGCAGTATGAAGGCGGCGGCGCATTTCACAACAACGGCGATATCTACCAGTTCGACAAGCGCGAACTGATCGGCGCTGCCCATGCGGATCCCGCCATTCGCTGGCTCGACCAGTCCAAGATCGGACGCGTGCTGACCGGTGACGCCGAAGCCCTTCATGGTGGCCCGCCGGTCACCGCCATGCTGGTCCAGAACACCAACCCGGCCAATGTCATGCCGGAACAGGCTCTGGTTCGGCAGGGGCTGATGCGTGACGATCTCTTCACGGTGGTCCATGAGCAGTTCATGACCGACACGGCGGAACTGGCCGATGTCGTGCTGCCGGCGACGATGTTCATGGAGCATGACGATATCTACAAGGGCGGCGGCCATCAGCATGTGATGCTTGGCCCGAAGCTGATCGACGGGCCTGGTGAAACCCGGCCAAATCACTTCGTCTTCGAGGAATTGGCCAAACGGCTCGGCGTCTCGCATATGGCCGGCTTCGGCAAGACGGAGCGTGAGCTGATCGATGCCGTCATCGCGCCCTGCGGCGAGACCTACGAGACACTGAGCGAAAAGGGCTGGATCGATGTCCAGCCGGATTTCGAGACCTCGCATTTCGTGAAAGGCTTCGGCTATTCCGATGGCAAATTCCGCTTTTCGCCAGACTGGATGACGGGTCCGTCGCCCACTCGGCCACCCGAGGCCCTCGGAGCTCAAGGCCCGGCTGGCCGGCTGCCGGCATTCCCCGATTACCTCGATCTCACCGAGGATCCGGACACCGAACACCCGTTCCGTCTCGCGACGTCGCCGGCGCGATCTTTCCTGAATTCCACCTTTCAGGAAACGCCCGGCTCGGTGAAGAAGGAACGCAGGCCGGAAGTCATGATCCATCCCGACGACGCGGCTTTATACGGTCTCCTGGACGGCCTGCCGGTCGCGCTCGGCAATACGCGCGGCGAGGTCCACCTGCATTTGAAGATCTCGGATCGCCCGGGGCGCGGCACCCTGATCGCCGAGGGCCTATGGCCCAACAAGGCGCATCTCAACGGCTGCGGCATCAACACGCTGACCGGCGCGGACAGTGTGGCGCCCTATGGCGGTGCGGCGGTGCACGATGCCAGAGTCTGGGTGAGGGCGCTTTAGGGCTTCACACCTTCTCGGCCTGCTCGACCGTAGCGCCTTCGGCAATCGTCCGCGGCGAACTGTTCAGCTTCTCGATCGCGAAGCCGGCGGCCGCCTTGTACTTCGCCATGAATTCCGCGCGCTCGTCGGACGGGATCACATCGTCGATATTGTCGAACTCGCCGCCGCAGCGTTCATCGACCATGTTGAGGAGGCCGAAAGGTCCCGCACCGCGATTGCGCAGGATGAGCTCCGAGACAGGCCCGCACAACTGTTCGTTATAGGCGGCAAGCGCTTCCGGGGTCACCCCGTGCTCCAGCAGGCAGGTGCCGAGAACCCGCGCATCGATGATCGCCTGGCTCGCACCGTTGGAGCCGGTTGGATACATGGCGTGCGCTGAATCCCCCATTAGCGCGACATTGCCGTCACGCCAGGTGGACACCGGGTCGCGGTCGATCATCGGATTCTCATAGGCGATATCGGCGCCCCTCAGCAGGGCGGGTACGTCCAGCCAGTCATAGGTCCAGCCCTCGAAATGCTGGATGAAATCGTCGATTTCCACCGGCTTGAACCAACCGGAATTCTTCCAGCCCTCGGAATTGTCCACCGTCACTTCGGCGATCCAGTTGATCGTGGCGAGCCCGGTTTCCGGGTTGGGATGCGAGATCGGATAGATCACCATGCGTTGCGTGTGCGTGCCGAGACCGACAAAAGACGACCCCGTGCGGATCGGTTTTGCTTGCGTCGTGCCGCGCCACATGATCGCGCCGCCCCAGTGGATCGGCGGCTGGTCGGGATGCATCTGCGCGCGCACCGCCGAGTGGATACCGTCCGCGCCGATCAGCAGCGTACCGGTCTCGCGCGATGTCGAGCCATCGGCATGATCGATGATCGCCGTCACGCTGCCATCGGCATTGTTTTCATATCCGGATACGCGACATCCCAGCCGAACGGCGTCCTTGCCTGCCCGGGCGACGAATGTGTCGTGCAGCATCACGTGAAAGAGGCCGCGATGCACGGCGTATTGCGGCCAGCTGTAGCCGGCAAGCAATCCGCGGGGCTCGGAATAGATGTCGTTCCCGTTCAGCCCGACCAGCGCCCATTCCCGTGCCGGCACGCCGACCTTGTCGAGATCGTCCGGCCCGATGCCGAGATCGTAGAGCTCGCGCACGGCGTTTGGCTGGATGTTGATCCCGACCCCGAGCGGACGCAGTTCACGCACCGATTCGAACACGACGCAGCGCACGCCGATCTGGTTGAGCGTCAACGCGGTCGCAAGGCCGCCAATACCGCCGCCGGCGATCATCACGAGGGGTTGGGGCATTCTCTGTTCCTCCGCAAAGCCCGGCGTTCATAGCAAGAAACCTCGCCAACGCAACGCTAACGGCTACGTAAGGGCGGCTTTGGGCGATTAGTCCTGGATTGAGCGGGCGATCTTTTCCAGCGCCAGCGGATAGATACGGTGCTCTTCGACAAGAACTTTCGCGGCAAGCGTATCCGCCGTGTCGTCCGGCAGGATCGGCACTTCGGCCTGACAGATCACGGGGCCTTCGTCCATTCCAGCCGTGACATGATGCACCGAGCAGCCATGCACGCTGTCGCCCGCCTCGATCGCACGCGCATGGGTGTCGAGCCCCTTGTGCTTCGGCAGCAGGGAAGGGTGGATATTGATGATACGACCGTCCCACGGCTCGAGAAATTCGCCGGTAAGCAGTCGCATGAAGCCGGCGAGGCAGACAATCTCGACGCCGAACTCCTCCAGCGCATCATGGATCGCCTGCTCATGCGCGTGTTTCGAGCCGTAGGATTTGCGTGAAATCGCCCGCGCCGGAATTCCTTCGCCGCGCGCGGTGCCCAGCCCGCCCGCATCCGGATTGTCGGATATCACGAGCACGATCTTGGCGGGGTAGTCCGGCGCTTTCGATGCGCGGATCAGCGCTTCCATGTTGGAGCCGCGGCCGGAGATCAGCACGGCGGTCTTTTTTCGCGTATCGGTCAAAGGTCGAGCGATCCGGTATAGGAAACGCGCGCGCCGTCTTGGCGTGTCATGACGCCGATGCGGGTCACGGTTTCGCCCTCGCGCTCCAGCACCTCGGCCACGGCCTCGCTGTGCTCCGGCGACACGACGGCGATCATCCCGACCCCGCAATTGAAGGTGCGCAGCATCTCGTCGCGCGCAACGCCGCCCTGCGCGGCGAGCCAGGCGAAGACATGCGGCACATGGATCGCGGAAAGGTCAATCTCTGCGGCCATGCCGTCGGGCAGCACGCGCGGAATGTTTTCCGGGAACCCGCCGCCAGTGATATGCGCCAGCGCCTTGATCGCGCCGGTTTCGCGAATGGCTGCCAGAACCGGCTTCACATAGATGCGCGTCGGGTCGAGAAGCGCTTCGCCGAGGGTACGTTCCTTGTCGAACGGCGCAGATGCCCCGTAGGAGAGGCCCGACATCTCGACGATACGCCGCACCAGCGAATAGCCGTTGGAATGGACACCGTCCGAGGCAAGCCCCAGGATCACGTCGCCCTCCGCGATATCGGCCGTCGGCAGGAGCGAGCCGCGTTCCGCCGCGCCGACGGCGAAGCCGGCGAGGTCGTAGTCGCCATCGCCATACATGCCGGGCATTTCCGCCGTCTCGCCGCCGAGCAGCGCGCAGCCCGCCTGCCTGCAGCCTTCGGCGATGCCGGAGACGATGTCAGACCCTTGCTTCACGTCGAGCTTGCCGGTGGCGAAATAGTCGAGGAAGAAAAGCGGCTCCGCACCTTGCACGATCAGGTCGTTGACGCACATTGCGACGAGGTCGATCCCGACCGTGTCGTGGATCTTCGCCTCGATGGCGACTTTCAGTTTGGTGCCGACGCCGTCATTGGCCGCAACCAGCACGGGGTCGGAAAAACCGGCCGCCTTCAGGTCGAACAATCCGCCGAACCCGCCGATCGTCCCGTCGGCGCCGGACCGGCGCGTCGATTTCACCAACGGCTTGATCGCCTCGACCAGCGCGTTGCCGGCATCGATGTCGACGCCCGCATCGGCGTAGGAGAGGCCGTTCTTGCCGTCCGTGTTTTGCGATGAGTCCGACATGGCCGCGCCCGTCCCGCACTAGGTTTCCTGCGCGCTCTATTGCACGGCACAGACGGTCTTTCCAGTGCCCGGCGGGAGCCTGCCACAGCAATTTCCCGAGCATTGTGAGAAAGGCTTTTGCGCAGGTCGCCGCGCATATCTATATGACAGAAAACAAGACGGGATATCGATGACCACGCGATTCTGGACAATACCAAACGCGATCTCAGTCGCGCGCATGGCGATGATACCCTTCATCGTCCAGGCCGTGCTGCAGGGCGCCTGGATGACGGCATTTGTCCTGTTCGCCATCGCCGGCATCTCCGACGGGGTCGACGGGCTCATCGCGCGTTTTTTCCATCAGGATTCGGCGCTTGGAGCCTATATCGACCCGCTTGCCGACAAGGCGTTGACCATCGGGGTCTTCGCGACTCTTGCCATTGTCGGCATCGTCCCGGTCTGGCTGCTGGTGCTCGTGGTCGCGCGCGATATCGCGATTCTGGCCGGTGCGGGCCTCATGGCGGCGCGCGGAAAGGCGGGCGCGATCCGGCCTCTGCCAATTTCCAAGATCAACACAGCGGTTCTTACCGCCATGGCAGGCTGGCTTCTGGCGGCAAACGCCTTTGAGTGGTCGATTCCGGCTGTGAATTATGGTCTGATCGCGCTTGTCGTCATCCTGATCGCGGTCTCGGCGGCGGCTTACAGTCGCCTTTTGATACGCAGTCTCGGCGGTCGGGAAGCGGCATACGCGGAACAGACGGACAGGCTCACGTGACCAAGCATCTTTCCACCGCCAATCTGAAACGCCAGGCCCTGTTCTGGCTCGGGGCGACCGTTGGTTTTATCCTCTTCGTCTATGTCTTCCGGTCGATCCTGTTGCCGTTCGTGGCCGGCATGGCGCTGGCCTATTTCATGGACCCGGTTGCCGATTTCCTGGAAAGGCGGGGCTTTTCGCGTCTTGCCGCGACGATCGTAATCCTGCTGGGTTTCGTCGTTCTGCTGGTGATCGCGCTCGCGGTGATCGTGCCGATCCTGGTGACGCAGGCCAATGGCCTGTTTTCCAATTTGCCGAGCTACATATCGAGTTTGCAGGGGCTGCTTTCGAAAGTCAGCCTCGAAACCGGCTGGCTGGCCAATTATGTCGGCATCAATTCGGAGGACCTCCAGAGCGGCTTCAATGAATTGCTCAAGCAGGGCGCCGGCTTCGTGACGACCGTGTTTCAGGGCATCTGGTCATCCGGCAAGGCGGTCATCGATGTCGCCGGCCTGCTGATCGTGACGCCGGTCGTTGCTTTCTACATGCTGCTCGACTGGGACCGGATGATCGCGAAAGTCGATGGCTGGGTGCCGCGCGATCATATCGACAGTGTCCGCCGCCTCGGTCGCGACATCAACAAGACGATCGCCGGCTTCGTGCGGGGGCAGGGCACGGTCTGCCTGATCCTCGGCCTGTTCTACGCAATCGGACTGACCATCACCGGCCTGAACTTCGGGCTTCTGATTGGCCTGTTCGCCGGGCTGATCAGCTTCATTCCCTATGTCGGGTCGCTCGTCGGCCTCGTTCTGTCCATCGGTGTCGCCCTCGTTCAGTTCTGGCCGGACTGGATCATGGTTGTCGCCGTCGCTGCCGTCTTCTTCGTCGGACAGGCGATCGAGGGCAACATCCTCCAGCCCAAGCTGGTTGGCGACAGCGTCGGCCTGCACCCCGTCTGGCTGATGTTTGCGCTGTTCGCCTTCGGCGCGCTGTTCGGCTTCACGGGGCTGTTGATCGCCGTTCCCGCAGCGGCCGCGATCGGCGTTCTGGTGCGTTTCGCACTGGAGAAATATCTGGACTCGGACCTCTATGTCGGCGATTCGGAACCCGCCGAGCGGGTGACGCCGGCCGATGAGTAATGCTGGGCCGCGATGAACGGCCAATGCCCGATGCAATGACGGACAAAGACGCCCAACTCCTTTTCGATCTCGGATTGTCCGGCTCGATGGCGCGCGACGACCTGCTCGTCACGCGCGCCAATCGCGCGGCGGTCTTGCTGGTCGAGGGCTGGCCGAACTGGCCCGGTCCGTTCGTTGTCGTCGCCGGTCCGCCCGGTTCGGGCAAGACGCATCTGGCGACGATCTGGCGCGAAATGGCGGGTGCTCATGAAGCCGATCCGGCATGTCTGACGTCGGCAGACCTCGACGCGGCGCAGGACGGCTTGCCGGTTCTGCTCGACGGTATCGAGCCGGAGACATTCGACGAGGACGCGCTGTTTCACCTGATGAACGCCGTGCGCGCCAATGGCGGCAGCCTGTTGATGACGTCGGCGCACTGGCCGGGTGCATGGCGCATCCGGACGCCGGATCTTCGGTCGCGAATTCAGGCTGCCACGACGGTCGAGATCGCCGAACCCGACGACGAACTGCTGACCGGGGTGATGACCAAGCTCTTCGCCGACCGGCAGATTGCGGTCGATCCGTCCGTGATCCGTTTTCTGGCCAGCCGCATCGAGCGATCCCTCGCCAGCGCGAGGCGTATCGTCGACCGGCTGGACAAGGCGTCATTGGCCCGCAAGGCGCGGATCACGCGGTCATTCGCCGCCGCTTTTGTCCGCGAGGACGATGTTAACCAGGGCGAGTTCGGATTCTAGGCGCTTCGGTCGCTTTGTTGTACGCTCCGCATGCTCGACTGTGTCACGGTTCCGTGGCATTTCGGGCGTAAGTGGCGCACCGAACTGCCACAACCGCACGAACCAGGACCCTTGGACGCAATATGACCGACACGCTTCACACGATCGGCACGCAGCTGCAGCCGGAAACGCCAGAGTCTGGCGAGCCGATCGCGACGAGGAATGATGCGTCCCGCTTCGTGAACCGCGAGTTTTCATGGCTGCAGTTCAACTGGCGCGTGCTCGACGAGGCCCGCAACGCCAACCAGCCGCTTCTGGAGCGTCTGCGCTTCCTGTCGATTTCGGCCGACAATCTGGACGAGTTCTTCATGGTGCGCGTCGCCGGTCTTGCCGGTCAGGTGCGCGAAGGCATCGTGGAGCGGTCTTCCGACGGCCTGACGCCGCAGGAACAACTCGAGGCGATTTTCGACGAGGCCGGCCGGCTGCAGACCGAACAGCAGATCGTTCTCGCCGAGCTTCAGGAGGAACTCGAGGCGCAGGGCATCGCCATCGTGCGCAGCGAGCAACTCGATAAGGACGATCTTGTCTGGCTGGAGGAGCATTTCCTCCAGACGATTTTCCCGGTGCTGACGCCGCTCTCGATCGATCCGGCGCACCCGTTCCCCTTCATTCCCAATCTCGGTTTCTCGATCGCGCTGGAACTGGTCAATCGCCAGAACCGGCAGCAGATGAACGCCCTGTTGCGCTTCCCGGTCGCGCTCGACCGCTTTGTATCCATTCCGACCGAGGGCTCGCGCTTTCGCTTCATAAGTCTGGAAGAGATCATCGGGCTGCATATCGCCACGCTCTATCCGGGCTACGAGGTCAAGGGGAAGGGCACTTTCCGCATCATTCGCGACAGCGATATCGAGGTCGAGGAAGAAGCCGAGGACCTCGTGCGCCTGTTCGAGACCGCGCTGAAGCGCCGCCGTCGGGGGCAGGTGATCCGCATTGAATTCGATCACGAGATGCCGCAAGGCCTGCGCGAATTCGTCGCCCATGAACTTGAGGTCCCGGAAACCCGCGTCAGCGTGCAGCCGGGTTTCCTCGCGCTGAACACGGTGTCGGAGATCGTCGGCGTCGATCGCGACGATCTCAAATTCGCACCCTATTCAGCCCGTTTTCCCGAGCGGATCCGCGATCACAATGGCGATTGCTTCGCGGCGATTCGCGAGAAGGACATCATCGTCCACCATCCCTACGAATCCTTCGATGTCGTGGTGCAGTTCCTGCGTCAGGCGGCGCAGGACCCGGCCGTGCTCGCGGTCAAGCAGACGCTCTACCGCACGTCAAAGGACAGCCCGATCATCCGAGCCCTCATCGATGCGGCGGAGGCCGGCAAGTCGGTCACCGCGCTGATCGAGCTGAAGGCGCGCTTCGACGAGGAAGCGAACATCCGCTGGGCACGCGATCTGGAGCGCGCGGGCGTTCAGGTCGTCTACGGCTTCTTCGAAATGAAGACCCACGCCAAGATGTCATTGGTCGTGCGCCGCGAGGATGGCAAGCTGCGCAACTATGTCCATCTGGGCACCGGCAACTACCACCCGATCACAGCCAAGATTTATACCGACCTGTCCTACTTCACCTGCGATCCGGTCATCGCCCGTGATGTCGCATATGTCTTCAACTTCATCACCGGCTATTCCGATCCGGGCTCTGACCTGAAGCTGGCGGTCTCGCCGCGTTTCATGCGCCAGCGCATTCTCAAGCACATCGCCGACGAGATCGAGCACGCCAAGGCCGGCCGGCCCGCCGAGATCTGGTTCAAGATGAACGCGCTGGTCGATGCGAAAATCATCGACGCGCTTTATGACGCAAGCGCGGCGGGCGTTCAGATCGACATGGTCGTGCGCGGCATTTGCTGCCTGCGCCCCCAGGTGCCGGGTCTTTCGGAAAACATCCGGGTCAAATCGATCGTCGGGCGCTTCCTCGAGCACAGCCGCATCTATTGTTTCGGCAATGGGCACGGCCTGCCGTCGGATGACGCGATCGTCTATATCGGTTCCGCCGACCTGATGCCGCGCAATCTGGACCGCCGCGTCGAAACGCTGGTTCCGCTGGAAAATCCGACAGTGCGCGAGCAGGTGCTCGGCCAGATCATGCTCGCCAACCTCCTCGACAACCAGCAGAGCTTCGAACTGCTGCCGGACGGCAATTCGCGCCGCATGATTCCGTCGAAGAACGAGCAATCCTTCGACGCCCAGCAGTATTTCATGACCAATCCGAGCCTGTCCGGCCGCGGAAAGTCGTTGAAATCTTCGGCGCCTCGTTTGATCGCGCATAAAAAGCGGGCAGAAAAGAACTCGACCTGAGACCCGCGATTCGGTTGTGGACCTGAATTTTGATTGAAACCGAAGACGCCCAGGGACGCCTGCGTAACAGGCATCCGATCGCTGTCATCGACATCGGATCGAACTCGATTCGTCTGGTGATCTACGAGGGGCTCGTGCGCGCCCCCTCCGTCCTCTTCAACGAAAAGGTCCAGTGCGGCCTGGGTCGCGGTATCGCCGAGACCGGCAACATGGACCCGCGCGCGGTCACGGACGCGTTGGCGGCGTTGCGCCGGTTTCGCGCACTTGCCGACCAGGCGCGCGTGGAGCGGCTGATGATCCTTGCGACGGCGGCCGCGCGCGAGGCCGGCAACGGCGCGGCCTTCATCGAGGAGGCCGAAAGCATCCTCCGTCAGGAGATCACCGTCCTCAGCGGCCGCGAGGAGGCGCTCTATTCAGCCTACGGCATCCAGTCCGCTTTTCGTGACATCGACGGCATCATGGGCGACCTCGGCGGTGGCAGCCTCGAGGTCGTCGAGATGGAGGGCAAGCATATCGGAGACGGCATGACGATGCCCATCGGCGTGATCCGCCTCTCCGAGCGCGCCGCCGGCGACTACGAAAAGGCGGTGTTGATCGCGCGCGAAGACCTGAAAAAGGCGGCCTTCCTGAAAGAGGGAAGCGGGCGCAATTTCTACGCGATCGGCGGCACCTGGCGAAACCTCGCCAAGCTGCACATGGCCTCGAAGAAATACCCGCTATACGTGACGCATCATTACGAGATGGATGCGGCGAAGGCGACAGGCTTCCTCAAGAAGGTCGGCCGCAACAATGTCGAGAAGCTTCCGGGCATCGAAGACGTTTCGCGCTCCCGGCGCGCCTTGTTGCCCTATGGCGCCATCGTGCTCGCCGAACTGATCCGCGCCATGAAGCCGGCGAAGGTCATCTTCTCCTCGGCCGGCGTGCGCGAGGGCTATCTTTACAGCCTTCTCGACGAGCATCAGCGCAATCGCGATTCCCTTATCGAGGCGGCGGAGGAGTTGTCGATTCTGCGCTCGCGCTCGCCGCGCCATGCCCGCGAATTGGCGGACTGGACAGGAAAGGCGTTCAAGGCCTTCGGCATCGACGAGACCGAGGACGAGCGTCGCTACCGCGAGGCCGCATGCCGGCTGGCGGACATCTCCTGGCGCGCCCATCCCGACTACCGCGGCGATCAGGCGCTCAACGTGATCGCCCACGGATCCTTCACGCAGATCGACCATCCAGGCCGCGCCTATATCGCGCTCGCCAACTATTTCCGCCATGACGGGTTGAAATCGGGCACGCTGGCGCCGGAAATCCGCTTGATCACCAGTGATCGGATCTGGGAGCGCAGCCGCTATCTCGGCGCGTTCTTCCGCGTCGCCTACCTGTTTACGGCGGCGATGCCCGGGGTCATTGGCGATGTCACCTGGCGCGAGAAGCCGGACGGCTCCATGGAACTCGTCCTGCCACGCCGTTTGGCGGAACTGCACGGCGCACGGCCGCTCGGGCGCGTCAACCAGCTCGCCAAGACGATCGGCCGGGAGATATCGCTCGTCGTCGACGTTTGACGCCGGTCAGCCGACGTCGAGAATGGAAAGCTTGCGTTCCTGGAAGCAGATGGCCAGTTCGCCGCGCACCGTACGCAGCGCCTTGTCGCCGAACACTTCCCGTCGCCAACCCTTCAGCGCCCCGACATCGGCATCCTCGCCATGAATGGCGATCTTCTCCAGATCGTCGGTGGTGGCGATGATCTTCTGGGCGACGCCTTGTTCCTCCGCGGTGAGCTTCAGGACCACGCGCAGGAGATCGACAGCGGCGCTCGTGCCTTCGGGTGACGCCGGCGGACGCGGGATAGGCGGCAGGTCCTGCTTGTCCATCGCCAGCGCGTCCATCACGGCCTCGATCAGCGGTGCGGCGAGGGAAGAGCGCTCTATGCCCTTGTTGAGTGATCGCAGCCTTGCCAGCGCCTCGGGCGACTGCGGCTGCTGCTGCGCGATCTCGTAGACGGCGTCGTCCTTGAGTACGCGTCGACGCGGCTGGTTGCGGTTGCGCGCCTCGGTCTCGCGCCAGGCGGCGACATTCTTGAGGATCTGCAGTTCGACCGGCTTGCGCACGCGCAGCTTGAGACGCTGCCAGGCGTCCTCCGGCTGCAGGTCGTAGGTCTCCGGCGCGGTCAGCACGCCCATCTCCTCGGCGACCCAGTGCTCGCGGTTTTCCGTCTTCAACTGCTCCGAAAGATGCTCGTAGACGTCCCGCAGATGCGTCACATCGGCCAGCGCGTAGGAAAGCTGCCGCTCGCTCAGCGGCCTCTGCCGCCAATCGGTGAAGCGTGAGGACTTGTCGATATGCGCGCCGCTGATGCGCTTGACGAGCTGGTCATAGGCGATCGCGTCGCCGAATCCGCAAACCATCGCGGCAACCTGCGTATCGAAGATCGGCTCCGGCACCGCTCCGGCGAGATTGAAGAATATCTCGATATCCTGGCGCGCGGCATGGAACACCTTCAGCACGTTGCGGTCGGCCATCAGGGCAAACAGCGGCGCGAGGTCTATCCCCTTGGCGAGCGGGTCGATCAGAACGGCTTCGTCGGCGCTCGCCACCTGGACCAGGCAAAGCACCGGCCAGAACGTGGTTTCGCGGATGAATTCCGTATCGACGGTGATATAGGGGTGATCGGCGAGGCGCGCGCAGGTTGCGGCGAGTTCTTCCGTTGTTTCTATGGTCTTCATGGCCACGGTCTTTAGCTCCGACGCCCTTGTTTGTCGATTGCTTGTTCAGCTCTGCCGCTTGCCTTGACAAATTGTGCCGCCCATGCGCTTTTCCGCGCGATTTCCCGCACACCAGGAACTTCGGCGCGCAACCGCGTCGAGCTGACAAAGGCAGAATTCAATGCATCGTTATCGTAGCCATACGTGTGGAGCCCTCCGCAAGGCCGACGCCGGGTCGACCGTGCGCATTTCCGGCTGGGTCCATCGCGTGCGCGACCACGGCGGCGTCCTCTTCATCGACCTGCGCGACCACTACGGCGTGACGCAGGTTGTCGCCGATCCGGATTCCTCCTGCTTCTCCACGGCCGAGAAAGTTCGTGGCGAGTGGGTCATCCGCGTCGATGGCGAGGTCAAGCCGCGGACCGACGAGACGGTGAACCCGAACCTCCCGACCGGCGCGATCGAGATCTTCGCCCGCGAGATGGAAATCCTATCGGAAGCAGCCGAATTGCCGCTGCCCGTGTTCGGCGAGCCGGACTATCCGGAAGACATTCGCCTGAAATATCGCTTTCTCGATCTGCGCCGCGAGACGCTGCACAAGAACCTCGTCACCCGCACGAAGGTGATTTCGTCCATGCGCAACCGCATGAACGAGGCCGGCTTCACCGAGTTCCAGACGCCGATCCTTACCGCGTCCTCGCCGGAAGGCGCGCGCGACTTCCTCGTGCCGTCGCGTATCCATCCGGGCGAATTCTACGCGCTGCCGCAGGCGCCGCAGCAATACAAGCAGTTGCTGATGGTCTCCGGTTTCGACCGCTACTTCCAGATCGCGCCCTGCTTCCGCGACGAAGACCCGCGCGCCGATCGCCTGCCGGGCGAATTCTACCAGCTCGACCTCGAAATGAGCTTCGTCGAGCAGGATGACGTGTTCGACGCGATGGAACCGGTCGTGCGCGGCGTCTTCGAGGAATTCGCCGAGGGCAAGCCGGTAACCGGCGAGTTTCCTCGCATTCCCTATGACGAGGCGATCCTGAAATACGGCACCGACAAACCGGACCTGCGCAACCCGATCGTCATGGAAGACGTCTCGGAGCATTTCCGCGGCTCCGGCTTCAAGGTCTTCGCCAACATCCTCGCCAACGATCCGCGCGGCGCGGTCTGGGCCGTTCCCGCGCCGACGGGCGGTTCGCGCGCATTCTGCGACCGGATGAACTCCTGGGCGCAGGGGCAGGGCCAGCCGGGCCTCGGCTACATCTTCTGGCGTGAGGAGAACGGCAAGGTCGAGGGCGCGGGTCCGATCGCCAAGAACATCGGCGAGGAACGCACCGAGGCGATCCGCCTGCAGCTTGGCCTGAAGCCGGGCGATGCCTGCTTCTTCGCGGCGGGCGATCCGAAGAAATTCGCCGGTTTTGCCGGCGATGCGCGCACCCGCGCCGGTGAGGAACTCGATCTCATCGACCGCGACCGCTTCGAACTCGCCTGGATCGTCGACTTCCCGTTCTACGAGTGGGACGAAGAGGAAAAGAAGGTCGATTTCGGCCACAACCCCTTCACCATGCCGCGCGGCGGCCTCGGCGCTCTGGAAAACGAGGACCCGCTCAACATCAAGGCGTGGCAGTACGACCTCGTCTGCAACGGCTTCGAGATTGCGTCCGGCGGCATCCGAAATCACCTGCCGGAGGTGATGGTCAAGGCGTTCGGCATCGTCGGGCTCGACGCCCAGACGGTCGAGGAGCGCTTCGGCGGCCTGTTCCGCGCCTTCCATTACGGCGCGCCGCCGCATGGCGGCATGGCGGCCGGCGTGGACCGCATCGTCATGCTGCTGGTCGGCGCGAAGAACCTGCGCGAGGTCACGCTGTTTCCGATGAACCAGCAGGCCGAAGACCTTCTGATGGGCGCGCCCGCACCGGCGTCGCCGGCACAGATGCGCGAATTGCATCTGCGCGCGGTTCCGCCCGTCAAGGATTGAGCGGCAGGCTCCTAAACGAAAGAGGAGGCGGCTGAGCGATGACGATCCGCCTCCTTGTCACCGGCTTCACGCCCTTTCCGGGCGCGCCGGAAAATCCGACCGAGCATCTGATCCGCGCTTTCGAGGCCGAGCCGCCACTGGCGGGTCGGCCGGTCGAGTGCCGTTTCGCGGTTCTGCCAGTCGATTACGGCCGTGCAATTCCCGCACTCGAAGAAGCCGGCAATGGCTTCCGTCCTGACATTGCGATCCATTTCGGCCTCGCGAGGCAAACCGAAGGTTTTCGGCTGGAGCGCCTGGCGCGCAACGCGATTGCATCGTCGCAACCGGACAATGCCGGCACGCGTCCCGATCCATCGCCGATATTGCCCGGAGCCGACCATGTCGAATCGACATTGCCGCTCGCACGCATCGCACAGGCGCTCGAGGGGCAGGGGCATGTCGTCTCCTGGTCGGACGATGCCGGCGGCTATCTCTGCAACTATGTCTTCTATCATTCAGCCGCGGGGCTGTGCCGGACGGTGGACGCGCACATGAGCGGCTTCATCCATGTCGGCGAAGTGCTGCCGGAGAACTTCAGGTTTTTTCGCCAGGGTGCTGAATTGATTCTGGAAACCTGTGTCGAGGAACTGACGAACGGCTGAGCCCGGCGGAAGCGCCCGCCGGGCTTCGATTGCCGTTGGCTCTATTCGTTCGCCGAGACCGTGACGCCGAGAACGTCGATCACCGACTGCGGCGCCGTCATTGCTGCGGCCATGATCTGCGCCACGGGAACCGGGTTTGCCGGGCTCGCGGCGATCTTCAGCGTGCCGGGATTGTCGAGAAAGGCGCCGACGGCGGCCGAAACCTTGGCGGCGAATTCCGGATTCTTCAGCTGTGCCAGCGCGAAGGGCAGGGTGCCCTTGGCCTGTGCGATGATGTTCGCGCGGTTCGTGCCCTGCTGCTTGGCCACGAAATCGAGTGCGCGTCCGGTCACCGAATCGTCGACAAGTTCGATCGAGATATTTCCGATCTGCAACTGCTGCATCAGGCCGAGCATCGCGAGCCCGACCGCTTCGTCGCTCTGGTCCTTCATCTGTGCGTTCATCTCTTGCAGGGCTGCGACGAGTTCCGGCGTGTAGCCGCCGACCGCGACGTCCATGTTCAGCGTTGCGGCTTCGTCGATCACGATGGACTGGACCATAGAGGCCTCGCCGGTGGAGGTGTCCCACATTCCTTCGCCGGTGACCCGGCCCGTCAGTGTGCCGTAACCGAGTTCTGTCATCGCCGCGCGGGTCTTCGGATCGTCGATCTGGTTGAAGTCGACCGTGAAATCTTTCACGTCGACGTCGTATTCCATCGTGCCGCCCGGCTTGTATTCGCTCATGGTGGCGGTCATGCCGTCCAGCGTGAAGATCGGCGCACTGCCCTTGGCGACCGCGATCCCGCCGATCGTGACGCCCCTGTAAACGCCGGCCTTGGCGATCGGGTCGGTTTCTTCGGGCCCGGCCACGTAGTAGCCCTCGACCGTCGCGCCCTCGAAGGCGAGCGTGTAGCCGTCGTTCTCGCTGGTGAAGGCGGGCGCGGCGATCCGGCCGATCACATAGGCGCCGTTATCGGCTTCCGCGACATCCTCGAGCAGGATCATGTCGATCTTGAAGGCCTGTTCGCCGCTCGGTGCATTGACCGAGACACCGGAGAGCACGATGTCGTCTCCGCCGCGCAGTTCGACCGATTCCGCGGCAAGTTGCGCGCCCTGCAGGGCCATCTGCCGCTTCAGGCCGTCGAACACCGCATCGGCGTTGACATCGGCGAGAGCCTGCGGTGCGAGCGCGAACAATACGGTCGATGCGACCGACAACGAGGCGAGAGTGCGATAAACGGTCATGAAAATCCTCTTTCAAAATAACAAGCGGAGCTTTTCTACGCTGTCGTTGGGGGCCTTAGTGTGACAAACAGCACATTGAGCGAAATATGGGACGCCGCCGCAATCACGGCCAGCCCGTAAACAGGAATCGGTTGTCATGAATCTTCCCGAGATTGTTCCCTCCCGCAAGCTTTCGGCGGTCGTGGAAGGTCTTTTTGTCGCGAACGGAGACGATTTCGTCACCGCGCCGGTCGGCGAACTGGAACTCGCCTATGAGGGCATTCCGGGCGATTTTCATGCGGGCCTGACCCGAAAATCCGGCAGCCGCGAACCCTGGTACCCGCGCGGCACCGAGATGCGCAACGAGCGGCAATTGACGATCCTGTCGCGCGATGAACTGGCCGAGGCCGCCGCCGAGATGGAGATCGAGGCGATCGAACCGGAATGGATCGGCGGCAATATCACGCTTTCGGGCATCCCGATGCTTTCCATGCTGCCGGCGGCGACGCTGCTGTTCTTCGAGGGCGGCGTGACGCTCAAGGTCGATTTCCAGAACGGGCCCTGCAAGATCGCAGGCGCCTCGATCGCCCGCAACATCGGCCGGCCGGACGATGTCGGGCTCGCGCTCTCCTTTGTCCCGGCGGCCAAGCGCCGCCGTGGCTTGCTGGCTTGGGTTGAGAAACCCGGAACGATCGCCGTGGGAGAGAAGGTCCAGGCCCGTTTGCCCGAGCAGTGGATCTATTCCTGATCCTCGACCGGGTCGGGCAGTCCCGCCTCCGTTTCGCTTCCATCCAGTAACCGCGTTGCCTGCCAGCCGGTGAGAACCTCGTTGATCTCGTCGAGCACGAAATGGCGCGCCGCGTCGCGGTCGTAGCCGTCGTCCATCAGTTCGTCATAGTCGGTGTGGAGGTGGCGGATATGCGCGACCAGCGACAGCCAGACAGCGACCGGAACGGGCAGGGACCGCAGATGGCGCTGGTTGGACAGTTTCTTGACATCCTCGGCCTCGTTGAACGGGATCATCGGCACGAGCCGCCTGAGCGCCTTGGTGATTTCCGCCTGCCTTTTCGTTGTCATCGCATTATCGCCCGTGAGGACCTTGCAACTGGTCGAAAAATGACATAAACATATCTTTATATCTTTACGGAGAACCCATGAGCACGTCTGGTTTCCATCTCGATACGATCGTCGATGTCCTCAAGACAATAGCCGAGCCGACGCGGCTGCGTATCCTGAAATTGCTGTCGGAAGCCGACCTGACCGTCTCCGAACTGACGAAGATTCTCGGCCAGTCGCAGCCGCGCGTTTCGCGCCATCTCAAGCTGATGCTCGACGCGCGCCTCATCAGCCGGCAGCAGGAGGGGTCTTGGGCGCTGTTCAGGCTGAGCCGCGATGCGGCCGCCGATGTTCTGGTGCAGGAACTCCTCACTCGCATCGACGACGCCGACGTGACAATCCGCCGGGACGCCGAACGGCTGGAGGAGGTCAAGGTCAGTCGTCGCGAAAAGGCATCCAGCTATTTCTCCAAGAACGCCGCGAGCTGGGACGAAATCCGCTCCCATCACGTCGCCGACAAGCAGGTCGAAGAGGCCCTGGTTTCCCTGATCGGCGACAAGCCGGTCCGCTACATGCTCGATCTCGGCACAGGGACGGGGCGTCTGCTCGAACTGTTCTCCGATCTCTATCAATACGGCATCGGCATCGATTCAAACCGCGACATGCTCAATGTCGCACGCGCCAATCTCGACGCGGCCGGCGTGCGCAACGCCGAGGTTCGCCTCGGTGACGTCTACAATCTGCCGGTGGCGCACAACGGCTTCGACCTCGTCACCATCCATCAGGTCCTGCACTATCTCGACGATCCGGTGGCGGCGATACGTCAGGCGGCGAGGGCGCTGCGCCCTGGTGGCCGGCTGGTCATCGTCGATTTCGCCCCGCACGGGCTGGATTTCCTGCGCGACGACCATGCCCACCAGCGTCTCGGCTTCTCGGATACGGATATCGAGACCTGGTTCGGACAGGCCGAACTGGAAGTCGGGCCGTCGAAATCCCTGGCTGCCGGCAAGGTCGATCCCGAGAAACTGACCGTGAAGATCTGGGTCGCCCGCGACCCGCGCACGGAAATAGCCGACGAAAACGAGTCAACCCAATCGCCCCTGGAGTTTGTGGCATGAGGAATTCAGTCAAACGCGTTGCCGACGGTCACGGGACCGCTCCGGACATCAGAGTTTCCTTCGAGTTCTTTCCGCCGAAGAACGCGAAAATGGAGGAGACGCTCGCCGACACGATCAACCGTCTGAGCCCGCTCGATCCGGATTTCGTGTCCGTCACCTACGGGGCAGGCGGCTCGACGCGCGACACCAGCCGCAAGACGCTCGAAGCCGTCATTGCGACCGGCAGCACGCCCGCCGCGGCACACATTACCTGCGTCGACGCCACGCGTGACGAGGTCGATGCGGTGGTGCGCGACTTCGCTTCGCTGGGCATTCGCCGCTTCGTGGCGCTGCGGGGCGATCCGGCCGGCGGTGTCGGCACGCAGTACCGGCCGCATCCAGAGGGCTACCAGAACGCCGCGCATCTCGTCGCCGGCATCAAGGCCTTCGGCGATTTCGACATTTCTGTCGCCGCCTATCCGGAACGCCATCCCGAAAGCCCGGATTTTGCCACCGATCTCGACATGCTGAAGCGCAAGGTCGACAATGGCGCGACGCGCGCGATCACGCAGTTCTTCTTCGATAACGACACCTATGAGCGATATGTCGAGCGGGTGCGTCGTGCGGGCATCTACGTGCCGATCGTGCCGGGCATCGCGCCCATTCACAGCTTTGCCGCCGTGCGCAACTTCGCGTCCAAATGCGGGACGACCGTACCCGCATGGCTTGCAGACCGCTTCGACGGGCTCGAAAACGACCCGCACACCCATGCGCTCGTCGCCTCCGCGGTCGCGGCCGAACAGGTGTTCGACCTCGTCGACCGGGGCGTCAAGGATTTCCACTTCTACACGATGAACCGGCCGGACCTTGTTTTCGCCGTGTGCCGGTTGCTCGGCATTCGCGGCCACACCGACGCGCGCGAACTGCACGCTGCCTGATTACAGGCGGCCTGAGAGCCTTGTGTCAGCCCGGACTCGCCCCCTTGGGGCGGGTCCGGGCTTTCTGGTTTTCAGGGGACGGCTCTACTGCCGTGACAGAGCCCGCTCAGGGCAGGACTCCGAAGACAAGGGCGCCAAGAAATACGAACGCTGCGCAGACCATCATGAAGTTGATCGAACGTGTCAGTCCCATAGCAAGCCTCCTTGCTTAACAGCTCTGAATCTAGGGACATCATACGAAGGTACAAGCGGAAACGATGCTGCGCTGCGAAATCCGTTGACTCATTTTGCGAGCCATCGCCGCCAACTCCGCGCTGGAATTGCACTTTTGATCGCCAGTGAATAACCGAAAAAAATTCATCCACAGACGTATGGACAGCCCCGAATCGGGGATTGTGTCCGAAATCAGGCAGCGATTGCGCGCTCGATCCAGTGCGCGGCGCCAAGAAGCAGCCTGTCGCGTCCGAACCGCCCCACCGCCTGGACGCCGAGCGGCATGCCTGCCGCATCCGCAAGACCCGGAATGTTGACGCTGGGATTGCCGTTCAGTGTCCACACCTTGTTGAACAGCGCCGAGCCCGTCTGGCCCAGATCGCGCGGTGCGGCGCCGGGCGCCGAGGGAAGCAGCAGGATGTCGATATCGTCGAACAGCGCCGTGGCCGCCTTGCGCGAGTGCCGCGCCTCTCGCCGGGCCTCGTCATAGATTTCCGGCGTGAAGTCGCGGCCTTCCAGCAGCGCTTCCCGCAAGATCGGGCTCAAGGCGTCTTCATGGAACGCCAGTTCGTGGGTCATCGATGTCGCGCCCTCGAACCCCTGGACGATGGCATGGACGTCGCGCCCGCGCCGGATTTCGTCCGGTTCATCGATCTCGGTCACCCGCGCTCCTGCCTTCGCGGCGGCTTCGGCCGCCTGTTCCACGGCTGAACGCATATCGGGAGAGGCGTCTTCGTCGATGGAACTGCGATAGAGCCCGATTCGCGGCGCTTCGCCGATATCGGCGGCTGCCAGGTCGCGGCCCGACAGCAGCGCGGCGAAGGTCGCCACATCCTTCACGCTTGCCGCGAAGAACCCGGTCGTGTCCATCGTCCACGAAAACGTCTTCATCCCGACGGTCGGAAACAGCCGGAAACTCGGCTTGTAACCGGCGACGCCGCAAAACGAGGCGGGCCGGACCACCGATCCGCCGGTCTGGGTGCCGATGGCCGCCGGTATCATGCCCGCAGCGACTGCCGCTGCCGAACCGGAGGACGATCCGCCCGGCGTGTGCGCGGGATCGTGCGGATTGCGCGTGCGCGCCGGATTGAGAAACGCAAATTCCGTCGTCACGGTCTTCCCGGCCACATACGCGCCGCGCGCCCGCGCCATGGCGACGATCGCCGCGTCTGCGCGCGGCCGGAAACCGTCATAGATCGGCGAACCATAGCCGGTTGGCATATCGTGACTGTCGAAAATATCCTTCACGCCGACGGCGATGCCGGAAAGCGGTCCATCCTTGCCGGCAGACACATTCTCCGCCGGCAGGGCCTCGAATGCGCCGATCGAGCCATCCTTTTGCGCGATCAGCGCCCGGCTGCGCGCGACTGCATCCTGCGCCGTGTCGCGGCCTGCGGCGATGTCGTCGAGAATTTTCGTGACCGACAGCATGCTGCGCTCCCCCTTTGCGCATGAAACCGAACTCTGCTCTAACCACATCTCACGGCCCGGCGAAAGAAACGGAGAGTTCTTTTCATGCAACGGTTTTCGACGGCGCGTGACGCGGCCCTCAAGCTCAGGCCCGACGTGCCGGTCTATTGTTTTCGCCCGCATGTGTTGCGGGAGGATGCCCGCGCCTTCAAGGCGTCATTCCCTGGCACGACGGCCTATGCCGTCAAGACCAACGGCGAACCGTTGGTGATCCGCACGCTGGTGGAGGCCGGCATCGATGTCTTCGACGTCGCGTCTCCGGCCGAATTCGCGGCGGTCCGCGACATCGCGCCTGACGCCGAGCTTCTCTACATGCATCCGGTCAAGGCGCAGTCGGATATCCGCCTGGCTCTGGAGCACTACGGTATCCGCGTTCTCGTCGTCGATCACGAGGACGAGGTGGCGAAGATACTCCGGATCGCACGCGCGCTCGACATCGATCATACGACGATGACCGTCTTCGTTCGCCTCGCGACGAAGGGGCACGCCGCCTATGAACTGTCGAAAAAATTCGGCGCGGCCCCGGGCCATGCCGTCGAACTGCTGCAGCGCCTGCACGGTATCGGCTTCCGCACCGGCCTGTGCTTCCACGTCGGGAGCCAGGTGGAGGATCCGAAGACCTATGAGCGCGCGCTGTCATCCGCCGATTGGGTGCGAAACAGGGCGGGCGTTCCGCTTGCGGGTCTCGATGTCGGCGGTGGCTTTCCCGCCGCCTATCGCCACGATCCGAAAAGCAGGGCGCCCGCGCCACCGCCACTGGAAACGCTGATGGAGGATTTGCGCGCATCCATCGCCGAGTGGGAATTCGACGACATGCCCCTCGTTGCGGAGCCGGGACGCGTGATCGTCGCGCGCGCCTTCTCGCTGATCGTGCGCGTCCTGCTGCGAAAGGGCAGGCGGCTCTACATCAATGACGGAATCTGGGCGTCGCTGTCCGATTCGTGGACGGGCAAGATCACCTTGCCGGCGCGCTTCATCCCCGATCCGAACATCCGCCGCCGCAATGGCGATGCGTCGAAAATCGTGCCGTTCAAGGTCTGCGGCGCGACCTGCGATTCGGTCGATATCCTGACGCGCCCGTTTTACCTGCCCGAGACGGTGGACACGGGCGACTGGATCGAAATCGGCCATATCGGCGCCTATTCCATGGCGCTTCGTACCCGCTTCAACGGGTTTTATCCCGACACCTTCGTTGAAATCGACGAGCCGTTCGATGCGGGCGATGCGCCGGAAAGCTACGCCAGCCTCGAAACGATGGCGGACTGAAAGTGACCGCCGGGAAGGGGCAGTCGCTTGTCCTGCTCCTGATCGCTGTCTTTGGCGCGATGTCGCTCTGGTTCGTCTCGGCGGCGATCCTGCCCGGCATGATGGCCGAAACGCCGATTTCTCCGTTCAACCAGGCGGCTCTTTCGAGCGCCGTGCAACTCGGCTTTGTCGTCGGTGCGCTTGCATCCGCCATTCTGGGCCTTGCCGACCGCTATGATCCTCGCCGCGTCCTTGGTGTCGCGGCGGTTCTTGCCGGTCTCGCCAATCTGGCGCTGCTCGTCTCGACACCGGGCAGCCCGGCCGCCATTGCCGCGCGCGGCCTGACCGGCGCGCTTCTCGCCGGCGTTTATCCGGTCGGTATGAAGATCGCGGTCGGCTGGGGCGAGCGCGACAGGGGGTTCATCGTCGGCTCGTTTGTCGGCGCGCTGATCCTCGGGTCGGCCGCGCCGCACCTCTTCGCGCTGGCCGGCGGAACAGACTGGCGGCCGACGGTCGTGATCGCCTCGCTTGCCGCCATCCTCGGCGGTCTGCTGGCCCAACTGGTCGGCCTTGGCCCGCATCATGCCCAGGCGACCCGTTTCGATCCGCGCGCGGTTGTCACCGCCTGGACCAACCGCCGGGTGCGTCTCGCCTATGCCGGATACTTCGGTCACATGTGGGAGCTCTACGCGATGTGGGCCTGGGTGGCCGTGATCGCGGCGCTCTCTTACGGACGGCACATGCCGGAAGACCGCGCTGTCGCTTTCGCCGCCGTCACGGCCTTCATCTCCATTGCTTCCGGCGCGGTGACGAGCATGATCGCCGGCCGGCGCGCCGACCGTATCGGCAAGGCCAGTGTCGCGCTTGCCGCGATGGCTGTTAGCGGCATCTGCGCACTTCTCGCTGCGCTGACATTCGGCGGCCCGGTCTGGCTCACTTTCATCGTCATCGTGATGTGGGGCGCATCGATCAGTCCCGATTCCGCCCAGTTTTCCGCGCTTGTCGCCGACAACGCACCGCCGCACCAGGCTGGCAGCCTGATGACGCTGCAAACTGCGCTCGGTTTCGCCCTGACCTTCGTCACCGTCCAGGCGACGCCGGTGCTCGCGGAAATTTGGGGCTGGCCCGCCCTGATGGTGCTGATGGCGCTCGGACCGGCCTTCGGCATCTACGCGATGGCCCGCCTGCGCGCGCTCGCCTGACGATCGGCGGGAGATATCCCGGTCGCTTCAACTTGTCCCATTGAACGCCGTCTGGATGCACTTAGACTTCATGCCAGCAACACGGGAATGCTCCCATGCCGAAACTTGTACGGTTCGTCCTGATCAACAGCATTATCGGCATCGTCATCGGCTGGCTGATCGCCGCCGCGATGGTGCATTTCAATGTCGGCCATCTGGGCGAACTGATCGGCCACACCGATCACAAGATCGCGGCCATCGCACTGCTTGGCCTCACCTTCGGCATCACCTTCGGCTTCGCCTATCTGGCGACCGCCGTCATGCTGATCCCGACCAGCAAGGACGATTTCGACAAGCTTTGACGCCGGTTAGAGCGCGTTGAGCAGCTTTACCGTCGGCCAGGCGTCGGCGGGCATGCCAAGACGGCGCTGTTCCTCGCGCACCGCATCGCGCGTTCCTGCGCCCAGAATGCCGTCGATCTCGCCGACATCGAAGCCGTCCGCGGTGAGCCCGCGTTGCAATGCCTTCATCTGCGTCTGGTTGAGGCCCGGCTCCGGATTGCCCTCGTCGAAGATCGGCGCACCGCCGAGCCGCGTCGCGAAATAGGCGGCGGTCAGGACATAGGTCAGCGACTGGTTCCACTCCAGGAACACCTTGAAATTCGGATAGGCGATGAAAGCCGGTCCCTTGCGCCCCATCGGGATGAGAAGATGCGACTCGGAGCTGTCGGGAAGCGATCCGCTGCGGGGTGTCACGCCGCGCGCTTTCCATTCGGAGACGGGCAGCGACTCGTGCAGTCCGGTGTCGTACCACTCCATTTCGGCGGGCACCTTCACTTCGATCAGCCACGGTTCGTTCGCGCGCCAACCCAGCGATTGCAGGAAATTCGCCGCCGTCATGATCGCGTCCGGCGAGGATGTCTTGAGCTTGATCTGGCCGTCGCCGTCGCCGTCGCGACCCTTGGTCATGTAGTCGTCCGGCAGCACCTGGACCTGACCGATTTCGCCGGCCCATGCGCCGGTGATGTCGCGCGGCACGACGCCGAGATCGATCAGCCGGGCAAGCGAGATCAATTGCGGCCGGAACAGTTCCGGCCGGCGGCAGTCATGCGCCAGCGTGGCGATCGAGTTCAGCGTGTTGAAATCGCCCTGATAGCCGCCGAAATCCGTTTCGAGACCCCAGAACGCCGTGATCACTTCCGGCGCGACACCGTATTCCGCGCGGGCTTTCTGGAATGTCGAGGCATATTGTTTCAGCTTCGAGCGGCCGACATCCATCCGGTTCTGGGAAATCAGCCGGCGTGCGAAGGTCGCGAAATCCAGGGTGAAGACGCCTTGTGCCCGGTCTCTCTTGAGGACCTCCGGGTCGATCCGTGCCGAGGAGAGGGCGCTCAGACCGGCATTGCCGACCCCCGCGGCCCGCGCTTCCGCGACCATCGCGTCGCGCCATGCGCTGAAATCGCCGCCGCAAGGTGCGTTTTGCGCGAACGCTGCTGCCGGTATTGCCGAAAGCGCAAGCCCGGCCAGAAGAATGCGTGCATGGTTTCTCATGGTCGGAAGGCTCCTCGCGGTGTCGGTAATAAGTGTCAGATTCGGTTGGCGGAAATCCAGCCCCGCCAATCGGAGGCGCTGCCGGAAAAGACATTGATATCGGTATTGCCGGATATGCCGGGCACGACGCCCGTCCCGGTATATTGCCAGAACGTCCAGTTGCGTCCGGGATAGGTCACGCGCGGATGCGCCTTGACCGTGCGCAGCCAGAAAGTCTCGTTGCGGAAATGGCCGGCAATGTTGCGCTCGTAGAAATCGGGCGTGGTGTAGATCATTGGCCGCTTGCCGTAATGGCGTTCGAGCCGGTCGAGGAATACGCGCATTTCCGAGCGCACTTGTGCGGGGGCGGGGCGCTTTCGGCACGTCGGCGACTGGTGGTTCCATTCCATGTCGAGAACGGGCGGAAGCATGCCCCGTTCCTTCGGAACATGACGAATGAACCAGTCCGCCTGTTCCTTTGCCGGGCGGCAGAAATAGTAGAAATGGTATGCGCCGCGCGGCACGCCCGCGGCCCGGGCTTCGCGCCAGTAGTGGTGGAAGCGGTCGTCCACGCGGTCGCCGCCTTCCGTTGCCTTGATGAAAGCAAAGGCGACGCCCGATTTCTTCGCCGCGCGCCAGTTGATCTCGCCCTGATATTTAGACACGTCTATGCCGTGGATTGCGTAGCGGTGCGGCGCTCCGCCCTCGAATGTCTCGACCGGATCATTGTCGGCGAAACGCTGCGCGGCCAGCGGTAGCACGGAGTCCGTGAAGTCGTAGGAAATCTGCGAGCAGCCCGACAGCGCCAGCGCGGCGGCGATCATGATTGTGCGACCGAAGTGCGAAAGCACCGATTCGTCCCCTTACTGCCCCACGCAATTGTAACGCGGCGTAACCGCATCGTCATCGCCTGAACACGCGAAAATTGTGTCCGCAGCGTGGCCTGCCGCGACGTCACCATGCGGTCGGCGCCAGAAATGGTTGACGCGGGCCATCCGGCGCGACTAGCTCCATTCAACGATAAGAAAAGGGCAGGGTAGGCCATGCGGGTCGTCAAGGGGATCGTCGGAATCGTCGCGGCAATCATCGTCTTAGCCATGGGTTGGCTTTTCGTCGCGCCGCCGGAACTGATCCGGGTCGGCTCGGGATATTCGGCCAAGATCGTCTGTTCCAATGCATTCCTGACTGAACGCGATCCGCAGGAAGTTCTGGAAACCGACGTCCAGGCGCCGGGCCATCCGCTTCTGCGCATCATGCGGGTCTCTGTCGATCGCGCCACCGGCGTTGTCCGCGCCGGCCTCTTTGGCATGTTCGGAAAGGGCACGGCGCTCTACCGCGAAGGGCTGGGCTGCGCCGCCATACCTGATGGCAATGTCGAGGCAGCTCGCGCGCGGCCGGCGCCGCTGCCGCCCGAGGCCGACGAGCCGGGCGAGGGGCTTTGGCCGGAAGGAGCGGAAGTCACGCCGCTCGAGGATGGAGAGCTTTACGCTGTCCTCAATGACGAGGCCCTGACCGGACCCGGCATGCGTGCGGTCGTGGTCGTGAAGGATGGCCGGATCATCGGCGAACGCTATGGCGAGGGGTTCGACGAGACGACGCGCCTTCTCGGCTGGTCGATGACCAAGACGGTGACGTCGGCGCTGATCGGCAGGCTGGTCCGCGACGGACGCCTGTCGCTCGACGAGGCCGGCTTGTTCGACAACTGGACGGATGACCGTTCGGAGATCACGCTCGCCGATCTTCTCGGCATGACGAGCGACCTGAGCTGGAACGAGGGCTATGGCGACGTCTCGGACGTGACCCGCATGCTCTACCTCGAGCCCGACATGGCCGCCTTCGCGGCCTCCATGCCGCTCAATACCCAAACGCCGGGCGGGATCGGCGAGGTGTTCGAATACTCGTCGGGAACGTCGGTGATGTTGTCGCGGCTGTGGCAGAATGCATTTGAGGACGAGACCGAGGCGCTGGCCTATCCGCGCGCTGCCCTGTTCGACCCGCTCGGCATGACTTCGGCTGTCCTGGAAACCGACGAGCACGGCACTTTCGTCGGCTCGTCCTATCTCTATGCGACGGCGCGCGACTGGGCGCGTATCGGCCAGTTCCTGTTGCAGCGCGGTGTCTGGAACGGCCGTTCCCTACTGCCGATCGGCTATGTCGACTGGATGGTCGAGCCGCATCCGGCATCCGGCGGAGAATATGGCCGCGGCCATGTCTGGCGCCGTGCCTCGAATGCCTGGCTGCCGGGCGAGAACCCGGAACTGCCCGCGGATGCCTTCTTCCTGTCAGGCCATGACGGCCAGTCGGTTTCGGTGGTCCCGTCGGAAAATCTCGTCGTGGTGCGCATGGGGCTGACGCCCACCGCGCTCGGCTACAAGCCGGCCTTCCTTGTCGAAGCGCTGATAGAGACGCTCGGCAGGCCGCAATAGCGGTTACTTGGAGCGCAAGCCCGTCTCGACGAGCATGCCGCGCGATTTGGCGACGTAGTAGTAGCCGGCGGAATACAGATAGACGGCCCGGTCCTCGCTGCCGTCTGCGAGCATCCATGCGCCGCGCAGATACTTCACACCGTATTTAAGGTTGGTCTCGGCATCGTAGAGCCCCGCCGCATCGCCGCGATATCCCATCGTGCGCGCGGTCTGCGGCTTGATCTGCATGAGCCCGTAATGGCCGCCGTTCTGGGCGTTCGGATTGTAGGTGCTTTCGCGTTTGACCACCCGGTGCACAAGCCTTTCCGGCACGCCATATTCCGAAGAATAGCGCGAGATCATGCGATCGATCGCCATGCGGGATTTTGACGCCTTCGGCTTGTCCGGTGAGGCATAGGCCATTTCGACCACTGTCTCGGCCTCGCGCGCTTCTTCCTCGCTCAGCGATAGGCCGGCGGCAACCGCCGGCGCGACCGACAATGTCTCGACGACACTGTTTGCCGTGCAGCCCGCGAGGCTCGTCATGCAGAGCGCCGCGGCGATGGCGGGCAGGGGATTGGTGATCGGCATACGCTGAACCCTGAAATGTCCGAAATGTCAGCCTGTACGGCTTTTCTGGCTCTTTCAGGGCAATATGGGCGGAATCAGGGCAGGCGGTCCGAATAACACATTTGGAAACACAACACGGCGGAGTTGGGCATCGTCATGCCTCCACGAAGCGGATTGACCTCAGGCGACTGCGCTAGGTGTCTTTCATCGAGACCAGCCGCGAGAAGGGCCGTCCGTAAAGCGGGTCGACATCCGGCGGCGCGACGTCGCGGATGGTGGCCAGAACGCGGTCGTCGTAACCCTCGTTGGCGCGGATGGTGGAGAAGTTGTCCTGGCCGGGCGGGTAGCCGCCGCACACGGTAAAGCCGTCGCGTTTCTCGATCTGCTTGTGGCCGTAGCCGGGCGGCAGGATGATAACGTCGCCTGCAGAGACTTCGACCTCCTGGCCCTGCGGACCGCCGAGCATCAGTGTCGCACTCCCCTTGGCGACGGCAAGGACCTCGAAGGCGTCCGGGTGAAAATGGTGGTAGTCGAAAACCTGCCACGTCCATGCCCCGCCCCAGCCGTTTTCGGCATAGAGCGCATGAATCTCCGCCGGGTCGGTTTCGCCGGAAAGCACATCCGAAAGGATAAGCGCCGGGTAGCGCTCATTGTTGGGAACGTCATCGCCACGTTTCGCCGCAAGCCGATGGATTTCCACGCTGTCACAAGGTGCAAGGTTCAAGGTCGCGGACATTTTCGCCTCCTGAGTATGGAACGATGTGCCGCCGAGATTGTTCCCCGTCGAATGCATTCAAGCAGCGGATGCTTGAAAATGTCGAATGAACTTTGGGATATAGAACGCAGACTCTGGCTGGAAGGCGAGAATTTCTTTGCCGAACACATGACCGAGGATGCCGTGATGGTATTCCCCGAGCCGGTCGGTATCCTGCGGGGCGACGCCATTCTCCAGGGACTGAGAGGCACCCCGCGCTGGACCTCGGTCGATGCCGCCAATTTGGAAGCGGTCAAGCGCCGCGACCTCGCCGTGCTTGCCTATCGTGCGATCGGCAAGAGCGAGGGACGGGCGCCTTACGAGGCGCTGTGCATGTCGACCTACGAACGCCGCAAGGGCGACTGGCGTATCGCTGGCCATCAGCAGACGCCCGTCTGACCGCTATTCCGACAGATACCCGCCGGGTGTCGGAGTCGTGACGATCACGGCTTCGCCGGCTTTCACGCTGGTCTGGTCGCAATGTTTCAGCTTTTCCATCGTACCGTCGAGCCTGCGGATTTCGGTTCGCCCGCATTCGCCGTCGCCGCCGCCATCCAGCCCCTTTGGCGGAATGGTGCGGTGGTTCGAAAGGATTGCGCATTCCATGTCTTCCTGGAAGCGCAGCACACGCCGCGTGCCGTCCCCGCCGGAGAACTTACCCTTGCCGCCCGACCCTTCCCGGATGGAGAACTCTTCCACGACAATCGGATAGCGCATCTCGAGGATTTCCGGATCGGTCATTCGGGTGTTCGTCATATGCGTATGGACGCCCGACGCACCCCCGAAACCGCGCCCGGAGTTCATCTTGCCGGCCGGTGAGCCGGAACAGATCGTCTCGTAGTTCTGGTAGCGCGCATTGCCGTAGGTCAGGTTGTTCATCGTGCCTTGCGCGTTTGCCAGCGCGTCGAGTGCGTAGAGCAGGCAATTCGTGACATGCTGGCTCGTCTCGGTGTTTCCCGCAACGACAGCCGCAGGATAGCTCGGCTTGAGCATGCACCCGTCCGGAATGACGATGTTGATCGGCCTCAGGCAGCCCGCGTTCATCGGGATATTGCCTTCCACCATCAGTCGGAAGACATACAGCACGGCGGCGCGCGTCACCGGCTCCGGCGCGTTGAAATTGTTGTCCGTCATCGGCGACGTGCCGGTGAAGTCGACGGTCGCCTCGCGTTTCTCCTTGTCGACGGTGATCTTCACCTTGATCGTCTGGCCGTTGTCGGTCGGGTACTCGGCCTCGCAATCCGCCAGAGCGTCGATCACCCGCCGCACGCTTTCCTCGGCATTGTCCTGCACGTGGTTCATATAGGCCTGCACGACCGGCAGCGTGAAATGGCCGACCATCTTCCTCAGTTCGGCCACGCCCTTTTCGTTCGCGGCGATCTGGGCGCGCATGTCGGCGAGGTTCTGCTCGGGATTGCGCGCCGGCCACGGGTGATCGGTCAGCAGCTCGATGAATGCATCGCCGCGCAGCCTGCCATCCTCGACCAGCTTGAAATTGTCGATCAGCACGCCTTCCTCGTCCACATGCGTCGCGCGCGGCGTTGCCGACCCCGGCGCCATGCCGCCGACATCCGCGTGGTGGCCGCGCGAGGCGACGAAGAACAGGATTTCCTCGCCAGCCTCGTCGAACACAGGCGTCACGACCGTGATGTCGGGCAGGTGCGTGCCGCCATTGTAAGGCGCGTTGAGCGCGTAGACGTCGCCCGGTTTCATGTTCGGGTTCTGGCGGATGATCGATTCCACCGAGCGATCCATCGAGCCCAGATGCACCGGCATGTGCGGCGCGTTGGCGACAAGCGCGCCCGTCGCGCCGAAGACCGCGCAGGAGAAGTCCAGCCGCTCCTTGATGTTCACAGATGAGGCGGTGTTCTGCAGCGTTACGCCCATCTGCTCGGCGATCGACATGAAGAGGTTGTTGAACACCTCCAGCATGACCGGATCGGCATGGGTGCCGATCGGTGCGACGCGGTCCTTTTCGATGAAACGGGTCATCAGGATCTGGTTGTTCGCGGTGACATTCGCCTGCCAGCCGGGCTCGACGACAATGGTCTGGTTGTCCTCGATGATGATCGCAGGACCCTTCACCTTGTCGCCGGGCGTCAGCGGGGCAGGGGCGTCCGCCGTACGCAGGTAAAGCCCGGCCTCCTGCCATGCGCCGCCGGTAAAGACATTCTGCCCGAAGTCCGCTTCGCGCTCCTTCTCCTCCGGAGGCGTCTCGGCTTCGCCCTCGGCGTGGTCCGGCGTTTTTTCCGCCGCTTCCACGCCGACCGCCTCGACGATCAGTTCGCGCGACGGATCGGTAAAGCCGAACTGCGCCATATGCGCCGCTTCGAAATCCTTGGCTGCCCGATCGAGGTCCTTGCCGTCATACTGCACCTCGAGCGCGGTGTCGGTGCCGGCGTAGCGGATATGCAGAACCGGCTGCGTCCTGATGTCGTCGGCGTCGATATCCTGTCCGGTCAGTTCTCCGGCGGCATCGGCTGTCAGTTCCGCGATCAATCCGTCGATGGTGTCCCGGTTTTCCTCCGCGAGCGTTTCGACCAGCGCATGCTGGCGCGAAGCGTAGGTTTTCGAAAGGCCGATGCCATAGGCCGAGAGCAGGCCGGAATAGGGGTGGATCAGCACCGCCTTCATGCCGAGCGCGTCGGCCACGAGGCATGCATGCTGTCCGCCGGCGCCGCCGAAGCAGTTGAGCGCATAGCCGGTTACGTCGTAGCCGCGTTGCACCGAGATCTTCTTGATCGCGTTCGCCATGTTTTCCACGGCGATGGTGATGAAGCCTTCCGCGACTTCCTCCGGCGTCCGGTCGTCGCCGACTTTCTCGGCGAGCGCGCGGAACTTTTCACGCACGAGATCGGCGTCCAGACGCTCGTCCTGCTCGGGTCCGAAAATCGCCGGGAAATGCGCCGGATCCAGCTTGCCCGTCATCACATTGGCGTCGGTGACCGTCAGCGGCCCGCCGCGCCGATAGGCCGCCGGTCCGGGATTGGCCCCGGCCGAATCGGGGCCCACCTGAAAGCGCCCCGCGTCGTAGTGCAGGACGGAGCCGCCGCCGGCCGCCACAGTGTGGATGCGCATCATCGGCGCGCGGATGCGCACGCCCGCGACTTCCGTGTCAAAGGCGCGTTCGTAGCTTCCGGCATAATGCGCCACGTCGGTCGAGGTGCCGCCCATGTCGAAGCCGATCACGTCGCGAAACCCTTCCGCCTTCGCGGTTTCGACCATGCCGACCACGCCGCCGGCCGGTCCCGACAGGATCGCATCCTTGCCCTGGAACAGGTCCGCCGCCGTCAATCCGCCCGACGACATCATGAATTGCAGCCGCGTGCCGCCCGGCGCGTCCGACACGCCCAGTTCGCTGGCGACCTGGTCGACATAGCGGCGCAGGATCGGCGACAGGTAGGCATCGACAACCGTCGTGTCGCCGCGCCCGACCAGCTTGGCGAGCGGAGAGACCTTGTGGCTGACCGAGATCTGCGGAAAGCCCATCATCGAAACCATCTCTTCCGCCGCTAGTTCATGTTCCGGATGAGCCCAGGCGTGCATGAAGGCGATGGCGACGGCCTCGATGCCATCGTCGAGTGCGGTGCGGACCGCTACCTCGACGCTGGCGAGATCGACCGGAGCTTCCACCGTTCCGTCGGCCAGCACGCGTTCCGGCACCTCGATCACGCGCTCATAGAGCTGCTCGGGCAGGATGATTTCCTTGGCGAAAATGTCGGGGCGCGCCTGGTAGGCGATGCGCAGGGCGTCGCGGAACCCCTTGGTAATCAGCAGCAGCGTACGGTCGCCCTTGCGCTCCAGCAGCGCATTGGTGGCGACGGTGGTGCCCATGCGCACCGTTCCGATCCGCACCGTCGGCACAGCCTGTCCCTTGGGCACGCCGAGGAGGTCGCGTATGCCCTGGACGGCCGCGTCACGATAGGCTTCCGGATTTTCCGACAGAAGCTTGTAGGCATGGACCGTGCCCGCGGGATCGACGCCGAGGACATCCGTGAAGGTGCCGCCACGGTCGATCCAGAAGTCCCAGCGTCCGATGTCCGACATATCGCTTCTCCCTGTTTGGTGAGCATCAACGTTGACAATTTATCGACATTTTGTCAACGTGATCCTGTCCAATTCACGGGAGTTCCGTCCATGAGCACCGATTACGTCGTCTCCTCGGCGCATCTTGCGCAATCGCGCCTGCCCGAGTCGTCGGAGCTCGAATTCGCGATGACCATGTCGAACCATGCCTATCATCGCTGGATGGTCCGTTGCATGGCGGCGGCGGGCGCGCCCGGCCATTCGCCGCTGGAAGTACTTGTGGTGCATCTCGTGCACCATCGCGACCGCCCCAAGACACTGGCCGATATCTGCCTCGTGCTCAATGTCGAGGATACGCATCTCGTTTCCTACGCTGTCAAGAAACTGGAGGCGCAGGGCCTCGTGACCACCGGGCGCGATGGCAAGGAAAAGACGGTGTCGATCACGAAGAAGGGGACGGAAATCTGCAAGCGCTACGGCGAACTGCGCGACCGGCTTCTGCTTTCGGCCATATCGGGCCTCGGTTTCGACACCGAGGATATTTCGCGTCTCGCCGCGCTGCTGCGAGCGCTTTCCGGCTCCTACGATCAGGCAGCGCGCGCCGCCGCGGCCATGTGATTTTCCTGACCGGGCTTGTCTGAAGGTCTGCAACAGCGAGTCATCAACCGTGATGGAAACCTCACGCGCATCCTTTCGTTGCAATGGCGGAACAACAAGCCACGAAAGGATACTCTCATGCGTAGAATTCTTCTCTCCACCGTTTCCGTCGCTTCGCTTGTCGCTCTCGCCGCTTGCAGCGACGATGTCGCGCAGAACGGCGCCGAGCAGGATCCGGTCGCGACCGAGCAGTCCGCCGAGGTTGATACCACAATCCCGACGACGGACGATGACGCCGGTACGATGGCCGATGCCGGCCAAACCGATGAAAACGCCTTGCCGGGCGACACCGACATGCAGGCTGACGCCGGCACTGATACGGACGTGACCATCGACGAACAGATGACCGCCGCAACAGGCGCGGACGAGACCGGCGCCGACGCTGTCGAGGAAGTCCGGCAGAGCGTCGCCGACGCGCGAGACGCGATCGAAACGCAGTCTGAAGCCGCTTCCGTGCAGGCCCTGATTCAAGTCGAACGGGCGGTCGACAATCTCGATGACCCGAAGGATGCCCAGGAAGCCGTCGACACCGCGCGCAATGCCGTCGTGACCGGTGACTTCGAGGCTGCGCTTGCCGCGCTCAGCGATGTCGAGATGGCTGCCGAAGCCGGCATGCAGACCGGCGCGGTGATGGAGCCGTCCGACGAGACGACGGCCAGCACGACCCAGTAACGGTCGTCCGACTCGAAAATCTGGCGCCCGGGCTCCATCGCCCGGGCGTTTTTCATGGAATGTGCGCCGTTTCAGGCCGCGAAAGCGCCCTTACAAATCCTCAATTCATCCGGTAAGGGGAATTGATGTCGATTTGGGTCCGAATCTCCGATTTCGTCTCCGCCAAGGCGACGACCGCGCTGACCGGGGTGGTGGAAGCCGTGCGCACGGTGTTTGCCGGCGATCCGGCGACCCGCCGCCGCGTCGCCTTTTCGATCGCGATGATTGCTCTGTCGGCCAAGATGGCCAAGGCCGATGGCGTCGTGACCGAATCGGAGGTCGATGCGTTTCGCGAGATATTCGACATCCCGGCCGACGACGCACGGCGCGTCTCAAATCTCTACAATCTCGCCAAGCAGGATGTGGCCGGCTACCGCGCCTATGCCGAGCAGGTTGCCGGACTGTGCGGCACCGGTGCGCCAGATTGCCCGTTGCTTATAGACGTGCTGGACGGCCTGTTCCACATCGCCAAGGCCGACGGCGTGGTACATCCCAACGAGCTTGAATTCCTGACCGACGTCGCGACGATCTTCGGCATCTCGGGCGTCGAGTTCGAGCGCGTCACCGCGCGCCATGTCGATCGCGGTCAGCGCGACCCGTGGCGCATTCTCGGCCTCGATCGTGACGCCACATATGCCGATGCGCGCCGGCGATATCTCCAACTCGTGCGCGAGAACCATCCGGACCAGATGATGTCTCGCGGTCTGCCGGAGGAGTTCGTGAAGATCGCCAATGATCGCATCGCCGCCATCAACGATGCGTGGGAGCTCGTCGAGCCGGAACTCAAGGCCGCCGCCGGCGAGGCGGGTTCGCGAAGCGCATGAACGAACCGATCTTCGCGCCGGATTTCGCCGATGCGGCTGTCCGTGTTTCGCCCAACACGGGCGAGCGACGCGACGGCAAATCCGTCGATATTCTCCTTTTGCACTACACCGGCATGGAAAGCGGCCAGGCCGCCGAGGACTGGCTCTGCAATCCTGAAAGCGGCGTCTCATGCCACTACATCGTCCACGAGGATGGACGCGTCGTTCAAATGGTGCCGGAAGCGCTGCGTGCATGGCATGCGGGCGAGAGCCGCTGGAAAGGCGAAGCCGACATCAATTCGCGCTCGGTGGGGATCGAGATCGTCAATGGCGGCCACGACTACGGCCTTCCTTCCTTCCCTGAAACGCAGGTCGCGGCGGTGATCCGGTTGGCGCGGGATATCTCCGCGCGCCACGAAATCATGCCCGAGCGGGTGCTCGCCCATTCCGACGTCGCGCCCGGGCGCAAGAGAGACCCCGGTGAACTGTTCCCGTGGTCGATTCTCGCCGAGGGTGGGGTCGGACACTGGATCGAGCCGTCGCCGGTGCGCGGGGGACGGTTCTTTTCGGCGGGCGACACCGGCCAGCCGGTCGAGGCGCTGCAATCCATGCTCGCCCTCTATGGCTATCGCACCGCCATCACCGGCGTCTTCGACGAGATGACGACGGCCGACGTCGCCGCCTTTCAGCGCCATTTTCGCCCGCAGCGCGTCGATGGTGTCGCGGACGCCTCGACCGTCGAGACCCTGCACCGCCTGCTATCGGCACTCCCGGCCTACGCCTGAGCGGACGCCTCGATCATCCGGTTGAGAAAGCCGTCCATCTGAGAAAGGCTTTCCTCCGCCAGCGCGGTGTCGAAGCCCTGGAAGACGTGGCAGCCGCCCGGGTAGATGCCCAGTTCGACGCCGTTGCCGGCCGCGTGCCAGCGTTGCGCCATCATCATCGTGTCGTCGATCAGCAGGTCTTTCGTGCCGCATGAAAACAGCGCCGGCGGCATGCGGTCGAGCGCTGCATAAAGCGGCGAGACATCGGCAGACCGCGTGTCCTCGCCGCCCTGCAGGAAGTTCTCGGTGAACTTGAAGATGTCGCGCGTGTTGAGGATCAGCTTGTCCTTGCCCCAATTGCGCACGCTTGGCGTCCCGCCGAGGTCGTAGCAGCCGGCGACGAGGTTCGCCGCACGGAATGGCCAGAGCCCGTGCCGGTCGCGAAGGCGCAAAAGCGTCACGGCGGACAGGTGCGCACCGGCGGATTCGCCGCCGATGGCGAGGAATTCGCGAGGTATGTCGTGAGCGGTCGACGCGATCAGCCACAAAGCTGCCGCCTCGCAATCATCAGGCGCGGCGGGATAGGGGTGTTCGGGCGCGAGCCTGTAGTCCACCGAAACGGTGACGAGGCCGGTGTTCTCGGCGATCTGCCGCATCCGGTGGTCCATTTCCGAAGGCGTGCCCATCACCCAGCCGCCGCCATGGATATGCAGATAGGCGCCCCGCGCGGCGCGCGTGCGCGGACGCAGCACACGGACCGGAATGGAGTGGCCGTCCCCGTCCACCATATGCACTTCCGCATGCGGGTCGGATGCCGAGATCGGGAACGATCCCCGTCCCGCCGCACGTGCTGTGCGGATCAGCGGCAACTCGTATTTCCAGATGTCGGGCGCCTGTGACAGCCGGTCGAGGATCGCCGCATTGTGTTCGCGCACCTCCGGCGCAATCGCCGCCTCCGAGAACGTCTCGGCATTTGGCCATTGCGGATCGGCAAACTTCGCCATCGGTGGTCTCCGTCGTATGGTGATCGAGTTGGACTGAAGGCACGTAACACGCAGATACCGGCTTCGTCATTCACGGCAAGCCGAATGCCCCTGAGATTCTGGAGACGTCATGACGGTCCTGCGCATAATCCTCGCCATTTTCGCAACAGCATTCGCGGCGCTGATCGTCTGGGCCGTCATCGTTGGTGACTTCGCCACGGCCGGCGCATGGCTGACGAGCGATCCATGGGGCATCGTGACGCTCGCCGACCTCTATTTCGGATTTCTCCTGAGCGCGGTCGTCATCGCTGCATTCGAGCGCCGTTGGGCCGCGATCCTGTGGATCGCGCCAATTCCGATCATCGGCAATCTCTGGACGGCCATATGGTTCATTATGCGTTTTCCTGTCGTTTTGAGCCGCATTACTGACCGCAAGCCTGCCGGTTGACGTCTTTGCCTTGACAGCGCATGTCTAGCGCCCGTCATAATTGGGCGGTGTCGGACGGCTGACGCACGGACGATAAGGGGGAGAGGGCAATGGCGGTACAAATTCTGGTAGCGGACGATCATCCATTGTTCAGGGATGCGATCAAATCTGCCATCAGTGTTCCGCTCGGCGACGATCTCGAAACGCCTGTAATCAGCGAGGCCGGCGATTTCGGGTCCGCGATGACTGTGCTGAACGAAAATCCCGAGATGGACCTCGTGCTGCTCGATCTCTCAATGCCCGGTTCAAGCGGGCTATCAGCGCTGGTCTCCGTTCGCGCGGCATTTCCTGCCGTTCCCGTCATCGTGATCTCCGGAACCGACGATGTCACGACGGTGCGCCGTTCCGTCGAACTCGGCGCCTCTGGCTTCATCTCGAAATCGGCGCGCATGGAGACGATCCGCAACGGCGTCTCCAATGTGCTGGCCGGCGAAATCGCCCTGCCGGAGGGGATGAATCTCGGCAGTGAACACGATCCCGAGATCGAAGACCTGATTCGGCGCATTCGCACGCTGACCCCGCAGCAGGCGCGCGTGCTCGGCATGCTGGGCGAGGGGCTGCTCAACAAACAGATCGCCTATGAGCTTGGCGTCTCCGAGGCCACCATCAAGGCCCATGTCTCCGCCGTGCTGCAGAAACTCAATGTCGACAGCCGCACCCAGGCCGTAATCCTCCTGTCGAAGATCGGCGCGGACATGCTGCGCGAGGACCAGGATTAGCCCCGGGTCCTCGGAACGCGGTACATTGAATTTATTCCGCCGCCGCGCGTTCCTGTGAAACATTTGAGAGAAGCGCCCTGAGTGCCGCCGGCTTGAGCGGCTTGTTCAGGATGTGGATATCCGCGCTTGCCGCCGCCGCGCGAAGCGGCGCGGACCGGTCGGCGGTTGCCAGGATCGCGAACATCTTGGGCGACAGCCGCGACCGCATCGCGGCGATCACGTCGAGCCCGTTGTGACCGTCGTCGAGATGGTAGTCGGCAATGATGACGTCCGGCACCACGCCGGCCTTCGAGATTTCCCCGAGCAGCGATTTCTGGGTTGGCGCCGCGATGACCTGCGCGCCCCAACCTTCCAGCAGGACCCGCATGCCCGACAGGATTGTCTCCTCGTTGTCGATACAGGCGACCACCATTCCCGCGAGCACCTGCCGCGCACTCGCTGCCCGGCTGACCCGCGCCGGCTTCGCGATCAGCGCCTCCGAAGAACGCCTGATCCGCACCGTGAACATCGTGCCGGTTTTCTGGCGAGACTTCATGTCGATCGTCAGGCCGAGAACTCGCGATATCCGGTCGACGATGGAAAGCCCGAGACCGAGGCCACTCGCGATCCGCGCGCCTTCCGACAGGCGCTCGAACTCCTTGAACACGGTCTTCGCCTTTTTCGAAGAGATGCCGATCCCGGTGTCGTGAACGCAGATCAGCGCGTCGTCGCCGTCACGGCGCACCCCGACCAGCACCTTCCCGGTCTTGGTGTATTTCAGCGCGTTGGAAACGAGGTTCTGCACCAGTCGCCGAAGCAGGTTCCGGTCCGACTCGACCACGGCCGTTGAGGGGACCACGACGAATTCGAGCTTTTTCTCGTCGGCCAGCGGCTGGAAGTCCGTCTTGATCTGGTTGAGCAATTCGCCGAGCGAGAACACCGAGGGGTTTGGCGTCATCGCGCCCGCATCGAGCCGAGAGATGTCGAGGACCGCGCCGATGATGTTTTCCACGGCCTGCAGCGAGGAATCGATCTTCGTCGCGATTTCGCGCTCCGACGAGCGCTTGCCGGCGGTGCGCTCCACGAGCGAAGAGGTGTAGAGACGCGCGGCGTTGAGAGGCTGCGAGATGTCGTGGCCGGCCGCGGCGAGGAACCGCGTCTTGCCGAGATTGGCTTCCTCAGCCAGCGCTTGTGCGCGCGCCAGTTCCCGGTTGACGTTCGTCAGTTCGGCGGTCCGTGCCGCGACACGCTGTTCCAGGCTTTCCTTGGCGCGTTTCAGCGCCTCGTCGGCTTCCACCCGGCCGGTGATGTCCGTGTAGGTCACGACGATGCCTCCATCGGGCATCGGATTGGAGCGGACTTCGAGAATGCGCCCGCCGCGTTTCAGCGGTAATTGCCAGACCCGCTTGAACGCGGTGATGTTGTCGACCGCCTCGAAGGCCATCTCCTCTGAAACCTGCCCGTCGCTGACGAGACGTTCCATGATCAGCTTGATCGGATAGCCGAACTGCCCCATCTCGCTCGGCAGGCTCAAGAGCGCGCGGAACTGCGTGTTCCAGTTGGTCAGGCGCAGGTTCTTGTCGAAGACCGAAATCCCCTGGTCCATCTGGTTGAGCGCCATCTGCAGCAGGTCGCGGTTCTGTTGCAGCGCCTCCGAGGCGTCGTCAAGCAGTTGCACGGTTTCGCGCGACGATGCGCCGTCCTTCTCGAACAGCAGCGAAAGGACCAGCCGTGCCGAGGACGATCCGACCGCCGAGGCGAGGATCTGCTCGGCATAGCGCACGACCGTGATGTCCGTCGTCTGACGCCCGTCAAGCGATCGGCCCTCGCGTTCCTCGAAGGCGGCGAAGGCCCGTTCGGTGCGAGCCCGCCCGACATAGCGGCTCAGCGTGGCCTTCAGGTCGTTGATGGTAATCGTGGTCCGGAACCGGCGGATCTTCACGGTCTGGGGCGCGTCTCGCGGCACGAAAGTGATGGCCTGCAATCGCTCCAGCGGAGATTGCGCCCGCGATATCGACCCTATGACCAGCAGGACGACATTGACCAGCAAGCTCCAGAACACGCCGTGATTGAGCGGTTCGGCGACGACGCCGAACAGCGCCTGCGGTCGCAGACTGTCGATTCCGAAGATACCGTTGCGGATGAACGGATCGTCCGCGCCGAGCAGGGTGGGAAACAGCAGCGTGTAGGCCCAGACGACGAAGCCGGCGCCCATGCCGAGGATCGCGCCGCGCGCATTCGCGCCGCGCCAGAAAAGCCCGATCACGAGAGCCGGCGCGAATTGCGCCACGGCAGCGAACGACAGCAAGCCGATCGCGGCGAGTTGCGTCGTGTTTGCAGCCGCACGGTAGTAGGCGAAGGCTGCGATCAGCATGATGAAGATCGAGATGCGCCGGATATTCAGGATCACCCGCGTCCAGTCGCCGGAATCCGTCCTGAGCCGCCCGCCGGACCGCCACAGCAGAAGCGGTATGACGAGGTCGTTGGAGATCATCACCGCCAGCGCCACCGAGGCGACGATCACCATGGCGGTGGCGGCGGACAGGCCGCCGGTAAAGGTCAGGAATGCGAGGAAGTCCTGTCCCGCCGAAAGCGGCAGTGCCAGCACGTAGGAATCCGGCGCGACGTCGGGTCCGAGATTGAGCATGCCGGCGACGGCCAGCGGCAGAACCAGCACGTTGATGACGATCAGGTAGAGCGGAAACATCCAGCGCGCCCGGCGCAGTTCGACATCGGCGCGGTTTTCGACGACGGTAACGTGGAACTGGCGCGGCAGCGCGAGAATCGCCGAGGCGCTGAGAAGCGTCATCACGATCCAAGTGGACGGCGAGCTGCCCCGCGAGATTGCCGAGACGACACGCTCGTCATTGCGGATGGCATCGAAGATCGGGCCCGGTCCGCCATACATGAAAAACACGACGGCGGACGCGACGACCAGGAAGACGATGATCTTGACGAGCGACTCCAGCGCCACCGCGAGGATCAATCCGTCCTGGTGTTCGGTGGCGTCGGCGTGACGCGTGCCGAACAATATCGCGAAGACGCTCAAGAACAGCGCGACAACCAGAGAGATATCGAGGCGGAATGCGTACTGGCTGTTTCCGAACACGTCATAGTGGCCCGCCATGAGCGTGACCGAATCTGAAATCGCCTTCAATTGCAGGGCGATATAGGGAACGGTGCCGATCACCGCGATCACCGCCGCCAGCGCCGCCACCCAGGCGTTCTTGCCGTAGCGCGCCGCCAGGAAGTCGGCGATCGACGTGATCTTCTCCGCCTTCGACAACACCACGATCCGTTCGATCAGCTTGTAGCCGAGCGTGAAGACGAGGATGGGACCCAGATAGATGGTGAAGAACTGGAAGCCGCTCTGCGACGCGACGCCCACCGAACCGAAGAATGTCCAGGAGGTACAATAGACCGCAAGGCTCAGGGCGTAGATGTTCGGGCGGGGAACATTGCTTGGTCCGCCCCGCGACCTGCGATCGCCATAGGCGGCGACGGCGAACAAGATCGCCAGGTAGCCGAGCGCCACAATGATGATCAGGCCGCCCTGCATTCATCCTCCCGTCAGAAGACCGCATTCAATCAAAACGGCCCGAACCTGTCCAATTGCTGTGCATAGACCCAAATCTGGCGAATTCACAACCGAGCGCCACTGGTATAATCATTGGTGCCGCGTCTGCGGGGCGTTCTGGAGCAAGGTGGAGGGATCTTATGCTCGACGAATTCAAGGAATTTATCGCCAAGGGCAATGTCATGGACCTTGCCGTCGGCGTCATTATCGGCGGTGCGTTTGGCGGAATCGTCAAATCGCTGACTGACGACATCATCATGCCGATCGTCGGTGCGATCTTCGGCGGCTTCGACTTTTCGGACTATTTCGTGCCGCTGGCCTCGGGCATCGACGCGCCGACGCTCGAAGCGGCGCGCGAACAGGGCGCGGTGCTGGCTTACGGCAGTTTCTTCACCCAGATAATCAATTTCCTGATCCTCGCCTGGATCATCTTCATGATGGTCAAGGCAGTGAACAATCTGCGCCGGAAGGAAGAGCCGGCTCCCGCCGCACCACCCGCGCCGCCGGCCGACGTACAACTCTTGACAGAGATCCGCGATCTCCTGAAAAAGTAGCAGCCGCGATTATTGCATCGCAAACGCCCCGGCCTGTTGGCCGGGGTTTTCGTTCCCGCCACGGATTTCCGCATGACCAGCCCCCAGTCGTCGCTTGAGCGTTTCCACCTGCGCGCGGAGGCCCTTCATGCGCCGCCGAGCGGTATCGTCGCGGTCGTCGATCATGCGCGAGGCCGTGACGGTCTTGTTCCTCTCTGGGTCGGCGAGGGTGACTTGCCGACGCCGCGGTTCATATCCGAGCCGGCCGCCGCCGCGCTTCTGGACGGCGAGACCTTCTACACCTGGCAACAGGGCATTCCCGAGCTGCGCGAGGCGCTGGCGCGCTATTACGAGCGCCATTTCGGGATCCGGTCCGGGCCGCGTGACTATGTCGTGGTCGGTTCGGGGATGCAGGCCATCCAACTCGCGATCCAGGCGATCGCCGGCGCGGGAGACGAATGCGTCTATCTCTCGCCCGCTTGGCCGAACTTCGCCGCTGCATTGGAGATCGCGGGCGGCAAGGCCGTGCCGGTCGGTCTCGATTTCGCCGAAACCGGATGGACCCTGGACATGTCCCGGCTGGAAGCCGCGATCACCCCGCGCACCCGCGCCCTGTTCATCAACACCCCGTCCAATCCGACCGGTTGGGCCGCGACCCGCGAGACGTTGTCCGCGATCCTGGAGCTCGCGCGCCGGCACGGGCTCTGGATCATCGCCGACGAGATCTATTCGCTGTTTTGGTACGGGCAGGGCTCGCGCGCGCCGTCCTTCCTCGACATTCAGGAAGACGGCGATCGCATCCTTTACGTCAATTCCTTTTCAAAGAACTGGGCAATGACCGGCTGGAGAGTGGGTTGGATCAAGGCGCCGCCCGCCCTGATGCCGGTGTTCGAGAACCTTGTACAGTATTCGACATCGGGCGTGCCGCAATTCCTGCAGCGCGGCGCGACCGCGGCGCTGGACGACGGCGACGACCTGATCGCCTCACACCGCCAGAGGGCGTCGGAAGCGCTCGAAATCCTGACCTCCCGCCTCGGCGCGAGCGGACGTGTCCGCTTCGCCCGTCCCGACGGTGCCTTCTACCTGTTCTTCGAAATCGAAGGCGTAACGGACTCGATGGCGAGCGCGCTTCGTATCGTGGATGAGACTGGCGTGGGCCTCGCGCCCGGCGTCGCATTCGGCCTCGGAGGCGAGTGGTTCTTCCGGGCCTGCTTCAACCGGGATCTCGGCCAGATCGCGGAGGCCGCCGCGCGGCTTGAGGGCTTCATCGCCGCCAGAAACTGACGAATAGACCTTTTCAGCAGTTTCTTTAGCGATTTGTGCCTTTTTGTGTTTTATTCCGCGCGGTGAATGGGACTTGGGCAATGCAATCGACTTGGAAGCACTTGAAGCGTGCAGCTGTCGAGATTGGCGTGTTTTCCTTCTTTGTGAACATGCTGATGCTCGTTATGCCGTTGTATTTGCTTCAGGTTTACGATCGCGTCTTGCCGTCCTCCAGCCTCGAGACCTTGCTGTTTCTGTCCATTATTGCCGGCTTTGCCCTGTTGCTCCTTGCCGTGCTTGAAATAGTACGCGCCATATATGCCAACCGCATTGCCACACGGCTCGATGTCTTGGAAAGCCGTGATGCGATGACCGCGGTTATGGAGTCCCCGCGCGCCGCGATGGGTGACATTCAGGCGCTGCGCGATCTTTCCGCCATTCGCGGGTTTATCGGGTCCCGACAGGTCTTCGCCCTGTTCGATCTGCCGTTCGCGCCGCTTTTCATCTTGATGCTCTGGTTCATCCACCCGGTCCTGTTCGTGCTCGCGGCCGTTGGCGCGGCGGTTCTGACGATGGTCGCAATCGCCAACCAGGTCGCCACCGCGGAAGCGGTCCGGAGGGCTTCGGAGAACACTATCGGCGCGATGATGACCGCCCAGTCCTTCGTGCAGAATGCGGAGACCCTGCGCGCCATGGGCATGATGGGAAACGCGATCGCCGCCTGGGGCAGCCAGCATGCGCCGGCCTTGCAGGCCAATGACGATGTTGCGCGCATCAATGCGTTTTTTGCCGGCCTTTCGCGCTTCCTGCGCCTCGGCTTGCAGATCGCCATTCTCGGTTTCGGCGCATGGCTGGTCGTCGGCGGCGAAATGACGGCGGGCATGATTTTTGCCGCCTCGATCATATCGGGCAGGGGTCTGCAGCCGATCGACCAGGTGATCGGCGGCTGGCGGCAATTCGTCGAAGTTCGTGCCGCATGGCGGCGTTTCAACAAGGCGGTCGGAGCCGTCCGCGAGGAACAGCCGCGCACGGCGCTGCCCGCACCCGTTGGACGAATGGATGTGGAAAGCCTTGTCTATTTCGCGCCCAATTCCGCACCGGACGCAAAACCGGTCATCAAGCGTATCTCCTTTTCGATCCCGTCGGGCATCGTCCTCGGCATCGTGGGTCCCAGCGGGGCGGGCAAGTCGACGCTCGCCCGTCTTCTGGTCGGTGCGATCCGGCCGCGAAGCGGCGTCGTGCGTATCGACAAGGCAGATCTCCAGAACTGGGATCCGGAGAGCCTCGGTCGGCACATCGGCTATCTGCCGCAGGACATCGAACTGTTGCCGGGCACGATCCGTCAGAACGTGTCCCGTTTTTCGCCGGATGCGGAGGACCAGCAGGTGATCGAGGCGGCGCAGCGCGCCCATGTTCATCAACTGATCCAGACAATGCCGAATGGCTACGACACGATAATCGGCGCGCAGGGCTCTGTCCTTTCCGGCGGCCAGCGCCAGCGGGTCGGGCTGGCGCGCGCCTTTTTCGGCAAGCCCAGCCTGCTTGTCCTTGACGAACCCAACGCCAATCTCGATGCCGACGGCGACCGCGCGCTCGAAGCCGCGCTGGAGGAGGCGCGAGTGTCGGGAACCACTGTCGTCATCATCACCCAGCGCCGCGCCATCGTCGACAAGGTCGATGCGTTGATGGTTCTCCGTGACGGGGAGATCGAGGATTACGGACCGCGCGACGAGGTGCTGGCGCGCCAGCAGAAGAAACTGGCGGAGGAAGTCGCAAGGCGCAAGCAGGCCGCAAGTCTCAACCGTGATGCGCCCCCGTCGGAAGGCAGCGCCCCGCCTGCGGACGAAGGCGGGAAGTCGCCCTTCGCGTCGTTCGGTCCGGGGCTGCGCCCGGTCTCCGCGGAAAACGGGCGGGAAAAGAACCAATGAACGCTGAAACGAACAATGCCGCATGGGCTGCAGCCGTGAGGACGGGAACCTCGAAGATAGCGCTCGTTGGCTACATGGCGCTGATCCTCTTCATAGGCGTCTTCGGCGTTTGGGCCGCGACCGCGCCATTGACCGGTGCGGCGATCGTCGTCGGCGTGATCGGCGCGGCCGGCCAGAACCAGGTCGTCCAGCATCTCGAGGGCGGCATTATCAGCGAAATCCACGTCCATGAGGGCGATCAGGTGTCCGCTGGCGACGCCCTTTTTACAATGGACGGCACCCGTGCCCGGGCGTCGCTGAACACGCAAACCAAGCAATGGGTCAACCTGCTCGCCCGCAAGGCGCGCCTTGAGGCCCAGCGCGACAGTGCGGAAGAGGTCTCGTTCGACGCGCAACTGGTTGACGTCGCCAGGGCGAACGGCCTCGACCATGTTCTGGAAGAGCAGCGCGACGAGTTTCGAGCGCGGCTCCTTCGCTTCGAGTCCGAGGTTGTCATTCTCAATCAGCGCGTCGCCGCCGGCGAAGAGGCGATCGTCGGCTTCAAAGCCCAGAAACAGGCTCTGGAAGAGCAGCTTGCCGTTGTCAGCGACGAAACCGAGCGCAAGGAAAAGCTGCTCGACCAAGGGCTTACGAACCGTTCCGAATACACGGCGCTGCTTCGTTCGCAGGCAGACCTGATCGGCCAGATCGGCGCTATCACATCGCAGATGGAACAGACGCGCAGCCGCACGGCCGAGGCGAGGGAGCAACTGGTTCGTCAGAAGAGCCAGCGCGTCGAGCAGTCGCTGACGGAACTGAACGACGTCAGCGCAAGCATCGGCGAGATCGAGGAGCAACTGAGCGCCGCCGAGGACGTCTTGGCGCGCGTCGTTGTTCGCGCGCCCTCCGACGGGCTGATCATCCGGATCAATCAGAACACACCCGGCAATGTGGTCGGACCGGGCGAGGAACTTGCACGTCTCCTGCCGACATCCAATGAACTGATCGTCGAGGCGCAATTGAGCCCCGCCGATGTCGATATCGTTCGGCCCGGCCAGCAGGCCGAATTGCGTTTCGTTGCGCTCAATATGCGCACGACGCCGCAGGTTCCAGGCACAGTCACCTATGTCTCGCCGGACCGCCTTGTCGATCCGAAGAACGGGCAGCCCTATTTCATCGCCCGGCTCCGCATCACCGACGATCTGCCGACGGAAGTCGACAGGAGTCAGATCTATCCGGGCATGCCCGTCGAGGCGATGATCTCTACTGGTGACCGGACCTTCTTCGAATATCTGCTCAAGCCGCTGACCGACTCCTTTTCAAGGGCGTTTCGCGAGCAGTGACACAGTTCTGAGGCGGTTCATTCCGTCTAGGAAGGTGTGCGGATGGATGTCCATCAGGTGTTAAGTCTTGCCCGCTAGATTGCCGCGGAAGTGCTTTGCGGGCTGCCCGGCATTGGGCGGTTGCCGCATCGCGGCGGATATCGAAGGAGGAGGCCGATGGCGGTCTTGGTAACCGGCGGCGCCGGCTATATCGGCAGCCACATGGTTTGGGCGTTGCTCGACGCGGGCGAGGACGTCGTCGTGATCGACAGGCTCTCGACCGGCTTTGAGTGGGCGGTGGCGCCGGAGGCAAAACTCGTCATTGGCGACATCGCGGACAAGGAAACGGTAATGGCCGTCATCCGCGACAATGACGTGGATTCGATCATCCATTTCGCCGGATCGATCGTCGTGCCGGAATCGGTCGCCGATCCGCTGTCCTACTACGAGAACAACACCACCAACTCCCGCACGCTGATCGAGGCGGCCGTGCGCACGGGCGTGCGCCACTTCATTTTTTCCTCCACGGCTGCGGTCTACGGGTCTGTCGGCGCGGAGCCGGTGAAGGAGGATCACGCGCGCAACCCGGACTCGCCCTACGGCATGTCCAAGCTGATGACCGAGCTCATACTCGCCGACGTGGCCAGGGCGCATGATTTCTCGTTCACGGCGCTCCGCTATTTCAACGTGGCGGGCGCGGATCCACGCGGCCGCGCGGGACAGTCTACGGCCGGCGCGACACACCTGATCAAGGTGGCCAGCGAGGCGGCGCTCGGCAAGCGTGACGGAATCCAGGTCTTCGGCACCGATTACCCGACCGCCGACGGCACCTGCATTCGGGATTACATTCACGTCACCGATCTCGCCGAGGCGCATTTGCTCGCGCTGAAACGCCTGCGCGCCGGCGGCGACAGCATGATCGCCAATTGCGGATACGGGCGCGGCTATTCGGTGCTGGAAGTTCTCGACTGCATTCAGCGCGTCACCGGCAGGGCACTCGACATCGGCTATGGCCCGCGCCGCGCGGGCGATGCCGTCGCCATCGTTGCCAATTCGGATCTCGCGCGCAGCGCATTCGGTTGGCAGCCCCGGCATGACGATCTGACGGAGATCGTGTCCTCGGCGCTGGCCTGGGAGGATAGCCTCAGCCGGCGCAACAGTGCGGCTCGGTAATCTGGCAGGTGAGTTTGCCGTCCTCGGCGCTGTTCGGTGTGCTGAAATAGCCAATCGTCGTTTCGGCGTCTGCCGGCTTTCCGAAATAATAGCCTTGGCCGGCGAGGCAGCCGAGGCCGATCAGCTTGTCCGCGTTCGCTGCGGTCTCGATGCCTTCCGCGATCACGCTCAGACCGAGAGCCTCGCACATGTTCACGATGGCGCGCACGATGTGTTCGGCCTTTTCGTCCTCGCCCAATGCCTGGATGAAGGACTGGTCGATCTTGACCTTGTCGAAGGAGAAGTCGCGCAACCGCCCAAGGCTCGACTGGCCGGTTCCGAAGTCGTCGAGCAGGATGCGTATACCGACGGCGCGCAATTCGTCGATGATCCGCTCGGCCGTCTCGGGGTCGGACATCATCGCCGTTTCGGTGATCTCGATCTCGATCCTGCGCGGATCGAAATCCATCTTCTGCAGCATCGCCAAAACGGAAAACGCGGTCGTCGGGTCGACCAATTGCACGGATGACAGGTTGAACGACAGGAATATGTTTTTCGGCCACTGCTTCGCGCAGCGGATCGCTTTCGCGAAAAGCAGCTTCGTCAGCGCGTCGATGAACCCCGCCTGTTCTGCAAGCGGAATGAAGGTCGAAGGCGCGATGTCGCCCAGTTCGGCGTCGCGCCAGCGCGCCAGGCACTCGAAGCCTTTGACCTCGCCGCTCGCCAGATCGACGATGGGCTGGAAATGCGGCTCGATCTCCTGGGCGGCCACAGCCTTGCGCAACGCCTGTTCGATCTGGGTGCGCAGCCGCATTTCGCGGGCCATTTCATGCGTATACACCCTGACATTCGCCGCACCCGCCTTGCGCGCCTGGTAGAGCGCGGATTCGCACTTGTCGAAAAGCTCGTCGAATGTGGTTCCCGCGAAAGGGTATTGGCAAAATCCGAACGAGGCCGACATGCGCACGATGCGTTCGCCGAGGTCGAAGGGCGCGTTGAAGACGTCCTTGAGCAAAGCGCCGACCCGTCCGGCGTCTTTCTCGAAGAAGCAGGTCGGCAGCACCATCCCGAACATGTCGCCGGAAATGCGGGCGAGCATGGCGTCCTCGGGAAGCGCGGCGGAAATGCGCAACGCCACCTGGGACAGGATCTCGTCGCCGGCCTTGCGCCCGAACAGATCGTTGACAGGCCGAAACCGGTCGATATCGAAAACACCGATGGAGAACGGTGCCGGATCGTCGGCGCGCTGCTCGATAAGCTTGTCGGTCTTGAGCTTCATGCGGCGCAGATTGCCGAGTCCCGTCACCGGGTCGGTAAGCGACCTTGTCCCGTCTTCCTCGTTTCTGAGGATCCGTTCGGAGAGGTCGATATGCTCGTCCGGCAGAAGTCCGAGTCCGGACCCCGAATACGTCATTTGCAACGCCCCTGCAAAATACAATCATGTTTCGTAACAAGTCGGTATTAACGCTTGGTGTGCACGACCTCGTGTGACTTAGCAGTCAAGCCGTTAGGGTCTGTCGGCAAATACGGGGCAAAACGCCGGAATTCCGGGCTTTCGGCTTGCCGCGAATCGCTCCGGGCGTTAACCCAATCCCATGTCAAAGCAAGTTACACCACCCGGCTCGGGCAGCGGCCCCGGCAAGGAAATCGAACCGGTCGATCTGAAATCGGCGCTGGAAGAGCGCTATCTGGCCTATGCGCTGTCGACCATCATGCACCGCGCGTTGCCAGATGCGCGTGATGGCCTGAAGCCGGTTCACCGCCGCATTCTCCACGCCATGCGCCTGCTGCGGCTCGATCCGCAACAGGCCTACAAGAAATGCGCCCGTATCGTCGGCGACGTCATGGGTAAGTTTCACCCGCATGGCGACCAGGCGATCTACGACGCGTTGGTGCGCCTTAGCCAGGATTTCGCGGTCCGCTATCCGCTGGTCGACGGGCAGGGCAATTTCGGCAATATCGACGGCGATAACGCGGCCGCCATGCGCTACACCGAAGCGCGCATGACCGATGTCGCCATGCTGTTGCTGGAAGGCATCGGCGAGGATTCTGTCGATTTCCGCAAAACCTACAACGAGGAGGACGACGAGCCGGTCGTCCTGCCGGGCGCATTTCCGAACCTGCTCGCAAATGGCGCGTCCGGCATCGCCGTCGGCATGGCGACGAACATCCCGCCGCATAACGCCGCCGAATTGTGCGATGCCGCCCTGCATCTCATCAAGCACCCCAACGCCACCATCGAGAAACTGGTCGAGTTCGTGCCCGGCCCGGATTTCCCGACCGGCGGCATCATCGTCGAACCGAAGGCGTCGATCCTCGAATCCTACACCACCGGCCGCGGCGCGTTCCGCGTCCGCGCCCGCTGGGAGAAGGAGGAGACGGGCAGGGGCGGATACGTCATCGTCGTGACCGAGATTCCCTATCAGGTGCAGAAGTCGCGCCTGATCGAGAAGATCGCCGAATTGCTGCTGGCGCGGAAGATCCCGCTGCTTGAGGACGTCCGCGACGAGAGCGCCGAGGATATCCGCATCGTGCTCGAACCGAAGTCGCGTTCGGTCGATCCGGATATCCTGATGGAGTCCCTTTACAAGCTCACCGATCTCGAAACCCGCGTGCCGCTCAACATGAACGTGCTCTCGGGCGGCATCGTGCCGAAGGTGATGAACCTGCGCGAAGTGCTGCGCGAATGGCTCGACCACCGCCGCGAGGTGCTGATCCGCCGCTCGAAGAACCGCCTCGGCATCATCGAGAAGCGTCTCGAAGTGCTTGGCGGTTTCCTGATTGCCTACCTCAACATCGACGAGGTCATCCGCATTGTTCGTTTCGAAGACGAGCCGAAGGCGAAGCTGATCGAGCGTTTCGAGCTGACGGAGGTCCAGGCCGACGCGATCCTCAATCTGCGCTTGCGGGCTCTTAACAAGCTCGAGGAAATCGAGATCCGCAAGGAACATGACGAGCTGATGGCCGAGAAGGAGGGCATCGAGAAACTGCTCGCCTCCGAGGAATTGCAGTGGAAGACGATCGCCTGGGAGGTCGGCAATGTGAAGGAGAAGTTCGGCAAGGACACCGAACTGGGCGCGCGCCGCTCCACCTTTGCCGAAGCCGCCGATATCGATCTCGAAGCCGTCGCCCAGTCCATGATCGAGAAGGAACCGGTCACCGTCGTCGTCTCCGAAAAGGGCTGGCTGCGCGCCATGAAGGGTCACATTCAGGACTTCTCGACCCTGTCCTTCAAGGAGGGTGACAAGCTCAAGCTCGCCTTCCACGCGGTGACCACCGACAAGGTCCTCGTCTTCACCACCGGCGGAAAGGTCTACACGCTTGGCGTCGACCGTTTGCCGGGCGGGCGAGGGCATGGCGAACCGATCCGCATCATGGTCGACATGGACAACGCCCAGGACATCGTCACGGCCTTCGTGCACAGGCCGAAGGGCAGGCTTCTGGTCGCCTCCGCCGTCGGCAACGGCTTCGTCGTGCCGGAAGCCGACATCGTCGCCAACACCCGCAAGGGCAAGCAGGTCATGAACATCAAGCTTCCCGACGAGGCGAAGCTCTGTCTTCAACTGCCGATGGACGATGCGGGTGAAGTCGAGGCCGATCACGTGGCGACGGTCGGCGAGAACCGCAAGCTGCTGGTGTTCCCGCTGGTTCAGATCCCGGAAATGGCGCGCGGCAAGGGCGTGCGGCTGCAGAAATACAAGGATGGCGGTATCGCCGACCTGCGCGTCTTCCGGTTGGAGGAAGGCCTGACATGGCAGGACGCCTCCGGTCGCAACCATACCCGCTCCAAGGACGAGATGGCCGAATGGATCGGCGTGCGCGCCGGGGCCGGACGCATGGTGCCGAAAGGCTTCCCGCGCAACGGCAAGTTCGGATAGCGGCGCGCCGGGTCAGCCCGCCGGCTGCCCGACCGCGCGTCCGCTGCCTTCTGCCGCCATTCCGTCATGTCGGGTCGCGAAGCGCTCCAGCGCATCGGCCACCGCAGGTTCCGGAAGAGACGATTTTCGACTGCCGAGATCCATGTGGATCAGCATCGTCTCCACAGTGGCGGCAAGTGTTTCCCCGTCCCGCCAGAGGCGATGGAACAGGTGCATTCTCTTGCCGGCGCCGCTCATGACCTGCGTGGTGACGACGAGACGGTCGCCTGCGAGAACCTCGCCGAGATAGCGGACATGGGTCTCGACCGTAAAATAGCTCCGACCGGATTTCACGTAACCGGCATCCGCGCCGATCATCTCCATGAACCGGTCGGTCGCCTGCGAGGCGGTCTCCAGGTAATGGGTCTCGTTCATGTGGCCGTTGTAGTCGGTCCAACTTGCCGGCACCTGCCGGGTCGCCGTCACGGGCAGTCCGTGAAGCTCGGAACCGGTCGGCAGGCTCGCTTCATGCGCGCCAACGACGCCGCCGGCGCCGCTGCCCGTGCGCCGCAGCGCCCTGACCATGCCGACAATGTTGTCATCGCGCAGCCTTTCGAGCGCGCGAATTGACATGTGGCCGGATTGATCGTCGGACTGGCCGGCGATCAGCTCCACCAGATCGTCGGTGAACTCGGGCACATCCATCAGCTTGGTCCACGGCCAGGACAGGGCAGGCCCGAATTGCGCCATGAAATGCTTCATCCCGGCTTCGCCGCCGGCGATGCGATAGGTCTCGAACAGGCCCATCTGGGCCCAGCGTATGCCGAACCCCATGCGGATCGCCTCGTCGATTTCCTCGGTCGTCGCGACGCCATCCTTCACCAGCCAAAGGCTCTCGCGCCAGACGGCTTCGAGCAGTCGGTCGGCGATATGCGCGTCGATCTCCTTGCGAAGCGTGAGCGGAAACATGCCGATCGAGCGCAGGATATCCGCCGCCTTGTCGCAAGTTGGCCGGTCTCCAACGAGCTCGACCAGCGGAAGCAGGTAGACCGGGTTGAACGGGTGCGCGACGATCGCGCGCGCGCCCTCTGAATTGAGATCGGATGGTTTGAAACCCGATGTCGATGAGCCGATGACGGCCTCGAAAGATGCGTCTGCTCCAATCGCGGCAAGCACCTTGTGCTTGAGGTCGAGCCGCTCCGGAATGCTCTCCTGAATCCAGTCCGCATCGGCGATCGCGTCGCGCAGATCGGTCTGAAAGCTTAGCGTGCCCTCATCGGGCAGCGCACGATCATAGAGTGCGGGCAGGGAGCGCCGTGCATTGGCAAGCACTTCTCCGATCTTCCGCTCGGCGTCGGGATCGGGGTCAAACACCGCGACATCCCAGCCATTGAGCAGGAACCGTGCCGCCCAGCCGCCGCCGATGACGCCGCCGCCGACAATCGCCGCTTTTCGTTTCGTGCCTTCGGTCATGCTGTTGCGTCCGCCGGTGCGCGTTTCACGAGGCCGAGCCGTTCCCGGACCGCTTCCGGTCCGATGACGCGCGCGCCCATGGCTTCGGTCAGCGTAACGGCACGCTCCACCAGTTGCGCATTGGTCGCCAGAACACCCTTTTCGAGCCAGAGATTGTCTTCCAGCCCGACGCGGACATTGCCGCCGGCCAGAACAGCCGCCGCCACATAGGCCATCTGGTCCCGGCCAAGGCTGAACGCCGACCATGACCAGTCTTCGGGAACGGCATTGACCATGGCCATGAAGGTGTTGAGGTCGTTGGGTGCGCCCCATGGCACGCCCATGCAAAGCTGGACCAGCGCCGGTGACGCCAGCCTGCCTTCCGAGACAAGCTGCTTCGCGAACCACAAATGCCCTGTGTCGAAGGCTTCGATCTCCGGTTTGACGCCCAGCTCCGTCATCATCGCGCCCATGGCGCGCAGCATGCCGGGTGTATTGGTCATCACGTAGTCGGCCTCGGCGAAATTCATCGTGCCGCAATCCAGTGTGCAGATTTCGGGCAGGCATTCCCGGACATGCACCAGCCTTTCCGACGCGCCGATCATGTCGGTCGAATCCGCGTTAAGCGGAAAGGGTGCTTCGGTCGATCCGAAAACGATGTCGCCGCCCATGCCCGCCGTGAGGTTCAGGACCACGTCGATCTCCGCGTCACGGATTCGCTCGGTCACTTCACGGTAGAGGTCCGGGCGGCGCGATGGCGCGCCGGTCTCCGGATCGCGGACATGGCAGTGAACGATCGCGGCGCCGGCTTTCGCCGCGTCGATCGCACTGTCGGCGATCTGCTTCGGGCTGCGCGGAACATGCGGCGAGCGGTCCTGCGTGCCGCCGGAGCCGGTAACGGCACAGGTGATGAAGACTTCCTTGTTCATTGTGAGCGGCATCGGCGTCTCCTGCGGGCGGTTGTTTCCAAAGGACCCGGATCATCCGGGCTTCAATCTCCGCAATGCTAGGCTAGGCAAACATCGCGTTATTATCCTAAACTGCCGCAAAATAGTCCTTATAGGTCAAACCCAATGGCGCGCGTGACTTTCCTTCTCTTCGACGGCTTCTCCAACATGGTCTTGTCCTGCCTTCTGGAGCCGCTGCGCGCCGTTCGCGATCAGGCGCAGGCGGATGTCAGCTGGCGGATCGTGACCCTGGACGACGTGCCGGCCACAAGTTCGAGCGGATTGAGCATCGCCGTCGATACGCCGTGGCGCGATGCGGGGCCGGCTGACATGCTGGTGGTTGTCGCCGGCTACGGCTTTCGCGATCACGCGGGATCGGCAAGCGCCAGGGTCCTTCGCACACTGTCACGCCAGAGCGACATCGTCCTCGCTGCGGATGCGGGAGCTTGGCTTCTGGCCGATGCAGGCCTTTTGAACGGATCGAGCGCGACGATCCACTGGGCCACACTCTCCGAATTCGCAGAACAGTATCCGGATATTCGCGTCGCCCATGATCGCTATGTGAAAGAGGGCCGTATCTGGAGTTGCGGCGGCGCATCGACGGCTCTGGACCTCATCCTCGCCTTCATATCCGACCGTTTCGGCCCGGCGAGCGCCTTTATGGCATCGACGATGTTCCTGCATGACGCCGAGCGCCAACGGGCCGGGGATCGTGGACCCGGCAAGCTGTCGGGCAGGGGCACGGCAAAGCTTCGTCAGGTGGTCGATCTCATGGTGGAGACAATCGAAACGCCGTTGGCTCTGGCGGATCTTTCCAACCGGGCGGGCCTGTCCGTTCGGACGTTGGATCGCTTGTTTCAGGAAGAACTTGGGATGTCGCCCGGTCGGTACTTTCAGATGATCAGGCTCGCCCATGCGCGCGAGCTTGCATCGAATTCCGAATATGACTTGAACGCGATTGCGTTGCGTTGCGGCTATTCCGGCGCGGCTGCGCTGAGCAAGGCGTTCCGCCGCGCTTACGGCCATCCAATCCGCAAGTCGCACGGCAACCGCCCGCGCACCATCAGAGGGTGACGGGCGGATGCGTGGCTTGTTTGTGGATCAGTCGGTCGTGCACTGACGGCGCGGGCCGCCAACATAGGGAAGGTAACTGTTGTCCTCCAGCCTGTAGGACCGGTAACGGTTCATGCATTCAAGGATATGATCCTCGGAAAGCTCGAAACTGTCCGTCATGGCGACCTGCTCGACCTCGGCCTGCGGCGTGTTCATGGCGGTCTCGGAATACGGCGAGACACAAGGCTCCGTGCCGCCGCTATAGGGTGTGTAGGTGTTCGTAGCCGGATCGTAGGAGCGGTAATTATCGAGACACCACTCGATATGCGCCCTCGGCGCCTGAATTGCCTGTTCGGACATCTCTATCGGGTCGGACGTATCGGACACATCGATAGCTGCCGTCTCGGTCACGTCGATATTGGCGGTGGCTTCCATGCCGCCCAGGCTGGCGACCAATGTCGTCTTCGCTTCGCGCTGCCCGTCCGGATTTCCGTCTTCAAGGGAGGGGGCGACGACCCGCGGCTCCATTCCGGTTTCCGTATCGACGGGCGTTGGAGACCAGACTGCCGCCACGTTCTCACGGTCGGCGAGGTCGCGCGCCGAGTCGTTCATGAACAGGTTCATTGCTACCAGACCTCCCGTCGCAAACACGACTGCGGAGGCAAAAAAACCGGCAATGGCCGCCAGGAAAGGTCTCATGTCGTAGTCTCCTTTCTGGAATAATGCGTATCCGCGATTTGGGTTCCGGTGGACCTGCTGCGACGGGGAGGGTGCTGTTCACCATCCGTTAATCATTCGAATTGACTCGGCCTTAGTCATTTTCCGTTAACGCTGGTCATTTGGTGCGGGAAACCGCGCCGCCGACCCACACTGTTTTGCGTAGCGGGTAATCATGCGTATCGTATTCCCGGCCATCCTTTTGATGGTCGTCAGCGGCTGTACCGGAACCTCTCGGATCGATGCGCTCGATCTGAAGCCGTCCGATGAGATTGTCAGTTCGATTTCAAGCGCGCCGGAACCGGCCGGCGAAGTCGGCGACGACAAAATGGTCACCGCCCTTTCGGGGGCGACGCCGGTTTCGCAGCCGCGCGAGGCCGCTTTTCCTTCGGGCGCGCTGCCCGAGGAGCATGTCGCGCTAGTTCCGCCTTCAAACGCATTGAAGAAGAACCAGGGGCGCCAGACGATCTACCGCCAACGCTTCAGCGACGCGAAGCCCGTCTCCTTCAAGGGAGCGGCCCCGCATCCTTTCCAGGTGCATGGCGTCGATGTTTCGAAGTATCAGGGCGATATCGATTGGCCGACGCTCCGCCGCCATGGCGCGTCCTTCGCTTTCATCAAGGCGACCGAGGGCGATGACCACAAGGATTCCCACTTCGCGCGCAACTGGCGCGCGGCCGCCGAAGCCGGTATTCCGCGCGGTGCCTATCACTTCTACTACTGGTGCTCGACCGCCAAGGCGCAGGCCGAGTGGTTCATCCGCAACGTGCCGAAAGCCGAAGGCGCGCTGCCGCCCGTCATCGATGTCGAGTGGAACGCCCATTCGCGCAACTGCCGCAAGCGCCCGGATCGCCATCATGTCGTGCGCGAGATGAAGACGTTCATGGACATCATCGAACGCCATTACGGCCAGCGCCCGATCATCTACACGGCACCCGATTTCTATCGGGACAATCTGCGCGGGCAGTTTTCCGATTACTCCTTCTGGCTGCGTTCCGTGGTCGCGCATCCGAAACAGGTCTATCCGGACCGTGACTGGGCCTTCTGGCAGTATTCCGGCACCGGCCTTTCCGGTGGCGTCGATGGCCATATCGATCTGAACGTCTTCAACGGCACGGCGGAAAGCTGGCAGCGCTGGATCGGCAAGCGGACGCTCTGAGCGGCGTCCGCTAGACCCACCGCGCCGCGTAGCAGACGGTCGCCGGGTCGAACCAGTTGCGCGAGTATTCCTCGATCCTGTCAGCGTTGCTCCACGAGACACGCTCGACGAAACCCATCGCCGCTCCTTGCTCGAAGGGCGTGTTTGGTGGTGCGAAATCGGGGCAGGGGGCGACCGAAACCTTGTCTTCCACCCGCGCGATCCAGAAGCCAAGCCTCTCGCGATAGAACAGGTGCATCGATTCCGGCAGGTCCGGGGACCTGAGTTTCGGCGCGTGTCTTGCGTCAAACCAGATCTCTTCGAGTGCCGCCGGCACGCCGCCGAGCCGGCGCAGTCGCCGAACCCGCCAGGCATTGTCCGGCGCTCCATCGCCGAAGGCGGGTGGGATATCCGGCTTCGCGCACAGATCGAGCGACAGGATATCGGCCGTCGGCAGTCCCGCGCCCTTTTTCAGTTCAAGGTGGAAGAACTCGTAGATGCTGCCCGTTTTGGTCTTGCGTCGCACATAGGTGCCCGATCCCTGTATGCGTTCCAGCAATCCGCGTTTCTCCAGCAAGGCCAGCGCCTTGCGCAACGTGCCGACGGCGACGCCGAGATGCTGCGACAGTTCGGCCTCGGTCGGCAGGCGGGAGCCGTCCGGCCAGATACCGGCGGCGATTTCGCGGCTCAGCAATTCGGTGATCTGTATGTAGAGCGGCAGGCTGCCGCCTCTGGTCCTTGCGTGACTCAATGCGTCCCCCGGCCGAAGCGCCGCGATACTACGCGCGACAGGTTCGACTTGTCATCCGGAACAAATTCATTCACTATTGATACACGTTTTCGATGCGCCTGAAATGGCCGGAAAATGCCGGGAGGAGAACTGAATGACCGTTGTGCCGGTAATGAGTGCCGATCTCGATGCGGCCGAAGTCGCATGGTTCGCGCCGATCTGCTCGGACGATTACCGCCATCTTGGTGTGCCTGAGGGCGATCTGCGTTCATCCTGGGATCATACCAGCGACATCGTGCGCACGGCGGATCGTCTGGGTTTCCGCAACATCCTGTGTCCGTCCTCCTATCAGGTCGGGCAGGACACGTGGAGTTTCGTCTCCGCCATGGCGCCGCTGACGGAGCGCATCAACATGCTGGCGGCGATCCGTTGCGGCGAGGTGCACCCGGCGATGCTGGCGCGGGCCGTCGCCACCGTCGATCACGTCATGAAGGGCCGTCTCACCCTCAATGTCATCTCCTCGAACTTCCCGGGCGAGGATGCGCCGAGCGACTATCGCTACAGGCGCTCCACTGAGGTCGTGGAAATCCTGCGCCAGGCCTGGACGCGCGACACGATCGACTACGAGGGCGAGATCTACAATCTGAAGGGCCTGTCGACCGACCCGGTCAGGCCGTATCAGCAAAATGGCGGGCCGCTGCTCTATTTCGGCGGCTACTCGCCGGATGCCGTGGAACTATGCGGCCATCACTGCGACGTCTACCTGATGTGGCCCGAGCCGGAAGAGCTGCTGGCCGAACGCATGCGGACGGTTCATGCCCGCGCCGAGGCCCATGGCCGCGTGATCGATTACGGGCTGCGGGTCCATGTCATCGTCCGCGACACCGAGGCCGAGGCCCGCGAATATGCCGACGAGATCGTGTCGCGGCTCGAAGACGACCGCGGGACGGAAATCCGCAACCGCGCGCTCGACGCGAAGACCTATGGCGTCTCGCTTCAGGCCGCCAATCGCGAAAACGCGGATGGAGATGGCTATGTCGAACCCAACCTGTGGACCGGCGTCGGTCGGGCACGCTCGGGCTGCGGCGCGGCGCTGGTGGGATCGGTGGATCAGGTCCTCTCGAAGCTCGAACGCTACCGTGCCATGGGCATTCGCGCCTTCATCCTTTCCGGCTATCCGCACAAGGCCGAATGCGAAATCTTCGGCGAGAAGGTCCTGCCGCAATTGAACACCTGCTCGCTGCCGGAAATCTACGGCCGCGTGCCCTCCGAAACGCCCGCGACGCCGCTCGGCGTGGGAGTGCGACGGTGAGAGGCGAGGGCGGCGGGAGCGTCGGCGTTGAACGCATTGTTGCCGCGCCGGTGGTTGCAAACCCACCGCAAATGGCCCATCTCGAATACATGATTTCCAGTGAGTGCGCTGAAACGCGGCCTCGAATGCGAGCTCTCTCCGAAGGCAAGGAAGCTTCTTGAGGAAGAACGACAGTATGAACGCCGATGCGCATCTCAGTCTCGAAGCGTTGAACCATTCCGACCTGAAAAAGGCGATGGCGTGCTTCGCGACGGGAATTGCTATTGTGACCACACGGTATCGCGATGCCGATTTCGGCATGACCTGCAATTCGTTCAATACGGTTTCGCTCGAACCGGCGATGGTGCTTTGGAGCGTCCAGAAGACGTCGTCCAGCCATGAGGCATTCGTGCGTTCGGACGGCTATACCGTCAGCATCCTTGGCGCGGACCAGGAGGATATCGCGCACCGCTTCGCGCGAGGTGCGCCGGCAGAGCGTTTCGACGGCCTGCCGGTCAAGCGTCTGGCGAACGGCCGCACGGTTATCGAGGGATCGGTTGCCTGGTTCGACTGTGCGCTGGAAACGGCGGTCGGCGCCGGCGATCATGACGTTCTGATCGGCCGCGTGCTGGATTTCGCCTCGAATGACGGGCATCCGCTCGGCTACGTCCATGGCAAGTTCATCGATATGGAGGGCTGACCCGCAACGGGTCTCAGTCCTCGTACCGATCCCATCCGGTGGCTGTCAGATGTTCCTGGGGCCGGAAGCGGGTCTTGTATTCCATCTTGCGCGATCCCTCGACCCAATAGCCCAGATACACATGCGGCAGGCCTTCCGAGCGCGCCCTTTCGATGTGATCGAGGATCATCCAGCTTCCGAGCGAACGCTGTTTCAGTTCCGGATCGAAGAAGGAATAGACCATCGAAAAGCCGTCCGCCATGCGGTCCGAGAGGGCGACCGCGATCAGCGGCCCGTCGCCCTGTCCGCTGAGGAAACTGTCCGCGCCTCTCTTGCGGTATTCGATGATCCGGGTCGGCACATGGGTGTCTTCGACCATCATCGCGTAGTCGAGCACTGTCATCTCCGACATGCCGCCCGTGCGGTGGCGGGAGTCGAGATAGCGGCGGAACAGGGAATATTGTTCGCTGGTCGGCTCGGCTCGTGTCTCGACGCCGATCAGGTCGGAATTGACGCTCATGATCCGGCGCATGCTGCGTGACGGCTCGAACTCGCCCGCGACAATGCGAACGGATACGCAGGCCCGACATGTCTCGCAGGCAGGCCTGTAGGCGATGTTCTGGCTGCGGCGAAAACCGCCCTGTGTCAGCAGGTCGTTCATCTCCGCCGCCTTTTCGCCGACCAGATGCGTGAAGACCTTTCGCTCGTGCTCGCCGTCCAGATAGGGGCATGGCGACGGCGAAGTCAGGAAGAACTGCGGTGATTTCGGTGAATGCTGCGTCATGCCGCCTGTCTCGCTTCAGCGCGAAGATTTGGCGAGATCGCGGGAAAGGTCAAGACGGCCTTTGTGCCGATCAACGATATGAACGCACGACGACGGTTCCGAGCGCCAGATCGTGCAGAGTTCGCTTGTGTTCCAGGAACAGCGGCGCCAGCAGAAGCGGCAGGAACAGGGCGGCGGAGGCCCAGAACAGGACCGAATGCACGACGGCGGTGAGGAAATCGATTCGCCGTCCGTCATAGCGTTCCAGCCGGATACCGGCCAGCCGCATGCCGATCGTCGCCTGAGACGGTCCGCCGACCGTCCAGCCGATATAGGTGAGTGCGATCAGGGGTGACAGGATCAGATAGAGCAGCCACGCCGCGCCGAACGTTGCAAAGCCAAGCAGGAAAATCACCGGCACCGCGACGACGATGAGCAGGATGACCATCGCGTAGTCGATCAGGAAAGCCATGATCCGGCGCGTGCGCACCCCTTCGAAGAGGCGCCAGTCGTCATAGCGCTCCGCGTAGTCATCGGCCTTGGAATCGAATGTCTGTGTGTCCGGCATGTCCTGTCCTCTTTGGCTTTGAGGTGGGTGGGAATGCCCGCGATATCAAGGGGAAGGGCGGTTCCTCAGCCAGCCAGTATTTTCGCGGCGCGCGGCGCGAAATAGGTCAGGATGCCGTCGCAGCCCGCCCGCTTGAAGGCCAGCAGGCTTTCCATCATCACACGCTCGCCGTCGATCCATCCATTGGCGGCCGCCGCCTCGATCATCGCGTATTCGCCCGACACCTGGTAGGCGAAGGTCGGGACCTGGAATGTCTCTTTCACGCGCCGGCAGATGTCGAGATAGGGCATGCCTGGCTTGACCATGACCATTTCCGCGCCTTCCTGGAGATCGGCTTCCGTCTCGCGTAGCGCTTCCTCGGTGTTGGCCGGGTCGATGTAGTAGGTCTTCTTGTCGCCCTTCAGCAGACCGGACGTACCGATCGCCTCGCGATAGGGTCCGTAAAAGGCCGACGCATATTTCGTCGCATAGGACATGATGGCGACGTCCTGGAAACCGTTTTCGTCCAGCGCGTCGCGGATTGCGCCGATACGGCCGTCCATCATGTCCGACGGCGCGATGATGTCGGCGCCGGCTGCGGCCTGGCCCACGGCCGCCCGCACGATCTGCTCGACCGATTCGTCGTTGACGATGATTCCGTCGCGCAGGACCCCGTCATGGCCGTGGTCGGTGAAAGGATCGAGAGCGGCGTCCGTGATGATACCGATCTCGGGAACGGCCGCCTTGATCGCCCGCGTCGCGCGATTGATGAGATTGTCGTCCTCGACGGCGTTGCTGCCGGTCGTGTCGCGCTTTTCGATCGGGATGTTCGGGAATGTCGCGACCGCCGGAATGCCGAGCTTCGCCGCTTCCTCCGCCGCGCGTACCGCAAGATCCACGGTCAGCCGCTCGACGCCTGGCATCGCCGCAATCTGCTCCGTCCGGTTCTCGCCCTCGATCAGGAAGATCGGCCAGATCAGGTCGTTGACGGTCAGGTCGTTCTCGGCCACCAGCCGGCGCGACCAGTCGGCCTTGCGCATGCGGCGCAGCCGCTTTCCCCCGGTGATTTCGTCAACGCTTCGTCTCATCGCGATATCCAGTCGATTATTGCTTGTTCCGATTGCGCGATTGCCTGGTGCGATTCAGGTTTGGATTGAAACATCCGCGCCGGAATGCGTGTTCGAGCCAAAGGCGACAGGCCGCGCATTTTGATTCTATTGAAACCTGAAATGCACTAGCATGTCGAAATCGCCAATTCCAAGGGGCGACGGTACTGGGCGAACGAAAGGGCAAATTCGTGGCGGCAACCACCGACGACATCAAAGAGGAACAGGGAAGCTTTACGCAACTGGCGTTCGTCTGGTTCCTCCGGCTCATGGCTGCCATCTCCATGATTTCCGGTTTGTCCTACTGGGCTCAGCTGACCGGCCTCGCCGCCGCGGACCTTCCTCGGTTCGACGAGTTGCCGGTTCATTGGCAGGTGCCGTGGGTTTCGTTGGCCGTGTTGCTCCCCTGTGCCTCAATGGGACTCTGGATGCTGACATCCTGGGGCATCGTCCTGTGGGTGATCGCGAGCGTGCTCGAAATCGCCGTCTACGGCGTCTGGGCCGACAGCTACATTTCCCGGCCTGCCGTTGTTTTTGGCCATGTTATCGCGCTCTTGGCGCTCGCCGCCATCCTCGCATCGCTGGCGCTTCAGCGCTACCGCGAGCGCGTTAACTGAATATAGACTCTGTTTCGAAAGGAACGGCGGGTAATCGGATGTTAACTTTGGTGTTTAAGTCGAATTTTAGTGGCATTCGCTAGGTTGCCTCTCAACGGTGAAACAAAAAAACAAGTCACCGACATAACAGAGAGGCAATCTGATCATGATGAATGCGACCAATATGGTGGGCGCAAAGCCCGTTCCGTCGTCTGAAACCGACGTCCGCGAACTTTATCTTGAATCCCTGCAGCTCGTCGAGCGCCTGCACCGCCGTCTGCTCGATGTCGTCAAGGACGAGTTCGACCGGGCTGGCCGCAGCGATATCAATGCCGTTCAGGCGCTGCTGCTGTTCAATATCGGTGACAGCGTCCTGACTGCCGGCGAGTTGCGTTCGCGCGGCTACTACCTGGGTTCCAACGTGTCCTACAACCTCAAGAAGCTCGTGGAACTCGGTTTCGTCGACCACAAGAAGTCCCGGACCGACCGCCGTTCCGTGCGCATCAGCCTGACCGATACGGGCAAGGAAGTCGCCAACACGGTCGCCGAGCTCTACAACCGCCACATTCTGTCCATCGAGACGGTCGGTGGAATCGGCGCCGAGGAATTCCAGGCCATGAACCGCGCGATGCAGCGTCTCGACCGGTTCTGGAACGACACGATTCTCTATCGCCTCTGATACGGGCGACTGCTGGAAATGCCGAAGGGGCGCGACACTGTTCGCGCCCTTTTTCGTGTCTGCGTTCCTGCCGGACGGCGCGCCGCCAAACACGAATTGGCCATATTCATATGGAAGCTGCCGAAGCAGCGGCACAGACGATGATGAGGCCTGCGTAGATCGGCCGGTCGCATCTGTCTGGATCGCGGAACAGTGAAGCTGGTTTCCGACAAATTGGTTGACGATCGCGCCGGCGGACAAACATATGGGTCTGTGGATCGGTAGTCGTGGATGCGCATGCGCAGGTGGATGATGAACGAATTTGGCAAGAAGAATCGTCGGTCTTTCCTGAAAGGGATGGGGGTCGCCGGAGCAATGGCGTCGGGTCTCCTCCCGGCACGGGCGCAGGAACCGCTCAACGAATTCCTGCAGTCTCCGCGCCGCGGCAACTGGGATGACCAGTTCGACGCTGTCGGCACCCGCAGCCCCGAGGTCAAGACGCGCCAGCCGATTCTCAGCCCGGCGACGGCTTCCTATGTCGAGCAGGCCATCTTCACCTATCGCGATATCGTCGCGAGGGGCGGTTGGCCCCAGGTGAACCTGACCCAGCGGCTGAAAGTCGGTTCCTCCGATCCGGCCGTGCGCCAGTTGCGCCGCCGTCTCATAATTTCCGGCGACCTGCCGCGCAATTCCGGCGACAGCCAGGTCTTCGACACCTTCCTCGACGCTGCGGTGAAGCGCTTCCAGCAGCGCCACGGCATGCCCGCAGACGGCGTGATCGGCACCGTCACGCTTGCCGCGCTCAACGTTTCCGCCTCGACCCGGCTCGGCCAGCTCGAAACCAATCTCGTGCGCCTGCGCTCCATGTCGGGCTATCTCGGTGACCGCTACGTGATGGTCAACATTCCTGCGGCCGAGATCGAGGCCGTCGAGAACGGTCGCGTCGCGCAGAACCACAAGGCCATTGTCGGCAAGGTCGATCGCCAGACGCCGATTCTCAATTCGAATATCTACGAGGTCATCCTCAATCCGTACTGGACCGCGCCGAAGTCGATCATCCAGAAGGATATCATCCCTCTGATGCGCAAGGATCCGACCTATCTGACGCGCAACTCGATCCGGCTGTTCGACCAGCAGGGCAACGAGGTGCCGCCGGAACTGGTCGACTGGTCGACCGACGAGGCGCTGACGATGAATCTGCGTTTCCGCCAGGACCCGGGCAAGATCAACGCCATGTCCTCGACCAAGATCAACTTCCAGAACCCGCATGCCGTCTACATGCACGACACGCCGCAGCAGAGCATCTTCGGCCAGCTGCTGCGTTTCGAATCCTCGGGCTGCGTGCGTGTCCACAATGTCCGTGAACTGTCGTCGTGGCTGCTGCGCGATACGCCCGGCTGGAATCGCAGCCAGATCGAGGCCGTGATCTCCACCGGCGAGAACACCGAGGTTCAGCTCGCCGCGCCGGTTCCTGTCTATTTCGTCTACATCTCCGCCTGGTCGACCGGCGACGGTGTCGTCCACTTCCGCGATGACATCTACGGCCGCGACGGCGTCGACGAATTGCAGCTTTCGTCCACCACGACCCTCTGATCGCGATTGCCGGGCTACGGCCCGGCCACGCCTTGCCTGATTCCGCCGACGCGTTTCGCGTTCAGGCAATGGAACTGCGCCGGGATACGTGATATTGCGCGCCGCAACAGGCGATTTTCCCGCATACCCGAAAGGAATGGTACCGATGTCCCAGAACAGCGCGGCTTCCGCAAAGGCGTATTCCGACGCGTTTTTCACCGAGTCACTGGCTGACCGCGATCCGGAGATCTTCTCCGCGATCCGCAAGGAACTCGGTCGCCAGCGCCACGAGATCGAGCTGATCGCATCGGAGAACATCGTGTCGCGCGCCGTGCTGGAAGCCCAGGGTTCGATCATGACGAACAAATATGCCGAGGGTTATCCCGGCAAGCGCTACTACGGTGGCTGCGAGTTCGTCGACATCGCCGAGGAACTGGCCATCGAGCGCGCGAAGAAGCTGTTCGGCTGCAATTTCGCCAATGTCCAGCCGAATTCCGGAAGCCAGATGAACCAGGCCGTGTTCCTGGCGCTGCTGCAGCCGGGCGACACCTTCATGGGCCTCGATCTCAATTCCGGCGGCCACCTCACGCACGGCTCGCCGGTCAATATGTCCGGCAAGTGGTTCAACGTCGTCTCCTATGGCGTACGTGAGGACGATCACCTGCTCGATCTGGACGACATCGCCGCCAAGGCCGAACAGCACAAGCCGAAGCTGATCATCGCCGGCGGCACGGCTTACTCGCGTATCTGGGACTGGCAGCGCTTCCGCGAGATCGCGGATTCGGTCAGCGCCTATCTCATGGTCGACATGGCGCATATCGCCGGTCTCGTCGCTGGTGGCGCGCACCCGTCTCCGATCCCGCACGCCCATGTCTGCACGACGACGACGCACAAATCGCTGCGCGGTCCGCGCGGCGGCATGATCCTCACCAATGACGAGGCGATTGCCAAGAAGGTCAATTCCGCTGTCTTTCCGGGCCTGCAGGGCGGTCCGCTGATGCATGTGATCGCCGCCAAGGCCGTCGCCTTCGGCGAAGCGCTGCAGCCGGAGTTCAAATCCTACGCCCAGTCGGTCGTCGCCAACGCCAAGGCGCTTGCCGAAAGCCTGAAAGAGCAGGGCGTCGATATTGTCTCGGGCGGCACCGACAACCACCTGATGCTGGCCGACCTGCGTCCGAAGACGGTGACCGGCAAGGCGGCGGAAGCCGCGCTCGGCCGCGCCAACATCACCTGCAACAAGAACGGCGTTCCCTTCGACCCGGAAAAGCCCTTCGTCACCTCCGGCATCCGTCTCGGCACGCCGGCCAGTACGACCCGTGGCTTCGGGCAGGCGGAATTCCGCGAAATCGGCTCGCTGATCGCCCGTGTTCTCGACGGTTTGCGCCAGTCCGGCCCGGATGGCGACAATTCCGGTATCGAGGAAGCGGTCAAAAAAGATGTGATTGCGCTGACAGATCGCTTCCCGATCTACGGCGGTATGGAGTAGCAACCGGGCATGCGCTGCCCGTTTTGCCAATCGCTCGACACCCAGGTGAAGGATAGCCGCCCGGCTGAAGACGGGGCGGCCATTCGCCGCCGCCGCGTCTGCCCGGATTGCGGCGGCCGTTTCACCACCTTCGAGCGCGTCCAGCTTCGCGATCTCTACGTGATCAAGAAGAACGGCCGGAAAGTGCCGTTCGACCGCGACAAGCTCGCCCGGTCCTTCGAGGTCGCGCTGCGCAAGCGCCAGATCGATCCCGACCGCGTGGAGCGTGCTGTCTCCGGTATCGTGCGCCAGCTCGAGAGTTCCGGCGAGCAGGATATCGCGGTCGAGGATATCGGCTCTCTCGTCATGGAGGCTCTGAAGGGCATGGATGACGTCGCCTATGTGCGCTTCGCCTCCGTCTACAAGAACTTCCGCGAACCCCAGGATTTTCATGATCTTCTGGGCGAACTTGGCGGCAATTTGCCGCCTGACAGCGATGAACCGGTTGCCGGTTCGCAAGAATAGCGCCACTTTCGCGCCATGACACACACCATCACGGACCTCGATCGCCGCTTCATGGCGGCCTGTATTCGCCTTTCGCGCCGCCATCTCGGCCGCACCGGCACGAATCCGTCCGTTGGCACGCTGATCGTCGCGGACGAGGGACAGGGACCCGTGATCGTCGGTCACGGCATCACCGCAATCGGCGGTCGGCCGCATGCCGAGACCGCTGCGCTCGCGGAAGCGGGGGAACGCGCGCGCGGCGCGACCGCCTATGTCACGCTCGAACCCTGCGCGCATCACGGCCGCACGCCGCCTTGCGCCAACGCATTGGTATCCGCGGGCGTCGCCCGTGTCGTCGCGGCCGCCACGGATCCGGATGAACGCGTATCGGGCAGGGGATATGCGATCCTGCGCGCGGGCGGAATCGAGGTCGAACCGGGTGTCCTCGCCGATGAGGCGCGGTCCGTCCTGTCGAGCTACCTCATCAGATCCGAGAAGAAACGCTGTGAAGTGACTCTGAAACTTGCGGTTTCCGCCGACGGCATGATCGGTCGCGCCGCGGCCGGACAGGTGCCGATCACCGGCGATGTCGCTCGCGCCCAGAGCCACATGATGCGTGCCGAACACGATGCGATCCTCGTCGGGATCGGCACGGCGCTCGACGATGATCCGGAACTGACCTGCCGTTTGCCCGGACTTGGGCACCGGTCTCCGATGCGTGTCGTTCTCGACCGCCATGCCAGGCTCCCCGTCGCGTCGCGGCTGGTTCAGTCGATCTCGGAAGCGCCGCTGGCGGTCGCGACGGTCGATCCCGGGTCGCTGTCGGCGCAAGTGCTGGAAGGTGCGGGGGCGCGCCTGATTGCCTGCGAGGAACACGAGGGACGGATCGCCTTGCCGGAGCTGCTGGACGATCTCGCGGCTCTCGGCGCGTCGAGCCTGCTGGTGGAAGGCGGTGCGGCCGTTGCGAGCGCGTTTCTTGACGAGGGCCTTGCCGACCGGATCGTGCTGTTCGAAAGCGACGTCGTTGTCGGCGCGAATGGCATCGCGGCTCCGTTCACCCGCGCGACGCTGCCCGAGAGTTATAAGCCGAGCGGCGAATGGGTCTTCGGCGCGGACCGTTGCCACGAATTCACCCGGAGAGGCTGATGTTTACCGGTATTGTCACGGATATTGGCCGTATTGCCTCGATCGCGGATCGCGCGGGTGGCCGGCGACTGCGTATCGAAACCGCCTACGATCCCGAGACCATCGATATCGGCGCGTCCATCGCCTGTGCCGGCGTTTGCCTGACCGTGGTCGCGAAACCCGAGAACGGCTCCAATTCGCGCTGGTTCGAGGTCGAGGCATGGGAGGAAGCCCTGCGCCTGACCACCATTGGCGGCTGGAGCGAGGGAACCCGCCTCAATCTGGAGCGAGCCATGAAAGCCGGCGACGAGTTCGGAGGTCACATGGTGTCCGGGCATGTCGACGGAATGGCCAAAATTGTGGCGCGCGAGGAGGAGGGCGAGGCGATACGCTTCCGCATCGAGGCGCCATCTCATTTGTCGCGCTACATCGCGCCGAAGGGATCCGTCACCCTCGACGGCACATCGCTGACCGTCAACGGCGTCGATGACGATGTCTTCGACGTGCTGCTGATACGCCATACGCTGGAGGTCACGACCTGGGGCGAACGCGATGTTGGCGATGCGGTCAATCTCGAAATCGACCAGATGGCGCGATATGTCGAGCGCTATGTGAAACGCCTTGCGGAGACCGCCAAAGAGGCGTAGGCCACCGGCCAAATCGAAAACCTCCGGAGACCGCCTGTCCATGGCAAAGGAATCACCCCACGTGCTGATCGTCGAGGCACGTTTCTACGAAGAATTGTCGGAGGCCCTGTTGGAGGGCGCGAAGGTGGCGCTGGAAGAGGCCGGCGCGACATGGGATGTCGTCACGGTTCCCGGCGCGCTCGAAATTCCGGCCGCGATCTCCATCGCGCTGGATGGCGACCGGGACTATGACGGCTACGTCGCGCTCGGCATGGTCATCCGTGGCGAAACCTACCATTTCGACATTGTTTCGAATGAATCCAACCGTGCGTTGATGAACCTCGCGGTCGATGAATCGATTGCGATCGGCAACGGTATTCTGACGGTCGAGAATCAGGCGCAGGCTTGGGCGCGCGTGCGCAAGTCCGAAAAGGACAAGGGTGGATTTGCCGCCCGTGCGGCGCTGAGGATGATCGAACTGCGAAAGCAGCTTGGCGCGGATGACTAAGTTGGAAGACAGGAAGAAACCTGCTGGTCCGAAGCCGGCCAACAAGCGTGGTGCGGCGCGTCTGGCTGCGGTTCAGGCTCTGTACCAGATGGACGTGTCGGGTGGCGGCGTGCTCGAAACGGCGGCCGAGTACGAGACGTTTCGTCTCGGCAAGGAAATCGACGGCGAGCTCTATCGCGAGGCGGATCCGGCATGGTTCCGTTCGGTCCTGTCCGGTGTCGTCAGCCGTCAGAAGCAGCTCGATCCCGTGGTCCGCAACGCGCTGACGGAAGACTGGCCTCTGTCGCGGCTGGATTCCACATTGCGCGCGATCCTTCGGGCAGGGGCTTTCGAGCTGACCGGAATTAAGGATCTCCCCGCCGCGGTCGCGATTTCCGAATATGTCGATATTGCCCGCGCCTTCTACGGCGACGGCGAAGAGCCTCGGCTTGTCAATGCGGTGCTTGACCGCATTGCGCGAGACCGGCCGACTGCTAAGTAGTCGGACGTCATGCACAAACCGGCCGAAATTTCCGAGAACAGCGCAAAGCGCACGGCACTCATTCTGGCGGCGGCGCAGTCCGTTGTCGGTTCGGCCGCCCCGATTTCGATATCGCTCGGCGGTCTGGCGGGTTTTTACCTGCTGCAATTGAACGGCGCCGACACCGCGCTTGCCACCGCGCCGGTGACCGGCTTCAACATCGGCGTCGCCCTGGGTGCCTTGCCGGCGGCGCTTCTCATGCGCGCACTCGGCAGGCGTCCGGGCTTCGTGACCGGGTCGATCATCACCGCGCTTGGTGGCGCGATTGCCGCCATCGCGCTTTTCCGTTCCGAATTCTGGCTGTTCGCATTCGGCCTCATCGTCGTGGGCCTGGGCGGTTCCTTCGTTCAGCAATACCGCTTCGCCGCCGCCGACAACGCGCCGCCGCATTTCCGTCCGCGTGCGATTTCCTGGGTTCTCGGGGGCGGGGTCTTTGCGGCCGTGATTGGCCCGCAGACAGTCGTGTGGACGCGCGACCTGTTCGAACCGGTTCTGTTTGCCGGCTCGTTCGTCGCCTTGATCGGGCTCGGCCTGATCGGCGCGGCGATCCTTTCCACGCTGAATGTCGCCCGCGAGAACAAGACCACGGCCGGCGTCACCGGTGAACCGGCGCGCCCGCTGTCGCAGATCATCCTGCAGCCCCGCTTCATTGTCGCCTTTGCCTGCGGCGTCGGCTCCTATGCGCTGATGAGCTTTGTCATGACCGGCGCGCCGCTTGCCATGGTCGGCTGCGGATTCACGCCGGACGAGGCCGCGCTCGGCATTTCCTTCCACGTCATGGCGATGTTCGCGCCGAGCTTCGTGACCGGCCGCTTGATCGCCCGCTTCGGCAAGGAGCGCATCGTCGCGATCGGCATGCTGCTGCTCGTCGGCTGCGCCATCGTCGCCCTGTCCGGTATCGCGCTCTGGCAGTTCTGGTCGGCGCTGGTCTTGCTCGGCGTCGGCTGGAACTTCGCCTTCATCGGCTCCACCACGATGCTGACCGAATCCTACCATGTCAGCGAGAAGAACAAGGTGCAGGGCCTGCATGACTTCCTGCTGTTTTCCACTGTCGCCTTCGCGTCGCTGATGTCCGGTTTCACGCTGAACGCTTTCGGATGGGAAATGCTCAACTGGATCGTCTTCCCCGTGGCCGCTTTCTGTCTCGTGCTTCTGGGTCTTCTCGTGCTCGGTTCGCGGCATAAGACTATAGCAGGAGCCGCCGAGTAAGGATTCCGGCGGAACACCGCTTATCCCGGCTTGACCTAGACTTGCGGCTTAAACTACGTATGCGCCACTTCAAGCGCGGAATCCGTGCTGTCGCAGTATCTAAGAGGGCCTGGGAGGGGAATTCCGGCCCGAAGATAATCAAAGGAAACGGGAATGGTTCTTCTAGCTGTCATCGCTTGCGGGCTGCTTTCGATCGTGTATGCGATCTGGGCGACGCAATCGGTTCTCGCCGCCGACCAGGGCAATGCGCGCATGCAGGAAATCGCGGGCGCAATTCGCGAAGGCGCGCAGGCTTATCTCAACCGCCAGTACACCACCATCGCCATCGTCGGCGTCGTGGTCTTCATCATCGCCTGGCTCCTTCTCTCGGGTGTGGCCGCCATCGGCTTCCTGATCGGCGCGGTCCTTTCCGGCCTCGCGGGCTATATCGGCATGTACGTGTCCGTGCGCGCCAACGTGCGCACCGCCCAGGCCGCCTCGCACAGCCTCGCGGCTGGCCTGGAGATCGCTTTCAAGTCCGGCGCCATCACGGGCATGCTGGTCGCGGGCCTCGCGCTGCTCGGCGTTTCCATCTACTACTACATCCTGACCTCCGTCATGGGCATGGCGGGCAATGACCGCACGGTCATTGACGCGCTCGTCGCGCTCGGCTTCGGCGCTTCGCTGATCTCCATCTTCGCCCGTCTCGGCGGCGGCATCTTCACCAAGGGTGCCGATGTCGGCGGCGATCTCGTCGGCAAGGTCGAAGCGGGCATTCCCGAGGACGATCCGCGCAACCCGGCGACCATCGCAGACAATGTCGGCGACAATGTCGGCGACTGCGCGGGCATGGCCGCCGATCTGTTCGAGACCTATGCCGTGACCGTTGTCGCGACCATGGTTCTCGCAGCGATCTTCTTCGCCGGCTCGGCGATGCTCCCGGACCTGATGCTCTACCCGCTCGCCATCGGTGCTGCGTGCCTCATCACCTCGATCGCGGGCACCTTCTTCGTGAAGCTCGGCGCCAACGGCTCGATCATGGGCGCGCTCTACAAGGGCCTCATCGCAACCGGCGTCCTGTCCATTATCGGCCTCGGCGCCGCGACGTCCCTGACCGTCGGTTGGGGCGACATCGCAACCGTCAACGAAATCGCGATCACGGGTACGAACCTGTTCATCTGCGGCATCGTCGGTCTGCTGGTCACCGGCCTGATCGTCGTGATCACCGAGTACTACACCGGCACCAACAAGCGTCCGGTCAACTCGATCTCGCAGGCCTCGGTCACCGGCCATGGCACCAACGTCATCCAGGGTCTGGCCGTTTCGCTTGAATCGACGGCTCTTCCGGCCATCGTCATCGTCGGCGGCATCATCGTGACCTACCAGCTGGCGGGTCTGTTCGGCACCGGCATCGCGGTCACCGCCATGCTCGGTCTTGCCGGCATGATCGTCGCGCTCGACGCATTCGGCCCGGTCACCGACAACGCCGGTGGCATTGCCGAAATGTCCGGTCTCGATCCGGAAGTGCGCAAGTCGACCGACGCGCTCGATGCTGTCGGCAACACGACCAAGGCCGTCACCAAGGGCTACGCCATCGGCTCCGCCGGTCTCGGCGCTCTGGTGCTGTTTGCCGCCTACTCGAACGACCTGGAATTCTTCGCCGCCAATGGCGACCAGTTCGCCTACTTCCAGGATGTCGGCGAGATCTCCTTCTCGCTCTCCAATCCCTACGTTGTGGCCGGCCTGATCTTCGGCGGTCTGATCCCCTACCTGTTCGGCGGTATCGCCATGACGGCCGTGGGCCGTGCAGGCGGTGCGGTTGTCGAGGAAGTGCGCAGGCAGTTCCGCGAAAAGCCGGGCATCATGGAAGGCACGGACCGTCCGGACTATGCCCGTGCGGTGGACATGCTGACCAAGGCGGCGATCAAGGAAATGATCATCCCGTCGCTGCTGCCGGTTCTGGCGCCTCTGGTCGTCTATTTCGGCGTGCTACTGATCTCTGGCTCCAAGGCTTCCGCCTTCGCCGCGCTTGGCGCGATGCTGCTCGGCGTGATCGTCAACGGCCTGTTCGTCGCCATCTCGATGACTTCGGGCGGCGGCGCGTGGGACAACGCCAAGAAGTCCTTCGAGGACGGCTTCGTCGACAAGGACGGCGTCAAGCACGAGAAGGGTTCGGAAGCCCACAAGGCGTCCGTCACCGGCGACACCGTCGGCGACCCCTACAAGGACACCGCCGGCCCGGCCGTCAACCCGGCCATCAAGATCACCAACATCGTGGCTCTGCTGCTGCTGGCGGTCCTGGCGCACTGATTTGCGCCTGACGGAAAAACGAAAACCGGCGGTGGTCTCCCACCGCCGGTTTTTTGTTGTCTTGAAAAACCGTGCCGCCGGTCAGCGGGCGAGCACGGTATCCTTGTTCGGGGTCAGGCCGCCGGAAAGGATCTGCGTCAGGAAGGTCTGGTCGCGGCCGCCGGTCGGCGTGGTGCGGGACGCGAAATCGAACACTCGTCCGTCCTGCATGCCGTAATTCGCGATCCGTTCCACCGTGCCTTGGTCATCGAAATAAACCGCCAGGATGCGCTGGTCGATCAGCTTCGGCTTCAGGAAGGCGGCGGCGCGACGGCGGGTCTGCGAGATGTAGTAGAACACCTCGTTGTCGAACACTTCTTTCGTGGTCGGCGTTCCCAGCGTCAGCAGCACCTGTTCACGGCTGGAGCCCGGCGGGACGAGCTGCAGCGTCTGCTCATCGACGACGAAGCCCTGCTTGTAGGTCTCGCTCGGCGACAGCACTTTCGCGGTCGTGCAACCGCTCAGCACGATCGCGCTGCTTGCAAGCAGAACGGGGAGGGTCGTCGCCAATCGCATTCTTTTCTTGATTTTTCGCGGCGTCACCATCATCTCCGTCAATCGTAGCGGCCACTGGCCTGTTCGGGACTGGATCGGTAAACCGACTCACGTCCGGTTGCAAGGTCGCCGACCTGTTCCGGCCGGTGCTATGGAAGGTGCCTTTGCACGATGATTATGTCACTGTTTCGGCGCGCGCCGAGGATGCTCAACGAAAAGATCGTCGACAAGGCTTATGACGCCATCGTCGCGGCTGCGCGCAACCCGGTTCTTTACGCCGAATGGGGCGTGCCCGACACGCCGCTCGGGCGCTATGAGAGCGTCGGGCTGCACATGATTCTCTTCCTCCACCGCACCCGCGGCGCGGAAAGCCCGCTCGATGAACTCGCCCAGGACGTGCTCGACGAATTTTTCAAGGACGTCGATCACTCCATGCGCGAACTGGGCGTCGGCGACCCGTCGGTGCCCAAGCGCATGAAGAAGCTCGCCCGCATGTTCTATGGCCGTATGGGGAACTATTGGTCCGCGTTCGATAGCGAAGACGCCGATACACTCGGCGAGGCGCTCGCGCGCAATGTCGCTCCCGAGGACCCGGCTGTGATCGACCGGGACGGGATCGCACGATACATGATGCGCTCGGCGCGGTATCTTGCTGAGATTCCCGACAGCGAATTGCTTGCCGGCGGCGTCCGCTTTCCGGACCCGGCGGAAGCGGAAAGGAGGCCGGCATAATGGCTGGATCGGACAAAAAGCAGAGCCCGGTTTCGCACACCGTCGTCGTCTCGGTCCTTCCGTCGGCAGGATTTTCCGCGCGCATCGAGGCGACCGAAGATCAGAAGGCCGCGCTGGCCGAAGCGCATGACTTGCTTGCCGTCGACAGCTTCATCGCCGAACTCGAACTCAAGCGCTGGCGCAGGGATGGCGTTCGCATTCGCGGAAACGTCCAGGCCCGTATTCGGCAGGAATGCGTCGTTACGCTTGAACCTCTTGTCACCGATCTCGACGTGCCGGTTGATGCGGTCTTCCTGCCGGAAGGCTCGAAGCTCGCGCGTCCGCTTGACGAGGAAGGCGCGCTGATCGTCGATCCGGACGGCCCCGACCTTCCGGAGATATTCGAAGGCGGCGTCATCGATGCCGGCGCGGTTGCCGAGGAGTTCTTCGCACTCGACATCGATCCCTATCCGCGCGCGCCCGGCGCGGAGATGGAAGCGGAAGACAGCGACGGCGAAGACGCGTCTGAAAAGCCTTTCGCGGGCCTTGCGGCGCTGCGCGATAAGCTGTGAAACCGGTGACGCCGGAAAAATAAGGTGTTGAGACATCCCGAAGAAAAGTTATGTTCGGCGCGCCGGACGCCGAGGGCGAATGGCCAACTGCCCGAAGGCGGGGAACAAAGACGGGATCGGATGGTTTGATAACAATCTCGATTGACGCGATGGGAGGAGATCACGGACCTGCGGTCGTGATTCCCGGCGCGGCCAAATCGCTCGAGCGGCATCCGGAATTGCGTTTTGTCTTTTTCGGCCAGGAGGACAAGGTCCTTCCCGTACTCGAGCGCTATGAAAAACTGAATGCAGCCTCGCGCTTCGAGCATTGCGAGGTCGCGGTGCGCATGGACGACAAGCCGAGCCAGGCCTTACGGCAGGGCAGGTGGAAGTCGTCCATGTGGAAGGCGATCGAGGCGGTCAAGACCGGCGAGGCCGATGTTTGCGTATCGGCGGGAAACACCGGCGCGCTGATGGCCATGTCGAAATTCTGCCTGCGCACGATGTCCGCCATCGAGCGGCCCGCCATCGCTGCGATCTGGCCGACCTTGCGCGGCGAGAGCATCGTGCTCGATGTCGGCGCGACGATCGGTGCGGATGCGCAGCAACTCGTCGATTTCTCCGTCATGGGGGCCGCGATGGCGCGGGCGCTGATCGAGGTGAAGCGGCCGACGGTCGGCCTGCTGAATGTCGGCGTCGAGGAGATCAAGGGCCAGGAAGAGGTCAAGGAGGCCGGGCGTCTTTTGAGGCTGGCCGACCTTCCGACACTGGACTATCGCGGCTTCGTGGAAGGCGACGATCTTGGTCAGGGCACGGTGGATGTCGTGGTCACTGAGGGCTTTTCCGGAAATATCGCGCTGAAGACCGCCGAAGGCACTGCCAAGCAGATCGCGGAATATCTTCGAGCCGCCATGAGCCGGACATTCATGGCGCGCATCGGCTATCTCATGGCGCGCGGCGCGTTTCGCCGTCTGCGCGACAAGATGGACCCGAGAAAGGTCAATGGCGGTGTCTTTCTCGGCCTCAACGGCATCGTTATCAAGAGCCATGGCGGCACGGATGACGAGGGCTTCGCGGCGGCTGTCGATGTCGGCTACGACATGGTGCGCAACGCGCTGTTGCAGAAGATCGAGACCGATCTGAAGAATTACCACGGCCAGCCAGCATTGGGCGCGTCCGGCGATGCGGCCGCCGCCACGAATTCGGAGTGAAGTCCAGCGTATGATCAGATCTGCGGTAACAGGAATCGGAAGCGCTTTGCCGAAGCGCGTCATGACCAACAGCGAATTCGAGCATGTCGTCGACACGACCGACGAATGGATCGTCCAGCGCACCGGCATTCGCCAGCGCTACATCGCGGGCGAAGACGAGACCACGGCGTCGCTCGGCGAGGCGGCCGCCCGCAAGGCGCTCGCCTCGGCTGGGCTTGAGCCTTCCGATATCGATCTGATCGTCCTCGCGACCTCGACGCCGAACAACACCTTTCCCGCGACGGCCGTCGAAATACAGAACCGTCTCGGCATGCATCACGGCGCAGCATTCGACATGCAGGCCGTCTGCAGCGGCTTCATATACGCCCTGACGACGGCGGATCTCTATATCCGGGGCGGCGTGGCGCAGCGCGTCCTCGTGATCGGCGCCGAGACCTTCTCGCGGCTCCTTGACTGGGAAGACAGGACGACCTGCGTCCTGTTCGGCGATGGTGCCGGGGCCGTGGTCCTCGAAGCGGCCGAGGGCGTCGGCCTGACATCCGATACCGGAATTCTTGCCGCCAAGCTGCGTTCCGACGGTTCTCACAAGACAAAACTCTATGTCGATGGCGGTCCTTCCACGACGAAAACGGTCGGTCACCTTCGCATGCAGGGACGCGAGGTTTTCAAGCACGCTGTCGGAATGATCACCGATGTGATCGAGGATTCCTTCGCCATTGCCGGCATCAAGCCGGACGATATCGACTGGTTCGTGCCGCATCAGGCCAACCGCCGTATTATCGAGGCATCGGCGAAAAAGCTTGGAATCGCTGAAGAAAAAGTCGTCATTACTGTCGATCGTCATGGAAATACATCGGCGGCGTCCGTGCCGCTCGCCCTCTCTGTTGCTGTCGAGGACGGACGCATCAAAAAGGGCGACCTGATCCTGCTCGAAGCGATGGGTGGCGGCTTCACATGGGGCGCTATCTTGCTGCGTTGGTAAAAATTACCCACTATCCTTCCTAGCTTGCTTGACCGTGGTGCGGTCACACGGTAGCCTTTCCCTTGAATTTTCAGTGTGTTGAGGGAAGCCCGGTCAGATGGGTGACAAGACGCTTACGCGTGCAGATCTGGCGGAGGCAGTTTATCGCAAGGTTGGCCTGTCGCGCAGCGAATCCGCTTCTCTCGTCGAGATGATAATCGACGAGATTTGCGACGCTGTGGTTCGCGGCGAAACGGTCAAGCTGTCGTCGTTCGCGACCTTTCAGGTTCGCTCGAAAGCCGAGCGAATCGGCCGCAATCCGAAGACCGGCGAGGAAGTGCCGATTTCCCCGCGCCGCGTGATGACCTTCAAGGCGTCCAACGTCCTGAAGCAGAAGATTGCCGACGCGCATTCCAAGGGCACTCCGGACGCGGAATAGTTCTTTTCCGCCGACGGCGGCCTATATCTTTTACTATTAAATCTTGCAGGAAACGCCCTCGAAGCTTTGCGTGCGGCGGGGGTGCGAGTACTATCCGTGGGATTCGCAAGGAATACGGTGACCGATGGAAAAGAGCCCCGACGCATTTCGCACGATCAGCGAAGTGGCCGAAGAACTGGATCTGCCACAGCACGTATTGCGGTTTTGGGAGACACGCTTCTCGCAAATCAAGCCGATGAAGCGCGGCGGCGGGCGGCGCTATTACCGCCCGAACGATGTCGACATGCTGCGTGGCATCAAGCACCTCCTCTACGAGGAAGGCTACACGATCAAGGGCGTCCAGAAGCTGTTGCGGGAAAACGGCGTGCAATTTGCCGTCGCGATCGGAACCGGCGACATGTCGGCCTTCGAGGAGATGACCCGCAAGAACGCCGATGCGGCGAGGGTCGTCGAGGAGGAACAGAAGCGCGAAAGGCAGCCCGTTGCCGCCGACGGTGACTCCAACATGCTGGTGGGAGAACCGAGGGTGCGCGGCAAGGGGATCTTCGGTCTGGGTGGAAAAGCCGATGCCGATGGCCAGGACGGCAACAAGTTTCAACTGTCGCAGGAAAACCGGGCGCTTCTCCAGGAGGCGCTGTTCGATCTGCTCGAATGCAAACGGCTCCTAGACCAATCGCGGTGATCGCCCGGTCCGGCTGACGCTTCCCTTGGGGTGCGTAGTTCCGGATTGTGCGGGCATTTCAAGGACTTTGTTGGCAATTTGCTCGCGAGCATCTTGCCAGCAGGGGAATTTCCCGAATTAATCGTCTTGTTTGCGGTGCACCATTCCTCCCGGTGGGGAATGGCGGTCCGCATGGGCTGGTTCTCTGTGGGGGCATGCATATGACATTGGCGGTATCGCCGATCAGCGACTACCTGAAGTCTCTTCACGCATCGCTCCAATCCAACGATGACGGCGAAGTCGCCACTTACATTCCCGAACTGGGACTGGCTGATCCCGGGTCCTTCGGCATCTGTATCGCCACCGTCGATGGCCAGGTCTATACGGCCGGTGACGTCGACAGGCGCTTCACAATCCAATCCATGTCGAAGCCGTTCATCTACGGATACGCGCTGCACACGCATGGCATGGAGACGGTTCTCAAACGCGTCGGCGTGGAGCCGACCGGCGAATCCTTCAATTCCATCGTTCTCGACCAGGTCTCCAACCGGCCCTACAACCCGATGGTGAATGCCGGCGCGATCGCCGTGACCTCGCTGGTCGAGGGCGAGACGCCGGATCGGCGTTACGACGAGATGATGCGGTATTTCGGTCTCTTCGCGGGCCGCGACCTGGATATCGACGAGTCGGTTTTCCGTTCCGAACACGCGACAGGCCATCGCAACCGCGCCATCGCCTACATGATGCTGAACACCGGCATGCTCGACCGCGATCCCGAGGATGTGCTGGAACTTTATTTCAAGCAATGCTCGATCAGCGTGGATTGTCGGGACATGGCCGTCATGGCGGCGACGCTGGCCGCGCAGGGCACAAATCCGGTCACCGGCGAAACCGTGCTCGAACCGGATCACGTCCGCGACGTGCTGACCGTCATGAGCACCTGCGGCATGTATGACTATGCCGGCCAATGGGCCTTCGATGTCGGCGTCCCGGCCAAGAGCGGCGTTTCCGGCGGCGTCATCGCCGTCATACCGGGGCAGCTCGGGATCGCGGTCTATTCGCCGCCGCTCGACCGGGTCGGCAACAGCGTGCGGGGCGTCGAGGCCTGCAAGAAGATCTCGCATGATTTCAGCCTGCATGTCTTCGATGGCCGGACCGACGTGCACTCGGTCATCCGCCGGGAGTACACCGCCGCCGACGTGCCTTCGAAGCGTGTCCGTTCGATGTGGGAACGCGACATGCTGGTCGATCACGGCAAACGCCTTTCGGTCATGGAAATCCAGGGCGCCCTGTTTTTCGGCTCGGCCGAGAAATTTCTCCGGCGGCTGACGGAGATCGCCCGCGAAGGCCGCACCGTGATCGTCGACTTCAAGCGTGCCGCCTATGCCGACCGCACAGCGATCGAGCTGATCTGCCAGACGGCGCTTGTGCTGTCGTCGGGCGACTGCACGATCGTCTTCACCGAGCTCTCCGGCAAGGAGGAGTTGCAGGGCCTGAAGGGCGCTCTGGAAGAGCGCGTGGGTTCCTCGCCGCGCGTCCGCCTCGTCTCCGACACGGACCTCGCCATCGAGCAGTTCGAGGACGAAATCCTCGCCGAGACGGATTTCAGCCTCTACGACCGTATCCTGCCGCTCGCCGAAATCGACATTTTCGATGGACTGTCGAAAGACGACCTGCAGAGGCTCTCCGGCGTGGCGACGACTTTCCAGTACGCGGCTGGTGACAAGATCATCAGCGAGGGCGACGATGCGCGGGTGTTCTTCGTGGTCGCGCGCGGCTCGGTTAGCGTTTCGGTCACGGTTGACGGTTCGAGGACACGCCGGATCGGATCGGTCGGGCAGGGCGCGCCGTTCGGCGAAATGGCGCTTCTCGACGGCGGCAAGCGCTCCGCCGATGTCATCGCCGACGTGCCGGTGATCTGTTATCTCTTTTCCGTCGAGCGCCTGCGCGAGATGAGTGACGAAGCCCCGGCAATCCTGCCCACGATCCTCGGCAACCTCGTCCGCATCCTCTCCGACAGGCTGCGCCTCGCCAACGATGAAATCCGCGCCTTGCAGTGATTGTGGTTGCAAAACGTCGATTGTCCGATTTTCTTCTTGCCTCCCCACATCAGGGATTATAGGGCTTTCCGCGGTTCGGAGCGTAGCGCAGCCCGGTAGCGCACTTGACTGGGGGTCAAGGGGTCGTGGGTTCGAATCCCGCCGCTCCGACCAATTCGCCCGGATCCCCGGAATTCGCGCGGTGCCGCATCGCGTGTCGATGGCAAACGGATGGAAAACGCCTTGCATCGCGGGGAACGGCCGAATGCGGTGGACATCGAAGAAGTCGATGTCATCGCACCCAATCTGAAAAAGCGCATGTCCGGCGTCACCTCGACGGTGTTTCGCCTTGTTCCGGTACAGGCCCGCTCGGTCGCGATCGCAGCCGCCGGTCCGACCATTCCCGATACGGTCCCGCGCGTTCGGTTGCGCGATCTGGTCTTCATGTCCCGTCGCGGCCCGTCCGGCGTGCGGATCTGGCACGCGCGCCGCAATGTCGAGATGGCGGCCGGCCTCGCGCTGAAATGGCTTCTCTTCAAGCGGTTGCGAATGGTGTTCACCTCGGCGGCGCAGCGCCGGCACCAACCGCTGACGAAATGGCTGATTGCCCGCATGGACCGTGTCATCGCGACGAGTTCGAAGTCGGCGGCCTTTCTGGACGTCGAAAACACCGTCATCCTCCACGGTATCGACACGCAACTGTTTCGGCCCGCCGAAGACAAGACCGCGATCCGTCGTGAATTGCGGCTGCCCGAAAGCGCGGTGCTGGTCGGCTGCTTTGGCCGGGTGCGTCACCAGAAGGGCAACGATCTCTTCGTCGACGCGATGATCCGCCTGTTGCCCGAACGGCCGGATGTCGTGGCCGTGATGATGGGCGGCGTCACCGAGGAGAACCGGGCCTATGCGGCTCGTCTGTCAGAAAAGGTGCGCGCCGCCGGCCTGCAGGACCGGATACTCTTCCTGCCCGAGGAGAAGAACTGGGACATCTCGCCCTGGTTCAGGGCGCTCGATCTCTACATCGCGCCGCAACGCTGGGAAGGCTTCGGCCTGACGCCGCTCGAAGCCATGGCCTGCGGCGTACCGGTGGTCACGACGCGGGCCGGCGCCTTCGAGGATATCGTGGTCGATGGAAAGACAGGATCGCTGGTCGACATCGAGGATCTCGATGCCCTGACACGGGCAACGGCCGAACTGCTGGATGATCCCGGAAAACGGCAACAATGGTCGAGCAATGCCGTCGAGCATGTCCGGGCGCGCTTCACTATCGAGAAAGAGGCCGACGCGATCAACGCGATCTATGGGGAGCTACTGGCCGCCAAACCCTGATCGTCGCGCGGATATTGATGACGGGCTTCCAGCGCGATGCAGCCCCAGATGATCCCCAGCAACAGGTAGAAGTGTCGCCAGTGGTCCGTGTCGATCACCGTGCCGACCAAGACGTGCCCGACATAGGCGATATAGGCGCACAGGAGATAGGGCTGCCACGGCCGGTCCCGGAACAGCAGCCGGAAACCGGCCGCGAGTGTCAGCACGGTGAGGGCAAGGTAAGCCGCGAAGCCGAGCCATGAATAGTCGAACAGCGCCTTCAGCCAGATATTGTGGGTGTCCTCGCCGAAGATGCGTCCGAACTCCAGCGGGCCGATGCCGAGCGGTGTCTCGGCGGCTTTCAGAAGGCCGATCCAGTGCCGTTCGAAACGGCCAAGCCGCGCCGCGTCGTAATCCTGCAGGAGTTGCGCGCGTTCGAAGAACAGCGTTCGGATCTGTTCGAACTGCAGCGCCACGATCAGCACCACGACGGCACCAGCCGCCGCAAACAGCGACAGAAGCAGGATGCGCAGCCGGAAACGCCCCGATGTACTGTTGAGGAAGAGGGCGGCGACCAGCAGCACGCCGCACATGAGCAACAGCCCCCAGCCGGCGCGCGAGAAGGACAGGAAGATCGCGAAGGACAGGATGGCCGCCGCCGCTGCTGCCGGAAGCAGATAGCGCGCCGGACGCGTCAGCAATGCGTGCACGGCGTATAGGGCCGGCAGAACGAGATAGGGCGCGAAGACATTCGGATCCTCGAAGACACCCTTGGCGCGGCCGTATCGCGTGAAGATTTCCGCGCCAGGAAACAGGTGGAAATAGCCCGCGATCGCTGCGAGAGACGTCAGCAGCGCCGCCGCCGTCCATGCATTGAACACAAGCGCCAGGCGCGCCGGCCGGGCGGCGATTACGCAGGCGAAGAACACGCCGCTCAGCGCCAGGAATATCGAGGACGCGATATAGAGCGGGGCGTTCTTCCACTCCGTCATCTGAGTCATGGAGATGACGCCGCCGATGTTGAAAACCATCAGCAGCAGGAACGGCAGCATCACGGCGCGCGGGATCGTCAACAGCCCGGACATCGCCCAGACCCCGATCAGCACCACCATGAAGAGTTCATAGGGAGCCGGTTCGCGGATGACGAAGCCCGACAGGAACACGCCGATCCAGATCGCCGCGCTCGCCAGCGTGGCGCCGATCGCCCGGTTGACCGCGCCCTGCGGTAGCGTGAGCGCGGCGTCGGTCAATAGGCGTTGTCCGTATTGAGCAGCCGAATCGGCGTCAGGAAGAGGATTTTCAGGTCGAACCAGAGCGACCAGTTCTCGATATAATAGAGATCGAACTCGGTGCGGCGGCGGATCTTCTCGTCGGTATCGATTTCGCCACGCCAGCCATTGATCTGCGCCCAGCCGGTCACGCCCGGCTTGACGCGGTGGCGCGCGAAATAGCCATCGACCACATCGGCATAGAGGCGGTCGGAGGACTGGGCGGTCACGGCATGCGGGCGAGGGCCGACAAGCGACAGTTCGCCTCGCAGCGAGTTGAAGAACTGCGGCAATTCATCGAGCGAAGTCTTGCGGATGAAGCGGCCGACGCGGGTGACGCGCGGATCGTCCTTGGTCACCTGCGCGCGCGCCGTCGGATCGCACTGCTCGACATACATCGAGCGGAACTTGAAGACGTTGATCTGCTCGTTGTTGAACCCGTGGCGCTTCTGCTTGAAGATCACCGGGCCCTTGCTGTCCAGCTTGATCGCGATCGCCGTGGCGAGCATGACCGGTGAGAAGACTGCGATCCCCAGCAGCGAGAAGAAGATGTCGAAGGCGCGCTTCGCCACCGAATCCCAGTCGCGGATCGGACGGTCGAAAATGTCGAGCATCGGCACAGAGCCGATGAAGGAATAGGTCCGGGGCCGGAAGCGCAGCTTGTTGGAATGCGCCGACAGGCGGATGTCGACCGGCAGGATCCACAGCTTCTTCAGCATGGTCAGGACCCGGTCTTCGGCATCCAGGGGCAGCGAGACGATCAGCATGTCAATATGCGCGCGCCGCGTGAACGAGACCAGTTCGGCAATATTGCCCAGCTTTGGATACCCGGCGACAATCGGCGGCGAGCGCGCGTCGTCGCGGTCATCGAAGATGCCGCAGATCCGGATGTCGTTGTCGTGTTGCAGTTCGAGCGCACGAATGAGCTTTTCGGCGGGTTTGCCGCCGCCGACGATCACGGCCCTGCGTTCCATCGCTCCGTCGCGTGCCCATTTGCGGATGCGCCAGGACAGGACGATGCGTGTCAGCAGCAGGAAGGCCAATCCGCCGACGAACCATGAGCCGCCCCAGACACGGCTGAAATCCTCCGAAATCTTCATGAGAAAGCCGGCGACCGCCAGGAGCGCGAAGGTCCCCGACCAGGCGAGCACGACACGCGGGAACCGTTTGAGCGGCCTGCGCAGCGCGCGGATCGTGTAGCCGGCCCCGATTTCATTGAGGACGACGAAGAGAAGGCTGCCGCCGAAGGTCGTCAGCAGATAGGGGACGATCATGTTGAAGCCGACATAAGCGGCCATGATCCCCAAGCCGATCGCGGCAAGCCCGAAAAACTCCCCGATGCGCAGCAGGCCGCTGACCATGACGGGCGAGATGGTGTTGTCGTCGAATTCCGCGGCGATGCGCTCCACGAGCGGATTGAGCTCGGTCTCGTGAGCGCTCGGATCTTCGCCGGTCTGATAGTTCCGCACTTTCTGCGACGTATAGCGCAGGCGGTGATCGATCTCGTTCATGGGGCGCCTTCGCGGTTATTGCCCGGAATATAGGGCGAAGCCCCTAAAAAACGCTTGATAAACCGGCCGCCGGAGCATGTTTGTTTACGCGCAAGGTTAACGCGGAGCGATAGGCACGCATCGCGTTGGCGGCCATGGACTGGGCGGAAAACCGGTCTCGCAAGGCGGATGCACCGGGCATCCAGCCTCGCAACGTGTCTGGCTCGGCCAGGGCGACACGCATCGCGCCTGTCAAAGCGGCTTCCTCGGGCGCAACCATGGCGGGGTTGCCCGATCCGAAAATTTCGGAGATGCCGCCGACATTCGTCGCGATCACGGGCATGCCGGCGCCGAGCGCTTCCAGGACTACATAGGGGAGGGCCTCCGCTCGGGAGGGCATGACGAAGCATCGTGCCTGCAAAAAAGCATCGCGCGCCGGCATCGGTGCGTGAAAGGTGACCGCGTCGCCAAGCGAAAGCGCCTCCGCCAGCGCCTTGACTGCAGGGGCATCCGGTCCGTCGCCGACGATGACCGCGCGCGCATGGTGGCCGTCTGCCCGCAGCGAGGCGAGGGCGTGCAGGAACAGGTCAGGGCCCTTCAGCATCCGCAATTCGCCGAGGAAAAGAAAATCGGCCGCGTCATCGATTGGCGCGACCGGCACGAACTCGCTCTCACGCAAGCCGTTGTGGTTGACCGACCACGGGCATCGCGGTTCGCCGATCTTTTGCGCATATGTGCGGTGTTCGAAGTCGGCAACGAACAGGATATGGTCCGTCAGCCTTTCGAGCATCCGCTCGACGCGGAAGTAGACGCGCCCGGACCGTGTATCCGGTGCGTAGTGCAGGCTGCCGCCATGCGGCGAATAGAGACGGGCGACGCAAGACCTTTCTGCCCGTACGAGTGAGCCAAGCGCGCGGGCGAATACGCCGCCCTTCGCACCATGTCCGTGGAGGACATCCGGCTGCAATTCCTTTAATTTCGTCAGTATGTTGAGGGCGTCCCTCAAATCGCCGAAACCAACTTCCCGGCGCATCGGGATGCGATGCAGGCCCAGCGACAGCGATCCGGCCAGTTCTGCGGCCATGGCTTCGTTGTAGCCCGGGGTTCCCGCGACATCACAAACGACGCCGACCTGATGGCCGAGGTCCTGATGAGCCATCGCGAGGTCGCGCACATGGCGGAACAGGCCGCCCATCGGTGCGCGCAAAACGTGAACGATGCGCAGGGAGTCGCCGTTATCCATCGTCAGGCGGTTTTCCGGTTTCAGAAAAGGCGTTCGCGGACGAAAACTGTATCGCCGGGCAGCAGCGGATCGCTGATCAGCACGCGTCCGGTCAGTACGCGCCCGTTGATCGTTCTCGTGATGTCGGCATTGGCCTGATTGGCGCGGGGAGAAAACCCGCCCGCTGCGGCAATGGCGTTCTGTACCGTCATGCCCGGCGCATAGGCATACTGGCCGGCCGACCCGACTTCGCCCATGATGAAGATCGAGCGGTACTGGTCGACTTCGACGGAAACGTCGGGATTGCGCAGGAAACCCTCGCGCAACTTGGCGGCGATCTGGCTCTCCATCTGCTGGACGGTGCGTCCGCGCGCCGGCACCGCGCCGACAAGCGGGAAGGCGATATAGCCGGACTGGTCGACGGAGTAGGTGTTCGTGAGTTCGTCCTGGTCGAAGACTGTGATGCGGACCCTGTCTCCGGCATCGAGCATGTAAGGCTGGTTGATGGCTTCGTGAAACGCTGCCGGGGCCGGCTTGTAACCGGAGCAGCCGGCGAGCGTCAGAGCAGCGAGAAAAGCTGCCGCGCATGCATGTCCATAACGTCTTAGCCGATTCATCGACACAACCTTCAATTGGTACAGGCAGCTTTGCCGCCACGGCTCTGTTATCGGGTTGTTAGGGTTAATACCCGGTAAAGCGCGGACGTTTCCGTCGCTCTTCGTCAATGAACAAAGCGTTACGGCGCCATTTACCGCCCGGAAACCATGTTCCTTTAGAACTCGGATCAACTTTGTTCGAGCACCGGGGTCTTTCATGTCGCGAGAAGACTATGCAACGCGGGATGCCGATATCGATATCGGCAGGCTTTTTGGTGCGTTGTGGCGCGACCGGATACGCATCCTTCTCGGCGCGCTCGTCATCACCGGCCTGGTCTTTGTCGGTCTGTCGCTGATGACGCCGAAATACATGTCGGATGCACGGCTCCTTATCGAATCGGGAGAGTCCGTCTTCACGCGCCCCGGCAGCGACAATGCCGGTTCCGCCGATTCACCTCTGCCCGATCCGGAAGGGGTTGCCAGCCAGGTCGAGATCCTGACGTCCAGCGATCTGCTGATGCAGGTCGCAGACGATCTTGCTCTGGAACAATACGATGAATTCAATCCCGGTGGATTGTTTTCCGGCCTGAAGGCGGGCCTGGCGGCGCTCGGCCTCATGGAAGATCCGTCGCAGGTTACACCGGAAAAGCGGATCCTCGACGCGGTTCGCAAGCGCCTCGATGTCTACGCGGTGACCAACTCGCGCGTTGTCGTGATCGAGTTCCAATCCACCGACAAGGAGCTGGCGGCGAAATTCGCCAATGCGCTGGCGCAGGCCTATCTGGCGCTCGAAAGCCGGGCGCAACTGGAAACGACCGGCAAGGCGGCGAATTACCTGGCCGACGAGATCGCCGATCTGCAGGACAGCGTGCGCAAGGCCGAGGCCGCCGTCGCCGATTACCGGGCCTCTTCCGGTCTGTTTATCGGCCAGAACAACAACGTGCTGGCGACCCAGCAGCTCGCCGAACTGACGACCGAACTGTCGCGCGTGCGCGCCGAACGGTCCGGCGCCGAGGCGCGGGCGCGCAGCGTACGGGCTGCGCTCGATGCCGGCGCATCCGTCGATTCGCTTCCCGTTGTTGTGCAGTCCGCGCTGATCGGCCGGCTGCGGGAGCGCGAGATCGCGCTTCAGTCGGAGATCGCGGACCTGTCGGCAACGCTTTTGCCGGAACACCCGCGCATCCAGGGCCTGCGCTCGCAACTGCGCGACCTGTCCCGCCAGATCGACTCCGAGGTTCGCAAGGTTCTCGCCGGGTTACGAAGCGAGGCCGAGATCGCGCGCTCGCGCGAACAGGAAGTCCTCGCCGAGGTGAGCCGCCTCAAGGCCGCGTCGGTCGATGCCAGCGAGAGCGAGGTCGAGTTGCGGGCGCTGGAACGCGAGGCGGCATCGCAGCGCGACCTGCTGGAAAGCTATCTCGTCCGGTTTCGCGAGGCCCGGTCGCGCGACGAAGGCCAGTACGCGCCCGCCAAGGCGCGCCTGATCTCGCGCGCCGTGGTGTCGAACGAAGCCGCTTTCCCGAAAGTGATTCCGCTGACCGGCGCCGCCTTCTTCGTGTCGCTGCTGATCATGATGCTGGTCACCCTTGTGCGCGAACTGTTCTCGGGCAGGGCATTCGTGCCCGTCAACGTCGCCGTTCCGCCGGAGCAGCCCGCCGTGGCAATGGCGCCCGTGGTCTCCGAGAATGATACACCTGCCGAAGTCGAGGTGGAGACAATTCCGGAGCCGGTCATGGAGCAGGCCCCCGAACCTCCCGCGGCGTCCCTCGTGGAGGATGAAACGGTCTCCGATGACAAATACGGCATCGAAGCGCTGGCGATCAGCCTCGTGGAAGCGCGGGCCGACCGTGCGATCATCGTGTCGCCGGAAGGCGACGCGGGGGCGGCGGCTTCGGTTGCGCTGGCCCGCATGCTTGCCGGCGAGGGGTTGCGGACCGTGGTGGTCGATCTCAGCGGCACGGGCGCGGCGACGCGGCGCATGCTCGAGGACGCCGACTGCCCCGGCATCACCGACCTTCTGGCGGCCTCGTCGTCCTATTCGGATGTGATCTATCCGGACTATGCGACCGGTGCGCATATCATCCCGACCGGGATCGCCGACCCCGCGCGGGCGATGCGCGCGGCTGACCGGCTGCCGATCATTCTGGATGCGCTGGTCTCGGCCTACGACATGGTCATCGTCGAATGCGGACCGACCAATGCCGAGGGACTGCGGCGGTTGGCGGGAGCGGGCAGCCGCATCGTGCTGGCCGTGTCCGATCCCGCGGCGCCGGAAATCGTGGAAACCGCCGAAGACCTCGTCGACGCGGGCTATGACGACCTCCTGCTGGTCACGACGGACGAAGAAGACGAGAGCCCGGTCGATCCGCAGTCGCGCAGTGCCTACGCCCGCTGACCGGGCAGTCCGGCCTATCGCAGTATGGCAACCCGTTTGCGGATCTGCTTGACGGCGGTCCAGAGAGGCTTGTTGCTCTTGATGGCCCGCACCAGGACGCTGCGCGCGACCTTGGCGGACGCGACGGCGCGACCGCGCAGGGTCAATGCGATGACCGTATCGCTTTGAAGCGCTTCGATCTCGCACCAGCCCCGCTTGTAAGGCTCGTCGCCGATACCGAAACTGAAGATGTCAAGTCCGCGTTCGGCGGCCTCGCGGATCGCCAGGAAGAACAGCATGTCGCCCGGGCCGATTTCCGAATAGTCCGAGGCATAGGTTCCGAATTCGACCGTGAGACAACCGTCATGGACGGTGCAGCCGATGATGGCGATCGGAACGCCGCCGACCTCGATGGTCTTCAACTCGCGCGACGGCGGTGTCTCGTTCAATCCGGCCGTGAACAGATCCTTGAAGAAGCCGCGGACATGCGGGTCGGCGAAGACGTCGTGAATGCCGGCGAGCTGGAAATGCTTCGCTTTCAACTCGGAAAACCGGTCGAGCGTGCGGTTGATGTCGTCTGCGTCGACGAGGGGGACGAAACGGTAACCGCCCATTTCGGCGAGCCGTCGTTCCTGTCCGCGGAAGCGCTTGCGGCGGCGTTTGGAACTGTGGCGCTTGAGAACGGCATCGAAGCCGCCTTCGAGCGGCAGCGACAGCGCCGGATTGGGACTGACATGCGACCGGGGAAACACGAACGGGTTGGCCACGCCGCCACACTCGGCCAGTTGCCGTTCGAGTACGATGGCGTCGGCGCCGAGCCCTGCGGCGCGCAAGGCCGAGACGATCCGGCTTTCGCCGAGATCGGCCAGCGCCGCCAGATCCTCGGCGCGACCGACGGGAAAGTTCCCGTTCGCATGGCGCTCGCCGGGATAGGCGAGGTTGCCGGACTGGGTGCGTTCGAGCGGCAGCAGGACAGGACCCGAATTGGCGGGCCGGAGCGAGACGAAGACGGGCTCGTGCGGCGATTGGCCGACCCATGCGCGCAGGAAATCGGCGCGCTGATAGGCGGAGCACACAGCGTCGGAGGGTATCGCATCGACCGCCGCCAGCGCCGCGTCGCGTCCGGCGTGAACGGTGACGCGCGGGTCGGCTGTGCCCGACACGGTGCGTGTCGCGGAGATTGTAGCGGTGCCGATATCAACCATGTCTCAATCCTTTGATGGCAGGACTATCAGCGTCGGGTTTCGAAATCCCTTCGTCGCGACCGGTCCGGGCAGAGCAGAAATCAACAATTCGATGTCGGTTATCAAAACCTTTATGCGCAAGGCCTTCATGAACGGCGCACGGTACAGCGGATTGTCCGGGCTGCTGGACCCTGTGCTCGGCGGCGTCGGTGCGATCCTGATGCTGCATCATGTCCACCCGCGCAGCGACGAAGTGCTGCTCAACCGGGAGCTGCATGTCGATCTGGCTTTCCTTGCAGACCTGATCGAGGCGCTGCAGGAGCGGGGTGCGCGTTTCGTCTCCATGGACGAGGTGGCCGACCGCCTGAAGGCCGGCCACACGGACGAGCGGTTCCTCGCGGTATCGCTGGACGACGGATACCGCGACAACCTGCGCCACGCCGCACCCGTCTTCCGCCAGTTTGGCGTGCCATACGCGATTCATATCGCGCCGGGGCTGACCGACGGAACCAGCGACCTGTGGTGGGAACTGCTCCAGATCATCATCGAGAACAACGACACGCTGACATATGGCTCACCCTCCGGACCGGTCACGCTTGATTGCGTGACACCTGCGCAGAAGTATAAGGCCTTCGGCCACCTGGTGGAGTACGGCTCGCGGGTGATCGAAGAGGACGCCATGCGTGAACTGGTCCAGTCCCTGTGCGTGACCTACGGGATCGACGCGGATGGACACCGGCGCGAGGCGCTGCTCAACTGGGAAGAGTTGCGGGGACTGGCCGAAGACCCGCTCGCGACGATCGGCGCGCACACGATGAACCACTATCACCTGCGCCGGCTGGTGCGCGACCGTGCCGCCGACGAGATCGCCCGCGCCGCCGACGTCATCGGCGACAAGCTTGGCGAGCGGCCGCGCCACATGGCCTATCCCTACGGCAATGCCGTCTCGGTCGGCCCGCGCGAGGTGGAGCTGGCGGGCGAGGCGGGGTTCACCACCGCGGTGACCACCCGGCACGGGGTTTTGCGGCCCGCCCATGGCGACAATCTGCTCGCGCTGCCGCGGATCTCGGTCAATGGCTATTACCAGCGGCTTCGTTACGTCGAGACCATGCTGAGCGGCATAACCGTGCCGGCGGCCAATTGCGGCCGCACCTTCGTCACCGTGTAGCGTCGCCGCCCTTCGGCTTGCGCTCCATCCAGCTGATCACGCCCATCGCCGGCAGGACCCAGACGAGGCCCGACAGCGCGAAGAAGGCGAGATGGATGTACCAGGGGCTCTCGGCGAGGCGGTATGTCGCCACCGTGGTTGCGACCAGCGCGTAGATCACCACGAGGGCCACCAGGATCAGCATGCCGATGAATTTTTTCAGACGGTGGGGCATTGGGCGTGTTTCTTTGTCGACAGGCGGGCTATGTAGCATTCCAGCCACCAAAACCAATCCCGCCCATGCGGCATTCAGCCACTTTTCATGCGCCGGGACTGGATTTATGTGTCTCGCAGACAGGCATCGCACATGACAGACACCACACTGACCACAACCGGGAGCGGCCGGCCGCTCTCCCTCGACGCGCAAACGCGCGAATTGCGCAATCGCGCCCAGGTCCGCGCGTGGCTCTACGTCATGCTGCTGATGCTCGTGGCGCTGGTGATCGTCGGCGGCGCGACGCGGCTGACGGATTCGGGTCTCTCGATCACCGAGTGGAAGCCGATCCACGGCGTTATTCCGCCGATCGGCGAAGCGCAGTGGCAGGAAGAACTCGCCAAGTATCGCCAGATTCCCGAATATGAGCAGGTGAACAAGGGCATGTCGCTCGACGAGTTCAAGTTCATCTTCTGGTGGGAATGGGGCCACAGGCTGCTGGCGCGCGGCGTCGGTCTCGTCTTCGCCCTGCCGCTGGCCTTCTTCTGGGCGACGGGCCGTCTCGACGGCCGGATAAAGTTGCCGCTGCTGGGCATTCTCGGCCTTGGCGGCTTCCAGGGATTCATCGGCTGGTGGATGGTCTCCTCGGGGCTGGTCGAAAGGGTTGATGTGAGCCACTACCGGCTCGCGGTCCATCTGACGGTCGCCAGCATCATCATTGCCAGCATCGTGTGGGTGGCGCGGCTGATCGCGCCGCATGCCTCCGATCTGAAGCCGACGGACCGCTCCGACCGCATGGCGGCGATCCTGGCGCTGATGGTGCTGTTCCAGATCTATCTCGGCGCGCTGGTCGCGGGGCTTGATGCCGGTCTGGTCTTCAACTCCTGGCCGACCATGGATGGCGGCTTCTTCCCGTCCTCGCAGTGGGACGCCGCGCTCGGCTGGCGCAATGTCTTCGACACGCCGGCGATCATCCAGTTCACCCATCGCACCTTCGCCTATGTCGTCTGGCTGACGGCGGGCATGCACATGATCGCGTCGCTGCGCCATGCGCCGGGCTCGACCCATGCGCGCCGTGCGGTGCTGCTGTTCGCGCTGGTGACCCTGCAGGCGGTGTTCGGCATCGTCACGCTCTTGACCTATGTGCCGCTCGGCTGGGCGCTGCTGCACCAGGGAACGGCGCTTGTCGTGCTTGGCTTCGCCGTCGCCCACTGGCGCGGCCTGAAAGGCCCGCTGCCGCTCTCCGACGGCACGCCGCACCGGCTGGACATGGTCGGCGTGCGGGACTGAGACGGCACGCCGCGCCTGGCGCCTTCTCCCCGCAGGCGGGGAGAGGGAGACGAGGGCTGGGGAGCGTAGCGACATAGCCGAAGTTGGGTGAGGTGGGAGAATTCAGTGCCATGCCCCTCATCCGGCCCTTCGGGCCACCTTCTCCCCGCAGGCGGGGCGAAGGAAAAGAGGGTGGCATGCGTCGTTGTTTCCGCGCTTGTCGAAAAGGCGGATTGAATTGGCCATGATGGTGGGACGGGTCACGACGTGTTCCAGGCGTCGCGTGCAAGCGCGTCGCATTCCTTCAGAACTTCGGCGACCGGCGTTTTCGGACGCTTTCGCCAGCCCGGCGGTCGTCCCGGTCGGATCGGGCTGAATCGCCGGGGCCTCAGATGGCGCCGATCCTCGGATGAAGCCCACAATCTGTCGCGCCGCGCGCGCCAGCGGGCGAGGCGTTTGGCGTGAGTTTCCAGATCCTGCAATGCCTGCCCCAGCCTGATGATGCGCCGGCAGAGTGTGCGCGCATCGACCGGATCGTCCGGGCGACATCCGTTGTCGCGTGGCAGCTTGGCGTCGTCGTCGCTCTCGCCGTCCTCAAGCCAGGGATAGCGGTAGGGTTTGATCGGATCGAACAGGGGGAAGGCGGAGAGGGAGCCGATTGGAGCGGTCTTGGCGACTGGCCGCGATGCTTCCTCGCGCAGGTCATCCTCGGCCTTGGATGGGCATCGCCCGCGATTCTTGGCTCGACGCGCGGTCACCGTCACCAGCTTGCATGCCGCGATGGCGATCAGCCTGCGTGCGGCGAATTCGGCGGGACGCAGCATCGCCAACACGCGAATGCGCAGATAGCGCGGCATCATGATGACCGAACGCCCGGACCGGATGCCGGCCATCGCGAACAGGCGCGCGACGACCGCCAGAAGGTCGTCCCGGTTCCGATCGATTGCGCCTGCCCAGTCCACGTGAAGCCGTCCTTTGCGTTTGACGGATCAGGCTAAGGGCAGGGGCGGGGCGGTGGATAAGAAATCATTCGAGACAGGGGGAGGCGCACATCATGTCACACGCGGCGTGGAACGTTCGGCTTCCTCCTTCATTGGTCTTCATAGACACAGGAGGAAAACATGTCCGTTGCACGTATCACCGAAATCAATGCTTCCGGTTCCAGCATCGAGAACGCGATCGAGAATGGCGTCGCACGCGCGTCCGAAACCTTGAAGAATGTCGAACAGGTCTGGGTCCAGGACGTCAAGGCCCGCGTCACCGACGGCAAGGTTGACGAGTATCGGGTCAACATGAAGGTCAGCTTCGTGCTCACCGAGTAGGAAACGAAGGCGGAGCCGCCCGCGACGGGCGGGCGGTTTCCACGCCGCGATTTACAAGATTCGAAATGCGCACCGCTCAACGCGGGCGCAAGACGTCGGTCGCGCTTATCGGGCCTGAATTCAGGTGCCGAATTCATCCGAACCGCCTCCAATAAGCCTCAATGAGGGACCATGGTGTCCCCTTATACGCAACAAGCACCGCCCACCATCAGGATGGGAGCGGCGTAACCCGATTTCCTGCGCAGCATCGGCGACTGACGATGCGACCAATGCGGATTGCCGCAGTGCAGGAGCGTCGATGCATACCCGAACCCGCCATTCCATCGTTTCCTTCCATTATCCCTTCTCGCTGAGCGGGGTCGATGGCGTTCAACCGGCAGGCGAATACAGCATCGCCGAGGATGACGAGATCATCGAAGGGCTGAGCTGGATCGCCTGGCAACGCACAGCCGCTTTCATCTATCTCCCCCTGCCGAAACACGGATCGAGCAGCCAGCAAATGGTGCCGATCGATTACGCGGAACTGAACGCGGCGCTGGAACTCGACCGCGAGCGGGTGACCGCTGGCGCCAATTGATCTCACACACTCAAACCGACGGGAAAACGATCATGGCAAAGGGCCAGAAACGCGGGAACCGCGAGCTTCGAAAACCAAAACAGAAAAAGCCGGTCAAAGAGACTGTGCCCGCGATGGGCAGCGTGACGCCATTCAAGTCGGTCACGCCTTCCGCAGGAAAGAAATGACGGATCGGGATCCGTCGCGCCAGGACGTCCAATGACACTGTGCTTCCTGGAGGACATGAGCTACTTCGACCACACGCGCCGACAGATGCGTTTCGTCGCCCATGACGGAACGCAAGCCGTCTCATTCCGCATCGATCTCGACGCGTTTTTCGAGGAGGGATATGACGGAAAACACGGCGAAACCGACTATATGACCGTGTTCACCTCGAAACTGGAGGTGATCCATGGCGCTGCCCGAAATGCCTATGGCCACGGGCGACGGTCCGTCTATGTCCTTTCAAGGGACGATTTTTAGCTGATTTTCGCCGTATCGCCGGCCGAGGCCTGTACGGGACGCGTAGCGTTACCCGGCAGCGCGGCGAGGCGCCCGGGTTTTCTTTTTTACGGGTTTTGCGGGCGCGGCCGTTTCGTCGGGAAGCGCGGCTTCCTTCGCCAGCCGCATTTCGCGGAGGCGACGGGATTTTTCAGACCTGGCTTCGGTCTCCTTGCGAACGATCAGGCGAGCCGCCGTGTCGGTCGTGGACAGTTTGGATTCCGCCCGCGTCGGCTTGAACAGGGTCTGCTTTGTCGATCGCATGGTGAAATCTACCGCGCGGAGGGACGGTCCGTCGGGCGCGGCTTGCGCTTCGGCCCGGGTATCAGGCCCTCTCGCTGTGCCTGCTTTCGCGCTGCCTTGCGGCTGCGGCGAACGGCTTCCTGCTTCTCGCGAACGCGTTTTTCCGACGGCTTCTCGTAGGAGCGGCGGGCCTTCAGTTCGCGGAACAAGCCCTCGCGCTGCATCTTTTTCTTCAGGACCCGGAGAGCCTGATCGACATTGTTGTCCCGGACGAGAACCTGCATGGCGATACCCTTCTTTGCGACGCTTCGCGCCGATCAGTTCCGCGGTTGCGCGGCGAAATTGGTGTTTTCGGCCGGATGGCCGTCAAATGAAAGCGCGAGGTCATCTTCCCGGACGACGCGCTCGAACTGCTCGCTGTCGCTCTTGATCCGGTACTGAACGACTCCGTCACGGGGCGGCATCAAGGCCACGACTTCAAAGGACTCGGGGCGTTTGACGAGCGCTCGGCCCTGGATGGAAACGATGTCGCCGAATGCGAATCGATGAGTGGACATTGGGGTCTCTCCGAAACAAAAAAAGCGGGGATCATTCCCCGCTTCATAAGACGTCAGGTTCCGGACATCGGCATCGTGAGACGGCGGATGTCCGGGACCATGCGCAAAATCAGAGAGCCTGAAGGTTTGCCGCATTGGTGCGGCCATCGCGTCCGCTTTCCAGCTCGAAGCCGACTTTCTGGCCTTCGACGAGACCACCCATGCCGGCGCGGTCCAGCGCGCTGATGTGGACGAAGACGTCCTTGCCGCCATCTTCCGGAGTGATGAAGCCAAAGCCCTTTTGGCCGTTGTAGAATTTAACTGTACCAGTCTGCATTTTTGTAGTTCCCAAAAGTAAGTCGCCGCGCCGCAGCGTGCGGACGCGATCAAATATCGATGATTTGGAAAGAATGGCGGGTCGAAAGCACTGACGCCGCGAAAAGCCAAAGCTGGCCAAAAGAACGATGTGTCCTTGTAGATCGGTATTGCGGTTTATTCAAGGCGCATTTCTCGCCCGCGGTCGATTGGCGATATTTCGCCAGCCGCCCGCGGGCTATTCCTTGCGCGTGCTCATCCGCCGATCATCAGATTGAGGTTCTGCACCGCAGCGCCCGACGCGCCCTTGCCGAGATTGTCGTAGACGGCGATCAGGACAGCCTGGGCGCGGTCGTCATTCGCGAAGACGTGGAGCCGCATGCCGTCGGTGCCGTTCAGCGCCTCGGGCTGCAGGTCGGGGACGCGCTCCAGTTTTTCGAAAGGCGCGACCTCGATGACGCATTCCTCGAGCGATGCGTAATGATCGGCGATGGCTTCGTGGATCTGCCGGCCTGTCGGCACGGTGGCGAGCGCGCCGAGTTGCAGCGGGACCATCGTCACCATGCCCTGCGCGAAATCGCCGACGACCGGAACCATCAGCGGATCGCGGTCGAGAAGGGCGTTTTTCTTCAGTTCCGGCAAATGCTTGTGCGACAGGGTCAGCCCGTAGGGGAGATACTCCGGCGCGCTTTCGCCTTGCGCCTCGTAATCGGCGATCATCGCCTTGCCGCCGCCGGAATAGCCGGTGATGCCGGTGAAGGTCACGGGGTAGTCCGCCGGGATCAGACCTGCCTTCACCAGCGGGCGCAGCGAGGCGATCGGCCCCTGCGGCCAGCAGCCGGGATTGGCGACGAACTGCGCCGAGGCGATCTTTCCGGCTTGCCCGGCATCGAGCTCGGCCATGCCGTAGGTCCAGCCTTCGGCGGTCCGGAAGGCGGTCGACGCGTCGATGACGCGTGTGCCGGCGTCGCCGATCATCGAGACGGCCTCGCGCGAAGCGTCGTCCGGCAGACAGAGGATCGCGATGTCGGCTTCCCTTAGAAGCTGCTCGCGCATCGACTGGTTGCGCCGCTCGGCCTCCGGGATGGAGAGGACGTCGAGGTCGTCGCGCTTCGCGATCCGCTGCCGGATCTGCAGGCCCGTGGTTCCGTGTTCGCCGTCGATATAGAGTTTCGGTTTCATGATCATGGTCTGTCTGTCGGTTGAAAGGTCGGGCGCGGGCAGGGCCTATCGTCGGGCGCGCTTCTCGGACAGAAGGCCGAGATAGTGCTGCGCCACGGCGGCACCGGCTATCGCCGTGATATCGGCATGATCATAGGCCGGCGCAACCTCGACGATATCCGCGCCGCGAATGTCGAGATCGCCGAGCTGGCGCAGCACCGACAGCATCTTCGCCGACGACGGGCCGCCCGCGACCGGCGTGCCCGTGCCCGGCGCATAGGCCGGATCGAGGCAATCGATATCGAAGGTGATGTAGCAGGGCATGTCGCCGACGCGCATGCGGATCTCGTTGGCGATCGCGGTTGCCGCCATCTCGTCGATCTGGTGGCCGTGCAGCATCCGGATGCCGCAATCCTCGGGCGCATGGGTGCGGATGCCGATCTGGATCGAGTGCGCCGGATCGATGACCTCGTCGCGCACGGCGCGAATGACGAAAGAGCCGTGGTCGATGCGCTTGCCGTCGTCGAACCAGGTGTCCTGATGCGCGTCGAACTGGATCAGCGCCAGCTTTCCGTGCTTCGCCGCATGCGCCTTGAGAAGCGGCCAGGTGACGTAATGGTCGCCGCCCAGCGTGACGAGGAACGCGCCGGATTTCAGGATCTTCGCGGCTTCGCGCTCGATGGTCGCCGGGGTCTTCTGGTGGTTGCCGTAATCGAGCAGGCAGTCGCCATAGTCGATCACCGCCATCTCCTCGAAGAGATCGCGCTCAAACGGATATTGCGGGTCGTTGTCCATGATCGCCGAGGCGCGCCGGATCGCCTGCGGGCCGAAGCGGGCGCCTGGCCGGTTGGAGACGGCGGCGTCGAAGGGAATGCCCCAGACGACGGCGTCCGCGCCCTTCAGCGACTTGGTGTATTTGCGCCGCATGAAGGACAGCGCCCCGGCATGGGTCGGGTCGGTGGCGGCGCCGGTGAGGCTGCGCGCGGTGAAGGCGTTGTCGATGGACTTCGATGGCATGACGGAACCCGCGTTTTGAACGGTTTGTCTGGTAGCGCAAAGGCGGGGCCGGATAAAGGCCTCGCGGCAGCGCTCAGGCCCGGGCGGCGGACTGCGATTGCGCCGCCTTGCCGCGCAGACCGGAGAACACCTTGGCCATGTTGTCGAGGATGCGCTGTCGCAGCAGGCGTTCCTCTCTCTCGATATCGGCGGGTTCGTCGGCGTTGGCGGCCCCGACCGTCGCGGCCTGACGCCTTGCGACGAGCCGGCTGATCTCCCCGGCGATCTCCGGCCGGTCGTTCAGGACCGCCTCGAACTGGTCGCGCGTGACCTCGAAAACGACCACGCCGATCGCGGCGCGCCGGTCAAAAGGGACATCTCGCCGAAGATTTCCCCGGCGAGGACGTGGCCGACCTTCACCGCGGTTCCGTCCGGCCCGTCGATATGCACATCCAGAATGCCTTCGGCGACAACATAGAGCGAGGTGCCGTCCTCGCCCTGGCGAACGAGGGCTTCGCCGGCGGGGAACTCCCGGAGTTTGGCCGCGCGCGCCATGCCTGCGAGTTCGTCCCTTTCGAGCGCGCCGGAAAACAGGTCGATGCGTGACAGGATCTCGATCCGGTCGTCCTCGCCACCATGGTCGAGCAACCGCTTTGGCCGCCGGTCGAGGAAGACATCCTCCTTGGGAAGCGCGGGCGTCAGGCCGGCGATGTGCAACTGGCGGAGCAGATGTGCCATCACCGCGTCGCGCAACGCCGAGGGCGAACGTTCATCGACCTTGCCCCAGAACCGGATGATGTAGCAGACGCCGTGATCGGCGGGCTCGCCGATCAGCACGGTGGGTTCAGGATGGTCGAGAATGCCTTTCTCGGTCGCGGCCGCCCTTGCGCCGGCCAGCAGAATGCGGCGCGCCCGGTCGGGCGGAACGTCGAAATCGATCACGATTTCCGTCTGCATCCGGCTGACATGGTCGGAGTGGGCGAAATTGGTGATCGCCATCATGCCGAGCATGCCGTTGGGGATCACCACGACATTGTTGTTCTCGAGCTGCATGCGGCAGACGCGCCAGCCGATATCGAGCATCTTGCCGTATTGCTCGGCCATGAAATCCCGGTGATGCAACGCGATCCAGTCTCCTTCACGGATCGAGCCGTCGAGATTGAGCGCGATGCCGGTGAAGATGTCCTGGATCATGTTGCGCAGCGCGAAACCCAGAACCAGCCCGAGGACGCCGGATGTCGCCCAGATGGCGGTGACGTCGCGCTTGAAGACGAAGGAGATGATGCAGGTCGCCGTCACGACCAGGATGATGAGCGCAACCACGCTCTTGAGAAGCGCCGGAACCGGGTGGCGCGTCAGGCGGGCGACCGCGCCGTTCCAGAAGAAGCGCTCCAGCGCCGAGATGGCGAGCAGCGCACCGGCAAGCCATGTCAGGGAACGAACGGTCAGGGAAAAGGCCGTTGCGACGCCGCCCGCGGGGTCCGCGAAGAGCGTGGAGGCAATCTCGTTTTCATACAGCGCCGCGAGCGCCAGCACGGCGAAAAGGGCGGCACGCAATAACAGGCCCGTCATGCATGAACTCACACACGAGAAATTCGTGTGTTGCAAGGTGTTTTGCACAGCAAGAGGCCGTGGAGCGCTCCGGCGACACAGAACTGTCACATCGGTGCAAAACCGGGCCTCGCGAGCGCCGGATCAGGGGGCTTCTTCGCGCAGCCTGGGCATGTCGTCATGCGGGGTTACCGTCTGGCGTTCGATCATGCGCTGGACGTGAAGCGGGGTGGGGCCCTTGTGGAGCGCCAGCAGGCGTTCGGTGACCTCGGCGTCCGCCTGGGTGCGGCGCTGATTGTGCCGCACATACTCGACCCAGGTGGGGACGTGGTAGCTCTCGGTCCAGATATCGGGGTTTTCGAGGTTGCGCAGCAGCGCCCATTGCTGCGCGCCGTCGCGGATCCGGATACGGCGGCGAAGCGTCATGACGGCGAGGAATTCCTGCACGTTCTCCTGCGCGATGTCGTAGTCGATCATGATCATGATCGGTCCGCTTCGCTGGGTCAGATCGAGACGCAGCGGCGGCTCGGTGAAACGGTTCAGCGGATCGAGATTGAGCTGGCCGAAATCGGGCAGGGGCGCCCACCGGCCGATGGCCGCGCCGAACAGCAGGACGATCGCCGCGCCGGTCAACGCGCTATTGGTGCCGAAACTCTCCGACACCGCGCCCCAAAGCCAGCTTCCCGCCGCCATGCCGCCGAAAACGCCGGTCTGGTAGAGCGCGAGCGCGCGGCCGACGACCCAGCGGGGCGTCGACATCTGCATGGTGACGTTGAACAGCGACAGCGAGACGACCCAGCACGCGCCCGCCAGCAACAGCGCGACCGCCGAGACGATCAGGTAGGGGCTGACGGCGATGGTGAAGGTGCTGACCGCAAAGCCGGTGAAGCCGATCCGGGTGATGTTCTCGTTGTGGAAGCGCGAGCGCAGTTCGGCATTGGTGAGCGCGCCGACGACGGCGCCGAAGCCGAAGCAGCCGAGCAGGACGCCGAAGATGAAGGCGTCGCCGCCGAGATTTTCGCGCGTGACGATGGGCAGCAGCGCCTGCAACGCGACCGCCGAGACGCCGAACAGGAAACCGCGCAGGATGACCTTCATCAGGTTGGGCGACATCGCCACATAGCGAAGCCCGGCCTGGAAGGCGATGCCGAACGGTTCGCGCGGGAGGCTGTTCGGCGGCGGCGACGGGTGCCACCGGAACAGCGCCGCGATGATCGCCACATAGCTGGCCGCGTTGACCGCGAAGGCCGCCGCCGCGCCGGCGATGGCGACGATCGCGCCGCCGGCCGCCGGGCCGACCGAGCGCATGATGTTGAAACCCATCGAATTGAGCGAGACGGCGGCCGGCAATTCATCGCGGGTGACGATGTCGCCCATCGACGCCTGCCAGGACGGGTTGTGCAGCGCCGTGCCGCATCCGATCAGGAATGTGAAGGAGAGCAGCAGCCAGGGGGACAGGAAACCCTCCAGCGCGAGGATGGTCAGGATCACCGAGACCACGAGCATGAAGCCCTGCGCGACGAGCATGACCTTGCGGCGGTCGAAATTGTCGGCGAAGACGCCGGCGATCAGCGAGAAGATCATGATCGGCAGGGTGATCGAGGTCTGGACGAGGGCGACCATGCTTTCAGACGACGTCAACTCGGTCATCATCCAGGCGGCGCCGACGGCCTGCACGAGCCCGCCGAAATTGGACGCGAGCGACGCCATCCAGAGCATGCGAAACGTCTGGTTGCGGAACAGTCCCGTCAGGGAACCCGCATATGGCATCCGGTCCTCCCGTTATCATGCGCCGAGTCGCGCATGCCTGTTTTAAGCCCAGTAGCGGCAATTCCCAGAGGTTGTGCAAAACAAATATGCAGCGGCGTTCGCGAGCCGGTCGTCAAAGCCGCGCCGCGATCGCATCAACCGTGGCGCACGATCGTCAGTCCCTCGGCGTCCGAAGGGACGACGAAGTGCTTGGATAGTTGCTCGAATTGTTCGTCGGTGACCGAGAACGGGTGTTCGCCCGAGGCGTTACGGGCTTTCAGCCGCGCCTTGCATGTGGCGTCCGGAATGTCGAGAAAATGCAGCATGTGCGCAGCGTTCGCGCTTTCGGCGATGCCGCGCATCCAGGCGCGGCTTTCCACCGTGTTCGCCTGGAAGTCGAGAACCACAGACAGGCCGGCCGTGAGAAGCGCGGTGACGTGAGGCCCCATGATGGCGCGCAGTTTCGCGGCGCATCGCACGTAATCCGAAAGTGACGACATCTCGTCGCCGAAGAGCGCCGCCAGCCAGTCGTCCTCGGCGATGGTTACCGTGTTCGGAGACCGGCCGAGTTCGGCGCAGAGTGTCGATTTACCCGAAGCGACCTTGCCGCAGATCATGTGCAGGGTTGGAGAGGCTGGGGGCATGGGGGTCGTCCGAAGCGGTGCGATCCGCGGGGCAGGGCGCGGGCAAAAAAAAGGGGCGCTGCGGAAGCGCCCCTCGACAGATGCCAATTGCCCGAAGCGGATTAGCGCTTGGAGAACTGGAAGGAGCGGCGGGCTTTCGCCTTGCCGTATTTCTTACGCTCGACGACGCGGCTGTCGCGGGTCAGGAAGCCACCCTTCTTCAGGACGGTGCGCAGCTCTGGCTCGTAATAGGTCAGGGCCTTCGAGATGCCGTGACGCACGGCGCCCGCCTGGCCCGAGAGGCCGCCGCCGGTTGCAGTGGCGACGATGTCGTACTGGCCGGTGCGGTTGGCCGCGAGGATCGGCTGCTGCAGGATCATCTGCAGGACCGGACGCGCGAAATATTCGGTGAAGTCCTTGCCGCCGACGGTGATGCGGCCGGTGCCCGGCTTGATCCAGACGCGGGCAACCGCGTTCTTGCGCTTGCCGGTGGCGTAGGCGCGGCCCTGTGCGTCCAGCTTCTGGACATGCACCGGAGCTTCCTGCGTGTCTTCGGCAGCGACAGCGCCGGTTGCTTCGCCGAGTTCTTCGAGAGAGTTCAATTCAGCCATGGTGATCAGGCCACTTTCTTGTTCTTGGAATTGAGGGCGGCGACGTCCAGCGCTTCGGGCTGCTGCGCCTCGTGCGGATGGTCGGTGCCGGCGTAGACGCGCAGGTTCTTCATCTGGCGACGGCCGAGCGGGCCGCGCGGGATCATGCGCTCAACGGCCTTTTCCACGACGCGCTCCGGAAAGCGTCCGTCGAGAAGCTGCTCGGCGGTGCGTTCCTTGATGCCGCCCGGATGGCCGGTGTGCCAGTAATACTTCTTGTCAAAGCGCTTCTTGCCGGTGAACACGACCTTGTCGGCATTGACCACGATGACGTTGTCGCCGTCATCGACATGGGGGGTGTAGCGGGGCTTGTGCTTGCCGCGGAGACGCATGGCGATGATGGAGGCGAGACGGCCGACAACCAGACCTTCGGCGTCGATCAGCACCCACTTCTTCTGTACGTCCGCGGGCTTCTGCGAGAATGTCCGCATGGGATTTCTTCCTTGGTTCGATCCCGGACCGGCATGCCGGAACGGGCTTTTCTTGTTGCTTGGATTGCCGGGAAGACCCGTCAAAAACAAACCGCGCCGGACGTGTCCATGCGCGATTGCGGGTGCATTAGAGGGAATTCATGGGACGGTCAAGCGCGAAAAAGTCGGAGATTATGGAAAAAGCCATAAAAAACAATGGGTTGAAAATACGGTAATATTTTACCGCATAAGATTGCGCCAAAATGCGAGCCGTTTCGCGGTTCCGGGCTGTTCAGCGCGCGAATTCGCCATCCGGCGGGTGCCGTCTGCAACATAAGGGGAGGCACGTGTCTTGCAGCTGAATCAGCGGACCAGGCTGACGCCCCGAATGCCGGCGACGCGCAATGCGATCTGCGCAAGAACGAGGAATGCAACGACGGTCGCCATGATACAGACGGCGAATGCCGCTGCCTGGTTGAGAGCGCCGCGATCATCGAGATAGAGCACTGAAACGGCGGCGAGTTGGGTCGACGGACTGATCAGGAAGATGACCGCCGACAGCGTCACCATGGCGCGCATGAAAAAGAAGACGCCAACCGCCAGCACAGTCGGCCAGATTATCGGAAGCGTCACCCGCCACACTGTCTTCAGCTTCGTCGCGCCAAGGGTCGCCGAGGCCTCGTCGAATGTCGAGCTTATCTGCTTGATATTGGTGGTCGCCAGCAGGAAGCCCTGAGCGTGATAGTGATAGACGTTGCAAAAGGCGATGATCAGGATGGTGTCATACATCCAGTAGATTGGCTGGCCGGGCGTGTTGAAAGCAAGAATGTAGCCCAGGCCGAGCACCATTCCGGGCACAGCGGCCGGAAGAATGGCGAGGAAATAGAGAACCCGGCTCGCGCGCATTGGAAATGCGTGGTTGGCATAGGCCGCGCCGGTTACGAAAACCATCGAGATAACCGCCGTCAGGATTGCGACCTGAATGCTCGTCCACAGGGGTTGCAGGCCGTTTTGAACATCGAATTCGTAGTGACGCAGCGAAAACGAGAGGTTGTAGGGCCAGAGCCTGACAAAACTCGCATAGATCACGATGGCGACCAGCGACAGGATGACCGCGGCAACAAGCAGCGAGTATATCAGCCAGGCCGTGTCGCGGGCGCGGTTGGGCTGAGGCGCGAGCGGCACGGATTGCGCGGTGACGGATGCGAAGTGCCGCCGGGAAATCCACTTCTCGCCGATCATGGCCAGCGCGGCCGGCAGGAGGAGAAGCACCCCGATCACGGCGCCCATGGCAAAATTCGCCTGGCCTGAAACCTGATTGTAGATTTCGACGGCCAGCACCGAGTAGTTGCCGCCGATGACGACGGGATTGCCGAAATCGGTGATGACGATTGTGAACACCACGAATCCGGCTGACGCGAGACCGTAGCGGGTCCCCGGCAGCGTCACGGTCCTGAAGATTCGCCACGCCCCGGCGCCCAGGCTCTCCGCGGATTCATACAGCCGCGCATCCGCAACGGCGAGCGCCGTCGACAGGATCAGGAAGGCGTGCGGGAAGGCATAAACGACATCGGCAATGTAGATGCCCCAAAATCCGTAGATATCGATTTCCGTGCCGAATGTGCGATTGACCAACCCGTTGCGGCCGAGAAGGAACTGCAGCCCCAATGCCTGCACAAGCGAGGGCGAAAATATCGGGAGAAGCGCGACAATCCTGAGCACATTCCTGAGCGGCATGCAGGTGCGTTGGATTGCGTAGGCGAACCCGTAGGCGAGCACCATGGTTGTCAGGGTGACGCTTATCCCAACCTCGAACGTGTTGCCGACGATCGTGACGAAGCGCGAATCCGTGAAGTAACGCACGAAATTGTCCAGGCCGATGCCGTCCGGCGTCACGAAGGAATTCTTCAGGATCGCCCATAACGGGACCAGAACAAAGGTGACGAGCAGCAGGCCGGTCGCCGCAATCATGGCGAAAGCGAAGATCCGGTCCGAATCCGGTAAGCGGGAATGCCGGGTTGACGTGGGGACACTCATACCGAAGACGACGCAAGCCTTCTGACCCGATCGGCGGGCAGTTCAAAATTCACGGTCTCGCCCACATTCAGGCGCTTTCGTCGGCCGTGGACCTCGATTTCGAGGTCCTGACCAGCGGCCTCGACACCGAGGCGCATGGTATTGCCCAGGAAGGCGACCGAGCGGACCGTTCCGCTGTGCGCGCCTTCGTTTGAAAGCGCCACGTGCTCCGGCCGTATCGCCAGCACCGTGTCTTGTCCGTGCGAACCGAGACCGGCGAGCAATGCGGGAGCCTCGAGCAGGTTGAGCCGGCCAATAAACTCGCCGACGAAGCGTGTCTCCGGCTCCCAGTACAGGTCTTCGGCCGTGCCGACCTGTTCGATGCGGCCGCGATTCATCGCAACGATACTGTCGGCCATCTCCATCGCTTCATCCTGGTCGTGCGTGACCATGATCGTGGTGATGCCCAGCCGTTGCTGGAGTTCGCGAATTTCTCCGCGCAGCGATTCCCGAACCTTTGCGTCGAGCGCCGACAAGGGCTCGTCGAGCAATAGAACGGCCGGTTCGGGTGCGAGAGCGCGGGCAAGCGCGACGCGTTGTTGCATGCCGCCGGAAAGTTCATGCGGGAGCTTTTCGGCGTGTTTGTCGAGATGCACCAGCGCGAGCATTTCTTTGACCCGCGAGTCGATCCTCGCCTTCTCCCATTTTCGGCACTCCAGCCCGTAAGCGACATTGCGGGCGACCGTCATGTTGGGAAACAGGGAATAGGACTGGAACACGACGCCAAAATTGCGCATGCGGGCCGGCAGTCCGGCAAGGTCGGTGCCCTGAAGCAGGATTTCGCCTTCGTCGGGCGATTCCAGGCCCGCGACCAGGCGCAGCAATGTCGTCTTGCCGCAACCCGACGGTCCGAGAAAACAAACGAAATCACCCTCGGAAAGGTCAAGATTGACGTGATCCACCGCCACCACCGCACCAAAGCGCTTGGTGACGTCGCGCAGACTCAAAAACATGTCAGACCCCGATGGAAATAGCGGGGCGACTTGCTCGCCGCCCCGCAAATTGACCTAGTTCTCGTAGCGTTTCTGCCACTCGGCGATAATACGATCGCGATTTTCGGCGGCCCAGGCGTAATCGACCTCGAACAGCACCGTGGAGATGTCGTCCGGCAGGCCGGCTTCCGTGAATTTCTCGGGCATTTCACGGCCCTGCATGGTCACGATCGACTTCCACTTGTTGTATTCGGCTTCCGCACCCTTGGAGACCGTCCAGTCAAGGAACTTCTTGGCGTCTTCCATGTTCTGGGAGGTCTTCATCAGCGCGTTGGCTTCCAGCTCGTGGCCTGCGCCTTCGCTCGGGATAACCATGGTGATCGGATAGCCCTCGTCGATATTCTTGATCGCGCGCAGGGCAAACGAGATGCCGATCGTGTTTTCTCCGGCACTCGCCGCATTACAGGGCTTGGAGCCGGACTTGATGTACTGATCCATGTTCTTGTCGAGTGCGTCGAGATAGGCCCAGCCTTCCTCTTCTCCCATCATCTGAAGGATCGAAGCGATATGAAGATAGCCCGTGCCCGAACTTGCCGGGTTCGGCATGACCAGCTTGCCTTCATATTCCGGCTTGATCAGGTCCTGCCATGAAGACGGCATCGCCAGATTGTCTTTCTCCATCTCCGGGTTGTTGACGCAAAAGGCGCCCATGTAACCCGTGGTGGCAAACCAGTAGCCGTCCTTGTCGCGGAAGCGCTCCGGCACTTTGTCGATGCCGGCCGGCGAATAGGGCTCGAGCATCTCCACGATGCGCGGATCGACCATGGACGTCGCCGCCCATCCCCAGATGACATCATGCTTGGGATTGCTCGCTTCCGCGAGCATGCGCGCCCTGAGATCGCCGGTGGAGAGCCGCAGGACATCCACGTCGATGTCCGGCACGTCATTTTTCATCGCGTCCAGAAACGCGGCCAGTTCGTCCTCTTCATAGGAGGTGTAAACTGTGATTTTTCCCGCCTGCGATACGCCCGAAAGCGACAAGACAAGCGCTGTGCCGAGGAACATCCCCGCCATCGGGCGAGCGATATTGCCCAGCATTGCACGCAAACTGCCTCTGCCATCCATAATTGATACTCCCTCTTGAATTTGTTTTCGGGAACCAGTCCTGAAAACGCCACCGGCTTAACCAGCGATTTGAGCGGTTGGCTCAATATCGACCATTCCCATGGCGGCGTTCGCGAGGGAATAATCGATTGCTGCGACACCAGCCGTTGGACAGTTTGGTGCATAACTGGAGAGCTTGGCAAGCTGTATAGGCAACCGCGTCGTGGTCAATGCCCTGTTTTGTCGTGGATTTCGCCATTCGGCACGCTTCGCGACCGGCCATTGTCGAACAGCAGATCCGGCAATTTGCCGACGTCGGACAACAGCACGTCAGCCAGAGTTTCCAGCGTGGCGGCGGTCCCGGTGCCCGACAGAACACCGATATTTCCTCCGCATCCCGCCGCCCGTCCCATTTCGAGGTCATGACGATTGTCACCCACGAGCAAGACTTGAGACGGAGTGCAGCCGGCATGGGCGCAGAATGCGCGGACCATGCCGGGTTCGGGCTTCACGCCGTGGCCGCTATCGTATCCCGCGACGAAATCCACAGTTCCGGCGATGCCCAGAGCCTCGAGCGTGATGCGGATCGAGGCCTCGTTGTCGCTCGACGCAATGCCGATAAGCAATCCGAGGCTTTTGATCTTCTCGAACACATCGGCCAGGTCCGTGATGGCCACGGCGTCGCTGCTGCCGCTGACGAACAGCTCATCCATCTGCCGGACCAAGTCGGGCACCGTGAGGGGGCTGCCGAGCTGGCGCATCCGTTCGGCGATTTCCAGGGTGTTGCCCGAAGCGAACAGGCTGTCCGGGGCAGTGGTCCCGGTGGCCGGATCGGTGCCGCAAGCCACAAGCAACTCACGCTCCAGCGTTACGTTGCCAGCCGATGCGATCCGTGCCGACCGTTTGATGATCCCGGTCCACGTGCGCGAGAAATCCACAAGGGTTCCGTCCTTGTCGAAGAGAACGCCTTTCAGGTCGGGCGGTTTGGTCCACATCGATTTCATCCGGCAAATTCGGGCAAGATTGTCAAGGTTCGCTTAGTGAGGAATGCGCGGACAGCCACTGTGTCGATGTGGGCGTTCCCGCTTTTTTCACGTCTTGAGCCCGACCTTCTTGCGGGGCGGCGGACAGGCCAGGTCGGCGACAATGGAGCGGGCAAAGCCGGCAGCCCGGTGAGGGCTGCCATCTCGACGGACTAGGATACCTCCTGCCGGGCGAGCCATTCCAGGATTGCCCGGGTTGTTTCGACCGGCATTTCCTCCTGAATCCAGTGACCGCAATCGAGAGCGATCACATCGGCATTGGGCACGAAATCGGTCAGTCGCTCGAATTTCGGAATAACGTCCCTGTCCCCATATATCATCAGGGCCGGGTGCTGGATGATCGGGTCGACATCCGCGAGCAGGTGCCAGTTTCGATCGAGATTCCGATACCAGTTGATGCCGGGCGTGAAACCCGATGTCTCGAAGGCCGAGACATAGACCGCCAGGTCGCCGGGGCTCATCACGGGGTCGCCGGGCGCGGTTTGCGCCTTGGCGAGATTGATCATCATCATGCCCGGCTCGGGCGGCGTGGGCGGCGGGTTCTTGCGATAGAGATTGGAAAGGAACCGGGACGTGTTCGCCTCGAGAACCGCGTCCGCCACACCCGGTTGGCGATTGAAGTGGACGAAGTAATAGTCGCTGCCAAGGAATTGCTCGAGAAGCTCGATCCACGGGACATCGCCGCGTTCCTGATAAGGCAGGCTCAGATTGATCAGCTTGTCGACGCGGTCCGGGTGCAACAGTGCCATCCCCCAGACGACCATCGCGCCCCAGTCATGGCCGACGAACACGGCGTTCTCATAGCCGTAGTGATCGAGAAGCGCGGCGAGATCGCCGGTCAGATGCGTGATGTCATAGGCGGCAACGTCCGCCGGACGCGACGAGTTGCCATAGCCTCGCTGGTTCGGGACGATGACGTGATAGCCCGCCTCTGCAAGGGCAGGCACCTGATGGCGCCAGGAAAAGGCATGCTCCGGCCAGCCGTGGCAGAGGACGATGGGTTTCCCTTTGTTTTCCCGGCCGGCCTCGAAGACTTCGAGTTCGATGCCGTTGACGGAGACAAGGGTGGGGTCGGGGAAGTCGATCATGTCGGGCATTGCACATTCTCCTTGCTGTGTGTTTCGGAGCCTGCTGCCTAGGATCTAATGGTGCCAAATTTTGTCACCTTTCAATGTCAAAGTTGCGATATGAACGCTCGCCTCCGACAAGACGCCATCGTGCGCAGCCTTCGCCGCAACGGCACTTCGACAGTCTCTGAACTTGCAGGGGAGGTCGGCGCGTCGCGGCGTACGGTGCTGCGTGACATCGGGGCACTGCGCGACGAGGGCTTCGTCATACATTCCGAACCCGGTCGCGGAGGCGGCCTGCAACTCGATCCGCAATCGGTTCAGGCCACGGCGCGGCTGTCGGTCGCCGAAGTCTTCGCGCTCCTGATCAGCGTTGCATCGATGCGGGCGGCCGGGAGCCTGCCTTTTTCGGGCCTCGCGGATGCCGGACTTGCCAAGATCGAGCGCGCTCTGCCGTCGGACAAGCTGCGTGATCTGCGCCGGTTCCTGGACTGCCTTTATGTCGGGGAGCTTGCGCCGCAGGTGGACATCTCGGACATGGGCGCGTTGGACCCGGCGCTGTTGCCCGCGTTCGAAACCGCGTTCCTGGATCGGCTGCACATACGCTTCGGGTACCGCGACGCGAAAGGCTCAACGTCCAGCCGGACTGTCGAGCCGCAAGCCATGCTGATCCTGCCACCGCTCTGGTATCTGGTGGCGTGGGATCCGCAGCGCGACGATTTCCGTCACTTCCGGATGGACCGGATCAGCGAGCCTGAAATCGTCGAGGGCACTAATTTCCGCCGTCGCCATGTGCCGTTCGAGGATCATGTGCGCCCGGTTCGCGATCTATCCCGCTGAAGGTCCCAGCCTCGGTTCCCGTCAGGAACGTGGAGCGTTGTTTCGACTGTCGATCCGCTCAATCGCGTGGTGGAATCGAGTAGGTGCAGGAGCCGTGGGCGATCAGTTCGTCCTTTTCGTCGGTGATCGATATCTCGACGACCACCAGACGCTTGCCGAGTTTCAGCAGCTTCGCGGCGCAATAGACCGGGCCCGGCTCGGCCTTACGCATGAAGTCGATATGGAAGCTGGTGGTGACCGACAGCCCCTTCAGGCCGATATGGGCGAGGATGACGCAATAGGCCGCGTAATCGGCCAGCGTGAACAGGGACGGGCCGGAGACGGTGCCGCCGGGGCGCAGGTGGCGCTCGGTCGGGTCGAGCCGCATCGTCAGCACGCCGGGGCGCAGATCGGTGATCGAATAGATGCGCCCGTCCAGATAGACCTGCGAGAACTCGGTCTCCATGAAGGCTTCGAGATCTTCGACCGAGACGATCGGGGTGGGCGGATTGGACATGGCCGGGCCTGAACGAATTGCTGTGGACGATCTGTCTTGCCGCCGGGTTTGCCCGGCTGGTAGTTTACCGTCAAGTCCATGCCAGCCGAAGGAATACGCATGTCCGCCGCACCCGCACTCGTCGATACGCCGCCCGTCACGCAGGATCTGAACGGACCCGTCCTGCGGCTGACGCTCGCCAACCCGCCGGCCAACGCGCTGTCGATCGCTACGATGGAGGCGTTGATGGCCGCGCTTGGCGCGGCGCGCGACAACGCCGATGTGCGCGTCATCGTGATCGCCGCGGCGGGCAAGGTGTTTTCCGCAGGGCACGACCTGAAGGAGATGACGCTGCACCGCGCCGACGAGGACCGGGGCAGGGCGTTCTTCGAAAAGACGATGCGCCTCTGCGCCGACCTGATGCAGACGATCGTCACGCTGCCCAAGCCTGTGATCGCCGAGGTGGACGGACTGGCGACGGCGGCCGGCTGCCAGCTGGTGGCGAGCTGCGATCTCGCCATCTGCACGGACACGTCCTCCTTCGCGACGCCCGGCGTCAATATCGGCCTGTTCTGCTCGACGCCGATGGTGGCGCTGACCCGCAACGTCCATCGCAAGCAGGCGATGGAAATGCTCTTGACCGGCGAGACCATCGACGCCTCGAGCGCCAAGGAGTACGGCCTGGTGAACCGGATCGTGCCGAAAGAATACCTGAATCAGGTTGTCAACAAATACGCGGAAGTCATTGCTTCCAAATCGCCTTTGACGCTGAAGACCGGCAAGGAGGCGTTCTACCATCAGGCCGAGATGAGCCTGTCGGACGCCTATGACTATTGCGCCAATGTGATGGTGGAGAACATGCTGTTCCGCGACGCGGAAGAGGGCATCGGCGCGTTCCTGCAGAAGCGCAAGCCGGAGTGGAAGGGCGAGTAGGCGCTTGCCCCTCTAAGGAGATGCGATTTGCATTGGTAGAGGCTTCGATGGCTGCTAACGTAGCGTCATGGTAGAGCCACGCAAAACAGTCTTCACAAGAGAGCTGATCACTGCAGATTCCTTCGGCGAACCGTGCGAACCCGTTTCGCGTGTCGCGGTGGCCGCAGTATTCCGCAACCCGTTAGCTGGCCGTTTTGAGCCTGATCTGTCTGCTCTTTTCGAGATCGGAGCCTTGTTGGGGCAGCAGCTTGCGCAGCAGGCCGTCGCGATGCTCGATGGACCGGCCGTGTCCTATGGCAAGGCGGCAATTGTTGGCGCGGCAGGCGATATGGAGCATGGCGGAGCGGTCATTCACCCCAGATTGGGGGCGCCCATGCGCGCCGCCGCTCATGGTGGTCTGGCGGTGATTCCCTCCAATGTGAAGCTCGGCGGCATCGGTGACTCGATCGATATGCCGCTCGGCCACAAGGACGATCCCTGGTCGTTCGACCATTTCGATACGATGACGCTATGCGTGCCGGACGCACCGCGTGCTGACGAAATAGCCATGTTTATCGGGTATGCCACTCGCGGTCGTCCCATTCCCCGATGCGGCAGCGGACCGGCAAAACAGTAAGGCCCGGGCACGACCGGGATCCGTCGCAGCGAAGTGGAGAGGTTATAAATGCATCCCACCGAGAAAATCGTGCGCCAGTTTCACGAATCCTGGGATATGCGAGACCCCGATCGCGGCGCGGAAGTGATCGCCGAGGATTGCGATTTCGAAGACATCGCCCGTGGCGAGAAACTCCCGGGAAAGGCCGCCTACAAGGCCGACTACCATCGCTGGCGCGAGGTCTTCCCGGACGGGTTGTGCAAAGTCGAAAACGTCATCATCAGCCAATGCGGCGAATGGGCGATTGTCGAGTTTCGCAATAGCGGCACGCACACCGGGATATTGCGGTCCAGTCTCGGGGAGTTCGCGCCGACGGGAAAACGGGCGGAAGTCCGCTATTGCTCGGTGATGCGCGTCAAGAACGGATTGGTCGTCGAGGGACGCGACTATTATGACAGCGCCACTCTTGTGCGGCAGCTCGGGCTGGCCGATTCAAGCTGAAGGGCATGCCGCTAGCCCCGTCCGATCGCTACGCGTCGGCCGAATCCGTGACGTCCCGATGGGCACTGGCGGGAGCGGCGGATCGGAATATCCATCGGTGAAAGGTCTCGTCCGGCAGGCCCCGCAGGATCGCGGCTATGGCGGCGACTGCGGCGAAGGCGAAGATCAGTCGCCCGACGAGGATGCCAACGATATCCGCGCCAAGCGCCATGACGATCAGCGTGTCCTCGATCACGCTGTGCGCGAAGCCCATGAAAGCGCAGGACAGGAAGATCTGGCGCGGCGATATCGCGCCCGACCGCGCCTCGCGGATCAGCAGGCCGGCGCCGTAGGATATGCCCAGGAACAGGCCGATTGCCGTCAGGTGTTCCGCTTCGCCCTTGATGCCGATGAGCCTTAAAAGCGGTGACAGCGCCTTCATCATCAGGCCCAGGATGCCGGTTGCCTTCAGAACCTGAAGCCCCAGGGAAAGGCCCAGCAGGATCACGAACATCCAGGCGAGGCTTTCGGCGAGACCGGCCAGGAATTCGGGCCAGCCCGGTGTCGCGCTCATCGGAATCCAGACCGGATCGAGCGGCGACGACAACCATCCCGTGGCGGCGAGCAGGCTGTGCAGCAGGAAGGCGTAGAGCAGCCCGCCGGCGATGCGCAGCAGCGTCGTCACGGCCATGGCAGGACCCGCTTGCCGGATGATCTTCTGCTCGATGGGCAGACCATGGGCGAAAAGGACGAGCGCCGAGAAGACGGTGATGTCCGCTACGCTCATCGCGCCGGCAGGCACCAATGTGAAAACCAGCGGCACCGCGCCCCAGACGCCGACGAGCATGCCTGTCAGCCACACCAGCCCCAGTTCCGCCGGCAGTCCAAGCGCATGCATGACGGGCGCAAAGGCCGGCGCGACCGCCTCGATCGCGCCCAGTCTCGAAAGCAGTTCCGCGAGGATCGTGACCGGAACCATGATGCGGACGAGGAGCCAGTAGACTTCGATCGTTTCGCGCGTTGAGCGCATGGCGGACAGCAGGAACGGCATTGGCGGGACTCCATCGAGATTGTTCCCATCAGCTACCGCGACACGAGTCGCATTTGTGGTCAAAGATTGCAGTTCAGTGCAATTTTATTGCATACGGATTTCGAGATGGAGACCGCGAACATGGACCGGATCGACCGCAAGCTTTTGAACCTCATGCAGCGCGATGCGTCGCGCACGAATGTCGATATGGCCGACGAGGTGGGCCTTTCGCCCTCCAGTTGCCTGCGGCGCATTCGAAAGCTTCGCAGTCAGGGCATCATCGACCGGATTGTCGCCATCCTGAACCCGGCCAGATCCGGCCGGGTGATCAAGGCGCTGGTGACCGTGGAACTCAAACTGCACGGAGAGCAGCACATGCGGCGCTTCCTCGATCTGGCGATTGCGGAGGAAGCGGTTTCGCAAGCCTATGCGGTGACGGGCGAGACCGATGTCGTGCTTGTCTTGCGCCTGCGCGACATGGAGGAATATGACGCGTTGTGCGACCGGCTTTTCCGCGATCAGACCAATATCGCGCGCTTCTTCACCATGATGGTCATCAGGACGGCGAAGGACGAAACGGCGATTGCCCTGTGAGGGCTTCTCGCGCTGCCTGAACGCTTGCGCTCGCCGATACCATAGCCTAGAATGTTCCCGATTTGTTCATGTAAGGAAATTCCATGAGTTTCGATCCCCGCATTTCCATGATCACGCTGGGTGTCGCCGATCTGGCGGCCTCGACCGAATTTTACCAGAAGCTTGGTTTCGAGAAATCCTCGGTCTCGCAGGAGAGCGTGACCTTCTTCAGGATGAAGGGGACGGTGCTTGGACTGTTCGGGCGCGCCGCGCTGGCCGCCGATGCGGGTGTCGAGGAAGCGGGATCGGGTTTTCGCGCGGTGACGCTGGGGCACAATCTGGGCAGCGAAGCCGAAGTGGACGAAGCCTTCGCGCATGCGCTTTCCTGCGGAGCGACTGAGGTGAAGAAGCCTGAGAAGGTCTTCTGGGGCGGCTATTCCGGCTATTTCGCCGACCCGGACGGCCATCTGTGGGAACTGGCCTACAACCCCTTCATGGCCAACAACGCCGACGGGTTCATGGATCTGCCGTAATGGCGGTTACACTCGCTTTCCGCCGGGGTTGAAAACAGGGGGTGGCGATGGGTGTTTTTCGCGGGGTCGGCCATGCGTGCCGACAGGTGGCCGGGGCGTGGGTGGCGCTCACATGCGGATTGGGCGCGGTCGCGCCCGCATTGGCGGAGCCGGTGGACTACCCGGAAATCCTGATCGAATTGCCGCCGCCTCCGCCCGAGGATCTGCAGGCCTTTATCAAGAGCGCCATCAGCGCGACCTTTCTCGGCGAGAAGCTGGATCTCAAGAAGGAGCGCAGGCTTGAGGAACATCTGGCGGATGGCGTGCGTCTCTATGTCGGGGCGGTGGAACTGACCGCCGGCGATAATTTCGACCTTGTGGAGGAATATGCCCGATGGCGTTTCATCGGCGAGCTCGGCGAATTCGCCGGCTACGGCCGCCTGCAGCTGTCGCAGGAAGTGGCTCGCGGCGCGCGTGAATTGCGCGAATTGCTGGAAAACGGCTTTGTCGGGCCCAATCCGTGGATGAACGGCGCGATCTGCACATCGGCCTTCGGCAAGCTGGACGACGAGGAGATGCGTTCGCTGGTGGAGCGGACCGGCACTTTCGAATCGGACTGGCGGATCGCGGCTTTCCCTTGGGAGGAGGCGGGCTTCATGGGCCGGACGGGACCGTTCGAATGGAAGCTCGGCCAGTTGCTCTACGTGGACGGCGACAAGGAACGGCCTGAAAACTGCTGCTGGGACTACGTGCAGAAGCCGGATCGCACCGGCGGATATGTCAGCCGCTCGGTCTACGACCCGCTGCTGCGGCCCTATATGAACAGCCAAGTCTGTTTCGGCCGCGACGAGGAGGGCGCCTGGAAGATCGATGCGGTCGGATACCGCACGCCATGACGCGCCGCGCAGTCAGTATCGCACTCGGCGCGGCGCTGATTGTCGCGACGGCAGGCATCACGAACGCGGCGGCCGGCGATCCGCGCGCATCCTACGACCGTATCATCCTGGCCGACCACGCCCCAGTCGAACCGGACCTCCAGGCCTTCATCGAGCGCGCCCGCGACGTGATGTGGCACGGCGGCGCGAACGTCGCGGCGGGAAACGCGACGCCGACGGATTTCGGGGATGTGCTGGCAGACGCGGTGACCCTGTTCGTCGGCCCGCCCGACCTTGTCGCGGACGATCGTTTCGTGCCGGTGGCGCGATTGCCGCGCGCCGAAGCGATGAAGGCAATCGGCCGGGCCGTGTATGATGAGCCGGCGACCGACCGCGGCGCGGAGATGCACGCCGGCTACGTGTTGAAAGCCTTGCTGGAGGACGGGCTGGTCGCTCCGAATTCCTCGCTCGGCGGCGAAGTCTGTACGGGGACATTCGAAAAACTGGCCTATGCGGACATGACGGCACTTCTGGAGGAAACCGGAACCGTGGTCTCCGATTGGGGCGTTGCGCGCCGGACACCCGCCGAGACCCGTTTCTTTCGTGGCGGCGCGCTTCGCGGCTGGGAGCTTGGGCAATTGCTGTATGTCGATGCGGACGCGCCGCAGATCCGCTCTTGCTGCTGGGGCTATCTCGTAACGCCGGAGGGCGTCGGCGATTTCGTCCAGATGGGATTTGGTGGAGGGCCTCTGATCCCCTATCTGGCGAGCCATGTCTGTTTCGGGAGAACCGATCAGGGCTGGCGGATCAGCGCGGTCGCGATCCGCAAGGCGCAATGACGGCCAGGGAACAATGACGGCAAAGTGATTGGCGGCGTTTTCGCGCGCGCTTATTCTGGTCTGCCATGAAGTCTGGTCCACTATGAAGATCGTCCTCCAGCGTCACGTCGATGCGCCCGTCGATATGGTTTTCGACACGATCGCGCATATCGAGAATTTCAGGCAGGCGGTGCCGGACATCGTCTCGGTCGAGTATATGGGCGAGACCCGGAGCGGCGTCGGTACGCGGTTCTGCGAGACACGGCGCATGGGTGGGCGGGACTATTCGACCGAGATCGAGGTGACGGAGTATATGCCGAACGAGTGCGTGCGGCTCGTCCTGCAGGCCGGTGGGGCCGAATGGGATACGGTCTTCACGGTTCGGCCGGCGGAAGACGGATCCTTGGTCGGTGCGGAGATGACCGCGACGCCGAAAAGCCTGCCGGCGCGTGTGCTGGTGCCGCTGATGAAGAAATCGGTCTCCTCCGCGATGGAAAACGACCTTCGCAGCGTCGCGCAATGGTGCGAGACAAAACGCGCCGGAGACAGCGCCGCTCCGGAATGATATGGGGCGGCAAATGACAGGGCGCGCCATGGACCACGATCACTACAGCGACGACCATATCCGCTCCATCCTGACCAGTGTGAAATCGGTCGCGATCATCGGCGCGTCGGCCAAGCAGGTGCGGCCGAGCTACTTCGTCATGAAATACATGATGGACAAGGGGTTCACCGTCTTCCCGATCAATCCGGGACATGCGGGCCGGGAGATCCTCGGGCGCATGACCTATGCGTCGCTCGCCGAGCTTCCAGAGCTGGTCGACATGGTGGATGTGTTCCGCGCCTCCGCGGCAGTGCCCGGCATCACCGACGAGGTGCTCGCCATGGAGCCGCTGCCGAAAGTGGTGTGGATGCAACTGACCGTGCGCGACGACGACAGCGCGAAACGGCTGGAGGCGGCCGGTATCGACGTGGTGATGAACCGCTGCCCGAAGATCGAATATGGCCGCCTGTCGGGGGAAATCGGCTGGAGCGGCGTGAACTCCAAGACGATTTCGGCGCGCCGGCCGGAAGTCCGCGCCGGCTTCCAGAGCTTTGGCATCCGGAACAAATAGGCAGTCCCGAAAACGGCCGGGATTCGTTTTCCCGGATGGAGCCGCTTGCGGGTATGGAAATCCCGCCAGGGGGCTGTTTGCTTTTGAAATGCGCTTTGACAGGCGTCCGCCACTCGGCCAAAAGATCAGGCACATTCGTTCAGGAGGAGGGGATCATGTCCCAGCGAGTACCCGGTTTCGACACTTTGGCCATTCACTCCGGCGCCCAGCCGGATCCGGCGACAGGGGCGCGGACCACGCCGATCTACCAGACCACCGCCTATGTCTTCAACGACACCGACCATGCGGCGTCGCTGTTCGGCCTGCAGGCTTTCGGCAATATCTACACCCGCATCATGAACCCGACCCAGGCGGTACTCGAGGAGCGGCTGGCCGCGCTCGAGGGCGGCACGGCGGCGCTGGCGGTCGCGTCCGGCCACGCGGCGCAGATGATCGTGTTCCACACGCTGATGACCGCGGGCGACAATTTCATCGCGGCGCGGCGTCTCTATGGCGGCTCGATCAACCAGTTCGGCCATTCCTTCAAGAATTTCGGCTGGGAAGTCCGCTGGGCCGATGTCGACGATCCCGAAACGATCGCCTCGCAGATCGACGAGCGCACCAAGGCGCTGTTCATCGAGAGCTTCGCCAACCCGGCCGGTTTCGTGACCGACATCGAGGCGATGGCCAAGATCGCCCATGATGCAGGCATTCCGCTCATCGTCGACAACACGATGGCCTCGCCCTATCTCGTGCGCCCGTTCGAACACGGCGCCGACATCGTCGTCCATTCGCTGACCAAGTTCCTCGGCGGACACGGCAACTCGATGGGCGGCGTGATCGTCGATGGCGGCACTTTCGACTGGTCGGCCTCCGACAAGTACCCGATGCTGTCGACGCCGCGTGACGAATATGGCGGCGTTGTCCTGCACGAGACCTTCGGCAACTTCTCCTTCGCCATCGCCTGCCGCGTGCTCGGCCTGCGCGACCTCGGCCCGGCGATCGCGCCGATGAACGCCTTCCTGATCCTGACCGGGATCGAGACGCTGGCGCTTCGCATGCAGCGCCATTGCGACAATGCGCTCGCCGTCGCCAAGCACCTCAAGGATCATCCGAAGGTCGATTGGGTGGAGTATTCCGGCCTCGAAGGGCACCACAACAACGCGCTGCAGAAGCGCTACAGCCCGAAAGGCGCGGGCTCGGTGTTCACCTTCGGCGTCAAGGGCGGCTACGAGGCGGGCGTCAAGTTCGTCGAGGGCGTGGAGATCATCTCGCATCTCGCCAATATCGGCGACACGCGCACCCTGGTGATCCACCCGGCATCGACCACGCACCGCCAGCTCACGGACGAGCAGCGGGAGAAGGCGGGTGCCGGCAACGATGTCGTTCGGCTGTCGATCGGCATCGAGGATGTCGCCGACATCATTGCCGATATCGACCAGGCGCTCGACAAGACCGCCTGATTGATCTTTCGCAATTGAATGCGGCGCGCCCTGGGCTAGGCTTTCACCGAACACAAACGGTGGAGGCCCTCATGCCACGTTCCAGACGGGCGGCGCGCGCCGTCTTCTTCCTCGCTATCCTCGGTGCCGGCGTATCGCCCGCGCTGTCCCAGTCGGCTGACCCGGCCTGGCTGGACCAGCTGGCGGCGCAGCTCGCCGTCGATGAAGGATGCGCCGTGGAATATTATCTCAACATCAAGGAAGACGAACTCGCCGGCCGCAAGACCTTCGAGGCGCGCGCTCAGTGCCGCGACGGTCGCCAGTTCGACGCCGCGCGGACGGAGCCGGCGACAGAGTTCACGATCACCGCATGCGGTGTGCAGGTATGCTGATGCGGGGGACAGGGCATTGAGCGGGCCGTACATGCTGCCGGTCGTTCCCGAAGGCGCGGAGCCCGAGACCGAAAGGCCGTCGCCGGAAAAGGTGATTTCCGGCGATCCCGTCTTCACCACATGGAATGTCGAGGAGCGCGACGGGCTCTATTGCGGCATCTGGCAGGCGACGCCCGGCAAATGGCGGATCGTCTATGACGAGTGGGAATTCTGCCATATCCTCGAAGGCGTGTCGGTGATCCGCGGCGATGACGGCGAGGCGATGACCGTGAAAGCGGGCGACAGCTTCATCCTGCGTCCGGGATTTGCCGGGACGTGGGAAGTCGTCGAAACAACGCGCAAGGAATATGTGATCCGGTTGTAGGGCAGCAGCATGAAGATATCCGTTGTCGGTGCAGGCATTGCCGGTCTTTCGACGGCCTGGGCGCTCGCCAAACAGGGCCACAGCGTCATCCTGTTCGAACAGGGCACCATCCCCAATCCGATGGGCGCGTCCGGCGACCATCATCGCATCATCCGGCGCGCCTATGGCGCGGGTTCCGGCTATGGCGTGGCGATCACCGAAGCCTATGAGGCGTGGGACGAGGTCTGGGCCGATCTCGGCCAGTCCTGCCTCGATCCGCGCGGGTTCATGGCGGTCAGCCGGGAGCCGGGAGATGAGGCGGAGGATTACCTGAACGGCCTGCGCGAGGGCGGCTGGCCCTGCGACGTGCTGCAGCCCGGCGAGGCGGCGAAGCGGTTTCCCTTCCTCGATCCGGACACGATCCGCTATGCCTTCGTTTCGCCGGAGGGCGGCGCGCTGCATTGCCGGCGCATCGGGTTCGGGCTCGCGGCATGGCTGCAGGTCAATGGCGTGTCGCTGCGCCAGACGATGCGGGTGAGGGAAGTCGACCCGGCGCGCGCCGCCGTGACGACGGAGGACGGGCGGGTGATCGAGGCCGACATGGTGATCGTCACCGCCGGCGCCTGGGTGACCAAGCTGTTCCCCGATCTCGTCTCCGACCTGGCGGCCTACCGGACCGCCGTGGTCTATCTCGATCCGCCGTCACACCTGGCCGAGGCCTGGGCGCATGCGCCGGTGGTACTCGATGTCGGCGGCGAGACGGACGGCTACATCCTGCCGCCGTCCGGCGGCGGCGGGCTGAAATTCGGCTCGGGCCTGCACAAGATGAAGAACGCGGACGCGGACGCCAACCGCGAGCCGGTGGCGGGCGAGGGCGAGACGGTCCGCAACCTGTTCGCGCCGCCGATGCGCGACATCGAGCAATACCGCGTGACGGACGTCGTGACCTGCGCCTACACCTTCACCGAGGACGAACGCTTCTTCGTGGACCGCCGTGACAACTGCCTTGTCGTCTCGGCCTGCTCCGGCCACGGCTACAAATTCGGCGCGGCGGTGGGGCGGCGCGTGGCGCAATATGTCGAGCACGGGGATTTCGGCGCGTTGAAGGCGTGGATGCGCGCGGAGGGGTAGGGAACTAAGTCCGGGTTGCCCTGGAATGAATAGGGGCGCTTTGGGGCCGGGAGCGGACAGCCCGCTCGCGAGCCTGTTAACGGCGAAGTCGGGCATTCAGACGCTTCAAACCCGCGCTGGAACGGACAGTCCGATGGCGTGGCTCTCCTGAATCTCGACGATTCGTCGTTTCACTTTGCTGCAGGCGGGCCGGCGGTCGATCTGCGCGGAAATAGCGTCGGCGTGGCGACTATTGTCTCTGCCTTGCCGCCCGCATCCTTGCTCAGCAAATCGAGCGCCGCTCTGGCGATCTGGTCGAATGGCACGCGCACGGAAGTGAGCGGGACCGGCAGGCTGCTGACGATCGGAACGTCATTGTACCCGACGAGAGAGATGTCCTCCGGCACCGAAAGACCTTTTCGGCTCAGTGTCGACAACGCGCCAATGGCGGTATTGTCGTTGACTGCAAATATGGCCGTCGGCCTCTCTTCCAGGATCATGAGTTTTTCGGCCGCCTCGGCTCCCGAATCGATTCCGAATGTCGATTTGGCGACCAGCTTTTCGTCGAAACCGATCCCGGCTTCAGACAACGCATCCATATAGCCTGAAAGGCGTCCGCGTGCGCTCGAGGCATAGGATGGGCCGCTGATCAGTCCGATGCGTCGATGCCCGAGGTCGATGAGGTGGCGCGTGGCAAGATAGCCGCCCAGGCGATCGTCGCCGATCGCGGACGCACTTATTCCGTCTGTGCGGAGGGCCAGAACGAAGTTCACGCCGCGCGCCTGCAATTCGGACGGGAAGTCGTCATCGAGACGGGACGTCGCGAGGACAAGGCCGTCCACGCCGCGATTGAGCAGCGTCTCGGCTGCCTCGCGTCCGGCATCAGGCTTGTCTTCGGTGGTGGCGACTATGGCGAACTGGCCGGTCCGCTCGCACGCATGCGCGATGGCTTCGTAGAGCATCGCCATGACCGTGTCGGTCAGCCGCGGCACGATCACGCCCACGGTCATCGTCCGTCCGCGGCGCAGGCTGGCGGCGGAGACGTCGCGAATGTAGCCGAGTTCCTCGGCAACCTTGCGAACCCTGCGGGCCGTCTCGCTGTCCGAGCGCGGCAGCCTTTCGTCAAGGATCCGCGAGACGGTGGATTTGGAGACGCCGGCCGCGGCCGCGACATCAAGGATCGTCACCCGGCCTTTTCGGTCAACGGCTTCCGATTTCTGATCCAAGATCGCCTCCTCGGACAGCGTCGGATTTACGAAGGGTCAACATTTTCTCTTGACTCGCAGTTCTGTCGGGCTCTAGATGGGAACGTTCCCACAAACGATCCCTTTCCGCAAGTGGAATTCGGTGGAACATATATGGGAACGTTCCCGTTATCGATCCTAAAGTGAGGAGAAGCACATGTCCACCATGGATCTTCGCGGTCTCAGCCCCGCACCTGTCACCGCATTCAAGCGCAATGGCGATCTCGATATCGAAGCCAACGTCCGCATCGCCAAATGGCTTGCCTCATTCGACGACGTCAAATCCCTCGTCATTCTCGGCCATGCCGGCGAGGGCACATTCCTGACCATGGACGAGCGCCTCGAACTCATCCGCGCCTACGCCGATGCTGTCGATGTGCCGATCGTCGCCGGCATCACGGGCGAGGGCACCAAGGTTGCCGCCGAAGAGGCGAAGAAGTGCCGCGAAGCCGGCGCGACCGGCGCGCTCGTTTATCCGAACCATGGCTGGCTGCGCTTCGGTTTCCAGAAGGGGGCTCCGCAGGACCGCTACAAGGCGATCTGGGAAAATTCGGGGCTTCAGTGCATTCTGTTCCAGTATCCCGATGCGACCAAGGCGAGTTACGATCTCGACACGCAGATCGAGATTGCCGCCCAGGAGGGCGTGGTGGCGACAAAGAACGGCGTTCGCAACATGAAGCGTTGGTATGTCGAGATCCCGGAACTCAAGAAGGCCCAGCCCGACCTGCAGATCCTGTCCTGCCATGACGAGTGGCTTCTGCCCACCATGTTCGATGTCGACGGTCTGCTCGTCGGCTACGGCAACATCGCACCGGAACTGCTGATAGACCTGATCAAGGCCGGCAAGGCGCAGGATTACACAGCTGCCCGCAAGGTGTTCGAACAACTCCTGCCGGTCACCCGCACCGTCTATCACCGTGGATCGCACATGGAGGGCACGGTCGCCCTCAAGATCGGCCTGCGCTATCGCGGCCTGCTCGACCATGCGACGATCCGCGAGCCGCTGAAGGATCTCGGCGCGGCAGCCGAGCGCGAAATCGAGGAGGCGTTCAAGGCCGCCGGCATCAGCCCTGTCCAAAACATGATGGCCGCCTGACCGTCAATTTCCGCCCCTGCCTTCCGGCAGGGGCCCAATTCAACTGGAGGAGTTAGAAATGTTTTCCATTCTCGGGAGCTATCTCAAGGCAGCGGCCGTCACGGTCGTCATTGCCTCGACAACCACGGCGGCGTTCGCGCAGGAGGTGCGCATCGGCGCGATGCGCGAAGGCTCTTCCTGGTATGTCTTCGCGGCAACGCTGGAACAGATGATCGAGCCGATCTTCGGGGCGAATACCGTCGAGGTCATCGCGCGCGGCGGCGGTGTCGCCAATCCGATGGTCGTCCAGTCCGGCAAGGCCGAGATCGCGCTGTCAAACGTGGCGACGGCCAAATGGGCGGCGGAAGGCGCGCCGGTCTATCAAGGCGCTTCAGCGCCGGATATCCGTGCGCTCGTGGGCGGCCTCAACAACGTCTATATCGGCGTGATGGCCCGCAAGGCCTTCACCGACGAGATGGGCACGACCGATCTTGCCGAAATCATCAAGTCCGGCAAGCCGATCCGCCTTCTGTTGAAGCCGACCGGTTCGAGCGCGGTTCCCGCCGCGGAGTTGATTCTGGAAGCCTACGGATCGAGCTTCGACAAACTGAAGGCCGATGGCGGTGACGTCGTCCAGGTTGCCGCGGCCCAGATCGCCGACACGGTCCGTAACGGCAACGCCGATATCTACATCGACACGATGATCAAGGGGCATCCGACGATCACCGAGGTCAACCTGACCGCCGATACGGTCTTCCTCGACATTCCGCAGGACGCGTTGGATCTTCTCGCCAAGAACGGAATGACGCCCGGCAAATATGGTCCCTGGTTCGAAGATCAGACGAGCGAGAACACCGGCGCCAATCTCGGCACCGTCCTGATCGCGAACGCCTCCCTTGACGAGGAGAAGGCCTACCAGATCACCAAGGCCCTGTGCGAGAACGCCGAGGTGATGGGCGCCGCCCATGCCGCCTGGAAGTCGTTCAAGGCGGAGAACGCATACAAGCCGGAAAACACCGGAATCGAACTGCATCCCGGCGCAGTCCGCTACTACAAGGAACGCGGCTGGATGTAACCGTTTCGGGAGGCGCATCGACATGCGCCTCCCGTTTGTCTTCTGGGTTCGGGAGGAAGAACCATGCCTGCAGAAAATCTCAAATCGGCTTTGCGTTCGCCAGCTTTCGTCATCGGGTGTGCGTTCATCGCGTTTCAGGTGTGGATACTGTTCGATGCCCAGCAGCCGATGCTCCAGCGACCGGCCCACGTCGTCTTCGCACTCGTCCTCCTGTTCCTGTACAGGCCCCTTTCCGCGGACTGGATGCCTCGTTCCCTTCGCATCGCCATCGACTCGCTGCTGATCGCCGCTTCGCTTGCCGTCGGCGCCTACTATCTCGGCGAATTCGACCGGCTGACGACGCGAATGGAAAACGTGTCGCCAATCCTCACCATCGACATCTGGGCTGGCACCGCGCTCGTGCTGCTGTTGCTGGAAGGCGCCCGCCGTGCTGTCGGATGGATCCTTGTCAGCGTCCTGCTGGTTTTCATCGCCTACGCTTTCTTCGGCAATGTTCTGCCGGGCTGGCTTTCATTCCGGGGCTTCGACCTTGAGCCCGCCATCGAAATCTCGACCATGACGACCGCGGGCGTGCTCGGCATAACGACCTCCACCTCCGCCGACTTCATCTTCTATTTCATCATGTTCGGCGCGTTCTACGGCGCTATCGGCGGTGGTCAGCTCTTCATCGACCTCGCAATCCGCCTCGCCGGACGGGCCGTCGGCGGGCCCGCGAAGACCGCCATCATTTCCTCGTCCCTGATGGGGTCGATCTCGGGAAGTGCGGTCGCCAACGTCGTCTCGACCGGCGTGTTCACGATACCGTTGATGAAGCGCTGCGGGATGAAGGATCACCGCGCGGCCGGCGTCGAGGCGATAGCCTCCACGGGAGGCCAGCTCATGCCGCCCGTGATGGGCGTCGCCGCTTTCATCATGGCCGAGATGCTCAACATGCCCTACGGCCAGATCGCACTTGCCGGACTCATTCCTGCGGTGGCCTTCTATCTCGCCCTTCTCCTTGTGGTTGACCTGTCGGCCCGCCGGGGCGGCCAGAGAGCGATGACCGCGGAAGAAGTCGCCAGGACTGCTCCGTTGCTTCCGCGCCTTCATCTCCTGTTGCCGCCGATCGTTCTCGTCTTCGCGCTGGTGAGCGGATATTCCGCGGCCTACTCGGCCGTGATCGCAACCCTCGCGTCCATCGTCACGCCTTTCCTGCGCCGTTCGACCTGGATCGGTCTCGACGGCTTCATTGGAGGATTGCGTGAAGCACCGAAACAGGCGGCCGAGGTCGCGATACCGATCGCCGCCATTGGCCTGGTCATTGCCGTAGCCGTGCAGTCCAACCTCGCCCTGAAATTCGCAGGCTCGCTGCTGACCCTTTCCGAGGGCTCGATCTACGCGTCTCTCGCGCTTGCCATGCTTGGCTGCATCATCATGGGCATGGGCTTGCCCACGGTCGCCGCCTATATCATTGGCGCGGTTCTCTATGTTCCCGCCATGCAAAAGCTTGGGCTGGAGCCGCTGGCCGCGCATTTCTTCATCTTCTACTACTGCGTCCTTTCGATGGTCACACCGCCGGTCGCGCTGGCATCCTTCGCCGCAGCCGGTGTCGGCAACTCCTCGGCCATGAAAACGAGCATGTCCGCCTTCGGCATGAGCCTCGTGGCGTTCTTCATACCTTTCGGCTTCGTGTTCGATCCTGGTATTCTCTGGCAGGGAACCGCTGCAGAGATAGGATCGAGCGCGCTTGGCCTGATGGTGGCGACTGCGCTTTGGGCGATTGCCTTCGGCGGATGGTGCGGAAAGCCCCTGGCCATGCCGCTGCGGGTTGTCATCGGCCTCGCCGGGCTCGCCGCAGTCATTGAGCCGATGGGAAGCACCGTCTGGTTCACTGCACTGGCGACCGGATGGGGTATCGCTCTCGCCGCTTTCCTTGCGTCGCGGGCGGACCTGGGGAACTTCGAAAGCAGGGTCTTCGTGCAGGCCGCCGAGTAAGCGCTCATTTGATCACGACGATGCCAGGTCTCTCACGCTTACCGGTGATACCTATTCCCTTGTCTGCATTTCAGATCCTGTGAGCCGAACCCTGCGCTTGGCAAACCGGACTGCAAATACGTAAATGATCTGCGGCCGAGTGGCTCGTTCGCCAGGGTGTGGCGAGCGAGGAGGGACGGATATCGTTGTGATGCGATCGCGGAGGGGTAGGGCCGACGGCAGGACCCTTGCGGCGCTACTTCACCCTCTCCAGCCAACAAAGTCCTTTTCTGTCGCAAAAGAAAAACACATCGGGCTTGGCGCTCGGCAATCCCAGTTCGGGGATTCCCGGCGACGGTCCATCGAGAATGAAGTCGTCCAAGTCCTGAACGCCGTCGTCGATGCCTTTGAAGAAATCGGTCGTCGGGCGGAAATAGCCGTTGGAGTATCCGGGATCGGCGTCCCCCCAGCCTATGGCCAGCAAGCGGCCCCCGGCATCGTGTTTTGCCTCGCCGGCATTGGCGCCGGCCTGCGTGCAAACGGAGAGAATTTCGCCGTCTGCGAAAGGAGGCACCGGCTGGCCGCGGTCGAAATCGTAGTAACCGCTGACATGTTCGAGGACGTCCTCGCCAACGGCAACCTCGCGATAGGCGTGACAGCCGAAACGGTCGAGCGACGGGATGTCAATGAGCAGGACGTCTGCGGATGCCGGGGCGAGGCGGACGGCATGGTTGCGGTCTGTACCGCGTTCGTAGCCGGTCCAGTCATAGGCGTTCAGGCTGGCAAGGCGCGGCGGCGTCGCGGGATTGCTATCGAGGTTGGAGTAGGGCGTTTCCTCCCTCGACAGCGAGATCTCCATGGGGATCGTGTCCGCGCCGGTGAGGATGTCGAAGCGCGTGACCGGGAATTCCCAGACCGACGGACCGGCCTCGCCGACGACCGGCTTGCCGACCCTGACGCCGGGATCGTCGAAAGCCAGTTTCGGCGTGTGTTCAAGCGGCTCGGAAAACCGCACGGTCACGGTGATTGGCCGTTCGGCGATCTGTTCGGCCTCGTTCGCCGGGACGACCGTATCCGCAGCCACCTGCCGTTTGCGCGGGTGCAGGCCGAGCTCGATCATCGAGCCGAGCGTGGAGGCGATGCCGGCGAGGCGCTCCCGCTCGGTGATGAGGGCGTTTCGGAAGGCGACGAGGCCGCTGTATTTGCGCTGCGCCAGGAGCGCCTCGGTGGTCTTCTGGAAAACGATGTCTTCGCTGAGCGCATTGGAGTGGTTGACCGCTGACTGCGCGAAGGCCTTGTAGGCCGTGGCGACCGCATCGATGCTGACATTGGTGACCGCGTCGACCGGGACACGGCCTTCGCTGATGCCGGAGGAGATCAATGCGCGCACATTGCCGATACCGTCCTTGGCCAGCATCTCGACGACATCGCCGACGACCGTCGATTCGACGCCATTGAGATCGTTGACATAGGGCACGACGTTGGGATTTTCGGCGAGCTGCATGGAGGTATGCTTGCCGATTCCGGCCTGGATTGCCTCTGTCGCGATCGTGGCGATTCCGCCGGCATCGAAGTCGGTCCAGAAGCGACTGGGCAGTTTGCGAACGGCCTGGGCGGGGATTTCCAGGCCGGCCTTGCCCAGTTTCCGGGCGAGGGCTGAGACAGCCGGCGCGGCGGCGCCGCCCGTCAGCGCGGCGGACAGCACCACGCCGGTCGACTCCACGGCCAACACGAAGATCAGCATGTCACGATTGCGCAGGTGGATGCGCAACGCGTGTTCGCCGGCTTTTTCGCTTGCCTCTTCCCAAGCCTCGCGGGCACCGGCGAGCCGTTTCTCGGCCTGCGCGATCAGGTCATCGGCGCTCGCGATCTTTGCTTGGGCGAGAGCCAGCGCGTCGCGATAGCCGCGTTGGCCGAGCGGGTCCGCGGTCGCCGAGCCGCTTTCGTCGGTCACATAGGACGCGTCGTACCAGATCTCATCGCCGCGATGGACGGTGACACGCTCGACGAAGGGCGGCGGAACCTGAAGCATCAGGGCGAGGAAAGCAGCGCCCGCGCTTGTCTGCTCAAGCGCGCGCGCGTTGAGGGCTTCGTCGGTCGGCGCTGCGGTCGCCGCGTCGAGCGCGGCTGCAAAGCTGGCCTCGATGGCGTCGAGTTCCTCCTCGCTCGTCATGGAGGCGCGGGCAACGTCGAGACGTGCCTCGAAATCGCGCGTGGTGGCGTCGAGCGCATCGCCGGCGGCGGCGACCTCACGCTGTGCGGCGCGAGCGGCTTCCACAGCGGCGTCATAGGCCATCCGCAACTCGTCAGCCCTTGCTTCCAGGTTGCGGGCGAGGATCTTGTCCGTGCCCTTCTCGGCGACGCTCTGGGCGCGCAGCATGCTCAGCAGCCGCACCTTCGCCGATTCTTCCTCGGCCGTCGCCCTGTCCGCCATCAGTTCCGCGTCGGTGATCCGCGACCGGGCGGTGTCGAGCGCGCGCCTGCGCTCGTCGAGCAGCGCCGCATGGGCCTTTTCCGCCGCCTGGCGCTTGGCCCAATAGGCCTGCCATTCGGCCCGATATTTTTCCCTGGCCGCCTTGCGTTCGGTGAAGGCCTTGTGCGCGCGTTCCTCGGTTGCGGCATAGTCCTTCAGCGCTTGCTGATAGGCGCCCTCGGCGGCATTGATCTGGGCGGTCTGCGCCTGGCCGGCCAGCGCACTGAGCGGAGCGCTGCCGGCCATCAGCGTTGCCATGGCGATCGAGACGAGACGCGAACGGATCATCGCAAGGTCACTTTCACATTGGTTGTCTGGCCGGCGGTTATGTCGAACGGATCGCTGTCGAAGGTCTGGCCGCCGCTGATCATGGCGCGCAGGAAGTATCGCCCCTCGGCCAGAGCGAGCGTGTGCGATCCGCCGAGATTGTAATAGGCGGCCCGCTTGCCGTCGCTTTCGCGGACATAATCGATATTGAGCAGGCTCTTGCCCGTCTCGTTGGCGATCTCATGGCTGAGCAGGCCCGCCTGCATGTCGAGGGTCGGCGTGGCGGTTTCATTGCCTCTGATCGTCACCGGAAAGGTGCGCACGACCGAAATGGGCGGCCTGTTGCCGTAATCGAGCAGCGCCTTGATCACATAATCGCCGGCACGCAACGCCTCTGGCGCATTTCGCTCTCCAACCATGAAGGACACGCGGCCGGAACCGGCATCGGCATCGGCCTGCGTGCGGTAGACCTCGTAATCGATGCCTGTGGCGGGCGCCCCCTGGGCGCTCAGGACGGCTTTGGGCAGCAGAAATCCGATCCGCATATCGAATGCGTAATCTGTGGTTTGCCCGGCGACGATTTCGATTTCGGCAGTCTCGCTGATGTCCTGATGGGTGGCGCGCACGAGATAGCGGCCCGCCGGCAGATAGGTATCCGTATTGGAACTGGCCGCTTCGGTCAGCGCCTCGGAGGCCGGCCCATCCGCGCCAATCTCGAAGAACTCATAAAGGATCGGATCGGCGGCAATTGTCTTGTCATCGGTCGCATAGGCGAACATGACCGCTGAGCCGCCATTGAGGTTGATCGCGCCAATCTGCTTGCCGTCTTCGCCGAATTCGATTTCGCCTTTGGCCGTGACATGGGTGCTCTTGAAACGTACTGCGACTTCATACGTGCCGGCTTCAAATACAGGGTCGTCGGGAAAGACAACGCCAAGCCCGTCGTAGAAGGGCTGGCCGTCCTTGTAGACGTTCCAGCTGACGTCGAGCGGGTTGAGCCGCTCGCAGGTCTCGCACAATTTGGCGTAGAGGAATTGCGAAGCTTTCGGCTCGGCGGGTTCAGACGTGGCGGGCACGGGCGCTGGAGCCGGTGTCGCAGCAACGGTGGCGCGCAGAGCGCTCAGCAACTCACCGGCGGTGCTGGCGCTGTAGAACTGGCCTCCCGTCTCGGTGGCGATGCATTGCAGCGCCGCGAGTTCCTCGTCGGTCACGTCGAAGCCGATGACATGCACGTCGAAGCCCGGATTGACCACCTCGAAGGACCGCGCCTGGGCGCAGGGATCGGCCTCGCAGGTTTCCAGCCCATCGCTGACAAGAACGACCGAGGCGTTGTCGCCGGTGTAATAACCGACTGTGGCTGCCGCGAGCAGCATGGAATCGGTGATCGGCGTCTTTCCCTTCGGCGAGATCGACTGGACCTTGTCGATCAGCGTCGCACGGTCGACCGGGCCGGGCAGGGCGACTACCTCGATGTCGGAACAGTCGTCCTTGCGCCGGTGGCCATAGACCATCAGCCCCATATCGACGCTGTCGTCCCAGGTCGTGATCAGGTCGGTCATAACCTGTTTAGCGATGGTGATTTTGGCCACGCCGTCGATCTGGCCCCACATCGAGTTGGAGCCGTCGAGCACCATCATGACGCGGGAATTGTCGGATTGTGCATAGGCAGATGCGACAGCGGAGAAGGAAAGGAGCAAGGCTGCAACGCAGCGGAAGAAATGTCGGTTCATTGGAAATGTCTTATAGTAAAGGACCAGTATCGCGGCCGGTTGAAACGGGTCGCACAGAAAGGCAACGAAAGCGGGAGATTAAAACGTCCGGGCCATGGCGCATCCACGTCGAGTTGCGTTTGTGGTCTTAGATTAAATGAGTTTTTCGTCCGATCAACTGAATTTACCGTGACAGTTCAACTGCGTAAGGGTGACGCGCGTCCAGTCGTATCGAGAAGACGATGTCGGTGCATACATCCGACCGAAACGCGGACCGATTCGCCCGTCTGCGGTCGCCCGCCTGACACGTCACGCGAAAACTGCCCCTCCAGCGTTCTTTTCCCCACCTTCCGGCCATTAAGGTTTACGAGCAGCCGCGTCTTGCGGAACCGGGGTCCGGCACCCTAAATATTGCCCGAATGATTCTTTCGCGCCCATGTTTCCCGTGCGCTTTCCAGCAAATCCCCGAAAGGTCTCCGATGAGCAATCCGATCGACACCGCCATGAACCTCGTCCCGATGGTCGTGGAGCAGTCCAACCGCGGCGAGCGCGCCTATGATATTTTCTCGCGCCTGCTCAAGGAACGCATCATCTTCATCACCGGGCCCGTCGAGGACGGCATGGCGTCGCTGGTCTGCGCGCAGCTGCTCTGGCTCGAGGCGGAGAACCCGAAGAAGGAAATCTCGATGTACATCAACTCGCCGGGCGGGGTGGTGACGTCGGGTCTCGCGATCTACGACACGATGCAGTTCATCAAGGCGCCGGTCTCGACGCTGTGCATCGGCCAGGCCGCGTCGATGGGGTCGCTGCTGCTGACGGCGGGCGCCAAGGACATGCGCTTCTCGCTGCCCAATTCGCGCATCATGGTTCACCAGCCTTCGGGCGGCTACCAGGGCCAGGTCACCGACATCCTGATCCACGCCAAGGAAGTCGAGGCGCTGAAGCGCCGGCTCAACGAGATTTACGTCAAGCACACCGGCCGGTCCTACGATGACATTGAAAACGCGCTGGAGCGCGACAATTTCATGACGGCCGATCTCGCCAAGGAATTCGGCCTGATCGACCGGGTCATCGAATCGCGCGACGCGATCGATACCGAAGAGAAATAAGGCCCGTCGCGCCCATGTTGCATTTGTGCGACGGGGCGCGAGGAACGCGACGTTACGTCAAATCTACGCTTTTCGCGCGGTCGAGGGGCGATTAGATTGAATTCCGTGTCGCGGTCTTAAGGGAACCGTAAAGGAAATTGTCGAATCGTTGCGCATGAAGCGTATATGTGTACGAATGTGATTTGAATCCTTTGTGACGCAAGGCGTGTTTGGCCGGTCGGTCGCGTCGCAGAAATGAAGTCGGGATTGCGGGAACGCATGTTCAGGTTCCGAACCGTGATCCTCTGAAAGGAATGGGCATGAGCAAGGTTGGCAACAGTGGCGGTGGCGGCGGAGGAGACTCCAAGAACACGCTCTACTGCTCTTTCTGCGGAAAGAGCCAACACGAGGTCCGCAAGCTGATCGCTGGGCCGACGGTTTTCATCTGCGATGAATGCGTCGAGCTTTGCATGGACATCATCCGCGAGGAGAACAAGTCCTCCATGGTCAAAAGCCAGGAGGGCGTGCCGTCGCCGCAGGAAATCCTCGGTGTCCTCGACGATTATGTCATCGGCCAGAGCCACGCCAAGCGTATCCTGTCGGTCGCCGTGCACAACCACTACAAGCGGCTCGCCCACGCGGAGAAGAACGACGACGTCGAACTGGCGAAGTCGAACATCCTGCTGATCGGCCCGACCGGTTGCGGCAAGACGCTGCTCGCGCAGACGCTGGCGCGCATCATCGATGTTCCCTTCACCATGGCCGACGCCACCACGCTGACCGAGGCGGGCTACGTCGGCGAGGACGTGGAGAACATCATCCTGAAGCTGCTGCAGGCCTCCGACTACAATGTCGAGCGCGCCCAGCGCGGCATCGTCTATATCGACGAGATCGACAAGATCTCGCGCAAGTCGGACAATCCGTCGATCACCCGCGACGTGTCGGGCGAGGGCGTCCAGCAGGCGCTTCTGAAGATCATGGAAGGCACGGTCGCTTCGGTTCCGCCGCAGGGCGGCCGCAAGCATCCGCAGCAGGAATTCCTGCAGGTGGACACTGCCAACATCCTGTTCATCTGCGGCGGTGCTTTCGCCGGTCTCGACAAGATCATCTCCGACCGTGGCCGCAAGACCTCGATCGGCTTCGCGGCCTCCGTGGAATCCGCGGACGAGCGCAAGGCGGGCGAACTGTTCCGCCGCGTCGAGCCGGAAGACCTGCTGCGCTTCGGCCTGATCCCGGAATTCGTCGGCCGCCTGCCGGTGCTGGCGACGCTCGAGGATCTTGACGAGGACGCGCTGGTGCAGATCCTGACCGAGCCGAAGAACGCGCTCGTAAAGCAGTATCAGCGCCTGTTCGAGATGGAGGAGGTCAGCCTGATCTTCCACGAGGACGCGCTGCGCGCGATCACCCGCAAGGCGATCGAACGCAAGACCGGCGCGCGTGGCCTGCGCTCCATCATGGAATCGATCCTGCTCGACACGATGTTCGAGCTTCCGGCCCTCGAAGGGGTGCGCGAAGTCGTCATCTCCGAGGAAGTGGTGTCAGGCAGCGCCCGTCCGCTCTATATCTACGCGGACCGCGCCGAGGACAAGGAAAACGCCTCCGCGTGAGGCGAACGCACACGGTGAACGTTAGTGAAAAGGCCGGGCGACCGGCCTTTTTCTTTTGAAGTCCGGTCCGCGCCATTGCGGACATCCGCCTTTGGCGCGAGACTTGGGTATGATTCCACCTGTTCAAGCCCGTTGAAAACGACAGGACGCAGGACCAATTACAAGGAGTGTTCCGCGACCGGGGCCAATGGGCACGGGACCGGAATGTCCGAAAGCCGACAAGGCATGAAAGGAACAGTAAATGGCTGAAGCCGAAACGAAAACGGCAACGGGTGGTCAAGACGGGCTCTATGCCGTCCTGCCGCTGCGTGACATTGTTGTTTTCCCGCACATGATTGTGCCGCTCTTCGTCGGACGCGAGAAATCGATCCGCGCGCTCGAAGATGTCATGGAGAACGATCGCCAGATCCTGCTGGCGACGCAGAAGGATGCCGGGGATGACGACCCGACGCCGGATGCGATCTACGCCCACGGCACCGTCGCCAACGTCCTGCAGCTCCTCAAGCTTCCCGACAACACGGTGAAGGTGCTGGTCGAGGGCGTGTCGCGCATGGAAATCAGCGGCTTCTCCGACCGCACCTCCTATCTGGAGGCGGAAGCGACCGCGCTTGACGAACCCGAGGAAGACGAGGTCGAACTGTCCGCCCTGTCGCGGTCCGTCGTCTCGGAATTCGAGAGCTACGTGAAGCTCAACAAGAAGATTTCGCCCGACATCGTGACGGCAGTGACCCAGATCGAGGAGCCCTCAAAGCTCGCCGATACGGTCGCCTCGCACCTGTCGATCAAGATCGGCGAGAAGCAGGACATCCTGGAGACCGTGAGCGTCAAGTCGCGCCTGGAAAAGGCGCTCGGCCACATGGAATCCGAAATCTCGGTCCTGCAGGTGGAAAAGCGCATCCGCAGCCGCGTCAAGCGGCAGATGGAGAAGACCCAGCGCGAGTACTATCTCAACGAGCAGATGAAGGCGATCCAGAAGGAACTGGGCGACGGCGAGGACGGCAACGGCGAACTCGCCGAGCTGGAAGATCGCATCACCAAGACCAAGTTCTCCAAGGAAGCGCGCGAGAAGGTCGACGCCGAGTTCAAGAAGCTCAAGCAGATGAGCCCGATGTCTGCCGAAGCCACCGTCGTGCGCAACTATCTGGACTGGATGCTGTCGATCCCGTGGCGCAAGAAGTCGAAGGTCAAATACGACCTCGACGTCGCGCAGGACGTGCTCGACACGGATCACTATGGCCTCGAGAAGGTCAAGGACCGCATCGTCGAGTATCTCGCCGTGCAAAAGCGCCAGAACAAGCTGAAGGGCCCGATCCTGTGCCTCGTCGGCCCGCCCGGCGTCGGCAAGACCTCGCTCGGCAAGTCGATCGCCAGGGCGACCGGCCGCGAATTCGTTCGCATGGCGCTCGGTGGCGTGCGTGACGAGGCCGAGATCCGCGGTCACCGCCGCACCTATATCGGCTCGATGCCCGGCAAGGTCATCCAGTCGATGAAGAAGGCGAAGAAATCCAACCCGCTCTTCCTTCTCGACGAGATCGACAAGATGGGCCAGGATTTCCGCGGCGATCCGTCATCGGCGCTGCTCGAGGTTCTCGACCCGGAACAGAACTCGACCTTCATGGACCACTATCTGGAGGTGGAGTACGACCTGTCGAACGTGATGTTCATCACCACGGCGAACACGCTGAACATTCCGGCGCCGCTGATGGACCGCATGGAGATCATCCGCATCGCGGGCTACACCGAGGACGAGAAGGTCGAGATCGCACGCCGGCACCTGCTGCCCAAGGCGATCCGCGACCACGCTCTCCAGGAGGGCGAGTTCTCGATCACCGACGAGGCGCTGCGCCAGGTCATCCGCACCTACACCCGCGAGGCGGGTGTGCGTAACCTCGAACGCGAGCTGATGACGCTTGCGCGAAAGGCCGTGACGGATATCCTGCGGACCGACAAGGAGGTCATCGAGGTCACGCCGGAGAACCTGGACGACTATCTGGGCGTTCCGCGCTACCGCTACGGCGAGATCGACGCGGACGATCAGGTTGGCGTCGTCACCGGACTGGCCTGGACCGAGGTCGGCGGCGAATTGCTGACGATCGAGGGCGTGATGATGCCCGGCAAGGGCAAGATGACCGTCACCGGCAACCTGCGTGACGTGATGAAGGAATCGATTTCGGCGGCGGCCTCCTATGTCCGCTCGCGCGCCATCGATTTCGGCATCGAGCCGCCGATCTTCGAAAGGAAGGACATCCACGTCCACGTGCCGGAAGGCGCGACGCCGAAGGACGGACCGTCGGCGGGTATCGCGATGGCCACGGCGATCGTTTCCGTGCTGACCGGCATCCCGGTTCGCAAGGACGTCGCCATGACCGGCGAGATCACGCTGCGCGGCCGCGTGCTGCCGATCGGCGGTCTGAAGGAAAAGATGCTCGCGGCGCTGCGCGGCGGCATCAAGACGGTGTTGATCCCGGAAGACAATGTGAAGGATCTCGCCGACATTCCTGAGAACGTCAAAAGCGAGCTCGAAATCATTCCGGTCGGACGGATCGGGCAGGTTCTCGAACACGCCCTGACGGCCAAGCTGGAGCCAATCGAGTGGAACGAGGAGGTCGAATCGATGAAGGGCAAAGTCGCCCCGATCGACGATGACAACCTCTCAAACGTCGCTCACTGAGGCGTTTCACTCCCAAAAACTTGTAAACGCCGCAGAAATGCGGCGTTTTTTCTTTGATTTCCGGGCGTTTCCGGGCCATTCCCCTTCGGCCGGGCGGCGAATCCATATATGGTCCGCCTGTTACCGGTCGGGCAGTTCCCGCAGACGGCACACCCGGCCGCATAGATCGAGAAGGATTGTGACAATGAATAAAAACGAGCTTGCCGCGACAGTTGCGGAAAAGACGGGTCTTGGGAAGGGCGACGCCGCTTCGGCCGTCGACGCGCTGTTCGAAACCATCACTGATACGCTGAAATCCGGCGGCGACGTCCGCATCCTGGGCTTCGGCAATTTTGGCGTGAACCAGCGCGCCGCGACGACCGGCCGTAACCCGCTCACGGGTGCACCGGTTGATATTCCGGCCAAACGCGTGGCGAAGTTCTCCGCCGGCAAGGGCCTGAAAGACGCGCTCAACGGCTGATCCGCCGAGCTCGCATTATTCGCCGCGGCCACCCGAAAGGGTGGCCGCGGTTTTTTTATGCCTGGATTTTCGCTTTGGGGCGCGTCAGCGGATCGAGCGGTTGAAGGTGGCGGTCAGCAATTGCGCCATGTGGGCATCGCGCGCCGAACCGGACTTTCCACCCATGACGACGGCGACGATCGACCGGCCGTTGCGGCGCACGGATGCCGCGAGATTGTAGCCGGACGCCCTGATATAGCCGGTCTTGATACCGTCGGCCCCGGATACCATGCCGAGGATCTTGTTGTGGCCGCGGATCGTCTTGCCGCGGTACTCGAAGCTGACGAGCTTGAAATAGGAATAGTATTGCGGGAAGTCGCGCCGCAGCGCGAGGCTGAGCTTCGACATGTCGCGGGCGGTCGTGCGCATGGCCGGGTCGGGCAGGCCCGAAGCGTTGGTGAACACGGTGCGTCCCATGCCGAGCGTGCGCGCCCGCGCGGTCATCCGGCGCGCGAATTGCGCCTCGCTGCCGGCGAGATGTTCGGCGACGGCCGTCGCGACGTCGTTGGCGGACTTCACCACCAGCGCGCGGATGGCGGTGTCGACATCGATGGTCGTGCCTTCCTTCAGATAGAGCTTCGACGCCGGCTGTCGCGCCGCATTGGCGGAAACGGGTATCTGGGAGTTCAGCGACAGCCGGCGGCTCTGCAGAGCCTCGAACAGGAGGTAGAGCGTCATCATTTTCGCAAGAGACGCCGGGTAGCGGATCTGGTCGGCCGCTTCCGAATAGAGGACCTTGCCGGACCGGGCATCGACGACGATGGCGGCGTACTTCGAAGGCTCTGCCTGCGGCTGCGCAATCTCCAGCGCGTCCGTCGTGGAACAGGCCGACAAGACGGAGACGGCGAGAATCAGCGATAAAAGGGAAACAAGAAGGCGGCGGAGGCGAGGAAGCGGGGACAGGACGGGCTCCATCGGCGATGTCGGTTTGTTACGAAGCGTCACGAGTCATTATCATGCTCGCCGAACGTGTCCAGAGAACAGATTGTGGAGAAGTCGGTTCAGTATCGCATGTGACATGGTTGCGTCATATGCGATCGCGCACAGACCATGATGCCGAATCTTTCCCGAGAACCTGGATCGTCATGATTGCGAAGGGAATGGTGGGCGGTGAGAGGCTCGAACTCCCGACATCTTCGGTGTAAACGAAGCGCTCTACCAACTGAGCTAACCGCCCGGAAACCGTGGCGGGTATCTAAGCGGGAATGCGCGCCGATGCAAGCGTTGGTTGGCGTTTCGCGCGCCGCGGATTCCGGGCGGTAAAAAAACCTGCACGAGGCGCTTGCGGTTCGCTTGACAGGGTATGGGGAACCGCTTAATTGACCGCTCACGCTTCGGGCCACGGCCCGGACGTAAAACGCGGGTGTAGCTCAGTTGGTTAGAGTGCCGGCCTGTCACGCCGGAGGTCGCGGGTTCGAGCCCCGTCACTCGCGCCATTTTCCACATTAGCTGGAAAATGGCGCAGCCCTCCCTGGGGGAGGTAAAAACGCAATCCTCACCTTTTCTCCACTGTTCGCAGCGCACTGCCGGACCCCCGTAGTGCGATTTCGTTTCGAATTTAATATGACAAAAAAAGTCAGGTAAATCCCGTGACTTGAGTTCCGGGCTCCGGAGCGGGCGATCGGTCGCAGGAGTGACTTTTCACGCTGATTTCGGCTTATGTTGCACTTGCGTAGAACGGCTCCAAGGTCTAACCCGTGGGCATCGCAAGAGCGGCGAGGGGCCTCTTTCGACGGGTCTTCCCATTGAGCCATGGAGACCGTCCCGCCGCGCAATGAAATGGTGAAGCCAGACCATGGACGCAGTCATCGCATCCTATTTGCCGATCATCATCTTTCTCCTGGTGTGCGCCGGCATCGGCGCCGCCCTGATGATCGCTCCCTTCGTCGTCGCCTACAAGAATCCCGATCCCGAGAAGCTCTCGGCTTATGAGTGCGGATTCAATGCCTTCGACGATGCGCGCATGAAATTCGACGTACGGTTCTACCTCGTCGCGATTCTCTTCATCATCTTCGATCTCGAAGTGGCGTTCCTGTTCCCCTGGGCGGTATCGTTCGGCGAACTGGGGATGTTCGGCTTCTGGTCGATGATGGTTTTCCTTGGCGTTTTGACCATCGGCTTTATCTACGAATGGAAGAAGGGAGCGCTGGAATGGGATTGAGCGACAACACGCTCGTCGCGCCGCAGCCGAAAGGCGTGCTGGACCCCAAGACGGGCAAGCCCGTGGGCGCCGACGATCCTTTCTTCGGCGAGATGAACAACGAACTCGCCGACAAGGGATTTCTCGTCACATCGACGGACGAACTGATCAACTGGGCGCGCACCGGCTCGCTGATGTGGATGACGTTCGGCCTGGCCTGCTGCGCCGTCGAAATGATGCAGATGTCGATGCCGCGCTACGACTGCGAGCGCTTCGGCTTCGCGCCGCGCGGCTCTCCGCGCCAGTCCGACGTGATGATCGTTGCCGGCACGCTGACCAACAAGATGGCGCCCGCCTTGCGCAAGGTCTACGACCAGATGCCCGAGCCGCGCTATGTCATCTCGATGGGCTCCTGCGCCAATGGCGGCGGCTACTATCACTATTCCTATTCGGTGGTGCGCGGATGCGACCGGGTCGTTCCGGTGGACATCTACGTTCCCGGCTGCCCGCCGACCGCGGAGGCGCTGCTCTATGGCGTGCTCCTGCTGCAAAAGAAGATCCGCCGAACCGGCACGATCGAACGCTGATCGCTGCTAACGGAGCCGCATGAAACATGGCCACGACCGAAACGCTCAATGACCTTGCCGGTACGCTCGCGGATGCGCTGGAGGGGATCGACTACGAGACGAGCATCGCCTTTGGCGAACTGACGATCACGACCGGGATCGGCAGCCTGATCGAATTGCTGACCGCGCTGCGCGACGATGTGCAGCTGAAATTCGTCTCGTTCATCGATGTCACCGCCGTCGATTATCCGGGCCGCGAACGACGGTTCGACGTCGTCTATCATCTGATGTCGCCGACGCTGAACCAGCGGCTGCGCGTCAAGCTGGAGACCGACGAGGACACGGCCGTTCCCAGCGCCGTCGGCGTCTATCCCGGCGCGAACTGGTTCGAGCGCGAGACCTACGACATGTATGGCGTGCTGTTTTCCGGCCATCCGGACCTGCGCCGCCTGCTGACCGATTACGGTTTCGAGGGGCATCCGCTGCGCAAGGACTTCCCGCTGTCAGGCTTCGTGCAGGTGCGCTACGACGACGAGCAGAAGCGCGTCGTCTACGAGCCGGTGAAGCTGCGCCAGGAATTCCGCGATTTCGATTTCCTCTCGCCATGGGAAGGCACGGACTATGTGCTGCCGGGCGATGAAAAGGCGAAACAATGACCGAGCATAACGTCCGCAATTTCACCATCAATTTCGGGCCGCAGCATCCGGCCGCGCACGGCGTTCTGCGCCTTGTGCTGGAGCTGGACGGCGAGGTCTGCGAGCGCGTCGATCCGCATATCGGCCTGCTGCATCGCGGCACCGAGAAGCTGATGGAGCACAAGACCTATCTGCAGGCCGTGCCTTATCTCGACCGGCTCGACTATGTCGCGCCGATGAACCAGGAGCACGCCTTCGCGCTGGCCGTCGAGCGGATGCTGGAGATCGAGGTGCCGAAGCGCGGCCAGGTGATCCGCGTCCTGTTCTCGGAAATCGGCCGCATTCTCTCTCACCTCCTCAACATCACGACCCAGGCACTCGATGTCGGCGCGCTGACGCCGCCGCTCTGGGGCTTCGAGGAGCGCGAGAAGCTGATGGTGTTCTACGAGCGGGCCTGCGGCGCGCGCATGCACGCGGCCTATTTCCGGCCCGGCGGCGTCCACCAGGACATTCCGCAGAAGCTGGTCGAAGACATCGGTAACTGGATCGATCCGTTCCTCAAGGTCGTCGACGATCTCGACGGGCTGCTGACTGCCAACCGCATCTTCAAGCAGCGCAACGTCGATATCGGCGTCGTCAAGCTGGAAGACGCCTGGGCCTGGGGTTTCTCGGGCGTCATGGTGCGCGGCTCGGGCGCGAAATGGGACCTGCGCAAGGCGCAGCCCTACGAGTGCTACGACGAGATGGATTTCAAGATTCCAGTCGGCAAGAATGGCGACTGCTTCGACCGCTACCTGATCCGCATGGAAGAGATGCGCCAGGCCGCTCACATCATGCGCCAGTGCGTCGATCGCCTGCTTGGGTCAGAGGCGACCGGGCCTGTCTCGAATGTCGACGGCAAGATCGTTCCGCCGAAGCGCGGCGAGATGAAACGCTCCATGGAAGCGCTGATCCATCACTTCAAGCTTTACACCGAGGGCTATCACGTGCCGGCGGGCGAGGTTTATGCGGCCGTCGAGGCGCCCAAGGGCGAGTTCGGCGTCTACCTGGTCGCGGACGGCTCCAACAAGCCCTACAAGGTGAAGCTACGCGCGCCCGGTTTCGCGCATCTTCAGGCAATGGATTTCCTTTGCCGCGGCCACATGCTGGCCGACGTCTCCGCCGTACTCGGCTCCCTCGATATCGTGTTTGGTGAGGTGGACCGCTAATGTCTGTTCGTCGTCTCGCAGAAGGAAACGTCCAGCCGGCGGATTTCGCGTTCAGCGCGGAGATGACCGCCGAGGTGGACAAGTGGGTCGCGAAGTACCCCGAGGGCCGGCAGCAATCGGCCGTGATTCCGCTGCTCATGCTCGCGCAGGAGCAGGAAGGCTGGGTCACCAAGGCCGCCATCGAGCATATCGCCGAAACGCTGGAAATGCCGCGCATTCGCGTTCTGGAAGTCGCCACTTTCTATACGCAGTTCATGCTGCAGCCCGTCGGCACCAAGGCGCATGTGCAGGTTTGCGGCACCACGCCCTGCATGCTGCGTGGTGCGGAGGACCTGAAGAAGGTCTGCCAGAACCGCATCCATCACGACCAGTTCGCGCTCAGCGACGGCGGCAAGCTGTCGTGGGAGGAAGTCGAGTGCCAGGGCGCGTGCGTCAACGCACCGATGGTGATGATCGGCAAGGACACCTACGAGGACCTGACGCCCGAGCGGCTCGAAGAGATCATCGACGCGTTCGAGGCGGGCGAGGGTGACACGATCACGCCCGGTCCGCAGATCGACCGTATCTATTCGGCGCCTGTCGGCGGGCCGGTCACGCTGCTCGACGATGAGTCGAGGAAGGCGGCCTCGGCACCGCGCGGCAATGGCAACGGGCCGCAGGAGATGACCAAGGCGGCCAAGCCCGAGACCGCGGCTCCGGAAGGCGACGACACGCTCGCCGATCCCGACGAGGCCGAGGGTCCCGGCCGCACCAAGGCTTCCAAGGCCGAAGTCGATGCGAAGACCGAGGAGTCGGGGCCGACGATGAAGGTCGCGAGCACGGCGAGCGGTGTGAAACCGAAGAAGAAGCCTGTCGAGAAATCCGTGGGCAATGGCAATGCGACCATGAACCTCGCGTCGACGGCGTCCGGCCGGGCGAAACCGGGCGAAAAGCCGGCTGAGGCGGCTGGCGAGACGTCACTCGACGACAAGAACCGGCCGGCGGCGATCGACAAGCCCGCCAATCCCGACGATTTGAAGCTGATTTCCGGCGTCGGGCCGAAGATCGAGAATACGCTCAATTCGCTCGGCATCTACACCTTCGAGCAGGTCGCGGGCTGGAAAAAGGCCGAGCGCGAATGGGTCGACGGTTATCTGAAGTTCAAGGGCCGCATCGACCGGGATGACTGGGTGAAGCAGGCCAAGGCGCTCTCCAAGGGCGTCGATGAATATGTCCGCGTTTTCGGCAAGAAGCCGCGGTAAGGGGAATGAACGATGCTCGCTGACAAGGATCGCATTTTCACCAATATCTACGGGCTGCGCGACAAGTCGCTCAAGGGCGCGATGGCGCGCGGGCACTGGGACGGCACCAAGGGCCTGATCGAGAAGGGCAAGGACTGGATCATCTCAGAGATGAAGGCATCCGGCCTGCGCGGGCGCGGCGGCGCCGGCTTCCCGACCGGTCTGAAGTGGTCCTTCATGCCGAAGGAAAGCGACGGCCGGCCGCATTATCTGGTCGTCAATGCCGACGAATCCGAGCCGGGGACCTGCAAGGACCGCGACATCATGCGCCACGATCCGCACACGCTGATCGAGGGCTGCGTGATCGCCAGCTTCGCGATGGGCGCGCATGCCGCCTATATCTATGTTCGCGGTGAATATATCCGCGAGCGCGAGGCGCTGCAGCAGGCGATCGACGAGTGCTACGACGCCGGTCTGCTGGGCAAGAACAACAAGTGCGGCTGGGACATGGACGTCTATGTCCATCACGGCGCCGGCGCCTATATCTGCGGCGAGGAAACCGCGCTGCTGGAGAGCCTTGAGGGCAAGAAGGGCCAGCCGCGCCTGAAGCCTCCTTTCCCGGCGAATGTCGGCCTCTATGGCTGCCCGACCACGGTCAATAACGTGGAATCCATCGCGGTTGCGCCGACGATCCTGCGGCGCGGCGGCGCGTGGTTTGCCGGTTTCGGCAAGGAAAACAACACCGGAACCAAGCTGTTCTGCGTCTCCGGCCACGTCAACAATCCGTGCACCTTCGAGGAAGCGATGTCGGTGCCGTTCCGCGAGCTGATCGATACGCACTGCGGCGGCATTCGCGGCGGCTGGGACAATCTGCTCGCCGTCATTCCGGGCGGCTCTTCGGTGCCGATGGTGCCGGCCGAGGAAATCATCGACTGCCCGATGGATTTCGATTCGCTGCGCGGTCTGAAATCCGGTCTCGGCACGGCCGCCGTGATCGTCATGGACAAGTCGACCGACGTCGTGAAGGCGATCGCCCGGCTTGCCTATTTCTACAAGCACGAGAGCTGCGGCCAGTGCACGCCATGCCGCGAAGGCACCGGCTGGATGTGGCGCGTGATGGAGCGCATGGTGACCGGCAACGCGCACAAGCGCGAGATCGACATGCTGCTCGACGTGACCAAGCAGGTCGAGGGTCACACGATCTGCGCGCTCGGCGACGCCGCCGCATGGCCCATCCAGGGTCTCGTCCGGCATTTCCGTCCGGAAATCGAGCGCCGGATCGACGAATTCTCGCACAATGCGCACCAGACGAAGCCGGTCCTGGAGGCCGCGGAGTAGAGACGACAACAAGCAAGGCGGAACCAGCCGCCACAACGAGGAAATGCCAGGGGTAGGGGAACCGAACAGACACATGATGCCCAAGGAGGGTTCGATGTCGAAGTCCACGCTACCGGAAGAAACGATGAAGACCGAAACGCCCATCGCCGCATTTGCCGGCGAGATGACCGAAATGCAAAAAGACGCCATCGAATGGATGGCGGGTGCGTCCGCGCCGCAATTGGCGGGCGTGGCGAACCTTGCCGCGCATCCCATGGGCGCGATGGCGGCGGCTTCGGCGATCGGCATGGGCCTGGCGGGCCAGATGTTCGGCATCTTCGCCGGATCGATGGCGGGCGCGATGCAGGCCGCGAACCTGCTGGCCAACGACACGTCCGGCGGCCGCAGCGAGATCTTCGGCATGGCCAATCCGTTGAACTTCGATCCCGCGAGCGGCAGTTTCGACGAGACGAAGGAGCCCGACACGGTCGCGGCGAAACCGGCTGCGAAGAAGCCGGTCGAGGCCAAGAAGCCCGTAGCAGCTAAAAAACCCGTCGCGACAAAGAAATCCGCACCGAAAAAGGCCGCGCCGGCCAAACCAGCGCCGGCAAAGCCGGAGGCCGTGAAGGAAACGGTGAAGGCCGAGGCGCCTGCCGCGAAGCCCAAACCGGCCAAGGCCGCGGCTGCCAAGCCTGCACCCGCGAAATCCGCGCCCGCCAAGCCGGCGGTCGCCGCGACGCCGGAGCCGGTCGCGCTCGCAAAGACCGCGCCGGTCGAGGAAACGCCGGTTGCCTCCGGTACGATTGCGCCCGTGATGCCCGAGGATTTCGTCAAGCCGAAAGCCATGGCGAAGCCGGACGTGCCGGACGATCTCAAGGCGATTTCCGGCGTCGGACCGAAGCTGGAAGGCGTGCTCAACAGCCTCGGCATCTGGACCTACGGCCAGATCGCCGCGCTGACGCCCTACGAAGTCGCCTGGGTGGACGATTACCTGCAGTTCAAGGGCCGGATCGAGCGTGACGGCTGGATCGCGCAGGCCGCAGACCTCGCGAAGAAGGGCTGACGGTATCGCCATGCACCTTGCCGAGATCAACATCGCAAAGCCGGCCTACGCCCTGGACGATCCGAGGATCGCCGGCTTCGTGAATCGTCTCGACCAGGTGAACGCGATCGCCGAGCGGTCGCCGGGTTTCGTCTGGCGCTTGCAGGACGAGGCCGGAAGCGCTCTCGCGATCCGGGCATTCGAAGACCCGACGCTGATCGTCAATATGAGCGTTTGGGAGACACCGGAGCATCTGGAGCATTTCGTCTGGAACACGGTGCATAAACAGGTTTATCGCCGCAAGGCGGAGTGGTTCGAGGCGATGAAGTCGCACCATTTCGCCATGTGGTGGGTCGAGGAAGGGCATGTCCCGACGCTTGAAGAGGCGCGGGCGAAGCTCGATCATCTCGATTGCCACGGCGATAGCGAGGAAGCATTTGGTTGGGCGCATCTGCCGCATGTCAAGCTTTGGCAGACGCAGCGTTGCGCTTGAAGGATCTAAGGTTGGAATTCGCATCATGGCAGTGATCAAGGTTGACGGCAAAGAGGTCGAGGTTCCGGACCACTACACGCTGTTGCAGGCGTGCGAGGAGGCCGGCGCCGAGGTGCCGCGTTTCTGTTTCCACGAACGTCTGTCGATTGCCGGCAATTGCCGCATGTGCCTGGTCGAGGTGAAGGGCGGACCGCCCAAGCCGGCCGCGTCCTGCGCCATGGGCGTGCGCGACCTGCGCCCGGGACCGGAAGGCCAGCCGCCGGAAGTCTTCACCAACACGCCGATGGTCAAGAAGGCGCGCGAAGGGGTGATGGAGTTCCTGCTCATCAACCACCCGCTCGATTGCCCGATCTGCGACCAGGGCGGCGAGTGCGACCTGCAGGACCAGGCGATGGCCTTCGGTGTCGATGCGTCGCGCTACCAGGAGAACAAGCGCGCGGTCGAGGACAAATATATCGGCCCGCTGGTCAAGACGATCATGACGCGCTGCATCCACTGCACACGCTGTGTCCGTTTCACCACCGAAGTCGCCGGCATTTCCGAACTCGGCCTGATCGGCCGCGGCGAGGATGCCGAGATCACCACCTATCTCGAACAGGCGATGACTTCCGAGTTGCAGGGCAATGTGATCGACCTGTGCCCGGTCGGCGCGCTGACCTCGAAGCCGTATGAATTCCATGCCCGTCCTTGGGAACTGTCCAAGACCGAATCGATCGATGTGATGGACGCCGTCGGCTCGGCCATCCGCGTGGACACGCGCGGCCGCGAAGTGATGCGCATCATGCCGCGCGTCAACGAGGCGGTGAACGAGGAGTGGATCTCCGACAAGACACGCTTCATCTGGGACGGTCTGCGCACCCAGCGTCTCGACAAGCCCTATGTCAGGGGCACGGACGGCAAGCTCAAGCCGGCCTCGTGGGGTGAGGCTTTCGGCGCGATCAAGACCGCGCTGGACGGCAAGGCGGGCGGCGACATCGGCGCGATTGCCGGCGATCTCGCGGGCGTCGAGGAAATGTATGCGCTGAAGGAACTGCTCGGCGCGCTCGGCTCGACGAATATCGATTGCCGCCAGGACGGCGCGGCACTCGACCCGTCGCTCGGCCGCGCATCCTATCTCTTCAATCCGACCATCGAGGGCATCGAGAACGCAGACGCGATCCTGATCGTCGGCGCCAATCCGCGCTTCGAGGCGCCGGTGCTCAATGCGCGCATCCGCAAGGCGTGGCGCGCATCCGACATGAAGATCGGCGTGATCGGCGAGATGGGCGACCTGCGCTACGATTACGATATGCTGGGCGCGGGAACCGAGACGCTGGCCGACATCGCAAGCGGCTCGCATTCCTTCTTCAAGACCCTGCAGGACGCCGAACGCCCGATGGTGATCGTCGGCCAGGGCGCGCTCTCGGGCGAGGGCGGCGCCGCGGTGCTGAGCCTTGCCGCCAAGCTGGCCGAAGCGACTGGCGCCCTGAGCGACGACTGGAACGGTTTCGCGGTGCTGCACACGGCGGCGGCGCGCGTGGGCGGCCTCGATCTCGGCTTCGTGCCGGGCGAGGGCGGTCTCGACGCGGCCTCCATGGTGGCCGGTTCGGACGTGCTGTTCCTGCTCGGCGCGGACGAGATGGATCTGCGCCAGCGCAAGGACGGCGCGTTCACGGTCTATATCGGCACGCATGGCGATGTCGGCGCGCACCATGCCGACGTCATCCTGCCGGCCTCCGCCTACACCGAGAAATCGGCGACCTACGTCAACACCGAGGGCCGCGTGCAGGCGACGACGCGCGCCGGTTTCGCGCCGGGCGACGCCAAGGAGGACTGGGCGATTCTGAGGGCGCTCTCGGATGTGCTCGGCCACAAACTGCCCTTCGATTCGCTGGCGCAGTTGCGTGCCGCCCTCTACGAGGCGTATCCGCATTTCGCCCGCATCGACACGATCGAGCCCGGCAATACGGATGATATTGCTGCGCTTGCGAAAAAAGGCGGCGAAACCGGCAAGTCAGCATTTGCATCGCCGGTCAAAGACTTCTATTTGACCAACCCAATCGCGCGCGCATCCGCCGTCATGGCGGAATGTTCCAGCCTCGCGCGAAACGGCTTTGCGCAGGCCGCAGAGTGACCCGGGAAAGAAAGCAGGAAACGGACGGCATTCATGTTTGAAACCTACGTCATTCCCGGGCTGATCATTCTGCTGCAGACGCTTGCCCTGCTGGTCGCGCTGCTGGTGTTCACGGCCTTCATCCTCTACGCCGACCGCAAGGTCTGGGCCGCCGTCCAGTCGCGGCGCGGCCCGAACGTCGTCGGCCCGTGGGGGTTGTTGCAGTCCTTTGCCGACCTCCTGAAGTTCGTCCTCAAGGAGCCGGTCGTTCCCGACAGCGCCAACAAGGGCATCTTCCTGCTCGCGCCGTTCGTTTCGGCGACGCTCGCGCTGGCCGCCTGGGCCGTCATCCCGCTCAGCGAGGGATGGGCGATCGCCTCGGTCAATGTCGGCATTCTCTACGTCTTCGCGATCTCCTCGCTCGAGGTCTATGGCGTGATCATGGCCGGCTGGGCGTCGAACTCGAAATATCCGTTCCTGGGCGCGCTGCGTTCCGCCGCGCAGATGGTTTCCTACGAGGTGTCCATCGGCTTCGTGATCGTCACGGTGCTGCTCTGCGTCGGGTCGCTGAACCTGTCGGACATCGTGCTGGCGCAGCGGGACGGCATCGGTACCTATTTCGGCCTGCCGAACACCTTCCTCGACTGGCACTGGCTCGGCCTGCTGCCGATGTTCGTGATCTTCTTCATCTCGGCGCTGGCCGAGACGAACCGTCCGCCCTTCGACCTCGTCGAGGCCGAATCGGAACTCGTCGCCGGTCACATGATCGAGTACTCCTCGACCCCCTACATGATGTTCATGCTGGGCGAGTACATCGCGATCCTGCTGATGTGCGCGCTGACGACGGTCCTGTTCCTCGGCGGATGGCTGCCGCCCTTCGATTTCGCGCCGTTCACCTGGCTGCCGGGCGTCTTCTGGTTCGTGCTGAAACTGAGCCTCGTCTTCTTCATGTTCGCCATGGTGAAGGCATTCGTGCCGCGTTACCGCTACGACCAGCTCATGCGTCTCGGCTGGAAAGTGTTCCTGCCGATCTCGCTGTTCATGGTCGTCGCCACCGCGGCGTTTCTGAAACTGACAGGCTGGGCCTGAGACAGGGAGGCATGGGACGATGAGCACACTCGCACAAGCCGCCAAGTCGCTTCTTCTGCTTGAATTCATAAGCGCGTTCTTCTTGTCGATGCGCCGCTTCTTCGAGCCGAAATTCACGCTGAACTATCCGCACGAGAAGGGGCCGGTGAGCCCGCGCTTCCGTGGCGAACACGCTTTGCGCCGCTATCCGAATGGCGAGGAACGCTGCATCGCCTGCAAGCTGTGCGAGGCGATCTGCCCGGCACAGGCCATCACCATCGAGGCCGGACCGCGCCGCAACGACGGCACCCGCCGCACGGTGCGCTACGACATCGACATGGTGAAGTGCATCTATTGCGGCTTCTGCCAGGAAGCCTGCCCGGTCGACGCCATCGTCGAGGGGCCGAATTTCGAGTTCGCCACGGAGAGCCGTGAAGAACTCTACTACGACAAGGACAAACTTCTGGCGAACGGCGACCGGTGGGAACGCGAAATCGCGCGCAACATCTCGATGGACGCGCCGTACCGCTAGGACTGGAAACTTCATAACGCCGCTTCGACGAGGCGGCGGCATGCCGGAACGGACGCAACGACGTCCGGGACGGAAAGGGAGATCGGGGAAGCGATCATGATTACTGGATTAGGGGCGGCGTTTTTCTACCTGTTCGCCTTCATAGCCATCGCGAGCGCCTTCATGGTGATTGCCGCGCGCAATCCCGTGCACTCGGTGCTGTATCTGATCCTGACCTTCTTCAACGCGGCGGCGCTGTTCCTGCTGACCGGCGCTGAATTCCTGTCGATGATCCTGCTGGTGGTCTATGTCGGCGCGGTCGCGGTACTGTTCCTGTTCGTCGTGATGATGCTCGACGTCGACTTCGCCTCGATGAAGCGCGGCGCTCTCGAATATGCGCCGATCGGCGCCATCGTGGGCGTCATCCTCGCCGCCGAACTGGTGCTCGTGCTGGCGGGCTCTGCCTTCGATCTCGGTCAGCCGGCGACGACCGCACTGCCGACGCCGGACCCGGCGATCCGCCATAACACGGCGGCGCTCGGCGACATTCTCTATACCGACTACATCTTCTTCTTCCAGATCGCCGGCCTCGTCCTGCTGGTGGCGATGATCGGCGCTATCGTGCTGACGCTGCGCCCGTCGCGGCCGCATGTTAAGCGCCAGAGCATCGTCGCGCAGGTCGGCCGCAAGCCGTCCGAGGCAATCGAGGTGGTTGATGTCGAGACAGGCAAGGGGCTCTGATACCGATGACCATCACCATCTCCCACTACCTGACCGTCAGCGCGCTGCTGTTCGTGATCGGCGTGTTCGGCATCTTCCTGAACCGCAAGAACGTCATCGTCATCCTGATGTCGGTCGAGCTGATCCTGCTGTCGGTCAACCTGAACTTCGTGGCGTTCTCGGCGCATCTCCAGGACCTGGTCGGACAGGTCTTCGCGCTGTTCGTCCTGACGGTCGCGGCCGCCGAGGCGGCCATCGGACTTGCAATTCTCGTCGTCTTCTATCGCAACCGCGGCTCGATCGCGGTGGAAGACGTGAACATGATGAAGGGCTGACGGCACCATGTATCACGCCATTGTCTTTCTGCCCCTGATCGGTGCGCTGATCGCAGGCCTCGCCGGGACATCCATCGGCGCCAAGGCCAGCGAATACGTGACCTCGGGGATCATGATCTTCGTCGCGCTCCTGTCCTGGATCGCGTTCTTCTCGGTTGGCCTGTCCGACGAACCGGCTTTCACCATCCAGGTGTTGCGCTGGATCCAGACCGGCGGGCTGGACATCAACTGGGCATTCCGCATCGACACGCTGACTGTGGTGATGCTGGTCGTGGTCAACACAGTGTCCTCGCTCGTGCATGTCTACTCCATCGGCTACATGCATCACGATCCGCACCGGCCGCGCTTCTTCGCCTATCTGTCGCTGTTCACCTTCGCCATGCTGATGCTGGTGACCTCGGACAACCTCGTGCAGATGTTCTTCGGCTGGGAAGGCGTCGGCCTGGCGTCCTATCTGCTGATCGGCTTCTGGTACAAGAAACCCTCGGCCAGCGCCGCGGCGATGAAGGCCTTCATCGTCAACCGCGTCGGCGACTTCGGCTTCGCGCTCGGCATCTTCGGCGTCTTCGTCCTGTTCGGTTCGGTCAATCTCGGCGTCATCTTCGCCAATGCCGCATCCTTCCTGCCTGAAGGCGCGGGGCATGGCGCAGCCGTTGAAGCGGCCGCCGAGGCGCATGGCGCGATGGACAGCGAGACCGTCCTGACCTTTCTCGGCTACCAGCTCGACAAGGCGCATGCGCTCACGGTCATCTGCCTGCTGCTCTTCATGGGCGCGATGGGCAAGTCGGCGCAGTTCCTGCTGCACACCTGGCTGCCGGACGCTATGGAAGGCCCGACGCCGGTTTCCGCGCTCATCCACGCCGCGACCATGGTGACCGCGGGCGTGTTCATGGTGGCGCGCATGTCGCCGCTGTTCGAACTCAGCCCGACCGCGCTGACCGTCGTGACGACCATCGGGGCGATCACCGCCTTCTTCGCCGCCACGGTCGGCCTCGTGCAGAACGACATCAAGCGCGTCATCGCCTATTCGACCTGTTCGCAGCTCGGCTACATGTTCGTCGCGCTGGGCGTCGGCGCCTACGGGGCAGGGATCTTCCACCTGTTCACCCACGCCTTCTTCAAGGCGCTGCTGTTCCTCGGCGCGGGCTCGGTCATCCATGCCGTGTCCGACGAGCAGGACATGCGCCGCATGGGCGGCCTGCGCAAGCACATCCCGATGACCTACTGGATGATGATCATCGGCACGCTGGCGCTGACCGGCGTCGGCATTCCGGGCACGCTGTTCGGCACCGCCGGCTTCTTCTCCAAGGATGCGATCATCGAAAGCGCCTATGTCGGCCACAACGCGGCCTCGGGCTTTGCCTTCGGCATGCTCGTGATCGCGGCGCTGTTCACCAGCTTCTATTCCTGGCGGCTGATCTTCATGACCTTCCATGGCAAGCCGCGTGCCTCCGCCGACGTGATGCATCACGTCCACGAGTCGCCGCCGGTCATGCTGATCCCGCTCTACGTGCTCGCCGCCGGCGCGCTTCTGGCCGGCCTCATCTTCCACGACTTCTTCATCGGCCATGCCGCTGAAGCCGCGGAGCATGTCGAGGGCTGGTACAACGAGTTCTGGCGCGGCGCGCTGTTCGCCGGACCGGACAACCATATCCTGGCGGAATTCCACAATGTGCCCTGGGCGGTGAAGCTCAGCCCGTTCATCGTGATGCTGCTTGGCCTGGTTACCGCCTGGTACATGTATATCCGCTCGCCGCAGACGCCCAAGGCGCTCGCCGAGCAGCATGAGGGGCTCTACAAATTCCTCCTCAACAAGTGGTATTTCGACGAGCTCTACGACTTCCTGTTCGTCAAGCCGGCGATGCGCCTCGGCACCTTCCTGTGGAAGTGGGGCGACGGCTGGCTGATCGACGGCTTCGGGCCTGACGGCGTCGCTTCGCGCGTTCGCCAGGTGACCGGTCGTGTCGTGAAGCTGCAGACCGGATACCTCTATCATTATGCGTTCGCGATGCTGATCGGTGTCGCCGCGCTCGTTACGTGGATGATGCTCGGGGGCAGCGTCTGATGGCCGGAATGCCGATCCTCTCACTGGTTACGTTTCTGCCGCTCGTCGGCGTGCTGATCATCCTGTTCATCAATGACGACAGCGAGATCGCGCGGCGCAATATCCGCATGGTCGCGCTGCTGACGACGGCCTTCACCTTCGCCATCTCGCTCCTGATCTGGATCGGGTTCGACACGTCCACGGCGGACTTCCAGTTCGTCGAGAAGGTCGACTGGCTCGACAGCGGTATCTCCTATCACATGGGCGTCGACGGCATTTCGATGCTGTTCGTGATCCTGACGACCTTCCTGATGCCGCTTTGCATCCTGGCGAGCTGGGAATCGGTGCAGAAGCGCGTCAAGGCCTACATGATCGCGTTCCTGATTCTGGAAACGCTGATGGTCGGCGTGTTCTGCGCGCTCGACATCGTGCTGTTCTACGTCTTCTTCGAAGGCGGCCTGATCCCGATGTACATCATCATCGGCGTGTGGGGCGGAAAGCGGCGCGTCTACGCCTCGTTCAAGTTCTTCCTCTACACGCTGCTCGGCTCGGTGCTGATGCTGATCGCCATCATGGCGATGTACTGGGACGCGGGAACCACTTCGATCCCGGAACTGCTGGAGCATGATTTCCCGGCATCGATGCAGACATGGCTGTGGGTCGCCTTCTTCGCCTCGTTCGCGGTGAAGATGCCGATGTGGCCGGTGCACACCTGGTTGCCCGACGCCCACGTCGAGGCGCCGACAGCCGGCTCCGTCATCCTGGCGGGCATCCTGTTGAAGCTCGGCGGCTACGGCCTGATCCGCTTCTCGCTGTCGATGTTCCCGATCGCCTCGGCCGACCTGTCGTGGTTCGTCTTCACGCTCTCGGTGATCGCGATCGTCTACACATCGCTGGTCGCGCTGATGCAGGAAGACATCAAGAAACTGATCGCCTATTCGTCGGTCGCCCATATGGGCTACGTGACGATGGGTATCTTCGCGGCCAACCATCAGGGTCTCGACGGCGCGATCTTCCAGATGCTGTCGCACGGCCTCGTCTCGGGTGCGCTGTTCCTGTGCGTCGGCGTCGTCTACGACCGCATGCACACCCGCGAGATCTCGGCCTATGGCGGCCTGGTCAACATCATGCCGAAATACGCCGTCGCCTTCATGATCTTCACGATGGCGAATGTCGGTCTGCCGGGTACGTCGGGCTTTGTCGGCGAGTTTCTGACGCTGATGGGCATGTTCCGGGCCAACACATGGTTCGCGGCCATCGCCACGCTGGGCGTCATCCTGTCTGCGGCCTATGCGCTCTGGCTCTATCGCCGCGTGATCTTCGGTGTGCTCGAGAAGGAGAGCCTCAAGGCGATGCTCGACCTCTCGACGCGCGAAAAGGCGATCCTCTATCCGCTGATCGCACTCACAATTTTCTTCGGCGTCTATCCGATGCCGGTCTTCGATGTCACCGCCGCGTCCGTCGACGCGCTCCTGTCCAACTATTCCGCAGCGCTTGAGGCGGCACGTGCCGCCGCGGATGTCGCGATGTCGGTCCATTAAGCGGGGAGCTACAGGTCCATGTCTGCCGAATTGTTGTCCCAGAGCCTGACGCTCGCACTGCCGGAACTGATCCTGGCGGGCGGTGCGATGGTGCTGCTCATTATCGGCGTGTTCGCGCCGGCCGACCGCGCCAACTCGACCGTCACCGGCCTTGCCGTCGCGGTGCTGATCGGCGTCCTCGGATGGATGTTGCTGATGGGCGGCCGGGGCGAGGCCTTTGGCGGCGCCTATGTGCAGGACGGTTATGCCGCCTTCATGAAGACGCTGACGCTGATCGGCTCCATCGTGGCGCTCGCCATGTCGGTCGGCTTCGCGCGGGCCGAGAAGTTCGACCGCTTCGAGTTCCCCATCCTGATCATGCTGTCGACGCTCGGCATGATGCTGATGGTCTCCGCCAACAGCCTGCTGACGCTCTATATGGGCCTCGAACTGCAGTCGCTGGCGCTCTACGTCGTCGCGGCCATCAACCGCGACAGCGTTCGTTCCACCGAGGCGGGCCTGAAATATTTCGTTCTCGGCGCCTTGTCGTCGGGCATGATGCTCTACGGCATTTCGCTGATCTACGGCTTCACAGGCCATGTCGAGTTCACCGAGATCGCGGCGGCGCTGACCGGTGCCGACCGGTCCGTCGGCGTGCTGTTCGGCCTCGTCTTCCTGATCACCGGTCTCGCCTTCAAGATCTCCGCCGTGCCGTTCCACATGTGGACGCCGGACGTCTATGAGGGCGCGCCGACGCCGGTGACGGCCTTCTTCGCCTCCGCGCCGAAAATGGCGGCGATGGCGATGTTCGTGCGCGTCGTGATCGACGGCTTCGGCCCGGTGACCGCCGACTGGCAGCAGATCATCGTCTTCATTTCGATCGCCTCCATGATCCTCGGCGCGTTCGCCGCGATCGGTCAGCGCAACATCAAGCGTCTGATGGCCTATTCCTCCATCGGCCATATGGGCTATGCGCTGGTCGGCCTGTCGGCGGGAACGCTGGTCGGGGTCAAGGGTGTCATCATCTACATGACGATCTACCTGGCCATGACGCTCGGCACCTTCGCCGTCATCCTCGCCATGCGCCGCAAGGACGACGGCAATGTCGAGAATATCGACGATCTGGCCGGCCTGTCCTCGACCAACCCGGTCATGGCGACCGTGCTGACTATCCTCATGTTCTCGCTGGCCGGCATTCCGCCACTCGCGGGTTTCTGGGCGAAATGGTACGTCTTTCTCGCCGCCGTCGAGGCCGGTCTCTACCCGCTCGCCATTATCGGCGTGCTCGCCTCCGTCGTCGGCGCTTTCTACTATCTGCGCATCATCAAGCTGATGTGGTTCGACGAATCCGTCGGTGGCTTCGTGCCGGCGGCCGGCGAATTGCGGCTCGTGATGGGCGCGTCCGGCCTGTTCGTGCTCGGTTACGTGCTGATCGGCGGACCGATCGCGGCCACCGCCGAGACCGCCGCGCGGGCGCTGTTCTGATCGCGCCGGTCCGGTTCGCCGCGTGACGGGGTCGCCGATCGAGGGGCTTGCCGGCTGGCGGCGTCTCGACCTGATGTCGGTCGGCTCCACAAATTCGGAAGCCATGACGCTGGCTCATGACGGCGATCCGGGACATCTCTGGATCACTGCGGGCGAGCAGCTGTCGGGGCGGGGCCGTCGCGGACGCGGCTGGACGTCGCCCCCCGGCAATCTCTATGCCTCCGCCCTGATGATCGATCCTGCGCCGCCTGCGGCGCTGTCCTCGCTGCCGCTCGTCGTCGCGGTGGCGGTGCGCGACGCGATCGCGGCGTGCGGGCTGCCGGAGGGCGCGCGGCTGAAGATCAAGTGGCCGAACGACATCCTGCTCAACGACGCGAAATGCTGCGGCATGCTGCTGGAAAGCCAAAACCTGCGCGGCGGATCGATGGCGGTCGTGTTCGGGTGCGGCATCAACATCGTCACATATCCGGACCCTGGGCTCTACAGCGCCACGGCGCTGAACCGCGAAGGGATCGCGGCGACGCCCGAAACGCTGTTTCTTCATCTCGCGCGGGCCTTCGACGACGCGCTCGCGCTTTGGGATCGCGGCCGCGGCATTGGCGCGATTCGCGAGAGATGGCTGGCCGATGCGCAGGGAATCGGCGAGGCGATTACCGTCAATCTTGCAAATGAGCGGGTGGAAGGCCTATTTGAAGGCATAGACCCGAACGGAATACTGCTTCTTCGCACCGGGAACGGGACCCTCCGGCCAATTTCGGCCGGCGATCTTTTCTTCGACACTTCGAATATTGGTGGCGGCACTGCGTCCGCACGAGAACAACAAGAATGAATATGGACGAATTTGTGTTTGTGCCGCTCGGCGGCGTTGGTGAAATCGGCATGAATCTGGCGATGTACGGATTCGGGCCCGCAAAGAAGCGCGAGTGGATCGTCGTCGATTGCGGCGTGACGTTTCCGGGGCCGCATCTGCCGGGGGTTGACCTCGTGCTGCCGGATACGCGCTTCCTTGAAGCTGAGCGCGACCGGGTGCGCGCGATCGTCATCACCCATGCGCATGAGGACCACTACGGGGCGCTGCTGGCGCTCTATCCGCGCATTTCGCCCGAAGGCACCGTGCCTGTGCACGCCACGGCATTCACAGCGGGACTGCTGGAAGCCAAGGCGCAATCCGAGCCGGGCGCGCCGAAGATCGGTGTGACCGTCTTCGAACCGGGCGACACGCTGACCGCCGGACCGTTCGAGATCGGAACCGTGACGGTGACGCATTCCATTCCCGAACCGGTCTCGCTGGCGATCACGACGCCGCTCGGCACCGTGTTGCATACCGGCGACTGGAAGGACGACGAAGACCCGGCGATGGGGCCGAAGACCGACCGCAACGCGTTCGAGAAACTCGGCGACAAGGGCGTGCTGGCGCTGATTTGCGATTCCACCAACGCCATGCGCGAAGGCGTCTCGCCTTCCGAGAAGGAAGTGTCCGAGGGCCTGCGCAAGGTCATCGAGGCGGCCGAGGGCAGGGTGGCGGTCACCACCTTTTCCTCCAATGTCGGTCGCATTCGCTCCATTGCGGAAGCGGCGCGCGATTGCGGTCGTCAGGTGCTGCTTCTCGGGCGCTCGATCAAGCGCGTCGTCGACGTGGCGAGCGACCTCGGTTACATGGATGGCCTGCCGCCATTCCTCGCCGAAGAGGACTTCACCCATATTCCCCGCTCGAAGGTGGTCATCATCCTGACCGGGTCACAGGGCGAGCCGCGCGCCGCGCTGGCGAAGCTCTCGCGTGACGAAATGCGCGACGTTGCGCTGACGTCCGGCGATACCGTGGTCTATTCCTCGCGCATGATCCCCGGCAACGAGAAGGCTGTGATCGAGACGCAGAACCGTCTGATCGACATGGGGATCGAGATCATCGAGGACCGTGACGCGCTGGTGCATGTCTCCGGCCATCCGCGCCGCAACGAATTGCGGTCGATGTACAAGTGGACGCGGCCGGCCATCGGCGTGCCGGTGCATGGCGAGGCGGCGCATCTGTCGGCGCATGCGAAGCTGATGAGCGAATGCGGCATCCGCGACGTCGTGCCCGCGCGCAATGGCGACCTTGTCCGGCTCGCGCCCGGCGATCCGGAAATCATCGCCGACATTCCGCATGGCGAGATCTACAAGGACGGGCTCTTGATCGGCAGCGGCGACGACCTCGGTGTCGGCGACCGGCGCAGATTGTCCTTTGCCGGTCACGTCGCGGTCTCAATCGTGTTGAACAAGCAGCGTGAACTGGCCGCCGATCCCGACCTCGTCGCGATCGGGGTGCCGCAGGTGGACGCGCGGGGCGAGGATATCGAAGACCTGATGTTCGACGCCGCCGTCGAAGCCTTCGAGAGCATTCCCCGGGCCCGCCGGCGCGACCTCGAACTGGTCGAACGCGCGGTGCATGGCGCGGTCCGTTCCGCGGCGCGCAATGCCTGGGGCAAGAAGCCGCTGGTCAGCGTACTCGTATCCAGCGCCTGATCGGGGTATCAGCCCCGAACCGGATTATTGGAGACTGTCATGCTTGGACGTTTGAACCACGTCGCCATCGCTGTGCCCGATCTGGCCGCGGCGGCCAACAAGTACAGCACCGTTCTCGGCGCGACGGTGTCGGAGCCGCAGGCATTGCCCGAACACGGCGTGACGGTGGTCTTCGTCGAACTCGCCAACACCAAGACCGAATTGCTGGAGCCGCTCGGCGAGAATTCGCCGATCGCCGCCTTCCTGGCCAAGAACCCGTCGGGCGGCATTCACCACATGTGCTACGAGGTCGACGACATCCTCGCCGCGCGCGATGCGCTCAAGAGCGACGGCGTGCGGGTGCTGGGAGACGGCGAGCCGAAGACCGGCGCGCATGGCAAGCCGGTGCTGTTCCTCCACCCCAAGGACTTCGACGGCACGCTGATCGAACTCGAACAGGTATAGGCGCCGACCGTGAACGTGATTTCCGCCCTCGCAATATACTTCATCATCTGGTGGATCGTGCTCTTCATGATGCTGCCGATCGGCGTGCGCAGCCAGGTTGAGGAGAACGACATCACGCTCGGCACGGAGCATGGCGCTCCGGCGAAACCGGCGCTCGGCAAGAAGATGGCGATGACCACGGTCATCTCGCTCGTGATCTTCGGGCTGTTCTATTACGTCACGGCGGTGATGGGATACAGCGTCGACGACCTGCCGCGGATCGTTCCCGAATTCCGTTGATCTGAAGAAAAGCCAAGGCTGAAAAAAATTAAGTGGCAGGGTTTGCACCCTGCCACTCAGAACGGGCCCGATTTTCATCCGCTGCCGTGGCAGCGTCGCAGCTCGACATGCGAGCGCGGAAAATCCATTCCTCCCAAGACTTTGACCACGTTCGTTAGCCCGGCCGGGTATGCCCGGTTCGAGCCAGCGTCTTACGTAGCAATGCTTTCGCCCCTTGTCACCGAAAAAATTGCATTGGTTATGCGTCGTATTGCCCATGGAGTTTCATCCGGCGTCAAAACGGCGCGCCACAACCGTTTCAATTTGCGGGCGAAGCGCTTATGAAGGCGGCCGTAATGCCGGAATTGCGCCCGATTCTTGCCTTACCCGAACACTTCGATTCTGGAACCAGCCCATGCGTCTGTCGCGTTATTTCCTGCCGCTTCTGAAGGAAAATCCCAAGGAAGCCGAGATCGTTTCCCATCGCCTTATGCTGCGCGCCGGCATGATCCGCCAGCAGGCTGCCGGCATCTATTCTATGCTGCCACTCGGCAAGAAGGTGCTGGACAAGGTCTGCAACATCATCCGCGAGGAGCAGAACCGGGCCGGCGCTATCGAGATCCTGATGCCGACCGTCCAACCTGCCGATCTGTGGATCGAGAGCGGACGGTATAATGATTACGGTCAGGAAATGCTGCGCATACGCGACCGGCATGATCGCGCGATGTTGTTCGGCCCGACCAACGAGGAAATGGTCACCGATATTTTCCGTTCCTATGTGCGCTCCTACAAAGACCTTCCGCTCAATCTCTACCACATTCAGTGGAAGTTCCGTGACGAGGTGCGGCCGCGCTTCGGCGTCATGCGCGGGCGCGAGTTCCTGATGAAGGACGCTTATTCTTTCGATCTCGATTTCGAGGGCGCGCGCGCGGCGTATAACCGCATGTTCGTCGCCTATCTGCGCACCTTCGACCGCTGCGGCCTGAAATCGATCCCGATGCGCGCAGACACCGGACCGATTGGTGGCGACCTCAGCCACGAGTTCATCGTGCTCGCCGAGACCGGTGAGTCGGAGGTTTTCTGCCACCGCGATTATCTGGAGCTGGACGTGCCTGGCGCCAATGTCGATTTCAACGACGACGCGCAGATGGCGTCCATCGTCGAGAAGTGGACGACGCCCTATGCGGCGACCGACGAGATGCATGACGAGGCCGAATGGGCGAAGACGCCGGAAGCCGAGCGCCTGTCCGCGCGGGGCATCGAGGTTGGCCATATCTTCCATTTCGGCACGAAATATTCCGAACCGATGGGCGCGGCCGTGACCGGCCCGGATGGCAAGCAGCACAATGTCTCGATGGGCTCCTACGGCATCGGCCCGACGCGCCTTATCGGCGCCATCATCGAGGCCTCCCATGACGACAATGGAATCATCTGGCCGGAAAGCGTCGCGCCCTTCGGTGCGGCCATCGTCAACATGAAGCCCGGCGATGCCGGCTGCGACGGCGTGTCCGATCAGGTCTATGCGGCGCTGACCAAAGCCGGGGTCGACCCGCTTCTCGATGACACGGACGACCGGGCTGGAGCCAAATTCGCGGCGATGGACCTGATCGGCCTGCCCTGGCAGGTGGTTGTTGGCCCGCGCGGCGTCGGCAACGGCGTTGTCGAGGTCAAGAACCGCAAGACCGGCGAGCGCCAGGAAGTGACGCCCGAAGCAGCCGTCAACATGCTCACAGGCAGAGGCTGACCGCGTGACCGCAGTGGCCGAAAGCCCCACCGAGACAACCCCGTCCGCGCAGCGCAACGGCAATGCGCGCCCGTTTTCCGCCTTCGAAAGGCTGGTGGCGTGGCGCTACCTGAAGCCGCGCCGCAAGGAAGCGGCCGTTTCCATCGTGACCCTGATCTCGCTGATCGGCGTGACGCTGGGCGTGGCGGCGCTGATCATCGTCATGGCGGTGATGAATGGTTTCCGCGGGGAACTGCTTGACCGCATTCTCGGACTGAACGGACATCTCGTGATCTCGGCCATCGAACGGCCGCTGGACGATTACGAGGCGGTGTCTGAACGTGTATCGGGAGTACCCGGCGTGAAGATGGCGATGCCCATCGTCGAGGGCCAGGCGCTGGCGACCGGCAATGTCGGCGCGGGGGCGGGCGTTCTCGTGCGCGGCGTGCGCGGCGCGGATTTCGTCAAGCTCGATTCCATCGCCGGAAACATCAAGGAAGGATCGATCGAATCCTACCTGACGGGCGACGGCGTTGCGATCGGCACGCGCATGGCGCTCAATCTCGGCCTCGTGACGGGCGACCTGATCAAGGTCATCTCGCCGGAAGGCGATGTGACGCCCTTCGGAACCACGCCACGCGTGAAATCCTATCCCGTGCGCGCGATCTTCGAGATGGGCATGTCGGAATATGACAGCTCGATCATCTTCATGCCGCTCGAGGAAGCCCAGCTCTATTTCAATGTCGAGGGCGAGGCGCAGGTCATCGAACTGTTCGTCGATGACCCCGACGCGGTGGATTCCTATCGTCCGCTGATCGAGGCGGCGGCCGAGCGGCCGATCCTGATGTCCGACTGGCGACAGCGCAACCAGGCCTTCTTCTCGGCGCTGATCATCGAGCGCAATGCGATGTTCCTGATCCTGTCGATCGTGGTTCTGGTCGCCTCGCTGAACATCATCGCGAGCCTGATCATGATGGTGAAGGAAAAGGCGCGGGGCGTGGCGATCCTGCGCACCATGGGGGCGACGCAGGCCTCTATCATGCGAATCTTCATCATGGCCGGTATCGGCGTCGGTTTCGTGGGAACGGCGACGGGCTTCATGCTCGGGCTGCTGGTGTGCTGGAACATCAAGGGCATCCAGCGGTTGATGAACTGGATGGCCGGCGCGGATGTCTGGGACCCGACGATCCGCTTTCTCAGCGAGATCCCGGCAAAGATGAACCCCTACGAGACGCTGGCCGTGGTGGTTCTCTCGCTCAGCCTTTCTTTCCTGGCCGCGATCCTGCCGGCATGGCGCGCCGCCAAGCTCGATCCCGTCGAAGCGTTGAGGTACGAGTGATGGCCGGCGACAGCACCGTACTGCGTCTGACGGGCGTGCATCGCGCCTACAAGGAAGGCGACCATCTGCTCGAAATTCTCAAAGGCGCCGACTTCGAGTTGCGGGCCGGAGAGATGGTGGCGATGGTCGCGCCGTCGGGCGCCGGCAAGTCGACACTTCTGCATCTGGCGGGCCTTCTGGAGCGCCCGGACGAGGGCGAGGTCTACATCGCAGACACGGGCTGCGGAACGCTCAGCGACGCGGAGCGCACGGCACGGCGCCGCAACGATATCGGCTTCGTCTACCAGTTCCACCATCTCCTGCCGGAATTCTCGGCGCTGGAGAATGTCATGATCCCGCAGATGATCCGGGGTTTGGCGAAGGGCGAGGCGGAGACGCGGGCGCGCCAGTTGCTCGATTACCTGCGCATCGGACCGCGCGCGGAACACCGCCCGGCCGAACTCTCCGGCGGCGAACAGCAACGCGTTGCCATCGCAAGGGCGGTCGCCAACGCGCCGCTCGTCCTGCTGGCCGACGAACCGACCGGCAATCTCGATCCTGAAACCTCGGGCTATGTCTTCGAGGCGCTGGCCGCGCTCGCACGCCAGTCGGGCCTGTCGGCGCTGGTCGCGACGCACAATCACGCGCTTGCCGAACGCATGGACCGCGTGGTCACGCTTGCCGACGGGCAGATTGTTCCCTTTACCGGCTGATCCGGCTTTAACTGCTCGTTAACCGAGGATTCCCCGTTCGTGGCGATAGGACTCTTTTCCCTTGAAAAGAGAACAAAACACAAACATAAAGAAGACAGACACAAAACAAGGAGACAAAACCATGACTTCCATCGTCCGTGACATCGCCTCTTTCGTTTCCATCGCTGCCTTCATCGCGACCTTTTCGATCTGCGTGAACGCGCTCTGACTTCATGCTTTCCACAGCCATGCCGGGAATGGTTTCCGGCAAGGCTGGACCGCGCCGTTCCGGCCTCCCATAGTTGGTGAAACGCGACTCGCCGGAGCCGCGATCAATTCACCAGAGAGCGGAACGGACCATGGCCGGACAACAGTCGGACAAGCATGACGAGCAGGCGGCTACGGCCGCGCCCGGCTTCATCCATCTGCGTGTCCATTCGGCCTATTCGCTTCTCGAAGGCGCATTGCCGCTGAAGAAGATCATCGGCTTTGCCGAGACGAACCGCATGCCGGCCATCGGCATTGCCGACAGCGGCAATCTGTTCGGTGCGCTGGAATTCGCGCAGAAGGCGTCGGGCGACGGGATTCAGCCAATCATCGGCTGCCAGCTCGATCTTGTCTTCGACGGCGATCTCGCCACGCCCCGCTCCGGCAGCGGCAGGACGTCCCATATTCGCCAGACCGAGAACGTGGTGCTGATCGCCGCGACGGAAGCCGGTTATTCGAACCTCGTTGAGCTCGTCTCCAAATCCTATCTCGACACGGAGGAGGGTGCGCGCGCGCAGTTGCGCTTCGACTGGCTGAAGGACCGCGCCGAGGGCGTGATCTGCCTGACCGGTGGCCCGCTCGGTCCGATCGGGCGCATGATTGCCGACGGGCATCAGCCGATCGCCGAGCAACGGCTGCTGGCCCTCAAGGACATCTACGGTGACCGCCTGTATATCGAGTTGCAACGTCACAAGGGATATGACCGCGCGATCGAACAGGGAAGCGTCGACCTGGCCTACAGGCATCTCGTGCCGCTTGTCGCGACCAACGAGGCGTTCTTTCTCAAGCCCGACGATTTCGAGGCGCATGACGCCCTGATCGCCATCGCGGAGGGCTCTCTTCTGTCGATCGACGACCGTCGGCAACTGACACCCGATCACTGGCTGAAGCCGGAAGCCGAGATGATCGCGCTCTTTGCCGATCTGCCCGAGGCGGTCGAGAACACCGTCGAGATCGCGCGGCGCTGTTCCTATTACCCGCAAAACCGCAAGCCGATCCTGCCGCGCTTCGCGGCCTCCGAGGGCGTCAGCCACCAGGAAGCGGTCGCCGCCGAAGCCGATGAACTGCGTCGCCAGGCGCGGGAGGGCCTCGAGAAGCGGATACGCGAGCAGGGCATGAGCGAGGGATACGAGCGCAGCGAATATGACGAGCGGCTGGAATACGAACTCAACATCATCGAGACGATGCAGTTCCCGGGCTACTTCCTGATCGTCTCCGACTTCATCAAATGGGCGAAGGCGCACGACATTCCGGTCGGTCCGGGTCGCGGGTCGGGCGCGGGTTCGCTCGTCGCATGGGCGCTGACGATCACCGATGTCGATCCGCTGCGTTTCTCGCTCTTGTTCGAGCGCTTCCTCAACCCGGATCGCGTCTCGATGCCGGACTTCGATATCGACTTTTGCCAGGACCGGCGCGAGGAGGTGATCCGCTACGTCCAGGAGAAATACGGACGCGAGCAGGTCGGCCAGATCATCACCTTCGGAACGCTGCAGGCACGCGCCGTGCTGCGCGACGTCGGACGTGTGCTGGAAATGCCCTATGGACAGGTCGACCGGCTGTGCAAGCTCGTCCCGAACAATCCGGCCAATCCCACGCCGCTCGGCAAGGCGATCGAGGAAGAGCCGAAATTCGAGGAGGAAAAGGAGAAGGAGCCCATCGTCGGGCGACTGCTCGACATGGCTCTTAAGCTCGAAGGCCTTTACCGGCACGCCTCGACCCACGCCGCCGGCATCGTCATCGGCGACCGGCCGCTTTGGCAATTGGTGCCGATGTATTCCGATCCGCGTTCGGACATGCCGGTGACCCAGTTCAACATGAAGAAGGTCGAGGACGCCGGCCTCGTCAAGTTCGACTTTCTCGGTCTGAAGACGCTGACCGTGCTGAAGACCGCCGTCGACCTGATCGCCCGCAAAGGGATCAAGATCGATCTGTCCAACTTGCCGTTCGATGACCGTCCGACCTACGAGATGATGTCGCGTGGCGAGGTCGTCGGCGTGTTCCAGGTTGAATCGGCGGGCATGCGCAAGGCGCTGCTCGGCATGAAGCCGGACCGTATCGAGGACATCATCGCGCTGGTGGCGCTCTACCGGCCGGGCCCGATGGAGAACATCCCAACCTACAATGCGCGCAAGCATGGCGAGGAGGAGATCGCGTCGATCCATCCGAAGATCGACCATCTCGTCAAGGAGACGCAGGGCGTCATCGTCTACCAGGAACAGGTGATGCAGATCGCCCAGGAACTGGCGGGCTACACGCTCGGACAGGCGGACCTTCTGCGCCGCGCCATGGGCAAGAAGATCCGCGCCGAGATGGAAAAGCAGCGCGGCATCTTCGTCGAGGGCGCCGTCGAGCGGGGCGTCTCCAAGAACCAGGCCGACTTCATCTTCGACCTGCTGGCCAAGTTCGCCGACTACGGCTTCAACAAGTCTCACGCAGCCGCTTATGCCATCGTGTCCTACCAGACCGCCTATCTGAAGGCGCATTACCCGGTCGAGTTCCTCGCCGCGTCGATGACCTACGACATGGCGAATGCCGACAAGCTGAACGATTTCCGCCGCGACGCCATACGGCTCGGCATCGAGGTGCAGCCGCCGTCGGTGCAGACGTCCTACCGGGCCTTCGAGGTCGGCGAAAAGACGATCTACTATGCGCTTGCCGCCATTAAAGGCGTCGGTGACGCGGCGGTGGACCACATCGTCGAGCGGCGCGGCGACAAGCCGTTCGCGAGCCTCGAGGATTTCGCCAATCGCATCGATACGCGCATAGTCAACCGGCGCACGCTGGAAGGGCTGATCGCAGCCGGCGCGCTCGACTGTTTCGGTCATGACCGGGCGGCGCTGGTCGCAGGGCTGGATCGCATCGTCGGTCTCTCCCAGCGGGCCGTCGAGCAGGCGGAAAGCGGGCAGGGCGACATCTTCGGAACGCTGGCCGCAGTGGAGCCGGAGCGATTGTACCTGCCGCATACGGAGCCCTGGCCGACCGCCGACAAGCTGATGCGCGAGTTCCAGGCGCTCGGCTTCTATTTCTCCGCCCATCCGCTCGACGATTACGCGCCGGTTCTGGAACGGATGCGCGTGCAGCAATATGCAGATTTCGCGCTGGCAGTGAAACGCGGCGCGAAGGCCGGACGGCTTGCCGGGACGGTGGCGTCGAAACAGGTGCGCCGGACGCGCATGGGCAACAAGATGGGCATCTTCGTGCTGTCGGACGCGACCGGGCAGTTCGAGGTGGTGATGTTCTCCGAGACGCTGCAGGCCTATGAAGACGTGATGGAACCCGGCTCCTCGGTGGTGATCGAGGTCGGCGCCGACAATCGCGAGGAGGGCATCAGCCTGCGCGCCAACAAGGTGCGGCGCCTCGACGACGAGACGCATCGCCAGAACCACACGCTGCGCATCTTTGTGCGCGACCAGAAGCCGCTCAAGAGCATCGCCGCGCATCTGAAACCCACGGGCGACAGCCCGGTCTCGCTGATCGTCATCAAGGGCGAGGGCGGCGGCGAGGTCGAGGTCTCGATCGGCGACAACTACCTGGTTTCGCCGCCGATCGCGGGTGCTGTGAAGGCGATCCCCGGCGTGGTGGACGTGGAGCTGGTCTAAAAACCTATCGCGGGCCGAGCCAGCATCAGCCAGACGATGGCCAGGACCGCCGCGAAGGCGGGGAAGCCGCAGGCGAACCAGACACGGTAGAGGCGGTGGAAGCGTTCGGGCAGGGCGGCGCCTTGGGCGTCTGCCTGTCGCGCCATGTTGCGCAACTGGATCTGGATCCAGACGACGGGCAGCCAGAACAGGCCAATGACGAGATAGAGGATCAGCGACAGCGCGACCCAGCCCTCCGTCAGCGGCCAGCCCACTTCGCGCGCCAGCAGGTAACCGGTGACAGGCTGGACAATGACCGCCGTCGCCGTGAACAGCGTGTCGGCAATGACTACGGTGGCGGCGACATGCGCGATCACGGCCGGCTTGCCGGTGCGTTCGGCCATCACCATGAAGAAGGCGATACCCGCGCCGGTGCCGAGAAGCACGCAGGCGCCGATTACGTGCAGCCAGCGCAGGACGAGGGCGTATTCCACTTCCATCAGCGTTCCCGCAACATCGACCGGGTGACAAGGGCGAGCATGATCGTCGGCACGATCTTGACCAGCGAGCCGAGCGGATCGCCCCACAGCCATGGCGTGAAGATGGTGGCGGCGGCGAGGTAGAACGCGCTGATACAGGCCATGGCGAGGCAGGCGAGCGGCGCGTAACGCCGCACAAGGATCATGACGGCCAGCCCGACATCGACCACGGACCAGAAAAGGACCGAACTCTTCGCGAGCCATAGCGGCCAGCCGACGGCGGCAAGAACGCCCGCTGCCGCTTCGAGGCGAATGAAGCCGACGATGCCGGACACCGCCCACAGGAAAAACAGCGCCGCGACGGCGAAGGGCATTGCAAGCGCCATGCGTGCCGCGAGCCTGTCCTCGGAACGGGCGGGCATTGAAGTCAATGTCTGCTCGAATGTCGCGACGGGCTTGCCGGTGACGGTGCGCCAGGGAGCGGGATCGCCGCCGACGCCGTCCCGCATGACCTCCATGGCGGTGCTGCGCAGCGGTGAGCGCCAGCCAAGGCGGCCGAGCGCATCCGCGCTGCGACTGACCAGAGCGGTCAGCATGTCCGGCATGACGATTGTTGTTTTGGCGGGGTCGAGCCCGAGCCAGCGGCGAATGCCGGCGATGACCGTTTCGAGCGTATTCGCGTGGTCTTCGACAAGGTCGAGTGTCTGGCCGGCCCCCAGTTCGCCCTCGACGCCCATCGTCACCGCGTCCGTCAGATCGGCGAGCGACACTGTGCGCACCGGTGTGTCGGGATGGGCGATTGGCTGGATGAGCGGGAAGGCCGCGAGCATGCGCAGCAGTGCCGTGCCGCCATAGGCCGTGGGCGCGATGACGAGTCCGGGACGCAGGATCGTGTGGTCGCCGCCCGCGTTGCGGATCGCCGCGTCACCTTCCGCCTTCGTGCGGAAAAAGGCCGTGGAAGCGTCGGGCGAGACACCCGCCGCCGAAATCTGCACCAGCCTGACACCGCTCCTGGCGCAGGCCTTCGCGAGCGCCGCGACCGCGTCCGCATGGATCGCGTGGAGGTGGTCGCGCGGGCCGTCCTGCAACGCGCCGGCGCAATTGACCACCGCGTCTTGGCCGGCGATGGCCGCAAGCCAGTCCTCCGGCGACAGCATCGTCGCCATGTCGCGGATGATCCAGTCGATGCCGGGCAGGACGCGCCGCGCGGTCTCGCCGTTGCGGCCGAGCCCCGTGACCTCGTGGCCGGCCGCGATCAGGCGGGAGGCAAGGCCCGCGCCGATAAGGCCATAGGCGCCAAGAACGAGGACGCGCATGCGTGGGTCAGCCCTTCTTTGCACCCTTCGCGGCTTGCTTCTTGCGGATGCGGATCGACCCGCCTTCGCGATTCTCCACCTCGAACGCGCCGGTCTTGCGGACAAGATCGGAGAGCTTGCGCGAACCGAAGGTGCGCGGATCGAAATCGGAGGACAGGTTGGAAAGCTGGGTGCCGACCGCGCCGAGCGTCACCCAGGCATCCTCCTCGGTTTCGATCTGTTCCATCGCCTTCTCGATCAGCGGGATGGCCTTCGAAAAAGCTTCGCGCTTGGCGCTCACTTCCTTTGTTGCGCCGGTGTCCGGCAACAGGTTCTCGGTGTAGATGAAGCGCCGGCAAGCCTGTCGGAAGCTTTCCGGCGTCTTCTTCTCGCCAAAACCGTAGACATCGACCCCCTGTTCGCGAATGCGCGAGGCGAGGCGGGTGAAGTCGCTGTCGGAGGAGACGAGGCAGAAGCCGTCGAACCGGGCGGAATGCAGCAGGTCCATCGCGTCGATCACAAGGGTGATGTCGGACGCGTTTTTGCCCGACGTATAGGCGAATTGCTGCTGCGGCACGATGGCGTGGCTGGCGAGGATCTCGTTCCAGCCCTTCATGCGGTTGCTCGAGAAGTCGCCATAGATGCGCCGCACGCTGGCCTCGCCGATCTTGGCGATCTCCTCGAAAAGTCCATCGGCGATCTTGGCCGAGGTGTTGTCGGCGTCGATCAGGACGGCGAGGCGCGGCGATCGGTCTTCGGCCATTATGAGAATCCCATGTCACAAGTTCGGCCGCATCATAACCATGCGCCCGCCGCTGTCGATGCGCGCCGGCAAGACTGGCAACACTGCCCGCAAGAAAAGGCGCCCGACGCGCGGCGACGTCAGTCGCCGCGCTTCATCTTCTTGTCCTTCATCATGCGCTTCACCAACTTGCCGAATTGCTTGTCGCGCGCGCGACGTTCGGAGAGGCTCGCCGAGTTGTGTGCGTCCTCGGCAAGCAGCTTTTTCCAGCGCCGCACGCGGTCCGGATCGAGCGCACCTTCGGCCACGGCCTTTTCGACCGCGCAGCCCGGTTCGCCGTCATGGCCGCAATCGCGAAAGCGGCACTGTTGCGCCAGTTCCGCCACATCGGAGAACACGTCGTCGATACCGGCATGAACATCGGCCAGCTGCAGTTCGCGCATGCCCGGCGTGTCGAGAAGCCACCCGCCCGAGGGCAAGCGGTGCAGCATCCGTCCGGTGGTCGTGTGGCGGCCCTTGGCGTCATCCTCGCGGATGCCCGCCGTGGCGATGTTCTGCGCGCCGATCAGCGTGTTGACCAGGGTCGACTTGCCCACACCGGACGAACCGACGAGCGCGATTGTTTCGCCGCGTCCGCACCATGCGGTCAGGCGGTCTGCGCTTGCCGGGTCGCGCGCATCGACGGTCTCGACGCACAGAGCCGGCATGAGGCGCGCGGCATCGCGTTCGAAGTCCTCCGGCGTGTCGGTCAGGTCGGCCTTTGTGAGCACGATCACCGGCGTCACGCCCGCATCCTGCGCCAGCGCCAGATAGCGTTCCAGCCGGGCGACGTTGAAATCCTGGTTGCAGGACGTGACGATGAACAGCGTGTCGATATTTGCCGCGATCAGCTGCATGTGCCGTCCCGTACCGGCCGCGCGGCGCTTGAACAGGCTTTTCCTGTCCAGGATGCGGTCGATGCGCAATGTGTCCGGCTCGATCAGCAGCCAGTCGCCGACGGTCGCGCGGTCTTCTTCATCCTCTGCGAAGAAGGGCGGGATGGTGGTTTCGGCATGCAGGCCGGTGATTTCCAGCGCATTGCGATGCACTGCGGTGACGCGCACGGGTTGAAATGTGTCGAAGTCGGATGTTTCGAGTTGCGAAGTGAAAAAGGATTTCCAGCCGAAATCGGCCAGTTCGGAAAGATTGATGGTCATTGATCCAGCACCGGTAGCGGCTGCTGTCCCGGTTTCGGGCGCAGCCGGATAAATACGCCAATCGCGCCGCGAGCCGGGGGCTTGCGAGCGATCGGAAGTTCAGCCGATGGCGGGGCAGACGGACATCATCGGGTCGCGCGACGGGCGTCGCGTCGACCGGTCCGGATGCTTATCCGTGCTTCCGCCCGGCTTTCCGGGGTGCCAGCACAATCATCAACGACCTTTCTCTCGGTAGCGGACAGTCGGAATCGGCGGCCGGTCCGCATCCGGTCGCGCAACATCAATATAGGTGTTCGCGTGCAAACCGCCAGCATGTCGAAGCTCTCGGTCTCGACTTGCCGCGGCCTGTGGCAAAAGCGCATCACGGGCCGGTCTCGCGTTTCCTTCCGTAGCGAATCGCAGATAAGCTCCGCATCGTGTTTCGCGGATTGGAGCGTCTGGGCCGTGGCTGATTTCCCCGTATCGGAATTCGAGGCGCGTCTCGACAGAATGCAGGCGTCCATGCGCGTGGCCGGGCTCGACGCGCTGTTTTTCAACACCGAGGCGGAAATCCGCTACTTCACCGGCTTTCGCACGCTCTTCTGGCAAAGCCCGACGCGGCCCTGGTTTCTCGTCGTCCCGTCCGCGGGCCGGCCGGTGGCGGTAATCCCCGAGATCGGCGCGGCGCTGATGCGCGGATGTTTTGTCGGCGAGGTGCGGACATGGTCTTCGCCGCACCCGGATGATGACGGGATATCGCTGATCGCCGACGCGCTGCGCCCCTATGCGCGCATCGGCATGCCGATGGGGCGCGAAACGGCGTTGCGCATGCCGCTGAGCGCATTCCAGACATTGCGCGAGACGCTCTATGGCAGCCAGTTCGTCGACGCGACCGCCATTGTCCGGCGGCAGCGCATGGTGAAGTCGGAGGCCGAGATCGCCGCGATCGCGGACATATGCGACATCGCATCGAGAGCATTCGCCGCCGCGCCGTCGCTGTTCCGTCAGGGCCAGACGCTTGCCGATGCATTCCGCGCCTTCAAGATAAAGCTTCTCACCGAAGGGGCCGAGGACGTTCCCTATCTCGTCGGCGGCGCCGGGCAGGGCGGCTATGCCGACGTCATCTCGCCGCCATCCGACCAACCCCTCAAGAACGGCGATATCCTGATGCTCGACACGGGCGCGACGCTCGGCGGATATTTCTGCGATTTCGACCGGAATTTCGCCATCGGCAAGGCATCGGACCGGAGCCGGCGCGCGCATGAGACACTCCACCGCGCCACCGAGGCGGCCCTGGCCATCGCGCGGCCCGGACGGACCTGTCGCGACTTGTTCGAAGCCATGGCGGGCGTGATCGGCGAGGGCGGCGGCGATGTCGGGCGTTACGGCCATGGACTCGGCATCCAATTGACCGAACCGCCATCGCTCGTCGCATTCGACAACACGGTGCTGGAGGCCGGCATGGTATTAACGCTGGAGCCGGGCATGGGCCTGGGGAAAGGCCGGATCATGGTCACGGAGGAAAACATCGTCATTCGCGATGGTCCGCCGCAGTTGCTTTCGCAACGCGCGACGCCTGATCTGCCGGTTATCGGAGGCTGACACCCATGAAGCTGGATTACGAACTGGATGACGGGAACTCGGCGCGCGCCGGCTTCGGCGTGATCGTCCTGCAATCGGACGAGACGCTGGAAAACGAGTTCGCACCGCTGTTTAGCGGCGACGGGATCGGGCTGCACCATTCGCGCATCCCTTTCGCCGATGCGGTGACACCGGAAACGCTGCACGGGATGCATGAAAACCTGCCCAGGTCCGCGTCGCTGTTTCCCTCGGAAGGGTCGCTCGACGTGATCGGCTATGCCTGCACCTCGGGGACGACGATGATCGGTATCGACGCGGTCGAGAAGGCCGTGCAATCGGCGCAGCCGCGTTCCCGGGTGACGAACCCGGTCAGCGGGCTGCTCGCCGCTTGCGAGCATCTTGGCGTGCGTCGGATCGGCTTCCTGACGCCTTACATGCCGGCGGTTTCGGAAGCGATGCAGGAGCTGCTGGTTTCGCACGGGCTGGAAATTGGCGCGTTCGGGTCGTTCGAACAGGAAAGCGACCGCGCGGTAGCACGCATCGCGCCCGCATCCGTGCTCGACGCCATGTGCAGTGTCGGCGGCGGAGACGTGGACGCGGTATTCGCCTCCTGCACCAATCTGCGGACCTTTTCGGTGATCGAGGAGGCCGAACGCCGGCTGAACAGGCCGGTGATCACCTCCAACCAGGCGCTCGCCTGGCACATGCTGCGCCTGGCCGGGCTGGACGGAGAGGTCGCAGGGCCGGGCAGGCTGTTTCAGCCATCCTGATCGCGCTGGGGTTTTCCGCGACTTCCGGTGCCGAAGGTGTAGCCGGTCTCGACGGCCTTTGAACCGTATCTGGCGCGCACCTTGTCCATCGCGGCTTCGGCCTTCGCGCGGCGCGTGGCATCGGTGTCGACCAGGTCGGACGGATCGGCCATCGCGTCATGCGCGAGATCGGCGACGCCGATGCCGAGAAGCCGGAATTTCGTGCCGTCGAGTTCCTTTTCCAAGAGCGGCGCGGCGACGCGGAAGATGCGGTCGGCGAGGCGCGTGCGGTCCGGTAATTGCCGGTTGCGCGTGCGGGTCCTGAATTCCCTGTCCTTGAGCTTCAGCGTCACCGTGCGTCCGGCGAGATCGGCCGCCTTCAGCCGCTCCGACACTTTTTCCGACAGCGCGCGCAGCACGGGAAGCAGATCGGAGGCGGACGCATAGTCCTCGTTGAAGGTGGTTTCCGCCGAGATGCTCTTCGCCTCGTGCTCGACATGCACCGTCCGGTCGTCCTGCCCGCGCGACAGGTGGAAGAGACGCCGGCCCATGACGCCGTAGCGCTTCATCAGGACAGTCTCGTCCATCGTCTGCAACTGGCCGATGGTACGGATGCCATCCTTTTCGAGCGTCGCGGCGAAGGCCTTCCCGACGCCCCAGATCAGCGTCACCGGCTTGCCTTTGAGGAAATCGAGCGCCTCGGCCTGTCCGATGATCGAAAAGCCGCGCGGCTTTTCGAGATCGGAGGCGACCTTGGCGAGGAACTTGCAGTAGGAAAGACCGACCGAGACCGTGATGCCGACCTCCTGTTCCACGCGGCGCGCGAACTTCGCCAGAACCCGGGCGGGACTGTCCTTGTGCAGCCGCTCGGTGCCCGTCAGGTCGAGAAACGCCTCGTCGATGGAGATCGGTTCGACCAGCGGGGTCAGTTCGCGCATCATCTCGCGCACCTGTTTGCCGACCCGGGCGTATTTCTCCATGTCGGGTTTGACGACGACGGCGTCCGGGCAGGCGTCGAGCGCCTTGAACATCGGCATCGCCGAGCGAACGCCCCGGATGCGCGCGATATAGCAGCAGGTCGAGACCACGCCGCGCCGCCCGCCGCCGACGATGACCGGCTTGTCCAGAAGCTCCGGATTGTCGCGCTTTTCGACGGACGCATAGAAGGCATCGCAGTCGATATGCGCGATGGACAGGGCGTGCAGTTCCTCGTGGCGTACGATGCGCGGGCTGCCGCAGGAAACACAGCGCCGCCCGCCGCCCGGGAGAGGCGTGAGACAATCGCGGCAAAAACCGCCGCCGGTCGAATTGACAGAGGTGCTCATTGATGTGAACATACCATGAACAAATTGGGCGCGATAACGCTTTGAGAATCTATCACCAAGCCGGGGGGCCGTCATGGCAAAGTTGGAGATCGCCGCACTGACGCCGGATCGCTGGGCCGATTTCGAGGATCTGTTCGGCAAGCAGGGGGCCTGTTACGGCTGCTGGTGCACCTATTTCCGGCTTGCGCCGAAGCAGCGCAAGGCGAATTCCGCCGCCGACAACAAGGAGTACATGCGGGCGCGAATCGTTAACGGCCCGCCGCCCGGCCTGATCGGTTATCGTGACGGTGTCACCGTGTCCTGGATGCAGATCGGACCGCGCGGAGACGTTCCGCAATTCAACAATGACAGACGGGTCTCGGCGCCTTTGCCCGACGCGCCGGCGGAGGATGGCGCGGCCTGGGTGATCTCCTGTTTTTTCACGCGCTCCGCGATGCGCGGGCAGGGGCTTTCGCACGCGATGGTCGCCGCCGGGATCGACCATGCTCGCGAGAACGGTGCCCGGGTGCTCGAAGCCTGCCCCATCGACGCGGCGAAGCATGCGAAATCGGTCGGGTTGTTCGTCGGATCGACCCGAGTCTTCGAACAGGCGGGTTTCGAGCAGGTCGCGTTGCGCAAGGAGGGGCGGCCGCTGATGCGGCTTGCGCTGTAGGATAATTCAGTGACCGCGCACGGCGAGATAATCGGCGATTGCCTTCGCCGCCGCCGGCCAGTCATCCACATTCGTCACGCCCTCGGGCATCGGCGGCAGGTGCGGCGCGAGGGCCTTGTAGGCCATGAGATGCAGCCCGAGCGCACCGGGCACGGCCGAAAGCACGCTGAGATGGTTCGACGGCAGATCGTCGATGAAGGCGACCGGCCTGTCGGGACGATCGCCGGTCAGAGCGGCAACCGCATCGCCCTTGGCATCCTCGGTGGCGATCATCGGATGAGAGAAGCCGTGCAGATCAAGAAGGGCACGGCGGCGCGCGTGATGGCGCGGCGGCATCGCCGTCAGGAACACGATGTCGGCGTCATGCGTTCGTTCGATCTCCGCCAGGGTTTCGAGCGCCCCATCGACCGGTTTCTGCCATGCGTCGTGGACATCGAAGAAGCCATCGAGAAAGGAAGATACCGCTTCGTTTTCAACAGGCTGTCCCGTTTCTTTAATGTAGATGTTTCCCTTCAGGCGAAAGGACGTCGTGCGCAATTCGTGGCCGTGGCTTTCAAGAAACGCCATGAAGGGCGCGACGAATTCCAGCACGACCTCGTCGATGTCGCAGACGATCAGCGGACGGTCGGACCGGGCGAGCGCCGCGATGCGTTCGCGTTCGGCGGGCGTCATATCGAGAACCATTCCTCGCCGGGATTGCCGAGCAGGGTCTCTCGCGCGCGCTGGACGATTTCCGGATCGGTCTCCGTCTCGTTGCAGAACGCCATCAGGCTGGGCTCATGCGCCAGAAGGAAGTCGAGCACGCCGGCCAGGAAGCCCGGTTCGGACGCCGCCTGGCGAACCTGCCCGGCTTCGATGCCGGTCAGGGCAAGGAACCGGTCGAGCATTTTTTCGTCGGCGGCAATCCATGAAAGGGCGCTGACCGCCACTGCTTCCGAGGTCGTGTCTCCGTTGTCCTCGCTCATGTTTCGCTTCCGTTCGCTTTTTCTCAAGGGAATCGGGTTATAGCTGTGGAAGAAGGCAAAAACGACACCGTATTCGAGCGGGAACGGGCTCCGGCGGGGGCGACTGGGGATTGATATGACAAAGACGGTCATGATCGTCGAGGACAACGAGCTCAACATGAAGCTCTTCCGCGACCTCATCGAAGCCAGTGGCTACGAAACCGTGCGCACGCGCAACGGGCTCGAAGCGCTCGACCTGGCGCGCGCGCATCGCCCGGACCTGATCCTGATGGACATCCAGTTGCCCGAGGTGTCGGGCCTCGATGTGACACGCTGGCTCAAGGAAGACGACGACCTGCACGCGATCCCGGTGATTGCCGTGACCGCCTTCGCCATGAAGGGCGACGAGGAACGGATCCGGCAGGGCGGGTGTGAAGGCTACATATCAAAACCGATTTCGGTTCCTAAATTTATTGAAACCATTAAGTCGTATCTTGGCGACGCTTGAAACCCTGAAACAGGATCGCGTCCCATGACAGCGCGCATACTGGTAGTCGATGACATCGAGGCGAACCGCGATCTGCTCGAGACGCGGCTGACCGCCGAATATTTCAATGTCATCACCGCGCGCGACGGCCATGACGCGCTGGCGATCTGTTCCGAGACCTCGGTCGATCTGGTGCTGCTCGACATCATGATGCCGGGCATCGACGGCTTCGAGGTCTGCGAGCGCCTGAAGGCCAACGCCGCCACGTGCCACATCCCGGTCGTCATCGTCACCGCGCTCGACGAGATGGCCGACCGCCTTCGCGGGCTGGAGGCAGGCGCGGACGATTTCCTGACCAAGCCGGTCAACGAGATGCAGCTTCTCGCGCGTGTGCGGAGCTTGTTGCGACTGAAGATGCTGACCGACGAATTGCGTCTGCGCGCAGTCACGGCGCGCGATATCGGTCTGGAAAACCTGCTCGACAATACGAATGGCGAGGGCGGCAAGAAGCCGAAGATTCTCGTCGTCGACGAGCGGGAGACCTCGGCCGAGAAATTCGTCAAGCCGTTGCGCGGCGCGTTCGAGATCGTTCATGCGCCGGACCCCAACGCGGCTGTCTTCACGGCGGCCGAAGGCGATTTCGACACGGTGTTCGTGGCCGCGAAATTCTCCGATTTCGACGCCCTGCGAATCTGCTCGCAAATACGGTCGCTCGACAGGACGCGCTTCGTGCCGATCATCCTGGTCGCCGAAGCCGACGACGACGATCTGATCAAGCGGGCGCTGGAACTGGGCGTCAACGACTACATCGTGCGCCCGGTGGACTCCAACGAACTGATCGCGCGCCTGCGCACGCAAGTGAAGCGCAAGCGCTATCATGACGGCCTGCGCGACAATGTTGCCGCGTCGATCGAACTGGCCGTCACGGACGGGCTGACCGGGCTGCACAACCGGCGCTATCTCGACACGCATCTGGAAACGCTGGTGGCGCGGGCGCTCAACCGCGGCAAGGAACTGTCGCTGCTGATCACCGACATCGACCGCTTCAAGGACGTAAACGACACGCACGGACACGATGCCGGCGACGACGTTCTGCGCGAGTTCGCGCGGCGGCTGCGGATCAATGTGCGGGGCATGGACCTCGCATGCCGCTATGGCGGCGAGGAATTCGTCATCGTCATGCCGGACACCGCGCCGCATGTCGCGGCCGAAGTGGCGGAGCGCCTGCGCGCGCAAATCGAATCGGAGGGGTTCTCGATCGAGAACGGCGCGCATTCCATCGACGTGACCGTCAGCGTCGGGGTGACCAGCCTGATCCAGTCCGAGGCCGAGAACGCCAAGGCGCTGCTGAAGCGGGCCGACGAAGCGCTCTATGAAGCCAAGACCAATGGCCGCAACCAGGTGGTCTCCAGGGCGGCTTAGCAATCTTCAACAACAAAAAACCGCCGGTCTTTCGAACGGCGGTTCAAAATGCGCGGATGCGCGAAGCCTTACTTGATCTTGGCTTCCTTGAACTCGACATGCTTCTTGGCAATCGGGTCGTATTTGGTCTTCACCATCTTCTCGGTGAAGGTACGGCTGTTCTTCTTCGTGACGTAGAAGAAGCCGGTGTCCGCGGTGGACAGCAATTTGATTTTGATCGTCGTGGCCTTTGCCATGGTCCTGTACCTGTCATTTCAAGAGAACGTGCCGGAAACGGGCCACAGAAGACCGTCGGCGAATTTGCGCGGAAACTACGGATTGCCGGCCAAAAGTCAAGCCGTCATTCAAGCGTCTGCACGAAGCGGCGATGTTCGGCGCGTATGAAGGGAACCGGCATGTCGCGCGACAGCTCGGGATCGGCGCGCAAACGGTCTTCGAGAATGCCGAGGATCGTCCGCGTGATATCCGCCATGAGGACAGTCGCCATGTCGGAAAGGGCGATCCAGCGCACTTCTTCCAGTTCTTCCGCCGGATTGGCGATCAGTTCGGATGGATTGGTGACGTGGTCCGCGTCCGCCACGAAGAACCGCGTATCGAAGCGGCGCACACGACCGGGTGGCGTGATGGCGCGCGCGAGGAAGCGGATCGCGGCGAGATCGGGCAGGACGCCGCTTTGCGCGAAGGGCTGCCAAGACGCATGCCCAGTCTTGCCCCGCGCCTGACCGTTCCGGCCGATCAGAAGTCCGGTCTCTTCCTGGGTCTCGCGAATCGCGGCCATGGCGAGCGCCTCGGCGCGGCGCAGGCTGCCGCGCGCGCCCATGCCGGAGACGAGGCGACGCGCATCTGATTCATGCAGCGAACCCGTTCGCGGCGCGGTCAGGTCGGCGCGCTCCGTTCGTCCGCCCGGAAAGACGAACATGCCGGGCATGAAGGCAAGTTTGTCGCTGCGCCGGCCCATCAGGATATCGATGGAGCCGCCGGACTTCCGCAGCAGGATCAGTGTCGCGGCATCGCGCGGACGCACGTGAGGCGCAGGGCCGTAGGGCTTCAATTCCGCCGTGCGTTTCATCGTGCGCCGGTCAGTCGTCCTGCTCGGGATGGGTCTCCGGCATGTCGTCCTCGCCACCGAAACCATGCATGTAATTGGCCCACTGGAAGCCGATCACCGCGCCTTTCAGCGGTTGCATGAGAACGACCGACATCGCGATCATGATCGGAACCCAGATCGCCAGATGCACCCAGCCGGACCAGCTGGTCAGGGCCTCGGCCAACGTAAAGCCGCCGACGCCGACATGGCCGACAATGAAGATGTTCAGATAGGCCGGAAAATCGTCAGCGCGCTGGTGGCTCAAATCCTCGTGGCAGAACGAGCATGTCTCGACCGGCTTGACGAAAGACGCAAAGAGCTTGCCTTCGCCGCAATGCGGGCAGCGCCCGGCAAAGCCGCGCTTCATCGCCGGAACCACCGGGCGTTTCGGGTGTGTCGCCTCGTCGCCGCCCTGGAAAATCATCGTATCGGTCATCGCTTGCGTCCTGCTCCCTGCCGACCCTTGCCGCGCGCCGGTTTGCCGCGTTTCGCGGTTCGCGCACCTTTGCGCGCCTTATGAAACGATTTGCCGGACAAGCCAAGCTTGCGCGGCTCGCTGACCATTTCGAAGCGCATCGAGCCGGCCAGCGGCAGCACCTCCGCGATCTTGATCGTCACCGGGTCTCCGAGCCGGTAGCCAAGGCCCGTCCGCTCGCCGACCATGGCATGCGCGGCTTCGTCGTGATGGAAGTAGTCATCGCCGAGAGTCGAAGCGGGAACAAAGCCATCCGCGCCATAGGCCGGCAGCGAAACGAAGATGCCGGACGAGGCCATGCCCGCCACGCGGCCCTCGAACTCCTGTCCGATATTGTCGGCCAGATGGAGCGCGATCAGCCGGTCGACAGTATCGCGTTCGGCGTTGACCGCGCGACGTTCTGCCGCGGAAATCACCCCGGCGATCTCGCGCAGCTGGTCGAGCGTGACGTCCGGCAGGCCGTCCTTGCCGTCGCCGAGATCGAGCGCGCGGATCAGTGCGCGGTGGACGATCAGGTCGGCATAGCGGCGGATCGGCGAGGTGAAATGCGCATAGCGCAGGAGATTGAGGCCGAAATGGCCGTAATTCTCCGGCGCGTATTCGGCCTGCGCCTGGCTGCGCAGGATGACCTCGTTGACCAGGGCGGCGTGATCGGTGTCCTTCACCCGGTCGAGGATGAGGTTGAAGGCCGACGGGCGAAGCTGCGCGCCGCGCGCCAATGGAATCTCTATCGTCTTGAGGAACTCGCGAAGCGCTTCCTCCTTGGCCATGGAGGGCTGGTCGTGGACGCGGTAGACGAGCAACTGCTGCTTGCCTTCCAGCGTTTCCGCCGCCGCGACATTGGCCTGGATCATGCATTCCTCGATCAGCTTGTGGGCATCGAGGCGGGACGGCACGACGATCCTGTCGACGAGGCCCTCCTTGTTGAGCAAGATCTTGCGTTCCGGCAGGTCGAGTTCGAGCGGGCCGCGCGCATTGCGTCCTTTGAGGAGGCAATGATAGGCGTTCCACAGCGGCTTCAGCACCGGTTCGAGCAGCGGCCCGGACTTGTCGTCCGGTGCGCCGTCTATCGCGGCCTGCGCCTGGTCGTAGGAGAGCTTCGCCGCCGAGCGCATGATGATGCGGTGGAACGTATGGCCGCGCTTGCGGCCATCTGCGCCGAAGACCATCCGCACGGCGAGGGCGGGGCGGTCCTCGCCTTCGCGCAGCGAGCACAGATCGTTGGAGATGCGCTCGGGCAGCATCGGCACGACACGATCGGGAAAATAGACCGAATTGCCGCGCTGCAGCGCCTCGCGGTCCATCGCCGATCCGGGACGCACGTAGGAGGCGACGTCGGCGATGGCGACGGTGAGGATGTGTCCGCCCGGATTGGCGACATCCGGATCCGGCTCGGCATGAACCGCGTCGTCATGGTCCTTGGCGTCGGGCGGGTCGATGGTGACCAGCGGCAGCTTGCGCCAGTCCTCGCGCTTGCCGCCGGCCTTGACGGGCTTCGCCGCTTCGGCTTCCGCCAGGACGGCCTCCGGAAAGACATGCGGTATGGCGTTGGCGTGGATGGCGATCATCGAAACCGCCTTCTCGGAGGCGAACGAGCCGACGCGTTGCGTCACGGTGGCGCGCTGCAGCCCGTAGCGGCCGGCGCGAGTCACCTCGACCTCGACGAGGTCGCCGGGGCTCGCGCCGCCGAGTTGCTCCTTGTCGATGAGCAGTTCGGATTGTTTCCGATCGACGGGTTCGAGCCGGTAGTCGCCGTCGTCCGTGCGGCGGACAACGCCCAGGATCGCCGCGCGGCGCTTTTCCAGTTTCTTCATGACGCGTGCGGTGTGGACGCCGTCCTCGCCTTGCGGCGGGGAGATGCGGGCGAGAACCCGGTCGCCGACTCCGGCTGCGGGCTGGCGCTGTTTGGCATTGCGCGGCGCGCGGATGGCGATCAGGGGCGGGGAGCCCTGTTCGGCCTCATCCCATTCGAGCGGCCGCGCCAGAAGCCCGCCGTCGCGGTCGCGTCCGGTGACGGTGAGAACCATGACCTGCGGCAGCGTGCCCGCGGTGACGAGCCGCTTGCCGCGGCGCTGGAAGACGCCTTCTTCCTCCAGTTCCCTGAAGAGATGCTTCAGGGCGACCCTGTCGTCGCCCTTGAGGTTGAAGGCCTTGGCCACATCGCGTTTCGTCGCCCTGTCGGGATTGTCCCGAATGAAGGACACGACATCGTCACGCGTGGGAAGATGCGCGGTGCGCTCTTTCGGCTGCGGCTTGGGATCGCCCTTGCGCCTAGCCATTTTCGCCGGATGCGGCGGCTTTCGCCTTTGCCGGAGCCTTTTTCTTCGTGGCGGTCTTCTTCGTCGATGCCTTCTTTGTCGACGCCTTCTTGGCCGCAGGCTTCTTCGCCTTGCCGCCACCGAGCTTCTTGCCGGATTTCTCGGCCTTTTCGGTCAGCAGCTTGACGGCGTCCTCAAGCGTCACCGACAATGGCTCGGTGTTCTTGGGAAGCGTCGCGTTGATCTTGTCATGATTGACATAGGGGCCGTAGCGGCCGTCGCGGACGGTGATCGGGCCGCCGATTTCGGGAAATTCGCCCAGTTCCTTGAGCGCCGCCGGGGCTGAACGGCCACGGCCCGGACCCTTGGCGACTTTCTCCGCCAGGACTGTGACGGCGCGGTTGAGGCCGATGGAGAACACGTCCTCGATCGATTCCAGGTTGGCATAGGTGCCGTCATGCAGCACGAACGGCCCGTAACGACCGAGCCCGGCCGAGATCATCTTGCCCGATTCCGGGTGCTGGCCGACATCGCGGGGCAGGTTGACCAGCGCGAGCGCCTTCTCGTGGTCGATGTCCTCGACCTTCCAGCCCTTCGGCACACTGGTACGCTTTGCTTCCTTGCCTTCGCCGCGCTGGACATAGGGGCCGAAGCGGCCGGACCGCAGCGTGATCTCGTCGCCGGTATAGGGATCGGTGCCGAGCACCTTCGGCCCATCGGCGAGAGCGGCTTCGTCTCCCGTCGGGCCTTCCTCGCCGAGCTGGCGGGTGAAGTTGCATTCCGGATAGTTGGAGCAACCGACGAAGGAGCCGTATTTGCCGAGCTTCAGCGACAGGTTGCCCGTGCCGCATTTCGGGCAGATGCGCGGATCCGAGCCGTCCTCGCGCACCGGGAAGACAAGCGGCTCGAGCTGCTCGTTGAGCGCGTCGAGCACGTCGGTGATGCGCAGTTCCTTGGTTTCCTCCACATGGGCGGAGAATTCTTTCCAGAAGTCGCGAAGGACGTCTTTCCAGTTCAGCCGGCCCGCCGAAATCTCGTCGAGCTTCTCCTCCAGCGAGGCCGTGAAGTCGTATTCGACGTAACGCTCGAAGAAGTCCTGCAGGAATGCGGTGACCAGGCGGCCCTTGGCTTCGGGGATGAGTTTCTTGCCGTCCAGCTTGACGTATTCGCGGTCGCGCAGCGTCGTCAGCGTCGCCGAATAGGTCGACGGGCGGCCGATGCCGAGTTCTTCCATCTTCTTGATGAGGGACGCTTCGGAATAGCGCGGCGGCGGTTCGGTGAAATGCTGCGTCGCCTCGATCTTGTCGCGCGACGGCTTTTCGCCGGTGCGCATCTCGGGCAGGCGGTTCGAATCGTCCTCGTCATCCGAGTCCGTCTTCATGTCGTCGCGGTGTTCGGTGTAGGCGGCGATGAAGCCGTCGAACTTCACGACCGAGCCGGTGGCGCGAAGCGTCGCGCGCTTGCCGCCGTCCTCGGCGACGATCTCGACGGTGGTGCGCTCCAGTTCGGCCGAAGCCATCTGGCTGGCGATGCCGCGTTTCCAGATCAGGTCGTAGAGCTTCAACTGGTCGCCATCGAGCGATCCGCGCACCGAGGCCGGCGTGCGCATGAAGTCGGTCGGGCGGATCGCCTCGTGGGCTTCCTGCGCGTTCTTGGCCTTGGTGGAATAGTGGCGCGGCTGGTCCGGCACGTAATTGGCGCCGAACTCTTTGCCGATCGCGTCGCGCGAGGCGGTGATCGCCTCGGGCGCCATCTGCACGCCGTCGGTACGCATATAGGTGATCAGGCCGACGGTCTCGCCACCGACATCAATGCCCTCGTAAAGGCGCTGCGCCACCTGCATGGTGCGGGCCGGCGCGAAGCCGAGCTTGGCGGAGGCCGCCTGCTGCAGCGTCGAAGTGGTGAAGGGCGGGGCGGGGTTTCGCTTCTGCGGTTTGGCTTCCAGCGAGTCGACCGTGAACGCGGCCGATTCCAGCATCGCCTTGATGGTGCCGGCATGGTCGCCGTCGGCGATGTCCATCTTGGTGATGCGCTTGCCGTCGAAACCGGTCAGCCTTGCGACGAAGTCCTGGCCGCCTTCCGTCTTCAGATGCGCGGCGATCTGCCAGTATTCCTCCGGCTTGAAGCGCTCGATCTCGCCTTCGCGGTCGCAGACGAGCCGCAGCGCGACCGATTGAACGCGGCCGGCGGAGCGTGCGCCCGGAAGCTTGCGCCAGAGCACCGGCGACAGGGTGAAGCCGACGAGATAGTCGAGCGCGCGGCGCGCCAGATAGGCGTCGACCAGAGGCGTATCGATGTCGCGCGGATTGGCCATCGCCTCGGTGACGGCCTTCTTGGTGATCGCATTGAAGACGACGCGGCGGACCGGTTTGTCCTTGATCGCCTTCTTCTTGTTGAGAACTTCCAGCACGTGCCAGGAAATTGCCTCGCCCTCGCGATCGGGGTCGGTTGCGAGGATCAGCGTGTCCGCCGATTTCATCGCCGTGGCGATATCGTTCAGCCGCTTGTTCGACGCCGTATCGACGCTCCACGACATCGCGAAATCCTCATCGGGCCGCACCGATCCGTCCTTGGCTGGCAGGTCACGCACATGGCCGAAAGAAGCCAGAACCGTGTATCCGGACCCCAGATATTTGTTGATTGTTTTGGCCTTGGCGGGCGATTCTACGACGACAACATCCATGACGATCGGGAGCTTACCATAAGTAAATTGCGGCCGATCAAGTGTCGGCAATGGTCCCGGACATGGCTGTCCGGCGCGCTTTGGTCAAGAGGGCAGGCGCCGAATTGACATCTCGCACGGGAATTACACTAAAAGGTTGTGTGCGCATGCATTGCAATCAAAAATGGCAATGCTATTGTGACACAACGCTTCCGAAACGCCCGTTTGCCCGGGCGCATTTGGATGGTGCGGCCGGGATTCGCAAAGGGGAGAACAGGGTGGGAGATATCCGCCGGGAGGACCGGGAACGTCTTGAATATGTCGGCGCCATGCTCGGCGAATTGCGGCGGATGACGGATGCCGAGCGCTATCCCATGCTGACCTTTCTCATCGAGATGGCGAGCCTCGAGGCGAACGAGATCACCGGCAAGGAAAACCGTTCAGGACGCGGCGGGAGCGATCGAGACGCGGTTGCCTGAATGGCGCTCGATCCGGCCGGCGAGGTCGAGTTCGAGCACGGCGAGGAAGACCTTCGACGGTGCGATGCCCGTATGCGCTATGATCTCGTCGATCTCGACCGGAGAGGGACCGAGAAGCTCAAGGATCGCCTCGCGCTGATCATCGCCCGGAGGCAATGACATTGTGTGTTCCGGCTCGAAAAGGCTGTGCTGAACCGGTGGCGGCGGGACCATACCGCCATCGAGCGGAGCAAGGCCCGAAATCACATCCTCGGCGGCGGTCGTGACGATGGCGCCGTTTTTCAACAGCATATTGGTTCCCTGGGCGCGCGGATCGAGCGGTGAGCCCGGAACGGCGAAGACGAGGCGTCCGAGTTCGTTGGCGAGCCGTGCGGTGATGAGTGATCCGGAGCGCATCGCCGCCTCGACGACAACGAGGCCCAGCGACAGGGCCGCGATGATGCGATTGCGGCGCGGGAAATCGCGGGCGCGGGGCTCCCAGCCGAAGGGCATGTCTGTGATCGATGCGCCGGCACCTGACTCGATGGACGCGAGAAGAGCTTCGTTTTCGGGCGGATAGGGTTGGTCGATGCCACCCGCCAGAACCGCGACAGTCCCGGTTTCCAGCGCTGCCTCATGCGCGGCGCGGTCGATGCCGCGCGCCAGACCTGAAATCACGGCATATCCGGCGGCACCCAGATCGCGCCCGAGAGACTGTGTCATGCGGATGCCGGTCAATGAAGCGTTGCGCGCGCCGACCATGCCGACGCCGTTGCGCCGGAAGACTTCAGCGTCGCCCTTGATCGTCACGAGAGGCGGCGCGTTTTCGGTCAGGCGCAGCATTGGCGGATAGTCGGGCTCTCCGAAACCGACGATGTGCGCGCCGTGCCGCTCGACGGCCTCCAGTTCGGCTTCGGCTTCGCCATGCCCGAGGATGCGCACCGATTTCAGATTGCCGCCACGCCGGGAGAGGTCGGGTAGCATTTCGAGCGCCAGTTCGGCCGAGCCGCAATGGGCGATCAGATCGCGGAAGGTGGCGGGGCCGATATGCGACGAGCGGTAGAGACGCAGCCAGGCGGTGCGCTGCCGGTCGGAAAGGACGAAGCGGACCGGCTTGCCTGCCTGTGTGTCCGCCCCGGCCATCAGCTCAGCCCTTGCTGCCGATCTTGCTCTCCTCGCCTGCGAGCAGGCGGGAGATGTTCTGGCGGTGCTTCCAGAAGACCAGCGCCGTCAGCGCCACATAGAGGAAGCCGATGGAGGTGAGGCCGACGAAGAACACCGCGATGGTGGTGACGACGCTGGCGGTCAGCGCCGCGAGCGAGGAATAGCGAAAGATCGCCGCCATCGCGATCCAGGTCACGGCGAAGGGGAGCAGCACGTGCCAGGAAAAGCCGAGCGAGATACCCGCGAAAGTCGCGACGCCCTTGCCGCCCTTAAACTTCAGCCAGACGGGATAGAGATGGCCGAGAAACGCGCCGAGGCCCGCGAGAATCGCGGCCTCCGTTCCCAGGAAGTGCCTGGCCATCATGACCGGGACCATGCCCTTGAGCGCATCGAGCAGCAGCGTCAGCGCCGCAAGGCCCTTGTTGCCGGTCCTCAGGACATTGGTCGCGCCGATATTTCCGGAGCCGATGGAGCGGATGTCGCCCAGTCCGGCCATTTGCGTCAGAATCAGGCCGAAGGGCACTGAACCGGACAGGTAGCCGATGACCAATGCGAGCGTCAGTGCGACCGGCGATGCGGCGGCCAGATCCAAGATGCGTCCCTCCCGAAACCCGTGTCGATGGTGCTTTATGCGCTGTAAACGCGGTTGCCCGCAACCACCGTCTCGGTGACGCGGCCTGAGAAGCGGGCGCCGTCGAAGGCGGTGTTCTTGGATCGGGAATGCAGACTTTCGGCGTCGAGCACCCAAGGCATGTCGAGATCGACAATCGCGAAATCGGCCGCTGCGCCGGGCGCGAGCGTGCCCGCTTCGATGCCGATCAGTTTCGCGGGCGCGGTCGACATCGCCTCGATCAGGCGCGACAGGGAGACGTCGCCATTGTGGACGAGCCGCAGCCCGGCCGACAACATCGTCTCGACACCGACAGCGCCGTCAGCCGATTCCGAGAAGGGCAGGCGCTTCGTGTCGACATCCTGAGGGTCGTGCGAGGAGACGATGACATCGATCGTGCCGTCCTTCAGCGCTTCGACCATCGCCCGCCGGTCGTCCTCGTGGCGCAGCGGCGGCGACAGCTTGAAGAAGGTGCGGTACTCGCCGATATCGGTCTCGTTGAGCGACAGGTGGTTGATGGAAACGCCGGCGGAGACGGCCAAGCCCCTGTCGCGGGCCGTGCGGATCACGTCGGCCGACATGGCGGTGGATATCTTCGCCGCGTGGTAATTCGCGCCGGTCAGGGCCGCTAGGCGCAGATCGCGTTCGAGCGGCAGGAGTTCGGCCTCGCGCGGGATGCCGGAAAAGCCGAGCCAGCTGGCAAACAGGCCCTCGTTCATCACGCCGCCAGCGGACAGGTTGGCGTCCTGCGTCTCATGCGCGATCACCGCGCCGAAATCCCTCGCGTAGCGCATGGCATTGCGCATCACGGCGGCGTTGGCGATGGTCTGGCGGCCGTCGGTGAACATCACCGCGCCGGCATCGAGCAGGATGCCGATCTCGGTCATCTCGGAGCCCTTGAGGCCCTTGGTGATCGCCGCAGCCGGAAATATCCGCGTCTTGGCGGTCTCGCGCGCTGTGCGCAGGACGAACTCCACCAGCGCCACGTCGTCGATCACCGGATCGGTATCCGGCATCATGACCAGCGACGTCACGCCGCCCGCCGCCGCAGCAGCACTCGCCGAGGCGATGGTCTCGCGGTGTTCGCCGCCCGGTTCGCCGATGAAGACGCGGGTGTCGACGAGGCCGGGGATGATGGTCAGCCCGGTGCAGTCGCGCACATCGGCGCCTTCGGGCGCACCCTGGTTGAGCGCGCGGGCGCCCGCCGCGGCGATCTTGCCATCGACGACGAAGAGTGTGCCGATCTCGTCCACGCCGCGCGACGGGTCGACGATGCGCGCATTGCGGTAGACGGCGGTGCCTGAATAGGGGCTCTGCATCAGTCGGCCTCGTTCTTGCGCGCGTCGAGCAGTGCCTCGATGATCGCCATGCGCACGGCGACGCCCATCTCGACCTGTTCCTCGATGACGCTTTGCGGGCCGTCGGCGATTTCGGAGGCGATTTCCACGCCACGGTTCATCGGGCCGGGATGCATCACCAGCGCATCGGGCTTCGCCAGCGCCAGCTTGGCGGCGTCGAGGCCGTAATGGCGGAAATACTCGCGCACCGATGGCACGAGCGCCTGCGCCATGCGTTCGCGCTGCAGCCTGAGCATCATGACGACGTCGGCATCCTTCAACCCGTCCTTCATCGACGTGAAGACCTCGGCGCCCATCTGCTCGATCGCCGCCGGCATCAGCGTCGACGGGCCGACGACGCGCACGCGCGCGCCCATCGTGTTCAGGAGAATGATGTTGGAGCGCGCCACGCGCGAATGCAGGATGTCGCCGCAGATCGCCACGGTCAGCCCGCCGATGCTTCCCTTGGCGCGACGGATCGTCAGCGCGTCGAGCAGGGCCTGGGTCGGATGCTCATGCGCGCCGTCGCCGGCATTGATCACCGAACAGCCGACCTTGCGCGCCAGAAGCGCCGCCGCGCCGGCCGCCGCGTGGCGGATGATCAAGATATCGGGCCGCATCGCGTTGAGCGTCATCGCCGTGTCGATCAGCGTCTCGCCCTTCTTCACGGAAGATGAGGCGACCGACATGTTCATCACGTCCGCGCCGAGCCGCTTGCCGGCCAGTTCGAACGAGGCCTGGGTCCGCGTCGATGCCTCGAAGAACAGGTTGATCTGCGTGCGCCCGCGCAGGACGGATTTCTTCTTCTCGCGCTGGCGCGAGACATCGACATCCGTGTCGGCGCGGTCGAGCAGGGTTTCGATATCGGGATAGGAAAGGCCCGCAATGCCAAGCAGATGGCGATGGGGAAAGATCGGAAAGGCGGGTTCTGCGCTCATTTGCCCCTGCTCTAGGGGCATTCCGCCCCGCCCGCAAGCCGCCATTTCCGGCCTGTGCCGATAGTCCACAATGTCGGGCCACTTTCGCCGCATGCGACGGTATTCATTAGGCTTGGCTTAATCCGTTTCCCGCATTCTGGGCCGTTCACGATCCATGCGCGGAAATCGAATGAACGACGCCGATACACGGGCCTATTGGTGGCCCTATCTCGCAATCCTGCTCGCCACCGTCGTGCTGGGCGCGGTGTTCTACGATCTCGACGCGTTCGAAGCTCTGCATGAATTCACGCGACAGCACGAGGACTGGGAACTCGATGAAGTCATCCCGCTTGCACTCGCATCGATCTTCGGACTGATCGCCGCGCTGATCGTTCGCTCGGGCCAGTTGCGCGCGCAAATCAGCCGGCGCAAGCGGCTGGAGGCGGAAGCGAACGCGCTGGCGCGCCATGATGCGCTGACCGGCCTCCCGAATCGCCGCTTTTTCGGTGAAAGGGCCAAGGCGATGGTCGCCGAGGCGGTGAAATCCGGCGGGAAGGTCGCGATGTTCGCTATCGATCTCGACCGCTTCAAGCCGATCAACGACATTTACGGCCATGCTGCCGGAGATCATGTCCTGCAGATCGTCGCCGACCGAATCACGGCGGAGTTGCCGGCCGGCGCGCTGGCGAGCCGTATGGGTGGAGACGAATTCGCGGTTTTCCTCGAAATCGACGACGATCCGCACCGGGTCGAGCGTATCGCGCGGCGGATTACCGGTCGGATCGGCGAACCGATGGAGATCGACAGCCGGTCGTTTTCTGTCACGACCAGCATCGGGATCGCGATTTATCCGACCGACGGCAACGAAGTGCACCAGCTTCATACGCGTGCCGATATCGCGATGTATGCGGCGAAATCGGCGGGCCGCGACAGCTTCGCCTATTTCGAACCCTCCCTCGGTGAAAAGCACCGCAAGCGTTACGAACTGGAGCGCGAACTGGCCGGCGCGATCGCCGAAGGCCAGATCGTGCCCTACCTCCAGCCGGTCTTCGATCTCAAGTCAGGCGCGATGAAGGGATTTGAAATCCTGTCGCGCTGGAACCACCCGACACGGGGCGTCCTGCTGCCGGACGAGTTCATTCCGCTCGCCGAGGATTCGGGCCAGATCGTCAAGCTTTCGGACAGCGTCCTTCGGCAAGCCTGCGAAGCCGTAGCGGGCTGGGTGCCGCCGCTCAGCTATTCATTCAATATCTCGCCGCTGCAGTTCCGCGAGCCGCGGCTCGTCGAGCGGATCGTCGAGATCCTCGAGCAAACCGGCATGCGCAGCGGTTCGCTTGAAGTCGAGATCACCGAAACCGTCTTCATCGAAGACGCCGAGCGGGCGAAGTCGATCATCAACGAGCTGCGCGCGAATGGGATTTCCGTTGCGCTCGATGATTTCGGCAAGGGGTATTCGAGCCTTTCGCTGCTGAGCCAGCTCGATATCGACAAGCTGAAGATCGATTCCAGCTTCATCGCGGGGTGCAGCCTCGGCGGCCGCAACGAGAAGATCGTCAATTCGGTCATACAACTGGGGCTGAGCCTTGGGCTCGAAACCACCGCGGAAGGTGTCGCTTCGACGGAGGACGCGTCGTGGCTCGCAGAGCGGGGCTGCGCGCTTGCCCAGGGCTTCCACTATTCCGAGCCGATGCCGGTTCTCTCCGCACTGAATTTCTTCGAGCGCAATGCGGGCAAGATCGCGGCGGGCGAGCCGGTCGCGGTCGAGACCGTATCCGGTTCGAAAACCTGACCTCTTCGCCATTGGCCTGGCATCGCATTTCGGAAACCCGTCTGCGATACAAGGTCGCTTGACTCAGCACATCATGTCTTTCCTGTTACGATGGATCGACGCACAGCCGAACCAGGACTATTCCGTGACCGCGACACATTCCGTCATCAACCAGACCCCGCCGCTCGCCGGCAACGCGTTTCGCGACGATCCGCTGCTGTTGCAGACCGCTTCCGGACATCCGGAGGCGCAATTGCGCGAATGGCAGCAGATCGGGGCCTATGTGCGCTCCGCCGAAGCGCAGGATCTCGCCCGGCTGGCGAACACCGAAACGCCGCGGCTGAAGACGCATGACCGCTACGGCCACCGCATCGACCGGGTCGAGTTTCACCCGTCCTACCACGCGCTGATGCGCCGTTCGGCGGGCTGGGGCCTGACAGGTTCGGTCTGGGAGGCGAAGGCCCAGGGCGCGCCGCCCGGACACGTTGCCCGCGCGGTCTCCTTCTACATGGTCTCGGGACTGGAAACGGGGCATCTGTGTCCGATCACCATGTCCAGCGCGTCCGTCGCGGCGCTGATGGCGACGCCGGACCTCGCACGCGGATGGGCGCCGGGAATCGCGTCGCGCAAATACGATTCGTCGAACAAGCCACCCGCCCAGAAGGCCGGACTGACCATCGGCATGGGCATGACCGAGAAACAGGGCGGCACCGATGTTCGCGCCAATACGACCGAGGCGATCCCGGAGGGCAAGGGGCTTTACCGGCTGACCGGGCACAAATGGTTCATGTCGGCGCCGGCGAGCGACGGCTTCCTCGTCCTCGCGCAGGCGCCGAGCGGCCTGAGCTGTTTCCTGCTGCCGCGCATTCTCCCGAACGGCGAGGCGAACGCGATCCGATTCATGCGCCTCAAGGACAAGCTCGGAAACCGCTCCAACGCCTCGTCCGAGGTGGAATTCGAGGCCGCTCTTGCGAATCTCGTTGGCGAGGAGGGCGAGGGCGTTCGCACGATCCTCGAAATGGTGACGCTGACGAGGCTCGATTGTGCCGTGGCGTCCGCCGGACTCATGCGGGCCTCGCTTTCCGAGGCCGTTCATCACGCGCGCCATCGCCACGTGGCCGGAGACGTTCTCTCGGACAAGCCGCTGATGGTCCGCGTTCTCGCCGACATGGCGATCGATACGGCCGCCGCCACCGCGTTGTCGATGCGGCTTGCCCATGCGTTCGACCATGCGCGCACCGACGCGTTCGAGGCGGCCTATGCCCGCGCCATGACACCTGTCGTGAAATACTGGGTCTGCAAGGTCGCGCCGGCGATGATCGGCGAGGCGATGGAGTGCATGGGCGGCAATGGCTACACGGAGGATTTCCCGCTCGCGCGTCACTATCGCGAGGCCCCGGTCAACTCGATCTGGGAGGGATCCGGCAATGTGATGGCGCTCGATCTGTTGCGCGTATTGCGCCAGACGCCGGAAGTCTATGACGCGATTCTCGACGACATGGCCCGACATCTCGGCCGCCGCGCGGCCGGCACGCTCGACGTTCTCAATGCCGCGCTCGATCTGGCGCGCACAGACGAGGGATCGATCCGTATCGTGGTCGAGCAGCTTGCGCTGGCCGCTGCCGCCGCCGAACTCTACCGCATCGGCGCGGGACGGCTGGCGGATGCGTTCTGCGAAACACGACTGGCAGGCCAATGGCGGTCAAGCTACGGCATGCTCGACAGCCGTTTCGATGCCGCCAACCTGCTTGAAGCGCTCTATCCGCCGGACAATTGAGCTGTAACCGCGAGGACGAGCGGGATCGTGACGAACGAGACCGCTGTCTGAACGGTGACGATGGCTGCATAGAGTTGGGCGTCGCCGCCCATCTGCCGGGCAATCACGTAGCCGTTCATCGCCGTCGGGACGGCTGCGCACAGCGCGAGATATGAGATCTGCGTCTCGTCGAGGCCGAGCGCGAAGGCAACCGCGATCACGATGGCCGGATAGAGCAGGAGCTTCAGCGTGATCGCCAGCCAGACGGTCGCGTTCGGCCGCAGCGCGTCGCGCGGATGCAGGCCGGCGCCGATGGCGAGCAGTCCCATGCCGAGCGCCGCCCGGGCGAGAAGATCGAGCATCTCGAGCGCCGTTTCCGGCAAAGAGAAGGGCAGGGCGCGCATGACGATCGCAGCGCCCGCGGCGAGAATGAGCGGATTGACCGCAATCCTGCGCAGGACCCCGAGAAGGTTCGCATCACGATTCGTGAACCAGGCGATGACAGCCACCGATCCGACATTGATGGGGATGATCATCACCGCCATGACCAGCGCGACCATGGCCGCGCCTTCGGCGGGGAACATCTTCTCCGCCACCGCGAAGGCCAGAAAGCCGTTCCAGCGCATCACCGACTGGAAGACGCTGGAAAAGGATGCGCCGCTCATGGACATCCGGTCGCGAAGCAGAGGCCAGAGGGCGAGCGTGCCGATCGCGATCGACGAGCTTGCCACGCCCAGCGCGATGGCGATCGAATCGAGGCTGAGCGTCGAGAAATCTGCGCGCAGGATCGTGACGAAAAGGAGCGTCGGGTAGAGGACGTAGAAGCCCATCATGTCCAGTCCGCGCCAGAAGTCGGGCGTGAACAGGGTCAGTCGCCGCAGCGCCTGTCCGAACAGAATCAGCAGGAAAATCGGCAGAATGGCGGTGAAAACGGGGATCATTCGGGGGGAGTCCGGACGGTGGAAACCCTCTCTTGCCCCATCCCGGCGGTCTCGGGCAAGGGCTGTGGAAAGCCGTTAACCTTAACAAAGGGTTTACATTGCGGGTGGAAGGCGTGGAGCCGATAGTCGGGGCGATCGAACGGTGGCGGTATGCGGCGAATCCTTGTTGGCAGTATTCTCTTGAGCTGGATTGCGTTCCTGGTGAGCGTGACGGTGCGTGGCGTCGGTGGCGCGGAGCATGGCCTGCTGGCCGAAATGCAGCTCTTGCTGACCGTTTCACCGGCATTTTCCTTGTCTTTCGGGTTCGCAAGGGCGCTTCTGACCGGCGTGGTCGTCGTCACGCTGACCGCCGTGCTTTGGGCGCTGATGATTGCGGTATCCGCCGCCGAGGAGGAGCGCCGCGAACGCACCGTTTCACTGGTTGGTGCTTTCGCCTGGGTCCTGACCGTAACGGCCATGCTGACGATCACGTCGATTTTCGCCGAAGCGCCGCAGGCCCTGACGATGCTGTTCGCCATTCAGATCGCGACACTCGCGTCGATGATGGCGGCCGGCGGCGTGGAGATCGCTGCCGAGGTGTTGCGCTCGGTGTCCAGTGACCAGGCCACCGAGCCGAAACCGGTCGCCGCCATCCGGCAATTTACACCGGGCCACGCAGGCCTCGCGCTTGTCGCAACGCCGGCGAACGACCGGGAGCCGCGTTGATGCGTTATCTCTTCTGGCTCTGGCTGGTGCCGCTGTCGCTGTTCTGGGGCTGGTTCGGCCTTTCCTACTACGACGTGAATTTCGGCCTGACGATGTTCAGCCGCGAATTGCACGATCTGGTCTTCAGGATTTACGGATCGCTTCTCCACATCGATCCCGCCACGATCCCGTGGTTGTTCTTCAAGGCCTGCATATTCGATACGGTGCTGATCTTCGGCATCGTCGCGTATCGCAAGCGCCGGGCGATTCGGAACTGGTGGACAAGCCGCAAGGCCGGTCAGGAGCCGGAGACGGGCGAAGCGCCGGACGAAGCCGCGCCGGTTCAGCTTCCAGCTGAATAAAGCCTGTCGAGCGCGCCCTGCAGGATGAAGGCGGCCGCGGCCGAATCGATGCGGTCGGCGCGCTTGCCGCGCGAGACGTCCTGCTCGATCAACGACCGTTCCGCCGCTACCGTCGACAGTCTTTCGTCCCAATAGGCGACGGGCATGTCCGTCAGTCGCGCCAGGTTGCGGGCAAAGGCGCGGGTCGCCTGCGCGCGCGGGCCTTCGGTGCCGTCCATATTGAGCGGCAGGCCGAGCACGATCGCGCCCGCATTGTCCTTTTCGAGCAAGGCCAGCAGCGCCGTCGCGTCGGCGGTGAACTTCTTGCGCCGGATCACTGGACGGGGAGTCGCCAGCGACAGGCCGCGATCGCTGATCGCGATACCGATCGTCTTCGTGCCCAGATCGAGCCCTGCGACGACCTGTCCGGGCTTCAGCGACGCGGGAATGTCCTCAATTGCGATTTCTGGCATGGCCGACCGGTTTTGACCGTGTAATTCTTGGTCGAGGCTTCTACAGGGAAGCGAAAACCAATGCGAGGAGATATGGCAATGAAACTCACCTGGTACGGCCATTCGGCATTTCGCGTCGAAACAGGCGACGCGCAAATCCTCATCGATCCGTTCCTGTCCGGCAATCCGTCATGGTCGGGCGGCTGGGAAGAAGTCGCCGACGGCGTGACCCATGTGTTGCTGACGCACGGCCATGACGACCACATTGGCGACGCGGCCGACATCCTCAAGAAAACCGGGGCGCAACTCGTCGCCAGTTTCGAGGTCTGCATGTATCTCGTCGGCCAGGGCGTTGACGACAGCCGGATCAATCCGGGCAATTTCGGCGGCACCGTCGATTGCGGCGGCTTCACCACGACATTCGTGCGCGCCGACCACTCTTCGTCGAGCCAGACAGGTGGCGGCGGAAACGTCTATCTCGGCAATCCCGGCGGCCTTGTGTTGCATTTTCCCGATCAAGCGACGCTCTATCACATGGGCGACACCGACATTTTCGGCGACATGGCGCTGATCAACGAGTTGCACAAGCCCGAGATCGGCATCGTGCCGATCGGCGACCGGTTCACCATGGGCGGGGCGGTGGCGGCGCTGGCGTGCCGGCGCTACTTCTCCTTCGCGAAAGTGATCCCGTGCCACTACGGCACATTCCCGATCATCGACCAGGATGCGGCGATTTTTACGGAAGCGATGGAAGGCGATGCCGATACGGTTCTGGCGCCGGAAATCGGTAAGCCGTTCGACGTCTGACAGGGGTGGCGAACTGTCGGCGCGGGTGATCCTCACCGACTGTAACATTTGGGAAATTACGGGTGTTCGCAAAGCGCGTAGGCTTCGAGGCGGGATGGGTATTTTGATTCTCCGCTTCACGTGCGGAGCAGCGCGAAGGGAATCGCTCGATGAAGAAGTACCTCACCTGTACAGCAGCGACAGTCGGCCTGTTGTTTTCGTCGGCCGGCCTGGCGGTCGCAGCGGATGAAATCGGCTATCCGTCCTATGGGCTCTATGCGAGCCTCCACGGCGGCTGGTACCTGCCGCAGGAGCCGATCGCCACATTCGAAGTCGGTCCGGACACAGTGCTCGGCGGTATCAATGTCGATAATGGCTACCGCATCGGCGGTGCGATCGGGTACGACTTAACCCGCAATTTCGCGGTGGAATTCGAAACGTCCTTCGCGCGCGCGAACGTCAACTCGATCGATGTCGGCCCCCCGGTGAATGCGACCCAGCCGGCGCCCGGCTACGGCACGCTTCTGACCCTGATGGGCAACGCAATCGTTGGCGAGGATTACGGCAAGTGGCGGCCCTATGTCGGCGCCGGTATCGGTGGTGCGCTCGTCACGCTCAATGTCGATTTCATGTCCGGGCTCGACGACAGTGACTGGGCGCTCGCCGGACAGGTCTTCGCCGGTATCGACTATGCGATCAGTGACAATGTCTCGGTGGGTGCGCGTTATCGCTACCAGCATGTCGGTTCGACCAACTACATCGACGATGGAGACGACCCCGTCGGCCTCAGCGATTTTGGCGCGCACAGCATCGAATTCGGCCTGAAGGTCAAATTCGGCGGCTAGACCTTCGAGAAGACCATCGCGCTGACAGGGACGGGCGCGGCGCGTGTTGCGCCGCGCAAACGGCAAGGCTATAGCGGGCGAAAGCGAATGATCTCCCGGAGAATTCCATGTCCGTCGACCTTGCCACCGTCAAGCGCGTCGCCAAACTCGCCCGCATCGCCGTTACCGAAGAGGAAGCGGCGAAGATGGAGGGTGAACTCAACACAATCCTCGGCTTTGTCGAGCAGCTGAACGAAGTCGATGTCTCGGGTGTCGAGCCGATGACTTCGGTGACGCCGATGGAGATGAAGAAGCGCATCGACGTGGTGACCGACGGCGACAAGGCCGACGATATCGTTGCCAACGCTCCTGCTTCGGAAGACAATTTCTTCCTCGTGCCCAAGGTGGTGGAGTAGGCGATGGTCATCTCCGCGGACTATGTCCGATTGGGTGATATTGATTGCGTCGGACATGATCGACTTGTCACTGGCGATTTTCGCCATAACAAATGCAAGGCGCCTGCTCGCTGTCCGCACTGCGGTAAGGAAAATCCAGTTTGTTATTACATAGATGAAGGGTGCTCGTCATGTGGTTGGATATTCGATGACGATGGTGCGCTTTCCGGCCGTGCGAGTTTCGGTGACCCGGTTTTGGCTTGGGCGCTGTCGTACTATGAGCGGGAACTAAGGGAAAAATCGGTCAATACAGACCTTTTGACGGTGAAAAATCGGGGCAAGCTTCGTGTCGTTCGTCGAAAGAGCCTGCGGTTGTGCGATCTTACAGACAATCCGTTAAAGCAGATCGCCATCGCCAGCGAAACGCCGCTGCAGGACGATGTGCGCGCCATGGTGGTCGCGCTCAACGACCACCTCATCCCGTTGTCGCCGCGCGAATTCCAGTTCCAGATGACCGTCGAGCAGATGGCCGGGCCGGAGACGGTCCTCTTTGTCGCCCGTGACGGTGACGGCAAGGCAATCGGCATGGGTGCGCTGAAAGTGCACGACGCGACCTTCGGGGAGGTCAAGCGCATGTACACCGACCCGTCCGTGCGCGGCTCTGGCGTCGGCCGCAAGCTCCTGGAAGCCATAGAGGCTGGCGCGCGCGAGCGCGGCCTGCAACTGCTTCGCCTCGAGACCGGCGGCACGCCGGGTTTCGAGGACACATGGGCGATCTACGAGCGCTGCGGATTCTCCCGCTGCGGCGTGTTCGCCGATTATCCCGATACGAAATACAACGTTTTTTACGAAAAGAAGCTGATCGCATGACCGACCTGACAAGCCTCACCATTGCCGAAGCGCGCGAGAAACTGCGCGGCAAGGAGGTCACCTCCGCCGAACTGACCGACGCCTATCTGGCCGCCATCGACGGCGCCAACGGCGCGCTGAACGCCTATGTGAAGGTGACGCCGGAGAAGGCGCGCGCCATGGCGAAGGCATCCGACGAGAAACTCGCCAAGGGCGAGGGCGGCGCGCTGGAGGGCATCCCGCTCGGCATCAAGGACCTGTTCGCCACCGAGGGCGTCCACACCCAGGCATGCAGCCATGTGCTGGACGGTTTCGAGCCGCGCTACGAATCGACGGTCACCGCCAATCTGTTTGCCGACGGCGCGGTGATGCTCGGTAAGCTGAACATGGACGAGTTCGCCATGGGGTCGTCCAACGAGACGTCCTATTACGGCCCGGTCAAGAACCCGTGGCGCGCGAAAGGCTCCAACAAGGACCTCGTGCCCGGCGGATCGTCGGGTGGCTCGGCCTCGGCCGTCGCCGCGCATCTGTGCGCCGGCGCGACGGCCTCCGATACGGGCGGCTCGATCCGCCAGCCGGCGGCGTTCACCGGCACGGTCGGCATCAAGCCGACCTATGGCCGCTGCTCGCGCTGGGGCATCGTCGCCTTCGCCTCGTCGCTGGACCAGGCGGGCCCGATCGCCCGCGACGTGCGCGACGCCGCGATCATGCTGAAATCCATGGCCTCCGTGGACGACAAGGACACGACCTCCGTCGATCTGCCTGTGCCGGATTACGAAGCGGCGATCGGCCAGTCGGTGAAGGGCATGAAGATCGGCATTCCCGCCGAATACCGAATGGACGGAATGCCCGAAGAGATCGAGGCACTGTGGCAGCAGGGCATCGAATGGCTGAAGGACGCCGGCGCGGAGATCGTCGATATCTCGCTACCGCATACCAAATACGCCCTGCCGGCCTATTACATCGTCGCGCCGGCGGAAGCCTCGTCCAACCTCGCGCGCTATGACGGCGTGCGCTACGGGCTGCGCGTTCCGGGCAAGGACATCATCGACATGTACGAGAAGACCCGCGCCGAAGGCTTCGGCGCCGAAGTCAAGCGCCGCATCATGATCGGCACCTATGTGCTGTCGGCCGGCTACTACGACGCCTACTACCTGAAGGCGCAGAAAGTGCGCACGCTGATCAAGCGGGACTTCGAAACGGTCTTCGACAAAGGCGTCGATGCGATCCTGACCCCGGCCACGCCCTCGGCGGCCTTCGGTATCGCCGATCAGGACATGGCCGCCGATCCGGTCAAGATGTACCTGAACGATATCTTCACGGTGACGGTGAACATGGCCGGCCTTCCTGGCATCGCCGTTCCGGCCGGTCTCGACCTCCAGGGCCTGCCGCTGGGCCTCCAGCTGATCGGCAAGCCCTTCGACGAAGAAACGCTGTTCCGCACGGGCCACGTCCTCGAACAGGCCGCGGGCAAGTTTTCGCCGGAGAAGTGGTGGTAGGCGGCGTATAGCGCCTTACTGCGATCCGCGCAGTTCGTTGCTTCCGCGCCAGGGCTCGATCTTGCAACGGCGCAGCAGGCGTCCGGCCTGAGCGGTCACTGTGAAGCCGATGCCTGAGGAGGCTTCGGTGGCGTCGCTGCCGGGGCCGAGCGCCATCAGGGCGGTGTCGCGGTCGTGACCGCCGAGATTCACGATCGCCTTGTCGAAACATTCGCAGGACAACGTGATTTCCGCGTTGGGCTTGATGCCGGCCATGCGGTTGCCATAGGCCTCGGCGCAGGTCGCGTAGGCTTTCCCGCGCCGGTAATATGAACTGTCCATCTCGCGCATCGTGTCACGCAACGAGCTTTTCGCATCGGCGACCAGCGCTTCGACTGTGCCCAGTTGTCCGGTCGCGCTAAGATGCGAAGCGACACCGCCAAGCGCGCCCGCAGCGAGGACTGTCGAGAAAAGGACAAGTGAAAAGCGCAAGATATTTCCTTTCGGCAGTAATCCTTGTCAAAATCGCGTGAAGAAAACCTTGCGGTTTCGGTCGAGCTTTTCGAAAACTACGGTTTTCGCGCACATTGGCGCCGTCAAATTCTCGAATGGCCAGCATTGAATGGAGATTTCCATGTCCACAGCCAACCAACTGCTACTCGAAGCCCTCGACAGCCTGAAAGCCGGCGATTTGCGGACCGGGCCGGAATGGGAGCGCGCCCACGAGATTTGCCAGGCGCATGAAGGCGAGGCGGATTTCGACTGGATTCACGCGCTGTGCCACCGCATCGAGGGCGATGACGGGAATGCCGGCTACTGGTATCGCAGCGCGGGCCGCGCGCGGAACCGGGGCACGATTGCCGAAGAATGGGCCGCGATCCGGGATGCCCTCGCGGGGTAAGGCCGTTTCCTACAAGGCCGCAATGTCGCAGCGCTGGAAGAGAAGGCGCAGGCGGAACTGCATAAGGATCGATTGAAACGGACTGCTCGTGAGGGGGTTCGCGGTGCCGTCCCTGGAGAACTTCATGGCATTTCGTTCGAGCTGTCCGGCGATGTCTCGCCCTTGCGCGCGCCGAACACTCTTTTCGTATCCGGATGGGCTGCCGTTGCGCGGATAGGCGGTCTGGCTCGTGAGGCGGATGCTGTCACGCACGGAGCTTTCGAACAGCCGCAGATAGATCAGCGGGACGGCGATTTCCTGTGAAGCCGTGGTCCATGTGCCATAGGCATCGCCGAAGCACCGGCAGGCTTCCTGGCGCTTCAGCGGGGTTTTACGCGTCATCACGCGCGAGAAGTCGCGCATGCATATGCGGTATCCGTCATTTGAACTGCGGGACGTGCTGTCGGGCGATTCGCCGAAGGCCGCGCCGTGCAGCGCCATGATCCCGGATCCGGCTGAGGAGAGGGCATCCGGATTGTGTTGAAGGTAGCTCGCTCCGGCTCCAACGACGCCGGCAAAAACGATTGCGGCGGCGATCAGTTTGACGGACATGGCGCGTTCCTTCTTCTCGACCGTGCGCTCCCTGGATCGCGCCGCCGGTCGCCAGCTCCATGCGCAACCATAGCATGCAGCCATTAACAGAATGCCCAACCCTGCCTTGCGTTTTGTATCCATGCGCATCGCTGTGCGCTTTCGCACATGTCACGCGCCACCACCCGGCTACAGCTCGGGCTCCCAACGCAATCGCAAGCAAGGAGAAGGGGTAATGCGCATAATGATCCGATTGTTCATATTTCTGACGATGGTGGCCGCGGGGCCGGCCCTGGCCGCGGATCGAGCCATCATCGTGATGGACGCTTCCGGTTCCATGTGGGGCCAGATCGCAGGCAAGACCAAGATCGAAATCGCCCGCGAAACACTCGCTGGCGTTCTGCCCGACATTCCAGGTGACATGGAACTCGGCCTGATTGCCTATGGCCACCGCGAAAAGGGCGTATGCTCTGATATCGAGGAAATTGTTCCGCCCGCCGCCGGCACGCGCGAGCGTATCGCAGAGGCGGTCAACGGGCTCAATCCGAAGGGCAAGACGCCGCTCAGCGACGCGGTCCTCCAGGCCGCGCAGTCGCTCCGATACACCGAGGACAAGGCGACAGTCATCCTCGTCACGGACGGGATCGAGACCTGCGAGGCCGATCCCTGCGCAGTGGCGAGCGAACTCGAAAAGGCCGGTGTCGATTTCACCGTTCATGTCGTCGGCTTCGGCCTGTCGGAGGAAGAGGGCAAGCAGGTCTCCTGCCTCGCCGAAAACACCGGCGGCCGCTACCTGCAGGCCAAGGACGCGGACGAGTTGTCCGAAGCGCTGACCCAGACCGTCGCGGCGGCGCCGGAGCCAGAACCTGAGCCAGAACCGGCAGCTATCGAAGACAATGTCACCGTGAAGGCGGTGCTTGCCGAAGGCGGCAACGATTACGACCTCAACGGACGCTGGGATTACTTCCCGATGGAGGGCGGCAATCCGGCCGAGAAATCCGTGAAGGGCGGATATGACACGGTCTTCACCACGACGCTCGAACCGGACCGCTATCTGCTGCGCTACCGGAAGGACATGGTCGTCTCCGAGACGGTGGTCGAGGTGACGGAAGGCGAGGCGATCGACCGGGACCTGGTTCTCGACGCCGGTGTCGTCACCGTCCGCGTGCTGCCGGACGATGGCGCGGACGTGGATAACGCGGCTCGTTTCGATCTCGAGATCGGCGATGTCCGGGATGGCGGTTACGGCGAGGGCACCAGGGTGGTTCCCGCAGGCGAAATCCGGCTGACGACCCGGCTCGGCGAAAGCAATGCCGAAGAAAGCTTCACGCTGGCTGCGGGCGAGATCGTGGAGCGCGAGGTCGTGATGGGAATCGGTATCCTCGCGATCAACGCCGAATATTCCGAGGGTGGCCCGGTGGTTGAGTCGGGCAGTCTGCGGGTCGACGTGTTGTCGGGCAAGAAGTCGCTGGACGGCAAGCGGAAGGACATCGATGGCGGCTACGGACCGGGCAACGAGTTCAAGCTGCCTCCCGGAGACTATGTCGTGCGCGCCCGTCTCGACAAGGCGATCGCCGAAGCGCCTGTCACCGTGACGCGTGGCGAGATGACGGACATCACCGTCAACCTCGACGCCGGTGTCCTGTATGCCACCGCGCCGGGCGCCTACCGGATCGATGTCTTCGAGGCGAAAGCCGACCTTCAGGGCAATCGCGACAGCATCGACGGCACCTATGGCGAGGAATACCAGATCACCCTCAATCCGGGCGACTATCTGGTTGTCGCGACGATGGGTGACAGCAATGGCGAGAAGAAGGAAGCGACCGCCAGCGTGACGGCCGCCGAACGCAGCGAAGGCACGATCGACTAGGCAGCGGCCCAAGCCCGAAAATACGCATGAAAAAACCCCCGGATTGTGCTCCGGGGGTTCTTTTTTGGTTCCGGCGAGGGAGGAACAAGCTGGAGTGCCGGAACCGGGAGCCGGTTACGCGGTCTGCAGGGCCTCCTCGGCCTCGATCTCGTGCTTGAGACGCTCGAAGAGGTCGTGATTCTTGCAGAAATAGGGTGTTTCGTCCGGCTGATCGTTTTCGGCCATCCAGGACTGGCAGGTATCCTCGCGGCCGCAATCGGCGCAACGCGCCTGGGCCCGCTTCATCACAGCGTCACTGTTCGGGCGCGATTCCAGCGCGCCGCGCATGCGCAGCTTGTCGACCATGACATGGAACAGCGAACCGCGTCCCGGGGCTGCAAAGAAGTGGCGCATGGAAAGCATTGGAATTCCCCCTCCAGTGATCATTTGTGGAGGCAGTTTCCCGCCCTTTGTCCGCATCGACATTGATCCTGATCAAATGGCCGGATGCAGACGCTCTTGTTCCGTCTCCACGCCGGAGCGGATTTCCGATAGTCTCGCCATCTGAGTCGCAACCCATCAGGAAACCGCCGGAATGAACCGAAATATCCTTTATATCGTCGTCGCCGCACTTGTGGTCGCGGTCGCTGTTATCGGCTATCTCTACTATCAGGAACAGCAGAAGCCCGATGGCATCAAGATAGAACTCGGCGAGAAGGGGCTCTCCATAGAAGCCGAGTAATCGCGGACCGGACGGGCTGGCCGAAGGGGCCTGGTGGATGCTCCGCCAAGCAAAAGCGGCTTGCAGCCATTATTGCGTTGCACTATCGAAACGGAAACATTCCGAACCGAAAAGCACCACATGACCCTCGTCGATACCCGCACACCCGAACCGAAACGCTTCATTCCCGGCGCGACCGGCGATTGGGAGATCATTATCGGCATGGAAGTCCATGCCCAGGTGATCTCCAATTCGAAGCTGTTTTCGGGTGCCTCGACAGAGTTCGGCGCGGAGCCGAACAACAATGTCTCGCTGATCGACGCGGCGATGCCCGGCATGCTGCCGGTGATCAACGAGGAATGCGTCAGGCAGGCGGTGCGCACCGGTCTCGGCCTGAAGGCGAAGATCAACAATCGCTCGATCTTCGATCGCAAGAATTATTTCTTCCCGGACCTGCCGCAGGGCTACCAGATCTCCCAGTTCAAGGATCCGATCGTCGGCGAAGGCAAGATCATCATTTCGGTCGGTCCGGACAAGCAGGGCAATTTCGAGGATGTGGAGATCGGCATCGAACGGCTGCATCTTGAACAGGATGCCGGCAAGTCGATGCACGACCAGCATCCGACCATGTCCTATATCGACCTGAACCGCTCGGGCGTGGCACTGATGGAGATCGTCTCCAAGCCGGACTTGCGCTCCTCCGACGAGGCCAAGGCCTATATGACCAAGCTGCGCTCGATCGTGCGCTATCTCGGGACGTGCGACGGCAATATGGACGAAGGTTCGATGCGCGCCGACGTCAATGTCTCCGTACGCAAGCCGGGCGGCGAGTTCGGCACGCGCTGCGAGATCAAGAACGTCAACTCGATCCGCTTCATCGGCCAGGCGATCGAATACGAGGCGCGCCGCCAGATCGCCATTCTCGAGGATGGCGGCTCGATCGACCAGGAAACGCGTCTCTTCGATGCCGCCAAGGGCGAGACGCGCGCCATGCGCTCCAAGGAGGACGCGCATGACTACCGCTATTTCCCCGATCCGGACCTGTTGCCGCTCGAATTCGACGACGCTTTCGTCGCCGAGCTGGCGAGCGATCTGCCGGAGCTTCCCGACGAAAAGAAATCGAGATTTGTCTCGATGGGACTCTCCGCCTATGATGCCTCCATTCTGGTCTCGGAGAAGGCAATCGCGGACTATTTCGAAAAGGTAGCGGACGGACGCGATGCCAAGGCGGCGGCGAACTGGGTGATCAACGATCTGCTCGGTGCGCTGAACAAGGCCGGCCTGTCGATCGACGAGACGCCGGTGACGCCCGCGCAGCTCGGCGGCGTGATCGACCTCATCAAGAGCGGTGACATCTCCGGCAAGATCGCCAAGGACCTGTTCGAGATCGTCTGGAACGAAGGCGGCGACCCGGCGAAGATCGTCGAGGATCGCGGCATGAAGCAGGTCACCGACACCGGCGCCATCGAAGCCGAGGTCGACAAGATCATCGCGGCCAATCCCGACAAGGTGGAACAGGCAAAGGCGAAGCCGACGCTCGCCGGCTGGTTCGTCGGGCAGGTCATGAAAGCCACCGGCGGCAAGGCCAATCCGCAGGCCGTTCAGGCGCTGGTGAAATCCAAGCTCGGCATCGAGGACTAGGTCAGGGGGAGACTGTCAGAATGTGGCTACGGACGGCATCGCAGGATGATCTCGAGACCATCAGCGCCATGTTGTCCGAGACATGGCACGCCACCTATGACGCCATCTACGGCAAGGAGAAGGTCGCCGAACTGACCGAGGCCTGGCATTCCGTGCCGGCGCTCAAGCAGCGGCTGTCGAAGCCGCGCTCCGAGTTCATCGTTTGCGACGACGGCGCGGAGATCACCGGCATGGCCTTCGTCAGCCAGATCGACTCCGAAACCTCCATGCTGCACCAGCTCTATGTGCGCCCGTCCGCGCAGGGGCAGGGCGTCGGCAAGAAACTGCTGATCGAGATGGAAGCCTGCTTCCCGGATGTCCGCAAGATCCGCCTCGAAGTCGAGGAGGCCAACGACCGCGCCATCGCCTTCTACGAACGCGAAGGCTTCAAGCGGGTCGACACCACGCCCGATTGCGGCGTCAAGGGCTCCGGCATTCCGGCCGTGATCATGGAAAAGGTGATCTGGTAGGCGACTGATCGAAGAATGGGCTGAAGCGGCCCGGATTTCGGCGGTTCAGGCGCAGTGGTATATTTGCCCGGGATACGGCGAACGAAGGCTTTGAGCCCATCGCAGTCATTCTATCATTCTCGAGTCATGCCGGCTTCCGAACCAAAGTTGCCCTTGGATATGTGTATTCCGGACTCCCGGCGGGCTATCCCTGAACGAATTTCCAACCCGGACTACAACGTGAACGGGAATAAGTCATAAGCGCGGACAAAACGGGGAGCACGTCAGCTTAAAAGTGGAACTCGCAAAGTCTGCTATCCGCGTCTGGCTGCTGACTTTAGAAATTCGACCAAATCCAAGCCTCGAGACCCCTTCAGAGCTTCTCTCAATTGGTACAAGCCGTGGCTCAATGGAAATGAGAGATAGTTTAATTCCTTGCTCGTTCTAATCGTAGACGGCTCCTTCACGTCCAGGAACCTGGCGCAAATATTCAGTATCTGTTCGCGGATCCCTAATGGATGGTCGCTAAAGTCCAAATTTGGGACACCCGATAATACCGTCCTCTGTGTGTAAAGCTCCTCATGTTTCGAAAGCCGAGCTTTGTCTATCCTGTAAGCCGAAAACGGGAGCACAGAAACACAGAAAAACTCTGGTTTCCCTCCCCTATGGAGCATCCGCGCGAAACCGTAGATTCTCAGATATTCCTTCGCGATCAGCGCCGGATCAATAACGTCGTCTTTGTCATCTAGCTTTTTTTCTAGGCCACACTCCTCCACTAACTCTCGTGCAGCGCCACCAGCGATTATAGACAGAAAGTCGTGCTGTCCTTCCACATCTTCCCAATCCAGTGATCCGGAACCGCTTGGTGCGAGAAGGCCTTCGCTTTGCGAATTGCCTTTGGTTTGTCTAACCAACAAAAGCAAACCGTCTTGTGAGAAGGCAAGCGTCGAAGCTCCAATTTGGTTCGACATACGCTCTGCAGTTTCGAACGAGCGGAGACAACCGGTTTTGTCATCCAAGAAATCTGAGTATCCGTCACGCAGTATCTCTTCGCCTCGTTCTATCGATTGAAAGGCGAACTGGTCGGAAAATAGGGAACTGAAGTAGTCGGTCTGTCGGAGGTACACAGCGCTTCCAGAATTTGTTGGAACGCTGCTGGACAGGCGAATTTTCTTAGAGTTGAAAAGCTTTGTGCCGAGCCGGGCCTTCTCAGATTTGATGAAGGATAAAATGCTCCGATCCCGCGGGTCGTCCACGTCATAGGCGAGATACTCGGGTCCGATATCAATCGGGATAACACCAGAATCAAGAGACGCATTAAGCAGGTAGGCATTGAGCTTCGAATTGTATATCGCTTGTCCGAACCCATGCTCTACATGTCTCTCAGGCCCCTTACTGTAGGCATCTTTGATTTTTGCAATGAGCGCCAGCCCCAGCGGCGTTTTCAGCACATCAACTTTATCTGTGCCCGCGGAAGACATCGAACTATCGATTGTTGGCCACGGCACTGCCGTACTGGGTTCTAATACTGCCGTTTGGGCGGGTTCTGAGCTGCGTGTTCGAAGCTCATTTATCCTACTAGGATCAATCCTGAGAACTTTAACAACGCGGCCATAAGTGGTCGGGCGAGGTTTAGCGGACGTGCCGTTTTCGAGACGTGATAACTGACCGACAGTTATGCCGGCTTCGTGTGCAAGCTGATCTTGGGTCCAACCTCTACTCCCTCGAGCGTTTACGATTTCATTTCCTAGAGCTTTACCAAAGGTTTGCATCACGATTTGCTCATTTTCTAGCAGTCTATTGCGGAAATATAGCAGCTAGTTAGGTAAAGGAAATGCACTTAAGTCGGTATTGTCAGTTGACGGTTGACATACCCCGGCCGGGGCCAAACAAAGGAGAGACAAGTGGAAACACTTTATCTGTCGTTGTGCGGCCTTACAGAATACGAGGCTTGCTACGCATCCGTGTCTAACGGATTCGCAATTCTTGACATCTGCATAACGTTGCTTGGCGTGGCGCAGCTTGGACATCTCGTACGGTCCATGGCAAAGAAAGTTTTGCGCAAAAGTCCGAAATGAGATGATATGGAGGGGCGAGTCCCCTCCTTTTCCAGAGGTCAGTTTTTGCGTTTTGAGTTGTTGCAATCGATTAATCTAAATGGGAGTGTCGGCGTGCCCAGCGAAGATCGGGTTGGCTGCACAACAACACAGGCTTGGGTTGTTGATGGTGCCACAGATTTAGGCAAGCCCGGCTTGCTTTCTTCCGGTGGCGGATCGGCCTGGATTGCTAACTCAGTTCACCAATATCTTTATCGCAGTCATGAGCAGTCGATCGAAACAACGTGCCAAAGATTATTTCATTTCCTTGAAGATAGCTTTCAAGTTGAAAAAACGCGCGATCCGCTCGGAGATTGGGAAATTCCAAGTGCGGCTTTTCTTTTAGCAGAAATCGCCAATAATTCGCTCAATTTCGCATCGGCTGCCGATTGTTCAGCTTTAGTAATTTCGGGTAGTTCCGTTGAACAGATAGGAGGTGCTCTGGATAGTACTACGGAGACAACTGAAGCACGCTCGTTCGGGCCCGGGATTGCGGCCGCGCAGAATCGTTCTGAAGACGTTACTCAGAACCGGCGATCGAAACGAGTGCGAGGTCGTTATGCAGCCCTTACCACTGATGCAAACCTCTCAGCGAATGCGACTAGATTCGGCTCTTGTGCCATAAGATTGGGCGACAACGTTCTGCTGATGAGTGATGGATTTTCATGCCTGCTCGATAGATACAGTCTTTACACCAAGGAAGGTTTGGGGGCGACATTGTTCGCTGAGGGTTTGGCCGGCCTAGCGATCGAAATCCGAAATACAGAACTTCAAGACCCGGAAGGTTGGCAGTTCCCTCGCTTCAAGGTAAGTGACGACATGAGTGCGTTGTGGCTTAGAGTTGTTGACTAATTGAAGCTCTTCGTGATGCGCTGCAGCCTCGAAGTCGAGGAGGCCAACGACCGCGCTATCGCCTTTTACGAACGCGAAGGCTTCAAGCGGGTCGACACAACGCCCGATTGCGGCGTCAAGGGCTCCGGCATTCCGGCCGTGATCATGGAAAAGGTGATCTGGTAGGCGATTGATCGAAGAATGGGCCGATAAGGCCCGGATTTCGGCGGTTCGGGCGCAATGGGATATTCGGCCGGGATACGGCGAAGGACGGCGTTGAGCCCAAAATCAACAATACTGCGCTTTGTCGACGTGTTCGCTCTGATCGGCATGAAGTGAAGCATGCCTCAATATTTCTTTCGCGGACTGGCCCGCAGCCAAACGGATCTGCCTGGCCAAGTCGGAGTCCGGAAGCGCCCGCGAAAGCACCATTCCTCCAACGCAAAGGGCGCTGATCGATTGCGCCCATTGCTTTGTCTCGTCCTTCTCCGCGGACATATTCGCCTGAAACAGAGAGACCATCGCTTCAAGCAAGACCTGCAGGGATTTCTGCGCGTCTGCGCCACCCCGGGCAATATCGGACGGCAAAGCGATCATCGGGCACTGGCCGTCCAGGTCGTTCAGGTGCTCGGGCGACAGATAGGCGTCGATCATCTGAAACGCCATCTCGGGTTTCAGGTTGGTCACGTCCACGCCGGCGTCTTTGCGCCATACCGCGCCACGCCCCATCAAGAAGCTCATCACGGCTTCGCTGAACAGGTCTTCCTTGTTTTTGAAGTGGTTGTAGAACCCGCCGCGCGTCAGCCCGGCCGCCTGCATCACCATGTCTATCGAAACACCGTTGAAGCCGTGCCGGTTGAACAACACGCGCGCCGTCTCAACGATCTTCTCGCGTGTTTTCCTTTTGTGTTCAGCGCTGTACGGCATCTTTCCCTCCGTTGTCCGACAGCACGGTACCGCGTGCTAAAATATGTTCTTTATCATATTTAGAAACGTGCCAATCGTGTTGTCATCGCGCAAGGCAAGGAACTCCCGCCCATGGCCCCCACACTGCTCCCGGTCACATTCACCTTCATCAGCGTTCTCGCGATCTGTCTCATGCCGCTCACCGGCTGGATCGGCCTCTATCGCGGCAAGACGAATATCCTGCGTGCCGACGGCGGCGACCCGACGCTTTTCAAACGCATCCGAATTCACGGCAATCTGATGGAAAACGCACCGCTTTTTGCGCTTGTCCTCGGCGCGTCCGAGACCGCCGGCCTCGGGTCGTCATGGCTCTGGCTGGCAGTGGCCGCTTTTCTGGCAGGGCGTGCCCTGCACTACATGCTCTACGACAGAAAGACACGCGGTGTGGCGATGTCCATGACATTGCTGCCGGGCTTGTTGATGGGGTTCTGGCTTCTGTTTCAACTACACAGCCAGGTCTAGACTATCCGCATTGGGGACCGGGGCAGGGTGACCTGAGCTGACATTCGTCGAAGTGCTTTCGTCTGGAGCGAAAGGATAAAAAGTCTCGAAGGGGGCCGTCTGCGGACAGTCCGCTTCGGGCATCGAGAATGGGATAGCTGCCGCTAAGCGCGGACTGATCTCGACGGCGACTTGCGACTCCGTTTCGGCCATTTGCAATTCGAGGACCGAATGACCGCCTCTGGTCCTAAAGCGGAGATTGTCTCCACCGACGCATGGAGAAGGCCGCCTCGTCAGTTATGTAGAAAGTATTTCTCGCTATCGGTGCACGGTATCGGTAGCCTCGGTGCGGACAACTCGGCGAAGCAGTAAGGATGAGGTATTGGCGTCAGCGAGCCGACCTTCATGTCGATAACACCGAATGGCAGCAACGAGCCCGATTCAGTCGTTTCCTCTACGGTCTTGACCGTCCGCTTCGCGAGACGCTCGTTTTGCCTGGCCGGCTCGGCACGTCGTTACACACGGGCTGTCATGCGGTTCTGCTGATCAGGCCGTCATTGTGGGAAGCTCACGCTCCACCAGTCGATCTGCTTCGTTGTGAAGCTCGACATAGGTGCCGATCACGAGCTCCCTGATCCATTTCGATGCCGGATCGTTGGCGAGGCGCGATGACCAGAAGAAACGGGTTCGAAACGGCGACGGAGTGATCTGCGGGACAAGCGGGCGCAGCCCGTATGTCTGCATGTCCCAAGCCATGAGCACGCGCGGGAACGTGCCGATGAGATCGCTGCTCGCCAGCAGCGGGCCAAGGCTCGAGAATTCCGAGATCAGGGCGCCGATGGTGCGGTCCGGCGGATCGCGGTCGGCGGGCTTGTCGAGCGGACTGGCCGACTCGTTGGCGATATTTACCTGCACATGCGGATAGCGCGACCATGCTGCGGGCCCCCAGTTGGAAAGCGCAGGGTGGCCGGCGCGCACGAAACTCGTCCACTGGAAAGCCGGAACCTCGACCTCCTCGAGGCCATCGGGAAGCCGCGTCTCGCCGCCCAGATGCGCGACGTCGACCAGCCCTTCCGCCACCGCCTCGTAGACCTGCCGCGGGGCCGACAGCCATTCCAGTCGCGCGGCCGGCGCAGCCTGATGAAGCCTGTTCACGACTTCCGACAGCATCTTCCCCACGATCGGGCAGGCCACGCGGAAAACGCGGTCGCTCGTGGCTGGAACGAATGGTTCCGGCAGGGCGAGAACGCGCTTAATGCTGCGCAGGATCGGTCGCACGTCGTCGATCAGCGTGAGGGCGAACGGGCTCGGCTGCGTGCGCCCGCCGACCTTGACCAGAAGGGGATCGCCGACCTGATCGCGCAGCCGCGCCAGCGCGTGGCTGATGGCCGAGGGCGTCTTTCCAAGTTTCGCGGCGGCCGAAGCCACGCTGCCTTCCAGCATGAGCGCTTCGAAGACGACCAGCAAATTCAGGTCGATGCGGTGCAGCTGAATTTCCTTCATGACCGCTGAAAACCTTTCGTTTGAGGCCCGGCCCGTCTTTCGCCAAGCTCACCCTACGTCAGAACTCCACTGCTAACCAACGTGAAAGGAACCCAGGCGATGGGACTGAGAATTATTGGCTCCGGCTATGGCCGCACAGGCACGATGTCGACGAAGATGGCGCTGGAACAGCTCGGTTTCGGCCCCTGTCACCACATGGTCGAGGTGATGGGCAACCCGGCGCAACCGCCCCATTGGACCGCGATCGCCGCCGGCGCTGAACTCGATTGGGCCGAGGTCTTCGCCGGCTATGACGCCCAGGTCGATTTTCCGGGCGCCTCCGTCTGGCACGAATTGTCCATCGCCTTTCCGGACGCGAAGGTGATCCACACGGAACGCCCGGAAGAGGAATGGTGGGCCAGCTATTCCGCGACGATCGGCAAGTTCTTCCAACATCGCGAGGGCCTGGACTTGCCGCCGCCGGTTGCTGCGGTCTTCGAGACGATGGACAAGCTGCTGGTGGAGGGAGTGTTCGGTGGACTCGATCGGGAAAGCTCTCTTTCCGCCTACCGCCGCAACAACGAAAAGGTGCGCGCCACAATCCCGTCAGAGCGGCTGCTGGTCTTCACCCCCGCCGACGGTTGGGAGCCGCTCTGCCGCTTCCTCGACGTGCCGGTGCCTGCCGGCGAATTCCCGCGCAGCAACGCCCGCGACGAATTCTGGGCGCTGTTCGGAGGCGAACCGGAGCTGGCCTGATACCGCCGGTTGCCCGCAACCTAAATCCGTTGCCGTAATGAGAGCCGCCGTTCGCGCGTCCGAAGTGAACGGCGGTGAAGTCCGTTAAGCCGACCTCAGTGGCTCCCAGTAAGAAAGCCCGCTTTCCGCCCGCAATTGACCTTCGATAACCCAGAGGCGAATGGCAGCTTCCGGGATGGCTGAAAATGACCGCTCATGGCCGAAATGCGGGCGCGAAGCTGCCGATATCATTGTCGAGACGAAGTGCCACGGAGGGCCGAAGCGTCCGCTTCGCAAACGCCGGCAGTCGATTGATTGACCGGCGAGAATTTGCTGAAAACGGTCATGTGTCCCTGATGGTGTACGGGACACGCATGAAACCCCGCGCTATCGCGTTTCGTTTCCCTCCGGATCGTATATCTGCACCACGGAACATTCGATCACGTAGTCCCGTGCCTCCGGATCGCAGGTGGCGTCGGCGGCGTTTTGGGCTATCTGCTCGCTTGGCAACCCGCAGATCACCTCGTGCCAGTGCAGGCCTTCCTGGTGCTGGACGAAGATATCGACGCTCCAGCCGGCCGGCTGGCACCAATTGGTGCGGATGCAGTCCTCGTCGCGCGCGCCCGTCTCCATGCATTGCGCGACCGCGCAGGCAAAGCCTTCCTCCGGCGTCGCGCCCATGCACACGCAGCTTCCCTGTTCCGGGGCCTGTACGAAGGCGATGCCCTTGGGGCCGTCCTGCGCGGCGGCGGGAAATGCGGCCAGCGCCGCGATGACGAGGATGTGAATGGGCCTGATCATGAAGCTCTCCCGAACGTGACCTCCGCAGGCTAGCACGCCGCGCCAAACGGGCATACGTTTGTCGCGCTGGTCCAGGGGGAGAAGCAAGTTGATCCGTTTCCTGAAAATCGCCATTCCCGTTTTCATCGTCGGTTTCGTCGCGGGCAACGCCTTCTGGTATCTGGCGTCTCCGCTCTGGATCGACCGCGAGGTCAACGAGACGCTGCCGGCCGAGTTCATGGCGACAGCCCTAAAGGAAGGCCGCTTTCGCGATGCCGATCTCGCGCACAAGGGCGAGGGCAGGGCGCAGATCATGCGCAGCGCCGCCGGCACAGCGCTGGTGCGCCTGACCGAATTCACCGTCACCAACGGCCCGGATCTCGAGGTCTGGCTGGTCAAAGCGCCGGATCCGCAGTCCTCCGACGACGTCAAGCAGAGCGAGTGGATCTCGCTCGGTCCGCTCAAGGGCAACAAGGGCGACCAGACCTATCTCGTGCCCGATGGCACCGACATCGATGCCTATGGCTCCGTCGTCATCTGGTGCGAACAGTTCGGCGTCCTCTTTTCGCCCGCCACGCTCACCGAGGTCTGATCCATGTCCCGCGCAACGATCCACAATCCCGACAATGACGCCCATTTCATGCGGATCAAGCCGGTGCGCGCCGCCGTGCGCGTCGGTCGCGGTTCGACGCTGCTCGCCGAATCGCGCAACGCGCTGTGGGTGCTGGAAAACGGCAGGGACGTCTACGACCCGTTGATCTACATACCGGAGGCCGATATCGCCGGACCGCTGGAACCGGTTGCCGGAAAGACCACCCATTGCCCGCTGAAGGGCGACGCTTCCTATTTCACGCTGAACGGCGAGGAGATCGCCTGGACCTACGACCGGCCGTTCGAATGGTCGCAGCAATTGCGCGGCCATGTCGCGTTCGATGCCGGCAAGGTGACGATCGAGGTGACCGGGACCGATGCGCTCCTTTGACGAAATCTTCGCGATCGCGGCGGAACGAAAGGGTGGTGCGGACGCCTTGAACGAACTGCTGGAGCCGCCATCCGCCGACGCCGATCTCGCCGCCATTCCGGATGATCGCTGGCTCGCCCAATCGACGAAATGCATCTTCAACGCCGGCTTCAACTGGAAGGTCGTCGAGGCGATGTGGCCCGGTTTCGAAGCGGCGTTCGAGGGTTTCGATCTCGGCCGCTGCGCCATGCTGAACGACGAGGATATCGCCCGTCTCGCCTCCGACACCCGCATCGTGCGCCATGGCGGCAAGATCCGCTCCGTGCAGGAAAACGCGGTTTTCTTCGCGGAACTGGCGAAGGAGCGCGGATCTGTCGGGAAGTTCATCGCCGACTGGCCGGACGAGGATTATGCCGGCCTCCTGGCTTTCCTGAAGAAACGCGGCTCGCGCCTCGGCGGCAATACCGGGCAGTATTTCCTGCGCTTCATGGGCAAGGACAGCTACGTGCTGTCGCGCGATGTGGTAGCCCGGCTGATCGCCGAGGGCGTGATCGACAAGGAGCCGACCTCGAAATCGGCCATGGCCGCCGTGCAGGAGGCGTTCAACACGTGGCGCAGCCAGTCCGGCCGTTCGCAAAGGGAAATCAGCCGCACGCTGGCGATGAGCATAGGGTAGGGCGGCGAGGGACATGCCGGTTGGAAACGCTGTCATAAGGGACGCGGTGGAGGCCGACGTCGCGGCGCTTGCGGCGATCTTTGCCGCCGACGACAAGGGCGGGCATGGCGATACGGCCGATCCCTCGGCCCTGCCTGCTTATCTCGCCGCGTTCCGAAGAATCGGCGACAGCCCGGACAACCGGCTGTTCGTGATCGAATTCGGCGGCGAGGTCGTCGGCACGGCCCAGGTCACCTTCATCACGTCGCTTTCAGGGCGCGGCTCGACGAAGATGACGATCGAGGCCGTGCAGATTCGCAGCGACATGCGCGGCCATCGCCTCGGTGAAAGGCTGATGCGGCATTGCATCGAATTCGGCCGGGCGCGGGGCGTGGCGCTTATCGACCTGATGTCGAACAGCGTGCGCACCGACGCGCACCGCTTCTACGAACGGCTCGGCTTCGTGAAGTCCCATGCCGGGTTCAAGATGAAACTCGAGTGACAGCCGTTCGTTTGCCGGTCGCTCGGTCTCGTATCAGTGTCGATATGTGGCTGTTTCTCGCCAACAGGAACTGGCGTAGCCGCCGGGAGTAGTCGCCCGGTGCTGCATTCATAACCGAAGGCCTTGCCATTACGGCGCTGCGCCATTCGGCAACCGGGCCATTCGGCTCGTGCAGGCGAAAGTCTTCGATCGTGTCGAAAACATCGAGGTATCGGAAAATTGTTCCCCATACTCCGTCTATCATCCGGAATTCGGCGCCGGAGAAATACGGTCCGGAGATTTCTCCTCCAATCCGGTTGAACCTGTCTGCAAGCGCCGCCCGCGCCGTTTCGAACTCCGCAGCGTTGGCCCGGTAGAAAGTGCCGATTGCCTTGAGCGTTTCGGAGCCGAATTCGATCCATGAACGATGGCGCGCCTTGGCCAATGCGTCGGCCGGGTGGAGTGATCCCTCCGTAACCTCTTCCAGGTACTCCGCGATGACCTGACTCTCGAACAGGACATCTCTGCCAACGGTCAAAACCGGGACGCGTCCCAGTGGCGAGATCTGGGTGAACCAGGCCGGCTTGTCGGCCAAGTCTATGTAAACTCGCTCGTGATCGACGCCCTTTTCCGTAAGCACGATGACCGCACGCTGAACATAGGGGCAGAGGTGGTGGCTTATCAAAGTAGGTTTGGTTTTCACAGGACTCTCCCTAAGAATGCATCTGCATGTATATGGATGCATATGCATTAAAATCAACCTTGATGCAAGTGCATGAATGTGATTGGGTTGGGGGATGAACCGGATTCCCGACGATAGAGTGATGAGGGCCTGGGCGCGGCTGGTGCGGGCGCAGGACGTGGTCATGACCGCGGTCGAGCGCGCGTTGAAATCGGCCGACCTTCCATCGCTTTCCTGGTACGACGCGCTTCTCGAGATCGAGCGCTCGGGGGAAGACGGTATCCGCCCGTTTGAACTAGAAAAAGAGCTGCTTCTTCCGCAATACGGTCTGTCGCGGCTGCTCTCGCGACTGGAGAATGCCGGCTATACGGTCCGCAAATCGGCACGGGACGACGGCCGTGGCCATCGTGTCGCCATTACCGATGAAGGGAGCAGGATTCGGAAAGCGATGTGGCCGGTATACGCGCAAGCTATCGATGACAGCTTTGCCGCGCACCTTACTTGCGGAGAGATTGGCCTCCTGACCGAGGCACTCGGGAAGATCGTTGCCGGAAACCGGATCGGGTGATGTCGAGTGGGGCCATCTGCCCTTGCATTCGCCTTGTTGCAGCGCCATAAGCGGGGGAGCGAGAACACGCGCCGGAACAGATCACGATGATGAAATTCCTCACCCGCTTCTTCACCTGGTGGAACGGCCAGACGCTCAACACGCAGTTCTATACATGGCGTAAGGGCGAGCGTGTCGGCGAGGACGAATTCGGCAATATCTATTACCAGGGCGGCAAGGACGCCGAGGGGCGCACGCGCCGCTGGGTGATCTATAACGGCTACTCGGAAGCCTCCTCCATTCCGGCCGGATGGCACGGATGGATGCACCACCGGACCGAGACGCCCCCTTCCAAGGAAGAGTACACGCCGCGCGAATGGCAGAAGCCGCATCGCCAGAACATGACCGGCACCGCCGGCGCCTATCGTCCGCACGGCTCCATGTACAACCCGGAAAGCCGCCCAGTGGTGACCGGCGACTACGACGCCTGGACGCCCGGCGACTGACGGAAATTTCGCCGCCCGGGTCGAATTTTTTCCGCGCTTCTGCCACAAGTTGGGTCTAGTGATTCCATCGAGAGACGGAACCGGGACGAAATCGGGATCATGATGCGCGCATTTTTCAGAATTTCTGCAGGAGCGGCGGTGCTGGCGGCAATGCTGGCGGCTGTTCCCGCAAACGCGGAACGCGCGCAGAACCCGGTCGCGGAGTTTTCCGGCATCGACAAGATCACCGGACGCATCATTACCTTCGACGTCTATATCGACGAGACGGTGCAGTTCGGCGCGCTGCAGGTGACGCCGCGCGTCTGCTATTCGCGCTCGGACAACGAGGCGCCCGGATCGGATTCCTTTGTCGAGGTCGATGAGATCACGCTGGACCGCAAGATCCGCCGCATCTTTACCGGCTGGATGTATGCTGACAGCCCCGGTCTCAACGCCGTCGAACACGCGGTCTATGACGTCTGGCTGAAAAGCTGCAAGGCGAACTCCGACGTCCCGCCGCCGGACACCAGCGCCGGCGCCAACTGATCCTCAGTCGAATTCGGCTTCGCCCGCAAGCGCGTCGGCCAGCATGTCCTCATATTCGTCATGCGGCACGTCGATCGCGCCGAAGCGCTTCAGGTGTTCAGTCGTGAACTGCGTGTCCAGCAGGACAAAACCACGCTCCCGCAGCCGTTCGATAAGATGGACGAGGCAAATCTTGGATGCGTCGGTCTTTCGCGAGAACATGCTCTCGCCGAAGAAGGCGCGGCCGAGCGTGACCCCGTAGAGCCCGCCGACGAGCTGGTCGTCGTCCCATGCCTCGACCGAGTGCGCGTGCCCCATACCGTTCAATTGACAATACAGGTCCCGGATCGTCCGGTTGATCCATGTACGTTCGCGGTCGGTCGTCGTCTCCGCGCAGGCGCCGATGACCTGCCGGAACGCGGTGTTGATACGGATGTCGAAGGGTGCCTGCCGCACCTTCTTGGCGAGGCTTTTCGGGATGTGGAAGGCATCGAGCGGCAGCACGCCGCGCACTTCCGGCTGGACCCAGAAGATTTCCGGATCATCGGCATCGTCAGCCATCGGGAATATGCCGGCCGCATAGGCCCGCAGCAGGATCTGCGGTGTCAGGCCGCGCTTTCCACCATCGTCGCTACGTGTCATTGCGCCGGCGCTCCCGCGCGCGGACGCCGCCCGGTGTCACGGGGCGGACGATGCCGCAAGGTATTTTTCCAGCCAGTGAATATCGTAGTCGCCATTGGCGATGTCGATGTTCTGCACGAGGTCCTGGAACAGCGGCAGCGTCGACTTGATGCCATCGACCACGAACTCGTCGAGACAGCGCCGCAGACGCATCATGCACTCGACGCGGTTGCGGCCATGCACGATCAACTTGCCGATCAGGCTGTCGTAATAGGGCGGGATGCGGTAGCCGGCATAGACGCCGGAATCGACGCGCACGCCCAGCCCGCCGGGCGTGTGGTAATGGGTGATCGTGCCGGGCGAGGGCATGAAGGTCCGCGCATCCTCGGCATTGATGCGGCACTCGATGGCATGCCCCTCGAAGGTGATCTCGCTCTGGCGCACCGACAGGCCGGCACCGGCTGCCACGCGCAACTGCTCATGCACGAGGTCGATGCCGGTAATCGCTTCGGTAACCGGATGCTCGACCTGAAGGCGGGTGTTCATCTCGATGAAGTAGAACTCGCCATTCTCGTAGAGGAATTCCACCGTGCCCGCGCCGCGATAGCCCATTTCGGCGACCGCATTGGCGCAGATCTCGCCGATCTCCTTGCGCTGCTTGGCGTTGAGGGCCGGTGAATTGGCTTCTTCCCAGACCTTCTGGTGGCGGCGTTGCAGCGAGCAGTCACGTTCGCCGAGATGGACGCCCGCGCCCTTGCCGTCGCCGACTACCTGCACCTCGATGTGGCGCGGCTTGCCGAGGAATTTCTCGATATAAACCTCGTCATTGCCGAAGGCCGCACCGGCTTCCGAACGCGCGGTCTGGAGCGCGACCACGAGGTCGTCCTCCGTGCGCGCGACTTTCATGCCGCGTCCACCGCCGCCGGCCGTCGCCTTGATGATGACCGGATAGCCGATATCGGCGGCGATGCGTTTCGCTTCGCGCTCGTCGCTGACGCCGCCTTCCGAACCGGGGACGACCGGGATGCCCAGCCTTGCGGCCGTGCGCTTCGCCTCGATCTTGTCGCCCATTATCGAGATGTGCTGGGCGGTCGGGCCGATGAAGGTGATTTCGTGGGCTTCGAGGATTTCCGCGAATTTCGCGTTCTCTGACAGGAAGCCGTAGCCCGGATGCACGGCATCCGCGCCGGTGATCTCGCAGGCCGCGACGATCTGGTGGATATTGAGATAGCTATCGCGCGAAGGCGGCGGTCCGATGCAGACGCTCTCATCGGCGAGCTTCACATGCATCGCCGATTCGTCGGCCGTCGAATGGACCGCGACGGTCGCGATGCCGAGTTCCTTGCAGGCGCGCAGGACCCGGAGCGCGATTTCTCCGCGATTGGCGATGAGGACCTTGTTGAACATGGTACTTTCCGCTCCGCGTTACGCGATGACGACGAGCGGCTGGCCGTATTCCACGGGCTCCGAATCGGTGACGAGAATCTCGGTGATCGTGCCCGATTGGGGCGACGGGATCTGGTTCATCGTCTTCATCGCCTCGATGATCAGCAGCGTCTGGCCTTCCTTGACGGTCTGGCCGACCTTGATGAACGGGTCCGAGCCAGGGGCCGGCGAGAGATAGGCCGTGCCGACCATCGGGGAAGGCACGTCGTTGCCGGTTTTGGCGGGCGCCGCTGCCGGCGCGTCCGGCTGGGGAGCCGCTGCTTGCGGCGCGGCCGGGGCCGCGGGTGCCGCCGGAGCCGGCGCTGCGGCCTGGATGTAGGACGGTGCCGACACTTCGCGCGAGACGCGGATGCGCAGCTCGCCCTGTTCGATTTCGATCTCGGTGAGGTCGGTCTCCGTCAGAATGGCTGCCAGATCCTTCACGAGCCCCGTGTCTATCGCCGGCTTATGTTCACCCATGTTGTGCCTCGAAAAATACCTGTCTCATGTCCGTCAACGTTTCATATGAACGGCGAGGGCGCGTATCGCAAGCAAATAGCCCTCCGTCCCCAGCCCGCAAATCATTCCCTTCGCCACTGGCGTGATGTGGGAATGATGGCGGAAACGCTCACGTGCGTGAATGTTGGAAATATGCACCTCGACAACGAGTGCGCCCGAGCCCGAAATGGCGTCGCGCAGCGCGATCGAGGTGTGTGAATAGGCGCCGGGATTGAACACGACGCCCGTAGCTTCCCTGCCGGCTTCCTGGATCTTGTCGACGAGCGCACCTTCGTGGTTCGACTGGAATGTCGATACCTCGAAGCCGAGTTCGGCGCCAAGGCGCTCGCAGGCGGCTTCCACATCGCTCAGGGTCTCCGAACCATAGGTCGCCGGCTCGCGCGTGCCGAGCAGGTTGAGATTCGGTCCGTTGAGGATGAGGATGCGATCGGTCATCGCGGGTCGTGCCGTCCCTTGCTGTTCATGCGGAAAGCCGTCGCGCTTCGGTAGAGGCTGTGACGCCCGCCGACAAGGGGAAAGGCGGGAAATTGCCCGCGAAGCCCCTGTTTCCGCACATTTTTCTTCTCTAAACAGCGTTTTTTGCGCGTTTGCCGCCTCAGCAGACCGTCGAGCCGCATTCGCGGACATTGGCCACCTTGGTCATCAGGACTTGCTCGCCGAGCGCGCCGGAGACGACCTCGTCGCCGATCACATAGGCCGGCGTGCCGGTGATGCCGAGTTCGTTGGCGAGCGCGTATGTGGCGCGGATACGTTCCGAGATGCTCGGGTCTTCCATGCGTGCGCGCAATTCGGCCTCGTCCGCGCCGAGATCGGTGGCGATCATCATGGCCGATTCCTCGCTCGCGCGGCCGTCGAAGCCGAGCAGCCGCAGGTGAAATTCCGGGTATTTTTCCGGCATGATATCGGAGAAGGCGAGCGCGACGCGATGCGACGCCTCCGAATCCGGCCCGAGGATCGGGAATTCCTTGAGGACGAACTTCAGTTCGGGATCGTTTTCCATCATCGCGATCATGTCCGACATGGCGCGCTTGCAGTAACCGCAATTGTAGTCGAAGAACTCGACAACGGCGATGTCGCCGTCGGGATTGCCGAGAACCGGATCAGACATGTTGTCGAAGATGTTCGTCTTCTGCGCTGCGATGGCCTCGCCCTGCTGTTCGCGCTGCGCGACCATCTGCTTTTCCTGAAGGGCGTCCTGCACCTCCAGCATGATTTCCGGGTTTTCCAGCAGGAACTCGCGGATCGCGGCGTTGATCGCGACCTTGTCGAGAGCCGGAGCGGGCGCAGGCTCGGCGGCGGTTTCCTCCACGACTTCGACAGGCATGACCTGCTCGGCAGGCTGTGATGCGAAATAGGTGGCGAAGCCGAGGCCGCCCGCAAAGGCGACGGCTACGGGAAGTACAAGTTTCCAATCCAGGGCGGGCATGATGTATCCTCTCAGGCAGTTCGCGCCGGCTTAGCGGCGATTTCTCGGAATTTCAAAGCGTTGTATGTCATCGGCGCGCAGCCATTGCGGCGTGTTCGGGGGAAAGCGGCGCTTGGCGCGCGCCGCGAAGACCTTGGCTTCCTTATAGCGGCCGGAATGAAAATTCTGTTCGGCCGTGGCGAGATCGGCGCTGCCGACATCGCCGAGCCGGCCATAGGCCATGGCAAGAAAGCGATATCCCTCGGCGTTGACCGGATCGAGCGACAGCGCGACTTCGAGTTCGCCGACCGCGCGACGCAGGCTTTGCGGGTCGCCCTGCAACACCAGTGCGTGGCCAAGCGCGCTCTGGATCAGGCTGGAGCCTCCCTTTTCGAGCCGCGCGGCCTTGTCGAAGGCGTCCGCCGCACCGCGCGCATTGCCCGCCTTGAGCTGGATTTCGCCTTTTATCTCATAGAGATAAGGGTTCGACGGGTCGCGCGCGATCAGCTTGTCGATCATCGGCAGCGCGGCGCGCGGGGAGCCGTGCAGGAACTTCGTGATCGTGCGCGCATATTGCGACGCCTTGCTGCTCTTCGTCTTCTGCGCAAAGCCTTCCGCCGCCGAAGGGCCGTTGGAATAGGCAAGTATCTTCGCACGCGCCATTTCATGGCGTTCGACGAGGCTCGCCGGATCGGTCTTGTCGAAATAGGGGCTCTTGCGCGCGGCGGTTTCCAGCGCCGTTATGCGCTCGCGGGGCAGGGGATGGCTGATCTTGTAGGGGTTGATACGATCGTTGATCAGGGAGATGCCGCGGTCGAGCCGCGCGAACGTGGTCAACATGCCCTTCGCCGACTGCCGGGTCTTGTTCAGATAATCGACCGCCGCACGGTCCGCCGTGAGTTCCTCGCTGCGCTGATAGGTCAGGAGGCCACGCCGTGCCGCTTCCTGTCCACCCATCATGATGCCGCTGCCCGCGCCGACGCCGGCACTGTTTCCGCTGCGTCCCGCCGCGACCGCGGCCGACACGCCGAGAATGGTTGTCACCGTGGCGATCGTCTGCGCGCGGTCGAGCTGCTGGCGCAGCCGGTCCTGGTGGCCGCCCGCCAGATGCGCAATTTCGTGCGCGAGAACACCGATCACCTCGTTCGGCGTCTCCGCGAGCGCGATGGTGCCGGTGTTGACGAAGATCTTGGTGCCGGAAACGAACGCGTTGAAGGAGGGCGAGTTGACGAGCACGACATCCGTGCGGTCGGAGCGCAGGCCTGCCGCCTTGAGAAGCGGGCGCGCATAGTCGACCAGCAATTTCTCGATTTCCGCGTCACGGACGATCGGCGTGCGCGATTGCGCCGAAGCCGGCAGAACCGCGGCAATCACAAGCGTCGCCGTCGCTATCCACATCGCCAGTTTGCGCGCCAATTGGCAAAACTCCGTCGTCTGTGCTTTTAGAGCGCTCACGGTCAGGTGGGCTAGCGCGATTTGCCCGCCAATCATAGCGAAAACAAGGCCCGCACACCGTATCGTGATGGCGGGCCGTGACGCGGGAGCGTGTTGGAATGACGATCTTGTCGGCGCGGGGAGCGGTCGAGCCGTTCTACGCCATGGATGTTTTGCGCGAGGCCAACGCATTGGCAGATGCCGGGCACGACATTTTGTCGCTGGCCGTGGGCCAGCCCTCCCATTCCGCGCCGAAAGGCGTTCTTGAAGCTGCCGAAAAGGCGCTGCGCGAGGCCAAGCTCGGTTACACCGACGCGCTGGGCCGCATGGAGACACGGCGCGCCATCGCCGCGCATTATGCCGAACGCTATGGCGTGGAGGTGCCGGTCGGGCGGATCGCGGTAACGACGGGGTCGTCGGCCGGATTCTCGCTCGCGTTTCTGGCGGTCACCGATCCGGGAGGAAGAGTCGCGATCACCGCGCCCGGTTATCCGGCCTATCGCAACATCATCAAGGCGCTGTCGCTCGAAGCCGTCGAGATCGAGACCGATATGGCCGAGGATCACATGCTGAGCGTCGACGCGCTGCAGGCCGCGCATCGCGAGAAGCGCATCGACACGCTTCTGATCGCCAGCCCGGCCAACCCCACGGGCGCCGTGACCGACCGCCATCATCTCGCCGCGCTGATGGATTTCTGCCGCGACGAGAACATCGCCTTCATCTCCGACGAGATCTATCACGGGCTGCGCTACACCGGCGACGACCGCACGGCGCTGTCGCATACCGACGACGCGATCGTCATCAATTCCTTTTCCAAATACTACTGCATGACCGGCTGGCGCATCGGCTGGATGGTGCTGCCGGAAGATCTCGTCCGTCCGGTCGAGCGGCTTGCGCAGAGCCTCTATATCTCCGCGCCGGACCTGTCGCAGCTCGCCGCGCCGGCCGCATTCGGCTGCACGGACGAACTGGAGGCGATCAAGGATGGCTACCGCGCGAACCGCGCATTGCTGATGGAACGGTTGCCGGCGATGGGCATATCATTCGCCGCGCCGCCGGATGGCGCGTTCTACGCCTGGTGCGATGTCAGCGCACACACCAATGATTCCATGGATTTCGCGAAGCGGATGCTTGAGGAAATCCATGTCGCCGCCGCGCCCGGCCTCGATTTCGACCCGGTAAACGGCCCGCGCTTCATGCGGTTTTCCTATGCGGGATCGACGGAGACCATCGCCCGCGCGCTCGACCGCATGGACGGGTGGCTGACGAGCTAATTGACCGCTCGCGCCATCTCCGCAAGCTTGTGGACGGTGTTCAGGTTGCGCGCCGTCTTGTCCACCTTGATGAAGCGGTCGAGCTTCTGCGCAATCACCGAGCGGCCGAAGCCGTCCGGCGTGTAGACGTAGAGAATGTTGCCCCAGATCTCCGCCGCCTCGTTGTCGGGTGCGATCGCGCGCAATTCGTCGAGATCGGCGTCCGCCGGTGTACTGTCCAGAAAGATCAGATGGAGCGTCTTGCCCGCATTGGCGGGAAAGGGATTGGCATCGATCGCCGCTTCGAGATGCTCGAGGGTGAGGGCGAAAACCGACGGCTTGAAACCGAATTCGCCTTCGATAGCACCAGTGACCGCCTGCGCCACTTTGCCGGCGTCGGTCTCATCCGAGCCGAACACGCAATTGCCGCTTTGAATATAGGTCTGAACGCCTGAAAAGCCAGATTTCTCAAGTAGTTCACGCAATCTCTTCATAGGGACGATGTGTTTGCCGCCGACATTGATCCCGCGCAAGAGAACGATCCATACGGTCATGGACGATAGTCCCGGGAAAGAAGAAAGGCGGGACAAGCCCGCCTTTCAAATCGTCTTAGAAGAACCCCTTGCGGGACCACCAACCGGTGCGCTTGGGCTTTTCTTCCGCGGCGCTTCCCTCGGATGTCACGACGGGCTCCGCGTTCAGATCGAGCGTTTCCGCGGTCGCGCGCCGGCGCGCCGGTTTCTCGCTCTCGTCCTGCTCCTCCGTCTCGGTCTCTGCGTTGTCGTTGGCGACATCAGAGTCCGCCACGACGGGCTCGTCGGCCGTATCCGTGTTCTCGTTTGCAGCTTCCGTTGCGACCGGTTCCGCCTCGGGGGCTTCCGCAGTCTCGACAGCCTCGGCCGCCTTCGCCTGTTCCGCCGCGGCCTGTTCCTCGGCTGCCTTTGCGGCTTCCTCCGCCTTGCGGCGGTTCTCCGCTTCCTGCTCCGCGGCTTCCGCCGCGATCATCTCGGCCAGCGGTCCGACCGGTTCGGCGTCGGGCAGGCGGAAATTCCGCCGGTCCCGGCCGCCGCGACGTCCGCGCGACCGTCTGCGCTTCTTGTTGCCGCGAGCGTTTCTGGATTCGCCGTTATCGTCGCCATCATCGCTGTCGTCGCCGGAATTGTCCGACTGCGCCTCGGAATCCGACGTATCGCTACCGTCCCGGTTCTTGCCGCCGCGACGACGCCGACGACGCCGTTTGCGGTTGCGGCCGTCATCCTCGTCCTCGCCGCCGTCTCCGCCGTCGGTGGTTTCCGTATTGTCCTCGGTCTCTTCCTCGATGACCGGGATATCGTCGTCCTCGTCCTCATCGCCGTAATCGGGCCTGATCGGCTGGACGCGCGGCAGGTCGGAAATCTCGCCCTTGTCGAAGGCGAAGATCTCGGTGCCAATGAACGGATCGGTGACGATCTCGATATGAAGACCGAAGCGGCCTTCCATCTCGGTCAGCGTGTCGCGCTTGTGGTTGAGAATGTAGAGCGCGGTGTCGGCATCGGTGCGCACCGTGATGTGGTGCTTGCCGTTGCGCATCAGATAGTCTTCCAGCGACCGGATGACGTGCAGCGCCACCGATTGCTGCGAGCGGATATGACCGGCGCCGCCGCAATGCGGGCAGGGCTGCATGGTGCTTTCGAGCACGCTGGCGCGCATGCGCTGGCGGCTCATCTCCATGAGGCCGAAATGCGAGATACGGCCGACCTGGATGCGGGCGCGGTCGTTCTTCAGGCAATCCTTCAGTTTTTTCTCGACCGCCCGGTTGTTCCGGTTCTCCTCCATGTCGATGAAGTCGATCACGATCAGGCCGGCAAGGTCGCGCAGACGCAACTGGCGTGCGACCTCCTCGGCCGCCTCCAGGTTGGTCTGCAGTGCGGTATCCTCGATGGAATGCTCGCGCGTCGACTTGCCGGAGTTGACGTCGATGGCGACGAGCGCCTCGGTCTGGTTGATGATGATGTAGCCGCCGGATTTCAGCCGGACGCTCGGCTGGATCAGCCCGTCGAGCTGCGCCTCGATGCCCGTCTTGGCGAAGATCGGCTGCGACTCGCGCCACGGCTGAACCATCTTGGCGTGGCTCGGCATCAGCATGCGCATGAAGTCCTTGGCCTCGCGATAACCTTCCTCGCCAGCGACAAGGATCTCGCTGATGTCCTTGTTGTAGAGGTCGCGGATGGAGCGCTTGATCAGGCTGCCTTCCTCATAGACCAGCGTCGGCGCGGTCGAGGCGAGCGTCAGTTCGCGCACGCTGTCCCACATGCGCATCAGATATTCGTAGTCGCGCTTGATTTCCGGCTTGGTGCGGTTCGCGCCGGCGGTGCGCAGGATCACGCCCATGCCCTGCGGAACCTGCAGTTCCTTGACGACTTCCTTCAGCCGCTTGCGGTCGGACGCATTGGTGATCTTGCGCGAAATGCCGCCGCCGCGCGCCGTGTTCGGCATCAGCACAGAATAGCGGCCGGCCAGCGACATGTAGGTGGTCAGCGCAGCGCCCTTGTTGCCGCGCTCTTCCTTGACGACCTGCACGAGGATGATCTGGCGGCGCTTGATGACCTCCTGGATCTTGTACTGGCGGCGCAGCGCGCGCTGGCGCGGGCGGGCCTCTTCCATCGCGTCGTCGCTGCCGACAGTGTCGATCTCGTCATCTTCGCTGTCGTCGTCGTCATCGTCCGAATCGTCGCGGTCGCTGTTGTTGCCGCGGCGTCCACGTCCGTTCGACCGTCCGCGACGGCGGCGTCCGCGCGAACGGCGGTTGTCGTCATCGTCGCCGTCGTCATCGGAGGAATCGTCGTCGTTGTCGTCGTCATCGGAGTCGTCCGACGCATCCGTTTCCGGCGCCTCGGAAATCACGTTTCCGTCGTCTTCGGCGCGCGCGGCGATGGTTTCCGGGCCGTTGTCCTCATTGCCGGGATCGCCGGCTTCGGTGTCGTCGCTGTCGGCGTCTTCGGCTTCGGCGGCCTGACGGGCTTCCCAGTCGGCCAGGATCGCATCCATGGCGACGGGTTCGGCGTCCGGGACCGACGGTCCGCGCCTGTTGCGGCCAGATGTCTCGCGCTTGCCGTTTTTGGTCTTGCGGCCGCCGCGGCGGCGGCGGGAGCGGCGATTGTCGCTGGCTTCCTGCTCGTCGTCTTCCTGCTCGGCAAGCATCGCTTCCTCGGCGAGGAGCGCCTGACGATCGGCAAGCGGGATCTGGTAATAGTCGGGATGAATTTCGCTGAAGGCGAGAAAGCCGTGGCGATTGCCGCCATAGTCCACGAACGCCGCCTGGAGAGACGGTTCGACCCGCGTGACCTTGGCAAGGTAGATATTGCCGCGGATCTGTTTCTTGTGTTCGGATTCGAAATCGAAGTCTTCTAGGCGGTTACCTTTGACTACAACAACTCGGGTTTCCTCCCGATGGGAGGCATCGATCAGCATTTTGTTTGACATTGATTCTTGTTCCGGCAGCCGCGCAATCGCCCGGAGGTTGCGACCGGTGGCGCGCCGCCGGACGTCTTGCCGGCGGGATTGTGCTGCTCATTGTATGTTTTGCCGGCACGCGCGACGCCACGGCGAGAAATGGTTTTTCTCGTGTCTGCCGTGTCTCAACGTCTGCCTTGGTCGAAATAAACGCCATGAAAAGGGCCAACAAAAACGACTGCATTGGGGCTCCCGAAAGGAAGCCGGTTGATTTGCTCTTCTCGAGAGCCGGGCCCGCTTTTTGAGGGCCCGTTGGAAAATGCCGCCAGTCTACAACCGAACTGGCAGGCGAAACCTTCGAAACTGACAGGGTGCGGATTGACGCTCCACTGCACTTGCAATTTAGAATTTTGCTAAACCGGCTGCAAGCGTTTTAATTCCGCATGCCAAGATGCTGGGGCCTGACAATGCTTGACTTCTGCGCGCCGGGTAAAGATCCGGTTAACCATGATGGCATATCCAGACCTGTGTGGCGATGTAGCCTGGAGAATGCGGTGCCGCCGCGCAAACGGGGTGTTTGGCGTGATTGACCGGAAATTTCCGCGAGCCTTGATCGGTCGGGCAGGGGTTCTGATCCTTGCGGCGGTCATGCTGTGCGCCGCTCAGGCCTCCGCCTCCAGCAGGGCGCCGGTCGCGCTCGACATGCGCATCGTTGGCGACGATGCGGTGACGCGCATCGTCATCGAATTCGACAAACCCGTCGACGTGTCCCACCAGCTTCTCGACCGGCCATGGCGCCTGGTCCTCGATTTCAACAAGATCGGCTACGGATTCGACGAAAAGTCGGTCAACAAGTCGGGCCTCGTGTCGGGTATGCGCTATGGCGACATGGGCGGAAACCACTCGCGGCTGATATTCCGCACGAGCAGGCCTTTCAGCGTGGCCGCCCTTCGGTCGCGCGAGGACCAGCAAACCGGACGCCATAATTTGGTGATCGATCTCGAAGTGGCCGGCGAGGATGAATTCGCCCGTGCGCTCGACCGCTCGATCACCACCAGCGCGGTGGTCAATACGGCCCAGAAGCAGGATCGCATCGGCGCGGTGCATGCCGATGACAAGCCTTTCACGATCGTCATCGATCCGGGTCACGGCGGCATCGACAACGGCGCAATAGGGGTGCGCGGCACGCAGGAGAAGGATGTCACGCTCGCCTTCTCGCGGACGCTGCGCGACCGGCTTTCGCGTTTCAAGGGCGCGCAGGTGTTCATGACCCGCGATTCGGATGTCTTTGTCGCGCTGGCCGACCGGACCGGCTTCGCGCGGCAGCATCAGGCCGACCTGTTCATCTCCATACACGCGGATTCGCTGCGCCAGCACGGGGTGCGCGGCGCAACTATCTACACGATTTCGGAAAAGGCGTCCGACCAGGTGGCGGCAAGCGTCGCCGCCAACGAAAACCTGGCCGATTCGGTCGCCGGCGTGGAACTGCCGAGCGAGGACACCGCCGTCTCAGACATTCTCGTCGATCTGGCCCGGCGCGAGACGCTCGGATTTTCCGTGCAGTTCGCCCGACTTGCGATTTCGGACATGAAGGGCTTCGCGCGCCTGATCAAGAACCCGCACCGCTACGCCGGCTTTCGCGTTCTCAAGGCGCCGGACGTGCCGTCGGTGCTAATCGAACTTGGCTACCTGTCCAACAAGGACGATGAGGCCCTGCTCAACCAGACGGAATGGCAAAACGGGCTTGCCGACAGGCTGGCCAACGCCATCTCGAAGTTTGCCAGCCTCTCGTCGCGCGACATCGAGACGAACGTGGCGGCCGACCGATGACGTCGATTGCCCCGGACCGTTGCCGATTGGGCACGGTTTTTTGCATCAATGTCATGGTGCGGTCCAATTTGGGATGAAAGGCATGTTTCAAGCGTTGCGCGACTCTAGTAGTTTGCGCGATACGCTCCTGATCGCGGCTCCAGCGCGCGTGGAATGCGACTGAAAGAGAACAAATGCTTCGTCTACTTGGATATTTCTTCGGAATCGGAACAATCGGGTTCCTGCTGGTGGCCGCCGCGATCGTCGTCTATGTCGGCGACCTGACCAAGGACCTGCCGGATTACGAGGTGCTCGCCAGTTACGAGCCCCCGGTGACGACCCGCGTCCATTCCAGTGACGGCCAGCTGATGGGCGAGTTCGCCCGCCAGCGCCGTCTCTATATTCCGATCCAGGCCGTGCCCGACCGCGTCAAGGCGGCGTTCCTGTCGGCCGAGGACAAGAACTTCTACCATCACCATGGCGTGGACATGCTGGCGCTGGCGCGTGCTGTCGTGACCAACCTGGAAAACCTGCGCAACGGACGCCGGCTGGTCGGCGCGTCGACGATCACCCAGCAGGTCGCCAAGAACTTCCTGCTGACGAATGACCGCACCGTGGACCGCAAGATCCGCGAGGCGGTGCTCTCGTTCCGTATTGAGCAGGCTTACTCCAAGGATCGCATCCTCGAACTCTATCTCAACGAGATCTTCTTCGGGTCCGGCGCCTACGGTATCGCCGGCGCGGCGCTAACCTATTTCGGCAAGTCGGTCAACGAGCTGAACCTTCAGGAAGCCGCCTATCTGGCCGCGCTGCCCAAGGCGCCGTCCAACTACCATCCCTTCGACGATACCGAAGCGGCCACCGAGCGCCGCAACTGGATCATCGACCGGATGACGGAGAACGGCTACGTCGCCAGCGAGGAAGCCGAAGCGGCCAAGAAGCAGCCGCTTGGCGTGAATTTCCGCCGTTCGGGCGATTATGTCTTCGCTGCGGAGTATTTCACCGAGGAAGTGCGCCGCCAGGTCATCGACCGCTACGGACAGGACGCGCTTTACGAAGGCGGGTTGTCGGTGCGGACCACGCTCGACCCGAAGCTTCAGAAAATGGCGCGCACCGCGCTTCAGCACGGATTGATCAAGTATGATCGCGGACGTGGCTATCGCGGTCCGGTCACCACGATCGATGTTTCGGGCGATTGGGGCGTTCCGCTCGCCGAGGTCGACCGGCTCAGCGACGTGCCGGAATGGAAGCTCGGCGTTGTCCTTTCGGTCGGTGATGACGGAGCCGAGGTGGGATTGCGTCCCGAACGCGAAATTTCCGGCGACATGTCTTCGAACCGCGAGACGGTGAAGCTCGCCGCTGCAGGCATCGAATGGGCGAAGACCCGGCGCGCCGACGGCCGCACGTCCAAGGTCAAGAGCATCAGTGGCGTGCTCTCCGTTGGCGATGTCATCTATATCGAGAACAAGGAAGACGGCTACGAACTGCAGCAGGTCCCCGAGGTTTCGGGCGCTCTGGTGTCCATGGACCCGAATACCGGCCGCGTGCTGGCGATGATCGGCGGGTTTTCCTATTCTCAGTCGCAGTTCAACCGCGCCACGCAGGCCTATCGCCAGCCCGGTTCCTCGTTCAAGCCCTTCGTTTACGCCGCTGCGCTGGACAATGGCTACACGCCTGCATCCGTGGTGCTGGACGCGCCGATCCAGCTCGTCTCCGGCGGCGAGGTCTGGCAGCCAAAGAACTATGGCGGCGGCTTTGCCGGCCCGTCCACGCTGCGCCTTGGCATCGAGCGCTCGCGAAACCTGATGACGGTTCGTCTCGCCAAGGACATGGGCATGCAGCTCGTCGCGGAATATGCCGAGCGATTCGGCATCTATGACGACATGCCGCCGCTTCTCGCCATGGCGCTGGGCTCCGGCGAAACGACGGTGCTGCGCATGGTGTCGGCCTATTCGGTCATCGCCAATGGCGGCCGCTCGATCGAGCCGTCCTTCATCGACCGCGTGCAGGACCGCTACGGGCGCACCATCTACAAGCACGACCAGCGCGAATGCGTCGGCTGCAATGCCGAACGCTGGTCCGGCCAGGAAGAGCCGCAGCTGATCGACAACCGCGACCAGGTTCTCGACCCGATGACCGCCTACCAGATCACCTCGATGATGGAAGGCGTCGTGCAGCGCGGTACGGCCACGCTGATGCGCGAACTCGGACGCCCGCTCGCCGGCAAGACCGGAACGACCAACGAGGAAAAGGACGCCTGGTTCATCGGCTTCACGCCGAACCTCGTGACCGGAGTCTATATCGGTTTCGACCAGCCGGAACCGATGGGACGCGGCTCGACCGGTGGCGGCCTGGCCGCACCGGTGGTCAAGGAATATCTGACAGCCGCGCTCAAGGACGTGCCGATCGCCGATTTCCGGCTGCCCGAGGGCATGAATATCGTCGAAATCGACCGCAAGACCGGCATGCGCGCGCAGGGCGGTCCCGACACGATTCTCGAAGCCTTCAAGCCCGGCACCGGACCGGCCGACTCCTATCAGGTCATCGGCATCGAGACGGTCGCGGTCCAGATCGAGGAGCAGCGCAAGATTTCGCCGCGCGCCCAGGAAGCGATCCAGAGCGGGCAGGGCGGTCTCTTCTAGCCACGCCCTTTACATGGCGGCGCCGGGTGCCTAAAACCCGGCGCCTGAACGACATTTTCACGAATCCGGGGAACAGGACATGCGCGCCGAAACCGCGACGCTCGTCGACGACATCAAGCAGGCCATAAGCCTGCTGAGGAGGCATCTTTGACTGGGACGAGTCCGTCAAACGCCTGGAATATCTGAACGCACGCGCCGAGGATCCCGACCTCTGGAACGACGCCGCCGAAGCGCAGAAGCTCATGCAGGAGCGCCAGCGCCTCGAGGACATGATCAGCGCCATTCGCGATTTCGACCAGATCCTTGAAGACAGCGTCGAACTCATCGCCATGGGCGAGGAGGAAGACGACCAGGAAACCATCGGCGAGGCCGAACAGGCAATCCGTGACCTGCAGGGCGCGATCGACAAGCGGTCGGTCGAGGCGCTGCTGTCCGGCGAGGCCGATTCGAACGATACCTTCATGGAAATCCATTCCGGTGCCGGCGGTACGGAGAGTCAGGACTGGGCGTCGATGCTGTTGCGCATGTACACGCGCTGGGCCGAGCGCCGCGGCTTCAAGGTCGAGGTCGTCGAAGTCCAGGCCGGCGAGGAAGCGGGCATCAAGTCGGCGACGATCCAGGTGAAAGGCCACAACGCCTATGGCTGGATGAAGACGGAATCGGGCGTCCACCGGCTGGTGCGCATCTCGCCCTACGATTCCAACGCGCGCCGTCACACCTCCTTCGCCTCGGCTTGGGTCTATCCCGTGATCGACGACTCGATCGACATCGAAGTCGCCGAAAGCGATTGCCGCATCGACACCTATCGCGCCTCAGGCGCAGGCGGCCAGCACGTCAACACGACCGACTCGGCCGTGCGTATCACGCACATTCCGAGCGGCATCGTCGTGCAGTGCCAGGCCGAACGCTCGCAGCACAAGAACCGGGCGAGGGCCTGGGACATGCTGCGCGCGCGCCTGTACGAGGAAGAGCTGAAGCGGCGCGAGGCCGAGGCCAATGCGACCGAGGCCACCAAGACCGAGATCGGCTGGGGCCACCAGATTCGCTCATACGTTCTCCAGCCCTACCAGCTCGTGAAGGATCTGCGCACCGGCGTGGAATCGACGGCGCCCTCGGACGTGCTCGACGGCGACCTCGACGAGTTCATGGAAGCAGCGCTCGCGCACCGGGTTCATGGCGGCGATATCGAAGTCGAGGATGTCGAGTAGGATCAGGCGACCGCCTGATCCGATTTCTCGATCAGGTCCGGCCATTCGCCGATCATCCCGGCGAAGGCCGCGTCGTCCATATGGTCGATATAGCGCTCGCCGGCCGGACCCAGCGCCTGCATGTCGTAGCTGACGATCACGTCGGTCGAACCGGGGCCGCGCGCCCGGCAGCTCACCTCGACGAAGGCCGCCCGATTGCCGGGCGTCAGCCGAAAATAGCGCACGTGATGGCTTTCCGGCTCCCATTCGAGGCAGGTCCACCATGTCCGCTCATCGCCATTGCCGGTTGCGAACAGCATGTCTTTCCGGGTCTCGCCGCTGTCCGGTGCGAAATAATCCGGCTTCCAGCCCGGAACCCATTCTTCTTCACCCTTGGGGGTGAACAGGGGGAAGGCGTCGCCGACCGCGCGTTCGACCACGAATTCATGGCTGAAAGCCTTTCTCACCGGTCTTCCTCCGACAGTGTGTGCGCATCGGCTGCGGTCATCCGGCATTCATAGACATCCCGCAGCTTTTCGATCGCGGCCAGCGTCTCCTCCGAGAAGGGCTGCTTGCCCTCGAAGGCATGCAGCACGATCCCTTCCAGTAGGTCTCCGAGGCTCATTTCCTTGTATTCCGCGAGACCCTTCAGGACTTTCAGAAGCGGTGACGCGATGCGGACACCGGTCTGTGTCCGTTCAATTTTCTCATGCGTTACCATGGTAACATTATAGCGAACCGCTGTAGGTTCTCAAGTGCCAAAACGAAACGGTTTCGTGTTTTCCGATGGGTGGCGATCCCGGAGAATTCTTTGGAAATCATGGATGAATCGCCTGTGACGCAACGCACAGCGATGGAACTGACCTGCGGGTAGGTTCGTTTCAAATCCTGACAAGGAGCAAAACAATGGAACCGATCGTTGCTGTAATGCTGATACTTGGTTGCGACCACTCGATGATGGTCTGCCGCCAGGCCGACCAGCCGGTTCACTATGCCTCCGTCGAAAGCTGCGAAGCAGACAGGGACCTGCGTGTGCGCTTCGTCGACAAATATCCGATGGCCGTCGCGGAGTGCATCGAGGTCCCGGAACTGGGATCCGACCGCAAGGTCGTCATCGACTGGCGCGTGGACGCTGCCGGAGGCCTTCTCGCCGAGGCACGCCTGCGCGATGTCGGCCCGCTGACCGCGAAAGCGGAACTGCGTACCACTGCCGCCGGCGGCGTGTGATCGCAAGATAAGTCTGACTGCATCAAAACGGCGCGGCACACTCTGCCGCGCCGTTTTTGCGTTCTGCCTTGTTTCACGGTTGCGTTGGGTCTTTGATGTAACGTCAGCCAACGAACGAGGATGCGGGCGATGCGGGATTTCGCGAATTCATGGCAATTCTGGGCGCTTCTCGCGGCTGCCTTCGCGGCACTGACCGCGATTTTCGCCAAGGTTGGCATCAGCGGGGTCAACTCCAACTTCGCGACCCTGTTTCGCACGCTGGTCGTGGTGGCCGCGCTTGCGCCATTGCTGTGGTTCACCGGGGAGTATCAGAGCCTGTCTACGCTGTCGGCGAAGACGGTCACGTTTCTCGTCCTGTCCGGGCTCGCGACAGGCGCGTCATGGCTTTGCTATTTCCGGGCGCTACAACTGGGGCAGGCGGGACAGGTCGCGCCTGTCGACAAGCTCAGCGTTGTCTTCGTCGCGATCATCGGAGCCCTGTTCCTCGGCGAACGGCTCTCCCTGACGGGATGGAGCGGTGTCGCGCTCATCGCCGGCGGGGCCATTCTGGTTGCCGTGGGGTGACGGTCAGTCGCTGCCGGCGTTCCATCCTTCGGAAAGGCGGCGATTAAGTTCGTTCATGTCGGCCAGGATCAGGCCGCCGCGCGAACGCTCGACGATATTCTCCCGCTCCATCTTCGCGATCTCGCGGCTGACGACTTCGCGCCGGCAGCCGATGCGCTCGGCCAGTTCGAGCTGGATTGGCGGCGGCGAGACGATCCGCTGTCCGTCGTGCCCCTTGCGCGGCCGGGACAGCCTTATCAGTTCGGAATAAAGCCGATACTTGGCCGGCAGGAAAGCATGTTCGGCAAGGCGTGTGTTGAGCGACCGGATCAAGATCGACATCGAGCGCATCAATTGCAGGGCGACGTCCGGCGAATCGCGCAGGATCGCCAGGAAAACCGATTGCGGCACGGTGATCACGCGGGTGCGCGTCAACGCGGTGACGTTGGCCGAACGCGTAGTGCCGTCGATCGCGGCCAGTTCTCCGAAAAACTCTCCATCGGCGAATTCGCCGAGGATGACCTCGCGCCCGGTGGCGATCCGCAGGATGACCCTGACGCGGCCCGCCTGGATGAGGAAAACGCTATGGCTGGAATCGTCGAAATCGAGCACCAGCTCGTTGGCGCCGTAGTCACCCGAACGCACCATCGCGGAGAAGCGCTGGTCCTGCTCGTCGGTGAGTGTCTCAAACAGCGAAAACGACTTCAGGGAAACCATAGCAGTGTCCGGAAGGAAGTTGCGAAACGGAGGCCGGCATATGGTTGCATGTTTGCCCCGCGAGTCAAGCCGAACCCCGGAAGCCTGTGAGGCTTCCGGGGCGGGAACGGGAGACGTCGGGCGGGGCATTGACCGTCGTCTCCCCGGAGCGGATTGCCTTAGTAGTAAGGCGAGATGCAGGGCTTGCGGTAGCCGGAGTTGGACATGAAGGAGTTGTCCTCCATCCGGTAGGTCTTGTACTTCGCGAAGCACCAGTTGTAGTGCGCGTTGGCGCTTCCGGTCGCCTGGTTCTTCTTGTTGGCGTTGGCGAGCGCCGCACCGGCGATGAGGCCGCCCACGATGCCGATGGCAGCGGCCGTTCCGGCGTTCATGCCCTTGGGACCGGGAGCCGGCGGGTTCGGCTTCGCCGGGGGAGCCTTGAAATTGCCCGGCTTGCAGAGCCACGGTTTCGTTGCGCAGATGCCCGGGCCCTGCGGGTTGAACACGAGGTTCTTCGGCGGCTGGGCGTTGGCGTTGGTGACCGGCACGATGCCGCTGACCAGAAGCGTTGCGGCGGTTGCGACAGAGGCGACGGTGTTCTTGACCGAGATGGTTTTCATGATCTTCTTCCCTTTGCGGTGCCGCTGTGTTGCGGCGTTGGGAAGAAGGTAGGCGATCCCGCAAAATACGTGTGTGCGATCGGTCACAAGGTGTGACAGGTCACGTTTTTCCGGACTTCTGCCCATGCGCGACCGCGATTTTCGCGGCAAGGCGCGCATTGTTTTCAACCAGCGCGATATTGGTCTTCAGGCTGCGTCCCTCGGTGATTTCGAGGATGCGCGCGAGAAGCCAGGGCGTGACTGCCTTGCCGCCGATGCCCGCATCCGCCGCCTCGGAAATGGCGCGCTCGATGAATGTCGCCATCTCCGGCAGCGTGATCTCGTCGGATTCGGGAACCGGATTGGCGACGAGCACGCCGCCATGGCCGAAACCCGAAAGCCGCGCGCGCATGGCCATGAAATCGGCGATCGCTCCCGCATCGTCGAGCCGAAGCGTGGCGGTGAGGCCGGAATCGCGGGACCAGAAGGCCGGAAATGCGTCCTGGCCATAGGCGATGACGGGCACGCCGCGCGTTTCCAGCACCTCGAGCGTTTTCGGCAAATCGAGAATGGCTTTCGCGCCCGCGCAGACGACCGTGACCGGCGTGCGCGCCAGTTCGTCGAGATCGGCAGAGATGTCGAAACTCGTCTCCGCGCCGCGGTGGACGCCGCCAATGCCGCCGGTGGCGAAGACCGCGATGCCCGCCGTGTGCGCGGCCATCATCGTGGCGGCGACGGTGGTTCCGCCGGTCAGCCCGCGCGCCATGGCGAAGGCGAGGTCGGCGCGCGATAGTTTCAGCGGATCCTTCGCCCGGGCGAGCGCCTCGGCCTGCTCTTCGGTGAGCCCGACATGGAGCACGCCGCCGATCACCGCGATCGTCGCCGGGACCGCGCCGTTGTCGCGGATCAGCGTTTCGACCGAACGGGCCATGGCGAGATTGTCCGGATAGGGCATGCCATGCGTGATGATGGTCGATTCCAGCGCGACGACCGGCTGCCCGGTTTCGAGCGCCTGTGCGACCTCTTGCGACGGGATGATGGGGATCACGCGTTTGCTTCCTTTTCCAGTGTTTCGAGTTCGCGGACAGTGGTGGCCGCGCGGATGGCGTCGAATTCCGCGCCCATGAGAGTCGGTGCGATCGGACCTTCGACGCGAAGGGTCAGTTGCGCCGCGGCCACGCCGGACCGGACGGCATCCGCAAGGCCGGTATTGTTGTCTTTCGAAAGCGCCGCCAGCGTGGCGCCGGCCAATGCATCTCCAGCGCCGGTCACGTCGGCGACCTTCGCGGCGGAGGGCGGAATGACAGCCTGGCAGGCTTCGCCATCCAGCACGAGCACCGCGTGCGACCCGTCGGTGATCACCGCGCGGGAAAAACCGAGCGCTGCGAGACCGTCGAGACACTGCCTCGCGTCATCGCGGCCGGTGAGGGCCTTTGCCTCGCGCCTGTTCATGAAGACCGTGTGGATGCGTGACGCAATCGCGGTGAGCCGGGGGGCTTTTGCGGGCGAGATCGCGATTGCGAAAATCGGACCGGCCGCGCGCTCCGCCACCGCCCGCAGCGCGGTTTCGGGAAGATTGGCATCGACGAGGTTTGCACATGCGTTCGAGAGTGCTTCGCGCAATGCCTTGCGGCGCAATTGCCGGGGAAGGGCGGTTTCATAGATCGCCATGTCGGCCAGTCCGGCGATCTGCTCGCCGTCGCCGGAAAGGATCGCGGTGTAGCTCGCGGTGCGGCGATCGAGGAAGACGGCCGACAGGTCGGCGATCCCGGCGTTTTCGATCGTCTCGGCGAGAATCGCACCATCGTGGTCGCCGCCGCGCGCCGAGATCAGTGCTGCCGGCCCCGTGCCGCGCAGCACGGCGTTGCGAAGCGCGTTCAGCGCCCCGCCGCCGACCGAGGTGACGAGGCGGCCGGGATTGGACGCGCCGGCATGAAAGACGCCGCTCACATGGCCGATTCGGTCCATATGCGCGCCGCCGACGCCGAGAAGCGCCCATCCTTTGCGATCGTCTTCGCCGTTCACAGCTCGTCCGTCTCCGAAAACACTGGTCAATGAATGAAGAATCAGGTCAGCGTCAATCGCACGCCGCCCGCATTGGACGCGTCTACGACCGGCATCTGGAACGGGTGCAGGGGGAACGTAAACAAAACAAAATCCGTTTTTCTAGCTTTATCAATAAGTTGTACGATTTGCAAAAACGGAACAAATCGCGTACAAACAAACTTGAGATTTTACAGTCTGCGCGGTTGCGGCGATAACCCAAGGGTGAGAAACATGGCTCAGAACAGTTTGCGTCTGGTTGAGGACAAACAGGTGGACAAGTCGAAAGCATTGGATGCGGCGCTCTCGCAGATCGAGAGGACCTTCGGCAAGGGGTCCATCATGCGGCTGGGCGCCAATGAACAGGTCGTCGAGATCGAAACGGTTTCGACCGGCTCGCTCGGCCTCGATATCGCGCTGGGGATCGGCGGGCTTCCCAAGGGACGCATCATCGAGATCTACGGTCCGGAAAGCTCGGGCAAGACGACGCTGGCGCTTCAGGTCGTCGCCGAAGCGCAGAAGAGTGGCGGCATCTGCGCCTTCGTCGATGCCGAGCATGCACTCGACCCGGTCTATGCGCGCAAGCTTGGCGTCGCGCTGGAAGATCTGCTGATCTCGCAGCCGGACACGGGCGAGCAGGCGCTCGAAATCGCCGACACGCTGGTGCGCTCCGGCGCCTGTGACGTGCTGGTGATCGACTCGGTCGCGGCACTGACGCCGCGCGCCGAGATCGAGGGCGAGATGGGCGATTCGCTGCCGGGCCTTCAGGCAAGGCTGATGAGCCAGGCGCTGCGCAAGCTCACCGCGTCAATCTCGCGTTCCAACACGATGGTGATCTTCATCAACCAGATCCGCATGAAGATCGGCGTGATGTTCGGCTCGCCCGAGACGACGACCGGCGGCAATGCGCTCAAGTTCTATGCCTCGGTTCGCCTCGACATCCGCCGGATCGGCGCGGTCAAGGATCGCGACGAGGTGGTCGGTAACCAGACCCGCGTCAAGGTCGTGAAGAACAAGATGGCGCCGCCCTTCAAGCAGGTCGAATTCGACATCATGTATGGCGAGGGCGTTTCGAAGACCGGCGAACTGATCGATCTCGGCGTGAAGGCGGGTATCGTCGAGAAGTCGGGCGCATGGTTCTCCTATGACAGCCAGCGGCTCGGGCAGGGGCGCGAGAACTCCAAGCAGTTCCTGCGCGAGAACCCGATGATCGCCGACGAGATCGAACTCGCGTTGCGTCAGAATGCAGGCCTGATCGCCGAGAAGTTCCTCGAAGGCGGTCCCGGGGAGGACGACACCGTCGCCGAAGGGTAACGCGGCGGCCGGGATCGCTCCGGCCCGCGACCGAAAGACATGGGCAAGGCCCGGTGTGCTTCTGGCGCTCCGGGCCTTTCGCTTGATTGATCCGGCCGCCTGACCGATATGCTGGACAGAGCCGGGTCCGATTGAGTAAGGCAATGGCCTTTCCGGAGCTTTCCCGCGCTCCTTGCAGGCAGGATTTCATGAGCAGCGTCAACGACATTCGAAAGACATTTCTCGACTATTTCGCGCAGAACGAACATGAGGTCGTCGCGTCGAGCCCGCTGGTTCCGCACAACGACCCGACGCTGATGTTCGTCAATGCCGGGATGGTGCAGTTCAAGAACGTCTTCACCGGTCTGGAAAAGCGGCCCTATTCGCGCGCCGTAACCTCGCAGAAATGCGTGCGCGCCGGCGGCAAGCACAACGACCTCGACAATGTCGGCTACACCGCGCGCCACCACACCTTCTTCGAGATGCTGGGCAATTTCTCTTTCGGCGATTATTTCAAGGAACGCGCGATCGAGCTTGCCTGGAACCTGATCACCAAGGAATACGGCATCCCCGCCGACAAGCTGCTCGTCACGGTCTACCACACGGATGACGACGCGTTCGCGCTCTGGAAGAAGATCGCCGGCCTGCCGGACGAAAAGATCATCCGCATCCCGACCCATGACAATTTCTGGGCCATGGGCGACACCGGTCCGTGCGGACCGTGCTCGGAAATCTTCTACGATCACGGCGAGGGCATCCCGGGCGGCCCGCCCGGAAGTCCGGACGAGGATGGCGACCGGTTCATCGAGATCTGGAACCTCGTCTTCATGCAATACGAGCAGATGACCGTCGATGAGCGCGTCGACCTGCCGCGTCCGTCCATCGACACCGGCATGGGGCTCGAGCGCATCGCTGCGGTGCTGCAGGGCGAACACGACAATTACGATATCGACCTGTTCCGCCATCTGATCGCGACGTCGGAGGAACTGACAAAAACGGCGGCAGAAGGCGCAAACCGCGCGAGCCATCGCGTGATCGCCGACCATCTGCGCGCATCCAGCTTCCTGATCGCGGACGGCGTGTTGCCCTCCAACGAGGGACGCGGCTACGTGTTGCGCCGCATCATGCGCCGCGCCATGCGCCACGCCGAACTTCTCGGCGTCAAGGAGCCGCTGATGCACCGGATGGTGCCGGCGCTGGTCCATGAGATGGGCCAGGCTTATCCGGAACTGGTGCGCGCCCAGCCGCTCGTCGAGGAAACGCTCCTGCTCGAGGAAACCCGCTTCCGTCGCACGCTCGATCGTGGCCTGTCCCTGCTCAACGAAGCCAGCGCCGGATTGGCCGAAGGCGACGCGCTCGACGGCGAGACCGCTTTCAAGCTCTACGATACCTATGGGTTCCCGCTCGACCTGACACAGGATGCTCTGCGTCAGCGCGGCGTCTCGGTCGACATGGATACGTTCAACGCGGCCATGGAGAGGCAACGCGCCGAGGCGCGAGCCAACTGGCACGGCTCCGGTGACCAGGCGACGGAATCCGTGTGGTTTTCGCTGCGCGAGAAATACGGCGCGACGGAGTTCCTCGGCTACGAGGCGGAGAAGGCGGAAGGCGTCGTCTATGCGCTGGTGCGCGACGGCGAGGAACTCGCCGAGGCCAATACCGGCGACGAAGTCGCGATCATCGTCAACCAGACCCCGTTCTACGGCGAATCCGGTGGCCAGCAGGGTGACCGCGGCACGATCCGGACCGACGGCGTGACAGTGACGGTGACGGAAACGCAGAAAAAGGCCGACGGTCTCTTCGTGCATTTCGGAACGGTGACGGAAGGCGTGCTGAAGCCCGGAGACGAGGTCGAGCTGGAAATCGATCACGAGCGGCGCACCCGGCTGCGGTCCAACCACTCTGCCACCCACCTCATCCACGAGGCGCTGCGCGAGGTGCTCGGCACCCATGTTGCGCAGAAGGGCTCGCTTGTGGCGGCCGACCGCCTGCGCTTCGATTTCTCCCATCCCAAGCCGATGACGGCGGGCGAACTGGAGGAAGTAGCCGATATCGCCAACGAGATCATCCTCCAGAACGCCCCGGTGCGCACGCGGCTTATGGCGCTGGAAGATGCGCGCGAGACGGGCGCCATGGCGCTGTTCGGCGAGAAATATGCCGACGAGGTCCGCGTCGTCTCGATGGGCACCGCGGAGCGCGGGGAGAAGAAGGGCAAGACCTACTCCATCGAACTGTGCGGCGGCACCCATGTCCGCAACACCGGCGAGATCGGCCTGACCCATGTTATCGCCGAAACCGCCGTGGCATCGGGCGTGCGCCGTATCGAGGCGCTGACGGGCGATGCGGCGCGCGATTATCTGGCCGAACAGGACGAGCGCGTGCGTGCGGTCGCGGCGGTGCTCAAGACCAATCCGGACGATATCCTGCCGCGCATTGAGGCGCTGGTCGAGGAACGCCGCAAGCTTGAGCGCGAACTGAACGAAGCCAAGAAGGCGCTGGCGCTTGCCGGTCCGGCGGGCGGAGCCGGTGAAGGCCCCGAAGAGGTCGCCGGAACGAAATTTGTAGGCCGCGTCGTCGAAGGCGTTTCGCCGAAGGATCTGAAGCCAATGGCCGACGAGGCCAAGCAATCGCTCGGCAGCGGTGTCGTCGTGTTCGCGGCGTCCTCGGAGGACGGCAAGGGCAGCGTCGTGGTTGCCGTCACGGGCGACCTGACGCACAAGTTCAACGCCGTCGATCTCGTGAGGGTCGCGTCTGTCGCACTTGGCGGGAAGGGCGGCGGCGGCCGCCCGGACATGGCGCAGGCCGGCGGACCGGATGGCGCGAACGCCAAAGCGGCGGTCGATGCGGTTCGCGAAGCGCTCGCCGGGTAGAAGGATCTACTCGGCCTTCGCTTTTATCCTGCGCAGCCGAACCAGCAACTGCCAGCCGAGGATCAGCGTGATGACACCCGCGCCGATCATCCATGCCGCGTTGGCGACGATATCCGCCAGCTCGGCGATCGACTGGGCAAAGACGGCGCCGAGCGAAAGATAGCCGCCGATCCAGACGATTTCTCCGGCGATATCGGCCATGGAGAACCGGTGCACGGGGTGCGAGGACAGGCCACTCGTCAGGTTGACATAGGGGCCGAGCGGGCTGAACAGCCAGCGGCTCAGGAAGATCGAGCCGTCGCCCCATTTTCGCGTGAAGGCTTCCGCCTTGAGCAATTGCTTCTGCGCTGCCGGCCAACGGCCGATGCGGTCTCGTATGGCTGAGGCCGCGAAACGCCCGATCAGGTAACCGATATGGTCGCCGGCAACCGCGCCGGCCAGCCCCCATGCGAAAAGCTGCCAGAAGGACAGGTCACCATCCGCCTGCAGGGCACCGGCCGTCAGCAGCAGGATGGATGTAGGCAGGGGTATCCCGAACTGACCGGCCGCTACGATCGCGAACAGGGCCGGTGCCCCGTAGACGGAAAAGACCGAAAGGATCGTCTCGGTCATTGCCCGTCTGTCGCCTCGTCGGCGCGGGCCTCGCGCAACGCCGCGTTGACGCGGCCAATCAGCTCATCCACCGGCACGCCGCGATCGGCGGCGATCCGCGCGATCGGCCGGCGGTCGCGGTCCTGCGGATCGAGGCCGAGAGCCTCGCGCACGGTTTCAATCTCGACGCGGTAGGATTTCGCGACATAGCCGGCCGGCATCCATCCGGCCACCGGCACGTCCTGATGGGCGGACCAGTAGATGAAGAACGCGGTCGTTCGGACGCCGAAGACGATTGTCAGGGAAAGGGCGATCGCGAAGGCGATCACCAGAAGCCTGTTGTTTCGCCAGAGGGTACGGATCGTTTGGTTCAAACCGCCCCTCCGGCGTCAGGTTTCAAAGGTCAGGCCATGGCCTTCTGGAGGTTCTCGTCGATCTTGTCGAGGAACCCGGTGGTGGACAGCCAGGGCTGATCCGGACCGATGAGCAGGGCGAGATCCTTGGTCATGTGGCCGGATTCGACCGTATCGACGCAGACCTTTTCGAGCGTCGTGGCGAACCGCGCCAGCTCGGCATTGTCGTCGAGCTTGGCGCGGTGTGCGAGACCGCGCGTCCAGGCGAAAATCGAGGCGATCGAGTTCGTCGAGGTTTCCTGGCCGGCCTCGTGCTGGCGGAAGTGGCGTGTGACCGTGCCGTGCGCGGCTTCGGCCTCGACGGTCTTGCCGTCCGGCGTCATCAGAACCGACGTCATCAGGCCGAGCGAACCGAAGCCCTGCGCGACGGTGTCGGACTGGACGTCGCCATCGTAGTTCTTGCAGGCCCAAACATAGCCGCCGGACCATTTCAGGGCCGCTGCCACCATGTCGTCGATCAGACGGTGTTCGTACCAGATCTTGGCTTCCTCGAACTTGGCCTTGAACTCGGATTCGTAGATCTGCTGGAAGATATCCTTGAAGCGCCCGTCATAGACCTTGAGGATTGTGTTCTTGGTCGACAGATAGACCGGCACCTTGCGCTGCAAGCCGTAATTGAGCGAGGCACGCGCGAAATCGGTGATGGAGTCGTCGAGGTTGTACATGCCCATGGCGACGCCGGCGGACGGCGCGTCGAAGACCTCGCGTTCGATTTCGGTGCCGTCTTCGCCGACGAATTTCATCGTCAGCTTGCCCTTGCCGGGGAAATGGAAGTCGGTGGCGCGGTACTGGTCGCCGAAGGCATGGCGGCCGACGATGATCGGCTGCGTCCAGCCCGGCACAAGCCGCGGGACGTTCTTGGCGATGATCGGCTCGCGGAAGATCACACCACCGAGGATGTTGCGGATCGTGCCGTTGGGCGAGCGGTACATGCGCTTCAGGCCGAATTCCTCGACACGCGCCTCGTCCGGCGTGATCGTCGCGCATTTCACGCCGACGCCGTATTCCTTGATGGCGTTGGCCGCATCGACGGTGATCTGGTCGTCGGTCTCGTCGCGCTTCTCGATGCCAAGATCGTAATATTTGAGGTCGATATCGAGATAGGGGTGGATCAGCTTGTCCTTGATGAACTGCCAGATGATGCGGGTCATCTCGTCGCCGTCGAGCTCAACGACCGGATTGTCGACCTTGATCTTTGCCATGGGTTTCCTCGGTTGATTGTGCGCCGCAAACGCGGCTGTGGAGAGTGGCGTGGCTATAGCAAAGCCGTTTGTCGCGTGCAAACGATGCCATCGTCGAAAACGACGCACTGGATAAGCAACCGACGCGCAGTTTCTGCACCGGGGATATTTCCATGCCGGCCCGGTTGTGGCAGGTGCGTGTTTTCCGGATCAGTGAACGGACATCATGGCGGGAACGGACAGAAAACGCGGCATGATCGCGGAGGGACCGGCGATCGTGCTGGTCGAGCCGCAGCTCGGCGAGAATATCGGCATGGTCGCGCGCGCGATGGCCAATTTCGGCCTTGCGGAATTGCGCCTCGTCAGCCCGCGCGACGGCTGGCCCAATCCGAAGGCCGAAGCAGCCGCGAGCGGCGCGATCCATGTGCTTGAAGGCGCGCGCCTGTTCGACAGCGTGGCCGAAGCGCTGACCGACTGTTCCTATGTCGTTGCGACGACTGCGCGCCAGCGCGAAGGTTTCAAGACCGTGCTTGGTCCGATGCAGGCGGCAGAGAACCTGCGCGCGCATTTCGGCGTCGGCAGCCGGACGGCAATCCTGTTCGGACGCGAACGCTTCGGCCTCGACAACGAGGAAGTCGGGCTTGCCGACGATATCGTGACGTTTCCCGTCAATCCGGCCTTTGCCTCGCTCAACCTGGCGCAGGCGGTGCTGCTGATGAGCTATGAATGGATGAAGTCCGGCATGAAGGACGCCGAAGACCTTCCCTTCGCCGGGCCGGAATTCGCCATCGCGCCCAAGCAGGAACTCTTCGGCCTGTTCGACCAGATGGAGCATGCGCTGGAGAGCCGCGGGTATTTCAGGCCGCCGGAGCGCAAACCCGTGCAGGTGGAGAACTACCGCGCGGTGCTGACGCGGGCCGGCTTTTCATCCGAGGAAATCCGGCTGCTGAGGGGTATCATCTCCAGCCTCGACAGGTTCTCGCCCTCCGCGCCGCGCGGCTCGGGCTCTCCCGGCGACGATCCGCGGCGCGCCTCGACCGGCGGAAAGCGCTCGAAGCGCAAGCCGGCGCCGGAGCCCTCCGATGACTGACCGGCGGCAGCGCACGGCGCTGTTCTTCGACAGCGGCATCGGCGGATTGTCGGTTCTTCGCGAGGCGCGCGTGCTGATGCCGGATTGGCGGTATGTCTATGTCGCCGACGACGCGGCCTTTCCCTATGGCGCGTGGGAGGAGGACGCTTTGCGCGAGCATATGACGGCGCTGTTCGCGCGGCTGCTCGATGATTATTCTCCCGCGCTCTCGGTGATCGCCTGCAACACAGCCTCCACGCTCGCCATCGACCATCTGCGCGCGGTCTTTCCCGGCGAAACCTTTGTCGGCACCGTGCCGGCGATCAAGCCGGCCGCGGAGCGTACGCGCTCCGGCATGGTTTCGGTTCTGGCGACGCCGGGTACGGTCAAGCGGCAATACACGCGTGAACTGATTCGCCAATATGCGCAGAAATGCCATGTCCGATTGGTTGGAAGCGACAATCTCGCCGCGATGGCGGAAACCTATGTGCGTGGCGAAATGGTGGACGAAGAGGCAGTAAGGCGCGAAATCGCGCCCTGTTTCCGCGAAGCGGATGGCCGGCGCACCGACATCGTGGTGCTCGCATGCACGCATTATCCGTTCCTGGTGAACCGGTTCAGAAAGATGGCGCCCTGGCCGGTTGACTGGATCGATACATCCGAGGCGATCGCGCGGCGCGCCCAGTCGCTTGCCGATACGATGGACACGCAACCCGGACGGCCGGAAGGCCCCGATCTGGCGGTGTTCACCTCCGGCAATTCCACGCCGGAACTTGGCCGTCTGATGCAAGGCTTCGGCCTCACGATAGCCTAGAGCCGCCGCAGCTTGATTTTTGCGTGTCTTCGCTTAGTCTCGCCGATGGTGCCGCGGGGCGCCGCCCGGTCCACGGAGAGGCTTCATTGCCGCCCGCCTGACATGACTTACAGCCATTCGGCTTTCCTTTTCCCGATCAGTGGACCACGGGAGATGCGAGGGAAAGACCGATGACACGATCATCCGAAAAATCCAATGAACCGGCGCGCCTGGCGAGCTACCGTAAGGCGGCCAAGGCCCTGAAGCGCGCAGTACGCAACGGCGAGGGGCAGGCGCTGGCGCGCATCGCCGCGGCGACCGGGCGCGCGCCCGAGACGGCGCGTCATGCGGACTGCCTCCACGCAATCGCCCGCGAGGCGGGATATGGAAGCTGGCCGGCGCTTAAATTCGACATCGAGACCCGGGCGCTCGACCGGGAAGGCCGCCAGCGGCGGCTGGCGCAGGCGCTTTTCGAGGGCTGGAAACCGCAGGCCGAACGGTTGCTTGAAAGCGATCCGTCGCTTGCCGGCGGGCATCTCGGCCTGAAGGCGGCGCTCTATGACCGGCAGGCCGTGGCGGCCATACTCGAAAGAGACTCCGATGCGGCGACGCGACGGTTCGGAAGCCGTTCGCCTGTCCTGTTCCTGACATTTTCGCGTTACTGGCAGATGTGGCCGGAAAGCGCTGATGACGTGATCGCCGTCGCCGATCTCCTGATCGAAAGCGGCGCGGACATCGACGACACCATGCCGGCCGATCCGGGCGAACCCGAGGGATTCAAGCTCTCCGCGCTCTATGGAGCGCTCGGCCATTCCGGACATGTGAAGCTGGCGCGACATCTGCTGGAGCGGGGGGCGAACCCGGACGACAACGAGTCCTTCTATCATGCGTGCGAACTCGGCCATCTCGACGGTATTCGCCTCATGATGGAGCATGGCGCGACGCTGAACGGCACAAACGCCTTTTTTCGCATGCTCGATTTCGACAATCTGGACGGTGCGCGCCTGATGCTCGATTACGGCGCCGACCCGAACGAGTGCCCGGCGCAATGGATGGTCGCGCATCGAAGCGAACGGGGCAATGCGCTGCATCATGCCATCAGGCGGGGCAGGGATGGCCGTTTCGTCGATCTCCTGCTGGATGCCGGCGCCGACCCGTCCGCGCTATATCTCGGTCATACCGCCTATGCGCTCGCCCGGATCTACGGCAACCGGGACGCTGCCCGGGCGCTGGAGGCGCGGGGAGCGGTGTCGCCGCTTGCCGAGAATGAGCGGTTCCTGGCAGCGGCTGTCGATGGGGATACTGGGGCGGTGGATGCTTTCATGCCCCGCTCTGGCGAGTTGATCGCATCGCTGCATCCGGAGGAACAGGCGCTTCATATCGAGGTCGCGCGCATGGCCGGCGGTCTCGAACGTCTGAAGGCGCTGGTGGCTGCCGGCTTCGATCCTGACTATCGCGACCGGCAAGAGAACATCACGGCGCTTCACGGGGCCGCATGGTTCGGGCTGGCGGATCATGTCGCTTTCCTGCTGCAATTTCCGCAGGATCTGGAACATCGCAACGTCCATGGAGCGAACGCACTTGGCACGGCAATCCACGGTTCTACGAACTGTCCGGAAGCGGCGGCCGGCGATTACGAGCGCACGGTCGAATTGCTGATCGAAGCGGGATGTTCGATCAATCCGGATCGCGGTGACCTGCTGATGGGAAGCGAAGCGGTTACGGCAATTATCGAGGCGGCACTGGCCGAAACGTGACGTTTGCGCGTATCAGCCGATGCCGCGCACCCACGAAAAGGCGCTGCGGATCTCCGCCTCGCCGTCCTGCTCGAACCACTTGCCGTGCGCGATGACGACCTTGTCCGGGTGACAGTCGATCATCCACTCGATGACAGGGCGCAGCCTGTCGTGATGCCCGGCGAAGGTGGCGCGCATGTCACGCGGCGCGCGCCCGTTCGGCGCCATCACGCCGATCAACTTGTACATGAACCGGGCGAGCCATCCGTGCAGGCGCTCGTCCTCGAAGTTTTCGATCAGGTCGGTCAGGATCAGCACCCGGGACGCCTTGTGGAAGAAGACGACTTCTTCGAGAACTTTGCTGCCGCGCGCGATGCGCTGATCGATCACCGCGGCCCAGTCGTCCGGCGGCAAATCGGAGAGATCGTCGGTGAAGGCCACCTCCGAGCGTTCGCGCACCTTCGGAGAGGCCCAGACCTTCGCGTCCGGGAACCGCTCCGCCCAGGCGCCGATCGATACGTGATGGATCGCGTTGGGCGAGACGAGATGCCTGACCGGCCCCAGGGCCTTGACCGCAGCCAGCAGGCTTTCGTCGGGGTGCGTCGGTGAATGCAGCCACAATCCGCCATCGGGCAGGCGGATGATCGTCATGCGGGTGGGGAAGGGCCATTTGACCGGAATGCCGTATCCCCATTGCAAAACCGGCCCGTTCACGATCCATATGTCGGGGCCGATCGCGATCGGTGTGTTCAGGGGCTCATAGGGATCGTAGCTGCCGACCATGCGATGTTCCTCTTGGCGGGATTCGTCGCCGGAAATTTGCATGTGCGGGCAAGGTCTGTCGACAGCGGCCGGACCCCAAAAAACCGCAATGCTTGACTATCCGCCGATTGCTTTATAAAGACCCGGCAGTGCAGGGCTTTCGGCCCTGCATTTTATTTGACGTATCCCGTGGACAGTATCGCAATGCGTGCGTGGGCTGTCCTGTCAGTCGGCGAAAAAGGCCGGCAGAGGAGGGTGCGTTTCCTTCGGTCCGGGACGTTGGTTCCGGACACAACCGTTTGAAAGGAAATGCGATGAGCAAGCGCGAATCGTCCAAGTACAAAATCGACCGCCGCATGGGCGAAAACATCTGGGGCCGTCCGAAGTCCCCGGTCAACCGCCGTGAATACGGCCCCGGCCAGCACGGCCAGCGCCGCAAAGGCAAGCTGTCCGATTTCGGCGTTCAGCTGCGCGCCAAGCAGAAGCTCAAGGGCTATTACGGCGACATCTCCGAGAAGCAGTTCCGCAAGGTCTATGAGGAAGCATCGCGTCGCAAGGGCGATACGCCGGAGCTTCTGATCGGCCTGCTGGAAAGCCGCCTCGACGCCATCGTCTACCGTGCGAAATTCGTTCCGACGATCTTCGCCGCGCGCCAGTTCGTCAATCACGGCCATGTCTTGGTCAACGGCACGCGCACGAACATCCCGTCCTTCCGCTGCCGCGTGGGTGACGTGATCGAAATCCGCGAGAAGTCGAAGCAGATGGCGCTCGTTCTCGAAGCGACCCAGCTCGCCGAACGCGACGTGCCGGACTATATCGACGCCGACCACAACAAGATGGTCGCGACCTTCGCGCGCGTTCCCGCGCTCGGCGACGTGCCGTATCCGGTGCAGATGGAACCGAACCTCGTGGTCGAGTTCTACTCGCGATAAGCCCGACGGCCATCGCGGACATCATTCGAACGGGACGGCATTCGCTGTCCCGTTTTTGCTTTGGGTGGCGCAGCTTCGCCAGACGCGCGACTGCGCATTTCATATGATCGACAACGCGTGTCTGATACGTGGAACCGGAGGAGTGGGGAAATGACATCAGAATTGAAGCCGTCCCATGCACGCGTCCCGCTGCTGGCTTACGCGCTCCTGTTCGCGATTTTCCTGTTCTGGACTGCCTACGGCCAGTGGTCGCAATACAATCTCGACCAGTTCGCGGACATGGTCGAGAACCACGCATGGGGCATTCGCTGGCAACTCGGAAACGTAAACCATCCGCCACTCTTCGGCTGGATCACGGCCGCATGGTTCAAGATATTCCCGCGCACCGATCTTGCATATCGCTTCCTCGCCGCGGCGAATATCGCCGTCAGCTTTCTCGTGATGCTGCACATCGCCAAGCGGTTCCTGAATTCGCGACAGATTGTCGTCGCTCTGGCAGTGGCGCTCGCGCTTCCCCTCCTTGGCTTCATGTCCCTGACTTACAACGCCAATTCGGCGATGTTGCCGTTCTGGGCGCTGTCATTTCTTGCCTATCTGCGGATCCTCGAAAAAGGACGGATCGCCGACGCATTGCAGTTGGGGCTCTGGACAGCCCTCGCCATGCTTTCGAAGTATCTTTCGGCGGTCTTGCTGCTCGCGATCCTCGTGCATTCGCTTGCCGATCCATCCGCGCGTCGCCTGTGGCGGAGTGCCTTGCCAGTCGCTGCGGCCGCTGTCTTCGCCGTCGTGCTCATGCCGCATCTTGTCTGGCTGTATAGAAACGATTTCACCTCATTCGAATTCGCCGTCGCCAAGCAGGGCGCGCGTACCGCGTCGAATATCCTTGGGAGCCAGGTCGAGTTCTTTTTCGCGCAGGTGCTGTACGCCCTTCCGGGTTTCGGCGTGGCCGCGCTTCACAGGCGTTGGCGCGACGGGCAACCGTTGTTCGCCATGCACCAGTTCATGGCGCTGACCGAAACCGCACGCGGGCGCGCACTGCTTTCGGTCGGGCTGCTGCCAATTCCCCTTACCATGCTGCTCGGGCTCATTGTCTGGGCGCCGCTCACCAGCAACTGGTCGGTCCCGTTCTTCATTTTCGCGCCGATCCTCATCGTATTGCAGTTGCCCGCGCCGCTTGTCGATCGGCATCCGAGGACGGCGCCGGTGTTCATCATAGGGTTCATCGCGTGCCTGCTGGCGCTGTCGCCGTTCATTCGCGGTATAGTGCTTTCGCAGGGACGCGCGAATTCAGACTTGCCGGTGGCGGATATCATCCACGAAGCGGACGACGTCTGGTTCGACATCACCGGCGCGCCGCTGATGTATACGAATGGCGACAGGATTCTCGCCTTCGGCGCAACGTTCTATTCGCGATTCACGCCCATGGCGTTCAACGAAAATGCACTCGTTCGGGGTGACTGGATCACGCGCGACGATATCGCCGAGCACGGATACATGATCCTGTGCCTGAGTGAGAGCTGTGCGGACAGGCCGGATTTCGAGACCAGGGATGAGATCAAGCGGGTTCTGACCGTTCCGCCTCCCAAGGGGGCGTCTCGGACAAGCGATTACACCGTCACCGTCTTTATTCGGCCGCCCGAGGGTTGACGGCGATAGCGCGATGCGCACGAATCCAGACACTTCGAAGGCTTCCCGGGAGCTCATGAAATGAACCTCCAGACACCGGTCGCAGCGCCGATGCAACCGACCTCCGACGATCCGTCCGCGCCGGTGCATCCGCTCTTTGCGGATACGCCGGGGTCTGTCGAGTTCCGAAAACTCAGAAAACGCCTGCTGCGCAACATGCGCCAGGCGATCGACGATTTCGCGATGGTGAAGCCGGGCGACCGCTGGCTCGTCGGTCTCTCTGGCGGCAAGGATTCCTTCGGACTTCTCGCGCTGCTGCTCGACCTGAAATGGCGCGGGCTTCTGCCGGTCGACCTGCTGGCCTGCAATCTCGATCAGGGCCAGCCGAATTTCCCGAAACACATCCTGCCAGACTGGCTGACGAAATACGGCATCGAACATCGCATCGAGTATCAGGACACCTATTCGGTCGTCACGGACAAGATCCCGGAAAACCGGACCTATTGCTCGCTATGCTCCCGTCTGCGCCGCGGCCATCTCTACCGGGTCGCGCGCGAGGAGGGGTGCTCGGCGCTGGTCCTGGGGCATCATCGGGAAGATATCCTCGAAACCTTCTTCATGAACCTGTTCCATGGCGGCCGGCTCGCGGCCATGCCGCCGAAGCTGCTCAACGATGAAGGCGACGTGATGGTGATGCGTCCGCTGTCCTACTGCGCCGAAGCGGACCTCGAGAAATTCGCCGCCGGCATGCGATTCCCGATCATTCCGTGCGATCTGTGCGGATCGCAGGACGGCCTCCAGCGCAACGCCATGAAGGCGATGCTGGCCGACATCGAGAAGCGCATGCCCGGCCGCAAGGACACGATGATCCGGGCCATGACGACTGTCCGTCCGAGCCATCTGCTGGATCGCTCGCTGTTCGATTTCGCATCCCTGTCGACGACCAACGGCGGTGGCCAGTCGAACGATCAGTGAGAGGGCGCGTCGCCCGGATTGCTGAAAAGCTTTCCCTTTTCCGCGACGAGCACCAGCAAGAGCGTAATGAACGACATCAAGGCGCTGCCCGCGATCAGGGGCAGGGCTGTCCCGTCGAATGCCTGACCGATGGCCGCGCCGGCGAGGCCTCCGCCGACCGTCTGCGTGAACCCGAGCACCGATGAGGCGGTTCCCGCGACTTTCCCAAGTGGTTCCATGGCGATGGAATTGAAATTCGCGCCGATGAGGCCGAACAGCGGCATGATCACGATCAGGACGGTCATGAAAAGCCAGAGCGGCACGTCGTGGGTGAAAAACCAGAGAGATGCGATGGTGGACAGGACGAGGTGGGCGATGAGCGCTCCATGCGACAGGCGGCGCATGCCGATCCGTTGAACGATCCGCGCATTGAGGAAGGATGCGGCCGACATGAACGCCGCGCCGACCGCCATCGCCAGCGGGAAATAGGCGTGAAGGCCGTAGACTTCCCCGAGAATCGGCTGCGCCAGATTCAGGAATGCGAACAGCGACCCGAAGAAGAAGGCCGTTCCCACCGTGTAGAATAGCGAAATCCGGTTGGAGACGACGAGTTGGAAGCCCCTGAGAACCGGGCCGACCGCGAGCTCCCTGCGGTTTTCCGGATTGAGCGTCTCCGGCATGCGCATTGCGGTCCACACCGTCATGGCCACTGCGAGCAGCGCCATGAACCAGAAGATGTGCTGCCAGGGGCCGATCATGATGATTCCCTGGCCGACAAACGGTGCGATGATCGGGACGACCATGAAGACCATCATCACAAGCGACATGGTGGAAGCCATGGTCCGGCCGGAATGCGTGTCGCGCACCATGGCCAGCGCGATCACCCGCGTTGCCGCTGCTCCGAGCCCCTGGACGAAGCGAAAGACGAGGACGAGTTCGAATGTCGGCGCGAATGACCCGGCAATCGCGCAGGCGATATAGATCGCGAGCCCGATGAACAGCGGAATACGCCGGCCGAAGCGGTCGGAGATCGGACCGAAGAACAACTGCGCCGAGCCGAAACCCAGCACGTAAGACAGCAGCAGATACTGAACGCTGTTGCCGTCGATCGAATAGGCCGATGCAATATTCGGAAAAGCCGGGAGCAGAATGTCGATCGCCAGCGCGTTGAGCGCCATCAGTCCCGCAACGATGGCGATGAATTCGACTCGCGGCACGCGAATGTCCGCGAGTTGCTCCGTAACGGGCCCGGTGGATTTTTCCTGCATGGGGTCGTGCCTACTCCGCCGCAGCGGCCTGTTCGGTGTAGCCGGCGAGTTCGCCGTTCAAGACGTAGCGGAGAATCTCGACGACCTGTTCGGGGGTCTTCGTCACAGCGAGCGCGGCGGCGTCGACTTCCTTGAGCGCATGGGCATGTTCGTCCTGATGCATGACAATGAGCGGCTTGCCCAACGCACTCGCATAGCCCGCGTCGAATGCCGCGTTCCACTGCTTGTATTTCTCGCCGAACCGCACGACGACGACATCGGCTTTGCCGATCAGCGTGCGCGTGCGTATCGCGTTGACCTGGGCGCCCTTGTGATCGTGCCAGAACTTGTTCGGCTCGGCGCCAAGAATGGCGACGCCGCAGTCGTCGGATGCCTCGTGGTGCGTGACCGGGCCGGTCAGGGTTACGGGCAGACCCGCATCCTTCACGCCCTTTTCAATCTGCGCGCGCCAGTCTGTGTGGATTTCACCGGATAGGTAGACGGTCCAGGTCATCGTCGTGCTCCTTCGCCCGTGGAATAAGGCCAATGGCATCCGCCTGTCCATCGCCGGGCGCGATTATTTCCCGAGATGGATCGTTTCCGAATAAGCAACAGCGGACAGAGCGTCAGCCGCCAGGCGCCCAGTCGATCCAGCGCCCGTGATAGTCGCCCCGGCCGAGCGACAAAGTCTCGCCGTCTGCGCTCTCGCCGTTCCACAGCGTCACGGAAAGTGCGGCGCCGTCCGGTTTTCCGTCGGGCTCGAAGCGAAGCCATGCGAGCGGCGCGGCGGCTGTTGCGCGCGTGCCGGCATCTTCGATGAGCGCCGCCACCGCAGCCTGTTCGGCCGCCGGCATGTATTGCCACATGATGGTGTGAAAGATCACGTGGAGATGCCTCGTCCGTGGTGAAACGAGCCGTCCTGCGAGGAAGCGTCCGGCGTCCGCCGTTTCGACCTGCGGCGGGAATTCCTTGGCGATTCGAAGCGCGCCGTTCAGCCGATCGAGACGGACGGCCTGGTCTGCCCAGACATAGGAGCGCAGCCGAAGACGATCCTCTTCGCGGTCGATCGGGATCGGAGCGATATCGCAGCCGGTACTTTCTGCGACAGTGACCGGTACTGGGGGAGGAGGCGTTCCACCACGCCATTCGCAAGGCAGCACGACCGGCGAATTCTCATCGCCCCATGTCCAGCTTCCGTAGTCGTAGCTGTAGCGGTGCCAGTTCTGGTTCAGGCCGGCGCTCGACCCGATCTCCGAGACCGCGAGCGGCAGCCCGCAACGTGCCGCGAGCCACAGAAAGGCGGGCAGCAGGGCGGTCGAACGGGCGGTCTCGTTGGTTTGCGGCGGGCTGTCGAGAAACCGTGCAATAAATTCGCCGTATCGTGTCACAGCGGCGAACACTGCTTCGGCAAGCGCATCCTTCGCCACATCCACGGGCGGGTAGACGGCGGCTAATTCAGGATCAAGGCCTTCCAGCACGAGAGAATGCAGTGCCCCGGTCAGGCGCAGCGGCAACGCGTCACCGATATGGTCTAGATTGCCGCTCCAGCGGGCGAGCCGGTCATGAACCGGGCCGTGCGGTACGCCTCTGGCTGCGATCAGCCCGCAAAGCGCTGCCGTGAACGGCGATCCGAGCCGCTCACATGATTTTTCCTGTTTCGCAAATGAATCGGCGACCCCTTCCGGGAGCGGCATGGGAGGCATGCCGCCATGCCCACCGGTTCCGGTCAGGCCGCACCCTTGGAGGCGACGCCTTTTTCCTGGAAGTGACCCTGCAATTCACCGGCCTGGAACATTTCGCGGATAATGTCGCAACCGCCGACGAATTCGCCCTTCACGTAGAGCTGCGGAATGGTCGGCCAGTTGGAATAATCCTTGATTCCCTGGCGAATATCGTCGTCCGCGAGCACGTTGATGCCCTTGTAGTCGACGCCGAGGTAATCGAGGATCTGGACAACCTGTCCGGAAAAACCGCATTGCGGGAAGCCCGGCGTGCCCTTCATGAAAAGGACGACGTCGTTGGATTTGACTTCCTGGTCGATGAAGTCGTTGATTCCGCTCATAATCTCATCCTTTGTCTCACCGGATGCGAAATCCGGTCGATTTTCGGTTTGTTCTATATATTGCGGCTGCGCTTTATTTCACAACCCGGATGCATCTTTACCGATGCGGGCGGGCGGCGCTGCGGCAACCGGCGCCTTCAGCCGAGCCTATTCAGGCGCACTCGTCTGCAGCGCGAGCGCATGGAGAACACCGCCCATGTTTCCCTCGAGCGCCTGATAGACCATCTGGTGCTGCTGCACGCGCGACTTGCCGCGAAAACTTTCGGACACGACTTCGGCCGCATAGTGATCGCCATCGCCCGCGAGATCGCGGATCGTCACGGTGGCGTCCGGAATTCCGGCCTTGATCATTTTCTCGATGTCCGAGGCGTTCATGGGCATCAGTGCGGTCTCCTATTCCGCGGCTTCGGCGCGGTGCGATGCATCCATGAAGTCGGGGAACCACGATTCATGGATGGCGGACAATTCATTGACAGATATGGAGACCGGTACCGGCGCCGTCAATGCGAGGATGTCGCCGCCGACCGTACCCAGTTCGCGGAACGGAACACCAGCGCCTTCCGCGTTGAGCGCGAAGAAACGGGCGAGTTCGGCGCTCACGGTCACGAGATAGCGGCCCTGGTCCTCGCCGAACAAAAGCGCGTGAGCCGGCCCGGCGTCGCCGGCATCGACCGTCACGCCCTTGCCGGACGCCATGCACATTTCCGCGAGCGCGACGAGCATGCCGCCGTCCGAAATGTCGTGGCACGCCGTGACCTGGCCGTTGCGGATGGCGGAGCGCACGAAATCGCCGTTGCGTTTCTCGCAATAGAGATCGACCGGCGGCGGCGGGCCGTCATTGCGGTCGTTGACGAGACGGTTGAAGACCGACTGGCCGAGATGCGTGCCGTCGCCGCCGAGAAGGAACACGGTGTCGCCGGATTGCATCGTGGAGATACGCGCCATGACCGAATAATCGGGCAGCAGGCCGACACCGGCGATGGTCGGCGTCGGCAGGATCGCTTCGCCATTGGTCTCGTTGTAGAGCGAGACGTTGCCCGAGACGATCGGGAAGCCGAGCGCCGTGCAGGCTTCGCCGATCCCTTCGATCGCGCGCACCAACTGGCCCATGATCTCCGGGCGTTCGGGATTGCCAAAATTGAGGTTGTCGGTCGCGGCCAGCGGCTCCGCGCCGGTGGCGGTGATGTTGCGCCAGCATTCGGCGACGGCCTGCTTGCCGCCTTCATAGGCATCCGCTTCGCAATAGCGCGGCGTGACATCGGAAGAGAATGCGAGCGCCTTGGTCTCGTGCCCGTCGACGCGGACGACGCCGGCGTCGCCGCCCGGCAATTGCAGCGAATTTCCCTGGATCAGCGTGTCGTATTGCTCCCACACCCAGCGGCGCGACGACATGTTGGAGGAACCGAGTATCTGCTTCAGTGCCGCGCCGTAATCCTCGGGCTCGGCGAATTGCGAGGCCTCGATCTCCTGGTAGAGGCCCGGGCTCATCCACGGCCGGTCGTACTCCGGGGCCTCGTCGCCGAGTTCCTTGATCGGCAGGTTGGCGACTTCCTCGCCTTCATGGAGAATCCGGAAGCGCAGATCGTCGGTCGTTTCGCCGACAATCGCGAAGTCGAGGCCCCATTTGTGGAAGATCGCCTTGGCGTCATCCTCCTTTTCGGGGCGCAGCACCATCAGCATGCGCTCCTGGCTCTCGGAGAGCATCATCTCATAGGCCGACATGCGCTCCTCGCGCACAGGCACCTTGTCGAGGTCGAGCTGGATGCCGAGATTGCCCTTCGCGCCCATTTCGACGGCCGAGCAGGTCAGCCCCGCCGCGCCCATGTCCTGGATCGCGATGACGGCGCCGGAGGCCATCAGTTCGAGGCAGGCTTCGAGCAGGCACTTCTCGGTGAAGGGGTCTCCGACCTGCACAGTCGGGCGCTTCTGGTCGATATCGTCGCCAAACTCCGCCGAGGCCATCGTCGCGCCGCCGACACCGTCGCGGCCGGTCTTTGCGCCGAGATAGACCACCGGCAGGCCGACGCCCTTGGCTTCGGACAGGAAGATGGCGTCTGTCTTGGCGATGCCGGCTGCAAAGGCGTTGACGAGGATGTTGCCGTTGTAGCGGGCATCGAATTCCACTTCGCCGCCGACGGTCGGGACGCCGAAGGAATTGCCATACCCACCAACGCCGGAGACGACGCCGGAAACGAGATGGCGCGTCTTCGGGTGATCCGGTTCGCCGAAGCGCAGTGCGTTCATCGCCGCGACGGGCCTTGCGCCCATGGTGAACACGTCGCGCAGGATGCCGCCGACGCCCGTGGCCGCGCCCTGGTAGGGTTCGATATAGGAGGGGTGGTTGTGGCTCTCCATCTTGAAGACCACGCAATCTCCGTCCCCGATATCGACGACGCCGGCATTCTCGCCCGGACCCTGGATGACCTGCGGCCCCGTTGTCGGCAGCGTCTTCAGCCATTTCTTGGAGGATTTGTAGGAACAGTGCTCGTTCCACATGGCCGACCAGATGCCGAGTTCGGTGAAGGTCGGTTCGCGTCCCGTGAGTTCGACGATACGGTCGTATTCGTCGGGCGTGATGCCATGGGCTTCGACGAGTTCGGGCGTGATGGGAACAGAGTTGCGAATGGTCATGTGGGCGATCGTCTCGCGAGGTTCGGGCCTGAGGCACGTGCTATCACTCCGCCCGCACGCAGGACAAGCGGTCGCGCCGCTTTGGATGCGGACAGATGTGGATTGCGGGACGCGGGCCGCTATTCGAGCGAGTCGAAGTTCAGCGACGGCGAGGACAGCAGGTCGGCGAGGGCGTTTATCCCGCGTTCCATCTTGGCATCGCTGAGCGGGCCGGTCAGTGAAACGCGGATATTCGGGCAGGGGTAGTTGATCGCGCCGATCTTGTATTCATCCGCGCCATCGACCACGACACCCACTTCCCGCGCCGCCTTGCCGAACGTGCCCGGCAGCCATGGATCGGGCAGGGTGAGCCAGATGAACGGGCAGTCCGGATCGCTGCGCACTTCGACATCGGGATTGGCGTTGGAGAGCAGGTCGTCCGCCATGCGGGTTCGGCGCGCGATGATCTGGCGCACGCGCGAGCGGATCTTCGCCGCGTCGCCGGAGAGCACCAGACGCGCCGCCGTCTCCTTGAGCAGGAAGGGTGCGCCGCCCGTCAGCAGGCGATGCGCATTGACGACCCGTGTCAGCGTGCCGGGCGGACACGAGATCCAGCCGGAGCGCAGCCCCGCTGAGACGGATTTGGAAAGACCGTTGAGGTGGAACGTCCGTTCCGGTGCCATCGAGGCCAGCGGCGTCGGCGCGTCGTCCTTCATGCCGCCATAGATGTTGTCCTCGATGATCCAGACATTGTACCTGCGCGCGATCTCGACGATGCGCACGCGATTTTCCTCGGAAACGGTTCCGAGCGTGGGATTGTTCAGCGTTGCCACCAGCACAATCGCCTTGGGGTGCTGTTGCGCGCAGACATGTTCGAAATCTTCCGGGTCGATGCCGTCGGGCGTCGATTTGAGCCGGGCGACGCGCCGTCCGGACATGGAGACGGCGCGCGGGGTTGCGGGGTAGCACAATTCCTCGAAGGCGATCCGGTCGCCGATGGTCGAGATGGCAGCGATCGCGGCCATGATGCCGGCATGCACGCCCAGTGTCGGAATGACGAGCAGGGGATCGGGCGACCAACCGCCATGGCCGAGCCAGAGGCTGCCGGCTTCCTGCCAGGAGCGCGGTATCGACCGGATGTAATCAATGCCGGCATAGCCGCTCTCGACACTCGTCTTGCCGATGATCTCGCCGATAAGGCCGCCCTGGCCGACATCTGCGGCCGCGGTCGATGTCATCGCGATCGCGGCGTCGGGAAGTTGGAGCCTGTCGCCAGTCGGCGCGGCGGGCACATGCCGCACTGTCGTGGCGGGGCGGATTTCATCGTCGGGGCGTTCGAGCACATAGGTGCCGCGCCCGACTTCGCCGGAGACGAGGCCGCGCTCGCGCACCATGGAATAGGCGCGGCTGACCGTGCCGACCGTGACGCCGAGGTCGAAGGCGAGGTTGCGTTGCGGCGGCAGCTTCGCGCCGGAGGGAAGATCGCCGGTCTCGATTGCGTCTTCAATACGCCCCGCGAGCCGGACATAGAGCGGACCGTCGCCGCTTTTGAGATCTGGAAGCCAAGTTGTCATGGTGACAATTTATAGGTTGAGAGACAATTCGAGTCAATGTACCCCAACGACAGTTTCAACCTCCCACTGAAAGGGTCAGTACAATGGTATCAATTGATACAATCGTGCCGCACAATGGCCCTGTACGCATCGGCTACAGGACATATGCCGGCATTGGCGCGGTGCCTCTGCAGGAATGGTTCAAGGTTCTCGTAGCGATCATGCGCGCGCGTTACACCAAACAGCGCACCCGCCGACACCTGCGCGACCTCACCGATGATCAGTTGCGCGATATCGGCATCACGCGCAGCCAGGCGCAGTGGGAAGCGGACCGGCCGTCCTGGTGGTACCGCAAATAACAGAAATACGGGCCCTGCCGTCAGCAGGCGCTTCGTCCGCCCGACCAGGCGATGACATCGTCATTGATCCGCGCCGAAACCGGCTCGGACGCCAGCGGGCCAAAGGTGGTGATCTTCACCGGATCGCCGCTTGCCTCGATCACGAGTTTCGGCAGCCCAGTCGACTTGCCTCTCTCCACCACAAGCAGTCGCGGGTTGCCGATCCTCGTGTCGAGTTCCGGAATCACCGCAAGGCCGCGGAATGCAAGGTCGCCTGACCGGAACCAGCATTTCTGCGCATTCTCGTTGATCACGGAAAGCGCCTCGACCGACTTGTCGGCAGTGATCTCGATATTCAGAACGCCGCCCGGACGTTCGCCGGTGCAGCCGGCGAAGAGGAGGCTGGCGGCCAGCGCGACATGGGCCCGGCCGCGTCCGGGCATCAGGCGGCTGCCTTCCCGGTAATTCCCAGCGCACTTTCGAACAGGCCGCGCCCGTCGGAGCCGCCATGGGCGGCCTCGATCAGGTTTTCGGGATGCGGCATCATGCCGAGCACATTGCCGGCCTCGTTGACGATGCCCGCGATATCCTCGATGGACCCGTTCGGATTGGTGCCTTCGGCATAGCGGAAGACAATCTGGCCGTTGCCGTTCAGCCGCTTCAGCGTTTCCGCGTCGGCGTAATAGTTGCCGTCGTGGTGGGCGACGGGGCAGCGGATGACTTCACCTTGCGCATAGGCGGATGTGAAGGCGGTGTCGGCGTTCGTAACTTCGAGCTTCACTTCACGGCAGACGAATTTCAGCGACGAGTTGCGCATCAGCGCGCCCGGCAGCAGGCCCGCCTCCAGCAGGATCTGGAAACCGTTGCAAACGCCGAGAACCTTCACGCCGGCCTCGGCCTTGCGCCTGAGAGCGCTCATGACCGGCATGCGCGCCGCGATCGCGCCGCAGCGCAGGTAATCGCCATAGGAAAAGCCGCCCGGAACGACGATCAGATCGACATCGGGAATGTCCGTATCCGTCTGCCAGACCGTAACCGGTGGCGTACCGTAAATCTTCGTGATCGCGGCGATCATGTCGCGGTCGCGGTTGAGACCGGGCAGGAGAAGGACGGCGGTTTTCATCGTCAGACGATCTCCACCGCGTAGTCCTCGATCACGGTGTTGGCGAGGAGCTTTTCGCACATCGCCTTCAGGTCGGCTTCGGCCTTAGCGCGGTCGGAGGTTTCGAGTTCGACGTCGAACACCTTGCCCTGGCGGACCTTGGCGACCTCGGAGAAATCCAGTGCGTGCAGGGCGCCTTCGATGGCCTTTCCCTGCGGGTCGAGGACGCCGCTCTTCAATGTAACCGTGACGCGTGCCTTGATCATTTTTTCTTCCGGGTCACTTATTTCACCAGAACCGGGCCCTTGGGGCGCGACTGTTCCGTCTCGTTCATGATGCCCAGCCGCCGCGCGACTTCCTGATAGGCCTCGACAAGCCCGCCGATGTCGCGGCGGAAGCGGTCCTTGTCCAGCTTCTCGTTGGTCTTGACGTCCCACAGCCGGCAGGAATCGGGGGAAATCTCGTCGGCGACGACGATGCGCATCATGTCGCCCTCATAGAGCCGCCCGCACTCGATCTTGAAGTCGACGAGCTGGATGCCGATGCCGAGGAAGAGGCCGGTCAGGAAATCGTTGACGCGGATGGCCAGCGCCATGATGTCGTCGATTTCCTGCGGGCTCGCCCAGCCGAAGGCGGTGACGTGTTCCTCGGTGACCATCGGATCGTCGAGAGCGTCGGCCTTGTAATAGAATTCGATGACCGAGCGCGGCAGCACCGTGCCTTCCTCGATCCCCAGGCGCTTGGAGATGGAGCCGGCCGCGATGTTGCGAACGACGACCTCGAGCGGGATGATCTCGACTTCGCGGATCAGCTGCTCGCGCATGTTCAGGCGCTTGATGAAATGCGTCGGAATGCCGATCCGGTTCAGATTGGTGAAGATATGCTCGGAAATCCGGTTGTTGAGGACGCCCTTGCCCTCGATGACGTCGTGCTTCTTCTTGTTGAAGGCGGTCGCGTCGTCCTTGAAAAACTGAACCAGGGTGCCGGGCTCGGGGCCTTCGTAAAGGATCTTGGCCTTGCCTTCGTAGATGCGGCGGCGTTGTTTCATGAAATCCGTGCTCTGCATTGAAAAATGGCTGCCGCGGCCGAACCGCGATGTCATTTGCGCCGTTTACTCCAAACGTCGCTTAAGCACAAACGTAGCCTTCGCCTATCCAGTCATTTTCCTCATGCGACCAATGGGCGGACGCAATCGAGTTGATATTTTGCCGGCCATTTGATTTAGACGTGCCAACACCCATCTGACCGGCACGGGAATCGCGCCGTAAAGACCTTTCAATGGAGACGATCGCCATGTCGATGAAAGACCGTGAGGACGCTTACGAGAACAAGTTCGCCCATGACCAGGAACTGCGGTTCAAGGCAATGGCGCGTCGCAACAAGCTGCTCGGCCTCTGGGCGGCCGAAAAACTCGGCAAGAGCGGAGCCGAGGCGGAAGCCTATGCGAAGGAAGTGATCATCGCGGACCTCGAAGAGGCCGGCGACGAAGACGTCTTCCGCAAGATCCGCGGTGATTTCGATGCCGCAAGCGTCGATCAGTCGGACCACCAGATCCGCCGCACGATGGAAGAACTGCTCGCCGAGGCGGTCAAGCAGGTCCAGAGCGACTGATCCGGCGCCCGACATGACCCATGACTATTCCCTCGCGGACCGGCTGACCGCCGGCGAGACGGTGTTTACCGTCTGGTCGTCGCTTCCCGATCTCGGCCTCATCGAAGTGTTCGCGCAGGGCCCGTTCGGCGCCGTCACGCTGGACATGCAGCATGGCGCGCATCACGTCGAAAGCGTGGCGCGGGGGCTTTCCCCGGTAATTACGGGCGGAAAATCGGCGGTTGTGCGTATCGCCCAGGGCGATTTCGGCATGGCGTCGCGCGCGCTCGACATGGGCGCGGATGCGGTGATTGCGCCGATGATAAATTCCATCGAGGACGCGAAAGCGTTTCGCGATGCGATGAAATACCCGCCCGTCGGCGGGCGGTCCTGGGGGCCGACACGCGCGCTCAAGCTGCGCGGGCTGGCCGGCGGAAACGACTATCTCTCGACAGCCAACACGAAGACGCTGGCCTTCGCGATGATCGAGACCCGCGAGGCCTACGCGATCGCCGCCGATATCGCCGCTCTGGACGGGATCGACGGCCTGTTTGTCGGGCCTTCGGATTTCTCGATCGCCTGGTCGAACGGCGCGGCAGTGAACCCGGCGTCGGAGGACATGCAGGAAGCGGTGGCGAATGTCGCGCGCATCGCCCGCGACGCCGGAAAGCATGCGGCGATTTTCGCAGCGTCACCGTCCGCCGCGCCAAGTTACATCGAACTCGGCTATCGTTTCATCGCGCTTGGCCTGGATACGGTGATGCTCGATGCCGGGCAGAAAGCGATCCTCGCAGCCGCCGAGGCATAAAGCTCCGGCGCTAAAGCCGTTTCATGAATTCCGAAAAGACCATCAAACCTTCAGGCCAAGGCCCGTGGCCCGATTCGGCGTTGATGTGGCCGGATTCGCCCGCATCGACGAGGAACGAGCCCCACGCATCGGCGATATCGTCGGCCTCCTCGTAACTGGAGAACGGGTCGTTTCGGCTCGCCACCACAAAAGAGGGGAAGGGCAGCGGGTCGCGAGGATAGGGGCCAAAGGTCATCAGGTGTTTCGGCCGGACATCCGGATTGGCGACGTCGGGCGGCGCGACAAAGAACCCGCCGCGGACGTTCTCGGCTCCGTCCCGGATCGCGTGCACGGCCGCCGCGACTCCCAGCGAATGCGCCACGAGAACGACCGGCCTTTCCGCACGATCGATTTCCTCGCGCACACGCGCGATCCAGTCTTCGCGTACCGGTTTCGACCATTCGGCCTGTTCGACGCGGCGCGCGGACGGCATGCCGCTTTGCCACCGGCTTTGCCAATGATCGGGCCCGGAGTTGGTGTAGCCGGGGATGATGAGGATTTCTGCGTCCTTGATCTTCATGCGTCGGAGGTCGGCATTCCGCCGCCATTTGTCAATCCGGCGCATGAAGAGTTTTCGAGGCAGGGGCTACTGAGCCGCCGGCACGGTATCCGAGATCGCCGGGGCCGTGACGGCAGGGGCGGTCACTTCGGTGTCGATGTTCCCGGTTCCGCCAGACATGAAGAAAATGCCGACGATCATGAGTGCGATAACGCCCAGGGCGATCATCGGGCCGGTCGAACTGGCTTTTCCGGTGTCCTGATAGGAATACGTGCCGGATCGGGTGTCGAAGTCGTCGCGATAGTCCACCATTTGAGGTCTCCTTTCATCGGATTGCGGATGCGAGAAACCTGGCGGTTGAAAATGGTGATTTCCGAGCCGATCGGTTCACATGGCGTTTCGGTTCGAAAGGAAACGCGTTCCGTTCGCATCTGGCTGGAAAATGAAAGCAAATACAGATCGTTAGAGTTTTTCAGGCCGGATCAAACGAGATTACGCGCGGTGACAATTCGGGAGAATTCAGCGCATTCTCGCGCGGTCAGCTGAAAAACCGCAGGCGCGACCCGAATACGTTGACCGCGAGACCGACGAAAACCAGCGCCGATCCCGCGGCCGTCAGGGGCGTCAGCGCTTCGCCGAATACGATCGCCGTAGAGACCATTCCGAATACCGGGATAAGCAGCGCGAACGGGGTCACGGTGGCGGCTGGATGACTGCGCAGCAGATGGATCCATGCGGCGAAGGCGAACACGGTGGTCGGGTAGGCGAGAAAGGCGATCGACAGCACCGATGTCGCGGAGGGAACATGATCGGGCAAGCCGAACATCGTGCCTTCGAACACCATGGACAGCGCGAACAGGGGAATCGGCGCGGCGAGGCTCGACCAGCCCACGAAGCCCAGCATTGCGGTTGGCTTTGCCGCTTTTGCGATGATGTTCGCCAGGCCCCATGCCGCGGCCGAGGCGATGACCATCAGGAAAGGCACCGGCGGGGTGATTTCGGCATTCGCGAAGCCGATAAGCAGGATGCCAGACACCGCGACTGCCGCGCCGGCGATTTCATGCCTGCGCGGCCGTTCGGAAAAGACGATGACGGCAAACAGCACGGTAAAGAACACCTGCATCTGCACCACCAGCGAGGCGAGGCCCGGCGGCATGCCCAGCCGGATCGCCGAAAACAGCAGCCCGAACATCACCGCGCCTTGCGTCACGCCGTAAGCGACCAGAAGCCGGAGCGGCACCTTGGGGACCGGAACGAAGAAGATCAGCGGGATTGCGGCGAAGAGATAACGGTAGCCCGTCACCAGCAAGGGCGGCAGGTCGGTGACCGCCAGCTTGATCGCGACGAAAGCGAAGCCGTACATGGCGCTTGCCAGGATGGCGAGCAGGATATGCGCAACGGGCATCTGGTCTGTCCGGGCCGGAACGCGCCGGCGCGCGCCAAGTCAGTCGATCAGGCGGTTCCGAAGACCCGCCTGAAGATCGTATCGACATGCTTGGTGTGATAGCCGAGATCGAATTTCTCGCGGATCGTTTCCTCGGGCAGGGCAGCGCGCACATCGGCGTCGGCGAGGAGCTCCTCCAGGAAATCCTTGTCCTGTTCCCAGACCTTCATGGCATTGCGCTGCACCAGACGATAGGCGTCCTCGCGGCTCACGCCGGCCTGGGTGAGGGCGAGGAGCATGCGTTGCGAATGCACGAGGCCACGGAATTTGTTGAGGTTCGCCAGCATGTTGTCGGGATAGACGACAAGCTTGTCGATGACACCGGTCAGGCGCGCCAGCGCGAAATCGAGCGTCACCGTCGCGTCCGGGCCGATCATGCGTTCGACCGAAGAATGCGAGATATCGCGCTCATGCCACAGCGCCACGTTTTCCATCGCCGGATTGGCGTAGGCGCGCACCATGCGGGCGAGGCCGGTGAGGTTTTCGGTCAGCACGGGGTTGCGCTTGTGCGGCATGGCCGACGAGCCTTTCTGGCCCGGCGAGAAATACTCCTCGGCCTCGAGCACCTCGGTGCGCTGCAGATGACGGATCTCGACCGAAAGACGCTCGATCGATGATGCGATGACGCCGAGCGTTGCGAAGAACATCGCATGGCGGTCACGCGGGATGACCTGCGTCGAGACGGGTTCGGCGGTCAGCCCCATCGCCTCGGCGACATGCTCCTCCACCTGGGGATCGATATTGGCGAAGGTGCCGACAGCGCCGGAAATCGCGCAGGTCGCGATTTCCGCGCGCGCATGGACCAGCCGTTCGCGGCAACGCGAGAATTCCGCATAGGCCTGCGCGAGCTTGACGCCGAATGTGGTCGGCTCGGCATGGATGCCGTGGCTGCGGCCGATCGTGATCGTGTCCTTGTGCTCGAAGGCGCGCTTTTTCAGCGCGGCGAGCAGGGCGTCCATGTCGGCGAGTAGGAGGTCCGTCGCCCGCATGAGCTGCACGTTGAAGCAGGTGTCGAGCACATCCGACGAGGTCATGCCCTGGTGGACGAAACGGGCGTCCGGCCCGACGATCTCGGCCAGATGCGTCAGGAAGGCGATCACGTCGTGCTTGGTTTCGCGCTCGATCTCGTCGATGCGGTCGATATCGAAGGTTGCCGCCCCACCCTTGTCCCAGATGGTCTTCGCCGCGCTTTCCGGGATCACACCCAGCTTCGCGAGTGCGTCGCAGGCATGCGCCTCGATTTCGAACCAGATACGGAACTTGGTCTCCTGCGACCAGATCGCGACCATTTCCGGCCGGGAGTAGCGGGGAATCATGAGGGACGCCTTTACGGACAATGAGAGAATATGCGCTGCCAGTTACCAGACAGCCGCGCCGCGCTCAACTCGCCCTTCGGGTTAACCACCAACTCATCGTGACCAGGGAGACCGGGCCGAGCGGCCAGTAGAGCCGCGTGCCGAGGACCGCGAACTGATATGTCGAGCCAAGCGCGGTGTAGAATTGCTGGTAGAACCAGACGATCGACAGCGGATAGCCGTGCCACTGCGCGTAATAGGTCCGGTATTCGAGCGCCAGCACGCCCGCGGTCGCACCCAGCGTGAAGAGGGTCAGCACACAGGCTGCGATCAGCAGGCTCCAGGGATGCGAACTGCGCCGGACAAGCCATAAGATTGGAAAGTGCGCGAAGAGATATCCGATGAGGCCGCCTGCGCCGTAGAGGGCCACGATCTCGACGACCTGCGGATCGAGAATGCGACCGCGCTCAAAGATCAGGCCGACAAGCGCTGAAAGGCCCATCAGGACGGCCCATACGAACGCGGTGGCGACGATCTGCAAGAGACGTGTCAGCATGCTCGATTGCGCCACCGCAGGGCGTGCAAGGGCGACAGATGTTTCCATGGCGTCAGTTTGCCGGACGCCTTGTCACGGCCATCCATCGGTGGTCCGGTCCTTCGAAACCGTAGCTGATCACGCTGATCATGACCGCGAGCGCCGACTGGCCGTTTTGCATGAATGTCTGGACGCCGCCGATCCGGTAGCCGATCGGGCATCCGCGGCTGGAAGGCACCGAACTGTCTTCGTGAAAGATTTCGGTCGTACCACCGGGCGAGGCATCGATGGAGAGCAGGCGGAACCCGGTGGTGGTGTCGTTGAGCCCGGCACAGGTGCCGGACGCAGCGAAGCTCAGTTCCTCTATCCTGAATTCGAGCGGCGAATCGATCGCCGGGAAAACAGGGCGCGGATTGACCGCCATGCGATGCGGATCGGCGGAAAGCTCGGTAATCGCATTGAAACCCGCCAGGTATCCCGGATTGTCGGCGAGTTCCGCGTCGGTGACGATTCCTTGTCCCGCGGTCATCGCCTGCTGGCGCGCCGCATCGACGCTGACGGTCTCGTCGTCCAGACGAACGCGGATCGGTGAGGGCGAAACGAAGCTGTCGCTCGCCGTATCGATGTAGAAGCGGTTGGCATAGGGAAAGCCGGAGCCGTCCTGCAGTCCGTATTCCTCGAATGCGAAAATCGCGCCGTCGGCGCTGAAACCGAGGATATCGAGCGTCGATGCGTCGCCGGCATAAACCGGTGATACGGCAGCCGCGATGACGAGTGCCGAACCGCCGAGAACACTGCAAATCTTCATTTGCGCCCTCCTGTCATCCCGTTTGATTGCCTTGCTCCTATTCTGGAGCCACGCGGCGGTGCTGTCCAGCAGCGACGGCACGAGGTTGCGGACAAGGTAAAGGCCGGGGCTCAGGAACGGTCCGACCAGACCGGAAGGACATCGCCTTCGCTTGCTGTCGCGGCATGAACACCGCGCGCGATGGCCCGTGACATCGTTGCGGCCGCTGCCGCGCACAGATCGATGAAATCATCGCCCCCGGGGCGAAGCGATTTGTGCCCCGTCGCGACGGCGAAGACGAGATCGCCATCCATCGGCGTGTGACAGGGCCAGATGGCGCGCGCGAAACCGTCATGGGCGGAAATTGCCAGACGCTTGCATTCGGCCTTGGTCAGTACCGCGTCGGTCGCGATGACGGCGATGGTCGTGTTGGCGCGGGGATTGACGGCCCTGTGCTTGAGGCGGATTTCCGTGGCGTCTTCCGGTAGCGGCGTCGGCAAGCCCAGCCCGCCGAACTCGTCGCCGATCTCGAAGGGCGCTGCCCAGAAATGTCGCGTCCCGCCGATCGTGGTGGTGCCGACAGGATTGGCCGCCGCAAGTGCGCCCACCGTGGCGCCCGACCCCGTCAACACCGCGGAGGCCGATCCGAGGCCGCCTTTCAGGTCGGCCGTGCGCGCGCCGGCGCCTGCACCGGAAGTGCCGAGCGCAAAATCGGTATCGGCGGCTTTCAATGCGTCGTATCCCAATTCGCGATAGGGCGGATAGCGTCCCCAGTCCTTGTTGCCGCCATTTGCGAGATCGAACAGGATGGCCGCCGGCACGATGGGGATACGGTGGGGACCGGCGGCGAATCCGCGTCCCGCCTCGACGAGCGCCGCTTGAACGCCGGACGCCGCGTCCAGTCCGAAGGCCGAACCGCCGGAAAGCACGAGCGCATCGACGGTCTCGACCGTTTGGTGCGGCTCGAGAAGGTCTGTTTCCCTCGTACCGGGCGCGCCGCCCAGGATCTGCACGGCGGCGGTCGATGGTTTTTCGCACAGAATGGCCGTGACGCCGGATTTCAGGTGCGGATCGTCGGCATTCCCGACGGCAATTCCCGCCACATCGGTAATCAGGTTCCGCTTGCCGCGCGTCCAGTCGGTCACTGAATGGCGCCCGTGCTGGAATCGCCGGAAACCGCGACGGGGCGGCCGTCCTCGATCACGAAGATCCGGAACAGATTGCGCGACACGTTGCCGTCGCCGTCGAAGCGGATGGGGCCCAGAACCGTCTGGAAGGTGCGGCCGAGGAAGTCGCCGAAAAAGATCGGTTCGTCGGCATCGAGTCCTTCGAGAGCGGCCATCGCGATCTGCATCGCGGCATAGGTCGGGACGAGGTAGCTGTTGCCGATGACAGTCGCGCCTTCCGTTGCGTCGGAAAGTGCCTTGGGAAGCTCGCCCGCTCCAGACCATGCGGGCAGTGCGCCGAGGATGGTTCCGTCGGCCAGCACGGAATCCTCCGGCGAGGCGACGAAGGCGCTTCCTCCGGCAAGTGTCAGCGACACACCAACGGCTTCGGCATCCGCGCCTATGATGGCCGCGTCGAAGGCGTCGCCGCCAACAAAGACATGCGTCGCGCCGGATTTTTGCAGCCGCCGAACCAGCGCCACCTGATTTTCCAGTTGCGGCCGGTAGGTGTCGGTAAAGACCGGTTTCAGATTGTCTTCCTCGAGCCGGAAGCGAACCTCTTCGGCGATCTGGCGGCCGTAAAGCGTGCCGTCGTCGATGATCGCGAAATTGATGCCGCGCCACGCTTCCTTGAGATAATCGGCAATGGCGTCGGCTTCGTCGGACGCCTTCGGCGCGAGACGCAGGACCGGCCAGTTGCCCTTTCGGCGGTCCACGGTAATCGCCTCGGACTGTACGCCGATCAGCAGCAGGGGAATATTGGCATCTGCGAGTTTCGGCATGGCGGCATCGAAGGCTTCGATGCAGGGATAGCCGATGGCGATCCGCACGCGCGATTCGATCATCTCTTCGGCGGTTTTTACGCCGCCTTCCGGTTCGCATTCGTCGTCATGAAGTTCGATGCGCGCATCCGGAAACCGGTTCACAGCCGCCCGCGCGCCTTTTTCGATTTCCTTGCCCACGACGGCGTAGAAGCCGCTGATCGGCGCGGATACGCCGATTGCGCCGCTTTCCTGTGCGGCGGCGGTCGCGCACAGCTGCAACATGGTGGCAGCGGCAACCGCCGCGCGAAGGCCAAAACGGCCGAAGCGGGGAGCATTCAGTGTCGAATTGCGGCTGCGTCTGGACATGTCACTTTGATGCACGCCGCGCCGCCTCAGGGCAAGGCCAAAGGTGGCGCTTTCGGGTCGTGACCGATCAGCCCTTGGCGACGGACGCCACCGTCTCTATGTTCCGCGGAACCGGTTGCCTCGGAGCGAATGACCACGACATGACGATTGCACTGCCCGCCTCGATCGACGAAACCCTGTCCTTGCTCAATGGCGAGGACTATGTCGCGGACCGCTCGCTGGCCACCGTGCTGTATCTCAGCCTGAAGATGGGCCGCCCATTGTTCCTGGAAGGCGAGGCCGGCGTCGGCAAGACGGAAATCGCCAAGGTGTTGTCGAAGGCGCTCGACCGGCCGTTGATCCGGCTGCAGTGCTATGAGGGGCTCGATATTTCCTCGGCGGTCTATGAATGGAACTACGCCGCGCAGATGATCGACATCCGGATAGCCGAGGCGTCCGGCGAGACGAAGCGCGAGACGCTCCACAAGGACATTTTCTCGGACGACTACCTGATCCGCCGTCCGGTGCTGGAAGCCCTGTCCGGTGAACCCGGCCGGCCGCCGGTCTTCCTGATCGACGAACTCGACCGCACCGATGAGGCCTTCGAGGCCTTCCTTCTGGAGGTGCTGTCGGATTTCCAGGTCACGATACCGGAATACGGGACGATCAAGGCCGCCGAGCGGCCCGCCGTGATCATCACGACCAACCGGACGCGCGAGATCCACGACGCGTTGAAGCGTCGCTGCCTCTATCACTGGGTCGATTACCCGACCGCCGAGCGCGAACTGGAAATTGTCGCCCGCAAGGCGCCGCAGGCCAACCGCCGCCTTTCGGAAGAGGTCGTTGGCTATGTCCAGAAGCTGCGCGAGATGGAATTGTTCAAGGCGCCGGGCGTCGCGGAAACGATCGACTGGGCGACCGCGCTCACGGAACTGGATCGCGTCGCCCTCGATCCGGCGACGATATCCGACACGATCGGCGTTCTCCTGAAATACCAGGACGATATCGCCCGGCTGCAGGGCTCCGAAGGCAAGCGCATCCTCGATGACGTCAAGGCCGATCTCGACGCGGCGTGACGATGGCGACAGTTTCCTCCGGTCCGGACACACCCACGCAGGCCGAAGAGGGCCGGCTGGCCGATAACATCGTCTATTTCGCGCGGACGCTGCGCAAGGCCGGCATGAAGGTCGGACCGGCCGCGGTGACCGACGCCATCGAGGCGGTGATGGCGGCGGGAATCGGTTCGCGCGACGACTTCTACTGGACGCTTCACGCGGTTCTCGTCACGCGCCATGAGGACAGCGTCGTCTTCGACGAGGCGTTCAGGCTATTCTGGCGCTCGCGCGAACTGATCGAGAAGATGCTGCAAATGTTCTCGCCCAAGGCACCGGAAACGCGCGAAGCGGAAAAGAAACGGGCGGGCGAATCCCGCGTGGTCGATGCGATGTTCGAGGGTCACAAGAAACGCGAGCCCGAGGAACGGCCGCCGGAAATCGAGGTGGACGCCCGAATGACGTTTTCGGGCCGCGAGGTTCTGCGCGACAAGGATTTCGCGCAGATGTCCGCCGCCGAACTGGCCGCCGCGAAAAAGGCGATTTCCGAATTGCGGCTGCCGCATGACGAGGTGCGCACGCGCCGTTACAAGCCGTCGACCCGCAAGACGCGTGTCGATCCGCGCCGGACCATGCGCCAGGCGATGCGAACCGGGGGCGATCTCGTAATCCCGCAATTCCGCGAACAGCGCATGGTCCACCCGCCGCTGGTCGTCCTTGCCGACATCTCTGGCTCGATGAGCCAGTATTCTCGCGTGTTCCTGCATTTCCTCCATGCTCTCACGGAACATCGCCGCCATGTGCACACATTCCTGTTCGGCACGCGGCTGACCAATGTGACCCGTCAGATGCGCCATCGCGATATCGACATGGCCATCGAGGACAGCGCCCGGGCGGTGGACGACTGGTCGGGTGGCACGCGCATCGGCGTGACTCTCGCCACCTTCAACCGCCAATGGTCGCGCCGCGTTCTGTCGCAGGGCGCGATCGTATTGCTGATCACGGACGGTCTGGAACGCGACGACACCGAGGGACTGCAGCACGAGACCGAACGGCTTCAGAAGTCCTGCCGCCGGCTGATCTGGCTGAACCCGCTGCTGCGTTTCGAGGGGTTCCAGGCCAAGGCGAAAGGCGTGCGGGCGATGTTGCCCCATGTCGATGAGTTCCGCCCGGTCCATTCGCTGAACTCGATCTCGGAACTGTGTCTTGCGCTTGGCGCGGGAACGTCGTCCAATCCACGCATGAAATCGCCCATGCAATGGCTGCGCGAACTGGACCGCGCGGCATGACAGGGCGGGAGGACAGCAAATGAGCGAACAGTTTCATGACGATCCGCTGAAAGTGGCGGAAGCGTGGATGGGCGAGGGACGCCCTGTCGCCGTCGCCACGGTGGTGGAGACATGGGGATCCGCGCCGCGCCCGGTCGGCAGCCATCTGGTCATCGACGCGGACTCGAACTTCGAGGGTTCTGTGTCGGGCGGCTGCGTCGAGGGTGCGGTTATCGCCGATGCGCTCGACGTGATCGAGACGGGTGAGCCGAAAATGCTCGAATTCGGCGTTGCCGACGAGACGGCCTGGCGTGTTGGCCTGTCCTGCGGCGGGCGCATTCGCGTTTATGTCGAGCGTATCGGGTAGACCGCCATGGATCCGCTTTCGCTGAAGAAACTGAATGCCGCCCGCGCCGCGCGCGAAGCGATCGCCCTTGTGACGGATCTTGGCGATGGCCGCGACCGTGTCGTCAAGGAAGGCGATCCCGTCGCCGGGGAGCTTGGCGATGCGCTCGCGAGGACGTTTCAGACCGGCAAGTCCGGCGTCGTGACGGTCGATGGGCGCGATTTCTTCATCAATGTCCACTTGCCGCCGCCCCGCCTCGTTGTGATCGGCGCGGTCCATATCAGCCAGGCGATGGCTCCGATGGCGGCGCTTGCCGGCTTCGACATGGAGATCATCGACCCGCGCACCGCCTTCGCCACGCCGGAGCGGTTCGAGGGCGTGCGCCTCGACGCCGATTGGCCGGAGGACGTGCTGAAGCTGCGTCCGCTTGATCCCTATTGCGCGCTGTGTGCCGTCACGCACGATCCCAAGATCGACGACTATCCGCTGAAGGCCGCGCTGGAGGCGAAATGCTTCTATGTCGGTGCGCTCGGCAGCCGTAAGACGCATGGCAAGCGGGTCGAACGCCTGCTGGCAGAAGGCGTGTCGCAGGCGGCGATCGACACGATCGCGGCTCCGATCGGGCTCGATATCGGCGCGTCCACCCCGGCGGAGATCGCGGTGGCGGTGCTCGCGCAGGTGATCGAGGCGTTCCGCAAGCGCGAAATCGCGACAGGCAAGGCGGCCGCCTGAGCCATGTGGTTCGGAACTCGCCCGCTCGACGACGCCGACGATCTGGTCGGCGCGACGCTCGCCCATTCCATCCAGATCGCGCCGCGCAGGAAACTGCGCAAGGGGCATGTCCTGACGCCGGAAAGCCTTGCGGCGATCGGTGAAGCCGGTATCGCCGAAATTACCGTGGCGATCCCCGAAGCCGGCGACATGACGGAGGATGCGGCGGCCGGACATATCGCGGATGTCTTCGCGCTGGAGGGGGTCCGACGCGAGGATGTCGGCACCGGGCGGGTGAACTTTCACGCGGCTGCGGATGGTGTTCTCGTTGTCGCGCCCGGTCGCATCGATGCGCTGAATGCCATCGACCCCGCGATTACGCTGGCCACCTTGCCGAACCATTCGTCGGTTCGCGAGGGTCAGATGATCGCGACCGTGAAGATCATTCCTTTCGCCGTCGATGGCGCTCTGGTCGAGAAGGCTGCCGCCGAGGTGATGGCGCCTGACACGATACGCGTCCATCCGTTCCGCCCGGGTTTGAAGGTCGCGATGATCCAGACGCGTGTGAAGGGAACGAAGTCTTCCATGCTGGACAAGACGTGGCGGATCACGAATGCGCGTCTGGAAGGGATGCACGCCGTGATGACGGACGAAAGCCGCACCGACCATGCAGCCGGGCCGCTCGCCGAGGAAATCGCAGCGCAGATCGCGGGAAACGATATCGTGCTCGTGTTCGGTGCGTCCGCCGTGACCGACCCGCGCGACGTGGTGCCAAAGGCGATCGAGCAGGCGGGTGGCGCCATCCTGCATGTCGGCATGCCGGTCGACCCCGGCAACCTGCTCGTATTGGGCGAGATTGGCGGAAAGCCGGTGATCGGCGCGCCGGGCTGTGCGCGCAGCCCCAAGGAAAACGGGTTCGACTGGGTAATGCGGCGGCTGTGTGCCGGCATCGCGGTGAAGGGCGACGATATCGTTGCGATGGGCGTCGGCGGCCTGTTGACGGAAATCCCGATCCGTCCGCATCCGCGCGAACGTCAGGCGCCCGCGTCGGAAAAATGACGGTGGAACGAAGACGTCCTGAAAACGCCGCTTCCGTTCTGCTCGCCGCTGGGCTGTCGCGGCGCATGGGCGCGCACAACAAGCTTCTGGAGGAGATCGAGCCGGGTGTGCCGGTCATTCGGCGCTGTGTCGAGCGCGCATTGGCGTGTGCGCCGCGACCGCTCTATGTCGTGACGGGACATGAGGCGGACAGGGTTCGCGCCGCTCTTGCCGGCCTCGACTGCCGATTCGCCCACAATGCCGACTTTGCGGAAGGCCTGTCCGGCTCGATCCGCGAAGGGTTCAGATGCGCCACGGGTGAGGGGGCGTCGGGCGTCCTTGTCCTGCTCGGCGACATGCCTTTTCTGCCCGTCGAGGCGATCGACGCGGTCCTTGGCGCGGCTGCGGACGATGCGGAGAAGGTGGTGCAGGCCGTGCATGAAGGCCGACCCGCGCATCCCGTCTGGCTGCCGGCGCGCATGGCGGATACGATCGATGCGCTGAAAGGCGACCGGGGCGTACGCAGCCTGCTCGCGGACGGAAACGAGAAGATGGTGGCGGTGGAAACCGGGCCGGACGGCGCGCTCGACCTCGATACGCCGGAGGACATGGCGAGCGCGCGTGCGCGGACTGCCGGATCCGGCAATTGAAACGCCTGGCGGAACGGTTCTAGGGTTCGCGCCATGATTTGGAGGCGGACGATGATTCTGGCTGGCGTGAGGAAACCGAAGGCGCGTCTCTTGTCGGCCACTCTCAGCCTCGTCGCCTACGCCGCGTTGGCTGCGGCTCCCGCCGGGGCGTTCGAGCTGAAGCCCTTCAAGGATCGCCTTTTCGCCTATCCGGGCATATTGGAGAGCCGCGACGGCGGGGCGCATATCACGGTCGACTACCGCGAACTTCGGGATATCAACAAGCGCGACCAGGTGCCCGAACGACGCGTCAATCGGCGCTACGTGGACCTTGCGCCGAAGAAATATCAATCCGAGCAGGCGCTGCAGACGGCGGCAGGCGAGATCAGGTTCTTCGTCGTCGGCAATCCCGTCAACACGCGCCTCGTGACGGTCTATGTCCACGGGCGCGGCGGCGACCGCAGCCAGGGCGTCAACGACTTCTCCTTCGGTGGCAATTTCAACCGCATCAAGAACCTGATGGTGCGCAACAGCGGGATCTACATTACGCCGGATGGCGGCGATCTCGGTGACAAGGCGACCGCACGCATACGCCTGTTGCTGGAAGCGGTGTTCCGGCAGGTGCCGGGCGCGCGGGTAGTCCTGGCCTGCGGCTCGGCGGGCGGTGCTGTCTGCCACGCGCTCGCGCATGTCGATCAGGTGGCGATGCGGCTGGCGGGCATTGCGCTGCTCGGGTCCTTCGGCAGCGACGCCTTTATCGGCTCGGCCGCTTATCGCAACCGCGTGCCGGTCTTCATCGCGCATGGCGGTTCGGATTCCGTCATTCCCGTGCAGGGCGTCGAAGCCTTCTACCGCACCTTGCGCGGAACGCAGGGCTATCCCGTGCGCATGGTGCGGTTCGAAACCGGCGGCCATGGCACGCCGATCCGCATGACCGACTGGCGCGACATGATCAACTGGATGCTGTCTGCGCGGTCGGGCTGACCAGCCCCCTCACGAGTGCCTTGCCTGAGAATCGGCAGCGTGCAGCTGCTCGTTCATCGGCGCATTATTCACCCGAGAGTGCACATTTGCGCGGCAGTCCTGTCCGGAAATTTTTCTAGGAAATTTTCGACTTGATTTTTTCGGCGGTGAAGTACGTGTTGAAAGAGTGGCGTTAAATAATTGAAAAAAAGCGATTAAATGAAATCGCGAAAGAGGCCTCCCGGAATGCGGCCAACCCGTATTGACAAGGGGATTTCGTCTTGCTTCCATCAATCAGCAGATGTGCAAAAATTGCTCATTTGTTGATTTGTCGGAGGCAAGTCGAAGAAACCGGAGACCGTATCTCCCAGGGAGGATCTTTATGAAGACTCGTCGCAATGCAATGAAACTGTTCGCAACCGCAGCATCGGCTGCGATGCTCGTCGCCGGTGCCGGCATGACGTCCGCAATGGCCGATGGCCTGAAAATCGGCTTCAGCCAGGTTACGCTTCAGTCCCCGTTCTATGTGCAGTTGAAGAACGGTGCCGAGGCGGCCGCAGAGGCAGGTGGAGACACGCTCATCTTCCTCGATGCCAACGGTGACGTGAGCAAACAGAACAACGATATCCAGGACCTGATCACTCAGGGCGTGGATGCAATCATCATCAACCCGGTCAATCCGGACGCCGTGGTTCCGTCGCTGGAAGCAGCCGATGCAGCCGGCATTCCGGTCATCACGGTCGACCGCAGCGTTCGCGAAGGCATCGTCGTCGCGCATATCGGTCGTGACAACGTCGCGATGGGGTCGATGGTCGGCGAAGCGGTCAAGGCTCGCCTTGCCGCAGACGGCATCGAAGGTGCCAAGATCATCGAAATCCAGGGCGATGCCGGTGGCGCGGTCATGATGGACCGTCGCGATGGCTTCCATGCCGCCATGGAAGGTTCGGGCCACGAGATCGTTGCCGGCCCGTACGCCGAATACATCCGCGCGAACGCCGTTGTCGCCATGCAGGATCTGCTGCAGGCCAACCCCGATGTCCAGGTCGTCTACGCACACAATGACGACATGGCTCTCGGTGCTCTGCAGGTTCTCCAGGAAAGCGGCCGTGACGACGTTCTCGTCGCCGGCGTGGACGGCCTGTCCGAAGCTCTGGAAGTGATGGCGACCGGTGGCAACTACGTGGCAACCGCGCTGAACGATCCGCAGTATCTCGGTGATGTGACGATCCAGGTGGCGCGTGAAGCGATCGCCGGATCGGACGTGCCGGAATTCGTCGATGCGGGTTCCAAGGCCGTGACCAAGGACAATGTCGAAGACTTCCCCCGTGACGGCCTCTTTGCCGAATACCGGCCGGAAATCAATTTCGAATAATCCATACCGGGAGGGCGGAGCGAAGTCGTTCCGCCCTCGACCCAACCGCCCAGCGTGCATGACTGCGCGGCGGAAACCCCGCGAAATTCAAGGAGTGTGCCCGCGATGCGTGCTGCTGTCCTCTATGCGCCCGGAGACATCCGTCTCGAGAACGTGCCCGATCCCGAGCCCAAGAACGGTCATGTGATTGTCAAAGTCGAGGCCGTCGGCGTCTGCGGATCCGATTTCCCGCGCATGCTGATCAAGGGCGCGCACAAGATGCCGCTGATATGCGGGCATGAATTTTGCGGTCGCATTGTTTCGCTCTCGCCCGATGTGTCGGGCTTCGAGAAAGACGAACTCGTCGCGATCCCGCCGATGCTTCCCTGCTACGAATGCGACCAGTGCCAGCGCGGCCAGTTTTCCCGTTGCAGGAACTACGACTATTTCGGTTCGCGCCGCGATGGCGCCTACGCCGAATATGTCAGCGTACCCGTATCGAACCTCATCAAGGCCTCCCAAGACCTCGATCCCCGCGCCATCGCCATGACGGATCCTGCCTCCATCGCGTTGCATGCGATCTGGAAAGGCGGTGGCGTGACGGCGGGCGATATCGGCGGCGTGGTCGGATGCGGGCCAATCGGCCTTTTTGCCATACAGTGGCTGAAGCTCATGGGCGCGAGCGAAGTTGTCGCGATCGATGTCTCGCCGGAGAAACTCAAGATGGCGCGCCAGGCCGGCGCAACGCATACCGCGCTCGGCAGCGACGAACTGTCCGAGTTGCCGCTGTGCAACCTGATCGTCGAGGCGGCCGGCCATCCCAGTTCGATCAACCCGGCGATCCGCCTCGCGGCGCCGGGCGGCCATGCCGTGTTCATCGGCATCCCGGTCGGCGAAGTCGAGCTCAAGAATGCGACATTCCAGCATTTTCTGCGTCAGGAAGTTTCGCTGCATGGCGCCTGGAATTCCTTTGGCGCGCCGTTCCCCGGACCGCAATGGTCCGTTACGCTCGACAAGCTCGCATCCGGCGCGCTCGAATGGGAATTCATGATCAGCCATGAACTGCCGCTGGATGATCTGCCCGGTTTCTTCGAGCGGTTGAAGACGGACAAGTCTCTGCATTACAGCAAGATCATGTTCCGCCCCTGACGGGCGCACATGCTTGCAACCCGGCGACCGCGACGACAATAAGAACAACGCCAGTGCAGGGGAGGTGCCTCAATGGCAAAATTATTGAGCTTCGACTTCGGCACCGGCGGCGTTCGTGCCGGCGTATACTGCACCGACACGCGTGCCATGCTGTCGACCGCCGAGGCGAATTACGACACGGTCTTCCCCCATACCGGCTGGGCCGAACAGGATAGCCGGCAATGGCTGACCTCCATGGTGGCCGCCGGACGTCAGGCGGTTTCTGCCGCGGGAACGGCGCGTATCGACGCGATCTGCGTGGCGACAACCGCCTCGACAGTTGCCTTTTGCACGCGTGACGGCGAGCCCGTCCGGCCCGCCATCCTCTGGATGGATTGCCGCGCATCGCAAGAAGCGGCTGCCACGGCAAAGGTCGATCACCCGGTCATGGCCTATTGCGGCGGCGAGGACGCGGTCGAATGGCTCGTTCCCAAGGCGATGTGGACGGCGCGCCGCCAGCCCGACATCTACGCCCAATCGGACATCATCTGCGAAGCCCTGGATTTCATCAATTTCCATCTGACCGGCCAGTGGGTCGGGTCGCGCATGAACGCGGCGTGCAAATGGAACTACGATTCGCTAAACGAGGTTTTCGTTCCGGAGATTTACGAAGAACTGGGGATCGGAGACCTCGCCGACAAGCTGCCACAACGGATCGTTCCGGTCGGCGGTGTGATCGGAGAGGCGGCGGGCCCGCTGCTTGCCGAGATGGGGATCGAGAACACGCCCGTCGTCGCACAGGGCGGCATCGATGCACATATCGGCATTTTGAGCGCGAATACCGTTCGCCCTGGCGGGGTTCTGGTCATCGGCGGGACATCCACCGTGCATCTCACCCAGTTGGCCGGTGCGGGCGATGTGAGCGGCTTCTGGGGTCCGTATCCGAATGCCCTGACCGACGGCGACTGGCTGGTAGAGGCGGGGCAGGTGTCGTCCGGCTCGATACTGTCATGGCTCAGCAACGATATCTTCGGCATGGATGCCAGCCAGCACCAGGCACTGATCGGCGAAGTCGCGGCGCGGCCTGCGCGGGCGAACGGTCTGCTGGCGCTCGACTACTGGATGGGAAACCGGACGCCCTACAGGGACCCGGACCTGCGCGGTGCGATCATGGGTCTGTCGCTCGGTCACTCGCGTGCCGACATCTATGCGGCGGCGGTCGACTCGATCGCGCTCGGAACGGCGAATGTCCTCGCAGTGCTTGGCCAACGCGGTGTCGAGATCGAGCGCTTCGTCATGGCGGGCGGAATCTGCCGCAACGCGGCCTGGCTGCAGGCGACGGTTGACGCGATTGGAAGGCCGGTCGCGGTGGCGACCGAAGAGAACTTATCGCTGGTCGGCGCGGCGGTTTGTTCAGCGACAGCGCTTGGCATGTGGCCCGATCTCGCAGCAGCCTCGGCAGGGATCGGTGTCGCGACCAAGGAGATGCAACCGATCGAGGAGCGCAGCCGCTGGTATCAGGACACGCTGTCGCTCTATCAGGATGCGACGGAGGCCCTGAGGCCGCTGTTGCACACGCTTGCGAAGCGTCAGCAGGCGGAGGCGATGCCATGAGCGATACCGCACGCACCCCGTCTGTCCGGTTGCCTTCGGACGAACAGCGCGAACACCTGATGGTTCAGGTCGCCAAGATGTATTACGATCTGGACCGCACGCAGCAGGATATCGCGCGTGAACTGGGCCTGACCCGTTGGCAGGTGGGGCGCCTCCTGTCCGAAGCCAAGCAGGGCGGGATCGTACGCATCGAAATCACGCCGCGCACGAACAGGCGTGCGGCGCTGGAAGTGAAACTCCAGGAAATCTACAATCTGCGCGACGCCATCGTGGTGCCGATGGGCGAGATCGCCGATGCGGCGCTTCTCATGGAATCCGTCGCGCAAGCGGCCGCGACATATATCGCGTCGATAAATCCGAAACCGGACCTGATGGGCTTGTCCTGGGGACGAACCATGTCAGCCGTTGCGCGCTGTCTGCCGGAAAAGTGGAATCCGGGCCTGCATGTCATTCTCGTCAACGGCTCGACCGCGCTCCGGTTGACCTCCACGCGCACAAGCGCTGTGGCGGAGACATTCGCGCAGACCGCCGGTGGAAGCGCGACGTTGCTGCCGGTTCCAGCGATCGTCGGGAAGAAGAGCACGCGTGATGCCCTCGAGGCCGATCCCATGGTCGAACGTGTCCTCAGCCTCGCGGAGAAAGCCGGGATCATCTGTTTCGGCATGGGCGGAATCTCGCACCGGTCGGTCCTTCTGAGCTCCGGCTATCTGACCGAGGACGATATCGACAGGTTGCAGGAACGCGGCGCGGTCGGCGACGTCCTCGGGCGATTTATCGACGCCGATGGCAACACGGTGGACCAGGCGCTCGATGACCGCACGGTCGGTTTGCCGCTGGAAACGTTGCGGCAGACCGAACGCGCTGTCGGCATCGTCTCCGGTGAGGAAAAGCACGATATCGCGTTGGCGGCCCTGAAGGCCGGATACGTGTCGGTCCTGATTACCGATGAGGCGACGGCCCGCCACGCGATCGACAATGCGCCGGAGGGCGACAAAACATGACCGACGTGATGAATGTCAGCGGTGTGGCCAAGACGTTCCCGCCCAACGTGATCGCGCTCGAAAAGGCGGATCTGAACGTGCGGCGCGGCGAGGTCCACTGCATTCTCGGTGCGAACGGGGCCGGAAAGTCCACGCTTCTCAAGATTATCGCCGGCGCCATTCGTCCGACGAGCGGCACGATCGCGATCGACGGCAACACCGTCCAGATCGGATCTCCCTCGGAAGCGTCCGAACACGGGATCTCGATGATCTACCAGGAACTCGATCTGGTTCCGCAATTGACGGTCGAACAGAACCTCTATCTGGGCCAGGCGCCGTCCCGACTGGGGGTGCTGGACAAGGCGAAGCGTCGTGCGGGAGCGATCGATGCACTGCGGCGTGTCGGTGCGGGATTCTCGCCCGACAGGCGGGTGGAAACGCTCTCGGTCGCCAACCAGCAACTGACGGCCATTGCCCGTTCACTGACCAAGCAGGCCAAGGTCATCATCATGGACGAGCCGTCGGCGGCGTTGAACGAAGCCGAACTGGAACGCGTGTTCGAAGTGATCCGGGAACTGACGGCACAGGGCGTCGCGATCATTTATGTGAGCCACCGGCTGGGCGAACTTCGCGAGATCGGCGACCGGGTGACGGTCCTGCGCGGCGGCGCGACGATCGACACATTCGATGTCGAGGGCACGGACGACCAGACTCTCGTCGAAGCGGTGGTGGGCAGCAACCGGTCCCTGCTGGAGCGGCATGAAAGACCGCCTCTGTCGGATCGCGTGGCGCTGAAGGTCGATCGTCTGAAGGGAGACGAGGGGCTCGACATATCGGGCTACGAGGTCCGTTGGGGCGAGATTTCCGGGCTGACGGGGCTGAATGGCTCCGGGCGCACCAGTTTCCTGCGCTCGCTCTATGGCGTGCGCGGATTCACCGGCCAGGTGGAATTTGACGGCGAAAGTTTTCACCCGCGCAATCCGGCGCAGGCGATTTCACGCGGTGTCGGCCTCGTTCCCGAGAACCGGAAGACCGAGGGCCTCATTCTCGACGCCCCGATCTATACGAATGCAACGCTGCCAATGCTGAAAGGGACGTGGGCCGCGCGCCACGCGGAACGCAAGCGGCAGACCGTGCCGGTGCTCGCGCAGCTCTCGACCAAATACGGCCATCCGGAACAGAAGACCATGCAGCTTTCCGGCGGCAATCAGCAGAAGATCGTCCTGGCGAAATGGGTGATACGCGGCTCGCGGCTGCTGTTGCTGGACGAACCGAGCCGCGGGCTCGATGTCGGCGCCAAGGCCGATCTGTACGACCTCGTCTCCAAGCTGGCCGAAGACGGCGCCGCCGTGATCGTCGCCAGCAGCGAACTCGATGAACTGTATGCGCATTGCGACCGGATCTGGGTCTTCCACGAAGGCCGAAACATCCGCCATTTCGATCCTGCCGTTACGGATCAGGACACAATTCTGAAGGCCCAGATATTGGGAGAGCATCATGACTGACACAACCAGCGATACGGGGAAGCACCAGGGGCCTTCGCTCGGGGCGCGGATCGTCGACACGATCATTCAATACAACTTCGTCGTCATATTCCTGTTCGTCGTCGTGATCGCATCGCTCCTGTCCGACAACTTCCTGACGTTCACGAACATTTCCAACCTGTTTCAGCAGGCCGCGGTCGTGGGTGTCGTTGCTGTCGGCATGACCTTCGTGATCCTGACAGGCAATATCGACCTGTCCGTGGGCAGCGTGGTCGCGTTTTGCGGCATGCTCGTCGCTGTGCTTCTTGCGGCGGGCGTCGATCCGACACTGTCGGTCCTCGTGACCCTCGTCGTCGGCGCGTCCTTCGGCATGTCGATGGGGGCGATTACCGCGCTTGCGGCGGTCCCGAGCTTCATCGTCACGCTCGCCGGTCTCGTGTCGTTTCGAGGCCTGACCTACCTGCTGACCGATGGCGTTCCCGTCAGCGGCTTGCCGTCCGGATTTGCCGCGATCAGTTCGACGATGATCCCGTTGGTCCCCGGTTTCAACATGTCCTCGATGGGGCTGATCTTCATCCTGCTCTGCGTCGTGGCCACGCTGGTCCTGCGATACACCGTTCTTGGCGAGTATGTTTACGCGACAGGCGGCAACCCGGAAGCGGCGCGGCTTGCGGGCTTGCCCACACGCCGGATCATCATCGCTGTCTTCGGCATTTCGGGGCTGATGTCCGCGCTTGCGGGCATCCTCCTGACCTCGCGTCTGAGAATTGGCCAGCCGACAGCGGCGCAAGGCCTCGAACTGGATGCCATCGCCGCCGTCGTTCTCGGCGGAACGAGCCTTTTCGGCGGACGCGGCAGCGTTGTCGGGACACTTTTTGCGGTGATGCTCCTGCAGGTCCTGCGCAACATCTTCAATCTGCTCGGACTGGGGTCGTTCTATCAGATGACGGTCACCGGGATCATCATCATCGCCGCCATCCTGCTCAACCGGTTCCTCGATATCCGAAAGGGTCGATCATGACAGACCTCAGTTCCGCGGCCGCATTGGCCAAGTCCAACGCGCATATGAACGCCGGCACGCCTCTGACGCCCGAATGGTTTGAATCCATCGCCGTGAATACCTCGGCAGCGAACCGCCGTGCGGCGTCGCTGGGCGGGCGGCGCACGGTGAAGAAGGAATTCCAGGCCGCCTGGCTGGTCAGGGCGATCACCTGCATCGACCTGACGACGCTGGCCGGCGACGACACCGCCGGACGGGTAGCCAGGCTGTGCGCCAAGGCCCGCAATCCGTTGCGCGCCGATATCGTCAAGGGACTGGGTCTCGAAGACGAGCGGATCACGACGGGTGCGGTCTGCGTTTATCCGACCATGGTCGGCCATGCGGTCAAGGCGCTGCGCGGATCAGGCGTTCCGGTCGCATCCGTCGCGACGGGTTTTCCTGCGGGCCTGACGCCCTTGCCACAAAAGCTCGCCGAGATCCGCTACGCGGTCGAACACGGCGCCGACGAGATCGACATCGTCATCACGCGCGAACACATACTGACCGGCGACTGGCAGGCGATGTATGACGAGGTTTCCGCCATGCGGGAAGCGTGCGGCCATGCGCATCTCAAGGCCATTCTCGCCACTGGAGATCTTCAGACGCTGCGAAACGTTTACAAGGCCTCGATGATCGCGATGCAGGCCGGCGCGGACTTCATCAAGACCTCGACCGGAAAGGAAAGCGTGAACGCCACGCTGCCCGTCAGCCTCATCATGCTTCGGGCCTTGCGCGAATATGGCCGGCTGTCCGGCCAGACGGTCGGCTTCAAGCCCGCCGGCGGGCTCAAGACCGCGAAGGACGCCATGCTTTGGCTGATCCTGATGAAGGAGGAACTCGGCGTCCGCTGGATGCAGCCTGACCTATTCAGGATCGGCGCGAGCTCTCTTCTCGCCGATATCGAACGCCAGCTCGAACATTATCTGACAGGCCGCTATTCGAGCCTGAACCGCCACGCGATGGCCTGAGGTTAGAACATGACTCAGCAGATCAAGGACATTTTGAAATCCATGGATTACGGTCCCGCACCCGAGTCCCGCGACGAGGCGGCCAAGTGGCTGGCGGCAATGCCGAAAACGGGTTTTGGCCACTTTATCGGCGGCAAGTTCACCACCGCGAAGAAGGATGCGACCTTCGCGGTGACCAATCCCGCTTCGGACGAGGAACTGGCCCGCGTTGCGCTTGGAAGCGCATCCGATGTCGATGCGGCGGTCAAGGCCGCGACGGCGGCGTTCCCCGCGTGGTCCGGCCTCGGCGGCCATGCCCGCGCCCGCTATCTCTACGCCATCGCGCGCCATATCCAGAAACACAGCAGGTTCCTCGCCGTGCTGGAAACGATGGACAACGGCAAGACCATCCGCGAGACGCGCGATATCGATATCCCGCTGGTCGCACGGCACTTCTATCACCATGCCGGCTGGGCCGAGCTGCTGGAAACAGATTACGAGGGATACGAGCCGGTCGGTGTGTGCGGGCAGATCATCCCTTGGAACTTTCCGCTTCTCATGCTCGCTTGGAAGATCGCGCCGGCGCTGGCCGCCGGTAACACGGTCGTTCTGAAACCGGCGGAGCAGACACCGCTCACCGCGATTGCATTCGCGGAAATCTGCCGCGAGATCGGCTTGCCGGATGGCGTCGTGAACATCGTGCAGGGCGATGGCGCGACGGGATCCGCGATCTGCAAGCATCCGGGAATCGCGAAGATTGCCTTCACCGGTTCCACCGATGTCGGGCGCATCATCCGGGAGCAGACGGCGGGCAGCGGCAAGAAACTCTCGCTGGAACTCGGCGGCAAGTCGCCGTTCATCGTCTTCGCGGACTCCGATCTCGACGCGGCGGTCGAAGGCGTGGTGGATGCAATCTGGTTCAACCAGGGCGAAGTCTGCTGCGCGGGCTCCCGCGTCCTGGTTCAGGAAGGCGTTGCCGAACTCTTCTACGACAAGCTCAAAACGCGCATGAGCACATTGCGCGTTGGCGATCCGCTGGACAAGACGATGGATGTCGGCGCGGTCGTCTCGCATGAGCAGAGCGACCGGATTCGTGCGCTGGTCGAGACCGGCGAGACCGAGGGTGCGACGCTCTGGCAATATGAGGGCGCTATTCCGGAAAAGGGCAGTTTCTGCCGGCCCGGTTTCTTCATCGGCACCGAACCGGCCTCGACGGTCAGCCAGGAGGAAATCTTCGGCCCTGTTGCCGTGACAATGACGTTCCGGACCCCGGACGAGGCGGTCGAGATCGCCAACAATACCCGGTATGGCCTCGCGGCGTCTGTCTGGACCGAGAACATCAATCTCGCCGTTGACGTCGCCTCGCGGATCAAGGCGGGCATCGTCTGGATCAACGAGACGAACGTTTTCGACGCGGCTGCCGGGTTCGGCGGTTATCGCGAAAGCGGCTTCGGCCGCGAGGGCGGCCGGGAAGGGCTTTACGAATATCTCAAGGCCGACTGGGAAGCCGGCGGAAAGAAACGCGCCGATGAGCCGTTCGAGCCGTCGGGCCATACTGCGGCGGACGCACAGGTGGTCGCCATCGACGGGATCGACCGGACGCCAAAACTCTATGTGGGCGGCAAGCAGGCGCGTCCGGACAGCGGATATTCCTATGCCGTGACCGGAAAGAACGGCGCGGTGATCGGTCAGGCCGGGCTCGGCAATCGCAAGGATATCCGAAACGCCGTCGAAGCCGCCTCCAAGGCCGCGGGCTGGGGTGCGGCCACGGGCCATAACCGCGCGCAGATCCTCTACTATCTCGGCGAGAACCTGGATGCCCGGAGAGCCGAATTTTCGAACCTTCTGAGCCTCTCGACAGGCGTCTCCGCCAAGGCTGCGGCCGACGAGACGGAACGGTCAATTCGGCGCATCTTCTGGTACGCGGCCTATGCCGACAAATATGACGGGGCGGTTCACGCAACGCAGTCGCGGCATGTGACGATCGCGATGAACGAACCCTGGGGCGTGATGGGGATCGCCTGTCCGGACGAGATGCCGTTGCTGTCGCTCGTGTCGCTGGCCCTGCCGGCCCTCGCGATGGGCAACCGCGTCGTCGTGGTGCCGTCGCAGCGCCATCCGCTGCTCGCGACCAATCTCTACCAGGTGATCGACACCTCGGACGTGCCGGGCGGCGTATTCAACATCGTCACCGGCGAACGAGACGCCCTTGCCGGCACGCTCGCCAAGCATGATGGCGTCGATGCGGTATGGTATTGCGGCACGGCGGACGGAAGCGAGATGATCGAAAAGGCGTCGATCGGCAACCTGAAGGCGACATGGACCGACAAGGGCATCGCGCGCGATTGGCGCGATGTGAAGATCGGGCAGGGGCGCGAGTATTTGCGCCGGGCCACGCAGGTCAAGAACATCTGGCTGCCTTACGGCGAATAGGAACCGGCCGAATGAGCCAAGTCCGAGCGTCAGCAGGCGACGGTAGCATGATGACCGACACCAGGAAGCGTCTCGTTATCTTCGATTTCGACGGCGTTCTGATCGACAGCGAAAATATCGCGCTCGAGGAATTGCGGAACTGCATCGGCGCCTACGGCGTCGAGATCGACCTTGCGGAGACAAGGGCGCGGTTTCTCGGCAGTTCCGTCGCCGACCACATGGCGTTCATAACGGAGCGGACGGGGCGGCCTTGTCCCGACAGCTTCCGGGCCGATTGGCATGAGCGATTATACGGCCGTTACCGCAAGGAACTGCAGCTCGTTCCCGGCGCAGCCGCCACGCTATCCGGGTTGGACGAAGCGGGCATACCCTACGCGATCGCGACGGGTGGTGCGGTCGAACGGCTCAATGTCGGGCTGGAATGCACGGGACTGACGGAACGCTTCGACGGTCGCGCTTTCAGCGCCGAACTGGTGGCGCGCGGCAAGCCCGCGCCCGATATTTTCATTTACACGGCCGAGCAGATCGGCGTTCCCGCGTCGGATTGCCTTGTGGTCGAAGACGCGCCGCACGGCACGCGCGGTGCATTGGCAGCCGGAATGCGGGTCGCGGGGTTCACAGGCGGATCGCATTTCGAGGCAATGCGCGACAGGGCAGCCGAAACGCTGCTGCATGCCGGTGCGGAGGTGATCGTCGACACCCATGCCGCTTTGCTCGACTACGTGCTCGAATGGGCAGACGAGCTGCCCGAATAGGCGAACACCCCCGGTCTAACCGGACCTTGCGATCACTCTTCAAGCTCGTCCAACGGTACGGCCGTCTGCGTTTGCTCGCAGAGAGCCTCGATGCGGCAGCAAGGATGTTCGGCTGTTTCGAGGTTGCAAGATTTATCCGAAGTCGAATTCATCTGAACGAGCGCAGCGCTATTCAGGCTTCTCATCTGCCAGCGACCTCGAGCGTTTCAGGGCGCTCCAGACACTCCAGGCGAGAATTGCCGCCGTTATCGCCAGCACGGTGGCGCTGATCGGGCGCTCTGCGAAGACCATGAGGTCGCCACGCGAAAGCAGCATGGCGCGTCTGAACTGTTCTTCCATCATCGGGCCCAGCACGAAACCGAGCAGCATCGGCGCAATGGGGAATCCCAGCTGGCGCATTCCGTAGCCGATAAGCCCGAAAACGAGCACGAGCCAGACATCGAAGCTGCTGGTGTTCACCGCATAGGTTCCCAGGCAGATGAATGCCAGAATGGTCGGAAAAAGCCAGCGATATGGGATGGTCAGCATGCGCACCCAAAGCCCGATCAACGGAATGTTCATCACCAGCAGGATCAGATTGCCGACCCAGAAACTCAGCACGAGCGCCCAGACGACTTCCGGCTCGTCCGTCATAAGGCTGGGGCCGGGCGTGATGCCGTGGATGATCAGCGCGCCCAGCATCAGTGCCATGGTCGGGCTGCCGGGAATGCCCAGGGCAAGCGTCGGAATGAATGCTGTCATATCGGCTGAGTTGTTCGAGGCCTCCGGCGCGGCCAGCCCTTCGACTGCTCCCTTGCCGAACCGCTCTGGCGTCTTGGAGACACGCTTCTCGATCGCGTAGGCCATGAAGGCGGCCACGATCGGACCGGTCCCCGGCAAGGTGCCGAAAAACGCGCCGATACCGGAGCCGCGAAGCATCGGCTTCCAGGAGCGCCGCATCTCGTCCCGGGTCGGTTTCATGTGTCGGAATCCGACCGTACTGCTGTTGAGGCGCGCTTCGCGGACATTGCCGATGCTGGCGATGACTTCGGCGACGCCGAACACGCCCATGGCGAAGGGGATCAGGCCGACACCCTCGGCGAGTTCGAGCCGGCCGAAGGTAAGCCTTGGCGCGCCCGTGTAGATATCGAGCCCGACGCAGCCGATGAGGATGCCGAGCGCCACCGCGGCCAGTCCCTTGCTGGCCGAACCTTCCGAGATCGTCGAGGCGGCGACGATTCCGAGAAGCATCAGCGCGAAATACTCAGCTGAGCCAAAACTGAGCGCCACATCGGCGATGAAGGGCGCGAAGAACATCAACAGCAACGTGCCCAGCGTCCCGCCGACAAAGGACGAAACGGCAGTGAACAGCAGCGCTACGCTGGCCCTGCCGGATTTCGCCATCGGATGGCCATCGAGGCAGGTGACGGCGTTGGAGGCCGTGCCCGGTATGTTCAGAAGGATAGAGGCGACACTGCCGCCATAGGTCGTGCCGTACCAAATCCCCGCCAGCATGATCATCGCAGTCGTTGGCGGCAGGTAGAAGGTGAGGGGAAACAGCACCGAGATTGCTGTCATCGGACCGATACCCGGAATCACGCCGACGAACATGCCGGCGAATACACCGATGAGACAGTACATCAGATTGACCGGATCCAGCGCGACGCTGAGGCCGAGTGCAAAATTTTGCAGCAGGTCCATCACAGGTCCCATTTGAAAAGAGAAAGCTGCAGACCGAGGCCGTACCGAAAGAGCGCGATTGAGACCGCGCTGAGCGCCATCGACAACAGCAGCATCTGCGATGGTTTGGTCGTCTTGTCTGCGAAGGAAACGGTCAGAACCAGGGCCACCATGGCCGGGACGAGGCCGAGCCTGCCGATCAACAAGGCAAAGACGGCCAGCCCGGCGAGGATTGTTCCGGCCTTGCGCGCGGAGAACGAGACCGGGCTGCCCCGGCGGGTCAGCGCCATGGCGAGTTGACCGACGCCGAAAAGTCCGACGATGACGCACATCGCCAGTGGAAAGAAAGCGGGGCCCATCCGCCTTGCCGTTCCGATCGAAAGATCCTGAAGAGCAATGGCTGCCAGGACGGCGACCGCGATCAGGACTATTCCGCCCAGCACGTCTGTTTCAAGTATGCGTTTCATCCCGACGCCTTTCAGTTACCATCCCTCCACCGCAGATCTGCAACGCGGCGGTGTCGGCATGCGAAGCGGATAGAAGACGGGGCTATGGTCTGACCATGGCCCCGTTTGTCCACGCGGTGGGCGCTATGACGTTATTGCAGCGTGATGCCGGCCGATTCCACAACTGTTTTGAAGTTGTTGTACTCGGTTTCGAGCATCGATTCGAATTCGGCAGTCGGCGTCGGCGACGGCACGAAACCGGAAGCTTTCATCTTTGCATCGACTTCGTCATCGGCAAGAGCCTCGCTGAGCAGACCGCGCAGCGTATCGATCCGGTCTTCGGGCGTGCCCTTTGGCGCCATGACCGCGAACCATGACCGTGCCTCGACATCGAGACCCTGTTCCTTCGCCGTCGGCAAGTCTCCCAGGCTGTCGACTCGGTCGGCGCTGAGCACGGCCAGCGCGCGCGCCTTTCCGGAGTCGATCAGCGGCACAGCGGCGTTTGGCGTCTCGATCATGTAGTCGACTTCTCCGCCAAGAAAGGCGGTGCGTGCGGCGGAGGTGCCCTTGAAGGGAATGTGCACCGCTTTCACGTCGGCCTTGGCAATGAGCATTTCCATGGCGAGATGCTGAACGGTGCCGACGCCGGGCGTGGCATAGTTCAACGCGTCCGGATTGGCCCGGCCATAGTCCATCAGATCGCCAAGCGTCTCGTAGTCGGAGTCGGAACTCACGAGCAGGACGAATGGCGCCTGGGTGACGAGACCGATCGGGTCGAAGGAGCGATATCCGTCGAAGCCGAGATTGTTGTAGATATGCGGCGCGACGACCATCGCGGTGGAGGTCGCCATAAGCAGCGTGTAGCCGTCCGGCTCCGCCTCTGCGACGCGTGCCGCGCCGATGGTCGAGCCCGCCCCGGCGACGTTCTGCACCACGACCGGCTGGCCGATCCGGCTCGAGATCGCGTCGCCGATCAGGCGTCCAGCCGCATCCGTCGGTCCGCCGGCCTGGAACGGCACGACGAGAGTGATCGGGTGCGACGGATAGTCCTCGGCGAACGCCACCGTTGCCGCCAGCGCGGCGACAGCTCCGAGCGCGATGGCGCGCAGTTTTGAAATGGACATTCTCATATTCCTCCCTGGGTTCGGTAATCTTGCTAAAGGTCGGAGACCCGGCGGCGCAAACCTCTCGCGGGTATGAAAACCCTGGCGCCCTCCCGATCGACATGAAACTGTTACCTTAACGTTCCCTTCGGAAAAACAGATGCGCCGGAGATAGTGCCTATCGCAAAACGGCATAGTTTTTGCGAAATTATCTATCTTAGGATTAGATTGGCGAGGGAAGGCTGGCGATGCGGGCCGGCTTGCGCCGAATGGCGAATGCTAGAGCAGATCGAATGGCAGGATATCGGGAAAACATGACGGAAAAATCGCGCACGGTGTATCTGATCGCCCGTCTCTACTATCTGGTCCGCGAGCAGATGGATGCCGAGTTGGCGAAGGAGGAGATCACCTCGGTCCAGTACACGGTCCTCAGCCTCATCAGAGGCAGTGACGGGCTGTCGTCGGCGCAGCTCGCGCGCCGTTACCGGGTCAAGCCGCAATCGATGCACAAGACCGTGCGCGACCTGGAAGCAGCGGGTCTGATCGAGCGCGCCGCGGGCTGGGAGAACAAGAAGGCGCTGGTCGCGGTCCTCAGCGAGAAAGGGCGGGAGCGGCTGGCGCGTTGCGACACGCTCATCGACGCCTATGAGCGGCAGCTGTTTCGGGACGCTCCGGCGGAAGACCTGGAAGCCTTCCGCCGTGTGGCGAAATCCTTGATGGAGCGGCCGGGGCCTTGAGGTCCGGCGCGCGGATTCGGGTCATTCCGTCAGATGCGTATAGAACCGCGTGATCAGGTAGGGCTCCATCGCCTCGGTGCCGCCTTCCTTGCCGTCCCCGGAATCGCCGATCCCACCGAATGGCAGTTCGGGAAAGACGAGGCCCTGGTGGTTGACCGATACCATGCCGCTCTCGATGCCGTTGATCGCCCGCGAGGCGTTGCGCGACGATCGCGTGAAGGCATAGGCGCCGAGGCCGACATCCAGACGGTTCGCCTCCGCCAGCGCCTCTTCCTCCGTGTTGAAGGACGCGAGCAGCGCGACCGGACCGAAAGGCTCCTCGTTCATGATCCGCATGGCGGGCGTTACGCCGCTCAGGACGGTCGGCGCGAAGAAAAAACCGCGATTGCCGAGCCTGTTGCCGCCGCACTCGACACACGCGCCCTTCTGGGCAGCATCCTCAACCAGCGCTTCGAGCGCCGTCACGCGGCGGTCATGGGCAAGCGGTCCGACTTGCGTTCCTTCGTCCAGCCCGTCCCCGACCTTCAGCGCCTTCACCCCCGCGACGAAGCGTGCGCTGAATTCCTCCATCACCTCTGCCGCGACGAGGAAGCGGGTCGGGGAAATGCAGATCTGCCCCGCATTGCGGTACTTCGCCGCGACGAGAACCTGCACTGCGCGTTCGAGATCTGCATCGGCGAAGATCAGCACCGGGGCGTGGCCGCCGAGTTCCATTGTCGTGCGTTTCAGGTGGCGGCCCGCGAGTTCCGACAACCGGCGCCCCACGGCGGTGGAGCCGGTGAACGATATCTTGCGGATTACCGGGTGGGCGATCAGATATTCCGAGATCTCGGCGGGGTGGCCGAACACGAGATTGACGACATCCGGCGGCAACCCGGCATCGATGAAGGCGGCGACAAGCCCGCAGCAGCTTGCCGGTGTTTCTTCCGGTCCCTTCAGTATGATCGAACAGCCGGCGGCGACAGCCGCGGCGATCTTGCGGGTCGCCTGGTTGATCGGGAAGTTCCAAGGCGAGAAAGCCGCGACCGGGCCGATCGGCTGCTTGAACACGACCTGCATAACGCCGGGGAGACGCGCCGGAATTTGTCGTCCATAGGTGCGGCGGGCTTCCTCGGCGAACCATTCGATGATGTCGGCTGCAGCATTGGCCTCCTGTCGGGCTTCCGTCAGCGGCTTGCCGTGCTCCAGCGTCATGGCGCGCGCGATCGATTCCGCACGCTCGCGCATCAGCGCGGCCGCTTTTCTCAGGACTTGCCCCCTGTCGAAGCCCGAAACGCGCGACCACGCCTCAAAACCGCGTCGGGTCGAAGCAACGGCGCGCGAGAGGTCGTCGGTCGTCGCGACGGGCAGCAACCCGATCTGCTCCTCGGTCGCCGGATTGAGAACCGGGAGCGCTTCTGGCCGACCGGAACGAATCCATTCGCCGGCAATGAACAGGCCGGGTGCCGGGTAGTCATTTGACATGAAACTCTTCCTTCTTTCCTTTGTCTGCAAATCCGATCAACGACCGGGAAACGGGCGCCGACCATGAACATCGAAGACCTCAGAGCATTTGTCTGGGTGGCCGAAGCGGGCGGGTTTTCCCGAGCTTCGACCGAACACAGGGTCGCGCAATCGGCACTGAGCCGCCGCGTGGCGCGGCTGGAATCCGATCTCGGCACCGAACTGGTTCGGCGCGACGGACGCGGCGTTCGGCTGACCGAGCATGGGGTGCTGCTGCAGGAACGCTCGTCGCGCATCTTTGCCGAGATTGACGCGGTCAGAACGGAGATGTTCGAGCACTCTGACGAACCTCGCGGCGAGGTGACGCTGGCATTGCCGCCGACGACCGCTCAAGTCCTCGCTCCGCTGATCGCCAAGGCATTGAGCGAACGCTACCCGCAGGTAAGGTTGCGCATGTGGGAGGGATTCAGCGGAGCGATCCACAAATGGGTGGTATCGGGCGAGGTCGATATCGCCTTGCTCTACGAGCCGGAAGAGCGCTCCGACATTCGTGTTACGCCGCTTGTACGGGAACCGATCTACCTCATCGCTTCCCAAAGAATGCGCGAGGCGTTTCCGATCCTGAAGGAAGGGGCGCCAGTAAGGTTTTCTGACCTGCCGAAAATCCCGCTCATCTTGCCGACCAAGAGTCACAGCATTCGCAGCCTGATCGAGCGCAAGGCGATTGAGCGGCGGCTGAAGCTCGATCTGGCGTTCGAGGTGGACGGCATCCGTGCCACGAAGGCGATGGTCGCGGCCGGGCTGGGGTGCACGCTCTTCAGCTATGCCGGAGTTTATGAGGAACTGGCGGACGGGACGCTCGAAGTGTTCGAAACCACGCCGCGGCTGACCTGGACGCTGGCGCTTGGAGAGGCAAGGCATCACGATGCCAACCGGGCGGTGAGGGTGGTGCGGAATCTTGTGCTCGAGCAGTTGCATGCGCTGATGGACGGCGGATACTGGAAGGGAAGGTTTCTGGTTTCGAAACCCTCCTGATCCCTCGTACCCGCCGGCAGAATCAGATTTCCGTCGTGGTGACGTCGTCGCGAAATATCCAGTCGTAGCGCGCGATGATCGCTTCACGGCTCCATTCGCTGTCGATGAATTGCTTCGCCGTTTCGCCTGTCTTGAATGCGGCATTGTGGAAACGCCGGATGTTGTCGTTTGCGCCTTGTACCTTGCGGTTGGCGATCGGACTCCGGGTCTTCTCGTACTGGCTCAATGCCTTCACGGGATCATCGGCGTATTTTTCCAGGCACCGGCCGAGGATCACCGAATCCTCCACCGCCATGACTGCGCCCTGGGCGAGCAGCGGCAGGGTCGGATGACAGGCGTCGCCCAACAGGGCCACGCGGCCTTCGGCCCAGGTCTGGAGCGGCGGCCTGACCATCAAGGCCCATTTGAATTGGGAAGGCGCCGCCTCGATCAGCTTCTGAACATCCGGATGCCATCCGGCGAAGTCGTTGCGGAATTCTTCTTTCGATCCTTCCGTGGTCCAGGATTCGACCTGCCAGTCATCGCGCTCTGCGGTGGCGACGACGTTCATCAGCTTGCCGCCGCGAAGGGGATAGTGCACCACATGGCCGTTCGGGCCAACCCAGACAGTGGCGCGTGGCCGGCTCATCTCTTCAGGCAACCGGTCGAGCGGGATAACGCCGCGCCAGGCCAGCATGCCCGAGAACTTCGCCGGCTCGCTGCCGAAGAGGCCGTTGCGAATGACGGAATGAACGCCGTCGGCGCCGATCAGGATGTCGCCGCTGGCGCTGCTCCCGTCAGCGAAGTTCAGCGTTACAGATACCGCATCCTGGCTGAAGCCGACACATTTCTTGTCGAGGTGTATCGCGTCTGGTTTCTTGCGGCGCACCGCATCGATCAGAACCTGCAGCAGGTCGGGCCGGTAGACGGTGAGATAGGGATAGCCATACCGGTGCAGCGCCTCGGTGCCGAGGTCGAACATTTCCCAGGTCGTGCCGGCATCCCACAGCCGGATAACCTTGTCGTCGGCATCCGACGACAACCGGGCCAGATCATTGAAAACGCCGAGATGGTCGAGCGCGCGATTGCCGTTGGGGCTGATTTGTACGCCGGCCCCGACCTCTCCGAGCTCGGGCGCCTGTTCGTAGACCTCGACGTCGATGCCCCGATTGAGGAGTGAAAGAGCGGCAGCGGTGCCGCCGATTCCGCCGCCTGCGATGATGACTTTCGTCTTGTTGCTCATTCAGCCCTCCCAGGCTTCGCGGATGTAGAAGCCGAGCTTGTCGAGCGCCGGCCGGTCGTTGACTTCGAACAGGTCGCAATCTTCGGCAGCCGTAATCTCGTGGCGCGCCCAGCCGGGCGCCGCGAAGACGTCGCCACGCTTGAATGCGAAGCTCTGGTCGCCGCTGCTGAAAGTGCCTTCCCCCTTGGTGACCGCGAAGATCCGGCTAGCGGTGTCGCGCTGTGGCCCGATCCGTGCGCCGGCCGGCATGCGGATGCAGGTCAGATCCATGGTCAGCATGTGTTCGGCCGAAGCGAGCAGGTGGCGGCACACGCCGTTCTCGTCCGGGGCCGCCTCGTCCAGCGCGGCGTCGATATCGGCGCGCTTGAACCAGTAGGGATGGGCCACGGGCTCTTCTGCGACCGTTTGATAAACGTCGGGATGCTCTTCGTAGAACATCGGCTCGAGCCGATGCACCAGCGGCACGTCGAGGAAGTCGATCCAGCAGGCGGTATCGGCGCCTTCGTTGTAATGGCTGTGCCAGCAGCCGCCGGGCGTTAGAAGCACGTCGCCGGGGATCATCGGAATTTTCACACCGTTGACGACGGTAAACAGGCCGGGGCCGGCATCCAGCACCAGCCGCAGCGCGTTTGGCGTATGACGGTGCGCGCGGGCATGTTCGTTCGGCTTGATCATCTGGTAGGCGCTGACCAGGGTGCGAACCGTGTCGTAGTCGTTGTCGCCCACCGGATTGAACATCAGCAGGTTGCGGCGTTCGGCAAGCTCGGTGTCGATCCACTGGCTGGCCTTCTCCAGCGCCGCATAGGCTTCGGCATAGGACCAGTGCCGTGGTGTGAACTCCGTTGCAGGCTCTTTCCACAGCGAGCGGCGCTTCTTGTGCCAGCCGGCGGTGTATCGGGCCTCGTTGAAAACCGGGTAGAGGTCATCCAGCCCCTTGGCGGCGTTGATTTTCTCGGTCGTGTTCATCGTGTTCTCCGTATTGTTTGAGCTCAGGCGCCGCGCTTGAATTCGTAAGGCTTGTCGAACACCACGTTCGCGCCGTACCTGCCTGCGATCACAGGCAGCGACATGCGGCCGACACCGGCCACATCGATGGTCACCGTGTCGCCGGGATTGATCGGCCCGACGCCTGCGGGCGTACCGGTGGCGATGATGTCGCCGGGATAAAGCGTCATGGCGGAAGCGGCGATCGCCACCATGTTCGGCATGTCGACGATCAGGTCACGGCTGTTGGCGTGCTGGCGCAATTCGTCGTTCACCCACAGCCGCATCTCGATGTCGGACGGATCGGCGATCTCGTCGCGCGTCACAATCCACGGGCCGATCGGCGTGAACGTGTCGTAGGACTTGCGCATTACGCGCTCCTCCTTGCCTCGGACGGTGATGTCCATCAGGCAGGCGAAGCCGAAGACGTGATCCATCGCTTCCTCGACCGGAATACCGCGGCATTCCTTGCCGATGACCAGGCCGATCTCGCATTCGTGGTGGAATTCGCGCCCATCGATGTTGGGCGTTTCGATGGCATCGGCCGGACCGATGATCGAGGAATTCGCCTTCAGGAAGAAACCCTGGATATTGGCGAGCCCGGTTGAGGTCATCTCTCGGGCGTGATCGTGATAATTGACCGGATAGGCGATCAGCTTGTTGGGCCAGGGGACCGGTGTCTCCAGCCTGACCTCGTCCAGTGACTTGGCCGGGCGGCTCGCGACGGCCGCCTCCAGGGGGCCGCGCAGGCGATCGAATTCCGCAATCATGCGAAGCGGTCCAACCGGCGGCCATTCTCCGGACTCTACGCCGGCCAAGTCGGTCACGTCGGTAATCCCGGCTTCGGTGACAATACCGATCCTGCCTCCGTCAAATCGCGCAATTTTCATGTCTGTCCTGTCTCCTTGCATGTATCGGCAAACCATCGGTTCGCACGGTTGCGAGAGATTAGGAGGCGGAGAGCATCGTAAAAATAGATGGAATGGAGATTGATCCCATCGCACATCGGGATGGATTGGAAAGCCGTTCCATTGGAAATAATCGTTCTATTACAATAAGAAACGCCGCATTCCGTACGTTCGTTCGAATTTCACAGCCACGCTTGACATGCAGGGTAGCGCGGCATTATGCATATTATCAGCTAAACTGAGAAAATAGCAGCATATCTGATTATATCACCCATAGGGAGAGACGCATGGCAAAGACTGCGGAAGGTGTTCCGGGCGGCAAGAACGTCACGGTGGAATTCGAGGACGGTATCGCGTGGGTCCGGCTGAACCGGCCCGAAAAACGCAACGCGATGAGCCTGGAACTCGGCTATGAGATGAACGAGGTCATGGACGCACTGGAGCTGGACGAGCGTTGCGGCGTCTTTGTCCTGACCGGCGAGGGCGAAGCTTTCTCCGCTGGCATGGATTTGAAGGGATTCTTCCGTGAAACCGACGGCATGTCGGATCTTCATCGCAAGCGGGCCTACCGCGTGAACCGCGACTGGCAGTGGCGGCGGCTGATGATGTACGGAAAGCCGACCATCGCCATGGTCAATGGCTGGTGCTTCGGCGGCGCGTTCACGCCGCTGATCTGCTGCGATCTCGCCATCGCGTCCGAAGATGCGGTTTTCGGCCTGTCGGAGGTCAACTGGGGGATCATTCCGGGCGGCGTGGTGCCGAAAGCGGTACAGACGCTGGTGAACGACCGTCAGGCGCTCTACTACATGATGACCGGCGAGACATTCAAAGGCGCCAAGGCTGCGGAGCTCGGGCTTGTGAACGAAGCCGTTCCGGCCGACCGGCTGACGGAGCGGACCAGGGAGTTGGCCAAGGTGCTTTTGGGCAAGAATCCGCTGGTGCTGCGCAACACCAAGCTGTCCTATCGCTACATCCAGGAGATGTCGTGGGAGGAAGCGGGCGAATATCTGATGGCCAAGGGCGACCAGACGACCTTTATGGATCCGGAGAAGGGCCGCACCGAGGGCATCAAGCAGTTCCTCGATGACAAGACCTACAAACCCGGCCTGGGCGCGTATTCGCGTTCGTGATCCGGGTGGCCGGGCCCCGCAGGCTTAGCGGGGCTTGGCATGTAGGGTGATTTGCCCTCAGAGGTCGGCTTCAGGGAGTAAGCTCATGGATAGACGAGCCCCAATCGAGCGGCTGCTCAGGCCGCGATCTGTTGCGGTCGTTGGCGCGTCGGCGACCCGTAAGGCGCTGGCGAACAGTGTTCTCGACAATCTGGCACGCGCAAAATTTGCCGGTGCGGTTCATGTCGTTCATCCGACGGCATCCGAAATTGAAGGCCGGAAGGCGGTATCGTCGCTGGCCGAGTTGCCCGAGAACGTCGATTGCGTCGTGCTCGCGATTCCGGCTGCCGCTGTGCTGCAGGCCGTGCGTGATTGCGCGGCGCGCAAGGTCGGCGGCGTCATCGTATTTTCCGCGGGCTTCGCGGAACTGGGCGAGGAAGGGCGCGCCGTACAGGACGAGATCCGCAGTATCGCCCGCGATGCGAATATGGCGGTCGAGGGGCCGAACTGCCTCGGCATGGTGAATTTCGTCGATGGCATTCCGCTCACCTTCAGCGCGACCGACCTCGTTCCGGTCACGGCGCCGGGTATCGGTATCGTCTCGCAGAGCGGGGCGATGGCCGTGGTCGTGCGCGGCGCCTTTCATGGCCGCAACCTGGCTGTCAGCTATGTGATATCGACCGGAAACGAGGCCGCCAACGGGATCGAGGACTTTCTCGAATTCCTGCTCGATGACGCAAGCACCCGCGTGATTGCGATGATCGGCGAACAGTTGCGCGACGCGCGGCGTTTTCTCGAACTCGCCGGCCGGGCGCGCGAAATCGGCAAGCCGATCATTCTTCTTCACCCGGGCAAGTCCGTCGCCGCCCGCGAAGCCGCGAAAACCCATACCGGCGCGATGGCAGGCGACAACGAGGTCATGCGCGCGATGGCGCGCGGCAAGGGCGTGACCGTCGTGGACACGCTTGAGCAGCTTATCGACGTCGCCGAGTTCGTTCAGCGCTTCGGTTTTCCGTCCGGGGCGGGCCTGAGCGTGATCGGCGAGTCCGGTGCGCTCAGTGCGCATCTGCTGGATTATTGCGAGGAGCAGGGCGTTCCGTTGCCGTCCCCCGAGGGTGTGGTCGCCGAGCGGTTGGCCGCCATGGCTCCGGGCTTCATACAGCCGGCCAATCCGCTGGACCTGACCGCGCAGGCGATGACCAATCCCGATATCTACCGCCAGTCGCTCGACGCGATCGGCGCCGACGAGCAGGTCGGCGTGGCAATGCTTGCGATCAGCCTGACGAGCCGGGCGATGGCGGAGCGCAAGATGCCCCCGCTCATCGATATCCTGCGCCGCCACGAGCGATCGAAGCCAATTATCTTTTCGATGGTCGGCGACGATGCCGATATCGGCAGCGATTACATCGCCGAACTTAGGTCACTCGGCATTCCGTTCTACCGTTCTCCCGAGCGGGCAGTGCGCGCCATTTCGGTGCTGTTGGCCGCAGAGCCGCTGCGCGATGAGCGCGCACTGCCGTCGCCCGCTCCGGATTTTGGCGTCAGGCAGGGCATGTTGTCCGAGGCGGAGTCGAAGGAATTGCTGCGCGGCGCCGGCCTTCCCGTTCCCGAGTTCCGCATCGCGCAGACCGCCGACGAGGGCGTCCTCGCCGCGGAGGCGCTTGGCTATCCCGTCGTTATCAAGGTGCATTCCGCGCATCTGCCGCACAAGAGCGATGTCGGCGGGGTGGTTCTCGGACTTGCCGACGAGGCGGCGCTGCGCGCTGGTTGGCAACGCATGATGGACGATCTGGCGCGTAACGCACCCGATGCTCCGGTCGAGGGTGTTCTCGTCGAAAGAATGGCGAGAAAGGGCGTCGAACTCATCGTTGGCGCGCGCAACGACCCGCAATGGGGCCCGGTCGTTCTCGTCGGTCTCGGCGGCGTTTACACGGAACTATTCAAGGATCTGAAGTTGTTGCCGGCCACCAGCACGAAGGCGCAAGTGATTGAAGCGCTAGACCGGTTGAAGGGCGCACAGCTTCTGCAAGGCTATCGCGGCAGTGCCGTATGCGACCTGGAAGCGGTCGCGCAAACCGTCTGCGGATTGGGAGACTTCGTCGCGCGATATCCGCGGGTGGCCGAAGTCGAGATCAACCCGCTCCTGGTCTATGGCGCGGGCGAGGGAACGCGCGCTCTCGATGCGCTTGTTCGCGTGGAATAGGGAAAGAATACAATGGATTTTGCGATTTCCGACGAACAGAAGATGCTCGTCGAGACGGTGGCCACGATCATGCAGCGCCATGCGTCCGCCGAGGAAATCGGACATTGGGATGCGGAACGCAGCTATCCCGAGGACCTCTACAGTAAATGGGCCGAAGCGGGTCTGATCCAGTTGCCCTTTCCCGAAGAGTATGGCGGGCTTGGCGGCGATGCCTCCGACGTGGCTCTGCTCGTCGAGGAAATCTCGAAGCACAGCAGCGATCTCTGCATGCCGTACTCGAGCGCGATCTTCTGTGGCCTGAACATCCTGCGCAACGGAACCGAGGCGCAGAAACAACACTGGTTGCCGAAGATTCTGAGCGGGGAGCAGAAGATGCTGATCGGCATTTCCGAGCCCGGCGCGGGATCGGACGCGACGGCGATGACCACCCACGCCGTTCGCGAGGGCGACCACTACCGCATTAACGGACAGAAGCTCTGGGTCACCGGAGCAGGCCTGAAGGACGCGATGCTCAGCGTCTATCTGAAAACCGACCGAACGGTTTCGCACCGGGAGGGAGTTTCGCTTTTCCTGATCGACAGCAAGGCGCCGGGCGTCAGGCTGCGCAAGCTCGACATGCTCGGGCGCCGGTGCAGCGGCACCTACGAGGTCTTCTTCACCGATGCGCTGGTGCCTGCCGAAAACCTGATCGGCGGCGAGGGACATGGCTGGCAATGCCTGATGTCGGGCCTGCAATACGAACGCGCGGTTTCGGCGGCATCGAGTTGCGGGGGAGCGCAAGGCGTGGTCGATCTCGTCACCGCCTATGTGAAGGAACGGGTGCAGTTCGGCCGGCCGATCGGCACATTCCAGGCGATCGCCCACCGTATCGCGGACATGCAAACGCAGGTCGACGCCGCCAGGATGCTGACGTTGCGGGCGATCTGGTTGTCGGGCTCCGGGGCGAACGCGCTGCGCGAGATATCGGAGGCCAAGCTTTTTGCCTCCGAAACCTATGTGAAAGTGGCGGCCGAAGGGGTGCAACTGATGGGCGCCTACGGGCTGAGCCGCGAATACGCCATGGAGCGCCATTATCGCGACGCGCGCAGTGCTACGATCGCTGCGGGGACATCGGAGACCTTGCGCAATCTGATTGCGGCGCTGATGGGTCTTAAGTCGAAGTGAAGGCCTTCTTCCCTTGTTTTGAGGCAAGGAGGCCGTGATGCGGACCGACAATTTCAGCGACGGCTTCAAGCGCGATGCAGTGGCGCAGATAACTGAGCGCAGCTATCCAGTCGCGGAGGTTTCGAAGTGGCTCGGCGTCAGCCCGTACTCGGTCCATGTGCGGAAGCGTTAACAGCGAATGGCGGCAATGACCGCCAAGGGACCCGGCCAGAATCCACTGCTGTCAGATTGGCAGGCCCAGCGTACCATCGTCACCACACGCTGAGAGCACTCATTCTTCACGACATGAATGACCATGTGAGCATCGCGATTCGGCGATGCCTTGCCGATGTGGTCTTTGCGAACTGTCACTCCCGAAATCGGGGACAGACTTTTCGAGATTCAAGGTCGGAGTCAGGGCCAAGTTGCGGGCGGTTGGCCTGGAAACCCGGAGTCGAGCCGCCGCTGACAAATATCCGAATCGAAAAAATATGTGCGCTTTATCCGGTACCGGATAAAGGCCAGACAGCGAAAAAGCCAATTCAGAAATCGGTTGAGAAAACTGGCACGCCCAACGGGACTCGAACCCGTGTTTCCGCCGTGAAAGGGCGGCGTCCTAGACCGCTAGACGATGGGCGCGGATCAGGTCACGGGTCTATAGAAACATTCTTCGCGGTCCGCAAGCCCGATTGCCGCGCCTTTTCATGATTTTTTGCCACAAGCGGATGAAGGTCTGATTTTGCGCGGCCCATGACGGTTTTCCCGCACCGCAAGCCAAGCGAGAACGTGTGGAAAATTTCAGGAAATCAGGGAGTTGCGGCTATTTGCGGCGACGGCAGCGCCAGTTCCAGTCGCGCTTCGGGCCGATATCGATATGGACGGATTGCGTGTGGCAATAGGTGCCCACGCCGCCGCGCCCCGGCATGTCGCGAAGATAGGACGCCAACTCGGTCTTGCTCACGCCTTCGATCTGGATATCGGCGGCCGAGCAGTACATGTGCAACGAGTTCGACGCGCCGCTGGCTTTCTTGTTGCGGGACGGCGACCGGAAGCCCGAAGTGACCACGACGCTGCGGCCGTAATGGCCTTCCACCTGCTTGAGCACTCTGACGAGGGCAGGCTTCAGGCAACTGATATCCACCTTGTCGTGCTGGACACGCAAGCCATTTGGAGCAAGCCGCGCCAAGCCGGCGGCCGATGCAACGCGAATTGGCTTGTCGTTCTTGTCGGCGGATGCGCCTACAGAGTTGTTGAGGCCGAGCGCGCGGTCACGGTCGACGCCGGGCAATGCTCCGGCGCTGGCGCTCGCAATGAGCGGGCGGGATTTCTTGTCCGGAGCGCTCCAGAGTTCCGCGGTGGCGCCGTTCTGTGAAACCGGCGCAGGCGGCACGACCGCTTTGCGGGCGCTGCCGTTGCGATTGGAAAATAGCGAGAGGAGGGCGCCGGTGCGCTTGGCTATGCCGGATACCGGTGGCCGTGGTGTCGTGTCGATCTGCGGTCCGGCAGCGGAATAAATCCGCGCCGTCGCAGCATCCAGATTGTCGTCGCTTCCGCCGGGCGCGGCGGGAAATTCGTTGCTGGCCGTCGCGGGAGCGGCGGTCGTCGATCCCGTCGTCAGCGGCTCGTCGCCGGCATAAGCCGCTACCGTCGCGGATTCTTCATCGCCAAGCGCTGCCGGCGGGGTGGTCGCCAGTGCACCCTCGGCATCCATGCCCGAAAATGCCGCTTCGTCGGTGAAGGAGAATCCCTGGCCGGCCTGGGACGTGCTGATTGCCGACGGATCGAGCGCCGATGCCATGCACCCGCTGAGGCTCGTGGCCGCAACCAGAATGGCCAGCCAACGAAGGCGCCTGCCGGTAAGGCTATAAGCTGTGTTGCCGGTCAATGTCCCGCCTTGTGTCCCCAAAACGCGTGCGATTTAGCTTGTAAGCCACCATCGCGGTAAATGGAAGGTTACCCGAATACCGCATGATTCTACAAATGCACGCCTTAGCCCGCCATCTGCCGCTAGACGGCAAATCGGGCCAAAACGTGATTTGTCGCGAAAATCCGGTCGAAACCTACCAGGATCCGGTGTTTTCCATCGATGCCCAGGGCTCTGCCTTCTCCAGCGCATCGCCCTTCTGCAACAGCTCGATCGAGATGCCGTCGGGCGAGCGGACGAAGGCCATGTGGCCATCGCGCGGCGGCCGGTTGATGGTGACGCCGCCCTTGGCGAGTTTCTCGCAAGTCTCGTAAATGTTGTCGACGGCGTAGGCGAGGTGGCCGAAATTGCGCCCGCCCTCGTAGTCTTCCGGGTCCCAGTTATAGGTCAGTTCCACCATCGGGGCTCCCGAGGTTTCTGCCGCCTGCCTGTCGTCGGGCGCGGCGAGAAAGATCAGCGTGAACCGTCCGCCCTCGTTTTCGATGCGGCGCACTTCGACAAGGCCGAGCTTGTTGCAATAGAAGTCCAGCGACTCGTCGATGTCGCGCACGCGAACCATGGTGTGCAGATAGCGCATTGTGTTTGTCTCCGTTTTCCGTCCGGTTTTGTAGTGTCCGTATCGCTCGGCGCAAGGGGAGGAAGTGCCCGGTTCGCGCGGACGGAACCGAAAAATCGTAACGATGTGTGAAAAACCAAGTTTCTGCCTTGTGGTGATCGGACCTGCCGATGCTATCCTCCGAAAAGAGAATCAGTGTCGGTTATCGGGACAAAAGCGCTACTCATGGGGGAAAAAGGATCATCGGCAGCTAGCCTCGGACGTGTCGCCGCACAATCCGAAAGCCCGGACGTTTTCGAGATTTCCGGCGCCATCAAGTGGTTCGACGTCGCCAAGGGTTTCGGCTTCATCGTCCCGGACCAGGAAGGTCTGGGCGACGTGATGCTGCATGTGACCTGCCTGCGTCGCGACGGGTATCAGACAGCTCTCGAAGGTGCGCGCATCGTCTGCGAGGCGCGCGTCGGCGACCGGGGCCTTCAGGCCTTCCATGTCGTGTCGATGGACAACTCCACCGCCGTGCATCCGGGCGAGTCCGAACAGAAGACACATGTGCACGTGACGCCGACGAGCGGGCTCGAGCGCGTGATCGTGAAGTGGTTCAACCGCACCAAGGGGTTTGGCTTCGTCACGCGCGGCGAGGGCACCGAGGACATCTTCGTCCACATGGAAACCTTGCGCCGCTTCGGTCTGACCGAATTGCGCGCCGGACAGGTGGTCATCGTCCGGTTCGGCAATGGCGACAAGGGTCTCATGGCGGCGGAGATTTATCCCGATCTCGGCACACAAATGCCATCTCCGCATTGATGAATAGCGCCGGTTGAACGGACCGGATGTCATGAAACGATTTCACTTCATTCTTCGCGCCCTGATGCTGGGCGCAATGCTTGTTGCAGCGCCGGCGGGGATTGTCCATGCGCAGGGTGCGGCGACCGGTTCGCCGATGCTGTTGCCTGTCGACGATACGCCGCTGACGGTGGAGCGCCACGGCAAGGTGATAGCCACCTTCGATATCGAGGTTGCCGACAGCCCGACGGAACGGTCGCGCGGACTGATGTTCCGCGATGTTTTCCCCGATGACCGCGCCATGCTGTTCGTCTTCGAAAAGACACGCCCCGTGGCCTTCTGGATGCAGAACACGCCGCGACCTCTGGACATGCTGTTTATCCTGCCGGACGGCGAATTGAGTTCGATCGCGGCGGACACGACGCCGTTTTCGGTCGAGGGCGTTCCGTCGAAGGAAGCGGTGCGCTATGTTCTTGAAATCAATGCCGGGTTGAGCGAGCGGTACGGCCTGAAACCGGGAGATCTGTTCGTGCATCCGACAATTTCGGCTGGTGAACGACAGTAATGGTTGCCGTCGCCGGTTGGCCGTTGTATGCGACGGTTTCCGCCGAAACGCGGTGTGTCGGAGCGTAGCGCAGCCTGGTAGCGCATCTGGTTTGGGACCAGAGGGTCGCAGGTTCGAATCCTGCCGCTCCGACCAGCGGTTTCGGATGGTGAGGTCAGGTGACAAGGAGGGTGCCCGTGTCAGCCCGTATTTACAGCCCGTCGAAAACCGCCATGCAGTCCGGCAAGGCCAAGACCGGACTTTGGATCCTCGAATTCGACCGCGAAACCGCGCGCACCATCGATCCCCTGATGGGCTACACGTCGTCGGCCGATCCGTTGGCCCAGATAAGGCTGAAGTTTTCGAGCCGCGATGACGCGGTCGCCTATGCCGAAAAACACGGCATTGCCTATCGCCTGGACGAGCCCAATCAGACAAAACGGCGGGTCATGGCCTATTCGGACAATTTTAAATTCGACCGAAGGGCCCCCTGGACGCATTGATTCGCCGCGCGCTTGACGGCGAGGCGCATGGTCGCAAATCATCAGCGCAACAACGGCCCCGTAGCTCAGCTGGATAGAGCACCGGCCTTCTAAGCCGATGGTCGCAGGTTCGAATCCTGCCGGGGTCGCCATATTTTACGTATAGGGTCGGGAACAATGAATAATTTTCGGTCTACCGCAATTTTCCGTGCCCTCAGGTTTATCAAGCACAGCGTGCGCAACTTTATCAATGAGACTTCTGGAAAGCGCCCGAGAATTCCTGTCGAGGGTACTTCTAAATCGCTCCTTACGCTTGGAACAGAGTATGGCGGGTGGACATTTTCAGACGAGCCAAATCTTAAAGGAGGAACGATAGTAAGCTGCGGGGCTGGTGAAGATATATCTTTTGATGTCCTTTTTTCTGCGAAGTACGGGGCCAAGGTCATCATTGTTGATCCAACACCGCGCGCGGTTAAACATGTCAAAGAAATAATAGCGCTAATAACCGAATCTGCGCGACAAGGCACGCTTGGTTCCTTGGAGCTTTACGGCATCAAGGATTTCTCCAAAGCGGACCCAAGTAAGTTGCTCTTGCTGGAAAGGGCGCTTTGGTCGGAGCGGTGCAATTTGAAGTTATTTCCGCCCAAGAACCCAGACCACGTTTCCCACTCTGCTTTGGACTTTCAGAATGACTACAGCCAGAAGGGCGAATTTATTGAGATTAAAGCCCTTTCGTACAATGACTTAGTCGATGAATTTGACATTGATGAAGTGTCACTTTTAAAGCTCGATATTGAGGGAGCAGAGGTCGAGGTGCTGAACTCATTGTCAGAGAAAGACGCACTGCCGCTGCAAATCTGTGTTGAATATGACGAACTCCTCAAACCCAACCGTCTTGCAGCACGGCGCGTGCGGGAAACGCACGACCACCTTACTCATCTCGGCTACAGCGCAATCTATAAGGACGCGCTAGGTGTGAACTTTCTGTACATTAAGAATACATGAAAATGCTCTTTATATTCATTTGACCTGCCACTGAATTTTCATCCAGCGGTGATTAGAGCCTCGGCCGGCGTCTGGTAACCGAGGGAGGAGCGTGGCCTCAAGGTGTTGAAATCCTCTCTCCATTCGGCGATGGCGCTGCGCGCACGATCGATGCCGAAGAACAGGCTTTCATTCAGGAACTGTCCCGCATCCGTCCGTTGAAGCTCTCGACATAACCGATTTGCATCGGCTGGCCGCGCGCTTGACGGCGATGCGCATGGTCGCAAATCATCAGCGCAACAACGGCCCCGTAGCTCAGCTGGATAGAGCACCGGCCTTCTAAGCCGATGGTCGCAGGTTCGAATCCTGCCGGGGTCGCCAGTTCAAATCTGTTTAAAGAGGGCAGGGCGGCGCTGAGCGCCGCCCCTGGGGAAATCAGCTTTCGTCGGGGACGATGATCGGATCGTCGGTTGCCGGATCCATGGCTTCCGCCTGCGCGGCGAGATAATCGCGTATCTCGTCGATCTTGCCGATCACATCCTCCTCGACGGTGCCGTCCTCTCCAATGACATCGACACCCAGCAACGTCTTCGCCCAGGCGAGAAGTTCCTCGTCGACATAGGCGTCTTCGCCATATTCGGCGACACGATTGTCGTTGGCGGCAGCGCGGAGGGCGGCGATCAGCTCTTCATCCGTGATCTGGCCTTCGAGACCCGCGATCTGCGTATTCAGGGTCGTGACGTCGCCGAGAGCGGCTTCCAGTTCGACGACTTCGGCGCTCGCCGCGATCGTGGCGTCCGCGCTTCCGATCAGCGAATCGATCGCGGCGATCTCCGCCTGGAGATCAAGCGCTTCCTGGCTCGCCGGGTCCGACAGCCCGTCCAGCACCGTCTGGAGTTCGCCGCGCCGGGTTGCCAGGCCGTCAAGGCTGATACCGTCATAGGTGAACGCCGTACCGGCCGTTGTTTCATAAGGCGTGATGGACGAGAAGGTGTCGGTCAGCAGCGTGGCCAAGGCTGTTTCGGCGGCGGTCAGGCGCTGTTCGGCCAATGCGAGATCGTCGACCGCGTTCTCGTAATCCACATAGGCAAGCACATAGGTCCGGATGCCCGTCATGCGCGGATCGGCGGCGTTCATATAAGCGTGATAATTGCGCTTCAGCGAGTTGAGGCCGGCGAGCTTCGCATTGAAATTTTTCTCCTTGGCGATATTCGGACGAACCGCCGGAACGGGAAGTTCTGCAAGATTGGTGATCTTCCGGGTCTGGGGCTTCTTCGCCTTGGCGACGACGGCTTTCTTTTTCGTCGCCGCAACCGCTTTCTTGCCGGAGTTGGACGGAATGGCAGCGGTTTTGTTGGTGTCGACCTTGTTCTTTCCGAAGATGTTGCTGAAAAGATTGCCGAGGCCCTTTCCGTTCCCGGAACCGCTGCCGTTCGACGACGCTGCGTTGCCCTTGGTCTTGCCCGACGCGGACGCGCTTTTACCGTTTCCGCCGGCATTGCTGCTCTTGCCGCTGTTACCGCCGGAGTTGCCGTTGCTGCCACTATTCCCGCCGCCATTTCCGTTGCCGCCCGCATTGCTGCTCTTGGCCTCGGCTTTCGCGACGAAATCGACGCCGCCCTTGTCGAAATGGACGCCGCCAACCGCGGAAAATGCGAGGGCGGTAGTGGCGAAAAGCGCGACGGATTTCTTGGTTTTGGCGGCTGGCATCAGGTTCCCTTTCGGATGAGTCGAATCGATACCAACTAACCTTAGGGAAGCTGCGGGAGGCTTAACACCTTCCCGCAGAATGTATCGGGCGCCGTAATGGTCAATTAACCTGGCGCTCCGCTGCAAAACGTGATCCGGTTTCCGTCAATTGCTGTTCGGATGGGTGACCGAGACCGGATCGCTGGCCGGAAACGTTTCCTCCAGCCCCTGTTCGAGTTCATCGTCGCGTTCCGCCCTGTTCTTCACGGCGGACTGAGCGGCCTCTTCGGCTTCTTCACGCGAAGCGAAAACGGCCGAGGACCGGCCTTCGATGACGTAAACCCAGCCGTTGTCCTGTTCTGCGATGGCGTAATCCTGCGTGCTCATGACGGACTCCTTTTGTTGTCTCTGGTCAAGAAACGCATGCGCCGGCTCGAAGTTGCATCCGCAGCCGGAACCGCGAACCCGGAAATTGCCTTGGATACGCGGTGATCCCGGCAATCATGAATGGATCAGAAACGTGAAGACGGGAGCCGGGGCGACCGGCGTCAGGCGGCCAATGCGGCCGCCAACGCTCCCTCGATGTCGCTCATCAAATCGGCGACATCTTCAACGCCGATATGCAAACGCATGATCGCGCCGCCGTAATCGCGCGACGCGACCGTTCTGTCCGCGAGGCTGGCATTGACGGCAAGGCTGTCATAACCGCCCCAGGAGTAGCCGAGCCCGAAGATGCGCAGCGCATCGAGGAACGCATCGGCTTGCGCCTCGCCGCCATCGAGAACGAAGGAGAACGTGCCGCTCGAACCGCTGAAATCGCGCTTGAAGATCGCATGACCCGGATGGCTTTCGAGGCCAGGATGAAGAACCTTCACCACGCCCGGACGCCCTTCCAGCCAGCGCGCGATCTCCAGCGCCGAAGCCTCGTGGTGTTTCAGCCGCAAGCCCATGGTGCGCAGGCCTCTCAGCCCCTGATAGACGTCGTCCGGACCGGCGCATGTGCCAAGGGTGAGATAGGTATTGTATAGCTGGTCCCAGCATTTCTCGTTCGCCGACACCGTGCCGAGCAGGATATCCGAGTGGCCGCCGGGATATTTCGTGGCCGCATGGATCGAGATATCGACCCCGTGATCGAGCGGCTTGAAGAAGAGCGGCGTCGCCCAGGTGTTGTCGAGCATGGAGATGATACCCTGTTCACGCGCGACAGCGGTGATCGCCGGGATGTCCTGAATTTCATAGGTGTTCGATCCCGGCGATTCGGTGAAGATCACGCGTGTGTTCGGCTTGACGAGCTTCGCGATGTCGGCGCCGATTTCCGGCTCGTAATATTCAACCTCGACACCGAGCCGCTTCAACATCGTGTCGGCGAAACGGCGCGTCGGGAAATAGATCGTATCGACGAGCAGAATGTGATCGCCCGCAGACAGGAAGGCGAGCAGCGGAACCGTGACGGCGGCCAGACCCGACGGAACGGCGATCGTGCCGGCGCTGCCTTCCAGGCTGTCGATTGCGGTGCAGAGCGCTTCCGAAGTCGGCGTGCCACGCGTGCCATAGGTGTAGCGCAGGTTGCGTGTTCGCATGGTCTGCGCGTCGGGGAAAAGGACGGTCGAAGCGTGGACGACCGGAGGATTGACGAAGCCGTGGAAGTCGCGCGGCGCGTAGCCCGCATGCGCAAGCTTTGTGTTGATCCCCTGGCTCTTGCTGTTCCCGTCGCTCATTCTGACTGTTCTCCGTATTTGTTTGGCCTGATGCGATACGCATTTCTTGCGCGAAAACAAGGAAGGCGTTACTCGCGACCGAAGATCATCCAGAAAATTCATCCATGGGTTTGCAGCAAGCGCCGAAATCGAAAAACAATACTGCCGCAAGGGAAACCGCGCGGTCGTTGCTTTCTGTGTTCGGCCGCGGCGTGGCGACGAGCCGTCGCGTGCGTGCCCGGCTTTCGCGCCCGGTTTCGCGGGACATGCCGCCCGTCTGGACGCCGCGCCTGACCTGGATCGCGTTCGCGGCCATCTATGCCATGGTCGTCGCCGCCATCTTCGATCCCTATTTCGTCCCGTTTTCCGGCCCGCCGCACAATTTCGTTCTCGCGTTCCTGCGCGGGATCACGGATGTCGCGAAATCCGGCGTCTACATTGTCTCCGCTGTCATCGTGGTCGCGATCATCGGCATGCTGAACTGGCGTGATATCCGCCACGCGACACGCCGCTCGCTCATGACCGCCTATGGCCAGGCCGCGTTTATCCTCGTTTCCGTGGCAGGGCCCGGTATCCTGGTGAATGTCATCAAGCAATTCGTCGGGCGGGCTCGTCCGAGGATCGCTGACGAAGTGGGTGTCTATGCACTCGCGCCGTTCGAGTTCGATCATGTTTACCAAGGGTTTCCGTCCGGCCATGCGGCAACGGCGGGATCGCTTGCGATGATCCTGATGCTTTGGCATCCGCGCGCGCGGTGGCCGGCGTTCGGGCTGCTGTTCCTGCTCGCATGCGCGCGTATTCCGGCCGGTGCACATTATCCATCCGATGTCATTGCCGGCTTTTCCTTTGCCGCGATACTGACGCTCGTCTTGGCGCGATGGCTGGCACGCAGACGCGCCGTTTTCCAATTCGGCGACGACAGCCTGTTCCCCGTATTGAAAGCCTGACGCTTTTTCAGCGCGCTCCAAAGCGCTGTGGTTCCACCTAACGCGGCGACACAAAATCTTTATTTTTCCTTGACGGTGCTGGAAAATTGCCTTTGTCTTGCCGTGTGGAGGGAGGCATCGGTGACGGTTTCTTGCGAAATCGTCGCCACGCTGGGGTTGTATTCATCTCGGCGAAAACCGGTGCTCGTGCCCAACTGATGTAACGTGAGCAACGAGAGGTTGAACTCAATGAAAAAACTGATGCTGACCAGTGCGCTTGGCGTGGCGGCCCTTGTAGTTACGGGTGCTGCTGCATCTGCGGCGACGCTGGACGACGTGAAGGCGAAAGGATTCGTGCAGTGCGGCGTGAGCCAGGGCCTGCCCGGATTCTCCAATCCCGATGCGGACGGCAACTGGAGTGGCCTCGACGTTGACCTTTGTCGCGGTATTGCCGCGGCGATCTTTGGCGACGGCGATGCCGTGAAGTTTACCCCGCTTTCGGCCAAGGAGCGTTTCACCGCGCTGCAGTCCGGTGAAATCGACGTTCTTTCCCGCAACACCACCTGGACCATGAGCCGCGACACGCAGCTCGGCCTGAACTTCGCTGGCGTCAACTACTATGACGGCCAGGGCTTCATGATCCGGACCTCGATGGAGATCAACTCCGCCCTGGAACTGTCCGGCGCGTCGATCTGCACCAACACCGGCACGACGACCGAGCTGAACGTCGCGGACTACTTCCGCGCCAACAACATGGACTACGAACTCGTTGCCTTTGAAAAGGCCGATGAGGTTGTGGCCGCTTACGACGCGGGCCGTTGCGACGTCTACACGACGGATGCGTCGGGCCTTTACGCCCAGCGCCTCAAGCTCACCGATCCGGGCGAGCACAAGGTCCTGCCGGAAATCATCTCCAAGGAGCCGCTTGGTCCGGTGGTTCGTCAGGGTGACGACCAGTGGTTCAACATCGTCAAGTGGGTTCACATCGCGACCGTGAACGCCGAGGAACTCGGCATCACCATGGACAATGTCGACGAGATGATGTCTGGCGACAATCCGTCGGTGAAGCGCCTCCTCGGTTCCGAGGGCGAGTTCGGTGCTGCCATCGGCGTCGACAATGACTGGGCGGCCAAGGTGATCAAGGCTGTCGGCAATTACGGCGAAATCTTTGACCGTAACGTCGGCCCCGATACGCCGCTTGGCATTGCGCGTGGCGTGAACGCGCTCTGGACCAAGGGTGGCCTGATGTACGGCCCGCCGATCCGCTAAACGAAATCAGCCTCACCCGGCCGCCAAGCGGCCGGGTGATTTTCTTTACGGTGGGGACATGCCATTTCAGATGGCGCGGAAAGCGGACCGACTTCTCGTTGGCTGCCATGACATGTCCGTCACCATAGCGGGTGAATAAGCGAAATGGCTGTTACCGACGCAACAGGGAATGGCTCCGGCGAGAGCGCGCCGAAGGTCGCTCTTCTCAACAATCCGGAAATCAGGGGCTGGGTCTTCCAGATCATACTGGCAATTCTGGTTGCCTATCTGGCCTATACCGGATGGGCGAACATGAACGCCAACCTGCGTGCCGCGGGCATCGCATCGGGTTGGGGTTTCCTGGGTACGAATGCGGGCTTCGCGATCAGCCAGTCGCTGATCGAGTACAGCCAGGCATCCTCGACCTACGGTCGCGTCTACATCGTCGGGCTGCTGAATACCCTCGCAGTCGCCTTTGTCGGCATCATCTTCGCCACGATCATCGGCTTCATCGTCGGCGTGGCGCGTCTGTCCAAGAACTGGCTCGTCAGTCGGCTTGCGACTGTCTATGTGGAGACCCTCCGCAACATCCCGCTGTTGCTGCAGATCTTCATCTGGTATTTCGGCGTCCTGCGGCTCTTGCCGCAACCGCGCCAGGGTTTCGATTTCGGGCCGCTGGGCTTGCTTAACAATCGCGGCTATTTCGCACCGAAGCCGGTTTGGGGCGAGGGCGGGATCTTCATCGTCTACGCATTCATCGCAGCCTGCGTCATTGCATGGGCCGTGGGTCGCTGGGCGCATAAGCGGCAAATGGCAACGGGTCAGATATTCCCGTCTTTCCTCTTTGGGCTTGGCGTAATCGTCCTGCTGCCCCTCGCGACATTCCTCGCGCTTGGCGCGCCGTTGACCTGGGACATTCCGGAAATGGGCGGTTTCCGTCCGAGCGGCGGCATGACGATCATTCCGGAGTACATCGCCATGCTGGTCGCGCTTTCGACCTACACGGCGTCCTTCATCGCGGAGATCGTCCGCGCCGGAATCCTGGCGGTCAACCGCGGGCAAACCGAGGCGGCCAGTGCTCTTGGCCTTCGGAACGGACCAACGCTGCGGCTGGTCATCATTCCCCAGGCGTTGCGCATCATCATCCCGCCGCTGACAAGCCAGTATCTGAACCTGACGAAGAACTCGTCCCTGGCGGTGGCGATTGCCTATCCGGAACTGACATCCGTCTTTGCCGGAACCGCCCTGAATCAGACCGGCCAGGCGGTCGAGATCATCTCGCTGACGATGCTCACCTATCTGACCATCTCGCTTGTGACCTCGCTCTTCATGAACTGGTACAACAATCGCGTCGCGCTGGTGGAGAGATAAGACGATGGCCGAAATTCACTCCGCCGCCGACATCGCCTATGTACGCCGGGAAATGCTTCCGGAGCAGGAAGCGCCCGGGAGCTCCAGAGGCGTGGTCGCATGGTTTCGCGAAAGCCTCTTTTCGTCGATACCCTACACGATCCTGACGCTTTTCTGCCTGTACCTTCTCTGGGTTATCGTCCCGCCAATCCTGAGCTTCCTGATTGGAAGTGCGGTCTGGACCGGGACAGACCGCGCCGTCTGCGCCACCGAGGCGCAGGGCGGCATCCAGCCAAATGGATGGTTCGGCGCCTGCTGGGCCTATGTCGGCGATTATGCCAACCAGTTCATTTACGGGCGCTATCCCAATGTCGAGCAATGGCGCGTCAACATCGTCGGCGTTCTCTTCTTCGGCGGACTCGCCGGCCTGCTGATCCCTTCGGTGCCTTACAAGCGCGAAAACATCATCTTCCTTTCGATCGTGTTTCCGATTGCGGCCCTTATCCTTCTGACCGGTGGCGATATCGCTGTCGACGGGCTCTATATCCCGCTTGCCGTTCTCGCGGTTCTCGCACTTGTCGTGACCTATGCGTTCGCCAAGCTCTCGGATTCGGACCCGCTGCCCGGCCTGAAAAATGTCGCGGCGCTGTTCATCGGGCTGTTCGTGCTGCTCTTCATCCTGGGCTTCGACTTCGGCCTCATGCATGTCGAGACGGAAATGTGGGGCGGCTTGCTTGTGACGCTGGTCATCGCGGTGACCGGTATCGCCGCCTCGTTGCCGGTCGGCATCGCGCTGGCGCTCGGGCGGCGTTCCGCGCTTCCGATCGTGCGCTTCTTTTCCATCGTCTTCATCGAGTTCTGGCGCGGCGTGCCGCTGATCACGGTTCTGTTCATGTCCTCGGTCATGCTGCCGCTGTTCCTTCCCGAGGGCGTCAGCTTCGACAAGCTGCTGCGTGCCTTGATCGGCGTGGCGCTGTTCTCCTCGGCCTATATGGCGGAGGTCGTGCGTGGCGGCCTGCAGGCATTGCCCAAGGGGCAATATGAGGGCGCGATGGCGCTGGGCCTGAACTGGGGCCAGATGATGCGCATGATCATCCTGCCGCAGGCGCTCAAGCTCGTCATTCCGGGGATCGTCAACACTTTCATCGGCCTGTTCAAGGACACGACGCTCGTTCTGATCATCGGCCTCTTCGACTTCCTCGGACAGATCCAGTCATCCTACTCCGACCCGACATGGGCCTCGCCGGTCCAGGCGATGACGGGGTACGCCTTCGCGGCGATCATGTACTGGATCTTCTGTTTCAGCATGTCCCGATACTCCATGTTCATGGAACGAAAGCTCGACACGGGCCACAAACGGTAAGGAACTCACGCCATGACAGCCGAAAACGCAACTGCAGAGGAAATCCGGGCAGCCGACCGCTCCAAGATGACGGTCTCGGAAACCGATGTTGCGGTCGAGATCATCGATATGCACAAGTGGTACGGTGATTTCCACGTCCTGCGCGATATCAACCTCAAGGTCATGCGTGGCGAACGCATCGTCATCGCCGGCCCGTCGGGCTCCGGCAAGTCGACGATGATCCGCTGCATCAACCGGCTGGAAGAGCACCAGAAGGGCCAGATTATCGTCGATGGCAACGAACTGACCAACGATCTCAAGAAGATCGACGAGGTGCGCCGCGAGGTCGGCATGGTGTTCCAGCACTTCAACCTGTTCCCGCATCTGACGATTCTGGAAAACTGCACCCTGGCGCCGATCTGGGTGCGCAAGATGCCGAAGAAGGAAGCCGATGAGCGCGCCATGCACTTCCTCGAGCGCGTCAAAATTCCCGAACAGGCGAACAAGTATCCCGGCCAGCTTTCCGGCGGTCAGCAGCAGCGCGTGGCCATCGCCCGTTCGCTCTGCATGAACCCGCGCATCATGCTGTTCGACGAGCCGACGTCCGCGCTCGACCCGGAGATGATCAAGGAAGTGCTCGACACGATGGTCGGCCTCGCCGAGGAAGGCATGACCATGCTCTGCGTTACGCACGAAATGGGCTTCGCGCGCCAGGTCGCCAACCGCGTGATCTTCATGGATCAGGGCCAGATCGTCGAGCAGAACAGCCCGGACGAGTTCTTCGACAACCCGCAGCACGAGCGGACCAAGCTGTTCCTCAGCCAGATCCTGCACTAGGCGGATTTTGGATGTTCTGTGAAGAGGCCGGCGTCAAGCCGGCCTTTTTCATTCCGGAATGCGGTAGCCGTACAGCCATTCGAGATCGGTGATGAAGGATGCCGCCGGCCGCATGGAAAAATACAGATTCCGGGCGAGGCGACCGGGACCGCTCTGGTGATAGACCCAGCGGTTGAACGCGGTACGCTTTGCGACCTCGCGCACGCGCTCGCGCCGAAGGGCCGTGTAGCGCGGCAAAGCCGCGCGCGGATTGTTGGCGTCCTGCGCGATGCAGCGGCCCGCGGTGTAACCGTCCTCGATCGCCATTGCAGCGCCTTGTGCCGCAAAGGGCTCGAGGCCATGCGCCGCATCGCCGATGAGTAGCACGCGTCCGCCATGCCAGACCCGATCCGGATCGACCGAATTCAACGGCCAGACCGTCCACTTGGCCTTTTCGATCGCGTCGAAGCCTTCGAGTTCGCGCGCGCTCTTCATGAGTCGGTCAAAACTCTCCTGGTCGGCTTCCTGCGCCCATTGGCCCGGTTCCGAACGGCCTTTGGTGATGGCGACGATGTTGAGCGTGTCCTCGTTGCGCACCGGATAGGTGACGATATGGCTGTCGGGCGCCATCCATGCCGTGACCTGCGCCTTGCCGGACGTACCGGGGCCGAGCGCACGCCAGGCGATGCGCCCGGTCGGCTTGGGGCGGCCCGCGCCAATCAGGCTGTCACGGACCTTCGACCAGATGCCGTCGGCGCCGATCAGGATCCGCGATTCGATGACGGTCTCGCCATCGGCCGTCGAAAACGTGGTCGTGACACGTTCTCCGCCCTCGCGCACATCCTTGACGGAATGGCCGGTCAACAGGGTCACTGATGGGTGCGCTCGGGCCGCGTCGTAAAGCACGCCATGCAGCAGGGCGCGATGCGCGGTGAGGTAGGGCGCATCCATGCGCGCGAGCCACGACTTGGTGATCGGCATGTCCAGCAGGATCCGCCCGCCCGACGCATCGCCGAGACGAATCGAGGACGGAGCGATCGCCTTTGCCTCGAGAGCATCCAGAACGCCGAGCGTACGGAGAATGCGGGTGGCATTCGGCGCGATCTGGAGGCCGGCACCCACTTCCGAAGGCCGGTCGAACGCCTCGGCGATTGTCACTTCGAGTCCATGCCGCGCAAGGGTCAACGCAGCCGTGAGGCCGGCAATGCCGGCCCCGGCGATCAGGATATGGCTTTCTTCAGTCAATTGGGAAACCTGGCTTCTGCCGGGTGATATCGATCAGGCGGCGTCTCGTGTCTCGTAGGCGCAACCGGCAGGAACTGTCTCCTCGGCGCCGAGCGACGGGTTGTGGATATAAAGCGTCGAGCAATAGGGGCAAACCTTCTCGCTTTCATCGCCCATGTCGAGAAAGACATGCGGATGGTCGAAAGGCGGCTTGGCGCCGACGCACATGAACTCCTTGACGCCGATTTCGATCTTGGCGTGTCCGGCGTCGTTCTGGAAATGGGGCGTTGCGTGACCTGCCATGGTAAGTCCTGTAATCCGTGACTATCTGTATTGCCGTTGTCGCAGTGCACACTAGCGTCTCGAAGATGGAATTGGTAGCCAGTCCCTCTGCAAAATACCCGCCATTTCAACCGAAAACCGGAAACTGACATGCCAAGCTTTCGCCATGACAAATTGGACTTCGCTTATTTCGATGAAGGCGAGCCGTCCGGCGATCCTGTGCTCCTCATTCACGGCTTCGCGTCGAACAAGACCGTGAACTGGATCGGACCGGGCTGGGTAAAAACGCTCGGCGGGGCCGGCTACAGGGTCATTGCGATCGACAATCGCGGCCACGGCGAAAGCGACAAGCCGCATGAGACAGAGGCCTATGTCCCGGAAAAGATGGCGGCGGACGCCATCGCGCTTCTCGATCACCTCGAAATCGGCAAGGCTCGTGTGATGGGATATTCCATGGGCGCGCGCATCGGTGCGTTCATGTCGCTTGCCGCGCCTGAAAGGGTCCGTTCGGTCGTATTCGGCGGCCTCGGAATTGGCATGGTCCACGGAGTCGGCGGATGGGAGGGCATCGCCGAAGCCTTGCTCGCGCCGTCGATCGACGATGTGACCCAGGAACGCGGGCGAGCCTTCCGCACCTTTGCAGACCAGACGGGAAGCGACCGTATCGCGCTCGCGGCCTGTATCGAGAGTTCACGAAAGAAACTGACGCCGGAACAGGTCCGCGAGATCACCACGCCGGCGTTGATCGCGGTCGGAACGAAGGATGATATCGCGGGCTCCGCGAGCGAACTCGCCGATTTGCTGCCCGATGCGACAGTTGTCGATATTCCGGGACGCGATCATATGCTGGCTGTCGGAGACCGCGTCTACAAGCAGGCGACGCTGGACTTTTTCGGTGCCCATTAACCGCGCTTCAGTTTCATTGACGAAGAGTTGAACCGAATTCGTTTAACTCGCGTAGCCGATAGGCTATCTTCCACCCTCAAAGGAAAGCTGACGGAGGCCCTCATGCCGCAGCAAAGAAAATCGACCTCTCCGGCGCAGCTTCAGGCTGTCGATCCGATTTGGTTCGCAGTGCGCCAGGATGCCGAGGCCGCCATCGCCAACGACCGGGCGCTTGGCGCGTTCATGCTGTCGACGGTGCTCAACCAGCCATCCCTGGAGGAAGCGGTCATTCACCGTATCTCCGAGCGGCTGGATCATGCCGACATCAGCGCCGATCTCCTGCGCCAGTCCTTCCGCGACATGCTGGCGTACGACCAGTCCTGGAGCGAGGTTCTTCGCGTCGACATGCAGGCTGTCTATGACCGCGATCCGGCATGCACGCGTTTCCTGGAGCCGCTGCTTTATTTCAAGGGCTTCCACGCCCTCCAGACGCACCGGCTGGCGCATTGGCTCTACAAGCAGGGCCGTCTCGATTTCGCGCTCTACCTTCAAAGCCGCTCCTCGGCGGTTTTCCAGACCGACATCAATCCGGTTGCGCGGGTCGGGAAGGGGATATTCCTCGACCACGCGACAGGGCTTGTCGTCGGCGAAACGGCGGCCATCGGCGACAATGTCTCGATTCTCCACTCGGTGACGCTCGGCGGCACCGGCAAGGAGGGCAGCGACAGGCATCCCAAGATCGGCGACGGCGTGCTGATCGGCGCGGGATCGAAGATCCTCGGCAATATCAAGGTCGGCAACAACAGCAAGGTTGCCGCGGGGTCGGTCGTCTTGAAGGATGTCCCGCCATGCAAGACCGTTGCCGGCGTTCCGGCGCGTGTCGTCGGCGATGCGGGTTGCAGCGAGCCGTCCCGCGCCATGGATCAGCTCCTCGAGTCAGACTAACGGTCGCGCACCGCAACGATGGTCGGTGAATGAGCGGGCGCGAGACTTGCGCCTGCACCCCAATTCGTGTTTTGCGTGGCCGCCAGCGCCTCGCAGCGCGACAACCAGTCAGGAGCTCACACGTGACATCCGAAGAACTTACGAAACTCACGCGTTTTTTCCGCAAGACCCTCGGAAACGAACAGCTTGCAGTGAAGCCGCGTCCGCGCATCGCCGATTCTGCGGAGCTTTATGTGGGGGACGAGTTTCTCGGGATCGTGACGCGTATCGAGGACGAGGGCGAGGTTTCCTACGACCTCTCCATGTCGATTCTCGATTTCGATCTTGAAGACTGATTTCTAGCTGCGGGCGGCCTTCAGCAGGCCGGCCAGGAATTCCGGAAGCGCGGCATTCATCCTGCTCCAGTCGTCGAGCAGCCGCATCGGAAAACGCAATTCCGCATTGAGCGTTTCACCAATCTGGATATCGGTATCGCAGGGCGCGACGATCGTTTGCGCGGTCGCGTCCGCCTCCTGGCACCGTGCGACGAATCGGCGGCCCGTTTGCGGGTCGGCTTCGGAAAAGACGATGAACTCGTCGATATAGCCGTGCTCTCGCGCCAGCAATGCGCGTTTCAGACCGTTGCCCAAATCCGTCACCGGCCCGTCCATGACATTCCGGTAGACCGTGTCGAACCGGCCGGCCATGTCCGTGCTTGTCATGCGCGGGGTCAGCGAAACAAACACAATCGAGTTGGTTTCCGGATCGATGTCGTTGAACGCCCTGGCAAGCCCGTCATTGAAGCCCGACATCGTCGGCCAGTGAATATAGAGATCGAGGCGTTTAGCCAGCCCGGGCCGACGCTGGTCCCGGATACGGATCATATTGGCGGGAACCGAGATCGCGTCGTTGCCGATGACGACCTCGAAGCGCTGGGTCGAGAGCGTGTGGCCGGCATGGACAAGGGACCGGCCGTAAAGCTTGCCCGCGATCAGGATGGCGACGGAAAGAAGCGCCAGAATGCCGAAGGCGACAAACAGGCGAAAGGCGAGGACCGGCAGGCCCTTGCGGATATCGTATTGTTCGTCGTCGCTTACCGTTATCGCTGACATCGCACTTCCCGTGTGGCCCGATTTAGCACATCTTTTCTGGCATCGATCATGCATCACTCGACATCGTTATGGTAAACATCCGGTAAACCGGGGTGGTGTCGATGGTTGCGTTCATGGTGTTCGTCACGGGGGCGGCGGTGTCGCTGGCGTTCTTTTATCTCGCGCGGGGCTTTGGCGGCTTCACGCCCGGTTTCGACAGGGACACGCTGGCACGGAACGGAATGGCGACCTCGTTTGCCGTGTTTTGCGGCGCCGGGCCTGTCCTGCTGGTGCGTGCGCTCGGATCTGCGGAACGTCCGAGCACGCTGCATACAACGCTGAATGTCACTTTTCTGACATGTCTGATCCTACTGTGGACCGGCGCGCTGGGCGTCGTGGCGGTGGAAAGCGCGCGAGTGTTCCTGTAATCCGATGCGTCTGGCGCCCGGGTGGCGCTCCAGGATGTTTCGAAACGGTACGACAGGACACGTGATGGCAACTTACGATCTCGACGGTACGGTTCCCGATCAACAGGGAAACGGCGCGGCATTTATCGCCGAAGACGCGGCGGTCATCGGCAAGGTTACACTGGGCGAGGATTCGAGCGTCTGGTTCGGCTGTGTCCTGCGCGGCGACAATGAGCGGATCACGGTCGGTGCGCGGTCCAATGTGCAGGAGCACACCGTCATGCATACCGACATGGGCTTCCCGCTCGATATCGGGGAGGGGTGCACGATCGGCCATCGCGCGATGCTGCACGGCTGCACGATCGGTGAAAACAGCCTGATCGGAATTGGCGCGATCGTGCTCAACGGCGCGCGGATCGGCAGGAACAGCCTCGTCGGCGCAGGCGCACTGGTTACCGAGGGCAAGGAGTTTCCCGACAACAGTCTGATTATCGGTTCGCCGGCCCGGGCCGTCCGCACCCTCGACGATGATGCCGTGGCGCGGCTGCGTGACTCCGCGGATCACTATGTCGAAAACGCGAGGCGATTCGCGGCCGGTCTGAGCCGGCAGGCTTCTGAAGACACATAAAAAAGAGCCGACCATCAATGATGGCCGGCTCCTGACCCGGTCGTTGGGGATGGGATGGTTTGGGGACCCGACCGGGGACCTCTGAATTCGTTCCTGACTAGAAGTTCTGCGCGACGTTGCGGCGCGTATCGATGATATCGACCCACTTGCCCGCGTTCGCCGTGGATTGGCGTTTCAGGTACTGGTATCGCGTGTCACGCCAGTCGAGGACCTTCGTGACCAGATTGTCGAGGATGAAATCGCCGCGATCCGTGCGAACGGTCAGCACCGCGTGGCCGTCGCCGTTCGGCTGAAGCACCACCGTGATCAGCAGGTTCGACGGGTGAAAGCCGGCGCGGATCAGTTCATGCCGCTTGAGCAGGACGTAATCCTCGCAGTCGCCATACTTGACCGGATAGGACCAGATCTCTTCCTTGCCCCACATCTCGTAGTCGGTACGCGGAGCGATCGTCGTATTGATACGCGAATTGACCTTGATCATCGTTGACCAGGCGGCCTTGGTAAGCCGATCCGGCGCCACGTTGCCGGTCGAACGGCATTCGCCGGGCACCTGAAGGCAGAACTCGTAATGGCCGATTGGCTGGCTCGTGATGCGGCCGGTCTTCATCGGTGCAGCAGTCGCTACCGATATGCCGGCGATGATAACGAGGGAAGTGACCGCGCCACCCAGTCCAACCCCGCTGTTCCAGAATTTGTGCATACCATCGTCTCCCCAATGGAAGGCACAATGGCAGGAACTATTTTAGTTATCGCCAAGAACAACGGGGCGATTTGATGAAAGGAAATGCTATAATTGAATAGAAAACCGAATAAAGGAGATTTAAACTTGAGTAGCATTTATCTCAAATTAAATTCAATTTTCCCGATAGCGACCGATCTTGGCTCCTGCCGCTGAAACGCAGCCGGAAACGGGTGCGTCATGTCGAAAATCGAAGGAGACGGAATTTAGCCGAGATACTGCTGGAGGGTTTCGCGGCGCTGGATGACGGCGAACTCGATGGCGATACCGTCCTCGAAATGGCGCACGACCTGGCCACGCATGTTGCCGAGCGTGACCTGCGTACCGAGCGCCGGGCGGACATTGATTTCAACGGCGGCGCCCGAAACGGAAAGATCGATAATGCGGCAGCGATACTGCCGGCCGTCTTCGAGGGAGAGAATACCGGACGGATTGCGTGGCAGGATACGCTCGTGACGGCGATCCTCCGGGAGGTCCAGTTCGTGCTTGTTGGCAAGCCATGTCAGCTGCGCGGCGAGCTTGGCTTTCTTGCGCGGTGTCGTAGTGAGTTCGAGCGCGAAGCCGTCGTCGCGGACGCGCGCAACAGTTCCCTCGAGCCGTCCGATATGATCGATATAGGCAATGACGCGCTCGCCGGCCTTCGCGGTCGCGTCGGTCGCGAAGAAAGCGCTGCCGGGAGACATGTCCACGACCTGGCAACGATGCTCCGTCCGGTCGGACAGCATCAAACGGCCATGCAACATCACCTTTACGCGTTGGTATTGGCGGCGGTCTTGGTCGGTTGCGTGTTGCTGTGCGCCGAGCATTCTTCGATTGGTCCAGTTCGATATCGAGGACGTCCGGAGAATAGGGTTCTTCTGGTTAACGGCAGGTTATTGGAGCGCGGATTTGAGCGCTGGCGTTAAACTGTTTCCCGCCGCGCCATTACTTCTTTCCACCATCGACCACACGAAACGCCCGAAGCGCTCGCCTTGGCCCGATTTCACCTTTACCGGCAATGACTTGAAGATTGTGCGCGGACTCCTTGACGTCGCTGGCGCGGCGTCTCGGAACCGGAACGGAGGGGCGATTTCGCAGCAGGGAAAGGCCGGCGAGGGGATCCATGTAGCGGACTCCGCGCAACTCGAACCGCGCCGGGACGATGCCGAGCCATTCGGGTTGGGTGAAGAGACTCGCGATGCCGAGAATGCGAGTCCGCTCGTGGTCGATCGGAAGAAGCGCGATCTCCATCGCCACGCCGGCGCCCGCCGAACGCAGCGCCTGCACATCGAACACGACAAGAGACCCGTTCCGCAGAACCGTGTTCAGGCCCTTTTCGATCTGCTTTGCATCGTCCGGCGCGAAGAGCTGTGCGAAGGGCGTGTCCTTCAGTTCCGCGCATCGCAACGTGCAGAGACGAGAACCGGCGAGCCGGAAAACCGGAACGCCGCTCTCATCCGTCTGCAGCAGCATCACCGAGGGCAGCAGCCTTCCAAGGCCAGCCGGCGCGATCGCGGAACGGTGCGGGGCAGGCTGACCGCCCCGCACTTCGTTCCAATAATTGTACAGTTCGATCGTATCCCTGTGTCGCATTGCCGACCGTCCCCGTATTCGAAGGCCGCCGATGTGCCATTGTGGCACAGGCGAGCCCGCATCCATTGTCCCGGTGGGAAAGGCGCAAATTCCGGACCAACCGGGATTCGGGGTCGCTGTTAGGGTTAATGAAGTCTTTCGATTGCGGCGGCGTGCGCGTTTTGCGAACATGATCGTATCGGAGCCGCCGGTTCCACAGCACACACTTTTCGGATTGGGGTAGGGGACTCCACCGGGCCATTCAAGCCAAGGGCTTGAATGGCTTTCTTTTTACGCGATATCAGGGCTGACGAACGCGAAAGCAGCTCATGAACGATCCGGCCCAGACCGACGCCACCCCAAACGAAACCAGCAGCGCGAAAGCGACGGACCGGACCGGGGGATCGGTGCCGGCATTCAACCTGCACGGCTCCATCGTGCTGTTGGCCGCCATCTGCATCGCGGTGCATTTCATACGCACGATGGTGTTGTCGGATGACGAGAACACCTGGCTTCTGGTGACGACGGCGTTTTTCCCGCTGCGCTATTCGCCTGAAGTCCTGACTTTCGATCTGCCGACGCTGATTTCGCCCGTGACCTATGCATTCCTGCACGGCGATTGGGTGCATCTGGGCGTCAACGTTGTCTGGCTTTCGATTTTCGGATCGCCGCTGGCCTACAGAATCGGCTGGCGGCGCAGCATACTGTTCTGGGTGGTGACAGCCGCGGCTGCTGCGGCGACGCATCTCGTGATCTATTTCAACGAGGCCATTCCGGTCATCGGCGCTTCAGGTGCGGTGTCCGGTTTCATGGGCGCCGCGGCACGGTTCGGGTTGCGGGCCAACAGGCGCGAGCCGCGCCGCGGATTCGATGGCCCGTTGCTGACCATCCGACAGACGCTCCGCACCCCCGGCGTCCTGCCGTTTCTGCTGATCTGGGTCGTCGTGAACATATTCGTCGGCGTCGATCCGTTCGGCGCGCAGGATGGCGCCGGAATCGCCTGGCAAGCGCATATCGGCGGGCTTGTGGCCGGATTCCTGCTCGTTCCGCTCTTCGACCGGCGAAGCTGACCCAACGGGACTCTTCCTTGCAAAAACCGCAACGTCATCGCATTCTGTTTATGGGATGAGAAGGAGTGTTCGCGATGATGGTCAGGAACATACTTGCCGAAAAAGGGTCCGAGGTCTTCACGCTGCCGCTGGCGTCCACCGGCATGGATGCGGTCAATGCGCTTGCCAAGTACAATGTGGGCGCGCTGGTAGTCGCATCGGAGGAGATGGCGATCCTTGGCATTCTTTCGGAGCGCGATATCGTACGCGCCATTCGCAGCAACGGCGTTTCCGCGCTGGAACAGCCGGTGAGCGAACTGATGACCGCGAGCGTGCAGACATGCACCGAGGATTCGACTGTCCCCGAATTGATGGAACTGATGACGGAAGGCCGCTTCAGGCACATGCCCGTTGAACGCTCCGGCAAGCTGATCGGCGTGATATCCATCGGCGACATCGTCAAGCGCCGGATCGAGGATATCCAGCGCGAGGCCGACGATATCCGTTCCTATATCGCTTCGGCCTGATCAGGCCATTTCGGCCAGCCGCCTCAGGTCGTGCAGCCGCGATATCGTTGCCTCGTAGCCCTGGTCGATGGCTTCCGAGGCACGATGGAAGTCGGCCATGCCAATCTCCGAAAGCCTCGGATGCAGCGCGTAGTCCGGAGGGTCTCCGGCAAGACGGGCTCGCGATATCCGGTCCTGGATGATGTTGTAGGATTCCACCATCACGCCCGATATTCCAAGCCGGACAGTTTGAGCCGGTAATTTCTTGTGCGATGTCCTCGGCGTATCATCCGTCGCACGTACATTCATCTCGGCGCGCGGAACGCCGTGTTTGACGACGCCGGACCTGCCGAAGATGTCATAGTTCAGATTGACCGCCACCACGCGCGGCTGCTCATGCGCGCGGCAGACCGAGACCGGCACCGGATTGACCAGCGCGCCGTCGACAAGGACCTTCCCGTTGCATTCGACCGGTTCGAAAATGCCGGGCAGGGAATAGGAAGCGCGCATCGCGACGATCAGGTCGCCATGGGTCAGCCATATCTCGTGGCCGGTGGCGATTTCGGTCGCAACCGCGACGAAAGGCTTTGGAAGATCCTCGATCTGGATGTCGCGCATATGCGACTCCATTTCGCGGTTGAGGCGCATTCCGCCGAACAAACCGCTGCCGGCGAACTGGATGTCGAGAAGGCCGAGCATGCGGCGGCGCGAGAGCGAACGCGCGAATTTTTCGAGTTCGTCGAGTTTTCCGGCGAGATAGCAGCCGCCGACCAGCGCGCCGATCGACGTACCGGCGATCATGTCGATCTTGATGCCGACCTCGTCCAGGGCATGAAGAACGCCGATATGCGCCCAGCCGCGAGCGGCTCCGCCACCCAGCGCAAGCGCGATACCGTGCTGCTTCCGCTCGGGTTTTGGCGGATCAGCTTCCGGGACTGGGGTGTCCTCACCGTTCTTGCGCCTGGAAAAATTCGCTAGCTGCATGACGTGACTTCGATATTTCGAGCAACGATGCCGGGATTGTGCGGCGAATTGGTGTCAAATCGGTGAAGAATAACGGGGTATCTATTTGCTGCCATAGACAGTCCCGGGGTCGAAACGGGGCGCGTCCGCTTCATCCAGGACAAGCCGTGGTTTGCCATCATCCGACATCTCGACGGTCCGGTAGAAGCAGCTTTTCCGGCCGGTGTGGCAATTCGCGCCATCGCCGGCAGTCTCGACCTTCAGCAACACGCAATCCTGGTCGCAATCGATCCGGATTTGCCTGACGGTCTGCATGTTGCCGGAGGTTTCGCCCTTCTTCCAGATGGATTGGCGCGAGCGCGACCAGTAATGGGCGATTCCCGTTTCGAGCGTCAGTTGCAACGCCTCGGCATTCATATGCGCGACCATCAGCACCGTGCCGTCGGCGGTATCCACCGTGACGGCCGTGATCAAACCGTCGGAGGAAAAGCGGGGAGAAAGGCGTTCGCCCGATTCAAGCTCGGCCTTGGAGCCGGGCGTCGCAAAGATGTTGTCTCGATCCTGGGTCATGCAACGCCTCTACGTTGCGATGACCCCGCGATCAAGCGCGGTCGCCGCCGCGAACCATCGAAATGAACCGGACCTGCTCCTGCGGATCGTCGCGGAAGGTGCCGGTGAATGTGGTCGTCAGCGTTGTCGAGCCCTGCTTGCGGATGCCGCGCATGGCCATGCACATGTGCTCCGCCTCGATCATGATCGCCAGGCCGCGTGGCGCCAGCGCATCGTTGATCGCGGATGCGATCTGAGCCGTCATCGCTTCCTGCGTCTGCAATCTTTGCGCGAAGATCTCCACGACGCGGGCGATCTTCGAAAGGCCAAGAACCCGGCCGTCAGGCAGGTAGGCGACATGCGCCTTGCCGATGATCGGAACCATGTGGTGCTCGCAATGCGAGTGGAACGAAATGTCCTTGACGAGGACCATATCGTCGTAACCCGCGACTTCCTCGAACGTCCGGCCGAGAACCTCGTTCGGGTCCATCTCGTATCCGGCGAACATCTCGCGATAGGCATTGACGACCCGGCGCGGCGTTTCGCGCAGGCCCTCGCGATCGGGATCGTCGCCGGTCCAGAGCAGCAGCGTGCGGACCGCCGCTTCGGCTTCCTCCCGCGTCGGGCGCCGGCGGGTTTCGTCCCGCTGTTCTTCTTCGGTGCCTTTCGGAACGGCGTTCACGATCGCATCCATGAAATGTGTCTCCCGTAGCTCCGGTCTAATTACGCCGGAACGAGTTGAACGGACCACTGACGTCCGATCATTCGGATTTGCCGTCGCTTGGTCAACGGCACGCGGCGTATGCCTTGTTCACGCGGCCTTGTAAAATATATATGCTTCATGTGGCGCGAAAACAGCCCCCGCGGCGGTCATGGCGCCACCGCGGAGAAAAACCCCGGAGCGGATCGTGATCGACGATATCTACAACGCCAAGATACTGGATTATGCCGGGAATATCGGACACACCGAGCGGCTGTCCGATCCGGATGCATCCGCGAAGGCGCACTCCAAGCTGTGCGGGTCCACAGTGACGATCGATCTCAAGATGGATAGCGACGTCGTGTCGGATTACGGGCAGGAGGTGAAAGCCTGCGCGCTCGGGCAGGCGTCATCTTCGATCATGGCGCGTTGCATCATCGGAGCGAGCGCGAAGGAATTGCGGGACGTTCGCGAACAGATGATCGCCATGCTCAAGCAGGACGGGCCCGCGCCGACCGGCCGGTTCGCCGACCTGCAATATCTGATGCCGGTCAAGGACTACAAGGCCCGACACGCATCGACACTGCTGGTCTTCGATGCTGTCGTCGACGCCCTCGACCAGATCGAACAGAAACGGGCGAGCGCGGCCTGACATCATGTGCGCCGACGAAACAGATCACGTCGCGCCGCGAAAGCGCCAGAGCCGCAACTGGCAAGGCCCGTGGCGCAAGACGCCCGGCCGCGTCCTCGGGACGGCGCTGATCAGGCTTTACCAGCTGACGCTGTCCGGCTTCATCGGCAACAATTGCCGTCACATGCCGACCTGTTCGGAATACGGATACGAAGCGATCGCCCGCCACGGCCTGCTGGCCGGGGGCTGGCTGACCCTGAAGCGCGTCGCGCGCTGCGGGCCCGGCGGCACATGCGGCATCGACAACGTGCCGGAAAAACTCTGACACCCTGCTGCCGTCCGGCAATCGCCGGAAAATTCCTTCCGTTTGCCCCTGCGGCAATTGTATTTTCATAACAGCCGTTTAGTTGTGGTCATGCGCACCCGCACGACGGAGCACATCGGTGACCGAGACCCACACGTCACAGAACGAGCAGGCCGGCGAGTCCTACTCCGCTGACATCTACAGCGAAGACGGCTCGATCCGCGCGGATTTCCTCGATCGCATCGATGCGCACGTGCAGGCATCCGATGTCGAGGCGCTCGCCGACGACGTTTCCGGGTTGCACGAATCCGAACTCGGCGACCTGATCGAGACGCTGGAAAGCGATTCCCGCCGCCGCTTCGCGACATTGCTTGGCGATCGTTTCGATTTCTCCGCACTGACCGAGGTCGACGAGGCGGTGCGCCTCGACGTCATCGACGCGCTGCCCAACGAGCAGATCGCCGTCGCTCTGCAAACTCTCGATTCCGATGACGCGGTCTACATCCTGGAGGATCTGGAGGAGGAGGATCAGGCCGAGATCCTTGCCCAGCTCCCGTTCACCGAGCGCATCCGGCTTCGTCGCTCGCTCGATTATCCGGAAGACAGCGCCGGCCGGCGCATGCAGACTGAGTTCGTCGCGGTGCCGCCTTACTGGTCCGTCGGGCAGACCATCGACTATCTGCGCGACAGCGAAGACCTTCCGCATTCCTTCGCGCAGATATTCGTCATCGATCCGACCTTTCATCTGGTTGGAGCGATCGATCTCGATCGGATCCTGCGCACGCCGCGACCGAACAAGGTCGAGGAGATCATGCACGAGACGCGTCACGCGATCCCGGCCGAGATGGACCAGGAGGAAGCGGCGCAGATCTTCGAGCAATACGACCTTCTCTCCGCGGCCGTCGTCGACGAGAACGAGCGTCTCGTCGGTATCCTGACGATCGATGACGTCGTCGACGTGATCCAGGAAGAAGCCGAAGAGGATTTGAAACGCCTCGGCGGTGTTGGTGACGAGGAACTGTCCGACACCGTGATCGAAACGACGAAGTCGCGCTTCCTGTGGCTGTTGATCAACCTTGGCACCGCCGTCCTCGCTTCGGCAGTGATCGGCCTGTTCGACGCCACTATTTCAGAAATGGTGGCGCTCGCCGTCCTGATGCCGATCGTCGCCTCGATGGGTGGCAACGCCGGAACGCAGACCATGACTGTTGCCGTGCGCGCGCTGGCGACGCGCGACATCGACATTTACAACGCGTCTCGCATCATCCGGCGCGAGCTGACCGTCGGTTTCATCAATGGCGTGGTCTTCGCGGCCCTGATCGGACTTGTCTCGGCAGTCTGGTTCTCAAGCCTGTCGCTCGGCGGGGTGATCGCGGTGGCGATGGTGGTCAACATGGTCTGCGCGGCGCTGGCCGGCATTCTCATTCCGCTGCTGTTGAACCGGTTCGGTGCGGACCCGGCGATCGCATCGAGCGTGTTCGTGACAACGGTGACCGACATCGTTGGTTTCTTTGCCTTTTTGGGGCTGGCCGCCTGGTGGTTCGGGATTTGAGCGCCGGGCAGTGCCTCGCGGAACGGGCAGATATTTGACTTTTACGTAAGTGCGCATCAATGATGGGGTTGGCTAAGTCATTGATCCCGAAGGATTCGGTGGATGAGGGACTATTACACCATAACCGAACTTACTCGCGAGTTCGGCATTTCGACACGGACCCTTCGCTTCTACGAGGACGAGGGGCTGATCCACCCGGTGCGCCGCGGACGGACGAGGCTGTTCAGGCCGGCCGACCGTTTGCTCGTCAAGCAGATCCTGCGCGGCAAACGGCTTGGATTCTCCATCGCGGAGATCCGTGAGATCATCCAGATGTACAAGGCGCCGCCTGGCGAAGTCGGCCAGTTGCGCACGATCATCAACAAGGCGGCCGAAAAGCGTGAGGAACTGCGCCAGAAGCGCAAGGATATCGAGGACACGCTGGCCGAACTCGAACAGGTCGAAGAGGCATGTCTCGGGCGCCTTGCCGAATTGCGGGTCGCGTCTTGACGACCGTCAAAACCAGCGTTTGACGCGTTTCTTGTAATCCCGGTACGCCTTGCCGAAATGGCTTTCGAGGTGTTTTTCCTCGCGCTCGATCGCCAGTTTCTGGGTCGCGTAAGCCGCGACAAAGGCCAGCGGAAAATACCAGCCAATGCCGGAAATGAGACCCGCGCCGATCACCAGCATCGTGTTGGCCACATAGATCGGGTTGCGCGTCACCGCGAAGATTCCCTTCGTCATCAGGTGATCCGACTTGCGATTGGGAAGGATCGTGGTGCGCGCGCGATACATCGTGCGCATCGCCGCGAAGTCGATCGCCAATGCGGCCAGTATCATGAATACACCGCCCGCAAACAGCATCTCGCCCGCATTGCCTCCGAACCAGGGCAGGGGCAGCGCACGCCCGAACAGCCACCCGGCCACCAGGGCAATCGCATAGATGATCGGCGGCCAGGGAATCCTGTTCGGCCGATCGTAAAAGGCTTTGTTGTCAGTTGCCATCGGTGTTCGCCTCCAGCGAGCAACGGTCCGAGACACCGGCGACACGCGGGTCCGTCGTCTGGTTGATTTCACCCGTAAACACCCGTTCGAACAAGCCTTCTTCCTTCAGGCCGGCGACCGCGCATTCGCAAAACGCCCGGCAGGTCTGTTCGGAATACTGTTCGACACAGGTCTGCGTGCAGGATCGGATGAATGCCGCCTCGGGTTCCACCTCGGCTGGCGGGCTGACAAGGGAAAACAGGTAGACGCAGGCGATCAGCACCGGCTGGTGAACGAGATAGGTGACGAGGCTGTGCCGGCCGATGAACCGAAGGGCTCTGGTGACGATGTTTCCATGCGGGGGATGGTCGGCGAGATAGGTCGTCGCTCCCGTACCGACCAGCAGACGCCCGATCGCCATGCCCGTCAACACGGCGCCGAACCACGGAAAGACCGGCACGAAATCGTTCGATCGCGGCGGGAAAGGCGAAAGACCGATCCAGAGAAGCAGGGGATGCGAGAACAACTCCGTCTTCCCCCAGAATGGAACGGATATCCATGCAGCGGCGATCACAAAGAGGGCGATTGCCGGCAAGCGCAGGAACAGCAGGCCCAGAACGCTCGCGACCGCGATCTGGTGCAGGATGCCGAAGAAAACATAGGCGCCGGGTGTCGCGATCCTGGTCGCGACGGTAATCGCAAGCGCCGCGGCGGCCACCATCGCCAGCCTCTTGCCGTATCCCCGCCAGCGAATGCCCTTGCCATGCGCGAGGACGAGACTCACGCCGACAAGGATCAGGAAGCTCGAGGCGATGCTGCGCGCGAACCACTTGAGCGGCCCGGTGCCAGCCGTGCCGGGGTCTAGATAGCCGAAAAATTCGAGATCCCAGCTGAAGTGGTAGATCGCCATCGCAACGAGCGCGACGCCGCGCGCGAGGTCGATCCATTCGATCCGACGGGAAGGGCGGGTGCCTGTATCGGTCATTTTCGGATCGGGGCAATACCGTTCGTCATGCCACCAGATATCGCATGAGAAATCCGCGCTGCAAAGCGGTGCATGGTGCACGAAAGGCGTGTATGGCGGAGACCGGCTCGGCCAATCGAAGATGTGACTATGTTCTATTACCTGTCGAAGACCCTGTGGCTCCTGATCCAGCCGGTCGGACTGATCTGTCTGATCTTCGCGGGCATTCTCCTCCTTCTTTTGTTCAAGCGGATCCGCATCGCCGCGTGGCTCGCCTTTCTCGGCCTCTGCTTCGCCCTTGTCGCGACGCAAACCAATGCCGGACGTTTGCTCCTGCAGCCACTGGAGAACCGGTTTGCACGGCCGGATACTCCGCCCGCTTCGGACGAGATCGCGGGAATCGTGGTTCTCGGCGGCGCTTTCGACGGTTACGTGACGCGCATCCGCGGCGGGTTCGAACTCGGCGCTTCCGGAGACCGGATGGTCGAGGCCCTGCGTCTCGCGCGGCTCTACCCGGATAAACCGGTGATCGTTTCTGGCGGTGAGGCATCGTTGATCGGCCAGACGGAAGGCGACGCATCGATCGCGTCACGATTTTTTGCTTCGTTCGGTATCGCGGCGGAGCGCGTTGTCCTCGAGGACAAGTCCCTCAACACCCACGAGAACGCGGTGCTGTCGAAAGCCGTCATGGAGCGATATGGTGAGGGCGACTGGCTGTTGGTCACGAGCGCATTTCACATGCCGCGCTCCGTCGGCGCATTCCGCGTGCAGGGTATCGAACCGGTGCCATGGCCGGTCGACTACAAGACGGCCGGCACGGAAAGTTTTGCGGTCGGCCGTGACGACCCGACCGAGGCGCTTGTCGAAACGAACCTCGCCATCCGCGAGTGGATCGGCCTCGCGGTCTACGCGGCAACGGGGCGAATCAGCGATTTCTTCCCGCGTTGAATCCCGCCCGGTCCGGGCGAAATTGCCCGCTTTCGGGAGGATATCAGACGAAAGTGGAAGCGCGTTAGCACGCTCGATCAGCGAATTGAAATCTCGACGGAATTCGAGATCGCCCCTTTCGCCTTGCGGATGACGCATGGCTGATCCTTGGTTTTTTGCGATTGCGAAGACGGTGGGACGGGTGTAGACGGCCGCCTCCAAGAGAGAGCGCGGGCACGCCGCGCCGAACAAAAATGGGGACAACAGTGATGGATGAAAACGTCCAGAAGTCCTGCTGGGGCACCACGGCCTGGGCAGTTGCTGGTTTCGCCTGCTTCATGGTCATCGTGTACCTGATCGGGATGAATGATGTCGCCGAGGTAGCCGCTTCCTTCCCGCGGCAACCGGCTTGATCCGAACACGGATTCGAAAAAGCGCCTTGGCTGTGTCGTAACGCGGCCAAGGCGCGTCGGAACCCGGTTCGCGCCGCCGTCACAGTCTGCTAGCTTCCTGCCGTCAACAGCAGAAACGCAGATGTTCCTTTCGGTCTTCGAACTCTACAAAATCGGTATCGGTCCTTCCTCCTCGCACACGATGGGGCCGATGTCGGCCGCCGTGCGTTTTCTCGACGAGATACGGCTGGGCGAATGGCCGCGGCCGGCCGGCGCGGAAGTCGCCGGGCTTTCGGTGTCGCTGCATGGCTCGCTCGCCTTCACCGGTGTCGGCCACGCCACCGACCGCGCGGTGATCCTCGGTCTTGCAGGCTATCAGCCCGACGCGATCGACCCCGATGCGATGGACGACATCCTGGAGATGGTGAAGGCCGGAAAGTCAGTTTCATCGCCGGGGCATCCGACATACCATTTCGATCCGAACGAGGACCTCGTCTTCGACAGGAAGGAACCGCTGCCGGGGCACGCCAACGGCATGGCGTTTTCCGCCCGTGACGCCGATGGCACCATGCTGCTGCGCCGGGTCTACTACTCGATAGGCGGCGGCTTCATCGTCAGCGAAGACGAACTCGCGCGCGTCAAGGCGGAAGCCGGCAAGCCGCGCAAAGGCGACGTGCCCTATCCCTTCGCGTCTGCCGACGAGATGCTGAAGATGGCGAAGAAGAGCGGATTGTCCATTTCGGCGATGAAGCGCGCCAACGAGGAAACCGGGCGCAGCCGTGCAGAGCTTGACGCCGAGCTCGATGCCGTCTGGGGCGCGATGGATGGTTGTATCGAGCGCGGTTTGCGCGGCGAGGGCATCCTGCCCGGAGGCCTGAAGGTCAAGCGGCGCGCGCGCCAGATTCACGAGAAACTGGAGGCCGACTGGCTGTCCAACCGGCCGAACCCGATGCTCGCCAATGACTGGCTCGGCGCTTTCGCGATGGCGGTGAACGAGGAGAATGCGTCCGGCGGCCGCGTCGTCACCGCGCCGACCAACGGTGCCGCGGGCGTGGTGCCGGCGGTTCTGAAATACATGGTCAAGTTCCATGAACTGACCAGCCCCGACGACATCCGCAATTTCCTGCTCACCTCGGCCGCCATCGGCGGGCTGATCAAGCACAACGCCTCGATCTCCGGAGCGGAAGTCGGATGCCAGGGTGAGGTCGGCAGTGCGGCCGCGATGGCGGCGGCGGGTCTCGCCGAAGTCCTCGGCGGTACGCCCGAGCAAGTGGAAAACGCTGCCGAGATCGCGCTCGAACATCATCTCGGCATGACGTGCGATCCGGTCGCGGGGCTCGTCCAGGTGCCGTGCATCGAGCGCAATGCCCTTGCCGCGGTGAAAGCCGTCACGGCGGCGTCGCTGGCCCTCAAGGGAGACGGCACGCATTTCGTCCCGCTCGATGCCTGTGTCGAGACCATGCGGCAGACCGGGCTCGACATGAACGAGAAGTACAAGGAAACGAGCCAGGGCGGCCTCGCCGTCAACGTGGTGGAGTGCTGAACGGCTTGATCTCTGCGAATTGCTGGCCTGTGGACGTAGCGTTGCCATGCTTGACCGGCGGCGCGCGCGCAATAAACCATGTGCCATGGCCCTGAACCTGATCAAGCTTTGTGTCGGAGCAGACAGCGTTGACGATCTGCGCGCCTGGATCGATTTTCGCCTCGCCGAAAAGCGCGCGGCGGGCGAGCCGGCGGAAAGCATCCATACAACTCGCATGGTGCCCAAGCGCGGCGACGAAATCATCGGTGAGGGGTCGCTGTACTGGGTGATCAAGGGGCGCGTTCAGTGCCGCCAGCGCATCACCGATATCCGGCCTTTCGTCGATGGCGAGGGGATATCGCGGTGCCGGATCGTCCTCGATCCCGAAGTCGTGCTGACCCGCCCCCAGCCCAAGCGACCGTTCCAGGGATGGCGTTACTACAAGGCAGAGGACGTGCCGGCCGATATCAATGGCGACGATGAGGGCATGGAAACCTTGCCGGCGGACATGCGCAACGAACTCGCCGATCTTGGCCTGATCTGATCGCGCATGTGTCTCATTTGCCTTGCAACCCGACGGTAAAGCGCCACATTTTCCCCATGGCCAAGTCGGTATCGAAAACACGAAGCAATAAAATCGCCGAAGCGAAATCATCGCGAGGCGACATCGCGGCCTTCCTCAAGGCTGCGAAGACAGCCGGAACATCCGCGACGGGAAACGGTCGGATCGTTCTTGCGCTCGACGCAACGATGAGCCGTCAGCCGACATGGGATCTCGCCTGCTCGATCCAGGCGGAGATGTTCGAGAGCGTTTCCGATGTCGGTAGCCTGCTGATGCAGCTTGTCTATTTCCGCGGGCTAGGCGAGTGCCGCGCCTCGAAATGGGCCGAGGACGGCAAGACGCTCGCCTCGATGATGTCGCGGATCGAATGCCGCGGCGGGCACACGCAGATCCTGAAAGTGCTGAAGCACACGGCGAAGGAACACTCGCGTAACCGGATCAACGCACTCGTCTATATCGGCGATGCGATGGAGGAGAATGTCGATGACCTCGTTCAGGCTGCCGGCGAACTCGGTCTGCATGGCATTCCGGTGTTCATCTTTCAGGAAGGTCACGATCCGTCCGCGGAGTACGCCTTTCGGGAAATCGCCCGGGTGACGCGTGGCGGCTGGTTCCGATTCGATCGCTCCGCCGCATCCGTACTGTCGAAACTCCTGTCGGCAATCGCGGTCTATGCGACCGGCGGGCTCAAGGCGCTCAAAAGCCGAGGGTCGCGGGAGGATAGATTGTTGCTCGCACAGATGTCGGGCGATGGAGGCAAGAGATGACCATTCTCATTCTTCTGGTCGGCATTGCCGCCTTCACAATCCTCGGCCTGTACTTTTTCGCTTCGGCATCGCCGGCGCAGGTGGCGCGTACCCTGCACCTCGCGGGGCCGGCAGCGCTGGCCATACTCGGGGGCATCCTGAGTGTCGCAGGGCGCATCAGCGTCGGCGCGCCGTTGGTGATGATGGCTGTCGCCTGGTACGGCCGCCAGCGGCGCCGCATCGGTCAGCAGAGGACCGGCGGACAAAAATCGACGGTGCGATCGGCCTGGCTCGAAATGGAGCTGGACCACGACAGCGGCGATATGGACGGACTGGTTCTCGTCGGCCGTTTCGAGGGCCGCAGGCTCTACGAGATGAGCGACGCGGACCTGATGGATCTTGCGGCCGACCTCAGGGACGACCGCGAAAGCGCCGAATTACTGGAGGCGTATCTTGACCGCCGAATGCCGGGCTGGCGTGACGACGCTGATCCGGACATTGGTGCGGGGCATGGAGGCCCGCATGGCACGGGCCCCATGACACATGAGGAGGCCTACAAGATCCTTGGCCTTGAACCGGGCGCGTCCGCTGTTGAGGTCCGAAAGGCGCATCGAAGCCTGATGCAGCGCGTTCACCCCGACCTCGGAGGCAATGCTTTTCTGGCGCAGCGGGTTAACGAAGCGCGCGACGTTCTTCTGCGTGATCATACTGATTGAACCCTTCGATACTCGATACACATTCAAACGGTTTCAGACGGCCTGGCCGCGCCTTACGAATTGTCGAAGGCGAGGCAGGAATATTTGTACTTCTTGAGAGCGCTGCACGCGGACCATGCAGCCGACTTCGAGCTGAAGCCGGAGAAGCGGGCGCGGTGATACAGAATGCCGCTCTTCTCGAATTCCTCCACGAAAGGCGACAGACCTTCGAGAACCGAACCGGCGCGCTCCTGTGCAGTCCGCAGGTAGTCGACGGCTTCGCCCTGGCTGGGAAGTGAAGCAATCTGGATCACCCAGCCGCTGCGCGGCGCCGTGGTTGCGGTCTTGATCGTGTCGAGCGGCGCGGCGGCCGGAGCAGGGCGCGGCGCGGCGGGCTCGGCGGCATAGGCGGTCACCGTCGATGCGGCGACGGGAGTGCCGATGTCGCTGGGGCGAAGCGGGTTCACGGGAAGCGGAATATCGTCGGCGTCGAGCTGTGCGACGGTGACGGCCGCATTTCCGAAATTCGTGCCGCCGCTGCGGGCGACGAGCATGCCGCGCTTGCGCTTGGAGCCCTTGTTCACATTCGCCGCCAGCAATTCCTGCATATGCGCATTGCGCGACGCGCCGGTCCGTCCACCCATCACCACGGCGACGATGCTGCGCCCGTTCTTGTGAACCGAGGTAACCAGATTGAAGCCGGAAGCGCGGGTGTAGCCGGTCTTGATGCCGTCGACGCCGCTGACACGACCGAGGAGCCGGTTATGGTTGCGCATGGTGGTGCGGCCGAACTTGAAGCTCTGGACGGAGAAATATTTGAACTGCCGGGGGAAGTGCTCCTGCAACGCGATGCCGAGCGTCGCCATGTCGCGCGCTGTCGTGACCTGGCGGGAGTTCGGAAGACCCGATGCGTTGCGGAACGTCGTCTTGGACATCCCGAGCGCACGCGCCTTGGCCGTCATCATTTCCGCGAAATGGCTTTCGGTTCCACCAAGATGCTCGGCAATGGCGGCAGCGGCATCGTTGGCGGACTTCGTCACCAGGGAGAGGATCACATCTTCCACGGAGACGCTCTTGCCTGCCGGAACGCCGAGCTTCGTCGGCTGCATAGAGGCGGCGTGACGCGAAAAGGTGACGCGCGTGTTCTTGGTGATCTTGCCCTGTTCCATGGCTTCGAAAACCATGTAGAGCGTCATCATCTTTGTCAGGGATGCCGGATAGCGCGGCGAATCGGCGTAACGCGAATGAAGCGTCTTGCCGGTATTCGCGTCGATGACGAAGGAAGCATATTTGGGGTTCGCCTGCGCATTGGCGCCGAACGCCACGACGAGGAAAGTGGCCACGAACAGCGCAGATATCGCTTGCGCCATGTTCTGGAGGGACAGCGACTTACTGGAAAACACTTGAGACACCCGTGGTTACGCTACATGGGGCGGCCCTGCTAACGAGCCGAAACTCATGCAACCGTACCCGGAACAGCGTTACCAAGTCGTTTATGGTGACTAGAAAGTTACTGCCGTCCGTCGAGTTTTTTTCAAATGTCCCAAAATAAAATTTGTGCGCTGCAAACTTGCCCGTTGAAAAATTGTGCAGCGCACACTATCTTGTTGGCAAGCCCGGATGAGGCCCGAAACTGATCCGAAATCCAATCGCAATCCAATTGAGGTTCGCCATGATGAATTCGTTTGAAGACGCCAGCAAAGTCGGCAAGGAAATGATGGACAACTCCCTGAAGGGCTACGCTGCCATGACCAAGGGCATGCAGGCCATCGCAACCGAAGCCGCCGACTACTCCAAGAAGTCCTACGAGGACGGCGTTGCCGTGTTCGAGAAACTGGCCGGCGCCAAGTCGCTCGAAAAGGCGATGGAAGTGCAGACCGACTACATGAAGTCGTCCTACGAGTCCTTCGTCGCCGAGGCGACCAAGATGGGCGACCTCTACGCCGATCTCGCCAAGGAAGCTTACAAGCCGTTCGAAACGGCGATGGCTTCGGCTTCCAAGTAAGCGATGCATTCACTTCGCCAAAATGGCGAATGCAGGGCCCGCGTGAGCGATCACGCGGGCCTGTTTGTTTTGTGTGTAGCTATTTGTCGGCTTGCGCGGCTCCGGAGGGGGCTTAAAATCGTCACATGAATCCCTAAGTATCGAGTCCGGGCAGCCGGTCCCGGAGCTGTGAAACCGCAGGGCTAGAATGAGAAATACGCCGCAGAAAATGCAGGCCGACAAGGGCGAGGGCGTCGGGCGGGGAACCGCCGTCATCACGCGCACCAAGCCGAAGGTCAAGAAACCGAGTTTATACCGCGTACTCCTGCTGAACGACGATTACACGCCGATGGAATTCGTCGTTCACGTGCTGGAGAGGTTCTTCCAGAAAAACCGCGAACAAGCCACGCGGATCATGTTGCATGTCCACAATCACGGTGTTGGTGAGTGTGGGGTGTACACATACGAGGTGGCCGAAACCAAAGTGACGCAGGTGATGGATTTTGCCCGGCAGAACCAGCATCCGTTGCAATGCGTGATGGAGAAGAAGTAATGCCGACATTCACCGCCAGCCTCGAAAAGTCGCTTCACCAGGCGCTGACCTACGCCAATGAGCGCGAGCATGAATACGCGACGCTCGAACATCTTCTGCTTGCGCTGATCGACGATCAGGACGCCAAGTCCGTGATGGATGCGTGCTCGGTCGATACCGAAGCTCTGCGCAAGACCGTCCTCGACTATGTCGACCACGAACTGGAAAACCTCGTCACCGGATATGACGAGGACGCCAAGCCGACGGCGGGTTTCCAGCGCGTCATCCAGCGCGCCGTGATCCATGTCCAGTCGTCGGGTCGCGAAGAGGTAACCGGGGCCAACGTGCTCGTCGCGATATTCGCGGAGCGCGAAAGCCATGCCGCCTATTTCCTGCAGGAGCAGGACATGACCCGCTACGATGCGGTCAACTATATCGCGCACGGCATCGCAAAGCGTCCGGGCGCGTCGGTGACCCGGCCTCCGGATGGCGCCGAGGACCAGGCCAGTACGGATGGCGCGGCGACCGAAGGCGAGGATGGCAAGAAGAAGCAGCAAGACGCATTGAGCGCCTATTGCGTGAACCTCAACGAAAAGGCGCAGAACGGCAAGATCGATCCGCTGATCGGCCGGACCGCCGAGGTCAACCGCACGATCCAGATCCTGTGCCGCCGGTCCAAGAACAACCCGCTCTATGTCGGCGACCCCGGCGTCGGAAAGACGGCGATCGCGGAAGGTCTCGCCAAGCGCATCGTCGATGGCGACGTGCCGGAAGTATTGGCGGAATCGACGATCTTCTCGCTCGACATGGGCGCGCTGCTCGCCGGCACGCGCTATCGCGGGGATTTCGAGGAGCGGCTGAAGCAGGTCGTCAAGGAACTGGAAGAGACGCCGCATGCGGTCCTGTTCATCGACGAGATCCATACGGTCATCGGCGCGGGCGCAACGTCGGGCGGCGCGATGGACGCGTCCAACCTGTTGAAACCGGCGCTTTCCTCCGGCGCGATCCGATGCATCGGTTCGACCACCTACAAGGAATACCGCCAGTTCTTCGAAAAGGACCGCGCGCTGGTTCGCCGGTTCCAGAAGATCGACGTCAACGAGCCGTCGCTTGAGGATGCCATCGAGATCATGAAGGGGCTGAAGCCCTATTTCGAGGACTTCCACAAGATCAAGTACACGGACGATGCGATCAAATCGGCCGTGGAACTGTCGGCACGCTACATCAACGACCGCAAGCTGCCGGACAAGGCCATCGACGTCGTCGATGAAACCGGTGCGAGCCAGATGCTTCTTCCGGAGAACAAGCGCCGCAAGTCCATCGGCGTGAAGGAGATCGAGGCGACGATCGCGACCATGGCGCGCATTCCGCCGAAGACCGTTTCGAAGGACGACGAGGAAGTTCTCTCCAACCTCGAAAAGGAACTCAAGCGGGTCGTTTACGGCCAGGATCTGGCCATCGAATCGCTGGCGTCCGCCATCAAACTGGCGCGCGCGGGCCTGCGCGAACCGGAGAAGCCGATCGGCTCCTACCTGTTCTCCGGCCCGACCGGCGTCGGCAAGACCGAGGTCGCCCGGCAACTGGCGATGTCGCTCGGCGTCGAACTGCTGCGTTTCGACATGTCGGAATATATGGAGCGCCACACGGTCTCGCGTCTCATCGGCGCGCCGCCCGGCTATGTCGGTTTCGACCAGGGCGGCCTGCTGACCGACGGCGTGGACCAGCATCCGCATTGCGTGTTGCTGCTCGACGAGATCGAGAAGGCGCATCCGGACCTGTTCAACATTCTGTTGCAGGTGATGGATCACGGGAAGCTGACCGACAACAACGGCAAGCAGGTCGATTTCCGCAACACAATCATCATCATGACGACCAATGCGGGCGCGTCGGAAATGGCGAAGAACGCCATCGGCTTCGGCAGTGTGAAGCGCGAGGGCGACGACGTCGAGGCAATCAACCGCCTGTTCTCGCCGGAGTTCCGCAACCGGATGGACGCGATTGTGCCCTTCGGTCCGCTTCCGGTGCCGGTCATCCATCGCGTGGTGGAGAAATTCGTCATGCAGCTGGAAGCCCAGCTGTCCGACCGCGGCGTGATCTTCGACCTCTCGAAGGAAGCGATCGGCTGGCTCGCCGAACGCGGCTATGACGAGAAAATGGGCGCACGCCCGCTCGGCCGTGTCATCCAGGAGCACATCAAGAAGCCCCTGGCCGAGGAAGTCCTGTTCGGCAAGCTGAAAAAGGGCGGCACCGTGAAGGTGACGGTCGAAAAGGACGAGATGGGCGAGGCCAAGCTGAAGCTCGAGTCGATCGCAGACGAGCCGCGGCCGAAGCCGAAGAAGCAGACCCGCAAGCCGGCTGCAAAAAAGGCGGCTACGGCCAAGGCCGCGAAGGCGCCGACCGAAGACAGCGGAGCGGACGCCGCGCCGAAGTCGAAACCGTCCGTGCCGAAAGTGCCGCGCAAATAGGGACACGCTACCGGTAGCGAAAGAGCCATGACGGGCGGAGCGATCCGCCCGTTTTTTCGTCCGTACTATCTCGCCAACCCGCCACCGGCGTGCTAGCGCGGCATCATGCAGAAGCCCCCCGAGCCTGCGGCAAGCCAGGGCACCCATTTGCTCTGGTACGCACGCGGAATGCGCAACATAATCTCGCTGCCGGCCTTCATCCTGATGAGCGCCTTTGTCGGCTTTGCCGGCTTCGCGCGAGAGAGCGGTATCGAACTCGCCCATGCGGCTTTCATGACGGCGACGATCTGGGCGTTGCCGGCGCAGGTGGTGCTTATCGCCGGCATCACGGGCGGAACAACGCTCGCTGCGGTGTTTGTATCCGTCGCATTGTCGTCTGTCCGGCTGATGCCGATGGTCACAACGCTGATCGCGGAAATCCGCTCCGAGAAGACCCGCACCATAACGCTGCTCTTTCTGTCGCATTTCATCGCGGTGACGTCATGGGTGATGGCGTCGGAGCGGATCCATCGTGCGCCGAGGCAATTCCGCACCACCTATTTCGCCGGTTTTGCCGTCACGCTGACATCGCTGAACATCGCAATCGTCGTCCTGGTCTATGTGTTCGCGACCGGCATTCCCGTCACGGTCCTCGGCGCGCTCTTCTTCCTGACGCCGATCTATTTCCTGACCTCGCTCTGGGCGACCGCGCGGCATCGCCTCGTCAAGATCGCCATGATCGCAGGCCTGGTTCTCGGGCCGCTGTTCCATCTCGTCGCGCCGGAATTCGATCTGTTGCTCGCCGGACTGTTCGGCGGCGTGGCCGCATTCCTGTATGACCGGAAATTTCCCGGCGACACGCAGGGGCGCGCGACATGAGTTTCACCGCGATCGACGCCTGGTGGTGGCCCTATCTCTTCATCCTGATCGCGGGATGGTTTGCGACAGACATCTGGCGCTATGCCGGCGTCCTTCTCGGTCGGAAACTCGACGAGACCTCGGCGGCGTTCATGCTGGTGCGATCGATCGCGACCGCGCTTGTCGCCGCCGTCATCGCCCGCCTCGTGATCTTTCCGTCGGGCGCGTTGGCCGAGACGGCCTTGCCGCTGCGCCTCGGCGCGGCAATCGTCGGTTTTGCGGCGTTTCTGCTTGCCGGCCAGAAGATGGCGGTGGGGATAGGCGTCGGGCTCGCGATCCTCGTGACGGGTATGCTGCTCGGCTTCTAGTGCAATTCCGGTATAGATCGAAACATCTGCATCGAGATGCGCGTTCGAGACGAAGTCGAGAGGCAGCGCTTCTTGATTCTGCTGCAACCTGAAATGCTCTAGAGCGCCTCCAGCGCGCCGATCAGTTTCTTCGCATTGGCGGCGAGGATGTCCTGATCTTCCATCTTGTCGACATGCTTGCGAAGCCTGACGCCTTCGACGCACGGAATGACATGGAAATGCAGGTGGAATACGGTTTGCCCGCTGGCCGCTTCGTTGAATTGCCGGATCACCGCGCCATCGGCGTTGAAGGCCGGGATTACTGCTTTTGCGACCTTCTGGACAACGGCGATGACCTTGGCCAGTTCGTCGGGATCGGCGTCGATCAGGTTGCGCGACGGCGCCTTCGGAATCACCAGCGCATGGCCGTCCGATTCCGGCATGACATCCATGATCGCGATGCAGTGATCGTCCTCGTAGACCTTGTGGCTCGGGATTTCCCCGCGCAGGATCTTGGCGAAAATGTTGTCCGGATCGTACTCGGCAGTCATGGCGTTTCCCCTTCGATGCGGTTTTCCTAGACCGGAGAGTGTCCGCCTTCAATGCAGTCGGGCGGTCTCAGTTCTCTTTTTTGAAAGGGCTGTGTTCCGACAGCACGCGCGAGAACTGCGCGACATCCTCGCGTTCGTGTTTCAGGTAGTCGGCGACCGCGTTGCGAAAGCCCTCATGCGGCAGGTAATGCGCCGAATGCGTTATCACCGGCATGTAGCCGCGCGCGAGCTTGTGTTCGCCCTGCGCACCCGCCTCGACGAATTCCAGCTTGTTCGCGATGGCGTATTCGATGGCCTGATAGTAGCAGATCTCGAAATGCAGGCAGGCGTGGTGCTCGATGCATCCCCAATGGCGGCCGAACAGCGTATTGCCGCCGATGAAATTGATCGCGCCGGCCACGTAGCGCCCGTTACGCTTCGCCATGACGAGCAGGATGTCGTCGGGCATGCGTTCGGCGATCAGCGAATAGAAAGTTCGGTTGAGATAGGGCCGTCCCCACTTGCGGCTTCCGGTGTCCGAGTAAAACGCGAAGAACGCATCCATGGCGCTCTCGGTGATATCGCTTCCCGTCAGCCATTCGACCGTGATGCCATTCTCCAACGCGGTCGCGCGTTCCTTGCGGATGTTCTTGCGCTTGCGCGACGAGAGCGTTTCCAGGAAGGCGTCGAAATCGCCATATCCGGCATTGTGAAAATGGAACTGCTGGTCCGTGCGATGAAGATAACCCGCGGTTTCGAGCGCCTGAATGTCCGTTTGCGTGGCGAAGGTGACGTGCGCGGAGGAGACGCCGAGCCTGTTGGTCAGCGCCATCAATCCCTGCGCGAGCGCCTGCCGCGCGGAGGATGCATCGATCGCGTCCGAGACGAGCAAACGCGGTCCGGTCGCGGGCGTGAAGGGAACGGAACTCTGGAGCTTCGGATAGTATTCGCCGCCGGCGCGGCGATAGGCGTCTGCCCAGGCATGGTCAAACACATACTCGCCCTGGCTGTGCGACTTCAGATAACAGGGCAGGGCGGCGATAAGGGTCCCGTCCGCATCTTCCAGCGCAAGATGCTGGCCGAGCCAGCCGGTCTGCGCCGTTGCACTTCCCGAATCCTCCAATGCACCGAGAAAGGCGTGCGAGATAAAGGGATTATACGGTGCCGACCCTTCGCCAGGAGACGTGCCGGCCAGACGCGACCAATCGGCTTCGCTGATTTCGGCAAAACGGTCGCGAACACGAATGACAAAGGAATCGTCTTCGTGATCGGTTCCGGGGGCGTCGCTGGATTGGGTCATACCCAAGATTTATCGCATACCGCACTGCAAACAAGAGAGGCGCTAGATATCCGGGTCAAAACCTTCGAACGTCATCTGGTCGGCATAGTCGCGCGTGGCCGCGACGTCCTCCGTCGTTCTGACCGTCCAGGTAATCACGGGAAGGCCAAGCTCTTCACGCACGCGCGCCACGAACGGATTCGGTAGCGCTTTCACGTGATAGGACACGAAGGAGATGCCCTGGGCGAGAGCCTTCTCGTGCTCCACAAAAGCGGGCTTGCCGATCCCTTCCGCAGTCAAGCCAAGCGGCACCGCTGATCCGGTTTCCCGGAAGGCCGACAGGAGGTCGTGAGCAAACGACATTACCGCGGCCGGTCCGGTATAACCTGCCAGATCCTTGGCGACCGCGCCGGCGAGAGCAATGTTACGCGCCCCGTTATCCTTCATCTCGACCACGACCGGCACACGGCCATCGATCAGCGCCAATGTCTCGGCCAGCGTCGGGATGACGTCGCTCGTATCGCCCAGTTTGATCCTGCCGAGCTCCGCCGCCGTCCATCCGGCAAGCGGTCCGGTCTGATCGGTCAATCGATCCAGTGTCTCGTCATGGAAAACGATGGCCACGTTGTCGGCGGATAATTGCACGTCGAGTTCGATGGCGAAGTCGCGCAGGCAGGCCGCCTCGAAAGCCGATGGCGAGTTTTCCATCCGTCCGGCACGTTCGTCATGCAGTCCGCGATGCGCGATGGGGCGGCGCGTCAGGAACTCCGTCGAACTCATGCAGAAGCATCCGAATACCGGATGATCGCCTCGATCTCCACCGGGGCATTGAGCGGCAGGGAGGCCATGCCGACCGCGGAGCGGGCGTGGCGCCCGGCATCGCCAAGTATCTCGACGAGGAAGTCCGATGCACCGTTGGCGACCAGATGCTGCTGGGTGAAATCCGGGGTGGAGGCGACGAATACGGAAATCTTCACGATATGCTCGATCCGCTCGAGGTCTCCGAGAAGCGACTTCGCCTGGGCCAGAATGTTGATCGCACAGGCCCTGGCGGCTTCCTGGCCCGCCTCGACGTCGAGGTCGCGGCCGAGCAGGCCCGTCGCGATCAATGCGCCGTCGCGAAGAGGAAGCTGGCCGGAGGTGTAGAGAATGTTTCCGGCGGTCACAGCGGGCAGGTAGTTTGCAGCGGGTGCGGCGGCTTCCGGCAGTAAAATTCCCAGTGCGGTCAGTCGGTCGGCGATGGTCTCCGGCATTCTGGTCTCCCTTTTCGACTCGGTGCGGCGTTTACGATGTCTTGCAATTTTTGCCTCGCTTCCGCCACGAGAAAACCTATAGTCGTCGAAAATGACAGGACTTCATGATGCCGTTTGGTAATGCCAGATCCGTTGCGCTCGCAACACTTCTTCTCCCCTTGGTTTCAGCCGCTTCAACGCCCGCATCGGCGCAGTCTCTGGCACCGCACCGCGCTGTCTATGACGTTGCCCTGATGGACGCGTCGGACCGGTCCGGCATCAGCGGGATGAATGGCAGGATCGTCTACGAGTTCCAGGGATCGGCATGCGATGGTTACACGTCGAATTTCCGGTTCGTTACGCGAATCCGGTCGGCAAGCGGCAATCGCCTGACGGACCAGCAGACCTCCACCTACGAAGACGGCAAGGGCGAGATGTTTCGCTTCCTGACCAAGTCGTTCGTCAACGAGAAACTCGATCGGGAATTGTCCGGCACGGCCGTCCATGAGGACGGCAGTATCATCGTGACGCTGAGAAAGCCGCAAAATGAGGAAATCGTCCTCGGGCCTGCGATGTTTCCGAGCCAGCACATCCTCGATCTGATCGACCGGGCGCAAAAGGGCGAGACGATCTACGAAGCGGATATTTTCGACGGCTCCGAAGACGCCGACCGCGTGATGACCACAACCGTCATCATCGGCCAGGAGAAGACGGAACAGGAAGGTGACGCCGAAGCTGCCGAAGCGCTCAAGGACGATCCCTACCGAAACGTGTCGATTTCCTATTTCGACGCTTCGTCGGAAGACCATTCGGGTGAGTCGCTTCCCGAATACCAGATCGCCTTCAAGCTCTATGAAAATGGCGTAACGCGCGATCTCGTCATGGATTACGGTGACTTCGCTCTCTCCGGAAAGCTCAACAGGCTTGAAATGCTCCCCCGCCAGGAGTGCGATTGAGCCCCGGCTGATCGGGCGATCGATGCGGCGCTCTGAGGTGCCGCGCTTGCAATTGCCGCGCCAATAGGCTATCGCGCGGCGCATTCCACACACGAAGTTCGGTTTGTGCCGGGAGAAATCCGGCCTGACCACCGGTGGCGGGAAACCGCTTTTACGCTTCGTGGAGGTTAAACCGGAAAGGAAAAACGATGGCGTTGCCTGATTACAGCATGCGCCAGCTTCTTGAAGCTGGTGTTCATTTCGGTCACCAGACTCACCGCTGGAACCCGAAAATGGCCCGATACATCTTCGGTGCCCGTAACAACATTCACATTCTCGATCTGTCGCAGTCGGTGCCGCTCCTGCACCAGGCTCTGAAGGTTGTCTCCGACACCGTTGCCGGTGGCGGCCGCGTGCTGTTCGTCGGCACCAAGCGCCAGGCTTCGGAAATCGTTGCCGACGCGGCGAGCCGCAGCGCGCAATATTACGTCAATGCCCGCTGGCTCGGCGGCATGATGACCAACTGGAAGACGATCTCGAACTCGATCCAGCGCCTGCGCAAGGTCGAGGAAATCCTGTCGTCCGACGCACAGGGCTTCACCAAGAAGGAGCGCCTGAACCTCGAGCGTGAACGCGACAAACTGGATCGCGCGCTCGGCGGCATCAAGGACATGGGCGGCACGCCGGACCTGATGTTCGTGATCGACACCAACAAGGAAGCGATCGCGATTCAGGAAGCCAAGCGTCTCGGTATCCCGGTCGTCGCGATCGTCGATTCGAACTGCGATCCCGATCCGATCGACTACCCGATCCCGGGCAATGATGACGCGGCCCGCGCCATTGCGCTTTACTGCGACCTGATCGCCCGCGCGGCAATCGACGGCATTGCGCGCCAGCAGGGCGCGTCCGGCGTCGACGTTGGTGCTTCTGCCGAAGCTCCGGTCGAGCAAGCCATCGTCGAAGCACCGGCGGAAGCCACCGAAGCTGCGGAACCGCAGGCCGCACCGGCCGAGCAGACCGAAGCTCAGGCCTGATGGCTGGCGCCGCGCCCGGTTTTACGGGCGCGGTCATCAAACCGTTACATGAATCGGCGCATGGCTGGATATATCCGGCATGCGCCTCATTTCGGGCGTCGCCCGATATCGTTCGACACAAAGAGGCGAACCGATGAGCATCTCAGCATCTCTCGTAAAACAACTCCGCGACATGACCGGCGCGGGCATGATGGACTGCAAGACAGCCCTGACCGAAGCCAATGGCGACATCGATGCCGCCGTTGACTGGCTGCGCAAGAAGGGCATCGCCAAGGCGGACAAGAAGTCCGGCCGCACCGCGGCTGAAGGCCTGGTCGGCGTCGCTTCCGACGACAACGGCGCGGTCGTTGTCGAGGTCAACTCGGAAACAGACTTCGTTGCCCGCAACGAGGCCTTCCAGGATCTCGTCCGCAATGTCGCATCGTCCGCTCTCGGCACCGACGGTTCGGTCGATGCGGTCGCAGCCGCCGATTATCCGGGCGGTTCCAAGTCGAATGCCGACACCATCAAGGACGCGATCGCGACGATCGGCGAGAACATGAACCTGCGTCGTTCGGCCCGTCTCGACGGCACCGTGGCGACCTATGTTCACAACGCCGTTTCCGACGGACTCGGCAAGCTCGGTGTGCTCGTCGCGGTTGAAACCGATGGCGACAAGGACGCCGCGCGCGCCATTGCCCGCCAAATCGCCATGCATGTGGCCGCGACAAACCCGATGGCGCTCGACGTCGCCGATCTCGATCAGGCTGCGGTCGATCGCGAACGTGCGATTTTCGCCGATCAGGCGCGCGCCTCCGGCAAGCCGGACAACATCATCGAGAAGATGGTCGAGGGCCGTCTGCGCAAGTTCTACGAGGAAGTCTGCCTCATGAAGCAGGCCTTCGTGATCAATCCCGACCTGACGGTCGAGAAGGCGCTCGCCGAGGCCGAAAAGGATATCGGTGCGCCTGCCAAGGTGACCGGCTACGTCCGCTTCGCGCTGGGTGAAGGCGTCGAGAAGGAAGAATCGGATTTTGCCGCCGAAGTGGCGGCTGCTGCCAAGGGCTGATCCGACATGCTTGCGCAATCCTCTGGATAGCGCAAAAGCGAAAAGGGCACTGCGTGACAACGCGGTGCCCTTCATGTATCGGGAGGTCACCATTCAAGCGGTTCCTTCAAAGTAGTTTCATGTCTGCTTCTCCCATTTTCAAACGCGTACTTCTCAAGGTCTCGGGCGAGGCCCTGATGGGCAATCAGGGTTTCGGAATCGACGTCGAGGTCGCCGACAGGATAGCCGGCGACATCAAGGATGCGGTCGATATGGGCGTGCAGGTCGCGGTGGTCATCGGCGGCGGCAACATCTTCCGCGGCGTGGCCGTTGCCTCCAGGGGCGGCGACCGGGTGACCGGCGACCACATGGGCATGCTGGCGACCGTCATCAATTCGCTGGCGCTGCGCACGTCGCTGGTCAAGAAGAACGTCGACGCCGTCGTGCTGTCCGCCATCGCAATGCCGCAATTATGCGAGGGATTCTCGCAGCGGAAAGCGATGAACTACATCGAGCAGGGGCGTGTGGTGATCTTTGCCGGCGGCACTGGAAATCCCTATTTCACGACGGACTCGGCCGCGGCGTTGCGCGCCGCCGAGATCGGCGCCGATGCCCTGTTCAAGGGCACTCAGGTCGACGGAATTTACTCCGCGGATCCCAAGAAGGTTCCCGATGCCGAACGATTCGCAACGATCACGCATGACGAGGTGCTTGCCCGCGGACTGTCCGTCATGGACGTCGCCGCGATCGCCTTGACGCGCGAAAATCACATTCCCATTGTCGTGTTCTCGATTCATGAAGGCGGCGGTTTCTCGCAGATATTGCGGGGAGGGGGCCGCTCGACGCTGGTCAACGAGAAACAGGCGTCTTAGGGCAGGAAAAGGACAAGAAAAATGAGCCAGAACTTCGATATCGCCGATCTGAAACGCCGCATGGAAGGCGCCATCACGGCATTCAAGGGCGATTTGGGAGGGTTGCGGACCGGACGAGCTTCCGCGTCGCTCCTCGATCCGATCATGATCGAGGCATACGGATCCCAGATGCCGATCAACCAGGTGGCGAACGTGACCGTGCCGGAACCGCGCATGCTGTCCGTTTCCGTGTGGGACAAATCGATGGTCAGCGCCGTTGAAAAGGCGATCCGCGAGTCGACGCTCGGTCTCAATCCGATGACGGATGGCACCACGGTGCGCGTGCCGCTTCCCGAATTGAACGAGGAACGTCGGCGCGAACTGGTGAAGATTGCCCATCAATATGCCGAGAACGCACGCATCGCCGCCCGGCATGTACGCCGCGACGGCATGGAAACGTTGAAGCGTCTGGAAAAAGACGGCGAGATCAGCCAGGACGAGAACCGTCAGAAGTCCGACGAGGTCCAGAAGCAGACCGACCAGACGATTGCGGAAATCGACACGCTTCTGGCGGATAAAGAAAAAGAAATCATGCATGTATGAGCCGTTCTTGCGGCTAATGAAGTGGAGTGAAACCGATCGCCTTGACCGGTGACAACGAAGACCGGAACTGCCCCGTACCCAGCCATGTCGGTATCATCATGGATGGTAATGGACGGTGGGCGGCCGCGCGTGGCATGCCGCGCGGCTTCGGGCACAAGGCCGGCGTGGATGCGGTTCGCAAAACGGTACGCGCCGCCGCCGAGCTCGGCATTCAACACGTCACGCTCTATGCTTTTTCCTCCGAGAACTGGGCGCGGCCGGCGCAGGAAGTTCGCGACCTGCTCGGGTTGATGAAGCTTTTCATCACCCGCGACCTCGCCGAATTGTGCGCCAACGGCGTACGCATCCGCGTCATCGGAGATCGCCAGGGCCTTTCCGCCGATATCCTTGGCCTGGTCGAGACCGCGGAAATCCGCTCCCGGGACAATTCGAAACTCAATCTGAACATCGCTTTCAATTATGGCGGACGCGACGAGATCCGCCGTGCCTTCGTGAAACTGGCTGCGCAGGTCGTCGAGCAGGGGCTCGATCCCGCTTCGATCAGCGAAGCCGATATCGGAGCCGCGCTCGATACCGGCGCGCAGCCCGACCCGGATCTCCTCATCCGCACGAGCGGCGAAATGCGGCTGTCGAATTTCATGCTCTGGCAGGCCGCCTATTCGGAATTCGTCTTCCTGCCCTGCATGTGGCCCGATTTCGACAAGTCCTGGCTGGTGCAGGCGATCGACGAGTATTCGTCGCGGACCCGCCGTTATGGCGGAGTGCACGGCGCGAAGGACGTCGCGCTATGAGCGAACTGAAGGCGCGGATCGTCTCCGCCCTTGTCCTCGCCGCTGTCGTTTTGACGGCGACCTTGGCAGGCGGCTGGCTTTTTGCGGCCGTCGCCACAATGATCGCCGTGATCGTTTGGGCCGAATGGCTCGATATGGCATGCCCGGGCTGCGACGACCGCATTCGATTGCTTGGCGTCGTTCTGCTGGGATTGCTGTTCGTCGGGGCGCTGTTTCTTCCAAATAGCAGGATGGCACTCGCATGGGCGGTCGCGACGGCGGCATTCGTGCTGGCCGCAATGGGCTTCTCAGGAGAAAAATGGTCCGTTGCCGGCTTTCTCTACTCCGGCCTGACGCTCGTCGCCCTGATCATGCTGCGCGAATCGGGCGATGCCGCTTCGGGCCTCATCGCGATCCTTTTCCTTTATGCGGTTGTCTGGGCAACCGATATCGGCGCGTATTTTGCCGGGCGCGCGATTGGTGGCCCGAAAATCTTGCCCGTCGTCTCCCCCAAGAAGACGTGGTCGGGCGGAATTGGCGGCGTGATCTCAGCGATTTTCGCGGGCATCGTGGTGCTTGCGGTTGCCGGGGTCGGGTCTCCGGGGCTGGCCGTGATCCTCGCGGTCGTCCTGTCCGTGGTGTCGCAGATCGGTGATTTCTTCGAATCATGGATCAAGCGGCGCGCCGGCGTGAAGGACTCCAGCCGGATTATCCCCGGTCATGGCGGTTTCATGGATCGTGTCGATGGTCTCGTCTTCGCGGCAATCGTCCTGTGGGCGATGTCTCTCGCCGGCGGGGGCTTCGAGCGTCCGTCATCGGCGTTTTTCGGTGGCTGACCGCGCATTCGCGCCATGCTCCCGCCGGATTTGAATGTGTAATCGATGCAGGGTTTGGACAGGGTTTGGTGATGCTGGAATTTGTGACGGGCTTGTTTTCGACAAACGGCTTCATCCTCGGAACTCTCGTTCCGTTTCTCTTCGTTCTTCTGATCGTCGTTTTCGTCCACGAAATGGGCCATTATCTCGTTGGCCGCTGGTGCGGCATCGGAGCCAAGGTCTTCTCGGTCGGTTTCGGTCCGGAACTGGTCGGTTTCAACGACCGGCGCGGAACGCGGTGGCGCCTTTCCTGGATACCGCTTGGTGGCTACGTGAAATTCGTCGGCGACATGAATGCGGCATCCGTCCCGGAAGGGCATGACGACTCGCTGACGCCGGAAGAAGAGGCCCAGGCATTCCAAAACAAGTCGGTCGGCCGCCGCGCCGCGACCGTATTTGCCGGACCTTTCGCGAACTTCGTCTTCGCGGTCGTCATTTTCACCACGATATTCTCCGTCTATGGCCGCGGCGTCGCCGACCCGGTGGTTTCGGAAGTTCGGCCCGACAGCGTTGCCGAACAGGTCGGCATCATGCCGGGCGACAGATTCGTCAGCGTGGACGGCATTGCGGTGAACCAGTTCTCCGATGTCCAACGCTATGTCGCTGTGCGCTGGGGCGAGCCCATCGAGATGGTCATGGAGCGCGACGGCGAATTGCTGACCTTCGAGGTCACGCCGGAGCGCCTCGAGATCGAGGACCGGTTCGGCAACAAAATGGAGCAGGGCATTATCGGTGTCCTCAATGATCGGCAAACCGGCGGGCACCGTATCGAGCGCTATGGCGTCGGCGAATCGTTCGTCATGGCGGTCAAGGAGACCGCTTTCGTGATCCAGCGCACGGGCGGCTATATCGCGGGCATATTCTCCGGACGCGAAAAGCCTGACCAGATCGGCGGGCCCATTCGTGTCGCACAGATGTCCGGACAGGTCGCGACACTCGGATTCGTCGCTCTGTTCAATCTGGCGGCAATTCTTTCCATTTCGATCGGATTGTTGAATTTATTGCCGGTGCCTGTTCTGGACGGCGGACATCTCGTATTCTACTTTTTCGAGGCGCTGCGGGGGCGTCCGGTGCCAGAACGGACGCAGGAGTACGGTTACCGAATCGGTTTCGGTTTGATACTGGGACTGATGGTGTTTGCGACCTGGAATGATGTTTCGTCGCTGTTGGGAGGAAGCTAGTTCGGATTTTATGCGAATTGTTTACCATCGCAGAAGATCTCGCGTGACGATTTTGCCACGCAGGTCAGGTTCGTAAACGCATTTTAACGCAAACCCTTGCGTGTGAAATCAAAGCCTGTAATACGGTGAATTCAATGATTTATGTTTGTGCTACCCGATCTGGGGACGGACGCGGGAAGAGGGGAAGAACCCAATGAAGACAGCACCACGGATGTTAAGCGCCGTTTCGGCGATTGCTCTGGCGCTGACGCCCGCAGTTGGCGGCGGAATTGCACTCACACTTGGTTCGGTCTCTGCTGCCGAAGCGGCTGTAGCCCGCGCGATCTCCGTGCGCGGAAATCAGCGCGTCGCAAACGGCACCGTAGCGGACCTGATCGGCTTCCGGGCCGGCGCGAACTACTCTGCGGCCGATATCGATGACGCCGTGAAGAAGCTCTTCGCAACCGGCCTGTTTTCCGATGTGGATGTTTCGGTCTCCGGCGGCACGCTGGTCGTCGTTGTCTCTGAACTCTCCATCGTCAATCAGGTTATCTTCCGCGGCAACCGCAAGCAGAAGGACGATCGTCTGCGTGGCGTCGTCAGGCTTGCGCCGCGCGGGACCTTCGATCAGGCGACGCTCGACGCGGACGTGGAAGCGATTCGCGGCGCCTATGGCGCAATCGGCCGTAACGATGTGAGCGTTTATCCGGAAGTCGTCGACCTCGGCGACAACCGCGTCAATGTCGTCTTCCAGATCGACGAGGGCGGCCGCACGAAGATCACGCAGATCAATATCATCGGCAACAACGCGTTCAGCGACCGTCGTCTGCAGGGCGTGATTTCGACCAAGAAAAGCAATCCGCTTTCCTGGCTGACCCGCTCCGACATCTACGACGACCAGCGTCTGGCCGCGGATGAAGAGCAGCTTCGCCGCTTCTACTTCAATCGCGGCTATGCGGATTTCCGTATCCTGTCGTCGTCGGGCGATATCGATCCGAATACCGGAAATGTCGTCGTCACGATCGAGGTTGATGAAGGCGAGCGCTACAAATTCGGCATGGTCGATATCGACAGCACCGTGAGCGGTGTCGGGTCGGAGGAACTCCGCTCGACGGTATCGACTCGCGATGGCGCGATCTACAGCGCGGAAGACGTGGAAGACACGCTGATCGCGATGTCGGAGCGGCTTGCCACCGAAGGCTTCCCGTTCGCAGAAGTGACGCCGGTCGGAAACCGCAATTTCGAGACCCGCACCATTGATGTCTCCTACGTGATCGACCAGGGCCAGCGCGCCTTTGTCGAGCGTATCGAGATAATGGGCAATGCGCGTACCCGCGATTATGTCATCCGCCGCGAGTTCGATCTCGCTGAGGGCGATGCGTTCAACCAGACTCTGCTTCGCCGCGCGCAGCGTCGGCTCGAAAGGCTCGATTATTTCGAGCGGGTCGATATTACGACGCGTCCTGGATCGGCTCCCGATCGGGTTATTATCGTCGTCAATGCTGTCGATAAATCGACCGGTGAATTCGGTATCGGCGCAGGCTACACCACGGCTGGCGCAGGGTCTTCGGGTGGCGTCTCGGTCGAAGCAAGCGTTGTCGAGCGCAACTTCCTTGGCCGCGGTCAAACGATTCGCATCAGCGCCGGCGGCGGCGTGGATAACCGGACCTACAACATCTCGTTCACCGAGCCGTATTTCCTCGGTTACCGGCTTGCGCTGACCGGTGCGGCTTATCGCAAGACGAAAGACTATACGGGTTACGACCTGGCATCGACAGGCGGAAGCATCAGCTTCGGATTGCCGATCACGCATGATCTGAGCGCGAATATCGGCTACAAGTTCCAGCAGGACGAGTATTCGAACGTCACGGGCTCGATCTCGGATGTGTACGGGGTTGACGTCACCGAAGGCGGAACCTGGACTGAATCGGCGGTTTTCTACGGCCTGACCTACAACACGGTCGATAGCCCGCAGGATCCGCATGAAGGTTTGTATCTGCGTTTCGGACAGGAATTCGCGGGCGTTGGCGGCGATGCGCGCCATGTGAAATCGACGGTCTCCGGCGCATATTACAAGACCTTGTCGGACGAGGCTGATCTGGTCGGCATGCTCAAGTTTGGCGCCGGCAATATCACCGGAATCGGGCAGGACGTGCGTTCAATCGACCACTTCCAGCTCGGCGCGAAGCATATTCGCGGCTTCGCGACAAACGGCATCGGTCCGACCGATGCTGCGGGTGACCATGTTGGCGGCAAGACCTATTTCAATGCCACTGCGGAAGCACAGTTCCCGCTGCCGGCCTTCCCGAGGGATCTCGGCCTGAAGGGTTCGGTCTTCGCGGACGCCGCGACATTGTACGGGCACGACGACACCACGAATGCGATGAACACCGCTATGGAATGGCGCGCATCTGCGGGTATCGGCCTGATATGGGACTCTCCGTTCGCGCCATTGCGGTTCGACTATGCCTGGCCGCTCATGAAAGAGCCGACGGACAAGGTGCAGAATTTCAACTTCTCCATCTCGACCGCATTCTGATAGAACGGCCCGGCAAGAAGCCGGGCCTTTTTTCTCGTGCTTGAATCACAGCCCAATTTCCATAAGCCCATTGCGGAACTGAGCGTCGCCGCCGTCGCGGAACTGTGCGGCGGACGTGTCGCAGATGGTTTGAACGGATCCACCCGGATTTCCGGTCTGTCGTCGCTGGATGATCCGCGCAACGGCTCTCTCGTTTTCGTACAGTCATCGACAAGCGCCGAGAAGCTCGCGGCGCTCTCGAAAGTCGCTGCCATACTGTGCAACGAGAAGGGACTTTCTACTCTTCCCGATGGTCCCGCCAAGATAGTCGTATCGTCGCCGCATGCGGCATTCGCCGCGATCGGCTGCCATCTGTTCCCTGACAGTCTCGGGCCAGGCCGCGCGAATGCGACCGACGGGTATAAGACGGACTATCCCGATGCTTACGTTTCCCGGCTCGCGAAAATCGAGGACGGAGTCGTCATCGGCGCCGGCGCGGTCATCGGCGATCATGTCGCTATCGGCCGCAACACGATCATCGGCGCGAACGCGGTCATAGCCGATCATTGCCAGATCGGCCGCGAATGCCGGATCGGTCCGCTGGCGGATATCCAGTATGCGTTGATCGGAAACGGCGTGATCCTTCACGGCGGTGCACATATCGGACAGGACGGCTTCGGCTATGTCCCGGGTCCGGAAGGTCTCCAGAAGGTGCCGCAGCTCGGTCGCGTCATCCTCCAGGACCGTGTAGAAATTGGCGCCAATGCGACGGTCGATCGTGGTGCGCTTGACGATACGGTGATTGGCGAAGGCACAAAAATAGACAATCTCGTCCAGATCGCGCACAACGTCAGGATCGGCCGGCATTGTGCGATCGCGGCCCATACCGGCCTTTCGGGAAGCGTCGTCATCGGCGATGGATGCCTTCTTGGAGGTGCCGTCGGGATCGCCGATCACGTGACGATTGGTTCGGGCGTGCAGATTGCTGCGTCGTCCGGCGTGATGCATGATATTCCCGATGGCGAACGCTGGGCCGGCACTCCGGCGCGTCCTTACAAGGAGTTTTTTCGCCAGTCTGCGGCGTTGCGTAAACTTGCGGCCGCCGATAAGAAGCCGAAAAACAAGAAACAGCAGGACAGTTGATGACCGAATCCGAAGGACAGGCCGCGATCCTGGAGGCAGCCGACATTCAGGAGATCATGCAGCTGTTGCCGCATCGCTACCCGTTTTTGCTTATCGACAAGATCGTTGATATCGACGGCGAGCAGTCGGCGGTGGGCATCAAGAACGTCACGGCGAGCGAGCCGCACTTCCAAGGCCATTTTCCCAATCTGCCGATCATGCCGGGTGTTCTCATGATCGAGGGCATGGCGCAAACCGCCGCCGCAATCGGCGTTCGTGCGCGCAAGTCCGAGAAATCGGCGCTCGTGTTCTTCATGACGATCGACAATGCGAAATTTCGCCGACCGGTCGTTCCGGGGGACGTCCTCGAATACCACGTATCCCTGATGAAGAAGCGGGGCACGGTGTGCCGTTACGCGTGCGTGGCTAAGGTCGGCGGTGAAAAGGTCGCTGAAGCGGAACTAACCGCGAAACTGTCCTTCGATTACGGAGAGGACTGATCGTGGAAATGAGCCAGTCTCCCTCGATTCACCCGACGGCGATTGTCGAACCGGGCGCCGAACTCGGGTCCGGCGTCCGCATCGGACCGTTCTGTCATATCGGACCGCTTGCCGTTATCGGCGACAATGTGGAACTGATGAGCCATGTCGTCGTGATGGGCGATACGACGATTGGAGAAAACTGCCGCGTCTTCCCGCATGCCATTCTCGGCGCGGAACCGCAGAATACGGCATACAAGGGCGAGCGCACAAAGCTGGTGATCGGGCGTAATGCGACGATCCGCGAAGGCGTCACCATGCACACCGGGACGGGGTCGTCGCGGGGCATCACGACCGTTGGCGACAACTGCATGTTCCTTGCCTATTCCCATGTCGCCCATGATTGCGTGCTGGGTGACAATGTCACCTTTGCAAACAATGTGATGATCGGCGGCCACGCGGTCATCGGTGACCGTGTCATCATCGGTGGTGGTGCGGGCGTTCACCAGTTTTGCCGCGTCGGCCACCATTCCTTTATCGGTGGTCTCGCCGCGGTTACGAAGGATGTGATTCCCTATGCCCTGGTCATGGGCAATCGTGCGTTCCTGGCCGGTCCGAACCTTGTCGGATTGAAGCGCTCTGGTATGGACAGGTCTGAGATCAATATCTTGCGCCGCGCCTACAAGACCCTGTTTGCATACGAACTGGGTTCGATGCGCGAGAACGCGGCCCGATTGCTCGAAGAGCACAAGGACCTCGATTCCGTACGCGATATTGCGGAGTTCATTCTGGCGCCCGGCAATCACAAATACATGACGCCGTTGAGTGACTTTCGGGCGCGCATGGCCGACGGCGAGTGACCGATGCCAGCCGTCGCCTCCGCCAGTGACGGACGTGTCGTTATCATCGCCGGCGGCGGAAACATTCCTCTCTTCGTTGCCGAAACGCTCGCCGATCAGGGCCGCAACCCCTTCATCGTTGCGCTCGAGGGCGAGGCCGATCCAGCAGTTTCGCGTTTCGAGCACGAATACATTCATACGTCCCACATAGGGGTGCTGCTCTCGATACTGGAGCGGGTCCGGCCGGCGGACGTGGTGATGGTGGGCAGCGCGAAACAGCGTCCGAGCCTCTGGCGCATAAGGCCCGACTGGACGACGTTCCGGCTGGCTGCGAAATTCCTTCCCAAGCTCAAATCCGGTGACGATTCTCTGTTGCGCGGCGTCGTCGAGATGATCGAAGAGGCCGGATTTCGCGTGCGGGGCGTGCACGAGCTCGTTCCCGAGTTGCTCGCCTCCGAAGGCCATATCGCCGGCCCGGCTCCGACAGCGGCAGACGGGGAGAGCATCGCGACCGCGGTCAATGGAGCACTCGCTCTCGGCCGGCTTGACGCCGGTCAGGCTTGTGTTGCGATCGGCCGGCGCGTCGTCGCGCTCGAAGGGGCAGAGGGAACCGACCAGATGCTCCTGCGCGTCGCCGAGTTGCGCGAGGAGGGGCGTATCCCGGATCGCCGGGGTGGCGTCCTCGTCAAACTGGCAAAACCCGGCCAGGAAATTCGTGCCGACCTGCCCACGATAGGGCTCGTTACGGTGCAGAACGCTAACGCAGCGAAGCTGAAGGGCATTTGCGTGCATGCCGGTCGCGCCCTCATTTCCGATCATGACGCGACCTGTGCGAAGGCGGAGGAGCTCGGCATTTTCCTGCACGGGATCCACCCGGAAACCACTGCCGGAGGAACCGGGCGCCAATGACGGTCAGCGATACATTGGTACTCGGTATCGTCGCCGGAGAACAATCCGGCGAGAATCTTGCCATTGATCTTCTGGACTCGATCAAGACCCGGTCCGGACGCAACATCTCGCTTGTCGGTGTCGGCGGCGACCGGCTGCGGGAGAGGGGGCTCGACAGCGTGTTCGATGCGTCGGAGATCGCCATAACAGGCGTTTCCGGAGTGCTCGCCAGTCTGCCGCGTCTGTTTCTGCGCATTCGACAGACGGCGGATGCCCTGATCGCGGCCCGGCCAGACGCGATCGTGCTGATCGATAGTCCGGATTTTTCTCACCGGGTGGCACGACGCGTGAAACGCGCCCTTCCGGATACGCCGATCGTGAAGTATGTCGCGCCGTCCGTTTGGGCCTGGCGTCCGGACCGTGCGCGCAAGATGGCCGGTCATATTGACCACGTCCTTGCGATCCTTCCATTCGAGCCCGAGATCATGCAGCGCCTGGGCGGACCGCCAACGCACTATGTCGGGCATCCTCTGGCATCCGATACCGAGTTGGCGGATATCTGGTCCGGACGGGAGAGCCGTTCCCAACCGAACGGGAACGAGGCATTCGATCTGCTTCTCCTTCCCGGGTCGCGGGTCGGCGAGGTCAAGTCACTGATCGGCGATTTCGGGGCTGCCGTTGCGGAATTGAACCGGCGCGGACGAACGTTCCGCATTCACATGCCGACCCTGCCGAAACTTGTCGGGTTTCTGGAAAGCGAGACTGCAAACTGGCCGGTCAAGCCGACGATCACCGTGGACCATTCTCAAAAGCTGGATGCCTTTCGGCGCGCGGACGCGGCGCTGGCGGCGTCCGGGACCGTGATCCTCGAACTGGCGCTTGCCGGCGTGCCCGCGATCAGTTGCTATCGAACGGACGCCTTCATGAAGCCGTTCCTGCCGATGATCAAGATCTGGACTGCGGCGCTCCCGAATCTCATATGCGACCGACCGGTCGTTCCGGAGTTCCTGGACACGACGATCAGGCCCGGCATGCTTGCGCGCTGGATCGAGGAGTTTGTCGCGCCCGAAAGCCTGGCCGCGAAGCGCCAACTCGATGCATTTCGGGATATGCGGGAACTGATGGCGACACCTGTACGCCCGGGCATTTCGGCTGCCGGCGTCGTGCTGGCGGAATTGAAGAGCAAAAGCCTGTCGCAGCAATAGAAAAGGCCGGCCATCCTTTCGGACAGCCGGCCCAAAACGTCATGCAAGAATGCGTCAGCTGCGCTTGTTCATCGGCACGTAATCGCGTTTCGGCGCGCCGGTATAGAGCTGGCGGGGCCGTCCGATGCGCTGGTTCGGATCCTCGATCATTTCCTTCCACTGGGCGATCCAGCCAACCGTGCGGGCGACGGAGAACAGCACCGTGAACATGTTGGTCGGGAAGCCGAGCGCGCGCAGCGTGATGCCCGAATAGAAGTCGATATTCGGATACAGCTTCTTCTCGACGAAATAATCGTCGTGAAGCGCGATCTTTTCCAGTTCCATGGCGACTTCCAGCATCGGGTCGTCCTTGATGCCGAGTTCGCCAAGGACCTCATGCGTCGTCTTCTGCATGATCTTCGCGCGCGGATCGTAGTTCTTGTAGACCCGGTGACCGAAGCCCATCAGGCGGAACGGATCGTTCTTGTCCTTCGCGCGCTCGATATATTCCGGGATACGGTCGACGCTGCCGATCTCGGCCAGCATGTTGAGCGCCGCTTCGTTGGCGCCGCCATGCGCCGGACCCCATAGGCAGGCAATGCCCGCCGCGATGCAGGCGAACGGATTTGCGCCGGAAGAGCCGGCAAGCCGCACGGTGGAGGTGGAGGCGTTCTGCTCGTGATCGGCATGCAGGATGAAGATACGGTCCATGGCGCGGGCCAGAACCGGATTCACCTCATATTCCTCGCAGGGAACCGCGAAACACATGCGCAGGAAGTTCGATGCGTAGTCGAGATCGTTCTGCGGATAAACGAAAGGCTGGCCGATGTGATATTTGTAGGCCATGGCCGCGATCGTCGGCATCTTCGCGATCATGCGCATAGAGGCGACCATGCGCTGATGCGGATCGGAGATATCGGTCGAGTCGTGATAGAAGGCTGAAAGAGCGCCGACAGTGCCGCACATGACGGCCATCGGGTGTGCGTCGCGACGGAAGCCGGTGAAGAACCGGTTCATCTGCTCATGCACCATGGTGTGGCGCGTCACGCGGTAGTCGAAATCGGACTTCTGGGTCTTCGTCGGCAATTCGCCATAGAGCAGCAGGTAGCAGACTTCCAGAAAGTCGCCGTGCTCGGCAAGTTGCTCGATCGGATAACCGCGGTGAAGCAATGTGCCCTCATCGCCGTCGATGAAGGTGATTTCCGAATCGCAAGACGCGGTGGAGGTGAAACCCGGGTCGTAGGTAAACGCGCCGGTTTCCTTGTAGAGGCTGGATATGTCGATGACGTCCGGCCCGATAGAACCTTTGCGTACGGAGAAGTCATGCTCCTTACCCGAGAATGACAGTTTCGCAGTTTCCTCAGACATGATGTCTCCTTCTCAAACAAAACTTTTCACGGAAAAGACGTGAATTATTGCAATGCAGCATATTCCTGTATGAATGGTCCCGCGCTGGTTGCTACCGTATCCGCGACGCGCTGCCAAGCCAGCCTAAGGGCTTAATGCTGCAATGCATTATAAGGCTCGGAGCGCCTGTGAGAAAGCCTTTTAAGACTCGCAATCACGAATGCGCGCCAGCGATTCCTCCCGACCGAGTACGGCAAGGACATCGAAAACCCCTGGCGACGTCGCGCGGCCGGTCAGCGCCGCTCTGATAGGCTGCGCAACCTTGCCGAGCTTGAGTTCCTCGGTTTCCGCAAAGGCACGTACAACTGCGTCCAGCGCCTCGACGGACCATTCGCCGACAGCCTCGAGTTGCGGTCGCAGGCGGCCCAGAACCTGCCGCGCATCGTCGGACAGGATACCGGACGCCTTTTCATCGAAGTTCAAAGGACGTTCGGCGAAAAGATAGCCCGCGCTGTCGATCAGTTCGGTCAGCGTCTTGGCGCGTTCCTTGAGGCCAGGCATCGCTGCCAGCAATTTTGCGCGCATCTCCGGGGCCGAGAGCTTTTCGCGTATGGATTCCGTGTTCTCGAGTTCCGGCAGAAGGGCCTCGATCCGTTCGACAAGATAGGCGTCGTCGGCGCCGCGGATATAGAGCCCGTTGGTGGCTTCCAGTTTGGCGAAGTCGAACCGCGCCGCGCCCCTGTTGACGTCGGTCACGTCGAACCACTCGATCATCTGCTCCGTCGACATGATCTCGTCGTCGCCATGGCTCCAGCCGAGACGGGAGAGGTAGTTTCTCAAAGCCTCGGGCAGATAACCCATTGCCCTGTAAGCCTCGACGCCAAGCGCGCCATGGCGCTTGGAGAGCTTAGCGCCGTCGGGGCCGTGGATCAGCGGGATGTGGGCCATGTTCGGAACGTCCCAACCCATCGACTGGAAAATGATCGTCTGGCGCGCCGCATTGGTCAGGTGATCGTCGCCGCGAATGACATGCGTGACGCCCATGTCGTGATCATCGACCACGACCGCGAGCATGTAGGTCGGATTGCCGTCGGATCGCAGGATGATGAAATCGTCCAGGTCCTTGTTCGGGAACCGCACATCACCCTGGACCATGTCGCGCACGACCGTTTCGCCCTCGCGTGGCGCCTTGATGCGAACCACCGGCGATACGCCTTCAGGGGCCTCCGAGGGGTCGCGGTCACGCCAGCGGCCGTCATAGCGGGGCGGACGGCCTTCCGCGCGGGCTTTCTCGCGCATCTCCGTCAGTTCCTCGGCGGATGCATAGCAGTGATAGGCCAAGCCTTTTTCGACCAGCTCGAGCGCGACGGCGCGATGTCTGACGGCCCTTTCGTACTGGGATATGGGCTCGCCGTCCCAATCCAGTCCGAGCCAATGCAACCCGTCCAGGATCGCCTCAACCGCAGCTTGCGACGAACGTTCGCGGTCGGTATCCTCGATCCTCAGATACATTTTGCCGCCGGTGTGTCGGGCGTAGAGCCAGTTGAACAGTGCGGTGCGTGCGCCGCCAATGTGCAGGAAACCGGTCGGGGAGGGGGCGAAACGGGTGACGACCTCGCCAGTCATGCTGTGCTCCGATTGTTTTGATTAGCGGGCCGTCAAGGCGGCCGGGTGCGGAATTCGGTGCACGTCTAACACACGCCGCGCCCAGCGCAAACAAGGCCTTTGGCGCCCGGAGCGCTCATCCGCAATGACCGGGGAAGCCAGGCACGACACGCGGACCACGACCGATGAGAGGCTGTTCTTTCGCCCAGCCGGCGAAGAGGCCGGGCAAACGGTCATTCCGGTCGTCGAAGAGGCACTGCCCGACGCCGCAACGCCGTTCCCGCGCCCACATCTGCCCCGGCTGCCTGTGCCGACCCGTCGCAGCCTGCAACGCGCATGGCGGAGCGCCACAGAGCGCGAACGAGCCGTCGGTACGCCTTTCCTGTTTCTTCCCGTCGGACTGCTCGCGGGTATCGTTTTATATTTTCGCCTTCCGGTCGAACCGCAGCCCTGGAACCTGCCGGTCGGGCTCGTAACACTCGCGCTCATTTTGTTTGCGCTGAGAGGCCAGACCGGGCCGGTGCGGATAGTGGCGGTGATCGGCTTCGTCATCGTCGCCGGAATGTCGCTGGCACAAGCGCAAACATGGTGGACTGCGACACCGATGCTTGGCTCGGATGTCTCGACGCGCCTGACCGGTCGCATAACGGCGATGGAGGAGCGCGCGAACGGGCGGACCCGGTTCACGATCGACGTGCTGAAAACCGAGCGACCGGTCCTCTATTATGCGCCGGATCGCGTTCGTGTGACCGCACCGGGATCGGCAGACGGGTTTGAGGTGGGAGGCGGGATAAAAGGGCTCGTCCGACTGACGTCGCCTTCCGGTCCATTTCATCCCGGAGGCTACGATTTCGGTTTCCATGCCTTTTACGACGGCCTCGGCGCCAACGGCTTTTTTCTCGGTCATCCTGATCCGATTGAAATACCGGCGCAATCATGGGGCATGAAGAGCCTCGCAACGGCTGTCGAGCGTGCGCGCCTTGCAATCAGCCGGGAGATCCAGCGATCCGCACCGGGACAGGAAGGCGCCGTCGCCGCGGCCCTTGTGACGGGAAACAAGTCAGGCATTCCGGAAAGCGTGACCGAAGCGCTCCGCGTCTCAGGGCTGGCCCACATCCTGTCGATTTCCGGCCTCCACATGGCGCTTGTCGCGGCGACGGTGATGGCGACGTTGCGGCTGGGCTTCGCCTTCGCTCCCGAGTGGTCGGCACGTCGCCCCGTGAAGAAATATGCGGCAGCAGGTGCGCTTGCCGCCACCGGTTTCTACCTGTTCCTCGCGGGCGCCGGCGTGGCCACCCAGCGGTCTTTCGCCATGCTCGCCATCATGCTTTTGGCACTGACATTCGATCGGAACGCCGTGACCATGCGCAATCTGGCGCTGGCGGGCCTGCTTGTCATGGCGATCGCACCGCATGAGGTGACGGGTCCGGGGTTCCAGATGTCGTTTGCCGCAACCGCAGCGCTGATTGCGGTCTATGGCGGCTGGCAGGATTGGACCAACAGGCGAGAGAGGCGGCAATCAGAACGAACGGAGAGGGGACCGTTCATCGCCGGTCTTGTCACCCTGTCGCGCTACGCGTTCGGAATAGCCGTGACATCGCTGGTCGCCGGCGCCGCGACCGGACTGTTCGCATCCTATCATTTCGGGCGGGTCGCGCCCTATGGCCTGCTTGCGAATCTGGCCGCCATGCCCGTCGTGACAATCCTGGTCATGCCGCTTGCGGTCGCCGCCATGGTGGTCATGCCGTTCGGCCTGCATGTCTACCTCTTCAAGGCGATGGCATGGGCCGTCGGACTGGTAATCGCCATCGCCGAACGCGTCGCGGATTTGCATCCGCCGCTTGCGACGGGACAGATGCCGGCCGCGGCGCTTGGACTGTTGTCATTGGGACTTGTGATTCTGTGCCTCCTGACAACGCGCCTGCGATGGCTGTCGCTGCCACTCTTCGGGGCAGGGTTCATCGTCTGGTCCGCCGCGTCGCCTCCGATCGCGGTCGTTTCCGAAGATGGCCGACAGTTTGCGTTGATCCAGGCACAGGCAGATGGCATCCGCCTGCATGCCAATCGGGAACGTCCGAACGCATTCACGATGGAGTTGTGGCAGCAGGCCTATCGGGCGGCCGATTTCGTCAAACCCGGCGGCTCTACGGTCATGACATGCGATAAGTCGATCTGCAGCGCACAGGCCGGCAATGCGCGTGCGTCCGCACGAATTGGCTATGTATCCGCGGCCTTCGAAGACATGAGGACGTCCGGTACGAGCCTCGAAACGCTATGCCGTGAATATGACCTGGTGATCTTCGCCAAGGCGCCGTCGCCGAAAACCTGCGCCGACGGCACGCCCGTACTTTCCGCACAAACGCTGGCCTTGAAAGGAACGGCGGAAATACGCCTGGATCCCGGTGGCCAAGTCAAGATCACGCATGCGCTTCCAGGGCCGGTCAGGCCATGGCTGGATCATCGCCGCTATTCTCGTGCTGCCCGCGACCTTGCCGATCGGCGATAGCGTCAGTAGCGGCGAATGAGACCGACGAGCCGACCCTGCACGCGTACACGGTCGGGTCCGAAGATGCGTGTTTCGTATGCCGGATTCGCGGCTTCAAGCGCGATCGAGGCGCCCTTGCGGCGGAAACGTTTCAGCGTCGCTTCCTCGTCGTCTACGAGCGCCACGATGATGTCGCCCGCATTGGCGGTATCGCTCTTCTTGATGATCGCCGTATCGCCGCTGAAGATACCGGCCTCGATCATCGAATCGCCCTCGACCTCAAGCGCGTAATGCTCGCCTGCGCCAATCATGTCCGGCGGAAGCGAGATCGAACGCGTCTGGTGTTCGATGGCGGAAATGGGCACGCCGGCCGCGATCTTGCCCATGACGGGGATCGGGATCGGGCCGTCCGCATCATTTGCTTTGACGGGTCGCGGAGCCGGCTTCGGTTCCGGCGCCGGTCTTCCAAGACTTCCCTGAATGACGCTGGGGGAAAAGCCACGCCGTTGACCCGCGCCGGGCGTCAGGCTGTCGGGCAGCCGGATTACCTCCAGAGCACGCGCGCGATTCGGAAGCCTGCGAATGAACCCGCGCTCTTCCAGCGCGGTGATCAGGCGGTGAATTCCGGACTTCGAAGCGAGGTTCAGCGCTTCCTTCATTTCGTCGAAGGATGGCGGCACGCCGGACTCCTTCAGACGCTCATTGATGAACATCAGGAGATCGAGTTGTTTGCGTGTCAGCATCGCGCCCTCGCAGAATCAAATATAAACAAACACAGAACGGACATTATCTGTTCCATATGTGTTCTGCAAGCGTTTAACAATCGTTTAAGCGCCGGGCTATTTAAGCTCCAATATTTCCACCGTGTCGCCAATGGCCGCCGAAGGCGCGTGCGGCGGTCGTATGATCAGCGCGTCGGAGCGCGCAAAGGTGCTGATCATCGAGGAATCCTGAACAGGGAAGGGGGTGACGTGGAGTTCACCTGATTCGGCGCGGTATGTCGCCGCGCGCACATAATCCTCACGGCGGTCGTTCTCGCGCATCGGCGCATCGAGAACCGCCGGCACGCGCCGTTGTGCAAAATCCCGTCCTCCGAGTTTTTCGAGAAGCGGACGGAGAAAGAGGATGGCGCAGACCATTGCCGAGACAGGATTGCCCGGCAGGCCGAGAATGCGCATGTCACCGAGACGGCCGAACATCAGCGGCTTGCCCGGGCGCATGGCGATTCGCCAGAAGTCGAGTTCCATCCCGCGTGCGACGAAAACCTTCTGGACGAGGTCGTGATCGCCGACGGATGCGCCGCCGAGGGTCACCAGTATATCGAGCTCATCGGCGACCGCGCGGTCCAGCCTGTCGGCAAGATCCGCTTCCCGATCCGCGACGATGCCGAGATCGATAGCGTCGCCTCCGGCTTCGCGCGCAAGCGCCGCGACGCCGTATGAGTTCGATGCGATGATCTGGCCCGGACCGGGCACTGAGCCAGGCAGCAGCAATTCATCGCCGGTCGCGAGAATGCCGACGCGCGGTTTTCGGATGACAGGCAGGTCAGGGTGATTGGCCGCCGCCGCGAGGCAAAGCGCCCCGGCATCGATCATAGTTCCGGCCGGAAGCACGGATTGTCCCTGTTTGAAATCGAGGCCGGCGGCGCGAATATGGCGTCCTGCCGGTTCGCTCTGGTTCGAGCGGATACGGCCATCGGCGAGAACGGTCGCGTTTTCCTGCAACATCACCGTATCGGCTCCGCCGGGCACGACGCTTCCGGTAAAGATCCGAACGGTCTGGCCGACACCGACCTTGCCTTCAAAGGGATGACCTGCAGCCGCTTCGCCGATCAGGTCGAGATCGGCAGGTGAATTTGCGATATCGGAAGCGCGCACCGCATAGCCATCCATGGCGGAAACGGCCTGCGGCGGCTGGGTGCGACGCGCCGTGATACCGGCCGCAAGAACGCGCCCGTGGGCGTCGTTCAGCGCGACAGTCTCGCTGCCGAGCGGCGCGGCATCCGCCAGTAGCCGCTCCCGGGCTTCTCCGACCGGTATCAAGGGCCCGCTCAAGGTGCGCTCCGGGTCCATTCGCCCGACTTACCGCCAGTCTTGGAGACCAGCCGGACAGGTCCGATCTCCATGCCCTTGTCGATGGCTTTCGCCATGTCGTAGATCGTCAGGCAGGCGACGGAGACCGCCGTCAGCGCCTCCATCTCGACGCCAGTCTTGCCGGTCAGCCGGGCCAGCGCCTCGACGCGAAATCCGGGCAGGGCGGGGTCCGGTTCTATCTCGACCGAAACCTTGGACAGCATCAATGGGTGGCAAAGCGGGATGAGTTCATGCGTCTTCTTGGCCGCCATGATCCCCGCGATCCGCGCCACCGAGACGACATCGCCCTTCTTGGCGTTGCCCGAGAGGATCGCATCCAGTGTCTCTGCGGTCATGCTGACATGGCCTTCGGCGACGGCTTCGCGCACTGTGTCGTCCTTGCTGGCGACATCGACCATGTTGGCCGCACCGTCAGCGCCCAGATGGGTCAGCGAGCCGGCGTCCTTTTCGGCCATCTCAGGCTGACTTCCGTTCCGCGCCGGCTTCGCCGGTCAGCAGGAGCCGTGTCGCGGCGGTAACATCGTCCTGGCGCATGAGGCTTTCGCCGACCAGGAAGGCCGAGATGCCGGATCGCTCAAGACGCAGGCAATCCTCATGCGTGACAATGCCGCTTTCGCCGACGAGGAGCCTGTCCCCGGTGACCATCGAGGCGAGCCGCTCGCTGTTCGCCAGGTCGACTTCGAAGGTCCGCAGATTGCGGTTGTTGACGCCGAGCAGCTTCGAGGAAAGCTTCAATGCCCGTTCCGTTTCGGCTTCGTCATGGACTTCGATGAGTGCATCCATGCCAAGTTCGAAGGCGGTATCCTCCAGCGCGCGCGCTTCGTCGTCCGAGAGCGAGGCCATGATGATGAGGATCGCGTCGGCGCCCCAACTCCTCGCCTCATAGACCTGGTAGGGCTCGAACATGAAGTCCTTGCGAAGAGCCGGGAGCGAACACGCGTCACGCGCGGCCGTCAGATATTCCGGCGCGCCCTGGAAGGAGGGTGTGTCCGTCAGAACCGAGAGGCACGCCGCGCCGCCATGCTCGTAGGCCGTCGCCAGTGCGGGTGGGTCGAAGTCGGGACGGATGAGACCTTTCGAAGGGCTCGCCTTCTTGATCTCGGCGATCAGGCCAAATTCGCCGGCAGCCTTGCGGGCTTGGAGGGCAGCGAGGAACCCGCGAGGCGGCGCGATGTCCGCCAGGCGCGACTTGACCTCGTTCAACGGGCGGGCCGCTTTCGCCGCAGCGATTTCCTCGCGCTTGTAGGCTTCGATTTTCTGCAGGATATCAGACACTTGTTCTACTGTCCTAAACCGTTTCGCCACGTGAAATCGCAGCCGCGCGTTCCATCACGGAGTGCGCCTTTCCGCTGTCGATCGACTCTGCCGCCTTCACCAGGCCGTCGGCAAGATCGGTGGCAAGATCGGCGACCACGAGGCCGGCGGCGGCGTTGAGGCAGGCGATATCCCGATAGGCATTTTTCTCGCCTTCCAGAACGGCGCGCAAGGCCGCCGCATTGTGCTTCGGATCTCCGCCCTTCAGATCGTCGATCGACACGCGCGGCAGGCCCAGTTCCTCCGGCGTCAGCGTAAAGGTCGATATCGCGCCATCTTTCAGTTCCGCGACTTTTGTGGTGCCGGCCGTTGTCAGCTCATCGAGCCCGTCACCGTGAACCACCCAGACGTGGCTGGATCCAAGCGCCTTGAGGACTTCCGCCAGCGGTTCGACCCATTGCGGCGCGAAGACGCCCACCACCTGCCGTTCGACACCGGCCGGATTGGAGAGCGGCCCGAGCAGGTTGAATATGGTGCGCGTCCCAAGCTCCACGCGGCTCGGCCCGACATGACGCATGGCCGCATGATGCATCGGCGCGAACATGAAGCCGAGGCCGCCCTCGCTGATGCACCGTCCGATGGTTTGCGGCGTTGCGTCGAGATCGAAGCCAAGCTCGCCAAGCGCTTCCGCCGAGCCCGACTTCGAGGAGAGCGAACGGTTGCCGTGCTTCGCGATCGTCGCGCCCGCGCCGCAGGCGATGAACGCCGCACAGGTCGAGACATTGAAGCTGCCCGAATTGTCGCCGCCGGTGCCGACGATGTCGATCGCGCCTTTCGGGGCGGCGACACGGGTCATCTTTTCGCGCATGACGGTGACGGCACCGGTGATTTCGTCGACAGTCTCGCCACGCACGCGCAGCGCCATGAGAAACCCGCCGATCTGGGACGGCGTCGCATTTCCGGACATCATCACGCCAAAGGCGTCGCGCGCCTCCTGTGCCGAGAGCGAGTGCCCGTCGGCGACCTTGGCGATGAAGGGTTTCAGATTGTCCATGGAGCGCTCCGCTATTGCGTGCTCAATGCGCGAGCAATCGCGTTCTGGTTCACCTGAACCGTGAAAACCGTCTGCAGCTTGGCCACCATCTGGTCAAGCAAGTCATCGGCGATCGAGGACTTGATGTTGGCCGCCACGCCTTCGCCGAGCGCCTCGATTCCGCCCACCGGCTGGGAAACGCCGGTGACGCGGAAAACGTAGCGTGCATTGCCCGAAGGCGATGCGACCGATCCCTTGTGGTCGGGACCGCCGTCGAAGACTTCCGCTATCCCGCTTGCACCGAATTCGGCGTCGTTTTTGCCGCGTTGCAGGCCATATTTGTACTCGACCGTGAAGCCCTCGGCTTCAGCGATTTCGGACAGGGTCTCTCCGCCGTTAAGCCGCTCGGCCAACGCATTCGCCTTTTCCTCGATACGCCGATCCGTTTCCTCGGCAATCCAGTCGGACGTCACGCGCTCGCGGACCTCGTCGAATGTCCTGTCGCGGGACGGTTCCACCTTTGTCACCTCGTACCAGAGAAAACCGGAATCGGCCGCGTTGATCGGCGGGTTCTCGGCGCCCTCTTCGGAATCGAAGGCGGCTGCAATGAGATCGGCCTGTTCGGGGATCGTCGACAGTGTTTCGCCGGACGGTGTGCGGCCGTGGGAATCGGTTGCCTCGATCGTTTGCATTTCGAGCTTCTGACGGGTCGCGGCTTCCTTCATGGTCGCGCCACCCGCACGGGCATCTTCATAGGCGTCGTGGATATCGAGGAGCGTATCATTGGCGGTCACCAGCGCCAGTTCGCGCCGGATATCGTCGCTGACCTCCTCGAAAGGCTTGACCGTTTCCGGCGTGATGGCCGTGACGCGCACGATCACGGGGCCGAACGCGCCGTCGATGACGCCGGAGACGTCGCCGGCACGGGCAAGGCCGAACGCCGCTTCGGCAACCGCCGGATCCGGGAGGTCCGACTTCGCAAGCGTACCGAGTTGCGCATCATCCATGGTCTTTCCCGCATCGGTCACGGCGTCTTCGAACGCCTGACCGGCAAGGATGCGCTCATGGGCGGCGGCGGCGCTTGCCGCTTCGCTGAAAACAAGCTGTTCGACCGTCCGCGTCTCCGGAGTCGAATAGCGGTCGATCCGTGCTTCATAGTCGGCGCGCACGTCGTCCTCGGAAACGGAATCGAGATCCACGATGGCGTCCGGCGTGAGTCGCACAAACTGGATGCCGCGATATTCCGGAGCACGGTAGGCGTTCTTGTTGGCGTCGAAATACTCTTCGAGCGTCGCATCGTCAGGTGCGGTGACGGTCTCGATCGCACCCTGGCCTACCGAGAAATACTCGACATCGCGTGTTTCGCCACTGTGCTGCGCGAAAGCTTCGAGCATGACCTGCGGGACATCGATCCCGTCGGAGACGGCCTCGACGATCTGCTGGCGGATGGCGACTTCCTGACGGTTGCGGATATAGTCGTCCTCGCTCATTCCAACGCTGCGAAGCACTTGCCGGAAGCTGTCGCGGCTGAACTGACCATTGACGCCCCGGAAGGCCGGATCTTCCGCGACGAGCGCGGCGAGACGGTCCTTCGACAGGCCGAGATTCATGATCCGGGACTGTTCGTCCAGCACGGCCCCCGCGACCATCTGGCCGAGAACCGCCTGGTCGATCCCGAACAGACGTGCCTGTTCACGCGAGATGCGCTCGCCGAGCTGGCGTGAGAAGACGGCCATCTGCCGGTCGTAGGCGAGGCGGTAATCGAGCGCCGACACCTCGGTTTGGCCGGCGGTCACAACGGCCTGACCGGCGCTTCCGCTGAGCATTTGACCGGATACGCCCCAGACGCCGAAGCTGACGAGCAGCAGGAGCAGCAGTCCCTTTGCCACCCACGACTTGGACGATTTGCGAAGACTATCAAGCATGAAGGAGAGTTCCGATTTCGATTTCCGCGCTTTTTAGGAGTGCTTGAAGGGCGACGCAAGCGCGCGCCGGGCTTTTCCTTTGCGCCCCTTGGCGTTAACAGGAACTGCAATTTCAGGAAAGGGAGAGCGATGACGCCGGGCGTGAAACCACTTGTAGCAGGCAACTGGAAGATGAATGGGACCGCGGCATCGCTCGCCGAAATCGAAGCGGTGTGCGCCGCGCCTGCGACGACGACGTTCGAAACGCTGCTTTGCGTCCCGGCGACACTCGTCGAACGGGCCGCACGAAAAGCCGATGGATCGGCGCTGATGATCGGCGGCGAAGACTGCCATGCCAAGGAGAGCGGCGCGCATACCGGCGACGTCTCGGCTGAGATGCTGGCCGATGCCGGCGCATCGGCGGTCATCGTCGGGCACTCGGAAAGGCGTACCGATCACGGCGAGACCGACAACGAGGTCGCATCGAAGGCCGAAGCCGCATGGCGCGCGGGACTGACGGCGATCATCTGTGTCGGCGAAACGCGCGAGGAGCGGGAAGCAGGCGACGCGGAAAGCGTCGTCGGCACGCAACTGGCCGGATCGATACCGGACGCGATGACCGCGGCGACGACGGTGATCGCCTACGAGCCGGTCTGGGCCATCGGCACCGGTCTCGTTCCGTCTTCGGAGGACATCGCCGCAATGCATGCCTTCATTCGCAAGACGGTTTCCGAGCGCTTCGGCGACGAGGGAGCTGCGATCCGCATTCTTTACGGCGGCTCGGTAAAACCGGGCAACGCGGCTGAAATCTTCGCGATTCCCAATGTCGATGGCGGGCTTATCGGCGGCGCGAGCTTGAAAGCGGCCGACTTTCTCGCCATCTGTGACGGAATAGGCGGCTGAAAGTCCGATTCGGCCTTCCAGTCGCGCCGATGAGGGTGTAGAGACGCGCCCGTCCAACGAAATAACCAAGACCGTCATATGCAAACCGTTCTGATTGTTATCCACCTCATGATCGTGGTCGCCCTGGTGGGCGTCGTACTGCTTCAGCGCTCCGAAGGCGGTGCGCTCGGCATGGGCGGCGGCGGCAATGGCGGTTTCATGTCGGCGCGCGGCGCGGCCGACACGCTCACGCGGACGACGTCGATCCTCGCGGCCGCGTTCTTTGCGACCTCGATCGCGCTCGGCCTGCTCGCGCGTTACGGCGAAAACCCGACCGACATTCTCGATAGGGTGCCTGCGCAAATCCAGCAGGAGCAAGACGGAACGACGCCGGTTCCCACGCAGAATGGCGTTCTCGACATGCTCGGTGCGCCCGACGAGGCGCCGGCCGAAACGACGGAAACGCCGTCCGAACCGTCCGTCCCGAACAACTAACGCCAACCCAATCCATCAAGCGCCTCGTGTGGGTAAGTCCATTCGAGGCGTTTTTTTCTTTGCGTAATCCTATTCGAGGGGATATCGGTCAAAGCCCATGGCACGGTATGTATTCATCACTGGTGGCGTGGTTTCTTCCCTTGGAAAAGGCATCGCTTCCGCAGCTCTCGGCGCGGTTCTGCAGGCACGCGGCTACAGCGTTCGACTGAAGAAACTCGACCCTTATCTCAACGTCGATCCGGGCACGATGTCGCCCTACCAGCACGGCGAGGTCTTCGTGACCGACGACGGCGCGGAAACGGATCTCGATCTCGGGCACTACGAGCGCTTCACGGGACGGTCGGCGAACCAGAACGACAACATCACGACCGGTCGCATCTACCAGAACATCATCGCCAAGGAACGGCGCGGCGATTATCTGGGCGCGACGGTGCAGGTGATCCCGCACGTCACCGACGAGATCAAGAATTTCGTCCTCGACGGCAATGACGGATACGATTTCGTTCTCTGCGAGATCGGCGGTACTGTCGGCGACATCGAGGCGATGCCGTTCATGGAGGCAATCCGCCAACTCGGCAACGATCTGCCGCGCGGCAACGCCGTCTACGTCCATCTGACCCTGATGCCCTATATCCCCGCCGCCGGCGAATTGAAGACGAAGCCGACCCAGCACTCGGTCAAGGAACTGCGCTCGATCGGTATCGCGCCGGATGTCCTGCTGGTGCGTGCCGACCGTCCGATTCCGGATTCGGAGCGCAAGAAGCTCTCGCTGTTCTGCAACGTGCGTGAATCCGCCGTGATCCAGGCACTCGACGTCGCCTCGATCTACGACGTACCGAAGGCTTATCACGATGAGGGGCTCGACGAGGAGGTGCTCGCCGCCTTCGGTATCGAGCCAGCCCCGCAGCCGCGCATGGCGGTCTGGGACGATGTATCGGACCGGGTGCACAATCCCGAGGGCGAGGTCACGATTGCCATCGTCGGCAAATATACCGGCCTCAAGGATGCCTATAAATCGCTGATCGAGGCGCTGCATCACGGCGGCATGGCCAATCGGGTCAAGGTAAAGCTCGAATGGATCGAATCCGAGGTGTTCGAAAGCGAAGACCCCGCGACCTATCTCGAGCATGTTCACGGCATTCTCGTCCCCGGCGGCTTCGGCGAACGCGGTTCCGAGGGCAAGATTTCCGCAGCGACCTTCGCGCGCGAGCGCAAGGTTCCCTATTTCGGCATCTGCTTCGGCATGCAGATGGCATGCATCGAGGCAGCCCGGTCATTGGCGGGTATCGAGCATGCGTCTTCAACCGAATTCGGCCCGGCCAAGGAACCCGTGGTCGGTCTGATGACCGAATGGCTGAAGGGCAACATGCTCGAAAAGCGCACCCAGGCCGGCGATCTGGGCGGAACCATGCGTCTGGGCGCCTACAAGGCGTCGTTGCGGGAAGGGACACGTATCGCCAACATTTACGGCAAGACCGACATATCGGAGCGTCATCGTCACCGCTACGAGGTCAATATCGACTACCGTGAGCGTCTGGAGGAATGCGGCCTCGTATTCTCGGGCCTTTCACCCGACGGCGTTCTGCCGGAGACCATCGAGTATCCGGATCATCCGTGGTTTATCGGTGTGCAGTATCACCCCGAGCTCAAATCGCGGCCCTTTGAACCGCATCCGCTGTTCTCAAGCTTCATCGAGGCCGCGCTGGAGCAGAGCCGCCTCGTGTAATCGTCAAGTGCGGCGCGCGGGTTCCGCGTCCTGCGGAAACAGTGTCACAAGATCCTCGGCGATGCGCCGGGCAGCCTCCTCGAGGGGCTTCAGATGCCGTTTCGCGAACTCTTCCGGCTCCTGGAATGCCCGCGGCCAGATCATGCTGATCGCGGCGTTGGGCTGTCCGTAGACATTGATCGGCACGGCAATCGCGGCCAGTCCGTCATCCAGCATTGTTTCGCCGCGATAAACCCCGAGGCGTATGCCATAACCGCGCGCGCGAGCCTTTTCGATCTCCGGCATGAACTGTTTCAGCGTATAGCCGAAACGCGACAGGCCAATTGACATGTTGCCGGCCGTCAGACGGTCGTACTCGGCGATTTCGGAATCGGTGCGAACGGCAAGACAAGCCATTCCGGTTGCCGATCCGAACATGTTTATCCTGCGATTGATGATGCCGCGATACATGTGAAACGGGCTGAGTGGGCGTGTGGAATCGACGATCCGCATGCAAAGCCCGTCGAGCACATGGACATCGGACGGCCATTCCATCTCTTTTGTCAGTTCCACCGCGCGCGGCATGGCGACATCGGTCAGGCTCGCCATTTCTTGCGGGATGGGTTCGTTTGCGCCGGCCGGAAGCGCGATCGTCACGCGATACAAACCGTCGGACACCGAACGGCGCACAAGGCGATGTTCGATCAGCGTTCCGAGCAGCCGCCTGATGGTCGATTTGGCGATATCGCAATCGCGATGCAGGTCCGCCAGCGAACTCGCGCCATTGCGGGCGAGCGATTCCAGAATGGTGATCCCGCGGTCGAGTGACCGGTTCGCCAGTTCTGTCATTCGAGTAACCCTCCGAAGCCAAAGCGTGCCACTGAGCGGCACGTTCTTCAAGGTTTGATTGTGCCGGGAAGCGTTTTCCGCATGATCGGATGTGAAGCGCGTCTGGGAGGAGCCATCGTGCGAAAACTGAAAACGCGGATTGCGGAGGTACTGGCCGCCGTGTTGGCCGCATTCGCGGTCTATATCGCCGGGTTCGGGATTTTCGACACGATCATTGTCTTCGGCGGTGTTGCCCTGGCCGGAGTGGTGATCGCCATCCTGCTCCTCGATTCAGGCGAGCGCGAGGTTGTCGATGCACCCGTCGGGAGCGCACCCGTCAGGACCGCCAGTTCGTTCGTCAGCGTGGCGCATTTCATTCTCCTCGCGGTCTTCGCATTCCTCGTCCTGCGCTGGATGGGGATCATGCTGGAGCAGGAAGAGTTCTTCGTCGATATCTCCCGCACCGACCTGATGGCGTCCTGGATCGCCTTTGCGATCATCGGCTATCTGACCTGGCGCCTGTTCGGCGTCCCGATGGCGATCGTGTTCTTCGGCATGCTTCTTTACGCCGTCCTTCCCGATGGCCTTGGCGGCGCGGATCTCGACTGGTCCAGCGTCGCCGACCGGCAGTGGTTTACCACCGATGGTGTGTTTGGCAGGCCGCTTCAGGTGGTAGCGACCACGGTCCTGATCTTCATCGTCTATGGAGCGGTGCTGCAGGCATCCGGCGCGGGCGATGTGCTCCTCAAGATCGCATTCGCCGCCACCGGGCGCTTCGCCGGCGGTCCGGCGCATGCCGCCATTGTCGGCTCAGCGATGTTCGGCACCATGTCGGGCGCGGCCATCGCCAATGTCGTCTCGACCGGCATCTTCACGATTCCGATCATCAAGCGCGCCGGCTTCAAGGCCAAGTTCGCAGGCGCGGTTGAGGCTGCTGCGTCGACGGGCGGGCAGATCATGCCGCCGGTCATGGGCGTGGTGGCGTTCATCATGGCCGACGTGACGGGAATCCCCTATCTGAAGATCGTCGTCGCGGCGCTGATTCCCGCGATCCTCTATTATGCAAGCCTGTTTATCGTCGTTCTCATCGAGTCGCGAAAGCAGGGCATCGGCGCGACACCGCCCGAAAAACGCGAGACGCTGACACGCCAGGACTGGATCGCCAGTCTCGCATTCTGGATCCCGCTCGGTGTCATCATCGCAGTCCTGCTGACCGGACGCACGCCTCAGAATGCCGGCTTTTACGCGCTCTGCGTCGCCTCGGTCCTTTGCCTGATCCTGTTCCCACGGTTCCGGCATCCATCCGCTTGGTGGCAGGCACTCGTCAGCGCGGGCAAGACGGGCGCAAACCTGATGATCATCGTCACCTCGGTCGGCGTCGTGATCGGCATCGTCAACATGAGCGGGATCGGCCTTGAATTCGCCGACGCGATCCGCGCCGCGTCCGGCGGCAGCCTGTTTATCGCGCTGATCCTCGTGATGGCCGGCTGCATCGTCATGGGAATGGGCGTGCCTTCCGTGACGGCCTATCTGATCCTGGCTCTCGTCATGGGCCCGGCGCTGGAAGGCCTCGGTATCTCGAAAATCGCCGCGCACATGTTCATGCTCTATTTCGGGGTGCTCTCGGTGATCACGCCGCCGGTCGCGCTTGCCGCCTTCGCCGCCGCGCCGATTGCCGGCGCCAAGCCGATGGAGACAGGCGTCGAGGCCGTTCGCCTGGCGATCGCCGGTTTCATCATCCCGTTCATCTTCGTCTATCACCCGGACATCCTGATCATCGACGGCTTCACCGTCACAGGTCTCATCTGGTCGCTCGCCTGTTTCATGCTGGCGACCTGGATGATCGGCACGGCTCTCGCAGGATTCGACAAGTCGCGGCTTCCACTGTGGGAAAGCGCCGTTCGCCTTGCCGCGGCGGTCGCCGTCCTGACCCCGGACATCCTGTCGAGCCTCGCAGGCGGCGCACTCGCGGTGCTGCTGGTCGTCCTGCATTACATCAGATCCCGGAGCGTGGAGGCGCTTCCGGAAACCACAACCCAAGGGAGGAAAACATGAAACATCTGACCCGTGCCGCATTGGCGGGCCTGGCGACGGTCGCTTTGTCGACCGGAGCATTTGCCGCCGAGAAGCTCAAGATGGCCACCATCGATCCGGGCTCTTCGGCCTATCTGGTGATGACCACCATGGCCAACATCGTCAACGACAAGCAGAGCGATTACGAGATCACCGTCGACGCCACCGGCGCGGCGACGAAACACATGGTCGAGGTCGCGTCCGGAAAGATCGATCTCTGCATGGTCTCGCCGACCGTCTATCAGTTCATGAAGAACGGCAAGGCGATGTATTCCAAGCTGGAAAAGGCGCCGGAACTGTCGAAGAATCTCGGCCTGATCTACTGGTTCCCCTATGGCGCCTATCACGTGGTCACCTACGCCGATTCCGGCATGATGTCGCTCAAGGATATCAAGGGGAAAAAGGTCTTCCTCGGGCCTCCGGGCGGCGGCGCATGGAACACGGCCAACGCCTGGATCGAGTCGATGACCGGCTACAAGGCGGGCGAGGACTATGAAAACGTCAAGGCATCCTGGGGTGCCGCGTTGCAGGCCTTCCAGGATCGCCAGATCGACGTCTACATCAATGGCGGCATCCCGCCCTATCCGCAGATCGAGCAGTTGGCGTTGACGTCGAAACTGCGCATTCTCGGCCCGACCAAGGCTGAAATCGACGCGGCTTCCGACGACATGCTCGCCCCGTCACGCGGTCCGGGCCGGACGCTCGACGTGATTCCGGCCGGCATTTACGGCGATGGCGTCGTCAACACCGAGGACGTCTACGAAGTCGGTTCGACCGTTGGTGTCGGCGTGCGCATGGATATGCCCGAAGACACGGTCTACGAGATCACCAAGGTCTTCTGGGAAAACCTGCCGGAAGTGCAGGAAACGACACCCTTCATGCGCAAGGTCACGCTCGATGGGCTGAAGAAGTCCAGCGCCATGCCGCTCCATCCCGGCGCGATCAGATATTACAAGGAAATCGGCCTCGAAATTCCCGACGAAATGCAATGACTTGAAATCGCGGGGCCGGTTCAGCCGGCCCCGTTCACATGAACCAGATTTGAAAACAGCCACATATGTCCCGCAAGATCCGCAACATCCTCTTCATCATGTATGACCAGCTCCGATTCGACTATCTGAGCTGTGCCGGCCATCCATGGCTGGAAACCCCGCACATGGATGCGCTGGCCGCGCGCGGCGTCCGGTTCTCTCGCTGTTACGTTCAATCGCCCGTCTGCGGCGCGTCGCGCATGAGTTATTACACCGGCCGCTACGTCCACAGCCACGGCGCGGCGTGGAACAACTTTCCGCTCAAGGTGGGCGAACAGACCATCGGCGATCACCTGCGCAAGCTTGGCATGCAATCCTGGCTGATCGGCAAGACCCATATGAAGGTCGACGAGGAGGGGATGGAACGCCTCGGACTGGCCCGCGACAGCATTGTCGGCGCGCGGGTCTCCGAATGCGGGTTCGACGTGTATCTCCGCGACGACGGTTTGTGGAGCGAAGGACCGGACGGCTTCTACGACTCCCGGCGTTCCCCCTACAACGAGTATCTCAAGACCAGGGGATACCCCGGCGACAATCCCTGGCACGACTTCGCCAATTCCGGTGTCACCGAGGATGGGGAGATGGCGTCGGGCTGGTTCATGAAACACGCCGACAAGCCGGCCAACATCGACAACGCGGATTCCGAGACGCCATGGCTGACCTCGCGCATGATCGACTTCCTCGCCGACCGCGAAGGCGAAGACGCTCCGTGGCTCTGTCACCTGTCCTACATCAAGCCGCACTGGCCATACATCGTGCCGGCGCCCTATCACGAGATGTATGGCCGCAATCAGATCCTGCCCGCGAGGAAGCATCCTGGCGAACGCGACGATCCGCACCCGGTCTATGGCGCGTTCCAGGCCAATGCGATCGGACAGGCATTCTCGCGTGATGAGGTCCGCGAAAAGGTGATCCCCGCCTATATGGGCCTGATCAAGCAATGCGATGACGAACTCGGCCGCCTGATGGCGCATCTGGAAGAAACCGGGCATCTCGACGACACCATGATCGTCCTCACCTCCGACCATGGCGATTATCTCGGCGATCATTGGCTGGGCGAGAAGGATCTGTTCCACGAACAGTCGGTCAAGGTGCCGCTGATCGTCTACGATCCGTCTCCGGAAGCCGATGCGACACGCGGAACCGTGTGCGACGAACTGATCGAAAGCATCGACCTCGCCGCGACATTCATCGAGGCCGCCGGCGGCAAGGTGCCCGCTCATGTGGTCGAAGGTCGTTCGCTGCAGCCATTCCTGCATGGTGAAACGCCCGAGAACTGGCGCGATTTCGCGGTCAGCGAATATGATTACTCGGCCACCCCCATGGCCGTGAAACTGGGCATGGAGCCACGCGACGCACGCCTCTTCATGATTGCCGACAAGCGCTGGAAGCTGATGCATGCCGAGGGCGGCTTGCGGCCGATGCTGTTCGATCTCGAAAACGATCCCGAGGAGTATCTCGATCTCGGCGACAGCCCCGACCACGCCGAAGTCATCGACATGATGTATGAGCGGTTGGCGCGCTGGGCGCGCCGTATGGCGCAACGCACCGCAATCTCGGACGATACGATCAACGCGATGCGCGGCCGCTCGCGGCGCAAGGGCGTGCTGCTCGGTCTCTATGATGGCGACGAGGTCGATCCGGAACTCACCGTCAAATATCGCGGTCCCGCGGGATAGGCGGCGTCACAATCCCTCGAATTCGATCACCAGGGCGGCGTGATCGCTGGCATGCGGGCGGTGATAGCCGACGCCTTCAAGTCTCTCTCCGTCAAAGCGCGCCGTATCATAACCAAGCCCCCTGCGCAGAAAGCGCGGCTTTGTGTCGGGGAAGTCCGAAGCCAGCGCCGGAGAGGCAAGCATCGCGTCCGGTCGCGAATAGAGATCGGCCTCCTCGAGATGGTACGACCATTGCCGGGCTTCCGGCATGCGCGCGACAAGATCGACTGAAAACCCGCCGAGCAGGGGGGCGATGGCGCGTTCGGACCGTTCCTCCCGGCCCGGTTCATTGAGATCGCCGAGGATCAGCCAATAGGCGTCATCACGACCGGCAAAGCGCTTCTCTATCAGCTCCCGGACCGCCAGCGCCTCCAGCCGCCTTGCCCGCCAGGCGACATCGGGATCCGGGTAGGGCGCCTTGAAATGGCAAATGTAGAGCGTGACGGGCCCGACATCGGCACTCAGGCAGTCCCGACGGAACACCGGCTCGTCAGGATTGCGTCCTGACGGATTGTCGAGGCCGAGCAGGGACGGCGTCAACGTCGCATGGCTTTCGACCGCCTTTGGGGCGATCCGCGACATGAGCGCGACATCGAAACCGCGCCCGTCATTGCCGGGCAGGCAGTCGCGATGAGGGTAGGGTGCGGCGCCGGCCGGCAGGAGATAGCGGTCGTGAAAGTAATCGAGCGTCTCGCGATCGAAAACCTCCTGCAGCCCGACAACATCCGCATCGGCCTCGGCCAGGATTTCCGCCGTGAGGCGGCGATCGATCATGTCGACCGCCCGCGCGGCCGGGCCTTCGCTTGCGGGTTCGTCCATGTCGCGAGCGCCCGTCAGATGGACGCCGTCATCCGTGCGGCGAAGGCGCATGTTCTGAACGTTGAAAGTCGCGATACGCATGAGTCGGAAGCAATCTGATGAACCCGTACCGAACCACCGTAAATCGGACGCGCCTGGCTGGCCATATCGCGTTCGGCGCGCATTCCAATAAGCTTGCGCGATCCATGGATCGCTAAAAGTCGACGAAGATCGGCACACCGGGCTTTACGATAACGGGCAGAGCCTGTTCGTCCGAATTCATATGTCGGCCAATACGTGCTAGCCTCTGTCGATGAAACTTATGCTTGCCGTAATTGCGATTGCGATATTGCTCGTCTGGGACTTCACCCAGAATGGCGGAGCCATGACTGAATCCGCCGTGCGCAGCCTGATTTCCTTTTCCAGATCTCTCGGTCTCTGACCTTTCACAGCCGCAATTTCGTGGGGTAAACCGCGCTTTCGGGCAACGAAGCGCGAAGGACCGCGAAGTTGGCCGAAAAGTCGACGTCACGCTCTGGACTCGGACGGACGGGAAACTATTGATATCAAAGGATTGAACGGACGCAGCCCGCCAAGGAGCACGACAAATGGCCGATGAAACCGTCGACGCGAAGGGGCTCAATTGCCCGATGCCGATCCTGCGCGCGAAAAAGGCGCTGAAAGGGATGGCGGCCGGCACTACGCTGGAAGTTCAGGCGACGGATCCCGGCTCGGTGAAGGATTTCGAGGCATTCTGCCGCTCGACCGGCAACGAGTTGCTGGAATCCCGCCAGGACGGCAACACCTATATCTACCTGATCAGGAAAACGGGCTGACAGGGCCCGAACAGACGTCGTCAGGCACAGAATTCGTCATAGAGCGCGCGGATGATTCTGCGCGTTCTGTCATCTGCCAGCGTGTAGACCATCGAGCGGCCTTCGCGGCGGCAATCGACGAGACCGTCCTCGCGCAAACGCGCCAACTGTTTCGAAACGGCGGCTTGCGGAAGGCCGAGCATCGATTCCAGTTCGCCGACATTGATGCTTCCCTCGGCGAGCCTGCACAAAATGACGAGCCGTGCCGGATGGGCCAGGGATTTCAGAAACTGTGTGGTGACCGTCGCGTTTTCGAGCATCTGGCCCGACAAGGCCTGATCGTCGGCGGCTTTCTCATCGATAGCGGTACCCATTGGTGTCACATGTCCCAAATGGCGTTGGAGTTCCCGCATTATCTAGCACGCGCGAACACGAGCGCAAGGAGCGCGGGTTTGCGGGCGGTTTGGAAGCCTTCGCGCAAGAATACGCGATTACCTGTGGTGTCATGAGAGTTTTCGCCACAGCGGGGTCCACGGGGAAATCCGTCGCATCGGCTTCATCGGCCGTCCTGCGCTGTGCCTTGCTTGTCTCTGCCTCTCTCCTGCTCGCCGCCTGCATGAACAAGAAACTCGCCGTTTATCCGGCAGATAGCCCGAAAGCGGCCTCGGTGCCGGTCGAGGCGACGCTGTCGAACATCTGGGGCGAAAGCGGGAAGATCTCGTTGATCCTTCCGGATGGCGAACCCTGTTTCGGCAGATGGTCCACGACAAAACGCCGGTTTGCGGGAATCGGATCGAATTCGCTCCTGCAGGCCGGTGGCGAGAGCGTCGAGCGCGATGTCGCGATCGTCGGCGGCGTTTCGAGTTCGCGCAACGGACAGGCATCGCTTCATTGCGATTATGGCACATCCGTGGAAATGGACTTCGTGACCCGTAGGGGAACGTCGAACGGCTCCGGGATCGCTCGCGATTCCAAAGGGAACCATTACCTGATCATCCTCTGACGAAACGCCGCGACGGCAGGAGGCAGGGCGAGAATGGCGAAATACGAGCTGACCGCCGAGACCGTTTCCCATCTTGGCCACACGCTTCGCCGGATCCGGGCGACCGCTGATTTCGGCGACGTGAAGAAAGGCGATCGCGGCGGTTTCGTACAGGCGGAAGACAATCTCTCGCAGGACGGTGAGGCATGGATCGCCGACGAGGCGAAAGTGCTCATGAATGCCGTCGTGTCCGATAACGCATTGATATCGGATACTGCGACCGTCTACGGCAGCGCCCGCATTCACGGCGCGGCGCGTATCTGCGGCAATGCCCACATCGGCGAAGAGGCCGAGATCTATCGCAACGCGCGAATTTGCGATCATGCCGAGGTTGCCGGCAATGCCAGGGTGTATGGGGACGTGGTGATCTCGCAAAACGCGCGGATTTCCGGAAAGGCCAAAGTCACGGAGAAGGCGCGGATATCGGGCGACGCGCAACTTTATCACCACGCCTGGGCGCATGGCAGCGCGCTGGTCCAGGGACATGCCCGTATCCATGACTATGCTCATATCTCGCAAAACGCGCAGGTGTCGGGCAATGCCGAAATCTACGGCAAAGCCGCGATCTACGGAAACGCCCGCATTCTCGGGAGCGCGAAGATTTTCGGCCATGCGGCGATTTTCGGCGATGCGCGAGTCTCAAGGCCGGTCCCGATGGCCGTGCGAAGCGATGGCGAAACCTTCTCTCTGGTCGCCACCCCCGAGGGTCCGCGCGTGATCGGCGATTACGAATATCTCGATTTCGGCCAATCGCGCGACTACTGGACCGAGAACGCCGACGGAGAAACACTCTGCGCCGAAACCCTGGCCATCATCGACCATTTCGAACGAATCGCGCCAATTCTCGGCATCGACAAACCCTTGGCACCAGAATTGGGCGGTGATTGACACGAGCTGGCTGAGCGGTAAGCCCCGAACGGGGGATCGCCTTGCTGAAGGCCATTTCCGGTGCGTTCTACCTTTGGGCTGCGCTTTATCATCGCATCCGGTTTCGGCTTATCGAATCGCGATGTTATTCGACCCAGGAATAGTGTTTTTCAGATGAATTGTTGGTGAGCGCGCAGGGGTTCGAACCCTGGACCTACTGATTAAAAGTCAGTTGCTCTACCAGCTGAGCTACGCGCTCCCGAGCGGCAGGTGGCCTGCCGTCAAGACGGGTCGTTCATAGGGACGGCGTCCGATACGGTCAACCGCTATTTACCGCCTGAAGCCTGAAAAACGTGGCAATTCGCCGCCACGCGAATTGGTGATTTTGCCGTGAAGTTCATATGTCCTATGACACGCGCGTCCCGGCATCGCCGCCGGACGACGAATTGTATTCGAGCGGAGCATACATGGCCGTCGACATTTCCTATCTGAGCGCGCTGGGGGCAGGCGCGATCTCGTTCCTGTCGCCCTGCGTGCTGCCGCTCGTGCCGCCTTATCTGTGCTACATGGCGGGCGTATCCATCGACCAGTTCCGCGGTGAGCCGCAACAGGGCGGCGCAGCCGTCGCCGCGGCGCCCGTACGACTGCCTTTGCTGATCGCGTCATTGGCCTTCGTGGCCGGTTTCTCCACGGTTTTCGTGTCGCTCGGCGCGGGGGCTTCCACCATCGGCGGCGTGTTGCGCGCCTATCAGGACTGGCTGGCGATGGCCGCGGGTGTGGTCATCATCCTGATGGGGTTGAACTTCCTCGGCGTTTTCCGAATCGCGCTGTTCTCGCGCGAGGCGCGCTTCCAGGCGCAGGGCACCCCGGCCAATCCGTTCGCGGCCTATGTGATGGGGCTTGCCTTTGCATTCGGCTGGACGCCCTGCATCGGCCCGGTTCTCGGTCCGATCCTGACTTTGGCCGGTGCGCGTGACAGCGTGGGCGAGGGGGCGGCGTTGCTGGCGGTCTATTCGGCGGGTCTCGGAATCCCGTTCCTGCTCGCAGCCGTCTTTTCGGGCGCCTTCATGCGCTTCATGCAGTCCTTCCGCACGCATCTTGGTACGGTGGAGAAGGTGATTGGTGGCCTGCTGGTTCTGGCGGGCGTGTTGTTCCTTACAGGCGGCATGCAATCGATGTCGTTCTGGCTGCTTGAACGATTCCCCGTCCTGGGCACGCTTGGCTAGGGACCTGCCGGCCATGTGTGGCATTGGCGCGGGAATCCCGCTATGCGCTTCGTGACGTGAACTCACAGCCGTTCGGAGCATTTCCCATGGCGCGCACATGCCTCACCATCATTCTCGCCGCGGGCCAGGGCACGCGCATGAAGTCCGCGCTGCCCAAGGTGCTGCATCCGGTCGCCGGCTTGCCGATGGCGGCGCATGTCGTGGCAACGGCCAATGCCGCCGGCAGCGACGCGACTGCGATCGTCGTCGGCCATGGCGGCGACGCCGTGCGCGAAGCGCTTTCCGGGATGCTGGAGAACGCGACATTCCACGAGCAGACAGATCAGTTGGGCACGGCCCACGCCGTGCTTGCGGCGCGAGACGCCATCGCGAAAGGCTATGACGATGTCCTCGTCATGTTCGGCGATACGCCGCTTGTCCGCCCCGAAGTGATGCAGGAGGCCCGCGCCCGACTGGGCGATGGCGCTTCGGTCGTGGTCGTTGGTTTTCGCCCGGAGGATCCGACTGGCTATGGCCGTTTGATCGAGATCGACGACACGCTCGTCGCGATCCGCGAACATCGTGATGCGTCGGATGAGGAACGATCCATAAATTATTGTAATGGTGGAATAATGGCGTTTTCAGGCCGATTGATACTCGACCTGTTGGATGCCATCGGAAACGACAACGCCAAGGGCGAATACTACATGACCGATGCGGTCGAGATCGCCCGGGAGCGCGGTGAAAAAGTCGTCGCCATCGAGGCGCCGGTCGAGGATGTCGTCGGCGTCAACACGCGGCGAGACCTTGCCTCCGTCGAGGCCATCTGGCAGCGCCGCACCCGCGAGCGGATGCTGGATGACGGCGTTTCGATGACCGCGCCCGACACGGTTTACTTCCATCACGATACGGCGGTGGAGCCAGATACCGTCATCGAACCGAACGTCGTTTTCGGCCCGGGCGTGCGCGTCGCGGGCGGAGCGCGAATCCGGTCGTTCTCTCATCTGGAAGGCGCGACCGTCGGCGCGCATGCCGAGGTCGGCCCGTTTGCGCGGTTGCGGCCGGGCGCCGATCTTGCCGACAAGGCCAAGGTCGGAAATTTCTGCGAAGTGAAAAAGGCGGAGATTGGCGCGGGCGCGAAGGTCAATCACCTGACCTATGTCGGCGATGCCGTGATCGGCGCGGGCGCGAATATCGGCGCGGGCACCATCACTTGCAACTATGACGGCTACGGCAAGCATCTCACCGAAATTGGGCAGGGCGCCTTCATCGGATCGAATTCCGCGCTCGTCGCCCCGGTGAGGATTGGCGACAATGCCTATGTCGCCTCCGGGTCCGTTGTCACGGAGGCGGTGCCGGACGACGCCGTCGCCTTCGGGCGGGCCCATCAGGTCAACAAGGACGGTCTCGCACCGAAACTCCGCGCCCGGTTCAAGGCCGCCAAGGAAGCCGCGAAGAAAGGCTAACCCGCGCGAAGCAGCCGGATCGCCTCGTCACGTTCAAACAGATAGAGCAGGGTGCGCAGCGCCTTGCCGCGTTCGGATTGCAGGTCCGGGTCTGTCTCGATAATGAGCCGCGCGTCGTCGCGGGCGATTTCCAGCAGGTCGGCATGGTCTGCGAGCGAGGCAAGCCGGTAGTTCGCCGCGCCAGACTGGCGGGTTCCCAATATCTCGCCTTCGCCCCGCAGGCGAAGATCCTCCTCGGCGATCCGGAAGCCATCCTCCGTCTCGCGCATGATGGCGAGGCGGGCATGGGCGATCTCGCCGAGCGGCTCCTTATAGAGCAGCAGGCAGCTGGAGTGATCGCTGCCGCGACCGACACGGCCGCGCAGCTGGTGCAGCTGGGCGAGGCCGAAGCGCTCCGCGTGCTCGATCACCATGATCGTGGCATCCGGGACATCGACGCCGACCTCGATCACGGTCGTCGCGACGAGAAGGCGAAGGTCGCCCTGCTTGAAGGCCCGCATGACCGAGTCCTTCTCCTCGCCCTTCATGCGCCCGTGCACGAGGCCGATCGGCGCGTTGATGACCTTTCTCAACGCATCGAACCGCTCTTCGGCGGACGCCACCTTCAGATCCTCGTTTTCCTCGACCAGGGGGCAGATCCAGTAGATTTTCTGACCGGCGGCGACAGCGTTTCGCGCCCGCTCCACCACCTCGTCGAGACGCCCGAGCGGGACCGTGACGGTATGCACCGGTTTGCGTCCGGGCGGCTTGGTGTCGAGTTTCGAGACATCCATGTCGCCATAGGCGGTGAGCACCAGCGTGCGCGGAATAGGCGTCGCGGTCATGACGAGCATGTCTGAGTGCTGTCCCTTGGCGGACAGAAGCAGCCGTTGGTGAACACCGAAGCGATGCTGCTCGTCGACGACAGCAAGGCCGAGATCGCGAAACTGTACGCTGTCCTGGAACAGGGCATGCGTGCCAACCAGTATGTCGATCTCTCCCGCGCGCAGTGCGGCGAGGGTGTCCTCGCGGGCTTTGCCCTTCTCGCGTCCCGTCAGGATGCGGATCCGAAGTCCCGCCGCTTCGGCGAGCGGCCCGATGGAGGTAAAATGCTGGCGCGCGAGGATTTCCGTCGGCGCCATCATCGCCGCCTGTGCGCCGGTCTCGATCACGCTTGCCATCGCGAGCAGCGCGACGATCGTCTTTCCCGAGCCGACATCGCCTTGCAGAAGCCGCAGCATCCGCTCAGGCCTTTCCTGGTCGGCCCAGATTTCCCGAAGCGACCGCTCCTGCGCTTCCGTGAGATCGTGGCCGAAGGCCTTCCGAATCCGCTCGGCGATGGCGCCGTCTCCCTTGAAGACACGGCCGGCGGATTTCTTCATCCTCCGCCGCACCATGCCGAGAGCGAGTTGGCCCGCCAGCAATTCGTCATAGGCCAATCGTCTGCGGAAGGGATTTTGCAGATCGACATCGGCCTCGTCGCGCGGCGCATGCAAATTCACGAGGCTGGCGCGAAACCGCTCCAACCCCTGCCGCTTCGCCAGATGCGGATCGTCCCATTCCGGCAGATCGGGCACCCGTTCCAGCGCGGAGAGCACGGCCTTGCGCAACACCTTCGGCGTTACCCCGGCAGTCAGCGGATAAACCGGCTCAACCAGGGGAAGGTCGGCGGCATTTGCCTCCGAAACCATGTGATCGGGATGCACCATGTTCGGCCGGCCGTTGAACCATTCGACGCGCCCCGACACCAGCATCGTTTCGCCCACCGGCAGCGACTTCTCGAGCCATGCGGCCTTGGCATGAAAGAACACAAGCGCGATCTCGCCAGTCTCGTCATGAGCGAAAACGCGGTACGGCACGTTCGAGCGGCCCCGCGGCGAGGGCTGATGGCGGTCGATGCGAACTTTCAGCGTAACGATCGCCCCTTCCGGCGCGAACGCGATACCGGGCTGCTTGCGCCGATCGATGATCGAATGGGGCAGATGGAAGGCAAGGCCGAGAACGCGCGGCTCGTCCATCGCATCGGGAACGGGCAAGAGATTGCCGAGCAGTTTCGCGATACGCGGGCCAATCCCGTCGACAACGCTGACAGGCGCAAAAAGAGGATCGAGAACCGGCGGACGCATGTCGCGCATCTTTAATGCCGCCGATGGGGCGATCAAGGCTGACAAGGCGAGTGACCGGCGTTATACCGGCCCGCGTTCCTTTACCCCGAAAAGTCCGGCCATGCCCTTGTCCACGCAGGATGCCAACTCCCAACTCGATTCCCGCCGCCGCCGCGCCAAATTTCGGGCCTGGCATCGCGGCATGAAGGAAATGGACCTGTTGCTCGGCCAGTATGCCGACGCGCATGTCGCCACGATGGGCGCGGATGACCTCGACACGTTCGAATCGCTTCTCGAAGTCCTCGATCGCGATCTCTTCAAATGGTTCACGGGCGAGGGGCCCGTTCCCGCCGAACAGGACACGCCGTTGTTTCGCGCGATCTGCGCCCATCACGGGATCACGCGGGCATGAGCGGCAAAGCGGGCAAATCCTGGATCGGCGTACCCGATATCCCGGCCGATGCCGGGCGTGTCGTGTTCTCCGGTGTTGCCGCGGGAGCGGAACCGTTCGTCGTCAACGCGCTCGCCGGCAAGGCGGCGGCGCAAGGCGGACCGCTGATCTATGTTGCACGCGACGGCTCCGGGCTCGCCGACTGGGCGCAGGTCTTCGCATTCATAGCGCCGGACATCGAGATCATCGACTTTCCCGCCTGGGACTGCCTGCCATATGACCGCGTGTCGCCCGGATCGGATGTCTCCGCGCGCAGGCTTGCGGCAATGAACCGACTTGCCGCGTTACGGCGGAACCCGGCGCCGGCCGTTGTTCTGACCACGGTCAACGCCGTCCTCCAGCGCATGCCACGCGCAGAAGACATTTCGGCCCAGACGATCATCGCGAAACCCGGCCAGAACATTCGCATGGACGACATATCCGCGACACTGGCGTCAGCGGGGTTCGAGCGTGTTCCGACCGTACGCGAGGTCGGCGAATATGCCGTGCGCGGCGGGATACTCGATATCTTCGCGCCGGGAACGCCGGAAGCCATCCGGCTGGACTTTTTCGGCGACACGCTGGAGACCGTTCGCGCCTTCGATCCAGCAACGCAACGGACCACGGAACAGAGAAACGAGTTCGTGCTGCAGCCGGCCAGCGAGATTTCGCTGACGGCAGACAGCGTCGCCCGCTTCCGCCAGGGCTATCTCTCGACATTCGGCGCACCGACCCGGGACGACGCGCTCTATGCCTCGATCACCAGCCAGCAGCGTTTCGCGGGCATGGAGCACTGGTTGCCGCTCTTCCACAAGGAATTGACGACAATCTTCGAGTGCCTGCCGGATGCGCCGGTTCTGATGGAACACCTGACGCGTGAGGCGTTGTCCGAGCGCCGCACCATGATCGAGGATCATTACGATGCGCGCATGGGGCAATCCGAGGGCGTGCTGGGTGGGGACGGCGTTCCCTACAAGCCGCTTCCGCCTGACGCGCTCTACCTGACGCCCGACGAAGTCCTCGAACGCGCGCGAACGCGCCTGACGGTGGACCTGTCGCCATTCGGCGTACCCGAAACGTCGGATGTCGCGGTCTTCGATCTGGGCATTGCCGCCGGACGCAATTTCTCTCTGGAACGTGCCGAGAAGGATACCAATGTCTTCGAGATGGCCGCGCGCCATATCGCAGAGCTGCGCGCCGACAAGAAGAAGGTGTTTCTCGCCGGCTGGAGCGAAGGATCACTGGCCCGCCTGATCCAGATCCTCGAGGAACACTCGCTCGGCGGGATCGAGACGGTCAGCGGCGCGGGTGTTGCGATGGCGCTCAACCGGACGAAGATCCCGGCTGCGGTGCTGTCCATCGAACACGGGTTCCAAACAGCCGATTTCGCGCTCGTCGCGGAACAGGACATTCTCGGCGACCGCCTGGTCCGCCATCGCCGCAAGCGCAAGGCATCCGACTTCATCTCCGAGGCATCGGCGCTCGCTGCCGGCGATATCGTCGTCCATGTCGACCATGGAATCGGCAAATTCGTCGGACTGCGGACCATCGAGGCCGTCGGAGCGCCGCATGACTGCCTGGAAATCGTCTATGCCGACGAGGGCCGGCTGTTCCTCCCGGTGGAGAATATCGAACTGCTGTCGCGTTACGGCTCGGACGCGAGCGGGGCCGTCCTCGACCGGCTCGGCGGCGGCGCATGGCAGGCGCGCAAGGCGAAGCTGAAGAAACGCCTGCTCGACATGGCGGACCAGCTGATAAAGATCGCTGCCGCGCGCGAGACACGAACCGCTCCCGCCCTGCGCCCGCCGGAAGGGCTCTATGACGAGTTCGCGGCGCGTTTCCCCTATGACGAAACCGAGGATCAGCTTTCGGCGATCGACGCCGTCGTGGGCGATCTCGTCGCCGGGCGGCCGATGGACCGGCTGGTGTGCGGCGATGTAGGGTTCGGCAAGACGGAGGTTGCCATCCGTGCGGCCTTCATCGCCGCGCTGAACGGTTTGCAGGTCGCCGTCGTGGTCCCGACCACTTTGCTGGCCCGCCAGCATTTCCGCTCCTTCTCCGAGCGGTTCCGCGGCCTGCCGATCAATATCGCGCATGCGTCGCGCCTTGCCGGCCCGAAGGCCCTGAACGAGGCGAAGAAGGGTATCGCGGATGGCAGCGTGGATATCGTCGTCGGAACGCATGCGCTGCTGAGCCAGAGCATCGGGTTCAAGAATCTCGGACTGCTGATCATCGACGAGGAGCAGCATTTTGGGGTCAAGCACAAGGAACGGCTCAAGGAGCTGAAATCCGACGTGCACGTGCTGACGCTGACCGCGACACCAATCCCGCGCACGCTGCAACTGGCGCTGACCGGCGTTCGCGAATTGTCGCTCATTTCCACGCCGCCCGTCGACCGCCTCGCGGTACGGACTTTTGTTTCGCCTTTCGATCCGCTGGTGATCCGCGAAACCCTGCTGCGCGAGCGCTACCGCGGCGGACAGAGCTTTTATGTCTGTCCTCGAATATCGGACCTTGCCGAGGTGAAGGCGTTCCTTGACGAACACGTGCCGGAACTGAAGGTCGCCGTCGCGCACGGCCAGATGGCGCCGGGTGAGCTCGACGACACGATGAACGCCTTCTACGACGGCAGTTATGACGTGCTGCTGTCGACCACCATCGTTGAATCCGGGCTCGACATCCCGACCGCCAACACCATGGTCGTCCACCGCGCCGACATGTTCGGGCTTGCCCAGCTCTACCAGATACGCGGCCGTGTCGGCCGGTCCAAGCTGCGCGCCTATGCGCTGCTCACCTTGCCCGCAAACAAGATGCTCACCAAGACGGCCGAACGAAGGTTGAAAGTGCTGCAGTCGCTCGATTCGCTCGGCGCGGGCTTCCAGCTCGCCAGTCACGATCTGGATATTCGCGGCGGCGGAAACCTCCTCGGCGAGGAGCAGTCCGGTCATATCAAGGAGGTCGGCTTCGAGCTCTACCAGCAGATGCTGGAAGAAGCGGTGCTGGAGATGAAGGGCGAGGCCGTGGACGACCATGGCCAGTGGTCGCCGCAGATCGCGGTCGGCACCTCCGTCATGATCCCGGAGAGCTATGTCGGCGACCTGCAACTGCGCCTGTCGCTCTATCGCCGGCTCGGGGAACTGGAGGAAGTGTCCGACATCGATTCATTCGGCGCGGAACTGGCCGACCGTTTCGGCCCGCTGCCCGAGGAAGTCGAACACCTGCTCAAGGTCGTCTACATCAAGGCCCTGTGCCGCAAGGCGAATATCGAGAAGCTCGACGCCGGACCGAAGGGCGCGGTGATCCAGTTCCGCAACAAGGAATTTGCCGATCCGGCGGGCCTCATCGGCTATATCGGCGAACAAGGCTCGCTCGCCAAGATCCGCCCGGACCAGTCGATCCTGTTCACACGGGATTGGCCGACGCCGGCGAAACGCCTGACAGGCAGCGCCGTGCTCGCGACCAAGCTGGCCAAACTCGCCGATGCGGCAAACGCCAAGGCGGCGTAAATATTCAGCGCAAAAGAAAACGGGGCCTCGCGGCCCCGTCATGCATCTCGGATCTTTGCGGCAGGATCAGTTGCCCTGCTTGGCCTTTTCCTGCTCTTCGAGAAGGCGCTTCTGGAAGTCTTCCCGGCGCTTTTCGATCGCTTCCTGCAACTGCTGCTGGCGGCTTTCGACTTCCGACTGCTTCAGTGGCTCGCCGTCGAAAGCGTTGGTGAAACCGCTAAGCGAAATCTTGATCGGGTTCGGCTGGTTGCGGAAGTTGATCGAAGTCAGCGACATCTCGCCGCCCTTCTTCAGCGAAGCGACCAGCGCCTCGGTGAGGGGAGCCTCGGCGATGCAACGATCGGGCAGGCACATCGCATAGTCGATCTTCTGGGCCTGGCCGCCGTCGATCTGCATGCCGATGCCAGCCGGGATGATGCGGCCGGTGGGCACGGCGATCTGGAAGATGGCGCGGTTCACCTTGCCGGTGATCTGGATCAGGTTCACGGCGGTAAGCAACTGGCCGGTATTGGCCGTGCGGATGTTCTGCACGTTGCAGATATCGTTGTCTTCCTGCTTGCTGCAGACCTTGAACCAGCCCTGAGGGGCCTGCTGCTGTGCCGAAGCGCTGGAAACGAAACCTGCGGCGGCAATGCCAGCGGAGATCAGGATGGCAATGGATTTGCTGAAACTGGTGCGCATGAAGCTGCGTCCTCTTTGCGGTGCATAATTCGATAGGGCGAACCGGTGGTATTCAATTGCGGCTACACCATGACGTGCCCGATTTCGCGGTGTGATACACACGCACCGGCGGCAATTCCAGCCCCGCGCCGCATTTCCTTTCAATTTCCCTGCTTATGCTGAATTTGCGACGAGCCCGTGATAGGTTTCGATTCTGCGATCGGCACACGATGGAGGACATTGAATGCGGTTTCATATCAGGAAGAGCATCGGCGCGGCCGTAGCGCTCGCGCTTGCCTTTGCAACGGGCGCGCAGGCCGAGCCCTCCCACGGCGTCGCCATGCACGGCGAACCCGCTCTGCCATCCGATTACACGCATTTCCCTTATGCCAATCCCGACGCGCCGAAGGGCGGCTCGGTCAAATACGGCGTTCGCGGCACATTCGACAGTCTCAACCCCTTCGTCCTTTCAAGCATGCGGACGACCGCACGCGGCATCTGGGATCCCGAATTCGGCAATCTGGTTTTCGAATCATTGATGCTGCGTTCGCGTGACGAGCCCTTCACCATGTACGGCCTGATCGCGGAAAAGGTCGATATGGACGAGGAACGCACATGGGCCGAGTTCTCGATCAACCCCGACGCCAAGTGGTCGGACGGCGTTCCGATAACGCCCGAAGACGTGATCTTTACCTATGAAATCCTGACCGAGAAGGGACGTCCTCCCTACAATCGCAGGATGAACAATATCGACAAGATCGAGAAAACCGGCGACCTCAAGGTCAAATTCACCTTCAACGAGAACGCCGACCGCGAATTTCCTCTGCTTGTCATGCTGACACCCGTGCTTCCCAAGCACGCGACGAATGTCGAGACGTTCGAACAATCGACGCTGACGCCACCGGTGGGCAGCGGCCCCTATCTGGTCGACAGTATCGAGCCGGGAACGCGCATTACCTACAAGCGCAATCCCGACTACTGGGCAAAGGACATCCCGTCGAAGCGCGGCTTCGACAATTACGACAGCGTCACGGTGGAATATTTCCGCGACCAGACGGCGCTGTTCGAGGCCTTCAAGAAGGGGGTCTTCGACATCTACCCCGAAAGCGATCCGGTAAAATGGGAAACAGCCTACGACTTCCCGGCTGTCGAGGACGGACGGATCAAGAAGGCGTCCTTCGTGTCGAACCGGCCGGAATCCATGCTCGGTTTCTTCTTCAACACGCGCCGCGAGCAGTTCGCCGATCCCACGGTCCGCGAAGCGCTGGCGATGCTGTTCGACTTCGAGTGGGTGAACAAGAACCTGTTCGGCGATCGTTACACGAGAACCGGTTCCTACTGGCAGAATTCCGATGAATTGTCCGCGCTCGGCCGTCCAGCCGACGAACGCGAAAAGGCGCTGCTCGAACCCTATCCCGACGCAGTGCTGCCCGAGGTCATGGACGGAACCTATACGCCGGTCGAAACCGACGGGTCCGGCCGGGACCGCTCCGTGATGCGCGCCGCGCTCGAGAAACTGGGCGAGGCCGGATACGCCATATCCGACGGCAAATTGATGAAGGACGGCAAACAGCTTTCCTTCGAGATCATGACGTCGAATCTCGACGAGGAGAAAATGGCGCTCGCCTACAAGCGTACCGCCGATACGCTCGGAATCGATGTTTCGGTGAGAACCGTCGATGACGCACAGTTCCAGAAACGCCGCCAGACCTACGACTACGACATGACCGCCGCCTCGCTGTCGTCGTCGCTTTCGCCGGGCGCGGAACAGATCTGGCGCTGGGGGTCGCGGTCACGCGATGTCGAGGGAACGTTCAACTATGCAGGCGCATCCGATCCGGCAATCGACGCGATGATCGATGCGCTGGTCAACGCCCGCGAACGCGAGGATTTCGCAGCCGCCGTGCGGGCTTTGGACCGGATACTCATTTCCGGTCACTACGTGATCCCGCTCTATCATATTCGCGAATCCTGGGTCGCCCATTGGGCGCACATCAAATACCCGGAGAAAACGCCGCTCTACGGATACCAACTTCCGGTCTGGTGGTCGGAGAAGTGACTCGCATCGCGATCGATATCGTTTCCGACGTGATGTGCCCATGGTGCTATATCGGAAAGAAACGGTTCGAACGGGCTCTCGAAACGCTTGATCCCGATATCGAGGTCGACGTCACGTGGCGTCCGTTCCAGCTCGATCCGACCCTGCCGCCCGAGGGCAAGGATCGAGACACCTATCTCGCGGAAAAGTTCGGCGGGATCGAGCGCGCCCGCCAGCTCTATGGCAATATCGAACAGGCCGGGCAGGGCGTGGGGATTCCTTTCCGGTTCGACTCCATCGCGGTATCGCCGAACACGCTGGACGCGCATCGGCTGATCCGCTGGGCGCAGACTGCGGGCGACGGCGTGCAGGACCGCGTCGTGGAAAGACTGTTCGAACTGTATTTTCTCGAAGGCGCGAATATCGGCGATCACGCCGTCCTGATCGAGGTCGCGCGCAAATGCGGCATGGATACCGCGATTGTGGAAACCCTGCTGGCGTCGGATTCCGACAGGGAGGCCGTGACGCGTGAAATAGTGCTCGCCCAGCAGATGGGCGTCACGGGCGTGCCTTGCTTCATTTTGCAGAACAAATACGCGATCATGGGCGCCCAGGATCCGAAGACCATCGCTGACGCCATCCGGCAACTGGCGGCCGAAGCAGAGCCGGCCGCCGGTTAGTCTTTAATGTTCCAGCCCGGCGCGGATCGCATAACGCCGGTCATCGGAAAGCCAGTCGAACACTTCCGGCACCTGAGGATGACGAACGGGCTCGCCGGATTCGTCCGGCAGCAGGTTCTGCTCCGAAACATAGGCGACATATTCCGTGTCCGCGTTCTCGGCGAACAGGTGATAGAACGGCTGGTCCTTGCGCGGGCGCAATTCCTCCGGAATGGATTCATACCATTCCTCGGTATTGGCGAATTCGGGATCGACGTCGAAAATCACGCCCCGAAAGGGGTACATGCGGTGACGCACGAGCTCCCCGATCGCGTAGCGCGCAGTGACCGTTTTTGCAGAATGTTTTTCCATGCCTATGATTTGTGCTGTATTGCCCGAAAATTCAAGGGTTTGAAATCGGGGCCGCATGGCTTGACCAAGGGGAAATGCGCCAATAGGTGCAGAGGCTCGACGCCGCGCGGGGAAGGGGACAGTGGCTAACGTCATCGGCCTGGTACTGCCGTTTTTCGGCCTGATCCTTCTGGGGTTCGTCACCGCGCGGATCACCCGTCAGCCCCTCGACGCGCTCGGATGGATGAACACGTTCATCATCTATGTCGCGCTTCCCGCATTGTTCTTCAATCTGCTGTCGCGCACGCCCGTCGAGCAATTGGCACAATGGCGTTTCGTGCTCGGCGCGACCTTCGGCACCTATATCGTCTTCTCGCTGATGTTCGTGATCGCGGTGCTGCGCTCCGGCGGCGATGTCGCCGAAAGCACGGTGAAGGCGCTCGCGGCCGCCTACGGCAATATCGGCTACATGGGACCCGGATTGGCCCTTCTGGCGTTCGGCGAGGACGCAGTCGTTCCGGTGGCGCTTGTGTTCTGTTTCGACAACACGCTGCACTTCGTGATGGCGCCGCTGATGATGGCCCTGTCCGGCCGCGACGCGACGCATCAATCGCCGGTGCAACTGGCGCTCGGCGTGGTGAAGCGCGTGTTCACTCACCCTTTCATCCTGTCGACGATTGTCGGTGTCGGTGCGGCGGTCGTCTCGTTCCAGCCCCCGGCCGCTATACAGACGCTGCTGAACTATCTCGCCAATGCCGCCGCGCCCTGCGCGCTTTTCGCGATGGGCGTGACCCTGGCGCTACGGCCGTTGCGGCGCGTACCTTCGGACATGGTCTTCATCGTCGCGATTAAGCTCGCGGTCCATCCGGTGATCGTCTACCTGCTACTGAGCTGGATCGGCAATTTCCCGCCGATCTGGGTCTATTCCGGCGTCTTGCTCGCCGCCCTGCCGACGGCCACGAATGTCTTCGTGATCGCGCAGCAATACGGCGTGTGGGTAGAGCGCGCTTCCGCCTCGGTTCTGATCACCACCACCGCCTCGGTCGCGACCGTGACGGCGCTGCTGTTCGCTATGACGAATGGCTGGCTTCCGCCCGATCTCTTTCCCTGAGACGTTTGCCCCGCTCGAATAGGCTGCGCAAACCGTAGCCCGGCGCCATGCCTTCGCGCATGACGATGTTGCGCAGGGGCGGGATCGCCGCGATCGCGCCAAGTCCGACGGCGCGCGCCAACTGCACCGGGAGGAAACCGGTCAGGAGGGATCGGTTGAGAAGATCGACCGTGCCGGTCCGCGTCGTCACGTCGGCGCGCCGCATCCGGTCGTAGCGTCCCGTGACGTCGGACGAACCCGGATCGACCCCGGCGCTTTGGAGGCATTTGCCGAGATCGTCGATGTCCCGCAGCGAGAGATTGAGACCCTGCGCGCCGATCGGCGGGAAGATGTGCGCCGTCTGGCCGACAAGAACGAGCCGTTCCGCGCCGAAGCGATGTGCGATCATGCCGGACAGAGGCCAGCACTGCGGCTTCGAGACATCGCTGACCTTGCCGAGCATCGACTGCATGCGCGTCTCGATCATCCCGGCGAGTATATCGCCATCGAGGGAGGCGAGGCGCTCCGCCTCGTCGGGCTGCACCACCCAGACAAGGCTGGAACGCTTACCGGACATAGGCACCTGCGCGAACGGCCCGGTTTCCGTATGGAATTCACTCGACGTGAAGCCGTGATCGCGTGTGTGCGCGAATGTCAGGACGACGGCTGTTTGCGGATAGCTCCACTTGCGCGTGCCAATCGATGCGCTTTCGCGCAGAATGGAGTTCACGCCATCGGCGGCAACGACCAGCTTCGCGTTTATCGTCTCGCCATTTGCAAGCGAAACGGTCGCCCCATCCGGCCCGTAAGCAGCGGAGCTCGCCATGGAATCGATCTGCCGAATCGCCGGCACATCCTCGATAACGGCCGAAAGCGCCGCGTTCAGCGCGCGATTGACGATATTGTATCCGAATGCCGGCTCGTCGATTTCATGCGCCCGGAAAGTCACGGTCGGCGCGCGCACGAGGCGATGCGATCCATCGAGAATGCGCATCGTCTTCATCGGCGTGGCGTCATGTTCCAGATTTGGCCAGGCGCCCATGTCCTTCAGAAGATCGATGCCCGGCATCATCAGCGCGGTCGTGCGATCGTCGCTTTCGATGAACGTGCCGGAAGGCGCAACGAGAACGACCGAATAACCGAACTTCGCGGACTGCAAAGCAGCCGCCATGCCTGCCGGTCCGCCACCGACGACAACGATATCGCACTCGATCATGGGCTTTTCCTTTCGGGTATACAGATGAGAGTCATGTGGCGGAGGTCGTCGCTTGTGTCCAGTGTCAAGCGCGATTTCGCCCGAGACCAATTGATGCACCGCACGCACGATCCGATTTCAAATTATGGAAATCACGGAAAAACAACGGGATTCGATCTTTTCGCATTTGCTTGCTTCGCCGGAATGCGCTTAGTTTCGAATTGCAAGATTTTATCAGCGGGTAAAATGTATTGACGGATGCCGGGGGCAAGAAGGTCGCGTCGGAAACTCTCCTGAAAGTGGAGGGTATCACCAAGATTTTCGGTACGCTCAAGGCCAATGACGGCGTCGATTTCGATATCGTGCCCGGTGAAATCCACGCATTGCTCGGAGAGAACGGGGCCGGCAAATCGACGCTTGTCAAGATGCTGTTCGGGTCCTTGCAGCCCGATGGCGGCACGATCTACTGGCGCGACAGCGCGGTTTCCATCACCAACCCGATGCAGGCGAGGGCGCTCGGCATCGGCATGGTGTTCCAGCATTTCTCGCTGTTCGAATCCCTGAGCGCCGCCGAGAACATCGCGCTGTCGCTGGGCGGTGATGTCACCTTGTCGAAAATCGCGGCGGAAGCGACGCGTGTCTCGCACGAATACGGGCTTCCGATCCATCCCGACAGGCTGGTTGGCGAATTGTCGGTCGGCGAACGCCAGCGAATCGAGATCGTGCGCTGCCTCCTGCAGCAACCCGAACTGATCATCCTCGACGAACCGACCTCCGTGCTCACGCCCCAGGAAGCCGAGAAACTGTTCGCGACGCTCGACAAGCTGCGCGCGGAAGGCAAGTCGATCCTCTACATCTCGCACCGGCTCGAGGAGGTGCAGCGCATCTGCGACCGCGCCACCGTCCTGCGCCACGGCAAGGTGGTCGGGCACTGCAATCCGCGGGACGAGACCGCCAAGAGCCTTGCCGCGATGATGGTCGGCGAGGACATTCACAGTATCGAGCGGAGCGAAATCTCGGCAGGACCGAGCAGTGAAGAGCCGGTCATGGTGATCGACGGACTGAGCCAACCGGCAAGCAGTCCATTTTCCGTTCCTCTGTCCGGTATCACGCTGTCGGTCCGGTCGGGCGAAGTCGTCGGCATCGCCGGTATCGCCGGAAACGGCCAATCCGAATTCTTCGAGGCGATCAGCGGCGAGAGGCTGCAGGACAAGGGCAGCCGCGTCATGATCCGCGGCAATGAAGCCGGACGACTGGGCCCGAGCGGCCGTCGCCGGATCGGCGCGGCATTCTCGCCGGAAGAACGTCTTGGCCACGGTGCCGTCCCCAGCTTCTCGCTCTCGGAAAACCTGCTGCTCAGCCGGCACGCATCCGACCGGAAGGCCTATATCGGCCCGCTTGGCACGATCCGCCGCGGCGCGCTGACCAAGACGCTGGAACGCATCGTCAAAGCGCTCGATGTGCGCAAATCCGGCTATGATCCGGCGGCCAGTTCATTGTCTGGCGGCAATCTGCAGAAGGTCATCCTCGGGCGGGAGTTCGACCGGTCCCCGGCCTTGCTGATCGCGAACCAGCCGACATGGGGCGTCGATGCGGGCGCGGCGGCGCGCATTCGCCAGGAAATCATCGACCTCGCGCGCAATGGGGCCGGCGTTCTCGTGATCAGCCAGGACCTCGACGAATTGCTCGAAATTGCCGACCGCATCGCCGTGATGTCCGATGGCGAATTGTCGGAAACCGTACCCGCGGAGACGGTGACGCGTGAGACGCTTGGACTGATGATGGGCGGGGCGACACCCGAGAAACACCACGAGGAACGGGTCGCGACGATGGAGGCGGGGCAAGAGTAATGCGTATCGAACTCGTGCGACGCCCCAATCCTTCGGCACTCTACAGCGCCCTGTCGCCGCTGCTCGCGTTGGCGATCACCGCCGCGCTCGGCGCGGTCATGTTCGCGCTTCTCGGCAAAGCGCCGCATCTGGCGCTCTATTCCTATTTCATCGAGCCCCTGACCGAGGTGTGGTCGATCCACGAATTGCTGATCAAGGCCGCGCCTCTGATCCTGATCGCGGTGGGCCTGTCGGTCTGCTTCCTGTCGAACAATTGGAATATCGGTGCGGAAGGTCAGTTCATCATGGGCGCGATCGCCGGGTCGGCCTTGCCGATCCTGGCGCCGGATTTTCAGGGACCGCTGGTCCTGCCGGCAATGCTGATCATGGGCATGCTCGGCGGCATGGCCTATGCGGCGATCCCGGCCGTGCTCAAGGCCCGTTTCAACACCAACGAAATCCTTTCGAGCCTGATGCTCGTTTACGTGGCGCAGCTTTTCCTCGACTGGCTGGTGCGCGGTCCGTGGCGCAACCCGGAAGGCTTCAACTTCCCGGAGAGCCGGAATTTCCACGCCGATGCCATCCTGCCGGAAATCATGTCTTCGTCCGGGCGCGCGCATTACGGCTTCGTTTTCGCGATCATCGCCGCGCTCGTCGTGTGGTTCACGCTCAACCGGACACTGAAGGGCTTCGAGATCCGTGTTCTGGGGCAGAGCCCGCGCGCCGGACGTTTCGCCGGATTTTCCTATACCACGACGGTCATCACCACCTTCCTGATCGCCGGCGCACTCGCCGGTCTTGCAGGCATCAGCGAGGTCTCGGGCGCGATCGGCCAGCTGCGGCCGGTGATTTCGCCCGGATATGGCTTCACCGCGATCATCGTCGCGTTTCTCGGCCGGCTCAACCCGCTGGGCATCGTGGCGGCCGGTCTCGTGCTCGCCCTGTCCTATCTCGGCGGCGAGGCGGCGCAGATCACGCTTGGCGTTTCCAACAAGGTGTCGAACGTGTTCCAGGGCATCCTGCTATTCAGCGTGCTGGCCTGCGACACGCTGATCCACTACCGGATCCGCATCGCCGGACCGGCAAGGGCGGAATAGGGAAGGGCGATCATGTCGTTTGAAATGGCCGAAGCGATCCTCCTGACCATCGCAACCGCAGCGACCCCGCTGTTGATTGCGGCGCTTGGTGAACTCGTCGTCGAACGCTCCGGCGTGCTCAATCTCGGTGTCGAGGGCATGATGGTCATGGGCGCCGTGACGGGTTTCGCCGCCGCGCAGCTGTCCGGCTCGCCATGGATCGGTGTGCTGGCCGCGATCGTGGCGGGCGCGGTTTTCTCGATGCTGTTCGCGTTTCTGACGCTGAGCCTTGCGACCAATCAGGTCGCGACCGGCCTGTCGCTGACCATTCTCGGGCTCGGCCTGTCCGGCATGATCGGAGAATCCTTCATCGGAACGCCGGGTCTGAAGCTTCAGTCCTGGGTGATCCCGGGCCTTTCGGAGATACCGCTGGTCGGCAAATTCCTGTTCGCGCAGGATCCGATCTTCTACATATCGATCCTCCTGACGATATGCGTCTGGTGGTTCATATTCCGGACGCGAGCAGGACTGACCTTGCGCGCAGTCGGCGACAGCCATGGTTCCGCGCACGCGCTCGGCATTCGCGTCATTCGCATCCGATATCTCGCCGTGCTGTTCGGCGGCGCATGCGCCGGCCTTGCCGGAGGCCAGCTGTCGCTGGTCTACACGCCACAATGGGTAGAGAACATGACTGCGGGGCGCGGCTGGATTGCGCTGGCTCTCGTCGTCTTCGCGTCATGGTTGCCATGGCGGGTCGTCGCGGGGGCCTATCTCTTCGGCGCGGTCACCATCGCCCAGTTCCACGCCCAGGCGCAGGGAATCGCCATTCCCTCGCAGTTCCTCTCGGCATTGCCCTATCTCGCGACCATCGTCGTTCTTGTCTTGATTTCCTCTAACAGGCGGATGACGATGCGCAACACGCCGGCATCGCTCGGCAAGCCGTTCGTGCCCGAACGGTAGGAATTCAGGCGGGATAAACACGGCACCAGAACCGTACCGATTCATTCCACGCGTAAACAGGAAGGCATCTCTATGCGTAACACAACCAAACTCATGCTCGCCGCCGTCGCCTCTTTTGGCATGGCCGCGCAGGCCCAGGCGGCCGATGTGAAGGCATGTTTCATCTATGTCGGCCCGATCGGCGACTTCGGCTGGTCATACCAGCACGACCAGGGCCGGCTTGAGCTCGAGGAAGCGCTCGGCGACAAGGTCGAAACCGCCTATCTCGAAAGCGTGCCGGAAGGCGCTGACGCGGAACGTGCGATCGAGCGTTTTGCCCGCTCCGGCTGCAACATCATCTTCACGACGTCCTTCGGCTACATGGACGCGACCAACAAGGTCGCGGCCAAGTTCCCGGACGTGAAGTTCGAACACGCCACTGGCTACAAGCGCGAGACGCCGAATGTCTCGACCTATAACTCCAAGTTCTACCAGGGTCGTTATGTTCAGGGGCAGATCGCCGCGAAGATGTCGGAAGCCGGCGTGGCGGGCTACATCGGGTCCTTCCCGATCCCCGAAGTCGTGCGCGGCATCAACTCCTTCATGCTCGGCGCACAGTCGGTCAATCCGGACTTCGCCGTGAAGGTGGTCTGGGCCAACACCTGGTTCGATCCGGGCAAGGAAGCCGACGCCGCCAAGGCGCTGATCGACCAGGGCGTTGATATCATCACCCAGCACACCGACTCGACAGCACCGATGCAGGTTGCGGCCGAGCGTGGCATCAAGGCCTTCGGCCAGGCGTCCGACATGATCAATTTTGGTCCTGAAACCCAGTTGACGGCGATCGTCGACGATTGGGGTCCATACTATATCGAACGCGTCCAGGCGCTTCTGGACGGCACCTACGAGTCGGTCGATGTCTGGCACGGCATGGCTGACGGCAACGTCGTCATGGCGCCCTATGCCAACATGCCCGACGATGTGAAGGCGATGGCCGAAGAGACCGAAGCCGCGATCACCAGTGGCGAACTGGAGCCCTTCACCGGTCCGATCACCAAGCAGGACGGCTCGGAATGGCTGGCCGAAGGCGAACAGGCCGATATCGGTACGCTTCTCGGCCTCAACTTCTACGTTGCCGGTGTCGACGACCAGCTGCCGCAGTAAGCGGTTCTTTCAAACGCATCGGGAAAGGCGCCTTCGGGCGCCTTTTTCATTCGGCCGCGGCCGGCAGTGCAGTCTGGCCGCGCGTGGTTCCCGCAAAGGCCAGAACCGCGAAATGGACGAAAAGAGCGGCAAGCACGAATGGCGCAACGGCGATCTTGAGCGAGGTCAGCCAGAGCATCACGACAGGCGAAAGAAAGGCGAAAGCCAGCAGGGATTTCTGCCACGGCGCGAAACCGTGCCGCATGCCGTGTGCCGCCGCAAATGCGATGGCCGGCGCAAGAACGAAAAGATCATAGTTGAGGCCGAACGGGGTCGCGAGCAACGCGCCTGTCAGGAGAAGGGCCGCGCGAAACGCGAACGCCACGGCATTTCGCGGCCGCCACGCCCAGACAACCACGCAAGCGACCGCGACCGATACGCTCGCCTGAACCGCCATCGCCGGCACATGCGCCAAACCGCCGACGCGAAGCATCGCATAGGTGGAGATCATCTTGCTCCACTCGACATATCCATTGCTCAGCGTCGCCATCGCGTCGGCACCCTGGGCGATAAACAACGCCCATGTGTTCACGCCGAAAAGCAGCGCCGAGAAAGCGGCGACGGCGAGCGTCGTTGCAATTGCCGAAAAGATCGTACGCCAATAGCCGCCGGCAAGAAGCGCAAGCGGGATCAGAAGCCCCAGCTGCGGCTTGAAGGTCAAAAGGCCGAACAGGATACCGGCGATGATGGGGCGTCGGTCGAGTAACAGCAGCGCGCCGCCAAACAGCGCCGCGGACAGGAAGGCATTCTGGCCATGCGCGACTGTCAGAAATGTTGCCGGAAAGGCCAGGACGAGAAGCACGACCTCCGGTCGTCGCCCGGCAATCGCCGTGATGACCCACACCGCGGCGAGCAACCCCAAACCCGACCACGCCGCCAGCGCCGCGTAGTAGGGCAGCAGACCGAATGGCAGGACATAGGCTAGGTAATGCGGCGGATAGAAGAAGGCGTAGAAATTTCCGTCGCCGAATATCACATCCTGAGCCCGCGCGAAGTCGGCGGCCAGATACGGAACATCCGGACGCGCTGAAAGCGCTTCTCGGGCGGCGACCCAGAAACTGACGAAATCCGAGCCGAATGGAGAGCCATTGGGCAGAACACCGCCATGGGAAAACAGGACATAAGCGGTCGCGACGATCGAGACGCTGACGATTACCAGCGGATAAACCCGAAGCCGGTCCTGCTGCAGCCAGTCGCCCGAGCGTAAGCTGTCAAGAATGCGCGCCATGTTCGCTCCGTTCCATGGCGCGCAATTCTAGTCTGCCGTGTTTTAAGCGAGGTTAACCCTCTCAGGCCGCCGAAAGCACGTGACCGGACGGGCTCGGCTCGCCGTTCAGTGTCTTCGAAGCTTCGAAAAGCCGTCTCTGCTCATCCGCCCAGGCCTTGATGTCGTATTTGCGGATCGTCTTGCGCAATGCCTGCATGCGCTGCCGCTTCTCGGTCTCCGACATCGACAGGGCCTGGTCGATCGCCGAGTCCATCGACTTGTGCGAGAACGGATTGGTGACGACCGCAGCCGCCATTTCGACCGCCGCACCCGCGAATTCCGACAGGACGAGAACGCCGTCCTCATCGGTGCGCGCGGCCACGAACTCCTTGGCCACGATGTTCATGCCGTCGGCAAGCGGCGTGATCCAGGCGATATCCGCCGCCCGGTAGTAGGCGGTCAGGTGCTTGAACGGAATGGCCGTGGAGATGAGCGCCAGCGGCTGCCACTCCAGCGATCCGAAGCGGCCGTTGATGCGGCCGGCAATCTGCTCGATCTCGCCCTGGATTTCGCCATAGGCGGTCATTGCGCGGTTGGCGCTGACCGAGACATGCATCAGCCGGACCTTGCCCCGCAATTCGGGGCGCCGTTCCAGAAGGCGTTCATAGGTCTCGAGCTGTTCGATCCCGCCTTTGGTGTAGTCGGTGCGCGATACAGAAACGATCAGCTTAGTATCGCCGATCTCGCGACGGATGCGCTCGACCTTCTTTTCCGTCTCCCGACTTTCGGCCTGTTCGCCGATATAATCGACATCGACACCGACCGGGCAGGCGCTGACGAGCAGTTTCCGGCCATTATGCGAGATTTCGGTCGGGACCGAGCGCTCGACCAGCGCCGTACCGTCCGAAATCAGTTCGTCGGGCACGTGCTCGCGCTTTGTGACATCCACCTCAAAAAGCGACCGCGCGACCTGCACGAAATTCGAAGAGTAGCGCGGAATATGGAAGCCGACGACATCGCACGACAGCAGGCTGCCGACGATTTCCTTGCGCCACGGCAACACGTTGAAGATGTCCGGGGCCGGGAAGGGCGTGTGGTGGAAGAACGAGATGCGCACATCGGGCCGCAACTGCCGCAGGTAACCCGGCACCAGCCACAGATTGTAGTCGTGGATCCAGACCACCGCGCCCGGATTGGCTTCGGCCGCAGCCGCCTCCGCGAACGCCCAGTTCACTTCCCTGAACGTCGGCCAGTCGACCGGGTCGTAATTGTACTTCTCCTTGAAGGAGTGAAGGATCGGCCAGAACGCCTCTTTCGAGGTGACGTGATAGAAGCTCGACACCTGCTGCGCCGTCAGCGGAAGCCTGGAAACGGTGTAGTCTCCGAAGCTGTCGCTGATTTCGATCGTGCGCTCGAATTCAGGATTGGCGGGGTCTTCCGCTTCCTTCCAGGCGATCCACGCGCCCTTGTCGACATATCCGAAGAAGCTCTTCAGCGTCGGAACGATTCCGTTGGGGCTCTTGTTTTCGCGGAACACCGTTTTTCCGTCTTCGACCGCCTCCTCATAGGGCTGGCGGTGGTAAACGATGACGAGATCAGAGGCCATTATTCTTGTCCTTTCGGTATCGGGTGGAAATCGAGCGCCTCAATGGCTTCGAGTATTCCGCCTGCGCCGATGGCGTATGCTGTGTAGACGTGATCGAGGTCGGAGACCTTGGCGAGCAGCGCATCTTCCGCGCCGCCGACAGCGACAGCGGGAAGCCCGCAGGAAAGCATCGACAGGTCGTTCAACGTATCGCCCGCGGCCAGGACCCGTTTTTCACCGATATCGAGATGGTTGATCAGCCGGCGCAGGGAAGGGCCCTTGCTGACCCCTTTCGGCAACACGTCGAAATAGCGGTTGTCGGAGATGAGGTGATCGAGATTCAGCGCGGCGACCATCGCCTCGGCGAGCGAGTCGTAGTTCTCGGCATCGAGGTCGTAGCTCACCCGGTATCGAAACGACGTCGGCTGCAACTGCAGCCCCGGATGATCCTTGAGGATCTCGCGAACCTTGTCTCCGCTGTCGTTCCAGCGGCTGGCGATATCCTCCTCCAGAGGCTTGATCGGCGAAATGCCGCGGTTGGGCGTCACCTCGGCGATCGTCGTGCCGACATCGCCGATCACGTAGTCCGGCCAAGGCACACCGCGTTCGTCGCAGAGCTCCGCGATGAATTCGGGATCGCGTCCGGTTACGAAGATCAGGCCGAATGTCGGCCGGTTTTCTTCGATCAGGTCATAGAGCGATCGCCGGTCCTCCTCGCTTCCGCCGAGAAAGGTACCGTCGAGATCGGTCGCCAGGACGAACTCCCTCTCGGACAGGTCCGGCAGCTCGATACGTTCATGTCTGGTCATGCCGCGGGCTCCTTGAAACGTCCGACGGAATTGGGCTGAAGCGGGTGATCGATGGTGATTTCCAAGGCCTTGGGCTCGGCCATGATCGGCTGCGCCCAGAGATCCGCGAATGTCTCGCGAAGCCCGGCGCCTTCATGCAGCACCCGGTGAACGGCCTCGCAGATCGGCATGGACACGCCAATGCGGCGTGCAAGGTCCATCACCGATACGGAGTTGATTTCGCCCTCGACGACAACCGGACGCCCTTCGAAACAGTCTTCGCGTTCAATGCCCTGGCCGAGCTGGATGCCGAGCGACATGTTTCGCGATGTCTGGCTCGAACAGGTCAGGGTCAGATCGCCCGCGCCCGAAAGCCCGGTCACCGTCTCGCGGCGGCCGCCCAATGCTTCCGCGAGCGTCTTCATCTCGTCCATGCCGCGCGCGATCAGCGCCGCACGGGTGTTCTCGGCAAAGCCCGCGCCAGTCATCATGCCACACGCAATCGCGATGACATTCTTGACCGCGCCGCCGATTTCGACGCCGATCAGGTCGTCGGAGATGTAGGGGCGGAACGCTTCGGAGGTCAGCGAAACGGCAAAACGCGCAGCCGTGCTGTCGCGCGGGCTGATCCTGTCTTCATGCGAGAAGGGAAACGCCACCGTCACTGCCGTGGGGTAAGCCATGGCGGTTTCGTGGGCGAATGTCGGGCCGGAGATCGCTCCGACCGGGTGACGCGGCAATTCTTCCGCCGCGACGTCGGCGAGCAAACGTCCAGTCCCGGTTTCGATGCCCTTGGCGCACAGCGCGACCGGAACACCATCCTTGAGATGCGGCGCCATGGTGCGACAGATGCGGCGGATCGTACGCGACGGCGTCACGATCATGACGGCGTCGGCATCGGCCAGCGCCTCTCCCATATCCGTCGTCGCGCGGATGCCTTCCGGAAGCGCGATGTTCGGCAGGTATTTTTCGTTGAGGGCAGTGTCGTTGATCGTGGTGCAGAGATCGGCATCACGCGCCCACATCGTCACGTTGCGGCCCGCACGCTTTGCGACCGCCGCAAGCGCAGTGCCCCACGCGCCGCCGCCGATAACGGCGATGGTGTGATAGGGGCGTGTTTCGTCGATGACGGACTGTCTGTCGTCCAGAGGTATGGTCATGTTGTTCCGTTCGGATCGGGTTCGAATAGACAGGGCGGACAATTCGATTTCGGCCCTGATCGCGCGGCAGTATCAGAGTGATTTGCCGGGCGGGCGCGGCGCGGGTATTTCGCCGGAGAGACCCGGACCGGTTGGGGTCGGGTGATAGCCAAATGAAATTGTGCAGTGCACACTCATACCCTTAGACATAACTTGCTCATCAATAATATCAACCGCTTGGGCCGAAAAACGTTCCCTGGGTGCCGGTGATTCTCCGCGAACTGCTTGAAGCCACATGGGAATTGCGGCTTGACGATTGTCATCGCCGAATAGGCTGCATGACGACTAAATCCGGAATCCTGCATCCAAAGGGAGGAATCCATGATTCGGCACATGACCGTCCTGCTTGTCGGAATTGCCTTTCTATCGCCCGCCAAGGCCGACGATACGATCGCGCGCGGAGAGGCCGTGGTCGAACAATGGTGCCGTTTGTGTCATCTGCGCGCCTCGGACACGCCCGATCCGGTGATGGCGCCGCGTTTCGAGGACATCGTCCGCCGCCAGGGACGCGATGAGGCGTATTTCACGCAGTTCCTGAACGAGGACCACTTTCCGATGACGACATACAGGCTTTTCGACAACGAGAAAGCGGATGTCGTCGCGTGGCTTATGGCACTGCAAGAAGAGCAACGCTGACCAAGCCGATAATTGCTCCGCCCAATGACGAAAGGCGCGGCATGGCCTTGATGTCAGTCAATGCGGACCACTTCGCTCGCTGATTGTATTTGGGCAATCTTGTTTCAAGCGGAGGGACCCCACCAATGACCGATTCCGAGACTGTAATCTGGCTCGAAGACGCCAGCCGCAAGGACGTACCGCGTGTTGGCGGCAAGAACGCATCGCTTGGCGAGATGCTCAACCAGCTCGGATCGAAGGGCATCGCCGTTCCGACCGGTTTCGCAACCACGTCCGAAGCATATTGGCAGTTCCTGGAGGCCAACGATCTCAAGTCAGGCATCGCCGACGCCATGCGGGACTACGAGGAAGGTCACGCAACACTCGCCGAAACGGGTGCCGCTGTCCGAAAGATGATCCTGCGCGGCAAATGGCCCGCGGCACTGGCGGCGGAGATCGGTGACTTCTACGCCAACATGTCGAAAAAAGCCGGCCGCGACGAAGTCGATGTTGCCGTGCGGTCCAGTGCGACCGCGGAGGATTTGCCCGACGCCAGTTTCGCCGGTCAGCAGGAAACCTATCTTAACGTCAAGGGCGAGCGCGAGTTGCTCGACTCCTGCAAGCGCTGCTTCGCGTCGCTGTTCACCGACCGCGCGATCAGCTACCGGCAGGTCAAGGGCTTCGATCACCTCCAGGTCGCGCTTTCCATCGGCGTTCAACAGATGGTGCGATCCGACAAGGGCGGTTCCGGCGTGATGTTCTCGATCGACACCGAGACCGGTTTCGACAAGGTCGTCGTCATCAACGCGGCCTGGGGCCTTGGCGAAAACGTCGTGCAGGGCGCGGTCGATCCGGACGAGTTCGTCATCTTCAAACCTCTCCTCGAGGGCGGCAAATTCAAGCCGATCGTCGAAAAGAAGGTCGGCGCCAAGGGGATCAAGATGATCTACTCGGAGGGCGCCGAGAAGACGCGCAACGTTCCGACCTCCAAGGCCGAGCGCGCCGCCTATGTGATCGACGACGACGAGATCCTGACGCTCGCCCGCTGGGCCTCGATCATCGAGACCCATTATGGCTGCCCGATGGACATGGAATGGGCAAAGGACGGCGAGACGGGCGAGCTCTTCATCGTCCAGGCCCGTCCAGAAACCGTTCAGGCACAACGCGACCAGTCATCCTTCAAGTCCTACGAGATCAAGAAAAAGGGCAAGGTGCTCACCAAGGGCCTGTCGATCGGCGGGTCCGTCATCGCCGGACGGCTCTGCCTGATCGAGGACGTGGCCGATATCGACAAGTTCGTCGACGGATCCATCCTCGTGACCGGCACGACCGATCCGGACTGGGTGCCGATCATGAAGCGTGCCGCGGGGATCATCACCGATCACGGCGGACGGACCTCGCATGCGGCCATTGTCAGTCGTGAACTCGGTGTTCCGGCGGTCGTCGGAACCGGGGAGGCGACGCATGTCCTGCATTCCGAACAGGAAGTGACGCTCTCCTGCGCCGAGGGTGACGAAGGCTTCGTCTACGAGGGTTATGCGGAATACGAGGAAAAGACCGAATCCCTCTCCGACATTCCCCAGACCGAAACCCGCGTCATGCTCAATCTCGCCAATCCGGGATCGGCCTTCCGCTGGTGGCAGATTCCGTCGGAGGGCGTGGGCCTCGCGCGCATGGAATTCGTCATCAACAACCAGATCCAGGTTCACCCGATGGCGCTGATCCATTTCGATCAGATCACCGACGAGGAAACGCGCGAAAAGATCGAAGTGCTAACGCGCGACTATGACGACAAATCGGAATATTTCGTCGACAAGCTCGCCCGCGGGCTCGCCCGCATCGCCGCGACGGTCTATCCGAAACCCGTCATCGTTCGCATGAGCGACTTCAAGACGAATGAATATGCCGGTCTTCTCGGCGGTGCGGGTTTCGAACCGAAAGAGGAAAACCCGATGATCGGGTTCCGCGGCGCGTCCCGTTACTATTCGGAGGCCTATCGGCCCGGCTTCGCGCTGGAATGCCAGGCCATGGCCCGGTTGCGCAACGAGATGGGCTTCGACAACGTCGTCATGATGATCCCGTTCTGCCGGTCCGTCGGCGAGGCCGACAAGGTGCTGGAAGTGATGGCCGAAAACGGCCTGAAACGCGGTGAGAACGGGCTTCTCGTCTATGTGATGTGCGAGATCCCGTCCAACGTCATTCTCGCCAAGGAGTTCGCGACCCGGTTCGACGGCTTCTCCATCGGCTCCAACGACCTCACCCAGCTGACACTGGGTGTGGATCGCGATTCCGACCGCTTGTCGGGGCTGTTCGACGAACAGGACCAGGCGGTCAAATGGATGATCTCGAGCGTTATCCGCGAAGCCCACGCAGCCGGCGCGAAGGTCGGCTTGTGCGGCCAGGCGCCCAGCGATCACCCCGAATTCGCGCAGTTCCTGGTTGATTGCGGGATCGATACGATTTCCGTGACGCCGGACAGCTTCATCGCCGTCAAGAAACAGGTCGCCGAGGCCGAGGCGGCCCGAAAGAAGGGTGGCGCCTGACGGACCCGGCGGGTGTCCCCGGTGCTTTCCGTCTGATACATATCTGCGAAACGGGCCGGTTCTCCGGCCCGTAATGTTTCACGCTAGGAAACGGCAGCGGCCATGGAACGAATTCTCACAATCGCCCTCAATCCCGCCATCGACGTCAGTTGCGACGCAGAGCATGTGCGCCCAACGCTGAAGACCCGCACCGAGAACCAGAAGCATTATGCCGGCGGCGGCGGGGCCAATGTCGCCCGGGTCATCGCGGAGCTCGGCGGACGCGCCGAACTTCTCTATCTGTCCGGTGGCACGACCGGCCCGCTTTATGACGGACTTCTCGCCCAGTACGACATCGCCCGCCATCGCATTCCGATGCAGGGCGACAACCGTATCGCGCTGATGGTGCACGAGCTGACCACCAATTTCGAATACCGCTTCGTACCGGAAGGCCCGACCGTCGATCCGGCCGAAATCGAGCCGGTGCACGAATTCATCGAGGCATTCGATGGCGATTATATCGTCGCCAGCGGCAGCCTTCCGAACGGAGCTCCGGACGATACCTATCGGCGCATGGCCGCCGTCGCGCATGAAAAGGGCATCCGTTTCATCCTCGACACGTCCGGCGAAGCGCTGCGCCAGACGGTCGATCATGCCAGGATCTTTCTGCTGAAGCCGTCGATGAGCGAGTTGGAGAAACTGATCGGCGAGCGGCTCGACGAGTCAAGTGCATCCGATGCCGCTGTCGAACTCGTATCGCGCGGCGCCGCGGAGAACATAGCTGTCTCGATGGGCAAGGGCGGCGCGTTCCTCGCCAATGCGGACGGGGTCGTGCGGATGCGCTCCATTCATGTCCGCGAAGCCTCGGCCGTCGGTGCGGGCGACAGTTTCGTCGCCGGCATGGTCTGGTGGCTGTCGCAGGGACATACGATGCACGAGGCTTTCCGCTTCGGCATTGCTGCCGGCTCGGCCGCCGTGATGACGCCCGGCACGGAACTGTGCCGCAAGCAGGATGTCATGATGCTCTATGAGCACGGCGTGACCCGCGTGCACGGCTGACAGCGGGCAAGTTCCGCGAAGCGCGACTGGCCTACATCGGGAATGCGTCGGACGTCGAAATCGCCGCCCCGCGCAATCCCGCATCATTCGCGAGAACCGCGTAAACCGGGATCGACGCGAGCTGGGCGGACATCGCCCCCTTGTCGAGATAGATTTCGCGGAAGCGGTCGCTATCCAGCAATTTCAATATCTTCGGCGTAATACCTCTACCGATGTATACGCCGCCGCGTGCGTCATGCAGCAGCGCCATGTCGCCAGTGACGCGGGCGAGGATCGAAACGAAACAATCCAGCGTATCAATCGCAAGCGCGTCATCGTCCTCCAAGGCCAGATCGATGATCTCGGTTGCCGACGCCACCGGCTCCGGCAGTCCTTCGATGTCGGCAAGGGTTGCATGGATCGCTTCGAGACCGCGTCCTGACAGCACCGATTGAAGCGGCGCGTAGCCGTAAGTCCCGGCGACTTTCGACAGGACCGCCATCTCCCGTTCATTCGTCGCTGCGAAGGCGGAATGACCGGCGTTACCTGAAATCGGGATATGCTTGCCGGACGCTTCGATCAGCGATGCGGTGCCGAATTCTCCGCCAATGCCGAGCACGACCTTCGGTGCGCCGTCGATGGCGGTTCCGGCGTTGATCTGACAACGGTCATGCGCATTGAGATAGGGCAGGACGAGCGCGAGCGCTTCGAAATTGTTGACGAAATGGACCTTCTTGGCGCCGCAGGCCGCCTGAAGATCTTCGGGCGTGAAGCTCCACGGCGTGTTCTCGACGCCCATAGGTCCGCCCGCCACCGGATCGGCTATGGAAAATCCGGCGATATCCGGATTGTCCGGAATGGATTCGAGGTAATGCACAACGGCGTCCGGCAGGGAAGAGAACATGTCGGTGCGAAACACCGCAAAATGCTCGACCGACAATTCGTCGATATCGCAAATCGCGAAACGGGCATGCGTGCCGCCGATGTCGCCGATGATTGCTTTGCGCTTGCTGGCTTGCATCAGTTGCCGTCCTCCTGCTTCATTCGGTCCGTGCGGCACGTTCATTGCAGGCATAGCTGCCCGCCAATCTCCGATCATCCATCCCAGGTCTCTGCACGAACCGTGGTGCCCCATCGGTAACGTAAATCGACCGGACGACGCCTTGACCGCCGTCAACGAACGGATTGCCCCGGTGCACCCAAAGCTACGCTCGCTTGAGCAGTCAATGCTACCCGACCATAAGGCGGTTGAGGTCGGATTGCATCAGCAAGGCATAGGTGAATCCGCCGAAAACCCGTTCGCGAAGCCGGCTGTGGCCGTAGGCGCCGGCGATGACGAGATCGGCATGTCTCGCATGCGCTGCGTCGATAAACGCTTCCGACGCGTTTCTTGCCGTGATCGCCTGCGCATCCGCGGCGATCCCGTGACGCAGCAAGTAGCGGACAACGTCCCGTGCGCCGGAATCATCGACATCGCCGTGATCTTCGCCGATCGAGAGAACCATGACTGTGTCCGAGAGATGCAGAAAGGGCAGGGCGGAAGAGACCGCCCGGCGGGCCTGCGGTGTATCCTTCCAGCCGATGATCGTCAGCGACGGGTGACGAAACTCGGATCGTTCGCCGACGAACAGGACGGGCCGCCCGGCATTGCAGACCAGTTCGCCGGGATCGACGGACCGGTAGCTGTCGCCGGGCGACGCGCCTTGAGGCGTGCCGGAAACGACAAGATCAGCGGCACGGGCATGCAGAAGCAGCGCTTTTGTCGGCAGGTCTTGCGATTGCCGCCAGCCGGAGTTCTGCCCGTCACCCGCAACGTCCATGAATTGCTGCCGGAGATCGTTGAACCGTCGCACATTCAGGCCATCCGCCTCGTCTCGGTAGGCCCGATCGGCGGCGACCTCCATGTCGCTGACATGGACCGGCCTGAGCGCGGTTGCCGTGAAACCGATGAGGTAGGAATCGAGTTCGCCGGCGAGATCCGTCGCGTAGTTTAGGCGATTGTCCGACCGGCCATCGAATTCAAGATGGGCAAGGATGTTCTGGTAGGACACTTCGGCCTCTCGCGATTGCTCCGACCTCAAGACCGCATCTCGCGCCCGGCTGCCGTGCGGGGCATTGATCGCGATCAATCGGCCGTTCGTTGAAGCGCAAATACGACGGCAACGTTCATTCAATTGACTTTAATCGCTGCGACTGGTGGTTTGGTGCGGCTGCGGACGGATCGATGCGACGATGAACGAAACTCTTATGAAACTCGGCTCTTGCGGGAAGTGCGAACAGTGCCCCGTGCATCATCGATCGATCTGTCGCGCCGCGTCCGCCGAGGCAATGCAGGATCTGTCCAGGCTTTCGCACACTCGCAACTTCGAGAAGGGCACGGTGATTGTCGCCCAGGGCGATGAGGCGGATATTGTCGGCAATGTCGTCAGCGGCGTGGTGAAACTGACCAACATGTCCATGTCGGGCCAGCAAAACATTGTCGGTCTCCTGTTCCCCTCCGACTTTTTCGGACGCGCCTATGCGGAAACATCCCGGTTTTCCTACGAGGCGGCGACCGACGTGACATTGTGCAGCCTCGGCAGGCAGGCTTTCGAGGGTTTCATCGCCCGACATCCCGAAGTCGAACATGCCCTGTTGCTGAACACGCTCGATGAACTGGATGCCGCGCGCGAATGGGCGGCGATGACCTCGTGTCATACGACCATGCAGCGCGTCGCGACATTTCTCTTCATCCTGTCGCAACGCTCGGACAACCGGTTCTGCCACAGCGGCGACAAGATCCCTCACGTCATTATCGCGCTGCCGATCGGCCGTCGCGATATTGCGGCCTATCTCGGCACGACGCCGGAAACGCTCAGCCGGAATTTGCAGACGCTGGTGCGCAAGCAAATCCTCCGTCCGATCGACACAAACCATTTCGAACTGGTCAACGCTTCCGAGCTCGTCGAACTGACCGGAGAGATGCGCGAGGATCTCGAGTCCATGTACGGCACCGGAAAACTCAAGGCGTGACGGCCGTTTCGACGGTTAGCGGTGGCGCCTCAGCCTGACGACGATCGCAGCCATTTCGCGCAGAATAACGGGCACGACACTCAAACCGATCACGACGAGCCATGCGCGGGTCGGCAATTCGGCCAGGCGCAGGGCTTCGGCGATCATCGGTTGCAGATCGGCCACGGCGAGAATCGCAAGGCATAGCCCGATCGCCAGCCAGACATAGCTGTTGCGCGTGACCTGACTGGTCAGCAGCCTGTCGCGCCAATTGCGCATGTTGAACACGTGCCAGAGCTGGGCGAGGGCGAGCGTGTAGAAGCTCATCGTCGTCACCGCATCGCCCTCCATCCCGAACAGATAGACGGCAATTCCCAGCGCACTGAGCGTGACAGCGGAAATCACACAGCCATGCGCCACGATTGCGATCCACTGACCCCGCGCCAGGATCGGTTCGGATGGCGGACGCGGCGGGCGCGCCAGCACATTGCGGTCGGCCTCGACCGTTCCCAGCGCGAACGCCGGAAAGACGTCGGTGACCAGGTTCAGAAACAGGATCTGCAAAGGCAGGAGAGGGAGCGGCAACCCGCTCATGACCGCTATGCCGACGATCAGGATCTCGCTGAGATTGCAGGACAGCAGATAGGTCGTGAAGCGCCTGATGTTCGTGTAGATCAGCCGGCCTTCTCGGACTGCGTGGATGATCGTCGAAAATGCGTCGTCGCGCAAAACGAGATCCGCGGCTTCGCGCGCGACCTGGGTTCCCCGCAGCCCCATCGCGACGCCGATATCCGCCTTCCGCAGCGCCGGCGCGTCGTTGACGCCGTCGCCCGTCATGGCGACGACTTCACCGGCTTCCTGATGCAGCCGGATCAGCGCGAGTTTCTGTTCCGGATCGACCCGCGCGAAAACGCGCGCCGCACGAGCACGGTCGCGGTCCTCGCCGGTCATCTCGTCATAGGGTTTGAGCTCGCGCCCTTCGACGACACCATCGTCGCCGTCGGCTAGCCCGACAGCCTCCGCGATGTGGGATGCGGTTGCCGCGTGATCGCCCGTCACCATCACCACCGATATCCCCGCGCGCCGCGCATCGGAAATCGCGCCGGAAATGTCCGACCGGGGCGGGTCCTGGAAGCCGACAATGCCGTAAAGCGTAAGCCCCTCGTAAACCGGCGCGGTCCCATCGTCCATGGTCTTGCCTGCGATCGCGAGCAGGCGCAGCCCCTGCAGGGCGAGCACCTCGCAGACCGTTGCCCAGTGTCGTCTCTGATCGCGGTCGAACGGGCGGGTCCCGTCGCCATTGGCGCCATCGACAACGTGGTCTAGCACCGCCTCCGGCGCGCCCTTCACGGCAACCAGTTGCCGTCCGTCGCATTCGTGCAGCGTCGCCATCATGCGCGTATGCGTGTCGAAGGCGTGCTCGGCCGTTTCGGGACATGTCGCCAGGAGGCGGTCGCGATCGAAGCCGCCGGCAGAGGCAGCTTCCAGCAGCGCGATTTCCATCGGGTCGCCGGTCGATGCCGCACCGTCTCGCCCAAGCGACGCATTGTTGCATAGAGCGGCGTTGCGCAGGACCAGACCGGTGTCCTGGTTCGGCTGCGGATGGATCGGACGCCCGTCGAGGAGAAAAGACCCGGTGTGCCGGTCGAAGGTCATCTCCCCGCTCGCGGTGACGATGCGGTCGGCATGCATGCGGTTTTCGGTCAGCGTGCCTGTCTTGTCCGTCAGGATCACTGTGGTCGCGCCGAGCGTTTCCACGGCCGACAATTGCTCGATCAGGGCGTTGTGACGGGCCATCCGCAACATGCCGCGCGCAAGTGCGAGCGTGGCGACGATTGGCAACCCCTCGGGAATGGCTGCCACGGCAAGCGCGACCGCGGATTCCACCATCAGCACCATATCGTGACCCGCGATAACGCCGCTGATCGCGACGATGGCCGTGACCACGAGGGTGAGCCAGATGAGATGCCGGCTGAGAAGCGCAAGTTGTCGTTCGAGCGGGGACCGCTCGGGCTCCGCTTCCTCCACCAGCCGGGTGATCCGGCCGAGTTCGGTGTTCATGCCGGTGGCCGTGACGACGGCCTCGCCGGTTCCGCCCGTGATCGCACAGCCCTTGAACAACATGCAGGTCCGGTCGGCGAGGACAGTCTCCGCGGCCACGGGGTCTACCGACTTCGAGACCGGCATGGATTCCCCGGTCAACGCGGATTCATCGGCCGAGAGATTGGCGGATGACACGACGCGCATATCCGCCGCGATGACATCGCCCGCATCGATGATCGCGATATCGCCCGGCACGAGCTTTTCGGCGGATATCGAAACGATCGTCCCGTCACGCCGAACCAGCGTGTTCCGGCTGGTCAGTTCGCGCAGCGCCTCCATCGAACGGACGGCCTGTATCTCCGTAATGAAACCGATCGCCGCATTGATGAGCAAGACCGCCACGATGGCGACGAACTCCACGGTCTCGCCGAACAGCAGCGCCAAGGCGGCGGCAGCGACCAGCAGGTAGACGATGGGGCTTCGAAACTGGTTCAGCAGAATGATCAGGACATTCTGGCGCGCCTTTTTTCGCAGCGCGTTCGGTCCGAACCGTTCGAGCCGCGCCGCAGCTTCGTCGCCGGACAGCCCGCACGCCGAGTCGACCTCCAGCGTCTGGAAAAGATCCGCAACTGCCACGGCATACGGCGCTTCCGGCACGGCGCCGTCATTTCGCGATGGGTCGTCTATGTTCGAAGAGGCGATGGTCATGAACGAGGGCCGGGATCACTCCGGGTTCTTCCTGATGCGACGAAGACTCGCGCCGCGCAGGAGCGGCGCAAGTGCGCTTTCATAGAGGGCGGATCGTCAATGCGCCATCAGCACCGTGAAACGTTCATTGGCAAGCAAGTCCCGCGTCGCGCCGCCGAAGAAGAATTCACGCAGGCGCGAATGCCCATAGGCGCCCGCGACAATCAGATCGACATCGAGATCGGTCGCGTGCTGGACGAGCGCATCCGCAACGCTCCGACCCGCCGATGCGAGGACATCGACGGTGACATTCGCACCATGACGGGCGAGATACGCCGCGATATCGCTGCCGGGTTCTTCGCCCTGGTCGAATTCGGACGCCACCGGATCGACAAGGGCCACATGGACCGTCTCGGCACTTCCGAGCATGTCCATGCAATCGTGGACGGCCCTGGCGGCCTCGCGTGTCGCGTTCCACGCGATCATTACCCGTTTCGGCTTCAGGGTGAGGTCGCAACCGGATGGAGCGACGAGGAACGGGCGGGCGCTCTGATAGACGAAACCTTCCAGCGCCTTGTCGGAGAGGCGCTTGTCCTGATCGGAAGTCGGCATGAACAGACCGAGATCCGTGTAGCGGGCGCGCATGCCGACAATGTCGGCTATCTGGCCTTCGTCGCAGTAATAGGTCGAGACATCGCCGGAGACGCCGGCCTCGGCCATCAACGCTTCGATGTCGGACGCTTTCGCCACTGCAACGGCACGGCCCTTTTCGCGCTCCTCGGACCATGTATCCGCCGGCACGGCGCCATAGGCAGTCGCACTGGCGGGAAGCGCAATCCCGACGACAAGCACGGCAAGATGGCTGCCGTTCTGCTGGCAAAGCGAAATCGCACGCGCGACGCTCTCGGTCGGTTGCCCGCTATCCATCACGATGAAAAGTGTTTTCGGAACCATGTCTTTCAGCCTTTCTTGAACGGTGGCAAGAGCCGGAGCCTGTATCTGCCTTGCATCCACCACCGATTCATCGGTGTCCCGCAGCATGGCTGCGGACAACAGGAAGAGCCTTGATGTCTGTCAAACCGCGCCTCGCGACCCTCCTTTGACGAGCGGGCGCCTGAAACGCGTTTCGCCTATCCGGATAGCGACAATCCGTCCAGGATCAGGTCGCGAAGCCGTGTCGCCAACGGGCTCAGCGTGTGGCTCTTCAAAGATATCATATGATACGGATGAATGACGATCGGCTCGTCGAGATCCAGCGCCACGAAGCGGCCCTGTGCGCCCTTTGGCGCGACGAGTTCCGCCACCTCCCGGGTGATCGGTGCAACGGCATCCGTGGAATCGAGATAGCCGATCATGACCAGCAGCGACGTCGTGTTCACGATCTCGGAGGGCAGGGGCGTGCCGGACGAGAAGAAGACCTCTTCGACAGCCTGGCGCATCGGCGTATGCGGCGCCTGGATAACCCACTCCCATCCTTCCATATCCGCGATCGTGAGTTTTTCCCTGCGGGTGAGCGGATGGTCGCGGCGAACCAGGAACCGGATGATCTCGACCCGTCCGCGTTTCACCGCGAATTGCCGCGCATCCGTTCCCGGCGGGATACGCGACAGGACGAAATCATAGTCCCCGCTCAGCAATCCGCCGATCAGGACATCGCTCGGCGCGACATCGACGTGAATGTCCGCGCCCTCGGCCATCCGCTTCAGCTGCTGAATGGCGGGAACAACGAAGCCAACCGCGCCACCGGTCACCGACCCGACCCGGACCGACCCCGCGCGCCCGGAGATCGCCGCCTCGGTTTCCTGGAGCGTCAGATCCAGGCCGTGTAGAAGTGAATTCGCATTGCGGGCCAGCGTCTCTCCGGTCGGTGTCGGCGTCATGCCCTTCGGGTGACGGACGAAGAGCGGAACGCCGATCAGCTTTTCCAGACTGGCCAGCATGCGCGATGCGGCCGGCTGCGTGATCGCCAATCGTTCCGCGGCAAGCGCCAGCTGACCGGTGCTTGCGATGGCTTGGACGAGACGAAAATCGCGTATCTGGAGGCGGTTGGCCAGGTTCTGCATAGTTTGCATATCAAAAATGGTATGCAGGTTGTCAATCTAATTAATTGATACGCAAGCTCACGATGCATTAACGTCTGCGCCGGGTGTTACTCGACACCCGAAACAGCGTCGCCTGCGAGGAGGATCTGCCGGCGGCCACTTATTCCCTGGGAGGATTTCATGAGGAAACTGCTTTCCGCAATGACCGCGCTTGCCTTTGGCGCTGGTCTGCTTGCCGCACCGGCAATTGCGCAGGACAAGGGCACGATCGGCATCGCGATGCCGACCAAATCGTCCGCACGCTGGATCTCGGATGGAAACTCGATGGTCGAGCAGTTCGAGGCGGCCGGCTACAGCGCCGACCTGCAATATGCCGAGGACGACATTCCGAACCAGCTCGCGCAGATCGAGAACATGATCACGAAAGAGGTCGACGCTCTCGTGATCGCCGCCATTGACGGCACGACGCTTTCCAACGCCCTTGCCAACGCCGCCGCGCTCGGCATTCCGGTCATCGCTTATGACCGCCTGATCCGCGACAGCCCGGATGTCAACTATTACGCGACGTTCGACAACTTCAAGGTCGGCGTGCAGCAGGCCAATTCGCTGGTCCAGGGTCTGGAAGAACGCTATCCGGACGCCGAAGCCTGGAATGTGGAGCTGTTCGGCGGCTCGCCCGACGACAACAACGCATACTTCTTCTACGACGGCGCGATGAGCGTCCTCCAGCCGCTGATCGACGGCGGCAAGATCAACATCGTATCCGGCCAGATGGGCATGGATACCGTCGGCACGCTGCGCTGGGACGGCGCTGTGGCGCAGGCCCGCATGGATAACCTCCTCTCGGCTCATTACACCGACACGCAATTGCATGGTGTCCTGTCGCCTTACGACGGCCTGTCCATCGGCATCCTGTCTTCGCTCAAGGGCGTCGGCTACGGCTCGGGAGACCAGCAGATGCCGATCGTGACCGGTCAGGACGCGGAAGTGCCGTCGGTCAAGTCGATCCTTGCCGGCGAACAGTACTCGACGGTGTTCAAGGACACGCGTGAACTCGCCCGTGTCACCGTGGGCATGGTCAATGCGCTTCTCGAAGGCGGCGAGCCGGAAATCAACGACACCAAGACCTATGACAACGGGGTCAAGGTGGTGCCGTCCTACCTGCTCGAGCCGGTGTCGGTCGACGCATCCAATTGGGAAGAAATCCTGATCGGAAGCGGTTACTACACGATGGATCAGATCAAGTAATCTCTTCCTGAACGAGCATGCTCCTCCTCGCCGTTCAGAGCGGCGGGGAGGGGCAAACAAAACCAACGACCATCCCGAGTTTTCGTGCGCCATGAGCACACTTCTTGAAATGCGCGAGATCACCAAGGAGTTTCCGGGCGTCCGGGCGCTCGACCGGGTGAGCATCGCCGTTCGGCAGGGCGAGATCCACGCGATCTGCGGCGAAAACGGCGCCGGCAAATCGACGCTGATGAAGGTCCTGTCCGGCGTCTATCCCGCCGGCAGCTACGAGGGCGAGATCGTCTTCGAGGGCGAGCCTGTCGCGTTTCGCGATATTCGGGACAGCGAAGCGCGCGGCATCATCATCATTCACCAGGAACTGGCTCTCGTGCCGCAACTGTCGATCGCCGAGAACATCTTCCTGGGCAACGAGCGCGCCGTACGTGGCGTGATCGACTGGCGCGAGACCAACCGGCGGACGGAAGAGCTTCTCGCCAAGGTCGGCCTGAACGAACCGCCAACCTCCAAGGTCGACAGCATCGGCGTCGGCAAGCAGCAGCTTGTCGAGATCGCGAAGGCGCTCTCCAAGGACGTCAAGCTGCTGATCCTGGACGAGCCGACAGCCGCCCTGCAGGAAAACGACAGCCGCAAGCTGCTCGACCTGATGCTGGAACTGAAGGCGCAAGGCGTCACCTGCATCATAATCTCCCACAAGCTCGGCGAAGTCGGCTATGTCGCCGACACCGTGACGGTGATCCGGGACGGAACCACCATTTCGACGCTCGATGCAGCGGATGGTCTCGGCGAGGACCGGATCGTCCGCGACATGGTCGGCCGCGACATGACGCACCGCTTTCCCGAACATGCGCGCTTGCCGGGCGAAGTGCTGCTCGAAGTCGAAAACTGGAGCGTCTGGCATCCGGAGCACGCCGACCGGCGCGTCATCAAGGATGCATGCTTCACCGTGCGCTCCGGCGAAGTCGTCGGCATCGCCGGCCTCATGGGATCGGGCCGCACGGAATTGGCCATGTCGATCTTCGGCCGCAGCTATGGCCGCAACATAACCGGCGAGATAAGGTTGCGCGGCCAGCCGGTCGATGTCGGCACTGTCCCGCGCGCCATCGACGCGGGCATTTCCTATGTCACGGAAGACCGCAAATCGCTGGGCCTCGTGCTGGACGAAACCGTGCGGTTCAACACAACGCTCGCCAATCTCGAAAGTGTATCCTCGGGTGGCGTCCTCAACCGCAACGAGGAAACCCGGGTCGCCGAAAAGTACCGCGATGCGCTGGCGATACGCACACCGACGGTCTTCCAGAAAGCGGTCAACCTCTCCGGCGGAAACCAGCAGAAGGTCGTGCTCGCAAAATGGCTGAACACGAGGCCGGACGTTCTGATCCTCGACGAACCGACGCGCGGCATCGATGTCGGCGCGAAGTATGAAATCTACACGATCATCAACGAACTCGCCGCCGAAGGAAAAGGCGTCGTGATGATCTCGTCCGAAATGCCGGAACTCATCGGAATGTGTGACCGGATCTACGTGATGAACGAAGGCGCGCTGGTCGGCGAACTCACCGCCGCGGAAGCGAGCCAGGAGCGCATCATGTCGCTCATTGTCAACGAGTAGGGAGAAAGACGTGACTGCGGTTCAAAGCAGCGAACGCGCCGAAAAGGCGGAGTCGGGCAGGAGCGTTCGCGATTACCTCTCTTCGCATTTGCGCGAATACGGGCTCCTTTTCGCATTGATCGCCATCATGGCGTTCTTTCAGATCGTGACCGACGGGACCCTGTTGCGCGCGGTCAACGTCACCAACCTGCTGCTCCAGAACAGCTATATCGTCATCATGGCGCTGGGCATGCTCGTGGTCATCGTGTCGGGTAATATCGACCTTTCGGTCGGCTCGGTGATGGGCTTCATCGGCGCGCTCGCGGCCGTGATGATCGTGAACTGGGACCAGTCGGTCTTCCTGACCATCATCGTCTGCCTCGTCGCCGGCGGCCTTATCGGCGCCGCCCAGGGCTACTGGATCGCCTACTGGAAGATACCGTCCTTCATCGTCACCCTGGCGGGCATGCTCGTCTTTCGCGGTCTGTCGCTCTGGCTGCTCGAAGGTCAATCGGTCGGGCCGTTCCCGAGAGAATTCCAGGTGATCGCAAACGGCTTCGTCGCCGATATTTTCCCCACCGGCATGGGTGAAGCATTGGCCGGCATCTTCGATGTGCGCAGGCTGAATGTGCTGGCGCTCGGCTTCGGCATCCTGGCGGCGGCCGCATTGGTCTGGATCGGGCTGCGCCAGCGCGCGCGGAACCGCTCCTACGGCATTGTCGACGAGCCGCGCAGCTTCTTTGTCGCGCGCAACGCCATCGTCGCGGCCGCGATCATCTTCATAACCTACAAGCTCTCGACCTTCCGGGGCTTGCCCAACGTGCTTCTGACAATGGGCGTGCTGACGATCATCTACGCGTTCCTGACCCAGAACACCGTGATCGGCCGCAGGATCTACGCGCTGGGCGGCAACGCCAAGGCCGCCAAGCTCTCCGGCATCAAGACGGAACGCCTGACATTTCTCGCCTTCGTCAATATGGGCATTCTCGCCGCGGCGGCGGGCCTTGTCTTCGCCGCACGGCTGAACACGGCGACGCCGAAAGCCGGCTTCGCGCTGGAACTCGACGTTATCGCCGCGGTCTTTATCGGCGGCGCCTCGATGTCCGGCGGCGTGGGCACGATTGTCGGCGCGGTCGTCGGAGCATTCCTGATGGGCGTCCTCAATAACGGCATGTCGATCATGGGCATCGGCATCGACTACCAGCAGATGATCAAGGGCCTCGTGTTGCTCGCGGCGGTCGTCTTCGATGTTTACAACAAACAGAAGCAGGGTTGATGAGTATGAGTTTCAAACCCGCGCAATGGCCCCGCAGGCTTCGTTCGCAGGAATGGTTCGGCGGCACGGGACGCGACCAGATCTATCATCGCGGCTGGATGAAGAACCAGGGATTCCCGCACGACATGTTCGACGGGCGTCCGGTGATCGGCATTCTGAACACATGGTCCGAACTGACACCGTGCAACGCGCATCTGCGCGATCTCGCTGAGCGCGTGAAGAACGGCATCTACGAGGCCGGCGGTTTTCCGGTTGAAGTCCCCGTCTTCTCGGCAGCGGAGAGTTCGTTCCGTCCGACGGCGATGATGTTCCGCAACCTTGCCGCCCTCGCGGTCGAGGAGGCGATGCGCGGCCAGCCAATGGACGGCGCGGTCCTGCTCGTCGGCTGCGACAAGACCACGCCGAGCCTTTTGATGGGCGCAGCGTCAACCGACATGCCCTCCATCGTGGTGACCGGCGGCCCGATGCTGAATGGCTATTTCCGGGGTGAGCGGGTCGGATCGGGAACGCATCTCTGGAAGTTCTCCGAGGCGGTGAAAGCCGGAGAAATGACGGCCGAGGATTTTCTCGAGGCGGAAGCCTCGATGTCGCGCTCGCCCGGCTCGTGCAACACAATGGGCACCGCGTCCTCGATGGCCTCGATGTCCGAGGCGCTCGGCATGGCGCTGTCCGGAAACGCCGCGATCCCGGCCGTCGACAGTCGGCGCAGGGTCATGGCGCAACTGTCCGGCCGGCGCATCGTGCAAATGGTCAAGGACGATCTCAAACCCTCCGACGTCATGACGAAAAATGCGTTCGAGAATGCGATCCGCACCAACGGCGCAATCGGCGGGTCCACCAACGCGGTCATCCACCTGCTGGCGATTGCCGGACGTGTCGGCATCGACCTTTCGCTGGACGATTGGGACCGCTGCGGCCGTGACGTCGCGACGATCGTCAATCTCATGCCATCAGGCAAATATCTGATGGAGGAGTTCTTCTATGCCGGCGGCCTGCCTGTCGTGCTGAAACGCCTCGGCGAGGCCGGGCTGCTTCACAAGGACGCGCTCACGGTCTCCGGCGAGACAATGTGGGATCAGGTGAAGGATGTCGTGAACCACAATGAGGACGTCATCCTCCCGGTGGAGAAGGCTCTGACGCAACAGGGCGGCATCGCGGTCCTCAAGGGCAACCTCGCGCCGAAAGGGGCAGTCATCAAGCCATCCGCCGCGTCGCCGCATCTCTTGCAGCACCGTGGTCGCGCCGTCGTCTTCGAGGATATCGACGACTACAAGGCCCGCATCAACGACGACGCGCTCGATGTCGACGAGACCTGTATCCTCGTCCTGAAGAACTGCGGCCCGAAGGGCTATCCGGGAATGGCCGAGGTCGGCAATATGGGACTGCCGCCGAAGATCCTGAAAAAGGGGATCACCGACATGGTCCGGATCTCCGATGCGCGCATGTCCGGCACGGCCTACGGAACGGTGATATTGCATACATCGCCGGAAGCGGCGACTGGCGGTCCGCTGGCCGTCGTTCGCAATGGCGACATGATCGAAATCGATGTTCCGGGCCGGCATATTCGCCTCGACATTACCGACGAAGAACTCGCGGCGCGCCTGGCGCAGTGGTCCGAACCCGCCGACCGTCCGACATCCGGATATGAGTGGCTGCACCAGACCCATGTGCAAGGCGCGGATACGGGCGCGGACCTCGACTTCCTGAGAGGGTGCCGCGGTGCGCCCGTCGGAAGGGACTCGCACTGATGAGCACGAAGATAGCCCTGGTCGGAATCGGCAAGATCGCGCGCGATCAGCACGTTCCCTCGATCGAAGCGTCGCCCGACTGGGAACTCGCGGCGACGGTGTCCCGCCATGGAACGGTGGATGGTGTCGAAGCCTTCACGGACATGGACACGCTCCTCGAGGCCCGCCGCGACATCGAGGTCGTCTCGCTGTGTCTGCCGCCTGTGCCGCGCTTCGCCTATGCGGCATCGGCGCTGAAGGCCGGCCGGCATGTCATGCTGGAAAAGCCGCCGGGCGCGACACTCGCCGAATGCCATACGCTCGGCGCTATGGCGAAACGGGCAGGGGTTTCCATCTACGCGACCTGGCATTCCCGCGAGGCTGCGCGGGTCGGCGCGGCGAAGGAATGGCTGAAGAACAAGCGTCTCCGGTCGCTCAAGGTGGTCTGGAAAGAGGATGTGCGCCGCTGGCATCCGGGCCAGGAATGGATTTGGGATCCCGGTGGCCTCGGCATCTTCGATCCGGGCATCAATGCCTTGTCCATCGTCACGGAAATCCTGCCGGACCCGGTTCACCTGACCAAAGCCGTTCTCGAATTTCCCGAAAATCGCGGCACGCCGATCGCCGCATCGCTCGACTTCGCGCATCCGCACGGCGCGGACATGTCCGCGGTGTTCGACTGGCGTCAGGACGGAGACCAGATCTGGACGATTGAAGCCGAAACCGAAGAAGGCACGCTCGTGCTTTCCGAAGGCGGCGCGACGCTTTCGATCGATGGTGAAATCCATGCGGGCAAAGACACGGACGGCAATCCTCTGCACGGAGAATATCCGCGCCTCTACGCCAGGATGGCGGAGCTTGTGCGAACCGGCGGGACGGATATGGATCTCACGCCGATGATCCATGTCGCCGACGCTTTCCTGCTGGGGCACCGCGTCGCTGTCGAGCCTTTCGACTGGTGACGGGACAGTGAGCATGGAAACGCCGACACCCGACCGCATCGATACCGCCCGGCTTGTATCTTTCAGAATCGCCGATGCACCAAATGGAACCGCAGGAGAATTGAATTGAAAAAGGCCCTTTCCGGCATCCTCCCGGTGGCGCCAACGCCATTTCACGCCGACGGCAAGGTCGATGAGGACGGCATGCGCCGCGTCATTGATTGCATGATCGATCAGGGGGTCGATGCGATCTGCATTCTCGCCAACTATTCCGAACAGTTTCTTCTTTCGGACGAGGAACGCGCGCTCCTCATGCGCCTCAGCCTCGAACACGCGGCCGGTCGCGTGCCGATCATCGTGACCATCAGTCATTTCTGGACCGACCTTGTCGTACGCCGCGCAAAGGATGCCGAAAGCATGGGCGCGGCCATGGTCATGATGATGCCGCCCTATCACGGCGCGGCATTGCAGGCTGCGCCGCAGGGTATCTTCGAGCATTTCCAGGCAGTCAACGACGCGATCTCGATACCGATCATGGTGCAGGACGCGCCATTGTCGGGCGTGAACCTGACAATCGATCTTCTGGCGCGCATGGCACGCGAACTGGAGAACGTTTCCTATTTCAAGATCGAGTGTCCCTTCGCCGCCGACAAGCTGGCCGCGCTGATCGACGCTGCCGGCGATCACATTGAAGGCCCCTTCGACGGCGAGGAGGCGGTCACGCTTCTCGCGGATCTCGATGCGGGCGCAACCGGAACGATGACCTCCGCCATGTTCCCGGAAAAGATCGGGCCAATCGTCACCGAATATCTTGCAGGCAACCACGAGGCGGCGCTGGCGCACTGGAAACTGTGCCTGCCGCTGATCAACCACGAGAACCGCCAATGCGGCCTTCGCGCCGCCAAGACCGTGTTCATGGAGGGCGGCGTGATTGCCAGCGATTATGTGCGCCATCCTCTCAAGCCGATGTCGCAACGCACCCGCGATCGTCTTCTGTCCCTTGCGCGCGATCTTGATGTGCTCGCGCTGAAATGGGGCAAGTAGAGGGGTTCCGGGATCGTGACGATCACCATGGCAACAACCCAGAAGCTTCCCGCCGGTCGCTGCGAACTCGGTGAAGGCCCGTATTACGATCCGCAGGCGGATACCGCGTGGTGGTTCGATATCGTCGGCAAGACGCTGTTCGAACATCGCTTTTCGGCAGGCGAGACAAGCGAACATGCGCTTCCGCGCATGGCTTCGGTCGTCGCGGGGACGGATGACGGGCGGCAATTGCTCGCCATGGAAGATGGGCTCTACCTGCGCGATCTCGCGGACGGCGCGTTGTCGCTTCTGGCGCCACTGGAGGCGGACAACTCCATCACGCGCTCCAATGATGGACGCGTACACCCGTCGGGCAATCTGTGGATCGGCACGATGGGAAAGAGGGCCGAATGGCAGGCCGGCGCGATCTACTGGTTCGATGGCGCCGATCTGCGCCCGCTCTTTCGCAAGATCACGATTCCGAACTCCATCTGCTTTGCTCCGGACGGGCGCACCGCCTATTTTGCGGATACGGCAGTCAATACCATATGGCGGGTAGGGGTCGACGCCCGAACGGGTCTGCCCTCCGGCGAGCCGGAACCGTTTCTCCACGAGAAGGACCTTCCCCTCGGTGGCCATTTCGACGGTTCGGTCACGGATGCCGATGGTGTATTGTGGAATGCCGCATGGGGTGGTGGGTCGGTCTCCGGCTACACGCCAAATGGCCAGCCCGTTCGCACCTACGAGGTTCCGGCGGCGCAGACCAGCTGCCCGGCATTTGTCGGCCCGGGGCTCGACCGGCTTCTTGTGACCACGGCATGGGAAGGATACGACGAGGCCGCACGCGCATCGGACCCCGGTTCGGGCTTCACCTATGTGATCGATGGCGGCTTCAAGGGGTGGCCGGAGCCGCAGTTCCGGCTCCCGACAGCCACGTGACTCGAAGAATTAAAGGATAGGACATGCTTTCAGGCAAACACCTCATTGCAGGCGAATGGAAATCAGGCGACGCGACGTTCTCGTCGGAACCGGCACATGGCGACGCACATGAATTCGCGGTTGGGACGCCGGCGCATGTGGACGCGGCGGTGAAGGCAGCCGAGGACGCATTCGTGTCCTATGGCTACTCCAGCCGGGAAGATCGAGCCGCTTTCCTCAACGCGATCGCCGACGAGATCGAAGCACGTGGCGCGGAAATCACCGCGATCGGCACAAGCGAAACCGGCTTGCCGGAGGCGAGACTCGAAGGCGAGCGCGGACGGACTACCGGTCAGCTTCGCTTGTTTGCAAGCCACATTCTCGAGGGCGATTACCTCGACCGCCGGCATGACGAGGCGCTGCCCGACCGTCAGCCGTTGCCGCGCCCCGATCTGCGCATGATCCAGCGTCCGATCGGCCCGGTTGCGGTTTTCGGTGCGTCCAACTTCCCGCTCGCTTTTTCGACGGCCGGCGGAGATACCGCGGCCGCGCTCGCGGCGGGATGCCCCGTCGTGGTCAAGGGCCATTCCGCCCATCCGGGCACCGGCGAGATCGTCGCGCAGGCGATTGATGCTGCGATCAAGAAATGCGGCCTTCATCCCGGCGTCTTCTCGCTGGTCCAGGGCGGCACGCGCGAGACCGGCCAAGCGCTGGTGACCCATCCGTTGATCCGGGCCGTCGGCTTCACCGGTTCGCTCGCCGGCGGGCGGGCGCTGTTCGATCTCTGCGCCTCGCGCCCCGAGCCGATTCCTTTCTTCGGCGAACTGGGTTCCGTCAATCCGATGTTCCTGATGTCCAATGCCGTAAAGGCCCGGGGCGGGGAGATCGCCAAGGGTTGGGCCGGATCGCTGACCATGGGCGCAGGCCAGTTCTGCACCAATCCCGGCATCGCCGTCATTATCGACGGTCCGGACGCCGACGCATTTGGCAAGGCAGCAACCGAAGCATTGGAACCGGTCGGCGCGCAGACCATGCTTACCGACGGCATCGCCGGTGCCTACCGCGCGGGCCGCGACCGAGTGGCCGCGAGCGCGGGCGTGCAGGATCTGCTCACCTCGACCTGCGATTTGCGCAACGCCACGCCCTACCTCTACCGCGTGTCCGGCACGGACTGGCTGGCCAATCATACCCTCGGCGAAGAGGTCTTCGGCCCGCTCGGACTGATCGTCACGGTCAAGGATCTCGACGAAATGCAGGCGATCGCCCGTTCGCTGCAGGGCCAGCTCACCTGCACGATCCACATGGACGCGGCGGACACGGCAGATAGCCAGACACTGATGCCGATCCTCGAACGCAAGGCGGGCCGACTGCTCGCAAACGGTTTTCCGACCGGCGTCGAGGTCTGCGACTCCATGGTGCATGGCGGCCCGTATCCTGCCTCGACCAATTTCGGAGCGACCTCGGTCGGCACGCTGTCAATTCGGCGCTTCCTGCGCCCCGTCTGTTTCCAGAACATCCCGGACGCATTGCTGCCGGACGACCTGAAGTAAACAAGACAGACCATAGGGCGCCGCCTTCGGCGGCGTCCGCTGAAATCTGCTCAACAAACCGCGCGAAAGGATTTTTCGCGCGGGTTTAACGCATTTCCATGCGCGACTGAACTCCCAACAATATACTGATTTTATTACGTTATTTGGAAAGATTTTTCGCCCGGAAAGGCGATTCCCGGTTGGCGGTCTAATAATATTACTATACGATTATTATGCATCGCCGGCTTGTCCTCGGAGGAGGTTCCCGGCGGAATCCATGGGAGGAAATATTATGATACGCAAATTCGCACTTGCCGGCGCAGCGCTGGCCGCAACCACGCTCATGTCAGGTACCGCATTGGCGCAGACGATCGGCTTCTCGCAGGTCGGCTCGGAAGGCGACTGGCGCCCGGCTTTCTCTGCCAACATGCAGGAAAGCGCCAAGGAATACGGCGTCGATCTCAAATTCGCCAATGCACAGGGCAAGCAGGAAGAGCAGCTTCGGGCCGTTCGCGCCTTTATCGCCCAGGGCGTCGACGCCATCATCATCGCGCCGGTCGTCGTGACCGGGTGGGATCAGGTGCTGCGCGAAGCCAAGGAAGCGGAAATTCCGGTCTTCCTCGTAGACCGTGACGTCGATGTCGAGGACAAGTCGCTCTATGTCACGCGCATTTCCGCGGACTTCAACCTCGAGGGCAAGCTGGCCGGCGCATGGCTCGCGGCCGAATCGCTCGGCGATTGCAAGGTGGTCGAGCTCCAGGGCACGACCGGTTCCGCACCCGCCATCGAGCGCAAGGGTGGCTTCGAGGCCGTTCTCGACCAGTTCCCGGCGATGGAAATCGTCGCAAGCCAGTCTGGCGACTTCACGACGGACGGCGGCAAGAAGGTGATGGAAGCCTTCATCAAGTCGACCAACAACCTCGAAGGCATTTGCGCTTCCTTCGCGCATAACGACAACATGCAGCTTGGTGCGATCCAGGCAATGAAGGAAGCCGGTCTCAAGCCTGGCGAGGATGTGCTGATGGTTTCCGTCGACTACGTCCCCGCGATCAAGGACGCTCTTGACGCCGGCGAGGCCAATGCCTCGGTCGAACTGCGCTCGGCGGTCGGCGAGTTCATCTATCCGGTGGTCCTCGACTACCTGAAGAACCCGACCGAACTCGACAAGTGGATCGTCATTCCCGGTGACCTGCACACCGCTGACTAGGTTTCGGCATTGCCGCTGAATCCATGAAGGTCGGCGCCCCGTTCGCGGGGCGCCGCTGCACGCCGCATATTGCGGGTGCCGTACCGACCTTGTGCAAAGGTGACTGAACCAATGAACGCTTCCGCTGGTCCCGCTGCGCGTGTCGAGATGCGCGCGATAGGCAAATCTTTTCCGGGCGTCCGCGCGCTATCCGGTGTCGATCTCACGCTCTATCCGGGCGAAATCCACGCCCTTCTTGGCGAAAACGGCGCCGGCAAATCCACCCTCATCAAGATCCTGACCGGTGCGTTGGATCGCGACGCCGGCGAAATCCGCCTCGATGGAAAACCGGTCGATTTCCGGTCCACGGGCGAAGCCCAGACGAGCGGCATCTCCACCGTGTATCAGGAGGTCAACCTGATCCCTGCGATGTCGGTGACGAAGAACCTCGCACTCGGCCCTTCGGAAGGCGCATTCGGAATCATTTCTTGGCGCAAGGCCCGCGCGGCCGCGCGTCAGAAACTCGCGCGCCTCAACCTGGACATCGATATCGAGCAGCCCGTCGGCACGTTTTCGGTCGCCGTGCAGCAGCTCTTGGCCATCGCGCATGCGCTCGACGACGACACCAGCGTTCTCGTTCTCGATGAGCCGACCGCGAGCCTCGATGCGCAGGAAACCGCCACGCTCTTTTCGATTCTTCGCGACCTGAAATCGCGCGGCATGGCGATCGTCTTCATCACCCACTTCCTCGACCAGGTCTACGAGATCTCCGACCGCATCTCGGTCCTTCGAAACGGCGGCCTCGTGGGAACCGGATTGGCGTCGGACATTTCCCGCCAGGAGCTGATCTCGATGATGATCGGGCGCGAACTGGGAGAGGTCGAGGCGACCTTCGCCCACAAGGCGTCGGAAGAGAAGGGCACCGAAAAGCTCGTCGCGAGCGGCATCGGCCGCAAGCGCACGCTGGAGCCCTTCGATCTCACGCTGCACGCCGGCGAGGTGGTCGGCCTGGCGGGGCTCCTGGGCTCCGGGCGCACCGAACTGACGAAACTCGTTCTCGGCGCCATCCGCGCCGACAGTGGAACGCTCGAAGTCGGCGGCAAGGATGTCGGCCGCAACACGCCCCGGCAGTCGCTTGAATCCGGCATCGCGTTCTGTCCCGAAGACCGCAAGGCCGAGGGCCTTGTCGGCGATCTGAGCATCCGCGAGAACATCATGCTGTCGATGCAGGCCAAGAACGGATGGCTGCGCCGGGTCCCGCGCAAGCAGCAGGAACGGCTCGCCAGCGAGATGATCGACGCTTTGGCCATCGCCACGCCGGATGCGGAGAAGCCGGTTCGGCAACTCTCTGGCGGCAATCAGCAAAAGGTCGTGCTGGCGCGCGCACTCGCCTCGAAACCCGAAATACTCCTCCTCGACGAGCCGACACGCGGCATCGATGTGGGCGCGCATGCCGAAATCATCATGTTGATCCGCAGGCTCTGCGAGGACGGCATGGCGCTCCTCGTCGCGTCTTCGGAACTGGACGAGATCGTCGCAGCGTCGGATCGCGTCGCGGTCATGCGCGACCGCCGCAAGATCGGGGAAATCGCCGGCGAGGATATCAAGCGAGACAACATCATCCGGATGATAGCGGGGGAAGACGGTGGCCAGCACTGACAGCACGGCGGAGCATTCCGCGCCCGGTCGGATCAAGGCGATGGCGCAGAGCCGGGCCATATGGCCGCTGCTCGCGCTGGCGCTCATCCTGATCGTCGCCGGGTTCATATCGCCGAACTTTTACGAGATTCGCATCGTCGAGGGTCGGCTTTTCGGAAATCTGATCGACATCCTGTACAGAGCCGTGCCGACGGCACTTGTCGCGCTCGGCATGGCCGTCGTGATCGGGACGCGGGGCATCGACCTTTCCGTCGGATCGATCATCGCGATCGTCGGCGCGGTAATCGTGTGGCGCATCAAGATGGGCGATCCGCATGTCACGATCCTCTTCACCGCGCTTGCCGCCGGCATTCTGTGCGGCATGTGGAACGGGTTTCTCGTCGCCGCGCTGGGAATTCAGCCGATCATCGCCACGCTGATCCTGATGGTGTCGGGGCGCGGCATCGGCATGTTGATCAATCTCCTCTACGGCGGGACCGATCCGAGCTTCGAGAGCGCATTCCTGCAGGGTTTGTCGACCGGAAGCATCTGGTTGATCCCGACCCGGCTGGTCCTCGCCGCCGGCATATTTCTCGCACTATGGCTGCTGATCCGCCGCACCGCGCTCGGCCTGTTCGTCGAGTCAGTCGGCGGAAACGCCGCAGCGTCCAATCTCGCCGGCGTCAATGCGCGGGTCATCGTGTTCGTCGCCTATGTCCTGTGCGGACTTCTTTCCGCCTGGGCAGGGATCATCATGACGGCCGACACCCACACGTCAGATCCGGTATCCGTGGCGCTTTACATCGAGCTTGACGCGATCCTGGCCGTTGTCATCGGCGGCGGCTCGCTCGCCGGCGGGCGCATCTATCTTGGCATGACCGTTATCGGAGCGCTGGTGATCCAGGCGCTGACGACAGCGACGCTGATCTCCGGATTGCCGCCGGAATACAACCTGATCATCAAGGCGCTCGTCGTGCTGAGCGTCCTGTTCCTCCAGTCCGCCAATGCTCGAAATGCCATTCGCGGCCTGGTCTCGAGGAAGCCGTCATGAACAAGAAGTATCTGCCACTCGCCGCCACCATCGCCGTCTTCGTCGCGCTCTTCGTGACCGGCGGCGCGATGTACAACAACTTCCTGTCGACGCTGGTGCTCGGAAACATCCTCGCCGACAACGCCTTCATCATCATCGCCGCGATCGGCGCAACCTTCGTCATTCTTTCGGGCGGCATCGATCTGTCGATCGGCTCGATGATCGGGCTGGTCGGCGTGTGCATGGCTGTTCTCGACCGCATGGGCTGGCATCCGCTCGCCGCGGCCGCCCTGATGATCTGTTTCGGTATCCTCTATGGCGCGCTGCAGGGGTTCATCATCGACTTCTGCGATATTCAGCCCTTCATCGTCACGCTGGCAGGCCTGTTCCTGTTGCGCGGCCTCTGCTTCATGGTGACGCTCGAATCCGTTCCGATCCGCCACGACTTCGTGGATCTCTACGCGTCGGCGAAAATCCCGCTGCCCGGACGCGGCGTCCTGCGAAGTTCGGCGATCGTGATGCTGGCAAGCCTCGCGCTCGCGATCTTCATCGCCCATTTCACCCGCTTCGGAAACAGCGTCTACGCGATCGGCGGGGACAAGGAATCCGCCAGGCTGATGGGCGTCAACATCCGTCGCACGACGATCGGTATCTACGCGATCGGTGGTTTCTATTCGGCGCTCGCAGGGGTCGTATACGCGCTCTACACGTCATCCGGCTATCCGCTTGCCGGGTCCACGCTGGAGCTCTCGGCCATCGCCGCGGTCGTGCTGGGCGGAACATTGTTGACCGGCGGTGTCGGCATGGTCGCGGGCACGCTGTTCGGCGGCATGATCCTCGGACTGATCTCCACATTGATCATCTTCCACGGTTCGCTGAACAGCGCCTGGATTCTGATATCGAGTGGCGTCCTTCTGTTCGCCTTCATTGTCCTCCACCGATTCCTCGTCAGCTCGTTCGACTTGCGGGGGACATCCTGATTCCGCTACGGCATAATCTGTGCCGCCATCCCGGCGAGGACACGCACTCTAAATTCGGAAAAGAACTTGGATACAGCCATCTCCGATCGCGCTTATGTGCTCTCCGATCCAAACGGCGGCGCGGGACTGGGCGTACTCGATCGATTGGGCCGCGAAATCGTCAGCGGAACCTTCCCGCCTGAAACGCGTCTGCCGGACGAGGCGTCGATGCTCAAGCGCTACGCCGTGTCGCGGACGGCACTGCGCGAAGCCTACAGCAAGCTCTCCGCCAAGGGCATGATTGTCGCACGCCCGAAGGTTGGCACCAGCGTTCGCCCGCCCGCATTCTGGAACATGCTCGATCCCGAGGTCCTGGGTTGGCATTTACAGACCAAGTCACCGAACGAGATCGCCATGGATCTCTATGCCTTGCGCCGCATGGTCGAGCCTCCCGCGGCGGCGCTCGCGGCCAAGATCAGGAGCGAAGATGAACTGGCGAAAATCGAAAGTGCCTATCGGGACATGGCGGTCAAGGCGCATGACGAGGCGGAACTGGTGCAGGCCGACCTGCGCTTTCACCTCGAGATCCTCTTCGCCACCCACAATCACTTCATCGGAGCATTCAGCGCGCTCATCCACGCGGCGATGATCAGCACCTTCCGCCTGAGCTGGCGGGGTGCCGCCGTCGCGGTCATCAAGCAGGCGCGTCTCGAACAGCATGGCGATGTTCTGGACGCGATCGCCCGGCAGGAACCGGACCTCGCCCGCCAGCGCATGGAAGTCCTGCTCGACGACTCGATCCGCGATGTGGACGAAGCCCTCGGGACACGATGACGTCTTGCGGCGGGTTTGCAGGGCTTCGAAAGCACACAAACCTGCACGCCTCTGAAGAGAGGCTGCGTCTATCCGCTCGGATTTCGCAGTCGGCTTAGCGTCACGGGCGTCATTCCCAGGAACGACGAAATCTGACTGTGAGCAAACAGGGTTTCATGGTCAGGATAGTGGCTACGAAACCACTCCAGCCGCTCCTTGGCTTTGAGCGCGGCGAGGATCCATTCCCGGCTTGTCTTTCGCTCAAGTTCGGCACGCAGCACTGCATTGGCCCACGCCTCGATCGCTGACGAACGGCGCATCAATTCCAGAAGGGCCGCGGCCGATACCGAAGCGGCCTGCCCATCTGACTCCAGTCTCAAGCTGACAAGGGATTTGCCGTCGGCGGCGCGCGCCAGATTGGGCGTGATCACACACGGCCCAACAAAAAAGCCAACGCACACTTCGCGCCCATCGGCGTCGCCGATCAGACTGACCGCCTTCCCTGACAACAAAATGTATTCCATCGCATCTGGCTCGCCCTGCCGGGCGAGGAAGGCGGTTTTCGGAAGTCGTTTCGCCTCGAACGCTCCGGCCAAGCCGCGTGCATCGGCGGCGGTCAGATCACCGAAAATCCGTCGGTCCCGTTCAAAGCTGCTTGCGATCTGCATTTCTCGCGTCCCGTTAACAAAAGACAATGCCTCGAAAGCAAGGCGCTCCTAACAGCTCGGCATACTTCAAATGCGAAAGGAGTTCCTCTCATGAAAATCGATCACAGCGGCAAGGCCACAATCCTGTTCGGGCTGGGCGCCGCGATCATCTATCTTGTCATGGTACTGGGCACGCTCAGTTATCTGAACGATCTTGCAGGCGCGCTGCCATTCGATCTGCGGCCCTCAGGGTACTCGCAGGCTGACACCTTAGGTCTGCTGGAAGCACTCGGTGGGACCGGGCGCCACTATTATCTCACGCGGCAGATCCCTCTGGATACACTCTACCCCGCATTGCTGGCGCTGACCCTGATTTCGGCACTTCGATGGCGCTCCTTCAGGTTCGGGCCGACGCTGATGACCAGGATAGGCGGAGCCTTGGCAATCCTGGCCGCGACTTTCGACTATCTTGAAAACCTGGGTATAAGCCTCATGCTGCTGAGTGGATCAGAGCCAGACCTTGCGCTGGTAAAGGCCGCAAGCACAGCGACGATCTTGAAATCGGCTCTGACGACGGCTGCCATACTTGCCGTTATCGCAAGTCTCCTACCGGTCCTGTTCAGGCGCATGTTGAGTGCACGCACCACCCCTGCGGCTCGCTGATAAGATGTCTCGGCTCGTCTGCACCCAGGCCGCCAGAAAGGTCATACCTGTACCGGCGCGGGCAAGATCGGGAGAACGCGTTCGCAAGGGCAAGTGGCGGAGAGGGTGGGATTCGAACCCACGGTACGGTCGCCCGCACGCCGGTTTTCAAGACCGGTGCCTTAAACCGCTCGGCCACCTCTCCGGAGGCGTCGTATTGGCATGAAACCCCGAAACCGCGCAACTGTGAATCTGTAAACGCGGAGAGGGCGGTTGGCGCTTAGACATGGCTTCATTAACCAAACCAAGCGAGCGGGCGCGAAGTGCGATGTGTCACACCCGTTCGGGATTGGCCTTTTAACCAAATTTGTGTATCCCGGTTCCCGTTATGCGTTCTCAGATGCCCAAAACATCCGTCAAAACAGCCTCCGCGATCGCCGTTCTCGGCCTGGTCCTTGCGGGGTGTTCGACGTCTCAGCCGAAATTCGGTTATTCGCAGACCGAGGGTGTCTACGCGGCGAACGGCAAGACATCCGGCGCAGAGTATTTTTCGGTCGCATCGGTCGGGGTCTCGGCGAGCCCCCGGGTGGCGACCGGCGCCGTCATGCCGCGCGGCGGCGGAACCTCAAAGGTCGGCAAACCCTATACGGTGGCAGGCAAGACCTATTATCCGACTGAAAACCCCAAGGGGGCCGAAGTCGGATTGGCGTCCTGGTACGGGGCGGCATTTCATGGCCGCAAGACCGCCAATGGCGAAATCTACGACATGGCGCACCTGACGGCGGCCCACAAAACGTTCCCGCTGCCCAGCTATGCGCGCGTGACCAATCTGGAAAACGGCCGTTCGCTGCTGGTCCGCGTGAACGATCGGGGGCCTTTCGCGCATGATCGCGTCATCGACCTTTCCAAGCGCGCCGCCGATCTCCTCGACTATACGAACAGCGGCGTCGCGAAGGTGAAGGTCGAGTATGCCGGCCGTGCACCGCTTGACGGACAAGACGACGCGTTCCTGCTCGCTTCCGTCCAGGGTGTCCCGGGAAATGCGCCTGATGGCCGCTTTATCCAGCCGAGCTCCGGCGTCATGGTTGCCATGAACGGGCAGACGCCCGAGCGTCGTCCGGTACAGAAACGCGGCCTGATGGGCGTGTTGTCTTCCGCATTCGGACTTCCGACACCGCGTCGCGACGTCGCTCAGGTGGCAGACCGGATGGAGCCGGCGGCCTCCTCGGCCTATGCCGATCAGCGGGTGGCTTCGGCTTTCGCCGACAATCCATTTGCCGGATTGACATCTTCCGACTGGAAATCACGCTAGACAGAACGCCCCGCGAAGTTGCCTGAAGGCGAAGGGATTTGGTAATTGAATCCTCGGGCCTCTGTACCTTCGGATAACGACGTGTAGTCTAGCGCCATGCGAAATCCAGTTTCCATCATCGTCCTTGCATTGAGCCTGCTTGCCAGTCTCGTCCTGCCGGCCGCCGCGCAGCTTTTCGAGACGAGGGCAGGGCAGGCGGTCTTGCTCGACGTCAATTCGGGGACCGTTCTCTTTTCGAAGAACGCGGATGAGCCGGTGCCGCCGGCGTCGCTCGCGAAACTGATGACCATGGAGGTTGTCTTCAACGCTCTGAAGGCCGGCCGGCTTTCCATGGACGACGAGTTTCTCGTCAGCGAAAACGCCTGGCGAACCGGCGGGGCGGTTTCGGGCGGATCGACCATGTTCGCGGAACTGAATTCCTCGATACGTCTCGAAGACCTGATACAGGGGGTCATCGTCCAGTCGGCCAATGACGGATGCATCATCATCGCGGAGGGCATGGCTGGTTCCGAAGCGATCTTCGCGCAATTGATGAACGAGCGCGCCCGCAAGATTGGCCTGGAAAACTCCACCTTCATGAATTCGACCGGCCTGCCGGATCCGCAGCAAAAGGTGACGATGCGCGACCTCGTCAAGCTCGCCGTCCATATCCAGAGCGAGTACCCCGAATACTACAAATATTACGCCCAGCGCGATTTCACCTGGAACAAGATCCTCCAGCGCAACCGCAATCCGCTTCTTGCGATGGATATCGGCGCCGACGGCATGAAGACCGGCTACACCGAGGAATCCGGTTACGCCATCGTCGGCTCGATCGATCGCGATGGACGCAGGCTTATCGTCGCGATGAGCGGACTTCCCGATCAGCGTTCGCGCGGCGAGGAAGCCCGCAAGCTTCTCGAATGGGGCCTGCGCGCATTCCAGCCCTACGAAATCTTCAAGAAGGACGAGGAAATCGGCAATGTGCGGCTTTATGGCGGCGCCCAACTGACCGTTCCGGTTACCGTCCTGAAAGACCTGATCATCCTGCTGCCGATAACCGAAAGAGACCGCATGAAGGCGCGGGTGGTCTATACCGGCCCGGTGATGGCTCCGGTGGAAGCCGGCCAGGAAATCGCCACGTTGAAGGTCTGGATCGGCGACAACCTTTCCCAGGAAAAGCCGCTCTACGCCGCGCAATCCGTGCCGCTCGGGCCGATTCACCGCAGGGCGCTGGATGCGTTGACGGAGCTCGTACTTGGCTGGATCTGATTTGGCGCGAACGAGAGGTTCGCGCGGTCGTGGCCTCTTCATTACCTTCGAGGGTGGAGACGGCGCGGGGAAATCGACGCAGATACACCGGCTTGCGGAAACCCTTCGCAAACGCGGATACGCGGTTATGGAATCGCGCGAGCCGGGTGGCACACCGGGTGCCGAAGCCGTCCGGCATGTCGTTCTCGACACCAGTGCTGCCGAGCCCTTCGGCCCGTATCTGGAGGCCATGCTTTTCGCCGCAGCCCGAAACGACCATGTCGAGCAAAAGATCCGCCCCGCACTCGAGCGCGGCGAGATCGTGCTTGTTGACCGGTTCATGGATTCGACGCGTGTCTACCAGGGCGCAACCGAAAATCTCGACAGCGGCTTCGTAAAGTCGCTCGAACGCGTCGCGATCGCCAATGTCGTGCCGGACCTGACCCTCATCCTCGACCTGCCGCCGGAGGAGGGGCTGCGCCGCGCCCATGCGCGCCGGGAGGCCGACACGCCGGTCGACCGGTTCGAGAAGGAAGACATCGCGGCGCACGAGATCAGGCGCGCGGCATTTCTCGACATCGCGGAGAATGAGCCGGAACGATGCCGCGTGATCGACGCGTCCGGTTCTGCGGATGAAGTGGCCGAACAAATTCTCAATGTCGTTTCACGCGCGATACGAAAGTCCGGCATTGCCAAGATCGGCGCGGACGGGAAACAGGATAGCGCCTGACGACATGATCGAGGTCCCGGAAACCCATGACACGCTCGAAGGCATCAATCCGCCGCAACTCACCACGACGTTGCACGGTCACCCGCGCGAGCAGGAATTTCTCTCCGCTGCAGTCGCGAGCGGCAAGCTGCACCATGCGATGATTTTCGAGGGCGAGCGCGGCATCGGCAAGGCAACGGCGGCATTCCATCTCGCCAACCGGCTCCTCGACCGCCAATCCGCGCATGTGCCCGATCCGGCATCCGGCACTTTCCGGCAGATCGCACAGGGCGCACATCCCGGCTTGCTCTATCTGACGCGGCCGAAAAACGATCAGGGCACCGGTTTCAAATCCGCGATCACGGTCGATGAAATCCGCCGTCTGCAACGGTTCTTCGCAATGACGGCGGCGGGCGCGGACAGCTACCGGGTCGTGATCATCGATCCCGTCAACGACCTCAACCGCAACGCGGCGAATGCCCTTTTGAAGCTGCTCGAGGAGCCGCCGGCGCGCGCCGTCTTTATCCTGATTGGCCACGGCACCGGCGGATTGCTGCCGACGATCCGCTCACGCTGCCAGATCCTGAAGTTCTCGCCTCTGGCCGACGAGGAAATCGAGCAGATCATCCGCGAGCAGGGCGGTGGCGCAGATGACACGGAAATCGCGCGTATCGCGGCCCTTGGCGGCGGCAGCGCGCGCCGCGCCCTGTTGTTTGCGCAATTCGGCGGCCTGGAACTGAAAGAAGCGCTGGATACGTATTTGTCCGGACCGAGGCCGGACGTCGCGCAAGCCCACAAGCTCGCCGAGATCGCCGGCGCGCGCAAGAACGAGATCCATCGAGACATCCTGCGCGAACTGGTTCTCGACCGGCTTCGCGACCGGGCGACGCAGGCCGCGCGATCCGGCCAATTGCGCGCCGCGGAACGCATTGCGACCGCCGACATGGCGCTGCAGGATCGCATGCGGATGTCGGACGCCTTCAATCTCGATCGAAAGCAGGACTTCTTGTCCCTGCTCGGCGACGTGCATGAATTGCTGAGCGCGACGGCAAACGCGTGATTTTTCCGGCAACCCGGCTTTCCTTGAGCGATTGAAATCGGATAGAGCAGGGCACCTCGCGCAATCATTCCAGACAGGCCGACATGTCCGCCAAAGACCGTTACTATATCACCACGCCGATTTTCTATCCGAACGGCGTTCCCCATATCGGCCACGCCTATACGGCGATCGCGACCGACGTGCTCGCCCGCTTCGCCCGCCACGACGGCAAGGACGTGTTCTTCCTGACCGGAACCGACGAGCACGGCCAGAAGATGCAGCGCACCGCCGAGCAGGAAGGCATCGCGCCGATCGAGCTCGCCGACAGGAATTCCGCCGTTTTCCGCCGCATGGTCGAAACCGTCGGCTGCTCCAACGACGACTTCATCCGCACGACGGAGGAGCGTCACCGCATCGCCGTCCAGGAACTCTGGAAGCGAATGGAAGCCAATGGCGACATCTATCTCGGCAAGTATGGCGGCTGGTACTCCGTGCGCCAGGAAGCCTATTTCGACGAAAGCGAGACCACGCTCGGCGAAGACGGTGTCCGCCGCGAGCCGCTCGGTTCCGAAGTCGAATGGGTCGAGGAGGAAAGCTACTATTTCCGGCTGTCGGCCTATGGCGACAAGCTTCTGAAACTCTACGCGGACAATCCGGACTTCGTGCTGCCGGCGGAACGCCGCAACGAGGTCGCGAGCTTCGTGAAATCGGGACTGAAGGACCTCTCCATTTCCCGCACCACCTTCGACTGGGGCGTGCCGGTTCCCGGTAACGACAAGCATGTGATGTATGTCTGGGTCGACGCCCTGACCAACTATCTCACGGCGACCGGTTTCCCCGATGAAAACGCGCCGCGCGCGAATTACTGGCCGGCGATGCACATCATCGGCAAGGACATCGTCCGGTTTCACGCGGTCTACTGGCCGGCCTTCCTGATGAGCGCCGGCGTCGAACTGCCGAAACGCGTTTACGCGCATGGCTTCCTGTTCAACAAGGGCGAGAAGATGTCGAAGTCGGTCGGCAACGTCGTCGACCCCTTCGCGCTGATCGATGCCTACGGTCTCGACCAGGTACGCTACTTCTTCATGCGCGAAGTGCCGTTCGGCAATGACGGTTCCTACAGCCACGAGGCGATCGTCAACCGCATCAACGCCGATCTCGCCAACGGCCTCGGCAATCTGGCGCAGCGTTCGCTTTCGATGATCGCCAAGCACTGCGAAGGCAAGGTGCCGGACCATGGCGCTTTCACGCCGGAAGACGAGGCGCTTCTGGCCGAAAGCGCACCGGCGCTTGCTGCGGCGCGCGACGCAATGGACAAACAGGCGATCCACAAGGCGATCGAGGCCACCTTCGACATCGCGGCCGCCGCGGACCGCTACATCGATGCACAGGCCCCCTGGGCGCTGCGCAAGACCGACCCGGATCGCATGAAAACGGTTCTCTATGTCGTTGCCGAGACGGTGCGCCGCATCGCCATCCTCGCGCAGCCCTACATGCCGGACGCAACGGGAAAACTGCTCGATCTCGTCGCCGCGCCGGCCGACGCCCGCGATTTCGACAGCCTCGACGCGATGCTGGTTCCCGGAACGGAACTGCCCGCGCCATCCGGCGTTTTCCCGCGATATGTGGACAAGGAAGATTGATCGCGGGCTCATGACCGTACTCGTCGACAGCCATTGTCATCTGGATTTCCCCGACTTCGAAGCCGAACGCGACGATATCGTCGCGCGCGCCCGCGAGGCCGGGCTCGTGCGCATGGTCACGATCTCGACGCATGTCAGGAAGTTCGACACGATCAGCGCCATCGCCGACACCTATGAGGATGTCTTCTGTTCGGTCGGCACGCATCCGCACAATGCCGATCAGGAACTCGACATCACGGCGGATGATCTCGTCCGGCTGGCCGAAGCCGACAAGGTCGTTGCGATCGGCGAAGCCGGTCTGGATTACTTCTACGACAAGGCGCCGCGCGAGGCGCAGGCGGAAGGATTTCGCCGCCATATCGACGCCGCGCGGCGCACGGGACTGCCGCTGGTGATCCACGCCCGCGACGCCGATGAGGACATGGCGCGGATCCTGACGGAGGAAACCGAAGGGAAGGGGGCCTTCCCCTTCGTCCTGCACTGTTTCTCCTCCGGCCGCGCGCTCGCCGAAACCGGGATATCGCTCGGCGGCTATGTTTCCTTTTCGGGCATTCTGACTTTCAAGAAATCCGAAGACATCCGCGCCATCGCCAAAGACATGCCGGCGGACCGGATTCTTGTGGAAACGGATTCGCCCTATCTCGCGCCGCCGCCGCATCGCGGAAAGCGCAATGAGCCGTCTTATGTGAAAAACACCGCACAGGTTCTGGCCGATACGCGCGGCGTTTCGCTGGACGAAATCGGAACGGCGACGACGGAAAACTTTTACCGCCTGTTTTCCAGGGTGACGCGGCACGATGGCTGACGGGCAAGCGGCCGCCATGAAGTTCACCGTGCTGGGCTGCGGTTCATCACCCGGCACGCCGCGCCTCAACGGCGACTGGGGCAATTGCGACCCGCATAATCCGAAAAACCGCCGCCTGCGTGCGTCCTTGCTGGTGGAACGCTTCGCGCCCGACGGCGAGCGCACTTGCGTCGTTATCGACACCGGACCGGATTTCCGCCAGCAGATGCTCGCCGCGCAGGTCCGACAGCTCGATGGCGTGGTCTACACGCATCCACATGCCGACCACATCCACGGCATCGACGACCTTCGGACGTTCGTCCTCTGGCAGAAACGGCTGATGGACGTTTGGGCCGACAATTCGACATTCGAACGATTGAACGATGCGTTCGGCTACTGCTTCCAGACGCCGCCGGGCAGCGGTTATCCGCCGATCCTTCGACGCCATCCGATCGAGATCGGGTCGCCATTCGAGGTGAACGGGCCGGGCGGTCCGATCCGCTTTGAGCCGCTCCTCCAGACGCATGGCGCAATCCATTCGCTCGGCTTTCGCATCGGCGATTTCGCATATTGTTCGGACGTCAGCGCGTATCCCGACGCAACGCTCGACAAGCTGCAGGGTCTCGATGTCCTCGTGATCGACGCACTGCAATACCGCGAGCATATGAGCCATTTTTCGCTGGAACAGGCACTGGCCGTGATTATGGAACTGGCGCCGAAACGCGCATTTCTGACCCACATGCATACGCCGCTCGACTATGAAACGGTGAAGCGCGAGACGCCCGATCACGTCGAGCCGGCCTATGACGGCCTTGTCATCGAAACCGGAGCCTGACGCCATGAGCAATCCCGTCGTCCCGAAACCCGGATCGAGCATGGAGCGCGTCGCTCAGGACGCCGAGCGGCTCGGACTGCAAATCGAACTGCGCGTGATGGATCAGTCGACGCGCACGGCCGAAGACGCGGCCGAGGCCTGCGGCTGTACCGTCGGCCAGATCGTCAAGTCTCTGGTCTTCGAGAATGCCGATACCGGCGCGCTCGCGCTGCTGCTGGTATCCGGTTCGCACAACGCCGATCTCGAATACATATCAAGCAGATACGGATTGAACCTCAAGCGTTGTGACGGCCGTCGCGTGCGCGACGAGACAGGCTTCGCCATTGGCGGCGTCGCACCGATCGGCCACAAGGCGCCAGTCGCAACCTGGCTGGACGAAAGCCTGCTGGACTATGAGACGGTCTGGGCTGCCGCAGGGCGGCCGGACAGCGTCTTCAGCGTCGATCCAAGGGCTCTGGTCGACGCCGTCAAGCCACAGCTCATCACGGTATCGGGCTAATCTCAGTTCCATAATCCATCTTATGCGACAATCAGATGGAGTGTCGCGGATATGCTTGAATTGGAGAATCGATGAACGCCTCCTCCCAACGCCTCCGTATCCTTGTCCTCTATGGCGGACGTTCCGCCGAGCACGAAGTCTCGCTCATGTCGGCGACGAATGTCGTGCGCGCGCTCGATCCCGAGAAATATGATGTCGTTCCCATCTACGTCACACGCGACGGCCGTTGGTTGCTGGCCGCCTTCGAAGACCGCGAACTGACAAGGCCCGAAAGCGGCGTCGAAGTCGCGCTCGTTCCCGGCGGCCACGGTCGGATGCTTGCCGCCGGCACGGACCGTATGGAAGAGCTTCCGCCGGCGGATCTGCTTTTTCCGGTGTTGCATGGCCTGCACGGCGAAGACGGCGCGGTCCAGGGCCTGGCTGAAGTCGCATGCGTGGCACTGGTCGGTTGCGGCATTCTCGGCTCGGCGGCATCGATCGACAAGGACATGACCAAGCGCCTGCTGCGCGATGCCGGCGTGCCTGTGGCCCGTTCGGTCGTTATCCGCAAGGACGACATTCCGACGCTCGTAGATCTCGAAAAGAAACTGGGACTGCCCGTCTTCGTCAAGCCGGCACGCCAGGGCTCGTCGGTCGGCGTCACGAAGGTCTCAAATGCCGACGATTACGATACGGCGCTCACCGAAGGCTTCCGGCATGACAGCAGGCTCCTGGTTGAGGAGTTTGTCGACGGCCGCGAAATCGAGTTCGCCGTACTGGAACAACCGGACGGTACCCTTATCGTGTCTCGCCCCGGCGAAATCGCCCCATCCGAGAGCCACGGCTTTTACAGCTATGATGCGAAATATGTCGACGCCGATGGCGCGGCCCTGACTGTCCCGGCAGAACTGCCGGAAGACATCGAGACACGAATGCGCACCTTGGCCGCCGACGCCTTTCGCGCTGCTGGCTGTGACGCCATGGCGCGCGTCGATTTCTTCGTCACGCCCCACATGAAATACCTCGTCAACGAGATCAACACGATCCCCGGCTTCACCGACATATCCATGTATGCCAAGGCCATGGCCGCATCCGGCATTCCCTACGAGAAACTGCTCGACCGCCTGATCGAGCATGGTCTCGCTCGCGCTAATCGCTAACGACGCAGTTTCTGTGGACGCAGCGACGATGTCACATTCGTCCCGTCTCGCTTATGCATAGAATGCCGGCATGACCCCTTCCCGCGACATTTCCCGGCTTCTCGAAATCATGGCGGCGCTGCGCGATCCCGAGACCGGCTGCCCGTGGGATGTCGAGCAGACCTTCTCTACCATCGTTCCGTACACAATCGAGGAAGCCTACGAAGTTGCCGACGCCATCGAGCGGAAAGACATGGTCGATCTGCCCGACGAGTTGGGCGACCTTTTGCTTCAGGTCGTCTTCCATTCCCGCATGGCCGAGGAAGCCGGCCAGTTCGATTTCGGCGATGTGGTCGAGGCGATCACAAGAAAGATGATCCGCCGTCATCCGCATGTCTTCGGCGACGATTCCGTGCGCGGCAAGAAGCTTGCCAAGGGCATGTGGGAAAAGATCAAGGCGGAGGAAAAGGCCGAGAAGGCCGCAAGACACGCGGAAACGCAGAAAACCGCAGGCGTGGAGCAGGTCGAGCACCTGTCGCTTCTGGACGATGTCCCACGCGCCCTTCCCGCCCTCATCCGCGCGATCAAGCTTCAGCGCAAGGCTGCCCGCGTCGGTTTCGACTGGAACACCGCGCCGCCGATACTCGACAAGATCGAGGAGGAAATCGGCGAGCTGCGCGAGGTCATGGCGTCTGGTCAGGAGGACAAGGTCCGCGAGGAATATGGCGACCTGCTCTTCGCGCTGGTCAATCTCGGCCGCCACCTCGATGTCGAACCCGAGGCCGCGCTCGAAGCCGCCAACCACAAATTCTTCACCCGTTTCCGCCACATAGAACACCGCCTCGGCGAACAGGACCGCAGTCCCGCCGACGCTACGCTCGACGAGATGGAAGCCCTCTGGCAGGAAGCGAAGACAGCGAAATAGCTGCGCGACATGGAGACGCGTTAGCGGCCTCTTTCCATTTCGCCCGCTGGCCGCTACTGCCGTTTGGCAAATCCACGAAAGGCTGCTTCCATGAGCGATGAAACCCGCGACACAAACGGCACGATCCTGGCCGATGGCGACAACGTCACGGTCATCAAGGATTTGAAGGTCAAGGGCACATCCTCGACCATCAAGCGCGGCACGCTGGTCAAGGGCATCCGCCTCACCGGCAATCCGGACGAAGTCGAATGCCGGGTCGAGAAGATCAAGGGCCACGTCCTGCGCACCGAGTTTCTGAAAAAGGCCTGATGCCTCTGGCGGCCCGGCAGCGATTCCGGGTGACAGAAATCTCAGGAAATTTTTCTATCCATCTGAAATATATGTAGTTTCTCGATAATCTGAGTACGCCTGTCCACCGACCCTCATGATCGGTCACCTTGTCCATGCATTCGAACGCCCGCGAAATGAATGCGGAGACAGCGAGACGAGATGGACGAAAGGGCATGGATGGCCAGGGCAATCGAGCTGAACTGCGACGCGCTTCTGCGTATCGCGGCGTATCTCGTCGCCATCCTCCGCCTGCCCGCCGGCGGCATGAAGGACAGTCTGCCGGCCGCAATCTATTTCCGGGTCCTGCGCATCCTGCGTCCCGCCGAATCCGCGGTGCGCCGTCTCATTGTTCTGGAAACGATCGGGCTCGATGATGGGCCGGGAATCCCCAGAGAGGCCCCCGACAACGGAACCACCCGCACAAAGACCCAATCCGGCTCGCGCAGCAAGCCGACAGCGGACCCCGCATTCCAGCTTTTCGACCCGTTCAAGCCGCTGCCGGACAATCCGTGGGTCACGGAGGGAGAAGAGCACGAGGACAAGTCTGACGCCCTTCCCGGCTCTGAAGTCTTTCGGCTCGACGAACCGCGCGACGCAAAATCGCTCGGCCGCCGCGTCCGGGCGCTGATCGACGCACTCGACGATCTGCCGGCACAGGCTAGGCGTCTTGCCCGGTGGCGGCGCACACGGCGGCGCCCGCGCAGACTGTCATCGCTGCGACCCGGCTTCCCGCCCGGCTATCGCAGGGGACGGCCCGTTCATGAGGTCGACAGCATTCTGCGCGAATGCCATGGGCTGGTCCGCTGGGCGAATAAGCCGCCGGGGCAACGATAGATCGGCGATTGGAAAAAATTCAACGACGCTCGAACGCGGCGGCGTTGTCACTTGTCATCTCGATATCGACCGTCACCGTGCCGTCCTCCGCAGTCTCGCGGTGGCGCACCTGACCGTGATCGTAGAGCCAGGCGAGATCGGCCCCGCGCTCCGGCGGGATCGAAAACCGCCGCGCAACCAGCTTGCCGGCAATCCGCGTCTCGATCTCGGCCAGAAGCCGGTCGACCCCCTCGCCGGTTATCGCCGACACCGCAGCGATGGACGGTCCGGTAGCAGAACGCTCGGCCCGCGTAATCAGTTCGGCCCGTTCTTCAGGCGCGATCGCGTCGATCTTGTTCCAGACCTCGATGACGTGCTCCTCGTCGTCGGGGTCGATATCGAGATCGCGCAGGATCTCCGCCACGTCGGCGGCTTCTTCCTTGCTGGCCGCGCCGGACATGTCGCGCACATGCAGCACGACATCGGCCTCCTGCACCTCTTCCAGTGTCGCCCGGAAGGCGGCGACCAGATGGGTCGGCAGATCGGAGATGAATCCCACCGTATCCGACAGGATAATCCATGTGCCGCCCGGCAACCGCACTCGCCGCAAGGTCGGATCGAGCGTCGCGAACAGCATGTTCTCGGCCATCACCTCGGCGCCGGTCAGCCGGTTGAACAGGGTCGACTTTCCGGCATTGGTGTAGCCGACAAGAGAAACGATCGGCAGCGGAACCTTCTTGCGCTTGGAGCGGTGCAGGGTGCGGGTCCGGCGCACGCCTTCGAGTTCGCGCTCCAGCTTCTTGATCTTGTCCTGGAGAATACGCCGGTCCGCCTCGATCTGGGTCTCGCCCGGTCCGCCGAGGAAGCCCGCGCCGCCGCGCTGGCGTTCGAGGTGGGTCCAGCTTCTGACCAGCCGGCCCTTCTGATAATTCAGATGCGCCAGTTCGACCTGCAGGGAGCCTTCCTTGGTCTGCGCACGCTCGCCGAAGATTTCAAGAATCAGGCCTGTCCGGTCGAGAACCTTGGCGTTCCACTCTTTCTCGAGGTTGCGCTGCTGAACCGGCGTCAAGGAATGGTCGACGATGACAAGCCCGGCATGACATGCCTCTATGATGCCCCTGATCTCCTCGACCTTGCCCGTGCCAAGCAGTGTCGCGGGCTGCGGCTTGGAGACCGGAACGATCATGCTGTGCGCGATATCGAGATCGATGGCGCGCGCGAGGCCTTCCGCTTCGATCAGCCGCTCGGCGGCGGCGCGCAATGGTGCGCTGTCCGTGCCCTGCCCTTGCTGGCGCAGGTCCGGCTCGACAACCACGGCGACCGTGGGCACCGGCGCATGATCCTGGCCCTTGCGCTTTCGCGCACGGACGGGGTCGTGCTGATTTTCAGAGTGTTTCGTCAATCGGGTTTGGACGTCGCGTCGTCGTTTTCATACAAACTGACCGGCTGGCCGGGCATGATCGTCGATATCGCGTGTTTATAGACCAGTTGCGCATGCCCGTCGCGCCGCAGCAAAACACAAAAATTGTCGAACGAAGTGACGACGCCCGTAAGCTTCACCCCATTGACGAGGAAGATCGTCAGCGGAATTTTTTGTTTGCGAACTGCATTCAGAAACTGATCTTGCAGATTTTGGGAGCGTTCAGCCATGTTTTTTCCGTCTGTACAGATATCAATGAATTAGTCGCGATATGGTTTTGCCGCAATGCGAGTAACGTAAAATTCCTAGTGATTTTTTCAATGCGGAAACTAATTGGGCTTTCGTCTCACTCTTTCGTGATTAAATGGGTGTTTTCTCCGCTGTTTCAAAGAATGCGTCTCTTAGCGCAAGCGAAACTGATCCGGGGTGTCCATTGGCGACTGATGTCTCGTCGATACGCACAACAGGCATGACCAGTGTTGTGGCCGCCGTGATGAAAGCTTCTCGCGCGTGCTTTGCCTCCTCGACGGTAAACCCGCGCTCCTCAACCTTGAGGCCCTGCCCGGCGGCGATGTCCATCACCGTAGCGCGCGTGATCCCGCGCAGTATACCGAAATCCGCAGGCCGTGTGACCAGCGTGCCGTCGGCGGTCACGATCCAGGCATTCGTCGCTGCACCTTCCTTCACAATACCGTCGGTATCGACGAACCAGGCCTCGGCGGCTCCTGTTTCCTTCGCCTTCTGACGCGCGAGGACATTCGGCAAAAGGCCGACAGTCTTGATATCGACGCGCTCCCAGCGGCTTTCCGGAACAGTCAGGACGGCTACGCCCTCGCCCGCCTTCGACCTTGCGGCCTGTGGATCGCTGCTTCGTGCGGTAACGACCAGAGACGGGCGTGTGGCGGCGGAAGGAAAAACGTGGTCGCGCCGCGCGACGCCGCGCGTGACCTGTATATAGATCATGCCGTCGCGCACCCGGTTTCGCCGCGCCACTTCCCGCAGGATCGCAACCAGAGCGTCGCGATCGACAGGCCAAGCGATCTGCAACTCACTCAGGGACCGCGCCAACCGGTCCAGATGCCGGGTCATGTCGATGATATAGCCGCGCGCGATCTCGCAAACTTCGTAGACGCCGTCGGCGAACTGGTAGCCGCGATCCTCGACATGAACCACGGCGTCCCGGTGGCGCGAATATCGGCCGTTGACATAGGTAATGCGCGACACTCGATTCTCCGGTTTTCAGCGACTCAGCCAGTATCTCAGATTCAGAATTGCAAAGACGGCGACGAATTCCAATCGGCCGAGAAGCATGACCACGCAACCGATCAGACGTTCGAGGCTTCCGAAGTCACGGTACTCGGGCCACAGATCGGGCGTCGCGGCGACGGGAATGTAAGCATCATAGAGCGGCCCGGCATTTACGAGAAGCGCCATTGCCGCCAGCATCGAGGCTTCGAAATTGCCCTGCCCGCCTGCCAGCGTGAACATGGCGAACGCGACCACCGCAAGAAGCAGCACCATGACCGGCCAGGATTCGACGATGGAACGCTCGTCATAATCCGCCCGTGCGATCCGCGTCGGAATGACAGAACTCGGATAGATCAGGAGGTTGAGTTCGCGGAACGACTGCACCAGCATCGCGCCGAGACGGTGGATCTTCAGGCCGGACGAAGTCGAGAAGACGGCCGCACCGATAAACGCGATGGCAAAAACGAAAATCTCCGGCAAGAGCGCGATCACGCCGGGCCGAGGCTCATGACCCGACGTCGCCACGATCGACGCGGCGGCAAAAAAGCTCTCGACCAGTACCGGCACTGCATCGCCCCGGCCCGTCACCGCGCCAATCTCCAGAAATGCCACGAGATAGAGGATGGTCATGACCGCGACCAGAAACATGACCCACCACGCTTCCCGGTTGCGCCAGATGACGCGGAAAGGATTGGAGAGGTCATAGCGCTGCCAGAACAGACTGGTGGCCGATATCGTCAGAACCGTCGCCATGATAGCAAGCGTCGGCACACCATGGTGTGCTTCCAGTTCCGTGTCGTAGGGGTTGAAGCCCCCGGTCGACAGGCTCGTCATCGTCAGGTGCGCCGCTCCGAGACTGTCGGTGCCGCTGGCTATGAAGAGAAAGAACGCAATCACCGACGCGGCGACATAATAGGCAAGCAGCGGCAGGTATCGCCGCAGATGCTGGGCGCCCGCATCGCGCTCGTCACCTGTTTCGATATTCCATTCCGGCGCCATCGCCCGCTTGGGCAGACCGCCGATCGCAAGCGGAGAAAGGACGAGAAACAGAGACGCCAGCGTGAGGAAACCGCCGATCCATTCAAGCTGAAGCCGCCAGAAGATGATGGAGCGCGGCATTGCCTCGCGTGCCGTGAAGGTAGACGCGCCGGTCGTGGTGAGACCGGAAACACTTTCGAACAGCGCGCGCTCGAAGGGCGTATCGTCGGCAAGCACGAAGGGCAGCGTGCCGAGCAGGGACAGCGCCGCCCAGACGAAGACCATCGACAGGATCAGACGATTGGGCGTCACGACATGACGGCTACCGAGCGAGGCGATCATGGTCAGGATCGAGACGAACGCGCCGGTCGATGCCAGGACGGAAAGCCGCAACACCTCCTCTGTCTCGTCATGCGCGAAACCGACGAGGATCGGCGCGGCCATCGAGACGAAGAACAGGGCGCTCGCAAAGGCAAGGAGAAAGACTACGGTCCGCACGACGTCCCCCGAACCGTCCTGTCGGGAACCGGCGACTTCATCAGAAGAATTCGAGGCTGACGCGGAACATCTGCTCCACGCGGCGAACCGCGTCGGACTGCGCGAAGATGACGACGCGGTCCTTCGCCTTGATCCTGGTCGTCCCGTCCGGCTTGATCACTTCGCCGTCGCGGTAGATCGCGCCGATACGGATGTTTTCGGGCAGATCAAGTTCCTTCAGCGGCGCACCGACCAGTGGTGAGGTCTCCAGCGCCTCGGCCTCGATCACCTCGGCCGACCCCTTCTGCACGCTGTGGACCTGACGAATGCGTCCTCTGCGAACATGTTGGAGAACCCGGGAGATCGTGACCGCACGCGGATTGATATGCGCGTCGATCCCCAACGTGTCGGTGAACCCCTGGTAGGCCGGATCGTTGATCAGCGCGAGTGTCGACTGGCATCCGAGCCGCTTGGCCATCACCGACGACAGGATGTTGACCTGGTCGTCATTGGTCAGCGACACCATCAACTCACTATCCTCGATATCGGCTTCGACCAGCACCTGCTGATCGAGCGCGCTGCCGTGCAGGACGACAGTACGCCGCAACTGGTCGGCGACATGGACCGCGCGTGTGTGCTCCGCCTCGATGATCTTGACCTTGGTGCGCGAGTCCCGCGCCTCCATTTGGGCCGCGACGTAGAGCCCGATATTGCCGCCACCCGCAATGATGATCCTGCGCGCTTCGGCCTCGTCATGACCGAACAGGCTCAGCGTGCGCTTGACCTGCTTCCGGTTCGAGATGACATAAACGAGGTCGCGAGCCAGCAACTGGTCGGCCGAGTGGGGTACGAAAAGCCGCTCGTCGCGCCAGACACCAACCACCGTTGCGGAGAGATCCGGAAAGAGTTCCGTGAGCTGGCTGAGCGGCGTGTTGATGACCGGACAGTCCTCCCGGCATTCGATCGCCATCATCGTGACCTTGCCCTCGGCGAACTGCACGATGTCATTGGCGCCCGGCGAAGCAATCCGCCGCAACACCACATCGCCCACTTCCCGCTCCGGGGAAATGATCACGTCAATTGGGAGATGATCGCGCGAGAACAGATTGTTGTAATGCGCCTGCAAGTAGCTTTGCGAGCGAATGCGCGCGATCTTGGTCGGAACGTCGAAAAGTGAATGCGCCACCTGACACGCGGTCATGTTGACTTCGTCGTAAAGCGTGACGGCGATGATCATGTCCGCCTGGTCCGCGCCAGCGGCGGCAAGGACGTCGGGATGACTGCCGTGACCGACGAACCCGCGCACGTCGAGCGTGTCGCGGATCCTCTGAACGAGCGTCGCCGACATGTCGATCACGGAGACGTCGTTGGCTTCGGCTGCGAGGCGCTCGGCGATGCCGTACCCCACCTGGCCGGCGCCGCATATTATGACCCGCATTCGCTTCCCCGTCCGGTTTCGTTTGCCTCAGACACCGAGCGACTTGAGCTTCCGGTGCAATGCGGATCGCTCCATACCAACGAATTCCGCCGTACGCGAGATGTTTCCGCCGAAACGCGATATCTGCGCCAGCAGATAGTCGCGCTCGAACCGCTCACGCGCCTCGCGCAGCGGCAACGCCATGATGTGCGCATCCTCCGATGTTGGCGCGCGTGGCAGGTTCTCTCCGATCTCCGACGGCAGCATGTCCACGCCGATCACCGTGTCTTCCGGCTCGTCGCGCGTCAGGATCATCAGGCGTTCGATATTGTTGCGCAACTGGCGAATGTTCCCCGGCCAGTCATGGGTCTGCAGCACGGCCATCGCGTCGTCGCCAATAAATTTGGGACGGATACCCGTATGCTCGCTGATCTGGGTCATGAATGTCTGAACCAGAAGCGGAATGTCCTCTCGCCGTTCGGCCAGCGGGGGAACGTCGATCGGGACGACCGAAAGACGATTCATCAGGTCCCGCCGGAACGTCTTCGCCTCGATCAAGGCTTCCAGATTGAACGCCGTCGATGAGATGATCCGCACGTCCACCTTGACCCGGCGCACACCGCCCACACGCTCGAACTCCTGCTCCACCAGAACGCGCAGAATCTTCGTCTGCGTCTCCAGCGGCATGTCGGCGACCTCGTCGATATAGAGAATGCCACCATGGGCCTGCTCCAGCGCGCCGACCTTGCGCTCGCCGCCATTCGGCTCTGTTCCGAACAGCTCCGTCTCCATACGGCTCGGCGTAATAGCTGCCGCGTTGATGACCACGAACGGCCCGCCCGCGCGGCCTGACTGCATGTGGATGGAACGTGCGACGAGTTCCTTTCCGGATCCCGACGGACCCGAGATCAGAATACGGCTGTTGGTCGGCGCGACCCTGGTGATCGTCTGGCGCAGCGAATTGATTGCTGCCGAATTGCCGATCAGTTCCGTCGTCTCGGTCGAGCGCCGCTTGAGATCCTTCACCTGCATCTTGAGCGAGGATGTTTCGAGTGCCCTCTCCGCGACGAGGACGAGCCTGTCCGCCTTGAACGGCTTCTCGATATAGTCGTAGGCGCCACGCTTGATGGCGGAGACCGCGGTCTCGATATTGCCGTGACCGGAAATCATGACGACAGGCATGCCGGGGTGGATCGTCTGGATCTCGTCCAGCAATGCCAAGCCGTCCAGCTTGCTGCCCTGAAGCCAGATATCGAGAAACACCAGCCGCGGCGCGCGATCCGCGATTGCCGCGAGCGCGCTGTCGCTGTCATGCGCCATGCGTGTCTCATGGCCCTCATCTTCCAGAATGCCGGCGACGATCTCCCGAATATCCTGTTCATCGTCAACAATCAGAATGTCCGCTTTCATACTGTCCTCTCGGCTAACGGACGCATGTCGTCCGTTATTTCATTCTGCCCCACTTCCTCGACCTCCACTGCGGCGGCGACCGGAAACACCAGGCGCACCAGCGCTCCACGGCCATCGTCGAAATCGGCCGGCGCGTCGTGCAGTTCGAGCCGCCCGCCATGGTCTTCCATGATCTTCTTGACGATGGCGAGGCCGAGGCCTGTGCCCTTCTCGCGGGTCGTCATATACGGTTCGAGAAGCTTGGCCCTGTTCGCGCGCGGGAGCCCTTTTCCGTTGTCGATCACATCGACCGCGATCTCCTCCGAACCCTGCCTGTAGGCGCGTACCTTGATGCGCCCGTCCCCGCGGCCTTCCGCCTCGGCGGCCTGCCGGGCTTCCACGGCTTCAGACGCATTTTTTATAATGTTTCCGATAGCTTGCCCGACGAGCCTGTCATCGAACATGCAGACGAGTTCCTCGTCATCGAAATCGCGTTCGAAACTGATATTGCTCCGGCTGACCTCCACCAGGAATGTCGCTTCGCGCAGCGTCTCTCGCAGATCCTTCTTCTCCATGACCGGTTTCGGCATGCGCGCAAATGACGAGAATTCATCGACCATGCGCCCGATGTCGCCGACCTGCCGAATGATCGTATCCGTGCACTGGTCGAACACCGCACTGTCTTCGCCGACCATCTTCCCGTAGCGGCGCTTGAGCCGTTCGGCGGAAAGCTGGATCGGCGTCAGGGGGTTCTTGATCTCATGGGCAATGCGGCGCGCGACGTCAGCCCAGGCCGTTGAACGCTGCGCTTCGACGAGGTCGGAGATATCGTCGATCGTAACGACATGCGTATGCTCGGCAGGCGCATCCTCGGCTTCATCGCTCGCATGCTCATGGATGCCGCCCACTTCGCGATCGACCGTGACCTGAACGTTGAGAACGCGTTCGCGGCCATTGCGATCCAGAAAATTCACCTGCTTTCGCGCGTCTTCGCGTTCGCTTCGACGGACCTCGTTGAGTGCTTCGGCGACATGCGACGACAGATCGGACAACTGCGTCCCCGGCTCGATTGTTTCTCCCGTGCCGAGAATGAGAGCGGCGGATCGGTTCGCGACCGTGATCACACCATTGTCGTCGACGCCCATGACACCTGCCGAAACCCCGGAAAGGACGGCTTCCGAAAAGCGGCGGCGCTGGTCGATGAGGTCGGTCGCATGGAGGATTTCGTCGCGCTGCTCCTTCAACTGGCCAAGCATTCCATTGAACGTCTCGCCGAGATAACCGACGTCGCCATCCGAAGCGCGGACCGGAACGCGAACATCCAGATTGCCGCCGGATACTTCCTCAGCCGCACCGATCAACTGCCGGATCGGGCGAACCAGCCTGTTGGCGACCGCGATACCGGTCCAGATCGCCGACAGGACCATGATCAGGGTGAGGCCGAAATAGAGGATCGCGAATGCGAGTTGCACATTCGTCCTGTTTCGTTCCAGGCCAACATATTCGGCCCGGTTTTGCTGCATGAGCTGAACCGCTTCCAGGACATCTGCGTCAACGGTTCGGATCGTGTAGACATACGCGTTCGGTATTTCGCGCAACTTGATGATCGCCCCGACCAGATTGGTCACGCCCGGCGGGATAATGACAGGTCTTCCGTCGGCAGCCGTTTTGAGAGCGTCCAACGGGGGTTGCGGCAATGCACGTTCGACTTCGATGTCCGCACTGTGGATGGCACTGCCGTCCGGACGAATGACGAATGCGCCCAGCATGCCTCGCCCACGCGCCTGCTGCGTCAGGTATCGGCTGAAGCCGGCGCGATCGAGGTTGTAGAGCCGACGCTGGCTGTCCAGGGCGAACGCCATGTTGATCGTCGCGTCGCGCAGGTTGATGGCGTTTTCGTTGATATAGGATTCAGCCACCTGCAGCGAAGAATCGACGATTGTCTTCGTACGAATCTCGAACCAGCGGTCCAGCCCGAGATCGAGCGTGATGCTGGCGACGACGGCGATCGCGATGGCCGGAATGACGGCAATGATCGTGAACAGACTGACGATGCGCACATGCAGTCGCGACGCGGCCTTCCCGGCCTTGCGTGCCACATATATGCGCCGCAGCTCCACGCCGATCAGCCACAGCAGCGCGAAGACGAAAAAACCGTTGATGACGATGGCCGACAGCGTGACGGTATTGTCAGGCTGGATCGGCGTCAGCCCGATCAGGATGGCAAAAGAAACGCCCGCCGTCAGGAGAGCGCCGATGATGACGGCTATGCCGCGATACTGCGCCCTGCGAGCGCTCGACCGGTCGTGGATACCGAAATCGAGTGCGACCTTGGCGCTCTGGAGAAATGGCATGAGTAAATCGCTGATATCCGACGGATCGGAGTGCTGAATATGCAACAGAATGTGGCGACTTTACAACATGTCGCCACCCTCCCCAACGATTTATGCCCCGCCCTTGAAGACGCTCAGGCCGTGTTCCTTGATTTTCTTGCGCAGCGTGTTCCGGTTGAGGCCAAGCACCTCGGCCGCTCGGATCTGATTCCCACGCGTCGCCGCCAGAGTGGCGAGAATCAGCGGCTGCTCCAGTTCGGCCAAAACACGCTGATACAGGCCCGGAGGCGGCAGGTTCTCCCCAAAGGATCGGAAGTAGTCCTGCATGTTGTGCTCGACCGCCTGCGAGATCGTCACGTCGCCCGCCAGGAGACCCGACGGGGACTGTTCGCCCCCCTCGCCCGCATCCAGTTCGGCCGCGACGATTTCCGGGGTGATTTCCTCCTGCGGATAGAGAGCGCTCAGCCGGCGGATCAGGTTTTCAAGCTCACGCACATTGCCCGGCCAGTGATAGCGGCTCATCAGTTGCAGCGCTTCCGGCAGGATACGCTTTGCCTCGAGCCCCTCGCCCTGAACCTTGGTCAGGAAGTGGGTCACGAGGTCGCCGATATCCTCGAGCCTTTCCCGCAACGGCGGCATGCGTAACGGCACGACATTGAGACGGTAATAGAGGTCTTCGCGAAACAGGCCCTGATTGATCAGCGAACGAAGATCCTTGTTGGTCGCCGCGACGATGCGGACATTGGTCTTGATGGGCGTACGACCACCGACCGTCATGTATTCGCCCTGCTGAAGCACGCGAAGAAGCCGCGTCTGGGCGTCCATCGGCATATCGCCGATCTCGTCGAGGAACAGCGTTCCGTTCTCGGCCTGCTCGAAGCGGCCGCTGGAGCGCGCCTGTGCCCCGGTGAAGGCCCCCTTCTCGTGGCCGAACAACTCGGACTCGATCAGGTCGCGCGGGATAGCCGCCATGTTGATGGCGACGAATGGGCCGTTCTTCCGCTTGCCGTATTCGTGCAGCGCGCTTGCGACAAGTTCCTTGCCGGTACCCGACTCGCCGTTAATCAGCACGGTCAGATCCGACTGCATCATGCGTGCGAGCACGCGGTAAATATCCTGCATCGCCGCGGACCGTCCGACCAGCGGCATGCCCTCATGGTCTTTCTGCGCAGCGGCCTTGGAGGCTTGGTCGTCTCCGTTCTTGCGGCGTGATTCCGCCAGCGCGCGGCCGACGATTCCCGTCAACTCGACGAGGTCGAAGGGCTTCGGCAGATATTCGTAGGCGCCTTTTTCGGAGGCGCGGATCGCCGTCATGAAGGTGTTTTGCGCACTCATCACGATGATCGGCAGTTCCGGACGGACCTTGCGCATGCGCGGCAGGAGATCGAACAGATTGTCATCCGGCATGACGACATCGCTGACGACAACATCGCCGTCCCCGGCGGTCACCCAGCGCCAGAGCGTCGATGCGTTGGAGGTCAGCCGGACGTCGTAACCGGCGCGCGAAAGCGCCTGGCTGACCACTGTCCGGATGGCGGCGTCGTCGTCAGCGACGAGAACGGTGCCTTTCATTGTTCGTTGTCTCCGCTTGCGGGCTGTATCAGTTCGATCGGCGTTGCCGGCGCGGCCGGCATCAGAATGCGAAACACCGTCTTGCTCGACTGCGAGTCGCACTCGATCACGCCGCCGTGGTCGCCGACGATCTTGGCGACCAGCGCCAGGCCGAGGCCGGAACCGTTCTGCTTGGTTGTGATGAAGGGATCGAACATATGCATCTGTATGTCTTCGGGAACACCCGAGCCGTTGTCCTCGACACAGAATTCCAGTGGCAACGCGACGCGCTCATTGGCACCCGGAATGGACAAGCGGATGCCCGGCCGGAACGCGGTACGCAGTTTGATCTGGGCGTGTTCGTTGTTTTCGCAGGCCTCGCAGGCATTCTTCACGAGGTTCAGAAATACCTGGATCAGCTGATCCTTGTTTCCCAGGACCATCGGCAGTGACGGGTCGTACTGCTTCACGAAACTGATGTCCCGTCCGAAACCGGACATCGCGATCTGGTGCACCCGGTCGAGCACGACATGGATATTGACCGGTTCGCGTTCGATCGGTCGTTCGTCGGAGAAAACCTCCATCCGATCGACCAGCGATACGATCCGGTCGGTTTCCTCACGGATTAGGCCGGTCAGCGCGCGATCCTCGTCGCTGACCGCAGCCTCAAGCAGTTGCGCCGCGCCGCGAATGCCGGACAGCGGATTCTTGATCTCGTGACCGAGCATCGACGCCAGGCCGGTAACCGATCGAGCGGCCCCGCGATGGGTCATCTGCCGGTCGAATTTCTCGGCCATCGAACGTTCCCGGAAGACGATGACCATCGAGCCAGGTTCGTCAGACACCGGCGTCACATGGACATCGACGATCCGATCGGCACCGAGCCTCGGCGACGACAAATCGACCCGATACTCGTTGACCGGGGATTCATGCTCACGCACCTGCTGAACAAGTGCCAGCAAGGGGCTTGAAAATGCGACGAAATCCTGAATCTTGGACTTGGCGAGTTGGCTCTGCGATGAAGAGAAGAAGTACTCCGCCTCGAGGTTGGCGAAGGCTATCGTATCCTCCGCATCCAGGAGCACCACCGGATCGCGCAGCGTATCGAGAACCTTCAATGCGCGCATCGGATCCGGCGCGGACTGTTTTTTGCGCAATGTAAACGCCACTATGCAGCCTCCGCCCTGAAATCAGAATTTGAGATGATCTCGCCTGTCATGCGCATGACCTCGTCCGGATCGCTGCTGGTCATGACCCGGCGGCGGAGCGCAGTGTGGTCGGCCTGCACACCATGCCGATCGAGATACCAGCCAAGATGCTTGCGGGCATGGCGGACGCCGGTCTCGCGCCCGTAGTGAGACAGCATGTCCTGGTAATGTCCGGCGACATAATCCGGCAATTCGTGCACCGACGGCGCGGCGACCGTTCCGGCCTCGTCGAAGCCTGCCTCCCGCGCCATTTCTCCCGGCAGCCACGGCGCACCATAGCTTGCACGTCCGACCATCACCGCATCGGCCCCGGAGGCCGACAGCGCAGCACGCGCGTCCTGCAACCGGGCAATATCGCCATTGACAACCAGCGGAATGGAAATCGCCTCTTTCACATCGCGCACGCGACGCCAATCGGCATGGCCATTGTAGAGTTGTGCGCGTGTCCGGCCGTGAACCGTTATCATCCGCACACCCGCATCCTCCGCGCGTTTCGCGAGTTCGGGAGCATTGATGCTGTGCTCGTCCCAGCCGAGCCGCATCTTGAGCGTGACGGGAATATCGACCGCACGCACGGTCGCCTCGATCAGGGTGAGCGCATGATCGAGATCGCGCATAAGGGCCGAACCGGAGTATCCGCCCGTCACCTTCTTTGCGGGACATCCCATATTGATATCCAGGATATCGGCGCCCTCGCCCTGCGCGATCCGCGCCGCCTCTGCCATCCAGCGCGCCTCGCGCCCGGCCAGTTGCAGCATCCGCACCGGTAACCCGTCCGCCTGCGCACGCACCCGGCTTTCCTTGCGGGCACGGCAGTATTCTTCGCTTGCGATCATCTCCGACACGACAAGCCCCGCGCCATGACGGAAAGCGCGCTGGCGAAACGGCCAGTCGCTCACGCCTGACATCGGAGCGAGGAAGACCCGGTTGCGCAACTCGACAGATCCGATCTTCAGAGGTGCGTGGATATCGGTCATGAATGCCTTTGACTGAATAATGGGCATATACACACTATGCCTATTTACTAGACACTATGCGTGCCTTGTGCAATCGGCGCGGTGTGTTAAAGCGAGCCCGATAGGCGTTTTTTCAGGAACATGGCGCTTTTGCCTGCATAAGTGCCGAAAGAAAAGTCGAAAATGCAAACCGGGCAGCGTTACGGAGTGGTCATTGTCGCGGCGGGGCGCGGCGAAAGAGCCGCCGGCGCGGGCAATGGTCCCAAGCAATACAGACGCCTCGGCGCGAAGTCCGTGATCGCGAGAACACTGGCAGCTTTCCGGGAATGGAATCCGGAATGCCCGGTGGTGATCGTCCGCCACGCCGATGACGAAGCCCTGCTGCGCGAAGCGCTTTCCGGTGATCTCGACGGGATTACGGTGGTCACCGGCGGCACGACGCGGCAGGCATCCGTCCTGCGCGGCCTGGAAGCACTCGCCGCTATGAAGCGCGCGCCGCAATTTGCGCTGATCCACGACGCCGCGCGCCCTTTCATTACATCAGCCGTTCTCGACAAGATCGCGGACTCTTTGGCCGATGACCCGGAGAGCGGTGTCGTTCCCGCCCTTGCGGTCTCGGAGACATTGAAGGCCACGGACGATACCGGCAGGATACGCGCGACAGTGCCCCGGTCGGGGCTGTACCGGGCGCAAACGCCTCAGGCGTTCCCGCTGCCCTCAATACTGGATGTTCACAGGCAGGCGGCGGAAACGGCGGCCGAGGCGTTCACCGACGACGCGGCACTTTACGAGTGGGCCAATCTGCCGGTGCGTGTCGTTGCCGGCGATTCCCGCAATATCAAGCTGACATGGCCGCAGGACTTCGAGGAAGCAGAACGCATGCTGAAAGACGAGACCGCTCCCGTCCTGCCAGATGTTCGCGTCGGGCATGGATATGACACGCACCAGCTCGTCCACGGAGACCGGATCATCCTGTGCGGCGTCGAAATCGCCCATGACCGCATGCTCTCGGGACACTCCGATGCCGATGTCGGTTTCCATGCATTGACCGACGCCCTTCTGGCGACGATCGGTGCGGGGGACATCGGCAGCCATTTTCCGCCGAGCGATCCGCAGTGGAAAGGCCAGGCGTCCCATGTCTTCCTGAAGCATGCGGCAACGCTGGTTCAGGATGCAGGCGGCCGCGTGACACATTGCGACGTGACGCTTTTATGCGAACGACCGAAGATCGGCCCGCATCGCGAAACCATGCGGAAGTCGATTGCCGATGTCATCGGAATCGGCGTGAACCGGGTTTCGGTCAAGGCGACGACAAACGAGAAAATCGGCTTCATCGGCCGCGAAGAAGGCATCGTCGCGCTGGCAACCGCGACAGCGGTCTTTCCGATGGAAGGAGAATAATGCGATGAATGACAACAGCGAAGTGCAGGACGAGGTTGCAGAACGTATCGGCGCTCTGCTCGATCTCTGCAAACAGAAGAACATCATGATCGCGACGGCGGAATCCTGCACCGGCGGCCTGATCGCGGCCACCCTGACGGAAGTCCCAGGCTCTTCCGCCGTGGTCGACCGTGGCTTCGTCACCTATTCGAATGGCGCAAAATCCGACCTGCTCGGTGTTCCCGCCGACATGATCGAGCGCAACGGCGCGGTGTCCAGCGAAGTGGCGGGCGCGATGGCGGAGGGCGCCCTCGCCCGCGCCGACGCCGATATCACGATCGCGGTCACCGGCGTCGCCGGTCCCGATGGCGGCACCGATCTCAAGCCGGTCGGTCTCGTCTGGTTTGGATGCGCCGCGAGTTGGGCGCCGACATTCGTGCACAAGACGATCTTTCCGGATCACGGCCGCGCCTTCATCCGACAGGCAACGGTAATGACGGCTATCGAGATCCTGACGGAGACGGTGAAGCTCGCTCCGGACCGCCAAGCGGAGCCCGAGGTTGAAGCCGAAGACTAGGCTGTGGCGTCATCACGTCGCGGATCGCCATAGACCGCGAATGCACGTTTCTGGAATGCCTCCGAGAACATGCGGAACGCCCTGTCGAACATAGCGCCCATCACCATGCCGAGCGTCCGGCTCTTGAACTCGTAGTCGATGGCGAAATGTACGTCGCAGCCGCCATCCGGCCGCTCTTCGAAGCGCCAGCGATTGTCGAGGTAGCGGAACGGTCCTTCAAGATAGGAAACGTCAATCGCGTTTTGCCCGGGCTTGAGCACCACGCGTGACGTAAAGGTCTCGCGGATCATCTTGTAGCCGACAGTCATGTCGGCAACGAGCATTGTCGCATCTTCGCGTTCGCGCCGCTCGCGAACACGCAGTGCCTCGCACATCGGCAGGAACTCCGGATATCGCTCAACATCTGCAACCAGATCGAACATCTGCGCCGCGCTGTGCGGAACGGTCGTTATGTCCTGAAACTTCGGCATGCCGGACAGCTAAGGTTCACGCTCGCACATGGCAAGTAGGCGATCCGCATCCGCAAAGAATTTCAATATGCACACGGGAATGCCGCCGCCAGATAACACCGAAAAGCGAGACATGCTGCGGTGGTCGCATCCAAAAGACGAGCTCCGTGCGCGCCAAAAGGAGACAGAAGGTCGGCGAGTCCTCGCAAGGCCCGCCTGACCTACCCGGCTGCCGCCAGTCTCTTTGCCCGGTTTTCCCTCAGGCGCGCGAAATCGTCTCCGGCGTGGTGCGAAGACCGCGTCAGCGGGCTCGCGGATACCATCAGGAAGCCCTTTGAATAGGCGATGGTCTCCAGCGACTTGAACTCGTCCGGCGGCACGAAGCGGATAACCGGATGGTGCTTCTTGGTCGGCTGCAGATATTGCCCGATCGTCAGGAAATCGACATTGGCGGTGCGCAGGTCGTCCATAAGCTGCAGGATTTCGTTCCGCTCTTCGCCAAGCCCGACCATGATGCCTGACTTCGTGAACATGGTCGGATCGATCTCCTTGACCTGCTGGAGAAGCCGGATCGAATGGAAGTAACGGGCACCCGGCCGCACCGTGAGGTAGTTGGACGGCACCGTTTCCAGATTGTGGTTGAAGACATCCGGCTTGGCGGCGACGACCTTCTCCACTGCCTTTTCCTTGCGCAGGAAGTCAGGCGTCAGGATCTCGACCGTCGTGTCCGGTGCTTCCTCACGGATTGCCTGTATGACCTCGACGAAATGCTGCGCGCCGCCATCGTCAAGATCGTCGCGGTCGACGGAGGTGATGACGACATGCGTCAAACCCATCGTCTTGACCGCATGAGCGATGTTTTCCGGCTCCTTCGAATCGAGTGGCGCAGGCCGGCCGGTCGATACGTTGCAGAAGGCGCAAGCGCGGGTGCAGATCTCGCCCATGATCATGAAGCTGGCGTGCTTTTTGTCCCAGCACTCGCCGATATTTGGGCAGCCCGCTTCCTCGCAAACCGTCACCAGATTGTGCGATTTCACGATGCCGTGCGTCTCCCGGAAGCCGGCCGATGTCGGCGCCTTCACGCGGATCCAGTCCGGCTTGCGCGCCTGGACGGGCTGGTCCGGCCGGTGCGCTTTTTCGGGATGGCGCACCCTTTGTGCGGGCGCGGTCGTATCGAGCACTGTGACCATGACTGTCTGCTTTTCTGTCTTTTTAACGACGCTTGCCGGTGACGAGCCCCGCCACGAACAACAACACGATGGCGCCTACCGTGGCCGTAATGAGCGAGCCGACGAAGCCGCCGCTCGGCATGATGCCGAGGACACCGAACAGCCAGCCGCCAACGAAAGCGCCTATGATGCCGATGACGATGTTCATCAGCAGGCCCGACTGGTTTTTCATGACGATGCCGGCAAGCCAGCCGGCAAGGCCGCCGATGATGATCCAGATGATGAAGCCCATTTGTCCTGCTCCTTTTGCTAATTCACAGATGCGTTTGCGGGGTCGGGATTGCAAGGCCGATGCCGGCCTTGCGGGCGAGCCGGATTACGCGTTCAAGACACGCCCATAGGCGTCCAACACGCTTTCCTTCATCATCTCCGAGAGGGTCGGATGCGGGAAGACCGTATGCATCAGTTCTTCCTCCGTCGTCTCGAGATTCATCGCGACGACGAAGCCCTGGATCAGTTCGGTCACTTCCGCGCCCACCATGTGTGCACCGAGAAGCTGCCCGGTCTTCTTGTCGAAGATCGTCTTGATCAGGCCCTGGTCCTCGCCAAGCGCGATAGCCTTGCCGTTGGCGACGAACGGGAAACGCCCGACGCGGATTTCGTGGCCGGCCTCTTTCGCCTTGGCTTCCGTCAGACCGACGGATGCGACCTGGGGATGACAGTAGGTGCAGCCCGGGATCATCGACTTGTCCATCGGATGCACACCCGGCACGCCGGCGATCTTCTCGACGCAGATGACGCCTTCATGCTCGGCCTTGTGCGCCAGCATCGGCGGCCCGGCGACATCGCCGATGGCGTAGATGCCCTCGACATTGGTCTTGCCATACCCATCAATGACGATGCAGCCGCGGTCGGTCTTCACGCCAAGGCTCTCAAGGCCGAGATTCTCGATATTGCCCTGCACGCCGACGGCGGAGATCAGACGGTCGGCCTCGATGGCCTCGGTCTTTCCGTCCTTTTTCTCGACATGAGCAACGACAGAGTTCGACTTTTTCTCGACCTTCGATACCTTCGCTTCCGTGATGATCTTGAGGCCGTGCTTCTCCAGTTGCTTGCGGGCGATCTTGGAGATTTCCTCGTCTTCGACCGGCATGACCTGCGGCATAAGCTCGACAACCGTTACATCGACACCCATGGAATTGTAGAAGCTGGCGAATTCGATGCCGATCGCGCCCGAGCCCATGACGACGAGCTTTTTCGGCATTTCCTGCGGCACCATCGCCTCGAAATAGGTCCAGATCAGCTTTCCGTCCGGCTCGATGCCCGGAAGAGCACGGGGCCGCGCGCCGGTCGCGACGATGATGTTCTTCGCCGTGTAGTCGCCCTCGCCCTTGACGCCCTTGGGAACCGGGTGCTGCGGCTCCATCGGTTTCTTGGAAGGCTTGCCGACAGTGATCTTGCCCTTGCCGGCGAGTTTCGCCTCGCCCCAGATCACGTCGATCTTGTTCTTCTTCATCAGCATGCCGACGCCGCCATTGAGACGCCCGGACACACCGCGCGACCGGTCGACCACGGCCTTCACGTCCGCGCTCACCGTGCCGTCGATTTTCAGGCCGTAGTTCTTGGCGTGGCTGGCGAAGTCCATGACTTCGGCCGACCGAAGCAGCGCCTTTGTCGGGATGCAGCCCCAGTTGAGACAGATGCCACCGAGATGCTCACGCTCCACGATGGCGGTCTTGAGGCCAAGCTGCGCAGCCCGGATTGCGGCGACATAGCCGCCGGGGCCGGAACCGATGATGATGATGTCGTATGCGTTCGACATGGGCGCTTCCACTCCTTGTTATATCGGCCCGACGGCGCGAGACGCCGGGGACCGGTTGCGGGAGTGGAAGCCTTTTGCCGCCCCTTATGCAGGGTCTTCTGCGGTGGGTTCCGGCTTGACCAGCATCCCGTAGATTTCGTCTTTCAGTGCCATGCGCTTTTTGCGCATCTCGACCAGACGCGCATCATCGCAAGGTTCAATATCGGTCTCTGCGCGATGAATGGCCCGGTTCAGCTCGTGATACTCGTTCGAGATCCGGTGAAAGTGGCCATCCTTCTCACGCAAGTGGTGGATTTCGGCGACCAGTTCCGGGAATTCGTCGGCCAGTTCATGCGGGACATGGGACATTGGGATACCTCCAGTTTATCCGTCGTGTATCCGACCCTAAGCCCTGTTGCCAGTCCCTCCTTGATCCGTATCAATTTATAGTCCGAGCATCAGCGAAACGACCGGCGCAAGCGCCTTTCCGATGGCTCTCGTATTCTCTGCATCGAGATGAATCCCGTCGACAGGCGACGTCGATGCTACCGTCGATGCGTCAAAGAAACCGCACTCCAGATCGTCCGCGACATCCGCATACATCGACCCGAGCATCCGCGATTCCGAAATCTTGCCCGCAAACATCGCGGCGTAATCCGGATTTGCGGTCTCGCAGAATGGCGGCGGCGCGACGATCAGGACCGCGGGCGTCTCCATCTCGAACGACCAGTCATGATTGCGCACGAGGCTGACCAGCTTCTCGATCCCCTGCCGCGCGGTGAAGGCGAGGCCGTGAACCGACGGCTTCAGGTCGTTCGTGCCCAGCATGATGACGACGAGATCGATCGGCTTGTGCGTATCGAGCACCATGGGCAGCGTCCGCGCGCCATTTCGGTCACTTCCACCGAGATGATCGTCGAACGCTGTCGTCCGGCCGTTCAGTCCTTCGCCTATCACCTCGACGCGCCCGCCAAGCGCATCGGCGAGCGCCACCGGCCAGCGATTTTCGCGCAGGTGGCGCCGTCCGCTTTCCGGATCGTAGCCCCAGGTCAGCGAATCGCCGAAGGCAAGAACGGTTTTCATCGCGCGATCGGCCCTAGACCAGCATCGACATCGGGTTTTCGATGTAGCCCTTGAAGGCCGCGAGCAGTTCCGCGCCGAGCGCGCCATCGACACAACGGTGGTCGGTCGACAGTGTCACCGTCATCACCTGTGCTATGGCGATCGCGTCGTCCTTGACCACCGCGCGCTTTTCACCCGCGCCGACCGCAAGGATCGTCGCATGCGGCGGGTTCACGACAGCGGCGAAGTCCTTCACGCCCATCATGCCCATGTTGGAGACCGCCGTCGTACCGCCCTGGTATTCCTGCGGCTGCAGCTTGCGTTCCTTGGCGCGCTTGCCGAGATCCTTCATCTCGTTGGAGATGACGGAGAGCGACTTCATTTCCACCTGACGCACGATCGGCGTGATCAGCCCGCCCGGGATGGAAACCGCAACGCCGACATCGGCATGCTTGTGCTTCACCATCGCCTCGTCGGTCCACGAGACATTGGCGTCCGGCACGTCTCGCAGCGCAAGCGCGAGCGACTTGATGACCATGTCGTTGACCGAAAGCTTGTAGGCCGGACGATCGTCCTTGCGCGGTGCGGCGGCGTTCAACTCGGAACGCAGCTTGAGGAGCGCATCCAATTCGCAATCGACCGAGACGTAGAAATGCGGGATCGTCTGCTTCGATTCCTGCAGCCGCTTCGCGATGGTCTTGCGCATGCCGTCATGCTTGACGAGTTCGTAGGAGCCCTCCTCGAACAGCTTGAGCACCGCATCGGTGGACGGTCCGGTCGCCATTGCAGGCGCCGGCGTGACCGGAGACTTGTCGGCAGCGGCGGGAGCCTTCGCACCGCCGGCGATCGCGGCTTCCACGTCGCGCTTGACGATGCGGCCATGCGGTCCGGAGCCCGAAACCGCCGTGATATCGACGCCTTCGGACTTGGCGATGCGACGCGCCAGCGGCGAGGCGAAAACCCTTTCGCCGTCCTTGACCGGCACAGGCCCGGCCTTGACGTTATCCGGGATTGCTTGCGTCTGCGCCGCCTTGGCAGGGCCCGGAGCCGGCGCAGCGGCCGCCTTCGGTTCCTCTTTGGCCGGCGCGGCCTCGGCTTTCGGCTCTTCCTTGGCCGGTGCGGACGACGCACCGCCAGAGGACGCCGCCTCGCTCACATCCTCGCCTTCGGCGGCGAGAATGGCGATGACGGCGTTGACCTTGACGCCTTCGCTGCCATCGGGAACGACGATCTTGGCGACCGTTCCCTCATCGACGGCCTCGACTTCCATCGTGGCCTTGTCCGTTTCGATCTCGGCGATCACGTCGCCGGCGGAAACGGTGTCGCCTTCCTTGACCAGCCACTTGGCGAGATTGCCCTCTTCCATCGTCGGGGAGAGCGCAGGCATTGTGATATTGATGGGCATAGTGCTCCTCCCCCTCAGGACGCGTAGGTGACGGTTTTGACCGCGTCGACCACTTCGCCGACATTCGGCAGCGCCAGTTTTTCCAGATTGGCCGCGTAAGGCATCGGGACATCCTTGCCGGCAATGGTGACGACCGGCGCGTCGAGATAGTCGAACGCGTCGCGCTGCACTCGGTTGGCGATGAAGTCGCCAACCGAACTCTGCGGGAAGCCCTCTTCGACGGTTACGAGACGTCCGGTCTTCTTCACGCTTTCGATCACCGTCGGCAAGTCCATGGGACGGATCGTGCGCAGGTCGATCACCTCGCATTCGATACCGGCTCCCGCCAGTTCCTCGGCCGCCTTAATGGCATAGGTCATGCCGATCCCGAAAGACACGATCGTGCAGTCAGACCCGGAGCGATGGATGCGCGCCTTGCCGATCGGCAGCACGAAATCGTCGAGTTTCGGAACGTCGAATGTCTGTCCGTAGAGAATTTCGTTCTCGAGGAAGATCACCGGATTGGGATCGCGGATCGCCGCCTTCAAGAGGCCTTTCGCGTCCGCCGCGGTGTAGGGCATGACGACCTTGAGGCCGGGCACGTGGCTGTACCACGCCGCATAATCCTGGCTGTGTTGGGCCGCCACGCGGGCCGCCGCGCCGCTGGCGCCGCGGAAGACCATCGGCGCGCCCATCTGGCCGCCGGACATATAAAGCGTCTTGGCCGCGGAGTTGATGATCTGGTCGATCGCCTGCATGGCGAAGTTGAACGTCATGAACTCGACGATCGGCCGCAATCCGGACATTGCCGCGCCGACACCAACACCGGCGAAGCCGTGTTCGGTGATCGGCGTGTCGACGACACGCTTCGGACCGAACTCATCGAGCAGGCCCTGCGTGACCTTGTAGGCGCCCTGGTATTCGGCGACTTCCTCACCCATCACGAAGACGGTCTCGTCGGCGCGCATCTCCTCGGCCATAGCATCGCGCAGCGCTTCGCGGACCGTCGTCGGGACCATTTCGGTTCCGTCGGGAATGTCCGGATCGGAACCGACATCCGGCGCCGACGGTTCGGGATGGACCTTGCCTTCGGCAGGTACCCGGCGCGCATCCATGTCCTCGACGGCATTGCCGTCGGTCGCGGTACCCTCGCCGGCCGCGCCATCGGCGCTTCGCTCGCCGTGCGGATCGCCGGAAGGCGGCGCGGACTTGCCGATGTCGTCGGCGCTTTCGCCTTCCTGAAGCAGAACCGCGATCGGCGTGTTGACCTTCACGCCTTCGGCGCCTTCGTCGATGAGGATCTTTCCGATCACACCTTCATCGACGGCTTCGACTTCCATCGTCGCCTTGTCGGTTTCGATTTCGGCGATCACGTCACCTGACGAGACGTTGTCACCCTCCTTGACCAGCCATTTGGCCAGATTGCCCTCTTCCATCGTCGGGGAGAGCGCAGGCATCAGAATATCAACGGGCATGGTTTCCTCACCTGTGTTTTCTTGCCGGCCCTATTGGAGCCGGAATCTTTTCCAGAACAGCACCGCTGCGAGGCAAACTGCCGCCGCGATGAACATGAAACGAATGGCGCGCAGCCAGAGCGGATCCGGACCGAACCTGATCTCGCGATCCAGCGCCGCACGCCGGCGCGCCGAAGAGTTGTCGAGATAGTCAGCAACTTTCCGGCCGGCGCCGATGAACGATTTGAAGACATGCCAGAAAAACAGGCCGAAGAGGACGACAACACCCGCCCCCAACACATAGACCCAGATATCCGGCGAAGCCTGCATCGACCCGGACCGCCTAGTGCAGAATGTCCGTGTAGAGCTCGGATGCATCCGGCTCCGGATCGGTCTGTGCGAACTCGGCAGCGTCGCTGACGATGTCGCGCACCTCCTTGTCGATCGCCTTGAGTTCCGCCTCGTCGGCATAACCCTTCTCGAGAATACGGGCTTTCACCTGCTCGATCGGATCGTGTTCGGAGCGCATTTTCTGCACTTCGTCCTTTGAGCGGTATTTCGCTGGGTCGGACATGGAGTGGCCGCGATACCGGTAGGTCTGCATCTCGACGATGATCGGACCCTTGCCGGAACGGGCATGTTCGAGCGCGAATTCGCCGGCGGCCTTCACCGCGCGGACATCCATCCCGTCGACCTGGAAGCCGGGGATCAGGAAGGACGTGCCGCGATGCGAGAAGTCGGTTTCCGCCGAAGCGCGACTGACTGAGGTGCCCATCGCGTAGCGGTTGTTCTCGATCACATAGACGACCGGCAGCTTCCACAGCGAAGCCATGTTGAAGCTCTCATAGACCTGCCCCTGGTTGGCGGCGCCATCGCCGAAATAGGTCATCGTGACGGCACCGTTCTCGCGATACTTGTTGCCGAAGGCGATACCAGTTCCCAAGGACACCTGTGCGCCAACGATGCCGTGGCCTCCGTAGAAGTTCTTCTCCTTGGAGAACATGTGCATAGAGCCGCCCTTGCCCTTGGAATAGCCGCCCTGGCGTCCGGTCAGTTCGGCCATCACGCCGCGCGATTCCATTCCGGCAGCGAGCATGTGGCCGTGATCGCGGTAACCGGTGATGACCTGGTCACCCTCTTTTGCCGCCATCTGCATCCCGGTGACGACAGCTTCCTGGCCGATATAGAGGTGACAGAACCCGCCGATGAATCCCATGCCGTAGAGCTGACCGGCCTTTTCCTCGAAACGGCGAATCATCAGCATCTCGCGATAGGCGAGAAGTTCATCGTCCTTGCTGAATTCGGCTGGCTTGGGGGCTTTGATTGTTGATGAGGTTTTGCCCCTCGCCGATGCGGCGGGGGTCTTCTTGGCACGCGTTGCCATGCACTCACTCCCTAGCTTTTTGTTGGGAAATAGAGTAGCGTAAGAATGCCGGAAGGCAATGCCTAAATCCGCATGGCTGTCATACGATAAGCAGCTCAAATCGCAGGATAAAATGCGAATTAACCGGAATTCGGTTAATTGGGCGCTATTGCAGAATTACAATTTCATTCGACCGTGTGAGACCCAAAAGCCGCCGCGCTTGCTCGTCGATCATGTCCCGCTCCAGCGAACCGTCGCGCAGCATCGCCGTCTTCTTGTCGAGCGCCGCACGACGCGTCTCGAGGCTCTGCAACTCGGCCTCGAGCTTAGCGATGCGCTCTTCATATTGTTGCCCGGACGTCAGCCCCAATGAGCCGTTGATTGCGTGGTGGCCGAAATAGGCCAAGACCCCGGTCGCGAAGATCGGCAACACGAGATGACGGAGAGGAGAACGGCGACGATGACGGGTCCACATAATACAAAAGCCCTGGATCGGACCTTTGACACTACGCGCTTTTGGTTAAGCGGCGCTAAACGGAGAGCGTTCATATGATCGAAGACGACTACCGCCCCGGCTCGAAATCCGGACGCGACACAGACCGTATGATCGTCATTTCGGGCTGCTCGGGCGGCGGGAAATCCACGCTGATGGCCGAACTTGCGCGACGCGGCTACGCAATATTCGCGGAACCGGGCCGCCAGATCGTGCGCGAACAGCAACTGATCGGCGGCGCCTCCGTGCCATGGGACGACATGGCCGGATTTCTGGAACAATGCGTCATCCGCGCCATTCACTTCCACACATTGGCGCAACCGAATGCGGGCCCGGTTTTCTTCGACCGTTCGATGATCGATGCCGTTACGGCCTTCGAATCCACCAAATCGCCGGACCCGTCATGCTACTACCGGGCAATCGATCGCTGCCGCTACGCACCTATCGTCTTTCTTGCCCCGCCATGGGAGGAACTGTTCCTCTCCGATCGCGAACGACAGCACGACTTTGAAGCGGCGGTCGGGGAATATGAGCGCCTCGCTGAGGCCTATCCCCGCCATGGCTATCTCCCGGTCATCCTTCCAAGGATCAGCGTCACCGAACGGGCGGATTTCATCGAGCAGGAACTAAAACGCCGCCGGCTTTGGCCGGCGGCGGTATGAAGCATGCTGGACAGCGCGAAGCTGGCTAGGCCTTCAGGATAGACGTACCCGCATAGACCGCCTGTGCGCCCAGTTCTTCCTCGATGCGGATCAACTGATTGTATTTCGCCAACCGGTCGGAGCGGGCGAGAGAGCCGGTCTTGATCTGCCCGCAATTCGTCGCCACCGCCAGATCGGCGATGGTCGCATCCTCGGTTTCGCCGGAGCGGTGCGACATGACCGCCGTGTAGCCGGCCTTGTGCGCGGTCTCGACCGCATCAAGCGTCTCGGTGAGCGAGCCGATCTGGTTGACCTTGACGAGAATGGAATTGGCGACGCCCATCTTTATGCCGTCACGCAGCCGGATCGTGTTGGTGACGAAAAGGTCGTCGCCGACGAGCTGGCACTTGTCGCCCATCATTTCCGTCATCACCTTCCAGCCGTCCCAGTCATCCTCGTGCATGCCGTCCTCGATCGAGATGATCGGATAATTCGACACGAGATTGTCCAGATAGGCCGCATTTTCCTCTGACGACAGCGACTTGCCCTCGCCCGCCAGTTCGTACTTTCCGTCCTTGTAGTATTCGGACGCCGCGCAATCGAGCGCGAGACGGACATCCTCGCCGGGTGTGTAGCCAGCCGCCGAGACCGCCGACATGATGAAGTCGAGCGCTTCGGTCGTCGAGCGAAGGTTCGGCGCAAAACCGCCCTCGTCGCCGACACTCGTATTGTGCCCGGCCTTGTTGAGCGCCGATTTCAGGGTGTGGAAGATTTCAGTTCCCATCCGGACCGCGTCGGCAATGCTTTCCGCGCCGACCGGCATGATCATGAATTCCTGGATGTCGATCGGGTTGTCGGCGTGCGCACCGCCATTGATGATGTTCATCATCGGAACCGGAAGAATGTGCGCATTGGTGCCGCCAACGTAACGGTACAGCGGCATGCCGGAATAGATCGCGGCCGCCTTTGCGACAGCGAGCGAGACACCGAGGATCGCATTGGCGCCGAGCTTGCCCTTGTTGGCCGTGCCGTCGAGCTCGATCATGGTCGCGTCGATCTTGGCCTGCTGCGTCGCGTCCATGCCGCCGATCGCATCGAAGATCGGACCGTTCACCGCGCCGACCGCCTTGGTGACGCCCTTGCCCTTGTAGCGTTCGCCGCCGTCGCGCAGTTCGACCGCTTCATGCGCACCGGTCGACGCGCCGGAAGGCACGGCGGCTCGACCGAGCGTGCCGTCTTCCAGCACGACATCGACCTCCACGGTGGGATTTCCCCGGCTGTCGAAAATCTGCCGGCCGATAATATCCACGATAGCGCTCATGCCAAAGGTCCCTTTGCCTGGTAACAATCTCGGCTGTGCCTTAGCCGAGCCACTCACAAAGTAAAACAGGAGCGGCGAACAAATTCATCCCGAAAATCATTGTCAGGCCCGAATCGGCAGCCAGCCTTGCATTTGCTTTGGGGGCGCAACCCGTGGAGGACACCATGACACGGATCGCAGGAGCACTGACTTTCGCCTTCATCACGCTTGGTTTGCTGACGTCAGGCCATGCGCCGCAGAATACGGTCGGCACCGAGGAACTGGTAATCGTCGCCGGAGACTGATCAGCGGGATTTCGCGATCCTGTCGAATTCCATCAGCGTCTCGATCAGGCGCGGCATATCGGCAAGCGGCACCATGTTGGGACCATCGGACGGCGCATTGTCCGGATCCTGATGCGTCTCGACAAAGACGCCGGCAACACCCACGGCGACCGCCGCCCGCGCCAGCGTTTCCACGAAGCGCCTTTCTCCCCCGGAAGAGCCGCCCTGCCCGCCCGGCTGTTGAACGGAATGCGTAGCGTCGAAGATCACCGGCGCACCGGTCTCGGCCATGATCGGCAGTGAGCGCATGTCGGAAACGAGCGTATTGTAACCGAAGGAAACGCCGCGCTCCGTCAAGAGCACATTCGGATTGCCGCCCTCGACCACCTTGGCGAGCACGTTTGTCATGTCCCAAGGCGCGAGGAACTGCCCCTTCTTCACGTTGATGACGCGTCCCGTGCGGGCCGCCGCAAGCAGCAGGTCCGTCTGCCGGCACAGGAAGGCCGGGATCTGCAGGATATCGACGACCTCTGCCACATCGGCGCATTGCGCCTCGGTGTGAATGTCCGTCAGCACCGGAAAACCAAACTCGGCTTTCAGGTCCGCAAAGACCGGCAGGGACTTGTCGATGCCCAATCCGCGTCGGCCCGAGAGCGACGTGCGGTTGGCCTTGTCGAAAGACGACTTGTAGACGAGACCGATGCCCGCCTTTTCGCATATTTCCTTCAGCGCGCCGGCCATGTCGAAAGCGTGGTCCCGGCTTTCCATCTGGCAAGGACCGGCGATCAGCGATAGCGGCGCATCATTGCCGAACGCGACGTTGCCGGCCGTGACGGAGCTGTTGGGGGTCATGCGGACGCCTGTTCCTGGAACGCGATGAAGCAGCCCTGCCCCGCAGAGGCATCGACGACGATACGATTGTGCATCTCGCGAAACGCTGTCGCGTGATGTTCGAGCGTCCGGCGGACAGCGGCAAGCGAGCGAACCGAGAGGATGATGCCTTCCAGCCGCAAGCCCCGACCGGCCACGGAACGCTTGACGCCGAAATAGGCGGACAGGCCTTCCGGGGTCATCACATTGACCAGCGCGTTTTCCGCAGCGATTTCCAGTCCGAACGAGTGCGCCTCGTCATCCCGGTTGTTGACCACCTCTTGCAGGAGATACTGGAAGTCGGTCGGGTTCGCTTCGCTGAGCACGATCTCGACGATGCCGGACACGCCGTTTTCGTGAACCTCGAGCGCACTGCGATCGACCTTCGGTTGGGCGACCCGTTCGCAGGTGAAGAAGAAGGAATCGGGAGACCGCAGGTCAGCCGCGAACGCCAGCAGGAATTCCGCCTTGTCCTTCTCACCCTGGGCATTGATGAACTTGCGCGAAAACGAAAGCTTCATGCCGGCGGAAAAGCCGGTCTTGCGGAACGCCTTGTGATCGGCCTTCGCGTCATCGGTCAGAAAAGCGATTGCGGAAAAGCCGTTATCGCTGTTGCGAAAGCGAAACGCCTGATCGCGCGCGGTGAAGACATTGCCCTTGCGCGCTGTCGCCTCGCAATCCTCGCGTTGCGCTATACCCAACGGCTCCAGAAACGTGCCGTCTGCAAAGTAGATGCAGGCGTTTTCGGTGCCGAACGGATGCACGCCGTCCGGCGCGACCGTGAACCCCAGTGCGGAAAACCGCGCGCGCGCCATTTCGAGGCTTTCCACCGGCAGGACCGCGTGGTCGAGGATGCGCGCCTTGCGCGGCTTTTTGATCGCTTTCGACATTGGCGTGATTTGCATCATTTACCGGGGGCGTTCAAGCGCTTCATTGCCACCGCGCATGTCTGTCCTAGATGCAACAGGCAGCGGGGACGGTGAAAATGGAGGTGGCGATGCAATCGCGATCGGGGTTCGCACTGGCGCTCATGGCGGCGCTGGCAATCAGTTCTTACCCAGCCAAGGCGCAATCGGCGGATGAACAACTGGCGCAGGATGTGGTGACGCGACAGCTGGAAGCGTTTCTGTCCGGCGATTTCGAACAGGCATATTCCTACGCGTCTCCGGATATCCGGAAGATTTTTCCGACGCTCGACCGTTTCATGGCGATGGTTCAGACTGGTTATCTACCGGTGCTGCGGCCAGGCAACTACGCCTTCGGCCGCGTCGAACGCCTTGCCGACGGGCGACTCGTCTGGGAGGTCATGATCAACGGCCCGGACGGATCCGACTACACCGCGGCCTATTTCGTGGAAATGCAGCCCGACGGATCGTGGAAGGTCGATGCCGTCACGATGCGCAGGGGCGCGGCCGGCATGACCTAGAGCGGGTCGATATCGCCGCGTTCCCACGCCGCTTCGGTTTGCGCGCTGAACGCGGCGTAGTTCCGCGACGCGATTGCATCCCGGATGCCCTGCATCAATTGCTGGTAGTAGTGGATGTTGTTCCATGACAGCAGCATCGCGCCGAGCGCCTCGCCGGAACGGATCAGATGATGCAGATAGGCGCGCGAATAGTCCCGCGCCGCCGGACAGGTCGACTCCTCGTCGAGCGGCCGATGATCCTCGGCATGACGCGCATTCCTGAGATTCACGCGTCCGCGCCGCGTGAAGGCCAGTCCGTGACGTCCCGACCGCGTGGGCATCACGCAATCGAACATGTCGACGCCATGCGCGACCGAGCGAAGGATATCCTGAGGCGTTCCGACCCCCATCAGATATCGCGGCCGATCTGACGGCAGGATCGGACAGGTGACATCCAGCATAGCAAGCATGACATCCTGCGGTTCGCCGACCGCAAGGCCACCGATCGCATAGCCCTTCAGGTCGAGCCCGGTGAGCGCCTTCGCAGATTCCTCGCGCAATTTCTCGTCATCGCCGCCCTGGACGATCCCGAACATCGCCCTCTCGGGCTGCTCACCGAATGCGGTCTTGCAGCGTTCGGCCCAGCGCAGCGAGAGCTCCATGGCCTTGCGAATGACGTCTGGCTCCGCTGGCAGGGCCACGCATTCATCGAGTTGCATCTGGATATCCGACCCGAGCAGGCCTTGGATCTCGATGGACCGTTCCGGGCTCATCTCGTGGCGCTTTCCATCGATATGCGACTGGAAGACGACGCCCTGCTCGCTCATCTTTCTTAGACCGGCAAGCGACATGACCTGGAATCCGCCGGAATCCGTCAGGATCGGATAGGGCCAGCGGATGAACTCGTGCAGCCCACCGAGTCGCGCCACCCTTTCGGCGCCGGGACGCAACATCAGATGATAGGTATTGCCCAGAATGATATCGGCACCGGCGTCACGCACCTGATCGAGATACATCGCCTTGACCGTGCCGACCGTGCCCACAGGCATGAAGGCCGGTGTACGGATATCGCCGCGCGCGGTCTTGACGAACCCGGTCCGCGCCGCGCCGTCGGTCGCCAGCAGTTCGAAGGTAAATGGAGTCGTCATCAGGCGGCCTCTTGGGGGAACAGCAGGCAGGCATCCCCGTAGGAATAGAAACGATAGCCGGTTTCGATCGCATGGGCATACGCCGCCCGCATCGTATCGAGGCCGCTAAAGGCCGAAACCAGCATGAAAAGCGTCGAACGCGGCAGATGAAAGTTGGTCATCAGCACATCGATTGCCCGGAACCTGTATCCAGGCGTGATGAATATATCGGTCGCACCGGCCCACGGCTCGATCAATCCGCTTTCCGATGCGGCGCTTTCCAGAAGCCGCAGTGAGGTCGTACCGACCGCAACCACACGTCCGCCATTCGCTCGCGCTTTGTTCAGCAATGCAGCCGTTTGCGCATCCACGTGGCCGATTTCGGCATGCATCTTGTGCGCGGTCGTATCCTCGGCTTTCACCGGAAGAAACGTGCCCGCCCCGACATGCAGTGTCACGAAGGCACGACGGATGCCGGCCTCATCGAGTGCCGCGAACAGGTCGTCCGTAAAATGCAATCCCGCAGTCGGAGCAGCGACGGCCCCTTTTTCGCGGGCATAGATCGTCTGGTAGTCGCGCCGATCCTGCGCATCCTCCGCCCGTTTGGAAGCGATGTAGGGCGGCAAGGGAACATGACCGACCAGCGCCAGAGCGGCGTCCAGCTCCCCGCCGGTGCGGTCGAACCGCAACTCGGCCTCGCCCTCGTCGCCCTTCGACAGAACTTCGGCTGCAAGATCGTGACCGTTGGCACCGAAATCGACCCGGTCGCCGGGTTTGAGCTTCTTTGCGCCCCGTATGAACGCCCTCCAGCGATCCGGCCCGACACGCATGTGCAGGGTCGCACCGACATGCGCCGTCGCGCCGTCCGCGCGAACGCGGACGCCCTCCAGTTGAGCCGGAATGACTTTGGTATCGTTGAAGACGAGCACGTCTCCCGGCCGCAAAAGGCCGGGAAGTCGGTTCACCGTCGTATCGGACAGGTCCTCGCCGGGCTTGACGACGAGCAGCCGCGCGCTGTCACGCGGCGAAGCCGGCCGGATGGCGATCCGGTCGTCCGGCAGGTCGAAATCGAAGGCGTCTACACGCATGGGTTCCGCCTGCCGGCCTTAACGGATTACTGGTCCGCTGCGATCTTCATGGAGACGATCGAATCGGGATCGCGCACGGGTTCGCCGCGCTTGATCTTGTCCACATTGTCCATGCCTTCGACCACCTGGCCCCAGACAGTGTACTGGCGATCGAGGAAGGATGCGTCCTCGAAGACGATGAAGAACTGCGAATTGGCGGAGTTCGGATTCTGCGCCCGCGCCATGGAGCACACGCCGCGCGTATGGTTGGCGTCGTTGAACTCGGCGGCAAGATCCGGCTTGGACGAACCGCCCATGCCAGCGCGCGACGGATCGAAATTGTCGGAGTTCTTGTTGCCGAAACGCACGTCGCCGGTCTGCGCCATGAAACCGTCGATGACACGATGGAAAACCACGCCGTCATAGTCACCGGCACGAGCCAGTTCCTTGATCCGGGCGACATGGTTCGGCGCGAGATCGGGCCGCAACTCGATGACGACGGGACCAACGGTCGTTTCCATGAGCAGCGTGTTTTCGGGGTCCTTGTAGGCCATGTGGCGCCTTTCTTCGGTTTTTCGGATTTACCGTGACTTATTGTGCGTCCGCCGCGATGACAACCTTGATCATCCGGTCCGGATCGGAGACCGCGCCATTGTTGGCCTGCGTCCCCTTCTTGATCTTGTCGACGAATTCCATGCCGCTGACCACCTCACCAAACACGGTGTACTGACCGTTCAGGAAGCTTCCCTCATCGAACATGATGAAGAACTGCGAGTTGGCGGAATTCGGGTTTTGCGCCCGCGCCATGCCGACCGTGCCGCGCACGAAGGGTTCGCTGGTGAATTCGGCCGGAATGTCGGACAGGTTCGAAGCGCCGGTGCCGGCGCGGCCCGGCTGGAAGCCGTTCTCCATGTCGCCATACTGGACATCGCCGGTCTGCGCCATGAAACCCGGGATCACGCGGTGAAACGCGACATTGTCATATTCGCCGTTGCGCACCAGCGTCTTGATCTGCGCGACATGCTTCGGCGCAAGGTCCGGACGCAGACGTACGACCACATCGCCATCTTCCAGCTTGATGACCATCGTGTTTTCCGGATCTGCCGTTTCCTGTGCGACAGCGGCTGGCCCGGCCAGCGCGAGACCGAATGTCGCCGCGCAAGCGGCCATGAAGACGCGTTTCGTCAGGTTCATTTGTGAGTTCCTCGAAAGTGTGGCGTTCAGTTGAATTTCGCGCGCAGCGCCGTATCGACGGCCGCGGGAACGAACGGGCTGGTGTCACCGCCCATCGACGCGATCTGGCGCACCAATGTGGCGGTAATCGTGCGAACCGAGGGGCTCGCCGGAAAGAACACGGTCTGAAGATCGGGCGCCATCATCTCGTTCATGCCGGCCATCTGCATCTCGTAATCGAGATCCGTCCCGTCTCGAAGCCCGCGAACAAGCGCCTTCGCGCCATGGTCGCGGGCCGCATTCACGATCAATCCATCAAAACTGGCTATCGTTACTCGATCTGATGAAAGATTTTCACTTTCAATAACTTGCTTGATCAAGCTCACACGCTCATCGAAGTTAAAAAGTCCTTTTTTGCCGGGATGCGTACCGATCGCGATCACTGCCCGGTCGAATACCGCCAAAGTGGCCCGCAACACATCGATGTGGCCGTTTGTGATGGGGTCGAAGGACCCGCCATATATTGCGACATGCTCTGTCATGGCGAGAGCCTCTAGCCCAGAATCGACGCGCGGGAAAGGGACCCGACGGTTTAAACCGGATCACCCGTTTATGCATTGAACCGGAAAAACAGCCACTCCCTCGAAGGAAAGCACGCCCGCCTCGGCATAGGTCTTGTCACCGGAGGCCTGGAACAGCCGCAGCGAAACGACGATGCGTTCGACATTGGGATCGGTGAAATCGACGATGACGCGCGTGTTGTCCGCGTATCCCTGCCCGAAAATAAATGGCCGTTCGTCGCCGCTCGCATTGGTCGACCAGGTGTCCACCCCGTCGGTGGCAAAGGCGCTCAACACGTGCAGAACAGGGAGATGTCCAACGCCTATCGAAATGGACGCACCGGATCCGTCGGTTGCCTCGCAGATGATGTCTCCGGACGCCTGCGCGGGCCGCGCATGCAAGGCAACTGCAACCAAAATCGTGATTGCGGCGTTTAGTGCACATCGGGACTTAAACATGGCGACCTCCAGTGCCACCCCGGAACCATACTGCCACGATGTGCGCGAATGCACATCCTCCGCGTGAAGGATAAGGCTTAATCCGTCTCAACAAAGGAGACACCGACATGATCGCTTTTTTCGCAATGTCCATGATGCTCGTTACCGCAGCCTTCGCAGTTCCGGCCCTGATGCCGAAAAAGGCCGCGCACTAATTGTCGATCAGGCGGCGCGCCGGGCAGCCAGCATCCACAGGCCGCCGCCGATCAGACACGTTCCGGACACGCGTTCGACCAGTCGAATGTTACGCCGGTTCAGCCATCCGCCCGTTCTCCCCGCCGCAAACGCATAAACGCTGTCGCAAACAGTGGCCACGACTACAAAGGTCGCGCCAAGAAGCACCGTTTGCGCGGCGGGATTTCCCGAAGTCGAGACGAATTGCGGTATGAAGGCGCCGAACAGGAACAGCGCTTTCGGGTTCGACCAGATAACGACGAATCCCTGCCAGAAATATCCCCATGACGACCGCCTCGCCAGGTTCGGGTCCGCCTCGCCAAGCGATCCGTCCGCCCGCCAAAGCTTGACGCCCAGCCATATCAGGTAGAGCGCGCCGACGACCTTCAGTACGATGAACGCCTCGCCGACGATTGCCACCACGGTATTCAGGCCGACCGCGAGGATCGTATTCATCGACAGGATGCCGAATTGCGTACCCGCCACATTGAGCAGACCCGCCTTCGAGCCGGCGCGCAATGAATTGGCGATGATGACTGTCACCGTCGGTCCGGGGACCACGACGATCAGAAAACTGGCAATCGCAAAGGCCAGCAAGGCGTTCAGGTCAATCACGAAAAGCTTTATCCCGGGCTGTGGCTGTCCGGTCGACTAAGCCACAGCCTCAGGCCCGTGTCACGCCTCGTCGTCCGGAGGCGTCTGATCGCCGGCATCGGGCACATCCAAGGCCTCTTCCGCCTCTTCAGCGCTTTCCTCCGGCTCGCGAATACGCTCCACCGACACGACACGCTCGCCTTCCGCCGTCTTGAAGATCGTCACGCCCTTGGTGGCGCGCGAGGCAAAGCGAATACCCTCGACGGGAACGCGGATCACCTTGCCCGAATTGGTGACAAGCATGATCTGGTCGCCATCATCGACCGGGAACGCCGCAACCAGCGGACCGATCTCACCGGTCTTCGACGTATCGGTTGCCCGAATGCCTTTGCCGCCACGCCCGGAGACCCGGAAATCGTAGGAGGACGAGCGCTTGCCATAGCCGAATTCGCTGATGGTGAGCACGAACTCCTCCACCGCAGCCATCTGCTCGAACTGCTCGTCGGTCAGGACGAAGGTGTCGCCACTGACTTCGGTTTCCTCATTGGTGAGCGCCACATCCTCGGCATCTTCTTCTTCCGAATGCCTGCGCAGCGCCGACGCCTGCTTCAGATAGGCATTCCGCTCGGCAGGCGTCGCATCGCTGTGCCGCAGGATCGACATCGAAATCAGGTTGTCGCCATCGCCCAGGGAGATGCCCCGCACGCCGACGGAATTCCTGCCGGCGAAGACACGAATGTCGGTCACCGGGAACCGGATGCACTGACCGATCGCGGTCGTCAGGACCACATCGTCGTTCTCCGAACAGGTCGCGACATTCAGGATCTCCGAGCCGTCATCCTCGAGCTTCATCGCGATCTTGCCGTTGCGATTGACCTGCACGAAGTCGGACAGCTTGTTGCGCCGGACCGTACCGTTGGTCGTCGCGAACATGACGTCGAGTTCGCCCCAACTGTCCTCGTCCTCCGGCAGCGGCATGATCGTCGTGATGCGTTCTTCGTCCTGCAACGGCAGCATGTTGCGCAGGAACTTGCCGCGCGACTGTGGCGTACCGATCGGCAGCCGCCAGACCTTCTCCTTGTAGACGATGCCCCGCGACGAGAAGAACAGGATCGGCGTATGCGTATTGGCGACGAAGAGCCGAGTGACGAAATCCTCCTCCTTGGTCGCCATGCCGGAACGCCCCTTCCCGCCGCGCCTCTGGGCGCGGTAGGTCTGCAGTGGAACGCGCTTGATGTAACCCTGGTGGCTGAACGTGACGACCATGTCCTCGCGGGCGATCAGGTCCTCGTCGTCCATGTCCGGACCGCCCTCGGCAAGCTCGGTGCGCCGCGGCGTTCCGAACTCGTCACGCACGGCGATCAGCTCGTCCTTGACGATCTGCTGGATGCGCGCGCGCGAAGACAGAATTTCGAGATAATCGCGGATTTCCGCGCCGATCTTGTTCAGTTCGTCGGCGATCTCGTCACGACCCAGCGCGGTCAGGCGCTGCAAGCGCAGATCGAGGATGGCGCGCGCCTGTTCCTCCGACAGCATGTAGGTGTTGTCTTCGGGATCGATGCCGTGGCGCGGATCGTCGATCAGCGCGATCAGAGGCGCCACGTCCTTCGCCGGCCAGCGCCGCGACATCAACTGTTCGCGGGCCGTCGCAGGGTCCGGCGCGCTCCGGATCAGCTGGATCACCTCGTCGATATTGGCGACCGCAATGGCGAGACCGACCAGCACATGCGCGCGTTCACGCGCCTTGCGCAGAAGGTATTTCGTGCGCCGGCTGATGACGTGCTCGCGGAACGAGACGAACGCACGCAGCATGTCCAGCAGCGTCATCTGCTCGGGCTTGCCGCCGTTGAGCGCCACCATGTTGGCGCCGAAGGAGGTCTGCAGCGGCGTGTAGCGGTAGAGCTGGTTTAGAACGACATCAGCAACCGCGTCACGCTTCAGCTCGACAACCACTCGGTAGCCCTGCCGATCGGATTCGTCGCGTATGTCCGAGATGCCCTCTATGCGCTTCTCGCGCACAAGTTCGGCCATCTTCTCGATCATGCCAGCCTTGTTGACCTGGTAGGGCACCTCGGTGATGACGATGGACTCGCGGTCGCCGGCACGCTGCTCGATATCGACCTTGCCGCGCATGACGATGGAACCGCGGCCCGTCTCATAGGCCGACTTGATGCCCGAACGTCCAAGCACGATAGCGCCTGTCGGGAAATCCGGTCCGGGGATGAACTCCATCATCTCCGGCAGCGTGATCGCGGGATTGTCGATCAGCGCCATGCAGCCATCGACAACCTCCGAGAGGTTGTGCGGCGGGATATTGGTCGCCATGCCGACCGCGATGCCGCCCGAACCGTTGACGAGAAGGTTCGGGAACCGCGCCGGCAGCACCGCCGGCTCGTTTTCCGAGCCGTCATAGTTCTCCTGGAAATCGACTGTTTCCTTGTCGATGTCCTCCAGAAGTTCGTGCGCGACTTTCTCGAGCCGGGATTCCGTGTAGCGCATCGCAGCCGGCGGGTCGCCGTCGATCGAGCCGAAATTGCCCTGGCCATCGACCAGCGGCACGCGCAGCGACCAGTCCTGGGCCATGCGCACCATGGCGTCGTAGATCGCGGCGTCGCCATGCGGGTGATATTTACCCATGACGTCACCGACGATGCGGGACGACTTGACGTATTTGCGGTTCCAGTGGAACCCGCCCTCATGCATTGCATAGAGGATGCGGCGATGGACGGGTTTGAGGCCGTCACGCACGTCCGGCAGCGCCCGGCTCACGATCACGCTCATCGCGTAATCGAGATAGGAACGCTGCATTTCCTCCAGAATGGAAACGGGCTCGATACCGTCGCTTCCGCCGGGCCCGCCGATTGGTGTTTCGTCGCTCAAGGAATTTATGCTTTTCTGTTCAGAATCATTGTGTTGAGATTAGCGGATACGGCTGCAAAAAGCGAACAATCCGGCCATCTTTCCCTATATATAGGGTGAGTTTCTCCACCGGAGAATGATCGCGCGCCTCTCTTGCCCGCCAAGCCGCTATCCTGCTACGCAAAACCATGAGCATGGACCTCCTCATCAATTCGATCGTCACGCTTTTCGTGACCATCGATCCGCCCGGCCTCGCACCGCTTTTCCTGGCGGTCACCACCGGCATGAATAGGGCGGAACGCAAGCAGGTTGCGCTGCGCGCGAGCGTGATCGCATTCGCGGTCTTCCTGGTCTTCGCGCTGGCCGGGACGTTGATCCTGAAACTGTTCGGTATAACCTTGCCCGCATTTCGCGTGGCCGGCGGATTGCTGCTGTTCTGGATCGCTTTCGAGATGGTGTTCGAGCGCCGCCAGGAACGCCACGAAAAAGCCGCCGAGCGCGCGATAACCCAGGATGACATCCACGGTGTCTCCGTCTTCCCGCTGGCTATCCCGCTCATGGCAGGCCCCGGCGCGATCTCAGCGGTCATCCTGCTGTCCGGCGATTTTTCAAACGCGCTTGATCGCACCGCGCTGATCGGCATCGTGCTCGCGATCGTTCTGCTGACCTATGGTATCTTTCTGCTGGCCGAACGCGTCGAGGGCTTGCTGGGTGCGACGGGCCGCACGGTACTGACGCGCCTCCTCGGCGTCATCCTGTCGGCGCTGGCGGTGCAATTCGTCGCCGACGGCGTCAAGGCGTTGATCGCGGCCTGACCGGCCGGCGCTAGCGCAACGCGTCGAGATCGACGGTCATCTCCTGGCCGCCAAACGCGTGAACGCTGTCATGCGCCTTCACGATCACCGAAGATACGCCATCGGGGATATCGATGCCCGACTGTGAGCGCGTGAAAGGCTGTTCTGTCTCGTGCGGGTGCAGAAGAACCCGCTCCCCATAGACCATACCGTCCGGCACCTCGACGACCCACTTGTCGGCGTAGTGATCCCAGCCCTCGTCGGCATGGCGAACCGTCACGTCGAAGCGCCACGTTCCGCCGCTCTCGGCTGTTGCGTCGACCGCGACGACATCCGCCTCGCCGGCGAAGACCTGCGTCAGGGACAGCAGGATCGCCGCGATGGTGACGAGCGCGATCGACAGCGCCGTCGCGTCAGACCTCGTCCCGCGCCGGGCATTCATGGTTCATTCCTCAGAACGGAATCTCGTCGTCCATGTCGCGGACGAAATCGTCGCCGCCGGAAGGCGCCTGGCCACCACGGTCATTGCCGTAGCCGCCGCCACCTCCGCCAACCCGCTGCTGACCGCCGCCGCCACCACCATAGGAGCCCTCGCCCTCACCGCGACTGTCCAGCATCTGCAGGTCACCCCGGAAGCGCTGCAGCACGATCTCGGTCGTGTATTTGTCCTGGCCGTTCTGGTCCTGCCATTTGCGGGTCTGCAACTGGCCCTCGATATAGACCTTCGCGCCCTTCTTCAGGTAGTTTTCGGCCACCTTGGCGAGGTTCTCGTTGAAGATGACGACGCGATGCCACTCGGTGCGCTCGCGCCGGTCGCCGGAGCCCTTGTCCCGCCATGTCTCCGATGTCGCCACCGAGAGATTGACCACCGGATCGCCCGAGTTCATTCGCCGGATTTCGGGATCGGCGCCCAGATTCCCGACGAGGATAACCTTGTTCACACTGCCAGCCATGACGCCAACACTCCCGTCTGATTGTTCGATACGTGATTTTACCCTACTCAAGCGCGATAGCGGGCTCCACACCGGCTGACACTGTCCACAGGGTCTTTTTGTTCTTGTATTGTTCTAGTGTTTGCGCAATGCCTCTGTCAAGGCGCATGCGGCGAGTCGGGGATTGTCGGCAGAGATTGCCCCGATCCCTCGACATCAGACGCCGCATGCTTAAATGATGGAAGCAGGCGGACCTCCGCGACAGGCACCTTTCATGACCGATCAGAAACACATCACCATTCGCGGGGCCCGCGAACACAATCTGAAAAATGTCGACCTCGACCTGCCACGCGACAAGCTGATCGTGATGACCGGCATGTCGGGCTCGGGCAAGTCCTCGCTTGCCTTCGACACCATATATGCCGAGGGGCAGCGCCGCTATGTCGAAAGCCTGTCGGCCTACGCGCGGCAGTTCCTCGAGATGATGCAGAAGCCGGACGTCGACCAGATCGACGGCCTGTCGCCGGCCATCTCCATCGAGCAGAAGACGACGTCGCGCAATCCCCGCTCCACCGTCGGGACGGTCACCGAAATCTACGACTACATGCGCCTGCTGTTCGCGCGCGTGGGCGTGCCGATCTCGCCGGCCACGGGATTGCCGATCGAAAGCCAGACCGTCAGCCAGATGGTCGACCGCATCATGGCATATGAGGATGGTACGCGGCTCTATATCCTCGCGCCCATCGTGCGCGGACGAAAAGGCGAGTACCGCAAGGAATTCGCCGACTTGATGAAGAAGGGCTTCCAGCGCGTGAAGGTCGACGGCGAATTCTACGAAATCGCCGACGTCCCTGCCCTCGACAAGAAATACAAGCACGATATCGACGTGGTGGTCGATCGCGTCGTCGTGCGCGACGACATCGCCGCGCGGCTTGCCGACAGCCTCGAGACCTGCCTCAGCCTCGCGGATGGCCTTGCTGTCGCGGAATTTGCCGACCGGCCGCTGCCGCCGGAAGACACCGGCGCCGACGCGGTCAACAAGTCGAAGAACGACACGCATGAGCGCGCCGTCTTTTCCGAAAAATTCGCCTGCCCGGTTTCCGGCTTCACCATTCCCGAGATCGAGCCCCGGTTGTTCTCGTTCAACAACCCGTTCGGCGCCTGCCCGTCCTGCGACGGACTGGGCACGCAGAGCACTATCGACGCCGGCCTCGTCGTGCCGGAACGCGAGGTCAGGATGACTGACGCGATCGCGCCGTGGTCGAAATCCTCCTCGCCCTACTACCGGCAGACCCTCGATGCGCTGGGCAAGGCCTATGGCTTCAAGATCACCCAGAAATGGTCGGAGATCCCGGACGAGGCGCGTGACGCCGTGCTGCAAGGGACCGGCAGCCGCAAGATCGACTTCGTCTATGATGACGGGCTGCGCTCATACAAGACCTCGAAAACCTTCGAGGGCGTGATCCCCAACCTCGAACGCCGCTGGAAGGAAACCGATTCGTCCTGGGTGCGCGAGGAGATCGAGCGTTACATGTCGGCGACGCCTTGCGCGGCCTGTAACGGCTACCGGCTCAAGCCGGAAGCGCTGGCCGTGAAGATCGGCGGCAAGCACATTTCCGAGGTCACCGAATTCTCGATCCGCAACGCGGTGAAATGGTTCGACGAGGTCGAGGAGACGTTCTCCGAGAAACATCGCGAGATCGCCTATCGGATCCTCAAGGAAATCCGCGAACGCCTGCGTTTCCTCAACGATGTCGGTCTCGATTACCTGACCCTGTCGCGCAATTCCGGCACGCTTTCGGGCGGCGAGAGCCAGCGCATCCGCCTCGCCTCGCAGATCGGCTCGGGGTTGACCGGCGTCCTTTACGTTCTGGACGAGCCGTCCATCGGCCTGCACCAGCGCGACAATGCCCGCCTGCTCGACACGTTGCGCCACCTGCGCGATCTCGGCAACACGGTCATCGTCGTGGAGCATGACGAGGACGCGATCCTGACCGCCGACCATGTGGTCGATATCGGCCCGGCCGCGGGCATTCATGGCGGGCGGATCATCGCCTCGGGAACGCCCGGCGAGATCATGTCGAACCCCGCTTCGCTCACCGGCCAGTATCTTTCGGGCGACAAGGCGATCCCGGTGCCGGCCGAACGGCGCAAGCGCAAGAAGAACCGGGCCATCAAGGTATCCGGCGCGCGCGGGAACAACCTGAAGGACGTCTCGGCGGAAATTCCGCTCGGCCTGTTTACCGCCGTCACCGGCGTGTCGGGCGGCGGCAAATCCACATTCCTGATCGAGACGCTCTACAAGGCGGCCGCGCGGCGCATCAACGGCGCGCGCGAGAACCCGGCGGAATACGACCGGATCGACGGCCTGGAACTGCTCGACAAGGTGATCGACATCGACCAGTCGCCGATCGGCCGCACCCCGCGCTCCAACCCAGCCACCTATACCGGCGCCTTCACGCCGATCCGCGACTGGTTCGCCGGCCTGCCGGAAGCCAAGGCGCGCGGCTATGCGCCGGGGCGGTTCTCCTTCAACGTCAAGGGCGGCCGCTGCGAGGCCTGCCAGGGCGACGGCGTCATCAAGATCGAGATGCACTTCCTGCCCGATGTCTACGTCACCTGCGACGTCTGCGACGGCCACCGCTACAATCGCGAGACGCTGGACGTGCATTTCAAAGGCAAGTCGATCGCCGACGTGCTGGAAATGACGGTGGAGGAAGGCGTCGATTTCTTCGCCGCGGTTCCGGCGGTGCGCGACAAGCTGGAAACGCTGAAACGCGTCGGCCTCGGCTATATCAAGATCGGCCAGCAGGCGACGACGCTGTCCGGCGGCGAGGCGCAGCGCGTCAAGCTTGCCAAGGAACTGTCGCGCCGCGCCACCGGACGCACGCTCTACATCCTCGACGAGCCGACCACCGGCCTACACTTCCACGACGTCGCCAAACTGCTCGACGTGCTGCATGAACTGGTGGAAACCGGCAACACGGTCGTCGTGATCGAGCACAATCTCGAAGTCATCAAGACAGCGGACTGGATTATCGATCTCGGCCCCGAGGGCGGCGACGGCGGCGGCGAGATCGTCGCGACCGGCACGCCGGAAGACGTGGTCGGGGAACCGCGCTCCTACACCGGCCAGTTCCTGCGCGAACTGCTGGAACGCCGGCCGCAGAAGAGGGTCGAAGCGGCGGAATAGCTACCTCCCAAGGACAGCTCGGCTACCGTGCCATTGATAGCCGTCAAGGAATTTTCACAATCGAATTCCTACCTTTCCGATACCCCGCGAGGACGGGGCACGCAAAGGAGGTATTCATGGCTGAAAACAAAAAGAGCAATGTTCCTTCCATGTGGTCCGGCGGAATGTTCGACGACTTCCGCAAGGAAATGGATGATGCGATCTCCAGCTTCTTCAGCGGCCGGCGCGGCTGGCCGACGCCGTCCAAGGCTTGGGCGGATATGCCCGCCGGCCTGGTCAATCCTGCCATCGACGTCACCGAGAATGACCATTCCATCACGCTGACCGCGGAACTTCCCGGTCTCGCTGAGGAAGATGTCGATCTGACAGTGCGCGATGGCGTTCTGACGCTGAAAGGCGAGAAAAAGCACGAGCGCAACGAGGACAAGGATAACGTCCATGTCACCGAACGGTCCTACGGGTCGTTCCAGCGGACCATGCCGGTGCCGGACCGCGTCGACGCCGACAAGATCAGCGCGAAGTTCGACAAGGGCGTCCTGAAGGTCGACATGCCGAAAAAGGCGGAGTCCGTCTCCGCCGCGCGCAAGATCGCCATCGAGAAGTAGCAGCGGAAATAGCAGTATGTGTCAGGAGCCGGCCGGTCTTCCCGGCCGGTTTTCTGCTTTCGGGTTGCCGCCGCCCGCGACATGCGCCAAGCATGCGCCATGGCAAATCGCGGTATCATTCGATCGGGCATGGGCGGCTGGAATTTCGAGCCATGGCAAGGCGTCTTCTATCCGGAGGACTTGCCGAAGAAACGCCAGCTCGAATTTGCGAGCCGGCAGGTCACCACGATCGAGGTCAACGCCACCTATTATCGGGGCCAGAAGCCCGAAACGGTCGCCGGCTGGGGTGCCGAAGCGCCTGACGGTTTTGTCTTCTCCATCAAGGGCAACCGCTTCGTCACCAACAAGAAGGTGCTTGGCAGCGCCGCGGATTCGCTGAGCAAGTTCTTCGCCCAGCAGCTTTCCGGTCTTGGCCCCAAGCTCGGTCCGATCCTGTGGCAGTTCGCACCGACAAAGAAATTCGAGGCCGACGACTTCGAGGAATTCCTGAATCTCCTGCCGCACGAGGAAAACGGCGTCCGGCTTCGACACGCGCTGGAGGTGCGCCATGAGAGTTTCATCGATCCGGCATTCGTCGAACTCGCCACCAAATATGGCGCGGCCATCGTCTATGCCGATCATTTCACCTATCCGGCCATCGCCGACGTCACCGCCGATTTCGTCTATGCGCGCCTGCAGACAGGCGACGATTCGATCCCGACGGCCTATTCGCCGAACGCCATGGACGCTTGGGCGAAACGTGCGATTACCTGGGCTGAAGGTGGCGTCCCTGACGATCTGCCGCTTGCCGCACCGGACCGCCGACCGGAGCAAAAACCGCGCGACGTGTTCCTCTACTTCATCCACGAGGGAAAGATCCGCGCACCGCATGCTGCCATGGATTTCCTGAAGCGCGTCGAAAAGGCCGGCTGAACCCTATCCGACGAGCAACGGCTCGAGCGCCGGTGCGATTTGCGAAACGATATCTTCGGCGATTGCCAATGGCCCGGCCGCCCTGCCCGCTTCGCCATGCAGCCATACGGCCGCACATACCGCTTCGAAGGGAGCCATTCCCTGCGCGATCAGTCCGCAGATGAGGCCCGCCAGAACGTCGCCCGAGCCTGCGGTCGCAAGCGCCGCCGTTCCATTGGAATTGATCGCGGCCCGTCCATCCGGAGCGGCGATCACCGTGTCCGGCCCCTTGTAGAGCAGAACCGCATTCGCCCGCCGGGACGCCTCCAGCGCCTTGTCGAGTTTCGACATGGTGCCGTCTTCCGCAAGGTCGGGAAACAGCCGGCCGAATTCGCCTTCATGCGGCGTCAGCACCAAAGCCGGCTCAGCACATGAAGACGCCGCATCGAAGAGCGTCTTTCGGTCCTGCGCGAACGCGGTGATCCCGTCCGCGTCCAGCACGAGACGCAGGCCGCTCTCATGTGCGTTCTCAAGCGTCAGCCGCGCGATGCGCCGCGCACCGGCCAGATCGCCGAAGCCCGGCCCCAGCACGCAGGCGCAGCACCCCTTCAGATCGCTCAGCCTGTCATAAGCATCGTCCGGCGCGCATGGCCGAAGCATGATGGAGGTCACATGCGCGGCGTGAATATCGAGCGCATCCGGCTGCCCGAGAATGGTCACCGCACCGGCACCGGCGCATTGCGCCGCCATCGCCGACAATCTCGCCGCGCCGGTCGCGTGCCGCCCGCCGGAAAACACGGCTGCATGCCCGCGCGCATATTTGTGAGACCGTTCATCGGCACGTGGCAATCTGTTTCGCCAAAGGCCCGGTTCGTTTTCGAACACATCCGGCGGGTCGTCCCGAAAGACCTCGGGCCGGACGCCGATATCCGCAACGACCAGCGTTCCGCAAAGGGCCCTGCCCGGATAAAGAAGGTGCCCCGGCTTCTTGCGAAAGAACGTGACCGTCGCATCGGCTGGCACCGCTCCGCCGAGATCGCGGCCGCTGTCGCCATTGACGCCGCTTGGCAGGTCGACAGCGACGACGCGGCAGCCGCTCTCGCGCGTCCTGTCCAGCGCGGTTAGCGCAGCGCCGGTAATTCCCCGTGCAAGACCGGCGCCGAACAGCGCATCGATGACAACGTCGTCGCGACCGGGATCGAACCGGTCGAGCGGTAGCACCGGCACCGCGCATTCCGACCGTGCAATCTCCGCGTCCGAACCCGGGCGCGGCTCGCCCAAGGCGAATAATCTGACTGCGACACCTGCTTGCGCGAGCCGTTGTGCGACGACATAGCCGTCGCCGCCATTGTTCCCGGGCCCGCAAAGAACCAGCGCGCGTCGCGCATCTCCGAAACCCGCAAGCACGCAGTCGGCAACCGCTGCCCCGGCATTTCGCATCAGGGTGATGCCCGATGCGTAGGCATTGCGAATTGAGAAGGCATCCGCCCGCGCCATCTGCGCGCAAGTCAGGATCGCATTCTCATGACGGGCGTCCGTCGCGGACTCCATTTCGAACCTCTTATATGATTACAAATTATGCAGTTTGCCTATTGGTTGTGCATTCCATATGTAGCTAGGCGCGAAACACGGCGCACACAGCAGATGGCAAAGCCGAGATTGTTGGGCTTCGGCGAACTTGTCCATGGCAAAACGACGCAGTTCAAAATTGGCACGCCATCTGCTTGTGTAGCGCCAGACTTTACCGTGGAGGCTTGCCTGTACATGAAAAAGATCGAAGCGATCATTAAACCGTTCAAACTCGATGAAGTGAAAGAAGCTTTGCAGGAGGTGGGCCTCCAGGGCATTACCGTGACGGAAGCAAAGGGGTTCGGCCGCCAGAAGGGCCATACCGAGCTCTACCGGGGCGCCGAATATGTCGTGGACTTTCTCCCGAAAGTGAAGGTCGAGGTCGTGGTCGCGGACGATACCGTCGAAGCGGCCATGGAAGCGATCAGGAATGCAGCCCAGACCGGGCGCATCGGCGACGGGAAGATCTTCGTCTCCAATATCGAGGAAGTCATCCGTATCCGTACCGGCGAGACCGGCGCGGACGCGATCTGACGACACGGTTCCTCGAGAAACCATTTCCCCAAAATTTGCAGTTCAACCAAAGGGAAGACAAATGAGTGCAAATGACATTCTGAAGAACATCAAGGACAACGAGGTCAAGTTCGTCGACCTGCGCTTCACCGACCCGCGCGGCAAGTTGCAGCACGTCACGATGGAAACCTCGGTCGTCGACGAAGACATGTTCGCCGACGGCGTCATGTTCGACGGTTCCTCGATTGCCGGCTGGAAGGCCATCAACGACTCCGACATGGTGCTGATGCCCGACACCGAGACCGCGCACATGGACCCGTTCTACGCGCAGTCCACGATGGCGATCTTCTGCGACATCCTGGAGCCGATGTCCGGTGAGGCCTACAACCGCGATCCGCGCATGACCGCGAAGAAGGCCGAGGCCTACATCAAGTCCGGCGGTTTCGGCGACACGGCCTATTTCGGCCCGGAACCGGAATTCTTCCTGTTCGACGACGTGAAGTTCTCGACCGACATGTACAAGACCGGTTTCGAGGTCGATTCCGTCGAACTGCCGACCAACACCGACGCCGACTACGAGACCGGCAACCTCGGTCACCGTCCGCGCATCAAGGGCGGCTACTTCCCGGTCAACCCGATCGACTCCGCACAGGACATCCGTTCCGAGATGCTGACGGTCATGGGCGAAATGGGCGTGAAGATCGAAAAGCACCACCACGAGGTGGCGGCCGCTCAGCACGAACTGTCGATGCTGTTCAACACGCTGACCTACAAGGCCGATGAAGTGCAGCTTTACAAATATGTCTGCCACAACGTCGCCCACGCCTATGGCAAGACGGTCACCTTCATGCCGAAGCCGGTTTATGGCGACAACGGCACCGGCATGCACGTCCACCAGTCGATCTGGGGCGACGGCAAGCCGCTGATGGCCGGTGACGGCTATGCGGGCCTGTCCGATACCTGCCTTTACTACATCGGCGGCATCATCAAGCACGCCAAGGCGCTGAATGCCTTCACCAACCCGTCGACGAACTCCTACAAGCGTCTCGTCCCGGGCTTCGAGGCACCGGTTCTGCTCGCCTATTCGGCGCGTAACCGTTCGGCGTCCTGCCGCATTCCGCATTCCGGCTCGCCGAAGGGCAAGCGCGTCGAAATCCGCTTCCCGGATCCGATGGCGAACCCCTATCTCGCCTTCGCCGCAATGCTGATGGCCGGCCTCGACGGCATCAAGAACAAGATCCATCCGGGCGATCCGATGGACAAGGACCTCTACGATCTGCCGGCCGAAGAACTGGCCGGCATCCCGACCGTTTGCGGATCGCTACGTGAAGCCATCGCGGCAGCCCGTGAGGATAACGACTTCCTGAAAGCCGGCGGCGTCTTCGACGACGACCAGATCGAGGCCTATCTCGAGCTCAAGGAAGAGGAAAACATCCGCTACGAGCACACGCCGCACCCGGTCGAATACGACATGTACTACTCGCTCTGATTCCAGAGCGAAGGGGACGGGGCTACAAGCCGGCGGCGCGCAAGCGCCGCCGGTTTTTTCATGCCGTTGAGACGCCGGTCCGACATGGAAATCGGAAGGGGTGACAGGGTTTACACCTCACCTCACATTTGTATGCTGTTGCAAATCCCGCGCGCGACACGCATGCGGACGACCATTGGGCAGCACGAACGATTTGCCCAGAACCTCCATTATCCAAAACGAGAAGCCATATGAGCGAAGCCCAGCACGGCAGCAAAGTGCATATTCACTACACAGGAAAACTGACGGACGGCACCGTCTTCGACAGTTCCGACGGACGCGAACCTCTTGAATTCGAACTCGGCGCCGGACAGGTGATTCCCGGTCTGGACAAGGCCATGCGCGGCATGGAAGTCGGCCAGTCGAAGACTGTCACCATTCCCTCCGACGAGGCCTATGGCCCGCACCATCCGGAAGGCGTCCACGTCGTCGAACGCGAATCCCTTCCCCCGAATGTCGATACCGATCTCGGCTCACGGCTGCAGGCATCCGCCCAGGACGGCAATGTCATCAATCTGACGGTGGTTGCGGCGGACGACGCCACCGTGACGCTTGACGCCAACCATCCCCTTGCCGGACGCGATCTGGTTTTCGACGTGGAACTGGTCGCGGTCAGCTAGCATACTTGACGGGGTGCGAGGCATCGGCTTCGCGCCCCTTGCCCGCAAGGGCCGGATTTGCCACACCGGTTCTCAGAGGAACCGGGAGATAATTTCATGGCAACGCTTTCTTTCTACGGCGCGGCGGGAACCGTAACCGGTTCCTGCTCGATGGTGCAGGCCGCCAATGCCCGCTTTCTCGTCGATTGCGGAATGTTCCAGGGCAACAAGACGATACGGGCGCTCAACGATCAGCCATTCCCGTTCGGCCCCGCCGCCGATTTCCTGATACTCACCCATGCCCATATCGACCATTCGGGGCTCCTGCCAAAACTGGTCAAGCATGGCTTTTCCGGACCCATCTACTGCACGCCCCCGACCGCCGATCTGCTGAGCTTCATGCTACTGGATTCGGCCAAAATCCAGCGGTCCAACACCGAGCGCTACAATCGCCGGCGCCAGCGCAAGGGCGAGGAACCGCTTGAGCCGATCTACTCCGAGGAAGACGCGCGCGCGACGCTGGAACTGCTTCGCACCAAGGATTACGGCTCATGGTTCGAGCCAAAGCCCGGCATCCATGTCCGTTTCTGGAACGCCGGCCACATTCTGGGCTCGGCCTCCGCCGAACTGAAGATCGAGGACGATAACGGCGGCAACACGATGCGCATGCTGTTCTCGGGCGACATCGGCCCCGAGGAGAAGGTTTTCCATCCCGAGCCTGAAGCAGAGCGTGGTTTCGACTACGTCATCTGCGAGAGCACCTATGGCGACCGCGAGCGAGACGACTACACGCTGGAAGTCCGCCGCGAAATGCTCCGCAAGGAACTCGTGCGCGGATTGTCGGCCGGCGGCAATGTGGTGATCCCGGCCTTCGCGGTCGAACGCAGCCAGGAACTCCTGCACGATATCGGTGTCCTGCTCGCGAATGGCGAACTGCCGGAAACGACGGTCTTTCTCGATTCACCGCTCGCCAAGGCCGTGACGGAAGTCTTCATCAAACACGCGGGCACGCTTGACGACGTCGAGCTCGACGAAGCCGCCCTCTTCCGCGATCCGCGCTTTCGCCTCGTCCAGGATGTCGAGGAGAGCAAGGCGATCAATCGAATCACCGGCGGCGCGATCATCATCTCGGCCAGCGGGATGGCCGATGCGGGGCGCATCCAGCATCACATCAAGAACAATATCTGGCGCCCGAACGCCACGATCCTTTTCGCCGGTTACCAGGCGCCCGGAACGCTGGGATATTTCATCACCAGCGGCGAGCCGGTCGTTCGCATTCACGGCAAGGAGTTCATGGTGAAGGCGGAAATCCGCCAGCTCGGCAACTATTCCGCCCACGCCGACCAGTCGGAATTGCTCGACTGGGTCGAGGAGCGCGGCCCCGTGGTCGGACGCCTGTTTCTCAACCATGGCGATGACGATGCGCGCGAGGAAATGGCGCGCCTGCTGGCAACGCGTGGGTTCGACCCGGAACATATCGTCCTGCCGCAGATGGACGAATCGTTCGAGCTCGTGGCCGGTGACGCCAAATCCAAGGGGCGCCTGCCGCAGCGCGTGCCGCAGGCGGAATTGCTGACCGATTGGAACAACGACTACGCCGCGTTCCTCGTCACCCTCACACGGCGCCTGCAGGACGCCAAGAACGACGAAGAACGCCGCGAGATCATCGCCGGCCTGAGCAAGGCGCTTTAAAAGGCTACGGGTTCGCAGACAGAGCAGAAGTTCGGCATGCCTTCACTCCTCAGTGTCGGCGTCGGACTCCTTGAACCCGAGCAGGTTCCAGCTCTGCACCATGTGCGGCGGCAAGGACGCGGTCACGTTAATGACGCCGCCGTCGGGATGAGGAATCACGATGCGCCGCGCATGCAGGTGCAGCTTTTTCTGCATCCCGCCCGGAAACTCCCAATTCGGATCATCCTCGAAATATTTCGGGTCGCCGAGGATCGGATTGCCCATATGCGCGGCGTGAACGCGCAGCTGGTGCGTGCGCCCGGTGACCGGCTCCATCTCCAGCCATGACAATTGGTAGCCGGCGACCTGAATGACGCGGTAATCCGAAACGGCGTGATCTGCGTCCGGTTCGCCATGTTTGCACACGCGCATCTTGTCGCCGTCGGGCGTCTGCTCCTTGAGCAGCCAGGTTGAAATGCGCCCTTCCCGCTTCTTCGGGACGCCCTTGACCAACGCCCAATAGGTCTTCTGCGTGTCGCGTGTCCGGAATGAACCGGTCAGTTTCTGCGCCGCGCCGCGTGTCCGCGCCACGACAAGGATACCCGACGTGTCGCGGTCGATACGGTGCACCAGGCGCGGCTTCTCACCCTTGGCGTTCCGAAGCGCCTCGAGCATGCCGTCGATATGCCTGTTGAGGCCCGAACCGCCCTGAACAGCGAGACCCGCCGGTTTGTTGAGAACAAGAACTTTCTTGTCCTCGAAGAGGATCATCCGCTTCAGGGCTTCTTCGTCGCTTTGGTTGCGAATCGTGCGGGCGGTCATCGGCCCCTTTTCGAGCACACTCGCCGCAGCCATTGGAGGAATGCGCACAGTCTGCCCCGCCTCGAGCCGCGTTTCCGACTTGGCGCGGCCTCCATCGACCCTGACCTGGCCGGTTCTCAGCAGTTTCTGCAAGGCACCGAAAGCAAGGTCCGGATAATGGACCTTGAACCAGCGATCGAGACGCATTCCCGCCTCGTCGTCCTCCACCGTCTTCTGCTCGACGTTCGCCATCTTTGGTTCTCCGCCGTCAGGCTACACTGCGCACGAGCGTCAGCCCGGCGAACAAGGCAAGAATCGACAGCGCCACGCTGGCGGCGAGATAGATCGCACCCGGCCACTGATTGCCCCGCTCCCACATCAGCGCGAAATCGAGCGAGAACGCCGAAAACGTCGTGAAGCCGCCAAGGAAACCCGTGGCGATGAAGCTGCGCAATTCCATACTGGTTCCGGTCCGCCGCGCGAGCCAAGCCACGAGAACACCCATGGCGAAGGACCCGACGATGTTGACGATCATCGTGCCCCAAGGGAAATGCGGCCCGGCGATCCGGAGCGCGGCAAGATTGGTCAGGTAACGGGCGGATGCGCCAAGACCGCCGCCAAGGGCCACGAGTAGAAGATGAGACATGGAGTCGTCCTACTCCATGGCCCGCCGGCGCGAAAGCCCTGGCGCGTAGGCTTCAGATCTTTCCGGCGAGATGCGGAGCCTGTGCGACGAATTCGTCGACGAACTTGTCCAGCGCCACCCAGTCGGTGAACTCGTGATCGCGGTTGGTGTCGGTCGGCCCGCCCTCTTTCCGGGCTATGCGCTTCAGCATCCAGCGGCGGAAGAAGTCGTACTCGGTATATTTGAGCGCGCCGGCGGCGTTGTGGATCGATACAGGCCACCAGCCGGTTTCCTGGCTGAACTTCTCGACGATCTGATCGAGTTCGGCGATCTCGCTCTCATCCGCCGATGCCGCAGTGAGAGATACGGAAACGAATGCGCCCGGGCGGGCCATCAGCGTTGCACTGTTCTTTTCCACGAAGCGGCGCAACGGCGCCGGGAACGTACCGATATGGACCGGCGCGGCCACGATCGCGACGTCGAAAGCGCTCGCGTCGGGCGCTTTATGTACATCGGTGGCGTCGATCTGCGTCACGTCGTTTCCACCGCCCGAAAGCCTCTCGGCCACATGGTCGGCAATCTTGCGTGTCTGACCCTCGACGGTCGCATAAACGAGCAGAATTCGCATGCTTTCCTCCATTCGGCGAACCAAGTGCCACCCGCCGCCCGGCATCGCCTTGATAACGATCAAACCCGGCGTTCAGGAGTTTTTCTTGTTCCGCAGTTGCGCCCAGTAGTCCAGTCGTTTGCGGATCTCGCGTTCGAATCCGCGCTCGACCGGTTCGTAGAAATTCTGCCGTCCCAATGCTTCCGGGAAATAATCCTGCCCGGAAAAAGCGTCGGGTTCGTCATGGTCATAGCGATAGCCGTCGCCATACCCCTCCTTCGACATCAACTTGGTCGGCGCATTGAGGATATGCATCGGCGGCAACAGCGAGCCGTTCTCCTTCGCAGCCCGCATCGACGCCTTGAACGCGACATAGGCCGCGTTCGATTTCGGCGCGGTTGCGAGGTAGATGCAGGCTTGCGCCAGCGCCAGTTCACCCTCGGGCGATCCCAGATAGTCGTAAGCTTCCTTGGCGGACAATGCGATCGCCAAGGCCTGCGGATCGGCGAGACCAATATCCTCGCTTGCCATGCGAACAAGCCGACGGCCGATGAAAAGCGGGTCCTCGCCGGCGTCGAACATGCGGGCGAGATAGTAGAGTGCCGCATCCGGATCGGATCCGCGAACCGATTTGTGCAGCGCGGAAATCAGGTTGTAGTGGCCGTCCTGCCCCTTGTCGTAGATTGGCGCGCGCCGCTGCAGAATGCGTCGCACGCCATCCTCATCAAGTGTCTCGTCGGGCTTTGCCGCACGAAGAATTTCCTCGGCCAGCGTCAGAACGGCACGGCCGTCGCCGTCGGCCATGCCGGTGAGCAGGATGCGCGCCTCGGGAGTGACCGGCAATGACGTTCCCGTCAGCGCCTCCGCGCGTTGCAAGAGGCGCTCCAGATGATCCTCTTCAAGCCGCTTCAGCGTCAGGACACGCGCGCGCGACAGCAAGGCGGCGTTCAGTTCAAAGGACGGATTCTCGGTCGTGGCGCCGACGAGAAGGATCGTGCCGTCCTCCATGACCGGGAGGAAGCTGTCCTGCTGCGCGCGGTTGAAGCGATGAATCTCGTCGACGAACAGCAATGTCTGCTTGCCATTGCGCAACCGCAGCCGCGCCGCCTCGAAGACCTTTTTCAAGTCGGCGACGCCACTGAAGATTGCGGATATCTGCTCGAAATGCAGTCCGGTCGCGCCCGCGAGCAAGCGTGCGATGGTCGTCTTGCCGGTGCCCGGCGGCCCCCAGAAGATGACATTGCCCAGACTGCCGGATGCGATCATCCTCGTCAGTGCACCGTCCGGCCCGGTCAGATGATCCTGCCCCACGACGTCATCGAGCCGCTCCGGCCGCAGCCGGTCCGCAAGCGGCCGCGGCGCCGAGACCGCCGCACCGGTATCCGGCGTTGCAAAAAGATCGCTCATGCTAGCCGCGGAAATACTGGCGGATCAGGCGGCCGCCGCGATTGACCTCGAAGCTCCAGGACCGCTTTCCGTCCTCGACGGTCGCGGCAACATCACCAACATCCCTGATGTTCGTGCCATTGATCTTCACCAGTATGTCGCCGGGACGGAAGCCGAACTTCATCGCGGGCGAGCCACGCCCGATGTCCGTGACGATAACGCCGTCTCCCCGGAAACGGATATTCATCCGGTTCAGAATGCGCGGTGAAATATTCGCAACGCTCGCGCCGGCGAGCGGATTGGAACCGGTAATCGTCGTCTCGTTCGCAGGAACGGATTCCGGCGCTTTCTCGAGCCGGATATCGAGTGCGAGGCGTTTCCCGCGAGACAACAGGGCAAATGTCACCGTGCGTCCGGGCCCGGCAGTCGCCAGGCGATAGAATATGGCGTCGGGATGTTCGATCGTATGACGGTCGACGCTCAGAACCACGTCACCGACACTCAGGCCGGCCCGGTCCGCGGGACTGCCCGGGTCGATACTGCGCACGATCGCGCCCACCGGCCGCCGCATGCCGAGGCTTTCGGCGATCTCGGCGGTGACCGTCGAGAACTCGGCCCCGAGATAAGGCCGCTCGAAGGCGTCCGCACCGCCGCGAACCTGATCGAGCACCGCACGCACCATGTTGGACGGGATCGCAAAACCGATACCGTTGGAGCCGCCCGACCGAGAGAAGATGGCGGAGTTGATACCGATCAGCCGACCCGACATGGCAATCAGCGCACCGCCGGAATTTCCGGGATTGATGGACGCATCGGTCTGGATGAAAAATCCGAAATCCGAGACGCCGATCCGGGTCCGCGCAAGTGCCGATACGATGCCCGAGGTGACGGTCTGCCCGACACCGAACGGATTGCCGATCGCGAGCACAAGGTCACCCGTCTCGACCGCGTCGGAATCGTCCAGTTCGATGTAATCCAGCTGCCGACCCACATCGATGCGCAACACCGCAAGGTCGGAACGTTCGTCGCGCAACACGACTGTACTCTCGAATTCCTCGCCATCCGACAGGGCAACCTTGATCTCGTCGGCATTGCCGATGACGTGGTTGTTTGTGACGATCAGGCCGGACGGATCGACGATGACGCCGGATCCGAGCGACTGCTCCATGCGAGGCTTGGCCGGGCCACCGAAATTCCGACCGAAGAAATGATCGAAAAATGGATCGCCCTGAAACGGCGACGATCGCTGCTGCACGATGCGGGCCGCATAGACGTTGACGACGGCGGGCGCCGTCCGCTTCACAAGCGGCGCAAAGGAAAGTTGAATCTCGCCTTGACTGGCCGGGACGCGACGCGGTGCATCGGCATCGGCGGGATTTCCGGGACGCGGTGGCTTCTGGCGCGAATTACCGCCGCCGAAGAGATCTTCGAGCAGGTTGTTGACGCCCTCTTCTATGCTTTGGGCATGGACCGGCGCGAACGCTGTTCCCAGAACCAATGCCACTGCGAGCACCACGCGCGAAATACGCATCGATGACATGAAAAGCTCCCTGACCGCCTGAGATTCGCGCCAACATAACGAAAAAAAGGGGCCATAAAAGGCCCCATTTTCAGACAGTCCCTCGGGACTATTGTCAGGCTGCTTCTTCGGCAGCCTGCTCTTCTGCCTCGACCCGGGCGCGGTCGCCCGCTCCCTTCGCGTCGACATCGCGGTCGACGAACTCGATGACGGCCATCGGCGCATTGTCGCCGTGGCGGAAGCCCGCCTTCATGATCCGCAGATAGCCGCCATTACGATCGGCGTAACGCGTCGCGATCGCATCGAACAGCTTGCGCACCTGGGTCTCGTCGCGGATCGCGGCGATCGCCTGGCGGCGGGCATGTAGGTCGCCGCGCTTGCCGAGCGTAACCAGCTTCTCGACGATTGGACGAATTTCCTTGGCTTTGGGCAGCGTCGTCACAATCTGCTCATGCTCGATAAGCGAAGCCGCCATGTTGGCAAACATCGCCTTGCGGTGGCTGGCAGTGCGGTTCAGCTTGCGGCCCGATTTTCCGTGGCGCATGAGCCTTCTCCTTGCGTGTTAGGCCGGTGGTGCCGGCGATCAGTAATGATCCTCGTAGCGTTTCGCGAGGTCTTCGATGTTTTCCGGCGGCCAAGCCGGGACTTCCATACCGAGATGGAGACCCATGGACGCCAGCACTTCCTTGATTTCGTTCAGCGACTTGCGGCCGAAATTCGGCGTGCGAAGCATCTCGCCTTCCGTCTTCTGGATCAGGTCGCCGATATAGACGATATTGTCGTTCTTCAGGCAGTTCGCCGAACGCACCGACAATTCGAGTTCGTCGACTTTCTTGAGGAGAGCCGGGTTGAACGCCAGTTCCTGGACCTGTTCTTCCTGGACTTCCTTCTGCGGCTCTTCGAAATTGACGAAGACGCCGAGCTGATCCTGCAGGATGCGTGCCGCAAACGCGACAGCGTCCTCGGCCGTGACCGCGCCGTTGGTCTCGATCGTCATCGACAGTTTGTCGTAATCGAGAACCTGGCCTTCACGGGTGTTTTCCACCTTGTAGGAGACCTTGCGGATCGGCGAATACAGGCTGTCGACCGGGATCAGGCCGATCGGCGCGTCCTCGGCGCGGTTGCGCTCGGCCGGCACGTAGCCCTTGCCGTTGTCGACGGTAAATTCCATGCGGATCTCCGCGCCCTCGTCGAGGGTGCAGATGACGTGATCCGGATTGAGGATCTCGACATCGCCAACCGTCTGGATATCGCCGGCGGTAACGACGCCCGGGCCCTGCTTGCGCACGACCATGCGTTTCGGACCGTCGCCTTCCATGCGGATGGCGATTTCCTTGATATTTAGGACGATGTCCGTCACGTCCTCGCGCACGCCGGCGATCGAGGAGAATTCATGCAGCACGCCGTCGATCTGCACGGCGGTCACAGCCGCGCCGCGCAGCGACGAAAGAAGCACGCGGCGAAGCGCGTTGCCGAGCGTCAGACCAAACCCGCGTTCCAGCGGTTCGGCGATGAGCGTGACCTTGTTGGTGCCTCCGCTCTTGAACTCGACCTTCTTCGGCTTGATCAGTTCTTGCCAGTTCTTGTGTATCACGGCAGTTTCCCTCAGCTTCCTTGCCACCATCCATTCGTGGCAACAGACCTGAAAACGGGCGACGCAGGATCGGCGTCGCCCTTCTTGTACTTACACCCGGCGCTTCTTGCGCGGACGGCAGCCATTGTGCGGGATCGGCGTCACGTCGCGGATGGACGTGATGGTGAACCCGGCCGCCTGAAGGGCGCGCAGAGCCGATTCACGGCCGGATCCCGGACCGCAGACTTCGACTTCCAGCGAGCGCATGCCGTGATCCTGGGCCTTCTTGGCGCAGTCCTCGGCCGCCACCTGCGCGGCGAACGGCGTCGACTTGCGCGAGCCCTTGAAGCCCTGCATGCCAGCCGAAGACCAGGCAATCGTATTGCCCTGCGCGTCGGTGATGGTGATCATCGTGTTGTTGAAAGTCGAGTTGACGTGCGCCACGCCCGACGAAATGTTTTTACGCTCGCGGCGGCGAACGCGTCCGGCATCCTTTGCCATGGTAGTCCTTTCGATCTCTGCACCGCCGTAGTTCCAGCGGCTACACCTGGAGAGCAAACAGTGAGCAGCGAACCGGCGAGCAGAAAGTCCTGTTCGCCAACCGCGGCTTCGCTATTCGCTCAATTACTTCTTCTTGCCGGCGATCGCCTTTGCCGGACCCTTGCGGGTACGGGCATTGGTGTGCGTACGCTGACCATGCACCGGCAGGTTGCGGCGATGGCGCAGGCCGCGATAGCAGCCGAGGTCCATCAGACGCTTGATGTTCATCGAGACTTCGCGACGAAGATCGCCTTCGACCTGATAGTCGCGGTCGATGGTTTCACGAATGCCCATGACTTCGGCGTCGGTCAGTTCATGCACCCGGCGCTCTGCGGGGATGTTGTTCTTCTCGACGATTTCCTGGGCGAAAGTCGCACCGATACCGTGAATATACTGAAGCGCGATCACAACTCGCTTTCCGGTCGGTATGTTAACACCGGCTATACGTGCCATTTTGTTCTCCATGTATGCCGGGTGAACCGGCGTTTATTGTTGCCCCGCGTCCGGTGGAGGCCGGCCCTTGCGGGTTTCCCAACCAAACGGCATCGCGCCACGAAGGCACTCAATGTCCTATCTTGCAGGGAGGATGCGACGCTATTGCACGGGCTGGCGATTCCGTCAACCCCGTTTTTACAATCTGTTAAAGGCGCGTCAGAGCGAAGCCAGAACCTTTTCGATCTGAGCGGTTACGCCCTCGATCGTGTCCATGCCATCGACATTCTTCAGCATGCCCTTGGCATGGTAGTAGCCCGTGAGCGGAGCCGTCTTCTTGTAGTATTCGCGAAGCCGCTCGTCGAACACCTCCGGCGTGTCATCCTTGCGGACCGGCTGACCGGCGGCTTTCGCCTCCTCGGCCCGCTTCATGATCCGGCCAACCAGCGCCTTGTCGTCGACAACGAGTTCGATGACCGCATCGAGATGCGTGCCTTTCGCGGCAAGCATCGCCTCGACCGCATCGGCCTGGGCGAGCGTGCGCGGATATCCGTCAAGGATGAAACCGTTGGCGCAATCAGCCTCGTCGATCCGGTCGGAAACGATCGCGTTCACGATCTCGTCCGAAACCAGTTCCCCCGCTTCCATGACTGCCTTGGCGCGAAGACCGACCTCGGTCTCCGCCTTCACCGCAGCACGCAGCATGTCGCCGGTGGAGAGCTGCGGAATGGAGTATTTCTCGACCAGGCGCTGCGCCTGCGTTCCCTTGCCCGCGCCGGGCGGTCCCAGAAGTATAAGTTTCATCGTCCGCGTTTTCCCCCGCGCAGTTTCGACTTCTTGATCAGGCCTTCATACTGATGGGCGATCAAATGCCCCTGGACCTGTGCAACGGTATCAAGGGTAACGCTCACGACAATCAGCAGCGACGTACCGCCGAGATAGAACGGCACTCCCGTCGACGCTATTAGAAATTCGGGTAACATGCAGACCAGCACGAGATAGATCGCGCCGACCACCGTGATGCGCGTCAGCACGTAGTCGATATATTCCGCCGTGCGCGCACCCGGACGAATGCCCGGAATGAAGCCCGAATGCTTCTTCAGATTGTCAGCGGTATCCTCCGGATTGAAGACGATCGCCGTGTAGAAGAACGCGAAGAACACGATCATCGAGGCGTAGAACAGCATGTAGAGCGGCTGTCCGTGCCCGAGCGCGGCCAGAATCGCGGTCGCCCATTCAGGCAATGTCGAGGAATCCGAGAAACCGGCCAGCGTCGCGGGCAGCAACAGAAGCGACGATGCGAAGATCGGCGGGATGACGCCTGCGGTGTTCAGCTTCAACGGCAGGTGCGATGTGTCGCCCTGGAACATCCGGTTGCCGACCTGCCGCTTCGGATACTGGATCAGAAGGCGGCGCTGCGCGCGTTCCACGAACACGATAGCCCCGATAACCACGATCGCCACGACGATGATCGCAAGGATCACACCGGTCGCAAGCGCGCCCGTACGGCCGAGTTCCAGCGTACCGGCAATGGCGCTCGGGAGACCGGCGACGATGCCGGAGAAGATGATCAGCGAGATGCCGTTACCGATACCGCGTGCGGTGATCTGCTCACCGAGCCACATCAGGAACATGGTGCCGCCGACAAGCGTGATCACCGTGGAAATACGGAAGAACCAGCCCGGATCCGCGACGATGCCGCTGCCGCTTTCGAGACCGACGGCGATGCCGTAGGCCTGCAGCGTCGCGAGCAGAACCGTTGCGTAGCGCGTGTACTGGTTGATGACCTTGCGGCCCTGTTCGCCCTCTTTCTTCAACTGCTCCAGCGACGGAATGACCGAGGTCATGAGCTGGATGGCAATCGAGGCCGAGATATAGGGCATAATGCCGAGCGCGAAGATCGCCATGCGCTGGACAGCGCCGCCGGAGAACATGTTGAACATCCCTAGGATACCGCCCGACTGGTTGTCGAACGCCTGCGCAAAGGCATTCATGTCGAGTCCGGGGAGCGGGATGTAAGTACCCAGCCTGTAGACGAGGAGTGCGCCCAGCGTAAACCAGATACGCTTTTTCAGCTCTTCGGCCTTGGCGAAGGCGCCGAAGTTCAGGTTGGATGCCAGCTGTTCTGCTGCAGATGCCATTGAAGAATTCTCCGGTTCGGCGTGGGCCGGTCAATCGCCGGAAATGCGGCCGGCCGGGCCAACGCACGTCAGTGCGGAGATAAGCGCCATGCCGGGGAGACGCAAGTAAAGAAACATGTGAAGAAAGGGCGGCGGATATCTCCGCCGCCCTCCGGTATCACTCGGCTGCCTGTTTCGCGGCTGCCAGGACCGTGACGGAGCCACCGGCCTTTTCGATCTTCTCGACCGCAGACTTCGAAGCGCCGGCGACCTCGAAGGTCACCTTGGCCTTCAGCTCGCCATCGGCCAGCACGCGCACGCCGTCCTTGGCGCGGCGGATCACGCCGGCTTCGACCAGGGCCGCGGCATCGACGGTCTTCTTGGCGTCAAGCTTGCCAGCATCGATCGCGGCCTGAATGCGGCCAACCGAAACGATGTTGAGGTCCTTGGCGAAGATGTTGTTGAAGCCGCGTTTCGGAAGACGCCGGTAGATCGGCATCTGACCGCCTTCGTAGCCCTTGATGGCAACGCCGGAGCGGGACTTCTGACCCTTCACGCCGCGTCCACCGGTCTTTCCCTTGCCGGAACCGATACCGCGTCCCACCCGCTTGCGGGAGGTGCGTGCGCCTTCATTGTCGCGCAGTTCGTTCAAATCCATTGTTCGTCTCCCCGCTATCAGGCCTCGTCCACAACGCGGACGAGGTGCTGGACTTTGCGGATCATGCCGCGCACGGCCGGAGTGTCTTCCAGCGTACGGCGACGGTGCATCTTGTTAAGGCCGAGACCGATCAGCGTTTTCTGCTGGTCGGCCGGCCGGCGGATCGGGCTGCCGATCTGTTCGACCGTGATCGTGCCCTTCTTGGTGTCAGCCATCAGTCAGTTTCCTTCCAATGACCCCTGCCCTCGTTGCCGAAGGCCAGGAGCACGATCGATCTATTCTTCGGCGCCGATCAGCTCGCGGCGGCGAGACTGAAGCGTGGAATATTTGAGGCCGCGCTGTGCCGCGATGTCCTTCGGATGCATCTGGCGCTTGAGGGCATCAAACGTGGCGCGAACCATGTTGTACGGGTTCGACGTGCCGAGCGACTTGGCAACGACGTCCTGGACGCCGAGCGTCTCGAAGACGGCGCGCATCGGGCCACCCGCGATGATCCCGGTACCGGGCGTTGCCGCGCGCAGCAGAACCTTGCCGGCGCCATGACGGCCTTCGACGTCATGGTGCAACGTACGGCCGGAACGCAGCGGCACGAAAATCATGTCACGCTTGGCGGATTCGGTTGCCTTGCGGATGGCTTCCGGCACTTCGCGCGCCTTGCCATGACCGAAACCAACGCGGCCCTTCTGGTCGCCAACAACGACGAGTGCGGCGAAACCGAAACGGCGGCCGCCCTTCACGACTTTTGCAACGCGGTTGATGTGAACGAGCTTGTCTACAAACTCGCTCTCAACCTCATCGCGTGGACCACGGTCGCGTCCGCGACCTCCACGATCGTTTTGTGCCATATCCTAGTCCTTTTTCTTTTCCGGAAGCACGGGGTTGAAATTTAGAAGTTCAGCCCGCCCTCGCGGGCGGCATCGGCGAGCGCCTTGACGCGGCCGTGATAGATGTATGCACCGCGATCGAAGACGACGTCCTTGACGCCAGCCTCGACGGCGCGCTCGGCGATCAGCTTGCCGACAGCCGCCGCAGCAGCCGCGTCGGCACCGGTCTTCAGCGAGCCTTTGAGGTCGCCTTCGAGCGTCGAAGCGGCAGCCAGCGTACGGCCGGCGGCATCATCGATAACCTGTGCATAGATGTTCTTCGACGAACGGTGAACCGACAGGCGCGGACGACCGTTGGCAACCTTCTTGATCTGGCGGCGTACGCGCTGCGCGCGGCGCGAGATCGTTTCTTTTCTGCTAGCCATGGCGCGCAATCCCTACTTCTTCTTGCCTTCTTTGCGGATGATGGTCTCTTCCGCATATTTGACGCCCTTGCCCTTGTAGGGCTCCGGTGACCGATATCCGCGGATCTCGGCGGCGACCTGGCCAAGCTGCTGCTTGTCGATGCCAGTCAGCACGATTTCAGTCGGCTTCGGCGTTGCGGCCGAGATGCCTTCCGGAACCTGGTAGACGACCTCGTGGCTGAAACCCAGCGAAAGCTGGATGTTCTTGCCCTGCATGGCCGCACGATAACCAACGCCGTTGATCTCGAGCTTGCGCTCGAAGCCGTTTTTCACGCCTTCCATGATGTTGGAGATCATGGTGCGCGACATGCCCCACTTGGAGCGTGCGACCTTCGACTGGTCCTTCGGCTGAACGGCGACCGCGCCTTCTTCCAGAGAAACCAGAACTTCGTCGTTGACGACGAACTTCAGTTCGCCCTTCGGGCCCTTTGCCGTCACGGTCTGACCGTCAACGCTCGCCGTGACACCGTCCGGAATAGCTACCGGCCTTTTTCCAATACGCGACATTTTTCAACCTGTCCGTTTACTGGGTTTCTGGCTTGCAAGACGCATCAGAAGATGCGGCAAAGCAGCTCCCCGCCAACATTCTTTTCACGTGCTTCGTGATCCGCCATCACGCCCTGCGGCGTCGACAGGATCGAAATGCCAAGGCCGTTCGCGACGTGCGGGATCGACTTGACCCCGACATAGACGCGGCGGCCCGGCTTGGACACGCGCTCGATTTTCCGGATGACCGGCGTACCGTCGAAGTACTTCAGCTCGATTTCGTACTCGGCCTTGCCCGAGGAATACTCCACCTGCGAATAATCGCGGATGTAGCCTTCGGATTTCAGCACTTCGAGCACGTTCCCGCGCAGCTTCGAAGCCGGCGTCGAGATACGGTCCTTGGAACGGTGCATCCCGTTACGGATGCGGGTCAGCATATCGCCAAGAGGATCTGACATGGACATCTTGAATTCCCCTTACCAGCTGGATTTCACGACGCCCGGTACACGACCGAGCGAACCGAGTTCGCGCAATGCGATACGAGACATCTTGAGCTTGCGGTAGTAACCGCGCGGACGCCCGGAAACCTCGCAACGGTTGCGCACACGCACCTTGGCGGAATTGCGCGGCAACTCTGCGAGTTTCATGGTCGCGCGGAAACGCTCCTCGATGGGCTTCGAGCGATCCATCACGATCGCCTTCAGCGCCGAGCGCCTCGCGGCATACTGATCCACCAGCTTGCGGCGGCGGTTGTTCTTTTCGACTGCGCTGACTTTTGCCATGCGAACTTATCCTTTTAACGCTTGCCGTTACTGACGGAACGGGAAGTTGAAAGCCTTGAGCAGAGCCCGGGCCTCGTCGTCCGTTTTCGCCGTCGTACAAACGATGACGTCCATTCCCCAGATCTGATCGACCTTGTCGTAATTGATCTCGGGGAATACGATGTGCTCCTTCAGGCCCATGGCGAAGTTGCCACGGCCGTCGAAGCTCTTCGGGTTCAGGCCGCGGAAGTCGCGAACGCGCGGCAGCGCGATGTTGACCAGGCGATCCATGAACTCGTACATGCGCTCTCCGCGCAGTGTCACTTTCGTGCCGATCGGCATGTCTTCACGCACCTTGAAGCCGGCAATCGAGTTGCGGGCACGCGTGATGACAGCCTTCTGGCCGGTGATGAGGGAAAGATCCTCAGCGGCCGATGTCGGCTTCTTGGAATCCGCAGTCGCTTCGCCGACGCCCATATTGACGACGATCTTCGTCACGCGCGGGATTTCCATCTCGTTCTTGTAGCCGAACTCTTCGAGCATCTGCTTGCGAACGGTATCGCCGTAGAGCTTCTTGAGCCGTGGTTGGTACTTAGCGTCAGCCATCGATCACTTCTCCGGAACGTTTGGAAAAGCGAACCTTGCGTTCGCCTTCCATGCGGAAGCCGACGCGGGTCGGCTTGGAGTCTTTCGGGTCGAGCAAGGCCAGGTTCGACAGGTCGATCGGGGCCTCTTTCGAGATAATGCCGCCTTCGCTGCCAGCCGTCTGGCGCTGGTGGCGCTTGACGACATTGACGCCGGAAACAACCGCGCGGTTGTCTTTCGGCATAACCTGGAGGACCGAACCTTTGCGGCCCTTGTCCTTGCCGGTGAGCACGACGACTTCGTCGCCCTTGCGGATCTTCTGCATCGTGTCTCTCCTTACAGAACTTCCGGCGCCAGCGAGATGATCTTCATGTGCGCCTTGGCGCGAAGTTCGCGCGGAACGGGGCCGAAGATACGCGTGCCGACCGGATCTTTCTTGTTGTCGACGATCACGGCCGCATTCTTGTCGAAGCGGATCACGCTACCGTCGGCACGGCGAATATCGCTCGCGGTGCGGACGACGACGGCTTTCATGACGTCGCCCTTTTTGACGCGGCCGCGCGGAATGGCTTCCTTGACCGAAACGACAATCACGTCGCCCACGGAAGCATATTTGCGCTTCGAGCCGCCCAGCACCTTGATGCACTGAACACGACGGGCGCCGGAATTGTCGGCGACATCGAGGTTTGTTTGCATCTGAATCATGACTGGCTGCCTTTTAAAATGTGTCCAGCTGGCTTCCTGGGAAGCCGCATGTATTGCGGTTTAGGTTCAGGACGCAGGCTGGTCGGTTACGACCACCCAGCACTTGTCCTTCGAGATCGGCGCGCTTTCCTGGATGAAAACGGTGTCACCGGTCTTGAACTGGTTGTTTTCGTCGTGCGCCTTGTACTTCTTCGAACGGCGCACGGTCTTCTTGAACAGCGGGTGCGTGAAGCGGCGCTCGACCCTGACCACTACGGTCTTGTCGTTCTTGTCGCTGACAACGGTGCCCTGCAGAACGCGTTTTGGCATCTTACTTCCCTTTGGCCGCGTTTTCCGCGGCAATCGTCTTGATACGGGCAATGTCGCGACGCACTTCGCGTACGCGCGAGGTTTTCTCCAGCTGACCGGTCGCTTTCTGGAAGCGCAGGTTGAACTGTTCCTTCTTGAGCTTGGCCAACTCGTCGGCGAGTTGGTCGGCGCTCATGGCCTTAACATCAGAGGCTTTCATCGGCTCCACTCCTACTCGGCGATGCGCTGGATAAAGCGCGTCTTGACCGAAAGCTTCGCGGCGCCGAGACGCAGGGCCTCACGCGCGATATCTTCCGGAACGCCGTCGATTTCGAACATCACGCGACCCGGCTTGACCTTGGCCGCCCAATAATCGACGGAACCCTTGCCCTTACCCATGCGAACCTCGGTCGGCTTCGACGTAACCGGCACATCCGGGAAGATGCGGATCCACACGCGGCCGGCACGTTTCATGTGACGGGTGATCGCGCGGCGGGCCGCCTCGATCTCGCGGGCGTTGACGCGGTTCGGTTCGAGCGACTTCAGGCCATATTCACCGAAGTTCAGAGCGGTTCCACCCTTGGCATCGCCATGGATCTTGCCCTTGAACTGTTTGCGGTACTTTGTCCGTTTTGGTTGCAACATCGAATTCTACTCCAAACTGTCCGCTTACGCGTTTTCGCGACGGCGGCCAGAGCCCTGGTTGTCGGATTCGGTCGCCCGACGCTCCGACGCCATGGGATCGTGCTCGAGGATCTCGCCCTTGAAGATCCAGACCTTGATCCCGCAGATGCCGTAAGCCGTTTCGGCTTCGGCGGTTCCGTAGTCCACATCGGCGCGCAGCGTGTGCAGCGGAACGCGACCCTCGCGGTACCATTCGGTACGAGCGATTTCCGCGCCGCCGAGACGACCCGCGCAGTTGATGCGGATGCCTTCGGCGCCGAGACGCATCGCCGACTGAACGGCGCGCTTCATGGCGCGGCGGAACGCAACGCGGCGCTCCAGCTGCTGGGCGATCGACTGAGCCACGAGGTTCGCGTCGATTTCCGGCTTGCGCACTTCAACGATGTTGAGGTGCGTTTCCGCAGACGTGAATTCCGACAGTTTGCGGCGCAGCTTTTCGATGTCCGCACCCTTCTTGCCGATGATGATGCCCGGACGCGCCGAGTGAATCGTCACGCGGCACTTCTTGTGCGGACGCTCGATCACGATCTTCGACACGGCGGCCTGCTTGAGTTCCTTCATCAGGTACTCGCGGATCTTCAGATCCTCGTGCAGCAGCTCACCATATTCGCCGGTGTTCGCGTACCAGCGCGAATCCCAGGTACGGTTGATGCCGAGGCGAAGGCCGACCGGATTGATTTTCTGACCCATTACGCGGCCTCCCCTGCTTCCTCTTGCTCACGCACGACAATGGTGAGGTGAGAGAACGGTTTCTGAATGCGGCTTGCGCGGCCACGGCCTCGCGCCATGAAGCGCTTCATCACGATCGACTTGCCGACATAGGCCTCGGCGACAACCAGAGCGTCGACATCGAGGTCATGATTGTTCTCGGCATTGGCGATCGCGGATTCGAGCGTCTTCTTGACGGTCGAGGCGATGCGCTTGCGCGAGAAGGTCAGGTCAGCGAGCGCCGAATCGACCTTCTTGCCGCGGATCATGGCCGCAACCAGGTTGAGCTTCTGCGGGCTGACACGGATGGTGCGGGTTACCGCACGCGCTTCGTTGTCGGCCAGCCGGCGCGGTGCCTTGGGCTTGCCCATGGTTACTTCCTCTTTGCCTTCTTGTCCGCGCCGTGACCGTAATAGGTCCGGGACGGAGCGAATTCACCGAATTTGTGGCCGACCATGTCTTCGTTGACCGCCACCGGGATGTGTTTCGAACCATTGTAGACGCCGAAGGTCAGGCCGACGAACTGCGGCATGATCGTGGAACGGCGGCTCCAGATCTTGATAACGTCGTGACGACCGCTCTCACGGGCCTTGTCAGCCTTCTTGAGAAGATAGCCGTCGACGAACGGGCCTTTCCATACTGAACGAGCCATTAGGCTTTTCCTCTCTCGGTTACTTCTTGCGCTGGTGACGCGAGCGCATGATGAACTTGTCTGTCGACTTGTTCGAACGGGTACGCTTGCCCTTGGTGGGCTTGCCCCACGGCGTCACCGGATGACGACCGCCGGACGTACGGCCTTCACCACCACCATGCGGGTGGTCGACCGGGTTCATGACAACGCCGCGGACATGCGGGCGACGACCGAGCCAGCGAGAACGACCCGCCTTGCCCAGATTGATATTGCCGTGATCCGGGTTGGACACTGCACCGACCGTGGCGAAGCAGCGGCCCGAAACCAGGCGCTGTTCACCAGAGTTGAGGCGCAGAATGGCCATGCCCTGGTCGCGACCGACGAGCTGTGCGTAGGAACCAGCCGAACGGGCGATCTGACCGCCCTTGCCCGGCTTCATTTCCACGTTGTGCACGATGGTGCCGACCGGCATGCGGCCAAGTTCCATCGCGTTGCCCGGCTTCACGTCGACATACTCGCCCGACACCACGCGGTCGCCCGCCTGCAGGCGCTGCGGTGCGAGAATGTAGGACAGTTCGCCGTCATCATATTTCAGGAGAGCGATGAACGCGGTCCGGTTCGGATCGTATTCGATGCGCTCCACCGTCGCTTCGACGCCGGTCTTGCGGCGCTTGAAGTCGATGATGCGATACGTACGCTTGTGACCGCCGCCCTTGTTGCGCGAAGTCATGCGGCCCGCATTGTTGCGGCCGCCCGACTTCGTCAGGCCTTCGGTCAACGCCTTGACCGGACCGCCCTTGTGAAGGCCGGAACGATCAACCGTCACCAGCTGGCGCTGGCCCGGAGACGTCGGTTTGAATGTTTTCATTGCCATAACAAATTACCTCTCGGCCGACCGGTTAGAGCCCGGTCGCGACGTCGATGGACTGACCATCGACGAGGGTCACGACCGCCTTTTTAACGTCGCTCTGCTTGCCGGTGATGCCGCGGAACCGCTTCACCTTGCCCTTGCGAAGCATCGTGTTGACTGACTTCACCTTGACGCCGAACAGCGCTTCGACAGCTGCCTTGATCTCAGGCTTCGAAGCATCGCGGGCGACATTGAAGACGACCTGGTTGTGTTCCGACACGAGCGTCGATTTCTCGGTGATCACCGGAGAGACGATCACGTCATAGTGGCGAATATCCGTCATTTGAACCGCTCCTCGAGAGCCTCGACAGCAGCCTTCGACAGAACCAGCTTGTTGCGGCGAAGGATGTCGTAGACATTGATCCCCTGCACCGGCAGCACGTCGATCTGCGGAATGTTGGATGCCGCATTCTTGAAATTACCGTCCAGCTCGGCACCGCCGATAACCAGTGCATTCTCCAGGCCGAGGCCCGAAAGCTGACCGAGCAGCGTCTTGGTCTTCGCGTCGCCCGCCTTCAGATCATCGATGATGATCAGGTCGGACGACTTGGCCTTGGCCGACAGCGCATGACGCAGGCCGAGCGCGCGAACCTTCTTCGGAAGCACTGTCTCGTGGCTGCGAGCAACCGGCCCGTGTGCCTTGCCGCCGCCGCGGAACTGCGGAGCGCGCGCGGAGGAGTGACGGGCGCGGCCCGTACCCTTCTGGCGGAACATCTTCGCACCAGTGCGGGAGATGTCGGCACGGCCCTTGGCCTGATGCGTGCCCTGCTGCTTCTTGGCAAGCTGCCAAAGCACAACGCGCTGCATCAGGTCGACACGCGGATCGAGGCCGAAAACCTCGTCGGAGACCGATACGGAACCGGCGGACTTGCCGGCAAGTGTCGTCACTTTGAGTTCCATCATTCTGCCCCTTCAGCGCTCTGAGAAGCCGTAGCTTCTGCACCCGCGCGCAATGCGGCCGGCTTCGGTGCATTGTCCGGCAGGCTCGATTTCAAGGCGTCGCGGACGAGGATCCATGCACCCTTGGAGCCGGGAACGGCGCCACGAACGAGGATCAGGCCGCGGTCGGCATCGGTCGAGACGATCTCGAGGTTCTGCGTCGTCACCCGGGTCGCGCCCATGTGACCGGCCATCTTCTTGCCCTTGAACACCTTGCCGGGATCCTGGCACATGCCGGTCGAACCATGTGAACGGTGCGACAGCGAGTTACCGTGCGTCGCGCGGCCACCACCGAAGTTGTGGCGCTTCATGACACCCTGGAAGCCCTTGCCCTGCGTCGTGCCGGTCACGTCGACCTTCTGGCCCGGAACAAAATGCTCGACCGTCAGCTCAGCGCCGACATCGATCATGTTGTCCGGCGAAACGCGGAACTCGGCCAACTTGCGCTTCGGCTCGACGGACGCCTTGGCGAAATGCCCGCGCATTGCCTTGGAGGTGTTCTTCACCTTCGCAAAGCCCGAACCGAGCTGCACCGCGGTGTAGCCGTTCTTGTCTTCTGTACGCTGGGCCACCACCTGGCAGTTCTCCATGCGAAGAACGGTCACCGGCAGCTGCTCGCCGTCGTCATTGTAGACGCGGGTCATGCCCAGCTTCTGTGCGATTACTCCTGAACGCATTGGTTCATCCTTCCCCAATCCGGCCCGCTCAGAGCTTGATCTCGACATCAACGCCGGCCGCCAGATCGAGCTTCATCAGCGCGTCCACGGTCTGCGGTGTCGGATCAACGATATCCAAAAGGCGCTTATGTGTGCGCATTTCGAACTGCTCGCGGCTTTTCTTATCGATGTGCGGAGACCGGTTCACGGTGAATTTCTCGATCCGTGTCGGCAACGGCACCGGCCCGCGTACGCTCGCACCGGTCCGCTTAGCGGTCGACACGATTTCACGCGTCGATGCATCGAGGACCCGGTGGTCGAACGCCTTCAGGCGGATGCGGATGTTCTGGCCGTTCATTACGACTGTTCCTTATTCAAGAAGGAAAGCGCGGCAGCTCGTGCCGCGCTCCCTCAAAACACTTTTGCTCGCCTATTCGATGATTTTCGCGACGATGCCGGCACCGACGGTGCGGCCGCCTTCGCGGATAGCGAAGCGCAGGCGGTCTTCCATCGCGATCGGCACGATCAGCTCGACATTCATCTCGGCATTGTCGCCCGGCATCACCATCT